>Ga0209437_100008_pt1 | contig 921142 bp, 780 predicted proteins | sample AraplaL_Cvi_mTSA_FD_184266 | JGI IMG/M metagenome (GOLD analysis project Ga0209437, IMG submission 184266) | Arabidopsis root microbial communities from the University of North Carolina, USA - plate scrape CL_Cvi_mTSA (SPAdes) (version 2) | ecosystem: Host-associated > Plants > Roots >...
CATTTCCGATTGCAGATTGACAATTAACAGCATGGCAAGCTTTTTATCGTAATATTTGAACTGCTGTAAGATCAAGTTGATCCTATCCAAAGTGCTGGCATTTGTCATTGATAATTAGTAGTTATCCATTATTGACGCCTACTGCATCGTCATTGCAAAACTCATCCTGGGGTGTTTTTGGGCAAGGATCTGCTTTTGTTTTTCGAGATTAACCTGGGTATATATCTGTGTCGTCATGATCGAGCTATGGCCCAGCAGCGACTGGATATATTTAATGTCCACGTCATTTTCCAGCAACAGGGTCGCAAACGTATGGCGCAGAACATGGGGCGTGACTTTTTTGGGAATTTTGGCGGTGGCGGCCAGGCTGCTGACGAGCATCCGGATGGATTGATCCGACAGCTTATTGCCAAAACGGTTGATCAGCAGATAATCACCTGCCGCCGCAATGCTGTCCTGGAAAAGATCGCAGTAGGTCCGGATGGTAAAAAGTGTGTCCGGGTTACAAAGCTGGATCATGCGTTGTTTACCACCTTTCCCCGCGATCGTGACCGTAGCTCCCTGCAGGTCGATGGCACTGCGCCGCAGGTTGGCGATCTCGGATACCCTGGCACCAGTGGCAAAAAGCAGTTCGATGACCACGGTGTTGCGCACAGCTTCAAAATAGCCATACTTTTTTTTATCAGCAGACAGCGTTTTCGCATAAACCAGTTTAAGCAGGTCACGCGCTTCACCGGTCGTTAGGGCCTTAGGCAACAAGGCAGGTTCCTTGATTTTAATCTTGAGTTTTCGGATCGGGTTGGCCACGATATGGTCTTCAAATTCCAGGAAATTAAAAAGGGCCTTGAGCGTGGCAATCTTCCGCTTGACGGTTTTGGGCTTCCATTGGGATAATACCCTCAGGTAATCCTTCAGGTGTGTCTTATCGATTTGCTGTACAACAGCCGGGAACTGGCTGTTTTCCAGGTGAGCGCTGAACTGCAGCAAATCAATTCGGTAGAATTTGATCGTTTTAGCGGATAAGTTTTTTTCGTACAAACAATGGTTTAAAAATTCGGCATTGGCCTGCTTAAGGGTGAGCATGATTTTTGGATAAAGTAAATAAAGGCCGAAGATTGCTTATCCGTTTTAAAGCCCGAAATCAAAAGCCTGTATCCTTCCAATTATTCCGAAACCGGGCAGCTTGCAAACGATCTAAAAGTATCCATGCACGAAAACCTTACAAAACCCGGAAGTTCCTAAAAGCGCCGGACGACCGTGCAGGGCTGCTATCTTCGCCGCCCCATGACCATAGCAGCCACCGATACTGAACAAGAAATAACAGATAAGAACACACCGGAAATACGCCCCAAGAAATACACCTATTTTATTGGCATCGATGTGTCGGCCCAGGAACTGGATTATGCCGTGATGAAAGGCAACAAATTTCTTTTTCACCGGGAGCGCAAAAACAACCCGGCGGACATTGCGGATTTCGTTAGAGAATTAAAACTGCTGCCGGGATTTATGATCAGCCGGGCAGTATTCTGCATGGAAGAGAACGGGATCTACAACCTGCATTTGATCACCACGCTCCGGAAGATCAGGGCCAACATTGTCAACGACAATGCCCTGCAGATCAAGCATTCTTTCGGAATTGCCCGCGGCAAGGATGATAAAGTAGACGCGAAACGGATTGCCAATTACGCCTATGTCAACCGGGAAACCTTAACATTTTACAACCCCAGGCGGCCGCTGCTCCAGCAACTGGCCGACCTGTTTTCACTCCGCAACCGGCTGCTGACCGTTCAGCTGGCCCTGCAAACGCCGCTCACCGCGCAGGCAACCTTTATCAAAAAGGGGACACATGAGCAGACTGTCAAATCCTGTTCCAACAGCATCGGCGCGATCAGAGAAGACATCGGGAACATCGACACGGTGATCGACCAGCTGATGTCCGGCGACTCGGAGCTCAACAGGTTAAATAAACTCATTATGTCCGTACCGGGTGTCGGGCGTATCACCGCCATCCAGGTGATCATTTCGACCAACGAATTCAAAAATATCAGCGACCCCAGGAAATTTGCCTGCTACGCGGGGGTAGCGCCTTTCAAGCGGGAGTCTGCTCCTCGCGGATATCGATCAATTCAAATTGCTCCATAGCCCGCTCATCGGGTGTGCCCCACGCTTTCTGCAATAAGGAAATGGCCTCCACGTCAGATTCCGGCGCCCGGTAACCGAACACGGTTACTCTTTCCGCTTTTTTTAATTGTATGGCGATCTGTTCCCATTGTCCGCTTGTGAACTCATCTGAATTGTAGTTTTTATTTTCTACCGGGTAAAGCAGTTTGGTAGGCTCGAGGTAACCTCCCGATGTATTAGCATAATAGCCAGCCGGTCCTGCTCTTTTATCTGCTGCACTATAGCTTAATGAAACCGTACCGTGAAGAAACAGAATGCCGGGAGTCTTAGTGAATTTTCCGTTGCGTACATAGGCCTGGTATAAAAAAGGATCCCAGTTGAAGGTGGCGATTACATCTTTAGGGCGCAGCGACAGCATCAAATAATCATAGATTGTTGGCTGATCCGGCAATTCAAGTTCGCTGAAGTATTTATAAATTGCCTTTTCTATAGATTCCTGTTCTTTGTTGTATTCTTTTTGCAATACGAGCCTGCTATAAAATTTTTCGAAGTCTGCCGACAAATCTTGAAGGCCTTCAGGAAGGTTGGCAACGATGTTTTCTAAACCTAATATTTGAATAATATTATTCATGGCGGGTAGCGCTCTGCCATTTTTTTCGGGATTCTTTATCGTCGAAGCGATACTCGCGCCTGCACCTAAAATCACAACGTGGCCGCCGTTTCCATGCACCCGGTCTATCTCATCTTCTTTTGTCATCGCCTATAATTCTGTTTGGAAAACTGCTATACAATTGAGCTGTCGTTAATTTTATATCAATCCTTTCCCGCGCAAGTCATTGATGATTACAAGCATTGATTTTTTTATATGTTCGTAATAATTGATCGCATCCATTTTACAGGCGAAATTGGATTTGATCAGCTCATCCCGGATACTTTGTATTAAGGACTGTAAAGGTCCGTAGTCCCATTCTTTAGCTGACATGTGGATCGTAACAACAGGGTGGCCGCCCTCATACTTTAATGCGATCTTAAAATCCTCGAGTATCATCCCCAGTAAATAACCTGGAATAACCATGCTTTGGCTCAAGTCGGGATAATACATGCCGCCCCATTTTTTAATTTGCGCAAAACTGTTTAGAATGCCATTTGCAACGTGAATAAAGGACACGCGTATTTCATCAGCTATCCCGCTTTTTTCCGACAGCAGATTTATCAGCGCTGATAGTTCATTACGCAAAACTTCATTATTTTTTTGCTCTGCAACTAACTCTTCGTTTTCATCGGGATGTTTGGCGTGAAGATTAATCTTAAAATCACTGATTTCAATCCGAAAGGAAAGATCAATATAGCGTTCAATTTCGGTCATCTTATTGATTAAATGGGGGTGAATATATTCTATAAAGATAAAAATAAAATCCTTGTTTTTGACGTTTAAAATATATAAATTGACAGTAAATCAATGAGTTACAATAATAAATTTTAGGTTAATGAAAACAGCGGCTTTATATATCCGGGTAAGTACAGACGAACAGGCGGAAAAAGGATTTTCTCAAAGGCACCAGGAAGAAATGCTCCGCAAGTATTGCGAGATCAAAGATATCCTGATTTTTAAGGTCTACTTTGAGGACCATTCGGCAAAAACATTCAAGCGCCCGGTCTGGAACAAACTCATGGTCGACCTGCGAAAAAACAAAGGGCAAACCGACCTGGTGCTGTTTACGAAGTGGGACAGGTTCAGCCGGAATACGGGTGATGCCTATTACATGATCAGCGTGCTGCGTCGATTTGGCATTGAGCCGCAAGCCATCGAACAGCCATTGGATTTAACGATACCAGAAAACAAGATGATGCTGGCCTTTTATTTGGCCGCCCCGGAAGTGGAAAACGACAGGCGTTCCCTCAACGTCTTTTACGGACAGCGTAGGGCACGAAAAGAAGGCCGCTGGCCGGCTGCTGCGCCGGTTGGGTATGTCAATCTCACTGACGAACGCGGTAATAAATACATCGGCTTAAAAGAACCCTATGCTTCGGCAATGCGCTGGGCATTCGAGGAGATCGCCCGGAGAAAATTCAACCTGACACATATTTTTAAAGAAACGGTGACGATGGGTATTAGCTGCAAGCTCAAAAACTTTTACCAGGTTATCCGTAACCCGGTCTATTGCGGTAAGGTGGTTGTGCCCAAACACCAGGACGAAGAAGAATATATTGTCGACGGCATGCATGAACCTTTGATCAGCGAAGCTTTGTTTTACGAGGTACAGGAGGTTTTGAAACGCGGCAAAAAGACCGGGGCGAAAAAAGTTTCCGAAGAATTTTTGCCCTTAAGGGGTTTCCTGCTATGCCCTAAGTGTGGCAAGATGTTAACAGGGAGCGCTTCCAGGGGGCGTAAAAGCTATTATTATTACTATCACTGTTTCAAAAACTGCAATACCAGGTATAAAGCCAAAGAGGTGAACGATGCGTTAATTACGGAAATGAATGAATACAGGCCCAAACCGGGTTATGAAGAATTTTATGCGGAAATGATCAAACAGGCCTTTAAGCTCAACGCCAGCGGGGATTTAGACGGGCGCAAGCGCATCATGGCGCAGATACAGGAACTCTATGATAAAATCAATCATGCAAGGGAATTAGCTTTGTCGGGTGAGTTTGACACACGCGATTTCCGGCAGGTCAAACTGGCAAGTGAGAAGCAAATTACAGTGCTTGAATCGCAGCTGCCGGAGATGAATTTGGCTACCCGAAATATTGAAAAGATAGTTACTGGAGCTTTATCGAACCTCTATCGTGTTTATAATGAATACGATAGCTATGATTTAAAGCGGCAAAGAGGGGTGATTGGTTCCTTTTTTCCGGAAAAATTAACATTTGATGGTGCGAAAGTTCGAACCGCCCGGGTCAATGAAATTGTGTTGAATATTGCACTGATTAACAGAAAGTTAAAGGCAAAAAAAAACTGGACTAAGGCCGATTTCTCGTCCTTGTCCAGTAAGGTGGGAGCTACTGGGTTCGAACCAGTGACCCTCTGCTTGTAAGGCAGATGCTCTGAACCAGCTGAGCTAAGCTCCCTTTCTCTTCGCTTTGGAAACCTAAATGTTCCCTCCGTTTTGGGACTGCAAATATAGGAGTCATTATCTTTTCTCCAAAATAAAATTTCACTTTTTTTATTGTGGTTTGCCGGGAGGTCTGTAACTGTATTATTAACAGGAGATTAAAAAACAAAATATTTTTAGGCGCGCTAATGACGATAAATGTTTTGCCGCTTTTAAGCGGCAAATGCCTGGATTTACATGGCAATGTGCTGGCCGGGACGCGGATCATCAGGCAGGATCTCCATTTCGGGGGAATCGATGTACTCGGCGTACCATTGAATAGCGCTTACAACATCAAGGGCATCTTCGGCTGCAATGTTTATGGTTTCAAAGGCATATAGTTTATTCTGGGCATAACCGTAAAGCTGAATTTCGTTGCTATCAGGACTAAAGGCCTCTTCACTGAGGCAAAAAACCCTGATCTTTAACCGTGTATCCCGTGAGTGGATAATATCCCTGCACGGATTTTTCGGATCGGTTGCTAATAAATATACATTATAATCCATAATAAGTGTAACAACATTAGCATGTTATGGTTTCCTTTTACTCATTTTTGATAACGGGTTGTTGATAATTTATAAAATGTATAAAAAAAGGAAAACATGAATGCTCCGTTTGAGTAAAAAAATTCCGATGTGGCGAGAAAATAATTCCCCGTTTTTATTTCCCTTAAAGCAAAAAAATGAAATTTTAGGTATGTTTTAAGCAATTTTATAAACTGGCATTGCTTTTGAGTTAAACATTATGCCCTTCCAAAAGGGTTGTTTTTCATAGGTAGATGTAGGGCCGGAACACTGCGAGAGTTTTTCGGCCTTTTTTTGTGCCTTTTCCTCGGCATGTTTTGGGATAACACGTTAATCACTTTCTGGTTTTAATTTTTTCAAATTTCTTTAAGCCCTTTCGGGAATACTTCTATATGGAGTAAGTTATATTCTCTTGCGAAGAAACAATTGTAATTTTCTTTTATTCTAACTGATAATGGATTCATTATAAATAAAAAATATTTCTTTTTAATTTATAAATCAAAAACCGTAGCTCATTAATACCTCGTAATTTATGTAAATACAAATTTCAATAACTAAACATTTACTACTTATGAAAACAGAAGAACAAGAAGGCTTCGCAACACGAAGCACTTCCAGGAGATCGTTTTTGCGTTACGCTGGCGTTGGCGCTGCATCTGTTGGCCTGTTAGCCACCGCAGCCTGCCACAAAGATCACAATATTAACCTCAACAATGGGGTAGATGTAGGCTCGGGCGATTTCGGAATTCTTAACTACGCGTACGCGCTTGAACAACTCGAAGCTGCTTTTTACACACAGGTTATTCTTACGCCGTATGCGGGGATTCCGGAAAATGAAAAGACTTTGCTAACCGCCATTCGCGACCACGAAGTGGCTCATCGTGAGTTTTTCAAGGCAGCCTTGGGAACAAACGCCATCAAAGCGCTCACACCCGATTTCAGTTCCATTAATTTTAGCAGCCGGGCAAGTGTGCTCGGAGCCGCCAAAGCATTTGAAGACCTCGGCGTTAGCGCGTACGACGGCGCCGGCTATCTAATCACAACACCTGCTTACCTCACCATTGCCGGTAAAATTGTTTCGGTTGAGGCCAGGCATGCGGCGTTGATCCGCGAGTTACTGTTGCCTGGCTCGTTTGCCGCCGCTGATGTGGTGGATTCAAATGGATTGAACCAATCGAACGAGATAAAGGCTGTTTTGCCCATCGCAAACAAATACCTTAAAACTAAAGTGAGTGCGTCTAATTACGGATATATAGCATCTTAACCATACTGCCATGAATTTTTTAAACATAATTGAACAAATAGAAAACGTTGACCCGGAAGCTGCAGAACGTATGAGTCCGCGCCGGGCGGCTATAAAAAATATCACAAGCTTTGGCTCTAAAGTAGCTCTTGCTGCCATGCCTATGGCTTTTGCCACGGTTTTTAACAGGGCTTATGGTGCCGATGCACCCGTGGCTGTGAACGATGTTTTAAACTTTGCGCTGAAACTGGAATACCTGGAATCATATTTTTACAACCAGGGCGTGGCAAGTTCAGGCCTCATCCCAAACAACAACAGCGGGTACATCTCCAAGATCCAGGTAGATGAAAATGCGCATGTGGCGTTCCTGAAATCGGTACTGGGAACTGCGGCAGTGCCAATGCCGTCGTTTGATCTTACTGCCCGAGGCGCATTCCCTACAGTGTTGAGCAATTACGATACCTTCCTGGCCGTGTCGAACGTATTTGAGGATACCGGTGTTCGCGCGTATAAAGGTCAGGCGCCTAATTTATTAGGTAATAAAGTTGTGCTTGGCGCGGCATTGTCTATTCATGCAGTGGAGGCGCGACACGCGTCGGTTATAAGGCAAATCCGTGCATCGCGTGGCGTAAATATTAAGCCATGGATAACCGGCAGTGCAAGTGCATCGAACGATACCGGCGTTGGTGCTGCAGTAGATGCCAGTTATGCCGGCGAAAACAATGTGATGCAGGGTACTGTAGATATAACTAAACTGCCATCGGCCACGGGATCATCTACCGCGTATAATGTTGCCGTTGAGGCATTTGACGAGCCATTGTCGATGGATGACGTATTGAAGATTGTAGCGCCGTTTTTTAAATAGATAGCAGATCTATTCTGAATTATCTGAGATTTTATTTTAACCGGGTGTTGAAAAGCGCCCGGTTTTTATTTTTTCAGCGCCTCGCGCCCGAAGCGGATCAACTCGCTAGCGTTAATAAAACCTACGGTTCCTAATACCGGCTTCCCTTTCGAGTCAAAAATAATGAGGGTGGGATAGGCGCGAAGTTGCCATTTTTGAGCAAGTTCGGGTCCGCGGCCTTTTTCCATATCGAGGGAAACATTCACGAAATTAGCGTTGTAAAAATCGGCTGCCTTACTGTTGGTGAAGGTATTGTTTTTTAGCATCATACATGGGCCGCACCAGGTAGCATAGCAATCCACAAAAATGTATTTGTTCTGTAGTGCTGCCTGTTTAAGGGCCTCATCCCATGAATTCTCGATAAATACAATGTGCGAGGGATTAGCATTTGCCACGGGCATATTAATATATTGCCCACAGATGGTAGCTAAGCAAGCCATGACAATAAGCACAGTGAAATACTTATAAAAACGGGACGAAATAAAGTGGCTCATAATTTTTAATCAGGGTATAAAAATAACACCTGTAAACTAAAAGTTAATACAGGTGCTATTTTTTATTTACGAATTAGCCGCTAAGGCATTATTCGTGATGTGGAGGCCTTTCCTGTTTTTGCTGTTGCTGGCGTTGCTGAGCCTGTTGGCGCTGCTGGGCCTGCTGTTGCTGACGTTGTTGAGCTTGCTGTGCCTGTTGCTGTTGACGCTGTTGCGCCTGCTGTTGACGGGCCTGTTCCTGCTGTTGTTGACGTTGTTGCGCCTGTTGCTGACGGGCCTGCTCTTGCTGTTGCTGGCGTTGCTGCGCCTGCTGCTGACGGGCCTGCTCTTGCTGTTGCTGGCGTTGCTGCGCCTGCTGCTGACGGGCCTGCTCTTGCTGTTGCTGGCGTTGTTGTGCCTGTTGCTGACGAGCCTGCTCTTGCTGTTGCTGGCGTTGTTGCGTTTGCTGTTGACGAGCCTGCTCTTGCTGTTGTTGGCGTTGTTGCGCCTGTTGCTGGCGAGCCTGCTCTTGCTGTTGTTGGCGTTGCTGCGCCTGTTGCTGGGTGCGTTGTTCAGCTTGCTGACGTCGTTGGTCGACGGCCTGCTGCTGATTTTTCTGCTGAGCCTGCTGACGTTGCTGTGCCTGTTGCTGGGTACGTTGTTCAGCTTGCTGACGTCGTTGGTCGACGGCCTGCTGCTTCTGCTGCGCCTGCTGACGTTGCTGTGCCTGTTGCTGGGTACGTTGTTCAGCTTGCTGACGTCGTTGGTCGACGGCCTGCTGTTGATTTTTCTGCTGAGCCTGCTGACGTTGCTGAACTGCTTGCTGTTGGGAACGTTGTTGTTCCTGTTGACGTTGCTGCACCTGTTGCTGACGTGCATCTATAGCCGGGCGGGTTGCTGCCGGGTTAACATGTACCACACGGGCATCGGGTTTTGGAGCCCTTGCAGCCTGTGCAAGGCGTACCGCGTTAGCTTTATTATAAGCCGGAGCGCCGTTGCCCCGGCGGGCAATTGCCTGGTTAGGATTTTGCTGCCTGTATGCGTTGCCGTCTATTACACGATTAGGACGCGCATTAGGCACCTTATTTACAGCCGGGCGGTAGATGTTCACGGTATTGTTCTGCACCCTTACTGCGCCGGGCCTGCTTTCATTATTAATTCTGTAAACCTGCACATTCTGGTGCGTTACTCTCCTCACATCTTCAATACGCGGACCGGCAATATAAGTGCGGTTGTTGTTCACATAGGTGTTGTTGATGATGGTGGTATTGCGGATAATAGTTACTGCCCGGCTATGCGGAACATAATAATTATAAATGTTCGGCCTGTTAATATAGGCTTCGGGAGCACACACCCAGTAATTATCAGGTGCGCGATATCCGCCTCCAATAGAAACGCTGATGGTAATACCTGGTTGCAACGGAGCCCATCCGTAATAACCGCCACCGTGCCTCCAGCTTACCCAGGCCGGCGCCCATTCGTGACCGGGAATCCATTCCCAACCGTAATAATCATCATAATGCCAGCGGCCGTAGTGAAAAGGCGCCCATCCCCAATCATAATCAGATACCCATGTGTTGCCATAGTCGGTAACTACCCAGTGGCCACGTGTGGCATAAGGACGAAAACCATCCTCGGCATCCGGCACCCAAACATTGCCGTATTGAGGGTCACTTACCCAGGTACCGTAGGGATCAAGGTCATCGTAAAATTGCTGGTCGGATATGTAGCCTCCTTCCTGGGCTTTGCTCTGTATAGGGGCGGCCAGGAACAGCAATGACGCCAGTAGGCCAATTCCCCATATTTTATTTAGTTTTTGCATGATTTTGTTTTTAGGTGAGTGGTCGACCTGAGTTGATGAGATTCTTTCGATATCAACCACGCTCTTATCAATCACTCACAAAATATCAGACTATTTATATCTCAAAAGGTAAAGTCTAACACTTATTATTCCTTATAAACGTTCTGATTGTATATTTTTTTTACAACTATTTTTAAAATAAATAGTTTTACAAAATATTTTAACACAACTAAGCATGGTTAATATTCCGAGACTTGATTTAAATTTATACGTAAACGGAGATAATGCGCAGCGCAAGCAATTTTCGGATGATATTGGCAAGGCCTTTAATGAAACTGGCTTTGTAACCGTAACCAATCACGGTTTAGATAAACAATTAATTGATAAGCTTTACGAAGATGTAAAAGCACTTTTTGCCTTGCCCCAGGAGGTAAAAGACAAATATGAAGTTCCTGGCCTTGCAGGTCAGCGCGGTTACACGGGTAAAAATAAAGAGACCGCCAAAGGCTTTACCGCGCCCGACCTAAAGGAGTTTTGGCAGATAGGACAGACTGTAACTGACGATGACGCACTGAAGGCTGAATATCCGCCAAATTTGGAGGTTGCAGAGCTGCCATCGTTCCATGCCACTACTTTGGAGGTTTATAAAAAATTGGAGTGGGCCGGCCAGCATTTATTGCAGGCTATTTCGGTTTACCTGGGTTTGCCAGAAAATTATTTTGACGATAAGGTACATAACGGCAATTCCATTTTACGCACATTGCATTACTTTCCTATAACCGATCCGGATGCTTTACCTGCCGGTGCGGTGCGTGCAGGAGCGCATGAGGATATCAACCTGATTACGCTACTAATTGGCGCCAGCGCCGACGGCCTTGAGTTGCTTACCCGTGAAGACACCTGGTTCCCGGTTAAGGCATTTGGTGAAGACCTGGTAGTAAATGTTGGTGATATGCTGCAACGCCTCACCAATAACAAACTAAAATCGACCACACATCGCGTGGTGAACCCTCCGCGCGAGCTGATGAAATACTCACGTTATTCTGTTCCGTTTTTCCTGCACCCAAAGGCAGCTATGGATCTCACCTGTTTGCCGCAATGTATCGACGACGAGCATCCGAAGCAGTACGACGATATCACCGCGGGTGAGTATTTAGACGAACGCCTGAGAGAAATTGGATTGAAGAAGTAAAGGCTGGTGATTGGTTAATTAGAGATTAGGAACTAAGTTAATTAGAGATTAGTTTCAAAAAGACAGTAAAAGGACAATACCGGACTTTTTGTTCTGACTTTGGTCGGTTTCTTGTAATTTCCGTGCAACTAATCTCTAACCTCCAATTAACTAATCACTAATCTCTAAACCCCAATCACTATATTTGCCGCAATCATGGAACAAAATTTATTTGTTTACAACACTTTAACACGTAAAAAAGAGAAATTCGAGCCGTTGAATCCGCCGCATGTGGGTATGTATGTTTGCGGTCCAACGGTTTACAGCGATGCCCACATGGGTAATTCGCGCACTTATATTTCGTTCGACCTTATCTTCCGGTATCTTACTCATTTGGGTTACAAAGTGCGTTATGTACGTAACATTACCGATGCAGGACACCTGGAAGGTGATGCCGGCGACGAGGGAGAAGACAAGATCTCTAAAAAGGCAAAGCTTGCACAGCTGGAGCCAATGGAGATTGTTCAAAAATATACTGTGGGCTTTCACGATGTAATGCAGGCGTTTAATACGCTGCCGCCAAGCATTGAGCCCACTGCCACCGGGCACATTATCGAACAGATTGAATTGGTAAAGATCATCCTTGAAAAAGGGTATGCCTACGAGGTTGATGGTTCGATCTATTTCGACGTAGAGAAGTATAACAAAACGCAGGACTATGGCGTACTAAGCGGCCGTAATTTGGAAGACCTGCTCACCAATACCCGTACATTGGGCGGTCAGGACGAAAAACATGGTAAGCTCGATTTTGCGCTCTGGATAAAAGCCAAGCCTGAACATTTAATGAAATGGCCATCGCCCTGGGGCGTAGGTTTTCCGGGCTGGCATTTGGAATGCTCGGCTATGAGTGGCAAGTACCTGGGTCATCAGTTTGATATTCACGGCGGTGGATTGGATTTAGTTCCTACACATCATACCAACGAGATAGCGCAAAACGAAGCAGCTTGCGGTGTTAATCCGGCTAAATATTGGATTCACACCAATATGCTTACTGTTAACGGGCAAAAAATGTCGAAATCGTTAGGGAACAGCTTTTTGCCGCACGAACTTTTTTCGGGCAATAACGCTATCCTCAGAAAAGGCTACACGCCCATGACGGTGCGCTTTTTTATGCTGCAGGCCCATTACCGCAGTACACTCGATTTTGGTAACGAGGCCATGGAAGCATCAGAAAAAGGATTTAAGCGCCTGATGAATGCCTTTGGGCTGATGGATGGCTTAAAGACATCGGCAACGAACGATTTTGACGTACAGCAGTTGATAGACAAATGCTATGCGGCTATGAACGATGATTTTAACAGCCCGATTTTAATTGCAGAACTTTTTGAGGCAACGCGTGTTATCAACTCCGTGCACGACGGCAAGATGAAGATCGATGCTGCAAACCTGGAGCTGCTGAAAAAACTGATGAACACTTTTGTGCTGGAAGTTTTGGGTTTAAAGAATGAGCAGGCGGCAAATGATGACCTGCCTAAAATAATGAACCTTGTTGTTACGTTAAGGAACGAGGCGAAGGCAAATCATGATTACGCCACCTCTGACAAGATCAGGAACGGCCTCCAGGAGATCGGCTTCAAATTGAATGACAGTAAGGAAGGCACTAACTGGAGTAAAATTTAATTGGTTAAAATTAGTTAAATGAGCGCTTAAATTAACGTTCAATTTTTACATTTGGCTAAATACCGCTGCCTGATAAATTGTATAATTGCCTACATATCTAAACATAAATGAAAAAAATATTATTAGCCGCTTTACTGATTGCCGGTTTAAATAAAGTATCGATAGCACAACCCGCAGAGCCAGTTGACGTAAATAAAGTTATTGACGCCGAAAAATCCTTTAACAAGCTGGTGGAGCGCAAAGGTATAAAAGGAGGCTTTTTAGCCGTTGCCGACCCTGAAGGGATAGTTTTTAAACCCGATGCGGTTAACATTACCGAATTTTATAATAACATTGACAAGCAGGCCGGTTCGCTAAGCTGGACTCCGAATTTTGCACGTATCTCAGGTAATGGTGATCTTGCCTTTACTGCCGGTACTTACGTTTACCAGAACGGCAAGAGCGACGACGACAAGGTTTACGGCGATTACGTTTCACTTTGGCGCAACGATGGCGAAGGCAAATTAAAACTGCTGATGGACCTGGGGATACAACACCCGGAACCGGAAAAAGAGGCGCTGAATGATATTAAAAGTCCTGATGGCGATAAACGCGTTAAGCCAAGCAAAGACCCATTCAACGGCAAAAAGATAATTCTTGGAACAGACGAGACCTTTAACCATTCGTTAACCATCTCGACTATGGGTACCTATAAAGAGTTTTTAAGCTTGGAGGGCCATTTTTATTTTCCCGGTTTTGAGCCAATGACCGGTCGTGAGCAGGTAATGAAATTCATTGACAACGAAGGTATTTCTATCAGCGCACAAACTGTAAATGGCGGCCGTTCAACCAGCGGCGATCTGGCTTATACTTATGGTAAAGCGCGCATTCGTAAGGGAAATATTTTAAGCAACTACAATTACGTACGTATTTGGGAGATAGACAAAAACCACAAATGGAATATTTTGCTGGAAGCATTTTCGGCAATTGAAAACGAATAATTAGTCTGTAACCTGCAAATGATATACAGAAAGCCGGTTTTTAAGCCGGCTTTTTACGTTTTTAACTTATTTATGTTTTTGCCCGCTTTGTAACATTATTGAAACATTGTTAATAAAATCGACAATGTTGAAAATAGAGCCTAACAGTTAAGTAACCCACTCCGTAAAAGGGTGCAGTTAAATAATTTGGTTATGGCCGATTTAAATAAATTCCAGCGATCAAAGGAGAGGATCACCGAGATTCTCCATTATTTAATGATGAACGGCACCGAACATCAGTCGAACCCCTATGTGCATACGCTTCAGCAATCTATCCGTCTGATAGATGCCAAAATAGAAGAATTGCAGACCGATCAGCTGCGTAAGAAAAAATACGCCTGATTTTTATCTATTCTCCCCTCAAGACTTCTTTTTCACAAAGCGAAACGTCTTATAAAAACAACTCTATTACCTTCATGTTTGGCTAACTACTTGTAATTCAACTGCTATGAGTTGGAATCACCTGCGTATTCCTCAAATGTTAAATTGGCTTCAAAAACTGTTAAAGTATGTTAAGAGGTGTTAAAATTTAACGCAGATAGAAAAAATAGGTAGAAATTGGTGTTGTGTTTGGGTTGATTGAGTTGCAGAGAAGCGAATTTAACTTAATCAACTACTCACCTAATCAACTCAATCAACCAATAATGACTACACCTCTACATCTCAATTACAAAAAAATTAACAACCTGCTTGGCTGGCTTTGTTTTGCCATTGCAACTGCCACTTATATTCTCACGTTAGAACCCTCGGTAAGCTTCTGGGATTGCGGCGAATTTATTTCGTGCGCCTACAGGTTACAAGTATCGCACCAGCCGGGGTATCCGCTGTTTGCCATGCTGGGCAAGGCGTTTTCGCTGTTGTCGTTTGGCAATAATGCTAAGGTGCCATACTTTACCAATTTAATGTCGGCACTGGCGAGTGGGTTTACCATCATGTTTTTGTTCTGGACGATAACAGCACTTGCCAAAAAACTGTTAAATGGCACACAGAACATCTACCTTATTATGGGTGCGGGACTGGTGGGAGCATTGGCTTTCACCTTTACGGATACCTTCTGGTTCTCGGCGGTGGAGACCATTGTGTTTGCCATGGCATCATTATGTATGTCAATCGTTTTCTGGGCCATTCTGAAATGGGATGCGAAAGCTGACGAGGTGGGGGCCGATAAATGGATTGTGCTGATTGCCTATATGATTGGCTTATCTATAGGCATTCACCTGCTTAACCTGTTAAGCATACCGGCTGTTGCCATGGTTTATTTCTTTAGAAGGAATAAGAACATCACTGCGAAGCGCGGCATTGCGGCTTTTTTGATCAGTATTGCCATTCTGGCGTTGGTACAGTTCGGTATCAGGGGCTATACGGTGTATTTTGCCGCCTGGGCCGATTTCTTTTTTGTGAATTCGCTGGGTTTTGGTTTTGGCAGCGGCGCTGCGGCGTTTTGCATTTTGCTTGCAGGCGGCATTGCGGGCGGCATCTGGTACAGCATCCGCAAAAAGAAACCCGTACTTAACCTTGCTTTGCTGTGCATCGCTTTTATTTATTTGGGATACAGCTCATTCGTTTATATCCCCATCAGGGCGTCGGCCAATACCGATCTGAATAACTCGCACCCTGATAACGCCTTTACGCTGTACAGCTACCTGAACCGTATTCAGTACGGCGAGACACCGTTGCTGACAGGCCCTTTTTTTGATGCCAGGATCACCGACGAAAAGGAAGGCGGCAACATATATGCCAGAGGGAAAAACAAATACGAAAGCTCCGGTAAAAAAGTAGATTATACGTATGATCATACCACTTTTTTGCCGCGTATGTGGAGCACCGAAACAGACCCTTACTTTGCACAGAACAAGCAATTTTACCAGCAATGGCTGCAATTAGGTGATGGACAAACTCCAACCTTTGGCGATAACCTGAAGTGGATGTTCAGCTGGCAGATGTACCAGATGTACTGGCGCTATTTCCTATGGAACTTTGTGGGCCGCTACAACCAGATTGACGGGCAGCAAAGCGCCGCCAGCATTAACGGTAACTGGACAAGCGGGATATTAGACGGCGGCAAACATCTACCAAAATCAATTACCGGGGGCACCGGCTACGCGCCTTTATATGCCCTGCCATTTATGTTGGGTTTATTGGGTGCGGCTTATCATTTCAAACGCAAAAAACGTGATGCGCTGGTAGTCGCGCTGCTTTTCTTTTTTACCGGTTTAGCCATTGTGCTGTACGTAAATCAGAACGGTATTCAGCCCCGGGAGCGCGATTATTCGTACGTAGGTTCGTTTTATGCCTTTGCCATTTGGATAGGACTGGGCTTTATTGCCCTTGTTGAATTTGCACGACGAAAGCTGACACTGCGAATTGCTACCGTGGGTTCATTTGTTGTGTGCATGCTGGCTGTCCCCATGTTGCTTGCTTTTAAGGAATGGAAAGGGCACGACCGCTCTACGAAACTAACGCCGCACGATATGGCTTATAACTTTTTAATATCGTGCCCTAAAAACGCCATCCTGTTCACTTATGGCGATAATGATACGTATTCGTTATGGTATGATCAGGAGGTGGAAGGTATCCGGCCTGATGTACGCGTCGTATGTTTAAGCCTTTTCAGCGGTGATTGGTATATCCACCAAATGCAGAAGAAAATGAACGCATCTGCGCCATTGCCTATTACCATGCCGTTTGATAAATACAAAGCCGGTACGCGCGATGTGATCTATTTTAATGATGCCAAAATACCAGGTTCGGTAGAGGCGAAGGATGTATTTGATTTTGTGACGTCGGATGATCCCCGCACCAAGGTACAATACCAAAACGGCGAAGTAATGAATTACCTGCCTACCAAAAACTTCAAACTCACCATAAACCCCAACGAGTTGGTAAAAAAAGGTGTGATCACCCCGGAGCAAAAAACACGCGTGGCCGATACCATGGAATGGAAGTTTTCGGGCAATTACCTAACCAAAGATCACCTGGCTATGCTGGATATCCTGGCGCATAATAACTGGGACCGGCCGGTTTGTTTTACCGCTACAATGGGTTCTGAGTCGATGTTTGGGTTGCAGCCTTATTTGTATAAAGAAGGATTTGTTTATCACCTGATTCCGTTTAAACAGGAAAAGACCGACCAGCAGGGCGTTGCCAAAACCAACAGCCTGGTAATGTACGATAACGTGGTAAACAAGTTTAAATTCGGTAATTATAAAAAGGCAAAGTATCTCGACGATGTTTCTTTAACCCAGTTCTACCTTACTATGGAGGTTACTTTTAGCGACCTGGCGAATGGATTGATCAAAGACGGCCACCCTGACCTGGCCTTAAATACCCTGCACAAATTTGACAGGGAAATGCCTGACGTAAACCCCGACATTGACACAGCCGCCCGCAAATTTTTTATGGCCGAAACTGCCTATGGCCTTGGTGATAAAGCGCTTGGCACCAAATATGTAAAGAGCGTTGATAATTTCATAACTGATCAGCTGGATTACAATTACCATCTTTTGCAAGACAACAAAGACGGTTTAGACGGGCGCACCGTGCAACTGGGCGTGCAGTTATTGAACGGCATGGCCGATACCGCAAAGAATAACGGAGACCTTGAATTAAGCAAGAAGCTCAAAGCACAGTTAACAGACTACGGGAATAAATTTGCCGTACTGATGAAATAACAACTACCGCCCGGTTAAGCGTCCCCGCTTAAATTAACATAAGCGGGGATGCTTAACTGGGTTAGCTTTAAGCGGACGCTTGAATGAGCGTGGCGTGTAAGCATCTTTTCTAATTTATTTTTTCCATTTTTAGGCAACTGGCATATTAATAGATACGTAGTTACTACAAATAAATATATATGCCCTTTATAGCAGCAGCAGCAAAAATAGACCTACCATACAGAATTGATCAAAATGAAGCCAAAGAACATGCATTGCAGATGTTTTCGGAGAATTTCCCCGAGGCCAACCGCCTGATCTTTGCGTTTGACAATACAGAAATTAAATACCGCAATTTTTGCAAACCGCTCTCTTTTTACTCCAAAGCGAACACTTTTGAGGAGCGCAATAACGAATACATACGGCTATCGTTAGATTATTCCATACAGGCGGCGGAGGAATGTATAACCAGGGCAGGCATCAGCAAAAACGATATCACCGATATCTTTTTTGTATCCACCACAGGGCTTGCCACTCCAAGTCTTGATGGTATGATCATCAATAAAATGAGGCTTAACCCGCATGTTAAACGTTCACCTCTATGGGGGCTGGGCTGTGGGGGAGGGGTCTCTAGCATGGCCAAAGCCAATACCGCCGCAATTGCCAATCCTGACGCAGTTGTACTGTTGATTGCTGTGGAGCTTTGCTCGCTCACACTCATCAAAAGTGATTACAGTAAAAGTAATTTTATCGGTTCCAGTTTATTTTCTGACGGCATTGCTGCCTGTATTATTAAAGGCGACAATCATCGCGACAGAAGCCCGGTGACCTATATCGATTCGTCAAGCAAACTGTATTACGATTCGCTCGAGGTAATGGGCTGGGACTTTCAGGATACAGGTTTCAAAGTGCTTTTTTCGAAAGACATTCCGGCTTTTATTCATGAGCATATCAGCGCCGATATCAATGAATTTCTGTCAAAACATAACCTCGAACTTGCCGATATCAAAAACTTTATCTTCCATCCCGGCGGCAAAAAGGTACTGGATGCTTACCAGGACACCCTTGCGGTAGAAGGTGATTTTCTGCAAAGAACCCGCGAAGTGATGAATAACTACGGCAACATGTCAAGCGCAACGGTTTTATATGTGCTGGAGCAATTTATGCGCGAAGGCTTTGAGCCGGGCTACGGCCTGATGCTTTCGATGGGGCCTGGCTTTTCGAGCGAAATGGTGTTGCTGAAGGCGGAGTAGAGACGAAAGGATAAAGGTAAAAGGCGAGAGATTCCTTTATCCAAATCGAATAGTTCTTACCTTTCGCCTTTAACCTTTTAGCTTTCACCTTTCCATGTACTTCATTCTTTTTATATCCTTCCTCATTACCCAGCGGCTTTCTGAACTGCTCATTGCCCGGCGAAATGAAAAATGGCTGCTATCGCAAGGCGCAGTGCAATACGGACAGGAACATTACCCATTCATGATAGCCATGCACACGCTGTTTATCATCTCCATCATAACCGAGTACAATCTGCGTGGCGGAACCCAGATCAGCTGGGCTTTCCTCGCGATATTTTTAGCGGTTTTGTCATTTAAATTCTGGGCACTGTCATCGCTCGGCAAGTACTGGAATACCAAAATTTACCGCATACCCGGCGTTTACCCGGTAAAACGCGGCCCCTATAAATTTCTGAAACACCCCAATTATATGGAGGTGGTTTGCGAGATCGCTTTTATCCCGCTGGTATTTCACCTGTACTACACCGCCATTATATTTACGCTGTTGAATGCAATAATGCTATACGTTCGCATCACCATCGAAAACCGGGTTTGGGCACAGTGAGGGAATCTATTCGGCGTCTTTGTATATTTTCAGATCGATAGCAGGTAGCGTATTATTTGCAGGTTGATCTGTTGGTAGTAGCGCTCCATCCTTTTTTACCAGTTTGTTGCCCATCTGTTTGGGCGCGTCGTCTTTGAAATTGAGCAGGATAGTGTCGTTTTGTTTGGTATAGGTGCCCGTGTACCAGTGATTATAGCCAAATATCGCCCAGAAATGAAGCTCGAACGAATTATCTTTACGTAACTTGATGGATGTCTGATGCTTCGGTGATGTCCTTTGGTCAGCCTCGATAACCGTGGGGCTTTCCAGCATTTCTGAACTTGGCAAAATATAGCATAGTATCAGTGTTAGTGCATAAATAAGAGTGGGCAGGTGTGGTTTGAGCCTGCGCTGCTTCCTTTTTTTAATGCTTTTCCTTATGCTTTTAATAAAAAAGATTACTATCCATACAAACAGCACCAGAGCTACTCCCGAGATAATCAGGTAGTTTACATCATGCAGGTAAAGGTCAATATGATGATTAAAGAACGTTCCCAGCAGGAATGTTCCACATAAAATACAAGCTGTAAGAATTCTTTTCTTTCCGGGTTTTTCTTCAGGTTTGGGTGTAGTTGTTACTGTTAAGTTTTCCATTGGTATGTTTTAGTTCAGATGTTTCTTGTCTGTTAAACACAATGAGCAAACCATAGTCACCACGCTGAAGCATATTGCTTGCTCCGGTCCAACAATGGCAATGCCTGTTATCAACAAGCTGTTTGCTTAACATTTTATTTAGGAGATTGATTGTATCACTCCCTCTATTTATCAAATCAAATTTACTTCTTACTGTGAGCGATGAGCTTCCCGATACTGCCCATTCCTCAAACAACCTGCAATGATCTCAACGTCGCTCATCATAAACCCCAAACTCGGCAATCGAAGCCTGGTGGTCCGATTTATCTATCCAAATCCTCACTTTGCTACCCCATACCCTGTCGAAGCGGTTAACTTTAACGCGTTTGCCATTCTCTCCATTAAACAACGTTTTCCATTGTCCGTTCGAAAAATATTCAAGGCGATAGTTGCTGATGTTGGCTTTATCTTCTGCTATGCTTATGGCATTAAAGGCCTTTTCGCGATCGAAATCTATTTCGTACCAGGGATTTTTAACGGTTTTGTTCGATACCCACGAGGTGGTGAAATCGTCATCGTTAGCCAAGTCCATAATATTATCATCATCGCCCCAGCTCGAGCTCGATGGTTGTTTTTTAGCGATGTTTGATGAGATAATGGGTGCATCCAGTTCCATCAGTTTCTTTTCAGGGCCTTCATTATGCCATAATTTGCCAATCTCTTTTAAGGCGGCAAGGGCATTATCGTCTATCAAGCCATCACGGTTAGGGGCAACGTTCAATATAAAATTACAATTCACATTGTTTAGCGGAACAATGGTTTCATTTACTAGTTTTGCAGCATCCTTTACCGGCTGATTTGGAAAAGTGGTTTTCCAAAACCAGGCGCTATTGATAGGCAAGCAGGCCAATGCCGGCATGTGATTAGTTTCTTTAGATACCCGCTGGCCGGCACCCATTTCATAAGTCTTAATATCGCTGTAATACAAGCCCTCGGCAGGATATTTGGCGCCGTTTAAATCCATTAACACGCAATTAGGCTGCAACGATTTTACAAGTTTATAAATATCTTCGAACGGAATATCGTCATAGCTGATCCTCGACCACGGCGCATCCCAGCCGTCAATTATCAGCGCCGAAATTTCCCCATAGTTACTTAATAATTCGGTGAGCTGCGCCTTCACCATATCAATATGCTTGCGGGTGATCATATTTGGGCGCAAACGATGGTGCGTATCCAGTATCGAATAGTACAGCATCACCTTTAAGCCATTCTTTCTGAACGCATCGGTAAACTCGCGTACCACATCCTTTTTCAGCGGACTGTTCATTACATTGTAATCGGTGGTTTTGGTATCCCAAATGCAAAAGCCGCTGTGGTGCTTGGTGGTTAAGCAGCCGTAACTCATATTGGCCGACTTTGCCGCTTTGGCCCATTGGTCGCAATCCAGTTTTGTTGGATTAAAAATTGATGGTAACGCGTCCGGGTCAGGCCAGTCCTGGTCCATATAGGTAGGAATATTAAAGTGAATGAACATGCCGAAACGGAGGTCGACAAACTGCTGCTGCAATTGTGCAAGCGGCATTGCCGGTGTTTTTGCGGCTTTTTGCGCGTTTGCTATGAAACTAACACAGCATAAAAAGATAATAAGATAGCGTAGTAGTTTGAAGTTCATCCCCAAAGCTATAAAATTTAGGAACAGTGATGGTTAGCGATAAATTAATTTTAACTCACAAAATTCCATCCAAAACATTATTATTGTAGTAAACCTGAAATGCAATGCAAAACTTCCTGTCTAAAATTAACGCTAAATTAATCCTGATCCATTTTGCGGCCCTTTGGCTACTGGTTTATGCGCTCCGTACCCTGGCATTTCTGTATGACTTTACATTTCTGATCGTTTCGCCGGAGGTAGCCCGTATGAACGAAGTTGCCCGTACCAATTTGGATTTGAAGATAGTTGCGCTGGCGGCTTCGCTGGCAGCCGTGGCAGGTTATATTATCTCGTGGCGTATTTCGCTCAAAAACAAGTGGTATTGGGTTAACAGCACCATTGCCTTTGTAATTATTTATGTATTGCAGCTTTACAATTTATTGGGCTGGCGGGCATTACAAAAAATATTCCTGTATCCCGGGCGTATTTTTAGCCTCGACGGCCGTGCTTTTTATATAGTTAACGGCTGCATTATGCTGGCCCTGGGCTTGTTTCTACTTTTTTCGAAACGTATTCAGCGATTTATTGATGGAAAAAAGGCAGTTGCTAATAAAGCCGGAACATCGAGGGCTGCTAAGGTAAAGTAATTTACCCGGCTTCATTGTTGCGGACTGCAATGGTGTTACGAAATAAGCTAATCCATATAATATTCTGTTGTTGTTAAGATATTTCGCCCTTATCCCAATTTTATTCGCCTTTCCACCCCAAAAAATCTTATTTTTAGCACCTTAAAATCATTAGGGTATCCGTTTTAAAATGATACTCCAAATAAGGGCTCACAAATATCATGTTCGATACAAATTCCGTAAACCGTTTTAGCCAGTTAGAAACTCCTTTTTACTATTATCACCTTGATGTATTGCGCAATACGCTGGAAGCCTGTCGCGCGGCATCGTCAAAATATGGTTTCCATGTGCATTATGCCATGAAGGCCAATTTTAACCCTAAGGTATTGGATATGATCCAATCATTCGGTTTTGGTGCCGATTGTGTAAGCGGAAACGAAGTTAAGGCAGCCATAGCGCACGGTTTCGGTAAGGAGAACGTGGTGTTTGCAGGTGTAGGTAAATCAGACAAAGAGATCAACCTGGCATTGGACGCTGATATTTTTTGCTTCAATGTAGAATCGGTTCAGGAGCTTGAAATTATCAACGAGCTTGCAGCGGCAAAAAACAAGACAGCAAAGGTAGCTATCCGCATCAACCCGAATGTGGATGCAAATACCCACCATTATATCACTACGGGTTTAGATGAAAATAAATTCGGCATCAACACCTGGCAGTTAGATGATGTTGCTACAGCCCTGCGTAGTTGTCCCAGTCTCGAGTTCTTAGGCATCCACTTTCATATCGGTTCACAGATCAGAGACCTTGAGGTGTACAAGAGCCTGTGCGAAAAGATCAACGAGATACAGGACTGGTTCGAAGTTCGCGGCTTTACTATCAAGGTACTGAACACCGGCGGCGGCCTCGGCATCGATTATCAGAATCCAGACGATAACGCCGTTGTCGATTTTGAAAGCTACTTCCACATTTTTAACCAATACCTCAATGTAAAACCCGGTCAGGAAGTTCATTTTGAACTTGGCCGTGCGCTGGTAGGACAGAGTGCCTCCCTTATTTCGAGAGTGTTATATGTAAAGAACGGTCAGAAAAAGAACTTTCTTGTGCTCGATGCCGGTATGACCGAATTGATACGCCCCATGCTTTACCAGGCCTATCACGTGATTGAAAATATCGGTAGAAGGTCTGAAAATGGAGAATTAATTCATTATGATGTGGTAGGCCCTATCTGTGAAAGTACCGATTGCTTCCGGAAAGAGGTAGCCCTTCCCGAATCGTTCCGTGGCGATCTGATCGCTATCCGTTCAGCGGGCGCTTATGGCGAGGTAATGGCGTCAAATTATAATTTGAGAGATAAGGCGCCAAGCGTTTATTCGGAAGAGTAGGTTCGCCAATATTAGACTTACGAAGTTTTTAAAACTTCGTAAGTCTGTTAATCAGTTCCCGCGCGCTTAGCAGGTATATCGCACTTGGTTAGGCCTATTGGCAGGCCACCGCTCATGCTTTGAGAGCCTCAGCATGACAACACATTATTCCCCTTCCTAATCTCTAATCTCCGCCCTCTAATATCTAACTTAAAACTTATACCCAAACCTCACAAAAACGTTGCTTCCCACCTCGAATGTGCCGAAGTAATTTTTGAAGGTGATGAAGTAGCTGGCCTTTGGATAGATCTTATGGAAGAATTTCTCCTGCGATGAATCATTGGCATAATAAGTATCATCCAGCTGACTATGCCCTACCGTGGTACCCAGAAACCCGCGGATGCCATGCTGAAAGGTAGCGTCGTTGCGATTATGGAATAGCACCTCGGTAGTTAACCCGATGCTGAAGAGATCGGTACGCGGGTCTACATAAAAGCCACCCTGTTTATCGAGAGATTTTCTGAAGGTGGCATAATCACCAAACTCGTGACTGTAGGCCATTTCTACCCCTATAAACCTAAAATCCACATTGTCTGAATGCACAAAAGCATTCGCCGAGAAGCGGCCGCCTACCGCGCCGAAAAACTTATCGCCAAAATAATTGGGCTTATTTTTATCGTTCGATCCGTTCTCGTAATCGCCAAAAACGGCAAAACCGCCGTAAGCAATATTGAAATTATCGAACACATGGCCCTGACTCAAATTCAGCTGACCGCTGATCAAAAAATCGTTGTAATTGGTATTCGAGTTTCCGCCCAATCCTGCTGAAACATAGGTGCGTGATTTTACACTATCGAACGAGGCCGGTTTGGGCTGATAAGCAATATCCTGGTGGTAAAGTGCCGGCGTATAAACATGCGAGCACGATGCCAGTATTACCGCAAATAACAATAAAAGTAATAAGTATTTATTTTTCATAATGCAGGTTTACAGTTGTAAGATACGCATTCAGTTGCAAATACGCTTAACAGCCTATAAACGCGGTAGTTGTAATTAACGTATCAGATCCTGTACTTTCGCTGCCTCAAAATCCTTTGCAAACGTCAGCACATTTTGCAAATAAGTAAACTCTTCCTGCTCGTGTGTGGTAGTGATCACCACCGCCTGCATGCCCGCATTAGCTGCAGCTTCAACACCTTTAGGCACATCTTCAAACACAATGCAATCTGTAGGAACAGCCTCAAGCAAGGCGGCCGCTTTAAGGTAAGTTTCGGGGTGAGGTTTGCTCAGTACCACGTCATCGGCACTTACAATAGCCTTAAAGTAATGGCGGATATTCAGGCCATCCAATACAAAATCAATATTGAACGGAATAGCCGCCGAACCTATAGCCATTGGGATACCCTGCTGATATGCGCTTTCCAAAAAATCCGCCAGTCCCGGTAATAGTTTTAAATGAGGTAAAAACTCAACCTGGTATTTTTTTTCTTTTTCCAGGCTCAGGCGTTCCATTTCTTCCATTGTAAAGCGTTCCGCGCCAAACATGCGCACCAACACTTCAGGGTTTTTGCCATACATCTGGGGTTTTACCTCATCCCAGGTAAAGTTGCCGCCCAATTCATCATTTAAAAGATTTTGCCAGGCTTTGGTATGATAGGTCATATCATCTATCATAGTGCCGTTAAGGTCGAATATAAAGGCCTTCATTTGTGTTCAATTGTATATGACGCAGCCGGTATAGCATACGCAGTTCTGCGGCAAAAATAAGTTTAATTGAAATTTATGCAACAGCAAACCGTAAGCTGTTTTTGAACGTACTTAATTTAGACATGGCTGAAAGGTTAAGGACACTGCGTTGGGCCGATTGTGTGCGATTAACCGATTTTAGCAAAGCCCGTTTGGCGAGAGCTGAAGGGCTTTTTTGTTTTTCAGGATTTCACCAATTGTTGATGAGATCACCGATTATTATGACTGCGAAAACAATTGTTACTATGCCCGGAAAATATTTCGGAACGGTCTAAATCACATTTAGAGCATGTCGTTTTTTGCCATGGAACGGTCTAAGTGGCGTTTAGGGCGTGTCGTTTTTCGGGGTGGAACGGTCTAAATGGCATTTAGGGCATGTCGTTTTTCTGCCTGGAACGGGCTAAACGCCTTAAAACCGTTCCCATGTTTACGGCATAAAATGGGTTTATTACACAGAAACGAACTTTTCGTCCCCCAAAACTCTTTAAAATCAATTTGAAAAGCCAAGGTCCGGTTTGTTCGGGTCGAGGCTTCATGTTCGAAGATAGCGGCTATGTCCAAATATAACGAAAATTATCCGTTTTTTTAAACATAAAAAACGGCAGGGACACACAATCAATTCCATGTAAACGCTGTATTATCATATTTTAACGATAAAAGCTTATTTATTGACTATCAATCTATCCGGTAATTATCATCAACAACTGTTTAAACTGAAATAGTGCTATTTTTATATTTTACAAACAATTCCCCGGCATTGTTATTGTATATTTGAGTTATCTAAATAGAAAAACATTATGAAAGACCAAACAAGAGTTATAGCAGCCCTATTAATAGGCGCAGCAGCGGGAGCGGCATTAGGACTATTGCTTGCTCCGGAAAAAGGCGAAAAGACCCGCGAAGATATATCTGATTACCTTGGCGAGTTGATTGACGCAGCTAAAGAAAAAGCACAGGCAACTTCAAGCGGTATCAAGGAATACGGCAGCAACATTTACGATAAGGCCCGCGCGCAGGTTGCCGGCGTAGTTGATTCTGTTTCCGGTTATAAAGACGCCGCAGTTGAAACCGCAAAAACAAAGGCTGCCGATTTGCAAAATCAAGCCCAAAGCAAATTTAACGAAGCCAAATCAAAAGTGAAGAATGGTGCTGACGATCTTAATCATTCAGTTCAAAATTCTTAAGAAATACACTCAGCAATAAATAAAAGGCCCGGTTAGATATACTGACCGGGCCTTTTTTGTGGATATTACCTCGCAATGACGGACAGAGGAGTAATGAAAGGTAAGCCAAACAAAAAGCCCGGCTATGAACCGGGCCTTTCTGTTATTATCAGCCAATTTTTATCTTGATTCTTGACTCTTGACTCTTACTTCGAGGTCCATTTATTATTGCTCACATCAGCATCCATAAAGATGCCGCCATCAAGTACAACAGAAGAAATGGCTTTGTCTGCTTTCACGTTAATAGTGATCTCTTTCTGGTTGCGTTCCCAAACAGCCGGGGTTTGGTGGAATGTTGCGTTAGAACCATCGGCATAGGTTACCTTCACATCAAACGGAACAGCAAAGCCGCCAATGTTCTGGATGGCCAGGTTATAGCCGCCGGCAGCTTTAGTAACCTTTTGCAGGTTCAGATCGATGTAGTAGTTAGTAAAGAACCAGTTATTAAAGAACCAGTTGAGGTTACGGCCCGAACCGCTGTTCATCGAATTAAAGTAATCCCACGGAATAGGGTGCTTGCCGTTCCAGTTATCCATATAGGTATGCAGCGCTTTTTTAAACAATTCATCGCCCAGCATATCTTTTAAAGCCAGGTAGCTTAATGATGGCTTGCCGTAAGAGTTATTGCCGAAACCGCCGCGTAATTCGCTGGTTGGGGTAATAATGGGCAGGTCTTCAGCGGTTGATGCGTCATGGATCCATTGCTCAACACGGAAACCCTTGTACAATTCTTCTGCTTTTTGTTTGCCTACTTCGCTGGTACCTATCAGTAACTCAAAGGTGGTTGCCCAGCCTTCGTCCATGAACGAATAACGGCTCTCATTAACACCCATATAGAAAGGGAAGAAGGTATGCGCAATCTCATGATCCTGTACAAATTGTGCAAAATGGAGATCGTCCTGGTGACTGTCGTTCACCATCATCGGGTACTCCATGTCAGCAAAACCCTGGAAAGCGGTCATTTTAGGGAACGGATAAGGCACGCCTGGCCAATTAGCCGAAAGCCAGCTCAGCGAGTTACGCCCGAACTGTACAGAATGGTGAAAATCGGCCGAAGCGTCTAAAAATGCAGCCTGCATGCTGGCGCGGCGGCCGGTTTTGTTATCAACTACAACGCTGGCAGCATCCCAATCATAATGATCGCTGATGCCTACAGCCATATCGCTGATGTTGGTTGCAGTCCACGTCCATGTATTTACGTCGTTTTGTGCGGTAATGTTCTTTTTGGCAAGGTCTTCCTTAGTGGCGATGTGAATGGTAGAATCGCTGGTGAACGATTGCTCCAGTTTTTTCGCAGCCTCAGGCTGTAACACTTTGTCTGCATTGCGCAGCGTTCCGGTAGCCCAAACAATGTAATTTTTAGGCGCGGTAACGTTTAGTGTGTAATCGTTAAAGTCGTTATAAAACTCCTGCGCGTCTAAGAAAGGCAACAGGTCCCATCCGTTGTAATCGTCATAAACGGCTACGCGGGGGTAGAAATAGGCAAGGTAATAGCTGGTGGAATCAATCATCCCTTCGCGGCCGCTCTCTTTCGAGATCTCAAAATGCCAGGTGATATCCAGTTTAACCGAATCGTGCGGCATCAGCGGTTTCGCAAGGCCTATCATTTGATTAGTGCCGGCAGCACGCTTATTGTCCCAGTTCTTTTTAGTACCATCGATAGTAAAATTATCAATCTGCAGGCCCGGGGTAAGGTAATCGTCGCTTGCACCGCCAAAGCGTGCTACTCCGGGGCGGTGAATGTTCAATATTAGTTTCATGTTCAGCCTCTTCAGCGTATCGGGACTGTTGTTGGTATAAACTATCTGCTCAACACCTTTAATGTTCCTGTCGGGTGGCAGGGCGGTGATGCTGATGGTGTAACGGCCGTGATTTTGCCAGTAATTTTTGCCGGGCTTACCGTCTGTCGACCGGGTACCCTTGTCGTACGCGTGCTTAATGTCGCGCGGCATGTAAAGATTTTGTGACTGTGCCTGGAAAAATACCGCGCAGCAGATCACACTTGTGATAATTGATTTAAACATTTTTGAGGTCATTTTATAAGCAAATAAACAGATTTAGGCCAACACTAATTGGCATATGAAAAATTAAAGTGATTTCGGCACATTTTAAGACGCAGGGGATTTGTAATAATTACATTCGCGTTAAAAAAATTAACAAATAACTATTTGTAGTGCCATAAAATTTATTTTACTTTGCACTTAGTTATTTTAATAGGGGTATTAAATAACTAATTTCTAACCATCTGCCTTTAGGCGGGTGGTTTTTTTGTTTTTGGGGATTACACCGATTTGAGAATGATTTCACCGATTGGTGGTTGGTTATGATTGTGATTTCAATGATAATTGATGATTTTAACATTTGAATCGAACAACCGTTCAATCAAAACATTATATAAAATCGTTTTTAAAAATCACTGTAATCAACCACCAATCGGTGAAATCATTCAAAAAAAATCGGTGAAATCATTTTTAAATCGGTGAAATCAAAAATAGTATGAAATATAAATTAGGCGATTTTGTGCGATTTGTGGACGAGAAAATGGAGGGCTTCGTAACCCGCATTATCGACGACCAGATGATTGGCGTTACCGGCGAGGACGATTTCGAAATCCCGGTACTGGCCAGCAAGGTTACTACCGTGCATGGTTACGGGCAGGGCGGTAATAAAAAAGAAGACGATGCCACGGCGCAGCCGGTCTTTACAGGCGAGTTTATAACCAAAGGCGTGTATGTTGCCATAGTGCCCGATGCAAAAGCCAATTCCGTAGTTCATTTTCACCTCATCAATGAAACATCGTTCCAGCTGTTAGCTGCTTTAACTACTGAGAAAACACAGGTTTACAAAGGAGAGTTCAGCGCCATCGCCGCCCCGCAAACCGCCACCAAAATGTATTCGGCCCAACTGGCCGATTTGCAATTGTGGCCGCAATTTATATTTCACATCAGCTATTTTACTAAGCACAATAGTGAACCGCCGGCACCGCTGGTGGTTAATGAGAAGTTTAAGGCGAAGGACTTTGCAGGCTCGAAGAAACCAATCCCGTTCCTTAACCAGCAAGGCTGGCTGGTACGCTTGGATGAACCCGAACTGTTGATAGACGCACAGAAGCTAAAAGAAAGCTTCTTTCAATCGCCCGAGGAAAAGACAGTGATCGATAAACCGGGCAACGAAGTTGATCTGCATATCGAAAAGCTCCGCAATGATCACCAGTTTATCAACAGCGGCGAGATCCTAAACATCCAGCTGGCGCATTTTCATAAAACGTTAGACGCTGCCATTGTACATCAGCAGCCCGAGATCACCTACATTCACGGTGCGGGTAATGGCATTCTTCGCCATGAATTGCATAAGCTTTTAGGCAAGCACCCAAAGGTGCAAACGTTTATGGATGCGCGTAAGGAAAAATTTGGGTACGGAGCTACGAAAGTTATTTTGAAGTAGGGCGCCTTTCTCAAACGTCGCCCAATAAAGCGTCCACGCTTGATTGCTAAACAATTGTAAGCGTGGGCGCTTAACCGGCCAATGTGTAAAGGGAAAATCCGCCAAAACATTCTTAAATTAGCCTTCCTTTAACACTGGCCTGATGAAAAGACTACTCTACCTCCTGCTATTGCTGTTTGTCGCACAGCTTACTTTCGCGCAGCAAATCAAATACATCTCGAAAAATAACGATTGGGATGCCGATTCATTGGGAAATCACCGCGTGGTGCTTACCTTGCAAAATGCCAATACCAGCGTTGCTAAAGCCGTAATTAACTGGCGCCGTAATGACACGCGTCCTGAATTGAAGCAATTATTCATCGTTGATTCAACTACCAATAAGCGTTTGATGAATGTGCAGGTTGCCGCCAGTACACGTGAGGCCGCCATATTGTATTTTGAACCGGTAAAGGGCGACAAAAAATACTTCGTGTATTACATGCCCTACCATATCGATAGGAAATCGAACTATCCTAACGCTAAATATCTGAAAGCTACCGAAACTTTCGCTGCCGATTGGGTACAGTCTATCGCCAATAATCAAAATATTGAGGGTGCGAAGGTGGAAAGTATAGAGTCCGTCAACGCGATGAACAGCTTTTACCCGATGGAAGTGATCGCTACCGAAACGGAGGTGAAGAATATGATCAGTCAAAATGCCGGAAAAACTTACCTCGTTTTTCCGGAAGACAGGCAGAACGTGATCAAAATGAAGCACGACCTTCCCCAGCGCTGGATCCTGAACGGTGCGCAGTCCGTATTTAAGGGTACCGCCAAACGCGGGGAAAATTATGCCTATCAATTGGGCATTTATCCGCCTGCAAAAGACCTTGAAGGCGTAAAACTTACCTTCACCGATCTAAAAACCAAAAGCGGCGCGGTGATACCGGCCAAACAACTATCATGCATTAACAACGGCGGCACCGATTACCGCGGTAAGGCGTTCAGTAAAACGGTTGATATAGCCAAAGGGGATGTGCAGGCCATGTGGTGTTTGGTGAATATCCCGGTTACCGCAACCGCAGGTAACTATGAAGGTACGGTAACCGTCAGCGCAAAAAATGCGGAGACTACCAAAATAGGCGTAAAAATAACCGTTGAGCAGGCTGTAGCCTCTAAAGGTGGAATAGATGAGCCGTGGAAAAAAACCCGCCTTACCTGGCTCAATTCAACCCTCGCGCAGCAAAACGATGTCATTAAGCCATACACGCCGTTAGTAGTTAAAGGCCAAAGCATCTCTTTGTTGGGACGAAAAATGACGCTGGCCAAAACCGGGTTCCCGCAAAGTATCCTTACCTTTTTTACGCCGGAGATGACCTCTTTTTCAGCTACCGGCAAAGAGGTGCTGAACTCGCCCATCAAATTGATCGCTGCCACTGAAAAAGGCGAAGAAGTTTGGCAATCAAAAGGTGTGAAATTTACCGAAACGCAGCCGGGAACGGTTAAATGGCAAGCGGTGAATACTTCGGAGCATTTGCAGATGGATGTTTCGGGGTCGATAGAGTTTGATGGATTTGCCTTGTACACCGTTAAGGTTACCGCCTTGCAGGATGTGAGTCTGAACGATATCCGCATGGAAATTCCGTTCAACAAGGCCGCTTCAAAATACATGATGGGCCTGAACCTGAAAGGAGAAAAGCGCCCGGCCAGTTACGACTGGAAATGGGATGTGACCCACAAAAACCAGGACGGCGCATGGATTGGCGATGTAAACGCCGGCCTGCAATATTCGCTTCGCGACGAGAATTATGTGCGTCCGCTCAATACCAATTTTTACCTGCAAAAACCGCTGCTGCTGCCAACCTCGTGGGGTAATGATAACAAGGGCGGTATCAACATTTCCGAAAAAGACAACCAGGTGCTGGTAAACAATTACAGCGGCGCCCGTACCATGAAAAAAGGCCAGGTGCTGTATTATAACTTCACCCTGCTCATCACGCCGTTTCATCCCATCAATACCGATTTTCAATGGGCTACGCGCTTTTACCACAAGTATGATAACATTGACACCATTAAGGCTACCGGCGCAACCGTGATCAATATTCACCACGGCACGCCCATTAACCCGTATATCAATTATCCGTTCATCGCCCACAACGCCATGAAGGCATATATCGATGAGGCTCATCAGAAAGGCCTCAAGGTGAAGATTTACAATACGGTGCGCGAGCTCTCCAACAGCGCATATGAAACCTTCCCGATGCGCAGCCTCGGTCACGAGATTTATGCCACCGGTAAGGGCGGCGGTTATTCCTGGCTGCAGGAACACGTGGCCGACGATTACATTGCCGCCTGGTACGTACCTGAATATAAAGACGCTGCTATCATTAACGCAGGGATGAGTCGCTGGCACAACTATTACGTTGAAGGCATGAACTGGCTGGTACAGAACGTTGGCATCGATGGTATTTACCTGGATGATGTGGCGTTCGACCGCATTACGATGAAACGCATTAAACGCGTGCTGACGAAGGACGGTCACCCCGGCATAATCGACCTGCATTCGGCCAATCAATACAACAAAAGCGATGGTTTTAACAACAGCGGCAACCTGTACCTCGAGCATTTTCCCTACCTGAACCGCCTTTGGTTTGGCGAGTATTTTGATTACGAAAAGAATACGCCCGATTTCTTCCTGACTGAAGTTTCCGGTATCCCATTCGGTCTGATGGGCGAAATGCTGCAGGGCGGCGGTAACCCGTGGCGCGGCATGATCTACGGCATGACCAACCGCATGCCCTGGAGCGACAACGCCGACCCGCGTCCTATCTGGAAGGTATGGGATAATTTCGGCATGCAGGGCACCAAAATGATAGGCTATTGGGTTGAAAACAATCCGGTAAAAACTAATAACCCCGATGTATTGGCTACTATCTACAAAAAACAAGGCAAAGTACTGGTATCCATTGCCAGCTGGGCGGCAGATGACGTGAATATCAAACTAAAGATCGACTGGAAAGCACTGGGTATTAACCCGGCTACCGCCACTATCACGGCGCCGGAAGTCAAGAATTTTCAACATGCCGCCAAGTTTAAAGATGGCGACGAGATTAAGGTTGAAAAAGGTAAAGGGTGGATGTTGATTATTAAGTAAACTAAAGATATTCCCCACGCGTCATTGCGAAGAACGAAGCAATGACGCGTGGGGATTTATTACCTTTTCTACGGCAACTTCTCCAAATCCACATCCGGCTGCTTACCAACGGCTGTCCGTTGTAATAATACACCCCTTGGCGTAAAATCATTAAAGAAACCGCAATTCTTCAAAAAAAAGGCATTTCCGCTAACGCCGCCTGCATAATCCATTCGGTAGCGTTTCATGGCAGTAGCATCGTTGGTAAAATGGGCGCTGGTGATTTCAGTCCATTTGCCTTTATCGTCGGCTACCCATTCATTGCTGAAATGCACTTGCCGCGTTATGGTGCCCTGTTCGGGCTCAAAATTTTCCAGGAACGAATGCAGGCCCATAAGGTAACTATGCGTTTGCGGGCGGCTAAAGCTCGCGATCAATTGCCATTGGCCAACCTCGGGTGCGAAGAACCATGCGGTGTAAGTAGTATGGTTATGCTCGCCGGGCTGCGCGCGGATAAGGAATTTGTAAGTGTTCCCGGCCTTCCAGTTGTAGTTCATGTAGCTTTGCCCGCCCGAACCTTCGCTGCCAAACTCGCCGGTATGCACGTTAGGCCCTTTTTTTAGCATTACTATTTTCTGACTATCAGGAATAGCTTTCGGATCGTCCGTAGTGAACGGACTCCATACCGAAAACAAGATATGCCTTTCAGTCGGCGAATTCACCTGCATGCCGAAATAGCCCACATTAAAGCCATCGGCCATAAAATAAGAGCCCAGCACATCATTACCCACCGGAACGGTCACCTCGTTATAAAACCACTCCATATTGCCTTTGGGCATGGTATAAGCAAGGTGTACCGACGGCCCGCGACGCCCCCAATGGAAAAAGTTTCCCTCGTTGTTGGGTACGTATGATGTTTTACTGTTGATGACCGATCCGTTGAGTTTCATGCTGCTGATATAGGCATAGATTTTACCTGTTTTGCTGATGGCTTTGATGTTAACAGCAATGTAGCCGGTATCGGCAACTGTCCATTCACCTGCGTAATATTCTTTTGATTCGATGCCCGAAACAGTTAGTCGTTTGCTTTGATTAAGTGCTGACACTGCCAGTACACTTTTCCCCGCCGGAACTTTTAAGTTCAGCCAAAGTTTAAAGCTGCCCTTGTTTACCACGCGGAAATAGGCTTTGAAGTGTACGCTGGCATCTGTCCAGTCCACAACACCGTCATTGGTAATGGTACCACCCGCGGTGTCTTTGGCCACGCGCCAGGCGTTACCGCCCATGGGGACGGTGATGATATTGTCTGTTGGAGTTTGGGCGGCGGCTGTAAAACTACCGGTTAAAATAGCGGTTAAAAGGTATATTAATTTTCTTGCCTTCATGCGGAATTAGTTAGAATAGGGCAAGTATAGTAAGACTTACCAAGTTTTAAAAGCTTCGTAAGCACGCAAACGTTTGCTTAAAATAGAGACGCAATGCGTTGCGTCTCTACCGACGAAAAAAAATTATTTATTCAACTTATCCACCCTGTCAAAAAACTCGTTTTGCAGCTGCAGGGTTTTGGTATCGGCTTTTACTTCCTTCAATGCTTTGATGAATGATGCAATTTCATGATCGCTGATGAATTTTCCGTATTCGGTGGTGGCCTTGTCGCCTTCACCGGCGTAATGGTTAGGGTATGATGAATACCACCAGATAGGCGTGTAAAGTCCGGGCAGATCACTGCGTTTCTGGTCGGCGCCGCTTTCACTGGTGGCGCGATCCATACGCATCAGGTCCGGACGGTAATACAGCAGCGTGGCTGTTTCCGATTCACCGGCATGCTGGTCGTTCTCTATAGGCGATTTATGCATTTTCCGGTATTCCTTGTTGTACTCCGCATCGCGGTCGCCGGTATAAAGGTAAACAGCGTAATTGTGGCGCTTGTTCAGCAGCGATTGCATGAAAAATTGCAGGAACTCCGGGTTGCCGCCATGACCATTCAGTATTACGATCTTATCAAAACCATTGCGGGCAATTTCGTCGCAGGTAGCCTCCAGTAATTTGTAGATCACATCGCTTGGCAGGGCGAAGGTACCGGGCTGATGACGTGCCTCGTTGATCTGCCCATAAAAATAATCAGGAAACACTACCGCGTATTCCGACTTTACGGCCCGTGCAGCCCATTCGCGTACATGGATCAGGTCGGTGCCGATAGGAGAGTGCGGCCCGTGTTTTTCAAGGATACCGATAGGCAGGATACAGGTTTTCGACGATTTTTGGAGCGCCTTAGGGAAATCGCTGGCAACAAGCTCATCCCACCGTGCAGGAATATCCTGCGCAAAAACAGACGCCGAAAATAACAGCGCGGCAAAAACAGATAAAAAGGTTTTCATATTTGAGAGTTTATAAAAGGTTGTATGACAAGGAGAAATTACACCGCTGAAATTACAAACTTTTTGAGCAAAGGGGAAAGGAATACCTAATGTAACGTATTTTTGACGACTAAACGGAAAACGCAGAAAATATCGGGTTAAGGATAGGAGCGGATAGCCGGCCCCGGTTCTTCACCCGGAGGAGACTCCCGAGAAAGAAAGGCTAACGAGGTTTTAAAAGCAACTTTTAAAAAAGAACTAAGCCGTTAATTCTTTTGAAGTGTTTTTCATTTAGCGTAATCAAAGGCAGGTCATTAACAATACAGGTCGCAGCAATGAAAATATCTCGAAATTCGATTAACAGGTTATCCTTTTTTAATTGTCGGTATATCTGTGCCGCTTTAATCGCCGTTTCATCTGTAAATGGAAGCAATTTGAAATCTATCATCAAATCTTCAGCATTTTTTTCTTTTTCCTTAGTGGTAGCGCCCATATAGAGTTCGTATACCGAGACAGAAGAAATAAAGAAATCAGAATTATCGGGAAGTAAATAGAGGGTTGTAGCTAATTTATTTTTAGCACGGAGGTGTTCAATAATGACACTTGTGTCTACTACCATTCTTCCGGCTTCCAATTGTTAAAAGCTTGTTTGCTTTCTTCAAAAACTTTCAGATCATCATCACTCCAAACAGAAATATTCGCCAATCGCTTTTTTCGATCAGATAAAACTGGAGGATTTTCCTGTTTGATAACAGCGCCTAATTCTGTAAGCAATTGCTTAATTAAAGTGCTCCTTTTTTCCGGAATTTCAATTACAAGCCGTTCCATAATCAAATTTACGATTTTTTCGATAACTAAGATACCAGAGAAGTGATAGGTTTACTAATCCTTACTTCTCCAAAATAAACGTAATATTCGTCCAGTTAGGCGCTGTAGGGCTTAGCAAAGTTTCCTTGATCACCCATCCCTCGTCCAGGTATTTATTTACAAAGCTGACCTCATAAGCCGAATGCCTGTTGGTTACCGATTGCTCATAAACGTTAATATTCACCGTAATTACTTTTTGTGCCATATCTTTTTAAGTTGTAGCCCAAAGGTATATATTTATAAAGTGATTATGCATCAAATACTCCGCGAAAGGCTGTCGCCGCTCATTAATCTGACTGAAGAGCAGTGGACTTTCGTGCTCAGTCATGCCAGGCCAAAAACAACCAAACGCAATGAGATTCTGCTCGAAAAAGGCGATATAGCTAACCATTTGTTTTTTGTGGTGAAGGGCTGCCTGCGCATATTTTTAATTAATGACGATGGTCAGGAAGCCACCCGTTTCCTCATCTTCGAAGGTAATTTCGGTACTGCCTTCCCAAGTTTTACGTTAAGAGAGTCCTCATCGGCTGCTATACAGAGTGTAGAGCCAAGCGAGGTGCTGATGATCAGTCACGCCGACCATCAAATACTGATGGATACCATCCCGGGCTGGGAGCGCATGAACAGACTAGGCCTGCAGCAGGACTATATTGACGCCATAGTCCGCATTGAAAGTTTAATTACGATGGATGCCCGGCAGCGTTATGATATCCTGCTGAAAAAGAACCCAAAACTCATTCAGCGCCTGCCCAACAAAATGGTGGCCGATTATTTGGGTATCTCGCAGGAGACGCTGAGTAGATTGAAGTCGAGAGAGTCCGGAAGCCGGAAAAGTCAGTAAGGTCCGGAAGACCAGCCCATCGCGTCATTGCGAGGAACAAAACAACCGCTGCACTTGCTAATAAAAATCTATATGCATGTGCCGTATATAATGCCGGCATCTTGCCTCGCGGTGGACATTGTGCTTTTGAATGTCCTATTTAGGGATTGCTTCGGTGCTCGCAATGACGCGTTTTTTATCTTTCGGACTTTACTGACTTTTTCGACTTTAGGACTCATTTATTGACAAATGTCAATACCCGGCAAAATAAATATTTATTGTTTTGCCATAAATAAAACATCACACAAATGACCAGATCAGTTATTACCACAACAATAGCCCTGCTTATCCATCTATTCACCGCAGGACAAATAGCACAAGCCCAAAACATCGGCGAGAAGACCTTTTCTTATAAAGATGAAAAACGTAACCGCCCGGTAATTACCGAAGTGTGGTATCCAACTGCTGATACCTTAACCGCTGCCGATAAGGCCTTTTCGCCGTTCATCCGCATTAAGAGCGTTCATAACGGCAGGTTTCCAACTCAAAAGATGCCGCTGGTATTTATCTCGCACGGCGCAGGCGGGGGCAGGCTCACCCTCGAATGGCTGGCCGATAAGTTGGTGCAAAACGGCTTCATCGTATCAGCTGTAGATCATTACGGCAACACTTTCGATCATTCAACTCCCGAAGGTTTTCTGGAACCCTGGGAGCGCCCGCAGGATATTAGCTTTGCCCTTACCGAATTGTTAAAAGAACCCGGCCTGGGCAATATCATTGATACCAACCGGCTGGGCGTGGCCGGTTTCTCCATCGGCGGTTACACCACTTTGGCGTTGGCCGGAGCACAAATTAATGTGTATGCGCTGAAAGATTATTATAAATCGGCCAAAGGCCGCCGCGAGATCAACATTCCCGAATTTCCCGGGCTGCTTAATTATATCGATAAACCCGAGATAGAGCAATCTTTTAAAAATGCCCCGCCGCTTAAAGATGCCCGCTTCAAGGCATTCTTCGCCATCAGCCCTGCATCCGGTCAGGGTTTTACCTCCAAAAATCAAACAAAAAGCATTACCGCGCCGGTGTATATCGTAGTCGGTCAAGCCGATAGTATTGCTCCGGCGGCAACCAACGCGGCACGTTATCATGAACTGATCCGTCAATCTCAATATTACGTGGTAAAAGGCAAAACGGGGCATTACGTGTTCCTGAATGAAGCTACCGACGGGATAAAAAAGGAGGAACCTAAGTTTTTTGTCGATGATCCATCAGTAAACCGTAAACAGGTGCATGAGGAAGTTTCACAGCTGGCAGTAGATTTTTTTAAGAAGGAATTGAAATAAATCCCCTTGAGAGACACAATACGTTGTTTCTCTGAACGATGCCCGATTAATGCCATCGCAATATTTCACAGAGGCATAATGTATTGTGTCTCTGTAATACCTCTTCCTTCAGCGACGCAGCGCGGCATTACTGCATATACACTTATCTCCTCCAATCTCATATTACCGTAAAAGTTCCTGAATCCCGCTTAGCTTCTCTCACAATCGCTAATTTTATCAAAAAATACAACATACTATGGAAACCCCACGTCACCCCTTGCCGCCGTTCACTATGGAAACTGCCCTTCAAAAAGTGCAGGCCGCCGAAGATGCCTGGAACACCCGCGACCCTGAAAAAGTGTGCCTGGCTTACACCATTGATACTGAATGGCGTAACCGCACCGAATTCATCAATGGTCGCGAAGAAGTAAAAGCTTTCTTAAAACGTAAATGGGAAAAAGAACTTGATTATAAGCTGAAGAAAGAGCTTTGGGGTTTCCGCGAAAACCGAATGGCCGTAAGGTTTGAATACGAGTGGCACGATGCCGCCGGGCAATGGTACCGCAGCTTTGGCAACGAACTTTGGGAGTTCGACGAAAACGGTTACATGCGCAAACGCTACGCCAGCATTAACGACATGCCCATCAATGAATCTGACAGGCATTTATAATATCCAGATTGTTATTCCACCCGGTACCGGTAAACCTGCCTTCCCAGGTTGCCGTTATTGTCAATGCCTTCTATTACAACACGGTAGCTGCCTTTGCTGTCTGCGTTGTAATAGTTGAATGATGCGTTGCCATCATGGTCGGTTACAAGTTCGGGGTTCCAGTAAATGGTGGTCCTGAGATCGGGGAGCTTACTTGTTTCGGCAGCTTCATATTTCGGGCTGTAAAATTCGCGGGCTTTGTAAAAGCCCTGGATATGTATGGGTAAAACGCCCTTTGAGGGAATTTCATCGGCTGTGTAGCCATGTTTTAAGGTGATAAGCATTGCCCCCTCCGTATGAATATCAGAAGAAGTGGAGTTGGTTATCACCTCAATCTTATCGATTGTCGCAGCACTGAGGGAATTAATGTCGAACTGGGGCTCCATCTGTATCCCATCTACTACAACGCGCATTGGCACTGGCGGATATGATATAGTTACGCGCTTATATACATATGCTTTGTTCCCATGTAGGAGCCTTGAAAACCTGATGCCAGGTATCATATAGTCCAGCCTGTTAGCTAAGTTGCTACCGTTAATGATATCGCTTCCTTTTAACGTATAATCAACTACTCCATAATCGGTATTAACAACCGGCCTGGTCTTTCGATCCTTTATTTTTACTTCTTTCAGCATTTTGCCCGTAGCCTTTCCCTGTGCATACAACTGCTCGTTTTGTTTTATGCTGTTTTTGATATAGGCTTTCATTGCATTCGTATCCGCCGGTGCGGCTTCGTAGTTTGGCAATGGCGTTAATGGGGCGGGGGCATCCGGTATGTAAACGAGTTTAGTATTGTTGCTGCCTTTGGCGTTTACCGCCTGTAATATAAATTTTGCGGTGTCCGTGAACACAAGTTCCGTGAACCGGAATCTGCCTTTATCATCGGCAGTACCTGTGGTTAGCGGCCAACCGCTGAAAGGCGCAATTAATGATACTACCGCCTTGTCTAAAGGCTTGCCCCCCATAGTCTCGGCCACACCTGCAATTTCTATCCCTTTTTCTGGTTGCACGGATTTAGGCGCAAAACTATCATTCAATAGTTGTTTCCATTTAAAGCGGCGATAACCGTGCGTAAGCATCACCAGATCGAGGTTGCGGCGAGTGTCGTCGTTAATATCTGTAAAATAGTAATTGGGTTGCTCTACCTTGCCTTTTAAGTCCGAGCTCAGCAGCAATTCGGTGAAGATGGTATGCTCGTCGTTCCTATCAATCGCTACCTTACTTTCATCAACAACGGATACCGAAAAATGCCCTGTCGATACAGAGTCAACCCTGTTTCTTACATTCAGGTTTATTTTTACTTCGCCTCTCGCTTTATAAATCTTCTGGTCGCTCTTCAGATCAAATTTAAGGGCATCATAATTCTGGACAAAAAACAGCCGTTCGCTTAGTGGTTCGCCTTCAGGCGAAAATAACGTTACGGTAGCCACGCCGGTAAGCAAATGCCGTTTCGCCACATCGAGTACAATAATGTTGGTGTCCAGCCGGCAGGTAATAAGCGTTCCGGTGCCACCCGAGTAGATCACTATGGTGTAATCCTTCCCTTTATTTTGTGTGAAGCAAGCCCGGTTAGCTTCGATCTTTATATTCACCTGCGGGAATGCATCATTATTAGCAGTAAGTGTCAGACCCGACTGTTCCGCGGCAGGGAGTTTAACCTCACCTTTACTACCGTCCGGATAAGTAACTCTTGCAGTGTAGCTTCGGCCTTCCTGCGGTAACAGGTTAAAATAACCCATACCTAAATGTGCCGCCCAAAAACCGCATACCTTATTATTGCCGCTATCAAATACCTCACCCGAAACGGCCACACCCCTGCCGTCTGTTCCAATAGCTTTGAAGGCAACTTTCGACATAATACCGCTTACCAAAGTACCACCTTCCGGAAAAAACTGAATATCTGTTTTGGCGGCGGCTCCGTTTTTAACAGCGGATTTTGTACCGGTTTGCTGTGTGTTGAAATTGCCTATGGATAGCTCATTTTCAAAATATGCCGGATCATCGTCACTGCTCATCAGGCGCGTATAAGCCCTCACGCGATAATGGCCATTGGGTAATGAATCGGGTAAAGCAAAATCGCCCCAGGCAAGGCCGTTTGTTAGCTGCAATTTTATAGACTGATCGATCTTGTTGTAAGGGTTGATCAGATCAACATGCAAAACCCCGCTGAGCGTAGAGAGCATATGCCGTTGGCCTGCCGTTACATAGGCCTTAAAATAAATAGTGTCACCAGCTGCATAATAAGGCTTATCAAATTGCAGATAGGCCTTTTCTAAAGGCCTGCCGGCATTCCGCAATAAGGCTCCTGTTATCTTATCATTCAGTGATTGATGTGCCGCCTGCGAAAAAACCGCGGCCGGTAATAAAAAAAATAATGTCAAAACAACAGTTATAGCAGCAGGAATAGCAAGGGTTGTTTTAGGCATAATTGTCATTATATAAGTAAAGTCGGTTTTCAAATGACCAGAAGTTGAAACATCTGGGCTTAGGCGTTGGATAAAGATAAGTATTTTGATGGAAAAAGTTACACAGGCCAGTCTATGTATACTTAACCAAAATTTACTTTTTTTAAAACGCTGAAAATATCAGCTACTTTATTTATTTTCATTGCCAGTATGGGTATTTGTTTTGGAAGGTTGAAAGTAGTTTTTTGCAGCCTTATAATTTTTGTTTTCGGTTTTAAACCGGTTATGGCCGCCCAACCGGTAGTGCATATTTCGCCTAAACCAACCTGGCTCACCGTTTGTAAGCCGTATGACAAAAAACCGTCATTACGCACCGTGGAGGATGGTTATTATTTCTCCATCATAGAGCACCAGGTGCATGTAGAAAAACAGGCCGACTACCGCCACAACATTCGCGAAATCGTATCTGAAACCGGCATCCAGAACGGTTCGGAGATCTCGGTAAGCTTCGATCCCACCTACGAGCGGCTCGACTTTCACGAAATTACCGTTTGGCGCAACGGCAAACCACAAAACAGGCTCAATCCGGCAGCATTCAAAATAATTGCCGACGAAAAAGACCTCTCAAACTTTATCTACCAGGGCACCTATTCGGCCCTCTGTATCCTCAGCGATATCCGTAAGGGCGACCGAATTGAATATTCGTACACCGTTACGGGGCGTAACCCTATTTTCAATAATCGTTATTCCAGTTTTCTATACCTGCAATACTACCAAACGGTGGCACATCAATACACCTCGGTTATCTTTTCATCAAGCCATAAAATGAACATGAAACTGTTCAATAAGGCCGAAAAACCCGTGGTAACCGAAGCCGGCGGCTTTAAAAGGTATGAGTGGGAAACCTTCCAGATAAAGCCCGCCCTGTATGACGAAAACGCCCCTTCCTGGTATGATGACCGCGATTATGTGCAGTTGACGGACTATGATAATTGGTCGGAAGTGATCAACTGGGCAATGAGCATCAATCCACCAAAGCTTACATTAGGCGGGGAACTGGCAGAACAAGTAGCTAAATTAAAAAAGGATGCCGGCAGCGATAAGGAGAAGTATTTCCGAAATGCGGTAAAAATTGTACAGGACGAAGTGCGCTATATGGGCATAGAATTGGGCGAATATTCACACCGCGCCAATAATCCTGAAAAGGTTTTCAGCCAGCGTTATGGTGATTGTAAGGACAAATCGTTGCTGCTGGTGAGCATGCTCCGCGCAAATGGCATCGATGCCAACATGGTGCTCATCAACTCGGGTGGCGATGACCTGAGCCAGTATCTTCCGGCTCATAACCTGTTCGACCATGCCACAGTAGTGGCCGAAATAAATGGCAAACAAGTATGGGTTGATCCAACTATCGGGTATCAGCGCGGTAACGGCACTGATATTTATTTCCCTTCGTATGGCCAGGGCCTGATACTGAAAGCAGGCAATACCGGGCTAACCAAAATCCCGCCACCGAAGACCGGCAAGATCGTTACCACCGAAACATTTAAAGTGAAAGACGCTAAATCGCCGGTGATGCTTGAGATAAAAACAATCTACACGCTTAACCAGGCTGATAAAACACGCGATCAACTGGCGTCTTCAGGCATGGCCGAAACTGAAAAAAACTACCTGAAGTATTACTCAAGGGTTTATAACAAGATCGAAGCGATCGATTCGATTGCGGTGATAGACAATGAGGACAAGAACGAGCTTACCACTATCGAAAAATATAAGATCACCGATTACTTTAAAAAAGACACCACAACGGGCTACTATTCCGCCAGCTTTTACGCTGGCGAAATAAAGCAAGTGTTGCCCGAAATAACCAATCAGACCAAAACGCCCATAGCAACCGGGTATCCGTTCGACGAGGATTTTACTACCGTTGTGTATTTTCCATTGGGGTGGGATATTACCGAAAAGCATGATGCCATTACCCGCGATGCGTACCGGTTCTCGTCTGATTACAGCGCCTCGGGCGATACGCTCACGCTCAATTATAAGTTCAAATACCTTCAAAAATTTGTACCTGTTAACAAGCTCGAAGAGTTTAAAGATGATATTAAGAAGTTAAGCGATACCGGGCTTTCTTACAATATTGATTTTAACCCCGATGCCACTAAACAGGCCGCAACCGTAAACAAATGGCTGGTTGGCCTGGTGATGGTTATTGTATTGGTGTGTGCGTTTTTAGGATTTTTTATTTATCGCCGCGAAACGCCGGGTATTGTTTTTGAATACGGACAAACGTTTGTCCCCATTGGTGGCTGGCTCATCCTCATCACCATTGGCCTTTGTTTAACTCCGCTGGCCGAGGCCGTAAACCTTATCGACACTCAATATTTTACAATGCTGGTGTGGAAAAGAATCGGCACTTACAGCTATGGCGATAAGTTAAAGGCACATGTTATTTACAAAATAGTTGGCGATACGGTATTAATCTGTTACGCCATTTTTTGCCTGGTATTGATGCTGAAACGGAGAGATATTCTGCCTAAGTTTATTATCGGCTACTTTTTATACGCAGTGGTATTGCGCATTGGCGATTATGCCATGATCAGTTATGCAAGCCGCCTCAAAATACCTGATGATTTTACAGAGGCCATTTTTCGGACTATTATCGTGGCTGCTATTTGGATCCCATATTTTTTCAGATCACTGCGCGTGAAGCAAACCTTTATAGTGCCATACCCGGAACATAATTATAGCTACGAGGAAATTCAAACCAAAGAGTGATTTTCGCACATTAAGCACGCCGTATTTCGCTATATTTAAATTGTTGGTATTTGGAAATTGCAAGGTTAATTTGACAATTTTACCCGTTGCTGTGACCAATAAAAGCTCTCTTTATTGTTTCGTTCCTCGCAATGACGAGAGCAGATGCAATACCTTAAACGCTTTAAAGATTTCATCATGCCGCATCGTCTTTTTATTTTCGTTATTTTTTTACTGATAACCACCGCGGCTAACGCGCAGCTTTCCTATCCCGATACCAACATGCCCGGCAATGAACCGAAAATTTTCGGAGCAGGTGTTTTGTCTGATGGTTTGAACAACCGGGATTTTTCCATCTCCCCGCAGGGAAACGAGATTTACTTCACGCTACAGCAGCCCCGGTTTTTAAGCAGCACTATATTGTGGATGCAGAAAATTAAAGGCAAGTGGTCCAAGCCCGAAGTAGCGCCTTTCTCTGGCAAATACCGCGATTTGGAAGCCTTCTTTGCACCTGATGGAAACAATCTTTTTTTTGCGTCAGACAGACCGGTTGCCGGCACCGAACCTAAAAAAGATTTCGACATCTGGAAGATCAGCCGTCTCGCCAACGGTAAGTGGGGTGAACCAACGCATTTGGACACCAACGTAAATTCTGACAAAGACGAATTCTATCCAGGCGTTACTAAAAACGGGAATCTTTATTTTACCGTTGCCGCATCATATGGCAAAGGCAAGGAAGATATTGTAATGTGTAAACTGTTGAAAGACGGCAGCTACAGCAAACCCGAAAGCTTGCCCGAAGCTATTAATTCGCCCAATTATGAGTTCAATGCTTTTATTGACCCTGATGAGCAGTTTATTATGTTCACATCCTATGGCCGGAGCGATGATATGGGCGGTGGCGATCTCTATATAAGTCATAAGGATAAGGACGGCAACTGGCTTCCTGCCAAACATTTGCCCGCACCCATAAACTCTGCTGCTATCGATTATTGCCCATACGTTACTCCCGATAAAAAGTATTTTATATTCACCAGCGCGCGCGCCAATCCTGCGTTTAATGATAAACAACAGCGTAGCTACCGGCAATTAAAAACGCTGCTCAGTAATGCAGGCAACGGCAGTGATGATATTTATTGGATGAAGTTTGACGGCAGCTGGTAAAAATTAAATATATTTATTTAATTGCAACCAAACCTGCTTATGAGAAAGCTTTTCCTGTTTTTTATGCTGATCAGCTGCGGCTCGTACGCGCAGCAAAAAATCACCTGGCCACACAACAAGAAGGCCGTTATCGTACTTACTTATGATGATGCGCTCGATTCGCAGCTCAATAACGCCATTCCGCAGTTGGACGCATTGAACTTCAAGGGCACTTTCTTTCTAACCGGCGTAAACAGATATACCCTGGCCAAATGGCGCAGGGTAGCCAAAAAAGGCCACGAACTGGCCAACCATACCCTCTATCACCCCTGTTTGGCATCGACCATGCCCGATGACCCGGCGAATGATTCCGGTCGCTACACCATATACGGTATTCTCCGCGAGATCGATATGGAAAACAACCTGCTTACCGCCGTCGATGGCAAATTTAACCGGACTTATGCTTATCCCTGTACCGAGGTAGAGGTAGGAGGAAAGAACTACGTCGACTCACTGCGAAAGGCCAATATCATTAAATATGCCCGCGTTGGCGGGGATGTTGATGCAGTGGTAACCGACTTTAAAAAACTCGATCCGCTGTTGGTTCCGTCCTACGGCCTTGAAGAACATACTCCGGCGACTAAACTGATTGATTTTGTAAAGAAAGTACAACAAAGCGGCGGCATGGGCATTTTTATGTTTCACGGTATTGGCGGCGATTATATCACCACCTCCAAAGAAGCACACAAGGAATTGCTCGCCTATCTCGAAAAAAATAAAAAAGATATCTGGGTAGCCACTTTTCAGCAGGCAATGGACTATATTACACAGGAAAGAAAACTTAATTGATCAGGTATAAATATGCCATGCTGAACACAATTAAACGCTATGTAAAAGGAGCGGGGCTGGTGCTGGATTACATGTACGACAATGCCCATCGCGTTTTAACAGGGCTTACACGTGTAAGCCGCTCCAAAATAAATGATCACCTGTTCATCGGCAGTCAGTATAATCTGTACGGACTGAAGAAACTGAAGGAGATGGGCGTTACAGCCATCGTAAATATGCGCATGCACAACGATTACAGCGACGCCGAACACGAGGGTATCAAATACCGCCACTTCCCAACCGTTGATAATACCCCGCCGCCTTTGGAGGTTTTGCTTGAAGGCGCTGATTTTATCGATAACGAAATAAAGCACGGCGGCGCGGTGTACGTACATTGCAGGCAGGGTTTGGGCCGCGGGCCAACAATGGCAATGGCTTACCTCATCAAAACCGGAATGACTTATAACCAGGCTTATAACACTATTCGCAACGTGCGCATCTTTATTAACCCACGCCCCGGCCAGATAGCCCGGCTGAATGAATTGGAGCAATATTATAAAGACCGAAAATAATTCATGCCGCCAGCCAAAACCGGAAATATCGATTGGATAAACAGCGCGCGAATAGTGGCCCTCTATGCGGTCATCATCCTGCATTGTACCTCGCTGCTGCTCATGCAATTTGGCAAAGTAAGCATGGCCGACTGGCTCACCGCCGATGCGCTGAATGCGCTGGTGCGCTGGGCTGTCCCTGTTTTTGTGATGATAACAGGCGCCCTTTTGCTGCACCGTGAATACGAGATCGGCGATTTTCTGAAAAAACGCATGGTGAGGGTAGTAGTGCCTTTTCTGTTCTGGAGTCTTGTTTATGTAGGTTATTCATGGTATAATGAAGAAATTGTTTTTACTGCTGATGTTTGGGCAAATATCAAACTGGTGTTGCACCAGTTGAAATACGGCAGTTCATACCACCTTTGGTACGTGTATATGCTCATCGGACTATACTTTTTCATCCCGATAATAGGCAAGTTCGTTCGAAACGCCACCGAAAAAGAGATTCTGTATTTTATTGCCGTATGGTTTGGCGTAATGCTTATTACCCAGCCTTACTTGTCGCGCTACAATCCATCAATTGACATGCATTATTTTGCAGGGTTTGCCGGTTATTTGGTGTTGGGGCATTATCTCGCCTTTAAAGAATTTGCCATCAAAAACCTCCGGCTTTGGATGGTACTGCTGTTTATCATCAGCATTGCGGTAATTGTTATTGGTTCCCGGGCTGTCGCCGGCTCCAAAATTTGGCCCGGTACTATGTTTTATGAGCCTGTAAGCCCGGCCGTGGTATTACTGGCGACGAGCGTATTTATGATCTTCAAATTGTCCGCGCCAAAATTATCCGCACTAACCATTCGTATCCGCGATTTTGCGGGTAGTTTTAATTACGGCATTTACCTGGCCCACGCGCTGGTGCTGTATTTTCTGGAAGATCCGTTCGGTATCAGCTACAAACTTTGCACGCCTATTGTAGCAATCCCGTTGACGGCACTCATCTGTTTTCTTATTACTTTGTTGCTGGTGTGGATCATCAATAAAATTCCTTTTGTGGGGAAATGGATCTCGGGGTAAAAATTTAACCACGGAAACACAGAGCATTCACAAAGTACAGGGCGACAATACAACTCAATTTCTTCTCTGTGTTCTTCGCGCCTCCATAGCGCTTGCTGCGGTTAAAAGGTAACCAGGAGCCATTCGGAAGCTGCTCCTCAACAAACCTTCCCCAAAATCCACATTTTTTTAAGACATTTGCGGCGATAAAAACGTTCCTGATCTTAAGCTAATGAAGAAGCTAACCGAAAGTAACGCAGGCAGATATACCGCCGTGCTAATTCTCATCACCTTTATTCTGCGCTGCTTTTTTGCCGCCTATACGGGCTTGGGTATCGGCGAATCCTATTATTTCAGGGGCGCCGTCCACCTTAATCTCAGCTATTTCGATCAGCCGCCATTGTTTTTCTGGCTCAGCGGCTTCAGCGTAAAGATCTTCGGGCTCAATAATTTCGGGCTGCGTTTTCCTGCTGTATTGCTGTTTATGGGCACCAGTTGGATGCTGTTTCTCGTTACCCGACAACTGTTCACGGCTAAAGCTGGCTATTGGGCGGTGGCGCTATTTAACCTGAGCGCGGTTTTCACGGTATCGGTAGGGGCATGGTTTCAACCTGATGCGCCGCTGATGTTCTTCTGGATGGTGGCCACCTATTTTATCGTTAAGTTGATGGTTGGTCCGGATGCGGAATTTTCTGAGGCCACGCGATACAGTCGCCGTACCTGGTTATTGTGGCTGGCGGTTGGTGTAAGCATGGGGCTGGCAACTTTGAGTAAATACCACGTTTTATTCCTTTTTGCCGGCGTATTTATGTTTGTGGCTACCAATAAAAGTCAGCGCCACTGGCTGCGTCATCCAGGGCCATATATTGCTATCCTTATCGCCATCATCATGGCCTTGCCGGTCATTTTGTGGAATGCCCAAAACGGTTGGGTCTCTTTTGTTTTCCAGGGTTCAAGAGCAGGCGCGGGGGAGCATTTTAAACTTCATCCCGATTGGTTCTTCCGCAGCATTGTCGGACAAGCCGCAGTTTTATTGCCCTGGATCTGGGTGCCCATCATCCGCCAATTATGGCTTTCTTACAAATTGCGCAAACAATTGTTAGCTTATAGTTTCAGCTTTTGGATGGCCGTGCTGCCTATCGTTTTCTTTACGGTGGTTACTTTATGGTCAAACCTGCAATTCCATTTTCACTGGCAGGCGCCCGGCTACATGATGTTGTTTATCCCGTTGGGTTTTGCGGTGGATAAAAGTTTGAACATGACGGGCGGCAACATGCGCCGTACCCGCCGCTGGATCAATTTCTCGGTTTATTTCACCGTTATTACGTTGGGTGTTTTGGGCACGCACATGGTTACCGGCTTTTGGCAATGGTATGGCCCGAAATGGATAGTAAAAGAATTGCACGGCGATAACACCGACCCCACCATACAAGGTGTGGACTATAACGACATCAAAACCCGCTTTGATAAAGAGGGCTGGTCAGCCAATCCAAATGTATTTGCCGGCAGCCCGCGCTGGTGGCTGATGGGTAAGGTTGATTGGGCGCTTAAAGGCGAAAAAGACATCATCGTTTTTAGCCCCGATCCGCGCAACCTGGCATTTTTACTTGATCCGAGAAAACTCGTTGGTAAAGATGCCGTGATTATTGCTGATCATGAAGAGCTTGATGTAAATAATGATTCCAAACCATTTTTTGATAGCGTTGCGCAGCTGCCTGATATCCCTATCATTCGCAACGGTATTGTAGAATACAAGCTGCAGGTTTATTACGGCAAGAATTTCCACCTGCCAACCCAAAAGCGCATGGACTTACCGCTATACAGGCAATTGTTAGGCTTGCCGCCATTCGGTAATTAATAAGCACGAAATTTAAAATACTACGCCCTCTAATTAAACTAATGAATAATAGCATACTGGCCCAAACTATGTTCCATCGTCTCAAAGACAGTTCATGTAATTCGCTCCGATTCGTGAAATTAGTGATCGTTATTTTATTTATCCCGGCCATAGTTTCCGCGCAAAGCGTGGGCATTATTCCCATGCCTAACTCGGTGGTGAATGGCAACGGGCAATTTCAATTAAGCAGTAATGCTGTTATCGGAGTTAATAATACCGCATTATTGCCGCTTGCCAATTACCTGCAAACCGAACTCAAAAAATGGAATAACATAGCACTTCCTGTCGATCAGGCTGAAGAAAAAGCGCTTATTGACCTTCAACTGGTACAACAAGACGAGCTTCCGGGAAGTTATAATTTAAAGATCTCGAACAGCAAAATTACCATCAGGTCTGCAAGCAGCCAGGGCGTTTTTTATGGATTGATCTCGTTATTGCAGATGGTGAAAATACAGCCGCAAGCCGCGGTAGTAAGTCTGCCCGCTGTTGAGATTAACGATGTCCCCCGCTTTCAATGGCGCGGCTTTATGCTCGATGAATCGCGACACTTTTTTGGCAAAGAAAAGGTAAAGCAATTGCTCGATTGGATGGCTTTTTATAAGCTGAACAAGTTTCACTGGCACCTTACCGATGTTAATGGCTGGCGCATCGAAATAAAAAAATATCCAAAGCTTACGTCCATTGGCGGCATTGGCAACAAAACAGATACCCTTGCCGAGGCAAAATATTATACCCAGGAAGATATTAAAGAAATTGTAGCCTACGCTGCTGAACGTTTTATCACAGTGATCCCCGAGATAGATATGCCAGGGCATGCCACCGCCGCCAACCGCGCCTATCCCGAATATAGTGGAGGCAGTACCGTTAAATATCCCAACTTTACCTTCGACCCCGCCAACGAAAAAACCTACCAGTTTTTAACTGATATTTTAAAGGAAACCAACGCGCTGTTTCCATCAGGCATGATCCATTTGGGGGGCGATGAAGTGGCCCTTGGCATCCAGGCCTGGGCCGGGCGGCCAGCCATTATGAATATGATGGCCGACAAGCGCTTCCAGAGCCTCGCCGATCTGGAGCATTACTTCTTTAAACGCATGGCCGACACCGTCACCGCTATGGGCGACAAAGTGCTATGCTGGGACGAAGCCGCCGAAACCGATCTGCCTGCCGGTAAGACGATTGTTTTCTGGTGGCGACAAAATGTGCCATCGCAGTTGGCGTTGGCCTTGCAGAAAAAGTACCAGGTGGTGCTTTGTCCGCGTTTGCCCTTGTATTTTGATTTTGTGCAGGATAAAAGCCACGTATCAGGCCGCCGCTGGACAGGAAGCTTTAACACCGTAAGCAGCGTTTACAATTTCCCCTATAAGGAGTTTCCTGCTGAGCAACTGCAATCGGGGCAGGTCTTGGGCATCCAGGCCAACATCTGGACAGAACTCGTGGGCTCGCCAAAACGCCTTGACTTTATGATATTCCCACGTATGGCAGCCCTTGCCGAAGCCGCCTGGACCGATACTGCTAAAAAGGATGAGGCTTCGTTCAACATAAGGTTGCAGGCTAATTTTGCACTGTATGATAAAGACGGTATCTACTATTTCAATCCATTTGATCTGAACGCTCATCCCGAAGCCATTGATTTTGCGCCGAAGCCGGTTGTAAAACCCGCAGTTAAGGAGAAAAAGCACGGCAAACATGGACGTGTTTCAAAAAGCAGGCACTTGAAGGGGCATAGTAAGGCTACCAGTGAACATCATTCAAAGAAAAAATCCGGCGGAAAGAAGAAACGACGTAAGTAATTTCTTTCTCACAACCATCCCCTCGGCATTCTAAACCCATCGCGTCATTGCGAGGTACGAAGCAATCTCTGAACTGTGCATCGGCGTTAATGTATTCGTACTGGGCACCGTCACTTATTATCTCTTCGAATTAGTCTCTGATTCAATCCACTTGTCATCTTCCCGCTCATAGCCGCGGAGGCCTATTTCTTTTTTCTTGATAAAAAAGAAACAAAAAATCAAGACGAAAAAAAGCTTCAACGCTACGGGCCAACTCCCGGCCCGCTTTTTCGTCAGGCCTTTGCCCGCCAAGTGCTGAAGAGTCTGCGGGCTATTTGTCTGAACCAGAATTTATAGAATTAATGAATTTACAGAATTAAAAGCACAACCCAAAGTACATCGTTCTTCAATGCGGCATCAGGGCTGAACCGATAAGCACAGACCAAAGTTAAAGCACTAACAATCGTAGGTTCAGAACGTAGCCGCAAGGTTTCTTTTGGTTACTTTTCTTTGGCTGCAAAGAAAAGTAACTACCACTGACATTCGTTACGCAACCTTTCCAATCATAGTGGCACTGCCCCCAATCGACTATGCATTGGCTCTTATACAATGACGTCAATATCGCTCGCATAAGATTTTTTCGCTACGCTCAAGAAAATAGTTCTCGCTCTCGCTCGAAATGACAAGAGGAAAAACTGTACATTTAACAATCAACACCAATAACTCTTGAGTACCCAATATACCACCCTGAAGTTCTTCACCCTAATCATTTTCCTGCTCACAATTGCAGATAACGTCTCGGCACAAACTGAACTGCAGCCCTGGGGCAATATCACCGGCATCCGCAAACATGGGCAATTATACAACTTCGAGTCTGCTATCCGCCTGGTGCGTGTGGATCGTCAAAAAATTGCCGTCACCGCCAAAGAAAAGCAAACCCCGCACTATGCCCGCATTAATGATGACGAACAGGAAGTAACCACCTGGCTCGATAGCTTATTTTTTAAGGAAAATGTTAAGGAGGACGGCGGCGGAAAGATCAAAGTGACCATCCAAATGAAAGCCAATGCCGATACTGTTCTGCAGGGCGTATATTTTACCATTAAGTTACCGGCTGAGTACTTAACGGCCAATCTCCGTTATTCTGGCGGCAATAAACCCGAATTCGATCACTTTGTAAAGGCTGTTGCTGCAGAGTATGACGACGACGCCAAACAAATTGAGTTTGAAACGCCTGCGCGTGAGTTTAGCATTAAGTCCGACGATAAATCGGTGATCAGTGTTCGTAAGGATAATTCAGGGGGAAAAGAGGGGCTGATGATTTTCATTCCGCTCAAATTAGGCAGCATCACTAAAGGCGATACGCTTCAAAAGGAATTCGATATTAAAGTATCCGGCGATATTGATAAATCGCCAGCGGTAATTGCGGTCAACACAGCAAAGCAAGGCCGTGTTTTTGATGGTCTCGGCGGTAACTTCCGCCTGCAAAACCCAAAGACCGATCCGCAGGTAATCGACTATTGCCTGCAAAATCTGCGGGTGGCGTGGGGTCGGGTAGAAATGCCCTGGCAATTCTGGCAGCCTAAACTCGACGTGGACCCCACCGCGCAGGCCGACACCGCCTTGCATCCTGCCGTAAAAAAGGCAATGGCAATGGCGCATCGTTTAGATAGTATGGGCATTCCCATAATCCTCTCCGCCTGGTTCCCGCCGGAGTGGGCCGCCGAGGGCAAGCTTAACCCACGCCCTGTAAACGGCGTATGGGGTAACCCGCTTAATAAAGACAATATGCAGGCCATCTATAAATCCATCGCCGATTATATTCTCTACCTAAAAAATAAATATGGCACCGAGGTAAAGCTGTTTTCGTTTAATGAGTCAGATCTCGGCATCAATGTGCGCGTAACCCCGCAGGAGCACGATGATTTCATCAAAGGCTGCGGCGCATATTTTACTTCGCATGGTTTAAAAACCAAGATGTTATTGGGCGATAATTCTGATGCGAATACTTACCAATTCATTTATCCGGCAATGAATGATCCGGAGGCTAAACCATACATCGGCGCTGTCTCCTTCCACTCATGGCGTGGCTGGGATGATGCTACCCTGCAAAAATGGGCTGATGCCGCCAAACAACTAAATGTGCCGTTGATAGTAGGCGAGGGCAGCATAGATGCCGCCGCCTGGAATTACCCTGATATTTTCCAGGAACAAACCTATGCTTTAGAAGAGATCAATCTATACATCCGCTTACTGGGTATTTGCCAGCCGGCATCTATTTTACAATGGCAGCTCACAGCAGATTATTCTCCCCTGATAGGTGGTGGAATATTTGGCAATAATGAGCCGCTACATCCCGGTCAGCGGTTCTGGAATTTGAAGCAGCTATCTGGTACGCCAAAAGGATTATTTGTGATGCCGGTAACTTGCAATAAACCGGAAATAGCATGTGCGGCTTTGGGCGACAATGAAAAAGGAACATACGCTGTACACATGGTGAACAATGGCATTGAGCGGGAGGTAACCCTGACGGGCTTGCCTGCAAACGTAAAACAATTTGATATCTATACCACCACGAAAAAAGACGCCATGAAACAAGGCAAGGTAAAAGTGGAAAACGGGCAGGCAAAATTTAAGCTGGCCGAGACAAGTTACACTACAATTATAAGCAGATAAGCGGTAATTATTTATTTTTGTGACGATGAGCCACGACCCACTAAGTGTTAGCCTTTTTGAAATGCGGTTAGAAGAGATCCACCGCGCCGACCCCTGGCTGCGTTACGAGATCTCCATTCGCGATTTTATTGCCCTATTTCCCGTAAAATACAAGAATGGCCGGGCCATGAAGCCCGAGCATCCTGCAGTTTTCGGTATCGACAGGGAAGTGTTCCTGAAGGTGTTGGTGGCTTTTACGCAGTGTTTCCGTTAAGGATTTTCAACAGTTGTATCCTGCGCTAAAACGGCATCATCTGGCGTACTTGCCAGGTCTTTGTCCAAATTATAAAGCGCATCGTTATTCGCATTTTGTCCGCCGGCTTTCTTAATTTTCGCCAGCAGGTCAAGCGCCATGGTTTCTTCTTCAGTCTGTTCCTTTACAAACCACTGCATAAAACTCCAGGTAGCCCAATCCTTTTGGTTCAGGCTCATATCAACAATGCCATATATCCTGGTGGTATTTTCCACTTCCGATTGAAAGATCCGCTCAAAGCAATCGTTCACGCTTATCGGATCAGGACCGGGTTCGGGAATAGCTGTTACCGTCACTTTCCCGCCGCGCTTTAAAATATATTCCAAAAATTTCATCATGTGGTTCCGTTCCTCGTTCGAGTGGCGGAAGAGAAAATTTGAAATGCCATCATAGCCCTTATCGGCCGCCCAGGCTGCATAACTCAGGTAGATCTGAGCGTTGTGCGCCTCGTTGGTCATTTGGTCGTTCAGTGCTTTGGCAAGCGAATCGGAGAGTCGGTTGGTATCCATTGTGATCTTTTTATGTACAAAACCGCAACGATGCCAAAAGGTTTACGAAATTCTGAGCTATTTATTTGAACTTTGAAATGTAAGTGTTCTTGATACTGAACATGGCGGTGCTGCCTACGCTTATTTTGATGCTCCGGTCAACCAACATCCCTTTTATAGTCTCGTCATCTTTCAAAGCCTCAAAGAGGTCGCGCGCTACGGCCGAGCCGCTGATGTTATTGATCACCTTGCCATTCTCCAGCTGCAGGCTAAACGTATAGCCCGACTTGCCGCGATTGCCCGCCTGCTCAAAGTCGATAGCATTTAATTTAAACTGCTGATCTTCATTCAGACTTTTTTTGAGGTGAAGGCGGATAACCGGAATATATTTCTTCCAGGTGGCAAGATATTTTTTTTCGTCCATAGGGGCAAATGTATTGCAAATTACACATCTATTTTTAAAAAGAAGCTAATTAATCGTTACTAATCTGGCCGGGGGCATAATAAAACGCGCGCATGGCATAAATTGTGCAGTAAATTGGCACGTTTTCACCCGTTGCGGCCATGTCGCGAACAGTAAATTTGTATAACCAGGAAATAGACCCATGCCGAAATTAAACAAAACGCTGCGCACCTGCAGCAACGGGCATCAATACTACAAGAGCACCGATTGCCCCACCTGCCCAATTTGTGAGCTGGAAAACAAGCCCGAAAACGGGTTCCTGGGAACGCTCGCCGCCCCTGCACGCCGGGCGCTGCAAAACCACGGCATCGGTACAGTGCAACAGCTTTCTGCTTATACGCAGAAAGAAATTATGAAGCTGCATGGCATGGGCCCAGGCACACTTCCAAAGCTGATGGCTGCTTTGGAGGCTGAAGGACTAAAATTCAAACAATAATATAAACGCCTATTAAAAACAAATTTATGTTTAAAGACACCAAAGCATTCAGTGGTTTTTCTGTTGATGATATTCAGAAAGCCGAACAATTTTACGGCGAAACGCTCGGCCTCGACGTTTCCAAAAATGAAATGGGTATCCTAACGCTCAAAATTGCGGGCGGCGGCACTGTGATTGCCTATCCAAAACCCAATCATGAACCTGCCACTTTCACTATTTTAAATTTCCAGGTAGCGGATGTAGATAAAGCAGTTGATGAGCTGATTAGTAAAGGAATCACTTTCGAGCAATACGATTGGGGCGAAATGAAAACCGATGAAAAAGGTATTATGCGCGGTAACGGCCATGGGCCTGATATTGCCTGGTTTAAAGATCCGGCAGGGAATATATTATCGGTGCTGAAAGAAGGATAAAGAATATACCGGCAAGAAGGTATCACGCCATTCATAGCTATCATCAAACAGGCGGACCCATCGGGGCAATGTCATTTAAGTTAAGCAACTTACCAGCATTTTTCTCGCCTCATCCCAAACCCTTCTCCAAAGGAGAAGGGCTTAAATATCCAAGCGCGAAGTTAAAGTCCTCTCCTTTGGAGAGGATTTAGGTGAGGCAACCAAGACGCTTTGGTTAAGAAAATATTCCTAATAAGCTTAACTTAATGACATTGCCCACTTGGGCCAAATATTGGTAGCAAATTAACAGCCGGCTGTTCGTCAACAGTCGGTTTTTCATTTTCCCGACAAAGCGTCCTCCCCAAAAATCTTTCTTCCAACTACCTTCTAACACACTAAATAATTATCTAATTTGCGGTGGTAATCAGTTATCAGTCAGAGAGATTGTTAATTATCCTGATTGTGTAATATCTTCGGTATTAATTAAAAAACAACCCCGATTTTAATTTAAAATTAACCCAAAATGAGCAACCAAACCCACCACCACAAATCATCAGAGCCCAACAAAACCATTAGCCTCACAACCGCAAAATTATGGGTATCACGCTGGCTTAAATTTGTTTCCGAAATGCCCGGATTTAAAGGCAAAGCCGGGCAAATTCCGCGCGCTATTTTTATTTCGATGGATGACATTCACGAGCTGCATAAAAAATATCACAAAGAAGACGTTATTGGCCTGCGAATGTATTTTGGCCTGGCCGGTGCAGATGAGCCACTGCCCACTTCTGTTGAAGATATGCGCGGACTGATAGTTCCCGTTTTTAAAGAGAAAAAAACCGGTGCGCTTACAGACCTGGTGTTATCGCACGACGAGTTAAACCCTAACGATACATCTGTGTACGATTTTACCGCCCCTTGCCCGGCCTATTGCGATAAGGCAAGTGAACTGTACCTGCCGGTGTCGTAACCTGTTTTAACAGCGACTATGAAACACGTTTATGTATTGCTGGTAGTACCGGCCACTATTCTTATTCCGTTGATAGCGGCTTTTATAAAGCAAGGCTACAGGCAAAAAGGATTGAAACTGATATTTATGTATCTTGTATTTGCCAGCCTCACCGAGATTGCCGAACGCATACTTGGTGCGTATGATATCAATAACTTGCCTTTATTGCATTTTTATACCATAATTGAGTTCCTGTTTATAGCCATGTTTTTCCGGTCGGCGCTTACCGGAGCTGTAGCCGGCCGGCTGTTAGTGCTATTGATGATTGCATTTACGGTATTCAGCCTCACCGACCTGTTGTTCATCCAAAGCATCTTTGAGTATAATACCTACCCGCGGCCAATTGCTGCGCTGATTATAATTGGCCTTTGCCTGTGGTATTTTTTAGGGCGCAGCGACGGCGAAGATCGGCAACGCTGGACGAGTGATCCGCTCAACTGGATGGTTACCGGGTTGTTGGTATATTTCAGCAGTTCGTTGATGCATTTTGCATTTTTGAACATTATTTATCAAAAGGCAAGCCGTGATATTTATTTCCTGTTCGGCACCATCCATGCTACTTTGGTGATGCTGATGTATTTGTTATTTACCGTTGGTTTTTTAAATGTTAAAAACAACCGATAATTTTTTTGTGCTCCTTTTGCTTTGCATCAGCGGCGTGTTTATGCTGGTGATCTCGTTTGTGCTGATCTTTATCCGTAACCAGAACAAACTGATGCGGCAGCAGAAACAATTGCAGGAGGCCGAAATGGCGCACCAGCAGGAATTGCTGCAAACAGTAATCGAATCGCAGGAAGCCGAACGTAAGCGGATAGGACAGGACCTGCACGACGATGTAGGTACTGCCCTTTCTAACCTGCGCATTACCATCGAAATGTTTAGCCAGGATACCGGAGGAGGGAAATTTAAAGAGACCTGCAAAGCTATTATTGACGATGTGATTCACGATGTGCGGTCTATCTCGCATAACCTTTCGCCGCCGGGTATTGAGCTTTACGGATTTGTAGGCGCATTGGAAGACCTTTGCGAATCCATCACAAACAGTGGCAAAATTGCGGTAACGGTTAATAACAATGCAGGCCACCTGCCCGATGCCTTCCCGCAAAACACATCAATAGCCCTTTACCGGGTGGTGCAGGAGTTGCTGAACAACACCATCAAGCATTCGGGAGCCAGCGAGGTAAATATAAATCTGATCCCTGCGCCTGCCGGAATCACCATAAGCTACCATGACAACGGACGGGGGATGCCCGCCCCCAACGATATTAAAAAGGGCATGGGTATATTAAATATAGAAAGCAGGCTGGGCATTATTGGCGCATCGTACAGTGTTAGTGCGCCCGGCGGTAGGGGTTTTAGTATGGAGATAATCATAGAAAATACAATTAATGTTGCCTGATGGAAACGATAAGAGTTGCGATAGTTGACGATCAGAACATCTTCAGGCAAAGTCTTGCGGTGCTCATAAACAGCGTACCCGATTTCGAGTTGGTTGCCGAAGCAGAAAGCGGGACGCAATTCTTAAACGTCCTCGAAACCCTTCCTCACCTGCCACACGTGCTGCTGCTGGATATGAACATGCCCGGCATGAATGGCATAGAGTTAAACGAGGCCCTGCACGATAAATACCCCGACCTCAAAGTGGTGGTATTATCGGTACATGCGCAGGAGCGGCTGATCTCAAAAATGATAGCAGCCGGCGCGTCGGCCTATCTTGTTAAAAACTGCGACAAGGAAGAACTGATCACCGCCGTCAAAAGCGTTTACGGCACAGGGTTCTATATGAACCGGCAAACACTCCTGGCTATTCAGAATGCACCCGCCCAGCGCAACAAGCCCATCAAAGCTTTCGATACCATTCCTTTTGATCTTACCACGCGCGAAAAAGAGGTATTGCAGCTCATTTGCAACGAGTACGCCAGTGCCGAAATTGCCGAAAAATTATTTTTAAGCGTACGTACAGTAGAAGGTCACCGTAATAATCTGCTTCTTAAAACCCAGAGCCGCAACACTGCCGGGTTGGTGCTGTTTGCCATTAAGCATCAGTTAGTTGATTTAATATAGGCTTATTTTTTTACTTTCGGATTGGCATTGGCGGCGCGCGGAGAGTACTCACCCCGTCCCGATCGCTATCGGGATCGCTCGCCGGCCCTCTCTTCGCTGCGCGGAAAGAGGAGAAAGCGTAAAGGAAACAGACTTACGAAGTTTTCAAAACTTCGTAAGTCTGTAAGATAGACGGCTTAATTTATTTAAGAATAATTTTCATCGACGTTTGTTTTTTCCCTCTTTACCGCTTGCGGAAGAGAGGGAGGTCGAGCGAAGCGTCGACCGGGTGAGTCTTCGCCGAGCGACATTACCGCCGGTGCATTCCCGGCGATACATTGAACGAACGCCATCTCCCAATTACAAATCCCCCACCCCCGTAAAACTACCTGCTTTTCACAACGGGCATTTCTGCGCTGAAATACCCGCCGCACACGCCGTTACTTTGAACTGTCGGAAGAAATTGAATCGGCAAAATCAACCGGCAGGGTGTAACCGAAAAGCCCTGACAGAGTAGGACAAAACAACAACTAAATTTTAAAAACATGGCAACCCAAAAAGTACTTACAGTACACAACCAGATCCCAGGCAGCAATATTTTAATGATCGTATCGAGCGATGGATTTAACTGCTGCGACACCCCTGTTCCTCAGCAAATTTATGGCGGCGTAGCTTATAACGCCAGCACACCGGTTAACTACCTGCGCAAAGACGGGCACGGCTGCAACGGCCGTCAGGGTCAGTTCGTATTCATGGTTTACATTAACAGCATACTGGCCGGCGAGCAGGCTTTCGATTTCGACAGCGACGGCGGCATTGAATTGTCTTCGAACCCAACTTCGGGCTTCAAAGCAACGCTTACAACTAATGACGCCGGCGGCGATTATTACGTAATGCCTCTATAAAAATACCAAACCTTAACGCAATTGCCAGCCCCGAAGGTACTGCTTACAGGTGCCCGAGGGGCTTTGCAGTTAACGGAAATTTACCGGTTATATCAGGGAATTTGCTGTGGCGATGATATCGCGCACGCGTTCTACGTCAGTAAAATCAATACTATACTCTTCGCCGGGAGACCCGCCCATCATAATGTAATCATTTTTGTACTGCATACCGCTGTCAAAACGCTTCCGCGCCGATGAATGCACTTCGGTTGCCAGGGTAAAACGTACAAGATCGGCTACGTTATTTTCATTTACGCCGCTGCCTGCCATTATTTTAATGCGGCCTGCCGCCTTGCTGATGAGGCGGGCTATTACGCTTGCACCTTCCATGGCGGTACTTTTGCCGCCCGATGTTAAAATGCGCTCGCAGCCCAGCTCAATAATGTCTTCCATAGCCTGGAAAAGATCGGCGCACATATCAAACGCACGGTGAAAGGTAACGCCAACGCCCCATTGTTTGGCCAGTTTTACCATTTGCCCGCAGCGCTCCTTATCAATAGTGCCGTCCGGGTTAAGCATGCCTATCACAATGCCGTCGCATCCGGCTTCAATGCAGTAGCGAATGTCGGCCATCATAATTTCAAATTCCAGGTCACTGTACAGAAAATCGCCGCCGCGCGGCCGTATCAATACGTAAAGTTTAATATGCAGCAGCTTGCGCGCCATCAGAATTTCACCGTGACTTGGCGTAGTTCCTCCCTCAAACAAATTTTCGCAAAGTTCAACCCTAACGGCTCCGCCGGCTTGCGCGGCAACGGCCGAAGTGACTGAATTAGCACAGACTTCCAGCGAGATATGATTTACTTTGTTCGATGGTTCTATAACACTCATGTTCCATAGCTGATGTGCCGTACGATGGCCACCAGTTTTAATTGTAGATGTAAAAACCTTTTAACGGATTTTGAGAAGAAATAGTTTTGATTTTAAACCGCAAAACTGCCGTAATTTTTGAAGTTTTTTTAACAGCAGCCGCTCATATCAGGGTTTAAAAAATACTACTTGTAAAAACTGTTTCCGGGGATAAGAAGATCTTGTTTTTCGGCATTGCACACCGCATACGAAAAACCTGTTTGAATGGCGTAGGCGCCGTATTCTCCTTTTTTGTTGATGGCCAGAAACCCAACCTGGATATTCTTTGCCGTTTCGGGCTTCTTTTTAATAATGCGGTGAACAGCTTCCCTGCACGCATCTTCGGGTGAACGGCCCTGGCGCATCAGTTCAACCACCAAAAAACTGCCCACGTTACGGATCACTTCCTCGCCCACACCGGTTGATGTGGCGCCGCCTACCTCGTTATCAACGTACAAGCCTGCACCTATGATCGGGCTATCGCCCACGCGGCCGTGCATCTTGAATGCCATGCCGCTGGTAGTGCACGCGCCCGATATATTGCCTTTGGCATCTATCGCCAGCATGCCTATGGTATCGTGGTTGTATTGATTGCCTGGCGCATGCTGTTTATTCTCGATGTTCATCACCGGCGAGTATTTGGCCGTTTTCAGCCATTCCTTCCATGCTTTTTCCGATTCGGGGGTGAGCAGTTTCTCTGCTTTAATGCCCTGCTCTATGGCAAACTGCCGTGCGCCATCACCCACCAGCATTACGTGCGGGGTTTTTTCCATTACCAAACGTGCTACCGCAATAGGGTGCGCAATATTTTCAATGGCCGCTACTGATCCGCAATTGCCAAACTCATCCATAATACAAGCATCGAGGGTAACGTGCCCGTCGCGGTCGGGGTATCCTGCACGACCGACCGTATGATTATTCATGTCGGCTTCCGGAATTTTTACACCGGCCTCAACCGCATCCACCGCCCTTCCGCCGCTCGAAAGTGTTTTCCAGGCCTCTTTGTTGGCGGCAATACCAAAATCCCAGGTAGAAATAACAATGGGAAAATCTGAAGGCGCGGCAACCCCGGCTGCTTTTGCAATATTTGAGGTAGAAAGCGCTGCCAGCGAGGCCCCGGCAGCCGATATTTTGATGAACTTACGGCGATTGTACATAAGCGCTAATATAGAAATAACGCCGCATAACCGTATATGTATCTTTATTGATACAATTAAATAAACTTAATGCAAGCAACGCAATATTTTGCCGCTCTTAGCTACGCGGCTCAATAAGCGAATAACAACTTATTCAAAATCCTTTTGGCAATTATTGCAATGCCAGTTGTTTTGCGTATGAAAAGGATTAACCAGGTTAGACAGCGAATCAAGAAAACCCGCTTTTTCTCCCTCCGGATCAATATGGCTCACATTGGTTGATGCGCAAAACGGACAAATTACATAGGTGTTATTTTCGTCGTCTACTTCCACATGGTCTTCTTCGTGCAGGTCGCCTTCCGTGGCCAGGATCTCGCGGCAGCGCTCAAGGTCTTTTTCAAATATTTTGAGCTTTACGCCGCCAACGGCATTGTTGTAAAGCGGGTTGGCGCCGATGATGTTTTCGTCGGCTATAAAACAGGAGATACCGTTGGCCTCCAGCCTGGTGCGGATGATGTGCGCCAGTATGGGGTCGTAGTATGATTCGAAAGTTATGATCTTGTCTTCGTCGGCTTTCATCAATGCAAAATAAGAAAATTTGCACCATAATGCCGCTTTTTGTTTATTTTGTGGATCATGAATCGCATCGACCGGGTATCCGCAATATTAATTCAACTGCAATCGCGCAGGGTGGTAAAGGCTGTCGATATTGCCGAGCGCTTCAACATCAGCCTGCGCACCGTTTACCGCGACGTGAAAACTTTGGAAGAAGCCGGTATCCCCATTATTGGTGAGGCAGGGGTGGGTTATTCTATTGTTGACGGTTACCGTTTACCGCCGGTTATGTTCACCCCGGAAGAAGCCACGGCTTTTTTGACCGCCGAAAAATTTGTTGAGAAACTGACCGACAGCGCTACTGATGAACATTATAAATCGGCCATGTACAAGATCAGGTCGATCCTGAAAACTGCCGAGAAAAACCTGTTAGAAGACATCGACAGTAAAATAGAAGTGCTGCGCAGCCATTCGCAACTACACGTTGATAATAAAGGCCATATCCAGACTTTACTGAACGGCATTGGCCAGAAAAGTATTTTAAGTATCGATTATTTTGCCCACCACAGCCAGGAACGTACCAGCAGGGAGATAGAACCAATCGGCATCTTTTACAAAGAAGGGTTTTGGCACGTAATAGCTTATTGCCTGCTGCGCGATGCTTATCGCGATTTTCGTGTTGACCGGATCAATCATATTGAGATCACCGGCAGGATCTTTAACAGGAAACACCCCACCCTCAAAGCCTATATAGCGCAAACCGCCCGCGAGCAGGAATTGGATATGGTAATTATCCGCGTGGAGAAAAGTATGCACCGCCACCTGGAACAACAGAAATATTACAGCGGCTTCGTATCCGAGAAAACGGTAGGCGGCTATGTAGAAATGACCTTTTTGACCCACTCGCTCAAAACCTTCGCCCGCTGGTTCCTGATGTTCGGCGATCAGGCCGAGATTGTAAGTCCCGACGGCCTGAAAGAACAGGTTGGGAACATTGCCGCAACCATTGCACAAAAAAATCTTCAAATTAGCCAATTCCTACTGACATAGGGCTGTCATTAGCGCTTCTTTTATTTGTATCAACAACTACAAAAGAAGAAACATTATGCGTTACTGGATCACCGTTGTATCAAAAGACCATATCGCCCGCGGAATAGAGGGCGGTTTTATGCAAGCCAATCACGGCAAGGCCGAACCACTGAAAAAAATGGCCCCCGGCGATGGCGTAGTATTTTACTCACCCAAAAAAGCGTTTGGCGGCAATGAACCCCTGCAGGCATTCACCGCAATTGGCCAGGTTGCCGATGAGGAGGTTTATCAGCACAAAATGTCTGACGACTTTGTACCTTACCGCCGCAATATCAGCTATCACAAATCAAAAGAAGTACCCATAGCCCCGCTCATCAGGGATCTTGGTTTTATCACCAGCAAAAATTCCTGGGGTTACCAGTTCCGTTTCGGGTTCTTCGAGATTCCGGAGCAAGACTTCAAACTTATTTATGGCGAGATGGTTGAGTAGGAGAAGTCCTAAAGTCTGGAGTCCGATGTCCGAAAGTTGGCAGGCAGGATCAGTGAAACCATCATAAAAAAATCAGTGCAATCAAAAAATAAAACAATGATAACGCTAACCACCAGTATTAAATTTAAAGCCCCGGTAGCCGAGGTTTGGAAAGGTCTGACCGACCCTGAAATTGTAAAACAATATTTTTTTGGAACCAACCTGGCGTCCGATTGGCAGGTTGGCGGTCCTATCACTTTCAGCGGGGAATGGGAAGGCCATAAATATGAGGACGGCGGTATTATTCTGGATATCGACCCGCCGAAGTATTTGAAATATACATACTGGAGCAGTATGTCGGGCACAGAAAATAAGCCGGAAAACTATCAGAATATCACTTATGAGCTAAGTGAGGCCGATGGAGAAACCACTTTAACGCTAACACAGGATAATGTAAAAAGCGAGCAAGCCCGTGAGCACTCTGAACAAAACTGGCAGTCGGTTTTTGAAGGCTTGAAAAAGATCATAGAAAAATAACCGCCTTTTTAAACAAATAACGCGTTAGTCATAATTTAACGCGTTATTTGTACTGTTTACCTTATAGAAATACACAAATGATAGCGAAAACCGACATATCGCACGGAGAACGCTTTCTGATCACCGGAATCAGCGTACGAACGACCAACCAAAACGGCAAAGCCACAACAGACATCGGCAATCTTTGGACAAAATTCATGTCTGAAAACCTGATAGAACGTATTGAAGACAAAGAGACGAACGATGTGTATTGCGTATACACTAACTACGAATCTGATCACACCGGCCCGTATACCGCTATTTTAGGCTGCAAAGTAAGCTCGTTCGATAATATTTGCGAAGGTTTTGCCCGGGTTATTGTCCCCGCCGGAAAATTCCAGGTACACAATCTGTGTGGAGAATTTCCGAATAATATCGGTTGCGCCTGGCAGCAAATATGGAGTAGCGACGTAAAACGCAGCTACACCGCCGACTATGACCTTTATAAGGCCAACCCAAAAAGTTTTGCGGAGACGGAGGCGATGATATACCTGGCGGTGGGGTAAGGGATATAAATTTGATCTTTTAAATATAAAATGAATTACAATACGGCTCTGAAATTAATAACGTCAATTAAATCTAATTTCAATGGCGATGTAAATTATTCTTATGATTTATCAAATGTCAAAAGGTATAAATTAATATTATTGACTAACGAGGGAACAAAGCGTCATTTAATATTCAAATTGAAAAAGGAACTCAAAAGAGTAATTTCCGTAACATTTCTATGTGAAGATTTCCGTATCAATTTCCCTCTTATAAAAGATGTTGAATCTTTTAAATTTGGAATTAATGATTTTACTATGATGCTATCCTACGGTATCAAATCAGAGAACATTTCACCCGACGGTAATCTCGATGTCGAGTTTTAAAAAATAGTCTAATGGTTGCACAACGTTTTACCTTTCAAACGTCAACCTCATCCCGCTACCTGCTTCAACCAATCTCCCGTCAGCCCAAACCAAATTACCCGAAACTATTGTATAAGCAATCTTCGATTTAAACTCCGTTCCCTCAAAAGGGCTCCACCCGCATTGGTACAGGATATTGTCTTTATTCACAGTCCATGGCGAGTTTAAGTCAACCAACACCAGGTCGGCCCAATAGCCTTCGCGGATAAATCCCCGCTTTTCTACCTGGAAGCAAATGGCAACGTTATGCGCCATTTTTTCTGCTATCTGTTCCAGTGTGATCTTTCCCTGATGATACATTTCCAGCATGGCCGGTAAAGCATGCTGCACCAGCGGGCCGCCCGACGGCGCCTGCAGGTACGGCTGCGATTTTTCTTCAAGGGTATGCGGCGCATGATCGGTTGCAATTACGTCGATACGACCATCAAGCACCGCTTTTAAGATACCATCACGGTCTTCTGCGGTTTTTACAGCAGGGTTCCATTTAATGAAATTGCCCTTGGTCTCATAATCCGCGTCGCTGAACCAAAGGTGATGAATACAGGCCTCGGCGGTGATGCGTTTCTGTTCAAGCGGTATGGTGTTGTCAAAAAGGTAAGTCTCTCTTTCGGTCGAAATATGCAGGATATGCAGCCTGGTATTATGCTTTTTAGCCAGATCAACCGCCATCGACGATGATAAATAACAAGCCTCTGCACTGCGGATAACCGGATGGAGTTTCACCGGGATATTCTCGCCGAGCAGTTGTTTATAATGTTCCAGGTTACTTTTAATAGTGGCCTCATCCTCGCAATGCGTAGCTACCAGCATGGGCGACTGCGAAAATATCTTTTCCAGCGTTCCCGGATTATCCACGAGCATGTTCCCGGTAGATGAGCCCATGAAAACCTTTACGCCGCAAACATTGGCGGTATCGGTTTTCAGTACTTCGTCGATATTATCGTTCGAGGCACCCATGAAAAACGAGTAATTAGCCAGCGAGTTACGGGCGCCGATATCATACTTGTCCTGTAAAAGCTGTTGCGTAAGCGTGTTAGGCACGGTATTGGGCATCTCCATAAAAGAAGTGATCCCCCCGGCAACAGCCGCGCGCGATTCGGTGTAAATTTTTGCCTTATGGGTAAGTCCGGGCTCACGGAAATGTACCTGATCGTCAATGCAGCCGGGGAACAGGTAAAGTCCTTCGGCGTTGATCTCCTTATCAGCGGGGGCGTCTATCGCACTGTCTATCTTCTCAATAAAACCATTTCTGATCAAAATATCGGCCACCGTTTGCTGACCTTCGTTAACTATGATTGCCGATTTTATAAGGATTGAACTCATAAACGCAAAGATAAGGATTGATGTGCGGATTGTTGATGTGCGGATGCGCGAATGATGTGCGAATTTCGAATGTGCGGATGTGCGTATAATCTTTCTGTTGTCATTGAGAGGACCAGCCTGTCCCGAGTTATTCGGGAAAGCAATCTCATCGCTAATTGTCTGAACCTTGATTTACCTGATGGAAGGATATAATGATTTCTAAATTATATAGAATCAAGAAATTATATAATCAAGTAAATCAAGGTCAGACAAAGATTGTTAATTTTTCATCTGCACATCCGCACATCCGAAATTCGCACATTCACACATCAAAAACCCGCACGTCTATTTCCTTCCCCAGAAATAATTCAGGCCAAACGAAATGTTGTCATTCAACCCCAGGTGGAAATTACCGTCCTTAGTTTGATAATCAAGGTTATAAGCAACACCACCAAAGCCAAGGTTAACGCCCAGTTTTGGCGTTGGGAAGAACACAAAATTTGGCGTAGCGCCCACGCTAAAGGTGCCGTGTTTAAAATAGGTGGTATTATTAAGCGTGCTGATACCGAACTCAGGGAAAAATCCGAATTTATCACTGATCATGGCATAATAACGTGCATGGATGCCTATCCCCAGAACATCGTTATGGTATTTATCGCTCGAAGTGTAGTTAGCGGCAGCATCGGTATAAGAGAAATATTGCGAAGTTTCGGTACCTGCTGTACGTGAGTAAACCGGCTGGATACCAATAGACCATTTATCGCTGATAAAGAAGCCAAACTCGGGGCGCAGGCTAAAATTGCCGATCTTGCTTGTGGTATAAATGGTGTACCCCTCGGCGTAATTGTAAGTGTTTGACGAGCCGTAGCTATTGTAATCATAGCTCAGGCTGCCGCCAAGATAATATTCGCCCTTATGCCCCTGCGCCGAAGCAGAGCCGATAAAAGCGCCCAATAAGATTAAAAATGCGAGTAATTGTTTTTTCATGTAATTAAAGTTTGATGCAATTATAAAGGTTAAACTTAATTATTACGCAACGAATAGATGAATAGCTACAATGTGTAGATAAAAGTCGGAAAGTCCGGGAGTCCGAAAGTCAGTAAAGAAGCTTCAGTGGCGGCAAGGCTAAACCATCACGTCATCCCGGGGTTCTTTCGGACTTTGCTGACTTTCCGGACTTTCGGACTCAAAGTTGTACCTTTGCCCCATGGCTACCACCTTTGAAGATTTTAAATTTAACCGGCAGATATTGAACGCTATTGCCGATGCCGGTTATACCGAGGCGACGCCTATTCAGCAAAAAGCCATTCCGCCCATATTGAACGGACAGGATGTAATGGGCATTGCGCAAACCGGCACAGGTAAAACTGCCGCCTATGTGTTGCCCATTATTATGAAACTAAAGTACGCCCAGGGGGAAAGCCCTCGCGCGCTAATTGTTTCACCAACACGTGAGCTGGCTATGCAGATTGAAGAAAACATCAGGGCATTTGCAAAATATACCGACCTGCGCGTGGCGGTGCTTTACGGTGGCCTTGGCCCCAAAACACAGATAGAGCAGATGAATAAAGGCGTTGATATTATTGTAGCAACGCCAGGCCGCTTTATGGATATTTACCTGGCGGGCCACATTGTTACCAAAACATTGCAGGTGCTGGTACTGGATGAAGCCGACAAAATGATGGATATGGGTTTCATGCCGCAGATAAACCGGATACTGGAAATTGTGCCGGTAAAACGACAAAACCTGCTGTTTTCGGCAACCATGTCTGACAAGATCCATGAGTTATCGAATAACTTTTTGGAATTTCCAACGGTTATCGAGGTTACGCCGCAGGCTACACCGGCACAAACGGTTAGCCAGCATTTGTATCGCGTGCCGAACATCAAAACAAAAATAAATCTGCTGAAAAGGCTGCTGGACATAGAGGACGATATTAAAAAGCTCATTATTTTCTGCAAAACCCGCACCGCGGCCGAGGATGTTTACAAATTCCTGCTGCGCAAGTTCGGTGAGAACGAGGTAAAAGTGCTGCATGCCAATAAAGGGCAAAATACGCGTATCAACTCCATCAACGCATTTAAAAATGATGAAGTGAAGATATTAGTGGCTACCGATGTTGCCTCGCGCGGCATTGACGTGAGCGATGTAAGCCATGTGATCAATTTTGATGTACCGGTGGTGATTGAGGATTATGTGCATCGTATTGGTCGCACGGGCAGGGCTTACCAATCAGGTGTGGCTATTACGTTCGCAGCTCCGCAGGAAGAGTATTATATCAACAAGATAGAAAAGCTCATTAAGCAAACTATTCCTGTTTCAGAGCTTCCGGCTGATGTATTCATCGAAGCCACAAGTTACGATGAACGGCAGGATCAGGCCCGCGAGATCGATATGCAGAAGCGTAAGGAAGACCCCGATTTCAAAGGTGCGTTCCACGAAAAGAAAACTTTAAACCAGCGCAAAAAGTTCGACGCGGCCAAGGCCAAAGTAACAGGAGCAAGGCCGGAAAAAAGGACTAAATCTCCAAAGGCATATAGGAAGAAGCGGTAATCGGCAACCCCATTTTGTCATTTCGGGCGAGAGCGAGAACTATTTTCTTGAGCGTAGCGAAAAAATCTTATGTGAGCGACATTGACGCAAATGCGTTGGCGCTAATGCATAATCCGAATGCAAAGTGCCTAAGATTTCTCACTATCGTTCGAAATGACAAGCTTTTATATTTTCTTTGTGCTTGGATAAATAAACATGAAATTCAGACTAACTCCCCTCAATTTTGCATCGGCATTTTTATTAGTGGTTGCCGTTTATAGCTGGATCTATGGCGTGCAGATCTCGGGCACGCATTTCAAAACCATGAGCGCCGCTGTGGGGTGGATCTTTATCCTGTTTGCAGTCGTAGTGTCATTTATGGATATAATGTTCCGTAATTTCTTCCCGCAAACCAAAAAGTTATGGATAGTAGAGCTAAGCTTTATAACTTTGGCGGCTATTATATTTTTACTTGTTAAATAGATATTATGAAGACCGCCGAAATAAAGCTTACTATACAGCTCGACGATAATAACGTTCCTGAAAACATTATGTGGGAATCAACCGATGCGCAGAACAAAGAGGCGCTTCCTGTAAAATCAATGATGCTGGCCCTTTGGGATTCGAGTTATAAAAACACCCTGCGTATTGACCTGTGGACAAAAGAAATGCCCGTTGATGAGATGAAGCGTTTTTTTTACGAAACCCTGCAAACCATGGGCGACAGCTTTTTACGTGCCACCGGCGAAACCAATATTGTAGAAGACCTGCGCGACTATTGCGCCCACTTTGCCGATAAAATGGAAATCACACAGAAATAAATATGCGCCTAAACGTACTTACCTCATTCTGCGGCTTTGCTATTTTGCTGGCCGCTTTATTTTGCCCTTTATTGCGCCCGTTCCACATCTTTAATATCGATGCGTTTGCCGCCAACAAGCCTTACGCAATGGTTTTACTATTGATCTCGGTAGTAGGAATAATAGTCACGGTATTTAATCAGCCTAAAATAATCAAGCTGGTTGCTTTTATGGCGCTTGGGCTGGTAGTATTGTTTTATATCGCCGCATTTTTAAAAGTTCACACTTCATTCAGTTTTATTCCTTTCCGCTCTATTGATGCCTTTTTAACCCGCCAAATCAAATTTAAGTGGGGGTGGTGGCTATTATTTGCCGGGCCGATTTTAGCTGTGGCGGGCGTTATTTTCGGGAAACGCCCTGCTTTTAATAACAAGTTTGATACACAAGTAAAACAAAATTAGCAGATAGTAATTAATCAGTTACAATAGCTTGCTTTCCAAATATGTATTTTTAAAAACATATTTTTAACATATTTGTATTATCCTATTAACTAACTATGTTAAGACTGTCTTTCCGCCAGCAGGTGTTCGCTGGTTTTGCTATCTCTGTATTTCTTGTATTGGTGGTGGGCGTTTTGTCCTATAAAAGTATCAATAGGCTCGAGAGCGACTCCGCTATGGTCGAGCATACCCAAAAGGTTATCAATACATCGGGGAATCTGCTGCAACAGCTTATCGATGCCGAAACCGGCATGCGTGGTTTTGCGGCAACTAATAAGGCCAACATGCTGGAGCCCTATAATGCCTCACTTCCCCAAATTAAGAAAGACATCGAGGAGCTCCGCGAACTCATCGCCGATAATCCTGTTCAGGTAAGACGAGTTGATTCGTTGGAACGATTATCAAATGCGCAGCTGAATATCTTAAAGACGAATATCGAAGTGCGCCCGGTGCAGGGTTTGGATTATATGGTGAACAACAACATGTTCACCAACGGCAAAAATAATATGGACGAGGTGAGACTCATTCTCGATCACATGCGCAATACCGAAAATAATCTGCTGGCCACTCGCAAGGCAAGCTCAAAACAAGCTTCTTCCCGTGCTATCGATACAATTTTGGTAGGCTCGATAGTATTCCTTGTTATTATCGTAGTGTTGTTTTTCTATATCCAGGGCACTTTTGACCGTCAGAAGAAAATTGAGGGTGAAATAAAGGTAGCCAATGCCGAACTGGAATCGGTGCTGGGCGAAAACAGAGCGAAAAACTGGCTGCTCACCGGCACAGGGCTCATTAACGACCGTATGCAGGGGCAGCAGAGTGAACGCGAGCTTGCCGGCAATATCCTGACCGAAATTTGCAACTATACCAAAGCGTTAACGGGTACCTTCTATTTGTTTAATGAAGAAATCCAGTTGCTGGAACTATATGCATCTTATGCTTTCAACAATCCTGACCTGATAAAGAAATCGGTAAAAGTTTCTGAGGGATGGATAGGGCAGGTGGCTAAAGACGAAAAAGCTGCGCTAATAAAAGGAAAACTGAACGATAAGCTGGAATTGGGTTCATCATTGATCCACCAGGAAATCATCGAAAGTTTTATAATGCCCTTCTTTTTTGATAAGCAGTTAAAGGGGGTTATTGAAATAGCCTTTAATGACAAGGCAGACACCATTGTGCAGGATTATATTGCCGACGTTGCCAACGATATTGGTATAGCCATAAACACCGCGCAGGCCCGCACCACCATGCACGAGTTATTGCTGCAGGTACAGCAACAGGCCGAGGAACTGGAAGCCCAGCAGGAAGAAATGCGCGTTACCAATGAAGAGCTGCTCAGCAAAACCGAAATGCTGCAGGCATCGGAAGAGGAGATGCGCGTACAGCAGGAAGAGCTGCGCAACACCAACGCAGAACTGGAAGAAAAGGCGAGTCTGCTGGAAGAAAAAAACCAGGCTATTGAGGAAGCGCGCAAGGCCATTAACCTGAAGGTGATGGAACTGGAAACTACAGGTAAGTACAAATCAGAGTTTTTAGCCAATATGAGCCACGAGCTGCGCACCCCGCTGAACAGCATTCTGGTGCTGGCCCGTATCCTGAAAGACAATAAGCCCGCCAACTTATCAGAAGACCAGGTAAAATATGCCAGTGTGATCTTTAACGCCGGTAATGACCTGCTTACATTGATCAATGATATTCTCGACCTGTCGAAAATTGAGTCGGGTAAGATGGAGCTGCAGAATGATAATATTAACGTAGCAGACATTCTGCACAGCATGGAAATGCTGTTTGCCGAGGTAGCGAATAATAAAAATATTAACTACAGTATATCAACAAGTAAGGAACTGCCGAAAACCATATTTACAGATAAGGTAAGGGTAGAGCAGGTGTTGAAGAACCTGTTGAGCAACGCATTTAAGTTCACCCCAGAAAACGGCAGTATCACCATCACCGCTGCGCCCGGCGACAGTGATAAAACCATCAGCTTTAAAATAAAAGATACGGGAATAGGCATTCCGGCTGATAAGCAAAAGATCATCTTCGAAGCATTTCAGCAGGCTGATGGCTCTACCAGCCGTAAGTTTGGCGGTACCGGCCTGGGGCTGTCTATCAGCAGGGAACTGGTAAGTTTACTGGGCGGCAGGATCACCGTAACCAGCGAGCCCGGTGCCGGAAGCGAGTTTGTGTTGACTATCCCGCTGAAAGCCGTGGAAATATCCCTGCCGGAAGAAACTGTACCTACCGTTGATACCTTTGTTCCGGAAATGCAGATATTAAGACCGGCCGCGCAGGTTACAAATGTTACCGGCCGCGATCCGTTGGTGGTGATTGTTGAGGACGATAAGAACTTTGCCGATATTTTGCATGATTATGCCCGCGACCATGGGTACAAATCCGTAATGGTTAGCGAAGGAACCAACGCGGTAGAAATTATAAAGAAAAATCAGCCCGACGCGGTAATATTGGATATTATGCTGCCAGGTAAGGACGGCTGGCAGATTCTGAAGGAATTAAAGGCGGATGACCAAACCATGCATATTCCCGTCCACATGATGTCGGCTGGCGATGCGGCGGCTAATCGCGTTCGCCGCGAAGGGGCTATTAGTTTCCTTAAAAAGCCTATCAATACCGAAACACTCGATAAACTGTTTGCCGATATTATGCTGCAAAACGGCGTTAAATTTACCCAGATATTGCTGGTTGAAGACAACAAGACACAGAGCCAGGCCCTGAACGATATGCTGCAAGGGCAGGGCATAACAGTTGATCAGGCGTTCGATGGGGAGTCAGCCTTCCGGATGCTTCACGAAAAGGAATATCAGTGTGTGATCCTGGACCTTAATTTGCCCGATATTTCCGGCCTCGATTTCCTGGACAGGATAAAGGCTATAGAAAAGTTCAGGGCATTACCGGTTATTATCAACACGGCCATGGAGTTGGATAAAACTTCGGTGAGCAGGTTGATGCAGTACGCCAATGCTATGGTGGTAAAAACCACCAAATCTGCCGACAGGTTGATAGACGAGGTGAACCTGTTCCTTAACAAGGTACGGGAACTTACAGTTAGCGCCGCAGAATTTCCTGTTCAATCAAAAGTAAGAGCCATGACACAGGGAAAAGATGCTATAAAAGGCAAAAAAGTATTGGTAGTTGATGATGATATGCGCAATATATTTGCCCTCACCAGCGCATTGCAGGGGTATGATATGATAGTGGAAACCGCTAACGACGGACAAGAAGCCGTTGACAAATTAGAGGCCTCGACCGATATCGATATTGTGCTGATGGACATAATGATGCCTGTAATGGATGGCTATGAGGCGACAAGATATATACGCAAGCAAAACAAATGGGCCAGGCTGCCTGTAATAGCTTTAACCGCCAAAGCAATGATGGATGACCGTGAGAAATGTATTGCGGCCGGCGCTAATGATTACATCACCAAGCCGGTTGATATGGACAGGTTGATCTCGTTAATGCAGCTTTGGCTGGGCAGTTAAAATATGAACGTTTCCTCACCCGGATTAAGTGCTGAACAAGTTATTGAGCTGATAGACCTCGTTAAAAAGGTACATGGCTTCGATTTTTCTGATTATTCAAAGGCCTCGTTAAAAAGGAGGCTAACCCGGGTAATGATGATCAAAAAGCTGGAATATTACGACCTGAAGCATATACTGGTGAACGATCCCGCATTTTTCCAGGATTTTTTGGAAGAAATAACGGTGAACGTTACCGAAATGTTCCGCGACCCGTCGTTCTATAAGGCACTCAATACACAGGTAATTCCTTATCTTTCCACTTATCAGCATATCAAGATGTGGTCTGCAGGATGCTCCTCGGGCGAGGAGGTATATTCGCTGGCCATAATGATGAACGAGGCCAACCTGAAGGATAAATCGTTTATTTATGGCACCGATGTAAACACCCGGGTGCTTAAAGAAGCCCGTTTGGGCATCTATAGCTACCGTAACATTAAAACCTATGCCGAAAACTATGTTATGGCAGGTTTAAAGGGTTCACTCACCGATCATTTTACCATCCTTTACGATGCGGCTACCATCCACAGCGAATTAAAGACTAATACGCTGTTTTCGGTCCACAACCTCATTTCGGATACCGTTTTTAACGAATTTCAGTTTATTAGCTGCCGCAACGTTTTTATCTATTTCGAAACGAAGCTGCAGGAACAGGTACTGGAGCTTTTTTATAAAAGCCTTTGTCCACACGGTTTTTTGTGCCTTGGCAGCAAGGAGACGATCAGGTCGGATAAGTTTAAGAAGAAGTTCAGGCCTGTTAACCAAAAGGAAAACATATACCAAAAAATTGGCGCTTGATCAGCACATAATCGACCGTTGGCACAGCTCTGAAATATTGCTGTTAGGCGGTTCTGCGGGTTCGTTCAAGTTAATATTCCGGATAGTGCAGGTGCTTGATCGTAACCTCAAAAAGGTTGTGATTATTGTAATGCATCGCAAAAGAAATTTTGCAAGCGAGGTGGAAAAGTTATTTGCCCATAATAGCCTGATGGGAGTAAAGGAGATAGAAGATAAGGACGGGATAAATAAAGGTATCATTTATATAGCCCCGGCAAACTACCATGTGCTGATAGAAAGCGGCGGCTATTTTGGTCTCGACGTATCAGAAGCCATTTGGTTCTCCAAGCCATCGATAGATATTACTTTTGAAAGTGCTGCCGAGGTTTATAAGAACAAATGCACAGCTATCCTGCTCTCCGGCGCTAACCAGGATGGTGCCGAGGGCATGCTGAAGCTGCGAAATGCCGGCTCACTTACCATAGCGCAAGATCCAGAAGACGCCGAACTTCCCGAAATGCCCCGCGATGCCATTAACATTGGCGGTGCGGAATATGTGTTATCGGGTGCGGAAATTATCCAATTGCTGACGAGTTGATTTTGATTTCGGATTTCGAATGTTCGATTTCGGATTTAGCCTTTCGCCGTGCAGGTTAAAAAGCCGATGTCATGCTGACGCTCCCGAAGCATGCGGGTAGGCGTCACAAAGTGGCATTGATTATTAAGCTTACGGGGCAAGCCTTTGCGCTCATGCTCCGACAGCCTCAGCATGCCCCCCGTTATATATCGATCTAAAAAAGCGAAGTTTGCCCAACACCCATTACCCGTGCTTCATGTTCAAGCAGCCATTTTTTTCGCCATATTCCCGCGCCGAAACCGGTTAAACTGCCATCCGAACCAATAACCCGGTGACAAGGCACCACTATCAGTATATGATTTTTACCATTGGCCGATGCAATAGCCCTGATGCCCAGTGGGTTATTCATAAACCTTGATTGCTGCATATAGCTAATGGTTTTTCCATAACCGATCTTACAAAGCTCATCCCAAACCTGCTGCTGAAAAGCGGAACCCTGCTGCTGCAAAGGTAATTCGAATATTTTGCGCGTGCCTGCAAAATATTCATCCAACTCCCGCACAGCCTGCTGCAATAAAGGCGTTTGGGGCGGCAGCACGTCATGCTCCTCATCCAATGCATAGATAGATGTGATCACATTCTCCTCTTCTGTTATCTTAATTACCCCGATGGGACTTTTATAATAGGCAGCAGGCATAGTTAGTGACCGGTTGATTAAGTTGAATGAGAGAATGGTTAAATACAAAGATAATAAACAACGATGCTATTTTTCCAACTAAATCAACCGCTCACCTAATCAACCGCTCGCCAACTAAACCAAAACACTATCTTTGCCGCATGCAGCTCATCAACCAAACTATTCATCTTTTAAAAAAGGAGATCTTGTTGGAATGGCGTTCAAAATACGCCTTTAACGGTGTGTTGCTATATGTAGTGTCGACAGTTTTTGTGTGCTATATAGCGTTTAACCTGAATCCGGGTTTTACCGGTACTAAGGGTTACCCCATTATTTGGAATGTGCTGTTTTGGATCATTATGCTGTTTGCTTCGGTAAATGCAATTGCCAAAAGTTTTATGCAGGAAAGCAAGGCCCGGTTGTTGTACTATTACTCCGTTGCCAGTCCGCAGGCAATTATCCTGTCGAAGACTATCTACAATATATTGCTGATGTCGTTGCTGAGCGTGCTGGCGTTGCTGGTTTATATGCTGTTCTTCACCAATACCCTCGGCGATCCGCTCTATTATTTTTTGACCGTTCTGCTGGGCAGCATCAGCTTTTCAACAGTATTCACCATGATCTCGGCTATCGCTTCCAAAGCCGGTAACAATGGTACATTGATGGCCATTTTAAGTTTCCCGGTAATTATTCCGGTGATCCTGGTGCTTATCCGTCTCAGCAAAAACGCTATGGACGGTCTGCTGCGCAGCGTAAGCTATGGCGATATAGGCGTGCTTTTAGCCATCAACGTTATTGTACTTACTACCGCGCTGATCCTTTTTCCTTTTCTTTGGCGGGATTAAAATATCGCCAATTTTGCCTATAATGTCATTGCCTGGCACCTTACAGCAATGACAGATTTTATAGCGCGCTCAGCGTGGCAACGCTTTTAATATTTTTCTTCTCGTCTGCCCGCCAACAGTTTTTTCCAGGGTTTTCTGTGATCTCTCCGTATCTGCCGTGGTTATCTCTACCGTAATCCCGTAACTTAAAAAATATTATATTTATTTGGATTAAGTCTAAATAAGATATTACATTTGCCGCTGATTTAAACAATGCAGATGCGAGCAAAAACTTTTACTTTATCAGTAGTATTTCTTTTAACAGCAGCAACTTTATTTGCGCAGAATACAAGGCCCCAAACCTCAGAAGATTCGCTGAATAATGGTCTCTCCAAAAGCGCCACCACCATTGGCGGCTACGGCAACGCTTTTTACCAGCACAACAATTCGCTCGGTACCGCAAAATTGAACCTTGAAAGGTTTGTGCTTTTTACAGGCCATAAGTTCAATGATAAAATCTCCGTTTTTACCGAGCTGGAGGTTGAAGACGCCAAGGTAACCGGCGGTGAAAGCGGGGGAGAAATAGCGGTTGAACAGGCTTACCTTAAATTCAATCTGAATGCCAATCAATATATAGTTGCAGGTTTGTTCCTGCCGCGTATAGGTATCCTTAACGAAAATCACCTGCCAAATACATTTAACGGTAACGAGCGTAACTACGTGGAAACGTTTATCCTGCCCGCAACGTGGCGCGAGCTTGGTGTTGGTCTGTATGGTAACGTGAACGGCCTCCCGTTAAACTACTCGGTGGGGTTGGTGAATGGCTTAAGCTCCGGCATGTTCGAACATGGCGACGGCATCCGCGAAGGACGTTTTGAAGGGCGTAATGCTGCTGCCAATAGCCTTGCGGTTACCGCTTCTTTGCAATATGCCCCCGGCGATTTCCGCGCCCAGGTTGCCGGTTATTACGGAGGCACGGCTAACGTAAGCAAGCGTAAGGCTGATAGCCTTGGCCTGAGTTCGGGTATTTTCGGTACGCCGGTAGCCATTGGTGAGGCCGATATACAGTATGAGCACAACGGTTTTTCGGTAAAGGCTTTGGGTGCAATAGTTTCAATACCTGACGCTGACAGGATTAACCGCGCTTATGCTAACAATACTCCAAAAACAGAATATGGCGCCTACCTTGAATTAGGCTATGACCTGCTGCACACTATGCGCAAGCCGCATGAGCAGCAATTCATCGTTTTTGTGCGCGATGAGAAATTTGACGTAAATGCAAGTGTCCCTTCAAACGGAATTGTTGATGGTACGCTCAATCAAAACCACGTGGTAGCCGGTTTTACTTACCTGCCTATGCGTAATGTGGCTATAAAAGCCGATGTACGCATCATCCACACCGGTGCGCAAAATCCCGAACTGATAGTTAACCCTAATCCCGTAGCCCTGCCTTACCTGGTGAACAACAACCTGATAAACGCAGGCGTGGCATTTTCATTTTAATAACGTTATGGACAGAAGAAAATTCGTAAAGCAGTCGTGTTCACTTTGCCTGGCTGTAGGCTCGGGTATGGTGCTTGGCTCGCTGGCTTCGTGCGGCGCAGCCCTGCCGGTTTACAAAACCGAGGTAGCCGGTAATCAGATCTCGGTTCCGGAAAACATGTTTGCCAATACCGATTTTCAGCTCATTCAGCCTAAGGGCATGTATTACAATATCGGCCTCAAAAAAGAGCACGACGGTACGTACACTGCTTTGCTGCTGCGGTGCACCCATGCCGATAACCAGCTCACACCATCAGGCAGTGGCTTCCGGTGTTCCCTGCACGGAAGCACTTTTGATACCGAAGGCAAGGTAACCAATGGCCCGGCGCAGCGCCCGCTTCATCAATATCGCACACAAAAAGAATCTAATCAAATTATTATTCATCTAAGCTAAAACGGTCTATGAAAACCAAAATAATTACCCTTATCTGTGTAGCAGCGACTCTTGCCAGCTGTTCGAAAAAAAATTCGCCGACGCCTACGGATACCGATGCTTCTTTAGAAGCAAAAGTACTGGTAGATTTTCCGGCTAATCTTGCCAATCCAAACTATTTGGACATCGAGACCAAAGCTGGTATAATGAAGGATGCCGCCGCAACTTTAATTGCCACCCCAACAGATGCTAACCTGAAAGCAACCCAGGATGCCTGGAGGAATACCCGGGCAGCATGGGAATCATGCGAAGGTTACCTGTTTGGCCCTGTTGAAGACTTTAACTATGACCCCACAATGGACGACTGGCCGGTAAATAAGGTAGATCTGGATGGTGTACTGGCAAGCAGCAGTGCGCTTACCGTGGCAGATGTTGACGGACTTGAAACTACCCTAAAAGGCTTCCACGCCATTGAGTACGTGATCTTCGGCGTAGGCGGTACAAAAAAAGCCGCACAGATAACCGACCGTGAAAAGATTTATCTTTCATCGCTTACTCAAAGTTTATATAATACCACCAAGCAACTGGCTGCCAGTTGGGACCCTTCACAATCGGGCAACTTTACCTTGCAGGTTACCACGGCCGGTAAAGGCAGTACCCGGTTCTCTAAACGCGTGGATTTTTTTAACGCACTGGTTAAATCAATGGGCGACATTTGCGAAGAGGTTGGCGAAGGAAAAATGCAGGACCCTTATGCTGCACAGGATTCAACACTTGATGAGTCACAGTTTTCGCATAATTCCGTTACCGATTTTACCAATAACATTAAAGGTATAGGTAACGCTTATTTCAGCACCTACGGCGTAGGTTTAAAAGGCACCAGTTTAAGCGATATAGTGAAAGCTAAAAACGCTTCTCTCGATGCTAAAATTCAGACACAGATAAACGCCGCGGTTGCATCCTTTAGCTTGCTGAATGGTACCACCTACGAAAAAGCCATCTATAACAACAAAGACAAGGTGCTGCAGATCCAGGCCGCGATCAAAACTTTAAAGGAAACCCTGCAAGGCGACCTCGCTACCTTCATTCAGACAAACATAAAAGACTAATAATAAATTGAGACAGTTAAAAGTAATTGGCGTATTGGTGATACTGGTTTTGGTGATGGTGAAATGCCAGAAATCAACCGTATTGCCCGAAACCCAATACGACGACCGGCTTTCGGGCGGTGATGAAACGGTGTTCAATGCTACTTCGGGAGCATTTGGAGATATGTTTCCCGGCCTTACCGGCTACGATATTCATGTACATGGTTTAGGCGATGCAGTTTTCAGTCAGTCGTTTGTTACGGCTCCGGCGCCTATCCACAGCGGTTTGGGCACACTGTTTAATAATACGTCATGTACCAATTGCCATCATAACGACGGTATCGGCCTGCCTACCACAGGCGAGTTACAATCATCATTATTAATGCGGATCAGCCTTCCCGGTACTGATGTTAACGGTGGCCCGGTACCGGTGCCAGGTTACGGCCTGCAATTGCAGGACAAAGCCGTGTTTGGCAAGCAGCCCGAATGCAAGGTGAATATCAATTACAGCTACGCCACCTATTCGTTTGCCGATGGTGAAACCTATGAGCTGCGTACGCCGACCTATACGCTTACCAACCTTTATGCACCTATATCAGGTAGCTACCTTTTATCGCCAAGACTTGCTCCGCCTATGTTTGGGCTGGGTTTACTGGAAGCGGTTCCTGAAAGCGAGATTCTTTCTTTGCAAGATGTAAATGACGCCAACGGTGACGGCATCAAAGGAAAAGCAAACTACGTGTGGGACCCCATTGCCAAAACCAAATTATTGGGGCGTTTTGGGTGGAAGGCTAATACTGCCTCCATCTTAACCCAGGTAGCCAGCGCCTTTAACCAGGATATGGGCATTACCACCAGCGTATTGCCGGTTGAAAATAGTTTTGGGCAGCCGCAGTACGATGGTTTGAAGGATGATCCGGAGCTGCCGGATAGCTCCCTGAATGCCGTGAAGTTTTATGCACAAACGCTTGGCGTACCTGCCCGCCGCAATACTACCGATGCTACTATTAAACGCGGATTGCAATTGTTTATACTGGCAAAATGCGCTAACTGCCACAAGCAAACGCTTACTACAGGTGTAGATGTTACGAAACCGTATTTATCTAACCAGGTTATCCATCCATACACCGATATGCTGGTGCATAACATGGGCCCGGGGCTTGCCGATAACCGCCCCGATTTCTTAGCCGATGGTCAGGAATGGCGCACCGCAGCACTGTGGGGAGTAGGTCTTTTCGAAACAGTGAACAACCCCGGCTATTACCTGCACGACGGTCGTGCCCGTACGCTTACTGAAGCCATTATGTGGCATGGAGGAGAGGCTACGCAATCCACGGCTTATTTCTCAAATCTGCCAAAATCAGATAGAGACGCGATTTTAAAGTTTTTGAAATCGTTGTAATATTGCAGACTTACGAAGTTTTAAAAACTTCGTAAGTCTATTCTCCCACTAAACTCTCGCGTTGTGTACCCACAGTGACGCGTGTTTGTTACGTAACAATTTTCATCAACAGTTCATAATTTTTCCGTTTTTTAGCATCTTGAAAAAAATATTAATTTAAACGATGCGATCCCCCTGCCTCATCCTGTTTTGCTTACTATTTCCGCTCACAATTTTTGCCCAAAGCGGCCTCATTACTGGGGTTATTAACAACGCCGAAACGAAAAAGCCCTTATCAAGGGCGAGTGTGTTTTTAAGCAATTCATCAGTCGGCTCGGCTTCGAACGAGGACGGGAAATTTACGCTCAATGGGATACGACCGGGTCAGTATAACCTTACCGTTACCATTTTAGGTTATGAAGACTATACCAAGATCATACTGGTTGGCCGGGAGCCTATCCACCTTGACATAGAGATGAAGCCTAAACCGCTGATGCTGCACGAGGTGACCATCTCCTCCGCTGCCGACTGGAAAAAAAATTACGAGGCCTTCAGGAAAGATTTTATCGGGGTAGACGAAAATGCCAAGCTGTGCGTGGTGATGAACCCGCATATCCTCAACCTGCAATTTAATCGTACCAAACAAACGCTTGAAGCCGGTACCGACGAGTTCCTGGTTGTGGAAAATAAGGCGTTGGGCTATCGGATTAAATTCCTGCTGAGAGATTTTCGGAGCGACCACATTGCGGGTATAATCTCATGGGGTGGCGAGCGTTTATTCGAAGAATTGCAAGGCAACGACTCACAAAAAAAGAAGTGGCATGAAAACAGGGAAAAGGTGTATTATGGCTCGTCTATGCATTTCCTGAGATCGTTATATACCAATAAGCTCACCGAAGACGGCTTTGTGATGTATCATCTTAACCGGCAGATGAACCCCAACCGCCTGCCCGACGACATAATTAAGCGAAAGGCCAATTTCTTTTATGAACGCCGTATGGCCGATTCGTTCAATTATTATAAAGACATGTCTTCCTGGTCTAAATATTACAAGGAATCGCTCAATAAGATCCCGGTAATGCCCTACGAGGTATTCCAGATCACCGACCAGCAAGGCATCTATGCATTGCATTTTCCCAATTATCTCTACATAGTTTATACCAAGCGCCGCGATGAGGTTTATAACAAAGACCTGTACCGCCCGCTGGACATGACTAACTACGAAACCAGCATCATGACGCTGTATGATCCGGGGTATTCGCTATTTGATATGAACGGCGTTATAGTAGGCCAGTCGCCACTAATGGAAGGCGCCTGGGCAAAATCCAGGCTAAGCGACCTGTTGCCGGTTGATTATGTGCCGGATGTGAAGTAGGGGGGCATTAGTCATTGAAAATACATACGGTAAAACGGGTGTTGCAATAACAATACGAAAAAAATCCCGGTCAAAATCCCCATCAAAATTACCTACCTTTACACCCTGAATTAATATGAAATTTATATATCAAACCTGGTGGAAAGTATTGGCTGTGCTGATCATCCTTTATACCTTAATTGCCGGCTTTCTTTTTGGCGTTCCTACGCTGCCTATATTGCACGAAACTATTCGCAACACTTACTTCCACGTACCTATGTGGATAGCCATGTTCACCGTATTCACTATTTCGGTGGTGTACAGCATCAGGTACCTGACCACAGGTAATGAAAAATACGACCTGATTGCAGTAGAATGCGTTAACACCGGAACATTTTTTTATGTTTTAGGGCTGATAACAGGTATGATATGGGCCAAATATACCTGGGGCGCCTTTTGGAGTAACGACCCTAAACAAAACAGCGCAGCAATTGCTTTTTTGCTGTACTGCGCTTATGCTGTTTTGCGTAATTCAATTGATGAGGAGCAGAAACGCGCCAAAATATCAGCCATCTATAACATTTTTGCCTTCCCTATAATGGTTGTGCTTATTATGATATTGCCGCGCATGACAGACTCATTGCACCCCGGCAATGGTGGTAACCCTGCTTTTGGAAAACTGGATATGGATAACCGTATGCGCGTGGTGCTGTATCCCGCTTTTATTGCCTGGAGCTTTATTGCTGTCTGGATTGCATCGTTACGCTACCGTATTCGGTTGATTGAATATAAAAACAACGAGATAAATTAACATGAAGAAAATATTGCTTTTTGCAGTTTTGCTGCTCAGCTACGCCGGCGCGTTTGCACAGGAAAAGGTTGAGATGGCCGATGAACTGCGTAGTTCGGGAAAAATATATGTGGTGATTGCCACCATTGTAATAATTTTTGTGGGTTTAGCCATCTATTTGTTCTCGATTGACCGCCGGTTGAAAAAAATCGAAAAAGAAAAATAGTTCAAAAGTTTGGCCTATCTTGTTTAAACCTGCATTTTAATGTAATATTATCAGAACAGGCAAAAACCGGGGATAATAAATTTGCGATATTGATAAAAATTGTACCAAATTTGTGCACTTTTTTACCGAATTAATAATTATCAAATAAATTTATGGCTACTACTAACATCGCTGTTAATGATGATACGCACTTTTTTGGTGACGTATGCAAGAACTTCGACTACGCAGCGCAATTTACAAAACACGATGCTGGCCTGCTTGACCAGATAAAATCCTGCAACAGTGTTTACCGTTTTCGCTTCCCTATCCGCAGGGGGAATGGCTTTGAGGTAATTGACGCCTGGCGCGTTGAGCACTCGCAGCACCAGTCGCCAACCAAGGGTGGTATCCGCTATAGCGAAATGGTTAACGAAGATGAGGTGATGGCGCTTGCCGCACTGATGACCTATAAATGCGCCATTGTAAACGTACCTTTCGGCGGTGCTAAGGGTGGTATCAAAATAAACCCAAAGAACTACACCGTACAGGAACTTGAAAATATAACCCGACGCTATACGGTAGAATTAATCAAAAAGAATTTTATTGGCCCAAGCATTGACGTACCTGCTCCTGATTACGGATCGGGCGAGCGCGAAATGAGCTGGATTGCCGATACTTATGCAACCATGAATCCCGGCCAGCTGGATGCTATGGGCGCTGTTACCGGCAAGCCTATTGCGCTGCATGGTATTGCCGGCCGTAAAGAAGCTACCGGCAGGGGCGTGGCCATTGCTATCCGCGAGTGCGTGAGCGTTGGCGAGGATATGCAGAAGATTGGCCTGTTGCCAGGTATTTCGGGCAAAAAGGTTATTGTGCAGGGCTTGGGTAACGTGGGTTACCATTCGGCTAAATTTTTAGCTGAATTTGGCGGACTGATTGTTGGTCTCTGCGAATTTGAAGGCGCTATTTATAACGAAGACGGTTTAGATGTTGATGCAGTGTTTCAGCACCGCAAAGCAACCGGTTCTATTCTGGGTTATGCCGGTGCGAAAAAGGAATTCAAGAATTCGCTGGAAGGTTTAGAGCAGCCCTGCGATATTTTGGTTCCCGCCGCTCTGGAAAACCAGATCACCGTTGAGAATGTAAAAAACATCAAGGCAAAAATTATTGCCGAAGGGGCAAACGGCCCGACTACGCCAGAAGCTGAGGCAATATTCTACGCCAATGGCGGTTTGATCATCCCCGATATGTATGCCAACGCGGGCGGTGTTACCGTATCTTACTTTGAATGGTTAAAGAATCTTTCGCACGTGGCGTTTGGTCGTATGAACAGACGTTTTGAAGAAAACTCGAACCTGAACCTGGTGAACATGGTAGAAGGCATTACCGGCGTAGCTTTAACACCGATACAGCGTTCAACTATCATCAAAGGCGCGTCAGAGCTTGAACTGGTAAATTCGGGTTTGGAAGACACCATGATCCGTTCATACCACGAGATCAGGGAAACTTACAAAGCCAATGCTAAGATTGATACCCTGCGTACCGCCGCATTTGTGGGTGCAATAAATAAAATTGCAGTATCGTACCAAACTTTGGGCGTTTGGCCATGATGCACCGGCGAAAATTATCGCCTATCTTATAAAATTAAAAAGGCTGAGCTACCGCGTGTAGTTCAGCCTTCTGTTTTTACCAGCGTGTTATCAGCTATCCGGCCTTTTTCATCAATTGGTCAATAGCAGCAAAAACGCCGTTACCGGTATCAAACACTTTAGCCAGCGATGTTTTAGCCTTTATCAAATTTTCTTTTGCTTTAGCATTGTCGGCACCCAAATAAAGTTTGCCCAGATAAAAACACAGAGAGCCGTAAACCTTGTCGTCGCTTTTATATTCGGATTGTTTCTTCTCATAAAAGCCAATCAGCTTAGAACTGTTTTTGGGGTAGATAGCTTCAAGGTCGTTATAGATTGTGGGTTTATCCGGAGCCAGCAGGTAAAACCTGTTCAGAGTGGCATCTTCCTTGATGTTATTGGAAATAACATAAGCCCTTAACAACGGCAGCAAAGTGTTGTAGTTATCAGCATCTATTTTATCGCTTAGTTCATAGTAAATAATCTCGTTAGGAAGGTCTTTTAGTGCCTCATAAATTTCGCCGGTCATGCGGGCTGCATCGGCTTTATAGCTCTTATCTTTATAAAGATCTATCGACCGTATGGCATATTTCAGGGCGTTGGTCCTGTCATTTTGATACAGGTAAGCATAAGCGAGGTTATAGCTCGAATTGGCATAAGTACTGTCCAGACCAAGGGATTTGGAGAAATGGATAACGGCCTCAGGATATTTCTTTTGAACAAGATCAATATAGCCAAGTTCATAAAACACCATATAATTGGCGCCGTTCAGGTCAATAACTTTCTGATAGTTCTGGTCAATATATTTAAATAAGGTTTCGGCGTTTTCCACCCAGTTGGCATCGTAATGTAAAAACACTTCATAATAATAATTGCCGAGGCCGTGGTACAATTTATAGTTGTCAGGCTGTTTGGTTATCAAACGTTTCAGTAATGAATCGCCTCGAAAAAAGTGCATGCTATAGTTTCCGGCCTTCCCGCGGTAATCGGCAATATCTTCGTTCGGTTGCAGATCTTTCAGCCCAAACATCTGGTGCATAAAGCTGGTTACAAAATCGCCGAGCAAAATGTCTTCCTTAGCTAAAACAATATCGGCATCATCGTTTTTAGGATCGGCTTTTTCGAGCAGATTGTAAGCCGATTCATATTTTTTATTCTTTACCAACTGAACCGATTGCTTCAATGTTTCACCGGTGCTCTGGGCAACCGATTTAAAAGAAAATGCGTACAGCAATAGTAGTAACAAAGAGTATTTCATAACATTAAATATAGCAGGAATTGGCAAAAAAGGACGTTTAGTTTAATGAGTTGTGATAATTAACGGATTTTTTTACCGGGCTATCGACTAACAGTGATTTATATTAAACAAGTTACATAATTTCACGCTTGGCATTATAAACCTGGTTACATAAAGTTTTACCTTTAATTTGATAAATCAAAGTCGGGATGCAACGAACCTTACTTATTGTATTATTGTTCATCGGCATTCGTTCGTTTGCGCAAACACCCAATATAGGTTTTGAGGAAGGGACATTTAACCACTGGCAATGCTTTATTGGCAATATCGATTCTTTGGGTACTATACATGTTAGCGCCAGCGTACCTATCCAAAGCCGGCACACCATTCTCGATAAAAATACGTCGCGCGGTTTAGATCCATACGGCGGCTTCCCGATAGCTTGCCCGAATGGAAGCAGATATTCTGTGCGGCTGGGTAACGATGCCGTTGGTGCACAAGCCGAGCGGCTTAGTTATACCTTCGTAGTGCCCAATTTAAGATCGTACAGCATTGTATTCAATTATGCGGTTGTACTTGAAAATCCCGAACATCTGCCGTTTCAGCAGCCTAAGTTCACCGCGCTGGTTTATGATGTTACCGACGGCATTTACCTCGAATGCCCGGAATTTGATTTTACCGCATCATCAACATTGCCGGGTTTCAAGCTTTCTACCGTAGAGGGAGCCAAAGGGGAAAGCATCTATTATAAAGACTGGTCTACGGCCACAATCGATCTTAGTCAATACACGGGGAAGACCATCAGTATCGTATTTACCACAAATGACTGTACTAAAAATCTGCACTTTGGTTACGCGTATATTGATATCGACGAAAACACAGGTACAGCTATTACCGGGAATGCTTATTGCGCGGGCCAACCCTCGGCAACACTTTATGCCCCAAACGGTTTTGCGTCGTACGAATGGTATAACGCCGATCTGTCGCAAAAAATAGGTACAGGCCAAAGCCTCACGCTATCGCCGCCCCCGCCCGATAATACCACCTACGCCGTAAAGATATTCCCCTACCCGCAACTGGGTTGTGTTGATGTAATGTACACAACGGTAAAAAAAATAGACGAGGGCTTTAGGCTGAAAGTTGCCGACACGGTTTATGGATGCCCCGACGAAGGCGCGGATATAACACAGGCCAGCGTCACGGCGGGTACTACGCAGGGCGCCATGCTCAGTTATTTTAACGATCCGCTGGGCACCAGTTACCTGTACGAACCTAAAAGAATTTTACAATCAGGAACTTACTATATAAAGGGAATGAATACCGAAGGCTGCATGAATATGCTGCCCGTGAATGTCCTGGTGTCTTCACCACGGATAACCATTACTGATCCGCCGCCGGTAGATTACCCCGTTTCGGTGGATCTTACAACAACCTTTCAACACCATCCTGAATTAACGTACAGTTACTACAAAGATGCGGAGGCCACTGTGCCGCTTACCAATTACACTCAATTACACTACAGTGGAGTTTATTATGTTAAGGCGAGCTTAAATGGCTGCGATAAAATCGTTCCGGTGAACGTGGTAATCCATCCGCCGCCGCCATACGAGGTAAACTCGCCTAACACATTTACCCCCAATAACGATGGTATTAACGATCATTTCGAATTGACGCTGAAAGGTTTCGTTTCCTTCACGAGCCTTAAGATCTTTAACCGCGGTGGTCAGCTGGTTTTCAATACCACTTCGGCAGATAAATATTGGGACGGCACACTGTCACACAGAGAGTTACCTACCGGTGTTTACTACTGGCTGTTTGAAGGAACGGATAATTACAAACAAACAAAGATTAATTTGGGCGGATACATCATGCTGATAAGGTAATACCGGATTGAAAGGAGGCGCGAAGCGTCGCTTCTTTGCAAATTCCCATAAGGGTTGTTGTTGGCAAAGGCGGAAACGCGATGCTTCGCGCCTCAAAATGCTGATTAGCCTGTTCTTTTAAGAATGATTCTAAATAATATTAATGTCTTGTAATAAACATTATTACATTAACGTTTTGTATTTTTGTAATCCGGAAATACAGGAGATAAACCTCAATGAAAAAAAGCGCGATAATTGGTTTGGTTGTAATTGCAGTTGCTATAGCGGTTATTATCAGTACCTATTCAAGTACAAGCACTTACGGCTCGTTCACCGATGCAAAAAAGACTACTGAAGAATTGCACATAGTTGGTCATTTAGATAAGGGAAAAGAACTTTATTACGATGCCAAAAAAGATGCTAACTACTTTTCATTTTTTGTGAAGGATAATAAAGGTGAAGAGTGCAAGGTGGTATATATCGGCACCAAACCGCAGGACTTCGAAAAATCTGAGCAGATTGTGCTTACCGGCCGCATGGACGGCGGCGAATTCCACGCTTCCAGCATCCTGTTGAAATGCCCCTCAAAGTACACGCAGGATAAAATTGAAACAACGGAGTTCAAGGCTAAAACAGCCAGCATATAAAATCACTTAATGGATACAGTTTATAAAGGCGAACACCTTTTACCCGGTCATATCGGCCAGGCGTTCGTTATACTCTCTTTCGGCGCGGCACTTCTTTCATTTTTAAGCTACTATTTCGCTACCACCAATACCAATAAGCTCGATAATTCGTGGCTTAAGATAGGGCGAATTGCTTTTTACGCCAATACTGTGTCGCTGTTGGGAGTAGCAGCAATGCTGTTCTACGTGATTTACAACCACTATTGGGAATACCATTACGCCTGGAGCTATACCTCGAAAGACTTACCCGTGTACTACATCGTTTCAGGCTTCTGGAACGGGCAGGAGGGCGGCTTTTTACTGTGGACTTTTTGGCAGGCTGTTTTAGGTAATATACTCATCTGGCGTGCAAAATCATGGGAGAAACCGGTAATGACGGTGATCTCACTTGCACAGATCTGGCTGGCATCCATGATGCTGGGCATCGAAGTATTTGGCGCAAGGATAGGCAGCTCGCCGTTTTTGTTGCTGCGTAACGCCATAGAAGCCCCAATATTCTCACGTCCCGACTACCTTTCATTCATTAAAGACGGGCAGGGCATGAACCCCCTGCTGCAAAACTACTGGATGGTGATCCACCCGCCGGTGTTGTTTTTGGGTTTGGCTGCCATAGTAGTTCCCTTTGCTTACGCGATTGCCGGTCTTTGGCAAAAACGATATAAAGAATGGATAGCGCCTGCAATCTCTTACAGCCTTTTTTCGGCTATGGTATTGGGTACGGCGGTTATTATGGGTTCGCTTTGGGCGTATGAGTCGCTAAACTTCGGCGGCTTCTGGGCATGGGATCCGGTTGAAAATGCATCTATATTTCCGTGGCTTACCTTAGTAGGCGCTATACACGTAATGATCGTATTTAAAAACAGCGGTCATTCGTATGCTACTGCAACCATATTGGTACTGGCCAGTTTTATCATGGTACTTTACGAATCGTTTCTGGCCCGAAGTGGTATCCTGGGCGAAAGCTCGGTACACGCCTTTACCGATCTGGGGATGTTTGGGCAGCTGGTGAGCTTTATCTTCGTGTTCCTCTTCATCGCCATTTGGTTTTTGGTGAAACGATGGAAAGAACTGCCGATCACCAAAAAAGACGAAGACACCTACTCGCGCGAGTTCTGGATGTTTGTGGGTTCTGTATTCTTAGGACTTTCCTGCTTCCACCTCGTATTGGTAACCTCCATCCCGGTATGGAACAGAATGTTCGGCACCAAATTGGCCCCGCCTACAGATCTTGTCGGCCATTATAACGTGATCCAGGGCTCGTTCGCAATGGTAATTGTGATCCTTACAGGTTTCACCCAATTCTTAAAATATAAAAAGACCGACGTAACCCGTTTCTTTATTACCACCGGCTTATATTTTCTTTTTGCAGCGGCGGTAACCGCATTGATCGTTTACGCCACGGGCGTGTACAAGTTGCATTTCGTATTTGTGATGGTGATGTTCGGCTCGGTGTACTCGGTGCTGGCTAACGGGAAGATACTGACAGATGCATTTAAAGGTGCATTTAAACTGGCCGGCTCGGCTGTAGCTCACATCGGTTTTGCACTGATGCTGATCGGTGCATTGATAGCTGCCGGTACACGAAAGGTAGTTTCTCAAAATGCATCGGGCGTAATAAAGGTTGGCGGTTTTGATAAAACCGAAGGCGTAGGCAGCGCTCGTGAAAACGTAATGATGTACCGCAACGAACCAATGAAAATGGGCGAGTACACGGTTACCTATCTTGGTGATTCGCTTGCCGCTCCAAACCTATATTTTAAGGTTAATTATAAAAAGCTAGACGCGCAAGGCAAGGTAACCGAAGAGTTTACCTTAAAACCTAATGTGCTTACCAATCCGCAGGCTGGTTCTGAACCATCGCCTGTACCGGCTACCAGGCATTTCCTGTTCCATGACCTTTACACGCATATCACTTCATTACCGGTAGGTACAACCGTACAGGCACCTGCATCGCAGGAGGCCGCTATGCACGGTGAAGGCGACGATGATAAAAATTACGATGCTCCGGTTCCGCACGAAGTGGCTGTGGGCGATACTATTCCATATCGCGATGGGTTTATTATCCTGCGTTCGCTAAACAAAGAGGTACAGGTACAAAATATCCCTGTAACCGGTAACGACGTGGCTATCGGCGCTAAGCTCGATATCGTGACCAAAAACAATACCTACCATTCTGAGCCGGTGTACATGCTTAAAAATAAAAGCCAGTTTGATTTTGCCCGCAAGGTGGATGAGGCCGGCCTGAAGCTGCGTCTTACCAAAATACTGCCTGAGCAAAACAAAGTCCAGATTGTAGTTTACCAGCAGCCGGAAAGCAAACGCCCCTGGATAGTAATGCGCGCGCTCGATTTCCCTTACATCAACTTCTTATGGGCCGGTACGGTAATTATGATCATCGGGTTCCTGCTGTCAATATTCAGAAGGAACAAGGAATTAAAACGTGAAGATGCGCCAAAAAAAGCACCTAAGAAGGTTTTGAAGACGGCATAAATTCTTATCTGCCAAACTCTTGCGAAATTCCCGCGCGTCATTGCGAGGTACGAAGCAATCTCTATATAAGATATTACCGCCAATGGATAGTCCAGAGATTGCTTCGTACCTCGCAATGACGTAAGTTTATTGTTTAGCGCCCCGATTCGAAAGAACTTCCTTTGATTTAATCAAGTATTTCTGTGCCATGTACCAACCCAGCATTTGTCAGAAACTTTTTAAGCATATCGTATTTTTGGTTGCACAATGTTCCAACGTCCAGGTTTTCTAAAAGGGATTCGGCATTTTTACATTCAAAGCATATCTCTACGTAGTCAAAGATCTTTCCATTTTCGTCGTAAAATAACACCGCATTTCTTGGATTGAAGCATTTGTAGTGGTTCTCGATATTAAAACCCTTTTTTCGATATGCTGTATTATAAATTATATCAGTCAACCTCGATATTTGATCGGCCGTAAGCGTTTTCGCCTCTATAATGGAACAATAATTTAATTTTCCGTCAAGAACATGCAATCCGGCCTATAACTTTTATGGCTTTTGAAAACGGGTACATCCTCAATCGCTGTGCAACAGTGTATTTAGCGGTGTTTATGCAATCGTCGTCAGATTGTTTATGTTTTTTTTTCAGAATTTGAAATTCGCGAAATGTCAGGGCTTTAGTCTTTGCCGATGATTGTGCGAAAATATGACCGAAGCTGGTAAACATTAACCATAAACAGAGTAGCTTGTATTTAACCATAGACGTAAAATGATCTATAAATTTACCAAACTAAACCCCATTAGTCAAACGCTTTTCTTACAATTGCATCATGCGCATCACCATTATAGGTTCCGGAAACGTGGCTACGCATCTTGCTGCCGCGTTTAAAAATGCAGGGCACCGCATTGTGCAGGTTTACAGCCGCGATATGCAGAACGCTGCCCTGCTGGCTTACCATGTAGGCGCTGATGCTATCGATGACTTTGGCCATATTAGTCCTGAAACAGACATTTTTATTGTTTCCGTTAAGGATGACGTAATAGCTGGCGTGGCAGAAAAATTGGGGGGATACAATAAGCTTATTGTGCATACTTCCGGGGCAACGGATATCAGCGTGCTGCAGAAGTTTACGCCTAACGCGGGTGTTTTTTATCCTTTACAAACTTTCAGCAAAACAAAGGAGGTTGACTTCCTTTCTGTCCCTTTATGTATTGAAGGCGCAGATGAACACATCACCCAAACCCTCACGGAACTGGCACGCACGGTGAGCAACAATGTTTACCAGGTAAGTTCGACGCAGCGGCGGGTGTTACATTTGTCGGCGGTGTTTGCCTGCAATTTCCCTAATTACCTGTATGACGCCGCCCGGCAATTGCTTGAAGGAAGCGGTATGCCTTTCGAAATGCTGCGCCCGCTGATTTTGGAGACCGCAGTGAAAGTGCAAAGCCAGGCCCCTAAAGATGCACAAACCGGCCCGGCGGTACGCGGGGATGAAAATACCATGATGGCGCATTTGCAAATGCTTAATAATGAGCCCGCTTTGCAGGAAATTTACAGTTTATTAAGTCAGGCTATTATCAAAAACGACAACGGCGGTCACGGGCACGGGTAATTTTGTTACTTTTGCTGAAATGAACATTTTTAAGGTTAAGATAAACTTTGAGGAAAAGGGCCTGGATAGTGTGGAATTGCCCATTGCCGAAGGAGAATCGGTTTTAGACGTTTGCCTGGAAAACGGCATCGAACTGCAGCACAACTGCGGCGGCGTTTGCGGGTGCAGTACCTGCCACGTTTACGTAAACAAGGGGATGGACAACATCCAGGAAATATCTGACAAGGAAGAAGACTTTATCGACCGTGCGGTAAACCCGCGCATCACCTCGCGCCTGGGTTGCCAGTGTGTGGTGATCGACGGAGATATCGAGATTACCATTCCCGATCAGAGCCAGTTTTTAGGTCATTAAGCGGAACCATACCGATCAGCATTTAATATTCACAACGAAATGACAGACGATAAATACAGCCTGCCTATCCACTGGAATGACCATGAGGACATTGCCATGGAACTTTACGAAAAGTTTGGCGATGATTTCAACGAATCGAAAATATACCGCATCCGCTTCACCGACCTGCTGGAATGGGTACTTTCCCTGCCCAACTTTGCCGGCACCCGCGAAGAATCGACCGAAGGACATCTGGAGCAGATCCAAAGCGCCTGGGTTTATGAGTGGCGGGATAACCAATAGTTAGTGGGCAGTTTTGAGTGGGCAGTGGGAATCGGTGAAATCAAACCCAATCGGTGAAATCATAAAATCTAATGGAATCATTCCTTACAAAGCTTAAAGAAATTACCACCCTTGTTTTTGATGTCGACGGCGTATTGACCGACGGTTCTGTTTTTGTGACAGACGATGGTTTACAAAGCCGGGCATTCAATATTAAGGACGGGTATGCCCTGCAGCTTGCCATTAAATGCGGTTACAATATTGTAACGGTATCCGGCAGCCGTTCAAAGGCGCAGCTGCACCGGCTCAACAGTTTGGGCGTGAGGGATGTTTATATGGGTATCCATACCAAGAAAACAAAGCTGAAGCTCTATCTCGAAGAAAAGCATATCAGCCCCGAAACCGTGTTGTACATGGGCGATGATATCCCCGATCTGGAAGTAATGCAATATGTAGGCTTGCCCGTTTGCCCGGCTGATGCGGTGGAGGAAATTAAGGCTATCAGCAAGTACGTGTCGCCTTTAGCAGGCGGCCGGGGCTGCGCCCGTGATGTAATTGAAAAAGTGTTGAAAATGCAGGGCAAATGGATGACCGAAGAGGCCTATAGCTGGTAGTATTGGAGTCCATAGTCCATGGACGATAGACCATAGCCAGATTTACACTTAATTTTTTTTTCATGGACCATGGTCTATGAACTATCGACAATTCAACACCATGAATATCCCTCAAATTATCCTCGCATCAAAATCTCCCCGCCGTCAGGAATTGTTAAGACTGATTGATATTGATTTCCGCATTGTGTTGAAAGATGTTGATGAATCTTACCCCGATAACCTTACGCCTGAAGAAGTTGCGGTTTACATCGCCACAAAAAAAGCCACAGCATTTGATGAAGACGTAAACGACGAGATCGTTTTAACGGCCGATACTATTGTTTGTATAGATGACCTGATCCTTGGCAAACCTGAAAATGCTGATCATGCCATTGAAATGCTGCAACGGTTATCCGGTAGAATGCATAGGGTGATCACCGGTGTTTGCCTGCTCTACAAAAAAGAATACCATAGCTTTTATGATGTGTCTGAAGTATATTTCGGCAAACTGTCTGACGAAGAGATCAAAAGCTATGTAGAAAAATATAAGCCTTTCGACAAAGCCGGCTCTTACGGCATCCAGGAACGTATCGGGTTGATCGGTATCGAACGCATTAATGGTTCCTATACCAATGTAGTGGGTTTACCAACCGAGAAGTTATTTAGGGAACTGGGTAAACTATCTTAGACATTTTAATCCAAGCGTCATTGAGGCACGAAGCAATCTCTACGCATGACATTACCGCCAATGCATAGTCCAGATTGCTTCGTGCCTCGCAATTACGTGGGTGTATTTTACTACAACTTCCTCACATTATTCTTCCTGTTCACATCCGGCAATGCATTATCCGGGTCAACGGTTACACTTTCAACCTCGGTAGTGGTTGGGATGGTAAACGTAATAGCCTTGTTTTGCAGCCAGGTTTCAACCGGGAAATAGGTGCGTTGCTTACTGCCATCTTTCAGTTTAACTTCAACGGTAAACGGCATTGCCATTGCTTCTTTGTTCGCTACGGTGATTTGAATGCCTTTCTTTGGGTCTTTGTCGGCATATTTAGCATCGATCAGCTCAATGTCTAACGGCCAGTTGTTATAGAACCAACCCTTCCAAAACCACGACAGGTCTTCACCCGCACCATTTTCCATCGATCTGAAAAAATCATCAGGCTGCGGGTGCTTGAATGCCCATTTGTGAATATAGTTTTTGAAAGCATAATCAAAACGATTCTTTCCTAATATCTGCTCGCGCAGCAGCACCAATCCGAATGCAGGCTTGAAATAAACCAATGGATGACGGTATTTATCGGGAACAGCATCGGCTGCCGTCATAATAACCGGCGCATTAGGATCTTGAATAATTGGGATGATCTCATCAGCCGGGTTACCGCCGCCTGGGGCATACTCGCCATCACGTTTAGGCGCATATTCGCCGTGATTGAACTCGTCGGAAGCATAAATATCTATAAAAGTATTAAAACCCTCATCCATCCAGCCAAAACGACGCTCATCGCTACCCACGATCATCGGGAACCAGTTATGGCCAATCTCGTGCGCGGTTACCCAGTACAGTTCGCTGCCCTTATCTGTAATACCATCGAACACAATGCCGGGATATTCCATGCCGCCAGCTATGCCTGCTTCGTTAACCGCGCAGGGATAGGGGTACACAAACCATTTCTCAGAAAAATATTCTATCGATTTCTTTAAATATTCGGTCGCCCTGCCCCAGGCTGCATTGCCCGCACTCTCAACCGGGTAAACCGACATGGCCATTGATTTTTTGCCTTCCGGTAAATTCACTCTCGCTGCATCCCATACGTAAGCTTTCGATGCGCCAAAAGCAACATCGCGGGTGTTCAGCATTTTAAAGTGCCAGGTAAGGTTGGCTTTTCCGGCAGGACGTGTTGAGCGATCGGTTACCTCGTTCACATCACGGATCATCACTGTCTTATCGCTGTTGCGTGCTGCGTTCAGCCTGGTTAGCTGTTGTGGTGTCAATACCTCCTGCGGATTCAAGAGTTCGCCCGAACCTGCCACGATCATATCGGCAGGAAGGGTTACTTTGTAATCGATATCGCCATATTCTAAATAGAACTCGCCGCTGCCTAAGAATGGCAGTGTATCCCAGCCGCGGGTATCGTCATAAACGCACATGCGCGGAAACCACTGGGCAATCTCATAGATCTTTCCATTTTTGGTGTCGACAAAATCGGTACGGCCGCCAAAGTTTCCGGGAATAACGTATTTGTATTTGATGGTAAAGTTCAGCGCCGTGCCATTGCCAGCAAGGGCTTTTGGCAAGCGGATCTGCATCCGGGTATCGGTAACCACAAAATCGGCTTTAACAGCGGCAGCTCCGTTGGTTATGGTTACAGATTGAATGTCATAACCGTCGGTATGTTGATTTTGTCCCGGCGAAAATGCGGTTGAAAAATTTGAACGGGCAGTTTTCTTATAAGTGTTCTGGTCCAGTTGCAGCCACAGGTATTGCAATGCATCCGGACTGTTATTAATATAATTCACCTTAACGGTGGCAGTCAGCGTTTTTGCCGTAGTATCGATAGTTGCGTCGATGTTATAATTCACTCGGTTCTGCCAGTATTTCGGTCCGGGTTCGCCATTTGGTGAATGAACCGCGTTGCCTTTTTCGCTATAAAACAATGGCGAAAACAGCTCCGATGGCTGATAGTTAGTGGTAATGGTATCGTTGCTGTTGTTACGACGACGGCGCTGTGCCTGGGTGCAAACAACTAAAAGCAGAAGGATAGCCGTTGCGGTGAATTTTAATTTCATAGAAGGGTCAGTTAAGAGATGGCAATATACGGCTTTAATTTTTTCATTTTAATTTATGGAAACGGGAATTGTGCTGCATCATTAAGGAAAACAACCAGCCATGATGCCAATACAAAACATATCCATCCCCAAGCCCTGCCACGAAAACTGGAACCAGATGACCTCGGCCGCGCAGGGCCGTCATTGCGCACAATGCGATAAAGTAGTAGCTGATTTCAGCCTGATGAGTACCGAAAATATTATTGCCCACCTCGCTAAAAACACCAATACCTGTGGCAAATTCGGCGGCACTCAACTGGATGATATTAATCGCCAGCTTTATTTACAGGAACCTGAACCGGCTTTGGGATGGCGGAAATGGCTGCTGGCTGTCACCGTTTTTGGGTCGACTTTATTTTTTAAAGCTAATGCACAATCACAAGCCGCGCCACACAAGGTTGAGCAGGGCTGCGGGGAGCCGGTTAGTTCAATAACATTAGGCAAGGTGATGGTAAAACCTGCATATAAAACCGTAACCGGCACCGTTTGCGACAATGCCAATTTGCCGCTTCCCGGTGTAAGCATCATTGCTGCAGGCATCAACGCCGGCACTCAAACCAACGTTAACGGGAATTTCAAATTGCAGGTACCTTATAATATCAATCAGCTGAAAGCGCAATTTTTAGGATACAAAACCGGGATTATTGAATTGAAAGCAGACAGCGATACCATCTGTAATGTTAAGCTCGAAGAAGCCCAGCAGCTTATGGGCGAAGTGGTAGTTATAAGGCCGTCTTTTACAAAGCGTGTATATTATAAATATATCAGAAAGCCGTTTCGCAGCATATTTGGGAAGAAATCTAAAAGAACTATTCAATATTAATTTTTAGCAATTAATTGCCTATCATCGTTAAAAAAACAAACTTGTATTTCCCTTTAAACATACCCATCGGCAATTCATCTATCCCGGTACACCTTGTTTGCGAAACGCTGGCATATTTTATAGGTTATCGCTATTATATTTACCTGCGCAGAAATACAACCGATCAGATCAGTAATGAACACCGGCTTTTTATTTTTATCGGAGCAGCTTTCGGGGCATTTTTAGGCTCGCATGTGATAGGCGTGTTGGAAAATCCGCTGCTGCTTTCTCATTTTAGCCTCGTTTATTTTATGGGGAATAAAACAATTGTCGGTGGTTTTATTGGTGGACTGATTGGTGTAGAGCTGGTTAAAAAACGCATCGGCGTAACAGTCTCTTCCGGCGATGTGATGGTTTACCCGCTGATATTGGCCATGATCATTGGTCGCCTGGGTTGTTTTTTTGCGGGATTGGACGACGGTACCTACGGTATTCCTTCCAGTTTGCCATGGGCCATTAATTTTGGCGACGGCATCAGGCGGCACCCTACCAATCTTTACGAGATCTTGTTCTGGATAATCCTATGGACGATATTGCTGCTTATTGAAAAGAAAAGACGTTTTACTGATGGCTCGAAGTTCAAAGTATTTTTATCAGCCTACCTCATCTTCCGCTTTTGCGACGAATTTATCAAACCCGATTACTTTTTTAGCTTTGGTTTATCGGTAATTCAATTGGTTTGTATCGGCGGCATTTTGTATTATTATGAAGTATTTCTGTATCCCTCAAAACTGATAACTCATGCCTGAACGCCCGTATATTTACTATGATTTTACCCTGAGTATATGCTCCATCTGCTTACGCCGTGTGGATGCCAAGATAGTTTTTGAGGACGGCAAGGTTTATATGCTGAAGAATTGCCGTCAGCATGGATTTGAAAAAGTTTTGATTGCCACGGATATCGACTATTATAAAAATTGCCGCAATTATGCCAAACGCAGCGAAATGCCGCTCAAGTTCAACGCTAAAACACATTACGGTTGTCCGTACGATTGCGGTTTGTGCCAGGATCATGAACAGCATTCATGTTTGACCGTAGTGGAGGTGACCGACCGCTGCAACCTTAGTTGCCCGACATGTTACGCCATGTCATCGCCAACTTATGGCAGGCATCGTACACTTGCTGAAATTGAGCAGATGCTTGACGTGGTGGTAGCCAATGAAGGGCAGCCTGATGTAGTGCAGATCAGCGGCGGCGAACCAACTGTGCATCCGCAGTTTTTTGAGATCCTCGACATTGCTAAAACAAAACCCATTAAACACTTGATGCTGAATACCAACGGCATCCGAATAGCCAAAGACGAAGCCTTCGTGCGGCGGCTGGCTTCCTATATACCCGATTTCGAGATCTACCTGCAATTCGATTCATTCAAAAAAGAAGCGCTGGAACAGTTGCGTGGCGAAGACCTGCGCGAAGTTCGCCGGAAGGCTCTCGAACATCTAAATAAATACAACCTGTCTACTACACTTGTGGTTACTTTACAAAAGGGATTGAATACCGACGAGATAGGTGAGATTATAGAATATGCGCTGAAACAGCCCTGTGTGCGCGGCGTAACCTTTCAACCAACACAACAGGCCGGGCGACTGGAAAACTTTAACCCACAAACAGATCGGTACACGCTTACTGAAGTGCGTTCGGCCATATTGGAGCAAACGAAGATATTTAATCATAACGATCTGATCCCGGTTCCCTGCAATCCTGATGCGCTGGTGATGGCCTATGCCCTTAAACTTGGCGACCAGGTTTTTCCGCTTACCCGAATGATCAACCCCGACGATCTTCTCGATAACTCCAAAAATACGATCATTTACGAGCAAGACGAGAAATTGAAAATGCACCTCATCAATATGTTCAGCACTGGTAATTCTGTGGAGAGAGCCGGTGAACACCTGACTTCAATTATGTGCTGCCTGCCGGAAATAGATGCACCGGGATTAAAATATGATAATCTTTTCCGCATTATTATCATGCAATTTATCGATGCGCATAATTTTGACGTAAGGGCTGTGAAAAAGTCATGCGTGCACATCGTTAACAAAGACATGCAAATCATCCCGTTCGAAACCATGAATATGTTTTACCGCGATGATAAAATTGAGTACCTTAACCAATTAAGAAACGAAATACCAGTATAATGGCAGAGGATAATATCACAACGAACGAAAACCCATTTGCGCCTCCCCAGCCGGAAAAAAAGCCGGGCAATAGCTTCGCTATTGTCGGCTATAATATGCTGGCGCTGGTTTTGTACACGCTTTTTACAAGAATCGCCGGCGATGCAGGTTTTGTATTAGACGCCTTTTTACTGGCAGGGCATTTCTTTGCTTGCATCATTTTATCAATTGTAGTTGGCGGAGGTATGAAAACTGGCATGTGGTTATTGAGTGCGGTGCTGGTGTTAATTATTGGTATATCTTCGTGCGTTTATATACCACCATTTGGCAGTTAACCTAACATCTCTGCCAGTACCCCTTCTTTTAATGAATTAGTCGACATTGCAATTTTATCAACCGCTAATTTCTCGATAATAAACCGGGCGAGGATAGACGCTGTCACAATCATATCAACCCTTACTGGGATAATACCGGCATTGGCTGCCCGCTGCTGATGGGTAGAAAGTACGATGCGTTCAATTAGCCTAAATAATTCTTCTTTATTGAAGGTATAATGCGGTGTTTGCCTCAGATCAAAAGCATGCCCTTTCTCTTTTTCGATAACGCCCGCGTAACTTTCAAACACGCCCGATGAGCCGATAATATTTTTTATTGGATGTCCTTCAGCAGCCTTAAACAGGTCACCAAGCGTATCGATTAAATAAAGCTCCAGTGCGTTGATAGAATCGGGTGGGATAGGATCCGTACGGTGGAACATATCCATCAGCCTTGCTGCTCCTATTTCGAAGCTGTGCTTCCATTTGATGCCGGTATCGTCGCAGATGATGAACTCCACACTACCTCCGCCTATATCAACGATTAAAGTATTTTGGGTTGACAGCCCGCCACCGGCACGAACGCCTTTGTAAATGAATGTAGCTTCGGCGTTGCCGTCAATGATCTCGATTTCAATTCCTGCTTGTGCCTTTACTTCGTTAATAAAGTCTTGTCCGTTCGAAGCGTTCCGCAATGCTGACGTAGCGATGGCTCTCACTTTTTTTACGCCATTATCAATCATGATCTGCTGATAACGCGCCATGCTTTTTACTCCACGTTCAAACGCCGCCTGTACAATAAAACCTTTATTAATTCCACCCTCGCCTAATTTTACTGCATCCTGCTCATGCACAATTTCTTTAAAACCGTTGCCGGCGCTTTCGACTATCAACAGGTGAAAAGTATTGGTGCCGAGGTCCATTACGGCCAAACGTTCGTTCATGCCTCTAAAATAAAAAATCCCCTCGATTGTTTAGATCAGGGAGATTTTTATTGTAAGCGTGGACGCTTACACTTTTGTTGCGGGCAAGCGTGGGCGCTTGACCGGGCGGTGGGTGCTTGACCGGGCGATATCAAAGGCCGAAATTTTTAGAACTGATGAATTTCCATTCTTTTCGATCACAATCGTATTCAAATACGGTTTTCGATCCGCCTCCATTGCTATAGTTATAATTATGATTTTTATAGGTGATGTAAAAGTCGATAATGCTTACGGTGAAACTATTTCCTTTCAATAGAGTGAGTGCCTTCCAGGCGTAGATCCCTTTCGCTATGATTTTGCGATTGCGATCGTCATAAATAGTAATAAACTTGAATTTATGGGCTGATGGTACATAATTTAACGGCTGATCTTGTTCATTTAATAAATACAGATTTTCGAGATAATAGTTATTATCTTGTTTTTTTATCCCTGCCTTAAATGCGTTGTACTTCAGGCTGATTGCAGAGTCGAGCATCGCCGCGTAGTCATCTTTTTTGTCTTGTGCATGAGCTTTTAGCATACAGATTGGTAAAAGCATCACAAAAAACATTGTTTTCATAACTTCACTTGATAGATTACAATTTTGTTTCGGTCAAACATGGTAACGCGCCATGCTTTTTACCCCGCGCTCAAACGCCGCCTGTACAATAAAACCTTTTTTTGTTAATTCCACCCTCGCCTAATTTTACAGCGTCCTGCTCGTGCACAATTTCTTCGAAACCATTGCCGGTGTTTTCTACTATCAGCAGGTGAAAAGTATTGGTGCCGAGGTCCATTACAGCTAAACGTTCGTTCATGTGGCTAAAATAGAAAATCCCTTAAATTGTTTAGATCAAAGGGATTTTTATTCATAAACGTGGATGCTTACACTTTTATTTCGGTCAAGCGTGGGCGCTTGACCGGGCGGTTTTTAAATAAATCCGAAATCGAACATCCGATATCCGAAATTAAATTATTCCTTATAAAAAAACCATTTCACCAATTCCTTATAGCTTGCCTTTTTACCGTACATTAAAATGCCCACGCGGTAAATTCGTGCGGCTACATAAATGGCAAACAGGAAACTCAACACCATCAGGCTCATAGAAATGGCCAGTTGCCACCCAGGTACGCCGAACGGCATACGCAGCACCATGGCCACAGGCGCAGTCAACGGAATCATTGACAACCATACAGCCAGCGAGCCATTTGGTGCCTGGAACAAAATACTTACCGATAATATATAAGTGAACAACAGCGGCATGGTAATGGGAAACATAAATTGCTGGGTTTCGGTTTCACTGTCAACTGCAGAACCTACGGCGGCGAATAAGGCACTATATAATAGGTAGCCGCTCAGGAAATAAAAAAAGAACACGCCCATTACCGGCCCAACCGGGATAGTTTGCAGTGTGGCCAAAGCGCCGAGCATCCCGCTTTGCGGACCGTGTGTTGCGACACCTGCCACTTTAATTGCGAGGTAAGACAATACCACCCACGCCGTATACTGCGTGAGGCCCACTAATCCTACACCGATAACTTTCCCCATCATTAACTGGTAGGGCTTTACCGATGAAATGATCACCTCTATAATGCGGCTCGTTTTTTCTTCAATTACGCCGCGCATTACCTGTGAACCATAGATCAGTACCGACATGTAGATCAATATCGAACATGCTATACCTACGCCTATCATGGCGCCAAGATTGGTCTTCTGCTCGCCGAGGTCGGTGATTTCTATTGTATTCAACGAGATCTCGCTTTTGATTGAATGGAGGATAGCGGTATCGATATGATGTTTTAATAAGCCATCAGCAACGGCGATATCGTTCATCTGCTTTTCTATTTCGGTGGTAACCACGTTCGACGGCTTGTTCTTCGAATAAAACTGTACAGAATCTTTCTTATTAAAATTAGCCGGGATGACCAGAGTCGATAGCGATTCATCGTTCTTCGCCTTTGCTTTTAAATCGGTCAGCGACGCATTTGCTGTTTCGAATTTAAGGTTGGGTATATTATGAAATTTGCCCGCAAATACGCCGCTTTTATCAATCACCGCAATCGTGTTCTGATGATCTATTTTATTGCTGCTTTTCGCTATCAGGCCAATAATGACGCCCATTGCCAATATCAGCAGCGGCAGCAAAAAGATCATCACGATGAACGACCGTTTGCGTACCCTGGTAACATATTCGCGCTTAATGATGAGTAATATCTTGTCCATGATTTAGTTGAGTTGATTTACTTTTTCAATAAATATTTCGTTCATGCTGGGCACAACTTCCTGCAGCATGTTTATCTGCACCTTTGGCAGCATGTATTGTAACACATCGTTCGATTTGGCCTGATCTTTCAGTTTGATCTTGATGGTATGGCTGTCGTCATCTGCAGGCAAAGTTTCGATCACGTCGAATGGCTCGCTGCCGCTGAAGGTAAGCTCATTGCCGATGTATTCAACCATGTAGGTAGAATTGCGGTATGAGTTTTTGATACCCTTCACGGTGCCATCCAATATTTTTTCCGATTTATTAATCAGCGCTATCGAGTCGCAAAGCTCTTCCACCGATTCCATCCTGTGGGTAGAAAAGAGAATGGTGGCGCCATTGCGGTTCAATTCCAGGATCTCGTTTTTAATGATCTCAGCATTTACCGGGTCGAAGCCGCTGAAGGGTTCATCGAGGATAATGAGGTCGGGCTCATGCAGCACGGTAGCCACAAACTGCGCCTTTTGCTGCATCCCCTTCGAGAGCTCTTCGATCTTCTTTTTCCACCAGGTTTCCATTTCCAGTTTGGCGAACCATATTTTCAAGCGTCTGATGGCTTCGTCACGGCTCATGCCCTTCAGTCGGGCCAGGTAGATCATTTGCTCGCCGATCTCCATTTTTTTATAGAGACCGCGTTCCTCGGGCAGGTATCCGATACGCTCAATGTGCGACTGGTTAAGCTTCTCACCGTTAAAATAAATTTCCCCGGAGTCGGGTGCGGTAATCTGGTTGATAATGCGGATGAGCGATGTTTTGCCGGCGCCATTAGGCCCCAGCAAACCGAAGATCTGTCCGCTCTTAACCTCGAGGCTCACATCGTTCAGCGCGCGGTGCGCTGCGTATTGCTTTACAATATTGCGAATGCTAAGCATATAGAAAAAGATTTGGTTTTATAATTTGAGTTTAAGATACGGGAATATGGAAAATGTTACACTTGGGCATCAGGTTGATTAGTTGATTAAGTTAGACCGCTTTGTATGAACAACAATAGTTTATATCTTTAAGAAATCACCTCGATAACATAGTCAACTAAATGAAACTGATCTTCACCATACTCCTCTGTTTCGCGATGAGCGCTTTTGCGCAACATCCCGCAAAGCCGGTGAATATTATTTTCGATAGTGATATGGGCCCCGATTATGACGACGTTGGTGCAATTACCATCCTGCATGCACTGGCCGATAAAGGCGAGGCTCATATTCTTGCTACCATGGCAAGTACTAAATATGAAGGTGTTGCCGGGGTACTCAATGTGTTCAATACCTATTTCAAACGCCCTGATATTCCTATCGGCATACCCAAAGGCAATGCGCTTGATCTGCACGACTGGCAGCATTGGACCGATACGCTGCTGGCCCGCTACCCGCATAGCATCAAAAGCAATAGCGAGGCTGCCGATGCGGTTACCCTTTACCGCAAAATACTGGCCGCCCAGCCCGATCACAGCGTTACCATTGTTACCGTCGGGTTTTTAACTAATCTCTCCAACTTATTAAATACACAGACCGATGAATATTCGCCGCTTAACGGCGCTGAATTGGTGAAGCGAAAAGTAAAGCAGTTGGTGTGTATGGCTGGAAAATTTCCATCGGGTGGCGAATTTAATGTGATGAAGGACGCACCTGCTTCAAAAAACGTATTCGATAATTGGCCGACGCCTGTAATATTCAGTGGATTCGAGATAGGTGTGAAGATCAAGGCAGGACTGCCGTTGATACATAATAATTCCATTAATAAATCGCCGGTAAAAGATGTATTCAGGATGTCGATTCCGATGGCGAAAGAGGACTCTTTAGGTCGCAGCAGTTGGGACGAAACCGCCGTATTGGTGGCCATTCGTGGCTATAGCCAATGGTACGCCTTGCACAACGGCAAAATGAAAGTGGCCGCCGACGGCAGCAATACCTGGGATGACACGGCAACCGGACAGGCCTATCTTGTTGAAAAAGCCGACTACACCGTGATGCAAACGCTTATCAATCAGCTTATCCAACACCAGCCGGCTGCAAAGATCATCAATAAAAAAACCACCGGCACTATCATCAAGCATGAATCCACCAGCGACCGGATAGCCAAAATTGAAGCGCTGAACCGTAAGATTGACGTTATTGAAGCCAACATCAAGCGTAAGGAAAGGCAAATTAAGCTTGCGGAGAAGCAGGAGTCGGAATATGTGATTCGTCATTAGGGGGAGAGGTTTGGCTAAAGCCAATTCTTTGCGGTATTGTTATCCGTCGGTTAAAACCGATGGCAATGATTTTGTATGATCGGAATATTTTCTTAGTTCTGGGCCAACCTATAACGAACTCTTCATTTAACGTGCGTATCACAATAGCAGTATTTCATTGCCGTCGGTTTTAACCGACGGATAAAATTGAAACATACATCGGGCTTTAGCCCAAATTACCAATTTGATTTACACCATTTTTATCGGCCCTTTTATTTTTCCTATCTTTAAAAGATGAACTTAAATCTGGAAATAGAGTTTAGCAAAGCTGATGTATTGAAAGAAGTCGATGCCCTCAAAAAGCAAATCGACGACATGCGCCCATTGCCCGATGATGTTGAGGGTAGGGTAATGCAAAAACTCCGTTTGGACTGGAATTACAACTCGAATGCTATTGAGGGTAATAAGCTGAGCTATGGCGAAACGGTAGCTTTTTTGATGGAAGGCATCACTGCCAAAGGAAAACCTCTTAAAGATCATTTAGATATCCGCGGGCATAATGAAGCCATCAATTTTCTGCTGTCGATAGTGAAGGATTCCCGCCCATTGTCGGAGGCTGATATAAGAGATTTGCACAGAATGATTTTGGTGGAACCTTACGAGGTAAAAGCACAAACTGCACAGGGTTTACCAACTACTAAACGCATAACCTTGGGGGAATACAAAACATCGTCCAATCATGTACAAACAGCAACAGGAGAAATTCATTATTACGCCTCGCCTGAAGAAACTCCTGCGAAAATGCAGGAATTAATGGAATGGTATGCCGAAGCATCCAACAATTCTGAAATTCACCCTGTAGTGACGGCCACGCTTTTTCATCATAAGTTTGTTTCTATACATCCATTTGATGATGGTAATGGGAGGTTATCAAGGATTCTAATGAACTTGATATTGATGCAAAAAGGTTATCCTCCTGTTGTTGTTAAAATGGATGACAGGCGGAATTATTATTCTTTGTTAAACCGGGCTGATCGAAATGAAAACTGGCCTTTTATTGAATACATAACCGAGGTGTTAAGAAATTCACTTCAGCTTTATTTAAAAGCAGCTAATGGAGATGATATTGATGAAGAAGATGATATAAATAAAGAAATAGCGTTATTTAGAATGAAAATTCAAAACGACGTTAATCTAACAGCTAAAAAGAACGAAGAAAACATTATAAATGTATTGACAAAATACATTCAAGACATTGCCGAAAAACTTAACGCTAAAGCTGTAATGTTTGAAGATTTGTTTTTTTCTTATAGTTCTTGGATGAATGTTGTTCTGAGTTCATCCGAAGTTATTTCTTTTGATTCGATTCAAAAATTTATAGATTCTAAGGCGACTGAAAAAACACTTGAAATATTGAAAAAAATAGGCGCTGTTTACTTGATTTTTAAATATGAAAAATTTAAGAATGCCGAAAATGATTTTGATATTCCATTGAGCATTTGTATACAATTTCAAAAATATGAAATTGTCATTTTTGACAATAATTCTCAGGAAATACTGTCGAAAAAGTATGATGAACATTTTGCTTTGAAAGATAAAAATCAGATTTTAAAAGCATTTGTTAAAAATTTTCAAGACAATTATTTCATAAAACAACAAAGCCCGGAATCAAACTAACTCCGGGCTTTCTTTTATCTTTCCAACGTTCGGTCTTTCCCGACTTTCGGACTCAACAATTACTCAAAATACTCTTTCATCCTTTCAAAGAAGCTTTTCTCGTTCTTTCCGGGATTTGGTTTAAAGTTCGGCGAATCCTGCAGTTTTTCCAGCAATTCGCGTTCTTCGCGACTTACCGCTTTCGGGGTCCAGATATTGATGTGTACGAGTTGATCGCCGCGGCGGTAAGAGTTCACTTCAGGAACACCTTTGCTTTTCAAACGCAGGATCTTGCCGCCCTGGGTTCCGGGGTCTATTTTTATTTTAACCTTACCGTCTATGGTTGGCACTTCAACGCTGGTGCCTAAGGTGGCATCCACGAAGTTGACGTGCAGATCATAGATCACATTGTTGCCGTCGCGTTTTAGCGTTTCGTGCGGAATTTCTTCTATCAGGATAATCAGATCGCCGGGGACGCCGCCACGTGGAGCCGCATTACCTTTGCCGCTCATGCTCAACTGCATGCCTTCGCTTACGCCGGCAGGAATGTTGATGCTGATGGTTTCTTCACCGCGAACGACGCCATCGCCATGACAAACAGTACACTTCGATAAGATGGTTGTGCCTTCGCCATTACAGGTAGGGCAGGTGCTGGTAGTTTGCATCTGGCCCAAAATAGTATTTGTAACCCGACGCACTGCGCCCTGGCCACCGCAGGTTTTACACGTTTGGAACGATGCCTTGTCTTTTGCGCCGGTACCGTCGCAGGTTTTACAAGGGATTTGTTTGTTAACCTTTATTTTCTTCTCGGTGCCGTTGGCAATTTCTTCGAGGGTAAGGCGCACTTTAATACGCAGGTTGCTGCCACGGGCTACACGCCTGCCGCCACCGCTGCTCTGCCTTCCGCCGCCGCCAAAAAAGCCTTCAAACGGACTGCCACCGCCAAATATATCGCCAAACTGGCTGAATATATCGTCCATGTTCATGCCACCGCCGCCGTAGCCGCCGCCATTGGCAGAATGCGCATTAGCCGCATGGCCAAACTGGTCATACCGCTGGCGCTTTTCAGGATTACTTAAAACCTCGTAAGCTTCTGCTGCTTCCTTAAATTTTTCCTCCGCACCCTTATCGCCCTCATTCTTATCTGGGTGATATTTAATGGCCATCTTGCGGTAGGCTTTCTTTATCTCATCAGCATCGGCACCTTTCCCTACGCCTAACACATCGTAGTAATCTCTTTTTGACATCTTTTTATTTCGGAATTTCGATTTCGGATTTATTTATGCAGATATTTTTTGATTTGGGATTTATATAACGAATGTTTGATTTTAATTTCTTTAAATCGAAATCAACCATCCAAAATCCAAAATCAATTACGCTCCTACTATAACTTTTGCAAAACGTACTACTTTGTCGTTCAGGAGATAGCCTTTTTCCATTTCGTCAACAACTTTGCCTTTCATGTCTTCGGTAGGAGCCGGGATGTTGGTAATAGCCTCGTGTATCTCAGAGTCAAAAGCGGTACCTATCGATTCCATTTCCTTTAGCCCGTTCTTAGTAAGCGCGTTCTTCAGTTTATTCTGGATCAGTAAAACGCCTTCTTTAACAGGAGCTACATCGGTAGCGGTTTCCATAGCACGCAAGGCACGGTCAAAGTCGTCAAGTACGGGTAATAACGATACTACTACATCCCTGCCTTCCATTTTCCGGGCTTCTTCGCGTTCCTTAATGGTACGCCTGCGGAAATTGTCAAACTCGGCATACAAACGCAGGTATTTATCATTTGCAAGGGCAAGCTCCTCTTTCAAAGTATCCACCGGCGATGGCGCATTTTCAGCAGCCTGCTCGTCCGTTTCCTGTTCAAATTCGTTAACAGCACCGTTTATATCTTCGGTATTTTCTGAATCTTCTTTCTTTTTTTTCTTCAGCATATCGTTCAAATTCATAACTAAATAGTGCCAATCAAGTATCCTGCCATTTGTTGAAAGGCGACATCGTGGCAGATATTATTGTAGGTTGGTGAAAAGATTGCAGTGGATAGTTGGCAGTTGGCAGAGATAATGGAATTTGTTTTGACAGTGTGCGGTTTGCAGATGAGCATTATTTTCAAAAAATACTATATTTGTTCGAGAGTCATCTCTTGGATGTTATTACTCACCATCAAATAGCAATGTATAATAGAACAAGTGGTTATAAATTTGGAATTTTTTATTTTAACTACGAAAATTGAAAGCTGATCGTTCGAAGCCCAAATGATAGATTTACGCTAAACTTCGCAAATAAATGGGCCTATGTATTGGAAGCCTTGTTTTTTATTGTAGTTATCTTAAAAATACTTGCAACTTCAGGCATTATCCGTTAAAGTATCAATTTAACTGCTACTAACTACTGCCACTCATTACTGACTACTTTCACGCTATCTTCACGTCCTCTAACACCTTGCCGTTTTCACATTTGATGATGCGCGACGGGAAGGTACGGATAATGTGATAATCGTGCGTGGCGATTAATACTGAGGTGCCCGATGTGCTGATCTGTTTCAGCAGCATCACAATTTCTTCTGATGTTTCGGGGTCGAGGTTACCTGTGGGCTCGTCGGCCAGTAAAATTTCAGGATCGTTTAACAGGGCGCGCGCAATTACCACGCGTTGCTGCTCGCCGCCCGAAAGTTCATGCGGCATTTTTTTAAGTTTAGAGCGAAGGCCTACTTTTTCCAATACGTCAAGCGCACGGTCGGCAATGAGTTTTTTATCGGTCCAGCCGGTGGCACGCATTACAAATTGCAGGTTTTCTTCAACAGAACGGTCGGTCAATAACTGGAAATCCTGGAAAACAATACCAAGCTTGCGACGCAAAAAAGGAATATCATTGGTTTTTAGGTTATTCAGATCATAACCGCACGCATAACCGGCGCCGGTATTGATATTGAGATCGCCATAAATAACCTTCAACAAACTACTCTTGCCAGATCCTGTCTGCCCGATAAGCCAAACAAAATCGCCTTTATCAATATGAAGGTTTACGTTTGATAAAACCAAATGCGCCTGCTGAAAAATATCAACGTTCTGCAGCTTTATAATTGAATTTCCTATCATATTTTTGGATCATTGGTCATTGTTCATTGGTCATAGTTCATTGGTGGATCTTCCGAAGACAGGCCCAATGACTAATGCCAAGTGACTAATGACAATACATCAAAGTTCTAATTTAAGAATCTGCCCGAATGGCAGGTCCTTAACAATATTCATTATCTGCGCTGCCTTATCCTGCAGGCCAACTTTATCTAACGATTTGTCGGGCCTGTCTACCCTGAAATAAGCCAGCAACGTAAACTTGTCGTCACGCAGCTGTACGTAATCAGGGATCTTGGCAACACCTTTAACTTTAATTATATACATTTTTAGTCGATGGACCATGGTCCATAGTCCATAAATGAACCCGAAGTTACTATGGTCTATGGTCCATGGACTATAAGCTCCTTAAAGCGCCAACACTTCCTTCACTCTTTCGGCTGCTTCTTTCAGCAATATGGCCGAAAATACTTTCAATCCTGATTCGTCGATCAGTTGTTTGGCTTCAACAGCGTTGGTGCCTTGTAAACGAACGATGATTGGAACCGGGATATTGCCTATTTCATGATAAGCATCGATAACACCCTGTGCAACACGATCACAACGAACTATACCACCGAAAATATTGATCAGGATAGCCTTCACGTGCGGATCTTTCAAAATAATGTTGAATGCTGCTTTAACAGTCTCAGCGTTTGCAGTACCGCCTACGTCGAGGAAGTTAGCTGGCTGACCGCCGGCAATTTTGATAATATCCATAGTGGCCATTGCCAAACCTGCACCGTTCACCATACAGCCTACGTTACCGTCAAGCTTTACATAGTTCAGGTTCGATTTGCTGGCTTCCACTTCCATTGGGTCTTCCTCGGCAGTGTCGCGCATGGCAGCAAAATCCGGGTGACGGAATAATGCGTTGTCGTCAAGGTTTACCTTCGCGTCAACGGCTAATATTTTATTGTCTGAAGTTTTCAGAACCGGGTTGATCTCGAATTGAGAAGAGTCGGTAGCGTCATAAGCTTTGTAAAGGGCGGTGATGAATTTCACCATGTCTTTAAAAGCATCGCCCGATAAGCCCAGGTTAAAGGCAATTTTACGCGCCTGGAAACCCTGCAGGCCAACTTTAGGGTCAATTTCTTCTTTGTGGATCAGATGCGGGGTTGAGTGTGCAACTTCCTCGATATCCATACCGCCTTCGGTTGAATACATGATAATGTTGCGACCCTTAGCCCTGTCGAGCAGTACGCTCACATAATATTCTTTAGTTTCACTTTCGCCGGGATAGTAAACATCCTGTGCAATTAAAACTTTGCTCACCAACTTGCCTTCGGGGCCTGTTTGCGGTGTAACCAGTTGCATGCCTAAAATGTTACCTGCTTTTTCTTTTACTTCATCCAGGTTTTTGGCCAGCTTAACACCGCCGCCCTTACCGCGACCGCCCGCATGAATCTGCGCTTTTACCACAACCCAGTCAGAACCGTAATCGGCTTTCATTTGCTTTGCAGCCTCAACGGCCTGGTCAACGCTGTCGGCAACTATGCCTTCCTGAACCCTAACGCCAAAGCTTTTTAATATTGCTTTACCTTGATATTCGTGAATATTCATGTGATGTGAAGAATTTGCGGTAAAACTACTATTTAGTTTTTACAGATTGGAGGTTAGAGATTAGTTGAATGTAATTTTTTTGTGTGGGGGTGCAGAGATTAGAGGTTAGAGATTGGAGATTAGGTGTGAACATTGCCATTCCCGATAAAAACTTCGTAAGTTTGGTGTAGTCCGTCATCAACGGTTAACTACAAATATTTTCCCCCTAATCCCCAATCTCTAATCTCTAATCTCTAAATTAGCCCCATGCTCAAAGCACAGAATATCCATAAGCGTTACGGACAGCTGCAAATTCTAAAAGGTGTTGATTTTGAGGTTGATAATGGAGAAATCGTCACCATTGTAGGTGCCTCAGGTGCGGGTAAAAGTACACTGCTCAATATCCTGGGTACGTTAGATCGCGCCGATCAGGGTCGTCTTTTTATTGACAACTTAGAAGTAACTACGCTGAACAATAAAATGCTGAGCGCTTTCCGTAATGAAAAGATTGGGTTCATCTTTCAGTTTCATCACCTGCTGGGCGAGTTCGATGCTATTGAAAATGTATGTATTCCTGCGTTTATTGCCGGCAAGCCGCGCAAGGAGGCCGAAGCACGTGCAACCGAGCTGCTAAAATTACTTGGTTTAGGCGATAGGTTAAACCACAAGCCTAACCAGCTATCGGGCGGCGAACAGCAGCGTGTGGCCGTGGCACGTGCCCTGATCAATAACCCCTCCATCATTTTTGCCGATGAGCCTTCGGGAAACCTGGACTCGGCTAATTCATTGGAATTACACCAGTTGTTTATTAAGCTGCGCGATGAATTTAACCAAACGTTCGTGATTGTTACCCATAACCAGGACCTGGCCGATATGAGCGACCGCACAGTATTTATGAAAGACGGACTGATTGCTTAGTGTTTTATGAAGATATTGATCACATCGGCAACATCGGCAGAGGCGCATAAACTGAAAAATCAATTCAAAGAGGATACTGTTTTTTTGGGGGATTATACCGAGTTGCCCGCATTTATGCAGCTCATGAAACTGCCAAACCCATTATCCATGTCGTATGCGCATGAGATGCTGACACTTTGTTTGGATAAAGGGATCGAGAAGGTTTATGCTTTGCAGGATGAGGAATATGAGGGGCTTATCAAAGCAGAGCAGTTGTTTAATGAATACGGAATTGAGTTGGTCCATAGTCCATGGTCCATAGGATAATGACCTTTTATAAATTATTGCCATAGTCTATGAACTATGGTCTATCGACTTTTAAACTATCGCCATGGTCCGTGGACTATGGTCTATCGACAAAAAAAATGAAACTACACACCATCGATACCGGCTTTTTTAAACTCGACGGCGGCGCCATGTTCGGCGTGGTGCCCAAAACCATCTGGAACAAAACCAATCCTGCTGATGAAAATAATCTTTGCACCTGGGCCATGCGCTGCCTGCTGATTGAGGACGGCAACAGGTTAACATTGGTTGACACCGGCATAGGCAACAAGCAGGACGAGAAATTCTTCAGCCATTATTACCTGCACGGAGATGCCACCATCAACAGATCGCTGGATAAATTGGGCTTTCACCGCAATGATATTACCGATGTATTTTTAACCCACCTGCATTTTGATCATGTTGGCGGGGCGGTAGCGCGTGAGGGTGAAAAATTGTTGCCTGCCTTCAAAAATGCCACTTATTGGAGCAATGCCAGGCATTGGGACTGGGCTGTAAACCCTAATGACCGCGAAAAAGCGTCATTTCTGAAGGAAAATATCCTGCCGATACAGGAAAGTGGCCAGTTGAAGTTTATTGAAGATGAAGAGGCTGCAACTTACACCGATAATGTGAAGGTAAAATTTGCGTACGGCCATACAGATGCGATGATGCTACCGGTTATCAGTTATAAAGGACGAACGATAGTTTACATGGCTGATCTGCTGCCGTCTACTGGTCATATTCCGTTGCCGTATGTAATGGCATATGATATGTTCCCGCTAAAAACCTTAACAGAAAAAAAACTTTTTTTGACGGAAGCCGTTGAAAAAAATTATATATTGTACCTTGAACATGATGCGGTAAGCGAATGCTGTACTTTGCAGCAAACTGAAAAGGGTATAAGACTTAACGAAACTTTTAAGCTCGAAGAGATATGAATAAGCTAAAACCTAACCCACAAAAACCGTGCAATAACATGCATAAAATCAGCAAAATGTAATTATTTATTTAATTGAAAATATCTAAAAATTTCTTATAACAATTGCGTACCTTTGCACGTTCAATTCTAAACACAGAATCGAGGTTAATAAAATAGATGAGACAACTCAAAATAACCCAATCCATTACCAATCGTGAGTCGCAGTCACTTGATAAATATCTTCACGAAATTGGTAAAGTTGACCTGATAACAGCCGAAGAAGAAGTAATATTAGCTCAGAAAATTAGGGAAGGTGATCAGGCTGCATTAGAGCGCCTTACCAAAACGAACCTTCGCTTCGTAGTTTCCGTTGCCAAACAATACCAAAACCAGGGTTTAACACTGGGCGACTTAATAAACGAGGGTAACTTAGGTTTGATCAAAGCTGCAAAGCGTTTTGATGAGACAAAAGGTTTTAAATTCATATCATACGCCGTTTGGTGGATTCGTCAGTCGATATTGCAGGCCATCGCCGAGCAATCACGTATTGTGCGTTTGCCGCTGAACCAGGTAGGCTCATTAAGCAAGATCAGCAAGGCATTCTCTAAACTGGAGCAGGAGTACGAGCGCGAGCCGTCGCCTGAGGAACTGGCTGATATGCTGGAGACCACAGTTGATAAGATTTCTGATACTTTAAGCAATTCAGGCCGTCATGTATCTATGGATGCGCCGTTTGTTCAGGGCGAAGAAAATACTTTATTAGACGTACTGGAAAACCAGGAGCCGAATACCGACTCAATACTGATCAACGAATCATTATCAGAAGAGATTAAACGTTCATTGTCCACCCTGACTGAACGCGAGCGCGAGATCATTGTATTGTTCTTTGGTTTAGGTACCAATCACCCGCTGTCACTGGAAGAAATTGGCGAAAAGTTCAACCTGACCCGTGAGCGCGTACGCCAGATCAAGGACAAAGCGCTGCAACGCCTGCGCCACACTTCAAGAAGCAAGATCCTGAAATCATACTTAGGATAAGCTTTAGTTTAAGATTTCAAGAATCAAGATACAAGAGCCGGGAGAGATTCCGGCTTTTTTGTTTTATGCCGTATTTCTCCTTCTCGTCATTGCTTCGTACTTCGTAATAACGACTTTGTACCCGCGTCCATTCAAGCGTCCCCGCCTGATTCCCGGTAAATGTAAGCGTCTGCGCTTACTATTTATTTAAGCAAGGCCGCCTGATGGGGCGAACTATGACCATAGGAAATATCGCAACAATCCCCTCTATTTTGTCTCTCCATCAATATTTTATTCAAAATATTTATATTTTTATAGGCTGCATACCCCAAAATGTTTGATAAACCAATACGACCGGGCCTTTATAAGCTACTGTTATTTGTGATTACTGCGGTTGTTACTCTAAAAGCAAACGCGCAAACGTGCACCGGCAATTTGGGAGCGCCGGTTGTTAATGAAACCTTTGGCAAGGATACTGCCTATGCAGTAGGCCCCGCCCTGCCGAATGGTGTAACTAACATGCAATATTTTTACGGTGGACTGTGTGGCGGGGAGGACAATCAATATAGCATCATGATGGAAATGGGGTCGGCATGCAAAGGGGGGACCTGGCAGACGATATCGCACGACCATACTTACTACGAAACCGGCGAAGAGCACGGTTATATGATGGTTATTAATGCCTCGGTTGAGCCAAGCCTTTTTTTTACCTACAAGGTAGACGGCAGTAAATTATGCCCGAATACCAATTATCAGTTTGCAGCATGGATAATGAATATCTTGCGTCCCTTGCCTCAAACCGTAGGTTTTTCAAGGCCTAATATCACCTTTACTATCGAGAAGACCGACGGCACCGTTTTGAAAACTTACAACACCGGTGATATCCTGGAAAGCGACCAGCCAACCTGGGTACAATATGGTACGCTTTTTACCAGCCCCAATGATGGGTCGGATGTGATCATCAAGATGTTTAACAACGGTGCAGGCGGCAACGGTAATGACCTTGCGCTCGATGATATCACCTTCAGCCCCTGCGGGCCGGTAATCCAGACCGGCTTCGGCACCATAGGAAATGTAACCCCTGAAAAGAATTGTGCTAAAGATAATGTGAATTATACACTGGTGGCCAAACAGGATGGCTATGATAATCCCAATATCAAATGGCAGGTAAACCTTAACGGTGTCGACTGGCAGGATATCCCCAATGAGCATTCCCTCACTTTAGGTGTGTCAGTTCCGAATGCCACAGCGGGTAAATATCAATATCGCATCGGTTTTTTAAATCAGTCGAGTATCGGTGCCGAACAATGCCGCATCTATTCCGACCCGCTTACCATTAACGTTTATCCGCCTCCGGATGTAGCACTGCTTGCCAATACCAGCGCTTGCGCGGGCCAGCCATTGCAACTACTGGCATCAGGCGCAACAACCTACGCGTGGTCGGGGCCAAATGGGTTTACTTCAACGGCATATAATCCGGTGGTTACCAATACTTCCGATAAGAGCTACGAGGGGGTATATACATTATTGACCACCGAAAATGACTGCCCGTTATTCTCCAGCACTACGGTCACCGTTTATGAGGCGCCAAAGATCTTGCAGATTTCGCCGGGCGCGCCTATTTGCGAGGGCGACGGCACACAATTGTCTGTAAGCGGGAGTGATATTACGCACTATAAATGGGAGCCGTCGACCGGCCTCGATCACGACGATATTGCCAACCCGATAGCATCGCCCACCGAAACCACAACTTATACGGTAACTGTAAGCAACGATGGATGTACCAATATCAAGCCCGAAGCTCAAACAACCGTTACTGTAAATAAACTACCTAAGGCCGATGCCGGCAAATCACAAAGAATGTTCGAAGGGCAAACCGTTAAGTTAACCGGAACAGCCGGCGGCGACCAGGTAACCTATCACTGGACTCCAATCGATTATCTCGACGACCCTACATCGCTCACGCCGGTAAGCAGTTCGCCAAACGATATTACTTATACCCTCCATGTAGTTTCCGGCGTTAGTTGCGGCCAGGCTACGAGCACCGTTTTTGTGCGGGTTTATAAATTACTTACGGTAGTAAACAGTTTTTCGCCAAATGGCGACGGCGTAAATGATTACTGGTACATCAAAAATATTGAGAATTACCCTAAAGCCGATATTAGTGTTTTCACCCGCTACGGCCAACGCGTTTATGAAAGTATTGGTTACGCCAAACAATGGGACGGTACTTTAAATGGCAGTAAGCTCCCCGCAGGCACGTATTATTATATGATTGATTTTCGGGATGATTACGTGCCGAAACAATCGGGGTGGGTATTTATTGTGAGGTAGATGCAGGTTTTGTAAATACTTGTAGAGACACAATACTTTGTGTCTTCGGCGAAAATGTGTCGAATGTCCCACATAGGGAAATCTTATCAGAAACTATAGCTCGGCAGACCATCAAACCCAACACAAAATCCCGCTTAATCCCCTCCAATCCCCATATTTTTTTCAAATGCTGTAACTATCTTTTTCTAAACGGTGTCTATTAGATAATAGTAGACAGATGCGCAAACTTATCCTGATATTATCCCTTTTTTTCGCTTGCGGGCATTGCTTTGCCTTCGGCGATGGAGGGGGTGTGAAATTTGGTAAGTTACGTTTCAAGACCGGCGTTCACCGCCTCGACCCGGACCCCGAACCCGTTGCCGATTTCAAAACACTGATCGTCCCCATAAAAAGGGTCGGAAACCTCATCGTCGTAGAGGCGCAGGTGGATTCGCTGGAAGGTAATTTTGTGTTCGATACCGGCGCGCCAAACCTGGTGCTGAATGAAACCTATTTCAGGTATTACCCCAAAATAGAGGAACATGAGGTAGGGGGCATCAATGGCCCTACAGGAGGTTTTACAACCTACGTTCACAACTTTAAGATCCTCGACCTTCAGTTTAGCCGTCTCACTGCCGATGTTACCGATCTGTCACCAATAGAGAACAGCCGCCACATAAAGGTACTGGGCCTGTTAGGTACACGGTTGTTTGCAAAATTTTCGGTTACGGTAGATCTTTTTAAGAATGTGCTCTACATACAAAAAACTGAAAAGGATGGCAGCGTGGCCGAAGGCGAAAAGATCTTTCATGACCGGATGCTGGTAAGTCCCTTTAAATACCTGAACGATGTTATATTTTTGAGAACCGAAGTGAACGGGAGTGCGTTTTGGTTTGCATTTGATTCTGCAGCCGAGACCAACCTGCTGGATTACGACAGGATGAAAAAAGTTGTGCGAACAATGCAGGTGATCAGCCGTTCAAAAATTGCGGGTGTAGGAGGGCTCGGGTTCGAGGTATTATATGTTAAATTCGACCAGATAACTGTTGGCGGTCATACGTTTAGCCCTAACCGGGCCATTGTTACCAACCTGGAAAAAATGGGCCGGGCATACAACAATTCTATCGATGGAATATTAGGTTACGACTTCTTTTCACACGGAATATTCACTATCAATTTCGTAAAAAAAGAATTTGAAATGTACATTTATAACAATTAGAAAAAATGAAGCGCTGCTGCGGATATATGGTGATGATTGTTGTACTGCTTTTCGGCGGTATCGATCTCGCCGTGGCCCAAAGTACCGATAACCTTTACATCTCGGACGATAAACTGGTATTGCAGTTCGATCTTCAGTCGCCGGCTCAAAAGCTGGATAGTATTTTAAAGATCGCCGGGATCAGCGGTGCCAGCGTGAATAAGCTAAGCAAAGGAGACTTTTCAGTATTGAGTAAAGATGGCTGGAACTTGGGCGAACGCAAAGGCAGCGTGGTATTGTTCGATAAGCCCCTTACCGACCTCAATACCAACCCGCAAACCAAGCCCATTTGGATAACTGATAATCTCCCCGAGTTTGACGGTAATGGTGGTTATCCGGCAAACGTTAGCTACGGCATTAACAGGTATGCAAAAAATACAGTTTTTGGACTTGCCTCAGGATTCACCCGTTTTATTTTACCAGGTTATACAAAGGCAAGGCGGGTGTTCCTCTCGGGCAGCTTTAATCAATGGAGCACGTTAAAAGGTGCCATGAAGAAGATTGGTGGTGGGTGGATGCTCGATGTAAAGCTGGAACCTGGCGCTTACGAATATAAATTTATAGTTGACGGTGGCTGGATGACCGACCCCAACAACCTGCAAAGGATTAATGATGGCAATGGTAACGTGAATTCGGTTTACTTTAAATATAATTATACCATAAGGCTGGCCGGCCATACCAACGCCAATAAAGTGGTTTTTTCCGGCGATTTTAATAACTGGAATGAGGGCGATATAGCGATGGATAAAAAAGCCAATGGATGGGAAAAGCAGCTTTACCTTAGCGAGGGCCACCATGCTTACCAGTTTTTGGTAGATGGGCGTGCTATAACCGATCCGGCCAATGCGGTTAAACAGAACGATGAAAACGGAAAGGTAAGTTCGTTGCTGAACATAGGTCAGCCTGCCACTTTCAGGCTGGCCGGTTATAAAAATGCGAGAAAGGTTTATGTAGCGGGAGATTTTAACGGCTGGAAACCTGAGCAGAACGCAATGCAAAAAACCGCCAGCGGCTGGATGTGGAATGCGACCCTCCCGGCAGGTAATTACCAGTATCGTTTTGTTGTGGACGGTAATTGGATGACCGACCCGGCCAACCCGAATGTGGGCGTTGAAGGGGGAGTGACCAATTCGCTTATTGCCATTAAGCCTAACCATACGTTCACGCTGAAAGGAAACGGCAACGCCCATACGGTGAGGCTAATGGGTACATTTAATAACTGGGACGATTCCGGCTATACCATGACCCATACCGACAACGGGTGGACGATAAGCCTTTACCTCAAGCCGGGAAAATACCTGTACAAATTCAAGGTGGATGATAAATGGATCATTGATCCGGGAAATAAGCTTTGGGAAGCGAGTGAGCGTGATCGTGGTACCGAGAATTCGGTGTTGTGGATGGAGTAGGGGAAGGTAAGCCTCCAACTCTTGTCGTCACTCAACGTAGTGAAGGATCTTATACGCCCTGTATCGGGATCGTGCACAGAGGTGATGCATTGTTGAACAAGATCCTTCGCTATCGCTCAGGATGACAAAGGAATTGTTTTTATCATACTAAAAAACCTTTTACCTTTAGCCTTTCACCTTTTACCTCAGAAATAAAAGATATGACAAAGTTACCCATATACCAGGCCGACGCCTTTACTGATAAGCTTTTCGGCGGTAATCCGGCGGCAATTGTTCCGTTAAATACATGGCTGCCTGATGAACTGATGCAGAAGATAGCTGTTGAAAATAACCTTGCCGAAACGGCATTTTTTGTAAAGAACGAAAACGGGTATAAACTGCGCTGGTTTACCCCCGAATATGAAATTGACCTGTGCGGGCACGCAACTTTGGCCTCGGCACATGTCTTGTTCACCGAATTGGGATATGAGGGAAACGAGATAAATTTTGAAACTATAAAAGCAGGCATACTCACCGTAAAAAGGGACGGTGATAAATATGCAATGGATTTTCCATCGCGCCCGCCAATTCATATCGACGCGCCTAACGGCCTGGTTGAAGCGCTGGGCGAAAAGCAGCCGGTTGAGGTTTTACGTTCGAGGGATTATTTTTTGGTATATGAATCGGAAGCAGATATTCGTGAGATGTCACCGGATTTCTTTGCTTTATCAAAAATGGATACCGTCGGTGTTATTATTACAGCAAAGGGCGATAATTCCGATTTTGTTTCCCGCTTTTTTGCTCCCGGTGCGGGTATTCCGGAAGACCCGGTAACCGGCTCCGCACATTGCAACCTGATCCCGTACTGGGCCGAAAAGCTCGGTAAGAATAACCTCCATGCCTACCAGTTATCCGCCCGTGAAGGTGAATTATGGTGCGAATTTAAAGGCGAAAGAGTGCTGATGAGCGGCAAAGCGGTGACTTATCTGAAAGGGGAAATATTTCTTTAAGGTGAAAGGGTAAAGGCGAAAGCTGAAAGGTTTTAATACCGCCGCCGCCCATTCAAGCGCCCACGCTTGAATGCCAAAAGTTTGTAAGCGTCCACGCTTACGTTCAATTTAAGCGTGGACGCTTAAATTATTATTTCAGTCAAGCGTAGGCGCTTGACCGGGCGAAGTTCAGACAAAATCCGAAATCGAACATTCGAAATCCGAAATTTCTTTAATACCCCACCGTAAACCTTTCCCTTATATGCTTCGGCATTTCCAATTCATCAACAATCGCCACCGCAAAATCTTCCATAGAAATATGGCTTCGGCCGCTTTCATCAGTTATCAGCTTATCCTTCCCAACCTTGAAATTGCCGGTACGCTGACCAGGCTCAATGTATGCAGAAGGGCTAATGTAAGTCCAGTCCAGTTCCTTTTCTTTCTGGTAAACCTTTAGCGCATCGCGGTGGGCAAGCGCCGCGGCTTTAAATTCCTCAGGGAAATCGGGCGTATCAACCAATTGCTGACCGGGTGCAATTTCCAGGCTTCCGGCGCCGCCAACTATGATCAGTCGTTTCACACCGGCCTGTTTCAAACCGTTTAAAAGCGGAACTGCCACTTCTACAATAGTTGAAGGCGGCGCACCTTTGGTAAAGTTATAGGCGCTCACTACGGCATCATGATCAAAAACACCGCTTTCTACATCCTGCGAATTCACGATGTCGGATTTTGCCACGTAAAGGTGGTTGTGAACTTTGGTGTAATTTTGGGGATGGCGCACCAGCGCGGTAACATCGTGCCCGCGATTAAGCGCCTCGTCAACAATGCGGCTGCCGATATTGCCGCCGGCTCCAAATACTGCTATTTTCATGGGTTTAAAGCTTAAAGGTGAAAGCAGAAAGACCAAAGCTTTATGCTGAAAGATTAACAAAATAAAAAGCTTTTTGCTTTCGCCTTTTACCATTAACCTTTCGCCTTTTTCCTTGAATAAATGATTTTTTTATGATTACTTTACAGGTTCGGAAAAAATAAGGAACGGATAAAGTAAATGCAGCTTACCAAGTTAGAAATCAAAGGGTTTAAGAGCTTTGGGGATAAAATAACCATCAATTTTAATGAGGGGGTAACTGCAATTGTCGGTCCGAATGGCTGCGGTAAATCAAACGTGGTTGATTCTATCCGCTGGGTGCTGGGTGAGCAAAGTACGCGAATGCTGCGCTCCGAAAAAATGGATAACGTTATTTTTAACGGAACAAAAAGCCGTAAAGCCGCCAATCTTGCCGAGGTATCGCTCACGTTCGATAATACAAAAAATATCCTCCCGACAGATTTTTCGCAGGTAACGCTTACCCGCAGGTTATACCGTTCGGGTGAAAGCGAATATCGTTTAAACGATGTGCAATGCCGCCTGAAGGATATTACCGACCTGTTTTTAGATACCGGCATAGGTGCCGATTCTTACTCTATCATCGAGCTGAAAATGATCGACGAGATCATTACCAATAAGGAAGGTTCGCGCCGGAACCTGTTCGAGGAAGCATCGGGTATCTCTAAATACAAGCTTCGCAAAAAGCAAACTTTCAATAAGCTGAAAGATACGGAGGCTGACCTGGAAAGGGTGGAAGACCTGCTTTTTGAGATAGAGAAAAATCTTAAAACACTCGAGAATCAAGCAAAAAAGACCGAGCGCTACTACCAGTTAAAAGAGCAATATAAAACATTGAGCATTGTTTTAGCTTCGTTCCGTATTGCGTCGTTCAGTGAATCGCTGGCCCGGATAGAGGAGCAGGAGCAAAGGCACAAGGAAGGTAAATCGGGCATTATTGCGCAAATAGATACGCTGGAAGCCGGATTACAGCAGCAGAAACTGGACAGCCTGACCAAAGAGAAAAATCTCTCCGTTCAACAAAAGGCTACCAACGAATATGTTGGGAAGATTCGCGCATACGAGAGCGAAAAGAAGATCAAGAACGAGCAGCTAAAGTTTCAGCAGGATAAAGAAACCCGCCTTACTGAAGAACTGGAACGCGATAAAACGCAGCTTAACCACGTACTCTATAATATCAAACGCCTCTCGGAAGAGAAGATGCAGGAAGATGAAACCCTTCAAACCGTACAGGAGCGCGTTGCTGAATTGAAAGAATCGGTCGACGATTTGCGTGCCCAGCAATCCGAAAGCCGCAATGAGCTAACCGAACTCACCAATATCAATACCCGCCTGCAAAACCAGGCGTATAAAGCTGAAAAAGATCTTGATATCCTGAAGATCCAGGAACAGGCGCTGGAGCAGGAAGCCCAGCGCAATATGGAGGACGCTACTAATAAAGAGGCCGAACTTTCGCACTTTAATGTGGCGGTAGCGGCTTTGCAGGAAAAGGTGGAAGTCGCCCAGCAGGACTACGAGGCAGCCGTCGATTTTGAAAATACGTTGCAGGAGCAGATCAGGGAAACCGAAAGCGGGATGAATACCGTGCAGGAAACCATCATCCGCGAAAGCCGCAAACTTGACGCTAAACAGAACGAATACAACCTGACCAAGAGTTTGGTGGATAACCTGGAAGGATTTCCTGAATCGATCCGTTTTTTAAAGAAGAATACCGACTGGTCGAAGAATGCGCCGCTGTTCAGCGATGTGCTTTTTTGCCGTGAAGAATACCGTGTGGCTATTGAGAATTACCTCGAACCGCTGATGAACCATTACGTGGTGCAAAACTATACCGAAGCGATAAAGGCCATCAACCTGCTCAGTAAAGCGGCGCAGGGCCGGGCGCAGTTTTTTGTACTGGACAGTTACAGTGATGCAAAAAATACGGATAATGATGTCGAGGCGCTGCATACCGAAGGTTTAGCCGGTGCCATTCCGGCTATGAATGTGGTAGAGGTGGAGAAGCAATACCTGCCGCTTTGTACCCATTTGCTCAAAAACGTTTACCTGGTTGATGACGAGAATGATAACGCGCTAAATAATTCGAACCTGCCGCAGGGTGTGGTAGTTATTGGTAAGAGCGGTAAGTTCAATAAATCGAAACATACAATGGCCGGCGGGTCGGTGGGTTTGTTTGAGGGTAAGCGTATTGGCCGCGTGAAAAATCTGGAAGCCTTACTGAAGGCAATTAAGCTGCTGGATGTAGAGGTGCACGAACTGAAGACCAGTTTCGATAGTTTGCAGGCTCGCTTGGCGGAACTAAAGGCATCGGGCAGGGCTGCCGAAATCAAAAGCAGGCAGCAGGAACTTAACCTGCTGAATACCGAACTGGTGACTGTTAAAACCCGGCAGGAGCAATACCAAACATTCATTGAGAACAGCCTGAACCGCAAGGAAGATATTGCCCGCAAAATAGCCAGCATAAAAGAAGAAACGCTTACCCTGTTGCCCCTGCTCGACGAACTGAAAGAGCAAAAGCAAACACAAGCCGATCTGCTGACAGAAAAACAGGCGATGTTTAACGAACTGAATGAGTTCGTCTCGGTGCGGTCGAATGCTTATAACCAGGAAAATATCCGGTTCCATCAGCAGCAAAATAAGGTTTCCGGATTGGTGAAAGACCTGGACTATCGCGAATCGCAAAAGGAAAGCCTCGAAAACCGCATCGGCATTAATAGCTCGGAGCTTGAAAAAGTGAAAATAGCCATACAGGAAAACCTGAAGCAGTCTGATACTTCTGACGATGACCTGCTGGAAATGTACGAGCAAAAGGACTCATTAGAAAAAGCTACCCAACAGGCTGAACAGGAATACTATGCCTGGCGCGGAAAGATCTCGGAAACAGAGCAGGAGATTTCGACCCTGCGCCGCAGTAAAGACAACGCCGAACTGATAGAAAATGAGCTGCGTGATGAACGCAATAACCTGAAGCTTGAACTCAACGCTTTAAAGGAAAGGCTATCGGTTGAGTTTAACATCGACATACAGGACCTTCCTGAAACCGAAATACCAGAAGACGAGAGCGAAACCGATATCCGTGATAAGGCAGAACGCTTAAAGAAACGCCTTGATGAGTTTGGCGCCATTAATCCATTGGCGGTTGAAGCGTACAACGAAATGAATGAGCGCTACACCTTTATCCAGGCGCAAAAGAAAGACCTTGCCGAAGCAAAAGCATCGCTGCTGGCCACCATCCAGGAGATTGACGACACGGCAAAGGAAAAGTTCATGACCTCGTTTACGCTGGTGCGCGAAAATTTCATCAAAGTTTTCCGTTCATTATTTAATGAAGAAGATTCATGCGATTTGATCCTGACTGATCCGACAAGTCCGCTTGATTCGGATATTGACATTATTGCCAAGCCGAAAGGTAAACGTCCGCTATCCATCAACCAGCTGTCGGGAGGGGAGAAGACTTTGACGGCAACGGCCATTCTTTTCTCGCTCTACCTGTTGAAACCCGCGCCATTCTGTATTTTCGATGAGGTTGACGCACCGCTTGACGATACCAATATCGATAAGTTTAATAATATCATCCGCGAGTTCTCTAAAGAGTCGCAGTTCATTATTATCTCGCACAACAAGCGCACCATTGCCAGTACAGATATTATTTACGGCGTTACCATGGTTGAGCAAGGTATATCGCGGGTTGTGGCTGTGGATTTGAGGGAGTTGGTGGATAATTGATGGTTCTGAATAACTACCGTTCTCCGCGTTGTCATTTCGAGCGGGAGCGACAAATCTTGAACGGGTGACATAATCGCTAATGCATTGGCACTAATGCATAGTTCGAGATGCGTGGCGTATAAGATTTCTCACTACGTTCGAAATGACAGGAGGAGAAACAAATGAGACAATCGGGTTACTACTTCTTTGTCTTTTCGCCGGTCTCCATATTCACAATATAAACGGTGCCGTTGATGGTTACTTTTGCAGTGCCATCGCCATTAAATACGATATCGCCTGTAAAGGCAAAGTCGCCCTTCTTAGGCACGTTGCCGGCAATGGTAAATGTTGCCGATCCGCTGGCAATTTTTCTCGATGGCCTGATAAGCGTAAGCGATTTAACAGTAATATTGATATCGCTGCTGCCATTCTTTGATGTATCTACCTTCGATTTAAATGAACCGGAACGTTTGTACTGTCCATTGATAACGAAATTTGGAGAGGTTGGCGCGAGACCCGCTACCACAAATGATGAGCTGCCCGAATTGGTCATAGATAAACGCGGACCGCTGTATGAACCGCTATAAGATACATCTGAAGTCAGATTATCGGGAATATTATTAGCACAGTTTAATGTATAATTATATTTTAGTTTATAACTATAGCTAACGTTCGAACCGGTATAGTTCCGCGAAACACTGTCTGACTTTACAGCGCCGCAACCCAAATGGATATCAACGAAGGCCTGTGCACTAATGCCCACATCGGTTGAAACGCCTTCCACACTGGCGGCATCGCTTGATGAGATCGAGGCAGCCACCATATCGGCAGCATCGTCAGATGATACATTACCTTTGATGTTTAAGTTTGCAGATCCGCTGTCGTTCTTATTACATGATATGGTCGCAGCCACCAGCAATATCAGCGTGTAGAATTTTAAATTTTTCATAATAATTATTTTAAGGGGTAAACATTCGTTAAACAGCTAACTGTTGAATTTGTTTCCCTGAAGTTAAATAATTATGATTAGCGGTTAATTTAGCGATCATAAAGATGCGATGCTTCCGGTCTCAATAATTCATCGGCGCAAATGCCTCCCTTGTTGTCATTGCGAGATTGCCGCGACGAGATCACTTCGTACCTTGCAAAACAAAGCGGGGAAATATACTTAGCAGGTTCAAAAAAACTGCTAAGTATATTATTCATGGGGAAATTATTGCGGATTAATGCTGTTCAGCAACTGGATATCTTCGCGGGTAAGTTCCAGGTTTACGGCTTGCATATTTTCTTCAAGATGATCTACGCTGGATGTGCCAGGGATCAGCAGGATATTTTCGGAGTGGTTAAACAGCCAGTTCAGCGCAACCTGGTGAATAGTGGCGTTGTGCTTTTCGGCAACTTGCTTCAGTGTTTCCTGCGCCGAAACGTTGCCACCATTAAGTGGGAACCATGGAATGAACGCGATCTGGTGTGCTTTGCAATACTGCAGTACACCTTCCCATTTGCGGTTATCTACGCTGTACATATTTTGTACCGATACCACTTCAAAAAAATCCTGCGCTTTTTTGATCACATCCACATCCACTTCAGACAAGCCGACGTGTTTGATCAATCCTTCCTGCTGTGCTTTTTGTAAAAACTCAAAGCTTTGTTCGGCCGGTACTATCGGGTCAATGCGGTGCAATTGATATAGGTCGATCTGTTCTAATTTCAGGCGCTTCAAACTACCTTCCAAAGCTTTGCGTAAATGGTCAGGCTTGGCGTTTACGGGCCACACATCGGGGCCCGTACGTAAAAGACCGCCTTTGGTACCAATCACCAGGTCAGAAGGATAAGGGTAAAGGGCCTGCGCGATCAATTCTTCCGATATATGCGGACCATAACTATCTGCCGTATCAATAAAATTAACGCCAAGCTCAACAGCGCGCTGCAACACTCTTATGGCTTCGGCTTCGTCTTTGGGCGGGCCCCAGATCCCTTTTCCGGTAATGCGCATGGCGCCATAACCCATTCTGTTAATGGTTAGATCGCCGCCTATGCTAAAAGTTTTTTTGGATGAAATAGCTGTGTTGTTCATATCCAATAGCGTTATTATGAAAATTAGTAACGCAATTTGGTGCTATTTGTTCTTTTAAGGCACATCCAAAAGTCATTTTTAAAACAAACCTAATAGTGGTATCTTGGCCAGAAAATCAAATCACACCATGTTAGAGCAAAATAATGCCCATCACGCACGTTATGTACCCGGCTATCATTTTATATTAAGCGCAATTTTGATTATTGGCACCATTACCGCATTGGTTAATGTTTACCTACAGGCTGCCGCACATTACGATATGCTGAACAGTATATTAATTGCATTGCTGTTTATCAGCGGCCTCCTGATCTTCTATTATATGCGTCAGTTTCCGCTAAGAGCACAAGACAGGGCCATCAGGGCAGAAGAAAACCTCCGTCATTTTATATTAACCAATAAACCATTAGACGGCCGCATTACCATGAGCCAGGTAATTGCCCTGCGCTTTGCACCGGATAATGAATTTGTTGTCTTGGCTGATCGTGCGGCTAAAGAAAACATGTCACCAAAAGAAATTAAGGGCGAGATCAGGAAATGGAGAGCCGATCATCACCGGATGTAGTTTCTGAGGAGATAAAAACGTAAAGGCAAAATTCAAAAAATAAAAGCGTCACAGGACTATCTTGTGACGCTTTTATTTTTGAACTTTTCTCAGATCTGCCGGCTATTATTGCTGAACCACCGGTTTTTGTTCGGGTTGAACTGGCTGGGGCCTTCTAACCTGTACAGGCTGTTGTGGCCTTACTATTGGCCTTACAACGGGCCGCGGGCTTTGCTGAACCGGCTGTTGGTTAGGGTTTGCCTGTACCGGGGCGGGTCGTGGGGCCTGTGGGCTCACCTGTACCGGGTTGGGGCGTGGCTGTTGCTGAACAGGCTGTGGATTAGGATTTGCCTGCCCGGTTCCTTGTCTTGGAGTTGGTCTGGGTACTACCTGACCTTCTCCCGGGCGTGGGTTATATTGCCCTTGTCCGTTTTGACCCTGCTGAGGTACCGGTCTTGGTACTATCTGTCCCTCTCCGGGGCGCGGGTTATATTGCCCTTGCCCATTTTGTCCTTGTTGCGGGTTTGGGTTTTGGCCGTTAGGCTGTCCATTGCCGGGGCGGGGGTTATATTGTCCCTGCCCATTTTGACCTTGCTGTGGGTTTGGATTTTGACCATTACCCTGTCCATTGCCCGGGCGGGGATTATATTGCCCTTGTCCGTTTTGTCCCTGTTGCGGGTTTGGATTTTGGCCGTTAGGCTGTCCGTTACCCGGGTGCGGGTTATATTGCCCTTGTCCGTTTTGCCCTTGTCGCGGGTTTGGACTTTGGCCGTTAGGCTGTCCATTGCCCGGGTGCGGGTTATATTGCCCTTGTCCGTTTTGCCCTTGTCGCGGGCTTGGACTTTGGCCGTTAGGCTGTCCATTGCCCGGGCGGGGATTATATTGCCCTTGTCCGTTTTGCCCTTGTTGCGGATTTGGATTTTGGCCGTTAGGCTGTCCATTGCCCGGGCGGGGGTTATATTGACCATTACCCGGACGGGGATTATTCTGGTTTGAATTGCCGCCTCTATAAATACCTACATTTCGCGGAGATGGCTTTTTATCGCCCGAATTGCTGGTGGGCTGAATAACAGGACGATAAATATTCAACTGATTGTTTGATAATGATTGACCCGGTTTGGCGCTGATCCCTATCCGTACAGGCTGAATCCGGTCACCGCCGTGCCTTTCTATATCAGTAACCACCGGACCGCGGTTGTAAGTAAAGCCGCGATGGTTATTTCCATTACCCCTGCCATCGTTATTATTATAAATGGTGGTATTATTTATAATTGTAGTGTTTCTTATGATGGTAACGTTATTCCGTTCAACATAGGCGTTCACATTCCTTTGGTTAATGTAACGGGCGTTAACGTAGTTCCAGTCGCCGTTATTAGGCCTCCATGAGGAATTATAGCCAATATGCGGCGGCAGCGGAGCCCATCCGTAATAATCACCGCTTTGACCCCAGGCTACCCACGCAGGAGCCCATTCGCGGCCAGGCATCCACATCCAGCCATAGGCGCCGTCGTAAAACCAGCGACCATAGTGGAACGGCGCCCACCCCCAGCTATAATCAGATTGCCAGGTCCAGCCTTCATCGGTATAAACCCAGTTGCCATTGGTGTCGTAAGGCCTGAAATTAACATCTACATCGGTTGGCTGCCAAACGTAGCCATAGTCGGGATAATCTATCCATTGTCCGTACGGACTAAGCTCATCGTAAAAAACCTGGTCGGTTACGGGTTGATTAGCATATTGAGACTGATCGTCATAAACCGGTTGGGGTGCACTGGTATATACTATAGGTGAGCAGGACGCTAAGAGTGCTGCCACCGGAATTATATAAAATATTTTTTTCATGATAAAGGCCGTTTAATAAGTATAATTACCATTTATACCTATATGACGGCCGCAAAATTATTAAGTTTAACCGGATATGATAATTATTATTTTGATGGTTGGGTTGGGTTGATGAAGCTGATGGAATTAAAATGAGTTGGCTTAGGATAGCATAAGTTAACTAAGTTTTTAACGTCGTGATCTCGTTTAACCTAATCCAATATTTTGCTATCTCCACGCCCCGATAATCGCGCCCATAATGGTGAGCGATACAATGCTATAACCACCATTAATAAAAATAAGACGCCAGCTTTTGAGTTCGAACAGGCTGTGGATGGCGATAGCCGAAAATGTCCAGATGCCGGCGAGGAAACCGGCGGTAGTACCCCAGGCTAAGTCTGTTTTGGCATCGGCCAGGAACATGCCGAGGTTGACCGCCATTATTAGCGAGAATAGTGCGGTGAACCCGAAGATTTTACCCTTGTTTCCTGCCTGGACCTGCTCCATTGTTAAATTACTGCCGGTCATCCAGACATTGCCGAACAGCGCTTTTGAATACCAGATACCGCCCACCATAAAGGCAGACACGGCCGCTACCACAATAGCAAGCCAGTTGATGCTCGAGAAGTTCATTGTCAAGTATTTAAGTTTCAATAAATATAGCTATTTAAGAATCAAGAGCCAAGAGTCAAGAGCCAAGATAAAAAAGGAATTTGGTTTGAAAATTGTGTTGCCTTTTGCTGAACTTTGTTTTCGGCTATAAACTATGAACAACAGAACCAACATTGAAATAGAACGTAAATTCCTGGTGGATGCCGGTAAATGGCAGCAAGCAGACAAGCCCGAAGGAATATTATACCGCCAGGGGTATTTGATGAGCGAAAAACACTGCACCATACGGGTAAGGATTGCAGGAGGGAGGGCGTTTATGACCATTAAAGGCGCTTCATCGGGCATATCCCGTGCGGAATATGAATATGAAATCCCCGTTGCCGATGCCTCGCAGATGCTGGATAATTTGGCGGTATCAGAGATCAGTAAAACAAGGTTTGCCGTTCCTTTTGAAGGTAAACTATGGGAGGTTGATGTTTTTTTGGGCGATAACGCCGGGCTGATAATTGCCGAGATTGAACTGCAAAGTGAGGATGAACGTTTTGAAAAACCGGAATGGGTGACCGAAGAGGTGAGCAGCGATTTAAGGTATTACAATTCGAAGCTATCGGTAAATCCTTATAAGAACTGGAAATAGCACTTGCCGGTCTGCGTTCGTATTAAGAATGAAAAAGTGCGGTTTAGGTTAAAGCCTCCTGAAAGTTAAATCTTATTCACAATGGGGAAGCAGCAGCAGGCTGTCGGCCATTGATTCATCGTTAACAGTTTTTACGTATTTATTGCCTTTGGGACAAAGGGCTGGAATGAGGTAGATCCTGTTTCCGTTTTTGTCTGTCACGTAAGCCTCGCCATTCCCGTTTTTTATCCAATCGTATATTTCGTCACGGTCGGTAATCCCGTTCACATTTATCTTTTCATTGATCCATTCGAAATGATCGATCGCTAAATAAGGGTTGGCGTTGCTGCGTTCGTCTTTTTTAATACAAATTATTCGTACAGCCATTTTCAAGTTAGAGTTTATGTTAATCAGGTGCTGTAAAAATAAATCTTACCAAAACGGGCACATATAGTAGTTTCACCCATTTTAATGCGTAAAACTACGTATGGTAAAAGGTGAAATGCTCCGTTAATTAATTTTTTGGAAACAAATTATACCCGAAGGCAACCTTTTGTGTTTTTTGCCCGTGATAGCAATAAACAACACGTAATAATATCTCAGACTTATGAAAAAGAAAATCGTTTATTTATCGCTGCTATTTTCGGCAGTAATATTGTTCAACGTGGGCTGCTCTTCAAATACCAAGAGCCACGTAAATCCTGCCCAGGGGGCAGTGGCCGCCAGTGTAACTATCCAGAATTTTGCATTCGTGCCTGATACGGTTCATATTAAAACAGGTTCGGCAGTTGAGTGGACCAATAAGGATACCGCGCCGCACACCGCAACATCGCTGGCCACTGCGTTTGATAGCGGTAGTTTATCGACCGATCAAAAATTCAGTTTTACTTTTAACACACCGGGTACCTACAGCTATCATTGTTTAATCCATTCAATGATGAAAACCGCATACGTAGTGGTGAGCAACTAAGAAAATATTTGTGTAGAGAGTTGAGTTAGGGGACACAGTGATAATTCACGTGCCCCCTTTTCTTTTATGCCGCTCAATCAAGCGCCCACGCTTGATTATTAGCCGTTGTAAGCGTCCACGTGACCGGGCGATCTGTGTGTTACCCTATAAAAAATTGCTGGCTTACTATTTTGCCTTTATCAACCTTATAAACGGCAATTTCCTCGACCATTTTACTTTCTCCTCCTTTGGGTGTAAAGTGCAGGGAGATCACCACGCTGAAATAGCTTCCGGAGAAAATAGCGTCAGAAACCTTTACATCGTGAATGTCTGTCGCCGACAAAAACTTCTGTTCGCGTTCTATTAAATTATGCAAACCGGTAAGCGGCTCGTTATTATAAATAGGATCGATGCTGATGGCGTCTTCGGCAAATAATTCGCTATAGGCTTCTACAAATTTATGGTCGCTGCAAAGCGAAGCAAGGCGGGAGGCAATTTCCTGAATAGTGTTCATTTTGATAGTTTTTACTGGCGATGTTACAACGCCAAAAATACCTTATTGTTTAGGATTATCAATGCGGTATAATATATGGGGTTTTAAAACGTGGCCGTCGGCAATAGCAGGGTGATCGAAATATCCGGCCGCCGTCATACCTATTTTCTTCATCACATTTTCAGAGCGGATGTTAGCGGCAGCTGTAAATGAGTAGATCTTTTCGACTCCTGCTTTTTTAAACCCAAAATCAAGACAGGCAAGGGCGGCTTCAGTAGCAAAACCCTGGTTCCAGTTGGCCTTGCTCAAGCGCCAGCCAATTTCTACGCAGGGCGTAAACCAGCTTTCAAAACGCGGATGCGACAAACCTGTAAACCCAATAAAATCACCATTGTCTTTTCGTTCAACCGCAAAAAAACCATAGCCGTATTCATTAATATGCCTGGTTACCCTTTCTATTTGGGCGAGCGTTTCATCAGCGGTGTAGGCAGACGGAAAAAACTCCACAACATCTTCATCCTTATTTAGCTCGATGAAGGGCTCGTGATCTGATTCCTGCCAATGGCGGAGGATGAGGCGTGGTGTTTCAATAGAGGCGTGGTGTTTCAATAAATATCTCAGTCATACAAGCAAAGTTAAAATCAATTCATCAGTCGCGATAATAATCGTTATTCCCTCTTTTATTCTGAAAAAGGCAGGCTAAACGGTAACTAAGAAATATTATTTCAAAATAAATGCAATCGGCGTTATTTCATTTTGTGGGCGAAATGTTAGTCAAAATGCCATAAAATTGATTAACGAGCGTTTTAGTTGATAAACCTACGTATAAAGCTCGATTTGCAATTCGATAATATTTTTATTAAAATTTTATCAAATCGTCAATTTTAAACATTTAAAATATTAGTTTATTTAGAAAAATTAAAAAATTTTGATAAATTTTTAATTAAAACGCGTTTTCTGTAATTTCGTGATCGCACCATTTATAAATACACTTACAATGGATCAAGTTGAATGCCACCAGGGCCTTTACCGGCCCGAATTTGAACACGACTCGTGCGGAACGGGGTTTATTACCAATATTAATGGTCATAAAAGTAACCAGATTATTGACGACGCGCTTACCATGCTCGAAAACATGGAACACCGCGGCGCCTGTGGTTGCGACCCCGACAGCGGCGACGGTGCGGGTATATTGATACAATTGCCCCATGAATTTTTTATGGAAGAATGCTCCGATCTGGAGATCAGCCTTCCCGAAGCCGGTGCCTATGGCGTGGGTATGATATTTTTTCCGAAGGAATCGTCTCTTAAAAAAGCATGCAAAAATATTATCGATAGTGCTGTTGAAAAGCTGGGTCTTAAATCATTGGGCTATCGCAGGGTAAATACCAATTCGTCGGTTATCGGCGAAACCGCACGCAAGGCCGAACCATCTGTTGAACAGATCTTTATTCTTCGTCCGCATAACATTACCAATACCGAAGATTTTGAGCGCAAACTTTATATTTTGCGCCGCTATATTAATAAAACGGTAACCGAGGCCAGCGCTGCTGCGGCTGAGCATTTCTACTTTACATCGTTATCGTGCAAAACCATTGTTTATAAGGGGCAGGTAACCACATACCAGCTGCGTCAATATTTCAGCGATCTGGCAGATTCACGCATTGCATCGGGTTTTGCAATGATCCATTCGCGCTTCTCAACCAATACCTTCCCATCGTGGAAACTGGCACAGCCGTTCAGGCTGATAGCCCACAACGGTGAGATCAACACACTCACCGGCAACCTTAACTGGTTCTATTCGGGCGTAAAATCTTATGCTTCATCGTATTTTACCGGTGAAGAAATGGAAATGCTGCTCCCGGTGATTGACAATAACCAGTCGGACTCGGCCTGTTTAGATAATATTATAGAAGTACTGCTACATACGGGCCGTTCGCTGCCGCATGTAATGATGATGCTGATCCCCGAAGCATGGGACGGCAACGAGCAGATGGACCCGATCAAAAAAGCTTTCTATGAGTTCCATGCTACGTTGATGGAGCCGTGGGATGGTCCGGCCGCTATTACTTTTACCGATGGTAAACTGGTAGGAGCGTTGCTGGATCGGAATGGTTTGCGCCCGCTGCGTTTTGTAGTGACATCTGACGGCCGTGTTATTGCCGCTTCGGAAGCGGGTGTGTTAAACATAGACGAAAGCCTGGTATTGCGCAAAGGGCGCCTGCAACCGGGTAAAATGCTGCTGGTTGATACAGAGCAGGGCAAGATCATTACCGACGACGAAATTAAACACCAGATAGCCTCGCGCCAGCCTTATGGCCGCTGGCTGGAAAATTATAAGATCCGTTTGGATGACCTCGGCGAGCCGCGTTTGGCGTTCTCCAGCCTGTCTGACGATTCCGTTTTTCGTTACCAGCAGGTATTTGGTTACACCCGCGAGGACATCGACGGTATCATTAAACCGATGGCGCTTGACGGTAAAGAGCCTATTGGTTCAATGGGTACCGACGTGCCGCTGGCTATTCTTTCTGACAAGCCGCAGCACCTTTCAAGTTACTTTAAACAATTCTTTGCACAGGTTACCAACCCACCTATCGACCCGATTCGTGAGCGTTTGGTAATGAGCCTGGCTACCTTCATCGGTAACAACGGTAACCTGCTTGATGAGGATAAAATGCATTGCCATTGCGTGGTATTGAACCACCCGATATTGAAAAACCACCAGCTTGAAAAGCTGCGGAGTATCGATACCGGGATGTTCCACGCAAAAACGCTGCAAACCTATTATAATGCCGATGGCAACCCCGGCTCGTTACAGCGCGGCCTCGACCGCCTTTGCCGTTATGCCGAGGATTCGGTAGATGATGGTTTCGAGGTGCTGATCCTTTCCGATCGCGCTATCGATTCGGAACACGCGCCAATTCCGTCACTGCTGGCGGTATCTGCCGTGCATCACCATTTGATCCGCAAGGGTCGTCGTGGTTCGGTAGGAATTGTTGTTGAAACCGGCGACACCTGGGAAGTGCACCACTTTGCCTGCTTGCTGGCCTTCGGCGCAACGGCCATCAACCCGTACCTCGCCCTCAGCACTATTAAAACGCTGAAAAACAATGGCAGTCTGGAAACCAGCCTCGACATTAAAGCATTACAGAAGAACTACGTGAAATCGGTTAACGATGGCTTGCTGAAGATCTTCTCTAAGATGGGGATCTCCACGCTGCAATCGTACCACGGTTCGCAGGTGTTTGAGATCTTGGGGTTAAATAAAACTGTTGTAGATAAATATTTTGCCGGAGCGGTTACCCGCATTGGTGGTTTAGGACTGGACGAAATTGCCCGCGAATCACTTTGTAAACACAAGATCGGTTTCGGTGGTTCAAAGGCGGGCGCACACTTGTTGCCTGAGGGCGGTATCTATCAATGGAAACGCCGCGGCGAGCAGCATTTGTTCAATCCAACAACTGTTCACCTGTTGCAGCATGCTACCCGCAGCAACGATTACAATGTTTACAAGAACTATGCTAAAGAGATAAACGAACAAACCGAAAAGCATTTCACTATTCGCGGCCTGCTCGATTTTGCGCATCACCGCGAGTCGATCACGCTTGAGGAGGTTGAACCTGCTGAGAACATCATGAAGCGGTTTGCTACGGGCGCTATGTCGTTCGGCTCCATCTCGCACGAGGCGCACAGCACGATGGCTATTGCCATGAACCGCATTGGCGGCAAAAGCAATACCGGAGAAGGCGGCGAGGATGAGATCCGTTATGAACCGCTGCCAAACGGCGATTCAATGCGTTCGGCCATCAAACAGGTCGCGTCGGCACGTTTCGGAGTGACCTCGAACTACCTGACAAACGCGGATGAATTACAGATAAAAATGGCGCAGGGCGCAAAACCCGGCGAGGGCGGTCAGCTGCCTGGCCATAAGGTTGACGACTGGATTGCCAAGACCCGCCACTCAACGCCTGGCGTGGGTTTGATCTCGCCGCCGCCGCACCACGATATCTACTCAATCGAGGATTTGGCTCAGCTTATCTTCGATTTGAAGAATGCTAATCGCGCGGCCCGTATCAACGTGAAACTGGTATCAAAAGCCGGCGTAGGTACTATTGCCGCAGGTGTTGCCAAAGCACATGCCGATGTAATCCTGATTGCAGGATATGACGGCGGTACAGGTGCATCACCCATCAGCTCTATCAAACACGCTGGCTTGCCATGGGAACTCGGTTTAGCCGAAGCACATCAAACGCTGGTTCGTAACAAACTGCGCAGCCGTGTAGTGTTACAGACAGACGGTCAGCTTAAAACCGGTCGCGATTTGGCTATTGCTGCCCTGATGGGTGCCGAAGAATGGGGTGTGGCAACCGCTGCACTCGTTGCCGGCGGCTGTATTATGATGCGCAAATGCCACCTGAATACTTGTCCGGTTGGTGTTGCCACGCAGGATCCTGAATTGAGGAAACTGTTCTCGGGCAAGCCGGAGCACGTTGTGAACCTGTTCCGTTTTATGGCGGAGGAGCTGCGTGAGATCATGGCCGAACTGGGCTTCCGCACCGTTAACGAAATGGTGGGCCGCGTACAGTTCCTGAAAGTGAAAGACGGTATCAAAAATTGGAAAGCACAACAGATTGATCTTTCGGGCATCTTACACCCGGTTAACAATCCGAAAGATGTAACTCTTTACAATAGCGAAAAACAAGATCACGGAATGGAGGCCATCCTCGACTGGAAGTTGCTTGAAGCGGCGGCAGCTGCGCTGGAGGATAAAACGCCGGTATTCGCTTCATTCGATGTAAAGAACGTTGACCGAACCATCGGCACGTTGTTATCAAACGAAATTTCAAAAATTTATGGCTCGGCCGGATTGCCCGATAACACCATTAATTTCAAATTCAAGGGTTCTGCCGGACAAAGCTTCGGCGCATTCACCACAAAAGGCATCTCTTTTGAGCTGGAAGGCGAAGCAAACGACTATGTAGGCAAGGGGCTTTCGGGTGCGCAGCTGGCTATCTACCCATCAGAAAAAGCGAGGTTCACGCCGGAAGAAAATATCATCATTGGCAACGTGGCGCTGTATGGTGCAACATCGGGCGAGGTGTTTATCCGCGGTATGGCCGGCGAGCGTTTTGCCGTGCGTAACTCTGGCGCTACTACCGTAGTAGAGGGGATTGGCGATCACGGTTGCGAATACATGACCGGCGGTCGTGCGCTGATCTTGGGTGAAACAGGCCGCAACTTCGCGGCGGGCATGAGCGGCGGTTTAGCGTGGGTGTATAATCCTAAAGGCACTTTCGCCGACAACTGCAACACCGAAATGGTTGATCTCGACCCGCTATCGGCACAGGATGCAGAGCACATCAAAACGCTGCTGCACAAACATGTCCATTTAACAGGCAGTAAGGTTGCACAATCAATTTTGAGCGACTGGGATAACGCATCGACACAATTTGTGAAGGTGTACCCGAAAGAGTATAAAAAGGTTTTAGAGAAATTACAATATCAAACTATAGGATAATGGGAAAACCAACAGGATTTCAGGAGTTTAACAGGGAACTTCCGTCAAAAACGCCGGTTGCAGAGCGCGTTAAGAATTATAACGAGTTTGTACACTCCTATAGCGACGAAAAGCTGAACCAGCAATCGGCGCGCTGCATGAACTGCGGTATCCCGTTTTGCCATTCGGGTTGTCCGTTGGGCAATATCATTCCTGAGTTTAACGATGCCGTGTATCGCAAAAACTGGGAAGAGGCCTATAATATCCTTTCATCAACCAATAACTTTCCGGAGTTTACAGGCCGTATCTGCCCTGCTCCGTGCGAATCGGCCTGTGTGTTGGGAATTAACAAACCGCCGGTAGCTATCGAGGAGATCGAGAAGCATATTATCGAGATTGCCTATTCAAAGAACCTCGTAAAACCAACTGCGCCGTTAATCAAAACCGGCAAGAGCGTAGCCGTTGTTGGCTCTGGTCCTGCGGGTTTAGCTGCGGCAGCGCAGCTGGTAAAGGCTGGTCACGCAGTAACCGTTTATGAGCGTGACGACCGCCCCGGTGGTTTGCTGCGCTACGGTATTCCTGATTTTAAATTGGAAAAATGGGTAGTGGAACGCCGTGTGGATATTATGGAGAAAGATGGCGTTGAGTTTAAGCTGAACACCGAAGTAGGCAAAGATATATCTGCCGAAGAGCTGGTTCGTAGTAATGATGCCGTGATCGTAGCCGGAGGTTCAACCATTCCGCGCGATCTGAATATCCCCGGCAGGGAATTGAAAGGCATCCATTTTGCAATGGACTTTTTGAAGCAACAAAACAAACGTGTAAGCAATATTGCTGTTACCGGCGATGATATCCTGGCTACTGATAAAGACGTGATTGTAATTGGCGGTGGTGATACCGGTTCCGACTGTGTAGGTACATCAAACCGCCAGGGTGCAAAATCTGTCAAACAATTTGAGTTGATGGTGCAGCCGCCTGCCGAGCGTACGCAGCACATGCCATGGCCAACTTACCCTATGCTGCTTAAAAATACCAGTAGCCACGAAGAAGGCGCAGATCGTTTCTGGGGTGTTAACACCGAGGAATTTATTGGCGACGAAGACGGCAACCTGGTTGCACTTAAAGTTGTGGACGTGAGCTGGGAAATAGACGGCATGGGCCGTGCTATTAAATTCAGCAGGGTGGAAGGTTCGGAAAGAGAGATTCCTTGTCAGCGTGTATTCCTGGCCATGGGTTTCCTGAATCCTCAATACGAGGGAATGATTGAGAGCCTGGGTATTGACGTAGACGGACGCAAAAACGTAAAGGCTACCGAAAAATCATATCGTACCAACATTAGCAAAGTTTTCGCAGCAGGCGATATGCGTCGCGGACAATCGCTGGTAGTTTGGGCCATTTCGGAAGGCCGTGAGGCTGCGCGCAAAGTAGATGAATTCCTGATGGGGCACTCTTTACTGGAAAGTAAAGATGCGGTGAACCAGTTTGAGCAGGTGTTTTAGAGGTAGAGATTAGTGATTGGAGGTTAGAGATTAGTTTTCTTCTGCAATAAATCAATCAACTATACAATGAGAACCGGGCGATGAAAGTTGTCCGGTTTTTTTTATAACCACTTTTACTGCCGCGAGTTTAGCGCAGCTAAAGTCGCGGCAGATTTTAATGCGTATCTTTCGCCCAAAACATCTTTAGTTGCGCTACTTCTTTCACATTGGTTATCATGGCACAAATTACAGCGGCTGGCAAAAGCATTCGAGCAGGCTTACTGTGCAGGAGGTTTTGGAGACCACACTTGCCAAACTGCTGAAAACTGAAGTTGGCATCAACGGCTGCGGGCGTACCGATGCGCATGTGCATGCCAGTCAATATTTTTTTCATGCGGATATAGAACGGGATCTGGACGACCGGTTCTTCTTTCTCTTCAACAAAAATCTGCCCGATGATATTGCCGTTTTTGATATTATCCCAATGCAGGGTCTTTGCCACGCGCGGTTCGATGCTGTTCAGCGCGGATACGATTATTTTATCCATACCTATAAAGACCCTTTTTTAAGCGGATTTAGTTCGCTTTACCTCAATCCAAAACTCGATCTGGATAAAATGAAGGCCGCTGTAGCCTTGCTGCCCAAATACAAAGACTACCGCGCCTTTTGTAAAACACCTGATAAATTGGATAATACCATTTGCAATGTAAGTTCGGCAGGGCTGTTTGTTAACGATAATGGTGATAAGGTCCGTTTTCAGATCTCGGCTAACCGTTTCCTTGGCAAAATGGTGAGGATAATTATTGGCCGACTATTGGAGATTGGCGAGGGAAAGATGAGCGTAGATCAATTTGAACATCATTTGGTCAGCGGAGAAACGCCGAAGATCATCATCCCAGCCCATCCGCAGGGATTATATCTTTCCAGGATCAGTTACCGTTACCTTGATCTTGCACCATCCACAACATTTGTAAGGATGCTGAAAACTGATGTAAACGCTGATTGGCAGTCGGTTTAAACGCACTTACTATCTCATTGTATTAAATAGCTGAAAATAAGCTATAAAAAGCCTAATTTTGTCGCCCTTACAATATTTTACATTACAGGATGGCGTGGTCAGAAAAATTAAAGCTCAATAAACAATTAATCAGGACGATAACCGAAGCGGGCTATGTTTCCCCGACAGAAGTGCAGCAGCGCACGCTTGCCCGCATTTATGGCGGTCAGGATGTGGTTGTTGTTGGTCCCGAAGGCAGCGGAAAGACTACTACTTATATTCTTGGTGTGTTAAACCGGATCAAATTTAACCCGGAAGGCGTGCCTCTGGTGCTGATATTAGTGCCCACTAAAGAACATGTGCTGGCTGTAATTGATGAACTGATACGATTGGGCAGCAACAAACAAATGTCTGTAGTTGGGCTTTATGCAGCACCCGGCACAGAAGCCCAGATGGATGCATTGGCCGATGGTGCCGATATCGTGGTGGCTACGCCTGATCGTGCGCGGGCCATCTACCTTAAACTTGGCCTCAATCTCAATAAAATTGAACTTCTGGTGATCGACGATGCGGATCTGATAGTTAAACAGGGCCTGCAATTGCCGGTAGCAGAACTATCCAACAGTATTACCAAATGCCAGCGCCTGGTGTTTACCGAAGTAATGCACGACCGCTTGCATAAAATGATAGATCCTTTTATGCAAAACGCAAGTACTGTTGAGGTAGATGAGATTGCGGAAACTATCATCGAAACCTTGCCACAACTGCTATACCATGTACCGAACTTTATTACCAAACTGAACCTGCTTAACCTTTTTATGCGCGACAGCGAGGTGTTCACCAAAACGGTAGTATTCGTAAATACACGTCCTACTGCCGAAAAGATCTATAAAACATTGCAGAATCGCCAGAATAGCGTGGTTGCTGTGTTTAACTCGTGGTCGGTGGAGTTGAATAAGTTAGAAAGCATTGACGATTTTAAAACCTCGGCTAACGCCAAAGTGCTTATTGTTTGCGGCGAGGAAATTCCGGCTTATGCATTGCACGGCGTTCCGTTCCTGATCAATTTTGAACTGCCGGAGGAAAAGAAAATATTTATAGCCCGCGTAGCCGCCACCGGTGAAACGGATGATGCAACTTTCGCCATCACTTTTGCTACAGACCTTGAGTTGAATGCCGTGCGGCGTATTGAACAGGCTATCGGCCAAAAACTGCCCATCGGCGATTTGCCTGAAGACCTGGTTATCGAAACGGATAAAAAGCCCGTTGAGGAAAAGAAAGCCTCGAATCATAAAGTTGTTACCCCGGTTGCAGGCGAAGCCTTTCACCAGAAAAAGCCTGAAAACGCAAAGAACTATAATTACAGCTCGGGCGAGAAGGCTAAGATGAATAAGAAAAAGAAGCACGGGGGATAGGTGAGGCGAAAGGTTTTCCTGTCGCTTTTATTCCAGTTTTGTCATTTCGATTGCGAGGAACGAGCGAGAAATCTTATACGCCCTGCTTACGGACTTTGCATTGGCAGCAATATCGCTCACATAAGATTTCTCGCTCTCGCTCGAAATGACAAACAGGGAAGGCAATCAATCTACCGGGCTATTCAAATACAGATCTTCCACCTTTTTCCTTGCCCACGGCGTTTTTCTCAAAAACGTAAGGCTTGATTTAATGCTCGGATTATCGAGAAAACAATTGATGCGGATGCGGTACCCTAACTCCGGCCAGCCGTAATGCGCCACCAGGGCGTTCAATATCATTTCTAATGTCTTACCGTGAAGTTTGTTGTTGGGTTGTTGCTGCGTCATCGACACAAAAATAGAAAATGTAGAGACGCGATGCATCGCGTCTCTAGAGAATTTGCCGTAGAGACACAATACGTTGTGTCTCTTAGAAGATGTTGCTGAAGAATAATACAAAAGGACGCAATGCAAAAGAGACACAATGTATTGTGTCTCTACAGAAAAAATCACATGTTTTATTGTGCTTTTTCCACGTATTCTTTAAGCATTTTACCCACAATTTCCGTCCAGCCCATCTGGAAGTTTTCTTTGGCAAAATCGGCTATAGGCGGGAAGGTTTCCAAGCCTGCATGAGTTAACTTAACACGAGTTTGATCGCCTTCGGTAAACAATTCCCAGGTTACGAACGAGTTACCTTCATAACCATCATAACGCCAGCTGTGGGTTAGCTTTTTGCCGGCTATCACTTCGGTAACGCGACACAGGTGCAGGTATTTTTTTTCTGGCGTGCCGCCCTCAAACTGAAACTCAAAGCCTACTTCCGGCTTAAATTCGCTCAGGTCGAAATACCACTCCTTCATTTTGTCTTTGTTGGTAATGGCCTGCCAAACGCGTTCGGCGGGCGCATTGTAGGTTCTTTCAATTACAAAAGGCGCTGTTTCCATATTTATGTCTTTTAGTTTTTGGTTTGTTTTTCTTTTTCGAGGAAGTCGCCGAGCGCATCCAGTTTTTGGTTCCAGAACTTGCGGTATTGCTCCACCCATTCCGACACCTCAGCCAGCTTGCTGAAATTTGCCTTACAATACCGGTCGCGGCCGTCTTGCTGAATGGTAATCAATCCGCATTGCGTTAAGATCTTAATGTGCTTTGATACGGCAGGACGGCTAATGTCGAAATTATCAGCAATGGCGTTCAGGTTTAATTGCTGATGAGTGAGCAGACCTATGATCTCTCTCCGTGTTGGGTCGGCAATGGCCTGAAATACATCTCTGCGCATATTATGAAACCTTTTGGTTACAAATATATAAGTAACCGTTTGGTTACGCAAAATCTTTTTTAAAATAGATTTAAGACGTTAGACATGAGGTTTTGGAGCAGATATTACTTTTCTGCCGGGTTCTTTTTCCCGGTCACGAGCTTCTCTACCATTTTTTCCATTCGCTCCTGTTTGGTTTTTTCCTGTTTGGCGGATAGGATCCAGATCACGTATTCCTTCTTGTTGCTGTAGGATAGCTTTTGGTAAAAATCCATCGCGCCGATATTTGAAGACAACGCAGTTTCTATTTCAGGGGGCAGCTTTACCTGTTTGTTATCAACATCAATATAATTAGCGTAGTCGTTATTTTTGATCTCCTCGTTGCGCGAATCGGAGGCTTTTGTCAATGCAATGGGTTTGAACCGAAGTGCAGTCCATGTTTCATCTATGGAGGCGGCAGCTACGCTGGTATAGCCATAATTGCCTACAATATCCCAGTTCCCCATCATTTCAAGGTCCGACTTGATCTTCGAACTCTTTTTTGGATAGGTGATCCAGAAGATGGTATCGGGTTTCAATATGGGCATTATTGTTTTAAGGCTCTTTACCAGGTCGGCGCTGTTTAGTATAAATAATTGCACGCCGGCAAAATCACCACCTGTAGCGAAATAAGGTTCAGCGCCTTCGGGCAGGGGCTCGAGTATAGTAAGATAATTATCGGGCGCGTTATAGAACAGCCACCGCGTACCGGGCCTTATAAACAGTTTTTTTGCAACGGGGCTTTTCGTTATCATGGTTTATAGTTTGTGGTTCATAGCAAATGTAGGTAAGGCAGTTATTATCTTTACAAAAAATTTACGCTGAAGTAAAAAATCGCAATAATGGAGAAGTGATGCGGTTCATCAAAACCACTCAGCGAACAGTAATTGACAGAATGAAATATACCGATATTGACGGCCGCAAACAGGCGTTCATATTTGAACTTGATAATGTGCTTTTTCCCGAAAAGGATTATTACTACCAGGTTTACTACCTTTTTGCCGGGCTTCTGGAATATGTTGAAGTTATTGATGCCAAACAGACAACCGACCTTATGATTGATACGTATGTTAATGAGGGAAAGGAGTTGGTGTTTGACCGCTTAAAAGAGAAGCTTAATGTTGACGAAAAATACCGCAGCAAATTAAAGCAGCTTTTACTCACCGCCAAACTGCCCCTTAAACTGCTGCTGTATCAAAATATGCTGAATTTGCTACAGGAGATTGTAGTTGACCGGAAAAAGATATTTATTGTTACCAACGGTAACCCTGAGCAGCAATTAAACAAGATAAAATACACGGAATGGCATGGCCTGGAGCAATACTTAACGGTTTATTTCACCGAAGAAAGTGCGCCGAAACCTGAGCCCGATGTAATTGACGTGCTGATAAAAGAACATGGCCTGCAGCGGCGGGAGATAATAATGATAGAGAACTCTGAAATTGACAGGCTCTGTGCCGAAAGCAGCGGGATAGACTACCTGAATGTGAGCGAATTTTTATAAATTAGAAACCATAACATAACCGCTATATTTCCGTTAAAATACCTATTTACAAAACGAACTTATATTCATTAATATGAAAAAAATATTTTACTTATTTTTTATTGCGGCGGCCGGATTTGCGACTTCCTGTAAAAAAAGCTCCAAGACCGGCGATGGGAGCACCGATGGCGGCGGTACTACTGGTCCGTCTACAACAGGTACTGCAATACAGCTTGCGCAGGATTCCATCTTTTTATATGCCAAGGAATGCTATTTGTGGTTTGACCAGTTGCCGGATTATGCAACATTTAAGCCCCGTTCGTTTACCAATGCGGCGCCATTAACAGCGCTCTCTAACGAGATGGATGCCTTATCGCAATACGCTATCAATCCAACCGGCGGTAAGCCGTATGAATATTATAAATACGCACCAGGACAGGCCAAATATTCATTTATTGACGATGGTACCGAAACCGGTGCACTGAACGGTGTGAAGGGCGACTTTGGTTTCGATTACAACTATAATACGGTAAGCGACATCCGTGTTGAATATGTTTACGCAGGTTCGCCTGCCGGACAGAAGGGGATCCGCCGGGGAGATCAGATTACTGCGGTGAATGACAATACGAACATATCTTACGACGGCGTGTCGGGCGGGAAAACCTATGGCGATGGCTCGGGTAATAATGTCAATTACGTGTACAATGCTATATTTAACAGCGGTACTGTAAAACTTGCCATAAAACATACCGATGGTACTACCCTTACAGCTTCCCTGGCCACCGGTAACTATAACGTAAACCCGGTATTGAAGGACACGATATTTGATGTTGGCGGCGGAAAGAAGATAGGCTACATTGTTTTCAATAGCTTTACTTCTACTAATGACAATGCTGCTCCAAAACTTGACCCTGTATTTGCTGATTTTGCCACTAAAGGAGTAACCGATGTTGCTGTTGATCTTCGTTACAATGGCGGCGGCTATGTTTCTACTGCCGAACACCTGGATAACCTGCTGGTGCCATCTGCTAAGAACAATACGTTAATGTACAGCGCTATTTTTAACAGCACGCTCACAGCAGGAAAAGAAAAGCTGCTGGCAAACCAATGGCGCAGAGACGAAAACAATGTGCTGTATAATCTTGCCCAGCAGGATTATTCTTCAAATAATCCGTTTAACGTTCCTAACTTTAATAAAATAGGTTCACTCAATGTTGGCAGAGTGTTCTTTATTGTGGGCCCGGGAACCGCTTCGGCAAGTGAACTGACCATTAACAATTTGCGCCCCGTTATGGATGTGCAACTGGTGGGCGAAACAACTTATGGCAAGCCGGTGGGTTTCTTCGATATCGATATCAACAAATACACGATGTTTACCCCCGAATTTTCGACCCGTAACTCCGCAAACCAGGGTGACTATTTTGATGGTATGACGCCGGGCAGCCCGGATTATAAAGGCATAAACGATATTGACGATATTACAAAAGACTTCGGCGATCCGAGTGAAGGCCTGCTGGCACATGTAATCAATTATGTAAAAACAGGGACGTTTAGCACAACAAAGGTAATACAAAGCATTGGCGACGTCAGATCGTTCTCATTAGCCGCTTCGCGCGATAAATCCATGCTGCTGAATAAAAATAAATTTACCGGTATGCTGTTCAACACCAAGCACTTTAAACCGAAAACGGTTAATAAATAAGGTTAAAGCGGAAAGGTGAAAGGTATCCTAAGAGACTTACGAAGTTTTTAAAACTTCGTAAGTTTTTTTTGATGTTAATGTAGAGACGCGATGCATCGCGCCTTAAATATGCAGGTTTTCGCAACGCCGGATCTACCCAACCGTAGCAACCTTGAACGGCTTAATATCATACGATTCCCATACGCCTTGCGTAATGTAGGGCTCATTTTGTTTCCAAACTTCCAGCTCTTCTTCGGTTTCGAACGCCATAACCATTACCGAGCCGGCCATGTTGCCTTCATCGTTCAATATCGCGCCGCCGAAGATAAAATTGCCGGTTTTTTTTAATTCGGCATTTTTGTCGAGATGATGAGGTCGTACATTCATGCGGCGTGTAAGCGCTTCTTCATCGGTATGGTCGTAGCCGGTAATCAGATATTGGTTCATAATTTGTATTTAATTTATCAGCCTTGTTGCAGGTGTTTAAAATAACCGATTTTACAGCAAAAAGAAAAATAAAAAACATTAATAACTGTTAGTTATACATTTTTTGTAATATTTGCAGTTCAACCAATTACTGACAGTAAATGAAGCATAACCTTGCGCAGGAGTTTAAAAACGTATTTAATAAAGAAGCATCTAACGTTTTTTTTTCTCCAGGGCGCGTTAACCTTATCGGCGAACATATCGATTATAATGGCGGGTTAGTAATGCCCTGCGCTATTACCTTCGGAACCTACCTGCTGGTTTCGCCAAACAGCGATGGCCTGTTCCGTTTCAGGAGCCTTGATTTTGTAGACAAGCTTGATATTCCTGTGCAAAACGAATACACCAAAACAGATGAATACTGGTTTAATTATCCGTTGGGCGTAATTGATCATTTTTTGAAGGACGGGCACCCGGTTTTGGGGCTCGATATGCTTTTTTATGGCGATATTCCAATCGGCTCGGGCTTGTCATCCTCTGCATCCATCGAGGTGGTTACCGCCTTTGCGCTGAATAGTTTAATGGGCAGCGGTTATTCCAAGCTCGACCTCGTTAAACTGGCTAAATCAGTCGAGAACAATTTCATTGGCCTGAATAGCGGTATAATGGACCAGTTTGCAGTGGCATTTGGAGAAAAGAACAAAGCCCTGATGCTTAACTGCGATACGTTGGATTACAGCGCTGTTGAAACTAATTTGGGGCAGTATATACTGGCTATTATCAACACGAATAAGCCCCGCAAGCTGGCCGTATCGAAGTATAATGAACGTGTACAGGAATGCGAGGCGGCGCTTGAGGCCTTACAGCAGCAAATTGATATAACCCACCTTTGCGATATTGACGCGCAAACATTTTATAAACACAGCAGCCTGATAACAGATCCCATCATATTCAAACGTGCTAAACACGTAATTGAGGAAAACGACAGGGTAAAGCTCGCCGCAACTGCGCTTGGCAAAAACGACCTGGTTGAATTCGGCAAGCTGATGTACGCCTCGCACGATTCTCTACGCGATCTCTACGAGGTGAGCGGCATAGAATTGGACACCATTGCCGAATATTGCAAAACCGACCCTAACGTAGCCGGCGGCCGCATGACAGGCGCCGGTTTCGGCGGCTGCGCTATAGCTTTGGTGAGGGATAATGCCTTCGAAGATTTCAGCAAAAATATTATTGAATATTACACCGAAAGAATAGGCTACGCACCATCGGTTTACAGCTCGCTGATAGGAGGGGGTGTTACTGAGTTGAGATTAGTAGAGATTAGTTAATTAAAGATCAGGAAACAGATTTTGTTATTATCAGATCCGTTTTTACGACCTTTGCTTTACCGGATTTAACAACTAACCTCTAATTTCCGGTCTTTAATCTCTAATATGAAGAAACTGAAACTCGATGAACTTAACCGCGCATCTGTAGCCGAATTTAAGGCAAAGGAAAAGCTGCCGGTTGTGGTGGTGCTGGATAATGTGCGGAGTATGCACAACATCGGTTCTATATTCCGCACTTCTGATGGGTTTGCCGTTGAACAGGTATGTCTTTGCGGGATTACCGCCTGTCCGCCGCACCGGGAGATCGAAAAAACTGCACTCGGTGCTACACAGTCAATCGACTGGAAATATTATGAAACACCGCTGCAGGCAGTAGAAGAACTGCGCGCTGCCGGCTATATCATCATAGCCATTGAACAAGCTGAGAATAGCCTGATGTTGAATGACTTTGAACCAAAGGAAGGCGAAAAATATGCGCTGATATTTGGAAACGAAGTAAATGGAGTGAGTGATGAGGTGATGACCAACATTGATGCCTGCATCGAGATCCCGCAGTTTGGTACCAAGCATTCATTTAATATTGTCGTGTCTGCAGGGATTGTGCTGTGGGATTTTTTCTCGAAGATGTGAGATAGTTTATTGGTGGTCAGAGAAGCCAGCTTTGTCATTTCGATTGCGAGGAACGAGCGGGAAATATTACGGAAGCAGCATTACCGCCAATCCGTAACGACAATGCATAGGTCAAATGCAGGGTGCCTAAGATTTTTTCGCTGCGCTCAAGAGATAGTTCTCGCTCTCGCTCGAAATGACAGAAAAGGGGGGGCAAAAAAAAAGGTTCATAATCAAATGACTATGAACCTTTCTCATTTATATCAAGGTCCGGCTATGATCTATGAACCATTAGCCATGAACTAAAAATTACAAGTGAATCACCTCATCATAAGCAGCGGCGGCAGCTTCCATAATGGCCTCGCTCATAGTAGGGTGCGGGTGAACTGATTTGATCATTTCGTGACCGGTTGCTTCCAGTTTACGCGCTACCACGCATTCGGCCAGCATTTCGGTAACGTTATGGCCTATCATGTGGGCGCCTAAAAATTCGCCGTATTTGGCATCAAAGATCAATTTTACAAAACCATCTTTTGCACCTGCTGCGCTTGCTTTACCCGATGCCGAGAACGGGAATTTACCCACTTTAATCTCGTAACCGGCGGCTTTTGCAGCTTTTTCGGTATAACCAACAGAAGCAACTTCGGGCGAGCAGTAAGTACAGCCCGGGATGTTGTTATAATCCAGCGGTTGCGGGCTGTGGCCTGCAATTTTTTCAACGCAGATGATACCCTCGGCAGATGCTACGTGGGCGAGTGCCTGGCCTTTAACAATATCGCCTATGGCGTAAACTCCCTCAACATTGGTTTTGTAGAAATCATCAACAACCACTTTGCCACGGTCGGTTTTAACGCCATTTTCTTCCAAACCGATACCTTCGATATTGGTAGAGATACCTACAGCCGAAAGCACGATCTCCGCCTCAAGCGTTTCGGTACCGGTTGCTGTTTTAACCTGCACCTTGCACAGATCGCCGCTGGTATCAACCGACTCAACGTTCGAGCTGGTCATGATATTGATACCTTGTTTTTTGAGCGTACGTGCCAGCTGCTTTGAAACTTCTTCGTCCTCCAGTGGAACAATGTTTTCTAAAAACTCAACTACGGTAACCTTAGTGCCAAGCGCATTGTATACATAAGCAAACTCAATACCGATAGCGCCCGAACCAACAACGATCATAGAGGCAGGTTTTTTTGGCAATACCATAGCCTGGCGGTAGCCAATCACTTTGGTACCATCCTGTTTCAGGTTCGGCAATTCGCGTGAGCGGCCGCCGGTAGCAAGAATAATGTGTTTCGCATTTACATCCTGAGTGCTGCCATCGGCGTTAGTTACTGTAACAACACCTTTGCTTTTCAGCTTGCCGGTGCCCATAATTACGTCGATCTTATTTTTACGCATCAGGAACTGAACGCCTTTGCTCATACCATCGGCAACGCCGCGGCTCCTTTTGATAATGGCATCGAAATCAACTTCGCTGCCGGCAACTTTGATACCATATTCGGCAGCATGATTAATATATTCAAACACTTCGGCGCTTTTAATGAGTGCCTTAGTAGGGATACAGCCCCAGTTTAAGCAAACGCCGCCAAGCGATTCTTTTTCAACAATAGCAGTTTTTAAGCCCAGCTGCGAAGCGCGGATGGCAGCTACATAGCCGCCCGGGCCAGAACCTATAACAATTAAATCGTAATTCATATATGGATTGTAATGTTTTAAAAATTACCCTTTTTTTGATTCGTGTGTTTTGAGAACAGTGGTTAAGCTTTGCCTTTTAACGGAAATTATCGTTTTTATGTTCGTATCACCGTAAGGCTACAGATTTCGATGCCAAAGCTAACTAAAAGGTATTAAATGATGAAATTATACAAAAATGATTGACGGTGCGGTGATTAAGCGACGGAGTTGCCGGTTTGGCGCAGATAACGGGGCATGCCCAGGTGAATACGGGATAGGTTCGGCGCCTGCGGAACCGTTTTGTGTTCGATGCCTTTTCTACCAATATATGGTCTGTGCAGAACAAGGAAGATAGATCTTCGCCGGCGCTGAATTATTTACATTAATATGAGTTATTTCTTATCACTTTAAGTCGCGTTCCAGGTTTTAGAGCCGACCCCGCGATGTTTATTCTACCTATGCTGTTTATGTTCAATGCCTTTAGTTTTAAAACTACAGAGGCTACCTTTTAACTATGTATTAATATTTCTTAAAATATTACTTTTTAAATTTTTTTAATAAGCTAAAGATTTTCTTTAAATGATGTAAAATATTCGTTACCATAAGGGCATTAGCCTGCTCTTAACATTATTTTAATATTAAGACCGCCGCTTAGTTATAATTTTGCCCCGAGTTAATTGATTTCTATTATTTACATTAAACAACAAAAGACATGAGGAGATACTTACTCTCTCTATTCATTTGCCTTTCTACCTTGTTTACAGCGTTCGCCCAAAACGGCGACAAACAGGTTACTGGTAAATTGCTTGACGCACAAACAAAAGAGCCGCTTATCGGCGTTACTGTATCCGTAAAAGGTATGCAAAGAGCCACCGTGGCTGCGCTTGATGGTACATTCAAGATCAGCGTACCCGAAGGCAGCAACACACTGGTTTTAACTTACATAGGTTATGTAACCAAAGAGGTTGAAATTACCGGCACTAAATTGGGTACCATCACTATGGCTCCTGTTTCGGCCTCGCTAAAGGAAGTTACCATTATGGCCAACTCTTCATTAGCCATTGACAGGCAAACCCCTATTGCTGCGTCATCGGTAAACAAAGTTTACATTGAAGAAAAAGGTGCAGGCGCTGAGTTTCCTGAATTGCTGAAAGCCTCTCCGGGTGTAATGACCTCGAAAGGCGGCGGCGGTTACGGCGATTCGCGTATCAACATCCGCGGTTTCAGCAGCAACAACGTGGCGCTTTTGATTAATGGTATCCCTGTTAACGACGTGGAAGCAGGTAAAATTTACTGGAACGACTGGGCAGGTTTGGCCGATGTAACTACCTCAATGCAGGTACAACGCGGTTTGGGCGCTTCGAAGGTAGCCGTACCGTCATTAGGTGGTACCATCAACATCACTACAAAAAACACAGAAGCACAGGAAGGCGGTACTATTTCACAATCTATCGGTACTTTCAACGAGTATAAAACAGTGATCTCGTATGCTACCGGCTTAAGCAATAAAGGCTGGGCTACATCATTCCTGCTTTCAAGAAGCCAGGGTGATGGTTATGCGCCGGGTTTATATTACACCGGTTACAGCTACTTTGCCAACGTATCGAAAGTGTTGAGCCCATCACAAACATTATCGTTCAACATTATGGGTGCAACGCAAACGCACGGTCAGCGTTATACCTTTAATACCATCAATACTTACCGCACCAGCCCGCTGGGCATCCGTTACAACTCCGATTACGGTTACCTGAACGGTGATTTGTTAAGTGCTGAGCAAAACTATTACAACAAGCCATTAGCTTCTATTAACCACAGCTGGAAGATCAATGAAAAATCATCATTGGCAACTGTAGTTTATGGTTCATGGGGGGATGGTGCTGCCCGTTACTTGTCTGGTTCGAACGTTACGTTGACTCCGGGCGCAGGCGCAAACGGTGTACCAAGAACAGGCGATGCTTATTCGCCGATTGATTTCAACGCCATTGTTAAACAAAACCAGGCTAATACCGATGGTACCTCGAGCCGTTATTTCCTGAACAGCGTTAACAATCACGCGCAATACGGTTTGCTAAGTACCTACAAAACAAAGCTTACTGAACATATCGACTTTATTGCCGGTATTGATGGAAGATATTATGAAGGTGAACACTATAACCAGATGCAGGATCTGCTGGGGGGCCAATATATACTTGATAAGTATAATCCTTCAAATCCATCGGGTAACATCAACAATCCTAATCATTATGTGGGGGTTGGCGACAGATTCAATAACGATTACCGTTACGAAGTTGCATCAGAAGGTGTTTACGCACAGGCTGAATACGTTAAGGATGCGCTGTCGGCCTTCATCAGCCTGGCAGGTAACAACACCAGCAACCGCAGGGTTGACTATTTTAACTACCTGAACAGCGACCCTAACCAAACCAGCAAATGGGTTAACTTTTTAGGTTACCAGGCAAAAGGCGGCGCAAACTACAACATTGACATCCATAATAACATTTTTGCCAACATTGGTTACATTCAGCGCGCCCCGCTTGTAGGTAGTATTTTCCTGAACAAGACGAATGCAATTAACCCTAATGCAATACCTGAAAAACTGTTGAGCTATGAGTTAGGCTATGGTTATGTAAGTGCAATTTTCAGCGCTAACGTAAACCTGTACAGATCGTCTTATAAAGACAGATCGAAAGTAACCACCTCTTCAACGCCAAATAATGACGGTACTTTCCCAACAATTAATATTTCGGGAATAGACGAATTGCACCAGGGGGTTGAAGTTGATGCCAAATTACGCCCTATAAAAGGTGTTACATTCAGCGGTAGCTTATCTATCGGCGATTTCCACTATACCGCCAATACCGGCCCGGCGCAGGTTACCAGCGATAATGGCAAAACCATTAATCAAGCGTCATTATTGCTTAAAGGACTGAAAATTGGTGAATTTGGTACTGCCAACACCAGTGCGCAAACAACTGCTGCTTTAGGTTTAGATGTACAGGTATTGCCGCAGGTGAAGGTAGGCGCTAATTACAACTACTACGGTCGTTATTATGCATCGTTCGATCCTTCAAAGATCACCAATGCAGCGCTGCCGTACAGCAATTACCAGCTTCCTAATTACTCTACACTTGATATGAATGCGGTTTACCGTTTCAAACTTGCGGGCTTAGACGCTTCATTTATTGTTAACGTGTACAATGTGTTGAATACCAATTACGTTGCCGATGCTTTTGAATTGGCTATTCCCGGTAATGCAGCAGCTTACGGCTTCATTCCAAGAACCAACTCGATGGGTGTATGGTACGGTTCACCAAGAACATACGTAACCACTCTGAAAATTAACTTTTAATCAGTATTGAAAAAGATATAGTTATGAAAAGATTACTAATGAATATCATAGGGATTGCCGCAATAGCTGTTGCTTTCAGCGCTTGCCGCCCTATGGACAACACCTATAAGGCGTTAGGGCCGGTTACCGTAACACCGCAAAATTTCGCCATCACCCTGGCAACTACCGACTACGCATTGTTGCCTACAACCAACTATGCCAGAACATCGTTAAGCTTTAAAACTAAAGATGATGCCGCCACCAGCATCCCCGTAATTTTGGGATCGAAATATCCGAACTATAAGGATAAATCGAGCGTGGCGGTAACTTATGCAACAGCGCCAACTGTTAAGCTGGCCGATTCAGTATTTGCCGATGTGGCCTATACACTTACACCGGCCGACTATTTATTGCTGCCAAATAATAAATTCACTGATTTTTCTGCTGCGCAGATATTGTCTTGGTTGCCTTACAAATATCCAAGCCCGGCGGCAAACACATTAGCCCTTTTAACTTTCACCTATTATGAAAGCGGCGTTCAAAGCGTACAAACACAATCGTTTGTGTTTATGAACGGAACCTGGGTTAAAATTTACACTATTTCGCCTGCGCAATATCAGTCAATTGGTAAGGGTGGAACATTTAATGATTTCAGTTCATCTGATGCGGCAAATCTTCCAAATTACTTCAATACCTTCCTGAAGGCTGATCCCGCGGTGATGGCTACCGCTAAGGTTGGCGATGTACAGTACGTAAGTTTTAAGTATTTTGGTAGTGCCAATTTTCAGCGTGTGCTTCCTTTAACTTATAATGGCACCAACTGGACAACTACCGGTACTGCAACCTTAACATTTGCAACTACCAATGGTACATGGGTTGCCGATAATACAGTTAACTACACCCTTGTTTCAGCTGATTACACTTACATAGCAGCCCAGGCTTCAGTAGGTACTGCCGATGAGCGCACTGATCTTGGAAAATACGGTGACTTCACCATCACAGGATCAGGCACCAACGTTTGGGCTGACGCTGATGTTCAGGCCGCATTAATTGCGTTGCTGAAACACCTGTACACTACACCTGCTGTAAACCAGAAATTTGTATTAACCTATAAGGCTTACAATGGTGCAACTGCTATATTGGTTAAAACATTTCAATACAATGGTACCGCCTTTATACAAGTGCAATAAGTAACCAGTAATTCAATAATATTAAGGCGCCCCGTAAGCAATTACGGGGCGCCTTTTTTTAACAACGGTTAGCAACTGCTGTTCATAAATGTATATATGTATAAATATTATCAACAGTTTTTAGCTGAAAAACAAATAAAAACGGTTATAAATACTCCATATTGGTGATATGATAGTTAAATGTTAGTAAATGTCATGTAATTATTAACATAAACTTAATGTAGCCAATTATTTCTATATATATCTTTGCGCCACAATTGAATAATAAATAAGATTAAAAAACTAAAAAAGATTGTATGAGGAAGTTTTTACTTTTTGTTTTACTTACAGGGATGGCGTTTTTTGCTACCAAAAATGCATCAGCCCAGGGTGTTACAACCGCCAGTGTGAACGGTATCGTTACCGACGCCAAAGGCTTTATACCCGGAGCAACCGTATCGATTACACACATTCCGACCGGAACTGTGTATTCGACCGTTACACGTGCCGACGGCCGTTTCAACTTAACTAACTTAAGAGTTGGTGGTCCATACACGTTTAAAGTTACTTTCATTGGCTACAAAGACTACAGCCTTGAAAACATTAACTTGACCATTGGTCAGGATCAAAAGCTTGACGCTAAATTAGTGGACAACACCACTACGCTTGGCGAGGTAGTTATTAAAGGACAAGCAGGTAAAGTGATCAACTCGTCACGTACCGGCGCCCGCGAAACTATTAACCGCCAGCAAATTGAGGCGTTGCCTACCTTGAACCGTTCATTGAGCGATTTCACAAAATTAACCCCATCGGCAAACGGTTTAAGCTTCGGCGGCCGCAGCAGCTTGTTCAACAACATCACTGTTGACGGTGCTTTGTTTAATAACTCTTTCGGTTTATCGGGCACATTGGGTGGTCAAACCAACTCACAGCCAATCTCGTTGGATGCGATTGACCAGATCCAGGTTGATATCGCCCCTTACGACGTTAGGCAGGGCAACTTTACCGGCGCAGGTGTTAACACTGTAGTAAAATCAGGTACCAACACATTTAAAGGTACTGTTTATGACTATATCCGCAGCGTAGGTTTAACCGGCTATAGCGCAGGTAATACAGAAGTTAAAAAGGTTCCGTTTAATTACCATACCGATGGTTTAAGCGTTGGTGGTCCAATTATCAAGAACAAATTATTCTTCTTCTTATCAGGCGAGCAAGAGCGTTTAAGCAACCCGTCTTCAGCTTTCGTAGCAGCTGCTGCTCCGGGCCAGGGTGGTTCGGGCAACGTATCGCAGGCTGATGCGCAGACCTTGAACGCAATCGCTACGAAATTAGCCGGTTACGGTTACAATCCAGGTGCGTACCAAGGTTACAACTACCTGACCAGCAGCGATAAGATCACTGCAAAAATTGACTGGAACATTGACAAGAACAACACCTTAAGTGCAAAATACTTCTACTTAAAGTCGTACCGCGACAACCCTCCAAGTAATTCAAACTCAGGTACAAATAGCTTTGCGCGCGGTGCAAGCTCTACCACACTTCCGTTCTATGGCGCAGGTTACCGCATCAATAACAATTTCAACATAGGTATTGTGGAGTTAGATACCCGTTTCAGCAGTAAAATTTCAAACAGGCTGACTGTAGGTTACTCTGCTCTACGCGACTTCCGCACCTTCTCGGGCGACGGTAAAGAAATTCCGTTTGTTGATATCGGCAACGGTGGATATGCTGCAGACGGCAGTGTTATTAACGCAACTGCTACTTTAACATCGTTCGGTTCTGAGTTATTTACGAAAGGTAACCTGCTTAGCACCAACATCGGCCAGTTCTCTGATGACCTGACCATCTTTTCGGGTAAACATGAATTTACTATCGGTACCAGCGACCAGATCCAGAGCTACACCAATGGTTTTGCTCCTAACTACAATGGTATCTACGTATTCAATTCAGCGTCTGACTTTCTGAACGATCGTGCTGCAACCCAGTATGCAACCCGTAACTCGGCACTGCCTGACGGTTCTTTCCCTTACGCAAAGATCAAGGCTTCCATTTTCAGTCTGTATGCGCAAGATAAGTTCCACGTTACAGACAACTTCCGTTTAACTTATGGTATCCGCGCTGATTATGACGTGTTCCCAACGACACTTCAGCAAAACCCTAACGTAACCGGTATTACTTTCCAGCAAGGTATCCATGTTGATCCATCTAAGTTGCCAAGCAACCGTGTTCAATTATCACCTCGTTTAGGTTTCAACTGGGATGTTAATGGCGATGGTTCTACCCAGGTTCGCGGTGGTAGCGGTTTATTTGCAGGTACTATACCTTTTGTATGGATCTCGAACCAGGCTTCTAACAATGGTGTGCTTTTTGGTTCATATACTATTAAGCAATCCGCTACTCCAACCGATCCCCGTTTGAAATTTAATCCAAACCCAGACGCAAATCGTCCGGCTCCGGGTTCTGTTGCTGCCAACACTTCATACGAACTTGACGTAGCTAATCCGAAATTAAAATATCCAAAGATCTGGAGAACTAACTTAGCTATCGACCAAAAATTACCATGGGGATTGATTGGTACCATTGAAGGTGCTTACAGCAAAGATATCAATGCTATTTATCACGAAAACCTTGTGCTTTCTGATGCTTACAATACTGTACCAGGTCCTGAAGGTCAGATCCAGTACTCTAAAACCAATATTACCCCTGTTGGCACTGGTGCAGTAAGTGCTACTAACCCGTCAATCACTTCGTTGTACTACATGACCAATACCAACAAAGGTTATTCATACTTTGTTACTGCACAGTTGCAAAAAAGCTTTGCAAGTGGTTTGTATGCTAATATTGCTTACACCCACAGCGGTTCGAAAGATGTTAACGACGGCGGATCAACTGCGAGCACTATCTGGAGCTCGCGCGCTACCCCGGGTAACCCTAACGGCGATTACCTGTCAAACAGCTCATTTGTTCAGCCAAATCGTGTAATTGCATCATTGGCTTACAAAAAAGAATACTGGCAGCACACTGCTACTACTTTGGGTTTGATATTCGAAATGGCCAACAACGGTGCTGTATCGTACACCACTACTTCTAACACGGGCAAAGACCTGAACAACGATGGCCAGACCGGTGATGACCTGATGTGGATCCCAAGAACAAAGAGCGATTTAATACTGGTTAAAGACTTTGCAAGCGATCCACGTACACCAGACCAGATCTGGGATCAGTTGAATAACTTCATCAGCCAGGATAAATACCTGAGCTCACACAGAGGTCAGTATGCGGAACGTAACGGTGTTGTATTACCTTACTTCAAGCGCCTTGACCTGCACTTTGCTCAAGACTTCTTTGTTAATGTTGGTAAAAGTAAAAATACCCTGGAGTTCACGGCCGACATTATCAACTTCGGTAACCTGCTGAACAAAAACTGGGGCTTGTACCAGGATTCGTTCACCGGCTTTAACAATGGTAATACTGCCGTTCTTAAATACCAGGGTATAGATCCGCTTACCAAGCATGCAACTTACTCGTTCCCTTACCTGAACAGAAATACATTGACTCCGGTTACAACTTCATTTGTTAATGAAATTGGCCAGATCTCTCGTTACCAGGTTCAGTTAGGTTTCAGGTATATATTTAACTAATATTACTCCTGTTACGATAATACGAGAAGCCCCGGCAATTTGCCGGGGCTTTCTGTTTTAGGGGATGCTGTAAATACTGCCTGTGTACGAGATTGTTTTAATTAAGATGAATGATTATTTTTGTTAAAAGCGATGTATATGGACAGCACAATAGATAAAGAGCTTTTTCAGCAAATTCTGAAATTGGATGATGATGAAAAAAAATCGGTACTGCAAATGCTGAAGGCGTTTGTAAAAGGCAGGGAAAATAAAGCAGGGAGAATTAGTATTGAAGATTATAACCGGGAAATCGATGAAGCGATAGCGAGGGTGGAAGCTGGTGACTTTTTCACACATGACGAGGTGGAACGAATGGCGAAAGATTGGTGATGGGCTTGAGAAAGATTACATGGGATAAACAGGCCATTATTTACCTTCGCGAGTCGATAAAATATATTAGAAAAGATTCGCCGCAAAATGCCGAAACCGTAAAGAATGATATTCTAGGGAAAATAAATGAATTGCCGACGAAGCCGGAAATTTATAATCCAGATAAATACAAAACCAATAATAACGGCGACTACCGCGCTTTCGAAATACACCGGCTTCGTGTTAGTTATCTTATAAAAGACGATGAAATAATCATAGCTCGTGTAAGAAATACCCGGCAAGCACCAATCGATTATTAATTATACACAAACTCCCCAAACTCACTGCGCACGGTAACTTGTTTTTTATCTGCTGCTTCCACGCGGCCGATAATTTGTGCGTCAACGTTAAAGCTTTTTGATATACTGATCAGATCTTCTGCTATTTCTGCAGGTACATAAAGTTCCATGCGGTGACCCATGTTGAATACCTTATACATTTCCTGCCAGCTGGTTTTTGATTCCTCGTGGATGAGTTTGAATAGCGGAGGAACCGGGAATAGGTTATCTTTTATGATGTGTACATCGTCGACAAAATGCAGCACTTTGGTTTGTGCACCGCCGCTGCAATGAACCATGCCATGGATCTGGCTGCGGTACTTATCGAGCATTTGCTTAATGATAGGGGCATAGGTACGGGTTGCCGATAACACCAATTTGCCGGCGGTTATAGTTTGGCCGTTGCCGATATCTATAGCGTCTGTCAGGTTTTTGGAGCCGGAGAAGATCAGTTCGTAAGGGATGGCTGCATCGTAGCTCTCCGGATATTTTTGAGCGATGGTTTTATTAAACACATCGTGGCGGGCAGAGGTGAGTCCGTTGGAACCCATGCCGCCGTTGTATTCTTTTTCGTAAGATGCTTGTCCGTAAGAAGCCAGGCCAACGATCACATCGCCGGGCTGAATGGTATGATTGGAGATCACGTCCTTCTGTTTCATCCGGCAGGTTACTGTAGAATCGACGATGATGGTACGTACCAGGTCGCCTACATCAGCTGTTTCGCCCCCGGTAGCGTAAATGCCAATGCCGGCCTGCCGCAATTCGGCCAGAATTTCTTCGGTGCCGTTGATTATAGCTGCAATTACTTCGCCGGGAATAAGATTCTTGTTGCGACCGATGGTAGACGAAAGCAGGATATTATCTGTTGCGCCAACGCAAAGCAGGTCGTCGAGGTTCATGATGATAGCGTCCTGTGCTATGCCGCGCCAAACGGAAATATCACCCGTTTCTTTCCAATAGGTATACGCCAGCGACGATTTGGTACCCGCGCCATCGGCATGCATGATGTTGCAATAAGCCGCGTCGCCGGTGAGGATATCGGGTACGATCTTACAGAATGCCTTTGGGAAAATGCCTTTATCGATATTTTTTATGGCGTTGTGTACATCATCCTTAGAGGCCGATACGCCCCGCTGATCATATCTTTGCGAAGAACTCATGGGCGCAAATATAAGCAGTTCGCGGCTTATAGTTCATGGTTCGTGGAATTATGCGACTGATGAGGTTGTAATTGTAACTTGAGTGTTACAATTGGCTGCCGGGTTTATAGGTCTCATTCCGTACATTTGCGCAATAATTAAACACTTATCGCCCGATGAGTGTTTAATTTTCTGTATACCCCACCGCTCAATGAAAATAATTCTCTGGCTCCGGCTTCAACTTAAAACGGCATTCGACCGGATACGAAACGAAAATTTAAAGAAAAACGCCTTGCAGGCAATTCCGTTTTGGTTCGCATCGATAATTACGGGCCTTTTTGCGGTATTATATACCAAGTTGTTTGTTGCGGCCGAAGATCTTACCATGTTCGTGTTTTCTCATTATGCGTGGGCGCTTTTTATATTATCGCCGGTTTGTTTTGTATTTGCCTGGTGGTTGGTGCAAAAGTACGCACCATATTCTCGGGGCAGCGGCATACCACAGGTTATGGCTGCCATACAAATTTCGTCGCCAAAAACAGCTGCAATAGTTGATAAGCTGTTAGGCTTCAGGGTGATATTTATTAAGGTGTGCTCCAGTCTTGTTATGGCAATAGGCGGAGGGGCTATTGGCAGGGAAGGACCTACCATTCAAATTGCCACATCTATATATAAAATAGTGTACCAGATACTGCCCAAATGGTGGCCTAAAATAGCAAAGAAAAATATGATGGTTACGGGTGCCGCCGCTGGCTTGGCAGCAGCGTTTAACACACCGCTCGGCGGTATCGTATTTGCTATCGAAGAATTGACAAAAACCCATTTCAGCTATTATAAAACGGCTATTTTTTCATCGGTTATTATTGCGGGGCTTTCGGCCCAGGCTTTACTTGGTCCGTACCTTTATTTGGGTTACCCAAAGGTTGACGGTCTCTCATCCTTTATTTTTCTTGGCGTGGCATTGGCAGCGGCAATTTCAGGGCTCTGTGGCAGCGGCATGTCAAAGCTGGTGCTGTTTATATTTAAAATTAAAGCCCGGTTTAAGCTGAATTGGCAACATGTGGTTTACGTAATTGTATGTGCCTTAATATTGGTGTCGATGGCATTCTTTGTAAACAAGGGGGCATTAGGATCGGGTAAGGAAATTATGGAGACAACGTTGTTCACATCGCACAAATACGTGGCCTGGTACATGCCGCTGTTGCGCATTGGCGGTACGTTGGTGTCATTCACCACAGGAGCAGCCGGCGGCATCTTCGCCCCGGCACTTGGTGCGGGAGCAAGCGTAGGCTCATTGGTAGCCAGCTGGTTCCATGTTTCTGACGCCGACGCCAATATGCTGATCCTTGCGGGCATGGTAGGCTTTTTAACCGGTGTAACCCGATCGCCGTTTACTTCAGTGATCCTGGTGCTGGAAATGACTGATCGCCATAATGTGATCTTCCACCTCATATTGGCCGGCATGGTGGCCAGCCTGATCTCGATATTAATAGATAAGCACTCGTTGTACGATCATTTAAAAGTTCAATATATAAAGGAACTCAATACACCGAAAGAAACGGAACTGACAGAGCAAGTGCCGGATGGCGCCGTGGGGTAAGGCTTTATTTTTTTCTCCCTGTCATTTCGAGCGCGAGCGAGAAATCCTATACGAGTGACATTACCGTCGATGAATTAGCGCTAATTCATTGTTCGGGCGCAGGGCGCATAAGATCTCTCCCTATCGTTCGAGATGGCAGCCGGAGAGAACCATTATTTAATAAACAACAATTCTCTGAATTTTGGCAATGGCCACACAGCATCATCAACCAGTTGCTCCAGCTTATCCACCTGGTAGCGAATAGGCTGAAAGAACGGTTTTACGGTTTCATCATATGCTATAGCCTTATCGCGTATGTCTTCGATGTTGTTAGCCTTTTTACGTGCCGACACCATCTCCTCTATGTTTGATTTAATAGAGTTAACGTGTTCCGAGATTTTGGTGATGATATCCAGTTGCGCGGTGTAGGTCTCTTTATCGAGGCCGATATCTTTCAAGCCTTTAACATTTTCAACCAGTTTGCTTTGATAGGTTAATGCCGCAGGAATAATGACGTTTATGCCGAGCTCGCCAATAACGCGGGCTTCTATCTGTAACTTTTTATAAAAGCTGTCTAACAAAATCTCGTGGCGGGCGTGCGCCTCGCGTTTGGTAAATACGCCGGTATCGCCGAAAAGAAAGTCGGTTTTGTCGGATATCATGGCATCCAGCGCCTTTGGCGTGGTTTTGATATTGGTAAGGCCGCGTTTTTCTGCTTCCTGCTCCCATTCTTCGCTATAACCATTGCCCTCAAAGCGAATGGCTTTCGATTCTTTGATATAACGTTTAATAATATACAGCAGGGCAACGTCTTTTTTCTCGCCTTTTTTAATCAGCTTATCAACGTCGTATTTAAATTTTTTGAGCTGATCGGCTACGATAAGGTTCAGTACCGTCATCGGGCTGGCCGAGTTGGCTGACGAACCTACCGCGCGCAGTTCAAATTTATTACCTGTAAATGCAAATGGCGAGGTACGGTTACGGTCGGTATTGTCCTTTAAGATCTGCGGGATCTTTGGAATGCCCTGCCATAACAGCGCGTCTTCTTTTATTTTTTTGCTGATGCGCGATGTTTCTATTTCATCAAGCACATCGCTCAACTGGCTGCCGAGGAAGATGGATATAATGGCCGGCGGAGCTTCATTAGCGCCCAGGCGGTGATCATTATTTACTGACGCTATGGACGCTCTTAGCAAATCTGCATGCTCATAAACCGCCCTTATGGTGTTCACAAAGAAGGTAAGGAACATCAGGTTGTTCTTCGGGGTTTTGCCCGGCGATAACAGGTTTTTGCCCGTATTGGTGATCATTGACCAGTTGTTGTGCTTGCCCGAGCCGTTGATGCCTGCGTAAGGCTTCTCGTGCAGTAGTACCTTAAAGTTATGGCGCTTGGCAACGCGGTCCATCAAATCCATTAATAATTGGTTATGATCAATGGCCAGGTTGATCTCTTCATATATAGGTGCGCACTCAAACTGCGATGGCGCAACCTCGTTATGGCGCGTTTTTAATGGAATGCCTAATAATAGGGCCTCGGTTTCCATATCCTGCATAAATGCATACACGCGTTCAGGTATCGAGCCAAAATAATGATCCTCCAATTGCTGGTTCTTGGCAGACATGTGACCGAACAGCGTACGACCGGTCAAATGCAGATCAGGGCGCGCGTTAAATAAGGCAATATCAACCAGGAAGTACTCCTGTTCGATGCCTAACGATGCATTCACCTTCTCTATACTTTTATCAAAATAATGGCAAACGTCTACCGCAGCTTTGTCTAATACGTTCAATGCCTTTAATAATGGCACTTTATAGTCGAGCGCCTCACCAGTGTAGGATACAAACACCGTAGGTATACACAAGGTGCGCGCCATAAGAAAGGCAGGCGACGATGGATCCCATGCGGTATAACCGCGGGCCTCGAAAGTATTACGGATGCCGCCGCTCGGAAAACTCGATGCATCAGGCTCCTGCTGCGCCAATGCATCGCCCGAGAAACGCTCAATAGCACCGCCATCGGGCGTAGGCTCAAAGAAGGCGTCGTGTTTTTCGGCAGTTGAGCCGGTTAATGGCTGAAACCAGTGTGTGTAATGCGTGGCGCCCTTGCTCATGGCCCATGATTTCATGGCCGAAGCCACCTGTTCGGCCAGGTCGCGTGGAATGGGTTCGCCTTTATCAATGGAATTGATGATTCCCTGGTAGGCTTCGGAGGATAAATATTCCTTCATTTTCTTTTTATCGAAAACATTAGCGCCAAAAAAGTCGGAGATTTTTTGAGAGGGGAATTTTACCTCGGGGATGCTTCTTGTAAGCACCGCCTGCAAAGCCTGGAAACGGATATTGCTCATTGAAATTGATTTTGAATAGTGGTTCAGGTCAAAATTAAAATTATACTTTATTATATGCCGCAGTTTTTGAAATAAATATAATAAGTAATGTGTTCTGCCGAAAAAAAAATTAAAACTGGGCATTTTCTCATCCCTTTTCTGCTGATTTTTTATTTGGATGCGATTTTTCATGTAAAATGACACGTTTTTTAAGGAATTCTTATCAATAAATAGATTTTAATGTAAAAAATTAACCGAATGGCCGTAGTTAATATGTGTTGTTGTTATTTTATTGTTTTTGAATTATTAAAACTTCAAAAAATAGACGTTATTCAATATGTATATTGCAATTTTTATAAAAATGATGATTTTAATGTTAAATTATTGTTCATAAATTTTGATTTGTTAAAATTCATCCATAATTTCATAGAAATATTTATAAAAGACGATCATTTATTGAATATTTTATAAAAATTAAAGCGAATTTTAATAAAAATGAGCGCCAAATTATAAAAAGACAGATTTACCTATTAAAATATATCAATCAAACTAAATTAAACTAATCAAAACAATGAAAGTACAATCAACAAAGGACAGCCTACTCAGCTCGGTCCGACAACTGACCCGGGAAAAATGGAAATTAGGCGCAACTATTTTTGCCGGAAAGATGATAGGCCTGGCGCTTATCATATTTGCAATGATGTCTCTTCCGGGCATTTTCGGTACCAAAGCACATGCCGCCGCCGAAACTTACACCACGCATGAAACATCGATGATCAATACCGTAAATACTATTTGGACGCTGGTAGCGGCATTCCTGGTATTTGGTATGCAGGCGGGCTTTGTAATGCTGGAGGCGGGCTTTGCACGCAAACGCGAAACGGTTAACGTTTTAATGGAGTGCGTATTTGATACCTGTCTTTGTGGAATTTTATTTTACGCTGTTGGTTACGCGTTTATGTTTGGTCATGGTAACGGCTTTATTGGTTGGGGCGGTTTAGGATCTGACGGTAAAACCATTACTAACTGGTTCTTCTTACAAAATACACCTTTAACTTACGAGGCTACAGGTATTCCGATCCTGGCGCACTGGATATTCCAGTATGCATTTGCCGACACTTGTTCAACTATCGTTTCGGGCGCTATGATAGGTCGTACAAGTTTCCGCGGCGATATCCTTTACAGTATAGGTATTACCGGCTTTATCTATCCGATCATTGGTCACTGGGCGTGGGGTCCGGATGGCTGGTTGGCGCTGATGGGTACTGCCGGAAACTTCCTTCCTGCTTTAGGTCAGGGCTTCCGCGACTTTGCGGGCTCAACAGTAGTTCACACTATTGGCGGTATGGCTTCACTGGCAGGCGCAATTGTATTAGGCCCACGTTTAGGCCGCATATTTGCCCGCGATAATAAAGAAAAAGGCGGCTTGCCACCGGGACACAACTTATTAGTTGCCGCTGTGGGTGGTTTTATCCTGTGGTTTGGCTGGTACGGCTTTAACCCGGGGTCAACCCTTTCGGCTATGGACGGGCAAGGTATAGGCCGTGTTGCGGCTAACACTACTCTTGCTGCCTGCTCTGCCGGTTTTACTGCCATGCTTGCCGCTTTGTGGTGGGGCCCCACCAAAGGTAAATTCGACCTGGCATTTACCGTTAACGGTTTCCTTGCTGGTTTGGTAGCTATTACTTGCCCTTGTTACTGGGTTAGTCCGTTCGGCGCGTTGATGCTGGGCGCAGTTGCAGGCTTCATTGTATTCGGCGGCGTTTATTTGTTCGAATGGTTCCGTATCGACGATCCGGTTGGTGCCGTATCTGTGCACGGCCTTAACGGTATCTGGGGTACCTTATCATTAGGGTTATTCGCCAGCGGTCAGTTTGGCGTAACCGGTCCAACCGGGGCTGATAATTCTGCACCTGTTACCGGCCTGTTTTACGGCGGCGGTACGCATGTTTTGGCAGCGCAGGCGCTGGGTACCTTTACCATAGCTGCTGCGGTGTTTGCCATATCGTTTGTAATGATGTTCGTTATCAACAAACTACCAAACCCATGGAAATTACGCGTTGAAGAACATGGTGAGATAGGTGTAGGCGGTTTGGATGTATTCGATCACGGCATTGAAGTTTATCCACCGCAAGACGAAGAGGTTAGCCTGAGTGGTTTGTTCGAAACCGGCGCTAAGGTTACCGCTTAACAATATTCTATTACCCCTGCGCGGCCGGTTAGCAAACTCTGCTATTCCATCCTGCTGCAACCGGCCACGCAGGGGTTCTTTATAATCAATACCCTTTTACTGTTATATAATGCCTGGTCCAAAAAATCCAAAACGACCGGGGTGGAGAAAAACTATGCTTTAACAATTCAAATCAATCAAAAATCAATAATTCAATCAATCACAACTTTCGTCATGAAAAAAAAACTTTTACTCTCTTTTGTACTTGCCGCTGCTGCCCTCGTAACTTTTAAAGCTCAGGCAGCTACATCAATGCCGGCCGACACCGGTAAAACGGCAGCACCCGATCCGCCGCTGGTATTTTCCGGTTCAGTGGATACTTATTATAAAGCCGACTTCTCGGGCCATTCGAATATCCCTACCAGCTTCGCCAACGAAAATAACTCAGTATCAATAGGTATGATCGACCTGGCGCTGAAGAAAAAAGTTGGTAAGGCATCGTTCGTGGGCGAGCTATCTTTCGGCCCCCGCAGTAACCAATCGATCCCTACATCCGACTATCATATCCAAAATCTTTACGTATCGTACGACGTTACCGATAAATTTAACCTCACCGCCGGTTATATGGCAACCTTTATAGGTTATGAGGTGATTTCGCCGGCCGGCAATTTTAACTACTCAACTTCTTATCTGTTTACCAGTGGTCCGTTTCAGAACGCGGGTTTCAAAGCAACTTATGCCTTTAGCGATAAGGTGAGCCTGATGGCCGGCATCTTCAATAATAAATGGAACTACTATTCGTCACTGAGCACTAACGGCCAAACCTATGGCGACGTGTCGACCTTCGGCGCACAGCTAATGGTGGCCCCGGTAAAAGGCTGGACTGCTTATGTTAACCTGATCACCGGATCGTACTCCGGTACCGAGGTTGATTTAACCACAGCTTACCAAATAACCAGCGCATTTAAACTGGGCCTGAACGCTGCTACATTCTCTGCTCCGAATAACGGCGGCGGTTTTTCAGGCGTAGCCTTGTATCCGCAAATCGCCGTTTCGCCTGTGGTAACATTCGGCTTGAGGGGTGAATATTTCAAGGTGAAAGATGATGGCGGCGACGTGAAGGCCATTACCGTAACTTCGAATATAAAGGCCGGTCCGTTAACTATCATCCCTGAAGTGAGATTTGATACCAAGAGCGATAAGTTCGGCGCTGCCTTTACCGACAGCAATGGTTTGGCAACTAACCATGCAGGGCAGTTTTTGATAGCTGCAGTGTATGCGTTCTAAGCCTCGCCTAAATCCGCCCCTTCAGGGGAGGACTTGAAGAAGATAAAGGGTATTTAATCCTAATTTTTAAAAAAGCCGCTCCTTATAACGGGAGCGGCTTTATATTTATAACATGAAAAAACTGATTGTCTTTTTTACTTTTTTGCTGGCGGCGAATGCTGTTTTTGCGCAGAAGGATTCGCTGGCGTTTGATGAGAATAGCAAATATATTTATTACCAGGTGGTTTCACAGCCCGGTTTGGCTGCAGATACCTTATATGATAGGGCGTTGTACTTTTTTAAGACGGCGCATGCTGCAACTGGTTTGAGGCTGACGAGTGAAGATAAAGCAAGCGGTACATTAACCGGAACCGGCAGCTTTTTGGTTTCGAAAAAATCGCTGGTAACCTCGCACGAAGATGGTTCGGTATCTTTTACTATGCGGGTTGATGTAAAGGAGGGGAAATACCGGTATTGGCTCACGGATTTTGTGTTTAATCCTTATCAGCGTAACCGGTATAACAGTTATGAATCTGTGCCGGGGATTTTTATTCCGCTCGAGCACTCAGCCGGTAAGATAACGCCAAAGGATTTGAATGCTTACCTGGATGGCGTGCTGACAAGCAGCCGCAAAATAGGAGCGAAGCTTAAGGAGTACATGCTTAAAACACCGGCTGTTAAGAAAGCGGCTCCGGTGAAGAAGATCTCGACGAAGGATTGGTAGGAAAAAAAAGTCAAGAGCCGGGAAATTTTATTTTATATAGATACAATAGTTTGTGTCTTTGAACTGCGACGAAAATTTAGGGCATCCGGTTAGGAGACACACAGTATCTTGTCTCCACATAAAAAATGTCATAATTTGGTTTTTCAATAACCTGCGGAGGTACAAAAAAAGCAACGTTATCAGCGTTGCTTTTTTCTTTAGAGGAGGGTTATTTACAACTCCTCATCATGCTGGCTAACGTCCAACCCGATTAATTCTTCTTCAGGAGACACGCGCAGCTTGCTGATGAGGTCTGTTACTTTAAGCAAGATCATTGAACCAAAAAAGGCGAATACTGATACGCCAATGAGCGCAAGCACGTGAATAAAAAACAGATGTGTTTGGCCATAGTATAAACCGTTACCGGTGGTATTGGCAGAATTTACGTTCACATGCGCAAAAATACCGGTCATTAACATACCCACCATACCGCCAACACCGTGGCAGGGGAAAACGTCGAGCGTGTCGTCGATGCTGGTTGATGAACGCCAGATCACTACCAGGTTGCTTACTACTGCAGCAACAATGCCTACTATTAACGAGTGGGAAATGGTTACAAAGCTCGCTGCAGGTGTAATGGCTACCAGGCCAACCACCGCACCGATACACGCGCCCATAACGGATGGTTTTTTACCACGCAGCATATCGAAAAAGATCCAGGCAATGGCGGCGGCTGCCGATGCTGTTGTAGTGGTGCCTAAAGCGGTGGCGGCAAGCGTGCCTGAGCCTAAAGCAGAACCGGCGTTAAATCCAAACCAGCCAAACCACAGCAGGCCGGTGCCTAAAAGCACGTAGCTGATGCGCGCGGGCGCGTGAGCTTTATCTGTACGCTGTTTCAGGTAAAGGGCCGACGCTAATGCCGCCCAGCCTGCCGACATGTGTACTACCGTACCACCGGCAAAATCTAACACGCCGAGCTTAAAAAGGAAGCCGTCGGGGTGCCAGGTAGAGTGTGCAAGTGGTGCATATATAAAAATCATGAACAGGCAAAGGAATATAATATAAGAGTTGAAGCGGATCCGCTCGGCGAAGGCGCCTGTGATCAGCGCCGGAGTGATCACCGCAAATTTTAACTGGAACATAGCGAACAACACCAGCGGAATGGTTGGCGCCAGTTTCCAGGTGGCATTACCGAGCATGCCCTTCATCATAAAAAATGTTTTGGGATTACCTACGAAGCCACCCACGTCATCGCCGAAGGCAAGGCTGAAACCGAATATTACCCAAATAACGGTAATAACGCCCATGCATACAAAGCTTTGCATCATGGTAGAGAGTACGTTCTTTTTACTCACCATGCCGCCGTAAAAAAAAGCAAGTCCGGGAGTCATGATCAGTACAAGGGCGGTGCTTACCAGCAACCAGGCTGTGTCGCCGCTGTTGATCTGGCTGTCTTTAACGGTTACGGTTTCAACAGAAGGGTAGATGAGAGCCAGTATAACTACGATAATAAGTACGCCGAAGGGTATGAATTTTTTCATGTTTTAGTTTTTGGGAATAGAATAAAAGGAAAAGTGCTAGGTCTTCAGTATGAAGTCGGCTGCCCGGTTTACTTCTTTACCGGGGGCTAATGACCATCAACTAAAAATTAATTAATACCGTCCGGAGCCTAATCAATACCCCGGACGATATTAAAAACTAAATTAAAATTGCCGCCGGCGGGTAATCAGTCCACGGCGGATAGTGATTTACCTTTTTAATCTTACCAGAAATCGTGAAAGGGAAAAAGAATGAGCCTGCGGAAATGCGAAAGCCTGCTATTGCCCAGTCCACAGGTGAAATTGAGAAATTTAGCGCTGATGGTATGCGCTGCGGGGCGGTTATTTACGCCATAAGAAAACTGAACACTGCGATGCTGTGACGTATTTAATATCTTGGGAGCAGCATTAACTAATATAAATTCAAAATTGAATGGATTTAATGGGTGTTTATTTATAGATCCTTTAGTAAACGATAGTTTTTTTTCTGCTTTTGCTGAATTATTTTGATAAGAATGATTTTTATGCGATAAATATCCTGTTATTGTAAACAGAATACAGGTGGTTAATATTAAATATCTCACTCGCATGAAATAAAAATACTAATAATTTAATGAAAATGAATTTTTAATGAAGTTTTTTTATTTTTTTAAGCTTAATGTATTATTATTTACAACAGTTTTGATCTTAGTGACGAATTTCGATTGAATCTTCTACTAAACGACAAGTTTTTGAATAATTAAAGACACCAGGTATTACCCTTTTAAAGACTTTTATGCCTATTGTTACTTTACGCGAGATGAACGCAGAGGCATTAATGTAATAGTATCAGCGCATAGTCTAATATAAAACAGGATATAAGGCCTCTGCTACTGCCTGGGACAACGGCAGGGAAAATAAACGAAAAGTGATTAGCGCACATTTTAAGCAGGATTCCGCACTTACCCCGCCTCAACGCGCCTATTTTAAAATACACTTTGTTGCATTTGATTGCAAATATTGCAATCAACTAAACTTTTAATTATAAAAATACACATTGTTGCATTTGTTGTATTGAAATAATCCTAAAAGTAACAATGTTGCAATAAATGATTTTGTGATAACGTTATTATATAAAATTAAATTTCAATCGCTATGCTTATCTCAAAATTTGATTTGTACAGGAACGAGTGGCTCGATCTTGTATTCGATGACCGTAACAAGAGTTACGGCGCTTACGACTTAAGGCTACACTATGCCAAAACCATGACAAAGGCAATGGGAATTACCTTTTTGTCGCTGGCTGTTGTTTGCGGGGCCGTTTACTTTGTGAATTCGCAAAGAGAAATTGTTCACCACACGATTGTTGATGTCACGCCGCCTGTTACACCTCCCGTTCAGCCTCCGGTTAAGAAAATTGAGAAACAACCCGCACCGGCGCATTCCAAACCTTTGCCGGTTAAACAGGTAGAAACCATAGCTAATCCGCCGGTGGTTGTTGCGCCAGACAATGTTGCGAAAGATCCTGTTAAGAACGATGACCTTCAAGGTAAAGCTGTTGGCCCGGTTACGCTTCATGGAACCGGCGGCGATAATATAGATGTGCCAAACCCGGGGCCGGGGACTACACCGGCTGTGGATGTTTCGGTGCATACAATTGATGGTCTCGATGTTATGCCCGAACCCGTTGGCGGTGCCGGTGCCTGGGCGAAATTCCTGAATAAAAATCTTCGTTTCCCAGCCCCTGCACAGGAAGAAGGGGTGAGCGGCAGGGTGTTACTGAGTTTTATTATTGAGAAAGATGGTACGCTTTCAAATATCACTGTTGACCGGCCTGCAGGCCACGGCTTTGATGAAGAAGCCTTACGTGTGCTGAAACTCGCCAAGGCCTGGAATCCCGGCAAGCAGAACGGGCAGCCGGTGAGGGTGAAATATTCTATTCCAATTAATTTTCAATTAGCAGAATAAACTGAAGTAAACTAAACCGGGCACAGTTAAAAAAAGCTGGTTTTACAAGGTGGTTGGTAATGCGATAGTGATAATGGTTTCAGACCGGTTTTATGGGATAACTTAAAGGTAAACTCTTTAGGTTGTCCCTTTTTGTTTTTGAAAGCCAGCGCATATTATTCTTTTGTATTTTTATTCGACTATAATTCTATGAAGCGTTTGATTTTATTTTCACTCTTGTTTGGTGGGTGCTTGCGTTATGCTTCAGCGCAAGATTGCTTAGGAACAAACACAGAAGAAAAGAAGATTTTAAAAGTGATTAATTCGCTGCCGGAAGTTGTAGGAGAGAATAGTCGCCGAAAGAAAGATCACATAGAAGATTATGTGAAAGCTTATATTCAAATCCAACCCAATACAAAGGATAAGTTTTACATGGTAACAATCAGTGAAGAGAAACACGGACGACTATTTACTTATGATTGGTACAAAGTTTACACGGGTACTTACGAAATTAAGCACTACGACATGATTGAAGGTGAAACCCTATCGCTTTCGGATTGGCGTCGGAAGCATAAGCGGCATCAATAAAGTATTTCCCGATGCAACGGGGAAATTCGTTAATGTCCTACGTAGAGATTGCTTCGTGCCTCGCAATGACGCGCGAATAGGGGCCTCGTGTCTTTGCTTTCAGCTTTCGCCTTTAACCTTTTACCCAACTTTCCTGCTTTTTTCTTACCTTTGCGCATCCTTTCAATAAAACTACATTACATTGGAGCACCAGGAATTAACCACCGTTGAAACCGCCAAAGATTTAGGCTTACTACCCGAAGAATTTGAACGCATAAAAGAGATATTAGGGCGCGTGCCCAACTTTACCGAACTGTCTATTTTTTCGGTGATGTGGAGCGAGCATTGCTCGTACAAGAACTCCATTACCTGGCTTAAAACATTGCCGAAGGATGGTCCGCGGATGCTGGCGAAGGCCGGTGAAGAAAACGCCGGACTGGTTGACCTGGGCGGTGGCATTGGCTGCGCGTTCAAGATCGAATCACATAACCACCCCTCGGCTTTGGAGCCTTACCAGGGTGCGGCTACAGGTGTTGGCGGTATTAACCGTGATATTTTTACAATGGGCGCGCGTCCTATTGCGCAACTGAACTCACTTCGCTTCGGCGATTTGAACCTTGACCGTACCAAATGGCTTATTAAAGGTGTGGTAAAAGGCATCAGCCATTATGGTAATGCTTTTGGCATCCCTACCGTTGGCGGTGAGTTATTCTTTGACGAATGCTACAATGTTAATCCGCTGGTAAATGCATTTTCGGCAGGTATAGTTAAAGCAGGTGAAACTGTTTCGGCAACCTCTTATGGTGTTGGAAACCCGGTTTACATTGTTGGTTCGGCAACCGGTAAGGACGGTATCCACGGCGCGGCTTTCGCATCTAAAGATATTACCGAGGATTCTGTGAACGATTTACCGGCTGTTCAGGTTGGTGACCCGTTCCAGGAGAAATTGTTGTTAGAGGCTACGCTCGAAGTGATCAAGACCGGAGCCGTAATTGGTATGCAGGATATGGGTGCCGCAGGCATTATCTGCTCTAACTCCGAAATGTCGGCCAAGGGCGAGCATGGGATGAAGATCTGGTTAGATCGTGTGCCGATGCGCCAGGAAAATATGAAGCCTTACGAGATCCTGTTGTCTGAATCGCAGGAACGTATGCTGATCGTAGTTGAAAAGGGCCGCGAAAAAGACGTAGAAGCTGTATTTGATAAATGGGACCTGAACTGTGCTATTATAGGTGAGGTGACCGATACTAAACGCCTTGAATATTATGTGAATGGCGAACTGGTTGCCGATGTTCCTGCCGATGATTTGGTTTTAGGCGGCGGGGCTCCGGTTTACACCCGCGAATATCGTGAGCCTGCTTATTTTGCAGAAAATCAGAAATTTAAGATCGAAGATGTTGAAGAACCGGCTGATTTGATAGCCGTTGCCGAGCATTTGATAGGTCATCCTAATATTGCATCGAAACGCTGGGTAACAGACCAGTACGATTCGATGATCGGTACATCAACCATGACCACCAACCGCCCGAGCGACGCTGCCGTGGTTGCTGTGAAAGATACCGATAAGGCTATCGTAATTACCGTTGATTGTAATTCGCGCTATGTGTATGCCGATCCTGAAAAAGGAACGTCTATTGCCGTTGCAGAGGCTGCGCGTAATATTACCTGCGCGGGCGGTGAGCCTGTGGCGATAACCAACTGCCTTAACTTTGGTAATCCGTATATTCCTGAAGTTTACTGGCAATTTGTTGGCGCCATTAAAGGCATGGGCGCGGCTTGTACCAAGTTCGAAACCCCGGTTACCGGCGGTAACGTGAGCTTTTACAATCAATCGTCAGACGAAGGCCCTGTATTCCCGACACCAACCATTGGTATGCTTGGCGTTATGGATAACCTCGATAACCTGATGACATCAGACTTTAAACAGCCGGACGACCTGATTTACCTGATCGGTGAGTCGGTGAATGATATTGCTTCATCGCAATACCTGGCATCATACCACAAAATATTAAAAGCGCCTGCTCCTTATTTTGATCTTGATAAAGAGTATGCCATGCACCAGGTGGTAAAGCAGCTGATTCAGCATAAAGTTATCCAGTCGGCACATGATGTGGCTGATGGTGGCTTGTATATAACCCTGGTTGAATCTGCAATGCCGAATGGCTTAGGCTTCGCGATAGATTCGGACGACAGCATCCGTAAGGACGCTTTCCTTTTCGGTGAAGCGCAAGGCAGGGTAGTGGTAAGCGTTGCCCCGGTCGATGAGGAGCGTTTCATTGAAATGATGGCTACCAGCGAGGTTGAATTTAGTCAGCTGGGTACCGTGAGCAATGGATTCTTCCATGTGGATGGAGAATTGTTTGGCCATGTTACTGATGTGAAGATGGTTTATGACAATGTGCTTCACGAGGTGCTGGGAGCGTAAGAATATTATCTTTATCCTCACGTTGTCATTTCGGGCGATAGCGGGAAATCTTAGACGTTAATGCATTTGCGCTAATTTCGCTCGTATACGATCTCTCACTATCGTTCGAGATGACAAAAAAGGAAAATATGCTTAAACTCAACCGTATACATCATATCGCCATCATCTGTTCGGATTATCAAAGGTCCAAACATTTCTACAGTGAGATACTCGGTTTAAAAATAGTTCGTGAAGTTTATCGCGAAGCACGACAATCATACAAGCTTGATTTGGAAGTGGGAAACCAATACCAGATCGAGCTTTTTTCATTTCCCGACCCGCCCGAAAGGCCGTCGCGGCCGGAAGCGGCCGGTTTGCGTCACCTTGCATTTGAGGTAGATGATGTTGAAGCGGCTGCCGCATACATCAGCAGTTTTAATATGCACGTGGAGGCTATTAGAATTGACGAATTTACGGGCAAGCGATTTACTTTCTTTGCCGATCCGGATGGGTTGCCTATAGAGTTTTATGAGCGATAACGTTTCTGAAATAGCTGCGTAAAGCCTTCTCATTTCCCTACCTTTACCTCATGTTCCGCTTTAAGCAATTCGATGTAGATCAAACCGGGTGCGCCATGAAAATTAATACCGACGGCGTGCTGCTTGGCGCGATGGCAACTGCCGGGAATCCCGCTAAGATACTGGACATAGGTACCGGAACGGGTGTTATTGCATTGATGCTGGCACAACGTTACCTATCGGCAAAAATCGACGCCGTTGAGATAGATGTACAAGCCGCCGCAACAGCAGCACGCAATTTCGAAAATTCCCGGTTTAAAATGCAATGCAGCATTCATCCAACCAGCATTGAGACTTTCTTTGACGAACACCTTAATGAAACATTTGACCTAATTGTATCCAATCCGCCGTTCTATATAAATACATTAGAATCGCCGGAGGCAAAAATAAATGTGGCCAAGCATACGGAAGTTGGCTTTTTCGAAGGGTTGATGAAAGATATCTCGGAATATCTATCCCGGGATAACGGGGTGTGCTGGCTCATATTACCTATAAATACAGCTGCCGAAGTAAAAATACTCGCGGCTTTGCATCGGCTTGAACTTCAAAAAACCATCCTGATCAAATCATTCAAAGAATCGCAGCCGCACCGTGAAATTGTACGCTTCGGTTTTAGCGGCGATATTGAACAATCAGCCGAACTGGTGATTTATGAAACTCCGGGCGTTTACACAGATGCTTATAATAATCTGCTCAAGCCATATTTTCTAAACTTTTAACATGACCAAGATTGGCCTTATATCAGACACCCACAGCTATCTCGACGATGCCGTATTCAGGCATTTTGAAAATTGCGACGAGATTTGGCACGCCGGCGATATCGGCCTGATAGAAGTTGCCGAAAAGCTGGCCGCGTTTAAGCCGTTTAAAGCAGTTTATGGTAACATTGATACTACCGATGTGCGCACCGTTTATCCCGAGCATTTACGATTTAATTGTGAGCAAACTGATGTGTGGATAACACACATTGGCGGATATCCGGACAGGTATAGTCCGCTGGTTAAGCCGGAGATCTATAATAATCCGCCGAAGCTGTTTATCTGCGGGCATTCGCATATTTTAAAGGTGATCTATGACAAAAAGATCAATTGCTTGCACCTTAACCCCGGCGCGGCGGGCAAGCAGGGCTGGCACAAGGTGCGCACACTGATGCGCTTTGCCATTGACGAGGATAAGATAAAAGATTTTCAGGTGATAGAATTAACTGGGAGATGAGGTGAGTCATTTAGGGCATTTGCCATTGCCTTCTGACGTCATTGCGAGGAACGAAGCAACCTCTGCGCAGGACGATCAAAAGCATTACGCCCAATCGTACAAGATGTTGCCGGCTGTATTCTCTCCACAAAGCGTTCCACTTTTGATTAGTGAGTATAGAGATTGCTTCGTTCCTCGCAATGACGCGCGGGGTGAGAATCAACCAATTTACAACAAATTCACTTTCGCGTTTTCCACTTCAAAAACAGAATCGATTAACAGTCCCGGTTGTTTACCTGCTGCTACGGCAAGCTGATCGCAGCGTTCATTTTCGGGATGCCCGTTATGCCCGCGTACCCAAACGAATTTGATTTTATGCAGCTTGCTTATTTCGAGGTAGCGCAGCCAAAGGTCTTTGTTTTTTTTACCGGCGAAACCTTTTTGCAGCCAGCCATGAACCCAACGTTTTTCTATAGCATCGATCACGTATTTGGAATCAGAAAAGATGGTCACTTCCTGGTTGGGGCTTTTGAGTGCTTCAAGGCCTTTGATAACGGCCAGCAGCTCCATGCGGTTGTTAGTGGTTTTGCGGAAGCCTTCAGAAAGTTCTTTATAGTGTTTGCCCGAGCGCAGGATCACACCGTAACCGCCGGGACCGGGGTTGCCGCTGGATGCGCCGTCTGTGAAAATTTCAATCATTCGTTGTTAGTCCATAGACGATGGTCGGTAGACCATAGCCAGGATTCAAAAATAGTAAACATTGAGTTTACCGGCAGCTTTATCTGAAATGAATTTTCTATGGTCTATGGACTATCGTCCATGGACTTAATCCACTTTCTTCACCTTCAGCCTCAACGAATTGCCAATCACCACCACATCAGAAAAAGCCATAGTGAATGCGCCGATCATGGGGTTGAGGAAGCCGAACGCCGCCAGCGGGATGGCAACAATGTTATAGGCAAATGCCCAAAACAGGTTTTGCTTGATGGTAAGCAACGTATGTTTACTGATCTGTAGAAACTTTGTAACCGTTTGCAGATCGGTGTTTAATAGTATCACCCTTGCTGATTGGATGGCGATCTGGCTGGCATCATTCATAGATACACCTACGTCGGCGCGGGTAAGGGCGGGGGCATCGTTAATGCCGTCGCCTATCATTATGGTTTTGCCTTTTTGAAGATAAATATCAATCACCTTCAGCTTTTCGTCGGGCAGTTTTTCGGAATGGATATCGGTTATTCCGATAGCTGCCGCCACTTTTTTGCAGCGACTATCCTTATCACCACTAAGGAGCACCGGCGTAATATTCATTTTTTTAAGTTGGGCGATGAGGGCGGCAGCGTCGGGTTTAATCTCGTCGTCGATAGCGATCCGGGCCGCCAGCTTTTGATTTTTATAAAGAGAGATGTTGAACCCGGTTTCGTCGGCCGATTTGCCGGAACCGAGAAAATAATGGTTACCCTCCACGTCTTCGGCACGCATACCGAGACCCTTCTCTTCTTTTACAGATTTTATGATGACTTTAATTTGCGGCAGCGGTCTCAGTTCTTTCACCAATGATTTGGCGATGGGGTGGTTAGATCGTTCTTCTATCGCCACGATAATGCCCCTGATCTGTTCCTCGGTTTCTGCACCTTCTATTTTAATGTCGTTTACACGGAATTTTCCGGTGGTTAAGGTGCCGGTTTTATCGAACACTACGAATTTGGTATTGGCAACAGCTTCTACCGTATCGCCGCCTTTAATCAGTACGCCATTCTTGGCAGCACGACCCAAGCCTACCATCACCGCAGTAGGTGTAGCCAGCCCCATAGCGCAAGGGCACGAGATTACCAGCACCGCAATGGCATTCATCAATGCAGTTTGCAGGGCAGTATGAGCTATAAAATAAGTGATGCCGAATGTAATGAGCGAGATCAGGATGACAGCCGGAACGAATATAGCGGCAACCTTATCGCCCAACTTTTGTACGGGCGGCTTAGCGGCCTGCGCCTTTTTCATCAGCTCGATGATTTGCGAGAGGACGGTGTTGGAGCCGGTCTTAGTAGCCAGCATCCTGAAGTTGCCGTGCACCACAATGGTGCCACCAATTACAGAGGCGTATTTGCCTTTTTCTACGGGGAGGCTTTCGCCGGTAAGCATACTTTCGTCAACCGACGCGTCGCCCGAGAGGATTTCACCATCAACCGGGATCTTATCGCCCTGGTTTACCTGTAAGGTATCGCCGGAACGTACTTCCTTGGCACTGATCACTTCGATACCGCCGTTTATTACCCGGTTGGCAGTTACCTGCTGAATCTTAACCAGGTCTTTCACCGCCGAGGTGGTTTGGGCTACCGACCGCTTTTCGAACACGTTGCCCAACAGCACCAGTGTAATAATGGTGGCGCAGGTTTCATAAAACTGGTATTGCTCGCCCAAATGCTGCAAGGTTCCCACCAAACTGTAAACAAAGGCGGCAGTCGACCCGGTAAAGATGAGCACATCCATATTGGGCACGCCGCCACGGAGCGAATTGATGGCGCTTTTGCCAAAATGTATGCATCCCACAAAAAAAACAGGGATACAAAGCGCCAGCTGAACTATGGGATTATGCAGGAAATGCCAGGGCAGGATCATGTGCAGCAGCAACGGAGCGGTAAGAATGGCGCAGAAAATGAATTTGTTCTCTACCTTTTCATAAAACGGCGTGACCTGCGTAGCCGGGTCATCCACCACCTTAAAGCCGAGCCCCTCGATGTCTTTAATAATATCGGGAAGTGCGATAGCGCCGTCGTCTGAAAATTTGACCTCTTCGGAGGCGAAATCCACGAGAATATTGTGCAAGCCCTTCTTCTCCAAAAGCTTATGTACCGACAGGGCGCAATTATTACAATGCATCCCGGTTACGTTCAATTCAACTAATTGCTCTGCCATGTTACAAAGCTACCTATTAATTAAAATGGGTCTAAATAAAAAGGGTAAGGCGATTGTAATTTCTACGATAGGGTTGAAGCACAGGCTGTTTCAATAAATAAAAAAAACGTTTTGGAAATAGTCGGGGAATTCCTATTTTTGCAGACTCCAAAACGGTAGGTATAGCTCAGTTGGTTAGAGCATCGGTTTGTGGTACCGAGGGTCGTCGGTTCGAGCCCGATTACTTACCCTTCAATAGAAAAAGGCCTCTTCCTAAGAGGCTTTTTTCTATTTTTATCTTCTTGTAATTCTTTGTTTTTAAGGTAGATAATAGCAGATGCAGCGTTCATTGTAGTGGTTCGATATATTTCTCCGTCATAAATAAGTGGGCCGGTAAAAATTGTCTCTAGTAAATACCTTTTTGCTTCAATATTGACTCTTTTATAAATGTAGGGGAGATTGCAAAGCATTTCCATTACATTTTGCGATAATTCCCGAATATTGATTTTCCCTTCAAATTGTTCTTCAAACAATGTTAACTGCATTCTTAAAGCGCTAGTTTTTTCTGCATAATCAGCCTTTATAGCTGTAAAATCAGTAATATCAATGCTTCTATCGAGTAATAATTCCCTGGCGCGAATAATCTTATCATCTAATTTATTCAATTGTTCGGTGCATTTTTTTCGTTCACTGATTATGTTTTTTCTTGATTTAACATAAGCCCCGGCTATATTTTCTATCAAATCATGTTGGTCGTCTTTGTTTAATTTAAATAGCCTTAATTCTTCGAGGAAATGCGTATTTAATTGTTTGGCATTAAATCTTATTTTACATGGTGAGTTGCAATGATAATAAGCTACATGTGTATTGCGGCCTTTTGAGGCACTGCCTGTGATTTTTCTTCCACAATCCGGACATTGTAAGAAGCCCCGTAGTTGTAAATCATCAGGAGTAGCAATTGCCGATCTTTTCGGCTTGAGATTGCCTTTAAGCATATCCTGAACTTTATTAAATGTTTTTTCAGAAATCAATGCTTCATGTAGGCCTCTAATTTCCTGTTCTTCTTCATCTTTAAAGGCCTTAACCTTGATTTTGCCACAATAAATAGGATTTCGTATGGTTCTGTAAAAGTTACTGATGCTGCAGTTAAGCCCTAATATTCTTGATCTCCTGTAAATCTCCGAAATTGAAAAAATGCCCTGCGATAATTCATTAAAAGCCCGTTTAATAACGGTTGCGTAAGGCTCTTGTGGCGTAATATATTTCTTACCATCCTCAGAGATCTTATTCTTATAGCCTAAAGGGGCTTTTCCCGCCCAATGACCTTCTTTTTTGGCACGTCTAACGCCCATTTTTGTATTTAAACCCCGGCGTTCATTTTCGATTTCAGGGGCAGCAAGATATAATGCCAACATTAATTTATTCTCCGGTATATTTAAATCGAGGGGCTGTTCAACCGCATGTGGATTTGTTCCAATATTTTTTAAATTAGCTATCATTTGATAGGCTTCTCCTGTATTTCTACTGAATCTGTCCCACCTGGTAAACATGAGAAGAACAGGTTTCTGTTTTCGCAGGTAGGTAATCAACTTAGCCCATTCGGGTCTTTTAAAATTCTTTGCCGAGTAATCTTCCGTGAAAGTCTTTAAAATATTGATGCCATTTAGATTACAATAACTTGTTAAAATCTCTTGTTGATTTCTTAAAGAATAGCCTCTCGAAGCTTGTTCTTCAGTGCTCACCCGAACATATAAAACCGCTGTTTTCATAAATTTACGTTTTATTGAAAATTTATGCTTCGGATATTTGATTAATAAAACAAGAATAAAATATTGTGGAGTAAAAAATACTCTAGTAGAGAAGTTATTTAGTTATTCACTTAAAAATTTGACAAATAAAATTAATTATAGTCGATACCTGCATATGGTTCATGTTCAATTCATTAATTCCTGTAGTAAACTTTATGAATGCGGTATATTTGTAAAATATTAAATTTATAAAATATTGACGCAGAAACCTTCCTTTATCACAGTATGTCCTATAAAGGCTCTATAACCACGCAAATCCGCCCGCTTAAATTCGCTTTTATAATCGATTATGGCGACTTTACGCAATTACAAAGAGCGATAAATTTATCCTGTACAATTTGGGGCGGCACATTCTGCCCTATTTTACCTGTTCATAAAAGGAAATCGAAAAACTGGGGTCGTAAGCATGACAATGCCTCTACTGTCTCCGTACTAAAAGGTTACCTTGAGGCATTTGACCCTGACATCATTGTCAAAATAGCGGACGCCATTCCGGAAGAGGTGCAGCAAAGCGGTACGATCATTATTAATGAAAATGAGTTATGGAAACAACATAACCTGCAATATTTGCGGTCGGAATATGGCATCGGTATATTTGAAATACTGAATAAGGTCTTTGAAGAATTCTTTAGGTTTTCGGCAAAATATCCGGTCAAGATTCATCTGCCACAATTCGACGGTAAATATGCTGTTTTCTGGAATAGTGTACTTGGCAGTTATCCCAAACTTGCCGAAGATTTAATTATACGGCATTTTGGTGCGGAGTTGGAAATCAGTGAGTATAAAAGCGATATGGAAGCCATGTCATTGTTATTTGACAATGATGCCTTGTTTCCTCGCCGATTGACACAGCAGTTTCTCAAACAACGGCGAAGAAGTGGCTTTAGGGAGCATAATTATTTATTGATCGTGGATGCGACTAAGTTCGAAGATATCATAGATTATTGGAATTTGCGCGCCTGTGGCCGGAATGTGATCGCAGTGCCGATGCAATGCTTCCAAAATGACGCGGTCAGAAAAGCAGCCGTTCATTTCCTAGTGGAGAATTTCAAACCATTGAGCGGGAATTCGGATGTTTTTAGCTATACAACTGTCATCCCGTCACTGAATGTACCACAAAATGCCGCTGAAAATTTTATCAGTTCACTTGAGGCTGAAAAACTGGTCACTATTCGCGGTTACAATCATGTTGCAGCCTTTCAATATTGGTACCCCAGGATTTGGGATGAATGGGCTAGGGACAAAGATGGTATTGTTTGCGACGATTTTTACTATCAGGAGAAAGAAATGCATATCGATCATATTGAAAATGCAGAGGTCTATTATGATACGTTTTTGCCTGATTTCCTTGATAAAAAAAATTATTATAGCAATGCTGCCTGTGCAAATGAAATTAATATTACCATGTACAGTTCTTCACGATACGTGGCAGAGGTTTTTCCGCGAGCGTCCGGTCGTAATTATATGCAGGCTATTGGAAGTTTTACAGCCTTGCGGAAACAATGGCGGATAGGAAAAAACGGAATGGTCAGACTTGTCAACTATCCGCGGCATGAACGATGGGATCTTCCAGATGCAGAGCGTATCTTTTTTGCCTGGCTGAAAGATATGGGTTATGCGCCTCAATTATCCGTTCCGGGTCTTATTGCCAAAAGACTTTTTGAAATACTGGAGGGGTATGTGAATATATTAGCGGATGAGCGTCTGCTTAAATTATTGGAATATTTGAATGGAGGCGCTTCGGACTTGATCGGTAAAGGAAGGCCTGTGAAAGGCGATCCTATCATTCACCAAGAGCGGGAGATGGATTTTGGTGAATTACGCAGGCGACTAAAAACGGCTTATGATACCGATGGTCTACTCGAATACCTTGTTGAGAAAAAGGTCTTTCAGGTCGGTTTAAAAGTCAAATGCCCACATTGTTTCCGTGACTCTTGGTACGCAATGGATAAGTTACAGACAGAGCTTAGCTGTAAACTTTGTCTGAACCATTTTCCCGCTACGGGTACGGTTGAAAAAGGTAAATGGTCCTATAAAACGGCAGGCCCTTTTAGTATACCACAATTTGGCTCGGGTGCTTATTCGGTGTTGCTGGTATTAAAGCAACTTAATAGTTCAAGTTTAAATTTTTTAAAAACGACGCCTGTATTGAGCTTTACGGCCAAAAACTCAATTAAAGAGGAATTAGAAGCCGATTTTGCCATGTTTTGGGAAGAATCAAAATGGGGTGAAAAGCGAGAAGGTATTCTTTTTGGCGAGGCCAAAACATTCAATGAATTTAAGGCTAAAGACTTTGACCGGATGACTAAACTTGGCCGGCAATTCCCTGGAAGCGTATTGGTATTTGCAACATTACGAAAGAAAATTACGGCCAAGGAGTTGACCCAATTGAAGAAAATTGCAGTGAAAGGCGGAAAATATTTCAAGCACGAGATGCCATTGAACCCAGTCCTTATTTTAACTGGAAATGAGTTGTTATCTCAGGAGGAAATTCCATGGTGCTGGCAGGAACAAGGAATAAATGTCAATGAATTAAATCACCAAGGACTTTTGGAAATTTGTCAGGCTACACAAAAAATTTACCTTGACTTGCCCTCATGGCAGCAGAATTGGACCTTCCCCGCGAAAAAATCTCGCCCGAACTCAATAACAGTTGACAAACCACAACTGGATCAGTAATAGTAAATTCCGTAGGCGTTGACTGTAATTCCGGGCGCTATTTCTTTATATTGTGTAAATGAACTTTTAAATGTATTTGAATGTTAGGTCGTAAGCACGATCAAAGTTTTGCATAATACATTGTCGATTTTTGGAATAAATGCTCAATGACTTTCTCGTAGTAAATACCAAATGTGGCATATATGGAAAGCAACTCTGTTTTAAAGAAATGTAAAATTTACAGCCGTTAAGTTGTGAAATAATTTGGTAATTTCACGTTCCGCGAATCATGGAACCTATATACTTAAACCCCTCACAAATTTCTGCGCTAAATACGCAAGCTGCCGACCCGATTTGGCAGTATCCTATAGTGGCAATGGGGCATAAAAATTGGTGTAGCATTTTTAAAGTATCTACTGCTGGCCTCATCCATTTTTATGGAAATACGCATACAGGCTGGCAGCATATTATTGAGCGGCATGGGTATTATTCACAAGAACTTTATTTCGGGGACGGAAGTTTGAGTAACCCGAGTAAATTTCCGCCGGGAGGTATACCTGTATTCGATTGGTCACGAATAGCTGATGAAATATTTGTCAATGGAAAAGTAGACCAACGTCCACATCAAGATGAAAGTTTATTTACCAAATACAAAGGTGCGTGCGATGGCATGGAATTCAGCCTGATCCTCTATCGTGGAACCAGGATTGTGCATTCGCTATATCCTAAAAAACATATGGTGCCAGGCATTAAAAAACCAAAGACCGGTGATTTACGGCGCGCATTTAAATTAATAACTGCTGCAAAGAATATAACAGCAGACTGGCTTGTAGTGAATGTGCCTTACATCGATTTTAGGATGATTGTTCGTTATATCTTGATTTTTCGGATCGACTTGCACGATGGCACTGGACAGGCACATTTGCAGGTAAACGCAAAGGATGGGCGTCCATTGTATTGTTGTTATACGTTAGCACCCTTAACGGTGACGCTCAAGCGGGAAGACGTAATGTCGGAAACTATTGAATTTACGCGTTTTGTCAACACACTGGGAAGATTCGACGACCTTTCTACACTGGAAGAAGTGATTATGCAAATAGAGAACCAAATGTGAACCTCTATAATGGAATTAGAACTAAAACAAATGCGTTAAAATGATTTAATTTATGCAGTTAATTTATCTATGGGTACTGGAGTTTCGTAATATCCGTGACCAAGGTTTCAATTTTTCTTCGAAATTCCTGATCAGCTTTGACTCCAGAAAAGGCGATTTGCAAATTCGGGACAACCCGAACTATATGCCATTCTTTTTTGGGGAGGCAATCAGCGATGTTACGGGTATTGTAGGTGAGAATGCGGCGGGCAAAACGAACCTGTTGGAGCTTATCAGCTATGTAATGGACGGTGGCAATACACGTGTTGCCTTACCTTTTCTGCTGGTTTTCGAGACCACAACCGGCATACAGGTACAGACCTATGAGTTAAAAGAACCCAACGTTAACCGGGCAGTGACCTTCGCAAAATACCCGTCACAGCAAAAACAATTGGAGACGGTTTACTTCAGTAATACTTTTGATGGCAGGCGACACGACTTTGGCAAAACGGTGCACGACTTGTCCAGCAACGGTTTGTTATACGGCAACAGTTTTCGTGAAAATATCCAAACGAGCCTAAAGCGGGAAGTGCAGGGCCAGATACATTTTTTAAGAGGGCAGGTTTACCGCTCGATGAATGCCGAGGGATTAGATATCAAGCCGGCCTTTGTACAATTTATTTCGCCTATCTGGGAGAACATCTATAGCCGGGCCAAAAGTTTCGATCAGCTCGTTGGCAGTACACTGAACAGCGACTTTAATGAATTGAGCGCTTTTTGTAAACATTTCCGTTCGGAATTCAGCCGAAGGACGGTTGAAAAGCCGCTACTGCAGTATACCGCCTTTTTATTGTTGCTGGATTTTCTTTGTAACGAAATGATACTGGAGGCCAACGGACAACGCAGGCCCTCAGAGAAAAAGGTGCTGGAGAAAGAACTTAAAATGCTGGATCTGAAATCACTTGCTATTTCCTCGCCCATGGAAATATTTGAGCGGATTACCGGGCCGATAGCTTTGTTTATCGATGCCAGTTACCCTCACACTTTTGAAAAATTCAAGTTTCTGCATGAACTGAAGAATTTCGAATTCCCTGCGCTGCCCTGGGGTTCCGCAGGTACCTATTCGAACCGCAAATATGAGTTCCGCGCGCCGATGACTGAGGAGACGCAACGCTTTGTCAGCGGCTATCTGAATGCATCGACCCAGCTTAACTTAAACTACAACATCGAATGGCCCGGTATCAGCGCAGGGCAAAAAGCCTTCCTGGTGATGTTCAGCCGTTTTTACGAGATTTCGGGACAGGTAAAAGCGGACAACTTACTGTTGATGATCGATGAGGGCGATCTGTATTTCCATCCCCGCTGGCAGGTTGAGTTTCTGTCGCAAATGCTGCGCACTTTACCTTTATTGTTCCCGGGCAAGAAACTGCAGCTGATCCTAACCACGCACTCGCCTTTTTTAGTATCTGACCTGACCAAGAGCCACCTTATTTTCCTGCGTAAGCGAGGCAACAAATGCCAGGTGGTACCTGCCGAGGAAATTGAAGGGGAAACTTTTGGCGGCAATATCGGCGAGCTTTACCTGCACGCATTTTTCTTGCAGGGACACCTGATCAGCGATTTCGCTGCGGATAAGATCCGAAGGCTTTTGGAAAAGATCAAAAGCGGTAAGGAACAATTATCCGGGGCCGACCAGGCGCTTGCCGATCAATTGGGCGACCGGCTTATCCGTTACCAGATCAAACAACTGCGCGATGATAAAAATTGATGATCACGCAGCCAATTTGGATACACTGGCTAATGCACATTATGAGACGGTAAACCCAAGAAACCAGCCTAGGCGCGGACAAGCGTTAGGCGACTATAACCACTGGTCGCTGGTACGCCGCATAGAAAGAGCGCGTGCGGCTTCAGTCGGGCAAAACGAAGTTAATTTCTGGAATTATTTATTGGATAACCATGAAGCGAACCTGAAACTGCTTATCTCAGGGCGCCCCAAGGTATTAAAAGCCCAGATTGACGCTATTGAACAGCAGTTTACCCGCGCTTTGTTTTGCAATGACATCAGCTATACCCAAGCCGAACTGACGGCCTTTGGTTTGCAGGTACAAGAGGCTTTTGCCTATGAAGCGCTTTACCGCTCTAAGAATATCTGCGTAACAAACTTTCGCTCGTTTAACTTAAAGCATTGTCCTTACTGTAATGTTTTCCCGGTCCAAGTTGTCAGTTTCCAGAACCTGCAAGGTGTCACGAGGCATCAGGCCCTGCACCAGTTGGATCATTTTTACCCACAATCCCGGCATCCTTATCTCGGGCTTTCTTTTTTTAACATGGTGCCGGCGTGCTGGGCCTGTAACGCGGTCTTTAAATTGCAAAAACGTTTTGCAGTCGACACTCATTTCAACCCTTTTGATCATCGCCTGGATGAAGAGTTTGAGTTCAGGTTGAACACCTTAGTTCCGCAGAGCGAGGCAGAGCTTATCTTCCGCCGAGAATGGCGGGACGGAAGGGCCTACAGTGAGCAGGCATTGGTAGATTTTCAAATCATGACACGTTATAATGAAAGTGGTAAGTCCAACATATTTGACATGATCCAGTATTTACGGAATTATGGACCGGATGTGTCCCTGTCACAGATGCAGCAGGTTCCGGGGCTTTACGCTAATAAATTGGCACAACACGATAGTTTGCTGAAGGCTATGGGCATTCCTGCGCAGACTAACACGATCAATGATTACCACTTAGGCAAACTTAAGCGGGATATTTGTTTGCGTATGGAGATGGCTTGATTTGCTATGATTTCGAGTTGATAAAGATTAGACAGTTATTGCATTTTTTGCAACAACTGAATTTAGGAATGTTTCACGAAATTTATTGCGAACGCAATGCGTTTGTAATTGGAGGATGTGTATTAAATTAAGATAGCGCTTTTTCGAGATGATTGTCGGCGTTGCCACGAAAGCGGGCATCGGCGAGTACCTTGTCGAAGGCGTCGAGTAGCTTTTCCTGGTAAAGGAGATGTTTTTTGCCAAGCGCGATGTGGGCGCCGAGAATGAATTTGGTGGCAGTGCCTTCGTGGCCAAAGAATTCAGGTTCTTCGGGCTGGCTCTTGCGGTTGCTGATGGCGGCTTCAAATAGCCGGATACAAGCAATTGGGCTAACCGGTATCTGATCGATTAGGTATTCGATAAAGCTTTCTCTGAGTTCAAAGAACGGCGCTTTGACATATAGTTCAAGCACCGGATAGATGTCCTTTAATTTGATGCAATCGAGTTCCGGTAAGTAAAAATCCTTTCCTTTTCCTTTTTTCTTACCGAAGATGTTTTTAAGCGTTTTGAATGCTTTTTTTGAAACTTTACCATCCTCGTAATAATATTTGATGGCATCGCGGGCAGCATGCGGCTGGGCTTCGGGATGTTTACGCAGGAATTCTGTAAATAGTTCTTCGGCCCCTCGGTAACCATGCAACCAGGCACCGAAAAGAATGGTCGAGAGCCATGTTTTGTCTTCGGTGAGCAGATCCGAAGACCTGATCAATGTGTTTAAGTGCGGGATGAGCTTTTTAAAATTGTAGTTGACTAGATATTGCAGCGACCATAGCGTGCAGGTCTGAATATCTTCATTTCGCGGGTCGGATATGATATCGACAAAAAGCGTGAAGGCACGTTTGGGGTCAAGATTCATCATATAAGCGTATTGGTAGATGGCGGCGGCTTTGATCTGTGTGACTTCATTTTGCATGAGGGTTTCCAAAGCCTTGAAGATGTCATCAGCGTAACGCTTGTCGGTAACCTGTACCAGCATACGGGCGGCAGACCCTTGGATGGTGCTGATACCGGCCTGCACATAACGATCTATATTGTTCTTGGGATTTTGAATATAGCTTTTTAATTCGGCAACATCGGGCTCAGTGCCACTAAGCGCTTGGCCGATCACATAATTAAGTATTTCTTTGTCATAGTTTCCTCGGTCGGAAAGTTTCTCCGCGAGGTTGAGGCACCAGATGACATTCGATTTATCTATAGGCCGCTTTAAAAAAGCTTTAAATAGTTCAAGAACTGCGGGGATTTGGTAGCTTTCATTGGCCAAACCTTCGAGGCCTTTTAGCGCGTAATATTCATCAATGGATGTGTCACTAACGATTCTGGCTACGAGTTGAAAATGCCTGGCCGGATTTCCGAGCACGGCTTTTAAAAAAGCATCCGCATGTTCATGCATTCCGCCAAATGAATTTGATTCGTGCTTATGGCCCCAGCGGTCGTAGAAACGGTCGTATTTTCGAAAAGATTTGATCCAATCGTCGTCGCTCATATATAGGTAAGCGCTGTTCGTCAATGGCGCGCTGCTACCACGGAGTACGGTAACTTGTGGCTTGCGTTCTTTAGTGTTACCGTGCCTGCGAAGCAGTTCCTGGTAACGCTTTTTGATACGGGGATCTTCGGCCAGTAAATATTCAGGCAGCACTTGGAAGAAGAAGAGTTGAGTTGCGCCCCAGACGGAAAAAGTTTTTTTTCCATTTTGTTCATATTTGACATGTTCATTGGTGATACGCAAGTTGAGAATCATTTGCAGCATCGCTTCCTGTTGTCCAGCGTTAAACAATGGATAGGCGACTTTGAATAATTGTCGTATATTATAATTGAGCCGGCCATGTTCATCGAAAACCTCCATTTCCTGTAGGTAAAAGAGCAGCTCGTAAATCTCGTCTACGTACAAATGCTCATTGCCGTGCAAGCAATAGACCAGCAGTTTAATAATACTACGATAAGGAGAACGCCTATGTGTTTCCAGCCAGTTGGTAAAAATTGGCGCACCGTCAGCGGCAAATTTTTTGAGTTGACGGGCAAAGAGTTTATAAAAGTTTTCCCGACGACTGATGTGCTCATCATCGGAAAAATCAAGACCGCCGATAAAGAAATCATGGTCAAGTTTGTCTTGGTAACCAGGGATAATCTTGTTAGGGATTTCCTGGTCGATGGTGCTAATTGCGTAGCTGCAGAGTTCCAACGGGATCTTTTCAAATAAAATTTCGTATAGCCTGGTATCCCGCTGTTGTTCAATAGAATTGTTTTGAGAATGCGAGCGGAAGAAATCCTCCTTTACTTTTTCGAAAACAAACAACGGCATATTTTCGGCAGCATGCTCTATCAGGCCATAAGTATCGTGATCGATATCATCGAGCAATACCAGCGCTTTTGGCTGGTTCCAGTCTGTAAGCCCATAAAGCAATCGTATATAGTTTTTACGGTCCTTCATGCCGGCAATAAAGTCCAGCAGCGGGCCGGGACTATAGTTCATATTACGGCGCAATACATGAAAAAGGGTAGCTGGTTCTGTTATCTGATTAAGGTAACCCATATCCAACAGGAAATTAATCCAATCCGCCCCGTTGACCTGGTCATAAAAAACTTGGGTGTAATCTGGGTTTGGCAGGATTAAATCCATAATTAAGCCTTTTTCTTCGGCTGTCGGCTGGACCTGGACCGCCAAAAAGGAAATCAATAAATGCTGAATATGGAAATGGTATTTTTTTGATTTTAGTAGTCCCGTCAATTGCATAATATACGCAAGCGGGTCGTGCGGACGCAAATGGCCGATAATCATTTTCAGCGCTGAACGGGAGAGGATAGATTGTTTCTCTTTTTTTAAGAAGTCAGCAAGGCTGGCGCCCTGCTGAACGAACCGTCGGGCAAAGACATAATCATAAAAGGTCTGGTGAAAGAACTGCAGGCCCTGATTGTCTGTCTTGACCAGCCGCTCCTTTTTTAGGTAAAGCAAAGCCGCCGTATGATTCTCAAATATTTTTTCGCTGACGGTAATTCGCTGGTTCGCGTACATTTGTATGGCGATCTCATAAGCCAAGTTTGCGGCCGGCCCAATCTTCTCGTTCCATAACTCGTTGTAAAGGTCAACGAGTGTTTTAATACCCGCAAACTGTGACGGACCTTTACAGATGCGTGAAAAAATATCCAGGTGATTAGGTGTGCGCAGTAGTTCCAGCAGAGCGGGAGATATATGATCAGTTGTAATGCCCAGCTTGGCCAATTCAGCTATCACAACGGCACTATCCAGCAAGAGTAGTTCAAAGGCTTTAACATTGCGGTAAATCTTTAAAGATGGGTCATAATAAAGATCAAACAAACGAACAGAAATGATGACCCGTACGATACTATCGTGGGTATAAATCCCTATCAGTTGTTTATAGGTCGATAAAAAGTTCGGATCGGCGGACAAAGACTGCGAAAGTGCATCGATCTGGTCAATAAGAATAACTACTTTGGGGAAATGCTCTTTACACTGGTCGATTAGGTCACGCAGCGATAAGGAAATACCAGCTTGCTCGCCAAGTGTTTTAAGGTTTTGGCCGAATATTTCATCAGCTTTCAAGGCGAGGACTGGAATGTCCTCCTGTTGCAAACGGTCATACAGGTCTCGGATGACTACGGTCTTGCCTAATCCTGGATTGGCGGCGAGCAAGCATATATTCTCTTCACGATCCTGTTGATCGAGTTTGGCCGGGGTCATGATCCAGTCATAAAGGGAAGCGGTTTCCTGTCTCGGGATATGGGAGCCGGGAATTCCCTCGAATTCATTGCGCTGTATACCAACGATCGAAGAAGCGACCTTAAGCTCAGCCTTTAGCGCTGCGGGCAACAGTTTTGGCTTTTCGTTTAAGGTTATAGTACGCACCTCGAAATAAGAGGGAATCAAATGTTTGTTCCGATCCTGTAGTAACAATTCGTCGAGGTTCGGTGGCCAGATCGGACGGACTTTTATTTTTTCCAGCAGAGGTAATAGGCGTGAACGTGCGTCTTTTAATCCCAATAAACTAAACGCTGGCTTTTTAAGCCAGTAGGCAATCCATTTATCCAAAGCCATCTCGACTTTAATCAGCTTGTTAAAATCAGCCATAAAATCGATGCAATGCCGGTCAAAACCATAGCCGACGGCTATAAAATAGGAATAATCCTCTGGGTCATGAATCAGCTCTGGATGGAGCAATGCGTACAAACAAAACTTAACCATCTCCCTACCAAACTCCGGCTTGCTTAATAGATCCCGATATTTTTTACCCTGGATAAGGCCATACTGTTTACCCTGACGGTACAAGCAACAATCCTTACCGAGATCTGCCGTACCAGTCATGCGGCTAATGCTATCAAAGCCGGCAAGTTTACCGGACCGGATCTCAGAACCATACAGGTCAAAAAGCAAATCCTCGAAACGCTGGTCATCTGCCAGTTCGGTATATGGAAAGCGTTTGTTGGCCAATGCCATTGGTGGGGCGGGGTTTAGGGACATAAGACAAAAATACGGAAAATGCAATCAAGGCTTGTATAATTATCAGCATTGGAAAATAGATAATATAGCAAGGAAGAAGACAGAAAAATTAAATAGGATTTTATAAAAAAATAACAAGGGATTCCTCTGAGACTTAGCCGATTCAAAAAGGTTGTGCAATGCTTTTTTATGATCTTTAAGTTATTAATTGTGGGTAGTTAATCAGTAGTAAATAAATGATACCAATTAATGCAATAAAATAATGAATCGTATTTTGGATTGGAGTAAATCAACCGTAGTCGCACAAATATTCTCGTAGAGGGAGGCCATTTTATTCTTAAAATATGGCAGAATGGGGCCACAATAGGTAAAATGAATTTCCCAAAACATTGCAGGGTTCAGCTTGCTTTAGTAGTAGTTTTTATAATTAGAGTTGATGCTTTTACGATATCTATAGTAGAGTGGTAAATTACTCTACTATAGATACTTTACGCATGCAATTACCACCGGTTTTCAGATAGCTATTTGGACAATTTATTTGCTTTGAATAAATTGTCCATTTCTTCAAGATACTTGGGTAGATTGGCCAATTTCTTCAAATCAGCAATGAAATGTGTGGATATTCGGAACGATTCCCACCCAAGCGCCTTTCATGAAAATGAGAGGCGCTTTTTTTTATCTTTATGGTGCATTGCTAACACTAGTACCTTATCCTTCTTTTTGTATCCTGAAAAACGGTCGATATTTTTCAATTTTTATTTTCCGGTCCATTTTTTAATGAAGAAAAGCCTCAAAATGCCGACATTAGACAGTTTGCGTGTTCGATTTGAGCAAGCAGGTATAGGAAGCCCAATATTTCGGCGTTTTTGAGGTATTTTACATCTTGATAAGAAGTAGGGTAGGATTGGCGTTTACCAGATCTTTACCCGCTGATCCTCCGGTTTATAATTCTTATCTCCAGGCTTCACGTTAAAGGCTTTATAAAACGGCTCGAAATTCATTAGCGGTCCGTTTACCCGCCACATCGCCGGTGAATGAGGGTTGGTATTCACGTAAGTGCGCAAAAATGCATCCCTGGTTTTAACCCGCCATATCCTGGCAACAGAAAGGAAGAAACGCTGATCCGGTGTAAAGCCATCAATCTTTTCAGAAGTCTTTCCTTGCAGCGTCATCTTGAAGGCATCGTAAGCGATTGCGATACCACCATTATCGGCCGTGTTTTCGCCCAATGTCAAAGCGCCCTTCACATGCACCGTGTCCAGCACGGTAAATGAGCTGTACAAAGAGGCCAGCTGAGCTGTTTTTGCGCTGAATTTTTGAAAATCTTCCTTCGTCCACCAGTTTTTAACGTTCCCGTCTTTATCAAAACGTGCCCCCTGGTCATCAAAAGCGTGCGTCATCTCATGACCGATCACCATCCCGATGCCGCCATAAATAATGGCATCATCTGCCGCAAAATCAAAATAAGGATACTGCAAAATACCTGCCGGGAAGACGATTTTGTTAACAGAAGGATTATAATAAGCGGTAACCGTCGCCGGGTCCAAACCCCATCGCGTTTTGTCAACCGGCTTGTTTAATTCTTTCAGCTGAAACTGGTAATCGTTTTTGTTAAGGGCGATGATATTTTCGAAATATTGCGTCCTTTTGATCTGCACCTGGCTGTAATCCCGCCATTTATCCGGGTAACCAATATTTTTTATGATCGCGTACAATTTTTCTTTCGCCTTTAGTTTGGTACTGTCAGACATCCAGTCAAGATTATTTATCCTGTTTTCAAAAGATTTTTGGAGATTGTTTACCAAAGTCAGAACGCGCTTTTTTGAATCCTCGTTAAAATAACGTTTGATATAGAGTTGCCCTAAAGCTTCTCCCAGGTAACTATCAACCTGTTCCGTCATGATCTGTGTGCGAGGTTTTTGCACCGCCTGCCCCGTTAGCACTTTATTAAATTCAAAAGAAGCATCAAAAAAAGATTTGCTAAGCGTTTCTGAATAATTCTCCAACGTCATTGCCTTTAAATAGCTTTTCCATTGATCAAGGCTAACGGTCTTTAACAGCGTATCCAGCTTATTATAGTAGGCTGTTTGTGCCATATCGATCGAATCCGTTACTGCACCTAAGTTGGAAAGCAAGGTCTGCCAGCCTAAGCCTGGCTGTGTCTTTCCGATCGAGACCACCGATAATTTATGATAATTGGCGTCAACATCTCTTAGCTCAATATTTGTTTTATGGGAGGCGGCTAACTGCTTCTCAAGGCCGTAAACTATAGCCGCCTCTTTGGTTGCTACAGCAGCGCTGCTGCCTGTTAGTTGGAACAGTGTCCGGATATATTGCCGGTAAGCTTGCTGGACGCGGAGCGTTGCCGAATCTGTTTTGAAATAGTAGTCCCGGTCCGGTAAGCCAATGCCACCCTGATAGACATGAGCAATATTGTTCGCACTGTTTTTATTATCAGGCCCGATACCGAAGCTGATCAGGGATCGGTTTCCAGATTTTAATTCGGTTATCACAAATCCGAGCAGGGACTTGGTACTGTTGATGGCATTAATTCTGTCTAGTATAGGTTTTACGGGCTGATAGCCACGTTTTTCAATCGTCGCCAGATCCATGCCGGATGCGTAGAAGTCACCAACTTGCTGCTCGATACTACCTTTTATATTTTTAGCCTTTGAAACACTATCCAGGATATTTTGTAACAGCTTTTTTTGCGGGATGTTCATAAATGAATAAGAACCCACACCTGATTGATCATTCGCAATTTTGGCGGTATCATACCAGCGTCCGTTTACATACCGGAAGAAATTATCTCCGGGTTTTATGAGCGGGTCCAAACCGGCGACGTCGACAAAATGCTTTTCCTGCGCATGAGCGGCAATCCCCGCCATCAAAAATACGGTTGCCAAAAGGCGGCGGTATAATTTATTCATAAATAAAGATTTGGTTAAAGGTATTAATTTACCGTTCTTCATCAAAATAGCAGCTGGTATTGTGGCTGGGCACCTGCGGATCATACTCATAAAATGCTGCTAATCTTCTTAAATCATCAATAAACCGGTTGGGAATTTGTACCATGATTGACCCAGTTATAAACGCTTCTCAGGAAAATGGGAGGCATTTTTTTTAATGAGCGTTAGAAGATTATACTTCAGCAATTAGTATAATTAATTTGTTCCAACAAAATTGAAGCCTTAACTTTACTTGTAATCCGACATCAATCGTCGGTATAAATAGATTCCTAAACAATAACTTATCACTACCATGTACGACACTAACTTTGCACAGCAAATGGCCGCATTTTGCGAGCTTACGTATCAACAGTATCAAAACGGCTTGCCGCCAACAAACAATGGCGATGTGACTATGCCAACCGGATTTACACAGATCGCGTCGTTTACTGCGCCGGAGATCGCCCTCAGTTCAACCAACCTCGCGGCATATAAAAACGTACACTGGAAAAGCCTCACTACCAGCCAGGACCTGCTGCCCATGGCCGCCGGCCTGCAGGATGTTTACTTTGGTTTTGCGGCTACCTCGGCCAGTTATAACGTGATTGCAATACGGGGCACGCGGTCGATTTTTGAATGGGTGATAGATTCGGATGTCCCGCAGGTGCCCGTGCCGCTGGTTTGGTATCACAACGGCGGTTTTGAGGTGGCCAAGGTGCACATGGGCTTTTTAATTGAATATTCTTTCCTGGCGGAGCAGATCTTTACAGCGTGCCAGCAATTTAATAACGCGCTTCCTTGCCTGGTAACCGGGCACAGTCTTGGCGCGGCATTGGCTACACTGGCGGCGCCGTCTATCCAATTGCTCACCAGCAACAACAATGTGCAGATGTATAATTTTGCCAGTCCACGGGTGGGTAACCCGGCATTTGTGGGCGCTTACAGTGCGCTGATACCGGAGAGTTATCGAGTGGTAAACCTTAGCGACCTGGTGCCGATGCTGCCGCCTACCGATGTGATATGGGATTATGAGCATGTGCCAACGGAGTGGTCGTTCCTGAACCAAACTGGCAATGTTACGGGCAACCATGCGCTGATCGGGGCTGATAATTATATTGCTGCGGTTACGCAGAATATCCCAACCGATGCGCCGAGGACGTACCCTGTTTCGGGATTGTAGACTGAACTTAGCGATTTTGGGATGTGTGATTTAATTTCAATCTTTGGAATAGCTGATTACCAGTCGTATTCCAAAGAACGAAATTATGAAGCTGCTCCTTACTTCTGCGGGCATCAGCAATGCCAGTATTCATAGTGCCCTTGTTAGCTTGTTGGAAAAGCCGGTTACCGAGGCGAGTGCGCTGTTTATTCCTACAGCCATATACGGCATACCCGGCGGCGCCCAAATTATCCGAAAAGTGATCTGCGGCACACTGGGCGATCCTTTTTGCGAAATGGGATGGAAGTCGATAGGGGTGCTGGAACTGGCGGCGCTGTCCACCATGAAAAAAGAGATCTGGCTCCCCATGCTGAAGAAGACCGATGCCCTGCTGGTTGGCGGCGGTGATTGCCAGTACCTTACCTATTGGATGCAGCAATCGGGCCTGGCAGAGCTGCTACCCGAACTGCTGCAAAAACTCGTGTATGTAGGCCTGAGCGCCGACAGCATGATCATGACCCGTTACGGAACAACTTACGGCAATCACACGCTGCCTGTCGAAACCGCTAAATGCCTGGGGCTGGTTGATATTGCTATCCATCCGCATTTGAACTACCCTGCGTTTCCGGATAATGCTATGGATAAATTGGAGAAACTGGCCGCCACGCTGGAGATACCATCATACTTGATTGATGACCAGACGGCGATTGTGGTGACGGATGATGGGTTGGAGGTTGTGTCGGAGGGGGAGTGGAAGAGGTATGAGGGGACAGATTAAAAAAGTGGAATAGAGGCATGTAGCCATTTATTTGCAGAACGTTTGTTACAATGAATAAAAACTAATTATTATACGATTTATGAGCTATTCGAAGCTCTCAATGACACTTTTAGTCAAACACTCCAGCGTCTTTCCTGATGAAAAAGTTGACATACAAGCTTTAATAAAGCCATATGGACGTACCCTGATTTTGCAAATGGTAGCTGTGCTTAATTTTACTATTAAGCAAGGAATCAAAGATGTACCTAAACAATTGCGTAGGTGGTTTGGCGATGACAATCCATTGGCGCGGGAGGTGTTTGCAAAGATTTATGACGGCTATCGTGATGTTTTAAAAAACGGAGAAAAGCTATACATTATCAATGATTATGCTAATTTGAAGTTGAATGACATTGCTTTGACTTTTGAAGACGACAACAATAGCACAACACACACGAACGATGAGGTTCATCTCAATTTATTCAAGGCGTATTTGGTAATCAACGAACAGTTCCTATTGAAACAAGACAACGTTGGTAACACGCTGCCTGAAGGAATAACGGGAATCGACAAGGCGGGTTGGCTGGCTACGACTGCACTAATAAGTTCTTATGATTTTACCTATGGAGACGAACCCAATATCCTGTTACCTCAATTGATTAAGGCTAACTATTGTTTTAAGTTCTTGATTAATTATAATCCTGCTGCTTTTGACCTCTATCAAAAAAAACTAAACATTAAAAATTTTATAGACTATTCGAAAAGGATACTACCATTGGTAAACTTGGCTCTTTCAGATGTTGTTTCATTTGACGTTCAAGAGAATACTGACAAATCATTTTTGGCGCTTTATGATCACTTGCAAGATATTGAAGCGTCGGATGAAAACGCTTTAGATTATGATTTTCTCGCAATTCGCAATCGTCCGCTATTTAAGATAAGTGAAAATCGCTATCTCATATTGAATCGCTCGATGATTATTAACAAAGTATATGCATCAATTTACTGGGATATGAAAGCGATTTTCGCTGCTAACCCACAGTTAAATATCAGTCAAAATAAATTTCGCGCAGATTATACAACATTATTTTCCGAAGAATTTCTATTTTATCAATTAATGGAAAGAGCTTATGCAAATAAGCCTTATAAACGCTTTAGCGGTCGTCAGATGAAAGCTATAATCGGAAATACTGAACCCGATTATTATGTACGAAATGGAAACAAACTTTTTTTGTATGAAGTAAAAGACAGTTTTATCGCCGGAAAATATAAACAATCTTTCAATGCCACTGAAATTGAAAAAGAGTTGAAAGAAAAGTATTTTGGAGAAGAAGGAGGTGCCCATGAAAAGGCAGTAAAACAACTTGTAACACGAATAAAAAAAGCGCTATTGAAAGATTATTCATTTGACAATCAATATAACACGAGAAATTTGAATATTTATCCAATATTGGTTGTTTATGATATTAATCTTACTGTACCGGGGGTTGAAAGAATATTAATGAATTGGTTTGATCAAGAGATTCTTAAATTAAATGAGGAAATGGTAGCTAAAAATATTCCTAATTATAGGGTAAATAATCTGGTAATATTACATATCGATGGGTTAGCGATGCTTTCAGAATATATTCACATGAATAAATTAAAAATGGAAGATCTCATTGATAATTATCTAAACCGCTATCGAAAATTGTTAAAACAACGTAATGGTATGACATTTGAAAAAGCCAAAACTAATGTTCTGGCCAGCTATCTTTCTTTTCAACACTTTGTTCAAGATTGTCTCTTAAACACTCCGCCCAAAAACCGCCTTTTACCACACGAGCTTCGGGATTTATATCGACTATCAATACCTGAATAACTCTCCCAATCTGGCGTGAGTATCTACCGTAAGGAGATAGCCGTGGTTTACTCATGCCGCGCCCTGTTTACCCTTTCCTCACCAACGGCATCACCCTATCCCCGATCAACCCAATCGAACTCAGTAATTGTTCATGCGTTAGCCCTGCATTATCCATCTGGAAGGTAAAGCGGTCTATGCCACCCAGCGCTTCGCTGTGGCGTAAAAGTTTTTCGGCTACCTGTTCGGGGCTGCCAACAACAAGGACACCTTTGGGCGCGATGAGGCTGTCGTACTGGGTTCTGGTTACCTGGGGCCATCCACGTTCGCGGCCGAGTTTGGTCCACAGTTCGGCGTAGCCTGGGTAATAGTCGGCGGTGGCTTTTTCGGCAGTGATGGCTACATATCCGGGCGAGTGCAAGCCTACCTTTAGCTGATCGGGTGTGAAGCCTGCGCGGCGGCCCGCCTCGCGGTACAGGTCAACCAACGGACGGAAGCGGTGTGTTTCGCCGCCAATTACGGCTACCATCAGCGGTAATCCCAACGTGCCCGCCCTGGCAAAGGACTCAGGCGTACCACCAACGCCCAGCCATACCGGTAATTTTTCCTGCAAGGCGCGCGGATATACCGGCTGGTGATGCAGCGGCGCCCTGAACCTGCCCGACCACGTTACAAATTCATCATCACGGATCTTTAACAACAGTTCGAGCTTTTCCTTAAACAGCGCATCATAGTCATTCAAACTGAAACCGAAGAGGGGATAAGCCTCCACCGACGAACCGCGACCCACCACCAACTCGGCGCGACCTTTGGAAATCAGATCGAGCGTGGCGAAGTTCTGGTAAACACGCACCGGATCGGCGGCGCTGAGCACGGCCACGGCGCTACCGAGTTTAATGCGTTTGGTGCGCGCGGCGGCCGCTGCCAGGATCACCGCCGTCGCCGAATCGAGGAATTCCTTTTTGTGGTGCTCACCGATGCCGAACACGTCGAGCCCGGCCTCGTCGGCAAAAGCGATACGGTCTAACAGTTGTTCCATCGCGTCAACGCTGCTCAGGGTATTGCTGCCGTACATGGCAGAGGCAAAGCTATCTATTCCGATTTCCATGATGTTTTAAATTGTATGTTGTAACATTTAATTCAAAAGTGCGGTTTTTTGTTGAAGGAATTGACATGGCTGTATCATAAAAATGTGGAAGCTGAAAGCGGGACACCTAATCAAAGATTCAGATAGATCTTAATGGATATGATATGATTTATGCGGTTTCGTAATAGTGGTACCGACCTTTAAAATCAAATAAGGATCGAGAATCATAAAAGGTAATTTCGATATTACCAAACAAAGAGTTGATACGAGATTTCTCTGCTTGTATTTGCTCTACTGTAAAATTAGGCCAAAGCGAAACAGCCATATCTTTTATACCCGAAGTATTTATCATATCTATTAAATGGCTATCAGGAGGCGAAAATGAAAATCCAAAGACGGTTAACTTTGTATCGCCACTCTTCCGCTTCTGCTTCAGCCTGGTTGTACAATAAGATAAATATGAATTGTTATTAATAGCCAGTTGCTTATCCTTTGAAGCACCTTCTGCAACGAATACAGGAAAATTATTATTTGCGATTTCCCTTCTAATCAGCTTTATGTATTCAATGTCGTCGATTTTTCTTAGTTTATAGGTATTGATGTGCTTTCTATAAAAGAACAATGATCCATGTAGATAATGAATTTTTCTTAAACTGTCGTCGAACGAACCTCCGAAACCCAATTCTGTTGGGCTAATTTCATCATAAAAGTCGTCGTGGTACGGAATCGCTTCCATTCGACCATTCTCAATTAATTCCTTGGTCGCTAAAACTACCCGATATAAAAATATATCGTAATTTGTAGTAAAAATGTCTTTGAATTGTTGAAATTCAAAAGCTAAAGAATCCATCAACGGAAAATTAGTCTCTGAGTAAGTCGGATGAGTTTTCTGTATAGAATTTATCAATCCGTTTTTTATCAATTCTATCAGAGATTCATATTTATCTGTGTCTGCTCCTAAGTACCTGTTAACCATTCGAGCTGTTCGAAGAGAATCGATTACGTACTCAAAATTAGTAGTTTCGAGTCCGGAAAATATTTTTACTATTATTTCAGGAGCATCTTTTCGAAAAAGTTCAAATAACGCCCTGTAGTTTAGCCTGTCACATATATTTATCGAAAAGCCGTTTCCAATAAATATATCAGATCCATTAAAATAATCACCAAATCCTTCATTCCATTGATGAATACCAATGTCAGATAATGTTTTTTGATCAATCATAACTGTTTATTATTCAATGAATAAGCTAATTTAGCATTTTGACGGTATCTCAAGAGAATAGATTCGAGTTATTGCTGATAAGCTTTCGTCTTGGGGGTAAGCTGAAAGCTTAACAGATTTTAGGTCGAAGTTATGCTTGCGCTAAACTTCGACCAGTAAGAGGTAAGCCGGAAGTTTACCACATTTTAGGTCGAAGTTACGCTGCGCTAAACTTCAACCAGTATAAAGGTTTTTGCAAGCTGAAAGCTTGCCGGATTTTAGGTCGAAGTTATGCTTGCGCTAAACTTCGACCAGTATAAGGTTTCGTAAGCTGAAAGCTTAACAGATTTTAGGTCGAAGTTATGCTTTGCTAAACTTCAACCAGTAAGAGATAAATTAAAATGCGGTATTTCTACGTCAATGGTTTACTTTCCCGCCTTCACCCTAAAAATAGCCGATGCATGCTGATTAAGCTGCTGATTGAACGTACCCATAAAAGTTCCGATACTTTGATGTTTCCACAAATCGCGTACTGATACATTGCCTTTGATACCGAGTGAAGAAAGATCAACAGTTGCGTCAATATTGTTATCGCTGAGATTGAAAACAGCCACATAGAGATCGGTGCTGTTGGGCACTTTTGAATACCAGATCATATATTGATCATTCTTAAATAACTGTAGTGGCGATTGGCCCGATTGGTTAACGGCCAGAACTTCGTCGTTGGTAAGCAGGGTCCGCTCTATAGCCCGGTTCTCGGGCAGGTTGCAGCCAATCATCAGGGGCGATTTATAGATGCACCAGAAATTGATATGAGTGTAGAGCTCGTCGTCGGTAAAGCGGCTGTAGCGTTCTTCACCAACGGGCCCGCGTTTGGAGAGCTTGCCGATCTGCAGCATATCGCAATCGGGCCAGTGACCGGGACCGCCTTGCCCTTCCCATGCTTTGGCATAATTGAACATGTGCAGCACTTCTTTCCAGTTATCCCAAAAATCGTCGGCCATGCGCCACATGTTGGCGTTTTGTTTTACGTTTTCGGCAGCGCTCACAGGAGTTTCGCCCGGTGAAATGCTGAGTACTATCGGGCGTTTACAATGTGCTATCGCTTTGTGATAACCCTCGATTTCGGCCTGGTGATAGGGTCGTGAAATATCATCGACCTTAATAAAATCGACACCCCAGGAAGCGTAGAGATCAAGTAATGAATTCAGGTATTCCTGTGCGCCGGGCTTGCTCATGTCGAGGCCATACATGTGATTGAGCCAATCGCAAGTGGAGGTAGTATCGGCTATCATATCGGCGGTGATTCCCTTCGTGCCCAGTACCGGAGTTTTTGCCCATACGGCTTGTCGTGGTATGCCCCGCATAACGTGGATGCCGAATTTTAAACCGAGGCTATGAATATAAGTGGCCAGCGGGTTGAATCCTTTGCCGCCAAAAGCTGATGGAAATTTGGTGGATTGCGGCAGCAAACGCCCCCATTTGTCCATAGCCAGCCATGGAATGTATGAGCCGTCCTGCAGGCGTTTTTGGTAGATATTACCGAGGCGACTGCCGGGAGGATTATCGTATGCCCACAAAAAATCTATCACCACATACTGCCAGCCATGTTGCTTTAAATTCTTCGCCATATACTGCGCGTTGGCTTTCACCTCGTCTTCATGCACCGCCGAGCCAAAACTGTTGTAGCTGTTCCAGCCCATAGGCGGGGTGGTGGCTACTTCTTTTTGTTGTGCTTGTGATGTAAGCCGGGCAAAACAGATTATTGCGACCACAGGAAGGACGAGCAGGTTCTTTTTCATTTAACAGGTTCTCAGTCGGTTTATAATTAGTGTAAAAATAACAATTATTATTAAACAAAAAACCCCTTCCGACTGAACTTTGGCACAGAAAAAAACCTAAGTCATAAACCAACTGAATATGGCGCTTAAGGCTCCTTTTTCTTTTCGGTTTCCTCTTTTTTGAAATGGGCCCGTGCCTGTTTCAAACCGGTGGCGATGGCCTCGCCTTCGTTGCCGGTTGTTTTCAATACCTCGTTGGCAATTTCGGTTGCCTTGTCCCTGATCTTTTTGGGCTGATTTTTATAAGATGGCGGATAATCGCCGTTGTGCCATGGCATAATGAGTTCTCCTTTCATATAAATAACATCTAGCGGTATGGAATGTTTATCCGGTTTTATTGACCTACGGGTCATTTGAATTTTTATTTGATAATCTGAACGCACGACAGGGGTGAGGGCTGAGATGATTTAATTATTAAAAAACAGACTTGTCTGTTTAAAATTTACTTTCTAACTTTGTATTATGCGAAACGAAAGAAAGAATGCTATCCGTCAGCGGATTGTTGACACTGCATCCCGTTTGTTTTACCAGCAGGGGTACGGAAATACAGGTATTAACCAGATAATCGAAGAATCGGGGGTGGTGAAATCGTCCATGTACGCTACTTTCCGGTCTAAGGAGGATATCCTGATGGAATACCTCATTACATCGGGAGCAATGACCGACGAAGCGCTCTCTACGGCAGCCAATAAATTTAAAGATCCCAAAGACAAGGTTTTGGGCGTGTTCGATTACCTGATCAAGATGGTGCAGGGGGATGAGTATTACGGCTGTAATTTCCTGAACATCATTTCTGAAATTCCGAGAGAAACCGAGCAGGTAGTTAAACAGATCCAGAAGCAGAAGAATGGGGTGAGGAGAATGTTTGCCGCGTTTTTGGAGCCGATAGATAAGAGCGACCTGGCAGATGAGATCTACATTCTTTTTGAAGGCGCACTGATAGGTAATAAGGTGCACAACGATGTTTGGCCGGTGAAAACGGCAAGAAAAACCGTTGAACGGCTGCTTCAATAAAAAATAATTCAATTGATAATCAGTATGTTAAATAATTTAACCTGTAAAAATTTATTTATTTTAAAAACAGACTAGTCTGTTTTTAAAATATTTATCTACCTTTGGTTCGTCAAACATCAAAAACAACTAAAATGAAAACACAAACAATCGCTTACAAAACCGCAGAGGTAGATGGGGTAAATATTTTTTATCGCGAAGCGGGTGATCCATCCAAACAACAGATCATCCTGTTGAACGGCGTGCCCAACGCATCGGGTGCTTTCCAGGATCTAATGAATGACCTGAAAGAAGATTACTATCTTGTAGCCCCAGACTTTCCAGGCTTCGGCAACAGCGACATTCCTGATAAAAAGGATTACGAATACACCTTCGATAATATCTCCAAGACCGTTGAGAAGTTTATGATTGCGGTAGGTTTGAAAAGCCCGGCCGTTTATGCACTTGGCTATGGTGGCCCCGTTACTTTCCGCATAGCTACCCGCACTGCAGGCGCATTTAGTAGTTATATACTGCAAAATTCTAATCTTTATGAAGAAGGTCTTGGTCCGGGAATGCTTAACGCCGCGCCTTTCTTAGCAAACAGGAACGAAGCAACAACCCAACTTGTAAAACCGCTGCTGACTTTGGATGGCATGAAATTGTTCTTTTTGAACGGTGCGAAAGATGCCGCTAAAATTGATCCTGACCATTATGCTGCCGCGCTGCATTACTTAACCCGTCCGGGACAAGAAGAAATACAGTTAGACCTGTTGTACAACTATGCAAGCAACATTGCCGAATACCCGAACTGGCAAAAATGGCTGAAAGAAACACAACCACGCATACTGCTGGTATGGGGCAAAAACGATGTGTTCTTCCCGGTGGCTGCTGCTGAAGCAATAAAAGCCGATGTACCTTCAGCCGAGCTTCATGTATATGATACCAGTCACCTGGCATTGGAAGAACATCATGCAGACATTGCTGATGACATCAGGAATTTTTTAGGAAAATAAATCAATTATTTTTTTGACCACAAAAAAACAGAGTGGTCTGTTTTAAAATGAACAAATATTAAACATAATATCAACAATAAAGATCATGAAAACACAAGCAATTTATTATCGTAATGCACAGGTTAACGGCCTCAACATTTTTTACCGCGAGTCGGGTTCAGTAGAAAACCCAACCGTACTTTTATTGCACGGTTTCCCAACGTCGTCGCATATGTACAGGAATCTGATCCCTATCCTGAATGAAAAATATCACGTGATCGCACCCGATTTGCCGGGCTTTGGGTATTCTGATGCGCCGCACTACCAATCCTTCACCTATACCTTTGATAACATCACTACGTATATCCAGGGTTTGATCGATCAATTGGGATTGAAGCGTTTTGCTATCCAGGTTTTTGATTACGGCGCACCGGTGGGATTTCGTTTGGCCGTGACTAATCCTGAAAAAATCACAGCGATTATTTCTCAAAATGGTAACGCTTACGTTGAGGGCCTAAGTGAAGGCTGGAACCCTATTCAGAAATACTGGGCTGAGCCTACCGAAGAGAACCGTAACAATCTGAAAGCAATGACTACTGCCGAAACTACTAAATTTCAGTACCTGCACGGCGTTAGCGATCCATCGATAGTCGCCCCGGAATCTTACACCCTCGACCAGCATTTTCTTGACCGCGAAGGTAATGTGGAATTACAGCTCGACCTGTTTAAAGATTATGCCAGTAATGTGGCTTTATATCCAACCTTTCAGGCTTATTTCCGCGAAAAACAACCTCCGTTCTTAGCCGTGTGGGGCAATAAAGATCCGTTCTTCCTTCCTCCGGGTGCAGAAGCTTTCAAGAGAGATATTCCAAATGCCACTGTGAAATTTTTCGATACCGGTCACTTTGCATTGGAAACTCACGTGAATGAGATTGGCGAAGATATATTGGAATTCCTGGCCATGCTGCCAACTAAATAAGCGCGCAGCAATGGTTAAAGCAATGTACAATTGCTTTAACCATTTAGCAGGTATCTGTACAAGTTCTAAGATCAGCAATTAAGATTCAAAGGTTATGGTACGGGAAGATAAAAATATGAAAATGATGATGAGCGCATCGACACCGGAACGTGTTTATGCATTCTCTGACGGGGTATTTGCCATTATTATTACCATCATGGTGCTGGAACTAAAGTCGCCACGGGCGGCAAATTTTTCGGCACTGGCGGAGTTGTGGCCAACCTGGTTGAGTTACGGCGTAAGCTATATGTTTATTGCCGTGGTGTGGATGAATCATCACTACCTTTTGAGATATGCAAAAGCAGCTACGTTAAGGATGATGTGGGCAAACTTTGCGCATCTGTTCTCGGTATCGCTCATCCCGTTCTTTACCGATTGGCTGGCAGAAACAAGGTTGATGCCCGTACCGGTGATGATGTATGCCTTCGTTTTTTTACTGGCAAACATTACCTACCTGTGGCTGGTGTGGGAACTTTTGTGCGATGAAACCGATCGCGTGGTGCCGGTACCCGTACGCCGGTTACTGCACGTGCGGTCATTCATTACCATAACCTTATTTACAACGGCCATGATCATTGCCTTTTGGTTTCCGTATATCGGTTTTGCATTGATATGCAGCTGTTTGATATTGTACCTGCGTCCTGAATTGAGAACCAAGAAATTTATTGGTTAAATAATTAAGATCACTCAACGATGAAAATTGCGATAGTAACCGGCGCAAGCGCCGGCATAGGAAAAGCCACAGCTGTGAGATTGGCTAAAGATTTTACAGGCGTGGTATTAGTGGCCCGGCGGGCCGTAGAGTTGGAAGAAACAGCATCGCTGGTACATACAGCCGGAGCCGAACCACTGGTGATAGCTGCTGATTTAAGACAACCCGAAGCGGCGGTTACGGTAGTTGGCGAGACCGTTAAAAAATTCGGGCAGATAGATGCTGTGGTCAACATTGCAGGCGCTGTACCGCAGATCCACCTTTTTGAAATGACTGACGAGCAATGGGATGACGGCGAAGCAATGAAACTGCATGGTGCGCGCCGTTTAACCATCAAGGCATGGCCTTATCTGGTAAAATCGAGAGGCTCGGTAGTGCTCACATCGGGTAGCTCGGCGCAGGAGCCTAAGCCGGGCTTTGCCGCGGTAGCCACCATTAATGCGGCTATTGTAGCATTGGCAAAAGCCTTTGCTGAACAAGGAATTGTGGACGGTGTGCAGGTGAACAGTGTGTTGCCCGGCCCGGTAATGAGTAACAGGCGCATCGGCTTTTTAAATAAATGGTCGGCAGCGAATAATATGGGTTTGGAAGACAGTAAAACGAAATTTCTTGCTGATGCACATATTGAACGTTACGGGGAGCCGGAAGAGATTGCCGAATTAATGGCGTTTCTGGTATCGCCGGCCGCTAAATGGATGACGGGAACTGCAGTGCGAATGGATGGAGGAGAAGTGAAGGGCGTATAAATTCAAAAGTAGAAAGTCAAAATTCAAAACCTGATTTTTTGCGATGTTAACCGCTGAGATACAGAGACGGCACAGAGGCACAGAGATTGAATATTTTCTCTGTGTTCTTTGTGCCCTCTGTGGTTTAATAAATGCCTGTTTTTAACGCTCAACCTGCAGTTCCTTTTGATTTGGATGCCCCTGGCCCATAGTTATGAGGTTTCGGAGGCTGTTGGTTATATAATCCGTCCAGGCGTTGAAGCAAACTTTGTAGCATTCATCCGATGGAGTGAGGCCAATATGGGTGAAGAACAGGTGGGTTTTATCGCCTTTCTTTTCTATCTCGAAATTGATCTTTGTATTTTTCCACTCGTTTTGATTGCTGATGAAATTGAAATGGTTATCAAGTACCAGCCATACAACCTTTTGATTAGGAACTACTTCTATCAATCTCATTTTGCAGCTGTGCACATCCTGGTAGCTGTAGGTGAACTCATCATTGAGCTCATGGGTGCTACCCTCAATATTTTCCGACCACCAGCCGCGAACGTTGTTGATGGCATTGAAAATTTCTTCCGGTGTTTGGTCTACCACAAAACCGGTAGCAAAATCCTGATTATTCATCATCTTATTTTTTAAATGATACCTTAAATAGTTTCTGCCTGCGGCTCATCCTCCTTAGTGGCAGGTTGACCTTCGCCCGTAGTGATAAGGCTTACCAGGCTGTTAATGTAATAGGTCCACCCGTTTGAGCAGCCGTTGAAGCACTCAAATTCGGGAACCAAGCCGCTATGGGTAAAGCGAAGCCTAGTTTTGTCGCCCTCTTTCGAGATCTCGAAGATGCATTCGGTACCTGTCCACTCGTCCTGGGTATTTACGAAGGTGAGTCTGCTGTCGGTGATTAGCCAAACTACCTTAATGTCGGGCTCAACGGTGGTTAGCTTTTGCTTGCTGTAGTGTATATCGCCAAAGTACACCGAAAATTCATCGCCCTGCTGTTTTGAACTGCCGGTTAAGTTTTCGGTCCACCAGGCGGTGACATTGTTTACGGCATTAAAAACCTCGTGAGGTGTTTGATCGAGCAGGAAGCTCAATGTGAAATCCTGATTGTTCATAATTTTATTTGTTTGTCGTTTTTGTCCGTTCGTTTAGTAAAGCGCCCAGTTTGTTGAGCTTGTTGGCCCAGAAGGCGTCGAAGTATTCCAGCCACTTATGTAATTCATTAAAGCCGTCCTGCTTTAATACGCAGTGTCGTTCGCGGCCAATATCCTGGATGGAGATGAAGCCTGCGTTGTAAAGCACTTTGATGTGTTTGGAAACGGCGGGGCGGCTCATTTTAAAATTGTCGGCCAGTGAATTGATGGTGAGACTATCTTTCGAGAGCAGGTAGAGTATTTGCCTCCGGCTGGGGTCGGCAATCACCTGGAAAGTGTCAAGCCTTTGCTGTTCCATTGTTTGCTTCGTTTGCCAGTTTGAGTATTTTTTGAATGTGCTGTCCCCATCCTTCGCTCATCGAGTTGAACATGGCCATGAAGTTTGTTCCGTTAAAGCCATTATGGATCAGCAGCAATTCGGTGCCATTGTCTTTTTCGGTCAATGTCCAGTTTACAACCGAGTCGGTGAGTGAACTTTCATCAGGACCGAACCGCCAGGAGTAGGAGAGGTTTGAAAAAGGAGTCACTTCTAAAACCTTGCAGTGGAAGATGCCGTCGAAATTCATGTCGGGCATTGGCTTGGTTGTAAATCGAAACTCGTGTCCTACCACAGGTTTGAAATCGCTCTTCATGAGCCATTGCGAAAGCAGTTCCGGATCGGTGAGGTATCCCCAAACTACCTCGGGCGGGTGGGGGTAAAATAACTGGTGTTTAATAATCTTTGCCATATATGTAACTTTGAAGTTACTCAAAGATATATGTAACTTACAAGTTACGCAAATTTATTTTCAAATATTTTTAAGTTCCTGTTTACAAGGCTTGTATTATTCAAATCTTTATTTACATTTGTAGTGTACTATTATACTAATACACTAAATCAATGATTCGGATAGAACAGTTGAATTTTGGCTACAGCAAAAAGACGCCGTTGTTTAAAGGACTTAACCTACAGTTGAATGCCGGCCATATCTATGGCTTGCTGGGCAAAAATGGCGCGGGTAAATCAACCTTGCTGAAAAACATAGCGGGGTTGGTATTTCCCGGATCGGGCAGGTGCCTTATTAATGGTGTGGAAGCGTCGAAGAGGTCTGTCTCAGTACTGAAGGATCTTTTTTTTATAGCGGAAGACGTGTATGTGCCTGCGCTCAATTCGGTCCAGTTCCTTAAAAGTACGGCCGGCTTCTATCCTAAATTCAGCATTACAGATTTTTATGCCTATTTAAAGATACTGGATGTTGACCCGGAGGCGGTGCTCACCCGGATGTCGTACGGGCAACAGAAAAAGGCTATGATCGCCTTCGGGCTGGCTACCAATACCAATGTGCTGATTATGGACGAGCCCACTAATGGGCTGGATATCCCGTCGAAGGTGCAATTCAGGAAACTTATCGCGTCAGTGCTTAACGATGAGCGCTGCATCATCATTTCCACCCACCAGGTACGCGATCTGGATAGCCTGATCGATACGGTACTGATTCTTGACGATCACCAGATAGTAGTGGAAAGCTCTGTAGATGATATTATGGAGAAACTGGTATTTGGCCTGTACCCCGATACCACCGGGATGCCTGTTTTATACGAAGAAGAAAGCCTGCGCGGCAAATGGGCCATATTAAAGAACGATAATGAAAAGATGAGCAAAATGGACCTGGAACTGCTTTTTAATGCAGTGGTGTTAGGCAGTCCGGAATTGCTGGAAGTATTAAGAGCTGAATCAGACTATGAATAATATATTTAACATTAAGCGTTTCTGGCGTTTGTTCATCAAACACACGGCCGAGCATTACCGTACTTATTTAATGTCGGCAGCGGTGTTGGGCGGGGTGATGCTGTTAGGCGGCGCATTTATCATTTATATGATACCGGGTCCGCTGGATGCAGGATTTCAAAGTGTGTTGTTTGTTTCACTGATGCTGATTGCAGGCACGCTGTTCACCAGCACCGTTTTTGCCGACATGGGCGACAAGCGGAAAGCCATCCCCACGCTCACGCTGCCTGCATCGCAGTTTGAAAAATTCCTGGTGGGCTGGCTTTATTCCTTCCCCCTGTTTTTAGTGTTTTATACTTGCATATTTTATGCCGTGTTGGTGGGCCTCATCAGCATGAAACACTGGCCGCATCACCGTACCGAGGTGCTTTCAATATTCCAGGACAGGGTTTATACTATGATGGTGGTATATGCGGTACTACATGCCATTACTATATACGGCGCCGTTTTGTTTGATAAACTACATTTTATTAAAAGCGCATTCAGCTTTTTTTTAAGCTATGGCGTGCTGATATTACTAAATACCCTCTTTTTAAAAAGCATTATAGGCGGAAGGGATATTATGGCGGCCATCCCTTATGGATTTCTCAATTTCCAGGAAAACGGCAAGTATTATTCTGTCGACGTAAGCTATCAATCCATCAATTGGGTATTAATGATATTGATGGGTTTGACGTTCCTTTTTTGGGCGATAGCTTATTTGAGGCTAAAGGAAAAACAAGTTTAACGGAGGCTGCAGATGGAATTTAAAGATAACGAAGCAATATACCTCCAGATCGCCTCTTTTGTGTGCGATCATATCCTGATGGGGAAATGGCCTGCCGGGCAAAAGATATTGTCGGTACGTGACCTTGCCGTGGAGCTGGAGGTGAACCCGAACACGGTTATGCGGTCGTACGAATTTTTGCAGGGGCTGGAAATTATTTACAATAAACGCGGCCTCGGCCTGTTCGTGGCCGACGACGGGTTCGACAAAGTGAAGGCTTACCGCAAGCAGAACTTTGTAAGCCAAAACCTGCCGGAGCTATTTAAGAACATCTATCTCCTTGATATTTCGATGGACGAGATCAGGGAGCAATATGAACACTTCCTGGCAGCGCAGCCTGCTTTAAACATGAATAAGAACGAAGATGAGAACAAGTAATAAGTTGTTGCTGGTTACATTGGTATTGATAATCGTATCGATAGTAATGTTTGATTTTAAGCTGAAGGCAGCCTACCAGAAAGGTGATTACCGCGATCCGTTTAGAAGTTTTGTGACGCTGAATAACAAGAATTTCGACAAGATAGAATTGAATTCTGCTACCGCTATCAACGTTATGCTGGTAAAGGGGCCTTTCAAGGTAATGGCAGATCCGAATTCGGTGGAGTTTATTGAGCTTACGCAGCACAACAATACATTGATTATCAATGCCAATTTTAAATATAACTATCAAAACGCGCGACCTGATTATGTGCTTTATATTTCGTGCCCGCAGCTTTCATCATTTAGGGCAGATACCCGCTATATAGCGAACGAAACCGAGGTGACTGATACCCTTGCGGGTGATGACTTTAAGTGGAAACCTACTGTTATTAAGGGCTTTTCGGCCGATAGCCTTTATATACAGGAAGACCACGCCAGCAACCTACGGCTTGAAGGCAACACTATAGGAACGTTACATGCGATAACCGGGATCAGCAACGGCAGCGCATCTAATCTCTGCATCGCGCAAAACAACCAATTTATTAAAACCAACCTTGACATCCGCAACAAAAGCCGCCTCTGGATAAAGGACAAAACCGATCATGATTTCAACTACCGCCTTGCTGATAGCGCGAAGCTGATTTTGAGCGGCTCGGCCCAACGCCAATATGTCAATAAATTAAATTAAGCGTACCATGAAGTTAATTATCAATTCATTATCTAAAACCTATGCCAACGGCGTACATGCCTTAAAGGATGTGTCGCTTACCTTAAATAATGGCATGTTTGGCCTGCTTGGGCCTAACGGTGCCGGCAAGTCATCACTAATGCGCACCATTGCCACCTTGCAGGAGGCTGACAAAGGGACCGTTTTTCTTGACGACCTCGATGTTTTAAAAAATAAGACGGAGGTGCGGCAGTTACTTGGCTACCTGCCGCAGGAGTTTGGCGTGTATCCCAAAATATCTGCCGAGCGCATGCTCGATCATATTGCCCAGTTAAAAGGCGTAGGCAACGCCGGTGAGCGTAAAGAACTGGTGCTGGGCCTGCTGGAAAAGGTAAACCTTTTTAAAGACCGTAAAAAGCATTTGGGCACTTATTCGGGTGGAATGAAGCAGCGTTTCGGCATAGCCCAGGCGTTGGTTGGCGACCCCAAGCTGATTATTGTAGACGAACCAACCGCCGGTCTCGACCCGGCAGAGCGGAATCGCTTTTATAACCTGCTGAGCCAAATGGGGGAGAACACCATCGTGATCCTCTCTACCCATATCGTGGAGGACGTGAGTACGCTCTGTTCAAACTTCGCCATTATTTGCCAGGGTGAGGTATTGTATGCCGGCGACCCGGAAAATGCGGTAAGCGAACTGGACGGCAAGATCTATACCAAGGCAATAAACCAGTCTGAACTGCAATATCATAAAGATGTTTACAACGTGATCTCCACGCAGTTGAAATCGGGCAAGCTCCACATCCGCATCCTGCAAAACGATACGGCTGTCGACGGCTTTGCTTTAGCCGCTCCAAACCTCGAGGATGTGTACTTTAGCAATATTGCCACCCGAGTGGATGTAAATACCATGTAAATTACTTAAAAACAACAACTTATGTTTTCTAAAATATTTCTGTTCGAGATCCGGAACCGGGTCCGCAGGCCGGCGGTTTACCTTTACTTTTTGGCGGTATTCCTCTTTACGTTGTTTGCCTTCAGCACCGGGTCGTTACCTGTTGCTGAGAAAGAGCATATCAATTCGCCTTATCTCATCGCGTTCTGGTGCGCCGCTATGACCATGATGATGATGCTCATCAGCTCGTCGGTTATGGGGGCGGCTATTTACCGCGATATTGAATATCAAACCAAAGATTATTACCTCACCTATCCAATAACCAAGCCCGGTTATTTCTGGGGCCGGTACCTGGGTTCGTTCTTTTTTATGGTGCTGATAGCGTTCGGTATTTTGGCAGGTGTGTATTTGGGTACCCTGCTGGGGCCGGCCATCCATAAAACAGACCATGCGCAGTACGGGCCTAATTTATTGCGGTACTACCTGCATCCTTTTGTCACTATAGCGCTCCCGAATATATTTTTTACCTCGTCGCTGTTCTTTGGGCTGGTGGCCATTACCCGCAATGTGAAGGTTATCTATTTCGGCGGGATACTCTTATTTCTGTTCTATTTTATCGCGTTGTTTTTCCTCGACCATACATCCAACACCACCGTGATCGGTATTTCCGATCCTTTCGGGATAAACGGGATCAGGTTCCAGATGAATAATTCGAACTCTGTTCAGCAAAATACCACAATGATCAATATGAGCGGGCCGTTAACCATTAACCGGTTATTGTGGCCTGGTTTGAGCCTTGCCATCCTGCTATTTACTTATATCCGCTTCAACTTCGAGAAATTCTTCAGCGGAAAGAGAGACAAGTCATCAATAGACGATACCGCCGTTAAAAACAACAGGGTGCTTAAAACACCACAGGTGAGTTTTGCCGGTAAATACAACCGCCGCACGTTGGGCAACCTGGTTAGGCTGGAACTGTCAAACATACTGCGTGATAATTATTTCTGGATCATCGTTATTACCGGTACCCTGTTTCTGGGCTTTGTTTTCTGGATGGGGAACCGGAACTGGGGTGTGCCTGATTTCCCGCGGACGGTAATGCTGCTGGCGATATTCAGCGATGCCTTCCCGTTCTTTATGTTCTTTATTATTATGTTCTACACCGGCGAAACGCTACAGCGCGACAGGCTGACCCGTTATGCCTTTATCAATGATTCGCTGCCGCCTCCCAATTGGGTATTAAATGGCTCGAAGCTGATTACACTGCTGTTCATTGGCGTGGGCTTATCGCTGGTCCCTGTTGTTACGGGTATTGTGGTGCAGCTTTTACACGGCTTTTATCAGCTTAACCTGTCGGCATATATTACCTACCTGTTTGTAATACTTATCCCAAAATTGCTGGAAGCGGTGGTGTTTTGCTACATCGTGCAGGTGGTTATGAATAATAAGTTTGCGGGGTATGCTTTAGGCGTAACATTGTGGGTGGGCATGTTCTTTTTAGAGATCACACACACATTCGATTATCATTTGCTGCTTTATTCGTACACGCCGAATGCGGGTATTTCCGATATGGATGGGTTAGGGCACATGGTAATGCCTATCACCTGGTTTAACCTTTATTGGCTGTTAAATGCCGGTTTGCTCATCGTTATTTCGGCATTGTTCTATTATCGCGGGGTAAATTCATCATTTAAGGAAAGGCTGCAATTGGTTCCCCAGCGTTTCGATAAAAAAACGAAACTGTTTACAGCTGTATTGCTGCTTCTGTTCCTTGGGGTAGGTGCTTATAATTATTACAATATTAGCTACCTGAACAAATATCTTACTAAGGATGAGAACGACGACCGGGCTATTATGTATGAAAGGGCACTGAAGCGCTATCAAAGCCTGCCGCTTCCAAAAATTACAGCCATCAAAATGCAGGCCGACCTGTTTCCCGATCAACAGCAGGAATTTGTGAATGCATCTGTGAATATTGTCAATAAAACAACCCAACCTATTTCTAAATTGCTGCTCGACGGTGATCAACTGACCGATTATTCTCTCAGCATGAACGGGAAAGCAGTGCCGTTTACCACTCCGTTGCTTTATCCACGGGGCTTTTTTAACTGGTTTGGACCGAAACAGGATACGGCGGCATTCAGGTTGTATCAATTTGAAAGGCCGCTTACACCGGGTGATTCGGCGGTGCTGGAGGTGCATTCATCAATAATACACCGTGGCTTTACCAACGGGCTGTATGCTAATAATTTGCTGCATAACGGCACTTTCTTTACCGGCGGCCTGCCCGGTTTAGGTTATGATGACGACGATGAGATAGGCAGTCCGTATGTGCGGAAGAAAGCGGGGCTGCCGCCAAAAACCGAAGAAGAGATAGCGCAGAGTGATCCTGAAGGGATCAACAATTTAAGTGCAGGCAAGGCAACCGACCTGCTGAAACTTGACCTGACGGTAAGCACCGTAGCCGGACAAACCGTTGTTACGCACGGTGACCTGGTTAAAAAATGGAACGAGAACAATCGCAATTATTTTCATTATGTGCAGAATAAACCCGGTATGTACACGCCCTTCGGGATCATATCGGCCAGGTTTGCCGAAGCCAAAGACAGCGTGATGCTGGATCATAAGGTAAATATCGATATCTATTATCATCCGGCACATAAAGCAAATCTCAATCACTTTATATCCGCTTATAAAGATGGCCTTAAATATTTCAGTTCGGTATGGGGCAGCTATCCTTTCAACAATATCCGGCTGGCAGAAACATCTGTTTATGGTCCGGGCGAAGCGTCGACGACAACGATGGATACTTATGCCGAATACAATAGCTGGAACGCTGATTTTAACGACCCGAACCAGTTCGACTACCTGTATTTTAATACGACGCGAAATTTGGCGCAGCAATGGTGGCGGTTCCAGGTGGCGCCAAACCACACAGTAGGAGCGCTTGTAATCCCTGAAGGGATCTCAAATTACGCGGCGCTGGTAATGACCGAAAAAAAGTACGGTAAGGCCAATATGCGCTTTAGGGTGCTCGACCAGTTGTGGTATTATCTTTTTTCGAGGAGATGGATGGAGGATAAGGAGCATCCGGTTATCAGGGCCAATCAATCGTCTGAATGGAGCGGCAAGGCCAGTGTGGCGCTTTACGGGCTACGTGACCTGATTGGCGAAGACAGCCTGAACAATGCCCTGCGTGAATTTAAAAATGAATACGCTTTCCGCAGCAAAGGCCCTTTTGCCGGGACTAATGACCTGTATCGTATTTTGAAAAAACACGTGCCCGATTCTTTGCAATATTACCTGACCGATTGTTTTGAAAAGATCACTTTGTACGATAATAAAGTTACCGATTTGAAAGCCATCCCAACCGGAAGAAACGGCGAATATAAAGTTACGCTAAAGGTAAATATAGCTAAGTCATGGATTGATAGTAAGGGTAACGAGGTGCCGGCTAAAGCCATGAATGATTATATAGACGTAGGCGTGTATGGAACCGAAATTACGGGTAAAGATGGCCGGATGCGGGCAAACGAACTATACCTTAAAAAGTATAAGCTGACGGCAGGTGAGCATACACTAACCATAACCGTAAGGGGCAAACCCAAATCGGCAGGGATAGACCCGATAGGAATGCTGATAGACAGAAATCCGAATGATAATTTGAAGGATTTTTGATGAAGTAGCGCGGGCGCAAAACTGACAGTTTGGCCCCATTCGGGGCCAAATATTGGTAGAAAAACAAGAGAGATGAAAACCGCTCCGTAGGTGCGTAACCCGCGTAACAGGACTAATGGACTATGCTACGCACTTACGGCACGAAAAAAATTCCGGGTTTGTTTTTCTACCAATATTATTCACCTAACGGTGCGATGGCAGAATTTGCTATATGTGATCTAAATAATCAGGAGGATAAAGTTTCTGACCGTATTTTTCGAGCGTTGCTTTTAGTTTGGCGAGTTTATCCGGTGTCATCTCGGCAGGGGGCAAGAATGTCCCGGCAGAGACAGGGACTCCTATTTCTTCAAAAAGCTCATCCAAGCCGGCCGGGATAACTGTGCATAACAGGTGCGCCGCTTGGGTGGTGTTATTGCGGAAACAGTGTACCTCACCGCCTTTGGGGATATTTACGAAGGCTCCTTTCCTGGCGGTATATCTGCCTGCCTCGCTTTTAAAATCCACTTCGCCATCTACCACGTAAAACGATTCCTGGATATCGGGGTGGGCATGTGGGCCCGGTCCGCCGCCCGGAGGTACCAGCATATCGATAACGGCATAAGCGCCATCGGTTTGTTTGCCCGAAATTATGATGCGGTAAGCGTTGCCTGCAATTGAGAGGCTTTGGCCTTCATTTTCGTTTACTGTTAGTATGGAGTTTGACATGATTTGGTGCGTGTGGTTAATGATGTATAAATATAATAACGCCTGGCTTATAGAATGAGGTTAAGCGATATTTTATTTTGGCGGATGACGGCGGGTTAGGTGACGTACCTACGGCACGCAGGAAATGTTTTGTTATTTTTCTACCAATATTTCGCACCTAAGGCGCGGGAACAGGTGCCGCACCTACGGAGCGGAAAAAAAATGTTCTTTTTTCTACCAATATTGGGGCCCGACGGGGCCAGGACGCCTCTGTGGCGTCTGTATCGTAGTAATCGTGAACTAAGCTTTCGCGATGCATTACGGAAACGGCGGCAAAGCGGCCTACCTGGTGCATAAATAAATTGGGTGAATTGTGTTTTTCTACCAACATTGCGCCCCCGGCCGGGAGAAATAGTGAGCCAGTTTCCTTACCCAACGCTTATGATCCTCTGATGAATCCTATGAATATAATATAAAGATGGTTTTAACACTTGAAAAAGTAGACGATGGTCACGTTAAAGGCAGCCTGATGGCCATGTTTGAGGCCACCGGCGAGGGGTGAAAGAGGACGCGGGCAAATAAACTGATCTTATATTTTAATGAGAAAGCGGGCGCAAGCCCGCTTTTTTGTTTGAGATACTTTTAACTTCGCCATTAATAAATACCCGAATAACTGATGAAGCGTTCAAATTTCGTATTGCTGGCCGACGCCTATAAATATTCACACCATAAACTATACATGCCTGGCACTACGGATATTTATAGCTACCTGGAAAGCCGGGGCGGGATGTTTACTGAAACTGTTTTTTTCGGGCTGCAATATTTTTTAAAGGAATACCTGGAAGGCGAGGCATTTACACAACAAGACCTTGACGAAGCAGAACCATTTTTGAAGCAGGTTTTTGGCCGTGATGATGTGTTCGACAAAAGCCGTTTTCAATATATTTTGGATAAATACAATGGCAAACTGCCGGTGAGAATAAAGGCCCTGCCGGAGGGAACGATAGTACCAACCGGTAACGTGCTGATGACCATTGAAAACACAGATGCAGAATGTTTCTGGCTTACCAATTTCATAGAAACAGTGCTGATGCAGGTATGGTACCCTAATACCGTGGCGACACTGAGCCGTGAGGTAAAGAAAGTGGTTACCAAAGCTTATAATGAGACTGCCACAGCCGGCAGCGAGGCAGGTATTGAGTTTGTACTGAACGACTTTGGTTTTCGCGGCGTAAGCAGCGTGGAGAGCGCCGGATTGGGCGGGGCTGCTCATCTGCTGAGTTTTAGGGGGAGCGATAATTTAGCAGGATCGGTGATGGCGCAACGATATTATAATACCCAGACGGTTTATGGTTTGAGTATCCCGGCTACGGAACACAGTATTTGCACGCTTTTGGGTGAAGAGGGTGAGCTGGAGGTGTTCAGGCATGTTTTGAAGACTTTTCCTACGGGTATTATTGCCTGCGTATCTGATAGTTATAACATCTTTAAAGCCTGCGAATGTTATTGGGGCGAAGAATTGAAACAGGACATCCTGAATCGCAATGGCACGCTGGTGATCCGCCCGGACAGCGGCGACCCGGTTACTACCTTGCTAAAGATCTTTGAGATATTGTTTGACAAATTCGGATTCACCGTAAACGCCAAAGGCTATAAGGTTTTGCCGCCGCAGGTGCGCGTAATACAGGGCGATGGCGTGAACTACCATTCCATAATCGATATTTATAAAGCGTTAAAACAGAACGGCATCAGCGCCGAAAACCTGGTGCTGGGCATGGGTGGCGCCTTGCTGCAGAAGGTTGACCGCGATACCGAAAAATTTGCTTTGAAATGCAGTTACGCAATAGTTAACGGGAAAGAAGTTGATGTAGAAAAAAGCCCGACGGAGATGGACGCCAATGGCAACATCAGGGAAAGTTTCAAAAAGAGTAAAGCCGGCAAGCTGAAATTGGTTAAAATGAACGATACTTACCGCACGGTTAAGGCTTCCGATCATCCCGAGATGGCCGATGAGCTGGTAACCGTTTTTGAGAACGGCGAGCTGAAACGGCAATGGACATTTGAGGAGGTACGCGAACGAACCAACAAAGATCTGTAACATCTGCATGAAAAAAATATTATTCCATATTAACGAATACGCGTATCTGGCTCAAAAAGTAATGGCTTCGGGCTTGTTTGATGAGGGACGGGTAGAAGTAGAGACCTTTACTGATGGCGAATGCTATCAGCGGATCTTAACCCCTGTGGAAAATCGTAACGTGGTAGTTATTGGTGGCACAGTGAATGATGCTGCAACGCTGGAACTGTATGACCTGGCATCATCGCTGGTGGGTTATGGTGCCAAGTCATTGAGTTTGGTGGTGCCATACTTTGGTTATTCAACCATGGAACGAGCGGTAAAGCCGGGCGAAGTGGTTACTGCAAAGAACCGGGCAAGGCTGTTTTCGGCTATCCCGCGGGGCAACCGGGGGAATAAAATCTATTTGTTCGACCTGCATACAGAGGGGCTGCCGCATTATTTTGAGCAGAACCTTTGCCCGGTACACGTTTATTGCAAAGAAATTATAGAACAAGCGGCGCGCCAATATGGCGGTGATGATTTTGTGATGGCCAGTACCGATGCGGGCCGGGCCAAATGGGTGGAATCGCTGGCGAATGATATGGGTGTAAGTGCAGCTTTCATCTTGAAGCGCAGGTTAAAGGGCGACCATACCGAAGTGAGCGCCATTAATGCCGACGTGAAAAACAAAACGGTAATTATTTATGACGACATGATCCGCTCGGGCGGGAGTATTATCAACGCGGCGAAAACCTATAAAGATGCCGGAGCGGATAAAATATTTGTGATCACCACGCATGGTTTGTTTGTGAACAATGGCCTGCAAAAGCTCAAGGACTGTGGCCTGATAGAAAAGGTGATCTGCACAGATACGCACAAGAACGTTAATGGTATCGAAAACGATTTTTTGGAAGTGAGAAGTATTGCCGGATTGATTTGTGAGGCTGTAGGAAAATAATGCTGCCGTTTTCCTTTTAACGGATCGGAGCCTGGTTCACTTTATTTCTTTCAAAAAAGTATGTGTACAGATTTGCCGCAAACATGACAGCAATGCTGCTTAGCCAGAGCCAATAGCCTATACGATAGCCTGTAATGTCTGAAAAAGTACCGCCTTCGTTTACCATAAACTCAGAAACGCTTAGGAATAACAGGCCAATGATTAAACCGGCAATACTTGTAAGCAACGATAACATATATTGCCTGCGCATAAAGATCCAGGAGATCCACAACGCCGGGTTGGCCAGCCAGGTAAGTCCCGCCGCCGAAGAAAAGAAACCGAAAGCTCCGGAGATTAGCAGCGCGATGCCTTCGCCGCTTTCACCTGCCTGTGCCTGCGTATCAAAACAGGCTTGCGTTAATGCCAACAGATACAAGCCAATGCTGGTTATTCTTAAAATGTTGAGGCCTCGATATTTTTTCAATCAGTTGATTTTAGGGGATTGGTCAAAGATAATGTTTTAAATAATTGTGTAAATTATAGAGCGGATGTTATTAACCCTAAGTTACAATTTTATTCAAAAGCCATTCATTATTAAACTGCACCGGGCCGAAGCTTAAAAGCAATTAACGTTCTGCAAAGAGAAAAATCACTTATTATAATATCCTTTATAATTTTTTTTCACCCTCAAAAACGGGCTGCTGCCCTGTTTAAAGGACGTTTTTTGCGTGTGCCGACTGACGCGGCGCTAAGGGGATGTAAACTTTACAGGTAATATTTTGTTAATAGTGGTGGTTATAAAACAATATAATATTTCTTCTTACCTATAAATTAACATACCATGAAAATCAAATTTTTGCTGCCCATACTTTTGGTGGCAGCCGTTTTAGCCCAAAGTAGTTGCGTGAGCAATAAGAAATACGCAGCATTGCAGGCCGACTACAACAAATCGCTCGATACCAATGCTAAATTGAAACAAAGCTGGCAGGTTACGCAACAGGAACTCTCCGGATCGCGCGCAAGGGTGACCAGCCTGGAAGAGCAAATTGCCTCGGCGAAGCAAAATCAGCAGGCCCTGCAAGCTGCGCTTGATAAGTGTTTAGCAGGTAACAACCAGGGTAATGTGAACATTGCCAAGCTGGCCGACCAGATCACTGCATCTGATAAATACATCCGCCACCTGGTGGAACTGAAGAACAAGAGCGACTCGCTTAACCAAATCCTCACTAATAACCTAACCCGTTCATTAAGTGCCGATGAAAGCAAAGATGTTGACGTAAAGGTGCTGAAAGGCGTAGTCTATGTATCGTTGTCTGATAATATGCTCTATAAATCGGGCAGTTATGAAATTGGGCCGAAAGCAGGCGATGTACTGAGCAAGGTTGCCAAGATCATTAATGATTATTCGACTTACGATGTACTGGTTGAAGGTAACACCGATAACGTGCCTATTAAACAGACCAACATCCGCAATAACTGGGATTTAAGTACGCTGAGGGCGTCGTCTGTAGTGCAGGCGCTGCAAAATACTTACAGCGTTGATCCGAAAAGATTGACAGCCGGCGGCCGCGGTGAGTATAACCCGATAGCTGATAATAGCACGCCTAATGGCAAAGCACAGAACAGGCGTACGCAGATCATCATTACACCTAAACTGGATCAGTTTATGACGCTGATTGGCAAGGATGCTAACGCTCCCGGCGACGGTAAGTAAGCATTTGCGCGACCAAACTCCCGCTCCGAAAAGAACGAGCGTTTGAAGGATATTTAAAAGGCTCTGTGCATTGCACAGAGCCTTTTTTTGACTAAAATCCAATCGTAAAATCAGGGAATGCGCGCGTTGAAATAAGCCGTTGTTGTTGCGGTATGGTTATTGTACCTGTTAGGTTATCATCTAAATTATAATAACTATGAAAACGCCACCAGCTTTTAAAAACCAAAGCGGACAGGGCGAGCCGACATTCGACCGCTCTTTTACCAAACAGAACGACAGGCTGAAAGAAACAGGCATCAGCAATTCCGGCGGACAACGTTCCGATCAAACATCGAGTAAGGATAGCGCACATAAGCCTGAAAAGAAGAAGGCGTAAGTCTTTTAGATTTTTCTTATGGCGTTATTGCGATGAACGCAGCAGTCTCTGCAAAGGACATTCCGGCTAATATATTTGCGGTATGCAAAGTTCAGAGATTGCTTCGTACATGGCAATCACGTTGTTTTAGCGCTGTCAAAACAGAGTCTGCATATCTAAACTTTTAATTGCTTATTTTTAGGTGAAACCCTATCGCCTAAAAAACAATCTAAAAACGCAAGCAATACCGTTCCAGCTTTTTAAACCGCATACTTCTTATCTATTCGGTTCAAATACTTAGTTTACGCTCTTTTAATAGCTTTTTCGTTCTCAAACCCCTCAAAAAAGGGAACGCCCTAAATGCCATTTAGAGCGTTCCAGGCTAAAAAACGACATGCTCTAAACCATGTTTAGACCGTTCCAGCCTTAAAAACGACATGCTCTAAACCAAGTTTAGGGCGTTCCAGGCCCAAAAACGACACGGTCTAAACAACATTTAGACCATGCCTTTTCAGTTAAAGTCTAATTTTTTACGCGGTTTTGCTCACTTTCGGCGGCGTTGTCGTTGTGTTTGCGCTGGCCGGAAATGGCCTTGCCAAAGCGATAGCTCAACGAAAGGGTACCCACGCGGTTATCGCCAATGTTGCGGTAATTGGCCAGGGTATTAGCCAGGTTATTAATGGTGCCGCTATTGATCATGGTGCGGAAGATATCATTTACTGCGAGTTTAATAGTGGTACTTGGCGACAACTTTTTAGACACGCCACCATTAACACGACCACGCTTGCCGCTCACAAATTGTGCATGGGTTACCGAACTTTGATAGCCGCCGTCTAATTGCAGGGTCCAGTCATCGCCAGGTTTGAAGGACAGTGTTGGGCGGGCGAAATAAAAAGTGCCCTTTGTATCAAGGCGGCCGGTGTAAAAGTCGCTTACGGTGTGAATGTTCTGAACGAAGCCATAGAAGGTGAAATTGAACCATTTGGTGATATCGAAATTGGCATCGATGCTTAGGGTTTTGTTTACGGTACTGCCGATGTTGTTAGGGCGGCTGTAATAAATGCCGTTTACGATCTCGATGGTTTCGTTGATATCGTTGTTGTTTTTCTCATATTCAAATTCTGCAGTGATGTGGCCCCAGGTGTAGGAAAGCGCCACATTGTTGGTGTACGACGGCTTTAGAAACGGATTGCCGGTGTAATAAGTAAACTTATCTATAGGAGAGAGGAAAGGATTCAGATCCTGAAAATAAGGCCGGTCGACGCGACGGCCATAATTGAGGCTGATGCTTTGCTTGCCGGCAGTATCAAGCTTGTATTGTAGAAAAAGGGTAGGGAAGAGGCCGTTGTAATCTCGTTTAAAAATAGAGTCGGGCTTCTGAACATTACCCAACTGGTGACCGGTAGAGGTGGTATTCTCAAATCTCAGCCCCGCCTGGATCGAGAATCTTTTAAAATCTTTACTTGCATTCAGGTAGGCCGCATTTATTTGCTCGTTGTAAAGAAAATGATTGGTTTTGTCATAGTCTGGCGTGGTAATATTGTTTACAGTATTAAAGTAATTGGCAATATTGTCGGTTTTGGTATAGCTTGATTTGAGGCCGGCGGATAGTTTGATTCCGTTCTTCAGCGGGTGGGTGTAGTCGGTTTTCCCGGCAAAGATATCAACGTTGGCCGGTAGCATCCCGGTAAGCAGATCGGCGGCAGAGATGGTACCATCGGGTTGATAAGTATTGTTATCGAACGACTGATTGCTGTTGGTTTTGTACTTCAGGTAATCAAAGTCGACGGTGATCTCTTTACCATTCTGATCAAACTGGTGGCGGTAATTAAGGTTGATACCCCCGTTTTTGAAATCGCGATGTTCTTTATTATTGGCAATAATGGTTGAATCGAGGGTGTTCTGCGCGTCAAGCAGGTGGCTGGTGGCTATGGTATTGGAGTTCGGCGAACTAAACGTGCCCGACAAAACGATGCCCCAGGTTGATTTTTCGGTGGCATAATAATCGACACCGACACGGCTGTTATACGCTGGCCCAAATCTCTTGATGTAAGAGTTTTGCAGGAAATTAGACGATACGGTACCATCGGGATTCAGGAAATGCCGGTTGATATCCAGATCGGCAAAATTATTATAATAATTGTAGCTAAGGTTGCCAAATACGTTCAGCTTATTATCCCGGTAATTAAAATTAAAAGCATTGTTGGTTTTGTTATAGCGACCATGCGTAAGTGCAAGGTTCACATTGCCATTAAAGCCACGTACCTTTGATCTTTTCAAACGAATATTAATAATACCGCCATTACCGGCTGCATCGTATTTGGCTGGTGGGTTGCTCATCAGCTCCACCTGATCGATAGTTGAAGACGACAGTGAGCGGAGATAGCTTTCCAACTGATCGCCGGATAAGTACGTAGGCTTATCGTCGATATAAACCTGTACGCCTTTGCCCTTCAGGCTTATCGCGCCATTATCGTCGACAATTACGCCGGGCGATTTTTCCAGCACATCTAATGCGGTTGAGCCGGTATTGCTGATCAGAGCGTCGACATTTACAACGGTCCGGTCAATCTTGTGCTCTATCAGCGGTTTTGACGATACTACTTTTACCTCGTTTAATACCGTCCCAACGGAAGTTAGTGTAATTACCGGGATAATTTTATCAGCGTCAAGTTTAAACGCCTCGCCCTGGTAGGTTTTGTAGCCTACAGTGGTGATCGTCAATTTATAATTTCCCGGCTTTTGACCGGCAAAGATGAATGAGCCATCTGCATCGGCGAGGGCGGTTTTAACAAGGGCTGAATCGGCTGCCTTTTTTAAATAAATGGTGGCCCCATCCACAGGTTTTCCATCGCTGCCGGCAATCTTACCTGTTATTTTAAATGCTTGTTGTGCGTATGCCAAAGTTGAGGCAATAGTAAGCCAAGCGGCTAAAAAAGCCGTTATTTTTATTTTCATAATTGTAGTGTGGTTTGTGGTTAAGCTATTGTTTTTAGTTGGTTTTGGGGCAAAGCAAGCCCTGTTCACTTATTTGTGAGTTGGAAATTTTGTTAGATATATGGTTTGATTAGTTTCCGGGTTCTGCTGTAATGCTGCTAACTTCGCGATGTTTTTCCGTGTCGTAATTATAAAGCCATGACCATTCGCCCTGGCCCTTGCGGTATGATTCAACGTATTTGGCCTTGTATTTCTCAAAAACGGCGTCCGGTTGTTTTTTGTCGTTCACGATGAATTCGTGGTTGCTTATTTTGAACGACAGGTTATTCCTGGTGGTGATGAGCCCGTCTTTCATCATGTCGCTAATAGCGGCGTCGCGGCGTTCATCGTCTTTCCACTTGGCCGTTTGAAGCATTTTATAGCCATTTGCCTCCACCTTGTAATCCTTGGGCGAAATGGGCAGCTTATTGGCAAGATCCGATTTTAAATCGGTTTTATATAGCCTGGCTGCTTTCGCATCGTACGGTTTGTAGTCGCCGTGGGTGGCTTTGTAGGCCTTTAGCGTTGCCGAGTCGGTAATATAGCCTTGCTCGCCCAACTTGCCATCAAGTTTTCCCATTGAATTGAATAGTGTTCCCTTATTGTCAAAGTGTGCTTTCAACGATCCGTTAATGGAATCCAGGCGGGCGAGTTCTTTCTGATCTTTCTGACCGTTACCTGACGACGCTGCATCGCTGCGCAATTTGTTTAATTTATCGGTAATGGCTGCTGCATCGTCATTATTATCGTTATTAAGCTGGTCGTTGCTTTTCTGTTTGATCGTGTCGATGATGTCGAGGTAGTCGCCTACTTGGTTAGGCGGAATAGCGCGGCCATTAATCTCCATTGATACCAGGGCTTTGTTCTTGTAATTCAGCTGGTAAAGTATGCGGGCCTCTTTATAAAGATAGCTGATATAGCCCTTATTGATGAGTTTGGCCAGTGTACCGTTATCTACCTCTGAGGGTGAATAAATTTTCAGCTTAGGCGCGTTTGAGGTATCCGGATAATTTACCGGAACGCTGATGTGGGCTGATTTTTTGGCAGGTTTTGCTGAGGGCCCGGTAACTACGGCGGTGGTCTTTTTTACCAGCTTTGCGATCTTTTCGGCATTGGTAAACGCTGCGGTAAACAGCGCAGCAGTAACCAGGCAAATAGCCAGCAGCGATTTTTCAACCCGGTTTAATGATTGGTTATTGTTAGATATAATGCGGGTTACGCGGTTCTTTAAATGATTTTTCTTCCCTGCCAAAGCCATCGCAAATGCGGGCTGTGCATTGGTGTACTCCTGGCATGATACCAGCGCTTTGATATAATCAACCTTGCTGCTGCTCTGAGCAATTACAATGTCGTCGCAGCAGTTCTCGCGCTCTGTTCTGATCAACGCCGAGATCCATAGTACGGCAGGATTAAAGAAGAAAATGATCTCTACGAAGCTTTGCAATAGGTTTACGAGATAATCGGCGCGGCGGATGTGCGCGAGCTCGTGAATAAGGATAGTTTCTATTTCTTCGGTTGATAAAGCAGTTAGTAATCCCACAGGAATCAGAATCAGCGGTTTTAAATGACCTATCACCATAGGAACATTGGCGAGGCCGGATTCGGCGATCCCAATTATTCGTTTGATGCCGAGATTTTGAGCCAGTTGCTGAACGCGGCTTTGCCAAAAGGCGTTGGCTTGTGTCACATTTTTCCGGCGCAGGTAATAAACGCTCTGTAAGCCGGTAGCCAGCTGCAATGAGCGCGCACAAACTATCAGGAACCAGATCAGTACGATCACATTGGCATTGCGGTTAAAAAAAGTGATGATGCTGGTTGTAAAGGCAGGTTTTTGGACGTCGGTCTGTTGCTCCGGTGCCTGTAAAGCTGCGTCATTTTGAACATTAGCCTGAGGAGCAGGCGCAGGAGTGAAATGGGCTGTACTTAAGGCCGAAGGCTGCCGCAGGTTCAGCACAAACGTAACAACTGTTGCTGCTGTGAACAATACCAGTGCCGCTATGAGGAAATTATAACGCCTTGCCGGCGACGATTTGCGCGTAAAAATGACAATACACCCGGTTACGGCGGCAAGGATCAATCCCTGCCATAAAGAATGGATCAATGTATCGCACAGCGCCCGCATCAGGTTATCAGGAAACAGTTTTACTATCGAAAGGTCCATAGTGTGTTGCTTTATAATGTTATTGCTCTAATTTTTTAAGCAGGTCTTTGATCTCCTGCAATTCCTGCTGTGAGGTCTTTTTGTTGCCTACCAGTTGCATCACCAGCTTGCTTGCCGAGCCTTTGTACATCGAATCGATGAATTTATCCAGCAGGTGCTGTTTGGTTTTTTCCTCGGCCTCGGCTACGGTGTAAATGTGTTTCATCTGGCTTTCGTCGCGAACAAGGATGCCCTTGTCAGCCATGATCTGCATCAGTTTAAGGGTAGTGGTATAGTTCACGTCCTTTTGCTTCAGCAATTCGTTGTTCACATCGCGTACGGTTGATGGGCCGGTTTCCCACAAAACCTGTAATATTTCCAGTTCGGCTTTGGTGGGCTCTAACGTCTTATTTTGATCTTTTATATTCATCACGAATCAAAGGTAGAAAAGTTTTCGTACGAAACAAATTTTATATAGAAAAAGTTTCGTACCTTATAGTTTTGATTTGATAGGATTGAGATAGATGGAATATTTTGTTATTATATGTCTAATTAAATTTGTTGATTGATATGATATTGTTAATATAGGATGAAATTTTTTATGATCTTGTTATCCTTGCATTTCAGAATGCTATCTTTGAAAAAAGGGCGCTTTTATAGCATAGTCCCTCCATCGTAAATAAAATACTATCATTATGAAACAAGGACTGTTAATTGATATGGATGGCGTTATCTACAGCGGCGAGCAGCTGATTCTCGGCGCTGATAAATTTATTGCCACCTTACTCAAAAAAGATATACCGTTTACCTTCATGACCAATAATAGCCAGCGCACCCGGTTGGAAGCCGTGCGTAAACTGAAACGGCTGGGCATTGAAGTTACTGAAGAACATGTTTACACCAGTGCTATGGCCACAGGTAAATTCCTTGGCGACCAGGGACCGGGCGGTACCGCCTATGTTTTAGGTGAAGGCGGATTGTTGACCAGTCTGCACGAAAACGGAATTACCCTGGTGGATACAGACCCGGAATTTGTTGTTTTAGGGGAGGGGCGCAATTTTACCCTCGAAATGGTGCAGCGTGCCGTTGATATGATCTTAGGCGGCGCCAAGTTCATCACCACCAACCGCGACCCATCGCCCAAAAAACCCGGATGGAATAATTTGGGCATTGCGGCAACCACGGCAATGATAGAAGAAGCTACCGGCCGTAAAGCCTTTGTTACCGGAAAGCCAAGCCCGGTAATGATGCGGTCGGCGAGAAAATATTTGGGCCTGGAAACTGCCGAGACCACCGTTGTTGGTGATACTATGGAGACTGATATCCAGGGCGGGGTGCAAATGGGCTATAAAACAATATTGGTGCTGTCGGGCATCGCCCAAAAGGAAACACTCAGCCAATATGCTTTTAAACCCGACCTGGTGGTGAGCTCTGTAGACGCTATTGATTTTCCTTTAAAATGGTGGAAAGAGGAGCACGTTGCTGAGGTGGACGAGAAGGAGAGCAAAGCGTAGCGTATTGGTTAAACTTTGTTAAACCTTTGGCCTGATGAGTTTATTGTAAGATATTTAAGGTATAAACTTGAACTTATGAAACTATCAACAGCAGCGGTTGGCCTGTTTGCGCTTGCCCTGTTCTCGTGTAAACAGAAACCCGCCGAACAAACTCCGGCAAAGCCAATTACTATTGCCGATAACGGTGTAAATATAGCCTACTCTGATACGGGCAAAGGCGATACGACCCTGCTTTTTGTGCACGGCTGGGCAATTAACCGCGGGTATTGGGCCGGGCAGGTTGCTTATTTTAAAAACAAATACCGGGTGGTCACTATCGATATGCCGGGTTTTGGTGAATCGGGCAAGAACCGGAAAGATTGGTCGACTGCCGCTTATGGGCGGGATATCGATTCGGTGTTAATGAAACTCGATCTTAAAAAGGTAGTGCTGATAGGTCATTCAATGGCGGGCGATATTGTATTGCAAGCCGCAGCTGGTAATCCGGACAGGGTAATCGGGTTAGTAGGTGTTGATAATTTCAAGGGCGTGGGCATAGCACCAACCGCCGCCGATATCGCCAATTTCAAAAAGGCCATCGATGAAATGAAGCATAACTTTAAAAAGGTGGCTGTACAGTATTTTAATGAAGATCTGTTTTCAAAAACCACCGCCGATAGCATTAAAAAACGCATTCTCGCCGATGTTGCCAAAGTCGATACCACCATTGCCGTAGCAAGCATGGAAGCCCAGGATTTTAAAGAGGTGCCGGCGTTAAGGAAAGCAAATAAAAAACTTTACCTTATCAGCAGTGATGTTACACCGACTGATACCACTCAATTGGTAAAGCAAAAGATCCCTTACCAGATTAAATATATCCACGGTGTTGGCCATTATCCTATGGTGGAAACGCCACAGGAGTTTAATAAAGATCTGGAGCAGATATTGAAAAGCTTATAAACAAGTAGAGACGCGATATTTGCGTCTCTAACAAATGTTCTAATTAACAAAGCTACCCGTCATTTCGAGCGTGAGCGAGAAATCTTACACGCCCTGCTAAACGATATGTAATAGCGCAAATGCATTGGCGTTGTTGTCGCTTTTATAACATTTCTCGCTCACGCTCGAAATGACAACGGTGGGGGTCACTTTACCGGCGCCAGGGTCTCTGTTACCTTTCCGCAGGTTAGCATCTCACTGCCGAAATACGGGTTTTTAATATCCTTTATCTCGCTGATCCAGTAGGCCTTTTTCATCGGGCAGTATGCTTCGTACAAGGTGTTCGAGTTCATTTTTGTGGCTTTCAGAACTTCGTACATATTGCCTGACAAGTTTGCAAAATGTTCGCGCTGGTGTTCAATAGCATCACTCTCGCTAATGTGGCGGGCATCGAATACCAATTTATCACGGTATTTGGTTACCACTTTTTGCTGGGCCGGGGTAAGGGTTTGGTCGGGCTGAGTCGACAGGATATTAATCAGATTGGCAGCCTTCACTTTGGCAGTTTTTGCGTCGCTGCCTACCAATGCATTTTTCAGTTCCAGGTAGGCGTTCACAATTTTATCGATCGTATTTCCCGGGGTCGGGTCGGCCTTTGTTACGGTAGCGAAGAGCATCAGCATCAATGCAAGGGCCGCTGTTTTTAAAGTCTTCATAATCTTTGTTTATATCAGGATATCAAAGTTAATATTTATATCATTTTGATGAAAGGCTACAGGCGCGGGTAAATTCTTAAAAACACCTCGCCGCCAACCGGGCCGGTACCATATAAGCTCTTTAGCTTGTCTGTAACACCGTAATAAGTTACCTGCCCGCCTGCAGCAACGTTAAGCGGTCCGAATTTCAGCAGATCATAGTTAACACCAATACTAACGGCATTTACCGGGAAAATGGTATCGTTGCCATAAATTATCCGGTTTAAATTCAATTCTTCAGTAGTTTTTTGAACGAATTCGAAGCGCGTGTACAGCGCCAGTTTTTTAATGCGGATATCGCCTTCAAGCAGGAGGGAGTTATCGCCCTGTTGACCGGGGATTTTGTTCAAGCCCCATACAACACTGGCGTTAAAAGTCCTGTCGTTCCCGAATGGCAAGCTATAAATGGCCGAGGCGGTAGTACGATTAATGTTTTCATCAGGCGATAAGGCTTCCGGACTTTTGATATAAGCATGAGAAACCTGCAAAGCCCAGTTTGCAGAAGGATTATAGTTTAGCCTTGTGGCCCATGAATCGAAGCGGATCTTGTCGAAACTGTAGCGATGCTCATCCGGTTCGCGACCGTTAAATACAGAGCCTTCCAGTTTAAAATCGCCATAGCGAAAACCCAGCGTAGCCACGCCAAAAGTAATGTGCGTAGCGTCAGACCAGTGGTGACTGATCGGCGCATCAGGGTTTGACATGGCCGACGGCCGGTGCATAAACACCGCCGGCCCAATGGCAGGTTCGCCCGGGTAGCCTACATACAAGTTCAGGTCTGTTTTTTTAGAAAACGCATAAGTATAATTTGCAGCCAGTTCGGCAATCAGATCGTGTGGATGCTGCCTGTCAACCAAAGGAATGCCCTTGTAGCTCTCCCCGGTTTGAAACAACAGGGGATAACCGCCGCCTGATTCAGTAATCGGATCGAGCGAGGTCATTAAATGAAAACTGATCAAACCTTTTTCACCAACCGGACGTTGCGCCATGCCCATAAACCAGTTGGGTGCATCGAACTTCTCACCGCCGCGGCTGCCCTTGTTAAAAACATCCTGCTTGGTGTACCTGAACCAAACGCTGCCATGCAGCATATACATCCATTTGCCGTCGTGCAGCATTACGCCGTACATAGGCGATGCGTCGGGCAGCCAGCTGGTGCCGGAACCATTGCGTTCCATGGGGAGGTTCTTTGATAAGGCGCTGCTCATCTGCATGCCGCCCATATCCATGCCCGGCATATTCATCTGTTTAGTTTTGGCGGTATCGTTCATCATCATGTGATGGTGTTTAGACGTATCGCTCATATTCATTTTTTGCTGCGCCGATGATAATTGGATCGATCCAAACCAAAAGGCAGCCAGTATCATTAAATATTTCATAAAGTAATTGTTAGATGGATATGTCCATCTTTAGTTATTGAAGTGGTAAATTAAAGCAATAGAAGGCATAAAAGCCCGGGCCGCTAAAGGGTTGCGGCAATGCTTTGATCAGATAAGAAAGGTTTGATTCATTATAGCGATATCCCTGCCTGACTTGCCGGGCGGAGAGTTATTCAGTATCCACGCGGCTTTTTGCGCCGTTGCAACCGGCCTGATAATTTCAGCAATTACAAATGGCCGGACGATAACAGCCGTTTGACTGAATTGAACATCGCAAGATGATTTTAGGTTCTCCTTCAGAATATAACTGCCATGTTTTTGAGCGCAGCTATGATCTTTTTTAGCACAGCAATCGTGATTGCTCTTCATGACCATAGCCATAGCAGCCGGCGTCGCAGAAGGACTCAGCAGATTTTCGGCCGCGCAGTGTACCATGCAAACGAACATCCCTGTTGTCAGCAGCAAATAAAATGCGGTGATGGCTAAAACTGCGGCCTTTTTCATTGCGAAAGCAAAGGTATTGAATAAAATCGAAATCGGCATTACATTCCTACCTCGCAATGATGCGGATAATGCAGCAATAACGGTTATTGAGAATGCCGCAATTATTTATTCACCTCATCCACATTCCACCCACTAACCAAAAAGTACGGCTCGCTATTTCCTGCATCTTTGTTTAAATAATTGCATTCAATGGTTCGTGTTTCGCCCGGAGCAAGAGAAATATAGTTATCTTCAAAAATTACCGGTAAAATATCATCACCGCCTTTTTCCTTTAATGCTCTTATATGCACAAAGAACGCAACTGTTTTTCCGGCGTTTTTCAAGGTGATCTGGTGCGACGTGCCATTAGCGGTTTTCTTCGACGTATGGCTGATATCCAGCGTAGTTTTCGGCATATCGGCCAGTGATTTATAATCCGTAAAGACCGACTGCGGCGTATAATACCACGTCGATTTTTTCCAGTTCAGCTCGTCTTTTTTTGGCGACAGCCAGTACCAGTTGATGCTTTCGACTTTCCCGGCAGCATTTTTTAGTTCGAGACGGACAAAATAAACATCGCTTAACCCGTCTATCTGCGGTATCGTGAAGCATTGCTTAACGCCGTCTTCGGCTACGTCGGCAGTGGTTTCTTTGTTGAATTTAATTGTGCCGTCCGCATTGTAAACCGTTGCGCTAACCTTTAGCCCGCTGAATGATTGCATCCACGAGTTGATGATATTAACACTATTGGTATTGTACGAATACATCACATGCAGCGGCTCCATCGATTTTTTCATGCCGAAGTAGGTGCCGGCAGGGTAAAGGTAATAATCGTAGGTGTGCCAGATGAGGCTTGGCCACGGGTTGCTAAGCATCCACTGCACCACGCCGGTGGCATTGTTGTATTTTTTGAGTCCATAACCTTCCATCATGGCACGGTGACCTTCGTAGTTTTGCAGTTGCGCTTTGGCAAGGTAATCCATTATGTCTTTTGGTTTTCCATAGCGGGCGTACAGTGCCGTGTCGAAGATCTTGGTGTTGCCAAATTGCATGGTACCACAATGGTACAGCCAGTCGAGACTTTTATTGTTAATGGAGTCTTTTGGCAGGAATTTGATCAGACTTTCGTACGGTGGGATAGACGGACCCGGCGAAATCTCGGTAGCAAAACTCCAGGCACCGCCGTATTTAGCGGTGTCGGCTTCCCAATAGGCAGGGGGAACCCAGTCATATGGTCCGGCCATTTTTACGCCGGTTGGTCCTGATACTTTCGATGCTGTTTCGTTGGCGCTGGCAACGGTTGGGTTAGGCCACTTCAAATCGGCCTCTATAGCCAGCCAGTCGGCTTCCACCTTTTTATCGCGCGGCGGCATATCGCTACCGTTCAGCCAGGTAAGCATAGATGGTTTGTTGCGCAGCCAGTACATCACGCTGCTATCAGAGGCCATAGCAACCGAGCGCTTAGCCGCATCCCATTTCTCGGGATATTGCCAGGCGCCGCAGCACATCCAGCCGCTCATTACCAACAGGCCTTCACGGTCACATATTGCATAAAAGTTGTCGTCTTCCAGCTTACCTTCCGAGCGCACGATGTTCATGTTCATATCGCGCACCAGTTTCAGTTCCTGCTCCTGGCGTTCACGTGAGCGCCGCTGAAAAATATCGGGCGACCAGGCCGCACCGCGCAGCATAATGGGTTTGCCGTTGATGATGAATTTACGCGCCTTGTTACTGTCGATCATTACAGACGATACCTGCCGGATGCCAAAGTTTTCTGATAATTCATTGCTTAACTGACCGCCAATTGAAGCTGACAATTCAATACGGTTCAGCTCTGGCTTGCCATATTCCCAGGGCCACCAGATGCGCGGATTTTTGATGTTTAGCTGCGGATAATTTGCCGCGCTAAATGTTACCTGTTTCTTCTCTCGCGCCTTCAAATGCACCTTTTGCTCAAAATTCACCGAGCCGTTAATTTTGCCTTTTACAACGGCCTCCTGCTCTTTGTCGGTATAGTTCACGGCCATCGCATCGACCTCAAGGTGCGCAACAGCCAACGAAGGCAGATCGAATTTGGTAGTTACCAGCGGGTATTCTACACCAACCTTGCGGAATGTTTTTACCTCCACGTTGTTGATGATGCCGTTATTAAAATCGGGTGGGTAGTGGATCCAATCTGCGTAATCTATAGCAAGGTCGCCGCCGCGTTTATTGGGATCGAAAGGGCGTTTAACTTCTATAGCCAAAACGTTCTCTCCGGCGTATTTGATATTTTTGGTGATATCCAGTTCAATGATGCGGAATGGTCCCACAATTTGGGTCGAGTCGGCTATGAGTTTGCCGTTCAGCCAAACATTGGCTTTGTAATTTACGCCCTGCAGTTTCAATACCACGTTTTTGCCATTCTCAGTTTCGGACAGTTTAAATTCCTTGCGGAACCACCATGGTTTATCCAGTCGCGAATCGTTCAGTTTTTCGAAATTTCTGCCATAAAAGGGGTCGAAATCATACACTTTGTTAGCCAGCAAGCCCGCTATAACTGTTGTAGGTACGCTTACTTTATACCAGTTGTTGGCTTTAAAGGCGGTTGTCGAGATTTGCGAACCTTTCGATCCGTCAGTTACCGCCGATTGCATGTTCCAGCCGTCTTTCAGCATCAGGCGGTAATTTTCGGTGGCATCCTGTGCGTAGGAAAAGCGGCACGCGCAGCCAAGCAATACCAGGAGTATTAGTTTTTTCATTTTGAGGTGTATATGGGCCGAAGCCGTGAAAAGCAGGCGTTTAATTATTGGTTCACAATTTTAGTAAAATAATGCCGTAAACTTCTTCGCATAACATACTTTTTACGACCTTCGGCACTACAAAACCACTACTTATGAAAGCTATTTGCGTTTTTTGCGGAGCCAACTTTAACGGCGATCCTTTACTGGCGCAGGCTGTTGAAGATCTGGCCGAAATTATGGTGAGCCGGAACATCAGTTTAGTGTTCGGCGGAGGAAAGGTTGGCGTGATGGGCTTGCTGGCTGATGCAGTTATCAAACGCGGCGGTGAAACGATAGGCGTGATCCCTCAGTTTTTAATGGATAAGGAAGTTGGCCATACCGGCCTGACTGAACTGCGCATCGTCGACAATATGCATCAGCGCAAACAACTGATGAACGACCTGTGCGACGGCATTATCATGCTTCCCGGCGGCTTCGGTACGCTCGAGGAATTCTTTGAGGTATTAACCTGGCTGCAATTAGGCCTGCACAATCATCCGGTGGGCATCCTAAACGTTAATGGCTTTTACGATCTGCTGCTCCAGCAAATGGACGTAATGGTTGAGCAGCGGTTCCTGAAACCCGCAAACCGGCAATTGGTATTGTCGTCAGGCGATGCCGTGGAGCTGGTGAATTTGATGGGTAATATTGAAATTAAACCCGATGAGGTTTGGTTTCGGGATAGAAATTTGACATAGAAGGTGATTTTATTTTATCCGAGGTTCTGATCCACTTCGGCGATATCCTCCGTTTTGATCTTTGGTTCAATCCACTTTTCATCCTTCCGCTCATAGCCGCGGAGGCCTATTTCCTTTTTCTTGATAAAAAAGAAACAAATACTGAGCGTAGCAACCTCATGAACGCCGATAGAAAACAAACAACAAGTGAATAAATCAAGACGAAAAAGCTTCAGCGCACAGGCCAGATTTCCGGCCCGCTTTTTCGTCAGGCCTTTGCCCGCCAGGTGGTGAAGCATGTTGGCGAGCTTTTCATAATGCGCTTTTATCCAAACCTTGATTTGGTGATTAAAAGATGGTAAAGCAAATAGCCAATTATGCAAAAGCATTGACCAATGTACAACTTTCCTAATGCGGCATCAGGGCTGAACCGATAAGCACAAGCCTAACTTTACTCGCTGCTGTTCGTAGGTTCAGAACGTAGCCGCGAGTTTTCTTTGGTTACTTTCTTTTGCGAAAAAAGAAAGTGACTACCACTACCTCGCGGCCAGCACATCTCCATTATAGTAGCACTGACAAAAAACGCCAGCCTTATCTTCCCACAATCCTATACAGCAACCAATACCCGCCAGCCGCTACCACACTCAGCCCGCACAACGCCCACCAAAGCAGGCTAAACCCGCCGTAAGCTGTAATCACCCCGCCAATCAGCGGTGCGCAAACCTGCGCCGCCGACCACGACATACTGTATAATGCAGCATATTCGCCGCGGTTATATTCGGATGAGCGGCTGATCCAAAAGGCATTCATAAAGGGCATGCTGAACATTTCGCTAAACGTCATAAGTAACACAACGATAATTCCTGCTGCTATGGTAGCCGGCAGATAAATGAGCAGAACAAAACCGGCAGCACCCAGCAGCACGCCGGTTACGATGTAAATAAGGCCATGTCGTTTACCTTCAAGATTGTGGATCATTACCATTTCCACTAAGCCTATCAAAATGCCATTCATGGCCATCAGTATGCCGATAAGTCGCTCGCTGAAATGCCATTGCAGTTTGTAGAAAACCGGTTCCATAATAAAGAACTGGAAAAAGCACATGGCAAACAGGGTGGAAAGCAGGATAAACACGAGATAGGTCTTATCCTTGTAGGGCGATGCTTTCTTGATGAGCTCGTCCGCCTTTTTGAGTGTGCTGATGATTGCCGACCGTGGCATCAGCTTTAATAAAAGCAATGCCGCCAGGATATTTGAAATGCCGTCAACCCAAAACAATAAATGGTAATTGATGGCGGCCAGTAAGCCGCCAAATCCCGAGCCTACCGCCCAGCCCAGGTTAATAGCCAGGCGGTTGAGTGAATAGGAGCGCGTTTTATTCTCGGGCGTACTGTAATGCGCTATGGCCGTTGAATTTGCCGGCCGGAATGATTCATTGCACAAACTCAGCACGAATGTGCCTGCACATACCGTTAAAAACGTATGCTGATAACCAAGTATCAGAAACAAAATACCGCCGCTCAATAACGCGCCCACCTGAAGGTCATAAAAGCCTATCCGGTCGGTCAGCTTGCCTCCGATAAATGAGCCACTGATAGAGCCCACGCCAAAGAGTGCCATCACCGTACCCGCCTGTACAATGGTAAAATGCAGCTGCTGGATACAGTAAATACTCATGAACGGCACCACCATCGTCCCGCTGCGGTTAATGAGCATCACCGCCGATAAATACCAGCTGTTACGGGAAAGCCCCGTGTAGGCTTGCTTGTATAATTGGATAAAGGAGGTGAACATGACGACGGCAAAGATAGAAGGAAGAGATTAAAGCTGAAATTGGAGATTATAAAGAGATTTTTCTTACCTATTTGTTTTTTAGCGTGATCCGATTTGGGTTTTATTTTATGTCGGAGAGTTTTCGACAAGAATGCTTTCTTCAACCAAAAATTGACCAATGGCTTGTTTCTTTTGTTTTATTAAACGAGATATTCTATTCTTCTTACTGTTGAATAAGCAATAGAAAACTTTATATAAGCCAAAAAAATAATAGACCTTTAAGAAGTAACTCAGAAACCTTGAAGATTCAGATACAATTTCTTGCTTTAGCGAGTGATTGAACAAGGTCTCGAATTTATCGTAAAAGTCCTTGTTAGCATTTTGTTTATTAGTTCTAAGATATTTTACAAACCCCAATTGATCCATTACCAGCCAGTACTGTTGGATTTCAATACTAAACAATTGATAAATATCCTCAAGACTGAATGCTTTTTTATAATAATAATATCCAATAAATTCAAATTGATAAATCACATCTTCAAAAGTATTCTTTATTTGAGCAAGTCGTTTTGTTTCAGATTCGTTCAAATCTTTTTTTTCTCGAATATCTTTTAAAAAATCATGTAGTTCTTTTACACCATTATTTAATAAGTAATTGGATAGTTTTTGACGTTTATTTTGAAAATCGATAGATCTTAATTTGGTGTCTATATTTCCCAGTGTTTGAATCGTAGTCGCTTCTCTTGTTTTTTGTAATTGATTGTTAGCCACAAAAACAACCGTAATAGCAGTAATTAAGTAAATAAGGTTGTATCCAATTTGAACGGAATAATTGGTAGATGTTAGAATATCTAATTTGGGTTGACTATAAGAAAAATGACTTAGATAAAATTTGGTTAAAAAAGGAAGCAATATAACAACAACTGTAGCTATTAAAAGGGTGTAAAAGACCATAATAGCAAGTTTTTTCATAAGTTGAACTCACTGAATAGATGATAGTTGATGGTTAATTCCTCACCTTCATGTATTGCTCTTTTTGTAAAAAAATTATAGTCATTATCAGCTTCTACATTTGGGGTATCTGAATGATTCATATACCAAGACATGGTCAACTGATTGAAGTTACTTGGGCATCCATAAGTTCTTTTATCATTTTTAACGACACAGAAATCATCATACATTTTTCTAAGTTTCTGTGGGATATCTGTTATTTGATCCGCATCGACCCAAACCATTGCGGTATTGTCATATTCGAATAAGAGTGTTTTTTCTGGAATGTCTTTAATGGCGAATACACCTATACCATCGATGTTCGATATACCTAATCTTGTAAAAACTTTATCGTGTGGAAGCATATTAATAAGTTTATTTAATAATAATTAAAAAAATGCTCTAATGTTCATTGCGCAAAACCGCATTCCAATTCCTCAGCCAGTGATCGGCAATAACCAATGCTGCCATGGCCTCTACAATAGGCACCGCGCGCGGCACTACACATGGATCGTGGCGACCCTTGCCTGAGATTTCGGCGGCATTGCCATTGCCATCAATAGTGGCCTGGTTGTGCATAATGGTAGCTACCGGCTTAAAGGCAACCTTAAATTCTATGGGCATGCCATTGCTTAAACCGCCCTGGATACCTCCGGAATAATTGGTAAGCGTTTTAACGTTGTCGTTGGTGTCTTTTATAAAAATGTCGTTATGCTCTGTGCCTTGCATTTCGCTGCCTAGGAAACCGGAACCGTATTCAAAGCCGTGTACAGCGTTGATGCTCAGCATGGCCTTGCCCAGGTCGGCATGGAGCTTATCAAAAACAGGCTCACCCAATCCAACCGGGCAATTCAAAATATGGCAGCTTACCTTGCCGCCAACGGTGTCGCCTTGTTTGCGGATAGAATCGATAAAATCGATCATTTCTTCAGCCGTGGCCGGATCGGCACAGCGAACGATGTTTTTTTCACGTTCGTCTATAAATTCCTGCGCGGTTTTGATCTCTACGTTCGGCGCATCTATTTTGCCTACACTGCTTACATGGGCAACAATTTCGATGCCCTGTGTTTTTAGCAGCAACTTAGCCAATGCACCTGCTGCCACGCGTGCCGCAGTTTCACGGGCCGACGAGCGGCCGCCACCTCTATGATCGCGGATGCCGTATTTGGTTTGATAGGTATAATCGGCGTGTGACGGACGGAATACGTCCACGTTATGCGAATAATCTTTCGAACGCTGATCCTCATTCGGTATCAGCATAGCAATGGGAGTGCCGGTTGTTTTTCCTTCAAAAACGCCCGATAAAATCTTCACCGTGTCGCTTTCCTTGCGCTGGGTAGTGATCTTCGACTGACCGGGTTTGCGTTTATCCAGTTCGCCCTGAATATAATCCAGGTCCACCTCCAGTTGTGCCGGGCAGCCGTCAATAATTACGCCGATAGCCTCGCCGTGCGATTCTCCAAAAGTTGTTATCCTGAATAATTGTCCGAATGAATTGCCTGCCATAGTATTGATGTGCGTATTTGCCGATGTGCAAATGTGCGGATTTAAGAATTAATATTTTGTATTTACCACGCGTCATTGCGAGGAACGAAGCAATCTCTGAACTATGCATAGCGTCAATGTCCTGTGTAGAGATTGCTTCGTTCCTCGCAATGACGACGGGGAGCTTCAGCGTTTACCCTTTCACCTCAACTTCAAAGCCTACCTTTTGAAGATCCTTCCAAAATGCCGGGTATGATTTTTCCACCACATCGGCATCTTCAATCTCTAACTGCGGTACCACCAATGCCAGCGGCGCAAAAGCCATTGCCATGCGGTGATCGTCATAAGTATTGATGAACATGCGCTCCGGAATTTGCCTTTCGCTGCAGTCCAGTTTATATACCTGCCCTTTTTCAATCAGCTTAACACCAATTTTTGCCAGTTCATTTTGCAGCGCTTTGATGCGGTCGGTTTCTTTGATCTTCAAAGTTTCCAATCCGGTAAAAGTAGCTTCGTGGCCAAGCGCCGCACAGACAACGATGACGGTTTGCGCCAGATCAGGGCATTCCTTCATGTCAAAGATCTTCCGTTGAATTGCTTTGGCTTCTTTTTGCAAGTAAACGCCACCATCTTTAAACTGCGACGTGATGCCAAAGTTCGCCATGATCTCGGTGATCACACTATCGCCCTGCAAGCTGTATTGGGTAAGTCCGGGAAGAAATAGTTCGGCTTCATCAGCCAATGCCGCAATGGCGTACCAGTAGGAAGCCGCGCTCCAATCCGGTTCTATGTAGATGGATGTCGGTGCAAACTCCTGGTTCTTTATCGCTATTACGTTATCATTCCAGGTGTGCTGGATGCCTGCGGTTTGAAGCATGGCCAGCGTCATTTCCACATACGGGCGCGATGTGAGTTCACCCTCAATGTGCAGTTCCAAACCAAAAGGCAGCCGGGCGGCTATAAGCAACAGCGCAGTAATATACTGGCTGCTTATATTTCCTTTTATACTGACCTTATTAGAAAGCTGCGCTAAGCTGCCTTTTAGTTTGATAGGGGGGAAGCCCTCGTTTTCAACGTATTCAATTTGCGCGCCCAACACACGCAAAGCCTCCACCAATATCCCTATCGGGCGCTGTTTCATCCGCTCGCTGCCGGTTAAAATCACCTCCTCATCCTGCAAAGTGAAATAAGCAGTGAGGAAGCGCATGGCCGTACCTGCGGGGCCGATGTTGACTTCAGAGATTGTAGACTGGAGATCAGAAATTGGGGCCGAACCGCCTGCATTGCTAACCTCTAATGTCTTCTCTCTAACCCCATTACGCAGAATACCTGCCAGCAACACCGCGTCCGCCGCGTCTGATATATTTTCAACTTTTACCTTACCGTTGCTTAGCGCTTCAATAATGAGGGCACGGTTACACTCGCTTTTTGAACCGGTGAGCTGTATGGTGCCATTAGCTGAGCGTCCTTTTTTGGTAAGGATGATGTTATGTTTCATTGATATCTGTATGTATCGGCATTCTTAACGCCTCACCGAACTCCTCTCCAAAGGAGAGGAGTTCGATGCATTTCGTATATTTTTATTTAGGACCCTCTCTTTTGGAGAGGGGTTGGGGTGAGGCTTACGCGTGTGTCAATTTCTCAGCTGCCTGTCCTGCCTGATCTTTGTTCATGATCTCGGTTTGTTTGCGGATCGATTCAGCGTGGATCAGTTCCAGCAACTTTTCAGTAAACTCGGTGCTTAATTTCAGCGCTTTTGCATAGCTGGTGCGTTTGTGCAGGATATCGTCCCAGCGGTTAACCTGCAAAATGGTGATATTGTTATCTTTTTTGTAGTTGCCAATCTGCTCAACAATTTTCATGCGTTCGGCCATTTTCTGGATCACCAAATCATCGATCTTGTCAATCTGGTTACGCAGCTCTTCCAGTTTATCTTTCACTTCAGCGTTGCGGATCTCCGGTTTACGCAGGGTCAGGTGATCGATAATGTTGGCAAGCGCATCAGGGGTAACCTGTTGTTTAGCATCGGTCCATGCTACGGTTGGGTCTATGTGCGATTCGATCATCAAACCTTGCATATCCAGGTCAAGCGCTTTTTGAGCAATATAGCCAATCAGGTCGCGGTTGCCGGTAATGTGGCTTGGGTCGTTGATCAAAGGCAGTTCAGGCGCCAGTGTTTTCAGGCTGATGGCCAGGTCCCACATCGGCTCGTTACGAAATGCGCTTTTTTCGTGCGACGAGAAGCCACGGTGAATAGCAGCCAGTTTGGTGATACCCGCCTGGTTGATACGCTCGATAGCGCCGATCCATAACGACAGGTCAGGGTTCACCGGGTTTTTAACCATCACCGGCACATCAACCCCACGCAAAGCATCGGCAATTTCTTGTACAGTAAAAGGGTTAACGGTTGACCGTGCACCTACCCACAGGATATCTACACCTGCTGCCAAGGCTTCTTCCACGTGTTTAGCGTTCGCTACTTCCACGGCAGTTGGCAGGCCGGTTTCTTCTTTTGCGCGTTTTAACCATTGCAGGCCAATGCTGCCAATGCCTTCAAACTCACCAGGACGGGTACGCGGTTTCCAGATGCCGGCGCGAAGTGCGGTTACCTTGCCGGTTTTTGCTAATAAATGCGCGGTAGCCACCAGTTGGTCTTCCGTCTCGGCGCTGCATGGACCGGCAATCAGTAAAGGTTCGTTTACGGCCTTAATCCAGGTGTTTAATGGCTGTATGTTTAAATTCAGTTTCATCGTTTTTTTTGTTTAGTTCCCGTTCCCGGGGTGATAATTTTATATTTTAATTTGTTCTGGGTTTTCTGTTAGTTCAGCTTTTTTACGGTGATATAATTACGCTGTGCCTTTTCATTTTTTGCCGGCCTTCCGTTCTTTTCAGCCTCATCATCATGCCTTTCGTATTCGCCGAGGATGTTGAAGTTCTGCGTGTATTTCAGGATCTGCCTGATGGCCGCGTCATACTGTTTCGAATCCTCCCACTCTACATCTACATAAAAATTATATTCGTGGCGCTTTCCTAAAATCGGCATGCTTTGAATTTTGCTCATGTTGAGGCTTTGTTCAGAAAAAATATTCAGCACCTTAGCCAGTGCGCCAACATTGTTGCTCACCTGGAAACATAACGACGCTTTATTGGGCGTTTTTTTGGTCACGTTTTCATGATGGGTGAGGATCAGGAAACGGGTAAAATTCTTTTTGTTCGATTCTATGCGGCGCTCCAGAACATCCAGTCCATACAATCTTGCGGCCAGCGTGTTGGCAACAGCTACAGTATCGGTTAGCTGCTCATCACGAATACGTTTGGCGCAGGCTGCGGTATCGCTGCTTTCAATGATATTGAGATGGGGATATTCATCGAAAAAATCAACACACTGACGAATAGCTATCGGGTGCGAGGTTACATTCTTTATATCCTCAAACTTAACGCCCGGCAGCGCCATTAAATGCAACTGGATAGGCAGGTAAATCTCGCCCACAACCGGGAACGCATAACTTAACAGCAACGAGTAGTTGGGCAAAATGCTGCCTGCAATGCTGTTTTCGATAGCCATCACCACATAGTCGGCGTCGCCATTTTTCAGCGCCTCGAAAGTTTGTTTAAAAGAATTGCATTCAATGGTCTGAATGTTTTCGCCAAAGTATTTAAACGCTGCTTCTTCGTGAAAGGAAGCGCGGATACCCTGTATAGCAACTCTCGGATTCTGATTTTTCATAAAACACTATTAAAGCAAAAAGTCCCGGTTTTTGGCCGGGACTTTTCAGTTTCTTTATATGGTTTTTAAAGCATATTAGTCCCGGCTCTTACTGGTAAAGTAAAAGTAGTAACCGTAAAAATATGCGCTGTTAAATTTCATTTGTTTTGTATTGCGATGTAAATGTACGGTTTAAAATAGACTTGTCAATAGAAAATTTTATTTTCCTGAAAATAATTGGTGTGAACAGAATTTTATTTGGTAAGCTGATTGAAAAAGTAAAAGCATAATCTTGAAAAACCCCGCAGATAAATTTATATCATTGAGAAAAAGCTTTTGAATTCCGGTTCAAACGGCACGTAGAGGTCGTCCATGTTATTTGAGAACTTGCGCCTCAAAGCTGTCTCCGAAATTAAAAAGCTCGAAAACTTTATACTTTCCCCATTCTTAAAACAAATTTTAAAGCCTGTCGCCCCATTTCTGTTTCCTCTGCTGCTACTGATATATGTTATTACTTTTTGCACATCCTTTTTTTCATAACTACGAATACCCTTTTCTGTATAACCAAATGAAAAAGAATCATTTCCTTTAGAAATTTGCAGATAGTTGTCGTGACCGGAGAATACTCCAAAAGACAGATAAGCCAGTACAAAAACGATAGTTAGTACGAATAAAAATAAAGCCACATAAAGCGCCGCCTGTCTGCTTTCCTTTGTCGTCTCTAAAATCATGATAAGCACGGCAAAAAAAGGGATGCCTAATGGAAGTACGAATCGGATTATTTTTTTAAACGTAATTTGATATTCAAAGCTACTGGTTAAAAAATGAGGCTTATTGCCGATATTAAAAAAATGCTTATCGAAATTTTTAAGGTCTAATTGTCCCGCAAAAAAATCGGCTACTATTTTGCACGCTTCAGTAATATCAGCAGCATGGTATTCGTAAAGGTGATTGTCCTTATCAAGATAGTACAAACAATATTTGCCGTTGAAATAGAGCCCGATCTTTAGATAATCAACCTGTTCACCCTGTATAGTTATTGAAGGGCCCGTAAGCTGAACATCTGTTAACGTGCGTTCATTATCCCAGGGGAATGTTTTGATGAGATTGATAGTATCATCCAAACTCCTTGATTGTTCGTCTGAAAACTCGCCTTTTTCGTAATTTTTATGCTGTATTTTGGAAATGAAGCCGGGCATCCAGTGGTTAGTTGATTATTGAACTCTTTTAAAATACATTGTGCTCCGGCCGCTTGTTCCTGAGTTTTGCGACAGTGTAAGTTCCGTTGAACTTATAATAGTTATATTAAAAAAGCCGCTGGCCGATCCTCGTGCGCCATAAAATTCGAGTGTACCTTTGGATAGCGAATATTTAAAATCACCCAGGGCAGTATTACTCAATCCTGTAGTTTTGGTGTTGAAATCCAGCGTCATAACGTCAAGAGAGTCTATTACTATTGGGTGACCGAGGTATGTTGTTGAATCGACTCCAAGTTTAAGCTCTTGTATCCACTTTCCCTCAACAGCATTATAAGCTATCAAATCTTTTTTACAGGATGCAACAGCTATCACCACAACCAGCAATAATATAAATCTTTTCATAACAATCGACTTTAAGCAAACAAACTATAACGTTCTTTCAACAAATTCATCATATAAACATTAATATCCCACTGGTTGGCCACCGGCATTTTGGTATAGGGCAACGCCGGCATATACGGAGCCGGGCCAAATTCCGGGCTGATGGTTAAGAGTTCAGCGCCGCTTTTTAAACGATACTGGACAATCTGGTCCCACCAGTTTAAATGCGCCTGCACTTCGTTGGTCCACTCAGGTGCCCGAGGATCGCTCACCTGGGCCGACTCGCCATGACCAACCCTCGCATGGATATGAATGGCACGACTCACCGCCACATCAATCGCCTCCTGCTGATCTTCCAGCAAACTTTCAGATACGTTGCACCAATGCGAAAAATCGGCAGTGATTACCACATCCGGGTTTTGCAGCAGCAATTCTTTAGTAACATGGGCAGCAAATAAAGCCTTATTGCGGTGAGTTTCGTGTGCAATAGTTACGCCTGTTTCGTTGGTAATTTCTTTAGCCAGTTTAAAGAGTTCTGCATTTTGGGTAGCAGTAAAATAATCCTTCCCGGTTTGCGAATCGATTAATAAAGGTTTAAGGCCAATAATGTTTTCCAAATGCTTTCTGAAATTTGTTTTTTGCAACTCCAGGTCTTTTTCAAAAGATTGGTAATACTGGCCTATCAACAGCAACCCGTGTTTTTGCAGGGCATCGGCAATTTCCTGCTTTTCAGTGGTACCCATTGGGATAGGCGTTTCCACGCCATCATATCCTGCCGCTTTTACTTTGGCGCAAAAATCGTCCCAGGTAATATTGTCAGAACCCCATTTAGGGCAAAAGAATTTGATTTGCATAACGGAAATAAAGATGAATATTTATTTCTGCTGTCACAATTTTTAATATTTGATAGTCTAACTTAGAACACAAAGTTATATTTACTGAAAATAGAATTATGAAAATCTTTAGACTATCAGTCGTATTGGCCCTGTTTATTGTAGTGACTGCCTCACTTTCGGCATCGGCCCAAAGCACAGATGTTTATGTTTACAAGCCGGCATCGCAGGAATTATACAATACCATCGTACACATGGACAGCGTTTATTTTACTGCCTACAACAATTGCGACATGGAAAAACAGGCCGAGATATATTCAGACAGCATTGAGTTTTACCACGATAGAGGCGGGCTGGAAACCTCCAAACAAAATTTATTGGCTGCCATTAAGAAAAATATCTGCGGTAAAGTAACCCGCGTATTAGTAAAGGGAAGTATAGAGGTTTACCCCATACCCGGTTATGGCGCTGTGGAAATTGCCCTGCATAAATTTATTAATCATCAGGAAGGCGATGCGGTTTCCAAGCCCGATAAATTTATTGTGGTTTGGCGGCAGCGGGGTGACAAGTGGCAAATTACACGGGTGGTTAGTTTGCATTAACCCACCCAACGCCGCCGTATGCTCTTCCCACCGTCGCCCGTTCAAGCGCCCACGCTTGAACGGGCGATCGTAATTTCACGCCGCTGTATGCTCTTCCCATTCCCTTTGCAGCACCCGCGCAGTTTGCGTACTGCCGTCATGACTCCAGCCGGGAGGATTAAAAAGATACTGCACTTTGTTTTTAAAGGTAGGCGCCTTTCTTATGTCCGCCAGCAAAGCTTTCCATTCATGGAAAAGGATATTTACCGGACCCAGATCTTCCGGCTGGTGCGTAAGCCCATATTTGACAGGCTCCGGCAGGTTTTCGTCGCGGAAGGTGCCAAATATTCTGTCCCATATAATTAAAACCATGCCCATGTTCTTGTCCAGATAAGGAATGTTTGAAGCGTGATGCACCCGGTGATGCGATGGCGTTACGAAGATCAATCCATACCATTTGGGCAGCGGAATATTGTATTGCGTATGCACTAAATTGCCGTAAAGTTGTGTTACCAGGTAAGCGTATAAAATATCAACCGCGTTAAACCCGATCAGGGCTAAAGGCAGATAAAAGAAAACCCGGTAAAGCGGTTCAAAAACGGTAGACCGAAATCCTGTAGTAAAGTTAAAATGTTCTGACGAGTGGTGCGTTACATGGATAGCCCAAAACAGGCGGCAGTAATGGCCTGTATAATGCAGGGCCCAGTATAAAAAATCCTGCGCTATGACCAGCACAAACCAATATACAAACAGATTAGAGATCTCGAACAGCCTGAACTTCCAGGCAAAGTTAAGAATGAAGAAAGTAGCACCCCCAACAGCCAGATTTAGTAAAAAAGCCAGCGTGGTAAGATAAATATTGGTCAGCGTATCACGTTTTTCGTAATACTGGCGATTTTCGCGATAGCTGAACCACATTTCTAAAATGGTGAGCAGCACCAGCAGGCCAATTAATACAATTACAGCATCCTGACGAGGATTCAAATGGGGCATTTTATAACTTAGCGTAATATGATAAGCTTTCGCAAAGTTCGGTATCTGTGCAAATATTATCAAGGCTGCATTGGCCTATTGCCGTCAATAATGTGCAATTTATTTTACCGCTTTGGTTCTTTTTGTCCTTCAGCATTATGGCGCACAGGGTTTTAAAGTCGGTTGTGGCAAGGTTATATTTGGGATAAAGGCCCAGAATTACTTTTACGATCTCATTCAAAGCCTCTTCACTTAACCCCGTTTTTTTGTACGAGAGATATGCCTCGCAGATCATTCCCAAAGCAATAGCTTCGCCGTGGGTTAGCGGATCTTTATCGTTGATGAGCGAATTGGTCTCAACTGCATGGCCGATAGTATGACCAAAATTAAGCGCCTTGCGAAGTCCTTTTTCAAACGGGTCTTCTATCACTACCTCGTTCTTTATTTCAACAGAGCGATGAATCAATTGCCCGGATGGTTTGGTCAGATCGCTGTTTTTCAAAGCTTCCCAATACGCAGCGTCAATAATAAGGCCGTGTTTCAACATTTCAGCATTGCCTGACAAAATCTGGCGGGCTGGTAAAGTTTTCAAAAACTCATCCGAAATAAATACCGCTTTAGGCTGGGTGAACGTACCGATGATGTTTTTGATATTATCCATATCGATGCCAGTTTTACCGCCCACAGACGCGTCCACCTGCGAAAGCAGGGTAGTAGGCACCTGCACAAAATCTATCCCGCGTTTAAACGTCGATGCTGCAAAGCCGCCCATATCGGTTATAACGCCGCCGCCAAGGTTGATCATCAAAGCCTTGCGGTCGGCCTCAAAATCGATCAGCATTTTCCAGATGCCGATGCAAAAATCGATGTTCTTATTTTCCTCTCCTGAAGGAATTTCTATCAGGTCAAAATTTTCATGCCCCTCAAACTGCTTCTGGATCAATGGCAGGCAATGTTCTGAAGTGTGCTCATCCGTCAAAATAAACGCACGTGAGTAATTGCCGGCCTTTACAAAATTTTCCAGTTCGGCTATGCTATTCTCGAAATAAATGGGGTAATTATCGCTTTGAATGGTTTTCATGGTTAGATCACTCTGATAATTTCACCGCGAAATTCAACCGTGTCGCCGCGTTTTACCTTCAGGCGTTTACGGTAGTCAATATGGCCGTTGTATAATACTTCGCCCTCTGTTACAACTATTTGCGCCTCGCCGCCGGTTTGCACCAGGTTGGTAGCTTTTAACAATTGGATAAGGGGGATGTGATCGCCGGTTACTTTAAATTCTATCATTGAGCAGCAAAATTAAACTATTCACTGAATAATGAGATATTTGGCTTGCAATTTATAATTTTGCATGCTGGTCAATAGTCCATAGACCATGGTCCATAGTGGAAAGCATTCTACTATCGTCCATGGTCTATGGTCTATCGACCGCACAGTAACTGACCATGATCGAAAAAAATAACTTGTCTTTCGAGGATACGGAGATTGCTTTCCGCCATTCTTCAAATTCCGACCTTAAACGTGCATATTGGCTATTCAGGGTTATTAATGTTAATTTTTTGGTGAAGATAGGCCCGCCTGTCACCAACTTTGCCATTAAGATAGGTTTGCCTGTCAAATGGATGATCAAGGCAACCATCTTTAAACACTTTTGCGGCGGTGAAACCATTACCGAATGCAATCAAACCATAAAAAACCTTAACAATGGTGGTGTAGGCACTATTCTCGATTATTCTATCGAGGGTGAGGACGATGAGCAGGTATTTGATAATACCCGGGACGAGATCATCCGTACCATTGAACGCGCCGCAATAGATAAATCAGTGCCGATCACCGTATTCAAAATCACCGGGGTAGGCCGGTTCTCCCTGCTAGAGAAATTGGATGAAAAGGGACAATTAGGTGTCATAGAACAGGAAGAATGGGAAAAGGTACAAGCCCGTGTGCTGGCCATCTGCCAAAAAGCCTACGACAAGGGTGTACCTGTAATGATCGATGCCGAAGAAAGCTGGATCCAGGACACCATCGATGGTTTAGCTTTGGATATGATGCAGCGCTTCAACAAAGAAAAGCCCATTGTTTACAACACTTACCAGCTTTACCGTCACGATAAACTGCAATCGATAAAAGACGATCACCAACTGGCGGTTAAAAGCGGATTTATTCTTGGCGCCAAACTGGTGCGCGGTGCCTATATGGAAAAAGAGCGCAGACGTGCTGACGAGAAGGGTTATCCGTCACCTATTCAGCCGGATAAAAAATCGTCAGACAGGGATTATGACCTGGCGCTCGAATACTGCACCGATCATATAGCTACCATAGCTTTTGTTGCCGGTACACACAATGAGGAAAGCTGCAGATTACTTGCCGAATTGCTCGACAAAAAGAACATCGACCATAACAACCCGCATGTATATTTTTCGCAGTTGCTGGGTATGAGCGACAACTTGAGCTTCAACCTGGCCAACGCTAAATACAATGTAGCCAAATACGTGCCTTACGGGCCTATCAAAGCAGTATTGCCTTACCTGTTCCGCAGGGCACAGGAAAATACAGCCATTGCCGGGCAGATGAGCCGTGAACTGAGCCTGATTGTAAAAGAGGTTAAGCGGAGGAAACTGGTTAAGTAACAAGGCAGCCTTATTATAATGGCTATTACAATACTTATATTTATACGTCAGGCATTGGCCCCATCGGGGCCAAAATATTGGTAGAAAAAACAACCGGCCAAAATCTCGCTCAGTAGAAGCGTAACCTCCGGGCCCTACAAATTCGATAGCTTGAAATACCCCAGATTGACAAAATCCGCCGGCAAATTTTCTCCCGGCGTTAGTTCCACGCGATATTTCCCCTTTAATTCGGGCGACAGAATATCCTCAATCTGATAAATATCGTCGACATCAATCCCATATTTGTCGTCGATATGAGAATTACCGCCGTAATTATTCTCCTTAAAAAATAAGGTCGACTTTGCCTCTTTAAAAGCCGCAGCACGGTCGGGCTTAACAGTAAGCACGATGTAATGCTGCTCTGCAAACTTGTTTTCCTGGTAGCCACCCAAGTTAATGAAGAATAACTTTTGGTGAGATGTGACAGGCATATCGGCCGGCACAATTTTGATGCTGTAACCCTCAACCGTATTTACCTCTCGCCAGGCATCGATATGGATCTTCTCCGGCTCCGGCCAAAAGGCCTGGATTTCGGGTACCAGGTCGCGCAGGGAATTTGCCATGCCGAAAAACACATCGTGTTGTTCTGTATGGCGTCCCGGGGGCTTACAACCTAAGAGTAACATGAATAATTTAAGCCCTGTATCCGGAGTATTGTTAGATGACATTGTACGTGATTTTGTGCAGCGATAAAGATACAGATCTTAACTATGAGCATTTAACAGTTATGCCAATTGCGAAAAAAAGTAGTTACTAAATACCTGTAAGGTTTACCACATAATGCCTGCTAAATGGTAAACAGCAGTTGCCGCTTTGTCATCAGCGTATCAAATGCATAAAAAATTAAATTCCGTTCAGTTGTTTTACGTTAATCTTACTAAACAAAACAAATGGATTCAGCCTTATGGCAAAAGTGTGATCCAGCCCCGGGCCGGAAGCATTCAAGAAGTATTTAACGACAAATTAAAGAAATAATCCCACTCATGAAATTAGCCATTTTATCGGCCTTCCTGCTGTTATTTGCCACCAGCGTATTTGCCCAGCATATTAAAACAACAAAGGGCCACGAGAACAATCCGTATTATTCTAATACCGATACCAAACAGCTGAATGTAAGTAACACCGAATGGAAAAAGATCCTTCCGCCAGATTTGTATGCCACCGCCCGCGAGCAGGCCACCGAGCGCCCGTTCACCGGTAAATACTGGAATGCTGAAGCGAAAGGAACCTACTATTGCGCCGTTTGCGGAAACGAGTTATTTAGATCTACCGCCAAATTTGCCAGTGATTGCGGCTGGCCAAGCTTTTATCAGCCGGTACGCAAAAACAGCGTGATTTACCGCGAGGATAATTCCTACGGGATGCAGCGCACCGAAGTGATTTGCGCCCGTTGCGATTCTCACCTGGGACATATTTTTGACGATGGCCCCGCACCAACCCATAAACGTTTCTGTATGAATTCTGTATCGCTGGATTTTGCACCTGACAGTTTAGCAGCGAAATAAATATTTGAATGGCTACGGGAGACGCAACACTTTGTGTCTCTCATCAAGCGGCGCCAATGCAACCACGGTATCCTATTTTCTCTTCACCCCAAATGTATGGCTTCCCGATGCACTTCGTAATACCACCCAATTTCCGTCAACTCTTAATGGTGTAACAACCTTTCCGTCAGCCGTCAGTGTATAATTCTTGCCTAATTTCGGCAGGTAAATTTCTGCGGTTGTATTTGCAGGAATGGTGGTATCCAGGTTGAGTGAATACCCCACATCCTGCTTTAAATCAACTAATATATCTCCGTGAATAGTAGGGAGCTTCATTTTGGCCCATTTCAGATCGCCGGGCTGAGGCTTGATAACGATCTTTCCATACCCGGGCTCGGCAGGCTGGATACCCATGATAAGCCGCGGGATCAAATGCGCGGGCGAGGCGCTCCAGGCATGGCTCCAGCTCAGGTCGTGCGGGTCATACTTCAGGTCCCAGGCCTCTATGGTCATGGTTGCGCCTACGCGAATCATGTTCAGCCAGCCGCGGTCCGAATCATTGGTCATCAGTTGCAGCGCGTAGTTTTGTTGTTCGGCATTGTATAGGCCTTCGAACAGGTAGTTGGCCGCATAAACGCCGCAGGCCATCCATTTCGATTTAACGTAATTCACTACGCTTTCCTTTTGCGCATCTGGCACCAGCCCAAACGCCAACGGAAACAGGTTAGCCTGTATTGATGCATGGCGACTGCCGATCCCATCAAAATAAATGCGGCTCGTTTTGTCAAAAAAATCCTCGTTAAATTTCGCCTTTACCCTTTCGGCTTTTGTTGTAAACATCGCCGCATCCTCAATGTGACTGGTTGCAGCAGCTATTTTTGCCATCAGCACTAACGCGCGGTAATAAAAGGCATTCACAACGGTATTATAGTCTTTGCGTTCGTAATTGTCGGTTTCGCCGCTTGGGTAGATGCCCTGATCGGCATCCGGCCAATCGTCAATATCGTGCAGCATATCGCCGTTATAATGGATGGAGGCCAGGAAATCTTTGGTCTGCAACCCGGTGCGCGAACTGATCAACCCTTCAGGTGTCTCGAGTGCCATCAGCGTTTTAGCTTTCAGGTCGGTATAATATTTTTCTACAAGGTCGGTATTACCGGTATACAGGTAATCGGCCCAGGCCATAAATACGCTGTGGTTAATCCATTCTGTAGGCCAGCTGGCATGATAGATCAAATTTTCAGTGCTATAACGCGCGGTCGAAAATTCCCTGTCGATGGCATAGTGGCTCATTTGCTGGATATAGCAGTCTGCTTCATACATCATCCGCTCGCGCTCGCTGTTGGCAAAGTCACCATTAAACGTATTGGCGATGGTGGAATAACGGCATAGCTCATAGATCTGGTTCAGCTTATCATCTGAACTGCTGAATGAGGACGCATTATTATCAAAAGCCACCGTAAGCGCTTTTTGCGTTATTTTGTTTACGACCAGCCCCGGCATCGCTTGGATCTCCGCATACCTGAATGGTATCACCTCCGGAAATTGCAGCGGCATAACCTGGCTCCAGGGGAACTGCGGTACAAAGCGGGGCAGTTCCAATATATAATCGTTCACCCCTTTTTTTAGCGCTATTTTATAGGTGCCATACAATATACCGCCGCCGGGTTTGGTGTCTATCGAATCGCCGATACCCTTTTCGCCAATAGCAACCGCCAGTGAATCTTTTCCTGATGCTGAGGGTGTCCACCTAATGTTAAGGGTAAGATAGGCGAATGCATCTTTCTTAAAATCGTAAAACCAGTTGCCGTTCTTCTGTTTAACAGACTTTACCGGCGCCACATCATGATAAACCACCGGGTCGCGGTCTTCAAAGGCCCAAACTTTTTTCGGCGTGCCGTCCGTCATTTCTATCCAGCGGCTTTCATCAGGCCATATCCTTTTTATATTAAACTCGCCGGTATTGAACTTCTGCGCCGCGCTCCAACCAGAAGATTTCCCATTACGGCCCCAGCTGCAAACGCGCCAATAATAGGTGTGATTAGGCGCTAACGCCTTGCCAGCGTATCTTACATTGATGGATTGCGCCGATGCAACTTTACCGGTATTCCAGAGATCGGGCTGATCATTATTTAGCAGAGTAAGAGCAGAGGCCACCTCAATCTGATACCCGGTTTGGTAATCATCTTTAGCTCCGGCATTGACGATCCAGCCAAAATCAGGGTTTTTATGGGTGATCACCGCTGATTCAGGATGCGAAAGCAGGTTGCACAGCAAGCCCGTTGGTGCATACTGGGCGGAGGTTTTTAAGGCAAAAAAAATTAAAACCGCAAAAAGAAAATACCGGAATTTGTTCATATTATAAATTATCCATTGATCGGTGATAAATAAGCGGATTATGGGCTTCGTCATTTAAAACATCGCCCACCTTAAGGGTACGGAGATAATCCTCGGGAAGGATATTTGCCGTGCCGTTAAACACATTGCCATCGGGCATGTAGGCACAGGTCATGGCTCTGCGGTAGCCGCTGGTCATATTGGCATTAGCGCCATGAATAGTTAGGCCATTATGAAATGAGCAACTTCCGGCTTTCATAGGTGCCGCGGTCGATTTGGTCAGTGCAAATTGCGGGTACACTTCAAATATGCCATCCATGTTTTTGCCGATCCCTTTGTTTTCAAACGTGGTTTGCTTGTACGAACCCGGAATAAAGTACAGACAGCCATTCTCTAAAGTGGCATCATCCAGCGCTACCCATATTGATATGGCATTGCGATCGGAAAACGACCAGAACGGCGTATCCAGATGCCACGAGGTAGGGTTGGCCCAGGGGCGTTTAAATAAAGCCTGATCATGCCAGATGCGGATGCCATCTGCACCAGAAAGCTGACTTGCCAGTTTTCCTAAGCGCTTATCAAACATCAGTTCCTTAACGCCCTCGTCGGTTTGCCAGAGGTTCAGTAACTGATCGAATACTTTTCCAAAGTATGCAGCATCTTCGTTTATGCCGTCATCCTCTCCGTTTACCACGTCGCGACCAGGCATCTTGCGGCCTGCCCGCCGCTCAACGGCATGCATCACGGTCGATCGCCAGTGCTCCAGTTCGACGGCCGAAAGGAAATCCTCGATAACCAAAAAGCCGTTCTCCCGGTAAAAATTAATCTGCTCTTCATTTGCTTCGTGTTTCATAGTTGTAGGTTTTATGCAGGGCCAAATTGCAACGGTAGGTGTTTTACCAAAATTAAAAGCTCTGCCTGCTCAACGATTATATAAATTCGCCAATTTTTTGTACATTTTGATATAATTATAAAATCATTAACTTTATAATAAGTTACCGGGATGCATAACTTCAATAAATATCTGACGCCATCGGCTATCGACGAAAAGTGGGGATTTTTCGTTACCTCTGTTGGCTGCTCCAAGATCGAGATCAACCAAAGCTATCCTGTCAATAAAGAACATCCGGCAACACACGCCTTTAACTGGAATAAGGGCAGGATCCTTAATGATTACTATCTTGTATATATTTCAAAAGGCCGCGGTGTGTTTGAGTCGTCCGAAACCGGAGCCTTCGAAGTTGGCGCCGGTACCTGCTTTTTCCTTTTCCCCGGCGTATGGCACCGATACAAACCCGATCCGCACGTAGGCTGGGAAGAATATTGGGTAGGCTTTAAAGGCATTTACCCCAACCATTTAATGGCGCAGCACTTTTTCGATAAAAAGAATCCCTTTATAAATATAGGCTTAAATGAAAACCTGCAGCAACTTTTTCATCAGCTGCTGGATTGTGTGAAAATGGCGTCGCCCGGTTATCACCAGGTCATCAGCGGACTTACCCTGCAAATGCTGGCGCTGGTGAACAGCGTATCGGTAAATGAAAGCGCCGGCGCCGATAGCACTGCCGCGGCTATTATCAAAGCCAAGTTCAGGATGCGCGAATCTATAGAGAATCCTGTAGAGATCGAACAACTGCTCACCGAAATCCCCATGAGCTATTCCAAGTTCAGGCTGGCCTTTAAAAAAGCAACAGGTTTATCGCCCAATCAATATTACCTTAACATCCGGCTCAACAAGGCAAAAGAATTGTTAAACTCCACCTCATTAAATATTAACGAGATCGCCTACCACACAGGCTTCGACTCCATCTTCTATTTCTCCAAACTTTTTAAGCGAAAAAATGGAATCTCACCCAAAGATTACCGGAACGAAAGGCAAAAAAATTAGCTGTTTTTTTGCTAAACTTCTCGTTATCAGGACAAAATATTTGTCATTATTTTGTCATTCGCTTATTTAAAATAATATTAATAATAAGTGAACTGTGTTTGTTAATTAAAATAAATCACAAGTGTTATTTAACATTAATATAACATTTGTATCTTTATGTAAAGCAATTATTTTCAGGGTATTAAGTGTTCGTTAAGTTTGAAAATCGTTGCTGAATGAGTAAACCTATTTTTTAAGTTTGAATATTGATTAACCCCCGAACATGAAAAATAAGATATTATTTATTACCGGCTCGCTTAATCAAACTGCCCAAATGCACCAGATCTGCCGGTTCCTGCCGGAGTTCGACTGCTGGTTCAGCCAGGTGTTCAGTGACACCAAAACCTCGGAATTTCTGTTGAAACGCACCACCATGTTAGACAAAACGGTGATGGCCGGCCAGTTCAGGGAAAATACCGAAAGATATTTAAGGCAGCATGGACTGCAGATAGATTACAAAGCGCTCAAAAACAAATACGACCTCGTGGTTTTTTGCAGTGATATGGTGGTACCGCCGCGCTTGCAATCGGCCAAAACAATATGGGTACAAGAAGGAATGATTGACAGGCTGAACTTTGCCGCCCGCGTGGTAAAAACGTTCAACCTGCCCATTTGGATGGCCGGCAATACCTCATTAAACGGCTCAACAAACCTTTGTGATATTTATTGTGCCGCATCAAACGGTTATCGTGAAGCATTGGTAAAAATGGGCGCGCAGCGCAAACGCATTTTGGTTACCGGCATGCCGAATTATGACAATCTGCAGCGCTTTGCAGACAATAACTTTCCGCACCGCGACTATGTGATGGTAGCTACCTCAGATATGCGTGAGACCTTCCGCTTTGAGAATCGCCCTGCATTTATTAAGGAAGCAGCGAAGATAGCGAACGGCCGCCGGTTGTTATTTAAACTGCACCCCAACGAAGATTTTCCGCGTGCGCAGCGCGAAATTAAACGATATGCACCGGAGGGAACGCTGCTGTTCCAGAGCGGCAACACCAACGAAATGATTGCCAATTGCTGTGAGCTGATCACGCAATATTCAACCGTGGTTTATACAGGGATTGCGCTGGGTAAAAAGGTGCATTCGTGGTTTGATGTCAATGAGCTTTATAAATTAATGCCGATACAGAATAATGGTACTTCTGCAGAAAATATAGCAAACGTTTGCCGCGCTTACCTGGCCTTTAATGGTCCGGGAGCGAATTTCTTAAGGGAATATGATTTTCAGCCCGTTCCGTCAGAGCCGTTGATGGAGGAGTTGGTAGCGGTTTAGGAGGAACGTTTTATGGGTGAACGAATTTTAATAGTTGTGCAGGCAAGGATGGCATCGAGCAGGCTGCCGGGGAAGGTGATGATGCCCATATTGGGTAAAAGCCTGCTGGCCCGGATGATTGAACGCCTTCAGCTGATAAATTACTACGCCGATGTTGTTATTGCAACTTCGGTAATGCCGGAAGATGACGTAATAGCGCTGGAAGCGGCGAATATCGACGTGCCCTGTTTTCGCGGCAGTCTCAATAATCTTTTAGAGCGGCATTATCTCGCCGCCCTGAAGTATGAAGCAGATGTTGTATTGAAAATACCTTCCGACTGCCCTTTGATCGATCCGCAGATCATTGACGAGGTGCTCGGCTATTTCTTTGAGCATAAAAACGAATTCGATTACGTAAGCAACTTGCATCCCGCAACCTGGCCAGATGGCAACGATGTAGAGGTTATGACCATGGCATGCCTCACCAGAACCTGGCAACAGGCCACCCGCCAACTGGAACTGGAGCATACCACGCCTTATATATGGGAAAACCCTGATCAGTTCAGAATTGGGAATGTAAGCTGGAGTAAGGGTAAGGATTATTCCATGTCGCATCGCTTTACCATCGATTATAAAGAGGATTACGATTTTATTAACCGGGTTTTTGAGGAATTGTACGAAGCGAACACCCGGTTCACATGCGATGATATTCTGAACTTATTAGAAGAAAAACCCAAGATCTATAACATCAATTCAAAATATGCCGGCGTGAACTGGTATCGCAATCACCTCGGCGAGTTAACAACCGTTTCATCAAGCCAAACAAAAATTTTAAATGCAGAATAGCGAGTTAGAAAATATTGCCCTGAACGTGCGTGAGCACATTGTAAAAATGTCGACCGATGGCGGCTGTTTTACCGGCGCTTCCCTATCGGCTGTCGATATGATCGTTTACCTCTACGCCGAGTTCCTCAACATCAACAAAGATAACCTTGATGATCCGGACCGCGATTATTTGTTCCTGTCTAAAGGCCATGATGTGCCTGCCCTATACGGAACGTTTGTTGAGTTGGGTTTAATGGAAAAGGATCGTCTGAAAAATCACTTGTCGATCAACGATCATATCTACTGGCATCCCAATACAAAAATCCCCGGTATTGAATTTCACTCAGGTTCATTAGGTCACCTGCCATCAGTAGCCATTGGCGTTGCGCTGGATATTAAAATGCGCGGCGGCAAAAATAAGGTGATTTGCATTTTGGGCGATGGCGAGCTGAACGAAGGCACCTGCTGGGAAGCTGCGCTGGTAGCCAATGCGCATAAATTGGATAACCTGATCTTTGTGATCGACCGCAATCAATTCCAGGCTAATATGCCTACCGAAGAATTGATCCCGTTAGAGCCATTACACGATAAATTCTCGTCATTCGGCGCAGCGGTTAACCGTATCGACGGACATGATTTTAATGCCCTGCGTGGTGCTTTTGAAAAATATCCGTTTGCCGAAGGTAAACTGAACGTGGTTATTGCCAATACCGTTCGCGGTAAAGGCCTGCCAAGTATTGAGCGCCGGGCCGACCGCTGGTTCTGCAACTTCTCTGCCGATGAAGTGCAAATGCTGTTGCAGGAACTGCACGGCGAACATTCAACCCAATTAACATCCGAAACCTTAGTAGTGAGATAGATATGTCGTACGAAGAATTATTGACCGAATTAGCTGTAAACGACGAACGCTTTGTAGTGATGACCGCCGAAAACCGCGCGCTCATCCGCAAGTTGCCGCAACTGCTGGGCAGGCGTTTTGTAGATACAGGCATTACCGAACAAACTATGATCGGCGCTGCCGCCGGTCTGGCCCTGCGCGGTCGTATCCCTGTAGTACATGCCCTTGCGTCGTTCCTTTCCATGCGTGCCTTTGAGTTTGTCCGCACCGATGCGGGCATTCCGTCGCTGCCGGTAAAAATGAGCGCATTTATTCCCGGTTTATTATCAGATGCCAACGGCCCGACACACCAGGCCATTGAGGACATCTCCATTATGCGCGGCATCCCCAACGTAACCGTTTTCGCCCCTGCCGATGAAGACGACCTGGTGAAAATGATGCCCGAAATTTGGGGATCGCCTAAACCGGCCTATACCCGCATCAACACCCGTCAAACTACCTATGTTCATGAGCCTTTCGAGATCGGCAAAGCCGAAGTAATTTCAGAAGGTACCGATGTAACGATATTAACCTACGGCCTGCTTTTCGAACAGGCATTGGTAGCTGTTGAGATCTTGAAAAATGAAGGCATATTAGTCGGCCTCATCAATATGCGCAGTCTGAAACCGGTTGACGAGCAGGCTATCCTAAAAGCTGCCGCCACAAGCAAATTGGTAGTGACGCTTGAGGATCATTTCCTGACCGGTGGCCTTTATACCATAGTTGCCGAAGTATTGCTGAAAAATCAGCAGACCGCCAACGTGCTGCCATTCGCTTTGAACGAAAAATGGTTTAAACCTGCCCTTTTGCCTGCGGTGATACAACACGAAGGTTTCAGCGGGAAACAGGTAGCCGAAACCATCCTCGGTTACAAAACCCAGCACCAGCAACCTGGAATTTTACAACCTCAATTTGCCGAATAATCCATTAAAGATATGCCAAACAAAGTAGCATTTAACGAAAATTACCCCGATATCACCCAGTCCGACAAGTTATACCAGCGTGCGCTTAAAGTACAGAAGCCCGTTACCCAAACGCTTGCCAAAGGCCCCGGTCAGTTTACCAAAGGTGTTGCGCCAAAATATTTGGTAAAAGGCAAGGGGTCGCACGTATGGGATGTTGACGGTAACGAATATATAGATTATAACGCCGCCATCGGCCCGTTGTCGCTGGGTTATACCTACCCGGTTGTGGATCAGGCTATCAAAGCCCAGTTGGAAGACGGGATTACATTTTCCCTGATGCACCCGCTGGAAGTGGAAGTATCAGAGCTGATCCAGGAAATAATTCCAAACGCCGAAGCCGTCAAGATCGCTAAAACAGGGGCGGATGTTTGTTCTGCGGCGGTTCGTTTAGCAAGAGCTTTTACCGGTCGTGAGAAGATTTTTTGCTGTGGCTACCACGGCTGGCACGATTGGTATATCGGTATCACCAGCCGCAATGCAGGTATCCCTGCTGCCATTCAGGACATGACTTTTACTTTCGAGTATAATGATATCAATTCCATCAAAGGCGCACTCGATGAAACTGTTGCTGCGCTGATCCTTGAACCGTTCATATTCGAGGCACCTGCACCGGGCTTTTTACAGGAATTAGCAGAGGCTTGCAAAGCAAACGGCACTTTATTGATTTTCGATGAAATGTGGACAGGCTTCCGTATTGCTATCGGCGGTGCACAGGAATATTTCAACGTAAAGCCCGATTTGGCAGTTTATTCAAAAGCATGTGCTAACGGTATGCCCATCGCGCTACTGACCGGTCGCGCTGACGTAATGGAATTGCTTAATTCACAGGTATTCAGCTACACCACGTTTGGCGGCGAGGCTTTATCGCTGGCGGCCTGTATAGCTACCATTAATGAGCTCATCGACAAAAACGTTCCTCAATACCTCGACGAAAAAGGCGCCCTTTTAAAAGACGGCTATAACCAGCTGGTCATCGAAATGGGCATGGATAAATACACCCGCTGCATTGGCTACAATTGCCGCAGCATGGTAACCTTTACTCCTGATGCCGGAAACGGACTGGAAGTAAAAACCCTGATGCAGCAGGAAATGATTAAACGCGGCATTCTTTGGGCAGGTTTCCACAACATGTGCTTCAGCCACAGCGACGAGGATATTGAGTACACTTTATCAGCCTACCGCGATGTAATGCCAATCATGAAAGAGGCGATTGAAAGCGGGGAAGTAAGCAAATACCTGAAAGGGGAGGTGCTGGAAGCCGTTTTCCGCAAGGTGAGTAACTATAATATCAAACCGAAGGCAGTTTAATGGATGTGCGGACTTCTGATGTGTGAATGTGCGATGATTTGAAGACGTGCTGATTTGAAAATTTGAAGTTTTAAATGACCAATGACAATCCCACTAATGACAATGACAATTGACCAATGACTAACCTGTTCTCTTTAAATAATAAAACCGCCATTGTAACCGGTGCGCTTGGGCTGATTGGTCGCAAGCATTGCGAGGCTTTGGCTATGGCGGGCGCTAATGTTGTTGTGGCCGATATCAACAGTGAGCAGGCTGCTGCATTTGTCGCTCAATTGGGTGATAATCACATGGGCATCGCTATCGATGTCACCAGTAAAGAATCGCTCAACAAGGCTTCGGAAGAAATATTGGGCCGCTATGGTAGTGTGGATATACTGGTAAACAACGCCGCAATCAATGATATGTTCGAGAATCCGGCGATGGCAAAAGACCTGTCGGCATTTGAGAATTATCCGCTGGATGCTTTCCAGAAATCGCTGGATGTGAACGTGACCGGTACATTCCTGTGCTCGCAGGTGTTCGGTACGCACATGGCCAAAAAGGGTTCAGGTAGTATCATTAACGTGGCATCTACGTACGGCATGGTTGGTCCCGATCAATCCATCTACCGCGACGAAAACGGCGAACAAACATTTTATAAATCGGCAGCCTACCCGGTTACCAAGGGGGCTGTCATCAACTTTACCCGCTTTTTGGCCGCCTACTGGGGTCACAAAGGGGTGAGGGTAAATACGCTGTCGCCCGGTGGCGTGGAGAACGGGCAAAACGAGTTTTTTATCAAAAATTATTCAGCAAAAACATTAACCGGCCGTATGGCCAAGGCATCCGATTACCAGGGCGCATTGATTTTCCTTGCAAGCGAGGCCTCGGCCTACATGACAGGGGCTAACCTGGTGGTTGACGGAGGCTGGACAGCAATTTAACCCAATTAGAACATTATGAAAGCGATTTTACAAGAAAAAGCATCACGTATCAAATTACTGATAACTGATTGCGACGGCGTACTGACCGACGGTGGTGTTTATTACGGCGTAGAAGGCGAGCATTTAAAGAAATTCAATATTCGTGATGGCATGGGTGTGGAACGCCTGCGCAAGTTTGCGGGCATCGAAACGGCTATTGTTACCGGCGAGGGCTCTCCGTCGGTTATCAAGCGCGCCGAAAAGCTGCATATTACGGAACTGCATCTGCTGGCTAAAGACAAGCCCGCGGTTTTAAGGGAAATGCTAACGCGCCTCGAGCTCACTGCCGAAGAGGTAGCCTACATTGGCGACGATTATAACGACCTTGAAGTGATGAAGCTGGTAGGGCTTACCGCCAGCCCGGCTGATGCGCTGCCTGCCGTTAAGGCGGTTGCTGATTATGTTTGCGAAAGTAAAGCCGGTGAGGGATGCTTCAGGGAGTTTGCCGAATTGCTGATCGACATGAAGAGCCCGTTGGCAACGCTTTACAACCGCAGCGGCGTCATCACCCTTAATAATGGCCGTAAAATTGGTTCAGGCGAGCCTTGCTACGTTATCGCCGAGATTGGCATCAACCACAATGGCGACCTGGAAATAGCCAAAAGGTTGATCGACGAAGCCGTTGCCGCTAAAGCCGATGCCGTGAAGTTCCAGAAACGTACCCCGGAAATTTGTGTACCGAAAGACCAGTGGGAAATAATGCGCGACACCCCGTGGGGCCGCATGACCTATATCGATTATAAACGCAAAACCGAATTTGGTATCGCCGAATACGCCACCATCGATCAGTACTGCAAAAAAATGGGCATCGATTGGTTCGTATCTCCTTGGGATACCAACTCGGTTGACTTTATGGAGCAGTTCGATACAGTGATCTACAAACTGGCATCTGCTTCACTTACTGATTTTGCGCTGATTGAGCGCATCCTCGAAACCGGCCGCCCCCTGATGCTGTCAACCGGTATGTCAACCATGTATGAGATCGAGAATGCGCTTGACTTTATCAATGCGTTTAGTCCTGATTATCCGTTGTTCGTTGCACACTCAACTTCTGCCTACCCTTGTAAACCGGAAGAACTGAACCTGAGAATGATCCGGACACTGGCCAACAAATTTCCGGGCATTCCAATCGGTTATTCAGGTCATGAAACAGGTTTGGCCACCACGGTTGGTGCAGTAGCTATGGGCGCCACGTTTGTTGAACGCCATTTCACGCTTGATCGTGCCATGTGGGGTTCAGATCACGCCGCTTCTGTTGAGCCGCAGGGCTTTCAGCGCCTGGTGCGCGATATCCGCGATGTAGAAACCGCGGCAGGCGACGGTGTGAAGAAAGTTTACGAATCGGAACTTGGCCCGATGAAACGTTTACGCGTAAATATCAGCGACGAGTACAAACAAAAAGAAAGTATTTAAGGAGTTAGATGCCGTACGATAAAGTAGTTACCGTTACCTCTGTTATCTTATTCAGCTGGATAGCTTTTATCATAGCATGGGAGCGTATTTTGCCATACAGAAAAGGCCTTCCTTTCTTCAGGGAGGGCTTTTGGATCGATCTGGTCTGGTACACGCTGATACAAAGCTATTTTTTGAAGATCTTGATCTTCGGGTATATCATTACGCCTATCCAAAATAGTTTCGATTGGCACAGCATCCAGTTTGTGCACAATTGGCCCGTAGTGGTGCAGGTGCTTTTCTTTTTAGTAACGCACGATCTGTATATCTACCTGTTTCATCGTTTCCAGCATTCTAACAAAGTTTTTTGGCGTATTCACGAAGCACACCATTCGGGTAAACAGGTTGATTTTTTAGCAGGATCACGCTCGCATATAATGGAGATCATCATTAATCAAACCATTGAGTTTGCGCCAATTATTATCCTCGGTGCCGATCCTGTAGTTGTGCCTATTAAAGCCATGCTGGATGCCATGTTCGGCATGTTTATCCACGCCAATGTGAAAGTGAAGCTGGGCAAGCTGAAATACTTCCTCAATTCACCCGAGTTGCATTTGTGGCATCATGCCAACTATAAGGAAGTGTTCCACGCAAATTTTGCAACTAAATTTTCGGTATGGGATTATTTGTTCGGTACTGTTTATAACCCTGGTCATCCGCCCGGCAATCTGCCCGAAAACTGGGGTTTATATTACGATTATCCTAAGGACTATTTCCTGCAGCATGCTTTCTCGGTAAAACGTTTCGATGAGCAAAAGTTGTTGAAATATCCATGGTTCAGGTGGTATTACAACCTACGGCCCAATTTGAACAAACAGTTGCTCAAACTAATCAAACGCAGCCCGGAGCCAGTTAATAAGGAACATAATACTCCGCAGCTGGTTGTAGCCCCTGCATTGATAGAAGAAAATGAAGTATCACCCTAAATCGAATAAGTTTTGGCCTGGATCTTTTTAATAATCGCTGCCGCTTTCGAAGCCGCCTGGACATTCTCTTTAAAATTTATGAAGTTCGCCGATCTGAAGGCGTTAAAGATAAATTCTGTGACGAGCGCTACGGGCGCTTTACCGGTGGCGCTGCCATTTGTAGGGTACGTGGTTTTTGGTATCGGTAATATTTATTTTTTCTCGCTGGCCATCAAGCAGCTCCCGGTAGCAACGGTATATGCGGCCTGGACTGCCGTCACCCTTATTTTTATCAAATTTGCCGATATGACATTTTTCGGTCAGCGCATTACCTTGGCCGAAACGTTTTTTATGCTATTGATCATGACCGGGATGCTCGGGTTGAAATATATGGGATCTGGGAACTGATATCCTGTTACCTGTGTACTCTCTTTGCGCAATGTCATTAAGTAAGGAACTTACCGGCATTCTTCTCGCCTCATCCCAAGCCCTTCTCCAATGAAGAAGGGCTTAAATATCCAAGCGCGAAGTTAAAATCCTCTCCAAAGGAGAGGATTTAGGTGAGGCAACCAAGAAGCGTGGTTAAAAAATATTCCCAATAAGCTTAACTTAATAACATTGCTCTTTGCGACATCTGCGGTTAATAAACCACAGGGAAACGGGGAAATTCAAGGAGAAAGCTAAGTCAAAATAGCGATTGAAAATAACTTTACGCTCCGTTAATAAAGGTTCAGTACCTTTGATTTTACCTACTATAAATGACAGACAGCGCCCCGCAACGACACACCACCCCGGTTTTAAAGAAAGACCAACCCGACGACTCTTATAAATTTCAGCCGCTGCCAGAGCCCACCGGCAGCTATCCCTATCATTTAAGTTTAGACGAAATATTGCCGGCATCAAATGGCGACAAACTGGTTTTCCATATGGCGGGAGATACCGGCGGCATGCGTAATCCGGATTTTCAGCAACAGGTAGCTGTATCAATGGCCTTGCAGATCACGCCCGGTGATGAATCGTCTCCACAGTTCCTGTATCATCTTGGCGATATCGTTTACCATTTTGGCGAGTCAGATTTTTACGAGGAGCAATTCTTCAGGCCTTATAGTCATTATCCAGCACCGATATTTGCCATTGCAGGGAATCATGACGCTGACGTCAATCCGTTTAACCCTGTGCCTTACAAAAGTCTCGATGCTTTTAAAGCGGTGTTTTGTGATGTGCAATCGCGGCCGGTGAGTTTCGCCGGAGAAACCGGTTGGAAAAGCCAAACTCAACCCGATGTTTACTGGACATTGGAAACGCCGCTGGCCAATATCATTGGTTTATACAGCAATGTGCCAAAATTCGGCATGATCCTAAAGGAACAGCGCGACTGGTTTATCAATGAATTAAAGGCCGCCAACGCAGCCCGTCCCGGTAAAGCGATAATTATTTGTGTGCATCATGCCCCATTCTCTTCCGATACCAACCACGGCGCCAGTTTATTTATGGCTGAATTTCTGGACAAGGCCTTTGCCGAAGCCGGCGTATTACCGGATATTGTTTTCAGCGGTCATGTGCACAATTACCAACATTTAGAAAAGGTTTATCCCAATGGTAAAGTGGTGCCGTTTATCGTAGCAGGCTCTGGTGGATTTGATGAGTTGCATTCCATCGCCCTAACAACCGACGAGCGTTTCGCCGCAGGTCATCCTTCATTAAAAAACGTTGAGCTAAAGCATTATTGCGAAACAAAGCACGGATTTTTGAAAATTGAGATTGAGAAGAAAGAGGATGGATTGGAGTTGACGGTGAATTATTATACGCTATCAGACAGAAATACCTTGACGCCAGACGTCAATTTGGAGGATCGTTTTTCAATAAAAATCTAATTGAAATTATCGGAGGTGGATCGATCACTTGAGCGTCCGGAGGCTGTCACCGTGAGCCTGTCGAAAGGGAACGTGCGTAAGGCCAATATCCGCGTGCCAAGCATTGCGTACAGGCCCCCCGGTCATGCTTCGACAAGCTCAGCATGACCCCTGCTTTTTAGCTTATTCAAAATACAATACGGTATCTCAACCTACCGCTTAAAATACCTATCCTTCAAAACCTTATCTGCCAGAACGCTTTGGAAACTTGCCCCAATGGTAATCTTTGCGTTATCCACATGCAGCATGTTCCCTTCTATCGCTTTGATCTTATCAATATTCACAATGTATCCCTTATGCACCTGCACAAATTTATCTTCCGGCAACTTTTCCGTAAGGCCTTTAATGGTCAAATACACAATCATCTTACCGCTGGTGGTGTACAGGATCACATAATTCGACATCGCCTCAACGTAGATGAGATCGTTATACATCACCTTCTCCAAACGCCCGTTACATTTCACAAAAAAATGATCCTGTTCCTCTTCGCTTTTGCTGATCTTACTTCCTGTATTCGCTTTCAGCTTTTTTAATTCTAACGCCTTTTGAGCGGCTTTTAAAAAACGCTCTAATGAAAAAGGTTTTACTAAATAATCAACCACCGCCATCTCAAAACCATCCAAGGCATACTGACCGTACGCCGTGGTCATGATCACCATAGGCAGATTGGCTGTAGACTTCAAAAACTGGAAACCGTTCATTTTGGGCATGTTCACGTCGAGGAATATCAGGTCGGGCTCAAATTCACTGATAAGTCCCGTTGCTTTTAATGGATTTTCGGCGCTGCCGACTAACGCTAAAAAGTCTGTTTCTTCTATATATTCCTGCAAAAGCTTGCGGGCAATGGGCTCGTCGTCTATAATAATGCACTTCAGGGTCATATCGTCAATATTAAGATCGCTTCAAAACAGGCGTCCGTATTATCTATTGAAAGCACATGCCTGCCAGGGTATAATATCTCCAATCGTCGTTTGGTATTAGCTATTCCCAAACCCGACGACTTTTCGGTACTGTTAATGAATGGATCTTTCGTGTTAAAAACCTTAAATACCAGATTGCCATCCTCATACTTCATGCTGATATCAATTGCATTTTTTTTGCCTTCATTAAAACCCACGTACTTAAAAGCATTTTCAATAAAAGTAATGAACAGCAGCGGGGCCACCATTAGTTGTCCATTCATATTACCCTCGCAAAATGATACCTCTATGCGCTCGTCAATACGGCCTTTTTGGATGGCAATATAGTTTTTGATGTAGTTGATCTCGCTTTCAATGGCAATCTCCTCCACATTACATTCATACAATTGATAACGCAGCATTTCCGAAAAAATGAGCAGCATATTCCGGGCGTCCTTGTTCGATTTATCGATGTGCCCGTAAATGGAATTGATGGAATTGAATAAAAAATGAGGGTTGAACTGCGCCCGCAAAAAGTTCAGCTCATTGGTGGCCTTCTCCTTTTCTATTTGTTCGATGTATAATTGCGAACGGATCTTTTCGATCACAATTTTGGCGGCCAGTATACACACCACCCAAAACAGGATATTGATAAACGAATTACAGAATATCGAAACGTAGTCGAATTTGGGGTTAACGGTCTTGAAAACATAGGTGGTGACAAACATAGACACCGGCACTCTGATGAGCGCAGTAACCGTGATACCGGCAATAAAGAATACCCCAAACTTAACAAACCGCTTTTTATTGAGTTGCTGCGGAATGTTGTACAACGCATTGAAATAGTAGTTGGCCGAAATGAACGCGAGATAGCAAAACTGAATAGTGATGGTATGGGTAAGCACCAGCGTACCATTCCGGAATACAAACACCCAGAACAGATAGGCTGCCAGCCAAAAGGCAACATGATATATTAACTTATTGACCTTCAATGTCTGGTTAAAATTGGGCGGATAAACCGCTGTTAAAGCACTTCGCAATTTAAGTAAACTATTTGGGTTCGGCCCCGTCAGGGAAAGGCTGCCCTTTATGACAGGTAGTGCATGTAACAATAAGCGCCGCATCGCCCAGTTTGGGATGTTTCAGTTTCAGATATTTTTTATTGATACCGAGTGTCATCCTCATCATCTGCCGGGTAATTTCCTTTTCGGGCTTGGCATCGCTGGCAAAATCAAGACCGTGGCCATCCTTGTTATTAGCGTGGCAAAAGCCGCAGCTTACGCCCAGGCCATCTTCAAAGTCATCGGCCATCATACCCTGTAATTCTTTCGAGCTGATATTTTTGGGCAGCACCTTCAAGTTGGTGTATAACGGTTTATCGTCTTTACGGTTAGTGCCGGCCGCCGCCGAGAGCGCAATGGAGGCAGCCAGCGTAGCAATAACCGCAATTTTTTTATTTATTTTCATAGTTAAATTTCTGTATGATTAGCCCTTTTTTGCAACCGTGGTAATGGTCACTTCCAGTTCATCTGATATGGTGCTTGCTCCGCCTATGTTAAAATCCCTGCGGTTCATCTTAAAAGTACCTTTGAACGCCACTTCGTTACCCGATGTGGTTGCGGTAAACGGAAACGACAATTGTTTGGCCTTACCCTTAATGGTGAGCTGACCGGTGAATACATATTTACCGTTTCCTCCTTCTACTTTGGTTGATACCAGGCTAATACGCGGATTATTCTTTACGTCGAAATAATTATCGCCTCTCAGATGCTCGTCGCGCAGGCCGTTATCTGTATTAACGGTTGCCGCATTAATGCTTACGTTAAACGTATTTGCGGCGGCATTCTGCGCGTCAAAGTTTATCTTTCCCTCAAATCCGCTGAAGGTGCCGTTAACCGGGAACCCCAGGTTCTTTATCGTAAATTCCAGTTTCGATTTCGAGTCGACCGGGGTGTACTGTGCAAAGCCCTGGCTGGCAACGAGAACCATTGCCAGCAGTGCCATCATTCTTAATTTATTCATCCTTATAGTTTTACTTTTGGTCTGTTGTTTCGCCGGCAGCTATCAGCGGCGTATCGGTAATGGCCAGGCTGTGGTTATGTTCCACATAGGCAACACTGGTAAGGCCCAGCATAGTACGTAGCTTCTCGGCAGGCACTTTCATTGGTCCCGGCGAAGGTGCCGCGCCCGGTGCGGGTTGTGGGAATGCTGTCGAGTTTGCGGTATGAAAGGTGATATTGCCTTCCACCTTTTGGATAGTTTGATGGATGTGTCCGTTTAGTACCGATACCGAACCAAAACGTTTCAGCAAGGCCAATGCCTGTGCACTGTCGTCGGTTCCCCAACCCCATTGCGGGTAAATAGCCCACAGCGGAATATGTGCAAACACTACGATAGGCGTACTGTTAGATAGCGGTTTCAGATCCGTTTCCAGCCATTTAAGCTGAGCCGCGCCAATGTAGCCCAGGCCACCGTCAACATGGTTGGTAACGTTAACCAATCCTATAAAATGCACACCGTTCGAGTCGAAGCTATACCAGCCATCGCCCAAAGTACCTTTGCCGTAACGCTCCAAATAGAGTTTACCATTGTCGGTTACATCATGTTCACCCGGTACATAGAATATTTTTTCAGTTTTTACTGCTTTTAATGATTGCTCCAGTGTATCGAACTCGTCTGCTTGCGCCAGGTGCGAAAGATCGCCCGTGTGCAAAACGAATTTTGGTGCGCTTGGCATGGCGTTAATTTTAGCAATGGTAGCATTCAGCGTACCCACAACATCGGGGTTGGCAGGTTTGGTAAAACCAATGTGACTATCGCTGATCTGCACAAAACTGAAATCAGACTTGGGCATTACCAGTCCTTTTTTCAGATTACCGGCCCGGTCGAGCATCTGGCTCATGCCATACGATTTCATGATACCGCCCGACATCATCCAAAGTACGCCTGTTCCCGCCCAGGCCATACATTCAAGGAAACCCCTGCGGTCGATGCCGTCGCCACCCGGTTCCGGGGTGAAATTTTCTTCGTCGTGAGAATGATTTTTCATACGCTTTATAATTGTTTTGTTTGAATTATAAAACGAAGGAAACCAAATCGATGCCGCCGAAGAATTTATTTACGTGAAGCGGGGCTTTTACTTGATGAAACGAGGATATTTCAACCAAGTTCGAGCGGCTGAATAGACAAAATATTTTGTCCCCGATTGCCCATTCAAGCGCCCACGCTTGAATGCTAACAACTGTAAGCGTGGATGCTTACTTTGAATTTAAGCGTGGACGCTTAAAATGATAGTTCAGTCAAGCGGGGCGCTTGACCGGGCGACGGAGTTTAGTCAAGCGAGGCGCTTGACCGGGTGACGTGTCTGTAAGTCAGTAGTTTTTTAACTATTGTTCATACGGCTTCAATGTCCCTTTGGCATGTTTAAACTCGCCGGTAGGCCATGTCCAGTTGTTGTACACCACGCCGTTTTCGTGGTCTTGTATCTGCGTTACCGTATTGCCGTTTTTCTCTGTCCAGGTGGCCATATAAAGATTGGGGCGCAGTTCAGTCAGCTCGATAGCCACGGTTTCGCTTTCGTTCATTGGCTTACCCTCTTTTTCAATAATGGTGAATGTAAGCAACGTTTTGCTGTGCAGGTGCAGAATAGCCTGCGCCATACCAAAGTCTATCAGGAATTTTTTATTGGCGATGCTCATAATACAAGTTTAATCTGTTCAAACTAACAAATTGAAATTGCTTAAAGTTTTATATTCCAAGTTCTTGTGTTCTCTATGGCTCCTTAGTGCCCTTTGCGTTAAGAATAACCAAGGAATACGCGGAATTCAGCCAAATAACCCCGCTTGTCATTGCCACGCTACGCTCGCAATGACAAGTGGGAACAAATGCCGGATAAAAATTTACGAAGTTTTTAAAACTTCGTAAGTATAGAGCATGACGGACTCGCACATCCGCACATCAACAATCCGCACATCAATTCGCCTCACCCAAACAGATCATTCTCCCCCAAATGCCCGCGGATCAGTTTCAAAATGGCATCGCCAAAATCCTTTGCCCTCGCGTCGCCGAAGCCTTTTAATTGCGATAGTTGATTTAACGACCGCGGCAACTTAGCCGTGATATCGCGCAGCATATTGTCAGAGATCACGGCGTGTTCCAGCACCTTGCGCTCCTGGCTAACGGCTTTACGCCAGTTAAGCAGTTGCTTGTATAATTCCGGATTGACAATTTCCTTTTCTTTGGGTAGCGCCTTCGCATTCCAGTTCTTATAAACAGGTTGAAAACTGATCCCCGCCTCCTGCACCGACGACAAAACATCGGCAGACGATGACGCTATCGGCAACCGCACAAATGCAGCAGTTTTTGCTTTCAGGTTAACAAGCAGGTGATTTAATCCCTCATAAAACTCAGCGACCGGATTAGTTTCTTTTTTAACGACATAAAATTTGTTAACCAACTCCGCAAAAGTATTCAGCTTCGGTACAAAATAGGAAGCCGCGTTTTTCAGCCGTCCTGTAAATGCTGGATTATTCCAAACCTCATCATCAATCAAGGCATTTAATTCTTTACGGATAAAACGATCACCAATGGCTTTGATCTCCTGATTTAACAGATCATCAGCTTGCTGAATAGAGCTCTCCGCCTGACTCGCAGCCGGGCCGCCCATTACCAGCTGAACCTTAAACTGTTTCCAGCTCCCTGCCAGCATCGAAAAATCGAAGAAATCCGTCAGCGTTTCCAGTTCTAGTTGTCGCATGGTTTTTTCTAGTAATTCGTCGTCTGGTAAACCGGTTACTGCCTTTTGCATAAAGCGCACAATCTCCGGATCTGTCCTGATATTCTCCGGTCGAACGGGTTCCTTCAGTATCATTCCCTCTAATGACCGGCACCTGCTCAGCGCCACATAAGCCTGCCCGAATGCAAACGCAGCATCTACATCAATAATCGCCTTGTCAAATGTTAGTCCCTGGCTTTTGTGAATGGTAATGGCCCAGGCCAACCGCAGCGGATATTGACTAAACGAACCATTATTTGCCTCATTTACCTTTTGCTCTGATTCGGCGAGGGTGTATTTTACATTCTGCCAGGTTTCGGGTATTACTTCAAATTCGGTATCGTCATCCAGAAAACTCAGCCGGATATTCGTCGCCGACATGGCCGTAATGCGTCCCGTCCTGCCGTTATAATATTGTTTCTTGCCCGAGCTATCGTTTTTAATAAACATCACCTGCGCGCCAACTTTCAGCACCAGTTCTTCTTCAGCAGGATAGCCCTCTTTTGGGAAATCGCCGGTAACAACGGCTTTAAAGCTAAAAGCCTCGCTATCCAGTTCGCCTAAACGTAATTGATTCAGTTCGTTAACGAGGTGATTATGGGTCGATAGGGTTACATAATCTTTTTGCCAGTTGGCGTTCAGGTTAGGGTTGTAATGGGCATTGAGCTTAGCCAACATCGCACTATTTGCATCACCATCGCGAATGTGGTTCAATATCTCCACAAAAACAGGGTCTTTCTGGCGGTACACCTGCGTGAGCTCAAATGTTAATACCGGGAATTTCTGAAAAGCGAGGCTGTTAAAAAAGTACGGCCCGGTATAGAAGTTCCGCAGTACGGGCCAGTCCTTTTCGTAAACGGGCGGCAACTGGTACAAATCGCCTATCATCAGTAATTGAACACCGCCAAACGGTCGTGCCGATCCTTTGGCCTGCCGCAGCACACTGTCTATATAATCAAGAGTATCGGCCCGCACCATACTGATCTCGTCGATGATGAGCAGGTCGAGGCATTTTAACAGTTTAGCTTTTTCCAGGCTGATCTGCCGGGGCGCTAGGTTATAAAGTTCCTGCTCGTTAACGGCAGGCACCTGCGGCCCGAACGGCACCTGGAAAAAGGAATGTATGGTAACCCCGCCCGCATTAATGGCCGCCACAGCGGTAGGCGCCACCACCGCTAAATTTTTCTGCACGTTGGCTCTGATGTAACGCAGAAAGGTAGTTTTGCCCGTACCGGCCTTTCCCGTTAAAAAAATGGGCCTGTTGGTATGCTCAATAAACTTTAAAATGAGTTCGTGAAAAGGCTCCGGCACCATACTTTTTTGTTATTCGGGATAAGTTTCAAAATTAGCAATTGCAATCAGATCACCACCCGGAAAGTGAGGTTTATCCTCGCCCTCATCGGTTTGGTCGATTTGGCTATGCGGTGCTCCCAGTTTTCTTGTAAACCAGCCTTCATCAATAAAAATGAACCGTGTTCCAGGCGCACAGAGTACTTCTCGTTATGGTCGTGCTTACTCCTGATATCGAAGCTGCGCACCTGCCCAAAACTCACCGAGGCAATAACGGGATTTTTGCCAAGCACATCTTCGCGGTCGCTGTGCCAGGCTACCGAGTCGTTGCCATCGCGATAATAGTTCAACAATACGCTGTTAAAATGTGTCCCGGCAATCGGTTCAACAAGTGACTTAATATACAGCAGCTCCGGTGTCCAGAAGTTCGGTTTTGATTGTGTTAACGAAGCATAATCATACACCTCCGGGTCGCCATACCAGGCGGTTAAACGGGGTGTGAGCACATCCTTATCATACATGCGCTGCATCCGTTGCTGCCATGGCGTTTGGCCGATGAATTTTTGCAGCAATGCATCACTTTCATCCACCCCAATAAACCCTGCCCTGTATTCCAGTAATTCTTCCGGCAATCCCCGGGTTTGCCCTGCTTCGGCAAAAAAACTCAACTGTTCCATCACATCCTATTTATCACAAACATTTACTTGCCCCACCCTGCCTTCTCCAAAGGAGAGGGTTCTGAAAAGAGTGTAGCTCAAGTCCTTTCCAAAGGAGAGGACTTAGGTGAGGCATTCTAAAGCGTTTCTACATAATTAATAATAAAGCGTGCCAATTGTTCCTGTTCGGCAATAGTGAGCACATTACCATCATAGATCCAGTAGCCCTCCGTATCAAACAGTATTCTCCCCAAATATTCAGGATCATTATCATAAGCTACATACAATTCGTAGGCGGTTACCCGGTCAGTGCTGTTGGTATCCAATATCACGCGTACAACCTCGTCGGGGCCGTTTTTGCGCTTTATCCACGCCTTGGCTTCGCTGGTTAAGTAAGTATTCCTCATCATGATAAAAACAAAAGTGGAAAATATTTTGTAATTATTTACATAAAATGCTAAAAAAATTAGCATAAATTTGTACCTCAGATCAATGCCATGCCCGAAGCGAAAAAAGATATCATCAGCAAGCTGCAAAAGGATATTTTGCTATGGCAAGGCTTTACGCCGCCCGCATCGGGTAAGGCTAGGGGTGTGGGTTTGGGACCAGTGGAAGATGCCTTTCCAAACGGCGTTTTTCCAACCGGGGCCATTCATGAAATGATTTGTCCCTCGCCAGAACAGGCGGCAGCTACCGCCGGTTTAATGGGCGGTATCCTGTCAACACTGATGCAAAAAGGAGGCGCCTGTTTATGGATTAGCGTTGCGCGCAAACTTTTCCCCTTGTCATTAATAACATTCAACGTACCGCCCGACCGGATCATCTTCATCGACTTGCAGCGGGAAAAAGATGTGCTTTGGGCGATGGAAGAAGCCCTGAAATGCGAAGGCCTGGCAGCAGTTATTGCCGAAGTACGTGAGATCAGCTTTGCACAATCACGCCGTTTACAATTGGCAGTAGAAACCAGCCGGGTAACCGGTTTTTTGTTGCGGAACGATCCGCGCAAGCTGGGCACCACTACCTGCGTGGCCCGCTGGCAGATTACGCCTTTGCCGAGTCAACTGGAAAATGAGCTGCCCGGTGTTGGTTTTCCCCGCTGGCAGGTGGATCTGTTACGGGTGCGTAACGGTAATCCCGGCAGCTGGAAACTGGAATGGGCCGATGGTGCTTTTGTGCCCGTAGAAGAAACGGAAGTTGCAGCTGTTGAGCAAAATGCGCCGGTTGAGGTTTATATAGAAAGAGAACATTTGCACCAACGAAAGGTAGGGTAATATGCAAAAGCGCTTCGTATCCCTTTGGTTTCGCCATTTAACGGCCGACCGGCTAACCCTTCGTCAGTCGGAGCTGAAGGACGTGCCTTTTATTTTGGTAACACCTGTGCACAACCGCATCATAGTTACCGGTGCCAACTTGCTGGCCGAGGCGCAGGGCATAGCCGTGGGTATGGTTGCCGCCGATGCCAAAGCCATAGTTCCGGGTTTAAAGGTAATTGACGATACGCCCGGCCTGCCCGAAAAATTGCTCAAAGCGCTGGGGGAGTGGTGTATCCGATATACCCCGCTTATTGCGGTCGACCTGCCTGATGGTTTGCTGCTGGATGTTTCGGGCTGTACACATTTATGGGGCGATGAACGGGGTTATTTAAAAGAGATAGTTACCCGGTTACGAGACAAAGGCTACGATGTACGCGGCGCCATTGCCGATACTGTTGGCACTGCCTGGGCGGTGGCGCGTTTCGGGCGGGTGAAGCCTATTATTGAGCCGGGCATGCAGGCAGATGCGTTGCTACCCTTACCACCCGCAGCTCTCCGCCTCGAGCCGATTGTATTGGAACGCCTCCAGAAGCTGGGCTTTTATACAGTTAAAGGTTTTATTAATTTAGGTCGATCGGCTTTGCGAAGGCGTTTTGGCGATAGTTTTTTATTAAGACTGAACCAGGCTTTAGGTAATGAAGACGAGCCGCTGCAATTGCTGCATCCGGCTGAGGCTTATTCCGAACGCCTGCCGTGTCTCGAGCCTATCCGCACAGCCGTAGGCATAGAAATAGCCATTAAAACCCTGCTCGAAAAGCTTTGCCTGCGCTTACAAGGCGAGGGAAAGGGGGTGCGAACCGCCGTTTTAAAAGGATACCGCGTAGATGGTCAGGTAATACAGGCCGACATCGGCACCAATCGAGCCACACACCAGGTAAGCCATTTATTTAAGTTATTTGAGCTAAAGATCCCGACGCTGGAACCCGCATTAGGGATAGAGCTGTTCACTTTAGATGCCCCGAAAGTAGAAGAGGCAGAAGCAGAACAGGAAGTGCTTTGGTCGCCGGAGGGATGTGGTTTGGAAGAAATAAGTCTGGCCGAGCTGTTAGACCGGTTAGCTAATAAGGTAGGGGTGAACAGCATTCGCCGTTACCTGCCACAGGAGCATTACTGGCCAGAGCGGTCCATTAAGCGAACCATTTCCCTCAAAGAAAGACCAACCACCGTCTGGCGCACCGACCGGCCGCGACCATCATTGCTATTGCCCCGCCCCGAGAGCATTGAAGTATCCCACTTAGTTCCCGATAATCCCCCTATGGTGTTCGTTTACAAAGGCCAAACTCACCACATCAAAAAGGCCGATGGTCCCGAACGCATAGAACACGAATGGTGGCTGGAAAAAGGAGAGCATCGTGATTATTACCAGGTAGAAGATGATAAAGGGCAACGCTATTGGGTGTTCCGTTCAGGGCATTATGATCCGGAACGGAAAAAACAGTGGTTTATTCATGGGTATTTTGCGTGAGAGCGTTTTAATGTATTGGCGGTAATGTCGCGCGGCGAAGACTCACCCGGTTCACGGACGTCCGGGACTTCGCTCGGCCATCCTCTTTGCCGTAAACAGCAAAGAGGGAAGAGGATATACTTTTATCAAACATTATGCTGGAGGCTGCGTCCCCACAGCTGTGGGGGAGAAGGCATCCAGGAGACACAAGTATTGTGTCTCTACAAAGAAATTCCTCTTCCCTTTTTACACACAGCGAAGATGGTGGCCGGGCGAAGCAATGCCGGGTGAGTCTTCTTAAAGCGACATGAATGCCAGTGCCTTTTTGCAATGCACATCCTTTAGCATAGCTGGTTATGTGGCGTACCTACGGCACGCAAAATATTAGGCATGTTTTTCTACCAATATTCGATCCCTAACGGGATCAGGTACAGTGGTTAACAAACGTTAGTTCTCTTTAATATACCCCCAAACAGAAATGGCCCTCTTTTGGCCAAATGTTGATAGAAAGAACGACGACCTCGTAATCCGTGCCGTAGGTACGGCACCTTGCATCAAGGTATCAAAGCGCCATATATCCTATCAAGGCTGCTCTCTAAACAAAAATGGCCCATCGGGGCCAAATATTGGTAGAAAAAAGCTGCACAAACATCCGTGCCGTAGGTGCGGCACCTTGCCATCAAGGTATCAAAGGGCTATATATCCTAAGGCGTACTCTCTAAACAAAAATGGCCCTATCGGAGCCAAATATTGGTAGAAAAAAGCCGCACAAACATCCGTGCCGTAGGTACGGCACCTTGCATCAAGGTATCAAAGGGCTATATATCCTATCAAAGCGTGCTCTCTAAACAAAAATGGCCCCATCGGGGCCAAATATTGGTAGAAAAAAGCCGCACAAACATCCGTGCCATAGGTACGGCACCTTGCATCAAGGTATCAAAGGGCTATATATCCTATCAAAGGGTGCTCTCTAAACAAAAATGGCCCCATCGGGGCCAAATATTGGTAGAAAAAAGCCGCACAAACGTTCGTGCCGTAGGTACGGCACCTTGCATCCGGGTATCAAAGTGTCAAATAGCCAACAATCACGCCTTCCAATCCGACACATCAATCACATCGGCCTGGCGAGGGAATACTTTACCGGTTAATACGCTGTGTACTTCTGCATCGCCATCGGCGCAACCATCGGCAAGCACGGTTATCTGGTAATCTTTATCCGCTGCCTCGCGCACGGTTGATAATACTACCCCGCTGGTGGCAATGCCGGTTAATACAATGTGCTTAATGTTTTTCGCCCTTAAAACTACCTCAAGATCGCTGCCGGTAAATGCGCTTACACGGCGTTTAATAACGGTGATCTCATCACCAACAGGCGCTACCGCAGGGTGAACGGCCATAAATTCGGCCATGTTAACGTTAGCAAAACGCTCTATTGATGCAGAGAACCCCTTATTGTTCAGGCTGATCTCCGGCGCGCCATCGCGAAAGCCTACCACCACATAAATTACAGGTATGTTGCTGTTGCGCGCATTGCTGATAGCAGCGGCTACCTTATCGAGAATTGCGGCTGAATCGGGCAGCATGGCTACTATGCCTGCCTGCATATCCATTACCAAAAGAGCGGTGTTGTTCTGTTCCATTTTTATTTAGTTTTTATAGTTAAATCAGGTTTAAGTATTTCTTCTGTTTTGGGCAGCGTATCCTTTTTACCGGCAAGCTTTTCATCTTTCAAAAACCTGGAAAATACGCTCACAATTATCAGGGCTATGATACCCTGGCAAAACATTGTTAAAGGCGCGCCGATTTTTTGAGAGACGGTGCCAATAAGCAAGCTCCCCAGCGGCAGCATGCCGAAATATGACATCGCCATAAAGCTCATTACCCGCCCGCGCATATTGGTGGCCGCCTCTATCTGGATAATGGTGATACCGGTGGTCATAGGCGTAAGTGAACCAAAGCCAATTACCATTGCAAATATCATGGCAACCGGAAAATAGGCGATGCGTGAGAATAAGATCATCCCAATGCCGAGCACGACAGTGCTATACAGTACGATATTTTTAAGATTGGCCCCCTTTTTTAATGAAGCTATAAACAAGCTGCCTAAAATAGCGCCCACCCCTACAAAGCTGCTAATGAAGCCAAATGTGGCGGCATTGCCTTTAAATATTACTTTGGCAAATATGGGCATCATGGTATCATAAGGTGCTATCAGTAAGCTAAAGCACATCATAAACAGTATCACCAGGCCTATGGCGGGTGTTTGTTTCAGATAGGTGAGTCCTTCGGCAAGCTCTGCAATAGCTTTCTTTTTTACTGCGGGAGGCTTAAACGCCGGGAGTTTCATTAATAATAACGAAGTAATGACCGCCACGAAGCTTAGCGCATTCAGCGAAAAGCAGATGCCCGCGCCAAACACCTGCAAAACTATACCAGACAGCGCGGGCCCCGCCAGTCGCGCAATATTTACCATGCCCGAGTTAAGCGCCAGCGCGTTCTGGATATCATCCTTATTATTCACCATTTCGTGCACCATGGGCTGCCGGGCGGGCACATCGAACGCGTTAATGACGCCGAGCACTACGCTCAATGCCAGTATTTCCCAGATAACGTAATGATTGCTCAAAATAAGGGCTGCCAGCAATATGGCCTGGATCATTGATGCCGTTTGGGTAATAAGCAGGATCTTGTAACGGCTATACCTGTCTGATACGATGCCGCCGAACAGCGAAAGTAAAAACGACGGAAATTGCTGCGCGAAAACCGCCAGTCCCAACATAAATGCCGAATGTGTGAGCGTATAAATTACCCAGCTTACCGCCGTGCGCTGCATCCATGTGCCTATTTGCGATACCGATTGTCCGCAAAAAAATAAGGCGTAGTTCCGGTTTCTGAATGCCCTGAAAGTATCGGCTTTAACAATGCTGCTCATAGTTGATGGTGCAAAGATGAGGGAAACATCCGGCAACCACTTGTGACAATCGTCACAATCGGATTACATACTATTTTTTTCCGCGGATGCGGCTCAGCGTTTCACGCGTAACGCCGAGGTAAGAGGCCATTTGCGACAGGGAGATTCGTTGCAGCAGCCTCGGGTTATTTTTTTCGATGTAATGGTAGCGCTCGGTAGGGGTTGAGATCTTGAACAGATCACTGTATTCTTCCGAAGCGATTAACAGATCCAAAGCCAGGCGGCGGATAAAGCGCATAATATTGGGATGATCGCCGAACTGTTCAGAAGAGCTCTGCAGGTTAAAGATCCACACAAAACTATCTTCCCCGGCCTCGATGTTCACGTCCGACGGTCGCCTGCTGCGGAAACTTTTCAAGTTGCTGGCAAAGTTGCCCTCAAAAGTAAAGTGGAGGTTAATAGGTAGTCCGTCTTTATCATACCAGGTGCGCAGGTAGCCGTTTTCTACAAGGTAAAATGCGCGGCAAATCTGGCCGGCCGTTAATACCAGTTCGCCTTTTTTTAATTCCCGGCTTTCCATACAAGTGGTAAGAAGGATAAGTTCATTATCGGTCAGATCGAGGATAGGGGCTGTATAAACCCGAAGTGCGTTGTAATCCATTCAAGTACCTGTAGTGGGCAAATATCCATTTTTTTAAGGCGAAAAACGTGAATTGGCTATGGCTCTCTAAAACTTTACTTTGGCCTTAAATTGTAATCAAAGCAAATCAATATCACTTACTTCCAAAAGGCAGGCTGTTTATTAGTTCCTCTTAATGTGCAGTCCACGCAAACACCCGATGATCCGGTATAACCCAACGTATCGTTTTTAAATATCGGGTCGACTATTGCACTTACGGGGATTTCACCCGAATAAAAAAAACGGTTGAAATAGGTATCTTTAAACAATAGCGTATCTGCAGTACAGCCGCTGTAAGGCAAATCTAAAATGGTATTCGGCAAACTTGAAGGGTCGACAAAGATCCTTTTATGCGCAACAGACCCCGCCGTGATATATCCTATAACGGGTTCGTTGGGATTGGTAACGCTATGGAGGTTGCCAATCAGCTGCGATGGCTCAGCATCAAAAATACTTCCCAGTTCTTCTGTGTTCTTTTTCAGCTTTTGGTAGTAGGTGTACGCATCTTTGCTTATGGCATATTGATTAATGTATATGCTGTAGCGTTCTGTAAATTTTTCTGACGATAACGGAACCGAAATAATGGTTTGGTTCGAAATTACATTCTGGGTCAATTTTTCTGAAGTGCCCAGGGTGATACTGCTGGAGGTGTCGCTCGACCAGCACCTGCTTATGTTTTCGGCTAAAGGACGATACCCTATTTTTTGGGCGCTCGTATAGGCCTTAAATAAGGATACAAATTTTGTATGAATTATCCATGTTTCCCCGTAATCCCACCTGTAATAACGTGTCTCGTTTGGCGAATTATGGGTATTTACATAAAACTGTGCGCTATTGTTATTTATATTGTATCCAATGGTATCAATAGGTGGGGTGCTCACCGGCTGAACAAAATCAGACAGGTATTCCTTGTTATCGGTTGTTTTTATCCTTAATCTGTATTTATGGGAGGCATCAAGCGGGGCGCCGCCCAGTTTATATTTTCCACTTGTTGCTTCCGTTAGCGTAAAACTGCCATTTTGATCATTCTCTACAATAACAGTGGCGCCCGTTACCGGGTTAACCGAAGATTTACTGGAGATATTAACGGTGTGGCTGAGTTTTACTGTAATGGTATCATTTATACTAATGAATCCTTCAACAACCATGAAGCTATTTTGGGAAGTGATAACACCGGGGTTGTAAGGCTTTTTGCAACTTACTATGATCAACATGAAGAATAAAAACAGGCAACTGTAAATGAGCTTCATCATATCAAATTTCGTTTAGGAAGACGGTTTATTTTAAAAGTTAATAAATGTAATGATTTACCCGGTTTTCTCTTTGATGCGGTTTTAATGTCTACTATTTCGTTACAAACGCGCTATGAAAAAAATTATGCCTTCACGTTAAGTTTTGAATATATATTCTTTCTCCCGAAAGTTTAAATCTGATTGTGAACTGCTAATTTACTGCCCGTAATTTTTTTGGATAGCAAATATAATTCATTATAATTGCTAAAAATATTAGTAATTATAATGAATTACGCCGAGTTACAGGTAACCAGTAATTTCAGCTTTTTGCGGGGAGGCTCGCATCCTGATGAGATGGTTGAGCAGGCTATAAAGCATGGGTACAAAGCCATTGCCATTACCGATCGTAACAGCGTGGCAGGTGTAGTACGCGCACACCAGGCGGCCAAAGTGCTTAAAAATACCAAAGATCTTGATATCCAATTTATTCCTGCCTGCCGTTTGGATCTGGTAGACGGTACCAGCTTGTTAGCTTATCCAACAGATATTACCGCCTGGGGGCGGATGTGTGCCTTGCTCACCAAAGGCAATATGCGTACCGAAAAAGGCAAGTGCGAACTTTATAAACAGGATGTGTTTAACCATAAGGAAGGTATCAAATTCATTGCCGTTCCGCCAGATTCACTGAACACCCGTTTTGATTTTGAGGAAGCTTTTAAGCACGATATAAAGGAATACCGTGCAGTTTTTGGTAAAGAGTTGTACATGGCTGCCAGCCGTACTTATAATGGCGACGATGGCAAGCGTTTTCACCGGTTGGCGCAATTGGGGGTACCCATGGTGGCCACCAACGATGTACATTACCATGAAGCACGGCGCCGCGAACTGCAGGACATAGTTACCTGCGTGCGCGAAAAATGTACTATTAGCAATGCCGGTTTTAAGTTACACGCCAATGCCGAGCGCCACCTGAAAACCATTGGCGAGATGGAGCGTCTGTTTGCACAATACCCGGATGCGCTTAAACGCACCCTTGAAATTGCCGATGCCTGCAAATTTTCTTTAGATACCTTGAAGTATTTGGAGCCCGAGTGGGTTAGTCCTGACGGTCGCTCTCCTGACGAGCATTTAGCCGAACTTACCTGGGCGGGAGCCAAAAAAGCGTTCGGGGGCAAAATGAAGGATAAAACCCGCAAACAGATTGAATTTGAGCTGGCCTTTTTTAAGCGGCGCAAATTGGCGCCCTACTTTTTGAGGATCTATGAGTACACCCAAAAGGCCGAAGAATTGGGTATTCTGCACCAGGGACGGGGTTCGGCAGCTAATTGTACGGTTTGCTTTTGTTTAGGGATAACGCCGGTAAATCCCGAAAGCCCCGATTCCCGCCTGTTGTTTTCCAGGTTTATGTCTGATGCGCGCGATGAATGGCCCGATGTGGATGTTGATTTTGAGCACGAGCGCCGGGAGGAGATCATTCAATGGATCTATGAAACTTACGGCCGCGAACATGCCGCCATTGTAGCCACCGTAACGCAGGAACGGCATAAAGGAGCCATTCGCGATGTGGGGAAGGCGATGGGTTTATCGGAAGATACCATTAAACGCCTGGCTGGCGCGATCTGGGATTTTTCGGAAGAGGCATTTGACCGTGAGCGGATCATTGCCCAGGGCCTTAACCCCGACGACCCCCATTTGAATAAGGTGTTGGAGCTGACCGATCAACTGATGGGTTTTCCGCGGCAACTGGGGCAGCATACCGGCGGGTTTGTGATCACGCGGTGCAAACTCTCAGACATTTGCCCGGTAATGAACGCCCGCATGGAAGACCGCACTCAACTGGAATGGAACAAAGACGATCTGGAAGGATTAGGGATTTTAAAGGTAGATGTACTGGCTTTAGGAATGCTCACCTGTATCCGCAAAGCATTTGACTTGATCAGGTTGCATTATAATAAAGATTATACGCTGGCAAACGTCCCACCGGAAGATCCTAAAGTTTATGATATGATTTGCGAGGCCGACACGCTTGGTGTTTTCCAGATTGAAAGCCGTGCGCAGATGTCTATGCTGCCAAGATTAAAACCAAGGAAATTTTACGACCTCGTTATTGAAGTAGCCATAGTAAGGCCCGGCCCTATTCAGGGCGATATGGTACATCCGTATTTACGCAGACGCGATGGCATCGACCCCATAGAATACCCTAATGAAGAATTGAAAGAGGTATTAGACCGCACCAAAGGAGTGCCCTTATTCCAGGAGCAGGCCATGGAAATTGCAATGGTTGCCGCTAAGTTTACACCAGAAGAGGCAGACCAGTTGCGCCGCAGTATGGCTACTTTTAAAGCAAAGGGCCTGGTAAGTAATTTCAGGGATAAATTGGTGAATGGCATGACGGCCAGGGGATACACGGAAGACTATGCCAAACGTATATTTAAACAACTGGAAGGTTTTGGCAGTTATGGATTTCCAGAAAGCCATGCTACAAGTTTCGCACATTTGGTTTACATATCCAGCTGGCTCAAATGTCATTATCCCGATGTTTTTGCCGCAGCTTTACTGAACAGCCAGCCGATGGGTTTTTACCAGCCCGCGCAGATTGTAATAGATGCCGAAAAGCATGGTGTAGTAATGCGGCCCGTGGATGTAAACCACTCCATGTGGGATAATACTTTGGAGGAAAGAAACGGTGAATATTGCACGGTGCGTTTAGGGTTCAGGCAGGTTAAAGGTTTAAAAGAAGATGAAATGCAGCTGCTGGTAGCCGCAAGGGGAAATGGTTACACCAGTATTAATCAGCTAAGTAATGCAGGAATAGCACAAGCAACCATTGAACGCCTTACCGATGCAGATGCTTTTCGTTCTATAAACCTTGATCGCCGGGAGGCCTTGTGGGAAGTGCCTGCGCTGAACGATAAGCCTATAGGGTTATTTGCAGGTCAGCCTTCAGAAAGTACAAAGGAGGCCCAGATCAGCCTGCCATTTATGACGCAATCCGAACATGTGGTACAGGATTACGCCGCTACAGGCCTCTCGCTTAAAGCCCACCCCGTAAGCTTTGTACGCGAGCAATTGAAAATGCTTAACGTACTGCCCACCGGCGATCTGCCCGCGCTAAAAGACGGCGACCTGGTAAAAGTAGCCGGCATGATAACCGTGCGTCAAAGGCCCGGCACCGCAAAAGGAATTCTATTCATTACTATTGAAGATGAAACCGGTTTTGCCAACCTGGTAGTTTGGGAAAAAGTATTTGAAACCTACCGTCGCGAAATATTGCAGTCGCGTTTATTTATGGTAGAGGGCAAGGTGCAGATAGAAGGCAAGGTGATCCATGTGATCAGCAAGCGGTGTTTCAATCTCAATAAATTATTAGGCAGCCTTACCCCGGCAGGCACCGGCGATCAACCGGTATTAACCACCCTCTCCCGCGCCGATGAACAAACCGCAGTTACCAATGGCGGCTCAAATAAAGGGCAGCAGCAGGTAGCCAAACAAAAGGAAGTTTTTTATAAGGGCAGGAACTTCAAGTAGGAGGGAGCAGATATCAGGTATATTGATCATATGTTAACCCGTAAATTAATACCTTAGCATGGAATGAATATAATAACCATTATAGCGCTGATGCTGGGTGCAATTGCACTTGTTATGAAGGTTTTTTCACCTAAGAAACCGGTACAGAATATTTCGCGACCTTCAGGCACAAAACTGCCAACTGCTTTGGTTGATAATGATAAGATCATCGTCGTAACTAATGCTGCTCATGAAGATATCAGGAAAGCATTGACCGAACTTTGTAACGGTTATAACGAGGAGGCCTTCTCCACTTTACCAAGATTGTGGCAATTGTCACCTGATTCTTTTGCCGTTACCTTTCCTTATAATATCGACTTTACAGGATTTTGCTTTGCAGTAAATTTTTTACAATACCCGGTTGATATCAAGTGGAATGCAAAGGTACGTGCATGGGCAACAACCAAACCCGGCGATGATTGGATAACGGAGAAAAGTGCAAATAAGCATGTAATGCTTTTTATTGCTGACGATGATAAGGAGTACGATAATGTTTTTATGACCACCCAGGACGGAATTGGGTATAAGCTTGGTTTTGCAGCCGGAAAAGAAAAACAACTCCTGAACCAGCCCAGGGAAATATATGAGCATCCCCTGGTTCAATTTGACACCCTGAGTGGTCTAAGTTACGAAGACTTTAAATAAGCGAGCTTAAAACTTCAACCCATTTACATCAGTACTCAGCACCTCGCTCATATAATCAAAGAACGGCCGCATATTTTTAAATCCCTCATTCATCAGGTTCAGCAAATCGCCGCTAAAAACTTCTTTATCAGAAAAACGCCTTCTCACCAAAAACTGCTTGTACCGCAGCAGGTCGATAGCTTCATGATCGGCCGGGTAGCCTTTGGGGGCCGTTTTTACCTGCTCGCCCTGTAGGGTTCCGAAAGTTGATATAAAAGATTCGCTGTTCACAATGGCTCGCAGTGGCGTAGCATCAAAGGCAATATCCTCGCGGATCAGTTTAAGATCGGCCGGACTTGGCCCCCAAAAGCCGCCGCCAATAAAACTATTGCCCGGTTCGAGGTGAAAATAGAGTCCACCGCGCCGGTGTTTGCCTGCACGCTTGAAACCACCGCTCCAGTTGGTTTTGTAAGGTGTTTTATCAAGTGAGAAACGCGTATCGCGGTAAATGCGATGCAGACTCTTTTTTCCCGAGAGCGTTTCTATCACATCGTGTGTGTTGAGTGCCTGAAGTAGTCCTTCAGCCAAGACCTCTATCTGCTGCTGCTCCTTTTGAAAGGTTTCTTTATGAACGGCGAACCACTCGCGGTTGTTATTATTTTTCAGATCTGCCAAAAATTTAAAAGAGGACGGGGTGATTTGCGGCAAAATTCCTGAGTGCTGCTTGGACATAAATTTTCTTTTTAACAATGAAAGCTACATAGATAAAGAAAAAACCTGTATGCCAGATGAGGTTATTGTCGGCCTAAAGTAAATTGGTGATAAGGTTAAGCGTTGGAATAATAATGTTTTGAGATTTAAAATGGCCCCATCGTGGCCTAATATTGGTAGAAAAACAGCCAAAATATTTTTGCGTGCTGTAGGTACGCTACATAGCCCGCCAATACCTATCAACGGGTTTCGTACCTACGGCACGAAAGGTTCATTGGTATCATTTTTCTACCAATATTTGGCCCCAGCGGGGCCAAATGTGAAATGGGAATTTTAGTCACCGCAGGGTCTCTCGTAGAGGACCCTGCGGTGCAGAACCGCCAAATCTATCCGCGGCGTTTCATACTCTCGGCACGGACAACATGTTTTCTACCAACATTTGGTCCCGATGGTCCCGATAAACCCGATTATTCTGATCCCAAAGCTCTTACTTTTCTCTCTCCTCATATAATCCCCTGTCAATGGTTACGCCCCAGGCCTTCAATGTCTCGGTCAGGTCTATCCCCTGTCGCCGATAATCTTCCTGCACGGCGGCCTTTGCTTTTTCAACAGCTTCATTGCTTTCCCAAATAGCGACTGTTATAATAACAAGGTTGCCCTGCGCATCAGTTCTTTGGTAATGCATGTTTTTCACTAAACCCGGTTGTTTTGCAAGGAAGGCGGTGTTATAATCTAACCGTTCTGTTAATTGTGTGATCACAGCTTTAGGAACGGTGATCTTGTCTATAAATATCTTTTCCATGTTTTTTATTAATAACTTATTTCTATTGTGCTTTTGAATGTTTGTTCGTTGCTGATGTTGTGGATGATGAAATGCGCTACATCGGCCCGCGAAATCTTCAGGCAGTTCTTTAAAAAAGCGTTGACGGCGGTTCTGTAGCTGCCGGTTTCGGGGCCGTCTGTTAGCTGGGGCGGCCGGATGATGGTCCAGTTAAGCGGGCTGTTTTTAACGATGGCCTCCATTGTCAGCAAATCGTGATACATGTGTTTCAATAGCTTTTGAAGAACGTACCGCGCAATCAGCCTCACAAAAAATGGGATGACCGGGCTGATCTCCACCGCCGATGCCGAAATAAAAAAGGCGCGGTTGGCGGTTGTTTTTTTCAATTCGCCTAAAATTGTGGCGGCGCCCTGCGAGTAGAGTGTGGTGGGCTTGTCGCCGAATAAGCCACCGCTAACGCCAATGGCTGATATCACTGCGTCTTTATTTTCCAGGTATGGCGCTATCGATGCCGGGTCGGTAATATCACCCTGTACAACAGTAAGATCTGGATGTTGCAGCTTTAATTTAGATGGTGTTCGCAATATTGCTGTTACCCGGTGGCCAGCGTTCAGCGCTGCCTGGATGCATTGTTTCCCGATGCCGCCATTGCCGCCGATGACCAGGATATGAAGTGCCGTTGATTTTGGATGAAGTTCCATAGGATATTAATTGAATTTGAAAATGCTTAAAAAGATGATGATGAAAAAAATGACGAATGCGATGGTAAAGTAACGGCTCAGAAAGGTTCTGATCTTTAGCGCCGCCGTTTCTGAAGCGGTATCGGGTAGGCTGATGATCTTCCGGAGTTTCAAACTCCGGTTGCGCGCTATAAGGTTAATGGTGATCAGCAATATAACGAAACCGAATTTAATGCGGAACCAAAGTTGTTCGCCGAAAACGCCATGCGTCACGGCCATCATGCCAAATCCGGTTAAAATCAGCAGCGCGGCGCCAATTCCGGCAATGCGACCAAATTTTACCGTGGCGGCAAGCAGATTCAGAGATCGGTCCTTGTCAATATTGTACTGCTTCCAGAATGTTCTGTACATAAGGCTGTCAATTACAACTGTACCCGCCATTAAAATGAGGCCGGTTAAGTGCAAGGTGAGTAATGTTTGAAGTAAGGTGTAAGAATTCATAATGATGGGTTTCTTTAAATACAACTAAATGGTATTAATAATGTACAATATTATACCTTTTGGTTGTTAATAGCAATATTGATTTGTCATATTAATGCTTATTTTTGTACCAAATGGTAGTAATTAGATGAACAAGACCGTAGAGCTGGTTAAATTATGGGGAGCATTTGAGGAGAAATACCCCGAGGCATCGATAGAAGATTTTTTCAGGCATAGCCTCGCCGCAACGCATAGGGTTGAACACCGCCCGGAACCGGAAGGCAAGCTAATACCCGATATCAACGGTAAATTGATCATCCTGCTCAGGCGTATCGGAAAATTTCATATAGCCTATTCCAATATGGCGCTGGAAGGTACCGACCTCGGTCAAATGGAAGAGTTCGGGATATTGGTGACTATCTATAACGAAGGGAACCCCATCAAGTCGGAAGCTATATTTAATAACATTATGGAGTTATCCAGCGGCAACAATATGCTGATAAGGATGAAGAAAAAGGGATTAGTTGATGAATACGACGATGCCAGCGACCGCCGGGTAAAACGCCTGAAGGTGACACCAAAGGGAGAACAAACGCTGATGGTTGCCAAAGATCGCGTGCTAAAAGTAGCCCGGATGATGATGGTCGACCTGACCGATGAAGATAAAAAGCTATGCCTCCAGCTACTGAAACCGGTCGATCGCCGTTTTTCGGGCATGTTCCAGAAGCAAAAAAATAAATCCTTTGAAGAGGTGTATAACGAAAATATGCGGGAGCACAACGCTCAATAATTACACCGATAGCGTCACACTTTAGGCTCAGTAAGCGTCGTATAATAAGCCGGTTAATTTAAAGGTTAATTGCGCTTAAATACGCTTAACGTTACTTGCTTAAAATAGCTTAAATTAGCACATTCATTTAACTAACTTTCTTTTCAGTTTTATCAGGCCTTCGATGTTCGGAAAAAATAACGTTTTAATACCGCGGTTAAGCGTATGTAAAATTGTATTATTTCTTGTTGTATTTTTAAACTGCTTACAAGGGAGAGGCCAGGGCCTGCAATTTAATTCGAACGATAGTTTGCTGGCCAAACGCACGTCGTACCAGGTTTTTAAAAATGATCCGCCCACTTTTTCGGAACACCTGTATATTAATTTCGATCTTTCTTTGTGGGATAATGAGCACCTGGGATACATTATTAACATCACCGACAGCAAAAATAACTCCTACAGCCTCAGTTCCATCTATACCGGTGCGCCGTTCCTGAATTTCAATATCGACAGCAAGAGCAACAAGATTAAGATTCCCCTTACCCTTAGTCAGTTGAAGAAGCGAAACTGGATGCCGGTAAAAATGGACCTTGATTTAAAGGCGAATACGGTAAAACTGTTTATTAACGGCGTATGGTATAAAGCCGATGGCTTTGATTTTAACGGGACGATAACCCCCAGGATCTATTTCGGCAAGAACGAGCATTACTCTGACGTGCCAAAAATGGCCGTGCGGAATTTAACCGTTGGCGATGGCAGTAAAACCTATTCCTTTCCCTTAAATGAATGGAGCGGCAAAAACGTGTTAAGCAGCGATGGCGACGAAATGGGACTGGTTGAGAACCCTGTATGGCTCATTAATGAATCATACTTTTGGGCGTATCGTTTTACAAAAACGTTTAAAGAGGTAGCAGGTATTAATTTCGATCAAAATTCTCAAAAGCTGCTGATGTTTAAAAGCGATTCGCTGATCTGGTACGATGTTCAGCGGAATAACTTGATTGCCCAGGCTTTTCAGAATAAATGCCCGATACCGCTGCACCTCGGTAAAAGCATTATCAACGTAAAGGAAAATAAGCTTTACGCTTATGAAACGCTGAAGGCGCAGAAGCAATTTCAGCCCGCTCATAGCATAGCCGCATTGGACTTAAATACATTGAAGTGGGATGTAATTGGCAATGCCACCATAAACGAGCAGCGTCACCATCACAATATATTTTACGATAACGCAGAGGATAAGCTTTACCTGTTCGGCGGCTATGGCTCGTTTTCCTATTATAAAGACTTTTTTGAATACAATAAAACCACCGATAGTTGGGACAAGGTTGCCTTTACCGGCGATAAGATTATGCCGCGTTTTTTTTCAGGCTTCAGCAAAGCTGATGAGAATAACGAAGTTTATATTTTTGGCGGTTACGGCAACCAGAGCGGTCAGCAAGTTGTGGGCGGGCAGCATTTTTATGACCTGTACCGGGTTAATTTAACCACGCACACCATCAAGAAATGCTGGGAGATCAAGCCGCCCGCTGTCGATTTCGTTGCGGCGAATAACCTCATTATTTCGAAAGATAAAAAATATTTTTACGCGATATGCTACGCGCATGATAAGCCTAAGACCAGCTTAAGTCTTTATAAATTCTCTATCAAAGACGGTTCGTACGAGGTGGTAAGCGGTAATATCCCCGCTAAAGGCGAACGCATTGAAAGCGATATTAACCTGTTTTATAATCCCAAACAGGAAATTTTTTACTGCGCTATACAGGAGTTTACCACACCTGATTATTCTACGGTGCGGGTTTATTCATTGGCATCGCCGCCGGTGCGGGAGCAGGATTACCTGGCATCAATACAGCCTGTATCAGCATCGCATTTACGGTCTGGTTATATAATTGCCGTTGCATTAGCAATTGCGGTGGTGCTGGGATACGCGCGGAGAAAGCGAAAAAGGCAAGTAATTGAGTCTGTGGAAGCTGACAGTGACATTGCCGTAAGCGCCGGCTTTAAAAAAGAAGATGAAAAAAGGCCCAACGCTCTTTACCTGTTGGGCGATTTTACGGTGTATGATAAGGCAAGTCGCGACATAACCCACCTGTTCAGCCCTAAAATAAAGCAGTTGTTTATTTTGGTGCTGCTGAACAGCGAGAAGGATGGCGGCGTTACTTCAAAAAAGATCTCGGCTACACTGTGGCCCGAAAAGGATATTGCCAAATCGAAGAATATTAAGGGTGTAACTATTAATCACCTGCGTAATATCCTGGTTGATATTAATGGTATTGAATTGACGTTTGTTAACGATACCTATCGATTTAATATGACAGATGAGCTTTGGTGCGATTATCTTATAATAGAAAACGTGCTGAATAAGTTGCACACAGGCCCACAACCGGCAGACGATATATTAAATTATATCGATTTGATTGCCCGTGGCGGCTTATTGCGGGAGATAGCTGAACCGTGGCTCGACCCCATTAAACAGAGCTATGAAGAGACACTTGTGCCCGAAATTTTACCTGCTGTAAAGAACATTTATGAAGCGGGTGATTACCGTAAGACGCTGGAAATTGCCCGTGTAATTTTAAACATCGATCCATTTAACGATCAGGCTATAAAATATAAACTGAAAGCCCTGCGCCGGATCAAAGGTGTAGAGCATGCCCACAAAGTTTATAACGATTTTACCGCGGAGTATCAGAAATCACTGGGTGAGGCTTATCCTGTTCCTTTTGATAAGATCTGTCCGGCTAAATAAAGTTGGGACTTTATTTGACCCATAGGGCCTACCACCACTTTGTAAAAAAAAACGCCGCAGGCTTTTGCCGCGTAGCGGTTATCCGTCGCCGGAACTCTGCAATAAATCCCGACTGTCGATAGCTTGGTTAAAGGATAGCATCCTCAAGCAAATTAAAGGTGGTTCATTCATGCAACAATCGGTAGGCCTGATGCGGCAATTTTTAGTCAGAAATACCCTGTAGTTTTTCGGTTTATATATCTTCAGGCATTTTACGCTGTAATAAACGTTATTCTCTATCGCTGTAACTGGGTTAATATGCGGTTAATTTGCGCCGGTTAATAAAATAATAGCGGCGTTAACCCTGTTTTTAACCCAACTTTTAATACTCCTCCCTATAATATTGTTCAACCAATTGTACAACCGTCAGTTTTAACCAGCCTGACCAAGCTGTTCTTTTTGGGCAATTATTATAAACCAACTAACCAATTTTTTACTTATGAATCAAACTTTTACCAATTATGGTGGGTGTTATTTCGTCCATCATCGGGGTAAGATCAGGAACGGGCTACTGAAAATATGTGGTCTGGCGCTGTTTTTACTCCTTTCCATCACCTCCATCGCGCAAGCGCAAAACCAGGTAAACGGTACGGTTGTCGATGAAAAAGGGCAAACCATGCCCGGCGTAGGTGTCAAAGTTAAAAGCACACCTAACGGAACCGTGACCGACGTCAACGGTAAATTCTCCATCAATGCCGATAAAGGCGCAACACTGGTATTCTCATTTTTAGGTTACCAGGAACAAAGCGTGGTTGTAGGCGATCAAAAAACTATTAAGGTATCGCTCACGCCGACCTCATCAACTCTTAACGAAGTGGTAGTGGTAGGCTACGGTACACAAAAGAAAGCTACCTTAACCGGATCTGTTGCGGCGGTAACCAGCCATGAGATTGTGACCACCAAGAACGAGAACGTGGAGAACATGCTCACCGGTAAGGTGGCAGGTTTGCAGGTTACGCAAAACACCGCAGAGCCGGGCGATTTTGCCAACAACATCTCTATCCGCGGTTTCGGTAATCCCCTTATCGTTATAGATGGTATAGAGCAGCCCGATTTTAATATTCACGCAGGCACCGGCGATAATAACGTAGGTTCAAGCAATATTTTCTCAAGGCTTGATCCTAATGACATCGAAAGCATTTCGGTATTGAAAGACGCATCGGCTTCGGTTTACGGTGTGAAAGCGGCTAACGGCGTTATCCTCATCACTACCAAAAAAGGTAAATCGGGCGAACTGCAGTTAAGCTACACCGGCACCTACGGCTGGCAAGTACCTTCAGGCTTACCAAAACCGGTTAACGCAACCGATTACATGACCCTGGTTAACCAACAGGCGCTGCACCAGGCTAACGGTGGTAAACTGGTTTATACACCTGATGATTTTGCTGCTTTTGCCAATGGCAGTAAACAAAGCACCGACTGGTACGATGCTACATTCAGAAAATCGGCTATGCAGCAGCAGCATAATCTGACTGCTACCGGCGGTAATGATATTTCCCAATACCTCATCAGCGGTGGCTTTACCGATCAGGACGGTATTCTGCAAAGTAATGACCTCAACTACAAGCGCTACAATGTACGCTCAAATGTGACCAGCAAAATCGGTAAGAACATTACCGTGAACATGAACCTGAGCGCTATCTATGATAGAAAGACCTCACCGGCGCAATCGTTCTGGTACACTACCCGCGAGGCCTGGCGCGAACTGCCTATCCAATCTATTTATGCCAACAATACCGCCCCGTATTACCTGAAGGGATTGGTTGACGGTGGTAACCCGGTTGCCTACGGCGATGCCGACATTAATGGTTATAACAACCAAACCAATAAATTCTTCGACGGATCATTGAGCCTGGAATATAAAGTACCATTTGTAAAAGGCCTTTCGATTAAAGGATTGTATAGCTATGACGAGCAGATCCAGGATAACAAGATCTATCAAAAATCATATAACTTATACGAATACAACGATGCTACTAAGGCTTATCTTCCTTCGCTGAACAATTCGCCATCCTTCGTGCAACGTCAATACTATGATTATCCGAAAAATACCGATCAGTTCTCGTTGAATTACAACCGCACTTTCGGCCCGCATAACATCAGCGTTTTGTTGCTTTATGAAGGAAACGAGCAAAAGGTAGATAACTTTGCGGCTTATCGTCAGCTTGCATTGCCGGTAGACCAGATCAGCGCGGGTAATGTTGCCAATCAGAATGCTACCCAAGATGCAGGCAGTGATAACCTGTATGATTACACCACGAACTCGATAGTTGGTCGTTTAAATTACGATTACAAAGGCAAGTATTTAGTGGAATTTAGCTTCAGGGATGATAAATCATCGAAATTCCCGCCTAATCAGGGTGCTGCGTTTTTCCCTGGCGTTTCAGCAGGCTGGCGCGTTTCTGAAGAAGGTTTCTGGAAAAATTCCTTCCTAACGGTATTTAACAATTTCAAACTGCGTGCTTCTTACGGTATCTCGGGTGACGATGGTCCGTTAGCGTTTTTTGAATTCTTACCCGGATTTACCTATCCTGCAGGTGGCTCGAACAACCAGTTGCCAGGCGGAGCTGTGTTTGGAGGAAATTATATCACTGCGGTACAGAACAAAGGTGTTACCAACCCGGATATTACTTTCGAAAGAGCACACATGTTTAACGCTGGCGCCGATTTTGAACTGTTCAACGGCGCAATCAATGGCGCAGCCGATTTCTTTATCCGCGACCTGCGCGGCCTGTTAACACCGCCAAACTTACAGGTACCAGATGTGCTGGGTTCGGCATTACCATTGGTTAACCTCAATGGTACCAGGACACAAGGTGTGGATTTTGAAATTGGTCATCATGGCAACTTCGGCAAATTCAGGTATAACGTTAAGGGAACTTTCCTTTATACAAACACCAAAAATACTTTCGTTGCTGAATCGCACCAGGGCAACTCCTTGCTCGATTGGCAACGCAACAATACCGATCGTAACCAGGGCGTTCAAATGGGCTTAAGCGGATCAGGTCAGTACCAAAATTATCAACAGATACTGAACAGCCCTACTTATGTAAACAGGGGAACTGTTGTAGGCGATTATATTTACCAGGACTGGAACGGCGACGGGCAGATTGACGGTAACGATAACCACCCCATTGCTTACGGTAACGGCCCGAACAGCGGCCCGGGTGTGGTGCCTAAAATTACCTACGGTTTAAGCATCGGTGGTTCATACGGCAATCTGGACTTCAACCTGTTGTTCCAGGGAACCGGTATATACAATGTTTCATACATCGAGCAGCTGAACATCCCGTTATGGGGTGGCGGCAGCGCGCTGACCCAGTTCAACAACGACTGGCATCCGGCTGATCCGACTGCCGATCCTTACAATCCGAAAACAGTTTGGGTTCCGGGCAACTTTGCCTATACAGGTACAACAGCCAACACCAATTCTACCTTCAACTTTGTTAACGCTTCCTACCTGAGGCTAAAGAGTGCTGAGTTAGGCTACACTATACCTGCAAAAGCATTAAAGGTAGTTGGCCTGCGTGGCGTGAGGATTTTTGCAAACGGTTACAACCTGTTCACCATTACCAAAGTGAAATATGTTGACCCTGAGCACCCTACAGGTACTTACGGTTACCTGTATCCGCTTGACAAATTGTTTAACATTGGCTTAGACGTCAAATTCTAATCAGCAACCACATCATGAAAAAATATAGTTTATTTATATTGACAATAGTACTGGCGACAGGTATGTCGGCTTGCAGAAAGCTGAATATACCGCCTACCAATATCATTCAAAACCCGGCCGTGTTTTCATCAAGCGGCGGTATCCAGGCCTACATGGCGCGCTTGTACAGTGAGCTGCCTATTGAAGATTTCAGGTACTCGCCTGATATGGGCCTGAACTTTTTCTGGATCATTAAACCAACACCGGCAACAACCGGCGAAGCGTTAAGTCGCGACCAGGGCGGTTCATCGTCAGAAAACTTTGGCGACTGGCACTGGGACGTTTGGGGCGGTAACTACAGCACCATCCGCGATTGTAATTATTTCCTGGAGACACTGCCCGCAAACGCAAGCAATTTCACACCCGACCAGGTAAAACAATGGACAGGCGAGGCTTACTTTGTTCGTGCGATGACTTACTTCGCGCTGGTAAAACGTTTCGGCGGCGTGCCATTGGTAACCAAAACGCTGCAATACAGCCCTGGCCAGGATATCAGCGATCTGAAAATTCCACGTTCTTCAGAACAAGCAATCTGGGATCAGGTATCTAAGGACTTAGATGCTGCCATTGCCAACCTGCCTGCTGTTAACAGTGATTACAGCGATGGCAGCCGTGCAAATAAATATGTTGCGGCTGCTTTCAAGTCAAGAGCGATGTTATATGCTGGTTCTGTAGCTAAATATAATACCATTACTTTGTTCGATGCCAGCAAAAATCAGCTTTGCGGTATGCCGCAAACGCTTGCTGCAGGTTACTTCCAGCAGTCTTATGACGCCGCAAAAATGCTGGATGGCCAGTACAGCCTTTATCTTTCGGCATGGTCGCCAACTGATAAGAACGCACAATACCAGAACTTTGTGAACCTGTTTTCGGATCCTGCAAGTAAGGAGAACATCTTCGTGCGTGAATACCAGTATCCTAACTCGGTACACGGCTATGATGCTTACAATGTTCCGCGCCAGCTAATGGGCCCTAACGGCTATTCATCAGAAGTAAACCCAACGCTTGATTTTGTCGAGAAATTTGATGGTATCCCTAAAAATCCGGATGGAACACTTAAAACCCTTGATGCAAGCGGCCACTACCTGCTGTTCAACAACACCATGGATATTTTTGCCAATGCAGAGCCGCGGTTAAGAGCTTCAGTGATTCTACCGGGAGATGTATTCAAAGGACAGAATATAGAGATTCGCCGCGGTATTTATACCGGCCCGGTTGCGGGTGGTATAGCACCACTGTTACCTGCGGGATCAAAAGCACAATATCCTACCGCAAATTTGGTAGTGTCGGCAAATGCGGGGCAAACTGCCTATAAACTACCCGATGGTACCTCGATGAATCCTGCCGGTTTAAGCGGTGTGTTCACGGGCGATCAAACCTGCGCTATCTCGGGATTCTCGGTAAGGAAATGGCTGAATCCTAACCTGGCAACATCGCAGGTATTGGAAAACAATGAAACCCAAACCTGGATAGAGATGCGTTACGCCGAGGTGCTGCTGAACAAAGCAGAAGCCGCTGCCGAACTGGCAAGCCTTGGTCAAACAGGTTCTATCAACACATCCGATCCGTTTACCATCGTTAACCAGATCCGTTCGAGGGCTGGTGCTAATCTTGCAACAGGTACCGTAACTATAGATACCGTACGTGCGGAGCGCCGTAAAGAATTAGCATTTGAGAACAAAACCTACTGGGATTTAAGAAGATGGAGGATTTTCAATAAAGAACAGAACGGTACCATTTACCGCATTCTGATGCCGTTCTATTCGGCGCAGGCAGGTAAGTATTTCTTTGATCAGCGTACCGATGAGCGTAACAATGTGTACACTTATGATACCCGCTGGTATTATGAACAGATACCGGGCGGCGCTATTTCAAAGAGCCCTAACTTAATTCAGAACCCAGGTTATTAATTCGAATAATATGAAAAAGAGATTTTTATACGCTGCGTTATGCCTGGCCATTGCCGCCACGACATCATGCAGTAAAGTTGACAACTACGCAGCGCCGTCTGCAACAATAAGTGGTAAAACGGTTGACGAAGCCACCGGCGAAAATGTACAAACAGAAATAGGCGGCGGCGGAACCCGTGTTAAATTGCTGGAAACCAGCTACAGCTCCACGCCTGTTCCCGAGTATTTTCAGTCAAAACAGGACGGTACTTTTAATAATACCAAAGTGTTTCCCGCCACTTATAAAGTTTCGGTAGAAGGGCCTTTTGTTCCTGTAGTGCAAACCGACAATACAGGGGCGGTGATTGCTGATGCAAGCCAAACCATTGTACTAAAAACCACCGCCGATCTTACCTTTAAGGTGCAGCCCTTTTTGAAAGTGGAATGGGTGGGCAAACCGGTAGTAAATGCTGATAACACGGTTACCGTGCAGGTGAAAGTTACCCGCGGCACAGCAAATCCGGCATATCAGCTGGATATTACCAATATTAACCTGTATGTAAGCAACACCCAGTACGATGGCAGCAACAATTACGACCCAAGGTATTCAACCCTGACCTCGTACAGCGGTTCCACGGGCACTGCGTTGCTGGGGCAAACCATCACCATAACAACAACAGGTGGTGCACTACCTGCGCAAGACGTATATTTCAGGGTGGGGGCAAGAATAAACGCCGGCCTGAATGAATATAATTACAGCACACCAATGACAGCGAATTAGTCTTTAGTCCTAAGTCTGGAATCTTGAGTCAAAAAACGGCTTGAGATTCCTGACTCAAGACTAAAAAAAGGCCCTTCATCTATCGAAAAACATGACTACTACCACTAACTACTAATGAAAAAAACTATCCTTCTATTGGGTTTGCTGAGTGCATCGGTATATGTGCAGGCGCAAAACACAAACCCCGTTATTTCTAAAGAAAAAACTGCATTCCAAACCAGCAGTCCCTGGATCCCGGAGATTGACGTCCGCTCAGACATTGCCATTGTTTACGGCGCCAACGACCGAAAAGGAATAACATTTGAGCAACGCGTAAAATCATGGCGCGATCATGGTTACGAAGTCAACTTTATGACCGGCATTGCCTGGGGAGAGTACTTCGACTATGTTTTGGGTAAATGGGATGGGAAAAACCACATGGACGTCACCCAGATCAACATGAAAGGCGATTCAATTATGCATGGTCATAATATGCCGTACATCGTGCCCACACAATCCTACATCGAGTACATGAAAACAGCGGTGGTGAAGCGGGTGATCGATGCCAACATCAGCACCATATTTTTGGAAGAACCCGAGTTTTGGGCGCGCGCCGGTTACAGTCCGCTTTTTAAAGAGCAATGGCGAAAATATTACGGTTTCCCCTGGAAACCGCAGGATGCATCGGCAGAAAATACCTACCTGTCGAGTAAGCTGAAATATCATTTATACTATGATGCCATTAAACAGGTTTCGGACTACGCCAAAGCCTATGGCAAAAGCCAGGGTAAAAATATCAAGGTGTTTATAGCAACGCACTCGCTGGTTAACTATTCATCGTGGCAAATTGTAAGCCCCGAAGCCAGTTTAGCCTCGCTGCCAGGTATCGACGGCTACATCGCGCAGGTATGGACCGGTACCTCGCGTGAACCCACGTTCTTCAACGGCGAAAAGAAAGAGCGCGTATTTGAAAATGCCTTCCTCGAATATGGTTCAGCCGTATCGATGACGGCACCTACTAAACGCAAAATGTTCTTCCTGACCGACCCGATTGAAGACCGCGTGCACGATTGGAGCGATTACAAACGGAATTACCAGGCAACGTTCACCGCCAAATTGCTGTACCCAATGGTTGCCGATTATGAGGTAATGCCGTGGCCCGAGCGCATTTATACTCACCCTTACCCGGTGCCGAACAGTAAAGAAAAGATCCTGATCCCCAATTTTTATTCTACCCAGATGCAGGTAATGGTAAATGCCTTGAACAGCATGCCAAAATCTGACAATAAAGTATCGGGCGTCAACAGTATAGGCGTGCTGATGAGCAACTCGCTGATGTTCCAGCGGTTCCCTACGCACAATGGGTTTGAAGATCCCCAATTCTCTATTTTTTACGGACAAACCCTGCCGTTAGTAAAACGCGGTGTGCCGGTGCAGACCGTACACATGGAAAACCTGGGCTATGCGGCCACGCTAAAAGATATTAAAGTGTTGGTGATGAGTTACGCCAACCAAAAACCAATGACGGCTGATGTGCATACCAACCTGGCCAAATGGGTAAAAAATGGCGGTGTGCTGCTATATATTGGTAAAGACGATGATCCATATCAATCGGTAATGGAATGGTGGGATACGAAAGGTAACAAGTTCACCGCGCCATCGCAGCATTTGTTCAAACTGCTGGGCATCAACCCTACCAAAGAGAACGAGCATTTTAAAGTTGGCAAAGGGTCAGTTTATGTGCTGAGAGAGAACCCTAAAGATTTTGTGATGACTGCCAATAATGATGGTACTTACATTAACCTTTTAAAACAGGCTTATGAAAAAGATGCCAAAGGCGGTACGCTTACGTTTAAAAACAGCTTTTACCTGGAGCGCGGCCCCTACGACGTAGTTGCGGTTATGGATGAAAATACAGATACTAAGCCTTATGTGGTAAAAGGTCCGGTGATCGATCTGTTCGATCCGCAATTACCGGTCCTGTCTGCGAAGACCATTAACCCCGGCGAAGAATCACTGCTGTATGCGGTAAACCGTGTGGCTGATAAATCAAAACCGCAGGTACTGGCCGCCGCTGCAAGAATTTATGACGAAAAGGTGCAGGCAAGAAACTATTCGTTCATCGCTAAGAGTCCGGCTAAAACGGTAAACAGCATGCGTATACTGCTACCGGATCAGCCCAAAACCACCACAGTTACCGATGATAACGGTCAAGATATTAGCAATGTAAAATCGTCGTGGGATGCATCGTCGAACACACTTTACCTCGGCTTTGCCAACAGTCCGGATGGCGTAAAGGTTGATCTGAAATGGTAAATAAGAACTTTTGAGATAGAGGTTGATTTCTCCCGTGCGCGGAATTTTGTGCGCGGGAGTTTTTTAAGATGGGAAAGCTATGAGGAAACAGACATTTATTATCTATAGCGTGGCAATACTGCTGCTATTTTTATCGTGCCAGAAAGGTGCACCGGGCGCTGCCAAAATAATAACATCGACGACCAATACAACGGCGCCATCTGACAGTGCACGGAATGCTTTAAAAAGCGATATAGAAAACGTAACTACTGCCGATGGCAAGGTCTATGCAGCGAAAGACAATACGGGCAAAACAATGGATTGCCTGAAGATTATCGCTAATCCATTGGGCGGATACATTGGTGTATATCATACCATGATTGCCGACACTTTTAGAACCAATTTGGCTACATCGACTGATCTTTTGCACTGGACATGGGTCCGTGAACTTGCGGGAAGCAATACCGGCGGTGCGTCGCAGCCAACCATAGCTGCTACTGCCGATGGCGGCTTCGTGATGGTTTGGGAGCAGGAACCAAGTAATCACTTAAAATTCAGTTATTTTAACAGCTGGGCCGATTTGCAAAACGGCAGGGTTGCCAAGACGTTTGAGGCGCCGCATACTTTGTCAGACTGTGCTGAGGGCACTCCCAATATTTACGCGGCCAGCAGTACATCGGTTGATGTCGGATTCCATTACTGGAGCAACTGCGATGTTGACAGGCAGGCAAGGGGCACTACAAACTGGACGTCATGGAGCTCGGCACCACAGCCTCAAATTGACAACGCTATTTTATACTACGGTGTTAAAGGCAATATAGGCGACCGGGACGGTTATTTGAAATTTCAAAACTTTAACTTTGGACTGTTTGAAGGCCAGGGTACTAAGAACGATTTCGGTACCTGGCGCTGCTACCTGTACGACTACCAGACCGGCAACGCCGAGAAACTCGACATCCATACCGATGGTGGCAGTCAGGCTTTTGCCAACCCAACGTTTACCCTGCTAACTGTTGGCGGCCAACCGGCCATTGTTATCACTCAATTTATTCCATCACAACTCGCAGGCAGTGGAGAGGCTGGCGAACTGATCTATTACAAAAAGTTATAAAGGATATCGGATGTTCTATTTAAGAATTAGAATTCAGAACACTCCGAAATCGAACATACGGATTCCGAAATAAAAATGAAACGACTAACTATATTAACCGCCCTATTTCTACCGCTTACAATTTTAGCTCAAGCGGGTCATGATATCAATGACCCGGTTGAGTTTGTAAACCCCTTAATGGGAACGGTATCGAAACCCACCCTTTCTAACGGAAACACTTACCCGGCAGTTGCCCTGCCCTGGGGCATGAACTTTTGGACGCCCCAAACCGGTAAAATGGGTGATGGCTGGCAATATACCTATGATGCCGACAAGATTCGGGGGTTTAAGCAAACGCACCAGCCGTCGCCATGGATGAATGATTACGGCATGTTCTCCATCTTCCCCGAAACCGGCAAACTGGTGGTTGATGAAAATAAACGCGCCAGTTGGTTCTCGCACAAGGCGGAAACAGCGAAACCTTACTATTACAGCGTTTACCTGGCCGATTATGATGTAACCACGGAGATAACACCCACAGAACGCTCAGCCAATTTTCGCTTCACCTTTCCAAAAAGCGACAGTTCGCATATCCTGATCGATGCCTTTGATAAAGGCTCTTATATTAAGATTATTCCCAGCGAACGCAAGATCATCGGCTACAGTACCAAAAACAGCGGTGCGGTTACCGATAATTTTAAAGACTATTTCGTGATCTATATTGATAAGCCATTCGAGGTTGCATCGGCATGGCACGACAAAGATATTGATGAGGGTAAACTGGAATACACCGGCGATCATGCAGGTGCAGCTATCACCTTTAAAACAAAAAAAGGCGAGCAGGTACATTTGCGCGTGGCTTCCTCGTTCATCAGCATTGAACAGGCTGAACTAAACCTGAAACGCGAAATCGCTAACGACAGCTTTGCTGCAACCGAACAAAAAGCAAAAGCCACTTGGAATAAAACACTGGGCCGTTTAAATATTGAGGGCGGTACCATCGATCAAACCCGTACTTTTTATTCATGTCTGTACAGGATGCTGTTCTTTCCGCATAAGATGTATGAGATAAATGCAAAAGGAGAGAAGGTGCATTATAGCCCGTACAATGGCAAAACCATGCCGGGTTATTTGTTTGCCGGAACTGGTTTTTGGGATACCTTCCGCGCGCTTTACCCTTTCCTGAATCTGGTTTACCCATCGGTTGTTAAAGAAATGCAGGAGGGTTTAGTGAATGATTATAAGGAAGGCGGTTGGTTACCCGAGTGGTCGAGCCCCGGATATGCGGATTGTATGATTGGGAATAACTCCGCATCGGTAGTTGCCGAAGCCTACCTGAAAGGCGCACGTGGATACGATATTCAAACTTTATATGAGGCGCTGAAACACGGTGCCAATAACGAAGGACCGAACGCTGCTGGCAGGAGAGGAGTGGAGTATTACAACAAATTGGGCTATGTGCCGTACGATGTGAAGATCAATGAGAACGCCGCCCGTACATTAGAATATGCTTATGACGATTTTGCCATTTACCAGTTAGGAAAGGCGCTTGGTAAGCCCGCAAGTGAAATAGATGTTTACAAAAAACGCAGCCAGAATTACCGCAATCTATACGATAAACAAACCGGCCTGATGCGCGGTAAAAATAAAGATGGTTCATTCGAAACGCCGTTCAATCCATTTAAATGGGGGGATGCCTTTACCGAAGGAAACGCCTGGCATTACAGTTGGGGCGTATTTCACGATATACAGGGATTGATTAACCTGATGGGCGGCAAACAGCAATTTGTAGCTAAGCTGGATTCGGTGTTTACACTGCCGCCGGTGTTCGACGATAGTTATTATGGTACGGTGATCCACGAGATCCGCGAAATGCAGATTGCCAATATGGGGCAGTATGCACATGGCAATCAGCCTATTCAGCACATGATCTACCTGTACAACTTTGCAGGCGAGCCATGGAAAACACAATACTGGGCCCGCGAAACCATGAACAGGATGTACAAAGCCACCCCTGATGGTTATTGCGGCGACGAGGATAACGGACAAACATCGGCCTGGTATATTTTCTCGGCCATGGGCTTTTACCCGGTAACTCCGGCCAGCGACCAATATGTATTGGGTGCGCCCTTATTCAAAAAGCTAACCATCAATCTTGAAAACGGCAAAACCGTCACTATCAATGCGCCGAAAAACTGTGCTGATAATAAATACGTAAACAGTCTTACTGTTAATGGTAAACCTTACGGCCTTAACTGGTTAAGCCATAAAGCCTTGTCAGGCGGGGAGGTGCTGAACTTCGATATGTCCGCCAAGCCGAATAAACAGCGGGGAACAGCAAAAGATGATGTGCCGTATTCTATGTCTAATGAAAAATAATCGGGGTTTGATTCTTTGTATCTCTATATCTTTTTCTGCTGATCTCTGTGATTAAAAAAATCACAGAGATCAGCAGAAGTGAGCTACAGTTGTATTAACCGACATTGCCAAAACTTTTGTTCCTTTCGTCCTGCAAAGGGTTTGATCCGGAATTATAAATAATACTACGCGAAATAGTGGCGGTGTCTGTGCCGACCAGAGAAAGGCTTAAGCCCGTTTTAAACATATGACTGTCTTTCTCAGTGTTTCCTGTACTATTTTTAAATGCACTTGTGACAAACAAAAGTGCGGGATGTCATTGGCATATCTGCTTTCAATCACGCCGGGGTAAGTTTTTGTTCTTATTACTTTTACCTAACAATCCCCGTTTGAGTGCATGCTACCTTTGCGGCCATGATTACAACAGCAGCCCTTACATCTTCGCAGCTAAAAAATCAGCGTATCTCAACGGTTTTGGCGTTTGCCTTATTGCCGCTGTCGGGTTTCGCTACCGATATCTATATCCCTTCCTTACCCAGCATGGGGGCCGATCTGCACATTGGCAGTATACAGGTACAGTTAACACTTACGCTGTTCCTGATCAGTTACGGCATCTCACAATTGTTCCTCGGCAGTATTTTAGATTCCTACGGACGGTATAAATTCAGCATGGGTGCGCTGTTGGTATTCATCCTGGCCAGTGTTTTTATTGCCGTTACCCACAATATTTATATCATTTATGCTATGCGGATCATCCACGGTATAACAGTAGCAATGATCGTAGTGGCGAAACGGGCCTATTTTGTAGATGTTTATGAGGGTGAACGATTAAAACATTACCTCAGCATGTTTACTATAATCTGGTCGGCCGGCCCTATTGTAGCACCTTTTTTAGGAGGCTATTTTCAAACTACGTTTGGCTGGCAGTCAAACTTTTATTTTTTGGCAGGTTTGGCAGCAGTGATCGCGGTGCTGGAGGCTGTTTACAGCGGCGAAACCATCCGCCATCGTACTGAGTTCCACCTGAAAAAGATAGCCGGTTTATACGCCGAGATGATCAAAACAACAACGTTCAGCCTCGGTATTCTGATGCTGTGCTTTGCTTATTCAATGGTGATCATGTACAATATGACCGGTCCGTTTATCATTGAGCATCATTTCAAATTTACGCCGGTGGCTGCGGGTTATTGTTCACTCGTTTTAGGACTAGCATGGATGATAGGAGGATTTATCGGCAAAGCATTGATTAGCCGCCCTTTTTTCGGTAAGTTATTTGTTAATATTCTTTTGCAGTTATTTGTGGTGATAGCCATGATCATTTGCGTAAGCTTTGTAAGCAATATTTATGCAATGGTATTCTTCGCCTTTATTATACACGTAGGAGCAGGATTTACTTACAATAATTATTTTACCTATTGCCTGGCACGTTTCCCTAAAAACGCAGCTATGTCTGGCGGATTAACGGGAGGGATGGTGTACGTTATTTTATCGCTGTTAACTTATGTTGTTGTTGCTGCAATACCTGCTAAAGACCCGCATAACCTGAGCTATAGCTATTTGGTGTTTATATTATTATCGGTAGCGGTAATGTTTATTTTGTTCAGAATAAACAGGAACCCGGCATCGGCATTAAGTAAATAACTATAAGTTTTTAGATAACGTCGTACCGGTATGGCTGTTTGCCGATATCAGGTATACGGTCCACATTCCCGGGATGGGTTTTGGTCGCACAAAATTTTTACTCTTTTTAAACCGGCAATATCGGGCTACCCATATAGCAGCAGATCAATAAATGGTAGATAAATTAAAATAAATTGGTTGCGCACTTGTTTCTGATTAGTTTTTTAGTCTCTTTTGTTACACCTTAAACCTGACGCGTCATGACCACTACACTGCCCGGGATCGTAGAGATCCTGAAAAACCAACTGCCAAAAGATAATATGCCGGAAATATTGTACGACTCGCCCGAGACGGAGCATGCGTATAACGAGCAGCGGCAGATATTCAATACCTATTTCCAGTTCCGCCCTGCGGCAATGGTGTTTTGCACCAACACGCAGCAAGTGGCGGCCGTTATCGCCTGCATCCGGAGAAATGATTACCACGGGGTTTTACGGGTGCGTTCGGGCGGGCATGACCATGAAGGCGAATGCTCGGGTACCGATGCGCTGGTTATTGATCTGTCGAAAATGACCCGTGTAACCGTCCGCGAAAGCGAAAATTACGCTACCATACAGCCGGGCATTATGTTTCTTGACCTGATCAGGGAGATGAATGCAAAGAACGTTGGTTTGCCGCATGGTACTTGTTATTCGGTACGTATAGCGGGTTTTACCTTTGGCGGCGGCTGGGGGCCCTGGACAAGAAAAAAGGGTATGGGCTGTGAAAGCTTGGCCGGCGCAACAATTGTATTGGGTGATGGCAGCTATAAAACGATCATCGATGACCGGCTGCTTTCGGAATATGAAGGGCGTAGTGTGCCCCGCCTTGATGAAGCAGACCGCCAATTGCTGTGGGCCTTGCGCGGCGGCGGCGGAATGAGCTATGGTATTGTTACCGAGCTGATCTATCAAACCTTCAGGCTACCTGATTATACTACCAAATTCACGGTTTCCTGGCAACAGGCCGAGCGGGATATCCCCCCTGCGGTGGCCATCCTGAAGCGGTGGGAGGAACTCATTGCATACGGCCAAAATGCAGACCTGCTCGGCACTAATCTGAAGATCGCTGCCAAGCCCAAAGATAAAAATGACCGTACCCCGGCAGAAAAATCGGTACATGATTGCTTTTTCTATGGATATTATATGGGCGATAAAACCCGGTTTACTAACCAGAAAGACTTTGAAGACCATCTGAGGGAGGTTATTACCAAAGATTGGTTCCCATCCGGGCAATTTGGGCGGTATCGCATCAAATTTGAGGACAGCCTGGACGCTGTACTGTCTGGCAATATTACCGCTGATGTTTCGAATAAGCGTTCCTGGAGCACTTTTGCCGCGTGGGACCGTGTGGTGAAATGGGATACGGGCAAGCATGAAAAACTGCAAATGGAAAGTCTATACAATCCCGCCGATCTCCCTAAGCACTTTGAAGCTATCCCACCCGAAATGGATCAGCCGGCACCTCATAAAATAACCTCACGCCTGGCTATGGTAATTGATGATAAACAGGCAAATGAAAACCGGCGCATCAAATTGATCGAGAGCCTGGAATCCGATCTTATATACATACAGGGAGAAAAACACGGCCTCAGCACCTACTTTACGCTTGGCGCAATTACCGGTGAATTTTATCAAAATTATGATCACCGCGCCAACGAATTTCCGCGGGGCAGTTCGTTCCCCTATAAACAATGTTATTATACCATCCAGTACCAGGCCTGGTGGGATAATGAAGGTGTCGAAAACCCGGCTGTACAGCCGTATGTAAATCGCGCCATCGACTGGCTGGAGGTTTGTCGTAATTACGAGATTCCGGGTACTTACGGTGCTTTTATCAGCTTTAAGGATGATAGTATCCCCACCCGCGTTTATTTCCAGCAGAGTTATGACCGACTGAAAAAAATAAAGGAAAGCTATAGCCATGATCCCAATAATATGCTGAGCAGCCGGAAAACCATAATCTGATCAAAACAACACCCACAACGGATAAGGCTGGTGAACTGCGGTTTAGCGGTGATAGACCGGTGCGTGCGTATTCCGGGGATATTGTTTGTCCCCGCAATATTTTATGGATAATTTGAGATGCCAGGGGCAATTCTATTTTAGCCCCGGATATTAGTCATCGTCATCCTTTGATTGAGCATCGACTTTCAGTCCAAGTGCTTTCAGGCCTTTTCCATGCGTCCCAAAATACTTTTTGGGAAAAGGACTATCCCCGTGAATTGTAGACCATAGGTATTTACTAAACACCAGGGCGTCCTTATCGATGAGGTCAGGTTTTGAAAAATCCATTTTCGCGGTTAAGGGAGCCAGTCTTTTAGTGGTTTTGCTGCCTAATTTTTGCTTGGGCGGGTTTATTTCGTTTATAGCAACGGCTGGCTTTAATGAGGTATAAGCCGTATAATCAGGATTCTCCCTGAAACACGCTGTCATTAAAGGAGCCATCGCTACCAGTTGATTCATGGGCTGCACGCCAAATATCTGGCAAATAGTGTGCAGCACAGACGCCTGGTTATAAAATTTGCTGATGATGGTTTTACGCTTTACATAAGGGCTGGCAATAAAACAAACCGACCTGTGCCCGTCTACGTGATCTGTGCCGCTTTGGGGGTCGTCCTCATTTACAAACACAGCCATATCTTTCCAAAAAGAGCTTTTTGAGAGCGCCTCGATTACTCTGCCTGTAGCCAGGTCATTATCAGCTACATAAGCACGCGGGGTTGGCGATTTTTCATCATAGCCACTGGTGTGGTCGTTCGGTAAATAAATAATAGTAAAATCAGGAAAGCTGTCATTTGCTTCATATTCATGCAGTGCTTTGATAAATACATCGGCCCTGATCTGTTCCGGGATAGTCAAATTCCAACCGGGGAAACGCAAATCGCTATACTTTTCGAGGCTTTTTACCTGGTAACCGCATTTGTACCAGGTGGAATCGCTTTTATCTTTCCATGCATCATATAAATTTGTCCAGGTTTTATTTTTTGTTACATCTGCAAGGTCCAGTTCTCCAAAATTTCTGAAAGAAATGCCTTTACGCAACAGGTGGTCCCAAATAAAGCCGCAGCCGGCATAGCATAAAGGATCGGTGCCAAAATCATAAGCGCAACGCCCGCCCGAAAAATCTTTTTCATGATAGGGGGTAGAGATACCCTGCGTTGCCCATTGATGTCCGTCGCTGGAGTTAACACCGTTGCAATAATAGTTATCTAATAAAACAAATTGTTCGGCAAGGCTATGCGCATTAGGGGTTATGTGTCTTGCGTATTCAACGAGGGAGGAGTCGCAATTTCCTTTTCCAAGATCCCCTAATTCCTGGTCGAATTTTTTATTTTCCCTGATGATATAAACTACGTGTTTTATCGAAGAAGGCTCGCCCACGTTTGCCGGAACAGGCTTAGGTTTAGCTTTTAAATTTGCCTGGGCCTGGGCTCTGAGCATCTCTATAAAATGAAACCCTTTTTTCGCCGCTGCAGTATAGCTGTCCAATTGTGCTTTATTACCAGGTAGCTCAACCTTTTGCAAGGCCCCCTGCTTAAGCGGAGTAACATTGCCAATAAAAAGATTGTGTGCTGTAACGCATACCGCGCCGGGAAACCCACCGCCGGCAATAAACCCATAAGGGCCTTTTTGCGGGTGTTTAGGATCAATAAGCGCAATGGCATTATTGCCTGCATTGGCGGCATACAATACTTTCCCATCGGGGCTAAACGTTAAAGCCGTGGTTAGGCTTCCATACGGAAGAGATGGATCTGGTTTAGTATCGATGGTTTGTACAACCTCCAGTTTTTTTGTATCCATCACGCTTATACCGTCGCCGCTCTCGTCACTTACATAGAGTAAATTACCATCGGGCGACAACGTCATCGATTCTGGATGTATGCGGGTAGCGATCTCTTTAAGCGCTTTTCCCGATTGAATATCAATTACGGTAACGGAACCGCGCAATGCTATGGAATGATCGTCTACAGCAACTTTTGTCCCGGCAGATAGCTCAGTTCTGTCTCCTTTATGAGGATGCGGGCCGCCGAAATTACTTACAAACGCAAACCTTTTGTCTTTGCTGATTGATATGGCATAAGGACAAACGCCAACAGGTATTTTACGCAGCACTTTGCCCTCAGCAATATCAACAACGGCTACCTGGTTAGGAATAGCAAGCGCTACATAAGCAATACGTTTATTAACCAGCCCTATCCCTAATGGTGTTGCTATTTGTTTATTAACAGATAGATCAATTTTTTTTATAAGCCTGCACTCACCCGAGCTACTGATGTTTCCTACGTACAGATTACTTTTTGCACCGGTAAAGTAAATGGTGGAGTCATTACTATCAACCGATAAGCCATACATGGAACCTGATTCATCCTTTTCATAATCTAACTGGCTAACTACCTTAAAACTATTGGCATTAATAACAGATAAACCACCGTTGTTCTTTGAAACGAGAAATTTGTCCTGCCGAACCAATTCTAAATTCAATACCCTGGTGCCTTTGGCTAAGTCAAGGCTTTGCCCTGCCGGATCAAATATCTGGCTGTTTACAAACATTTTATCGCCGGCAGAAAGTTGATTCCATGCGGTATCTACAGGAGCTTTAACATCCTTTCTTCGTTCGGGATCTTTTGGTGTTTGGGCCTGAATGTTTACACTACCCAAAAGCAAAAAAAACTGGAATAAACCTGCAATAAAAAAAGAATGCGGAAATTTCATAGTTAATAAAATGATGGTATGAGTCTGGCTCTGTTCAGCAATAATAAACAAAGTTTATTATTGCTGAATTTTATTAGCGTTAACAAAGTATGAACTAATGTCAGGAAAGTTTTCAGGAAAAACTTGTCAAAAGTGCTACTTACTAAGATGAGTTGTGGAAAATGCCGCTATAGCAAACCCCACGGGACGCTTTATTTTGATAATGGCGAACTCGATCTCCTTTTGGCGGTCCACCCGCCTTGTGTTAAGGTTTGTTCTAAAAATCCCTGCCTAATAATGCTTAACTACTTTGCTTTTAGCATCACTGCCTTAGCAAAGGTTTTCATTTTTCCATCATCGTCACTGGTCATTTGCCAATCCCATGAACCTTGGCCTGGTTTGTAAGTTAAGATAGTATGAAAAAAAGTGTGTTCATTAAATTTAAATAGCAGCGCTAATTTATTGGGTTCGCTTTTTGCATGTGCAATGATGCCATTGGATAACCCGGCGTTGCTCGTGTTGTCCAGCCATAGACAGTCGTATTGATCATTAGATTTGTTGAACGTGATGTAAACAATGGCCTCATAACCCGGATGACCATTGGCATCCCGTTCCCGCGAAGTTTCTTTTATCTGGAAATATTCATGCCCTAAAACCCATCCGGCATTTATGTCGTGCTTTACCTGCTTGCCTGCCATAAAACCAGTAAGCAGCCATTTCCCGGTTAAATGATTAAGTAATGAATCGGTAGTAATATTGTGCTGTGCATGAAGGCTTAGCGAAAGGCTCATTGCGGACAGAAAGGCCAGTAACTTTAGAATGCTCATAATAATAATAATATCGGGTTAATTAATACAAAAACAGGAACGGCAACGAATAAGATATATATTATAACGTGTTTTGTTTAGAAGCTTTAACCCCGTTGCTTTATTTAGTAATAGTGATTTTGTAGCTATTACCGCTTCAATAATCTTTGCTCAACTAAATTCATGATAATATCTTTATAGTTACGACTAATCGGTAACAATTTATTGTTGATTTTTATGTGATTCCCTTCAATACTTTTAATTTTAGAAAAGCTGACTAAGAACGACTGGTGTATTTTAATAAATTCATTTAAGGGCAATTGAATTTCTAAGCTTTTTAAAGTCAGGTAGGCAGCCAGCACCCTGTCTTCCAAATAAATATTTATGTAATTGCCAACGCTTTCAATATAAAGAATATCATTTAATTCAACTTTCTCGATACGTTTTTCGCAACGAACAAACAGGTAAGATGATAAGGTATTGGGTAGAGCAATCTCTTTTAAGTCGCGATAGTCTTTAGCTTTCTGTACTGCCTTAACAAACCTGTTATAAGCGATCGGTTTTAATAAATAGTCAATTATGTCAAGTTCATAGCCTTCGAGTGCATATTCAGGGAACGCTGTTGTAATAATTATCAATGGTTTAACCGGTAATGATTTTACAAATTCAAGCCCCGATATCTGCGGCATTTCGATATCCACAAAAATCAGATCGACTTGGTTTTGCTTCAGAAAAGTATTCGCTTGCATCGCATCTTCAAACTGGCCACAAAGTGTTAAAAAAGGAACTCTTTCGACAAATTCACGGATGACTTTCCTTGCCACAGGCTCGTCGTCCACAATTAAACAGCGAAGATTTTTCATAAATCAATTATTAAACTTGTTGTATATATCCCTTTGTCCTTCGTTACATTGAGCTTATAGCTATCTTGATATATTAATTCGAGCCGTCTTGTAACGTTTGCAAGGCCAATGCCTCTTGTGTCATTAGTTTGTTCTGCGTAAGGATTCCGGCATTCAAAAACGATATTTTTATCGCTTTGCTTCAGTGAAATGAAAATTTCATTAACAATTAAATTGCGGGTGGTGTATTTAAAGGCATTTTCTATAAATGCAACAAAGATCAATGGCGCAACTTTTACCGATTGATCAGCTATTTGAACTTCAAGGGTAATTTTGAGGTTATTATTACTTCGGGCTTTTTGCATGGCTACATAATTTTCAAGATATACCGCTTCCTTTCTGATCTCTACCAGTTCTGTGTCAGCTTCATAAAGGTTGTACCGCAACAGATCTGAAAATTGCACAACCATATCCCGCGCTTCCTGATTTTCGATATCTATTGTACCGTAAATAGTATTCAATCCATTAAACAAAAAATGAGGATTAATTTGTGCCCGAAGATACTTCAGCTCTGTTTCCAGCTGGCTGATCTGTATTTGATCGACCTGCCGCTTTTGGTCAGACCATTTTTGGGTGAAGTACAACAAGGTCGAATTCAAAATGAAACAAAAGGCATAAAAAAAGTTCCATATGAAATTAGCGGTAATGCTTTCATTATCATTGGGATAAACTACGCTGTTCCAAAACCGTTGGTTGGCGCATTCTAAAACGGTGTAAAAAAGAATCAGCAATGCCAGGCAGATGATATACAATGCGATCTTTTTTGTTTCTAAAAGCCGCGGTATGAGGATCAGGGTATGGCCATACACCAAAATGGCCATTAGCAGTATATAGATGGCTATGGGCATCATAGAAAACAACCAGCCTTTTTTATCAATATACCCCCCGGTGAACAGCACCATGAATACAGCATACATAACCCAAAAAAGCATATGAAAGGCATACCGTTTCTGAAAAAGGAAGTTCAATACCGAGTGTTTTTTTTCCATAGCTTACCAAAGCTATAAAATAAAAAGAGCATTATTTTTACATGAAAAGTGGACCAAAATCTCAAATGACCTGTTAAGGGGAAAATACTGTAAGTTGCGTAGGAATTCCGGTTACCTGTCCGATTATTTTTTTGTAACAGGCCTACCGCATATCTTTAATGATCGGTTACAAAAGGGCGATAAACAGATGTACCAGTTTGAACATTTTTTAAACGACAGTCTATGGAGGAAACAACGGCTTTCCGGCAGGCAGTAGCGGCTATAGATTCCGGTAGGACAACTGAATTATTGGATTTGATTGCTAAACACCCGGATTTAGTAAAGGACAGACTGCGCAACACCCAAAAAGGTTATTTCAAAAACCCTTACTTGCTTTGGTTTGTAGCGGATAACCCTATCCGTACCGGCAAATTACCACTTAATATTGTGGAAATAACACGCTTATTAGCTCAAGCTGTAAAACGCCACGCGCCAGACACCTATCAACACCAAATTGATTATACACTTTGCTTAGTAGCCTCTGGTCGTACCCCGCGCGAATGTGGTGTTCAGATAGCAATGATCGATTTACTGATAGATGCAGGGGCCTCGCCGGATAGCGCTATGGCAGCTTTAGCAAATGGGAATGTGGATGCTGCACAACATTTAGTTAGCCGCGGCGGCAAGCTTACTTTAGCTATCGCTGTTGGCCTGGAACATATGGGCAGTATTGATGATTTGGCTGCAATAGCGAGTAACGATGAAAAGCTAACGGCACTTACAGTAGCGGCGTTTTATGGAAAGGCAAACATGGTTAAACGTTTGCTGGAAATGGACATCGATCCTAACGGATTCCCGAGGGCCGACAGTGGCTTCCATAGCCACGCTACACCCTTACATCAGGCGGTAAGTTCGGGCGTGTTGAATTGCGTGAAACTGTTGGTTGAGGCAGGCGCAAAGCTTAACGTAAAAGATAAAATTTATAATGGAACACCACGGGAATGGGCCGCTTATATGCAGTCTGATGATTCTTGTGACGAGTCAATGAAAAGAAATTTCTCCCTGATTGAAACGTTTTTGTCCACTTCACAACAAGCATTTTAGCTTTAATTTCAAATAAAGACACACAAAGTTTACCTATGTTGCCGAAACCATTTTATTTTGACGATGCTATTTGGGGAACCAAAACCTGGCCATTGCTAAGTGCGGCCTATGAGGGAGACATTCAGACCGTTACTTCGATCCTAAAGGAAGATGGCAACCGGGTTAAATCGCAATTTGCCTATTATGAACCATTGCATTATGCGGTGAAAGGCGGGCATATTGAAATGGTGAAAATATTATTGGAACATGGGGCGCATCCAAAAGCGCCCGGCTGGTATTCTTTGGGTGATGAGACGCCGATAGCCAAAGCAGTTGACCGAGGTTTTATCGAGATAGCCGAACTTTTGGAAAAAGTGGCTGATGAAATGCCTGCGTACAAATGGCCTGTTCCTAAAGTCAAAACAACGGAAGAACAACTTAAGTTTGATTTCGAAATTGCCTGTGGCTACGCTCCCGATCTCGGAACTCTGGAAAGAATTTTAACTAAGCATCCTGACTGGGTGAATTTTGGCCTTTATGAAGCCATCCATCATAACCGGATTGATATCATCAAAATTCTGATGTCGGCGAATGGGGACGTCAATGGGTTCATGCCGTTTGCATGCTGGCTCACGCCGTTGATGCACGCAGTAAGGTATACCGAGCCAAGATGGGATTTAGCAGACTTACTTTTAAATTTAGGTGTTCCTGTTAATGGTACTAATGGCTTAGGAATGTCAGCCCTCCATATCGTGATATTTTATGGTATACCCGAAGCTGCGGATTGGTTGTTAGACCACGGTGCGGATATCGACTTCATAGAACCTGAATTTTGTTCAACACCCTTAGGATGGGCTGCGCGTTGGGGCAAAATCGAAATGGCAAAGCTACTGCTGCAACGTGGGGCTGACGCGGAATATGCCGGGGCGGAATGGTCTAAACCTTTGACATGGGCGCTCAGGAACGGACATACCGCAATTGTTGAAATATTAAAATAGGGATAATGGAAACCAAACCGCAAAACATTAAACTGGCTGTGCCATTTTTTATGGTGACCAATATGGAAGCATCCCTGCTATTTTACAAAGAGGGGCTTGGATTTAAACTCATCAATCAATGGACACCGAGGGGAAAGATCGAATGGTGCTGGCTTGAGCGGGACGCAGTAGCCATCATGTTGCAAGAGCCACGCAAACCAAATGCGGAACAAGCAGGGCCGCTGGGCGGCGGCGTAACCCTCGCTTATCAATGCGCAGACGCGCTGGCACTGTATCGTGAGTTCAGCGCAAAAGGCCTGACCGTATCCGATCCTTTTGTGGGTAATGGTCTGTGGGTAGTTGGATTGAAAGACCCCGACGGTTACCGGCTGGAATTTGAGAGTCCTACCGACGTCCCTGAAGAAACCAAATATTCAGAATGGTTTAAATAAACTGCTATTTTTTCTCACCAGCAACATCATACAATGTCAAAACTTAACTTTATTTCTCCTTTTTTTATTGTTTCTAACGTAAACGATTCGGTCAATTTTTATGTAAGTAAACTTGGATTTAAAGTGTGGCACATGGGCCCTGAAAGTGATCCATATTGGGCTATGGTGGGCCGTGGCCCGGTCTCCATTATGCTGAAGGCTATTACTGAAAACATCAAACCCATTCCCAATCATACCCGGCATGAATGGGCCGCCTGGGATGCGTACATTTCTACCGATGAACCCGACACGTTATTTGACGAATTCAGTTCAAACGGTATTTCATTTCGGAAACCCGTCCATGACAACAGTGATGGGCTGTGCGGCTTCGAAGTAATTGATGCTGATGGCTATGTTTTGTTTTTTGGAAGACCTAAAGCCTGAAGAACTATTTTTCTGAACCTTTTACCAGAAGCCAGGAATACGGCGGCTTTGCTGATGTTTTCTCTTGCGAACGTACCATAATAAGTGCTGGTACAAGCTTTTTTAGGATTATTTAAAACTGGCGGTTAACGGGAACCAGGGACGGATGTTTATTTGGGGAATAAGCGCTCAGTGAAAAAAGACAAAGGATGGTAATGCGTAGCGGATGACTTTTCATTTAATGCGTTTGGTATTGTTGACTATGCGAATATATAAAAGACAAGCCGTTTAATTTGCGCTTGATTTAGTAATGATCCACACGTTCACCCGATAAAGTATTAATCAACAAGCTCTTCTTTATCAGTACCTTTATGATGGGAATATTAAAACCGGCACAGCAATATACCCGGGAAGAACCACCGGAATGTTATCTCCAAACAATTGCTTAAAGTGGAACCATCTGTTTTGGAAAACTAGTATATCGGTATGCATGCCATGTATCAGAACATCTACCGCTTTAGCAATATCCTTTTCGTAGATATGATTAAAGTACAACGAAGAGCCACGCACAATCGGGTTTACAGATTTGCTAAATATCTCTTTTGCATATTGGCTATCTAGCTCGGGCAGACCCTGTGCACAAAGGTGAGCAATATGAATACACTCTCCACATGCTAGCTTACTCAAATAATTCAACACAGGAATTTGGCAAAAACGCAGGTCGGTGAGGTAAGTTATACGCTCTATAGGTTTTGTCAGCGGGTTAGCAGGCAAAATAAGCAGGGGACAGTAAGTTTTATTAAAAATAGATTGCAAATTAAACCCATGATGGTTCTGCCCTGAAGCAATAACTATTAAAAGCAATCGTTGCCGATTGATAAACGAAACGATTTCGTTTTCTGCAAGATGTGAAATGTTTACATTCCTGATTACAGGGTGAAAACCGTCATACGAGTCATTGATTATATTCAACCTATCTAATAAGCTTTGATCTTTGACTTTTATAAAATCCAACCCGGCTGCTATACTAACCTTTACCGGTTGATTTATAGACACTGTGTTAGCAAGTAACAAATTGTGTTTGAGGTTTTTGGCAAGCGCAAGCGCGTATTCGGCAGCTTGGAAACTCTGCCCGGAACCATCATTTAATAGTAGAATGTCTGCCATGTGTTGAAATATTTATAAAATCGAATAGGTTTTTTTAAGGATATAACAATTTTGGCAGTTCGTCTGTTTTGAGAATGCTTAAATATTTTATTTTTAATTAAAAATATTAATTAATTGACAATCAGGTAACCCGATTATACCGGGTGCTCCATTTCCTGATTTTTTTTTCCGGGAATCTTTTTAATTGAGCTTGGGTAATACGCCACTGCCAGTTGCCAGTCGCTGATGCCGGCATATTCATGCGGGCCGCTGTATCCAGTGCATAAACATCCTGGACAGGTACGATGGCAACGCCGGCTACAGACGACATAGCCATTTTAATAAACCTCTTAGCGACATCACTTTGTTTGATACGGTAGCCCATATAGCTGTTTATATTATTACGCACCAAGTCGTCCGCTTCGTCGCCATACCAGCCTGTTGTCGTATTGTTGTCATGTGTTCCTGTATATACAAAGTGGTTCTGCGTATAATTATGAGGAATATGCGGCGAAACAGCCATGTCTTCACCAAATGCAAACTGCAATACCTTCATACCCGGCAAATTAAAGGTGTCACGCAGCTTATAAACTGACTCATCTATATCGCCAAGGTCTTCTGCAACAAACGGTAGCTTTCCCAGCTCGTGTTTTAGAACATTAAATAATTCCACGCCAGGCCCTGGCTCCCATTTACCATTAATGGCGGTGTCGTCACCTGCCGGCACAGACCAATACGCGGAAAATGCACGAAAATGATCCAGCCTTATAACGTCGAATAATACCATATTTAACCGCATACGCTCTACCCACCAGCTATAGTTATTCGTTTTAAGCTCATTCCACCTAAAAACAGGCATTCCCCAAAGCTGACCTTTTGCATTAAAGTAATCAGGCGGAACGCCGGCCACAAATAGCATACGGCCATTTCTGTCAAGGCTGAAAATAGCCGGGTTTGCCCAAACATCGACAGAATCATAGCTCACGTAAAATGGCAGGTCGCCCAATAAAAGGATGTCGCGACGATTGCAATACTGTTTCAGCTGCTCCCATTGGCGCCTGAAAATAAATTGCTGCCATCTTATTTCGTCAAGCTTCTCCTGTTGCTTTAAGGCAAAATCCTTTAAAGCCTGCTCGTCACGCAGCTTGTATCTTCGCGGCCATTCATACCACGGCTTTCGGCCATTATTTTCTTTCAATAAGGAATATATAGCAAAATCATCCAGCCATACTTGTTCAGCAGTACAGAACTTTTCAAAATCAAATCGCAGTTTAGGAGATTTTCCTGTTTTAAAGCTGTTATAGGCAAGCTGCAATAATTCCGCTTTTATTTTCGCTGCCGCTTTAAAATCTACACAGTCTGTAGAAGGCCGGCGATATCCTTTAAGAACATCGCCGGTTAAAAGTCCGTCCTCAACCAGCAGTTCCGGGCTGATAAGTAACGTATTGCCCCCCATCGCCGACCACGAGCTGTAAGGTGAATACTGACTGTCCGCGCTTACCGGATTAAGCGGCAACAATTGCCAGTATTTTTGACCGGCAGCTCTCAGTTTATCGGCGAACGAACGTGCCCGGGGGCCAAAGTCGCCGATAGCGAAGTCTGACGGGAGGGAGGTGATGTGCATTAAAATGCCCGCGCTCCGTTCATTTACAGGCGCGGCAACTTTGAGCAGGGCAACGGGGAGGTCACTAAATATGCCGGTCAATTTCAAATCAGGGGATAACTTTCCGGTTTTACCGGTGAGCACATTTTCAAATTCACCGGCCAGGTTTTCCGGCAAAATAACAGCGGTGTCTTTCCAGTCAAAATTCCTGTCGCACAGTTTTATTGCTGCCGGGCCAAGCGGGGCAATAACCAGGTACCAGCAATTTTGCAATTTACGGGCGTATGCAATCACGTTTTCCCGGTAATTTCCGCTCGTTTGTAAAGCGATATACTGCCCGTTGGCAAACAGGTCAGGATCGTTGTTACGCGCTGTAAGCAGCCTATGCAGCAGCCATTGCTTTATTTCCCCACTAAATTTGCCGGCCCACAGTTCTTTAACGTTTGCTGACCTTTCAAAAGAACTGCTCCGCACTCCGTAGTCTACCGGCCGGCGGTTATCAGGGTCTACCAGGCTTAGGTCCCATCTTTCGCAGCCCTGGTAAATATCCGGCACCCCCGGGGCAGTGAGCTTCAACAGTACCTGGGACACCGAATTTATTACCCCATATTCACAAACCTGCCGGTGGAAAGGCTCAAAAGTCTTCCAAAAATCACTGGTTTTATCGAGTATCGACAGCGCGAATCGTTTAACAGCATTTTCATACGCATCATTAGGGGCCGCCCAACCGGAATGTACCTTCGCTTCACGAAGCGTCTTCTCTAAGTATTGTTCCAGACGCTGCGGGTAATCATCTTCAGGTTCCCCGGGCATAGGGTAAGTTGCAACGAGTGTTTCATAAATAAAATATTCATCATTCGGATCAGGTGCGCCGGCCTTTGCCAGCGCAGCATTCAACTTGCGCCATTCTTCCACCAATGCCAGCCATCTGCCGGGTATATCCGTCAGCACGTTCAAACGGGCGCGTGCATCCTCACCACGCTTAGTGTCGTGGGTAGACGTGCCGTTCATAGAAAGCGGCCAGTTGAACTGGCGCTGCTCCATTTGACGATGAAATTCATCAACAGAAATTCCGAACGCAGCAGGAGCGTCGCCCACCTCATTATGCGCGATAAAACGGTTGTACGTATACATCAGCGTATCTTCCACCCCTTTAGCCATCAGCGGACCGGTAAACTGCATACACCGTTGAAAAAATGGTGTGGCATTGACATCATCCGTCAGCCAGGCATTTTTTAACAGACGCACCGCCGCTTTCAGTTCCGGAAGATCAGCCGCTATCGAATCCAGGATCGAACCGACTGCCTTTTGTTCTTCAGCGTTGAGCGGCATGCTGTTACCATAATAGCGGTAAACCGGACAGCGAATCAGAAATTCGGCGAGCGCATGTTTCAGCAAGTTAGATGCAATGTTATTTTCCGAAATAAAATAGCGGGTCAAATTATCCAGTTCACCGCCCATTTGTTGCTTTAAAATATTAGCTTTTTTCTCCCTGATCTGCCGTTCTATCGGGGCGTTACCGCCGGTCAATAGCCGGTAAAAATCTGTGAACTGTTTTTTTGCGGCACGGTTGGTCAGCAAATTATTTACAATTGCCAAAAAATCATAGCCGGTATTACCCTGCACGGGCCAGGGGGGCATTTGCTCGCCGGTTTCCAGTATCTTTTCAACTATAACATAAACCTCGTCACCAACTAACTTGCGCAGGCGGGCCAAATATGCAGATGGTTCAAACAAGCCGTCCACATGGTCAATCCGCAGGCCCTGGAAAATGCCTTCATTTACCAGTTTACCGATCAACTGGTGGAAATGATTAAAGACGTCCTCATGCTGCATATTGAGGCATATCAAACCGTTGACCGTAAAAAAACGACGGAAGTTGATCAGGTTATCTGTTTCCTTCCAGCTGCAAAGGCGATAATATTGATTTTGTGCGATTTTTTTCAACGCGGCCTTATCCTTGTTAACTTCTTCTGTAATCTTGTCGCGCGGGTAACTTCCCGGTCGCAGGGGCCAATAGCTGTCTGCATAGTTGAATGCATATTTATTACCTGTCTGCACAATATGAAGTTCATCCCTGTCAATCACTGTTTCCAGGTCATCACCCAAAAACGGCACCATCAACGGCTTGTTCCCAAATAGCCTGTTGTCGGCTAAGCAGGTGTCGAAATAAGAAACATAGCGTGAACCGGGACCTTTCTCAAGTATATCCATCAACCATGCGTTATCCGGGTGGAACGCCATATGATTGGGGACGATATCCTGTATCCAGCCAATATTTTTTGTCCTGAGCTTTTTACTGATTCGCCTGAGCTGCGATAAGGTGCCGATCTCCGGATTGATTGATAACGGGTCGAGGCCGTCATACCCATGCGTACTGCCAGCTACCGACGTAAATACCGGCGAAGCATAGATGGTTTTTACACCGAGCTTTTCAAAATAGGGGATGAGCTGCTCAAAGTGCGCAAAGGTAAACGCTTTGTGAAATTGTATTCGATAGGTAGATACCGGGTTATACATGATGATAAATAATGATTGATTGCGGTTGAATAACGCCGTCTTCGACGCCGGGACCGCCCCATTGGCTGTTTGCCGAATTCAATAAAATATTTTCGTTGTGAATTGTGGTAGCTAATGCTTTACCGGAGAAATTCATCAGGCAGCCAATGTGCGTATCCTTCTCCCAGCGTTCCAGCAGCAGGATATTTGCCGGTTCATCCACCGTTGTTTTCACATTTTGCCTGTTTAGTGTGGCTAATGCCGGTATTTGCTTCCGTAGTGCTATCAGCGCCTTATAGTAGTTAAGCATGATAGCGTGCAGTCCAAGCTCCGGCTTATTCCAGCTTAATTTCGACAGGTTAAAGGTTTCTTCGGCTTGCGGATCAGGCGTCTCCCCTTCGGCATGAAAAGCGGCGAACTCGGCCCTTCTGCCTTTCCGGACGGCTTCAACCAGTTCAGGGTCGGTATGGCTCACAAAGTAAAGGAAGGGATTACTTTCCGCCCATTCCTCGCCCATAAAAAGCATCGGGACAAACGGACTTACCAGCACAGCGCCGACCATTAGCTTCTGCATTTCAAAACTGAACAGCTTACTGCTGCGCTCGCCAAGCATACGGTTACCTACCTGGTCGTGGTTTTGGGAGAACGCGATAAACTGGCGCCCGGGGTTACCGGTTTTTGTACCGAACGTCTTCAGCCGGTGAGGTGAATAAATGCCGTCATAGACGTAAGCATCGTTATACGCTTTCGCCAGATGGACTATACCGTTAAAGTCGGAGTAATATCCATCCTGACCGCCCCCTGCGGTAACGCGCAAAGCATGGTGAAACTCGTCTATCCATTGGGCATCCATTCCATAGCCGTCTTGATCTACCGGGTCGATGAAGCGCTTGTCGTTGAGGTCAAACTCGATGATTAAATGGTGTTTTCGTCCGGTTTCCTGCATTAACCGGTCGGCGTTTTCCTTCAGCTCCTTTAAGACATGCCTGGGGCTAAAGTCTTTTATGGCATGCACCGCATCAAGGCGCAACGCATCGATATGGAAATCCCGGAACCATTGCAGCGCGTTTTGTATAAAAAAATGCCGAACCTCGTCGCACCAGGCATCGTCAAAGTTTACAGCGTCGCCCCAGGGTGTATGATATTTATCCGTAAAATATGGCCCATATTCGTTGAAGTAATTCCCTTCGGGTCCGATGTGGTTATACACCACATCTAATATCACGGCTATGCCTTTTTGATGACAGGCATCCACCAGTCTCATTAACCCGGCCGCGCCTCCGTAGCTATTTTGTACGGCATAAGGAAAAACGCCGTCATAGCCCCAGTTACGGTTGCCGGGGAACTGCGCCACCGGCATAATTTCGATGGCCGTTATGCCCAGGTTAAGCAAATGATCAAGCTTCGTAATAATAGCTTCGAACGTTCCCTCCGGTGTAAATGTGCCGGTATGCAGTTCGTAAATCACATATTTCTCCATCGGCGGATTTTGCCAGCTTTCATCTGTCCAGTTGAAATCATTCAGATTAATAACCATGGAAGCCTCGTGTACACCATCCGGTTGCGCCCTTGAGGCCGGGTCGGGGAACAATTTTCCGTCGATGCTGAACTTATAACGGTCGCCGGGTTTTATATCGGCGGCCCAGAGTGTCCAGTAACCGAATCCTGCTTTATGGAACGGTTTCAGGCTGCCGTTCAGCACGAGTCCTGCATTGTTACAATTTGGTGCCCACACGGCAACCTTGGCCATGTTGTCCTCAAACAAAATCCCTGGTAACGGTTTATTTTGCATCTCGTGAATGTTGTAGTAACACCACCGACCGGCCTTGCACGGTCACAATTTCATCATTGCGTACGCCTTCTTTTTCGAGGTTATCATCACTGGTATCCAAAATCTTTGTCCACTTTTTGTGCGCCAGCTTTTGCGGCAGCGAATAATCCAGCGCCTCGAAATGCGAGTTGAAAATCAGGTAAAAATCGTCGTCGATTATTTTTTCGCCCCTCGGCCCGACATGGTGCAACCCCTTCCCATTCAAAAAAACGCCCAATGACTTGGCAAAATCATGATTCCAGTTCTCTTCGCTCATTTCTGCACCCTCGGGCAAAAACCAGGCGATGTCCTCCAGGCCTTTGCCTTTTATCGGCAATCCCTGGAACCATTTGCGGCGCCGGAACGCCGGGTGATCCCTGCGCAGCTCAATCAGTTTTTGGGTGAATTTTAATAAGCCGGTATCCTGCTCGTCCCAATGAAGCCATGAAATCTCGTTGTCCTGGCAGTAAGCGTTGTTATTGCCCTGCTGGGTTCTGCCGAACTCATCACCGGCAACCAGCATCGGTACACCCTGCGAAAGGAACAGTGTAGCCAGGAGATTACGCTTTTGCTGGCTTCGCAAGGCATTCACTTCAGGGTCGTCAGTAGGACCTTCGGCCCCGCAGTTCCATGAGCGGTTATTATTTTCGCCGTCATTGTTATCCTCGCCGTTCGCCTCGTTGTGTTTTTCGTTATAGCTAACCAGGTCGTTAAGTGTAAAGCCGTCATGCGCTGTAATAAAGTTAATACTCGCTGTCGGCTTCCGGTAGTCATCCTGGTAAAGGTCAGGGCTCCCGGTAAGGCGCTGCGCAAACTCACCCAATACACTGTCTGCCCCTTTCCAATAATCGCGGATAGTGTCCCTGTATTTGCCGTTCCACTCGGCCCAGCCAGGAGGAAATTTCCCCACCTGGTAGCCGCCTTCTCCAATGTCCCAGGGCTCCGCAATCAGCTTAACCTGTGATATTACCGGGTCCTGGTGGATAATATCAAAGAATGCGCTCAAACGGTTAACCTCATGAAGTTCACGTGCCAGCGTAGCGGCCAAATCAAACCGAAAACCATCGACATGCATTTCCATTATCCAGTAGCGCAGGCTGTCCATGATATACCGTAATACATTTGGCAGCATGGCATTAAGTGTATTGCCTGTTCCGGTATAATCCATATAATGTCGCTTGTCGTCCTCCACTAAACGATAATAACATGCGTTGTCAATACCTTTAAAGGATATTGTCGGCCCCATTTCATTGCCCTCGGCGGTATGATTGTATACCACGTCCAGGATAACTTCAATGCCGGCCTTATGGAGCTCGCGTACCATCTCCTTAAACTCGCGAACCTGCTCGCCTTGTACGCCCGAACTGGAGTAACGCACATCCGGCGCAAAAAAGGCAATCGTATTATAGCCCCAGTAATTGGACAGACCTTTGTCGACCAACCCCCGGTCGTTGACATACTGGTGGACAGGCATCAGCTCGATGGCAGTGATGCCAAGCGATTTCAGATATTCGATGGTGACCGGGTGACCCAGGGCGGCGTAGCTGCCCCGGATGTTTTCCGGTATATCGGGGTTTAATTTGGTGAAGCCTCTCACGTGCGCTTCGTATATCACTGACTGATGATAGGGGATACGCAGCGGTTGGTCATCGCCCCAGTCAAACGCCGGGTCGATAACTACCGATTTGGGCACGAACGGCGCACTGTCCAGTTCGCTGTAACTCAGGTCGGCGTCAGGGTTTCCGATCTCGTAGGCAAACAGCGCATCGTGCCATTTTACAGATCCCGCTATCGCCTTGGCATAAGGGTCCATTAACAGCTTGTTCGGGTTAAAACGGTTGCCACTGCCGGGATCATATGGCCCGTCAACACGGTAGCCGTACAACTGGCCGGGTTTGCAATCCGGCAGGTAAACGTGCCAGACCTGGTGTGTACGCTCCGTCAGGTTAATGCGGGCTGTTTCTATTTTATCATCGCCCGAGTCAAAAAGGCACAATTCAACGCCCGAGCAATTGTCGGCAAACAGTGCGAAGTTAACGCCTTCACCGTCCCAGGTGGCGCCTAAGGGATATGGTTTTCCAGGGTAAATGTTTGTATTCATATTCTCAAAATGGATATTCAAGTAAAAAGTTTGGACGAAAGTGTTATTTGATGAAAGACGTTTTTTTTAAGCGCCCGTTTTACATGCACTTCAGCGGATTCTATGCTAAAACAGGTGCCTCACCTGCAATATATAAGTGTCAAAGACGAGCAAACAAGACGGTAATGCGGCCGTTTATTGATAAACTTAAGATCTATGACAGACCAAGAAATTCGTAAACAATACCAGCCACTACAAATACCTGCTCATTTTGACCAGAGCGCACCGCTCAATCAGCAAATACTTTTTGCCCTTGCGCAAATCGGTCACGGCATCGCTGACGAGGTAGTTCGGCAACTGAAAGGACGCTGTAAGGGAACTACTGAAAAACAAGAAATTGCAGGTATTCACCAGCAATTAACTGACTGGTATAAAAGCGGGCTGGTAGCAGCCCAAACAAATCAAAGCGGCGAACTGATCTTTAGCTTGCAGAAGATAATTTGAGCCCAACAGCGGTGCGATCAATCCTGAGCTGCTGGCTCCCGGACTTGACTGACTGCTTTCATAGATGATTGTTTTAGTAATTATTAATTAATAAAATATCGTTTAAATATTATTTCAACAACGGTAAGTTATAGCTGTTAAAAAAAAACAAAAAATTTAAACGGATCAAAACGTCTAAAAAGGCAAACAGGGAACGGAAAAGATTGTATAGATTAAAAAGCCTGCTGATGAACAATACGACGACAATTACCACTCCAAGAGACGGGGCAAACCTTAGCCCCTGGCAAAAAAACTTAAGAAAAAGCCCATCAGGTGCAAACAATGAAGTCCCTGAAGCCCCTTATGACTGCCTTATCGCCGGCGGCGGGATCACCGGGCTGACCGCAGCCTTACGCCTGCAGCAAGCCGGTAAAACCACGGCCATCGCCGAGGCGCACCGCATTGGTTTCGGTACGACCGGAGGTACCAGCGCTCACATCAACACCTTTGCCGATACCACTTATGCCGAGGCGGAAAGCGCGTTTGGCGAGGAAGGCGCCCAATTGTTTGCAGATGCCATCAACGAAGGTTTCGCCCTGATCAAACAAAATATAGATACTCTAAATATTAGCTGCGACTATGAAAGCAAACCGGGCTACGTGTATGCAGAAACCGACGCAGAGGCCAAACAACTGGAAGATATTTATAAAGGAGCGATGAAGGTCGGTGTTGCGGTGGAATATACAGATGAGGTACCGACTCCGGTAAGCTATCAAAAAGCCCTGCAATTTGATAACCAGGCGCAATTCGATCCTTTGCAATATCTCGGCGGGCTGGCAACCGCCTACCTGAAAGCAGGAGGCCGGGTACTGGAAAACACTCGCGTTGAACAAGTGGAAACCAAAGAAGGTATCCATACCATAACCGCCGGGAACACAACAATAAGGGCCAAAGCCCTGATCTACGCAACGCACATGCCGCCCAATATTAACGTATTTAACTTTGAATGCGCCCCGTACCGCAGTTACGTACTGGCCGTTAAACTGAAAAGCGGTAAATATCCTGACGCGCTGGTTTACGATTGCCAGGAGCCTTACCATTATGTACGGACCCATAATATAGATGGGAAGCCATTATTACTGATTGGCGGTCTCGATCATAAGACCGGCCATGATGATCCGGAAAAAGCATTTGCAGACCTGGAAAAATATGTACAGAAATATTATAATATTTCTTCCATTAAATACCGCTGGTCGTCCCAGTATTATGTCCCTGTGGACGGCCTGCCTTATATCGGCCGGATGCCACTTGCCGCTGATGGTATCTATTGCGCCACCGGCTATAATGGCAATGGCATGATGCTCGGCAGTATTGCAGGGAAAATACTAAGCGACCTGATCAGCGGCAAAGGCAGTAAATATGAAAAGCTGTTCAGCCCTTCCAGGATAAAGCCGATTGACGGATTCAGCGAATTTGTAAAAGAGAACGCAGATGTGGCCTACCATTTCGTGGCCGACCGCCTTGGCATACCGGAAACCGATTCGTTGAAACGCCTGTTGCCCGGCACTGGTAAGCTGGTTGAAGTAGCGGGCGAAAAGATTGCCGCTTACCGCGACGAAGACGGCACGATCCATGCCCTTAGTCCGGTCTGCACTCATGCCGGGTGCATTGTCAACTGGAACAGCGAAGAAAAAAGCTGGGACTGCCCCTGTCATGGTGCCCGTTATGATATCGACGGTCAAATATTGACAGGCCCGGCCACCCGTAATTTATCCCATATCAACCTATGACAGATCTCGCAAAGCGTTTTCCCGAAAACCCCTTAATACTTCCAAAAGACCTGGAGCCCAGCCGCGAGGGCCTGCAGATCATCAGCCTGCTCAATCCCGGCGTATTTCGTTTCGAGGGCAAGATCTGGCTAATCGTGCGCGTAGCCGAAGGTGTTGCGCAAAAAGAAGGGGTTCTTTTTTTCCCGGCGCTGAACGCCACCGGCAATACCGAGATCATTGAAGTGCCGTTGAACGACCCCGACCTGATCGCGACCGATGCGCGCGTGATCAGTTATAAAGGGTTGGATTACCTCACCACCGTATCGCATCTGCGTTTATTGGCCAGCGAGGATGGTGTCCATTTTATTGAACAGAAAGATTTCCCGCAGCTGTTTGGCAAAGGCAACCTCGAACGTTTCGGTATTGAAGATTGCCGGGTCACACAGATGGGGGACACCTATTACCTGACCTATACCGCCGTGTCTGACAGCGGGGTCGGCGTAGGCTTACGGATTACACGCGATTGGCAGCATTTCCGGGAGGAAGGCATGATGCTGCCCCCTCATAACAAGGACTGCGCCTTATTTGAGGAAAAGATTCGCGGCCTGTACTATTGCCTGCACCGGCCCAGCAGCAAGGAGATTGGCGGCAATTATATCTGGCTCGCGCAGTCCTCAGACGGTATACAATGGGGTAAACATCAATGCCTCATCAAAAGTCGGCCGGGCCTATGGGACAGTGCCCGCGTCGGTGCGGGCGCCGCGCCGATCCGCACAGAAAAGGGCTGGCTGGAAATCTATCACGGGGCGAATGCCGAACACCGCTATTGCCTTGGCGCGTTTCTGATGGACCTGGAGGACCCTTCGCGGGTACTCGCCCGGACAGTAGAGCCCATTATGGTGCCAACAGAAAACTACGAACTGAGCGGTTTTTTTGGCTATGTTGTGTTTACCAACGGGCATGTTGTAGACGGTGACCGCCTGACCATTTATTACGGCGCCGCCGATGAATTTGTCTGCGGCGCGCATTTTTCCATCAGTGAAATATTAGCAAAATTATTGGCTTAATGCCCCGCTAACGGGCTCAACGGCGGCTTTAACCGCCTGGGGATCATGTTGTTAACAATGAGGTAAATACACACTTCATTAAACTGTATATCAATTAATTTTAGCAATCTGTTTATAAAACCAAATATTCCGTTTGATTTGCTTTTTTTAAATAACGCCGATCCTATTCCGGCCGACTGAAATCGTGATACGAAATTATACCGGAGAGCCTTGGAGAAGCAACGGTTCAGTCGGAGAGACCATACCTCAGGCAACCCGCCGACAACCCGCAAAATAAAGCCCTGGAAGTGCCACAGCAACGTACGCCACAGCCAGGCGTCCTATTTTAGCTGTTCTTATTTGAAAGCGGGTCGCAATAACAGGGATGTGGATGTGCCCAATAACGCGCCCCCAAAAACATCACTTGGATAGTGTACGCCCAGGTACATACGGGAGTACCCCACCGAACCCGCCCATAAGTAGGAGGGGATTATCACGTACCATTTTGGATAAGCTTTTGACAAGGCCGTTGCTACTGCAAAGCTTGTTGACGAATGTCCCGAGGGGAACGAAGTACTGCCGGCATTGTAAACGGCTACAATTTTTAAGTTTTGTACAAACGGCCGGCGTCGCTTGAATACAGCTTTCATTAACAAGGTAAAGCCTAGCGTTACAGCGGCACTGCTGCCCACATATAATGCGTTTTGACGCATTTGGCCATCATGCCGGATAAACCCGTCGGCCATTAACACCGCGGGGATACCATAAGAAACGTACGGCAATGAATTAGATAAAAACAGCATTTCTTTTGTCTCGCTATCATTGCGCTTTAAAGCCAGATTGATTAGAAATCTGTCATCAAATCGCTGAATGAAGTTATTTACCTGCGCTGCTTGCGCCTTTACCTGCGCAGTATCTTTTGTTTGCTCTGGTTTTTTCGGCTGCTCTTCGGTTTTGACCTGAGCAAAAACGTTCCCTGCGAAAAGAACGACCAACATGAGTTGCGGAACAATTAACAGATTAATTAACTTTATAGCCTTGTTCATATTCATACAATTTGTCACTTTCTTCTTTTGCCCGACGAGCGTTTCCAAAGAAAAGGCAGCGTCAGGCCCCCTCACTTTGGCCCCCGGCTTTGATTTTTTATTTTATTTAGCGATTGTCACGCTCACCGGGTGGCTGTTGGCCGTATGCAATTTCCGGTAAGGTTACAATTTGTCTTTGCGCCAATTGCGATGCTATCGGCGAATTTCGGTGTTATCGTAAATAAAGCAACTTAGCATGGAATTTATCGATCGGCTCTGGCAATTTATACTACTTGCTTTAATTAACGGTTGATTATTTGATTAAACAGGATAATTTCTTAAATATGATATTTAAAGGCGAAGTAGCCCTAAAATACTTTACTTCCGGCAACGAGTCCAGTTGGTTTTAAGTTAATTTTTTTTTAATTATTGGAGCATTTTATTTGTCTATTTTCAGTGCGCCTCTCAATTTTTAGCCAAACTCAACAACCCCAATCGATATAATATCCATGTCCTGTTCTGTCTTTTCAATTTTATTGATTTTCTTTAATTTATATAAAATGGATTGTGAAGTTTTGCGGCATAATCTTTCGTATTTGTTCGCAAACTTCTTTTGCCGCATTTGACAAGCAGGCTGCTTTCTGGGCAGCGGGTTAAATTTTTTATCTGCCAGTTGATCCTTTAATATTCTTTGCTCAAACTTTCGGCGGAAATGGCCTCCGTTCTTTTAATTTTGAACGGGCTGGTGACGAAGCGGAACTATACGTTAATGGGCATGCCGGTGATCTTTTCCTGCACAAAAAGCCGGAGGAAGCAGGCCAGGTGAACGGCCATTAATGCCGTTGATATTGTAGCTGGCGATCTTCATTAAGGTGCACCTTGCAAATCCTGGTTGTCGGACTCCCTTTTTTGTTCCTGTTTGGCCGCGTCGGTATCGCGCAATATACCCGTGGCGGCATCATCGCCCTGCTGTTCAATGGCTTGGTTCACTTCGTTCTCGTTTTCGAGTGTTTCGCCGATCTCGTCGTTTTGTTCTTCTGGTCTCATTTTATTTCGTGTTGAATGGTTTAAGTTGCTTGGCATGCGCGGATCATAATTATATTTGATGCGAAAGCCCCTTTCGGGGCTTCATGGTAAAGAACATAGTTGACTTTATTTCAACTTTTTCTCTACAGTTTTTCGCTGATTGGAACCCGCTGACTTTTTTGCGGCTTCGACCTCCTTTGTCGAAGTTCCTGTTTTCCTGGCCTCGTATTTTAGCTCGTGCGGTTGTTCGGATACAGAACTTCTTTCCACTTTTGATCCTCTTGTAGCCATAGTTTATATTTTAGATGTACCTGATAAACAAGTCATCCCACAGATGGTTTTAACGGAAAAGTATAGAATTATCTTTTTAAAACAAATACAATATAGCTAAATAAAAGTGCATTTTCGCCCTATTCGCTTAGTCCGATCGGTCACGATTTTCTATATCCCACAAACGCCATGCGCTCACCCATTTCCTTATAGGCTTCGTTAGCTTGTGGCGCCCAGGTGGCTAATCCGTCAACGTAGCGGTTAAACATGCAAAAGGCTGCGGCAATAAGCACCGTATCGTGAATTTCCTGATCGGTGGCGCCGTTTTCGCGGGCTGCTGCGATGTCTTCACCGGTCACGTTTTTACCTCCTTTTTGTACCTGGTGGGCAACGTGCAATAGGGTACGCAACTTGTCGGATACCGGGGTATTGGGCAAACCGGCTTTGATATCGTCGATGAGGTCGAGGCCGGTTTGCAGGTGTGCGGCGGCCGCGGCGGCGTGCGAGGTGTGGCAAAAGTGACATTGGTTCCAGTAGGATACTGATGCGGCAATGATCTCACGCTCGCCGTTGGTTAAGCCTGACGGGCCGCGCAACAGCGTTTCCGCAAGTAATAAAAGTGGTTGGGCTGTTTCCGGGCGGAAGTCCAGTAGTCCACGGATGCCGGGTAATTCTTCGTTATTCAGTTTAATGTGTGCCATGTTGGTTGGTTTATTTGTTAGTATTTAAATCCATTTCGCTTACTTTAACTGGCGGCGTGCCATAGCCTTCGCGGGCACGTTGCTCGCCCATTTTGTCGTACAGTTCATCGTTGTGCGGTTGCCAGGTAGCCAGCCCGTCTACATAGCGGTTGTACATACAAAAGGCGGCGGCAATCAGCACCGTATCATGAATTTCAATATCCGTCGCACCCTCGTTACGAGCGGTGGCTATATCGGCCTCCATAACATTTTTTCCGCCAGATTGTACCTTAGCGGCAATTTTCAATAATGCTTTTAGTTTATTGCTAATGGGCGCCGTATCCGGATCAGCCAATACCGCTTTTACCGTTTCGCCATCATTGCCCAGTTGATGTTTGGCAATAGCGCCATGAATATTGGTACAGTAATAACAGGTATTAAGGCTGGATGTATAGGTGGCTATTAACTCGCGCTCGCCTGCGGATAGCGTCGGATGCGGATCATGGAGGAGTGTTTGCACCAAGGCATTCAGTGGTTTAGCTGTTTCGGGGCGATATACGAATAAACTCCTGATGCCCGGAAAATCGTTTGACAAATTAATGTGTGCCATGTTTTTACTATTTAGGTTTGTAATTATTTATAAACGCTGGATTGGTAGCCGTCTTCCGCGCGTCGCGGTGCACGGTCTACGTAAAACTGACGATCCTGCGGCGCCCAGGTTCCCAGGCCATCCACGTACCGGTTGAACATGCAAAAGGATGCAGCGATCAAAACCGTATCGTGTATCTCCGTATCGGTGACACCCTCCGCGCGGGCCACGTCAATTTGCGCAGCGGTTACATTCTTACCGCCTTTCTGAACGCTTGCGGCAATTGTTAGCAACGCCTTCATTTTTGGCGAAAGGTCAGCCGAATTGAAATCGTTTTTAATACCGTCTATCTGTTCGATATTGCAATTCAGATAGTGCCCGGCCAATGCGCCATGTACGTTCTGGCAAAAGAAACAGTCGTTCAGGTACGATACGTAGGTGCCTATCAGTTCCCGTTCGCCGCGGGTAAGGGTGTTATTATCATCGCGCAGCAAAACCTCGGCTAAGGCGTTAAGTGGTTCTGCAGTTTCCGGCCGGTAGGCCATCGGACCGCGAATACCCGGTAAATCGTTGTTAAATTCTAAGTGTGCCATCTTTTTCATTTATAGTGATGAATCAATTTTTGCAGGACTCTCAGCCGGCTTTAAATCTTTTGTGATGAGCGTAATGATCAGCCCGATCAAAAACACCAGTGAGAAGATGAACAGAGCATTGCCATAGCCGCCCAGTGTGGTTACCAGTACGCCTACAAATAATACGGCAGTCCCGGTAAACAGCCGACCGGCATTAAAGCAAATGCCCGTAGCCGAGGAGCGTACGCCCGTTGGAAAAAGTGCCGGTATGTAAACCGATAAAATCCCCTGACTCGCTCCAAAGAACAACGCCATTACGCCCACTTCAGCATAAATAATTGGCGAAAATGTGTCGTTGGTTTTAAACAGCACGAACGACAACACGGTACAAACTGCAAAGCAGGTGATCATCGACCGTTTCAGGCCCATCAGGTTTACCAGCCAGCCGGAGCAAAAGCCGCCGGCCAGGCCACCCATGCCCATGCACATCATGCTGAGGCCGCGGGCCTTGCTGGCATCGCCGGCACTGATGCTTTGTACCCAGGTAGGCAGCCATGAAAATACGGCCCAAAGCCCGATCAGCATAGCGCCGAATATGAGCGAGCCAGTAAATAAAGCTTTGCGGTTTTCGGATGACAATAATTTAGCTGATGAGACACTTGCAGTCTTCTTTTCATATCGGTGCTTTTTCCACAGGTCTGATTCGGAAATGGACCACAAGGCCAGCAGCGAAAGTGCCACAGGAATGGCGCCGATTAAAAATCCCTGGCGCCATTCTTTTGTGAAATTATTAATTACCCCGGCCGAGAAAATTCCCACCGGGAAGGCTATAGAGAGTATGCCGGTATAAACCGCTTTGGTTTTAGCCGGCCATACCTCGCTTACCAAAGTGAAAGCAATAACCAGGTCGCCACCTACACCAAAACCGCTCATAAAACGGCAGCTCATGATACCGCCCCAACTGGTCATCTGCCCTGTGGCTATGGTAAAAATGCCGTAGGTTGCCGTAGCAAACACAAGGGCCATCTTCCGGCCGATCCTGTCGCTAATCAATCCCCAGAAAAATCCGCCGAACGCCCACCCGAAAATGAAAAGCGAGTTGATCAATCCGCTCAAATAATTCAGCTCTTCCTGGGTTTTATTGCCCTGCATTTCCTTTACCACGGTGGGTAAGTATACAGACATGAGCGTAGATATTGCCCCGCCAACAGCGCTGCTTGCAAAACAAATTACAAACAAGGCGACCAGTTTTGGCGAGCTTAATTTTGCCGGTTCAACGGCGTTTAAGGTTGCTGCTTCCATATTATTTCAATAAATTATCGAAGGTGATTCCTAAATAATAGATAGCGCCGATGGCGGGCGACCCATAAGCCTCGTACACGCGGTTGTTGAAGATATTGCTGCCGCCCAGCTTAATAGTAGCGCCGATTTTTGGCAGTTTTTTATTCACCTGCAAATCAACCAGTGAATAATGGTCTATACCGCCCGGATTGTTGGCGTTGAAAGTACCATACCAGTCGAACGCGCTTTGCCAGTGCCAGTTAATGTTGAAACCGTAACCACCGGCCACGTTGCTGTTGCCGAATATAAAGTTGCCGCTCCATTTTGGTGTATTGAAGGCAGCTACATTGTTTGCATTGGCTTTGCCTAAATCGAAAACTGATAACGTAACATTGGCGCCCGCCGAATACCTGCCAGGGAACAAGTAGGTTAAACCTGCACCCGCACCTTGTTCAGATACCTTGTCGGTCGAGTTGGTGTAAAGCTGGTAAGCGTGTATCTTGCTATTCAGAATATCGCTTGCCGCCGCTGGGTTGATCTTGCCATCGGCGCCGTAAACGTTATCCTGCGGTTCGATCACAACCGTATTCAAAATAAAGTTGGTATAACTGCTGTAATAATAGTTTACGTCGATGAGCAATTTATCTTCTATAATACTTTTATAGCCCAGCTCAAATGCTTTTTGTTTCTCAGGTTTGATGTAGGCCACGTTCGATTTTTGCAGCAGGTCTTTGTTGTTAGCTACCGCGGTTGGGAACGGTGTACCACCGGCCACAGCCGCACCGAATGCCGCACCAAATTTGCTTACTGAAGCCGCTGTGAACGAATTCTGGTAAGCGGTCAGGTCTTTGCTGTTTGCCGGAGCACCGCCCAGAATGGTGATCGGCCCAACATTCAGGTGAATGAACTGATCAACCGGTGTCGGATTACGGAAACCAGTTTGATAAGATGCTCGAAAATAATTCTTTTTGTCAGCACTGTACACGGCAGAGAAACGCGGGGTAAAGCTGCCGTCGAAGTTCTCGTTCTTGTCGTAACGTAACGATGCTAAAAGGCTCAACTGATCGTCGAACAGTTTTTTACCGGCCTGTGCGTAAGTGCCGTACTCCTGTATAGTTATCTTTTTATTCTTATCGTCGAACAAGCTACCGTTGGTGAACATGTCATAATCGCGGAAGCTGCCGCCAACCTGCAAATCGAATATTTTAACGGCGCTGCTGAAATCATACTGACCTTCTGCATGGTAAAACTTGCTGTTGCTGAATACACCCGCACCGCTTAAACCATAATTATGGATCGAGGCATCCTTTGCTGCGTTAAACGCTGCTGTGCCCGGCAGGAAACGACCCTGATCGGCAAAGGCACGGGCAGCGGCATTGTCGTGGCCGTTTACACCGTTCACCGTACCGTTAAAAGCATTCTGGTAACGGGTAAACCACATGTTATCAGCCTGATCAGGACTAACTACGTTGCCGTTCATATCCTGCACCCAGTCGCGGTTAATGAATTGTGCCAGCGAACGGGTGTTGTACGAATCGTGTGAGTTCTCCACAACCGAATATCCTCTCACAAAAAAGTTACTGCCCTTTAACTCAATGCGGTGCGTTTGCAGTACGAAGTTATTCAGATCGAAACGGCTGCTGCCGGTGTAGCTGGCAGTACCGCGGCCGTAGTTGTATTGGTAGATAGCCTCAAGATTATTGTTGAATTTGTACTCCAGCGCGCCATTCAGCTTCAGGCTGTAAACGCCGTAATTCATCAGGTCTTTTTCTTCATAACCAGTCCTCGAAACCAGGCCGATTCCTGGAAGCGTTTTATTTACTTCGTCGCCGTAAATATTTAAAGCATCGCGACCTGGGTTATTAGGCCCGCGCATGTTGACGGGTGTAGCTGCGCTGATGTCGGTATAATTATTGGCATACCAGTCAGTACCGCGCAGGTAGGAAGCGTTGATCTTAAAGGCAAACTTATCATTAAAAGCTTTCGCGTAACGCAGGGCAAAATCGTAAATTCCCTTTGCACCAACGCCGGCTTCGCCGATATGGTTCACCCCCGATTTAGCCTGTAGCGATAAACCCTGGTACTCAAACGCGTCCTTGGTGTGCATCAATAAAGCGCCATTAAAAGCCATCGGCCCATAAAGTGCTGATGCCGCGCCCGGTATTACTTCCGCGCTTTCGATATCGAGATCTGATGCACCGAACAGGTTACCTACGGCAAAGTTAAGGCCCGGTGTCTGGTTATCCACGCCATCAACCAATTGCAAAAAGCGCGAGTTGCCGGTATTGTTAAAACCTCGGGTATTCACCTGTTTGTAGGTGATACTGCTGGTAACGGCCTCCATGCCTTTTAGCGATGCCAATCCGTCATAAAAATTAAACGACGGGTTTTCGCGGATGGCCTTCTGGCTCATCTTCTCGATACTCACTGGCGAACTCAAAATACTTTGATTCACACGGCTGGCAGCGGTAACCACTTCGTTAAGCGCAACGGCTATTTGTTTCAGGGGGATGTTAACGGTTTGCCCGGCTGCGGTAACGGTTACTTCTTTATTGGCATAACCTACGTTGGTGATCTGTAATACGATAGGAAATTTCAGCTTATCGGCGTTGAGGCTATAATTACCTTTTGCATCGGTAATGGTACCTGCAATTTTCCCTTTTACCGTTATGCTGGCGCCGTTAATCGGCGTCTTGCTCAGGGAATCGGTAATGGTGCCCGTTATGCGGGCCTGCTGTGCGTATAATTTAACGCAGCTCAATAGTAATATAATTAGGAAAAATTTTTTCATGTTGATTTGATGAGTGAGGTTGAATTAATGCTATCGTTGCTTTTTAAGATGATCATAGCCCTGCGGCAGGCGCATATAACCATGATTTTTCAGCCGCTCGGCCAGCATATCAAAATACGCAGGGCTATCGGGCAGGGCCGTAGCCAGTCCGTCCACATACCGGTTATACAGGCAGAACAATGCCGCAATCAGCACCGTATCATGGATTTCCAGATCGGTAGCGCCGGCTGCTTTTGCGCGCTCAATGTGTTCCGGCTTAACCGCGCGACCGCTTTCCCGAACCCTGTCGGCAATTACCAGCAATGCCTTCATTTTTTCGCTGAGCGGGGCCGATTCGATGTCGGTCTTAACGCAGGCGCTGGTTTCGGTTTCGCCTAAGAATACATCCGCGGCGGCGGTGTGTGCGGCCGTGCAAAACCGGCATTGATTGCCGTTGGAGGTTACGGTAGCTATCAATTCGCGCTCACCTTCGGTTAATGTGGATTTACCGCGCAATAAAATTTGAGTCAGCTCGCGGATTGGCTGTGCGGTGTCTTTACGATATTCTAATAAACCGGTAATACCCGGCAGGTGTTCTTCAACTGCTATGTGTGGCATTGTATAGTAAAATAAAATGGAATAATTTGACCTGACGAGCCGAACCGGAGCAATTCATAATGCTGCCCGATGCAAGGTACAGAACCATAAGTGCATCAAAAATCAGCAGTCAGGATAAAACAATAAAGCGGAGATTAGCAATTGACCCTGGGCGGTTGCTCGGGGATGCGCAGCGTATTCGACAAAAGGTCGGCAATTGGTTGCTGCGTCACAGTTTTGATATACCGAACAGGAATATTAAATGCGAATTGAAAGAAATGAAACTGAGCCTTTTCGGTAAAATTAAGCTTCAGGAAAGGCACATGGTCTTTTTTAGGAACGGGGATGTCTTTGATGCCTTTAGCTTCGATAACATTGGTGGCTAAAAAAGTAGTGGTTTTATAATTTGGGACACACATCAGGTAAATGGCGTGCCGCGTCATCTTCATTTTAACGTAGTTATAGCTCGCTTCCTCAAAACGAACGCTACCGCTAACCTTTTCGTAGCCCGCCCAGTCAGACACGTTCGGCATTTCCACGGGAATAGCTACCTCCACCAGATCGCCTAAGTTGTATTGATTTTTGCTGGTTTGCTCATCGAAAAAAACATCGGAGCGGTATTTCAGGTATTGATAAAACGCAACATAGCCACCTGTACTGAACAGATGACACATCAGGAGCGTCATGGCGATAAGCTTTTTCAATACCGTGTTTAAATTGGATTAGCTAAAGATGAAACATATTTGTCAGGATTCAAAATATTTATGGAGAACTAAACATCGTCCGCCAAAAACGCCTTAAAAGTTCGATTTTTAAAGCGTTTTCTCTTCTTGTAGCGGGGAGCAGGGCGGCTTTGAATAACCTTACAAGTCACAGGATAACATCGACCTCACAAGGATACCGTTACTATAAAACGTAATAAGGCAAAATGAGGTATGAACTGTGCCTCCGCATATTTAATTCGTTTAATTTAAAACTAATTAATCATTTGTTCGCTAGTGCCTGCATGCGCTCGGCTGCGTGTTTATTCTTCGGATCCAAGGCTAAGGATTTCTTATAATTAGCTAGTGCCCCCGGGTTATCCTCCATCATCTCCAGGGCCTCCGCTAGGCTGTCAAAAACGTTCGAACTTTGGGGATATAAAACGGCGTTCAATTTAAATATGGCTAAGCCAGCTTTGATATTCTTTTGCCCTAAAAGCTGATAGCCCCATCCGTTAAGTTCGCTTTCATTGAGCTGGAAAGCGGGGTCCTTCTTTTTCAAACCCGATGCTACCGCAGGCGCTTTATCAAACCCTTGTTTTATTAATTCAGCTCTTAATTTTTTAAGATTAGCAGGTAAGTCGAATCCATTAGCTTCATGCATATCCGGAAGGTAATAACCCGCTATCTCATCGATGAACTTCTGCGGATCACCACCCAGCAGGTTAGTTAAAACGACGATGGAAAGATCGTCTTTCAAGTAAATAAATAAAGCTGATCTCCTTCCGCCGACAGGACCAACAGCAGGATGCTCGCTACGTGTTACCGTTGGCCAGCCCAGCGCATAACCATTGGTAAGCAGGTCGAAACCACCGATCTTGCCATTGTTGAGTATGGCAGGCGTCCAGAGTACATCAATGCTGGAGGGCTTCAGCAGCTTACCGCCTTTTAATGCAATAATCCAGTTAGCCATATCGGTAGCCGTCGAAATAATGCCCGCCGCCGTTCTGAAAAACACGGGAAATTGGATATAGGATATCCCCGGCGAACTGTTAATTACAAAACGGTCGCCCACCTGCCGGGTCATCGTGTAAGCGCCGGCATAACCGGGTATCACATCGTAGGAGTCGCCATAGCGGGCCAGCTTCATGCCGGCAACCTTGAACTGCCGTTCTTCAATAAAACGGGTAAAGTGCATGCCGCTTAACCTGGTGATGATCTGCCCCAGCAGCACATATCCGGTTTGGTTATAACTGAATTTCTCCCCCGGCTTAAATTCCATCGGCAGGGCCTTTACTTTTTGCATAGCCTCCTGCTCATCGCCATGCCCCATTACCTGTTCTTCGGCATCTAACAGGTCGGGCAATCCAGACGTATGGGTAAGCACCTGTTGCAGGGTGATGTTTCTCCAGGTCTGAGGCAAACTGTCCAAATATTTTGACAACGGATCGGTAATCTTAAGTTTACCCTCTTCTGCCAGCTGCATAATGGCTACTCCTGTAAAAGCCTTGGTGATGGAATTTATGGTGAACAAGCTTTGGTTGGTCGCCTTAATGCTGTACTCCAGGTTGGCGACGCCAAAGGTGGTATCCTTAATGATCTTACTGCCCCGAATAACGGCTATTTGCAGGGCCGGAATATGGCGTTGCTGCATTTTCGCTTTCAAAAAGACATCTATACTGTCTGCGGTAGAAAGTTGTTGTGCGACGGAAGGAGCGGTAAATAAAACTAACGGGGGAAGTAATAATAAGATAACTATTTTTGAAATCATGATAAACAGGTGGCGAATAAAATTGATTTTAAAGATACGCTTTTGCTGTCGAGAATGGGGGTTTTGATAAAACAAACCGACGTTTCTTTACTATTTTATTTGTTCTACACAGCAACTGTATACATCCGGAATTTAAAGCCAGCCATACAGGTATGGGTTAGATTGCGAAAAGGCGGCCACAGTTTAAGTCGCTAAAGAATTATCAAAGATTGAAGCATTCAACAAATTAAGTAGTGGTTAGTACCCTTAGCATGTACTATTGGGATACAGATATAATCATCGTCCGGATGTCATCCGGAAAGCTATTCAGCATGCAACGCCACAGCTGTTCTAAAAGCCTATCGATGCTTACGCCCGACAGCGGTTAATCAGGGACATTGTCCTTACTGACCTTAAGTTTAGTGGCCAGCTTATTTTGTTTTCTTTCCTCATCGCCAAGGATAATGCCCCAGGGTTTGAGGCTTTCAACCCGGTCGAAAATAATTTTAAGTACTGCGATTACTGGAATGGAAAGAAACATACCGGAGATCCCCCAGAACATTTCACCGATCACGACACCGAGAACGGTGACCAAAGCATTGATCCGGACCTTGGAACCCACTACTAACGGCAGGATCACGTTACTGTCAACGAGGTGCGTCACGATAAAGATAATGAGTACATAAATCACTTTTGTACTGTCCGGGGATGTACCCAGCGTTACTGTTGCACTGAGCAACATCGCGGAAAAGATCCCAAAGTAAGGGATCAGGTTCAGAATGCCGGTAATCAGCCCCAGCAGGATCGCGTATTGCAGCCCGAGGAAAGACAGGGTGACACTGACGGCTGTGGCCACAATCGTCATTTCAATGAGCAGGCCCGTGATATACCGGCGGATGATGACCTGCACATGCTCAATGATTTCATGAACCTTCGCCTTATTTTCTTTTAAAAAAACCGACTCCAGAAACTTTAAAATAAGCCGGCGGTACAGCAAGAAAAAGAAAGTGTAAATAAATGTGAAAATAAGAAAGAGTAAAATCGACGACAGCGATAACAGCGTCGTTCCAACCAATTCCGCATCCGGCGAGGTGACCTTACTGGTGGCAGAATTTACTACCTTAAGTTGTTTACTGCGGGTAATATTGAAATGCTCATAAACCCAGCCGCGAAAATTCCATAGCGAATGGTTGATTTGTGCCTGGAAAGCCGGCCAGTCCTTCAGCAGCGATGCGACCTGAGCCCCGATCACGTAAAGAACGGCAATAACAACCGACAAGAGCATGATCACCGCTATCATCGATGCTGCGCCCCTGGGGAGCCGTAAACGCCTTTCAAAAAACCTGGTCAGCGGCATCAGCAACATGGCAAATAAACATGAAAAGATTAGCGGCGATAAAATTTGTTTCGCCAATATTACCAGTGCGCCCAATGCAAAAAGACTGAACAGTACACAAGCCAACTTGATGTAAAAAGGGAGTTGGGTAAAGTTTTTCAGGTCCATGCAGTAAATGTCGTAATTAATTGCAGGAATCTATTGCGAGTAACCACATGTTTCCACTTTGATCGCTCAAAAACCGGTGATCAGCAGGCAAAACTCAAAGCAATACCTCTTGCGGACCCATAACTAACAGCAACTTTATAAAGGTTCCGACGGCGGTTGTTATTCTAGCTGTTTTACTGGTAATATGCTCATGGCAAACGCAATTAGTTGAATAGTAAATCGAATAACCGGTCAGCAAATACCGCAAAACTTTTGTACAGTTCTTTTGAGTATTTAGCCATTAACCGCTTTATCTCTTCTGTCACTCCGAACCCAAACTCCACGCCAAATAGTTGGTCTTTCTATTCGGCTTTTATGCGCTCCTTATCGTTTGAAACGGTTTTGGTCAGTTCGTTGAGATACCCTGAAAATTCCAATATCTGGTTAATCAACAGACTGTGTAAAAGCCTCGCTTTTGCAAGTTGTTCAATAATTGCAATGGTTACATCCTGCGTTCATTAAGGTTGATAAATGCAGGGCTTGCGCACAATGCCATAAGTTAAAGCGCCAGAATACCCGTCAACGGTATTGCGCGTTATTGCTAATTATTGCGACTACAAAGAATATGTTTTCACAAAAGGCGATTATTAGTAGGGTTTAATAATCATAAATATGTGTTCATTAATCATTAAATTTGAAAAAAGGCAGTGTTATGAAGTTTCATTCAAGTAAGGGATTCTTTGTTGCCGCAGTCAAAGCAATTAACGTTCGATGCAAATACTTTTCTGCTTACGACCAGAATCTTTCCAATCAATGGCTCGGCGGACCACCGGTAACTTAGCAGTTGAGTGTTAGCAATAGCGCCGATATTGAAACATACCAGGCAAACGAGCTGATGCGCGCCATTATAACGGAAACTAATGAATACTTTAATGATCTAGAATCATAAACAGAACCTTTTATCAAATAGCACAAAAAGGGTCAATAAGTCTAACATCTTGTTTCGATGCAGCATATAAAAACATTTTCGCTCTCAACCCACGGTAAACTATTCTCGGTATCTGATTACGATAACCGGGAATATCTTTTTGTTGAAGGGGGCCATTCGCCATACCAGGAAGAACCGTACCGTGCAGAAAGTTATGCCATTGTTTACATCAAAGAAGGAGGTGTGCGGATGAATACCGGCCTGGGATCGTGGGATGTTATTGCGCCGTCAATTATTACTATAGGCTCATCTGTCATCCGGTATTTTACTAAAAGCAGCGACCTGCTGAAAATGGATGTTATCTTTTTTAAAGACACATTTTTATTAGAAAGGCACACAGATCCCTTTGTCCTGATGAAGTATGATTTTTTTGAAAATAGTGATCTTCATGTTTTACCGCGAAACGAACAGAATATTATTAAGTTTAGCAAGATATTCGAACTGATCAAACTAACGCAAGCCACTCCCGGCTATCACCAGTCCGAATTGGTGAAAAATTACATCTTCGCGCTAATCTATGAAATAGATGCCCATTACCGGATAAATACCCCGGAAACGCCAAATCGACGAAAAGACGATCTTTTGTTCACAAAATTCAGGGCATTGCTTAAAAGTAAATATATGCAGGAGCATAAACTTGATTTTTATGCCGATCATTTAAATCTAACAGCTAAATCTCTTTCGACGGCTATTAAAAAGCAAACGGGCCGGTCTGCCGGAAAATGGATAAATGATGCTATTATATTGGAAACTAAGGTTTTATTGCAAAACAAAAAACTTACTATATCACAAATCGCTGAGATGCTCAACTTTTCAGATCAATCCGTTTTTGGCAAGTTCTTTCGGGCTGGCACCAACATGTCGCCAGTTGAATATCGAAAAAAATTCAATTAAATCATTTCCTCTCTTTCGAAGCAAATAAGCTATTTCGACGAATACCGAAGTGCTTTCGCCTAATTTTCGCTATAATTTAGTTGGAATTTTGTCCTATCAAACGTTTGAGATATGACAACAATAGCCCACTACTATATAAACGACCGCAAGGCAGCGATACTGACAATCGCTGAGGAAGTGTTCGCTCAATATAGTTTTGCCGGTGCCAGTATCAGGCTCATCACCAAAAAATCAGGAGTTAATCTATCAATGATCAGTTATTATTTCGGATCAAAGGAAGCGCTTTACCTTAGTATTTTTAATTTACGACTCGAAGAGATCACGCAAGAATTAGCGGTATTTGAACAGCTTAATCTTAACCCGGCGGAAAAGTTGGAAAAATACTTAACAGCTTACACCAAACGGGTAGCCGCTAACCAAAATTTTCAACGGCTATTATGTAACGAGTTGGTTAGTATACAACACCCCATTATCATTTCGAATCTAACGGCAACAAGGGAACATATCTACCATTTCCTGCTAAAAATCGTCGCAAACGGTATCACTCAAGGATGCTTTAAAGAGATAGACCAGGAAGTTTTCACACTGAATATTCTCGCGTTGATACGATCGGTGGCTACCGATCATTTGGTTAAGAATATTCATTTGGACGGGAATCCACAAGAAGACGCTACCCGGCGTATTGTGGACTACATGATGTCAACAATAAATATCAAAAAAGATCAACATTATGAATCAGGAAGCCATGTATATTTATCATAACCACAGCAAACTGTATTTGCCGGCCATCGTTTTATCGATAGGTATCTTAATATTAACTAACACCATTGCAATTGCGCAGGAAGGGACAGGCAAAATCTATAAATTGACACTGGCCGAGGCGGTGCAATTTGCCAAGGCACAAAATAAATGGGTACAAGCTGCCAGTATTGAAGAAAATGCTGCGGGCGAAGACCGTAAAGATGTTTATAATGCCGCTTTACCTACCGTTAACGTCAGCAGTTCTTACCAGCGTTTCTCTGACCTTACGCTGTTTACAGACGGTCTCAGCCATTCTACTACCGGGCCAAGGAAACCGACTCCAAATTCAGCCGCTTTAGGTGTCGACGCTTTATTTAATATCTACAGTGGCGGCAAGCAACGGGCATTTGAAAAAGAACAAAATTCGCGCTTAAATCTCGCGAGACTGAATAGCCGTGACCAGTCTGGCATTATCGGGTTGCGAACGGCTAATCAATACCTGGATCTGGTAAGGCTTAATGATCTGCAACAATTTATTTTAGATCAGTTAAAAAGGGCACAAACCAGGTTGAGCAATATTAACTCGCTGTATAAAAATCAGAAAGTAACCAAAAGCGATGTGCTGCGTGCTGAAGTAACGTTGGCTAACGTTAATCTTTCCTTACAGCAAAACGAAAATGATATTGTTATAGCTAACCAAAAATTAGATGTATTAATAAACGTTCCCGATTCTGTTCAGATATCTCCGGTTGATTCGGCCGGAATGCCTAAGCCGGCAATCAGTTCACTATTGCCTTTTATCCAGGCGGCCGGAGTTTCCGGTTACAGTGTGCAAAAAGCCGCTGAAAATATCGAAGTACAGCGGGCCAAGCTTAGAGGTGTGCAAAGTAACACCCGGCCAAGCCTAAGTTTTTATACGGCGTATGGTTTAAATTACCCCAATTATCTCTTCTTCCCATCGGTTAACCAGGCTTATGCAATTGGGTTTGTCGGCCTGAAAGCGCAGTACAGCATCTCGTCACTATACCAAAATAAGAGTAAGGTGGCCGCAGGCAAACTTCGGGTAAAAGAATTGGAGGTGCAGCAAGCAGCTTACAGTGATAACGTCCGGACGGAGGTCAAATCCTATTACATAAAATATACCGAAGCGCTTACCCGCATCTCGGTCAATGAACACTCGGTTGAACAAGCCCGGGTTAACTATCGCATTGTGAATACTAAATACCTCAACCAGCTATCCTTATTAACAGACCTACTTGATGCCGATAACCTGTACCAGGAATCAAGGTTCAATTTGGTCAGGGCACAAACTGACGCCCTTATGATTTACTACCATATCCTTTATACCAGCGGAAATTTATAAATCAAAAAGATAGAAAAAATGAAAAACGAGAATTATAAAACGCACCCGGGTAATATTGCCGTTACGGTTATCGCCGTAGTTTTTGCCCTTGCAGGAGCAATATATTTTTTCCAATACTGGAAATACAGCGAGCATTACGAAGAAACCAATGATGCCCAGGTCGAATCTTATATCAATCCTGTCTCGGCACGGGCTGGTGGATACATTCAGCGTGTGTGCTTTGATGAGCATCAGTGGGTTAAACGCGGCGACACGTTAGTTGTATTAGATGAAAAGGAATACCGTGCCCAACTGGAGGTTGCCGAAGCCGCTACAGAAGATGCCAGGGCCCAGCTAACAGTACTTGCAGCCGGTATACGCTCGGCCGAAACAGGTATCCGGATTAACAGCGATCAGATTAATGGCGCGAAGGCGAGGTATGTGCAGCAGCAGCAGGACATTAGCCGCTATACTAACCTGGTGAAAGAAGAAGCCGCCACTGGCGCCGATCTGGAACAGGTTAAAGCACGTTATGATGTGGCAGAAAGTGATTATAGTGCTGCAAAAAATGGGTTGAAAACTAATGAAGCACGTATAGCGGAGCTTAAAACACACTTCGCCTTGCTGCAGGCAGATATTAAACGAAAGCAAGCCGCATTAGAACTGGCTCAACTGAATTTATCTTATACCATTATCCGCGCCCCCTATACAGGCAGGTTGGGGCGTAAAAATATTCTGGAGGGCCAGCAAATTCAACCCGGACAACCCCTGGTGAGCATTATTAACGAAGGCAAAAAATGGATCACGGCTAACTATAAGGAAACGCAGGTGGCCAGCATGTACGTAGGGCAGCCGGTAGAGATTAAGGTTGATGCTATAGACGGTAAAGTATTTAAAGGCAAAATCATTGCGATCGCTGGTTCTACCGGCTCGCGTTTCGCGTTGCTGCCGCCGGATAATTCTACCGGGAATTTTGTGAAAATCATTCAGCGGGTGCCTGTGAAAATTGAATTTTCGGATAAACAAACCGGTAATGTAGTACCTGGTATGAACGTAACAGTAGCCGTTAAAAAAAGATCTTGACGATGAAATCAATATATTTTAAAAACTGGATAACCGGCTGGCATTGGGGTGTACGCATTGCCCTATTGCTGATGCTGCTATCCGGCCTGATGCAGCTGGGTATGTTTGTATTGACACAGAATTATATGGTAGGGTATCTTGGTGCGCAACCTGAAGATATTCAGTTTGGTGTGATGAGCACCTATGCCGGGATTATAACTGTGATAGCCGTACAATTTCGCTTTTTCAGGTACTTCCAAACACGAGGCTATTTATTGGTGAGCCTGATGCTTTCGATCGTTCTTAACCTCCTTTGTATCCACTGCCAGGATATTACCCTCTATCTGGTTATCCGTTTTTTTCAAGGTATTTTAACTGGTAGCATACTGTTGTTTACACTATTGCTGATGTTCACACGTTTATCATCAGACCGCGTAAAAACGATAGCGCCGGCTGTATTTTACGGAGCCATATTAAGCAATGCAGCGCTGATCGGTTTAGTTGCAGGGGTGGTTGTAGAATCGGCAGATTGGAAAGTAACCTACTATTACCTTATCGCTTTTCAGTTACTGGTATTGATCATCGTATTGCTTATATTAAAACCTTCATCAATAAGCAAGCGATATCCCTTATACCAAATTGATTGGACGGGGATGATCTTATTTGCCTGTGGTATGCTTACGCTGGCTTACACCGTCATCTATGGGTCTAAGTACTATTGGTTTGCTGATACACGGATATTGTACGGCGCCGTCGTCACTGTAATAGCGGCCTCGTTATTTTTATACCGGCAGCACATCCTCAAAAGGCCATTAATTCACTTTGGCGTTTTCAGATCGCGAAATTTTGTGATCGGCATTGGTCTCCTGGCTATATATTATGGCAGCAAGGATAGTGTGAACCTGATCTACAACTACACAGGTGGAGTGCTTAAGTGGAGTACATTCCAGGTGATCATATTAAGTGTTTGTAATATCGCAGGGATGGCCTTGCTATTGGTTTTGTCTATCCGCTTGATACTTGCCCAAAAAATCAACATCAAGACACTTTTAATAACAGGATTTGTATTGGTAGCGGTATTCAACTTATGGATGAGCTTTTTACTGACACCCGATCTGTCTTTTACAGATCTGCTGTTACCCGTATTTCTGCAAGGTGCCGCATCCGGCGTTTTGTTCGTTCCCCTAATGATCTTTGTACTGTCATCGGCACCAGTAAATACCGGTACAAGTGGCCTGGTAGTTGCCGCTTTCGCTCGCTTTACAGCCACTTTAAACTCATTTGCCGGGTTTTATAATTTGCAGTTATACTTTAATCAATATTTTAAAGAAAGGTTTCTTAGTTACCTCACGGCCGACAACCAAAATACCATTGTCCGTTTAGATACATACAGATCTTTATATGTGTCAAAGGGTTTCACAGCCGACCAGGCATCAGCTTTAGCCAATGCCGCAATAGGGCAAGCACTTTCACAACAATCGCAGTTACTGACAAGCCGCGTGGTGTTCATGATATTTGCTGTGCTGACCCTTGCCACGGCTATTCTGATCCTGGCTCTACCGGCGATCAGCAAAACATTTGCTCATTTAAACCAACGTAATAATCTGCTAAAAAACTATCATGGACAGTTTAACATACTTAGTCACGGCAATGCTAAATATGCCAACTCTCTATATAAAGAATATCCGTTGCCCTGTGGGAAGCTACTTTAGTATATGTAATTTACACTTAAAAGGCAGGTAAGTAAAAAGGGCGATGCGATCTGCGTTTATAAAGTTGAAAATAGAAAAGGTCGTTAGCCAGCAATTTCTTATAGGATGATGAATGTGAGAATGTGATATAGGTCACGTATGGAACTGAAGTTTCGACCCGTATTTTGTGATGTAATCTAAAACAAAAAATATTTGAAAAATGAAGACTAAAAATAACTCTATCAATATGCCAGTTCTCGGGTTTGGCACGCTGATACCCGATGCAGCCCTAACGATAACTGCAACCAGGGACGCGCTGATAGCCGGATTCCGTCACTTCGATTGTGCAGAACGATACCGGAATGAGAGTGAGGTAGGGCAAGCGTTGCAAGATGGACTTGCCGCTGAAGGACTCGCCCGCGAAGATATCTTTGTTACCACCAAATTGTGGAATACCAATCATAGACCCGTATATGTTGAACCGGCATTTGAGAAGAGTTTGAAAAGGCTTCGGCTGGATTATGTGGATCTTTATCTCATTCATACACCTTTTGCATTTCAACCGGGCGAGGAGCAAGATCCGCGGGATGATAACGGAAATGTAATTTACGATAAGGAAGTGACATTACTTGACACTTGGAGAGCAATGGAAAATCTTGTAGACGGTGGCAAGTGCAGGGCTATCGGGTTGTCTGACATTGGTTTGAAAGAGCTGCTACCCATTTATGAAGCGGCGAGGATAAAACCAGCCGTGATCCAAGTTGAAGCACATCCGTATCTACCCGAATCGGAGTTACTGGAATTCTGCAAGGAGAAAGGAATTATATTTTTGGCTTTTGCGCCATTGGGACACGGAATTCGGCCAGGACCGATCGAAGATCCAATTGTTTTGGAGATAGCCGAACGGCTTGGAAAAACACCTGCCCAGGTTTTGTTGGCTTGGGCTGTGCAGCGTGGCACCGCGTTACTGACCACGGCTAAGAGCCCGGAACGAGCTCGCGAAAATTTTGATGTTCCTGAACTTCCGGAAGATGCTTTCAACGAGATAGATAAAATTCATACCAGACAGAGGTATAATCAGGTAGTAAAAACCGGCGTACCTGGGTTTATAGCAAGGAAAAACTAAATCAAGGATGGAAACCCCGGAAGAAGGAAAAATAAGAGAAGCACTGAATGCGCATTGGCATGCATCGGCAATGCGAACGCAGAACATGATATTTACCATGACGAAAGTTATCATCAGGGCATACGGTAACCTTCTGGACACAAGAAATGATGATGAGTGAGGCCAGTAATCTGCTGATCGCTACAGACAGACCGGTAAAAGATATCCCCTGCGAATTATGCTATCTTGACCAGGTTTGTTTTTCCCGGCCATTTTCACGCAATCAGCTTTTTACCTCGGAAATATTATCGGCTATTAATGGTCGACCCAACCCAAACATACGCGTTTTTACAATCGGTACGACGGTGAATAATGGTTGAAATTTGTTCAATTTGCTTTTTGAAGCTGAAAAATTACCTTACCTTGATTGCATCTAATTCTTATCATTATGAGTGGTGTACCCGACCCAAAGAAACTAGGCATTCTGATCAATCGTCCTGGAAAATTTAAAGACCAGCGCTGGCTTGCCGCGCATAACGCCTGGAACACAGAAGAAAGTCCGGCCAATCAATGCAAAAGCATAACCGAATTACTGGACTATGGTGTCCGGGGTTTGGTTTTCGACATTTACGGCGATGATGAAGACTCCCTCCATTTACAGCACGGTCACGGTAATCTTATCACATGGTGCAGCTGGAAAAAAGTAAGGGACGAAATAAAAGCGTGGTTCGACAAAAATCCGGATAACATTGTAACGTTGTTTTTTGAAAGCTATTTAACCGGCCCCGCAGATAAAATGCCGGATGCCGATAAGTTAAAAACACCATTGGGCTGCCTGAATCAGTCTTTAAAAGGAATAACGGGGTACGTACCGGGTCGTAAAGCGCAGGAGGATGCTATGGCGGGCACCAACATTGCGGATTTAATTACACAGGGGAAACGGCTCTTTGCTTTTATTGAAAAGGAGCCGGATGAAGGTGAACAGAGCTTTTTCCCGGTAATGCGCAAAACATTTACAGAAAACGACTATGGCAATATCGCCATGGCTCCGGGTACCTGGGTAACGTTAAGACCTGACTCAAACTCATCAAACCCTTTGGGCTTTTTAAATCACTTTGGCAAGTCGCCAACCGGAAGTGAATGGGACAGGAATGACAAAAAAACGATTTTAAGACATGCTTCCGATTTTAAGCTCAAATATAAACGTTATCCCACATTTATATCCTTGGATTATATTAACTGGTCAGATGATAACGCCGGACCGATTAAAGTATTGGAAGACCTTTATTTCTAAGCTCGTCAAAGTACCAGTTATCTTTGTATCTGAAAATCAAAAGCCGATTTCGGGTGGTTGTGCCGGCTTTTTCGTGGCACGGGATCTCGATATTTTGTAAATGGAACTCACGAGCCGGCCTAAATAGCTAACTTGCGTTATGTGGACAGCTAAGCACAAGCACATGAAAATTATTTATATTTCTATTTTACTATTAGGCTTTTGCCCATGCTTTTCTTACGCACAATTTAAGCCGGGGCTTTTAATACTGAATGACGTTACGCTGATTGATGCCGGGCATCCGGTGCCGGCGATGCACCAAACCGTCGTGATACAGGGAGGGCGGATAAGCAGGATATTTACCACGGGAACGGTTGTTCCTCCCGATTCGGCTGTAGTGATCAGTTTAAAGGGGAAGTACATGCTGCCCGGTTTGATCGATAGCCATGTGCATATGGCTACAGATCCAAGCGGTACCGATAACCGTTCACATACGCTGTACGTATTGCAACAGATGCTTTACAGTGGTATTACCACCGTCCGGGACATGGCAGGCGACGCAAGAGTGCTTGCCGGCCTCGCGCGGGATGCGAAAGCAGGTGAAATCGCCGCGCCCGAAATTTATTATTCGGCGCTGATGGCAGGCCCTGTATTCTTTAGCGATTCCAGAACACAGACGTCTGCTAAAGGTGGTACAGCGGGAAACATGCCGTATATGAAGGCGGCAACCGATACCACAGATATCGCGCTGGCGGTCGCACAGGCCAAGGGATCGGGTGCCAGTGGCATTAAACTGTATGCCAACCTTTCGGCTGTTTTGGCCAATAAGATCTTAGCAGCAGCAAAAAAACAAAACATACCTGTTTGGTCACATGCGTGGCTGCAGGGAGCCAAACCTTCCGATCTTGTCAAAGCGGGATGTATTTCCATTTCACATGCGCCGTTGTTGATTTATGAAAAGCTTGGTAAAGTGCCCGATTCCTGGAAGAAAGGTCATCATGATGCTGCCTTTTGGGACAAGGCAGTGCCTGAACTCGGCGAGCTGTTCACCCTGATGAAGCAAAATCATACGCTATTAGACGCAACGTTGCTGACTTATAAAAAATGGGCAACCAGCGATACCGCTATGCAGTGGGACTACGAGATCGCCAAAAGAATTACCGCCCGCGCATATCGCGCAGGCGTAGCGATCTGTGCCGGTACCGACGACGACCAGGAACAATTCGTACAGGATGAAATGCGTTTGCTGGTCACTGATGCAGGATTTTCGCCTTTCGATGCCATTATTGCAGCAACAAAAAACAGCGCCGCATCCTTACACCTTGAGGCAGCCAAAGGCAGTATCAACCCGGGTATGGATGCAGACCTGTTGATTCTTTCAGGTGACCCGATTCAGGATGTAGGTAACTTGAATAGGGTCAACATGGTCATTAAAAATGGCCGGATATATCAGAGCAACAATCAATAAAAAAAAGTTACTTGGCACTGTCCGGGTGATTGCTTCGAGAAACATGCTTTACCATTCCTGAAAAATTTACGGCAAAGGTTCTTGACGACCTCGACGACGCTATTAAAACCAGCCTGGGGGCTGATCATTTAATCACACAGGATGCCGTATGCGGTGAGTATAAAACATTAAGTACCGATCTTGGATTATCCTTATTTATCCATGATCGCCAGCGCCGGTCTGGGGAGCGGGACATTCGTCGCGTTGTTGCTTTTTGGGCGGAACAGTTTAAGCCACTGTTCACCATCCCCGCTGCGTACTACATTGCTTTCACTTAAGGTCATCAGGTCGACAATGACAAGCCCGTGTAGCAGGCGAACAGGAAATAGTTGCGGATCGTACTAAGTATGCAAATCATAGTTTTCCAGGGCTTCCAGTTCGTTAGTCGACAAAAAGGCTGTTTCAACCTTTTTATAGTGCAACTTGTAGTTTTTGAAGGGGTCTTTAGTGGTCCATTGTAACTTAAAAGAAAGCGTGCCGGATCCCGGTTTACAATGAAAAGCTTGTTGTACCGGCCTTCGGCCATATCAATGTCCTGGTTGTAGCTTAGTTTGTGCGCCAGCGCTGCATACACTGGATATTCCGGATGCCTTGACCATGCGATTCCGTAGATGACAGATCAGTTGTTGCGTTAGTGGGGAATATATTTAGTTTAATAGTCATAATCTGACCTGGTCAAAGTGTTGAGTAATCAGTTAACCGCGATTTCAGAACAAGGATGATCAATGGCTGCAGCATATCCATTACATCACATTAATTAATGATCATTTTTACATCCCTTGGCGCATAACCGAAATAATTGGAAAAACTGGTTGAGAAACTGGCCGGACTGCCAAAACCGACTCTATATGCAATCTCTGCTACTGTAAGTTCTCCTGACTTCAATAGTTGCAGTGCCTGCTGGAGGCGTATCATGCGGATCAGGTCTCCCGGCGAATGACCAAGTGTATTTTTGAGTTTACGGTGCAGCTGTGCTTTGCTTAGTCCAATTCTATCGCATAACTGATCAACCCCGAATAACTCGTTATCTAAATTCAAATTTATAATGTTACGTATTTTCTCTAAGAAGGGCAGTTCCTGAGGCGGCAAAGAACTGGCAGCAGGCTTCCAGGCCTCCTCACGCCGGTAACGCTCCTGTAACAGCAGCCTGTTCCTGATGAGGCCGTCTGCGAGCGCAAGTAGTTCCGCCGGTTCAAACGGTTTTGGCAGGTAAGCATCTGCACCTGCGCCCCATCCTTTATTACGGCTTTCCAATGCATTTTTGGCAGTGACCATCATTACGGGTATGTGAGTTGTTAATTCCTGCGTTTTTAATTTACCGCAAACCTCATAACCGTCCATTCCCGGCATCATCAGATCGGTGATGACCAGATCAGGTATGTGCAATTTGGCCAATTGTATTCCTTCCTCTCCATTTCGCGCAGTCAATGTCTTGAATTTTACATTTAACGTCGCGCTTATAAATGCCCGAAGCTGATCATGATCTTCAATAATGAGCAGTAAGGGCCCATCGTTGGTAAGATCATCTTTCTCATCCTTTTGCGTAGCACCCTTTTCGGCTTGAAGTGATAAGTTTCCATCACCTATATTTGCCAGGGTAATGTTCACCGGCAGTTTTATGCAGACCGCCGTACCTACATTTTCTGTACTGTCGATAGCGATCGTACCGTTCAATAACTCAACAAGTTCCCTGGTAAGCGCCAAGCCAATGCCGCTGCCTTCATTTGAGCGGGTATCAGAGGCATCTGCCTGATAAAACCGGTCAAAAACGTATGGTAATTTAGCTGCCGCAATACCAATTCCCTGATCGGCGACAGTAAAGACCAACGTTGTATGTTGCTGATCGTTTTCAACATCAGCCGTTACCAGTATTTCACCGCCGGGCAAGCTGAACTTTATGGCGTTTGATATCAGATTTCTGAGTATCATGGTTAACTTACCTTCATCAACGATTCCTCTTAACTGGCTGAACCGGCTTTTGAGTGCAAGCGTAACCTGCTTTTGCATAGCGGCGTTGGTAAATAGAAGCAAGACCGCTGCCGATATTCCCAGAATATCGGCTTCAGCGCTTACAATTTCCATTTTACCTTCTTCCAGTTTGCTTAGATCAAGCAACTGGTTGATCAGTAGCAACAATTGCTGCGCATTCTCTTTGATGAGCTTACCCTGTTTTCGTTCAGCGTTGGTGCCGGCTTTTTCCGCTATCAGGCCGGCCGGTCCCATGATCAATGATAAAGGCGTACGGAATTCGTGGGTCAGGTTAACGATGAACCGGGATTTGAGTGCATCCATTTCCTGTAATTTTTGAGCCTGGCTGCGCACCTCCAGCGTACGTGCCGCTACCGTTTTTTCCAGTTGATCGGCCTGTCCGGCCAATATTCTGTTCTTTTCCGTTTCCTGCGCCAGGCTTAATTCAGAAAGTTCCTGTACTTCCTTTAGCCGTGCGCTCAGGCTGCGATTAACATCCGAAAAATCAAGCGCAAGGTACACCGAAAAGCTTAATGGGATGGCCAGCAGCCCGATGCTCATCCATTTACCGATTAACTCATCATTACCATTCATCAGCCCAAAAATGTCGCTACCCACCACCATATAAAACAGGGTTAAGGTGAGCATTCCCGCGCCGATGAGCCAGATCCTCGGCTTTCGGCGGAGCATTGCCCTCACCAGTGCAAATAAACCATCAACCATTACCAGCAGGAAGTAAAAGATCTCCAGCCAAAAGATAGTCGTTCCGGAAGCATTACGATACTGCAGGAAATAATCCAGTAAGGTCAACGAACCTAATATGGCACTAATGAGTATACGCTTGCGTGGCAGGTGATCATAACTCACGCCATATAAAAGAATTGCTGCAAGGAAGGCAGCCACAATGATCCCTGTTTCAAAAAGATCGGCGGTTATCCTCTGCAAGTATGGATCGCTTGTACCAACTGTTAAATAGCGCAGGTAAAGCACCGCTGAAGTAGCAAATAAAAAAAGGCTGTAATAAAGATTCAGTCGCTGTTTTGGATAAAAGGCAAATAGCGCCAGGTGCAGCAATACGAACGCCAGTTGCGCACCAATACTGGCCAGTAAAAAGCTGTTCATCTTCAAGCTATCAAGTGCCCGGGTGGCCAATTGCTCATAGGTACCTGCCCATAATCGGAATGCGACATATTCCGGGAACGGCGGCTGCTCATTAACATACCTGACCGCGAGCAGGTGCTGCCGATGATCCGATATGATAAAGGGATATACGCTGAAAGGGGCACGGGCGGAATGAGTTTCCCTTTTTGTTTTGCCGATTTTACCCGCTTCGCCGATCTTTTTTCCATCAAGATAGATCTCTGCGGCCCCGGTTTGGCTGATCCGGAATGCCAGCACCTTATCGATCAGGTTGTCATCTGCTTTTAACCATAACCTGAACCAGCCGCTTCCATTCCAGCCATTTGGCTGCCCGGTGCGGCCAAAGGCTGTTGTTGTAACCGCCCATGTGCTGTCCGGGATAGCAGGGTCGCTATAGTCTCTTCCATCCATAGTGTGGAACCGCCAGGAAAAAGTATGGAGCGCAAAACCTTCTTTATTGGCTTTTAAACTGTCTGTGAGAAGTACAGGAAGCCGGTTCATACCATGCGGACGGCCTTCATTTAGCATGAACAGGCAGATCAACAGAATATAAAATCGTAATCCGGGCATACGTAAATTTATGATTTTTGAAGTAATTGCCGAAGAAGCGGCTCATGTGCAGTCCGGACGGGTATGTAGCAGGTTAATTCCCATGAAATAAAACATGATAAAAGGGATGGCCGGCACGGAGACGAGGTAACTGATCGTTGAAAAAGGATCTGGCGCGGAAGGAGGCACCAAATTGACCAGGCCTGCACAGAGACTGATGATAACATAAGCACGTACGGCCCCAAGGTTAAGGTACCCCGTCTTGCCCAAGGCCATTGCAAACATTCCAGTTGCCAGATAAATCAGCGAGACCTCCGCTGTGCTGATCACGAAGAATAGTTCCCGAAAAGCAAGATACCAGTCAGGACGGTTTGACGTTTTGAAACTTTGGAAAGACGCGGAAAGAAAACTCCCCCAATAGGCCATATTGATCAAAAAAAGAGGTATAGCCAATGTCATTAAAGCGAGGCCCAGTGTTGCAAATATTTTTTCCTTATGTTGCAGTAATTGATAAAGCAATGCGGTGCCGAGGTATGCCAGTATCCCGCCGAGGATCAGCAGGTTAAACCTGGTATGCTGCTCGCCCTCCAGGTCCAGCCAGCCCCGAATGGTTTGCGGCGGCCTTCCCATTCCGGCAAAAAGAGGAAAAATGATCCAGGGAACGATGAGTAATAGCGCGGTAAAGTTAGATAACGGGTTACCAAAAAGACGGGATCTAAGAAGCTGACGCATGGCGAGCGCCATTATTAGGATATTGATTAGCCAGCCAGGCACATACCATTGCCAGTTTACATGGCCTACACCGAAACCCAGCAACAGCGTTACAAATGGCACCGAAATCAGGTAAAACAAGCTGACTTTTTGGATAGCGTTTAGTTGACGTCTATCGGAATCTCCAGGCGTGGCACCGCCATGTGCGTTTGGAGCGCTTAATACTTTTTCTGTGATCATCATTTAAATGGTTGTCGATGTTATTTATACGAATAGTTATAAGTTGTGACGTAATGGGTATTCAACCCGGTAAAATAACTAGTATTTATCGTGATCTGCGTGGGGTAGCCTTTATCATTATAAACGTAGGTCAGATCATCCTGCTGATATTTAACAAGGGCGTTTTTAACCTGGTCATATATTTCTGTAACGATCTGTTTAGGGTTGTTTTTGCAATAAGCCAACGCATATTCAGGGGTATAACCCTGGGGATACGACGCTACCCAATAGTTCCTAATTGCCGAAAAAGGTGAAGGGTTATCGTCGAATGAAGTAAAAGTTATACGCTGGTACATTTCACCAACCCGGATACCCGACAGGCGTACAAATTCGGCCGTTGCCAGGTTGCCCTTATCGTCATAACTGTAATTATAGTTGAAGCCACCCCCATCAGCAGTAATCGACTTAAATGGCAAGCCATCTTTATTGTTCTCAAATTGCCATAGGCCACCGGGCTTGGTTTTAGGAACCCCGTTCGGAACATCCTTATCGATATAGCTGTAAGTAACTTGAGTTGGCGCGGTTTTATAAATATTAACAGGCTTATCGGGCAATCCTACTAAATTATAAAGAAAACTTGTAGTGCTTACATGAACCAGCACCTGAAATGAATTATACTCGTTTACATTTATGTCAACCTGACTTGCGCCAACATTGCAGGTCACCACATTATCGGTCCGGGCATATTTTACCAGGTTGTTATCCTTATCATATTCATACTTATAGACATAAGTATTAGTTCCATCGTTCTTCGACTGGCTGACCGGGTACATGACCTGAACCTGGTTACTGTCAACCGGAGAAATGGGTTTAGGATTGATATTTTTTTTCTGGCAATTGCTTAATAAAAGGACTGTGCACCCTGCAAGTGCGTAAACTAATGTTTTAATAATTTTTTTCATGGAAATGAGTATTTTAAATATTGTTAAATGAGCTAGGGCAATCAAATCACGAAGTGAGGATTACCAGTTAATGCCCGGCACAAATAAACGTCAAGGATGAAAGGAACACTTTCGATTTTGTTGCAATTGCTTTCGAATTTTTACTGCTATTTTTCGACAACAATAACCTAGTGTTATGTTAACCGTGTAATGATGGATTAAAATTATAGAACCAATGTTTCTATCAATAAAGGATAACTGAACATTATCACAGATTCTAATAGTTAGGTAGTACTTAAGTACTACCTAACTAGATTAGTTTTCAGAACATTTTTACACCCTTGATCAAGGCCCCCAAAAAGACATTTTAAGGCTTATACCAAGGTTGATGTTTTTCGATAATTCGGATATAACCGTCAAATTATCAATTAGGATTTTGGAATTTAGTATCCTGTCAGGATCGGTATAATTAAGATTCGGTATTTATATTTGTCCCGCAACTAGGCATTTCGAAACAATTAGCGATTTGACTTAAGAAATCTAACTGCTTCAATATCGATATGTATTTGGCCAATTAATTTGGATTTGAAAAATGGGGAAGCAATTATAATTTCTGGCTGATCTAATTTGCCCAAGAAAGTTGATCCTATAATTCTTCACCCGGGCTATGAATTGATATCCGGTTGTTCGCCTCTAACAAAGCAAAATGGTGACGTTTGGGAACGTAGAGTATCCTAAGGATGGGACTTTCCGGTTGTATTTCGTAGATCACTTTGGGGATAGTACTGATGTCATAGACAAAAGCCATGGTTTGGCTGGCAACGACCAGCCGGCTATCTGTCAGTTGAACAAAACGGGCGTCAATATCCTCCCAATGGGTGAACTGACCTTAATTTCCCGAAGACCTGACATGATCAGTAGGTACTCTTTGGCTGTCAGTAACGCCACCTTCAGTGTAGCGAAAAAAGCTCCGCTGATCGAAAAAGCATATACATCGGTTTCCAGTTCGAGCATTTCCAACTCGCCTTTGGCGTCGACCCGGATCAAACGGTCTTGAGTTATTTCTCTGGTACAGTAATCAAATCTTGTGGTTCCGGCACTTATAACTCTCCAACGTCTCATGCAATTGTTTCTTAATCTGTTTGACCAATATTCTTGGGCCAAGTAGGCGAAGCTTTGCACCAAAACCCAATAATTCCCGTTCCAATTCAAAATTCAATATCACCCTGATGCTGAATATTTTTCCTGTTGCATCTTCGCTCAACAGTTTTTGCGTATGGTGCAAAGGTTTGGTCACCACGTAAGGCGCGTTAGCTGCATCTATCCAAAATATCACCTCACAATCGCGCTGCCCCGGAGATTTAGTTACCCCAATGCAATCATTATAATAAGTTGCCAGGTCGAGTGTTCTGTTCTCTCTGTAAGGCTCTTCATGTTCTTCTACGGTTTGTATCCTGTCTAAAGCTAAATTCATAATATGAGCATTGCGCTTGTGCTGCATCCCTAACACAAACCAACGGTTACGATACTCCTTAAGCAGGTATCCGCTAAAGCAAAAAGTGCTGGCTTCGCGGGCTTTGAATGATTGATATGTTACGCACATCGTTTTTTTGGCCACAATATACTTGCGGATCACCTCTATCCATTCCAAACCTTTCAGGTTATCGTTCTTCTCAAAATCAATTACGGGCGTGCTTTGCGTTTTTTGCGAATAGATTTTGTCTTCAAGCTTGCTCACCATTTCGTTCAGATCGGTAAAATGATTAAAGCCCTTAAACTGCTTCAGCAGATCGGATACCTCACTAAGTACCTCCATGTCCTGTTGGTTTAGTGGACTGTTTGTGATACTGTAGTTCTTGTCGCTGTAGGTGTAATATTTCTTATCTACTACCACAATCGGTGCTTCGTAGCCCAATTTATTACTGCGCATCATTTCCATATCAGCCTGCACGGTGCGGCGGCTTACGCCAGTATGAATGCCCTGGTATTCGTAAATGGCATCACCGCAGGCCTCTATCAAGTCATCGAGCGTCCATTTCCTTCTTCTGTTTTGAAGACATTGGTCAATGGTACGGTAGCGGATCAGGGCATTGCGGTTAACTGGCATCGGTTTGAAATATTTTGATGAAATTATAAAATATTTTTTACTGCGCAAATACGCTGCGCACTTGATGTTTCTCTTTGTACTGTCGAAAGGCTGAACGCGTTCATGAACGCCCCCTCTCTCGATCTGGAGAGAGGGTTTTGGCCCGGAGACTTTTAAATTGTTAAATGATACCTTAGTATTAAATATGATGGAAAAGGGAAAAATAGGCAACAACGAGTTAAAGGCATTAGGCATTAACGATGTGGAAGTATTAGTAAACTTTAGTCGCGTGGCTAATGGCTTACTAAAACACGATGTAATGGCCAAGCCCGAAATATTGGCCAATTTAGAAGCCTTGATCGATGACCCGATGCCTTACGCCTTAAAAAAAGGCGGCAAGTTTAAAAACCTGGCCGAAGATGTAATTGCCATGCGTAAAGAAGGAAAATTTGTAAAACAAACCCGCACCAATTTTAAACTGAAGGAAGAAATAGCCGACTTCCCGGTGTGGGGGTTAGAGAATATTGAGGTAGGTGCTTTAGCACAAATGCGTACCGCCATGCAGTTACCTATTGCTGTTGCCGGGGCATTAATGCCCGATGCGCACCAAGGTTACGGCCTGCCTATTGGCGGCGTGTTGGCTACTACCGCCAATACAATCATCCCCTTTGCAGTAGGTGTGGATATTGCCTGCCGTATGTGTTTAAGCATATTCGACTTGCCTGCCGAAGCCATTGATACCGAAACCGATAAGCTGAAGAGTATTTTGGTAGATAACACCTACTTCGGGATGGGTTGTACTACCAAATCATATTTCGATAGCTCTTTGTTTGATAGCAAGACCTGGGGCGAAACTAAGCTGATCCGTTCACTTAAAGATAAAGCTTATGCCCAATTAGGTACCAGTGGAACCGGTAACCACTTTGTGGAATGGGGCGAGTTGGACATTGCCGAGGGCGCTTTGGCTGACATTCCTGCAGGTAAATATTTGGCTTTGCTTTCGCACTCCGGCTCGCGTGGGTTCGGGGGTAGCGTGGCCGATTATTACAGCCGCATAGCTATGACCAAAACCAAGCTCCCTGCCGAAGCCAAACATTTGGCCTGGTTAGATCTGGATAAGGACGAAGGACAGGAATACTGGATAGCCATGAACTTGGCCGGCGAATATGCCAGCGCCAACCACCACGAGATCCACAATAAAATTGCCCATGCCTTAGGCGTTAAGCCAATAAGCATGATAGAAAACCACCACAACTTTGCCTGGAAAGAACAACTGGCCGACGCCACCGAAGTAATGGTGCACCGTAAAGGCGCAACTCCGGCAGGTGAAGGCGTGTTAGGTATTATCCCCGGCAGCATGAGTACACCCGGGTTTTTGGTACGTGGTAAAGGCGACGCGGCCAGCATCAACTCGGCCAGCCACGGTGCGGGCCGTGCCATGAGCCGTAGCGCGGCCTTTAAAACCTTAGACAAGGCCGCCATTGCCGCCAACCTGATTGACAAGCGCATAACCCTGATGGGTAGCGATGTGGACGAGGCCCCAATGGCCTACAAAGACATCCACACCGTTATGGCCGCGCAGCATGATCTGGTGGACGTGTTGGCTAAGTTTGAACCGCGTATTGTGAGGATGGCAGATGCGAGGGAGAAGCCGGAGGATTGAGATATTAACAAATTAGAAACAATTATAACAAACATGGCATCATCACCCCACGTATATTATTTTCCGTTATTGCTTGACGTATATCGTGAAGGGCTGAAGCTTGGACTGATATCAAGAGATGAAATTGTGGCATGGGCCGACCATATTATTACAAATGCGGACGAACCTGACTACTTTTTTATCGAGGTATCGCTTAGTCACGACGTAAACGGCCTTATTGAAGTATTAAACAAGTATGTTAAACCAACCGACAACCCGATATGCGATAGGGTGCTTCTGAGTCTTGTATACCAACGGCAGCCGGTATTTGATGTCGACGAAGTAGAGAAGGTAGCAACTATAGTAGGTAGCATGTCATCATTCGATAGACTAACCTCTTTTGAGAATAATACCATCTACATGTTTGATGATTATGATATATACTATTCGCCCGATTTAACACAATTACAGGTAGAACTCATTAACTTTTTGAATCTCTATAAATCATTCACCCTTGAAAATTATATGCAGTGGGTTGATGTTAATGAGCAGGTGTTGGAATTGCTAAAGGAAGAAGAGATACAAGTTAATATAGTTAACGAGTCGATTAGGAAAGCATGGGCAAAAAAGGAAAAAAAGCGAAAACTAAAACTTTACCTCAAAAAGATAGGTGCTATTGTGCTTTTGTTAGTTTTTTTTAGTTTAATGATCGCTTTATTTGATGATGGTAAGACGAGCCATTTTACGTTGTATTTGATCGTATTTTATTGTTGTCTTAGATTAGGATATGGTTGGTGGAAAAGAAGAAAGAAATTATCATAAATAATTTGCAGAACACACTTGCATCGCCGCCAACTTGATCTGTTAACTTGGGTATGAGGAAAATTATCTGTTTAAGAAAACCACCTATTTAGTTATATATAGATCTTTCGTATTAATTGGGGTTTTTAAAAATAATTCAGGCACCAACGCCTTTAGGTGGCTCTACATCCGTCTGTTCAATAACTACATTTACAAAATCATTTTTTACCGACTTTATAAAGTCTTGGCTGTCCATCCAGTTGCCTTTAAGTTTTTTGGGGCGTTTACCTTTTAATTTTTCAACATGTTGCATCCGCAATTGTTTATAACCGCTGGTGCCTTTTCCGAAAAACGTCGGCCATTTTAGCTGGAAATCGTTGATGTTATTGTCAATGACTGTTTCATAGTCTTCAATGAGGTCGGGTTTACATAAACTGGTAAAAGCAAACACTTTAGCATAGGTTGTTGCCTCTATAGCTTGATTAGCCCTTCGCGCTTTAAAAATCCTTGTAAAAAATAAAAATCCAAAATAAAATTTATCCAGCTGTTCCAAGTCTTCGAATACTGCGTCTGTAAATTGCTGATTTAGAAATAACTTTTTTTCCTGCTCTTATTTATTGAACCATTAGCAGCGTAAAAAATTCTGAAGAATAGATTGCGTTCAAGAATTTGATCATGAGAAATATATCGTTCAAAAACACCGTCGGAAAACTCGCCCCGCTTCCTCTCATAAAATAAACCATAACGGTCAAAAAGAAGTTCTTGAAGCATTAAATGTATTTTTTCGTTAGAAACTCTATCCGCTCCAATCACAGGTGTTTGTTGATTTGTCGCTGTTGAAATTTTTTCGATCAGTTCTACTTTATTGACGGATTCTTTTTTGTCAAGTAATGTAATTATCTTAAGAAGCACCTCTTTATTTTGAAAAATTTTTTCAAGGTCATTGTTTAGGTGCTCCTGATAAATTCTGCTTAAAGTAAAAGAGGTCTGCCCACCGTTAATGATTTGTGGATTAAGTACGGTAACCTGTGCCTTATTTTTTTGCCCAATTTTCTCATTTAAAAATGTTTCGTCGGAAAGCATTGTAATACCATTATTAAATAACGCGAATTCGTTAGTATTTACCTTTAAAATGGTGTCTCTAATTGCGTTGTTTACTTTTTTTCCATCAAAATCCAAGTAGCTTCTCGGGTTGTATTTAAGTATCGAATTCTTGTACTTGTGCATAATTCTCGCGATTTCAAGTGTCGGCACAAATAGCACCGTAATTTCGCAGTCGCCTTTCTTAGTTTGAACGGTATAGCTAATTTTGGTTCCGGCATTCTTATTGCTTAAATTGATATTGAGGTCGGAAGCATTAAAAAATGTTCCGGATATCACAGGGAACAATAACTTGTTGTAACATTTTTCATAGTCAAATATATCGGTGCTGTACCCCCCGGTGAGCTGTCGCACTTTAGTATCAGTAATTTTATCAAGATTCGCCAGCAAGATGACCCGATAGTAATAGCGTGCAATATTCTCAATTTGGCTGATTTCCTGTTGCATTTGGCATATTTTGCCATTATGTCATTTCCTGCTTCATCCTTTTTGTCACCGTCTAAAATCCTGTTAATATCCATGACAAGAATTTCTTCAAGTGCAATTTTCTTGTTTTCAAAATTTAAACTTGTAGTCCGGAATTTAGATTGGACAAAATAAATGACTTTATTTTCGTGATTGATGTAGTACCCATCAATTCCGCCATCATAGGAATTGTCAGTAATGTAATGCTCCCGCTCTTTAAAATCCAACAGTCCGAAGCTAACTTTTAAAAATAAATGGATAAAAGCTCTGGAGCGGGCGTTATTGATTTGTTCGACATTTGATTCAGCGGATAGGTACTTGGTAAAACCGTTTTGAGCACCTTCCTTTCTTATCTGATCAATAATGCTAAGCAAAATTTCGTATTTCGTCATTTTTGTGATAATTGGTCATATGATTTAGCAAGCTAATATTGGGCTTATAGCAAAACGAATATACCGAAATTAAGTGAAATTATATAAGAGTTAGAATTGCTTCTAATGATTAAAGTAAATTCGCCCCCGCTGGCGCACGCGTGCAGCATGTGCTTTTGTTTAAACCAATTTTTTATTCTAAATAACTCTATTACAGTATTTTAAGATAAAAATAAAAGTCTGAAATATGTACCATGCTGATAATCAACCGCTCATGAATGTTCACGAACGTTCACAGGTGTAAATATGAACATATTGAACATGCCCGAAAACTATTTTTCAAAATAACTCCACCTGCGCAAATACACTGCGCAGTATCCCTATTTCTTTGTATCAACATTAAGAAATAAAGGAGGTTCACAATGAAATTCAACCTGTTAAGCAAATTAAAAAACCAGACCGTTAACTACGCGGGAGCCAAAGCATTTACGCTGTTGCCGGAAATGGAACTGTACAGTGCCGTGGTTACCTGGAGCTTAAACGACTCTTTTTATGAAAAGGACACTGAGCGTTTAGCGCGCTTGCAAAAACTGATCACCGCGTGCGACCCTGTGTTTGTGGGTAAGCTGGCTGTATATGCCCGCACTAAAATGTATATGCGTTCGGTACCGCTGGTGTTGGTTACCGAGTTGGCTAAGCTGCACTCGGGCGACAATTTGGTTGCCCGGGTTACCGATGGCGTAATTGGCCGTGCCGATGAGATCACCGAGCTATTGGCCTGCTACGAAACGCTGAACAAACGTACCGGGACTAAAAGGCTAAACCGTCTGAGCAAGCAATTACAAAAAGGTTTGAGCACGGCGTTCAACCGTTTCGACGAGTACCAGTTTGGTAAATATAACCGTGATGGTGCCATCAAACTGCGCGATGCCTTGTTTTTGGTTCACCCTAAAGCAAAGGACGAGTTGCAGCAACTGCTGTTCAACAAAATAGTGAACGGCGACCTGCAAACGCCTTACACCTGGGAAACCGAACTGTCGGCATTAGGTCAGCTAAACTTTGACAGCGAAGAGGCAAAGACAATAGCCTTCCGTGCTAAGTGGGAAGAACTGATAGACAGCGGCAAGCTGGGCTACATGGCCTTGCTGCGTAACCTGCGCAACATACAGGAAGCCGGCGTAAGCTACGCGCACTTTGAAAAGGTATGCGCGCGTTTAGCCGATGCAGATGAGGTTGCTAAGGCAAAGCAGTTTCCGTTCCGTTACTTGGCCGCTTACCGCGAGTTGATCAATCCAGTGGTAACCAAAGTGCCTGCGCAAAGCCTGGTTAAAAAGCTGACTGCTTTAATGCAGGGCCAAAACAAAGGTTACACCGGCGAATTGTTGGACGCTTTGGAAAAAGCTGTACAGGCAAGTGCAGCCAACATCAGGGGCTTCGGTTATGAAACCCGTGTGCTGTTAGCGTGCGACGTTTCGGGATCGATGCAGGCACCGGTATCAGCCAAAAGCAAGATACTGTTGTACGATGTGGGCTTAATGCTGGCTATGCTGTTGCAAAGCCGTTGTAAAAACGTAGAGGTGGGTATGTTTGGTGATACATGGAAAACCATTGTAGTGCCGCGTAATAACATATTAGGTAATGTACAGGAGTTTTATCGCCGCGAGGGCGAGGTAGGTTACAGCACCAATGGCTACCTGGTTATCAAGGATATATTATCCCGTAAGGTGCAAATGGACAAGGTGTTTCTATTCACCGATGCCCAGTTATGGAGCAGCAATAACACTGCCGACCATATCCAAACCCTGTGGTTACGCTACAAGGCGGAGGTATCGCCGAACGCGAAACTCTATCTGTTCGACCTGAAAGGTTACGGACAAGCGCCATTGCAAATATTGCGCAATGATGTTTACCTGGTAGCTGGCTGGAGCGATAAAGTTTTTGAGGTGTTAGCTGCTTTAGAAAACGGAGGCTCGGCTTTGGATGCTATCAATAACATAGAACTGTAAAACCAGGTATGGGGAAGCTAACGCCCCATGCTTTTAAAAGAAATTAAAAAATAAGGATGCCGTAGATATGGGTTACTTCGGTCGTTGGTTAGGGGGAAATGGCATTGTAATAGAAGTTACAATGCGGGTTCGAATCCCAAAGCAATTTCCCCACTCCTGTGTTGCCTGTTGCTCCTTGTAAACAAATTAAAGAGGTGTCGTAAATAAGTGTTACTTCGATTTCCAAAACTGAGGCCGCCGGTTCGAGTCCGGCCCTTTGAAAAAAGGCAGCTCAGACGGTTAGAGCGCAGCGAAAACACACTTATTACCTGTTACCTTTTTTATAAAAGAAATTAAAAAGATAAGGATGCCGTAGAAACGGGTTACTTCGCTCATGAAGGGGGTGGGCAGTGTGGCGCAAGCTATGCTGGAGGTTCGAGTCCTCACAAGCGAGCCCCCGTCCCGCGTTCGCCTGTTGCTCCTTATAAAAATATAAAAGAAGGTGTCGTAAATAAGTCTTACTTCGACTGGGACCTGTTGGCGGGCATAGCTACGCGCAGGCAATGAATGGCTTATTGCTATTAGCCCTTCTTTTTAAAGAAATTAAAAATAAAAAAGGTGTCGTAAATGAGTGTTACTTCGCATTTAACGTCCAGGTCGCCGGTTCAAGTCCGGCCGTTGGTTTATGCCAATGTAGCTCAGTTTGGTTAGAGCAGGAGCACCGAAAGGTGCATTTCACTTGTTGCTTTTTACCCTTTTTTAAGAAACTAAAATATTAAGGTGCCGTAAATATGCGCTACTTCGTGTCGCCGGTTCGATCCCGGTCTTTGGAAGTAAATCCCATTGTAGCTCAGTTGGTAGAGCAGTGCAAGCGCATATTGCCCATCGCCCTTAAGAGATAAAGAAGATGCCGTAGATCAGCGTTACTTCGCCTGTCACGCAAAAACCAAACGTTGGTTAATTGTAGCTCTTTTTTAAAAGGTGCCGTAAACAGGTGTTACATCGGTTAGAACATCCGCCTTTGGCGGAAGGACGTTGGTTCAAATCCAGCCAGTGATTAATTTCACAAGTAGTTCAGTAAAAAAACACACCCGTTGCTTTTTGCCCTTTTTTATAAACATAATGAAAGATGCCGTAGGCGGGTGATACTTCGCTGGTGAAACCGCGTAAGCGGTAGGGTTCGACTCCCATAAGACACCTGCCGCTTGTTGCTCTTTCGTTTATATTTTGTAACCTTATATATTGAATTATGACTGAGACTATCCTTCAAAAGCTGCTCGAATTAGAGCATGATGAAAATATAAAAATATTGTATGCCTGCGAGTCAGGCAGCCGGGCCTGGGGCTTTGCCTCGCCTGATAGTGACTTTGATGTTCACTTTATATACGTTCGCCCGACAAATGATTACCTGGGAATAACAGAGTTGCCAGACTATGTTGGATTGCCTGTCAATGAAGTGTTGGATATAGGTGGTTGGGATATCAAAAAAGCACTAAAATTGTTCCTTAAATAGAATAGCACACTGTACGAGTGGCTGCAATCGCCAATAGTATATCAGGGAGATCCTGCTTTCACCGATGATCTGCGTAAGCTGATGCCGGAATACTTTTCCTTACGTTCAGGCGCCAATCATTATCTGTCAATGGCTCATAATATACTTCGAGATGATCTTCAAAGCGAGCAGGTAAAGTTGAAACGTTACTTTTATGCACTTCGCCCAGCATTGCCCTAAAAGATTGTCATTCCGGGCGAATAAATAAACGATGGCCTGCTTTAATCGCAAACGTGCAGCCAATGACCGTCACAGTCCTCGATAATGAACTCTCGGCCATAGGAACGCTGGATGATCTCCTGGGCAATCCTGGCACCTTTGGCTGTTACCTCGGTAGAACGCATCAATTTCTGGCACCCATATCAGGAAGTCGGGTGTGCACGGCCGCAGGTCGCGGTTATAATGCATCTTGTCGCCGTCACTGCCTCCAAATGAATGGGGAAACCATTGCGTTGCAGGATAACGTAGGCGCAACTGATTTTGTCCGGGAAATAACTGATCAGTTCAAATCCCAAGATGCTTTGATAATGTTCGGCAGTTTTTACTGCGTCCTTCACCACGATTTGTGCGGTTGTACATGAACGCATGGTCCGGTCGGGCGCCTCGATCAGGGCGGTGTTCACCCTTTTCACTGGTTCCTGGTCCAGTAGTTCGGGTCGGATGGTGATTGCCATAAAACTGCTAAAGCCCTCGGGAAGCTTCCGGCGCTACCCGGTCATCACTGGCCATGGTGCCGTCATAGCCGGTCGTCAGGATAGGGTAGCACATCGTATCCGGTTTTAATTGAAATTGTCCATGCCGGACGGGAAGATCAGCAGCGGTATTTTTTGTTTAGCCAGGGCTCTTTTTGTTTTGCTATATGCGAATAAACGGATGAGCCAGGGGCGTTGGTGATGCAATAATGATAGCAGCGCGGGTTCGGTTGCTGTAGTTAAACCGTTCAACCTGCTTATCACATCCTTTCCGCCCACTTCATGGTAGGTCAATCCCTGGTATTTGAACTGCATCAGCTGTTCCTTAAAAGCAGTAGTCCGGGTACTTTTGGCAGCTTCTTTCGAAGCAGGGTTAATCACATGAATAATTTCAAGTTGGTAATGGAAGAGTCTGCCCAGTTTTGCCAGGTAATGGATCGCTTTAAAGTCTGCCTGGTCAAAGTCAGTAGCGAAGATCACTTTTCGTAGTTGTTTCAGGTCGGTTTTTTCAGGAACAATAAGCACCGGGCAGGTCGCATGGTTTACGATGGAATTGGTGTCATTGCCATATAAGGCTTCATCCTTGTCATGGGAACGGGCCCCCATCACGATCAGTTCGATCTTGTTTTGACGTAAGAGATCTGCGACGGCCATTTCCAGGTTACAGTCGCTCAAATCAAACGAGATAACAGGCTTATAATCAGTCGCCTCGAATTCATTGCTCAGGGATTCCAGGCCCTCCGTCAGCAGCTCCAAACCCTGCTTGCTGTGTTTTTTGCGTTCCGTGAACTCGTCCACGATCCATCCGCCGCCGCTGTAAGCCCCCATCGTAGCGTAATCAATATAAGTATGGAACAACAACAGGTCGGTATGTAATTTTCCGCTGAGCATGAGCCCTGCTTCTGCCGCACAGGTTGCATTTGCGGAAAAATCGGTGAGTACGAGGATCGTTTTCATAGACGCTTTTATTTTGATCTGATAAGCCAAAGCTATTGAGGCAACAGGCCTCTTAAAATGAGTTAGGGCACGCTGAAAGATGATACAGGTTAAAAAAATCAATACCGTCCAGGTATCATTATTTTGATACCCCCGACCAGGCATTCGGGGAATACGAAGCCACGGCAAAGATTGCCGCCGACAACGGCAAGATCACACTGATTCGTGAAGCCCTGAATATGCTGCCCGTATTGCGGGACATCAAGGGCATTCCCGTCAGCTGATGTCAAACCCCGGTCGCACAAACCGGGGTTTCAACCCTTTCATTTGTTCACTGCTTTTTCATCGCGGCATGCTGTTCATAGCCAGCGTAGAAAACGGGAACGCCCCCTACCCGTCTAAAGGATGATAAATGCCGCCTTAAAAATTAAACGCCCTGCTTTCGCGGCCTGTCCGGCAGTTGCAGGATGGCTTCGTAATATTGCGCCAAAGGTTCCAGGCCTACGGCCTTTCTTCTTTCATCCACGTGCTGCAGGTCAGCCAGATCCGGCGGATAGATGATCTTATTGTCACTGTCGAACAGGTTGCCCTTTTGATCATAGCTCGGCTGCGTGCCATACAACTGCTTGCCGCCGGTATTGCGCTGCACCGGTCATATAAATAAGCGTAATCGTCTGGCTGCCTGAATGCCGCGCACATAGGTTTGTTTTTTCAGCTCGGGCTGTCGTTTCAAACTGTCTTCCGGCGTCTGCCTTGAACTCATTGCCTTGAACTTTAACTGCACGGACTGATCCCGTTATACAGGCTGCCGATCATTTTCGCTAAGCCCGGCCGCTCCTGGGCACGCGCGGTAAAAGAGAACAAGATGATGGCGGCAACAACACCATATTTTATGATTTTAATTTTTGGTGTAAGACGCGATAAGTCCCCATTTGTGACAAAGAACAGCAATTGTAAGCGGATAACCGCCCGAAAGCTTCCGGCATCAATGTATCTTCAGTTAAAGGACTTCCTGAACTCCAGCGGCGACAACCGGGTTTTCGTCTTGAACAATTTACTGAAGGACTGGGAATGCTCAAAGCCTAAAGCATAGGCCACTTCACTGACCGACAAACTGGTTGTGGAAAGTTTTTCCTTTGCGTTGTCGATCAGCCGGTCATGGATGTGCTGCTGGGCGCTCTGACCGGTCAGCGAGCGCAGCATATCGCTCAGGTAATTGGCTGATAGGTTCAGTTGTTCAGCCAGGTAGGCCACCGTCGGGATGCCCCGGCTTAATGCCAGTTCATCCTTAAAATAAGCATCCAGTATTTCTTCGAGTTTCTGCAGCACATCGCTGCTGGCCGCCTTCCGCGTAAGGAACTGCCGTTTATAAAAGCGGTTGGCATAACTCAGCAATAATTCGATCTGCGAGATCATGACCTCCTGGCTGAAATCATCGATCCGGCTGTCCAGTTCCTTTTCCATGAAACTGAAAATGGAAAGTATGGTATCTTTTTCGTCTTCAGAAAGATGGAGCGTTTCGTTCGTGCTGTAAGCGAAAAAACCAAACTGTTTGATCTTTTTGGCCAGCGGAAAGCCTAAAAAGAAATCCGGATGAATGAGCAAAGTATATTGGGAGCATACCGTTCCATCCAAGTCGTTACCGCCGATGATCTGGCCCGGAGCCGCGAATAGTAAACCGCCCGCATCGAAATCGTAATAACCTTGTCCGTATTTAAGTTTACCGCCCAGCTTAGGCTTATAGGCGATCTTGTAATAGGCCAAAACATGCCGGGTGGGCAGTTTGCCTTCCAGCGCCGTATGCCCACCGTTGATCAGGCTGATCAGCGGGTGTTTAGGTTGCGGCAAGCCAAACATCCGGTGTGCCTCGCTCAGCGATTCCAGTTTGAGCGGCTGTTCCTCTTCTTTTTTCATTATTGACTAAATTACAAACAACCGTCCATTATTTAAATGGGCGGTTGTCATGTGTGGTTCATTTTATTGCGCCGAACGCGAAACCTCATCCCAGGCCTCCCAGGTAGCGATGCGGTCGGCATAGGCAGCTTTCAGACCGGGCAGGTTATGGCTGCCCAGGTTAAAGCGCAGCGGCGGGTTTACTGCGTCCACTACTTTGAAGAGTGCCTGCGGTGTAGCAGCCGGGTTACCTCTTTCCATCCCTTTCATGCTTTCTATAAAGTTCTTTTTAAAGTCCTGGTAAACTGCCGAACCCTCGAAAACTTTTCCGATCTGGTCGCTGCCAAATTCCGTCGCATAAGCGCCCGGTTCGATAATGGTCACCTTAATGCCAAACTGGGCGACTTCCAATGCCAGGCTTTCGTGGATCGCCTCGAATGCCCATTTAGACGAACAATAATAGCCCAGGACCGGCATAGCCAGGTGCCCCAGGTTACTGGAAGTACCCAGGATATGGCCATAACCCTGCTCGCGCAGTAGTGGCAAAGCCGCTTGTATAACGCTAACGGGGCCAATTACATTTGTTTCATACAAGGCGCGGATGTCTTCCGGCGTCCCGTCTTCAATGGTGCCTACCATCGGGTAACCGGCATTATTCAACACGATATCCAGCCGGCCAAAATGTTGATGCGCCCCGGCAACTGCCGCTTTCGCCTGTTCCGGGTCCGTTACATTGAGTTCCAGCGTTAGTACCCGGTCGCCATATTGCTCGTTAAGCACGGCGATGCTGCTTAAATTACGGGCGGCAACCGCCACCTTGTCGCCTCTTTCCAGTGCCGCCTCTGCCCAAATCCGGCCCAGGCCACGCGATGCGCCGGTAATGAACCATACTTTATTTTTTCCTTGTGTCATGATGTTCCTTATTTAATGGCACAAAGATCAGTAAGCAACCTGCCGGTTGTGTAGTCATATCACGGGAGATTGTAGTCTGATTACGGATTTAATCTGACAGAAGCCAGCCCGCTGCAATGGAAGAACACCAAAAACCGGAACGTATTGTGGAAGCGCGCATGAAGCTCAAGGCGCGTTTCGAAGAGCAGATACTCACGATCCCGATTTTCAATGGTCCGACACGACCACCGGTTGCTGAGGCGCTGCTCCGGCCTTTCGTTTTTTGATGGTCATGATCACCAGCGGGATGCACAGTGCATTCATCATGGCCAGCAGTAAGAACGCATCCATATAACTTAACAGGTAAGTTTGTCTGACGACAGTGTTTTCCAGTCCGCCAATGGCCTGCTGCATGGCGCGGAGATACGTTGCCCCATGGTTCGTCAGGTTGCGGACAAAGCCCCGAGCCGCATTTGCGTAGCCGGGTCGCTGGCAGTGACATGGCTGACCAGCGCCGTCCGGTTGACCGCTGCCCGGTTGGCGATATAGGTGTTGATCAGCGCGATACCGAAGGAGCCGCCCATCTGCCGCATCATGTTGTTCAGCGCAGCACCCTGTGGGATATCCTGCGGTGTCAGTTCGGAAACAGCCAGCGCAGTGAGCGGTACGATCAGTAATGCAGCGCCCAATCCCCTGAATATTAAGGGGATGAAAAAATAGGCGTTTCCGGTTTCCAGATTGCTTTTGGACATGAAAAAACCGAAGATGGCCGAAAACAGGAACCCGGTAATAATGAGGTATTGCGGCCGTAGCCCGCTTTGCAGCATACGCCCTAAAAATGGCGATATCATGGCTGCCATCAGCGTACCGGGCAGTAGCATCGTGCCGGTTTGAAAGGCCGAATACCCGATGATACGCTGGGCATACAGCGGAAAGACGAATACCGCACTGAACAAACCAAAACCCAAAACAAAGGTCATGATGGCCGAAATGGACAGCGTGGCGCTTTTCAGTACCCGGAAATTAATGACCGGGTGTTCGGTGGTCAGTTCCCACCAAACGAGCAGGGTTAGTGACATGGCCGAGATGATGCTCAGCACAATGATATAAGTCGCCGCGAACCAGTCATCCGTTTCGCCGCGTTCCAGCACCACCTGCAAGGCGCCGACGCCAACAGCCAGCAAAAAGATGCCCAGCCAATCGATCTTCCGGCCATCTTTCGACGCCTGTGAAGGGCGCAGGTACACGAACGATAAAAAGGCCGCCATCAAACCTATAGGGATGTTCACATAAAAAATCCACTGCCAGCTCAAATTATCGACGATATAACCGCCCATGACCGGGCCGATCGACGGGCCGATAATGATGCCCAGGCTAAAAATACCACTGGCCAGCCCACGCTCTTTGGGCGGGAAAGTTTCGAACAGGATCGCTTGTGAAGTAGATAACAGTGCACCGCCGCCAACGCCCTGGATAAAACGGAAGGCGACCAGCTCCCACAAATTGGTGGAAAACCCACACATCGCCGAAGCCAAAGTGAACAACAATATCGAACCAATATAATATTGCCTGCGACCGATCTTCTCGGCCAGGAAGCTGGTCATGGGGATGATGATCACATTGGCGATAGCGTACGAGGTAATGACCCAGGCCGTATCTTCCAGTGAAGCACCCAGGTTGCCGCTCATGGTATTGATCGATACGTTCACGATAGTGGTATCGATGAGTTCGATAATAGTCGAGGTGATGATCGTGATCACGATGATCCATTTTCTGAATCCGGTTTCCATGCCGCAAAATTACCCGGTGGGATCGCAGCGCTGTTTATAGTTTTCAAACAGGAACTTATAGCATTCAAACATTTTGATCATCCATTCGTCATATTGATTTATAATAATCAAATAGTGCCTATATTTGGATTATGGAACAGATAGAGACCCTGGCCGACTTTTACCGCCGGCACCACGTAGATCAGCAAACCGAATTTGCCGAGAACAATACCGGCCAGGGGCATTTCAATGTCTTTCGGCGCGATCATTGCCTGAACCGTTCCCCCTTCGGCCGCCGGGATTTTTATAAGGTGGCCCTGGTTATCGGCAAAGGAAAAATGGTTTATGCGGACAAAGAAGTGGTGATCGAACGCCAGGCGCTGGTTTTTTCCAGTCCGGCCGTTCCTTCTGCCTGGGAAACGGGCGGCGGGCCGCAGACTGGTTACTTTTGCCTGTTTACCCAAGCCTTTATCGAAGCGGATGATTATAAAGGCCGCCTGCAGGAATTCCCGCTCTTCCAGCCGGATAAAGGCCATGTGCTGGAACTCGACGACCTGCAACTAGCACTGGTATCCGGCCTGCTCGAACGGATGCGCAGCGTGATGGCCTCCGACTATCGCGCCAAATATGATATGCTCCGCAGTTACCTGCGTATCCTGATGCACGAAGCGCTGAACCTGCTCCCGGTCGTTCCGGCGGAAAGTCATGCCGGCGCGGCAGCACGCATCACCGCCCGGTTTCAGGCCCTGCTGGAACGGCAGTTTCCGATCGACTCACCGGAACAATCCATGGCGCTGCGCACACCGGCCGAATTTGCTGAAGCATTGGCGGTGCACACTAACCATTTGAACCGCTCGGTAAAACTGATCACCGGCCGCACCACGAGCCGCGTCATCACTGACCGGGTGCTGAAAGAAGCGCAGGCGCTCCTCCGGTATACCGACTGGAGTATTGCGCAGATCGCCGCGGGACTCGGTTTCGGGGAGCCCGCCTATTTTACCAATTTTTTCAAAAAGATGACCGGGACAGCGCCGGCAAGAACGAGGCTGTCAGCCTGAAAGAAATTGGCGGCTTGACGCATTGGTTAAAAGTGATGATCCAACAACTGTTTTTTCATCAACGGATTTTCCCGTGAGTGGGATGATAAACCCGGGCGTTTTTCAATATTTCAGCGGCGGGCCGACAACCTGCATTCCGTGTTTTGAAAATAAATCTTTTAGCGCATGTTCCATGTCCTTTGGAATACTTTGGCCGAGTTTGCTCATCTCTTTAAAGAAGTCCTCCATCGATCCTGCCGGTTGAAACATGACCAGCATCTGTCCTTCACCCTCATTGGTTTTCGCAAACGAATGGGGAATTTTCCTGGGCGCAAAAGCAAAATCACCCGCCGTTAACTTAAAAGTGTCATCACCCACTTTTACCGTAAATTCGCCTTTGATGATATAGAATAATTCATCCTGCGCGTGATGGAAGTGGAGCGCCGGCCCCCCCTTGGCCTCACGGATGGTATCATAGATCAGCAAAGCGCCATCCGTATCTTTTGACGAAACCTTGCAATCAAATTTTCCGCCCATTATATTGAGCTCTTCCTGGTACCTGTCCTTCCCCGATCGCACCACAAAGCCCGCTGAAGAATTACCTTTTGAAAGATTTTTGGCGTGCAAAGCTAAGGCTGAAGCCAGCAAAGGGAACTGGAGAAACAGACGACGGTCCATGTTGAATTGTCTTAAGGGTTTGAAAGATAGATAAATATAAGCTTTAGAATCATATATAACTTCCCGGCAGGATAGATTATTTAATATAGCTCATCGCCGGGCCCAGCTAAGTTCCCCAATTTGACCTTGATCAACAAGGAGGACTATGGAATTCCCGTCTTTTATCGGGAAGCTTCCGGATCAGACAGCTTACGGTTATAAACCATGCGCAAAGCCGGCTAACGTTCAATTTGAGTTTATCGTAGCCGCAGGCTTGGGTAACAGTGTTGACGATTTCAACAACGCGATCATGCATATTTTCCCCGGAAAGTATCATTCAGCAGAAAATGAGTGGGGAACCGAACCGGCCGAACCGCAGGTAAAAGCAGGCGTTTTAGAAGCGATCAAAGACGATAGGTAACCCTCCCTTAGTTCGGACTGGTGTTTTATAGACTTATTGATCAAAAGCTTCATGCGGCCTGCTGAAATTGTAATCTTCCATCCATTCATCGGCTAAAACCTGTACCTGATTAATGTCATCAAATGAGTAAGCATCCAGTATATCATTCTTGTTCTGAAATCGCGGTTAGTCAATTTTTCGTTTTTAATAAACGTAAATGCCTGGGCCGCCATTGCCACAAATCCGAGGCAGGCGACAGCGATAAATATGCTGAATGATTTCATTTTTTTATCGTTAATTAATTGAAAAACTATTTTCCCATTTGATGGGCTCAACAGCCAACGCTTGCATAAAAATTAAATATTTTTTGGATAATATCGCCTTTAGCTGATGGGCTAGGGGGCGCGGAATACTTTTGCTTAAAAAAAATTTTTTAGCAAAAAAGTTTATACCCCACACCACGTAAGCTTAGCACCTGCACCGCCGGATCATCCTTTAACAATTTTCGCAAGTGTGCCATAAAAACGTCCATGCTCCTGGTATTATAATAGGTGTCTTCATTCCAGATTTTGAGCAAGATTTCTTTACGCTCAAGTACATCGTTCTTACGTTGAAGAAGCAGCTCCAGCAAAGCGGACTCTTTAAAAGACAAAAGATAGGTAAGTTGGGGAGTAGTTAGCTGCTGATGGGTAGCATCGAACCGGCAATTTGCAAATATATACTCCCGGTTTTCAGCGTTAGAATGGGTCTGTGAAGCCGTATTAAACCTGAGTAATAAAGATTCGATCCTGACCAATAATTCATCCATGCTGAACGGTTTTTTGAGATAATCGTTACCCCCGGTTTTAAAGCCCCTGACCACATCTTCGGTAAGTGATTTTGCGCTTACAAAGATGATCGGAACGGATGGATTGATCTGTCTTATTGCTGTAGTTAACGTATAGCCGTCAATGGAGGGCAGCATGATATCCATAACGCAGATATCGGGCGCAAAATCCTCGAATGCCTTCATAGCCAAATTTCCATCAGCTATTGTTTTAACAGAGAAGCCGCTGCTCACCAGTCCTTCACTGACAATTTGTGAGATAAACGGCTCGTCTTCGAGATATAGAACTTTAGCTTTCATACTTCGCTGCCTGTAACTTGATGGTAAATGTGCAGCCCTGACCCTGTTTACTTTTTAACGTAATCGTACCCTTATGGCTTTCAATTACTGCTAAAACGTAATTCAATCCTAAGCCTGAACCATTAACAGGGTGCGTATTGTCTAAGTTTGGAACCCTAAAGAAACGTTCAAAAATCTTGTCCTGATAAATCTCTGGTATGCCGGGGCCATTGTCCTCAAAAGCAATAGTTACCCATTCCCCGTCACCTGCACAGGTTATCATCAACTTCAGCGGGTTGACCGCATATTTTATCGCGTTTTCAATCAAATTAAAAAATACAGTGGTTAGATGTACCGCATCCCCTTCAATAAAACAAGGCTCAGGAGATACCACCAGTTCGCAAACAGCGCCTGCCTTTTTTAAAGGCAGCTCCATAGCATGGACGATATCAGAAAGTCCCGCCTGAATATCATAAAAAACAAGGCTTAATTTAATTTTGTCCCCATCCTGACTTAAGCTCAATACCTTTTCCACCAAATGACTCAACCGCTGTAATTCCTGTTTGCCCATATGTAGATAGCGCTCCATTTTTTCAGGGTCATTAATCAGGTTATACTTACCGATAGATTCAAGTGCCAATGCTATGGTGGCAATCGGTGTCTTGATTTCATGGGTCATATTGCTTGTAAAAGCCACCCGGGCGTCAGCATATAGGCGGCGGCTAATCATTAATTTGATAATAAAGTAGAAAGCGATTCCCGTCAGCGTTACCATCAAAATAGATGAGATTAAGAAATAGCGCATTTTGAACCAAACCAGATTTGTGAGGGAATTTACGACAAGCTGGGTAGTATGCAAGTGCAGAGAATTATAGCCATATCTTTTACTTACAAAGCCGGGTGTTTCCGGTTCAGCGGAAAAGTTTGTATCAGCATAGGAATATGTTAAAAAATAATAATTTGTCCGCAGCCTCAGCGAATCCAATCCGGCAGCAACTGACCGTTTAAAGTTCATCAGTGAAATACTGTCCAGTTCAATCATCTGCTGCCGGGAATAGCCCATACCGAATTTGGGGCTATTGCGATGCGCGGGAGGGCGTCGTAAAAAAACAAAACGAAGATCCAGAACAGTCGAGTCCCTTTGCGGGTTGATGTCAAATGATTTATATAAGCTTGCATCTTTTGCCTTATCAAAACCAAGCCATATTTCGCCCCATTCCGGTGACAAAAAAAACTTATTAAGGGCTGGATTGCCGGTCAATTTCTCGTCTAAACTTGCAAATAGATTATTTTTAGCTTCAACGCTAACTAAACTTTCTATGGCATCAGTTGTACGACCCTTTTCCTCCTTAAAAAGCTCACTTAACCAGGCAACCTGTAGCAGAACGCTAATCAGCACAGACAAAACAACTATTGGATAAATATATTTTGCCGGCAGTAGTTTCATGGCTTAAATGTCCGTTTTTTTTTGTGCCCCGGAAATTCTTACCGTACGATTTAACGCTATTTAACGGAGCTTAACGGTCTTTTACACAAGGCCTGCCTAAGTTTGTCGCTTGATCAACAGCTGGCAAAACAGGCCACATCTCAAATTAATCTTTAAACATGGACAAAGTTCAAAATTCAAGTCGTAAGGCCATCTTTATATTTTTGGCTGTCACGTTGGTTTTAAGTTCAATCGTATGGATCCTTACCATTCATGCCGGCGCTGGTACCGGGTTATTTGGGAAAAGGATATTTGGGTTCGGGATCATGTGGTGCCCCGCGCTGGCCACTTTGATTACGTGCAAAATATTAGAACGTAGCCTTCGGGACCTGGCCTGGGGATGGGGCGTTACAAAATACATGACATGGAGCTACCTGATCCCTTTTTTTTACACGCTCGCAGGTTACACTATTGTTTGGATCTGCGGTGGCGGGGGCTTTTATAATAAAGCCTACCTGGGGCAACTTGCTCATGACCTCGGATGGGATGAAGTGCCATCGGGCGTCTTCCTGATCTTGTTTCTATTATTACAAAGCACCATTGGTTTTTTACCTGGGTTGGCCACCGCCCTTGGTGAGGAAATCGGCTGGAGGGGTTTTTTGTTGCCGGAGTTAGCCGCAAACACCAAAAGTTTTACCAAAACATCTTTGATCGGCGGCTTGATATGGGCGTTGTGGCATTATCCGCTATTGCTATTTGGAAATTACCACGGCGATGGTCCGGCATTGTTGTCGCTCATCAATTTTACCGTAGGGGTGGTGGGCGCGAACTTTATCTGGACCTGGTTCTATTTAAAATCAAATAGCCTGTGGACGGGGGTGATGTTGCATGCCAGTCATAACCTATTTATTCAAGTTGTTTTTGATCCGATAACGATAGAAAATAAATATACAAAGTATCTTACAGGGGAGTTCGGTATAGTTTTACCTGTCATAAGCGTATTGCTCGCGATTTATTTCTGGACAAGGCGAAAAGAACTGCCGGCTTTTTCGTAATCTGTCTATGGGCGGATGTCTTGCTGTAAATTTCGGCTCATTGTAAGGGAAATATCCCCCGGTAACGACCTGTTTTGTCATTAAAAAACGGCAATAGCAATAAAGCCCGCTATTGCCGTTTTAGTGATTTAGCTTAATAATTCGCCCATACCGAACAACGTTAATCCTGGCGCGAACTGTTCCGCCACAGCCTGGTTAGCGGCTTCAATATATTTCCCGGTGATGGGGTCGACCACGGTACGGAGCGGTCTTTTGCCTTTTTCGGTGTCGATCAAGGTAACGATGGCATCAGCTACCAATTGTGGGTCAGGGCGGTGGTTTTGGATCAGCCCGCCGATGGCATTCACCATTTTGCCTGGAATATCAGCGATGACGCTGTAACCTTCAAAGACCGATTGATCTGTGGCAGGTTGTGCTTTTTGTGATATCTCTGTCGGGAACGCCCCCGGTTGCAGAATAGCCACATCGACACCCAAACGTTTGAGCTCATAATGCAAGCCTTCACTAATGCCTTCCAGCGCGAATTTAGACCCGGCATAAATAGTGGCGAACGGAAAGGATACCCGGCCAAAACCACTGGTAACGTTAATGATCAACCCGTTGGCTTGTTTGCGCATGGGCGGTAACACGGCTTTGATCAGCCTCCAGGGTGCAAAAACGTTCACGTCGAATAGGCGCTGCACGTCTTCGGTCGTAAAACTTTCTGCTACGCCGTTCATCGAGAATCCGGCATTATTGACCAGAACGTCAATAGTGCCTTCTTTAGCGACAATGCTATCCACTGCCCGCTTAACACTTTCGTCATCCGTCAGGATTACGTCCAATACGGTTACGTTTTTCAATTTAGACAATGCCGTTGCTTTTTCAGCATTCTTACCATCAGTGTCTCTCATGGTGGCATAAACCTGATGCCCCTGGGCGGCCAGGCTATGGACGGCCAGCCAGCCGAAGCCGCTATTTGTTCCTGTAATTAATACGATTTTTTTGCTCATCTTTTTGATGTTTAAATGAATGAGGCAAATGTTGGGAAGAGCAGCCGTTAAACATTTAACATTTGGCAAAAAGCGAACCCGGTGAGTAAAACAGACATTTACCGGACATTTCTCCTGATCCGGCTTAAGGAGGGCTGGGTGATACCGAGATAAGAAGCGACATGGGAAAGGGGAACCCGGTTGACGAGACCCGGAAAATGTTGATTGAACAAAACATAACGATTGGTTGCATCTTCTGAAACCAAAGGACTTCTGCGTTCGATGGCTTTCAACAGGCAATTTTTCAGGACCAGGTGCTCAATTGTTTTCCAGCTGACGATGGTGTTGCCGATCTCGTCCCAGTCCTTTTTTGAAAAGACCAGCAGTTCACAATCCGTCTCTGCCTGGATATATTCCGACGAGATGATCTGCGCCTCGAACCTTTGCTGATCGGAAACAAAATTGTTCTCCTCGACAAAAGAATGCGTGATGTCTTTCCCTTTATTATTGTAATAACAAAAACGCACCACACCTTTGAGTAAAAAGCCTACGTACTTCGGGATTTTGCCAGCTTCAGAGAAATAGTCTTCTTTTGGAAGCTCCAGTTTCTTTGCGCGGCCCGTAATAAAAGTCAACTGCTGTTTATTGAGATCCCCGAACTGCAGGATATAATTAATAAATTCATCCATGATCACGAAGTTGGGAATTTTGTGGTCGAATTCATTTAACATTTGGTAAAATCTTCCCGATCAGCTGTATCTGTAGGCCAAGAAGAAGATGATAGCCTTAGACTGATTTTGGTGATATTTGCTTAAGTTTTGAGCTGACTCAATCCGTCAGTAACATTGACTTTGCTAACTTGCCGACAATTTCCAGCGAAGACTCAATCTTTGCGTTAAATAACGGGCAACTGTTAATGCGGATATAATTCCTGAAACGGTCCGAAGGAGAAAAAATATGCCCCGGGCAAAAGCTGATGCCTTTCATCAAGGCCACCTTTTGCATTTCCGTGATGTCAAGGTGCTCCGGAAATTCGATCCAGAAACTAAATCCTCCGGACGGACTGGAAAGCTTGATAATTTCAGGAAAGTGCCTCAAAATAGCCTCTTTATATTTAATGTGCTGTACTTTCATTGCCGCCCGCAGCTTTTTCAGGTGAGCGTTGTAGGTGCCGCCTTCCAGATATCTTCCGATTGCGTCCTGTAAAAGGCTGTTGGTGGATATATTATTGGAAAACTTATGCTTTTCGATTTCAGCCTGATATTTGCCGGCGGCTACCCAGCCGATCCGGAAGCCCGGCGGCAGCGTTTTTGAAAAGGAAGAACAGTAAAGCACATTGTCATAGGTATCATAAGCTTTGGCGGGCAACGGACGCGTGGAACCAAAGTAGAGTTCCCCCAGCGCGTCATCTTCAATTAAAGGAATATTCCGTTCTCCTAGAAGTTTAACCAGGCGTATTTTATTTTCTTCGGGCATAGATGCGCCCGTAGGATTATGGCAGGAAGGCATAAAAACGCAGGCAGCTACCTTATTATGATTTAGGGCAGCTTCCAGTTCATCCAAGTTCAGACCGTTAACCGGATCGACACTGATAGACAAGGCCTTTAAACCCCTGCTTTCCAGACATTGCAGGATAGCGTGATACGTCGGCGATTCAACTGCTACGATGTCACCGCGCCTGGTGACGGTATCAAGGCAAAGGCTGATCGCTTCCAGGCACCCGTTGGTAATCAGTATATCGTCGGGAAGTATCCGTTTATTCCATTCAAACGAATGAAGAGCTACCTGACTCAGCAATCGGGGGTGGCCTTCCAAAAACGGATACTGGTAATTGTCAATCGCTACCTCCTTTATGGCTGCCTGCATAGCTTTATTGATCTTGGGTATCGGCAATAATTCATTTACAGGAGCCAGGATCGAGAAATTAATTACGCCATATTTCCGCGTATTTTTCATCATGATGCGCTCCATAGCGTAAACATTGACAAATTCAGGTAAGGGAATAATGCCTTTAACGGAATTCGACATGTTGCCGCGCTTACCACTGACCACGAATCCGGACCTGGGCCGCGGGGTGATCAACCCACGGTCTTCCATTATTGAATAGGCTTGAAATACTGTTGTAGTACTTACGTTTAATGTACTGCTGATCTTGCGAACCGAAGGGATCTTATCTCCCGGCTTAAGCTGAAGAATTTGTATGGTTTCTTCAATCTTTTGTATCACCTGTTCGTAACGGTATTGGCGGTTTTCTATCATGACCTCATAAATGTAAGAAGATTTCAATCGACATAGCGTGCCTGAAGGGCTTTAAGAGGTTCACTCTTGCCACGCAATCCGTGCAGCCGTTCGGATATGACTTGATTAAAAGATTTATTGGAGGTTAAGTTGTTTGTACAGTTTCAGCGTATAAAAGATATTTGCGACGGCTAAAATCAACACCGATACAGGCATGAATGGTGGCTTTATGCCGAGGGGCAGGACGTTAGCGGGAACGTTCGGTTGAAGATGAACATAGGCAGCAACGATCATCGTTCCGACAACAAATACTGACCCTAAAATGATAAGCGTTAAAAACCGGCTAATGGGCACTTTCCTTTCAAAGATTAAAGCGCCAAGCAAGATCAGTCCGGTAACGATTTCTGTACCTACTCCAAACGGCCAGGCAAAGTCGCCGATGCCGCTGGTGGTTAACTGCGTGTGGAACCAGCCACCAATGGTGGGTACTACCAATTTTAAAGCACCGAACATAAACATAAAAACGCCCAGTATCCACGATCTGATTTTTAAAGATTTCATATTAATCTGTCATTTAATTTAATTGTGATTTTTTTGCCAGTTGACGATAATGGAGGTATGTACCTTAAAAACAACTTACAGGCTCCATTCTTTTCATTTAGGTAATTTGAAGGTTTGCGGGTTGGCTTTCATAAAATGGATAATCGGTATATCCTTTTTCATCGCCGCCGTAGAATGTGTCACGATCATAGGAATTCAATTCATAGCCATATTTAAATCTTTCCACGAGATCAGGATTAGCGATAAAGAAACGCCCGAATACGATAGCAGCTGCGTCCCCTCTCTGAAGCGTATTTTCAGCATCTTCGCGTGTAAATCCCCCTGCAGCCAAAACAGGGCCTTTGAAGATTTTACTCAATTGTCCGGCAGCAATTGGCGCCACATATCCTTCTTCTTTTTCTATGTTGTTTACGATCCGGGGATCAACTACATGAAGGTAAGCCAGGCCGAATCGATTCAATTTTTCAGCAACGTGGCTGAATAAGGCCTCCGGGTTAGAATCGCCCATACCTCCCCACGCTCCACTTGGTGATACGCGAACGCCTACACGGTCACCTCCCCAAACAGCTACCATAGCCTCCACAACTTCCAGCAAAAAGCGCGAACGGTTTTCGATGCTGCCACCATATTCGTCGGTACGTTTGTTAGAGATATCTTGTAAGAACTGGTCAACCAGGTAGCTGTTTGCCGCATGAAGTTCTACGCCATCAAAGCCTGCTTTCATTGCGTTTGCTGCTCCTTTGCGAAAATCTTCGATAATGGCCTGTATCTCCGGAATGGTTAAGGCCCGGTTTTGGGAAGCCGGTACCCATCCATTTGGCGTCAATGCAAAATTTTCATGATACACTTCCGACGGTCCTACCGGCAAATCACCATCGGGTTGCAAATCGACATGTGATTGACGGCCTACGTGCCAAAGCTGTGAGAACATTTTTCCGCCTTTTTTATGAACAGCGTTGGTCACCTTTTTCCATCCTTCAGTTTGTTTATCGGTGTGTATGCCGGGCGCCCCTAAATAGCCATGCCCGTTTGATGATACCACGGTCGCTTCCGAAATGATTAAACCGCCCTTCGTCGCTCTCTGACTGTAATAGGTTGCCATCAGATCATTGGGGATATTGCCGGGCATATCAGTCCTTAGCCTGGTGAGCGGGGCCATGATTATCCTGTGAGTCAGTTCTAACCGGCCTAATTTTACCGGCGTAAAAAGTTTGGCGTTTTGAAAATCAGCCCCGGTTGATGTTAACGTGTCCATTTTTATTTTTCTTTAATATTTTATAATTATTTAACTTGACAGCTTTGTGGCTGTATGTATCTTCTTTTAATACAGTTCAAAGTTGAGGCTAAATCTGTTATTAAATAGTATGCAGATTTTGAATATAAAACCATATCAGATGATGGTTTTTATCAGCTTTCCGTTAGGCAGGACGAGTGTTTCTCTTGAAAAGGAAGTTTGAACAGCGACTGTCAGTTGATGATTAAAATATCCAATCAATTCGATGCTTGTTTAAAATAGGTTTTATCAGACTGGCAGCATCGGGCAAAAAAAAGGGCAGTAAATGCCCTTTTTGCAACTAAAACCACGCCCACCTTACATTTTACTTGCAGTATCTTTTTTGGCCATTTGTCTTTTGCCTTTGCTCAGCTATTTTCTCAAAAAAAGAACTGTTCTGTAACAATCTTTCCGCCTTTTACTTCAAAAACACCGATCTCCTGAAGGGCCATCCGGGGTTTATCTTTCAAAGTAACATCCCTAGCCAAGGCAACGCTAAAAAAATTTCCGGCAACTAAGGGCTCACTGCAAAAATCGCTGTGAACTGCTGCTATTAATTCGTTTCTTGCCTTTGCTTTAGCTTTTACCGCATCTAACCCTTTTGTTATTGTCGGAATACCCATCGCTATCGCATGCTCGGGTTCTTTGCATATGATATCTTGCGAATAAAGCTCATCTACGATTTGTCTTCTTTTATTTTCCAGCATCAACCCGTAATATCGGTTAGCAACTTCTTGTGTTGTCATCGTTTTATTTTATAAAATTTAAACTATAATTTATTGTTTAAACCAGTGCCATTCCTCCGTCTACATTTAACTCAACTCCAGTTATAAATTTGGAATCGTCGGATGCCAGGAATAGAACTGCAGCCGCTATTTCTTCCGGCCGCCCGATTCGTTTAAAAGGAACCATCGAAACAACTGCATCAACCATTCCTTCCGGTGCGTGGTCGAAAGCCCCTGTAAGGATTGGCCCCGGGCTTACCACGTTCACTCTTATCCGCCTGCTTTTCAATTCGACCGACCAGGTACGCGCAAAAACACGAAGTGCCATTTTGCTTGCGCTGTAGATACTCAAGCCCTCCATTACCTTAGTAATGGCTGCGGTGCCTGTCAGGATAACGGACCCTTCATCCTTCATCAGGCCCAATGCCTTCTGGACGGTAAAAACTGTTCCTTTCGTGTTCAGGTTAAAGGTTTTGTCGTAATGTTCTTCTGTTATAGATCCTATTGGGAACCCATACTCTGCAACCCCGGCGCTGGCATAAAGAATATCGATTTGGCCTTTTTCCCTTTTTACCACATCGAAGAGATCATCAAGATCAGTAAGCACGCTTGAATCGCATTTTACCCCAACTACGTTTTTCCCGATTGCCGCCACCGCCTGGTCAAGTTCTTTTTGCCTTCGCCCGGTGATGAATACGTAAGCTCCTTCTTCAACAAATAATTTTGCGGTTGCCAAAGCCATGCCGCTGGTAGCGCCTGTAATTACGGCTACTTTGTTCTCTAATTTTTTTGACATGAGACTATATTTTTTTGTTCTTCTAAACTTTCTTACAAAGTTAAAAGCCAAAAAAGGATCATGAGTATCAAATAATCTTTTAATTTTGCTTAATCGTATTTATTCTAAATTAAATGGATGCACTTAGCGATATTTTAAATAGTATAAAATTAAAACCGGTTATTTACCGAAAGGCATTCATTACTACTACCTCCTGGGGCATTGAGATGGCAGAAGACGCAAATTCGCAGTTTTGGCGGCTTTTGAAGGGCACTTGTTATTTAACATTGAAAAGCGGCACACCGATAAAGATGGATGTGGGCGACATTGTTTTTATTCCGCATGGAGCTGCACACAGTATATCAGGCAACCCGCAAAACAGCTGCGTATCTGCCGCACAATATACCAGGGCCCTTTTAAGTGGAAACCCCTTATTTCAAGGCAACGAAGAAGAAACCATATTGATAGGTGGCCATTTTGAAATTGGCTCCGATAGCCAACACCCGTTTATAAATCACTTGCCTAAACTGATACATATATCAAAATTGCAAACCGAATTAGGTTTATGGCTGAACAGCATTGCGGCATTTATGAATGAAGAGATAAGCCATGAAAAAGCAGGCAGCAAAGCGATCCTGGGACGCGTGGCAGATATATTTTTTGTACTTCTCATACGCGCTTACCTGGAACAGGAAAAGGTTGAGCAAGGATTTCTTTATGCATTAAGTGATGGCAAGATCGGCAATTCGTTAAAATGTATGCATGAATTTCCTGATAAAGAATGGAAGATCGAACAGTTGGGGGCGAAAGCCGGAATGTCGCGTTCAATCTATTGCAAAGAATTTAAAAGGTTGACTGGCGAGACGCCGATGGGCTATTTGACCAATTGGCGTGTAATAAAATCAAAAGAATTTTTGTTGCAAACCAAAGAAAATATCAGTGAAGTGGCTGCCAGAGTTGGTTACCGGTCTGAAGCGGCCTTCAACAGGCTTTTTAAATCAAAAGTTGGAGAAACCCCGGCAAATTACCGGAGAAGAGCACTCAACAGGAAATCCGTTTAACCTTTAAAGGGCTGCTTTTCTAACAAAACAACCATTGGTTTATTAATTCTCCTCGATCTTAAGCGAGCAGAAACGTTGCAGCTCACCGATCAGTTTTTCGTAGCTCTCTGCTACAACTGATTCCTTCCCTTCCAGGTGACTTAACTCGTTATATTCCGTAGCATTTAAACGGGCAACACGCAAGCTTAATAAAAACTGACATCAATAAAGCGTAAATATAAACATAAGCGTCAGCCGTAAATCCAGGTAACTTCAGGGATGATCATTCCGACCGGATGCTGTCGACCGGGTTGGACAAAGCCGCCTTTACCGACTGGAGGCTGACTGTTAGTACTGCAATCAGGATAGCCGCCAGGCCCGCTGCTACAAAAGTGAGCCAGCCGATGCTGATCCGGTAAGTAAAGTCCTGCAGCCATTTATGGGCCAGCCAGAAGGCGATGGGCACTGCAATAATGATGGCGATCAACACGAGTGTCACAAATTCACGGGTCAGCATTCGCGTGATGGTCAGTACGCTTGCCCCGAGCACTTTGCGGATGCCGATCTCTTTCGAACGGCTTTCCGCCATATAGGAAGCCAGCCCAAACAAACCCAGGCAGGAAATGAGCACGGTCAGGCAGGCAAAGATGGCTGCAAGGCGGCCGGTCTGCTGCTGATCGCTGAATTTCTGGCGATAGGCCGTATCCACAAACTGGTAGGTAAAAGGATAAGCGGGGTTATATTTTTTGAAGACCTGCTCCGCGATCTTTAAAGCTGCCGCTGTACCCTTGGCGCCGCTGAGCCGGATCACCGAGTTATAGGCCCAGGTCTTCGATGCAAAAACGATCATCGGGCCGGTATTCACATAAGGTGAATTGATAATAAAATCCTTAAACACACCTACGACACGCAGCCTGGAACGACCCTGGTAGATCAGGCTGCCTACGGATTCTTTGATGCCTAATTGTTTGACCGCCGTTTCATTCAGCAGGCAGGAAGTGCTGTCCGAAGGATAAGTTATAAAGTCCAGATCACGTCCGCCGAGCAGCCGAAGTCCCATGGTTTTGATAAAATCACCGGATGTCCCGAATTTTGAAAAGTTGAGGCTTTGCTGGCTGGTATTGGTGCCATCCGTGGACAGGCCGCCGCCGGTTGCGCCGTCGACGGTCACATCGAAACTGGTTTCGCAGGCGCTGAGCGCTGCACCGGAAGTGACCAGGTCATTTTTGATTAGCGCAAAGTTTTTACGGATATCGCCTTCCACCGGCACCTGGATCAAATGGTCGCTGTTATAACCGGTGTCGCGGCTTTGCGCGTACCCGATCTGCCGGTAAACGATGATGGTGGAAACGATCAGTACCACGGCCACCGCAAATTGCACCACCACTAATACCTTACGCGGGTTAATCGCACGGTTCAGGCTGATGAAGCGACCCTTCAGCACCCTGACCGGCCGGAAAGCCGAAAGGAAAAATGCCGGGTAACTACCTGCCAGCAGCCCGGTCAGTAGGACAAACCCTAGAAACAGCAGCCAGAAGGCCGGCTGCAGGTAGCCAATGTGCAAATGCTTGCCGGTTAGTTCGTTAAACGCCGGCAAGCCCAGCTGCGCGAGCAGTAAGCCAATGAGTCCCGCGATCAAAGTGATCAGCAGCGATTCCGCGAGGAACTGGCCGATCAGATTCAGCCTCCCCGCGCCCATCACCTTACGTACGCCGACTTCCATGGCGCGCTTATGGCTCTGCGCCGTGCTCAGGTTCATAAAATTGATACAGGCGGTCAGCAGGATGATCCCTGCGATGAGCAGCAGCAGCCGGATGACCTCGATCTTGCCGCCCACTGCCTGGCCATTCTCAAAGCGGCTGTACAGGTGCATCTTGCTGAAAGGATACAGGAACACTTCGGTATTGTTGTTCTTATCCCCCGCATGCTGCTGCACGAGCAGGCGGATCCTGGCGTTTAAGCGGTTGACATTTGTACCAGGCCGTAACTGCACATAGGCATAATAACTGTTGGAATTCCAGGCATTGTCATGAAAAGCGCCATCCGCCGGCATGGGCACCAGGTATTCAAAATCAAACTGCGTATTGTCCGGCAGGTCGCGCAGGACGCCGGTCACTTTGTACGCCTGTTTATTATCCAGTTTGACCAGCCGGCCTACCGGATCGGCGCTGCCGAATATTTTAGAGGCCAGGTGCTGCGTCAGTACGATACTGTTGACGTCATCCAGGGCATGTTTTTGATCGCCCGCCACGAACGGGAAGGTGAACATGTTCAGAAAGTCCTTATCCACTTCGTTGCCCTGCGCCTTCAGCGAGACCTCTTTGTAATTAAACAGTCGGTTCTCGGTCCAGTAAATGCGCGAGGCGCTTTTCACTTCCGGGAAATCCCGTTTTAAAGTGCCCGCCAGCGGGCCTGCGGTGACGTCGCTGTTACCAGTATAATCCTTGCTCACAAAACGATACCACACTTTGTACAGGCTGGGGTTATTGACATGAAAAGCGTCAAAACTGTATTCATTCTGCACCCACAGCCCGATAAGGATGGCGCCCGCCATGCCCACCGCCAGCCCGGTAATATTGATGAATGAAAAGGCTTTTTTAGCCCATAAATTGCGAAAGGCGATCTTGAAATAATTGCGTAACATAAAATACCTCCTGTAGGTTGTTTTTTGCTGCAATACTACCGGCTGTGGCGCTGTCAAGCGTCCTGAATTATAATTTGGGCGCTCTTTTTTATATTCCTGCGGGCTTTTCCCGGTCACTTCCCTGAAGAGTCGGTTAAAAGTGCTCTTTGAATTAAAGCCCGATTCAAAAGCGATGCCGAGTATGGTCAGGTGCGCATAACCAGGATCATTCAAATGGCGGATGACCTCACGCACCCGCAGCTCGCCGATAAAATCATTCAGGTTCTTTTTTAGTCCCAGGTTAACGATTCGGGATAGTTCATGTGGTTGCAGTCCGAGTTGTGCGGCCAGCGACGGCAGGCTCAGTTCCGGGTCGCGGTAAAGGGAGCCTGCCAGGATTTTTTTTTTGAGCCAGGCCGCTTTCTGCTTCAATTCCGCCGAAGTAGCCTGGGCAGGTGCTGCCGGTTCCGTACGTACACCGGCAATTACCGCCATAGCAATCAGATTACCTGCCAGCAGCAGAAATACGGGGTTATATGCGAACGGGTAAAATAGCGTATAAAATAGTCCCGGCAAACAAATCAGTGCGCCTATCGTCAATAAACGGCTCAGCCAGCGCAACTGGTTTAACGGACGGTCCATGAGCACCGGTTGTAAACGCTTATAATAAGCCCGCGCCAGCTGGCGCGACATCAACAGGTAAAAGAAGACGGAAGCCCAGGTCAGCACGTCCGTTATCAATTGGCCTAGAGGGAACGACCACCAAACGGTTAAAACCTGCAAAACTACAGGCAGGCCATACAAGCCATTTTTCCAGCCAAATTGGTAAGCGGGTTTGGTGGTCTTCAGCACATAAAAATAAACAAGCGGGCCGATAGCCAGCGAACAGGGCAAAGGCAGCACGGCAGTTGCTACTGCGAGGGCCAGCACCCGGTTCCCCGCCCGGTCTGGGACTTTGCCGAACACTAACAGCAACACAAAGGCCATCCCAACGAAGATGGTTCCTAAGTAAAGGGCATCATAAAAGCTGGTATGTAAAACGTAGGAATTCAAGCGATCAATTTGCTGCTAAAATTAGCGAATTATTCCCATCAGCGATAAGCAGCTTATGCCGTTTAAATACCTTGATCCAACCAAACAAGCGCCGCCATGTTTACGACGATTTTGGTGACCTGAAACTACGTGTGCTTTATACCATTCTTTCTAATCATGTGTATGATGATGTATGAATAAAGTGTATGATAAATTACCATTTTCTCACAAATTGTCACCTTTTATGCTCCATACCATCCTTGTGTCCTTGCAAACTGATGATAGATCAGGTCGGACGCCTTAGGATCAGTTTTTAGGCCTAAAAGGACAAAGGTCTAACTTTTGATCTGGTTAAATAATTTTAATAATTTACCCAGCTTTCCATCCTGAACACTTCTTGCACCTGATGTCGTTTCTAACCAGTACGTTTAACGTGATATGCGAATTTTTTTTCAGATTATGGTAACATGATCTCTGCAACATCCCGATGCTGATGAAGATTCCAGTGCGCTTCTGCCACCTCTGCTGCTGTTATCGTTGGTGTACCATCCGGAAAATCCCCTTTGTGTTTACCCTCACTTACAACCAAAGCACCAATGGACACAATACCGGCAAAAATGTTGTCCTCCTTCAGGTCCATGTTGAGTAACCGCGCATAATTTAACAAGGCGCCGGCGGCAACGCCGAAGCTGGCGGTTCTATTTACTGGTTTCCGGGCGGAGGACGCCGTCGTAAACAAGATGCTGCCATCTTTTCTTTCCAGCATTTGTGGGAGTACAACCTGCACAGCAGTTATTGCAGCGAGTACCTGGTAGTCGAGATGATGCTGTTCATTTGCTATATCTATATTCCGGGCAGTCCGCATGCTTTCCCAGGTGGGGGTCGGACTGAATTCTAATACATCAATTGCACCGTAATGATGGATAACTTCTTTCAACGAGCGGGTCAATTGTTCCCGGTCTATGATGTCGGCCTGGAAAGTTGCAGCCTCAATGCCTTTTTCCAGCAGCTCGTCTTTCAGCGCGTTAAGTTTTTCTCTATTTCTTGCAAGTAGGGCAACGCTGTACCCCGCTTTCCCAAATTTTTCTGCCACGGCAAATCCTACACCCGGGCCAGCACCTATAATAGCTATCGTCTTTTTCATCTTTTATAAATTGTTTTTTTCGATCTGTTAATTGTAAAGTCATTACCTTGGGTAACCTGAATCGGACCGGGGTTGTTCTTCTTCCATTCATTGTAAGCAATTTGCAGAGCTTTAAGAATTTTAGTGCCAGGTTGGGCACAGGGAATAGCATACTTGCGGTCGATCACAAAGAAAGGAACTTCTTTTACCTCTGCATCCGTCAGACCTATACTGTTGCCCAGTTCTGTTAAAGCTGCTTCATCAAAAAGATCCCTACCCTCTTTGAAGTAAGCATAAAACAGGCGTTCTCCTGCTTTTTCTCCCAGTCCTTTTGTCTTCGCCATCTGGATCAGGCGATGTGCTTTCAGGGAATTGGTAACAAGCATTTGATCGAAATGAGATTCAAGCCCCGCGGCTTTGGCCATTCCTGCTACCTATTCATGCATGGCAACTGAACGCGCATAGCTGATCCCTTTCGTTGCAGCCACAAACTGGTACATATTTTCCTGATGCTGCGGCACTTCAGGAATGGCAGGATCAAGCTGGAAACTTTTCCATTCCACCTCTATATCGTCCTTTTCAGGAAATTGCGCCAGGGCAGCTTCAAAATACCTTTTGCCGATATAGCAAAACGGGCACATCACATCACTTTTCATTTTTTATAATTTTGCGGCTGCCGGATAGTTTAGTTTTCTGAAATAATAGTAGGATACGGACAAAATTGCAAACGGAATGAGCGGCGCTATACCTTTTGCAGGGCCATCAGCGAGCAAGTGCCCCAGACTTGCGGAAAGCAGCAGTATTCCGAATGCGACATAAGCCCATTCTCTGAACATAGCGGGTATGGCGGGGACGAGGATAATTACCGCGCCAACAATCTTACAGATGTCTAATTCCAGACCAAAGTAAGCCGGGAAGCCAAGCCGGTGGATGGACACTGTTAAATATGCCTCGGGGGCAAAATAGGATGGCAGCACGATCAGCGCCATGGCGATAATGGTAACTATCCAATAAATTCTTTTTTCTTTCTGCATGGTTCAAATATTAACGGCACAAAATTATTTTGAAGTAACTTTATAAATGTTATCTGTTACTCTTTGGAAACTGGTTTCCTCGATGAAACTAAGTCACTAACCATAAATGGATCATCGTAATTTTGCAGCATATGAATACAAAAAAGCAGGCCGTGGAAGCGCCTGAGTGTAAAGAGCAATTGATCGCGATAAAGGATACGATGATCTTGTTATCGGGGAAATGGAAGATCCAGATCGTTGGATGGTTGCTGCTATACGGTAAGGTGCGCTTTATGGACCTGCTGCGTGGGATAGATGGTATTGCTGCTAAAATGCTTTCTAAAGAGTTACAGGAGCTGGAACAAAATCAAATAGTAGCCAGAACCGTGATGCCTACGAAACCGATAACGGTGGAATACGAGTTAACGGAGCATGGCCAAACTTTAAGCGGGGTGATTGAAGCTATTTCAGCCTGGGGAGTTACGCACCGTAAATTCCTGTTTAAAAAAGAAAGCAGATGAGGTGATCCAAACCCTGTGGCGTGATCGCATAGATCCCAAAAGGTTGTGTATTATTTATCTTTATTGATATGAATTTCAATAAATTTTAAAAAAAATTTTGCGGATAGAAAGGAAATCGTCGCCAGTAATCAATAGCCAATGTTAATCGAATTTGTCACCCAGCCACAGTTTAATTTTTTGACGGCTTTTGCCGAAGCCTTGCATGTGCCCGTAGTTAATAACGAGCTGCAAATTCCTGCTTTACTTGGTGAAGGGTTTGTACGCCGCATTGACCTCAGTGATGACTTTCGCCTGCTGATACACCGGTACCGGCTGAATCAGGAACTGACCTTAAAACGAATAGGTTCGACGGAACCGGCCAGCTTCATTAGCCTAATTTTCTATACTAATGAAGAACCGGCAAGTTTGGTCACAGTCGACGGAGAACAACGGCGCTTTAGCCGTTATAACGATATGGCCATACAAATCGCTTCCAATAATTTAGATTCGCTGACCACTTTCCCGGCTAACACCGATATTTATTATAGCGTAATCGGCTTAAGTGCCACGCGCCTTCGGGGCTTATTAGCATTGGATCGCCCGGATCATTTGATCGATACCATTGCCAACCCGAAAGGGTCATTCCTTTTTTACCAAAGTATGGACACCGGAACGCAAATGACTCTCAGAGAGCTATCGGCGCCACAGGCTGAAAACGGGCTTACGGCCTTTTACTATCGGCTTAAGGCGGAAACGTTATTATATGATGTATTTAAGCAGTTGCACAACCGCCAGTATACCGGCCATAGCCCGGTCAATAAAGCGGATGCAGAGAAGCTCTTTGTGATCCGTAAAGCTATCCTCAGTGATCTTAGTCAGCCGCCCAATCTGCCTGGCCTGGCCAAATTGGGCGGTTTAAGCGAAACAAAAATGAAAGACCTTTTCAGGCAGGTGTTTGGTGATAGCATTTACAATTATTATCAAACGGCCCGGATGGAAGAAGCAGCCTACCTGCTACGGCACAACCACTATTCGGTGAGTGAGGCGGGCTACCAGCTAGGCTTCAGTAATTTAAGCCATTTCACCCGGTTATTCGAGCGGCACCATCACCAAAAACCAAAAAAATACGCGTCCGGCGGATAGGACTATTTTTCCGGCGCGGCGCGCTATTTTAAATTCGGCATCCTGGTGACCTTTGACATATCATTTAAAACATAAAAGAAGCGATATGAAAAAGTTACTGATGCCATACAACAGTCCTTCCTTGAATCTGAAAAATCATTTGGTAATGGCCCCCATGACCCGCAGCCGGGCTGTCGGCAATTTACCAAACGCCTTGATGGCAGAATACTATAGCCAGCGCAAGGGAGCAGGTTTGATCATCACAGAAGGAACTGCACCTGCGCCGGAAGGATTAGGTTACGCCCGTATCCCCGGTATTTTTTCAGCTGAGCAAATAGAAGGCTGGAAATTGACGACAGCCGCCGTACATCAAAATGACAGCAAAATATTTTTGCAATTGATGCACACCGGCCGTATCGGTCACCCGGCAAACCTGCCTGAAGGCGCCCGGGTGATCGGTGTATCAGCGATAGCAGCGGCAGGGCAAATGCACACCGACACCATGGGGATGCAGGATTACCCTATCCCGGCAGCCTTATCGACAGCGGGCGTACAAGAGGTAATTAATGGTTATATAGCAGCTGCAAAAAATGCGATAGCCGCCGGATTTGATGGTGTGGAACTGCATGCTGCAAACGGCTACCTGATCGAGCAGTTCTTAAACCCCAATGTAAACGACCGCACAGATAGGTATGGCGGCTCCGTTGAAAACAGAAGCAGGTTTGCCCTGGAAGTGGCGCAACAGGTAGCGGACGCTATTGGCAAGGAAAAAGTTGGTGTAAGGATCTCGCCTAATTCCAGCCTTGGTGACCTGCAGCCCTATGATGTTGATGCTACAGAAGAGACCTATATCCATTTAAGCCGGGAGTTTAACCGTATTGGGCTTGCCTATATACACATTAGTATAAACCCGCAGGTGCCTACCCAACTTTGCCAAATCAAAGGTATCGGCCCGGCCAAAGCGACGATCATCCTGGCCGCAGCTGAGTTCAGCCGGCGAGTGGAATCCAAACCAATGGTATTAGCCGACGAAAATGCTTATGCCGATTTCCTGCGACCTTTACTTTTGGAAGAAGCGCAGTTGCAGTTTCGCTTAGTCCTGCTCAATGATCGACGGGAAGTTCTCGCCTTCGCCGAAGCCGGCAGCTTATTGCCCGACATCACCTGGCTGGCGGAACTCGCGATCAAAGCCGGTACCACCAGATTATTACTCGGCCGCAACGGCTGGCCCGTATTTAGCAATACCGAAGGGCGGTATTTACAAAAACTGCAAGCCGCCTGCGCCGCCCTCAATGTCATCTGTGAGGGCTTAATGGCCGTCGGGCCGGAACGCTTCAAAATGATTTGATAATGGCGCATCGTCGTCCAATAACAAATATACTATGGCATTTCGATTCCCTGCGCAATATTTATCTGCGCGGCGGTGAGTGCACAACAAGGGAATACATCAGGGGCTTTGGCCGACTTTAACACTATTCGAAACCGTGCGGCATTAAACAGTTATCATGGCGCAACCGACCGGAGCTCGCTGCTTATTGAGATCGCTCATCAAAGACCACAGGAGTTATTTATGGAAGGGGATCGTTGGATAGATCTGAAGCGAACATCGACAATTGATGCTGTTATGGGCGGTACATTAAGTACTTGTGCGGCAAAATCCCTAATTCCAACGGCTTACATTTATTACATCCCGGTCAAAACAGCAATGATGAAATTATTCCCGTGACCTGGCGGTCTCCTGGCGAATGGGTGAGGTAATTGTGCCCATGCTTTTTACCTCTAATCCGTTGCCAAAGTTCGATAAAAGTAAGCTGTTTTGACAATTCCAAAGCTTGTCCTAAATATTTTTCCATTCCCGGTGGCTGCTGTCGCTTACTAAGGACAACAATACAGGCTCACTTATATACACTCATCGCTTGCGTTTGGGAGGGAAGAAATTCGATGTGACTATGGCAAACCATGCGATTACCTGCCGAAAATTATCGGTGCCGGCGATGTTCGCGGCGGCTATTGTTTGCGTTATTGCTGGATCATCCCTAAATTTAGGTACTTAATGGTATCAGCTATGACGGATCCCGATGGGCATAAACCTTCTCCACAAGAAGCAGCTGCTATAGCAGCACATGTTTATGGCGACAAACCCGATAAAATATTAATGGGAGGATGGCATGTGTCAAATGTTGGAAGTGGCTACAAAATAAAAGATGACATACGGGTCTAAAATCGAAAGTATATGAACGTACTATTAACGGTAAAACTGAATATGTATATGCAAGCGCGGATACCGAAGATCTACTAGACTGGAAGAATAACTTGCAACAAACATGGGAGGATCTAGACAATATGCAGAATCCGTGTCGTTTGCTAGAAAAATAGTTAAAGATATAAAAGATAATGAGTTAATTTTTGTCGGCCATTCATTGGGTGGGGGAGAAGTAAGTGCTGATGCATTCGCTACGGGTAGAGATGTAATCACGTTTAACACAGCAGGAGTAAGCAGTGCGACTAAAGATGTTCTTCAATTAGATAAGATGGCTAAAATCGACGCCTATAGAGTCGATGGTGAAATAGTTGGGCCAGCCCAAGGTCTAATTGGATTAAAAGCCGATTGTAATATGCATCTTTTGGGTGCTCCACCTAATAAGGTTTTGTCGACGATGTGTTATCCAATGCTTTTAACCATGCCATACCTATTTCTACTAAAGACCAAGATATGATACATAGGTTATTTGAGTCTGAGCGGAGCCATAAGGAAAAAACAAGTGGCGATTGAAATAAAAAAAGATGAATTTATGAAAAAAATAATACTATATATAAGTTTCAGCCTGTTTGTAGTGTCGTTGACTCAAGTGGCATATTGTACACCGAATCTTTGTCGGAGTTCTCTCGACGCTTTTCTAACTGGCACATTAGGCATGTTTTATGGAGGCGCGGCTCTGGTGTGGTTAGCTAATCCCTTTTTGTTTATTTCGTGGATTTTGATCAAACGCAAGCCAAAATTTGTTTTACCATTTAGCGGACTTGCTACTTTGATAGGCTTATCCTTTATGCTTATTTCCGGAATTGTTGACAATGAGGCCGGTCACGTAAATAAAATAATTGAGCTAAAAGTAGGATACTATATTTGGATTTTGAGCATGATATCGACTTTGATTTACGCAATTATCAATAGGAGTGGCCATATTAAACAGTGAATTAATACGCTTGCCTTTTTTATAAAGTGAAAGATTTAGCCGAGATCTCGGTTTGAAATTTATATCGAAGGGGCTAATAAAGACGTTTGGACGAACGTGGCTGGATCGCCGCTGCGGGAAACAGCGGCAACCCGTTCAGTTATGCTTTGCAGTATAACGCGCCGGACGCAGGCATCACCCCGCAGTTTAAGGCAATATTGCGGAGCTGCTGTACACGGGTGCCAAGAGCGGCAGCAAAACCTTCGGCTACACTTATGACCTGCTCAATCGCCTGACCGTAGCCGCCTACACGGGAAACCTGCTCAACGAGCAACTGACCTATGATCCAATGGGGAATATCAAAACGCTAGTCCAGACAGGCCCCGGCGCGGCTACCCTGGCGTACGCCTATTTGACCGGCAGCAACCAGTTGCAGACCGTCACCAACAACGGCGGTGCCTACCGGAGCTATGGCTACGACGCCAACGGCAACGCGACATCGGATGGCGGGAGAAAGGCGTTCAGTTATAACCTGCTCAACCTGCCCAGGAGCGTCACCAGCGGCAGTACGACACTGGCAGGCTATACCTACAGCGCGACCGGCGAAAAGCTGCGCAATACCGGCAGTGACGGCAATACCTGGGAATATATCGACGGCATCGTGATCAATACCAACCCGGCAGGGGCCACCATCGCCCAATTTGTCCAGACCGAAGAGGGCCGCGCGGTATTGCAAAGCGGGGCTTATCACTACGAATACAACCTAAAAGACCAATTGGGCAACGTCCGGGCCAGTTTTGACAAGGGTCCATCCTCGGGCCTGGCCCGGGAGATCCAGGAAGATGAGTATTACGCCTTTGGACTAAGAAAATCGGACTATGACCTGTCCAACAACAATCGCTATCTTTACAATGGAAAGGAACTCCAGAATGACCTGACCAACCAGTATGATTATGGCGAGCGGTTATACGATCCGGTGATTGGTAGATGGAATGTCGTAGATCCTAAAGCGGAAAAATACTTTGGAATTACCCTCCTTATGCTATGCAGATAATTTGCCAATATCTTTAACAGATTTGGAGGACGAGATATTGACGCCAATGGGCTTAGATAATGATAAAAGTAAAAAGGGTTTTATGAAGTTCCTAAAAACTAAGCAGGGTAAAGGGTTTGTTAATAGTTATCTAAAAAGAGGAGGATCGTTTTCAATAACGGTGGATGGTAAAACTACAGTTTAGAAAAACGATGGATTTGAAGACCCCAAAGATGCAATTAAAGGTAATTAGTAGAATAGCTAAAATATTTCTTTTTACTCTGTCAATATTCCATTTGTCGTGCAACAAGCCTTGTCAAGGTACTTATCGCGTAAGAGCCGTTAGCAAAGTTTACCCGCCTTCGAATTATAAAATAACGGGTGCTATGATTGATAATAAAAAGAGCGGATTGTGGACTACTTATGACAGTTCAGGGAGGATAGAGTCAGAGGGAACTTTTATTAATGGTAAAAGTTTTGGAGAAGCTAAGGTATATGACAATGGAAAATTAGTAGTACAAACAAAAGATACCATTGTTGACAACGAAACTATTTCTAAATATGAAAAATATAATGTCCTTGGGCGAATTATTGTTAACGGACAATATGTTAATGGAGCAAAAAAGGTATTTGGACTTCTTATCAAGAAGATGGAATAACTTTAAAAGATAAAATTGATTATGAAAAAACAGGTGTAAAAGTTATTTTTAAAGACGCTATTAGGAAAAAAAGCGATTTTTAATCCGCCCCTAAGTGTGTCACTTTGCCGAGATGACGAAAAGCATGATAGAACAACGGCGCAGGGCTTTGTTATTTAAGGCGGTATATCCGTTTGTCTGTATAAGTGAATATCTATTGAAGCGCTTGTTTTTTATGCTGCAAGTAAGTTTTTTGGGTACCCAAAAAACTTACTTGCCCTGCCGGCCTGTTGTTGAAGATAAATACATAGATCAAATTAACGAACAAAACCAAACCAAATAAATGAAAAAGATCATCTCAATATTGACGGTCGCGTTATCAATTACCGGCATATGCCAAGCGCAAAACGTCTTCCCCACTTCGGGTAATGTCGGCATTGGAGTAACCAACCCAATTTCACCGCTCGAAGTCGTGGGGACATGGGGCGCATTCAGTTCCACGGCTCATGTAACTTCTATTTTTGCACAAGATCAAACCAATCAGAGAGGAATATACTTAGGGTTTGATAGTGCTGGTCAAATCGGCGTTGTTGCTCCCGGCACAACCGGGGCGGCTAGTAATTTAGCTTTTTGGAATTATAGCGGTAGTACCTGGTTCGAAGCTATGCGGATCACATCTTCAGGCAATCTCCTGATTGGTCGGGCAGGTCAAGCTAACTCCAGCTATAAATTAGATGTTGCAGGCAGTGTACGGGCAAATGCGATAACAGTGAATACCACAGGTGCTGATTTTGTTTTTGAACCTGCTTACCCATTATTTTCACTTGCTGATCTTAAAAAGTATATAGATCAGAATCACCATCTGCCAGAAATTCCCTCAGCAAAAGAAATGCAGACTGATGGGCTGAATGTCGGGAATAACCAGATAAAGCTGTTACAGAAAATAGAAGAGTTAACACTTTACGCGATTACAGCCGACAAACAAATAAAAGGTCATAACGCGGTCATCCAGCAGCAACAAAATCAGTTGAAAGCGCAACAAGATGAAATAGATCAGCTTAAACAACAAATGTCATTATTAATGCATACAGCTAATAAAAAATAGCAATACAATTCAGTATCCGAATGCAGATGCAATCGGTAAATAAAGATCTTCATTAGCAATAGGTAAGAAAATTAGTCATTTGTTTCATAGTGAAAGTACCAGGTTACCGACAACCGTACTTACCCCAACAGGGCCATTATAACAACAAACAAAAAGTGGGGAGGGGAAGAAAGAAAGAAAAGGAACTGCGCCGTTCAGTTTAACTAAAGATCAACAGCTCGCGTTGGGACTGAGATATTATGCTGGAGGCTATTCAGGTAATTTGGCGATAATGTGAATGGTTTTCTGGATCAGTGGAATACAAATCTTAACCCTTTAGTTTGGGCGTTAAATGTTTTTTATGGCGTAAAAGATGGTACAGATTGGTTAGGGAATCCTCAAAGCAGAACAGAAACAAATCTCGGATATGCTATGGCGATAATACCTTTGGGGAGGAGAACTTAAAACAGTTGAAAAACCGATCGGAAAAGAATTATTCAATTTTACCCAAACAACGTCAAGCTATATGAATAATCCCCGTAGAGCAGTTCCTGTGCAAATTATGGAAGAAGTTATAAAAACTGCGAAACCATATCCAGATCCGCAAGGAACCAAAACAATTATGTTTTGCTCTGAAATTTTTAAAAATAGTACAATGTATAATTTGGAAATTTTGAATCATAAAGTGAGCAATACAATATTGCATTTTCAATATGGCAGAGACGCTATGGGACCGCTAACTAAAATAAAAAAGTAACTATGAGCAAAACTGGAAAACAATTTATTTATCATATCATAGAAATGTATATCGAAAACAAAATTTCTTTACGAGCTTTCAGCGATAAATTCTATTATTGTTATGGAAAAGAAATTGATTTTAATAGTTTGACCGAAAAGGAAGAAAAGCTGTTTGATGGATTATCGACCGTGACTGCGCGTTATTCTGAATTTTTAGAAGATCATATAAAATATCCAGGAACTTATGTTAATGAGATTGAATTGGACTCAAAAATAAGAGAGGTTAATAGTAAACTAAAATAAGAAAATAATAATTAACTGTGGGATTTACAGACATCGTTTCACTGATATAGCTTTGAATCAAGCCGATAATTTTGAACTTTAATTCTTTCATTTAAAGGATCATACATGCTACTAACCTCATCCCATACAGGTGTTTTATCAGCTAGTTCATTAACCACTTGTATTGGGGATGTCCCTTTTAAAGAGCTGTGTGCCCTAAACCGATTATAGTGAAATTGCCATTGTGAAAGCAGATTAGGCAGGTCCGGATCCTTATATCAACGGTAGAATAAAATTCATCAAGATCAGTTCTTTGGCTTTTTTCGACTTTCCCATTGAGGTAGGGAGATCGTGGTTTTATCGGCCGGAACTTAATGCCATATTCCATACGCTTTTCCTGCTCGATTACTGTTTCAAGGAACCTCAAAGTATTAGTTGGTGTTCGCCTGGGGAAGAGTTCAACAACCTTAAAACGGCTGCAATCATCGATAGCAGTATATTGATAAAGCTTGCCCCCTATCTTGCAAACATCCATTTGAACGCGGTCGCCAGTATCGGCCTGTTATACCGATGTAATCGTTTACGGTAGTTTCGCTTAAGTTTTAAGTATTGTTTATTATTCTTGATCAGTATCTTATGGATGGTGGCGGTAGACAAGGAGCGATCATATAAACGTTTCATTTCGTTGGCAATGCTACGGTGACCGAGCTTTCGATTATCTCTTAAATCAAGCACTCGGTGCTCATCTTCCAAGGTTATCTGAGTGTATATTTTATGTGTTCTTTAACCGTGTTCATTAAGGCCGTCAATACCAAATTCCTTATATCTTTTAATCCATTTTCGAAGTGTTGGACGGCTGATACCGCAACGCATGCAAACAACACCTGCCACGCCAATGGATTCGTAAAGCTTAACCCACTCAAGGCGTTTTTTTACTCCATTGTTCATTTTTGTTATTTATCTTGAAATGTGGTAAAACCAACGGTTTTTTCATCATTTCAACATAAAGTTATGGAAAGGATCTCTATGAATCACACAGTTTAAACAATGGTATCAATTCAAAAATTATTTTATTTACTTATTGTACTGCTTTATTCAGTCACTATATCTTGGTGTTCTAAAAACTGCGAATTAGACAGATCTAAGACGTGCGCAAAGGCTTTCATCCCGATTGGAAATCATATGTTTTTAATTACGGACGTAACGAGGTTCGTGCGTTAACCGAGAGAAATATTGCCTGTAGAAAAAAATATCTAATTAGTATTTTACTAGTAGTTGTCGCCGTAATGGGTTTTGTAATCTACCATCAAATACCGAAGGAAGAGGAAGAGTTTACTGCCGATAGTTTTAAAGAATATATTTATAAAGGCGCTACTTCCCAAGTATTCAATGATAAAATTAACATTCAGCAGATTGAATTAGACAATCCAACTATGGTGAAGTTAAAAGGAGATCGTGCGCCTCAGCGTCAGGGCCTCAACGAATTCAGATACGTTCAACTATTTTTGTAAAATGTTGCAATTTCAGAATTGGTCTTCTATATTAGGGGCGACTAAACTTCACAATTGAAACCGTTCCAGACCTGATATTCCATGCTAGAAAAAACACTCCCGAAGATGTGCCCGCCGGCCAATGTGGTCGCAGTAAATCTTTTCCGGCTACTTAAGAGCCAGCTTTGTGCTAACGCAAATCTGTAAGTATACTTTAAACTGCCGCCGGTGATCCAGGTTCCGGCCCTTACAGCCATGTCGACAATTTAATTGAACAGATTTCACTAAGGAAGAACGCCTAAATACACCGAAACCCCAAACCTATTCAATTAAACCCATGCGAAAATCATGAAACCTTTGTTAACAGTGACTGCCGCTAGTTTCCTGTATATTTTAGATGCCGGCGATTTCACCCCCAGCCAGGCAGTTGATCGTAAAAGATTTTTTAAAAGATAGGCAAATGAACCGACAGCAGCTAGAAATAAAACAGTTAACAAAGCAAATTCACAATTGATCAACAAAAAAAACCTCAGCGATGAAAAGCCTATTAACGACAATAATTGCATGTTGTACTTTTACGTTAACCTGCAGCGCCCAATGGACACCCGGGACGGGGATTATCACTACTGCCAATAAAGTCGGTATCGGCACCAGCAACCCAATATTTGCGCTACAGATCGGGGATTTCCCGAGCGGTTTGCCATCCAGCCAGATCGTAATTCCCGGGAATTATAATTTCGAGCAGCTCAGATGGGGACAAATCGGAAATGGAAACTCCGCACTGGAATTTGTAAACCATCAAAATGTGACGAATTCGGCCGGCATAAAGTTTTTAGTTGATGTAGATCATGGTGCCCCAGGTCTGCAGCTACAGTATGCCCCGTCCGCCGCAAGTTATGCCGCTTTGAATTATACGACCGGACTATATATGAATTTTTCGGGTAATATTGGCATCGGAACCACATCACCCGATCAAAAGCTGACCATTAACGGACAAGTGCATGCTACCTCCGTAGTGGTGACCAGCACGGTACCGGCCGACTATGTGTTTAATACGGATTATTACCTGCGTCCGCTCGCAAGCGTGAAAGCGTTTATTGATCATCACCACCACCTGCCGGATGTACCCTCAGCTGCCAACTTTCATAAAGACGGTCAAAACCTCGGCGAGATGAATATGCTGTTGCTAAGAAAAGTGGAGGAGCTGACCCGGTATATGATTGAGAAGGATAAGCAAATTATTGACCAGAAAGAAATAAATAGTGAAATGAAAGACCAACTAGCAACCCTGACCAAAGAAGTTGAATTACTAAAAAAAGTTATTAACAAATAAGATGAATCAGCCATTTTAGCAATCAATAGGACAGTTGCCCAGCCTAACTCGTTGACAGAAAGTGTGTATCGCCAGGTATTTACACCCACAGGCAATAACACTCGGGTCTGCTGCCAGCATAACTGGGATTCCCACCTGCGCTGCCATTGGTTGGTGATCAGTTATCGGAAGATGTTAAACTTGAAACTTATACAATAATATACTAACCAATGCTCAAAAAACAATTATTGATTACGGCACTTATGAGTATAATGGCCGTTGGACAGTCGCTCGCGCAGTATTCAGGCAGTTTTATAGTGCAGGGTAATATTGCCAATTATTACCCGGTTCTGATTCAGGATCTTGCATGGCCTAACAATAAGGCCACAGAGTTTGAGTTGGGACGCTCTATTATCCACACCGATGGCAGTTTGCGAGGTTCGTTGATTTCGAAGTTTCGCGTTCACACGACCGAATGGGGGCACGGTTCTAATTTCATTGATGCGGATATACATGAATATAACAACAGTTTTATCGCCGGCTGGGCTGATGCAACCGGTGGAAACAGTAACAATTATGTAATCGTATGGCTTAAGGGCGGTGGTACCACCTACTATTTCAATTCGCCGGTTTCTATAACGCCCATAGTTTGCGATGGGATAGCAAACGCACTGCCTTATAACGAGCCTAACGGGCCTTCACGCACGTATAAAACCAGCGTCGATCCGTATGTAAATACAAACGGAATAAGTTATAGCTACGCTGTGTACGCCACAGGCCCTTCGCCAAATTACTTTGCCGGCAATGTTGGCATAGGCACGGCCAATCCCGATCAAAGGCTGACCGTTAACGGACAAGTGCATGCTACCTCTGTAGTCGTGACCAGTACCGTTCCTGCCGACTACGTTTTCAACACAGCGTATTACCTGCGCCCCCTGGCGGATATAAAAACCTATGTTGACAAAAACCACCACCTGCCAGATGTACCTGCCGCTGCCGACTTTAATAAAAATGGGCAAAACCTCGGTGAAATGAACATGGTGCTGCTTAGAAAAGTAGAAGAGTTGACGCGGTATATGATCGAAAAAGATGATGAGATAAAAAATCAGCAGGGCCTGATCAATCGGCAGGAACGGCGGATTGAACGTCTTGAAAAGCGGCTTTCTAAAAAATAACTGAAGCAAACCGTCGGTTTTTTTTCGCCACGCCGAATGCTGCGTCATTTCCTCCGCGAAATTCGCTTAAGTATTGCATGAATGATTTCTGTTTGCGGCTTTGCATGTCTTCCTGCACAGGGCTTAACGCTTCCTGCAGATCAATGATACGATAAAAATGCTGCATAAAAAATTGACACTTGGGTGGTAGCGGGTTTTCGCATAAAATAATTTGGCAAAGCATTGTAAATATGAAAAAGAACCGGTAGTTTAGCCCTACCTAATATCGAATTTGATCACAATTCTAAATCACAAGTCCCATGCCGCTAAGCGCAATTCCATAATAATTAAAACCAACGAATGACGGGCTGGCTGATGGCCGCGTCATATTTGCAGTGCTTTTTATATTGAATTTTTGCAGGACCAGAATTTCGGTTGACATGAACTGTCCGTCGGGAAGGCGCTTCTTCGGCAGCAGTGTCGGGCACGAGGCAAGTCAGGATGGGATGAACGCGATTCTCCCAAGCAAACAAAACAAATGAGGTTTTAACTACTCCTAAAAGGTAAAGAGTATTAAACCGAAAATAAAAGGCAGAATAAGGCCTTTTTCAACTGAGCAAAAATAAAACGAATTCAAAGGTACCAACCGGGGATCGTCGACTCAAACGCTTCTTTTGAATGATGTAAAGAAACCGGGACCGCATTTAATCACGTTAATCAAGCTGGCGGTAACGCCAGATAAGTTTTAATAATTAAAGTGTTTACAATACTGGATGTCCAAATTTGGGATTATACTATTACAGATCATATAGAATCTTATGAAATTAAAGCTTTTTCCTGTTCTTTTTATCAAGTTGTATTTATGTTGTTTCATTGTCGAGGCACAAACGGGCAATGCAAACTATTTTATGCCTAGAGTAGTCCCATCCGCGCCAAATACCGCGGCTATTGCAAAATTCGGCAGCTATCCTGTAAATATGTATTCCGGGGTGCCTGATATCTCGATTCCGCTATATACCGTAGAGTCGGGCGGACTGCAGGTACCTGTAACCTTATCTTACCATGCTTCGGGAATACGTGTGACCGATGCGGCCAGTTGGGTCGGCCTTGGCTGGTCATTAAGCTGCGGCGGCGCAATTACCCGTAAAGTTTTTGGTTTGCCAGACGAGATCGGTTACCTAATTGAAACTAAACGTTATTATAACCTGCAAAATAATAATGACCTTGACTATGTAAAGCAAACGGTGGAGGATCGGATTCACGATAATATGCCGGACATTTATTCTTATCAAATCCCTGGTTACAGCGGTAAATTCTTCTACGATGCTGACAGTAGCTTTAAGATTATGATTGTTCCTCGATCCCCGCTATCTGTTACAAGTACGCATACTTATAATAATCAGAAATTTGCGATAGCCGATGAACATGGTAACACCTATAGATTGGGAAATACCTATCAAGAACAAACTTACGCTAACTTTTACACGCAAAATCAGACTAGTGCGTGGATGCTGGAGAGTATGATTTCACAAAACAAAAGAGATACAATCAGTTTTACTTATTCTTCACATATTTATCAACTACCCGATGGCACGACTGAAACGATTACTGTGGAAGATGAATTATCATACATAGATCAGAGAGGCCAAGGTTATACCGCTAATACGGCACCAACCAAGCTGTTGCTTAATAATCCTGCTACGGTAACAGAGCAGCAATTAAATACCGTATATTTTAAAAACGGGAAGATAGTTTTTGTGACGGGTGGAACCCGCCGGGATATCAATTCTCCTGCGCTGGACACCATGAAAGTCTACAAATACAATTTCGCCGAAAAAAAGTATGATGTGCAAAAAAGTATAGTATTCGTAAAAAGCTATTTCGGGACAGATGCCGCTGGTAATTTACGTTTAAGGCTGGACGGCATAAAGGAATTAGACAAAGCGAATGGAGTGGTTAACCAATATTATTTTTCGTACAATCCTACAGTTGTTCTTCCGCCGTATGGTTCGCTGGCCAGGGATTACTGGGGGTATTACAACGGCAAAGACAATTCAACCGACCTTATACCGCAGACAACGATACAAATGATAAGTTTTGGAGGAGGCTTATATAATTTGAATATCGGGAATACAAATGATCCTACCTCATCGTGCAGGAACATTGACTCAACGAAAATGCAGGCAAATATATTGACGTCAATAAAATATCCAACCGGGGGACACACCGATTTTACATATCAAACTAATCGCTACCTCGACGGCAACAATCATACCCAGCTTGCGGGTGGTTTACGGGTAACTTCCATTGCGAGCTATAGCGGCGATAATCCGATTCCGATAGTTAAAACATTTAGCTATAACGTAGCACAGCCAAATTTCGTAGCCGATCCCCTAATAAATTTGAACGTTGGCTTGTTTACGAACACCCAGACTTACCGTAATTGGACTAACCTTTCTGGAACAGATCCTGGTGAAATCGGCGGATATGCAATGACAGCTACAAAAAGAGTGAGGCGGTTTTATGCCGAGCCAAACGTAGACCTTAACCTCGATGGTGTACCGGTTGCTTATACAACGGTGACGGAGTATATTGGCAGCCCTGATGCAAATATTGGGAAGAGTATCTATACTTTCAGTTGGAGTAAAAGCTCCCTGCAAGCCGGTGGAGGAGAGACGGGTCAGCAGCTTCTTTATGATTATTCTTTTTCAAACGGGAAGATCCTTAGCAAAACCGATTTCATGCGGAAGACGGATGGCTCATATCAGATAGTTAAATCAGTTGTTAATCACTATGGAGCGTGGCCGGGATTTTATTATCCTTCTGTAGGAAATGCTTATGGACAATTCCTTTATAACGACGGCGCGCTTGCTCCGGGTGCGGCTGCTTATTTTCAACAAGAAAATCCGGATGATGAGCAAACATACCCGAGGGGAGATTTTGTCGTTCAATCCGGAGATACCTATTTAACAAGTTCGATCACCACGCTATTTGACAAAGCCGACACTACCAAATATGTGACGTCCTCAGTGAGCTATAAGTATGGCGATCTAACGCATCAGCAAATCCTAACTACTACCCATGTAGATAGTAAAGGTAATACGCGGGTCACCAATAATAAATATGCCTTTAATTACCCTGCCGGCAATCCGGTTATTGACAGTATGGTGAACCGGCACATGTGGGGCGATCCGCTGGAAAAATCCGAAACGTACCAAATTGGCGCTGCCGCTGCCCAAACTACCGCTGCGCAATTGCACCAGTTTAAATTCGGGTATATCGCCAATACCATAGTGCCGGACAAAGTGAGCGTATTGAATCTCGTCGGTCCCGTTAGTGATTTTACCGCATCCACCGTAGCCTCCGGGGCGCTGACAAAAGACAGCCGGTATACACAAATGATCAGCTTTGATGCCTATGACAAGTATAACAATTTGACCCAATATACGCCGCGTAATACCACCCCTGTCGCAGCAACATGGGATTACCAGGGCGAATTACCGGTTGCGCAGATAAAGAATGCCGCGCAGTCCGATGTCTCCTATACCAGTTTTGAAGGCGACGGTAAAGGAGGTTTTACTTACAACGGCCCCACTGTCACCGACCCGACGGCGCCGGCAGGCAGCCGGGTTTATAACCTGGCAGGTGGGTCGATATTTGCGCCGATAAACGTGACCAGGGCCTACGTATTATCCCTGTGGAGTAACAATGGCGCACCGGCGGTCAGCACCGGCAGCAGCTTTACAGGTACGCCTTTGCGCACTGCCGGCGGCTGGACGTATTACGAATACGCGCTGCCCAGCGGCAGCAGCGGCGTATCGATCAGCGGAACCACCACCATTGACGAACTGCGTCTATATCCCGCGGATGCCCAAATGACCACCTATGCCTACAGCACCGACGGAGTAACGGACATTGCGGATACTAAAGGATCGATCAGTCACTTCGATTACGATGCTTTTTCCCGCTTGAAAAACACGAAAGATTGGGCAGGCAACATTGTAAAAAATTACAGTTATCATACCTATGACCAGGTGTATGGCAATGCGGCGCAGGGGCCAACCACTTACACCCGCAACAACTGCCCGGCCGGGACTTCACCAGGCAGCACTACCTATTCGGTGCCCGCCAATAAATATTATGGCGCCACGACGGCCGATGCCAATGCCGAGGCGGTGTACGACCGGGATATAAACGGGCAGATAAAAGCCAATACCGTTTGTGGCTGTCCCATCAATTATATTTCATACACCCTGACCAATTTATCAGGACATCCGGGCTTCCAGGTCACCTTCAGCGGAATAGCCACGCCGTTTAATTTCCCCACCAGCGGGAGCACCACGATCAACGTACCCCTAGGCACGTATGCAACAGTAAGTATAGCGCCAAACGGATCATTTTCGCAAACCTTCACCATGGGTACCCGCACACCCGTTACGGGTCATAGCGCCAGTTTCAGCAATATAACAGTCGCTACCGGCAGTTCAGACCTCAACCTTACCATCAATTGATGACAACCATGAAAAAGCTAATCAGCTATATCGGTGCGGCACTGTTAGGCACCGCAGCCCAGGCGCAAACGGTGAACGGCCCGCTGGTACTGTCATCGCCTGGCACAACGGGGAACTACAGCAGCAACACAAGCGTAACATTAAGTGCAGGTTTCACCACTACGGGCCCTTTTTCGGCGACGATCCAATCGTACGATTGTTTGACGCTGACGACTGCGCCAACCCTGCCGGCCAATTATGTGTTGACCAACACCCCGCGCATTGCCGGCTTTACCGACGAGGGACAGCTAACGGGCTTTACGGCCTGCCAGCTGATGCAGGTCATTCAATATGCCGATGGCCTGGGGCGGCCCATACAAACGATCCGGGTAATGGGCAGCCCCTTCGGGAACGACCTGGTGCAGCCGCAGGCCTATGACGCCTATGGGCGCGAGGTGTTCAAATACCTGCCCTATGCCGAAACCTCGGGTACGCCGGGCACTTTCCGTTCGTCGGCCATCGGGAGCCAGTCGGCCTTTTATACGGCTCCACCGGAGGGGGTGACCACCATTAGTACCCCATACGCACAAACGGTCTTCGATAATTCACCACTGGAACGCCCTACCGAGCAAGGCGCACCCGGAACAGCCTGGCAGCCGGGGGCGCACACGGTACGGCTGGACTATGCCAGCAACAACAATATACCCTTCGCAACTGATTCGGTGAACAGTCGCCAGGTAGCGCTGTATACCACCACCATCAATACCGCAGGTGGACAAACGCTGACCGGGGCAGGCAACACCGCCACCTATGCTCCGGGCACGTTAACCATCACCATCACCAAAGACGAGAACTGGGTAAGCGGCCGCGCAGGAACGACCGAAGAATATAAAGATATAGACGGCCGGGTCGTGCTTAAACGGGTGTATAACTATAATGGCGCCCTGCAGCAGCTGAGCACCTATTACGTGTACGACGACCTGGGGCGGCTGGCTTTTGTGCTGCCGCCGGGGGCCAGCCCCGATGTTAATGCTATTATTCCCGCAACAACCCTGAATAATTATGGCTACCAGTACCAATATGATGGGCTGGGCAGGATGAGCCAGAAGCGGCTACCCGGTAAAGGATGGGAATACTTGGTGTATAACAACATGGACCAGGTGGTCGCCACGCAGGACAGCCTGCAGCGTGTGCAGAACCAATGGATCTACAACAAGTATGACGGGCAGGGCAGGGTAGCTGCTACCGGTATTTATGCGGCGGCGGTCAGCCGCACCTCGCTGCAAAGTACGATAAGTGCGCTCAGTGGCAGTTACTTCGAAACGGCTACCACCACGGGTACCGGTTATACCAACGTAGCCTGGCCCAGCAGCAGCACCACCGCGCTCACCTATAACTATTATGACAGCTACAGCAATGCGCCGGGCCTGCCTGCGCAATATGCCGCGCCGGCCGGGGCCGATTTGGGTACCCGCGGGCAGTTGGTGGCCGCCAAAACAGCCGTGCTGAACACCCCGGCCGATCTGCTGTGGAGCGCCCATTATTACGACTACTTTGGTCGCAGCCTTACCGCTTACCAGCAGCATTACCTGGGCGGCGTGGTGAATGCAGGCAACTACGATGTCGTCAGCAGCACGTACGATTTCAGCAATGCACCGACCACTACCACCCGCAAGCACTGGAACACGGCCAGCGCTACTACGCCGCTGGTCACCATTGCCAATACCTACCTGTACGACCATATGGGCAGGAAACTGAAAAGCTGGGAACAGATCACCAACGGTATGACGGCCACCACTAAAACCCTGCTGAGCAAACTGGATTACAACGAGACCGGGCAGCTGAAAACCAAGAACCTGCATGCCACCACCGATAGTACCACCTTCCTGCAGCCCGTATCCTATGCCTATAACGAACGCGGCTGGCTCAGCGGCAGCACGGCCGGCCTGTTCCAGCTCTCGCTGCTGTACAACACCGGCACCCACCCGCAATACAATGGCAATATCGCCAACCAGTTGTGGGGCACCCGGGCAACGCCAAACGCCAACAGCTATACTTACGCTTACGACCGGCTGAACCGCCTGACCGCAGGCGTCAGCAACACGGGTTACCAGGAACGGGGCATTACATATGATCCCATGGGGAATATTTCCACGTTAAACCGTTACCAGGCCGGCACCGGTATCGATAGTTTAGCTTACCTGTACACCGGTAATGCGCTGGCCACGGTAACCGACCGGAGCGGCAGCAATACCGGCCTGGTGGCCGCCACCACCACCTATCAGTTCGACGGGAATGGCAACCAGGGCAGCAACACCAATACCACCAACAGCAGCCAGAACAAGAGTTATACCTACAACCTGCTGAACCTGCCCAAGATAGTCACGATAGCCGCCGGCACCTCCACCTTCACCTATGATGCCACAGGCAACAAACTGCGCAAAGTAAGCGTCCTGAGCGGCACCACCACCACCACCGACTGCATCGGTGGCATCCAGTACAAGAACGGCGCGCTGGACTTTATCCAGACCGAAGAAGGCAAAGCCATACCCATCGCCGGCGGCTACGATTACGAGTATTACCTCGGCGATAACCTGGGCAACACCCGCGTTACCTTCGGGACTAAAACCGGTGTAGCGGTAGCCTACCAGTCTGACGACTACTATCCGTTTGGCCTTGAAATTAACAATAGTGTAACCAGTCCTAAAAATGAGTATCTTTACAATGGCAAAGAACAACAACCCGAATTAGGAACCTACGATTACGGATTTCGCCAATATGACCCAGTCATTGCCAGGTGGAATGTGCCTGACCCGGATGCTGAAAATTATGAAAGTACATCATCGTATGCTTATGTTCTAAACAACCCTATCAATTTGGGTGACGTGGATGGACGTGATACTGTACGTCATTTAAAAGAGGTTTTTATACATGATACAAAACCTGCTCCTAAGCCTGAGCCTATCGAAGTTGAGCCTCTTAAGGAGATCAAACCTATAGAATACGGAGTGTTTATAAAGCCACGGGTATTTTTGATGCCTTTTTTAACATTCGTGTTTGTATTAATGCCTGCAAATTACGACGATCATGAAGAAGCCGATAATCTAAGGTTTATGAATGCCCGGAGAGATCGAAAACATCCAGGGTCATATACAATTAAATTTAAAAGCGGAAAAAGGTATCACGGGAAAGGGTCTTTTGCAAGAGCTCTTCAATCTGCAAAATTTCAGGCGGATTTGCATAAAGACTCTTTTGAAATTTTTGATATTGATTGGACACCTTCGACAAGCAATGAACAATCGTTTAGAGATGAGGCGAAGAGGTTAGAAGCAGATGGAGGTAAAAACAATCCTAATAATTATAATCAGATAGACTCCCCGGGGAGTCATAAGTACAAGCAGGATCAATAGTTTATAAATTATATTAAAGAGAATATTATGTCTGTAGAGTATGTTAAGGGGTTTAAAATATTTGAAGGAGATACGCTAATTATCGAAAGTGAAAGAATCCCTAAGTGCATGGAATTTTTCCAAAATAATGATCATTTGCAAAAAATATGGATAAGCAAATTTCATGGGTACTTAGAAAAGGATATTTCCTTTTTTAAAGAGTATAGCCACGTAAAAAAGGTAGTAATAAATGGCCCGTTTGAAATATCCGGCTTGTATTATTTAAACGATTTAGAATTTCTAAGCTATGAGAACTACATAAAAGATCAAGTGCTGGATCTTAGCTGCTTTAAAAATATAAAGACTTGCTATTTAGATTTAAGCTCGAAAATTGGGGGTTTGAACACGCTGTCAAAAGTTAAGGATATTAGGCTTTTTCATTATACAGTCAAAGAAAAGGACTTGACAGGTCTTAGTAATTTAAAGCAATTGGAATCTTTTTTTATATCGATGTCAAATATTGAATCTTTAACTGGTATTGAAGAATTCAAAAAGCTAAAGAATATCGAATTTCATTATTTACGCAACCTAACACATATTAAAAAAGTAGCAAATCTGAGCGATACGCTGGAGTTTTTAACGTTCGGAAATGCAAAAAAAATAACTGATTTCGAATCGGTTACTGCGTTAAAAAAATTAAAGACTTTAGGTTTTAATAGCTGTGGCTCTATTCCATCGATAAAATTTATAAATGATATGCCGAACTTGGAAGATTTTAGATTTATGAGTACGGATGTAGTAGATGGTGATATGACACCCACTATGCGCCTTGAATACGTTGCGTTCTCTAATAAAAAGCACTTTTCGCATACTCTGGAACAAATAAGGAAAATATAACAGGGCAGGATGTAAATATTCGAACCGCTACAGCGGAGTTTATACCTCATGGTAAAGTAAGATGAGGGATTATAGCTAACAATTCACAAAGCCCGGCATGGCCGGGCTTTGCTGTTCAAAACTATTTGTATAGTTGTATATACGACTATACGTATATCTGTTAATGTGTTTGTTTTTATAGTTGCAAGTTGTGTTTTTGGGTACCCCAAAAACCTACTTGCCTTGCCGCCAGTAGGCGGTAAGGGTTGAAAAACCTGCGCAACTTGACCGCCCCTAAACCCCGCTTTGCCCTTGTATAAAACAACAGCCAGCTTGTAAAGTACCCGCCTTAGGGTTCGGCACTGCATAAACGGGCTTTTACTTTGTTGCCTGGTAACACTCAAAACCGGGCTTGCAATGAACAGGATATTATATGTAGCCCGTAAAGCCAAAGGCTTAACGGATCAACAGGTAGCAACTTTTTTAGAAGTTGACGAAACCACCTATAAAGAAATGGAATTGTGCTTGGCAGATATATCGGCAGCGCAGGGTGTAAAGCTTGGCAAATTGTTTGACCTGCCGCCGGATTACTTTTTGGCAAACGAAGAAACGGCCAGCCAACGCCGTTTAAAAGTTATCCAACAAGCCACCGAATTAGTAAGCCAAAAAGAGTTTGCAGAAGTGCCGCCCGGCACCCATATCCTTATTGCAAAATTGGGAATGCAGGCAATCCTTACGATACAGGAGTAAAATACCGTAATGCTTCAGCTTCGGGAAATGACAATGGAGAATGAAGCTATCCGTAAAATGTATAAGCTTAGTAAATAAAACGGTGGCGGAGGATTAGCAATCTGCGTAGCCTGGTTGCCTTTTTAGCTACCTATAGGGTACGGTATTCCAGAAATAGCTATTAAATGGTTGCTTTGTAATCTCTAAAATCGCAAGAAATAAATCTGCCTACTTATTTTTGAGTAGTTCCACCTTTTCCTGTTCGGATTGCAGTAAACGCTCATAAAGCTTTTGGTTTTCTTCAAAAAGTTCCACCAGTTTATCCAAAGGATTGAAATTGCAAGTATTATGAGCGCCTATCGGCCCTTGATTAATACTGTTGTCGCTAAAGTTGTTAAAATAATTGAACACTGCATCCTCACTAAAGTTCTTAATGGCATCGGTACTAACGCCTAACACCTGGGCGATCTGTTTCAGCTTATCATCCTCAATGGTTTCGCTTTGCTCAATCCGGGAAATTGAAAAAATGTTTTTTGGCATTTAGCAATATAAACGATTGTATGACAATCGATCTTGCCCCATTGCTCCCAAGTCGCCGGGGAACTGCTGAAAGACCTTTGCAACCATCGGGCGCAAAGGCAAGTTTGCCACGAGCCGAAAGGCATCGTGGTAGTATTTGGGTACCAAATACACAAACTTGCTGCTTATGGGCTAATTGCTTTATCTGCGTTTAGTTGTATAGCTGCTTAGTTGTTTATTGGTCTATTTGTATATATAAATATGGACATAGATGTTTAGCCGATCAACTGTTAAGCAACCAAAAGCGGGAGAAGACCGGGCTGTCAAGGGAACGTGGAATAAATGGCCGGTGCGTGAATGGCTGTGCGGGTTTATGCCGCGAAAGTCCCTTTACTGCCTTGGCTTCGGGGGCTACCTTTGCGATAACAGATGACCGGCTTACCTTAACCAGGTGCAGCGGGAAAGCGCAGGGAAGCCGGGCACAGGCAGCTTCGCTGCTTAACATAATGGCATTATGAGACGGCTTTGGAGATGTGTCGGAACGGTGCGGCCGTACGATAATAAGCTGTTATGTTAAAGTGTCCGGCGGGTGCGGTCGGGTATGGCCTGGATTGGCATCTTCTTTTTTTCAATTGAAAATAAAAACCCTACCTTAACGCCACCAAACGGCGGGCTGAAAAGCCGTGCAGGGCGGTTCGTTCTTTAAGAAAAAAAGTGGTGCAGGGGAGAAAGAGTACCTTTACAATAAGAAGGAATTGCAGGAGGAATTGGGGCAGTATGATTATGGGGCGAGATTTTACGATCCGGTGATTGGGCGGTTCGGGACGATAGATCCGGCTGGAGAAAAATTCTATGGGCTTTCTTCATATAGTTATGTGGCTAATAACCCTATATTATTAAATGATCAAAATGGTCAGGATTGGACAATTACAATGGATACTGACAAAGACGGGATTAAACATTATCACGTTCTTTTTACTGGGGATGTTGTAAATGAAAGTAAAAATAAAAAAATTGATGGTGATGCATTCGCCAGTGCTCTTACCAATCAATTTAATAAATTGTTTAACAAATCAGACACGAAAAACGGGTATACAATTGATGGAAAAGCTGAAATATCCTATGTAGGCGACGACAGATCGAATGTTGCTGAAACTCACACGACACTTGCGATTGTTGATAGGGATGACTCTGATTTCGACGGAGATGGGGCTACCACGCCAGGCAAGGCGATTAATGGCATGGAAGTTAAATTTAATGCTGATTTTGTTCCCGGAATGATGCCTGATAAAAATGGTAAAACAGCAAATAGCAAAACGAGGACACATGAAATTGGACATACTGGTGGATTAAAACATCCAGATATGGATACCTATCTTTTTGGATTAATTCCAGGATCAACTAATTATTCAGGACCCGTTAAGAATGGAAGTAGAACAATATTTCCAATAGAAAGTTTCATGAACCAAGGAGGTCAAGGAACGTGGCAATGGACTCACCCAACAGGGCCAAGTAAAGAGCAGATTCAACGAATATATGATCTTTATTCTGCACATAAACTTAACACAATGGATCAACCTATACATCAATAATAAGCATGAAAAAGATGAAAAGATTTTATTAATCTTAATAATGTTTATAGTTGTTACTCTTTCTTGCAATCGCAACAATTTAGAGCCAAAAGTATTAAATATTGCTCATTATCAATTAATGGCTAACGATCCTATTGATCCGATTACTGTTGTCAGCTTGCTACATTCTTATCCCAAGGGGAATTCAAATGTTAGTAATACGCCTACAGTAAACTTATACGTCTGTAAAAAGAATAATAGCAGGGATTCAATATTTGTCTTTGATATTAATAAACCTGTAGGTAAGGTTTTCTTTGGTGATGATTATAAGGGGCAGGGTTTCATCATAAATAGGATTAACATCAAAGATGTTAAAGCTCATTCGGTAGTAATAAATGTTCCATCAGGCTTTATAATACCAAATAAGATAGAATACGTTTTTGCAAGGATAGATCAAACTTCAGATTAATGGACGCACTTAATCGCATTAGTTGCAATACCTAATGATATAACTAAAGCCTGGCCAATGGCAATATAGCCAGCCAGTTGTGGGGCACCCGGGCAACGCCAAACGCCAACAGCTATACTTACGTTTACGACCGGCTGAACCGCCTGAGCGCAGGCATAAGCAGTGCAGGCTACTAGGAACGGGGCATTACGTATGACGTGATAGGCAATATGGCCACGCTGAACCGTTACCAGGCCGGCACCGGTATTGATAGTTTGCTGTACACCTATACCGGTATAATGCGCTGGCGACGGTAAACGCCCGGAGCGGCAGCAACACCGGCCTGGTGGCGGCCACCACCACCTACCAGTTCGACGGAAATGGCAACCTGGGCAGCAACGCCAATATCAGCAACAACGGCCAGAACAAGAGCTATACCTACAACCTACTGAACCTGCCCAAGATAATCACGATAGCCGCAGGCACCCCCACCTTCAACTATGACGCCACAGGCAACAAACTACGCAAGGTAAGCATCCTGAGCGGTACCACGACCACCACCGACTACATCGGCGGCATCCAGTACAAGAACGGCGCGCTGGACTTTATCCAGACCGAAGAAGGCAAAGCCGCACCCATCACCGGCGGCTACGATTACGAATATTACTTCGGCGATAACCTCGGAAATACACGGGTTACCTTCGGCACTAAAACCGGTGTAGCGATAGCCTACCAATCTGACGACTACTACCCCTTTGGCCTGGAAATCAATAATAGCGTAACCAGTCCAAAAACGAGTATCTTTACAATAAGAAGGAGTTGCAAGAAGAACTGGGGCAATACGATTATGGCGCAAGGTTCTATGACCCGGTGATTGGAAGGTGGAATGTGATCGATCCGTTGGCGGAGAAGATGAGACGGTATTCTCCATACGTTTATGGATTTGATAACTCAGTCAGGTTCGAAGATCCCGATGGAATGGAACCATGTGATCCTTGTGATGTACCTGGACAGAATTGTGGCAACTGCAATACTCCAATTGTAATTGGTGGGCAGATGAAAGTAAATCCCGGAACGGATAGACCTGGTAAAGTCTACTGACAATGGAAAATGTTCAAGGTGCAGCTGATGCAGAGGCTGTTGCCGGAACTATTGTTGAAGGTGCCGGGTGGGTGGGCGCAGCAACTGGTCAAGAGTATCTTGATTTCTTAATTCCCCTTGGTGCAGGAATGAGTGGTGGTGGTACAATGGTTTCAGCGGGCGTTGATTACGCTAAAGGAGATACGAAAAGTGTTGTCTTGAAGGCTGGGTCAACGATTCTTTTTGGTGCATTAAGTGGTAAAATAGATGCGCTAAAAACTGTAAACAAAATAGCGAAGCTCGATCATACCATCTTAGGTGCTACTAATTATGCCGCAGGTAAGATAGGTGATAAAATGGTTGAGAAAGCAACAGAAAAAAAAGAAGTCAAAGAGGTCAAGACGAAGCCAGGTCTAACACTTAAGGGTTTAGAAAAGCAGTTGAAGCAGCAATATGACAAAGATCACCCACAAAAACTCTCCAATTAATTTAGTGAATGTGTTTACTTTGTATTTTTAAATAGCATGTTAATCAAAACAATATAAAATGAATACATTTGGCATAGCAGTTGGAGTAGGTTTGATCACTCTAGGCCTTTGGTTGAGTATCGTACAAATAAAGTTTTTTACTAAAGGGTAAACGAGATGCTTTGGGCGGCCATGTTAGGATGTTAATAGCTGGCATCGGACTGATTGCTTTTGGAGTTATTGAGTTGATAAAGGACATCTGGTAATGTGTAAGATTCACAGACATCGTTTCACTTATAGCTTAGAATCAAGCCAATAATTTTGAAAGAAATCTTTGAACTTCTTATTTGGTGAGCATCTTATCGATGAGTTTGAAGATGGTTTGCTTGTCCTCCTCATCAAGCTGCTGAATAAGCTGCAGTTGTTCAGCACTCGTTTTATCCTCAACAGTTACTTCCTGGGGGATGCTGCTTTCCATGTTAACCAGTTGGTCGAGCGTCATGCCGAAGAAGCGGGCGATCTTATTAAGCGCAGCAATGGAAAGCTCTCGCTGGCCGCTTTCCACTTTAGAATAGTTGGAACGGTGCATGTTGACCAAATCAGCGATCTGCTGTTGTGTCAATCCTTTTTCCGCTCTGATCCGCTTAATGTTATCGCCGATATTCATGCCTGAATGTGTATAGCTCAAAAATAGTCAAAGCTGACACTTTAATCAATAATTTCATGTGGGGGTCTCAAACGCAATAATAACCTTTGCTTGTCGTCGAGTTTGACTCATCAGGGTAGTCATTAATTACCCAGGTTATTTCGCCACCGGCAGTCAGGATCCAACCCATCCGAGATGTACATCAGGTTTTACAAGATTAGTATTATATTTTAATGCTACAGGAATGGAAATATTCCGGAATTTCAACTCGTAAACAGGAATGGAAATGTCGGGAACACCTGTTGATGAATTGGCGGGAAATTCCCCAAAAACGCCTAAGCTCATGGCATTGGGAGAAGGAATATTAATTGCGGGGTCTCCCGATTGAGAATGTCCGCAAAAATAGGAGAGCGTTAAAGCTAAAATAAGATCAGTTTTTTCATTTATAAATTTTTAGAAAGGGGGAATGTTTTTAAACATACGGTCTTTATCTAAGTAATAGCAGGTCCCAAAGCCTGTAAATTAAATTCGGCTTAAGTTTGGGACATCGACGTTATTTATGGTTCAGATTGCCTTTTTTTGCCGCCTCATCTTTTTCCGCAGTACCTCCACAGTGTTATTCAGCTTCACCACATACAGCGTCAGCTCTTCCACTTTTCGCAACAACAGCATATTCATCTCACCCAAATTTTGACCATTCTTTTTAAAGTCAGCAGCTGCAGGCACGTCAGGAAGATGGTGATTTTTATCAACGTAAGCTTTTACACCGGCCAATGGGCGCAGGTAATAATCGGCGTTAAACACATAATCGGCAGGCACGGTGCTAGTTACCACAACTGAGGTGGCATGCACCTGACCGTTAACAGTCAGCTTTTGGTCCGGATTGGACGTCCCTATACCCACATTTCCCATGAAGTGCGAAACACTGTTCACCTGGAATTCAAACCCGACATTGTACCCCCCCGGATCCGCACCTATCAAGGAGTTACTAGCTGCCCAGCTGCAGCCGGCAGAAACTTCGGCAGAATAGAAAGAATAGCCCGCGTATGGTCCGCAATAAGCGTAAACCGTGTAAGCCGTTGCACTAACCCCGCTATTGTTGGGCACTATATGTATAAGCGGCATAAAATTACTGCGGCCAAAAGCGGTTGCCGTAGCTGCAAACGCAAAGCCGTTTCCATCAACGCTACCCCCATTGCTTGTTTTGATATGCAATTCTACATAGCCTATTTGGTTAATACTTGCGTTAAATCCTGATTCCGATACAAACCGGATATAGGCGTCGTTTCCATTTTGCGGCATGGTTGCCGTTCCGATATTTACCCAATTGTACGTCCCATTGTTATTTGACCAAAGGCTGCCATACGACAGGGTCTGGGCAAATGAGTGTGCATAAAAGAATAAAGGAACGATAATTGTTATAAGTAGCTTTTTCATAATTTTTGGGACGGTTGTTGTTAACAAGATTTTTATACGAAACTGTTATTTTTTACTTTTTATTTAATTCTTGAACTTGCTTTTTTAATTGATTATTCTGGGCTTGTTATTCCTGCAAAGTTTCTTTTTGCTGCTCAAGGGCTTTTACCTGTTTTTCTGTTTCTATCATATACTGTGTAAGTTCCTCCACCTTTATCAAAAGCAGCGCGTTTACTTCTCCCAGGTTCTGGCCGTTTTTGGCGACCTCGGCTGCCGATGGCATTTCGGGCAAGTGGTGGTTTAAGTCGATATAGGTTTTTACTGCCGATAGAAGGGGCAGGGCGTATGTTTTTAAATACATAATCGGGGAAAATGCTGTTGTCAACTACTACTGCTTTTGAGTGGACTGTGCCGTTTACGGTAAGTTTGGCATCAGGAGTGATAGTACCGATGCCTACGTTGCCCGATAAGTTCAGGTTTAAACCTGTAGTATAACATAACGAAGCATAGCTCACATTAGATGGCGCGTATTGTATTTGCAGGCCTGGAGCGCCGTGGTCAACATCCACTAACATTTTTATGCCATATGAATTCGACGTACCTGTGTGGCATGCAAATTCCAGTTGCGAATTACCACGGCCAATTTGGTCAAAACGAATTTGCTCAAAATTATAACTACCTGGAATTATTATTTGATTAGATGGTGCCCCGTTAGCGAAATTTCCTATTCGAAGGGCTGCTGTGGGAGTTGTGGTGCCAATACCAATATCACCGCTTTCGTTAATCCGCATTCTTTCAACGGTATTTGTCCAAAAAGTCATCGGGCCGTTCATTCGTTGGATTATCCTGAAGTCGATGTTATTGAAGGCATTAAACTGTATGGCGTTGTTTATGGTGATGAAAAAAACAACGAATCATTATTCCCGTTTATTTGGAGCGTACCAAGTGTAGGGGTTGTAGTACCAATACCCACTTTACCCGTTGCGGGGAACGTGTTTTGTGCACGACTGGTAATTGTAAATAATAAAATTGCAATTGCGGTTGTCAAAAAGGATTTCATATTGCTGGGTTTGGTTTATATATTTTCCATTTTTACCTCAAGCAGATTCGTTAGACCTTTTCGAGCAGGGGAACCCGGGAAAAGTCAATGCCCGCCTTTTTGTATTCGTATTTTGCCAAAAAAAAAGCGCACATATAACCCACGACTACCTTGCTTTTTAAGCAAAAAATCAGACCTTATAAATTTTTCACGATATTCGATTTACGGAGATATTCCGGAAATGGGGATAGCAGTGTTCGTTTATGATAAGGAATTGTTTATGAGCAACGATTAGTTCATTAAACTGCAAACAAAATAGAGAGATTTTTTAAATCTTCAAAATATTAAATCACTTTGTAGTTGATTAATATTTGCGGCTTTCAGTATCACTGTTTTCAATAACATCAGGTATCCTCTTTGAACTGCGTTTTTTACAATCTATCATAATACCGCTTAGGGTAAACCTTCATCAACCGGCACAATTGAGTACACTTGGTTCGACATGACGGTATAAGCATGCCCGTCATCGTATTTGCTCACGATATTTTAACGATTCGATCACGATGTCGCGGTAGGATTCCCTGAGCCAATGATGGGTAACCAGGTGCTTTATAAGCGTAAAAAGCGTTGTAACAAATGACTAAAAAATGAAATACTATTTCAACAAAAAGATAACTGGAGGTTTATTAAGGAATTGTAAGTAAAGTCCGGAAAATGTAAATTAATACAGACCGCAAAAAAGCTACCCCGATTAACGACAGCTACCATAACCTGCGGCAAAAATCTTCGGTTTGGTTATCGGTACGTCATCAATATCGCTGGCTGCTCGATGGCTCCTGCCGAATGTTCTTGTCTTTTTGAGCGCAGCGTTGTAGCTGTGCTTGTTTTATGGCTTGTTGCTTTTGACCGGTTTATGGTTTTCGACCGGATAAAGTGTAAGTTCCGCAACTTTCTTTAACAAGAATTCTTTGATGGCGCCGAGATCTGATCCAATTTTCCAGGAAAATGGCTTTTAAATTTACCTGAAACGCCTGTATGCAATTTCAAATATTGTTGTAACTTGGGCGTGATGAGCTACAGCCTTAAACTTTGTCTCTTTTTCTTTATTGCAGCGGCTATTTCGATATTGCAATCCTGTGACGCGATCATTGAACCGTCTATAAAAAATAAGCAGGTGCAACCCGAGGCGCCGGCTGATCTTTTCCAAAGCAACAGTTATACCCTGAACTTTTGGTGGGATGAGGTCGAACACGCCCTTTCTTACCGGCTGCAGGTGATAACGCAAAGCTTCACAAGCCCGGGCGGACTGGTCCTTGATACCGTGATCACGCGGAACAGCTTCTCCTTTAATCTTAACCCCGGCAATTACCAATGGCGGGTGATGGCGGCCAACGGCAGTTCGGGTACGGACTTCTCGGTTCCAAGGTCCTTTGAAGTCGAGGCTTCGTCTATCAAACAGCAAACGGTTCAGTTATCCGCTCCCGTTAATAATTTGATCACCAGTCAGAATACGGTCGTCTTCCAATGGTCGGGCCTTTATGGCGCCACCAAATACCATTTTGAGCTGGACAGCAATAACTTTATTGACGAAGGTAAGATCCTGGCCGATTTGTCTATGCCCGGCCAGCAAGTAAGCTATGCTTTCCCGACCGACCATCGCTACCAGTGGCGCGTCAGAGCAGAAAACGATACCGCCCAGTCGTTATGGTCTGGTGTAAACCAGGTTACGTATGACCGTACGCCGCCACCGGCAGTAGCGGTCATCGCACCGGCAAACGACCTGACCGTCGATTTACCGGCAGCCTTGCAATGGCGCGCAGCCGAAGCCGGCGCTAAATACAAGCTTTATGTATTCAAAAGCGATTCGTCAACATTGTATAACGCCAATTATCCGGTAACGCTGAACGCCTTGTCCTACAGTTTCAATTCAGGCGCTTCAGGTGATAGGATTTACTGGAGAGTTTCGGCGATCGACGCTGCGGGCAACGAAGGACCGGCAAGCGAATTGAGACATTTTTTGATCCGGTAAGATGAAAAATAAAGCGGTTACCTATTTGCTGGGCATTGTGGTCGTTGTGCTTTGGGGACTGATACTTTACCGGGTATTCGCCGCCGTAGGCGGAGATGATGACCAGGTGCCCGTGCTGGCCCGGGTTCAAACAAAGGAAGCTTACAACGACTTCGCCCTGCCAAAGGACACTTCAAAACTGCTTTTGAACTACCGTGACCCTTTCGGCCTGGTTAAGTCAAAGGATACGGGTATCGTTGCTGTAAAAAAAATGATGCCCGGCCGGTTTAAAATCAAGCCGCCCGCAGCAGTGTTTAACTGGGGTTTTATCCAGTATTCCGGCTATATCCGTAACCCGGCCTCTAAAAAACTGGTCACCATGGTCGTCATTAACGGCCGGAATTTTGCCCTGTCGGACGGGCAGGTGAGGGCTGGTGTAAAATTGTTAAAAAATATGCGTGATTCTATAAAAATAGGTTTTCAGGGCAAAATCAAGTTCATCACCCTTTCGCCGGCTACGTTATGAAAAATATGATCCTCCTGCTTTGGTTAATGATACCCACGCTGGCAAACGCTCAGAAAGTTCCGGATTTCGGCGCTCATAAAGTGCGGATAGTGCAGCCCGGTAAGATCATCGAAGCGGAGACCATTCTTCCCGCTGCTGCGCCGAAAGCGGATGCCGTTTTGTTTTACTATTGGTACAGCAGCAATAAAATTCACGCCACCCAGGGCGGCTTCAGCGGCAGGCTGTTGAACGGTTTATACACGGAGTTTGACCAGGGCAGGAATTTAAAGGAACAAGGCACTTTTGAGCAAGGCCTGAAAAATGGCACCTGGAAAGACTGGAACGAAGATGGGAAGCTGATAAAAATAACCCACTGGAAACGGGGTGTAATGCTCCCCGACAGCACCGTCAGTTTTTGGAAGCGGATTAATATTTTTAAAAGGAAAAGAGCTCACCATCTTGCAGTTGATACATCGCGCAAGAAAAATTAAACACGTGCGGCAAAAAATGATCAAAGCATCAGCGCTTTATATGGTAATTATTATTGCACTGGTAATCGGCCTCATCTGTTCGTCGCTGGTGGCGGTGGCGTATTTCTATAAGCAGCAATCGCAAACGAAACGGCGGTTTGATGTTCTGGAAAATAACCTCAGCTCGGGGGTCAATATTTTACTCGCTGGTGCCGATACGGCCGGCGAAGAAACGATCAGCCTTTTCGGTGGCGATGCCGATTCCATCATTTTAAAAAAGATCCCTTGGGGAATTTACACCGTTGGCATGGTAAAAGCCTTTATACAAAAAGACACTGTTTTTAAAACCTTTTCCATAGCCAGTACCATCGACTCCGCAAAATGGGCAGCGCTTTACCTGGCTGATAATGACCGGCCGGTATCTATAAGCGGTAAAACTGTCATTCGTGGTGACGCGTTTATTCCCAATGCCGGTATTCAAACAGCCTATATTGATGGAAAAGCCTATGAGGGCGACAAACGTTTAATTATTGGCGGCAGGCATTCCAGCGAAAAAAAACTTCCGGCCTTGTCCGAAAAATGGTTAAATCAGCTGCAGCAACTTACATCCCCAGCTATCAAAGGCGACAGCACACTTGGGGGGAAAGACACCATCAGGCAAAGTTTTCTTCATGATACCCGCTACTATAATTTCAAGAAAAAAGCCCTGTCGTTGGCAAATATCAGTATAAGCGGGAATGTAATAATTCTTTCGGATACGACGGTAACTATTGATAATACGGCGGAACTTAAAAATACTATTATTTACGCCAGGGCTATCGTAGTTAAAAGCGGCTTCGCGGGTAATTGCCAGCTTTTTGCCGCAGACTCGATCAGCGTGCAAAACGACTGTAAATTCAACTATCCATCAGCTCTCGGGCTACTGCGTTTTAAGCCATCAGTCAAAGGCATCCCGGAGAAAATTATTATTGGGGAGCAAACAATGATAAACGGTGTAATATTTACCTATGAAAAAGAAGAAAAACCGGTTAAGCCCCTTATCGCTATCGGGAAAAATACCACCGTTAAGGGACAGGTTTACGCACAGGGACAATTGGAGCTAAATGATAAAAGCGAAATTGACGGCAGCGCCTTTACCACCTCCTTTTTGTATAAAAACGCATTTACACGCTTTGAAAACTACCTCATTAACACAACCATTAATTCAAAGGCGCTGTCGCCCTATTACCTAACCAGCGCCTTAACCCCGGTTAGCGGCAAATCAAAAAAAGTATTGCAATGGCTGGAAGCAAATTAACGGTAAAAGCGTCGACCATACTTGAGGTGGTTATCTCGATGGTGATCATTGTAGCGGTGTTTGGGATTGCGATGATGATTTACACCAATGTTGTAGGCGCCTCCCCATCCGCAAAAAAGCTAAGGGCAGAATTAATATTGCAGGAAACGATGTTAAAGCTTCAGCAAAAAACCGATTCAACTGCACAATCAGCTACGGTGGATGATTTTAGGATTGAGCAGAAAATTGAGCCGTATAGCGGTAATCCTGCATTGCAAAAAGTATCGCTGACTGCCTTTGACCAGAATCAGCAAAAGGTTGCCGAATTACAACAAGTTATCCTATCTCATGAGTAAGATCAAGGCATTCACCATAATGGAAGTAACCATTACCATGCTGATCTCGGCAGTGCTGATCGGTATTGCGTATACATCTTATTCCATCATTATTAAGTCGTACAATTCCTTTAACGATAAAAATACCAAGCTTGCTGTACTTTATAATTTTGACCATCTTTTGAGACGCGATTTTGACCAGGCGACCAACATCGCTAAAAAAGAAGCCGGCATAGACATAAAAAAAGACAGCGTTATAATTACCTACCAATTTTATCCCGAATTCGTAACCCGTAAAAGCACCCGGATAGATACCTTTAAAGTACAAACAGATGGGCTTATCGCTAATTTCGAAAATACACCGGTAATGGGTTTGGCGGGCAGCGGTGATACGGAGCGGGTTGATGAACTTTTATTTAACGTACAGTTCGAAAAAGAAAAAATACCGTATCATTATACCAAAATATACAGTTCCGAAAACCTTGTAGAAAATACGCTGGATGCCATCAATTGACCTGAGCAGATATGAAACAAAGAAACCTGCAAAGCCATCTGCGAAAGATGACAATGGCGGGTTGGTGGCCCTGCTTAACCGCGACATCAGCTTCGGCAGCAAAGAGCTGAACGACAAAAAGAAGGAATATCTTTATCTGGAGTTAAGCTCGCTGCTCCAGGCCGGCATCAACCTTAAAAGCGCCTTTGAGCTTATAACTGCCGACCAGCAAAAAGAACAGGATAAAAAACTTTTTTCAGGAATTCAGCATGCTGTTTTAGGGGGAGCCACGTTTTCGGATGCATTAAAGCAAACCGCAAAATTTTCTTTATACGAAGTTTATAGCCTCCAAATAGGTGAAGAGACCGGCAAGCTGATAGCGGTTTTGCAGGATCTTGCGGCCTTCTACAATAACAAGATCAAGCAGCGCCGAAAAATCACCTCGGCCCTAACGTATCCTTGCGTGGTGCTTTGTACCTCGTTGGGAGCGGTATTTTTTATGCTGAAGTTTGTGGTGCCTATGTTTGGCGATGTATTTAAGCGTTTCGGCGGTCAGCTGCCCTGGATAACCGAAAAAATCATCGGCGTATCAAATGCTTTGAGCGATAACTTCTGGAAGGGGATAGTGCTTATTGGCCTGGTTATCACGGTCATTTTATTTACACGTAAAACGGAAAAATTCAGGCAAATATCTGCACAATTGCTGATGCGCACACCTGTGGTAGGCAACTTGGTACAAAAAATATATCTCGCGCGGTTTTGCAACTCTATGCGGCTGCTCATTAATGCCCACCTGCCCCTCCTGCGTGCGATAGCGCTGGTTAAGCAAATGATCAACTTTTACCCGGTTGAAGCATCTCTTCAACTGGTAGAGGAGGAGATCCTGAAAGGAAAGCCGCTGCACGAGAGCATGCAGCAGTTTAAGATTTATCCCTCAAAGATGATACAACTGATCAAAGTCGGCGAAGAAACCAACCAGCTCGACCTTTTTTTCGGCAAAATATCCGAGCAATATATTGAAGAAGTTGAATATAAAACCAGCACCCTCAGCAGCGTAATGGAACCCCTGATCATTATATTTCTGGGGCTGATCGTCGGGGTTATCTTAATTTCAATGTACCTGCCGCTGTTCCAGATGAGCAATAGTTTTCAGTAGGCGCACCGGCAATAATATCAAATTCAAAAGAAGAACTGTGATCTTGTTGCATTTTACCCACATCACCTTACAAATCTGTTCAGCAAATTAATCAACAGCTTCGAAATCCGTTTGAATATTTAGCGTGATACCTTTTTCACTTTAACATTTTACAGCACAGTACGCCGGCAACCTGTCAATGGACAAAAACCAGTCGCTTGCGGTTCGGGCGGGTATTAAACATCTGCGGTTATTTGCGTTACTATGATCCACTTCGGGAGAGAAAGTTCCATTTGGATCAATGTTATTGATCAGATCCGGCAATTACGGCACAATTAACCGACCGGGAACTGCTTAAACAGTTTAAGGAGGTGGAGCAATTCCGTACTGAAGATAAGCACCTGTTAAAGACATTTATCGATGCTTTTATCACTAAAAGACATATCCAGAAATACGTAAAGTAAGTAGCTCATTTTATCAAATAAAGCCGGGCGCTATCTTCATTGTTATTTTCGTGAATAACTTTCTATAATTTGCGAATGAATAGCTTTGGTATCAGGCGATAACTTTAGCATCTTATCCAAATCGCTTAATCGGGTTTTAATCTCGATAAAAACATCTTCGTTAAAACAACTGATAAACTCGTTTTTAACCTTTTCATCTTTAAAGCCAACTATTCCTATTTCAATATCTCTCGATCCCACTATTCCCCATATTGGTTCATTTGAGTATATAGCAATCGTTTCTGCATTATCCATTAAAGAATCAGCAGGATTTCCCGGGTCTGCATTAAGGAAATCCCAAAAATCAGTGTGTGATGCACTTGCTGGTATTCTTCCAATACTATATTTAGAAAAATAGGTAAAGAAGTATTCAACCGGATCGGGAATTAAGGTATAGAAAGTAAACTTTTCCTCTTCTCTTTTTCTTAAGAAGTCTATTAAACCATGATAAAAGTTTGCACCATATATTCTGTCAAACTCAAATGCTCTGAATATAGTAAATCCAGGATTAAAAGGATTTTCAATAATGTCAACGCCTTTTTGGAAGACCTGATGTAATTGACTTGTTGCCGCAATATAATCTTGCTCTGAATCTAAAAAATTTATCATTTAATTACTACCGCCTCCTAATCTAATTTTTAAAACTTCTTTCTTTGACCCATTACTATATGTTGCTGATGGCTCCTGCTGTACCACGTGATGTTTGCGGACTTTCATGAACTGTATATTTTGCATCTCTCTTCGTATAAGTGGTTGCCTTCCCATCGGAAGTCGATGCTTTTTTAAAGCCCGATTCTTCCAAGTTTGATCCAAATTCAGCGTGAGTTACATCGGTTTGTACATTTCGGACACTATTCTTACCAGTTATGTCTACATATTCGGATGACTTAGCTATATCAGCGGCTTTCTCTACTTCGCCTGTTACTTCTGCTGCTTTGACCGTTTCCGTTGCTGCTTTAACTTCTTCAGCTCCAACGAAAACCTGTGCCACATCGCCAATTACATTCCCGGCAATATTAACTTTCGTATTTGCATCGCCATTCTTAAATCATCATAACCTTTCAAAGCTGATTAAATTATCACTTCATAACTAATTTCTTTACAATGAACCACAAAGGTAGAGTTAGGGTCTTCTTCCAACTTGCCCAACCCATCAACTTGAATAGGAAAGAAGTCTAACACTATATGACTTTCGTGTTGCTCTAATAATGCTTCAAACACAACGGAGCTTTGAATTTTAACACCGTCGGCAAACCTAAACTTTGTTACATTCCTACATTCAAATTTAACTAGCTGACGTTCGTCTAATCTCCAATTAAGACAATCGACATAAATTGTTAGCGATTTACCGTCGATCTTTAAATTGCTGTTAACTAATATATTATAATCGATTCTATCGATCCTCGCATCCCCAAATGTGTTGTATAACTCTTTTAACTCTTGTATCATATTTATATCCTCCTATTGTCCTATAGGTTGCGATGGACGTGTACCCGCAGGGATTTGTTTGTGGGCGGCAGGAACCTGTTCATGTGGTGTAAAACTGCCAGGTGTATGCTTGTGTCCGGAACTTATTTCTCCAGGTGTTCCCATTGTATGTCCATGCTCAGAGGTTGCACCTCCACCGTGATTTTTGAAATCGACCTGATGAGTTATTTTGCCCTCCGAATCATAAATACTATTCTGTACAGCAACCTTTCCATCTGCACTAGTTTGTGTATATATAGAATTTGGAGTTGCTCCATCTGCCCACGCCCTTTCGGTTCTGGAGAATACTTTTAATTCCTCTGTACCTTCAGCTATCTTGCCAACATCGCTGGCCGTCTCAGCAACTTTGATACCCTCCGTTGCAGCTTTGACTTCTTCAGTACCTATAAATGCTTGCGCGATATCCCCAACTAAGTTATCAGCTATATTTGCTTTGGTTTCCCCATCACCATTTTTAAAGTCGTCATACCCTTTAGAAACAGCTTTTCCGATAGCTTTTGCTGTGCTAATTGGATGGGGTACTACATGGCCTAATGCTTTCGCTGTAATAACTGGATGCCGGACCGCACCATATACCCCTGTTACTGTTCCCCAAGCAGACTGCCCCAAACCTTTAACAAAACTTCCACTAACGGAAGCGACATCGCCCCAATCGGGGCACATTCCATCAGGATCTTCAAATCTTACCGGGTCACCGAATCCATAAACATAAGGACTCCAACGTCTTCCCATTTCAGCAGCAGGATCAATGCTTTTCCATCTCGCTATCACTGGATCGTAAAAGCGCGCGCTATAATCGTATTGGCTCCCATAAAGTTTTTACGTTTCGGGCTGTTTTCCGTTTTGCACCTTTTCGATGCCATAAAGAACGTTCGTTAGGGTAAAGATAAGCGTAAGTTTTTCATTTACAAGGCCGTTGGTTGGTGGTTTTTATGGCAGGGGATTGCCGGGTTGGTTGTTCGTCTGTTATAGCAAAGATTGCCTCCGAAGTCAGTGCAGTAAAGGGGCTTTCCCGGCATAAACCCGCAGGCGTTCACCCGCAAGGCTATTTATTCCACGTTCCCTTGACAGCCCTGCCTTCTTCCGCTTTGGTTGCTTAACAGAAGATCACCTGAACCCCTGATGATTACGAAAGGTTTAGCAGATGATGCTTGTTAAGCGCATCTTTCAGGTCTTCCAGGTTGCTGGTCTTGTAACGCTCTGTACTGCTGATATAACGGTGGCCCGCCATGTATTGTACTGTCCGCAGGTTCTTTTCTTTCAGCCATTCAGTTATTACGCTTTGCCTGATCTGCATCCAGTGTTTATACCTCGGGTTTAGCTTTCGCAAGGCTTAATTCAGGTGCAACAAGCTGGCTTTGATGGTTTCCTGCCCGTTCATCGTAACAAATAGCCGCTGTACATTTTCGACGGACTTGTATTTATCCGGCTTTCTAAGGGGGCTTTGTTGCTTGGTTTCATCTATCTTTTAACATCTACTACATTATAAAATTGGAATCAATGGTTGCTCCCACCTTTCCATGATACTGTGATTCTGATATTATTTCTCTTATTCCAATAGGTAATTGATTAAGTTGAAGCGGATTGACAGGCCTGGCAACCAAATGATAATGCGATTCCGAAAAGTTATTTAACACTGTTTTGTCAAATGACAAAAGTCCCTTTTTAGCCATTTCTACAAAATCAGCGAGATATTGATCGTTAATAGGTGTCGTAACTATTTTACTAAGATCAGGGTTAATAATCACTTCAGATATAACAGGTAAGTTTCTAAAGAATGAAGTTAGCAGTTTGTTTTTTTTAAATGACTTGGCTACAGACTGAGGTAGTTTCCCCCCTCCGGAAGCAACAAAGGCTATATTTTGATCAGCAATAAAAAACCAATCTATATCTAACGTCTCTTGATCTATTTCGGTAATCATATTCTATTAATTTTGTTTGTTAAATATAACCTTACAATTGTCGCACATTGGAACTACTTGTCCTGTCCTCGGTCTTATAGCAGGTGTTAGATTTATATCTCGTGGCATAGCTGTTGGATTCTTTAACAATAACTCGTTTGCGGCGTGTACCTCGCAACATGCCCCTACAGTTCCTGCCGATGTTTTTGCTCCGATTCCTCCTAATGATTTCGCCGCCTCTTCCATTTGAGGTGCAACAACTGTAGGAGGTGCACCACTTGTAGCAATAGCAGTCTGTCCATTTAATTCAGCACCGCCAACTGTCGCTGGATAACTACCAGCTGCTTTCAAGTCACCCGCTGTTTTCCCAACCGCACCTTCAAGTTCACCCATTCTGGCAACATCACCAGCTTTGGCAATATCACCCTCTGGTAAGCCCAATTGTAATGCTTCACCAGTAACAGTTCCTAATACAGCTGCCTTATCTAAATGATCTCCTGTTGCAAACTTTACAGTATTTTTAACAATATCTTTAACCAATGCATTTTTAATGCTTCCATTTTTCAGGCCCTTACTTAATGCGCTTGCAGTTTCCATTGGAGTCTGTTTCATGAGTGCTTTAACGCCATCCCAACCGTGCTGGACACTTTGTGCAACACTTCCAAGAAACATTCCAACTTCACCCCAGTCTGGCCACATCCCATCAGGGTCAACAAACCTTATTGGATTATCAAAACCATAAGCATACGGTGTCCATCTTCTGCCGAACTCTGCCTTTGGATCAATACTCGTCCACCGCCCAATTACAGGATCGTAAAAGCGCGCACCATAATCGTATTGCCCCTTATAAGTTTTACGATTTTCCCTGGTTTTTCCACTTGCACGTTTTCGGTGCTATAAAGAACGTTAAGGCACGTAAAGTTAACAGATATTTTTTTGCGTACAAGCCCCGAGAGTTGGTTGATTTTTACCACGGGCCGCCGCCAGGTTGGTTGTTTTTTGAGTTTATAAGGCCAGAACGGAGCTTTTTTTTTAAGATAAAGTTAGTGGATGATGCTTATTAAGCGCCTCTTTCAGGTCTTCCAGATTGGTGGTTTTATACCTTTCAATTGAACTTACATAACGATGTCCGGCCATATATTGCACCGTTCTCAGGTTCTTTTCTTTGAGCCATTCGGTGATCACGCTCTGCCTGATCTGCTTGGCATGTTTGTATTTGGGGTTGAGTTTCCGGAGTGCATAGTTAAGGTGTAACAGGCTGTTTTTGATGTCTTCCAGCGTATTGATACTGATAAACAGACGCTCTATATCCTGCTCGTCTTTATAATGATCCGGCTTGCGCCCCGGTCGTTCGGCCAGGCGCTCGGCCAGTATTTTCGGACGGATCACCAGCAGGTATTCATGGAGTTCGAGGATTTGATGGGGCTGTAATGGAAGTAACCGGCCCAGCTGTCTGCCAGTCGCCGGGATATGGATTTTGCCCTCCCTGAGTTTCAGGTGTTCAGGGCGCAGGTGGCTCAGTTCATCCCGCGTAACGCCCTGGTAAACAAGCAACCTAATGATCACTTTATTACGGTAAGTACGATTGTCGGTGACTTGGTAACTTTCATAAAGCGCCTCCATTTCAGGCATGGTTAACATGTCGTGAGGGAGGTTTCTGACTGTACCTTTGAGTATGATGCCCGCTGCCGGATTGATACCGATCTCCTGTTCCTGTTGCAGGTGCGAGAAGTAATAACGCAGCGTTCGCATGATCTGATTGATCAGCTTGATACTAAAGCCTTTTTGCCTGACATGATCGGCAAACTCCATTACATCGGCGTGGGTAAGCTGCCCTAATGCCAGGCTTTGAGTAGCGAGCCATTCGTGGAAGGTAGCCGTATAGTTGATGGTTTGATGGATATAGCTGTGGCTGAACTGCTCTTGTTTCAGGGAAGCCCGGAAAGGTTCTAAAGCGGCCAGGGTAGCCGGGGCGAACTCATATTTTTTGTTCATGCTGAAGATGGGTGTAGATCTGCGTACTTTCCATGCTGCCATGCCCTAAAAAGCGCTGTATCTGTTCCAGTTGCATACCGGAATGCAACAGGTGGCTGGCAATACTGTGCCGCAGGGTATGCAGGCCCACCGGTTTAAGGATGGCCGCAGCTTTCTTTAAAGTTTGTAATCGATCATAACAGGTTTGGCCGGTAAGCCTTGCACCATTGACGTTGAGTAATAAGGCATCGTCTTTTTTATCCCCTGCGAAGTGTGGCCGGGCATACAGGATATAGTTCTCTAGGTCAGTTTTAGCAGTACCTGCCAGCGGTACATAGCGCTCTTTATAACCTTTTCCCTTGCGGACGTAAACCAGTTCTTTATCCGGCAGAATGTCGCGGACGTTGATATTAACCGCTTCATTTTTCCGCAGGCCGCAACCGTAATAAAGGGCAAGCATCGCCCGATCCCTCAGCCCGTATATATCATCTTTAACCACATCATACAGCTTGCTGATCTCAGCCAGGGTGAGTATGCTTTTGATATTGGTGCTTTTGCCTTTGATACGCAGTTTCACGGTAAAGCTGGGCTGGCCGCTCTCCGTCAGGTATCGGCTGAACTTGCGGATCACCTGTAAGTGTTTGCGGATATAGTTCAGGCTGATCGCACCGGCTGCAGTCTGGCTCGGCCTTTCGTGCAAGAGTTCCAGGTATTTTTTAAGTTGTTCAGATTGTATATCATGGGGATGATCGTAGTTTTGGGCTTCTAAGTAGAGCAGGAACTCGGCCAGCATTTTAGGCATATCGCGGGGACTGGTAGGTTCAAAGTTGAGTATCCGGAGCCATTGTGTGAAGCCTGCATGCAGCCGGATATATAAAGGATTTTTTAGGGTGCCTTGCATTTTCTATTGTTGTTGGGCTACTGCTTGTTTCTTGCTGGTTTTCTGTACGTTATGTAACCCATCTGGGCTGTGGGATACACCTGGGATACTATGATTTACCTTACGTATCTCAGCAAGGATGTTTTCCATCATTTCATGGGCATCGTTAGTCAGGGTTTCCAGGTCATCCCAGCTTTGAACTTTGTATTCAAAGCCTTTGTAGCGGCTGCCGCGTGATATTTTGATATAACCCATGCGTTCCAGTTCATACAGGTAACGGGCCAAACTGCTGGGGCTGAGGCGAAACACCGGGCGCACTTCTTTGCTGTAAAAGGTTTCGCTGTCGTTTTGCCGTAACCAGGCTTTCAGCTTTTCAAAGAAAGAACGGCAGGCATCATTTAACTCGTCGCTCTTTTTGAGCAAGGTGGTTTCCAGCAGCGTAAAGGCAACCTCAATATCTTTAATGGTAGTTTCCACGTACTGCTCACCGGTGGTAGTATCGGTTTGCAGCTCCCGCTGGTACTGGTGGTAGAACGTTATCGTTTCGGTGAATAACAAAAGCAACAGCATGGTGCGCCTGGGTTTGAAGATGGCCTCCGGCAGTTGCAGGTAAGTAGCAAACGGGTTTTTAACGCTGACCGGCTGCAAGAGCCGCTGCACGTTCTTTAGTTGTTCGCGCACATTGCGTTCGGCCTGGTGATCAAGCAGCCCGGCGCTTTGCCTGCGCTGATAGTCCATGATCTTCTTATCCTGCTTAGGGCTGTCATCCGTGTACAGCAGGATGCAGCGGTTGGCGTTGTCTTCATAAAGCTGTTCGCGGGTGGTACAGCCGCTTACACAAACAGGGCCTTCCACATTCGGCGTAACCGTTTTCAGGTTACCCTTGCTGTCTTTCTGGGTGACGGTCTTGCTGATCCGGCGCTTGCTTTGCAGTTCCCGGAGCGGGTACAGCACGTTATCCGCGCCGTCCATATCTTCGATCAGCAGCTGCTTGTTTTTAAGTTCATCTTACCGAAGTAGTAAAAAGCATTCATAGAAAGCATGGTGATCTCCAGCTTATCTTCTTCCGGGATCAGTTCGCTAACCCTTTCCTGTAGTCAGGTCTTGCCAGTGCCGGAAGGTCCCAGGCACATCAGGTGTAGCGGAGTATTCCGTTTTCTTGAGGTGTAGATCAGGTAGGCGATCAGGCTGTTCACTTCCTCGCCAACTATACCACTGGCCGAGATCGCCTGCCGGGTCCGTCCGAGCAGGCCGGGTGCTTTGAGGTATTGCAGGGCAAGCTTGCGCTCGGCCTCACTGAGCTGTTTCTTTTCTGCCTGTTTTGGCTTCATGGCTTCCAGCCGCTCGATGCGGTAATCTTCCAGGGCAGCAGTCAGGCGGCTGATCACCCCGGCCAGTTCAGCCGCAGCCACGTCCAGCGCATCACCGGCTTTCTCTATCAGCTGTTCGGTGTGAACGCTGTTGTACAAGTCAAGGTTGTGGCGAAAGGCACTGTTGTGTTGCCACCGCAGACTATCTTCAATGTTACTTTTAAGCGGTCAAAGCCGGTCAGTTTGATGCCGCCCAATACCGTAGTGTGAAGTTTTCCATTCATATAAAGTAACAACTCTGGATTATCTGTAATTAGCTTAGGTACTACATTCATATTAAATCAGATGCTATAGTGCTTTTAGTGCAGCAATAATAATGATGCTATACTCAAAAAAGCAAATGATACCCATTTGTATTTTACCACGCATTTTATGTATCATTCTTAGTATTTTTGAGGTTAAAGGATTAAAGGAAGATTGAGTTTAGGAAGCCGGATCAGGGAGCTACGTACCCAAAAAAGACTGAAACAGGCGGAGCTTGGCGCAATCGTCGGGCTGACGTATGTGCAGATTGGCCGTTATGAGATAGGAAAGGCTCAACCAGCAGCCGATATGCTTTCTAAGCTGGCCAAAGCATTGGATACGACTGCTGATTACCTCGTGAATGATGATGTGAGTGATCCGGCTATAGCGGCGCAATTGACCGACCGGGAACTGCTTAAACAGTTTAAGGAAGTGGAGTTATTTAGCCCAGAGGATAAGCATTTGGTCAAGACGTTTATTGATGCCTTTATTACTAAAAGGCATATTCAGGAATTGGCTAAGTAAAAGCTATAATACAATAAAGCCCCAATTGGGGCTTTATTGTATTATTAATTACCTTTATTCTCAGAACTAAGTAGTTTCCAATTGTTTGAACCGCACTCATATTCAAATATGGTTTTTGACCCACCACCATTTGCGAAGTTATAATTGTGATTTTTATAAGTTATATAGAAGTCGACAATTGTTACTGTAAAGCGATTGTTATTTAATGAGGCAAAGACTTTCCAAGCGTAAATCCCTTTTTTAATAATCTTGCGATTGCGATCATCATAAACAGTTATAGTCTTAAACTTATTGGATGATGGAAGGTAATTTAACGGCTGATCCTGTTCGTTTAGTAAATACAAGTTGTCAAAGTAGTCTTTATTGTTTTGATTCTTAGTTGCCGCCTTAAACGCAGTGTATTTAATGCAGATCGCGGAATCAATCATTACTTTGTATTTGTCTTTATTTTGTTGTGCGTTAACTTTTAACGCAGCAATTAATACAAGTACTATAAAAAACGTCTTTTTCATTATGTTACTGCTTTGGTGTTACAAAGTTGGCTTGTGGAATTGTAGCGATTACTCCTGTATTATTATATATATAAACTGTTCCGTTACCTCTTGAAAACACATAGTTTATTTTACTACCGCTATTTCCTACATCCCCTCCGACATTAGATGGTGCATTCAAAAAGTTACCAGAGGTAGTACTACCGCCTATTGTATTACTTCCCCCCGATGATATGAATTTAGTCCCACTGGGATGAGAGTGGAATGTTGAACGGATTTCGTATGCAGGTAAATCAATATGAGCATTGGGGTCTTTTATAGGGTCGGCAACAGGTCCTGGTTTTGCCTGTTCAACTGTACCGCTACCATCACTTTTTACAGCACCCCCATATTCTCTGTTATTAGCATCTGAAGTACCACCTCGTCCATTATCTTGATTTACAACATCTACCATTCCTTGTCGGGCAGATGCTTTACCTTCTATCTCAACACTGTTTTTATAAGCAATGTCATTACTTTCAAATGCGGACGTATTACCATTATTATCTTTAATGAACTTCTCAGTCGCCTTTTTATCATCTTTTGAAATACCGGCAGATGGGGCGCCGCTATCGAAATTCTTGTCAGTTGTTTTTATAACATAAACCTTTCCGTCTTCCTTTCCATCGCTACCGACCTTTCTTCCTTTTTCATCAAGGAAATCACCTGGTATCATCCCATCCTTATCAACAAATCTGACTGGATTATTATATGAATAAGCGTAGGTTGACCATCGTCTTGATACCTCTGCCATCGGATCAATTGAAGTAAAACGCCCAATTACAGGGTCGTAGAAACGTGCACCGTAATCGTACTCAACCAACTCCGGCTGCAATTCCTTCTTGTTGTAAAGGTAATTATTTGTTCCGTTTACGAGTCCGTGCATATTTAACCCAAACGGATAATAGTCGTCTTCTCCAACTTTCCCGTTGGTTTGGTCAAACGTCACCCGGTTATTTCCCAAATGATCTGTTAATGTGTACTCATATATAAAATTACCTCCGCTATTGATGGCTCTGCCTTCTTCAGTCTGTATAAAGTCGATGGTGGCGGCATCCGGTTTGTATTGTATGCCGCTGATATAATCGGTTGCTGTTCCACTGCTTACTTTACGAAGCTTTTGTCCGTCGGCGTCGTAAGTGTAGGGGAGGCTGATGGCTGTCGGCGTACTTGCGGTAACGGTTTGTGGCAGGTTAAGCATATTGTAACCTACCGTCGCGTTGTTACGGCCATCGTGCTTGGCATTACCGTTTACATCATAACCGTAGCTGCTGCCCGTAATATTGCTTACCGTATTTAATTGATTGCCGTTGTAGGCGTAATTATTGGTATTGCCTCCTCTCGTCAGGGATATCATATTCCCCAGGTTATCGTAAGTTATTCCTGTTTCACTAAAACCAGCGCTACTGTTGCCGTCGGTAAGGCGGTTCAACGGGTCGTAAGCGTAAACTACATGTTGTCTTAAACTCGCGCCTGCATTATAGTCCTGCTCTGTTATATTACCGTTATATTTCGGCACCGCCGAATATTTAACCGAGTCGTAATTAAGCTGTTCTGCAAATAAGCGCGTAGCAGTTGGGGCAATGGCCGGGTCATTGATCCGTTTCAGCCAGCCCCGCTCATTGTATTTATAAATAATGTCCTGCAAAAACGGCGCGGCGCCGGTTGCACCGTGCAAGTGCTTTGCTTTCACTTGTCCAATTTCATTATAGTCCGTCTGCGATAGCAGTATATTAGCGCTGGTGTTTATTTTCTCGAAGGTCTGGATTTTGCGACCCATGTGATCGTACACATAAGTATTGCCCACCGTTAACGCTAACGAAGCTGCGCCGCTTACATTATTATAATGCTGGCGTGTAACCGATGTTAAAGCATTGGTAAAATCATAGACATAGGTGACCGCATCATAATTAAAAGGACTTAATAACCCGCCCAGGTAGTGCTGCTGGTAAGTTTTAGCCGCTCTGCCAAGGTCGTCATAATAATGCGCGGCGTACAGCATGTCCTGCGTAGCGTTTGAGAGACTGTTAAGCACCGTGGTTTTAGTTGCTGTGGGCAAACCTTTGGTCATGGTGCTATATCCGCTTGCAACAAATGCAGCCGGGAAACCAGGCAGACCGGTGTAGTCGTCGTAATAATTTATAGTCAGAATCTTGTTGGGAGCTGCGTAGCTGCTTAAGGTATAACCTGTAACGTTATCGGCATAATTTCTGACATCCCATTGGGGCCCGGAATAAATAGCCAGTTGAAGCTGACTTTGCGTTTGCCCTGCGGATGGCCATAAGCCGGTCAGAATCACCCTTCCTTGTGGATCATATTTTGTAACGGTCCAAACGTTGGTGCCTCGTTGCACCGCATCCTGCGTCATAACCAGTTCGTCCAGCTGGTTATACACCATATATTCCCATCCTTTGCCGGGTATCTTTTTCTGGATCAACCGGTTGCGTTCGTCATAATGATAGCCGTACAGGTAATTGGTGAAAACCGGATCTGTTTCCTGAATACTTGACGGATAGTTTGCGCCGTTTGCTTCCGGGGGTATTACATAGGTAAGGTTACCCAAATCGTCATAAACGTAATAGGTGGCTATGTAAGTGATCGGCGTTGTTGTGTTCAATTGCGCCTTTTTACAAACGATCCTGCCCTCCTTGTCTTTATATTCAATTGATGCAAACCCGTCTTCGTCATTAGTGGTAGTTGCATAAAGTGAACCTGCAGCGTAATTGCTGCCGCCGCCGGTAAGCCCGTTACCGGCAGCATTCACCGCCCAAAGTGTTACATCAGTTGCGCCGTTTGTTCCGTACCTTATACTTGATGTGTGGTTGACGGGCTGCCAGGTTACGCCCGGAGCACCCTGCTCGATTACCCGGCTAAGCGGCGAGGCTTCAAAAACTGTAGTGGCAAGCGGATATGCGGTATTTACTACGCCGGACGCCTGCTGGGTAAGCGTGGCGTCGTTGGCTGGATTATAAAATTTGGCCTGTCCTGATCCCGCAGTCAATGCATCGGCTTTATAGCTGCCATCGTTAGCACCGGTGATCAGTGCATAAGGAAGATATTTTTTTGCTTCGCGGCCAAACTGATCATACACAACGGGACTCACCAAATCCATGCCTAGGGGTGAACCTTTTACCTGAACGGTTTGCATCGGCCGGCCCAATCCGTCAAGGTATTGTATGGTTTGCATCAGCTGGCATGTGGTGTAATTGGTTAATGAAGTATCAAAGCCTGCCACCCTTGGAATATTGGTCTTGATATAGTTTTTATGGACGCTTGCCATTGTAGTAAAAGGCTGGCAATCTGACGATAACGTGTGTATATACAGACTTGAACCAGTACCTGAGGCAAAGCTGAATCCGGGGCTCAGGGTGATGCTGCTGTAATTGTAATACTCACCCGCCGCCGGGGTAGTCGTCATTGGCGCCGTCACCAGGGTTTGGGCTTTTGCATTGAAAACCAGTAGAAATATAAGGGCGGCCGCCTGGAATAACCGTTTTTTTATCTCGAGTTTCGAACTAAACATTGCAATCAGATTTTAAGGTTGATAGGTTATTAGCGCTGGTAATGATATTCTATGTTCTTAGTTATGTTCCCGTCTTTATCTTTTACACTCCTTAGCCGCTGGAAACTGTCATATTCATAGTAGGTTACTTCACCCTTCCCATCGGTAATGGTAGTTATACCTATTAAAGGGTCATAAGTGTACGTGGTCATTTGGCCAGCGGATGGATAAAAACGGACGTCATCAATCAGGTTACCGGCCGGAATGTTGATCGTATAAGTGCTCCCGCTTACGGCAACCACTGTATTGACTCCCAATGCCCATGTTGTGCCTGTTTTTTTCCAATAGCTCAAGGTATAAGTACCCGCATCCAAGCCGCTAAGCGCTTTGGCGTAAGCTACAGAAGTGCCGTTAAAGCTGTAGTGTCCGGTTTTAGCATCGTTTAATGCACTGGTTCCGTTACCTTCTTCAAAACTGTCAAAAAAGATGTCGTTACTTTTCGCGTTAATCACCTGGGCTACCGGGTTGGTCTGGTTATAGCCCCATTGATAGGCAACCGGCGGTCCGGATATTTTGGACTGATGCGATAGATTGCCGGATGGATTGTAAGCGAAACTTACGCGGGCCTCCATTGGGTTCGCTTTTATTTGAGTGCTGATCTGGCTTTCGCGCACAATATTGGCGTTGTCTGTAATCTGGTAATCCGTTTTTACCTCTTCGGTTTGTGTGCCGTTTACGGTGGTCGTCACATCTATATTCGCTGCTACGATATTCCTGTCCTGCATAAATGCTATGGCTTTATCAGCCGGCGAAAGGCTTGCCTTGGTACTGGCATAGCAACTTTGATAATTGGCATAGTTGGCATTAAACTGGCTGACCAGGGTGGCAACTGCCGAATTATAGGTGCTTTCACACTGATCGTAAGCAGCTAATGCATTATTATGCGTGGTCTGATTATTCACGTCGTCGCCGGCCAAAGCGGTTTCCTGGCACTGATCGCGCTGGGTCTTTAATGTGGCTAATTGCTGGTTAAAAGAGGTTACGTATGTTTGAAGGTTACAACTCGCCTGGTAGTTGTAATCCAAAGGATATTTGGTGTTGGTTACCTTTATTTTATTATCGCTATTAATGGATGTAATGCTTGTGGGCTGGAGGTGATTCAGGTTGGCATAGGTATAATCAATTTCGTTGCTCACAGGGTTAAGACCATTCAAGACATAAGCGGTGGTTATTGTCGATGCCAGAACGGGTTTCACCACATGGTAATAAAAAGGTTGGATATGGTAATTATAACGCATGTCATTTATATAGACCGGACATCCCAAAGTGGTTAACCACGGCGCACCGAAAGTGTGCGAGGCGTCTGGTATTAATGTCCCGCTTGGTAACTGTGAAAGCCAATAGCTGTAATCCATATCCATAAACGCCTGGTAATATTTAATGCTATCACTACCGGGGAAAGTTGGCAGTGCATCATTAATATTGTTATAATTATTGACCACATCTTTAACAAGCGTAAATGTCCCGGCCGGGTTTGCTTTAAAAGTTTTCTCATCGATAAGTTGCGTCCGGATAAAATCGCGGGCAACTCTGAACATAGCGTACCGGGGATCAGTGTAATCCTGGGAAGTGTTATAGGTGTAAACATTTTTCCCTATCGTTGTTCCATCGGCGCCTGCTAAAACTTCTTCAACTTCCTGATAAGATACGCTTGAATTGGAAGCATTCCCGATAGGCATGCTTAGGCCTTCGGAATAATAAGTACTGGTTTTGGCCCAAATAGAAACATTATTATATCCTGCGTCCCTGCATTGCTGAATCGTATAACCAACCGGGCAACCGGTTATTGGTAAATATTTATCCTTGGTCAGGTTGTCGAGTATAAAAGAATAGTCTCCCCTAAACATCGTAGAATGGAAATAAGGTTTGGTGTAATTATAATTCTTGATGATGGTATTGCCCATACCGTCATTGTACTTGATCTGCCTGATGCGCAATCCACCCGCATACACGTTGGTGGGCGTCGTCTGGACGACGGTAGTTATTGCAGGAAGCGGCTCGGTCAATATCAAATCCAGCCGGTATTGCGGCGTTTGTGATGAACTTGTTTTGTTTCCCGGCGTAGGAAAATAGGCTTTATATTGATGGCCGGGATTGAGTGAAAAATAATTGAGCGATTCTTCTGTCGTTACAGTATTGTGATACAGATTCACCAGCAATATATCTGCTATTTGTATATTGGCCGTCATGTCCTTCAGGATCACCTCCGGCGTATTGGGAATACAATTGCCGCCGGGGGGACACTGAAAAACGCCGGTAAAATCGAATTTTGCGGGGCCGGTGATATTCGGATCAACCGTAAATGTTACACTTACCCCGGTATTAGGATCATTTGGCTGCATGTAGAAGGTAGAAATGTGGTACCCCGTCGACTGCGGCGTCGTTGTAAAGGTGGTGATCGGTGTGTATATCTGGTTCGGCTCAACAGTAAAATCTGTATAGCCACCGGTAGGATAAACAATCCGGCTCAGCAAGCCCTTTTTCATCATTGTAGTATCTATTGCACGCTTCTCTGGAGCCGGCACAAACGTGGTATTGGTACCCGAACCTGTCGGTGCTACTTTTACATAAAGCATGTCGGTATTGTCCTTCCCATTATATAACCCCCAAAAATCCTGGCTTTTAGAAAAAACATCCGGCAGGTCATTACTCAGGTAGTTGAATTTGTAAGGAGGATTCCCTTGCGTAGAAACATTATTTAAATACCCGACTTCCCGGATGCTGTCCATCCGCAGTCGCGCTGCTCCAGATGGAGTGACTAAATTCGAATGAAACGCATTTTCGTCGATCAGGTTAAAAGTTGAGTTGAATATCTTAAAGGCTTTGATCTGGGTTGAAGTCCCATTCATTTTTTGGTAAATAGCGATGTTAGATAGTCCGTTGGGCCCGTAGGTGAAATCTACTTTCCCGTTTTGAGAGGTGATTTCGGTAAGCTTCATATCGGTGCCCTGGGAATAAGAGCCTCCGTAAGAAATTGCGGCCGTAGTTGTTGCAGGGCCGGTGACAGGATACCTTAACACGCCCGATGCTGATACCTGTGATAGTGTAGACAAAGTACCAACAGGCGCGTAAGTGAAAAAAATATGGTCTGTTTTATCTGCTGATTCAATTTCTGTGAGATACCATGAGTTAATTACTGTCCCCGGAAAATAAGTTAGCTGGCTGGGGAGTAATACCGTAGCTGTGGAGTTTGATGTATTGCCGAAGTAGTAGGTATTGCCTGCTAAATCTGTAGTTGTAAAGTTATTACCACTGGTGGCATAATTCCAGTTAATTGCAATCGGAGAGAAAGGAATCGTAGCAGGGGACGGGGGGACTCCAGCGGTTGTCCTGTTCCTGTATATAAAGGTACCGCCCAGGCCGCCGAAGTTATAATAGAATTCATCGGGCTGTCCATCGTATTTTACCGAGCCGCTAGTATAAACATCCACCAAATGATTGGCTAGGCAATAATCTCTCTACAGGGTGTTAATGCTATTGTTTTCATCCGGAAAACCATATTAAGAAAACCATTCGCTGATTCATCCGCAATATCTTTCATTGATCTGGAGATCGATCCGCCGGCATTCAGCGACCAACCTGTACCAATATTATAAGCTATATCGCTTACCTTAATCCCGCCTGCGTGATAACTAAAGCTGATTGGAACCGATAATTTGAAGAAGTCAATGTATAGATCGGAATCGAAATATCCGGTAATCCGTTAGCAAAAGAAACCGGGAAGTCGATATATTTTGCCAATGCAGCCGCATTTGGCGATGGCGGCACAACAAGTTGCTCATAATTGGCATTGTTGGGCGTTGTTTGACCATAAGACAAACTCACAGTCATAAATAAAAATAACAGGCACGTTAAATACAGGCGCATAAAAAGGTGTTAATGTTAGGGATTGGTAGTGGTAATAATCAAGTCGGTATTCAAATTAACAATGCTATTGTTTGCGCTTGGTTTTGCTGGAGTGATTCGCAGCCTTTTGGAGATTTCCCAGCTTTTCGTCCAATTTTTCTAAACATGCTTGTTGCCGTTGAATATTTTGTTTTTGATCGTTTAATTCATTCTGAAATCCGTTATTGGTTGCCTTTAATCGGGCAATCTCCTTGTCTTTGTCGAGCATGTACAATGTGAGCTCTTCTACTTTTCTGAGCAGCAGCATATTCATCTCACCCAGATTTTGGCCGTCTTTCTCAAATTCAGCGGCAGCGGGCACGTCAGGCAAATGATGGTTTTTGTCAACATAGGCTTTGATATCTGCCAGTGGGCGCAGGGAGTAATCTCTGTCAAAAACGTAATCGGCAGGCACCGTGCTCGTTACCACAACTGAAGTTGCGTGTACTTGCCCATTAACGGTAAGCGCCTGGTCCGGATTTAAAGTTCCGATGCCAACATTTCCCAAAAAGCGCGACGTACTGTTCACCTGGAATTCGAAGGCTACATTGTATCCACCCGGGTCGCTTGCGACCAGGGTATTACCATTCGCCCAGTTGCAGCCGGAAGAAACTTCGGCAGAATAGAAAGAATTACCCGAGTAATTTAAGCAATAGGCGTAAATAGTATAAGCCGATGCACTAACTCCACTGGCATTGGGTACGATATGTATATACTGCATGAAATTGCTGCCGCCAAATGCGGTTGCTGTAGCTGCAAAGCCAAAGCCATTTCCATCAACGATGACATAATTACTGGTTTTGATATGCAGTTCTACATAGCCTATCTGCGTAATTCTGGCATTGTATCCTGATTCCGACACAAACCGGATATAAGCATCATTTCCACCTTGCGGCATTGTCGCCGTCCCGACTTTTATCCAGTTTGGCGTACCGTTGTTATTTGCCGACAGGCTGCCATACGTTATCGTTTGTGCCTGGGAATGAATGGAAAACAGCAGGGGGAGAATAAGTGTAATCAGTATCCTTTTCATGATTTATTTTTATTGTTTGTTTTTTTTCCGGTTTGTCAATAGTTTCATTTGCGATTTTAATCCGTTCACCTGGGTTTTCAGGATTTCGTTTGTTTTATGTTCGTTAAGAAGACATAAAGCGAGTTCCTCTACCTTTTTTAATAGTGTCATATTCATCTCACCAAGATTTTGGCCGTCTTTTTTAAATTCAGCGGCAGCGGACACGTCAGGCAAATGATGGTTTAGCTTCGTTATTTTTATTTCAATAGGATGCATGAAACCCCAATCCCGACGAAATGTGCTTTCGCAGGCTGAAAGTTATTTACATTTTAGTAAGAGTTTAAAAAGCATGACCTGGAGCACTTTTTATTTTATAAGCGCTTGATTTTGATTAAATGGTGTGATGGTTCCGGTTAATTATACTTTTCTAAAGTAAAAGTTTCAAAGCAATTATTGGAACATTTAAAAAAAAATAATTGCCAGTAAATTAGATAGTTATGCTATTTGACAATCTCGAAAAATAAGTCCAAGGACAATGTCCGGTCGGAACCACCTGTTTGCTGCGGGTTCAGTATTTTGTAAGTAGCCGAGCGGATACGGCCAATGCCAGGTGTCTTTTCTATTCGGGCAAAAACTTTAGTCAGTGCAAAATAGCCGCCCGAGAAGCTGAGCTTGTGGAGGGTGAATTTCTCATTATCAAACAGAGGGTCCTGCAGGGGCACGTTGCTTAATTTTACGTGCTCTTTTTCAGCGATGGCTGATATGGTGTTGATGGTATTGTTACGAAAAGCCACGGTATCGGCCTTGTACAAACCCAGTATTTTACTGAGGTTATTATTCTTTCGTTCTATATATGCCGGCTGGACTCCCAGGTCGGCAGCTTGGACCAGTTCCGATTTCAGCTTCTTATTGATCTGCCAGGCTTCCATCGTTTTTTTAAAGGCGAGCTCATAGCTTATGATCAATAGCAGTAAAACCGATATGCCCAATAGGTAGTCTTTTCTGATGTGTATTTTATCCAGCATATCAGTAATTTATCAATATGGTAAACTGTCCTGTATTTAACTCATTATTAAAAGTGTAGCTGTCCAGCTGCACGTTTTTGACCCATTTTATAGTTTTTATCCGTGCAATCCATTCATTCACCGGGATTATTTTTTCAGAGTTACCGGTAATCCTGATTTTGCGGGCATAAAATGCCGCCGTTTTTTGGTTGCGGCCGGCGGTAGGGTCCACGGGGTCTACTGCGGCTTCGCGCCAGTTGATTTCCGCCGGCAGCAAGGATGCCAGCTGGTCAATCAGACCGCTTTTGGCGATATTATCTTCCCAACCCAATATTTTAAGCAACGACTCTTTTTGCGCAATACCATCGTACAATTGCTGAACATCGCTGGTGCTTTGCGCACTGCGGCTCATTGCGGTGCTCAACCGGCCATTTTCGCTGTTAAGCCACGAGAACAGCAGAAAGTTTACGAACAGCAACACAAAAAAAACAGCCAGAATCAAAAAGCCGCGGGTCTTAAACTTCCTTTCCTCTCTGTTCTGGCGCAGCGCATGTTCAAGTTGCGGTATTGCTGCATTTATCGGTTTAATTTTATCCGCCAGCAGCAGCTGGAAAGCTGCCGCGTAGGGTATAAGTAATTTTTCGTGCATGACCTCCGATTCCACTTTTAACATAAATGGCGAAGCGGCGGCGGCATGATATGTATAGCCGGCCCATGCGAGTTGTTCGTCGCGGGTAATGGTATGTCCGTCAAAAATGAGTTCTTCGCCGTACACATTCAGTTGGCGTTCGATATGCTGAACAGCAAAAGGCCCCAGGCTTAGTTGCAGCGGGTAAAGCGTTAAGTCCTTAAGCGCATGCACCCACTTGTCCGCTTCGACCTTACGAATGACCGAAACAAATGACCATGCCCCTGAAATAAATTGTTGTACATAAAAGTCCTCGATATCGGCATTGGGTAAAACCCGGTCGAAATTTTGGTGGTTTATTGCGGCTACGGTGTCTATTTGTTTTTGCAGAATGCCCTTGCCGGACAGATTGAGCGCCAACGGCATTTTTGCCGGCAGGTGTTTTACCATTTCTTCCAGCCTGGTCAGACCGGTTATCTTTTTATCAAAACTTAACCGGTTTTTTTTGATCATCACTGTACAGGCATTGATTTCCGTTTCACCATTTGGATGAATGGTGATACTGACGCCAGCGGCTTCGTTAATTTGGTCGTATTTCGCCAGCAGCATAATCAGCGTATGATGGTTGACTTAATGAACAAGACCGTTACCACCTTCGATGTGGTTTTGGTACGGCTGCTGAATATCCATTTCAATATGGGAATCCGCGACAAAATCGGGATGCCTGAAGAACTGGAATCATTCTCCGTCCGCTCTATGCCGCCCAATAAAATCGTATCCTCGCTGTGCACCCGGAGACTGGTCTCGAACTTGCTGATGGCCTGCGGCGGCGGTGAACCATCGGTCGGGATGGACGTGAAGTCAGAAATGTTGACCTTGATCCCCAAAGTAACCTGTTCGTCGCCTGACACGATGGGTTTGATATCTACCGATAAATTCGCCTCAACCGGCGTATAGATATTACTGAACACAGAGGTGTTGGTGCTGGCGGAAGGATAAAGACTTTGGGTTGTGTTTTTATAATATACTTTGCTGCCAATGCTTAAAGATGCGGCATGGCCGTTCAGGGCGGTCAGTTTGGGAACCGAACGCACATCCACATTATCGTTTGCCTCTAAAGCTTGTATCCGCGCGTAAAATCCCGGGACGACGTGTCCCAGATTGATCGAGGTGATTTTTGAAAGGCCATTCAAAAAACTATTGATCGAATTGGCGCTGAAGGTAAAATCAACGCCCGGCAAGACCGAGCCGCCCGTTTTGATACTGTCCGAAACCCCCGCTGAGAGTCCCGTTGCTATTTTTCTGTTCTTGTGAAAATCGATCATGGTCACTTCAATCAATACGACCGGCACCAGTTCATCCAGTTGCTGAATGAAATTTTGGACTTCCCGTATTTGTGCGGTCGAGCCGGATAATAACAGCATATTTTGTTCGCGGAACTCTTTGATTTCAAGGCCCTTCTTCCACTCCGCCGGTATCATGGCGACAACCGTGTCAATCGACCTGTTTTGCAAGTGTATTGGACGAAAGGTTCTTAATCCTTCCAGCTTTTTATCACCTATTAAGTAGATGCCATTGTCCGCCTGGAAGGTATAGTCGGTTCCCCTGAAAAGCAAACCCAGTAATTGCTCGAATGAAACGTCATTGACATGAATATCGATGGTGCCTTTTATTTCAGAGTAGATTGAATAACTGATGCCGAGTTCCTGGCAAGCCTGTTTAACCAAATTAATGATCGGCGTATTGTAGGCATCGGCAGAAATATATTTTTGGCCATTAATTACGCGGCTGAAAACGCCTGTTGCGCCTGTGTTCGCTGTTTGTCCCGCCGGCCTGAATGTTTTCCGCACGGCCGTATTTTTGTCGCCGTTTACATACAGTTCCTCGTTTTCGCCCAGCGGTTGAAAGAGGTAAAAATTATCGCTGGTCTTGACCATTTTTATTTCATTGGTAAAGGCCATTTTATCAAGCGCGGTTTCAAAAGGTGCAGCGGCGATGAAAGCATTGATCATTTTGCTTTGCAATGCGCCAGGTATGACTACGTTTTTACCCGATACCTGTGTTATTTTTTTGGCAACTGCGGTCAGGCTGTCATTGTTCAGCGTTAAGGAAAGCGTATTGTCGGCTTTGTTATACACCACGCCGATTTGTTTGACCGGCGGCGGCACGTATTGGACCGGCGCCTGGTAAGGCGTGATGTAGATGATAACGCCGACCACCGAAATGTCCAGGTTATACTTTTGCGCCAGGAACACCAGGATATTGGTGGCCGATACGTCGGTAAAATTATCGTTAACGTTGAAAGTCAGCTTGGGGTCGACGCTGATGCTGATGTTATTTGAGGAGGATATCCCCATCAGGTACTGCTGCAGCGAACCGTTCAGAAATAGTTGCACCTTTTGATTGAGGCCCGGGACGGTTTTCGATAAACTATCAAGCCTCCGCTGGATGGCCGCTACACGCGGTGTTTGCTGTCCGAATCCGTTAAAGGGAAGCAGGTAGAGCAGGAAAAGGAGTAAAAGCCTGTAATCTGTTTTATGCATGCAGGTTTAAGGTATTGTTTAGTAGTTTAATAATAAGGGGTAAATTTCTTCGATTGAGGTCAATCCGTCGCTAAAAATATTGAATGCGTTTTCGGCCAGTGTACTTATTCCCCTTTCTTTTAGAAGGCTTTGAATATACAGGTTTCCCTGCTTTATTTCAAAGGCCAGGCCCTGATCAACCGGGACGATTTCGTACACCGCTTTGCGGCCTTTGTAGCCGGTATAATAACATTGTTCGCACCCGTTCGCTTTAAAATGGTGGGTGACCTGTTTAAACGGGACAAACTGTTTTGGGTAAGCGCTTTTAGCCAAGGGCTCCGGTTTTTTGCAATGCGGACATAGTAATCTTACCAGGCGCTGTGCAGCGGTGGTATTGAGGGTATTCGCTACGAGAAACGGCGGAATGCCCATATCGATCAGCCGCGATACCGTGCCCCAGGCGGAATTGGTATGGATGGTTGATAAGACCAGGTGCCCGGTAAGCGCCGCCCTGATCGCCATATTGGCCGTTTCAGGATCCCGGATCTCGCCCACCATAATCACGTCGGGGTCCTGCCGCAAAAAGGTACGCAATGCCGCAGCGAACGTCAGGCCGATAGCTTCTTTCAGCTGTACCTGGTTGATGCCGGCCAGCGTGTATTCCACGGGATCTTCAATGGTTAAAATGTTGCGGGTTTCCTTGTTCAGGTGTTTCAGGGTGGCGTAGAGGGTAGTGGTTTTACCGCTGCCGGTAGGACCGCTTATCAACACAATGCCGTTTGGCTTTTGGATACCCTGCAGGTAATTGGCCAGGTCAAAATCAGAGAAGCCCAGTGTGTTCAGGTCAATGGCTGTGGTATCGCTGTTCAGCAAGCGCAGGACCACTTTTTCCCCGAACAGCGTAGGCAGGACGGAAACACGGATATCGAATTGAAGTTCCTGGTCTTTATAGTTGATACGACCGTCCTGCGGCAGTCGTTTTTCGGCAATATCAAGATTGGCGTAGATCTTAATTTTATTGATGAGCGCCGGGTATTCCTCACGTTTAAGCAGGTAACGTTCCACCATCATGCCGTCAATCCTTATTCTTACCCTGCATTTTTTTTCGTAACTTTCGATATGGATATCGCTGCTTTTCAAGCCTCGTGCCTCCCGGATCAGGTTGGTTAAGAAATTGTCCGCGTTGGTGTTCGGCTGGACGATCGCCGTCCCGCCCGGCTCGGCGTATTCTTTAATATAATAGGTGGAAAGCAGCCTTGCGACCTGGGCTTCGGGAATAGGTTCGAGTTGAATTGTCGTATTAAACAGAATTTCCAGCTCTTCGGTCAGGACATTGACGGCTGCGTTTTCATCGCAATACAGGTGAAAACAACCGGCATCTTTTTGTTTGGGCACTATATGGTAGTGCCAAGCCTGTTCCCGGGTTAACCAATGCAGGTTTTCGGTGCCGATGAACATATCTTTTGTTAAATTCATTGATAGATAATCCTTGCAATCCAGTCATCATTTGTTAAATTCAAGGGGAAAATCCACCAGGCCACTGCCAGCAAACACGCCAGTACCAGTGCCTGCAGGCCGGCCAGTGGTATTTTTGTTTCCTTTTTCTTTTGGAAAGCCTGCCATGTCAGCCAAATGAGCATGGCCATACACAGGCTTATGACGTAAAACACTATGTAGTTCAGCAACGAAAAGTAAAAGGTAACGGATGCCAGGAATAAAATATCCCCCAAGCCCAGCAATTCACCGGTAATGTTCGTCCACCGCCGGTTCTTTAACGAAAAATAACACGAGAGTAAAAGACCCTGCACCACCAGGAAAATGATATTCCCCAGGGCTCCGTCAAAATATAAAATCGAAATCCCGTCACTGGCCTTTCTCATCCACAAAAATGTCAGCCCTAAAAAAGGGAACAGTACCCAGTGTACCGTCCTGCTATCTGCGTCCTGTATAAACAGCAGCAGCAATATTACCATAGTTAAAATCTTAGGAATTAACACTTAATCTGCTGTAACTTCTTTGAGGTTCTTGTCCTGATCGATCTCCCACACGTTAAACGTGCCGTTTCCGTTAAAATCCACAACTGCCGTCGCCCGGGCAGTAAAACCTGTATTGGTAGCGGCCGTAATCTCTATACGGTAATTGGCCCGGCCGTCTTTCGCGTCCGTTACCAGCTTGTCCTGTAAAAAGCCGATCTCGTTTAAATCTTTCGAGTATTTGGAATGCTCGTAAAAATAACTCTGCTCAAGGGTTTGTATGTGGTTCAGCTGGGCTTTGGCCTCCAGGCTTTTTGCTTTGGTGATCAGGGGCAGCAGGTTGGGCAGGGCCATCAGGATCAATATGCCGATAATGACCAGTACAACAAGTATTTCTGTTAAAGTATACGCTTTTACACGCTTGCGCAATAAGGTGGGTTTCGTTTTCATGAAATTATAGGGTCTAAGCTAATGCTTTATTCTCAATATCCGATACTTTAAAGTAGTTTTAATTGCAGCAAACAGGTAACCTCAACCGTCATCACTGCAGGTCGGCCGCTGCTGCTGGCTTGAAACTGGCAGTTACCGACCGTGTTCGCCCAGGGCGAAAGCTATCCCGGCGAGCCCTTCAGGCAGTTTTCGCTCATGCCTCTCTTGAACGCCGGCTTCATTGGAAAGGGCGGGTACCGGAAATGTCTTCACATTTAAAATCGATGGCCGGCCCGACATCGATTTTAACAACTTCACATTTATTTTTCAAAATTCTTGGAATAGCGAAACTGCCATTATATATTCGGATCGGCATAGCAATGCCCCAAAAACTATTTCCAAACCTTATTCTGATGCAAAAAGAATCTGATTCTCTCATTTGCCGGTCAACCCGCTGTTGTCTGCCGATATATTGCTGGCCTTGTTCATTCGCTGATTTTTTAAAAACGTCCAGTAGCCGTTTTTACCAATAATCAATCAACCGTTGATCATGAACCCTTTTTTTAAGCGCGCTTGCCGCGGCTTCTGCGTGCATACTGACTAGTAATACTCAATGGACTTTAACCGGAGCTAACCTATAACCCGCAACCAGGCAAGTGCCCGGATATGCCTGGAAACGCTGGGCCCGACTCCTGCGTTTATTTCAATCCCGGGACAACAGCGTAAGCGAAAACACCAGTATTGGAACAAGCACTCGGTTGGCCCTGCTGCAAACTACAGATTATGCGCTGATCGACGGCGGTTCACCGGTATTGCAACCGTCATCGGAAAATGTAGGTATCGGTACAACCGCGCCTGATCAAAAACTAACTGTTAACGGCACCGTGCATGCAAAAGTCGTACTTGCGCTGTGAAAAATTATATTGATAAGCACCACCAATTGCCGGATTTGCCAGCTGCGGCAACAGTTGAAAGGAAGAAATGAATGCTGTTTTATTGAAGAAAGTAGAAGAACCCACGCTTATATAATTGAAAAACATAAATAATTGAAGCAGCAGCGAAAAATTAATCAGCATGTTCAACTGCAATTATCACAATTGCACCGCAAGTTCAAAAAACGATCATCACAAGCGTCGGTGATCTTTAACTGTCAAATCCCCAATACAAGTAAATGAAAACCCGGAAAATAATGAAACCCTTTTTTACAGTGGCTGTAGCCTGTTGCGTGTTCAATTTAAACGCCAACGCGCAATCATGGACAGCGGCCAGTCCAAATATCTATTTTAACGGCGGGAATGTTGGAATAGGAACCAACGCCCCGGCTGACCTGTTAACACTTAATACCGGCGCCGCCAGGAAAGGGATCACTATCATAGGTGATGGCGATATCAGTGCCTATTCTGATTTTCAAATGGGCGCTGCTAACATAACCGGGATTCCCACCGGCGCTCCCGTCGGCTGGGTGATCAGTTACCGTAAAGATGGCTACTTCTCAAATAATACTCACGGGTTGTCCTCATTGGAATTTTATTGCAATCTCAAAAGCGGGGGTTACGTGGCGCCGATGTCGTTTAAATCCAATGGCGACATTATCCTGGCCTCAACCGTTAACACCTTACTTTCCGGCAACGTCGGTATCGGCACAACCAAACCTGACTCAAAACTTACCGTGAATGGCGGAATACACGCCAAATCAGTGGTTGTTGACATAAATATACCTGTTCCTGATTACGTATTCGACCATAAATATATTCTGCCTTCGCTCGCTGATGTTGAGGTTTTTGTCGAGAAAAATCACCATTTGCCTGAAGTTCCTTCAGCAGCCGAGATCAAAAAGAACGGATTAGATGTGGGAGAGATGAACGCTCTTTTGTTGAAGAAGGTGGAGGAGCTGACGCTGTATATGATCGAAAAAGATCAACAGATAAAAGTTCTTCAACAGCAAAACGGAGTTTTGGAGCAACGGCAGGCCCAGATTAACGAATTAAAGAAACAGGTTGAGGAACTTATAAAAGCAAAAAAGTAACCAGTATGGCTTTTAATGCACGGAGTTGTTACTGAATATATTTTTTGAATTACTGTTAACCCAGGCAAGGGTTTGTGTACAGAAAAATAACAATAGTTTACGTAACAACGAACTACAGCGATTAACTACTATGCGTTTGGAATGGTAATGGCTAACAGCCCGGTAGGGCTGCCGTCAATGCCTAATAAAAATCTGTATAATGGGGGAAGTGAATGGCAGAATGACTACAATAATTTACCGGATTATTACCAGGCTACTTACCGCAATTATGATGCTGTACTCGGGCGCTTTACGGGGGTAGATCCGATGGCAGAAGGTGTTGAGCGTATGAGTACTTATCAGTATGAAAATAATAACCCGTTAATGTTTAACGACCCGTTAGGTACCGACGCGACAACCGATATATTGCCGCTATTTGCTAGCCCGGCCGATGATATAATGAGGGACAATATGGGGCACGGTCGGGGGCATCACATGAAACATACTTGGCATGATTTCGATTGGGACAATAATGATCTATTGAAAAGGGCGCAATCCGGCGATATGGCTGCGTTACAAGCTTATGCGCAGATATACGGCGTGAGTGCTGTTTGGAAAAAATGGGGAAAAGAGATGACAGACGATCCGGCTGCCTGGATAGCAATGGGGGGAAGCAAAGAAGTATATGATAAAACGGTGGCAGAAGGGAGTGTTGAACTTTGGGTCGGCGCGTGGGTATTTACTGCCAATCAGGGGGACAACAACCAGGCCCCGGTGGTGAAGGTGCTCCGAATTCAGCATGGACTATGCGAGGTAATAATGTTAATTGGGCAACAATGTGGAATGAGTTCAGGACAGGAACAGGCCCTACATATAGCGGATTTGGTGCCGAGCATCCGATGACTAAACAATTAAAAAATTCTTTTATTGTTCAACAAGCGGTAGCGCGATTTATGCTAAATGGCGGTAAAGACCCGTTAGTAAACTTTGAGGCATATTTTTACGGGCCTATAGGCCCGTAAATGTCGGAGACTATGACGGAACAATTCTTAGGTAGTGCACGAGTATCAATATACCCCTCTCAACTCGGATATATCTTTGTGGCTACCAATACTACAGATTGGCATTCGTTTTTCCTATCATTTGGGAGATGGGGTGTCGCGAGCTACTGGTTCTCCAACACCTTATGGTACCATCTATCAAAAATTCATGTGGATACAAAAATAAAAGCTATGCGAAAGTTTATTTATATCTTGATTTCTGCTATTATATTGTTTTGCTATAGCAATATAAATGAAAGTTTACTAATTGATAAATATCATTTTAATACCCACAAGTTAGACAGCATAAATTTATATAGAGATCATTCCTATAGTCACAAATATGTTAATACAAAAGGCAAAGTATTTGAGTGTCATGGTAAATGGAGATATAATGGTAAGGAGATCCTGTTTCACGATTTTAATTTTTTCAATGATTTAGGCTGTTCTGGCGGTTCAGGTATTTGGATCTCCAGGATAACACAGGATGATAAAAAAATCAAACTTAATTATTCTGTTGATGATGATACATATTTTGAAAAAGATTAGATCTTAAGCATTAGTTTTTTAATCAGTCCGGTCACATCCACCGGGCTTTTTTGTGCCCCATTAAGCAAGAAACGCCGATTTCTTGTATGAAATCAGCGTTTTTAGTAGCCCGTAGGGGAATAGTTTAAAAATGTTTTTTGACTCCCGGCAGCATTATTTGACGTTAAATGAGCGCAAAATATTGTCATTCAGCCGCATTTAGATTTCCCCCATAATTTCCCCCTCAATCTTAGACAACCATACCACCTATAACATCGCTTTCTTTACATATTATAAAGCGGCCCCACAAATGGTTCACAATCTAATAGCATTCGACATCAACTTTTGCGGTCGTTAAGTACGTCATCGCAGCCCTCGACGGTAGCATTGATTAGACTCAAAGAGATTGCACGAAATAAATGTTTAAAAAACAAACTTTAATAAAAATCGAGCAAATTTTAACAATTATTTTTTAAAAAAAGCTAAAAAAAATGCAATTTTTAACAAAGACTTTTATCAAGCCGCAACCGCCAGTCCTTTTTTACTGTTGCTGACATCATATGCTTTTGGGACTTATAATGGGGACGGGATACCTTCATGGTAAGCGCCCCAACTTTTGAATTTGAATTTTGCTTTTAGAATTAACAGGGCGTTATCCCGCTGGTAGAAACGGTGGTCAGGCTTTCCGTTACAAGTCTCGCTTTGCCTTTGCCGCCTCGGCCTGTCCGCGCTGTGGGCTTTTCACTGCAATTCTTAATGCGAGATGGAGATAAAAAAAACCGAATGAATTAGACATCCGGGTGTTGCATATTCGTTACTTAGCATCGTGTTTACTTATCAGCGGGGACTCGCAACAGTCGTACGCCAGCATGTGGGATCGCTACGGACAACAGGGGAAGGGTTACTGTAACTGTCACTTGCCCCTTGCACTCTGGTAGTTTATACAAATTGAGACTGTTCCCCCCTTGCGATCCTCGGCAAGCTCTACTCGACCCCAATCGTATTCACGCACCCCGCCAATTAACATTAATATTTCAAGCAGCTCTTTTTGCTCAAAGCCGCTAATAACAAATGGCTCCGATTTACTTTTTAAGAAAATACTGATAAAAATCAACCGTTCTTCGTAAAACTGAACAACAAGTATGACAACATCTTTTTCAAATTCAGTTACCGAATAAGAAATAAATTCCCCATTTTTAACACTCAGCCTTACATTAAAAAACTTCCTCAGTCGCTCTAATTCGCTAAGTAGCATACCTGGGGTTAGCATATAGTTTCCTAATTCAATATTGCCGTTGGCCTTATCTAATCTAATCATGGGTTCAGCGGGTATTGTCCTATTTGTATTAAACTCTGACAATCTGGTACAAAAACTTGTGGCAGTCCACCCACTCCGAATTGAGGGTTTGCATATATGGTACCAAACGCCGCCGATGTGTTGCTTCCAACCCTGTACAATCCAACGTCTGGCCTATATCCGAATTGTGGGTAAGGGCTTACCTGTAAGCCTCGGCTATGACGGCACCATGGCCAGTGATGACCGGGTAGCGCCGGAAGCTTCCCGAGGACTTTAGCAGTTTTATCGCAATCACCATCCGACCCGAACTACTGGACCAGGAACCGGTGAAAAGGGTGAACACCGCCCTGATCATGGGCGAGGCGCCCGACCGGACCATGCGTTCATGTACAACCGCACAAATCGTGGTGAAGGACGCAGTAAAAACTGCCGAACATTATCAAAACATCTTGGGATTTCACCGTTTTAGTGTTTTTTATGAAAAATGACCTATTAACCGGAGATATTGTGCCAACTTATAACATGATACTTTGTTCTCTTTTCATTTTCAGTTCCACCATAAATCAGCGTCTTATTCACCTTTGCAGGAGTTGCAATTTCTTCAAACCGATCCATTTCCTTAAACAAAGCGGTACTTATAGTTTGTGTTGCTTTTATCTCAAAAATGGAAAAGTTTTGCCCTTCTTTCATTAGTAGATCAACCTCATTAGCATTGCTATCCTGCCAAAAATAATAATCATGATGCAGGTATAGATGGTGGTTCTGCTTTTGATATTCCGCCAGGATCATGTTTTCAAATATGTGCCCTTTCAGTCTATTTTCTTCCAGTTCTTCAGTAGTTCTTGTTCCCAATAAGTGATTTAAAAGGCCGGTATCATAAAAATATAATTTAGGGCTTTTAATCAACCGCTTATTAAAGTTTTGGTGGTAAGGCTGCAAAAGAAATACAATGTAGCTGCTTTCGAGTATAGACAGCCAGGCTTTGGCGGTGTTATGTGAAATATCGCACTCATTAGCCAAGGCACTAAAATTCAGTAATTGCCCCGCACGACCGGCACACAAACCTAAGAAGGTACGAAATAGCTTAAGATCTCTTATGTTCATTAATTCTGTGACATCTTTTTCTATGTACGTCTGAATATAATTAGCATAAAAAATAGCCGGATCAATATTCCTGTCAAATATAGCCGGATAAAATCCTTTGATGCTTGCCTGCATGTATGAATTTTCTAATAAACCAGATTGTTTTAACTCCGTAAAATCTAACGGCAGTAATTTGAATAAAGCAACCCGCCCTGCCAGCGTTTGTGTAATATTATTTAACAAATGGAAATTTTGAGAACCCGATAAGATATATTGCCCCATCATTTTAGATTCGTCAACTCTGCCTTGTATATAAGAAAACAGTTCCGGCACCCGTTGCACCTCGTCGAGGATAACTTTCTGGTCATACTGATTTAAAAAACCAATCGGGTCATCCAATGCGAACGAGCGGGTATTAGGATTTTCAAGGCTTACATAGCGGTAGTCGCTGAACAACTCTTTCAACAAAGTCGTCTTACCCGATTGTCTTGGCCCGGTAACAGCCATTACCGGGAATTTGCTTTTTTGAGCCCTTATAATAGGCGCAATTTGTCTTTGAATAAACTTGCTCATCGTTATAATCTAAGTAAAGGTAAGCATTACTTACAATTTACATGATTTAAAATTACAAAATACATAGCAGCTACTTACGATTTACATAAATGCAATAACGCATACGTTTATATGCAGTCCGATTACTTTCTGAAAGGAATGGGTATTAATTAGTTCGCAGGTTTTCGTAAAACACTGCCGCAATACATTCTTCCACGATACGGTCCAAGTCGAACGGGTCAGGTTATAGGTCCCCAAACGGCGCAAAAGTCAATTATCGGTATTCTGAATGAGAATTAGTTGGAAGATTTAGATCAGGATGCAAATTATGTGACAAGAAAACGACTGTTTATGTAACTGGTATTTTACAATAAAAGGAAATTAGATTTATTTTTGTCGATGATGTCATCTGCCGAACGCCGGCAAAATAATACCCCTATATGCTAAAAAAGTTACTAGTAAAACCTAAATTATATCTCAGTGAAATTACCGGCGTGTTGTTGCTGATCCTGGCTATATACTTTATTAGGAGCCAGGGTGAAGAGCTGGGCAAGGTAGGGAAGTATATTCGCCAGGGAAACACCGTGTGGTTGCTGGCCGGAGCATTTATCACGGTTTTTTACATTGGACTGCAAGCCTTGATGTATCAGGCCAGTTTCCGCGCTCTACAACTTCGTTTAAGTGTTTGGAAGTCAACGATACTATTTTTAAAACGCAACCTTATCAGTATATTTTTACCCGGCGGGAGTATTACTTCGCTGGCATTTTTCACCAAGGATATCCAAAAAGAGACCAGCGAAGAAAGCCGTTCCCGCATTCATTTCGCCAGTATTATTTACGGCTTTACAGGCATAGTATCCATTGTTATTGTTGCTATCCCGGTACTTATTTATTTAACGGCGATCGGCGATGTATGGAAAAATGAGAACGAGGAAGTCGCCATTATAATTTTTCTTTTTATCCTGTTGAGCTATGCGCTTACCTCTTTTTTGCGTAAGGGATGGATATATCGCCTGCTTAACCGGTTTTTTCCAAAAATCAATACAGAATTCAGAACGCTTCCGGATTTCAAATTTAGATTTTTAATGGTCAATGTTTATGCTATACTGATCGACCTGGCCGGTGTAGTGCACCTGTACATTGCGATGCTGGCAATAAGTGCAGATGCGAGTTGGAAAATAGCTTTAATTGGTTACGTTATTGCTACGCTAATACTGGTTATTTCTCCATTTTTAAGGGGTATAGGTGCTATAGAATTTTCTCTTACTGTTATTTTAAAGCATTACGGCTATTCCGCGTCCGAGGCACTGGCTATAACGTTCATCTATCGCATTTTTGAATTTTGGCTGCCGGTGGTTGCAGGAATAGGCAGCTTTATGCTCAAAAAAGGAAATATGGTGCTTCGGGTTATTCCGGCATTTTTGCTTTTGGGTCTGGGCCTCGTCAATGTTATTTCAGTTCTAACGCCGGCAATCTCCTATCGGTTGCAGTTACTAACCTCATTTTTATCTGCCGAAACCATATCGGTATCTAATTACCTGGTATTTATTACCGGACTACTACTCATTGTAACATCAGCTTTTCTTTTCAGAGGGTTTAAAAATGCATGGCGGTTCGCCATCCTCCTGTGCGTATTTTCCCTGATTGGAAATTTGGCTAAAGCAATTGATTATGAGGAAGGAATTGTAGCTTTCATCGTCCTTTCGGTCTTGTGGTTTACACGCAAACAGTACTATATTAAATCCAATGTACGGTTAAAAACTATTGGAATTGAAACCGCATTGCTCGTTCTTTGGGGTATTGTTATTTACGGTGTGACCGGCTTCTATTTTTTAGATAAAAAGCATTTTGGTATTGACTTTCATTTGATAGATTCGATTAAGCATACCTTTTATAACTTCATCCTGTTGGATGTCAAAGATCTCAATCCGCATACCGTTTTCGCTTCGGTTTTTTTAAATACAATCCGCATTACCGGCACGCTGTCCCTGGGTTTGGTCTTTTATATATACCTTAAACCCTACTTTATCAGGCTGGAATCTAACGCGGAAGAAATGGTTCAGGCCAAAGAACTGGTGAAGCAGTTTGGTACGTCGCCTGTTGACTATTTTAAAACTTATGACGATAAGCTTCTTTATTTCGGCGAGCGTCGTACAGGGTTGGTTTCTTTCCGTACGTCAGGCAGTTTTGCAGTGGTACTGGGGCAGCCCGTTTGTAAAAACACGCAGGATGAATTGATATTGCTGGAGGAATTCGAGGAGTATTGCATAGATTCAGGTTTACGTTCAGCCTACTACCGGGTAGATGAAGCAAGCCTGCCGCTGTTCAGGTTGATGGGTAAGCGTTCACTAATCATAGGTCAGGAAGCTATTGTTGATATTAACAAGTTTACGCTGGAAGGAAAAAACAAGAAGTCGATGCGCAACGGCTTGAACAGCCTGGAAAAAGCCGGATTTAAAACCTGTATTTACGAGGCCCCTATTAAAGACGGAATCCTGCAAAAACTGGAATTGGTTTCCCGTGACTGGCTTGAAGCAACCAACCGGGAGGAGATCGTATTTACACAGGGGCTGTTCGATCGTAAAAAACTAAAAGAACAAACCATTATTACTATTGAAAACGAAGATGAACAGGTGTTCGGCTTTTTAAACATCATTCCTGATTTTGCACCCGGAGAAGCTACTTATGATCTCATCCGGAAGTCGAGCGATGCGCCCGGCGGTGTAAATGATGCATTGATCATCGCACTGATAGAATACTGTAAACTTCATCACTATAAATTCCTGAATCTGGGTTTGGCGCCGCTATCGGGTATTGAAGAAGCGAAAGACCTGCCTGAAAAAACGTTGAAGTTTGCTTATGAAAAACTACAGCAATTCAGGCATTACCGGGGGTTGAGAGATTTCAAAGAAAAGTTTTTACCCGAGTGGCAAAATAAGTATCTGATCTACGAAAACCATTACGATCTGATCAGCTTGCCCAATATCCTTAACAAGGTGATGAAGCCCTGAAAAATGAAAATAAATAAACTCAAATATTTCCTATTGCCGATCTTGGTTACCGGCCATCTCAATGCTGAGCAGCTAATCCGTCCGGAATTATCACAAACAGAAATTGACCTGCCGGTCATTATTAAAAAAGCCAAAACAGATGATCGTGATAAATTTGTGCTGTTCATCTCGGGTGATGGCGGGTGGAATAGGTTTAGTCAAAATTTAGTAGATAGCTATACGGCTGAAGGATTCAATGTGATAGCATTGAACAGCTTCAAATATTTTTGGAAAAAGAAAACACCCCAGCAAGCCGCCAGTGATATAGCCAGGCTGTTATCAATTTATACAGAGGAATGGCATAAACAAAAAATAGTTATCTGCGGATTTTCATTTGGTGCAGATGTTGCGCCTTTTATATGCACACATTTGCCCGAATCCTTTAAAACCAGGGTCACCTTAGTGCAATTGATCTCGCCCTCTTCATTTACTGATTTTGAAATACATGTAATGGACGTGTTCGGTTCAGGTAATGCCGTCAGGTCAATGAATATCGCATCAGAGATTAATTTAATATATGTTCCGGTAATCTGCTATTATGGAGACCTGGAAACACAAAAACCTTTATCCAATATAAGAAAAGCCAACTTCCGGAATATCATTTTGCCGGGCGACCATCATTATTCCAACAACTATGCCGAAATAGCAAAAAATGCGCTATAATTACGAATGCGTTTACGCTTTCTGAATAACCTTTGTATCTGCTTGCTACTTACCGTCTGTACCAGCAGTTGCGGGCTTTTGCTCAAAAGGCGCACATTTGCTGGCAGTGGCATACAAAACAATGCCTCCGGCCTGCCTTTAATTATTTATCAGCCGTCCAGTACTGTATCGAAAAAAATGGCGATCATGCTCTCGGGCGATGGTGGCTGGCTGGGTTTTAATGATACCCTGGCCGTAGCCTTTGCAAAAAAAGGGTATCACGTTATCGGCTTCAACTCGCGCACCTATTTCTGGCATCGAAAAACGCCGGAGGAAACCGCAAAGGTTTTTTCAGACCTTATAACAAAATACGGTGCGGAATGGAATATCAAACGGATAGTTTTAAGCGGATATTCATTTGGCGCAGATGTTGTGCCGTTTATTTACAACCGGCTTCCCGGCGAACTTAAAAGCAAAATCAGCAAGCTCCAATTACTTTCTCCATTCTTATCAACCGATTTTAAGGTCCGCTTATCGGACCTGATCACGACCGGCAATGATAACCGAACCTACAAGGTTAAAGATGAAGTGCAAAGAATAACCATACCCATATTTTGTTTCTACGGGGCGTCGGAAAACCCGAAACCCCTGGCTGATCTATCCATGAAAAACTTTTTTATCAGGACAGTTCCGGGCGATCATCATTATTTAAACAGCTACCGGCAAATTGTTCATACCATGCGCAACAAGTAAGCGCCTGCTCATGCTACAAATTAACTTTTAACCCAACCTGGTTTGATAAACCGCGCGGGTTTACATCAAGGTTATTAAAAGACATGTGCATACCGGTAAAGCCGGCGGTGGTATATAAGGTTATCCGATGGCTGAGCTTTACCGATATCCCTACACCACCAAATGTATATAAGCCATGGTCTGTCATGTTGGTAGTTGGTTCTGCATGTGTCGGGTCTTCCTGTTCATATTTAATAAAAGTTGAGTAGCCAACGTCGGCAACAGCAAACGGGCATACTGCCCAGTTAGCAAAAGGTACGTATCGAAAGTCTGCTAATATCGGTAGTACTTTGACATGTCTCAGATTGTAGCCGTTATCCGTATGAAGCGCACTGTAATCATATCCGATACCCAAGCCCATGGCAAAGTTGTTTGACACCTTATAATCAACAAATGCATAGCCGCCATCAAAACGGCTGTGGTGACAAGTCCTGAAATATTGATATTCCATAATAACAGAAACTTTTTTACGCCACGTTGTATCAGTTTTAGCGCTATCAGCCGCTTGTGATTTTGCCGTGCCGGCTAAACAAGTAAAAGAAGTAAAAAAGACGAAGAATAAAAGCACTATGCTAAAGTAATAAGCTATATGCGTCATTGTAATTTATGTAAGTCAAAAAGTTTCATTTAAAGCGACAAATAAGCCTTTTGTGCCATAATTGCCTAAGCCATAGTCAATACTAATGTTAGAGCGGGTGTATTTATTAAACAGCAGTCGAAGCCCGAGACCTTCACCACTGTTCCACCGCTCAAATAAACGTATATTTTGCTGGTTGCTGCCTGTTTGTAAATTTACAAATGCTATTCCGCTTAACAGCTTGTTGTCTGTAATCGGATAACGGTATTCCAACTCGTTAAAATAAAAAGAGGTGCCTTTAAACCTGCCAATAGTATAAGGTCGCCCCCCCCTTTGGTCGGCGTCCTCACCTGTGCCCGGCAAATCAAGGTAAGGAACTGAACCATTTAACAAGTATGCTCCCCATGACCAAAATGCCAAAATGTGTTCAGGATTGGCATTAGATAACGACCAATATTTCCGTAGTTCTGTTTTGAGCTGTGTAGCACTGTGGCTGCTTCCCAGCTCTGTTGAATTAAGCCGGAATACCACATCCACATACATCCCTTTATAAGGCCTGTTGGGATGGTCGCGCGTATTGTATTGCAGATTAAACAGTACCCCATTGGCCCAATATCCTCCCAGCGGGTAACCATTCCTGATGCTGTACATGGTATTGTAGCTATGCCGCCTCGCAGCACCTCTTCCGGGCCTGAAGATATTTTCGTAACCGTTAAAACTTAGCCCCATCCCTGCAGAAAAATCGTCAAACAGCTCGCGGTCGGCCTTTTCGTAAAATTTGAGATAGGTATATTGGATAGGTACAACGCCTGGGTTAAGGTTTACTGGTAAACCGTTAAGTACAAAATTTTCATCTCCCTGATGAGGCCGACCAGTACCTAAACCATAATCCAGGGCAATAGTTCTGCCAACCTCATAATCCCCCTGCAGGTTCCACTTGTTCCCGCTGCTGAAATCATTGTGTTTAAATTCAGCAGAAGCAAGGCCGTTAGTGGAAATAAAAATATTGGTATTGAAAATAGAAAACGTTGTATTTGCAGGGGGGCCATGATAAGTGCCTCCTGCTAATACAATTCCCAAATCAGCTCCATAACTGGGGTTATAGCCAATAGAGGGTAATAGGGTTAGGTTGGAATGGGATTGGGAAGTATCGCTATAACTTTTTTTGTTAAAAACAGAATTGATAATATCCTGTAGATCTTTAATTTTATAAAGAGAATCCGTTGGATATTGGTTGGCACTGGCGCGTTCTGCTGGGGTAACAAAAAAAAACAACAATAGCAGACAACTGCAAAAGCGCATATTTTAATAGGGGATTAAGATGCGAAGATAAAAAAATACTTAAAATAGTACATATTGGTACCGGCTCTTGCGCTTGTATCCATTTTGCATCCTTGTATCCTGCTGATAATCAGCTGCTGAAATTTACTTTTTTACATTGCTCATCTTGCGGGAAAATCGGAGTCGTAAAAGATTGGCTTGAAATGGCAGTAAGCGAGTGAAAAAGAAAAACAAACCGGCGGTGGTCGGGCGGCAGTTTACACAACCGATTATTGAACCATACTAACGAGGAACGGATTCAACCAAGTAAGCAATATGCTGACTTGACGGAAGCATTACTGACCCGATAACTTGCATAAGCGTAAATAAGTCCCCTTCTACTCCGCCGAAAGATTCTCATCAATTTGATTGAGGAGTAATCAACAATAGAAAGCTATTGATCATCACCGACCGATAATATTGAACGAGTTAATTATTCCAGGTTGATTCAAACCAATGCTGGCGGTGCAGCACAGCCATGTTGCAGGGATCGATTGAATTACATAGGTTAACCCAAGAATAGGTACCAAATGATCGGCTCGGGGTAATTAACCACGACTAACATAAATTAAGCCCTAAAACGTCACAATTATTCAATGAAAATTACAAGAACTATCGTTAAACCGATACTGCTAACAGTAACGCTGCTGGGTACAATTTGCGCAAGGGCGCAAACAAACCATACCTTTCCATTGACCGGAACAATTTCCCAGGGTTGAGTGCTTTCAATTGGGGATAAATGTTACCCCTTATCGGTGAGCCATACTGCTAATTTCGCCGCCACACTGAAATTAAGATAACCGGCTGGATTTATGAGCTACGGAGCCGATAAACGCCTGCACAAGTTTTCGCTGCGAACGGCTAAGGGGCACGCAATGTTCACCAATGAAGACTTCTGACTGTCCGATACGATCAATATGACCGACCGCTGCTAAGTAAGAACGGTGGGTCACTACAAATGCGTCCGCCGGCAGTTGCGCTTGCAAATTCTTTAGGCTGGAATAGACGGTGAACTTTTGGTCCGCCAAAAAGATATGTACATAGTTGGCCATCGCCTGGATAAAAAGGATATCATCCATACGGATCTTTTGGAGGTGCTGGTTACATCTCACATACAAAAAGCCGGGCTGCTGCTTTAATAAATTCACGGAACCTTGGCCGGTGACATTGGCCAGCGCCCGTTCGCAGGCTTTGGTGAAACGTTCGAAAGTCACCGGCTTCAATAAATAATCCGTAACTGCCAGCTCGAAACCCTCGATCGCGTATTCCGGAAAAGCTGTAACCAGGATAACTTGTTGTACGATCTCCCGGCCTTTTAAAAATTCTATTCCGCTTATTTGCGGCAGCTGGATATCTAAAAAGATCAGGTCGACCGGCGTGCTGTGCAAAATGGCTTTCGCCGCTATCGTGTTACGTGCCATCCCGGCCAATTGCAGGAAAGGCAAGCGGCTGACGTAGGCTTCGAGTTGCTGCCGCGCCAGCGGCTCATCATCAACGATCAGTACTTTAAGCATAGCGATAATTCTACCTCATAAATATTGTTCTCTTCCCTGATCTGCAATTGCTGGCGTTCACCATAAATCAGCGACAAGCGCTTGCGCACATTGTCCAGCCCAATGCCTTTGCCTTTAGCGCTGTATTCATAACTATTACGGCAATAGAAGTCAAGTTGACCGTCGTTAATCCGGACCTGAATATCAATAAAGTTTTCATTCAAATTATCGGAAACGTGCTTGAACGCATTTTCTACAAAGGTGATTAACAGCAGTGGGGCAATTTCCTGACCTTCTATATCACCGGCTATGACAAAAGTGACCTTGCAATTATCCATACGCAGCTTTTGCAACTGGATATAATCTCCTAAATAAGCCAGTTCCTTATTTAAAGCGGTCACATCCTGGCCCGAATCATACAATTGGTATCTTAACATACTGGCCAGTGCCGACAAAGTCTGTTTTGGATCACCTGTCCCTAATTCCAACTGGCTGTACAGGCTATTGAGCGAATTGAACAGAAAATGCGGGTTTAGCTGGGCTTTTAAATAGGTCAGTTCTGCCGCGCTCCGTTCCTTTTCCAGTGCCGCTAAACTGCGCCGCAACTCAAAACGATCTAACGCCAGTTTAACAAAAATGCCGGCCAGTACACCCAGGAGCGCCACGAATAGCCGGTTGTACTGCATATCTTTATACGTCCAGCTAAAGTTAAAATGGATGGGCACTATCATGTTTTGCAATAGCAAACCCATAATCCATGCCGCAAGGCCAGCCAGTACCAAGATTAGCAGCAGCGACAGTACGATCAACCTGCCCAGCCGCTTTCTCCGAAAATAATCAGGCATTAAAAACGCATACAGGGCATAAAATGCAAGGAGGATGAGCCCGGTATCCAGGGCTGAAAAATACAGCCGGTTCCATTCGTTATTTACATAAAAATACAGCAGCCGGTCCCACATTAAAAAGAAAACCAGCCAGAAGCCCGCATGCACCAGAAATTTACGCATAGTCTAAAGTACGCATCATCCTCCAAAGCCGTCTTACCGCTTGTATAAAATATATGGCAATTGGTATAATAGCCCGGCACCCGCTCATGACAAGCCGTTATTTTGGTGCTATGAAAAAACTGTTGATCTTTTTATTAGCTTTCGCCGGTACCGCTACGGCACAGGTGCCTTTGGCCGCATCCTATTTTAAAGAAGCAGCGGCTGCTGCTAAAAAACAACAGCTATGGAAAGTACCGCTGTATGGTCCGATGCTCTTTGTCGATCAGCAAAGCCGGCTCAGCTATGCCAATATGCCCGACAGCGCGGGAATACTCAAGCCCGATGGTGGGGTGTACGCTGGTTCGCTGCCAAAAGATGTGATGGTTGCTAACACCGCTATTCATTGGGGCGGCCGTACCTGGTCAGTACTTCTATGGCCTTTGCCGGAAGACCGCAATGAACGCGTTAATTTATTGTTGCATGAATCATTTCACCGAATACAAGAACAGATCGGCTTCCCGGGTAAAAGCCCGACCGCGGATCATTTGAGTACAATGGAGGGGCGCATCTATTTCTTTTTGGAGCTGCAAGCGCTTAAAGCGGCGCTGCAAAAACCGGTCAATCGCAGGCAAACAGACCTGGCTAATGCCTTAGCTTTCCGTCAGGAACGAGCGCGATTGTTTCCGGCAACGTTTGCCAACGAGCGTATACTGGAAATGAACGAAGGGCTGGCAGAATATACGGGTGCAGCACTCGGCCGCCGCGATCTGCGCCCACACCTGTATGCCCAGATTGATACGGCCGGTAACCGAAAATCGCTGATCCGTTCCTGCGCCTATTTAACCGGACCAGTTTACGGCCTGCTCTTACAGGAAAAAGATAAGCACTGGACGCAGCAAATCGATTCCAATGCTAATTTTCCCGATCTGATCTGCCGCTATTACCAGGTCAAGGCAAGCAACGCGCCGAATGAATCGAACTATAATGGTGCGGCCATCCGGTTATCCGAACAGCAAAAGGAAACCATTCGTCTCCAGGCCGTAGCCGCCTACACCGAAACCTTTACGCAAATGCCTGTCCTGCGCATTACCCTGGTCAAAATGAGCGTGATCTTCAACCCGAACAACCTTTTCGACCTGGGCGATTACGGCACCGTTTACCCAACGGGTGAGGTTAAAGATAAATGGGGACACCTCAAAGTAAACAAAGGAGGAATGTTGCTCAAAGACTGGCACGTCGTTAGCGTACCCGTAAACGGCCAATTGGATATATCCGCCCGGCATTTAGCATCCGCCGGGTGGACGCTGGATCTGGCGGATGGCTGGCATCTAGTCAAAAACGACGAGTTACATTATACCCTTAGTTCGAACTGATGCCCCCTTTGGCCGGGGTGGTCAGATAAAATACCGCTGATTTTCGGTTAGTAAAAAATAATAATGCTTCCAGGGGCTTCAAGTTCTCTAAAAGCAATTCGGGCCATGTGCGATGAAGTGTCCTTTATCGTAGCCTTCCAGTTCCGGGACGCCTTTGAACCGCAGCATCAACGCTTCTGCCGATTGAATGCAAGGATTAAGCTTTCAGGGCGCCCTCCGGGGCGTCAGAGATACCAGGCACTCGTTTGCACAACGTGCAGAAGAGAGAGAAGTTCACCCAAAAGTTTTGTAGAAAATGTACCGGCATGAGAGCATCCTGACTACGATGCAATACCAATCGAATTTTAGCCATAAAAAGGCGGACGAAGCGCTAGAGGCGGCTCTTGATTTTTAGTTGAATTATACTGAAGCACCTGCATTAATCAGGGCTTCAGTATTTATGTAGAATGAGGTTTTAAATAGAATAGGTTCGATCACCAGTCACGACCTAGGCTGCATCATAATGCCGGACTCTAGTTTTATAGCCATATTGTAAACATCGCCATTGATAGGAGCTTTGTACATATCCTGATGCATGTATACCGCCAGTCGCGCAATTCTTTTAGAAAGTGTTTTTTATCCTGATCGCTAAAAAGTCTTTTCGTCCTGCCCCCCCCATGTGTTTAATTTTGAGCCAAGTTATAAAAACGCTACGAGATTTACTAAATTAGTTAGCAAGTTATGATCATTGTCTATGATGAAAACAATTTTGCAGGAGAAACCTTTAAAGCGCTAGCTAAAATTAGGATAACTAACGTTTACCAACACTTTTGGCCTTATTATTTAGATCCGACAACGAAATATAAATACCCTCAAAGTACTAGCATCGTTAGTAATCCTGCTTTAGTGGAATTGATAGCGAAAAAAGGGTGGCGAATGCTGTTTGACAGATAATTTTAATTAAACAATTTGAGATATAAATTAAAAAGGATGATAGTCTATTACCATCCTTTTATAAATCCAAACATCCAGCTTTTTATCGGACTGAAAGTTAATATACTAAGCTAATAACAGTAGCTTTGATTAGTACCGAAAGCACTAATTATAATAAATATAAAAAGCAATCCAAAGTATAAGCGTTAGTGAAGAAACAATAAGCAACTCTTTTTTATAAGCAGTTTTTGATAAACACAGGATTAAATAATTACAGATCAAGTTGCAGATTATAAATGTAATATTTAGTACAATATCGGTTTTGGTATGATCAGTGGCAGACCCAAACCCCATTGAATATGCAGTGAATACATAAATAATTCTGAATAATGTTATAGCTAGAACATATAGCGTTAACCGTACATAGATTGGCATTTTCATTTTATACTTATTACATTAACTTTTACTCCATAGCTTCGCATGGTATTGATAAAATCTTTTATTACTTTTTTTGAATCTTTCTTGCCTGTTTGCCATGCCTTCACAAAAGCTCGCACATCCTTTCTAAAAGAACTATTTTGATGGGCACCAACAATTCCGTCATCTTTTTCATTTGAACTGAAATTGGCTTTTGTCCCCTGCATGTTTGTATTGGAAAACTTATCTCTATCATGATGCATTGAATATTCATCTACACCGTCTACAGCATTAATATTTATTGATCCATGTGGCGCCATATTGAAGACAAAGTCAATTTCGTTTTCCGCATCAGCAAATTCATCCGAATGTTCTTGGATTAAATTTAATAGTTCTTCAGTAAATCCTTGACCGAAAGCAGCGCCCCGGCTGTGCGTGTATATTTGTATTTTTTCTGTGATTTTGCCAGTTTTAGGATCTCTGGCCAATTGTGAAAGTATGGCTTTAAAATCTTGTTTGGCTACTTCTTCTCCTGCATCTTTTCTTTCATTTTCACCTTCCCCGTCGAGTAGGCCGGCATTCTCTATAGAAGTAGAGTTGGCATTATAAGACATATAACGGTTTCCATCTACGAAAAAAGCTGTTCCTCCCGGATTGGGAATACCTGAGCTCGCAATCGTTTTTAAAATTTCGGCATCCCAATAAATTGGCCTTCCTCTTTCGTAGTCGTGGCTGGTTTTTCCATTAATAAAGATAGGCAGTTCACCATCCTTATCAACAAAATTTACGGGATTATTCAATGAGTAAACATACGGAGATGACATTTCAAGTAAATTTGATTTTGGGTCAGATACTCCCCATCTTACAATTAACGGGTCGTAGAAGCGCGCACCAAAATCGTATTGCGTTATCTCGTCTTGTAATTCTTTTTTATTGTAAAGGTAATAATTTCGAAGCGAAGGTACTGATCTGGAAATATTTAAGCCGAATGGAAGATAATCGTCTATCTGAACTGGATTCTGGATTCCGGATTCGGTATCAAAAGCTACCCGGCTATTTCCAAGGTGATCACTAATTGTATATTCGTAATTATAATTGATGGAACCGTCCGCTAAAGCACGGCCCTCATTTGTTTGAATAAATTTCAGTACCGATGCATCGTACTCTATTCCATCGATATAATCTACGGCTCCAGTAGCTGAACTTACCCTGCGCAATTTCTTACCGTTGGCGTCATAGGTATAGGTAATCGTCTTGCTGCCAGTAATACTTTGCGGTAAATTAAGCAGGTTATACGAAATGGTTATACCTGAACCTTTCGAAGGATCAGTGTGCACATTCCCATTTCCATCATAGCTATAACTTCTGGAACCGGTAGGATAGCCTATCGTACCGGCATCTAAAGAACGGTCATTAATGGTTTGTAACTGGTTACTGTTAGCGAAGTAACTATAAGCTAGACTGTCGATTACAGAACCATTAAACATCCGGTTTAATGTTGCGATATTTCCAACAGGGTCGTAGGTGATACCCCTTTCTGCGTAATGGTCTGTTGATCCACCTGAGGTTAAACGGTTCAGTTGGTCGTATTTATATAAATAGGTAATGCCCGATGGGCTCAACGTATTGATTGTTGTGGCACTGCCTATATTTCCATTATATTGTTTGATTGGCGTATGGCTGTTTTTAGCCGTATCAGTATCATATTGCAGCTGCTCGAAAAACTGCGGTGAACTCGCTTTGGTCAGCCATCCGCGCTCATTATAGTTGTAAACAATATTTTGGCGGTAATTAATACTGTCCTTGCTATGCAGGTGTTTTTTCCAAAGCTGCCCAATCTCGTTATAATCCACTTTAGAAACCAACACCAAGGTATCCGCAGTTTGCCCGGCATTGGTGATCTGCTGCCACTCGCTGCGCTTACGTCCTTTGTGGTCATACCATGAGCGGTTATACACGGTGAGTTTTAAAGCCGATGATGCGTAATGCTGACGAGAGGTCGTTGTCGGTTGGTTATTAAAATTATAGGTACTGGTTATCGCGTCATAGTTCCTTACATTTAACGTACCGCCGAGGTAATGCTGCTGGTATGTTTTTATATTACGTCCAAGGTCGTCGTAATAATGGGCTGTCCAGAGCATATCTGGCGTAGCATTGGCTATCGTATTCAGCACTGCTGTTTTTGTCGCAGTAAGTAGTCCTTTGGTAGATGTACTATATCCTGTTGGAGGGGTAAAGCCAGTTGGCAGGCCAGGAATATTCGCGTAGTCGTCATAATAAGTTACGGTCAATAGTTTTACATTGGTTAGAGCCGGATAGCTGGAGATAGTATACCCGGTAGTATTATCGCTGTAATTGCGCGCATCATATTGACCAGCTGTATAGATGCTGCTTTGTAGAGTTGCTAATGCGATGGGTGATCCGGCATTCCACAAACCCGTCATGATAACCCGGCCTTTTCCGTCGTATTTGGTCATTGTCCATTGGTTAGCCATCCGCTGTAAACTATCCTGGGTTAATACGGGCTGATCTAGTTCGTTGTACACTAAATAATCCCAACCTTTCCCCGGTGTGCGTTTTTGCGTTATACGGTTGCGTTCATCATACCTATACTGATAACATTGCCCGATGATCGCTGCCGTTAAGGGCTTGCCGCTTGCGTCGGGGTTAACACCCGGCGGCAGCACAAGTGCAAGATTTCCTAGATCATCATAAACGTAATAGGTACTCAATATTTGTAGTATTGCAGGAGAGCCCGGTATATAATTGAATGCCCGTTTTAAAACTACATGACCTGCCAAATCTTTATATTCTTCTACGGTTCCGCCTCGTCCACTGCGCCAGTTTTCATTCGCTGTAACGGTTAGATACAACTGACGTGGGCCATAATATTGATTTCCGGTACGGACAAGGGTACGCTGCTGGTTTGATCCGATGGTTACTTTATATAGTGCCACAAAGTGGCTATTGGCTGTATCGGTTAGTGGTATTGTGTCGTTGGTTAGATAAGTGGTTTTTACAGTATGCCCGGTCGTGCTATTCGCCACTGGTTGCCAGGTATCGCCCGGCGCTCCCTGTTCCGTTATGCGGTTAAGCGGAGAGGGTTCTATCACCGATATGGATTGCGGGCTTGCAAATCGGGCAACCCCGTTACTTTGCTGGTTGCCTGTCCCGGAAGGGTAATAAAACTGGTTAAGGCCCAATCCGGACGTAAAGGCATCGGCTTTATAACTAGCGTCTCCGCTTGTTGCCGCATATGGAAGATATTTTACAGACTCCCTGCCGTATGCGTCGTAGGCAATAGGCTGCACGATATCCATACCGGATGGACTAGCTTTTACCTGCACCGTTTGCGTTGGCCTTCCAATACCATCAAAATATTGAATGGTCTGCATCAGCTCGCAACTGCTGCGCCCGGAAAGTCCAGCTACGCTATTTATAGTTGTGCGTGGCTCATTTACCAGAATAAAGTTCTGACTGGTACTGGGCGTCCCGGGCATGAGTTGACAGTTCGAAACACCAATAGATAATTGCAGGCTTTGTCCGGAACTGGCCGTGAAACTGAATCCGGGTTGTAATTGAATGCTGGTTTCGTTGTAATAGCTTCCTGCTGCAAGGGGCGCATTTACTGTATTGCTAACATGTGTTTGCGCGTTCGCCAGGTTCATTAACAGGATCGATGTGAGCAATGCATATCCCGATTTTATTGCGCTCATTGTGATAATCTAGATTTTAGGGAATTACTTTTTCTTTCCTTGCTTTTGTTTTATTTTCTATACCCCTTTAACCAACGCTGAAAGCTGCTCCTGTACAGATTGACTTACCCTCTTTTGCTCAGCCAATTGCCAGTCTTTCTCAATTAAGTATAAAGTAAGTTCTTCCACTTTTCTGGTTAACTGCTTATTAGCTTCGCCTAAATTCAAACCGTCTTTGGCAACGTCTGCTGCCGAAGGCATATCCGGTAAATGATGATTCTGGTCGATGTATGCTTTTACATTGCTCAGCAGAGGCAGTTTATAGTCTTTTTCGAATACGTAGTCCGGCCAATTATTTAAGTCAACTACGACTGATTTGGAATGGATGGTGCCGTTCACATCAAGTTTAATAGTTGGAACAGGTACGCCGATTCCGACGTTCCCGTTCCCATAAAATGTCACCTGATGCGTTTCTACATTACTGTTATTGTGATTGAAAAAAGCAAATCCGCCGGATTCGCCCGCCCCCTGGTTCGATATGAAATCTGTTTCCCCTTTTCCTGCATTTCTATTCCACCCTATTAACATCCATCCTGTTTGGGCTAATGCATTGGGCAGCGTACCTAAACTGCCGCCAGGATCAAGGTTGGCCGTGTTGACACTTACTATGAACGAACCGTTTACATGAAACCGGGACTGAGGTGTTGTTACATTAATACCAACATTACCCGTATTGTTGTTGTAAATATTTGTTCCTGATGGTATCCATTGCGCGAATGCGTTTTGTATGAATAAAAACAAAATAAATGGTGTGATTAGTATTTTCATTATTTGATGAATTATGAGTTTTATATAACTGATGGTTCGTTTATTTATTCCACACCTCCACCGATTTGATATCCGGTTCCGGATAGTAAAGTCATGTAAGATTGTGTACAAACTGTATCCCCCGGTGGGATAACATTTGGTGAGGCTACAGCATTACTATCTGAAGTGCTGGATTGCTTTGCAGCCACGGCTGCTCCGCCGCCTCCGGGACAATACTGCATATCATACTGACTCGTTGTAACCTGGTTAGATCCTGCTGGAAGTACGATTGTATAGTTGTAAGTGGACGTTTGCGGAGGAATTGCTCCGCTGCTATGCGTTACGGTTGTAGTCTCCTTATAATTGATTGTAATATTATTAGGAATATTATAAGGAGTCGAATGAGAGGCATCTGCGTATGAACTAAACTTGTAAGTATTCTGTGTGTGACCGTTAGCATCCACAACACTGGAAGCAATCGTCATGACAATGAATGGAGAATTCGGCAGACAGGTTCCCATAGCATTGGCTTGATTCTGCCCGTTTGCGTCAACGTCAGCTTGAGCCTGCTGATCTGCATCCGCCTGGGAAACTGTCGAGGAATAGGTCGCATTAGGCACGCTGTAGGTATAGCTTTGACCTGTATAACCTGTTCCACAATTATTTCTGGTGAACGTCCCGGATTTATATGCGTTATAGTAAACCGTTGGTGATGCTACTGGCGTAGAAGGCTTCGCAAAATTGTAAGTGTAGTTTTTGATGATGTTGCCGTTCTTGTCTTTTACGTTCATCAAACGCTGGAAATTATCGTATTCATAAAAGGCAGCTTGATCCTTTGCGTCTGTCACACTGGTTACACCAATAAGCGGGTCATAGGTATAAGTAGACATTTCCGCTACGGAAGGATAAAATTTTACGTCATCAATCTGAGTACTTGATGGGATACTGATCGTGTAGGTTGAACCGGTGACCGAGATTGCTGTATTCGAAACCAGCGACCATACGCCGGAAGCTTTCTTCCAATAAGTTAGGGTATAGGATCCGGCACTCAATCCGGTCAGCGCCTTCGAATAGGCTGTCGATCCTGTAAAACTGTAATGTCCGGTCTTTGCATCACCGAAAGTGCTGTTTCCATTACCTTCCTCAAAGCTGTCGTAAAAAATATCAGTGCTTTTTGCATTGATGGCCTGCGCAATCATGTATTGCCCGTTATATCCCCATAAGTAGCCAGCGGAAGCACCTTTGTATTTGGTTACCTGGCTGACGTCATGTAATGTCGTGTACGCATCAATCGAGGAGTTTAACTCATACCGAGAATCATAGACGAACTGACCGCTTGAGTTGATCGAGCTTGCGGTAAAGGAAGCGATAGCTATAGGTGACGAGAGGTTAAGTTTGTAGTATTTGCTGACCAAGGGCTTGTCTTTGTAATAGACCAGTAAAACACCGCCATTAACAAATGTATTTCCGGCCACATCTTTATAAGTTGATAAAATCTCAACCGGATGCTTAACCATATTGTTCGTAACAATGTTCTTTAGTCCTAAAGACGCGTCATCAGAAGCGGCCGCCGCGTTGTAATCAATCGCATAAGCGTATTGTTGACCATCTGTATGTCCATCACTTTGTGGTGAAGCTGTCGCGCTGTTCGTAAGTGCGTTACTATTAAAGGTGTTTAAATTCCAGTTGACAGTACCAGGCTGATAGTTCTTACTGTCAAACGTTTGGGAGCTTGTGGAATTTGTATAAAAGGCCTCTGTTAAAGTGTTATACTTAAAGTAAGACCCACGGTAGCTGATCTGTCCGGAAACTCCGCCGTTGTTTCCCGCTTGCATAAAAGGAGTTTTGACAATTTTTATGTTTTGAAAAAGGTGATAATTTACGTCAGTCAAAAATGTATAATCGCTGGTCTGCTTGTCAACTAACAAATACTGGTTGTTCACATAGGCGTAGGTGGATTTCGAAAGCAGGTTTCCGCGTCGCCATTCGTAGCTTGTCGGTTCAGGAAAAGGAAAGCTTAATGAAGCCATAACACCAGCATCCGGATAGCAACCTGCCTGGGTTGGATCATTGGAAGTGTAACGGTATACAGTTTTTCCCTGTATGCCTCCATCGTCTATCGTTTCAGTGACGGTTGAATAACCTATGCCAGACCCGGAAGTATTGAAAGCGGATGAAAAGCTCGTTGTTCCGACCGTCAAAATATCGTTGTACATCGCTTGGTCAGAAGCTATAAAATCCATTGGTGTGTAGAAATAATACACAGGAAGCGCAGATATGGTGCCGGAAGTCGTCCCGTCATCCTTTAGATAGGAATAATTCTTTTTAGACAACAAATTATGGTTTGCGTCATAATTGATGATACTTTGCACACGCAATCCGCCAACGTTCATTACGGTATTGGTGTTATTGGAAGCAGGCGGATATTCCTGCCATGAAATGTTACAATAAGCGCGTCCCTGAGCTGCACTTGTCCAGTCGATTTTTACTTTATACGTAGCGCCTGCATCCACCGCATAATCTTTATCGAAGAATAATTTATCATAGGCCACTGAAAAAGTTCCATCCGCATTCTTTTTCCAGAGACTGGCATTATAACAGGGGTTCTCATAAGCGTTAACAGGTGAAGGTCGCAAAGTCATATCACAAGTTGAACCTGTACCGTTGTAAGGCAGAACGTGGCCGTCAACATGAATCTGGGCCCCGGGAAGTATATTGCCTATAGTGAACTCATCGCCGTAGGCAGATGCATAACCGGCATCTGAATTATCTAAGGCAGCAAGGTAAAGCTTGGTTGTCGGCGTGTTTGCTGGACTTTGAAGAAAATTCGCTAAACGGCTATCGTTACAAACCGCCTGATTACCCTCAAAATTAAAATAGGTTGATCCGCCTGTAGGATAGGTTATTGAGTTAATGATATCAAATAACGCATAGTTGGGAGATGATGCGCGGTTTGCATCACCGATTGTACCGGTAACATGGTTGTCACTGCCTCCACGGGTATAAAGAATTGGGATCAATGATTTATTACTTGTTTGTCCATTATAATAGCCCCAAAAGTCTTGCGCCGTGCTATTTCTTCCTGGCGGGCTGTAACTATATCCCTGGTTATATTTCATTGAGTAAGCACCTATTCTGCTTTGGTCGCTAGCGAGCATTACCACAGAGTCAAGGCTCATCCGGAAGGTAGCAGAGTTATCAGTAGGACTTTGTGCTACGACGCCAGCAGGGTTGTTGGTATAGATTTTATAGGTTTTTAAAAGCGAATAAGCTCCGTTTAAAGATTTATATATATTTACCGCGTCAAGTACTTTATCGTTTGGCAGGTCCTGACGGTAACCTCCCGGTACAAACTCTATTTTCCCATTCGGGAAAACAATGCTTTGCAATCTTAATGCAGTCGTATAATTAATATAGTTCTGTTGCGCCGAGCCCAACATTCTAATAACCCTTGGATCAAGATATTCCGTTTGGTTATAAGCTTGGGGAATACAATAGCTATACGTCTCGTAGTTGAATTGAATGCTTTGTCCATTCGGCAAGTCAATTTCTGCAAGGTACCAGGAGTTAATTGAAGAACTCGGTGTAACTTGAGTTGAGCAAGCTGCACTGATATTTGTTACCTCATATGTACTAGCCGTTTTAGTAGCGTTAGCGCCAAAATAATATTTTACACCTTTATTATCGGTGATCACCCACTGTTTGAAAAACGCTTGATATGTACCAGTGCCAGGAAATACCCTCGCGGTTGGAGCTATTGTCATCTTGTGCGCTGGAAGCCCGTAAACATTAGCCTGAGGATCAAAGAAAAACTTACCGCTTGCACCTGGCATCGAATAAGTAAACATATCTGATTCAGTATCGTATTTGGCATCATCAGTTCCCGGATACATACTATGCGAATCAGATGTCTCCCCTGTCGTTGCCGAAGCATTGTTTATCGCAGTAACGTTTGCTGCGAAAGTAGAATAATAATCAATCATCTTTTCATCGATGATCCCTTTTTGCTGCCGGTTAATTACACCACCAGCATTCAAAGCCCAGCCGGTGCCAACCCATGATGGGTAATCGTCTACTTTCACGCCGCTCGCGTGATAATTAAGAGAGATTGGAACATTTACGCCACCTACACTGATCGTATAAATCGGTATCGAAATGTCAGGAACTCCGGTGTACATCGACACCGGAATATCTCCGAATATTCCCAATGAGGCTGCATTGGGAGACTTCGGACTTGCCGGCACATAATCACTGAAATTGAAGCTCTGGCCGTTTGAGCTTTGGAAATAAAAAGCGATAACAACAGTTACAAGCAACGCTTTCCATGCGCTGTTCTTCTTGAAAGTCATAAGGATTTAAAGGTTATTTTTAAAACAGGTTCGACCCGTTAACGACAAAAGGTTTCTGGGGCGGGAAACCAGGGTTAATAACTAATAAGAAAATCGTGTTAATTTGAAAAATTTGATTGTTGGATAACAGTTTCGAAGGGTTTCGCTAAAAAGCGAGATAAGAAATTCCGATACGGCATATGGAGTGATGTTATGGGCATAAATTGTGATTAGTTGTTGATATTCCAAATATAATCAAACAGTGGTTAATTAAAAATAATTCTTCTTGCTTAAGAAATTTACCGCTTTTCATTATAAGCTATAAATAGCTCTACGCCTCAGACGTAAGCAGCGAAGGCGGGCAGGGTTATCTGCCTTAAGGAAAAAATAGCGTTTTGCACATCATAAATACTGTTTACAAATGTGTTAAATTGAAATTGTGAATAGGCTAAATATTGTGATCGCAAGTTGTGAAAAAAAATTCTACGCGTAAAAATAGCTTCTGCTGATCTATGTAGCCGCTTCGGTACAGCCGACCGGCTTGTTGCTAATTAAGATGCGACGCGGTTAGCGTACAATGTCCCGGCAGGAACGGCCCTGCTGTTGAAAGGCAAACCGAAGAACGGTTTTGTGCGGGCGAAGTACCATATCGATCCGGATTGGTTCTGGTTGAATTATGCCAACGTAAGCCTGGTTCCTGGTGCCGATCCGAAACAATACCTGGCGGCTTATCCGCAGCTTGAGGGAAACAAAATTGGTCATAGCGAAAGACGAGTTATCGCGCCAGCAAAAATTCTTTAAAGTAGGGCAGAAAACTTTGGTCGATCTATCACAAGCCAAAGCGCAGGTAGCCACCGCGGAATCCAACCAAACTAATGCACAAAATGAAATAGAACGTGCTTATTTGATCCTTGCTCAATTGATGGAACGTACAGAGGCCGATTTTGAAGTGGTTGATCCACCAAAAGACCAGGTTGAAAAAGTCAATTTAAGATATACTGCAATTGATGTTTATAATCAGGCGCTCAAAACTAATCCCGATATTTTAATTGCCACCAATAAGCGCGAGGCTTCGGAAAAAAGTATTTCGATAGCACGGGGCGAAGGTTTGCCCATTTTGTCTTTCGGCGCCGGTTTGAGTACAAGTTATTCGAGTGATGCGCGGACGGCAGTAGCTACGCAGATTACCGGTGCAGTGCCGATTGGTGTGGTTTCCGGTACCGGGCAGCAGGTAATTACTCCAACCTATTTAAATCAAAATGTGTCGTTCAAAGTGAATATTCCGGAGCCATTGATCACCCTTTTCTGAAATTACGATCAGTTGATTTCGGAACACTTTGACCAGATTAATCTCTTGACATTCAATTTTAATTTCTGTTATTATCTACACAACCTGATGGTCTACATCCTACGGAATAGCCTGGTCAAGGCTCCCGGAATATCCATAGTAGCACCAGTTCCATCTGTTAAAGCTTGAATGTCATTAAAATTTGCTCTGCTATCGATTTTAGGATCGTTAAATCCGTGATAAGTTGTTTGAAATTAAAGTTAAAATTCATCGTAACCAACGAGTGTTAAGTAATATATGGTTATTAGCACTTCTTTATGTAATTTACTGGTACAAAATGAGCAGCCAAGAATTTTATGGATGGTATAGGTAAATGCAAACAACATAGACTTAAGAGCTTAAGGATATCGCGGGTATTATAATCGTTAAGGATATGACTGCGAAACTGACAAGTCTAAAAACGAAATTGACTGCTCTGTTGTGTGTTGCAGGAAGCATATCTCACGTTAAAAATTATCGATAACCCCGTTTGCGAATTAGCTTTCTAAATGGAATATCAACATAACGTGTCATGATTAAGGCAATTGTTACTGATGTAATGAATGCTATGAATGCCGCAAATATAAAGCGAACCCCTACATTCATCAGCCAGGGAATAAGTAAATTTATAGACAAATATTGATGTATGAGATATAATGCAAATGAAATTTCGCCAAAAAACAATGTGGCCTTGTTAACAAAAAAAAATAACTTATTATTTATAAAGAGGAAAAAAAATGCAAAGTAAAGGGACAAGGCTAAAGCATATTCAAACAGACTTGTGTAACCCTGATTTCGTATAAAACCGTGTAGTCCTATCTGTAGGAACATCAATATGATTATAGCATACTGTAAAGGGCCTTTTTCTTTGAGTATATAAAATTTATAGAATAAAATTCCGGAAAAAAACAATGGAAAATAGGGAAGAAGGGGAATGTTTTTGAATAGTATGCTGACAAAAGTGCTTTGCTTGACTATCGCTGCAACAAATATTAAAAATATTGAAACCGCTATCCCAATAGGAGTTATATATTTGAGCAACTTTAACCGGTAAATCATCACTATGAAAATGTAGAAGTTTAATTCTACTATCATTGTCCAATATGGCCCATCTAAATCAGGAACATTAAGATAATACTGAAACATGGTCATGTTTCCTAAGTAAGATTTGAAGCCGGGTACATGGTTTGAGCTAAAGAGAATCAGGATATAGGTAAATGTTACGGCAGTCCAATAAGTGGGGTACAACCTACTAAAACGATTTTTTACAAATTGAAAACTTTTTTTAACATGGTTGATACTCATGAAAATAACAAAACCACTAATCAAAAAAAACAATTCGACCCCGGTATTACCAAGTCTGACATAATTAAAGTGATACGGCAAATATCTGCCCAAAGAAAAATGAAAAATAACGACAAGTAAGGAGGCTATTCCCCTAAGAGCGTCTAATTCTTCAATTCTTTTGGGCGCTGTCTGCATGTTTAATAACTAATTTACGTCATGAAGATGGCAAATTAATTTAGCAATCTTGAACTTAATTTATACTAACCTAAAATTAAATCTAAACCTTAAAAATGGGAAAACAGGTATTTTATAAAACGCTTATTTATTTTATAATTTTAGCGGGCATCGTCATTTCACTTTACCAATTTTTTTATGGCAGGAGTTTATGGAATGATGAGGCCACCCTATCATATAACATCATACAAAAATCGCCCGCTCAGCTGCTACAACCATTACATCTTGCGCAGGTAGCCCCCATATTATTCTTGCAAATTGAGCACTTTTTTTTCTTTTACATAGCCAGTTCAGATTATGGGCTGCGTTTATTTCCTCTTTTTTGTTACCTAACATCTATTTATTTCTTTTATGCAGGCCTTAAAAATTCAGTCCGAAACCCGTTAACGATAGTTTTCGCAATGTCCGTCTATGTTTTTTGTTCAACGCTGATTTATTATTCAAGTGAGGTAAAACAATATATGGGAGATGTATTACTAACATCTGTTTTTTATTACACCTATTTAAAGCCATTTAAAAATAATTCCAACAGAGTGATTGCATTAGGGTTCTTGGGTGTTGTTTCGATTTTTTTTTCAAATATAGCTTGCATCTTACTTCTTACGCTTGGATTATGCCTTGTGTTCGATGCTTATCGCAAACGCGTTTTTCCAGTAATTTTAGCGATGGTCTATTTGGTCTGGGCGATTGTTTTTTTTATTTACTACGTAAATTTCATAAAAAATCATCCGACGCGGGATTATATGCTTCAATATTGGACTAAGGAAAAAGGCTTTATGCCGATGAATCCCTTGAAATTGGATTTTTACTCCTTTTTAATTCAGAAGTTTCAAATGATATTTTATTTTTTGTTTGGTTACGGTCAATTGGGTAAACTCCTGCTGCCAATATTGTTGATAACAGGAGTTATTAAATCTTACATCTCAAAAAAAATTGATTTAATTATCCTGATCCTCTGTCCGATAATTACTCATTTTATTTTATCAGGTCTTAAGCTCTACCCTTTTGAAAAACGTTTAATTTTATACTTATTCCCTATAATAACGTTTGGTTGTGCATTGGGATTTGACTTCATGATCGACCTGATTAAAATAAGGTTAAGTAAACAATTATTAAGAAAGCTGACTTTAACAACATTATTTATACCGCTGATCTTTTTTTCGTTTAGTTACGGAAATGGTTTACCAATCACAAAGAGGGAATACGAACAAGTCATAGAAAATATTAAACCCCGAATTGTTAGCGGTGACAAAATTTATATCTACGGAGAGTTAATACCGACGTATTGGTTTTATCGGGATGTAAAAAAATACAGCTTTCATAATTTAGTAATTGAAGGCTCCTACCCTGACAGAAAGAAATACATTGACGAGTTGAAAAAAATTAAAGGCAGATGCTGGGTGATTTTGAGTGATGAAGGAACCGAAGGTGGCAAGTACATTGTTAACACGCTTGATAGTTTAAAACTAAAAAAACTATATTTCTTTGAGGCACCGGGTGCAAGTGCATATTTATATGATTTTGGAAAATAGCAGCGGTTAATTCAACGCCTCATTTGTAACAGTATAAAATGCGTGATTGCTCAGCTGATTTTCATGATGACGAAGTAATATCGCACTACGTTCCGACTGCTCTGGTAGATGGTGTCGGAAACATTTTACGTGCAAAAGCGACTTGTTTAAAAGCGATTTCTTATCTGATAAATGGCGTATATAAATTCGATTATCAACTACAAAAATATCAATTAGGATCTCCTATAACCCGCCGCATGGCTTATCCCAAAGGCATCAACAGGTCTCCAATTACTGAAATAGGTAAACGAAGTTACTGCAAATGAGTATAACGAAGCCCGTTTAGTTTTTGATAAATAACGCGAAAGTATATTATGCGGATCAAGATTCTCCAGGTGGTGTTTACATCCTGCCAATTGACGCCGATGAGGAACAAACAGAGATCATTTTGAACTTTCTCTATATTCTTGAAAAAAATGGCATGATTGCGCGCAGCGTAGTGGTTAACCAAAAGATTCAATTGTGACACAATTGTACATCTTGCTCACTGCTGCGCAGCGGGCAGGGTTAACCTGCTACCAGTGTTTCCATCGGCATTTTTTGTTGTTTATATGGGCTTCGTCTTTTGACTGAGATAGTTCTCAAGGGCCTGTATCGTCAGCTCCTGCAAGGATATGTCTTCGTCCAACCCAGCTGCCTTCAGCCGTTTCAGCAAGCCTTTGGGGATGCGGTTATTGAACTGCACTTGGGTTCCTGCGGTGCTGCGGCCTTAACCGGCAGCACTTCCTGTACCGGTGTTTCGGGCGCTTCCTTTTTGAGTTTGTCGGCCAGGCTGCCCAGTTTGTTTCTATAATCATCCATGTGGCTATCATGCTATGTTGCTATCAAATTTTACGATTGTGCTATCAAACTATCATGCTAAGCTGCTATCGGCATAGTTTGCGAGTTTGCTATCATGCTACAGAAATGAAAAGCTATCCATTTATCCCGCCATGATCTGATCAACGATCTCTTCTGTGAGCGACATGATTTCTGTTTTGGCGCGGGCATCAGGGCCATTTAAAACGCCACCGGTCATGGATGAGCGGGCAATACTTACGCGGTCGTGTATCTTGGTCTGCAATACTGGCGTATCTAAATTTCCCAAAAGACCGGAGACTTCCTGCGTGATGCCGGACCGGGGTTTGATCATATTCAATACGATACCGGATTTGATACGCGGCGCTTTATGTTGTGCTTCTTTAATCAGTGCCAGCGTCGACCGGATCGCCATGACATCAAAGAAGCCGGCTTTTGTCGGTACCAGTATAAAATCTGAATAGAGAAACAATTCTGGTAAGCGGCTGGAGAGATAGGGCGGTGTGTCGACGACCACCAGATCAAAGTCCAGTTGCTGAATGTCTGTGAGCTTATCCAGCCCGATGACCGGCAGGTCCGGGAATTCGTCCCGGATATGGTATAAGCTGCCCTGAAGGTCGGTATCTACCAGTGCGACGTTCAACTGATCCCGGAAAGCTAAAGCCAGGTTGATCGGGAGGGTGCTTTTGCCGACGCCGCCTTTTTGATGGGCGATGGTGATGATCTTTGCCATAATGCTATTTTGTTATGTTGATAGAATGATAGTTTGCTATAGAGATAGCTGGCTCAATGCATTGGTTCGTATGCGTTTGGCCAGCTTGACGGCCTGCTGGTAATTGTAGATCCATTCTCCGGCGAGTAGCTTCCAGTTGCAGTAGGGCGTGCCTTTTGGGCTGCTCCAGTCCGCTTGCTCGTAATGCTCATAAAATTCACTCGCCTGATTTGGGCAGTCTTTCTGGTCGAAGTAAATTTCGACCAGGCGTCTTTGCGGCGGCATTTCGGTGCCAAACCCGTTCTGGAGGATCGGTTCGGGCTTCCGGCGCTCTACCGGCACCCGCCTGGCCTTACGTTTGGGTGTTTGGAATAACATAAGGTGAAAAATTAGGGCCGGGTCCCGTCATAGAGGCCCGGCCGGTGAAACATTCCGGCGCTCTTATGACGGGCCATCATGAAAGTGATGTCTTCGTAATCATAATAGATTGAGCCGCCTATTTTGGTAAAGGGCAGTAGGCCGCTATCGCGCAGGGATTGGAGGAAACCGTGCGAAATGCCCAGCAGCTTTTTAACCTCTGCTGATTTGAGCCATTTCTTGCCGGGAGCACCACTGACGCATTCTTTAATAATGCGTTTTACTTCCTGAAGCACATCATTTTTAAAATCCTCCAGGTCACCGAGGGTCAATATCTGGTTGCGCGTTGGAACCATACCCATGGTTGTTCTTGATCTTTGTTCACTTGCCTTTTCCATAAATTGAATTTTGAATGGTCTGCAAAGATGTGCAGGTTCAAATTCCGGAAATGACAACTTTGGGTATATGGTGGGTTTTTAGGGTTTATTTGAACCCGAAGAGATTGAAAAGAACTGAAAACTTGAAGGAATTTTTAGGTCGATATTTACGTCGCTTTCTTTTTCGGATCGCAAACCTTGATCACATTCAACCGCAAACTGCACTTAACCTGAATCCAAGAGCGTTTTGCGAATGACTGACAATGACCGCTTTTTATAAAAGAATGCGCTCGGTTTTGGCCGGAGCGCATGTTGCCACAATCAACTAAATCTCAGGTTGAGTGGTGGTTTTATTGTAATTTGCTTATTACTCCGACCGGAGGCTTTTTACCGGGTTGGATAAAGCTGCTTTAAGCGTGTGGTAACTCACGGTAAGCAGGGTGAGCAGTAATGCACCCACGCCGGTGAGGATGAATACCCATCCAGAAAGGTCAGTACGGTAGGTGTAATGCTGGAGCCATTGATACATGGCATACCAGGACACCGGTACAGCAATGAGCAAGGCAATGCCGACCAGCAAAACGAACTCCTTTGATAAAGAGGCCCAGATGGTGATAACGGATGCGCCGAGTACTTTCCGGATGCCGATCTCTTTGATGCGCTGTTCAGCAATAAAGGAAGCCACGCCGAAAAGGCCAAGACAGGAAATAAATATCGCCAATACGGCGAAGACGGAAGCGAGTTTGCCGGTTCGCTCTTCAGCAATGAATTTTTGCGCGTATTCGCTGTCAGCAAACTTGTAGCTGAATGGCGCTTCGGGTGCGAATTTTTTGTAGACGGTTTCGATCTGGTTTAATGCGGTTGACACTGGTATGCCTGCTTTCAGCTTGAGGTTGACAACGTTAAAGGATCGCTGGCGGTCATCCATAAGGAAAACGACCGGGGTAACAGGGTCGAACGGCGAGGTCATGACCATATCCTTTACAACGCCCAATACTTTCCAGTCTTTTCCATGCCATTTGATGTTCTCGCCGATGGGTTCTTTTAAACCCATTTGTTTGATGGCAGCTTCGTTGAAGATAAAGCCAGCGGAATCCGTAAGGGACTGCCCGGAGAAATTCCGGCCTGCTTTCATCTGCCAGCCGACAACACCGCCGAAGTCCGGATCCACCAGGACGGTGCCGAACACTTCCTGGCGGTTGGGATCTTTGCCGCTCCAACTGAGGTTGTCGGCAGATGACCAAACGCCGGTTGTGGGGTTGGAAGAGGCGGAAACGCCGGTAACCGCTCCGGAATTAAGCACTTCATGTTTAAAGGCCTCGTAGCCTTTGATGGCATTAAAGGGCACTGAAACCAGGTTGCTGCGGTCGTAACCTACGGGCCGGTCTTTGGCAAATTCGATCTGTTTGAAAACCACGATAGTACCGATGATCATGGTCACTGAAACGGTGAATTGCAGGACGACCAGTACTTTTCGGGGAAGGGCCGCTGTGGCTCCTGCTTTAAAAGTGCCTTTTAGTACTTTGACGGCGTTAAATGAAGAAAGGTAGATCGCTGGGTAACTCCCGGCGAGCAACCCGGTGAGCAGGCAGAAGCCGATACAGATGAGCCAAACGTATGGATTGGTCCAGATGAGGTGTAATTCCTTGCCGGATACTTCATTGAAATAGGAGAGTGAAAGCCAGCAAATGGCAATGGCGAAGATGAATGCTATAACAACTATCAGGATGGATTCACTGAGAAACTGGGCAATCAGCTGTCCTCTTACAGAACCGATGGCTTTGCGGATACCGACTTCCTTCGCGCGTTTTTCACTCCTGGCGGTACTCAGGTTCATAAAGTTAATACAGGCCAGTAACAAGACGAACACGCCGATAAGGCAGAACAGCCAAACGAACTGCAAGCGGCCTGCAACGACGACGCCATTTTTAAACTCATAGAGGTGCCACTGGCGCATAGGGAACAGAAAGAGCGCGGGCTTGGTGGCGTCTTTGGTATGTTCGTAAAGTATGTTTTCGATTTTATGGGATAACTGCCGAAGGTTTGCGCCTTTATTAACCAGCGCATAAACTTGGGATGAGCTGTTGTACCAGTTATTTTTATCACCGCCGTTCTGGAAAAGCATATCGAGCGGGGCAATAAAATCCATGCCGCTGAACTGGGTGTTTTTGGGAAAATCCTCGTAGACTCCGCTGACCTGCGCAAGGAAGCTATCATTGAGCTTGATGGTTTGGTTGACGGGATCTTTATCACCAAACAGGATTTTGGCAAATGATTCGTTGATCAGTACTTTTCCGGGTGTTTTAAAGGAGGCTGCTGATCCATGTATCATCTTTAAGGTAAGAATGTCGGTGATAGCCGGTTCGGCATAACAGCCGGTTTTCGTAAAGGCGTGGTTATTATAGTTGACGTTCTGCTCGAAGGTGATGGTCGAGGCCACTTGCCTGAAGTCGCTGCCATACTTTCCTTTTAAATCGCTTGATACGGGTATCGGCAGGGAGTATTGTGTCACGAGGCCGCCGCCGGCCTGGCCATTGGCCATTACTTCCACAATCTGGTCATAGTTGGCGTTGGATTGATCGAAGGTCAATTCGTCGTGTATCCAGAGGCCAATGAGCATGGCAACTGCCATGCCTACAGCGAGTCCGGATATGTTGATAATGGAGGAAGCTTTTTTTCGGGTAATGTTCCGCCAGGCGATTTTTAGATAATTTTTAAACATGAGCTTGCGATTGATTTCCTTCGAAATTATCGCCGGTTTAGGGGATGGATATGCCAAATTATAAGATGGCAGTTCTTTTTTGTATTCGGCAGGCGTCCTGCCGGTCACCTGTTTAAAGGCACGGTGAAAGGTTCTGGGCGAATTGAATCCGGCTTCGTAGGCAATGCCTTCGAGCGTTAGGTGCTCGTTACTTCTGTTCTTGAGCTGATGGCAGACGTCTGCAACGCGGTATTCATTGATGAGATCATTGAAACTTTTGTTCAGCACCGTGTTGATGATCCGGGATAAATAGTGTGTTGTCATGCCAAGCTTTTTCGCCAACGTGTTCAGACTGAGTTCCGGGTCGCGGTAGTAGCCCCTGCTTTTGATTGTTGATTTTAGCCAGGCGCCTTTATGTTTCAGGTCGTTTGCCGGCGGTTGCCTTAAATAGTCTGGGTCAACCTCTGGTTCGTGCAGTTCTGGCCGCAGGATAACCGCGCCTGCTGTAAACGTCCCTGCGGTTCCAAGTATCAGCAAAAGGAAATAGCCCAGGGATGATGGCAACCGTTGATCAGGAATATTACATAAACTGATGGTCACCCATAATAACCATATGATGGTCAAAGTTGGCAATACGATTTTCAACCAACGGTACTTGAGCAGGTAGCGGTCGTTCCCGTCAAATTTCAAATCGTTAGTGGCCCTTTTGATCAGATTTTGAGCCACGATAGAATAAATGGTGAAGGAGATAAACGCGAAGGTGTATGTGATAATCGATGTTGTAATCTGATTTGCCTGATAGAGACTTGTTATCGGGATTATCAATGCGAAGGGAATGCCATGCCATAAATCTTGCTGACGAAATCTTCGATCCGGTTTTATGATACTTATGACATAAAAATAGACGATTGGGCTTAAAGCCAGCAAGAATTGCTGTGGTGTTAACCATGCAGGCATAACTTGGATGCCTGTTGAGCGTGGTGCAACCAATTGCAACAAAGTAGCGAGGACGATCAGGCCCAGCATCCTGTTAGCGGCTTTATTACCTTTCGGGGTAAGGAGAAGTAGTATACTGAATGCAAGACCGGCGATCACCATCGCCACTAAAACGCTGTCACTGACGGTAATATTTAAGGTGTTTGTTTTCAAGTTAGTTATCAGGACAAGGTACGTTCCAATACTTTAATTTTTTGACTGTCAGTGTGTTTGTTTATAACAGCCGGACTTGGCTGTAACAAATCCGAACAGTTCCATGTACGTAAACGACTCAGTTATCATGTTCACAAAAGAGAATTGATAATGAGGTCGCAGAAATGCGACCTCATTAATTTAAAATTCAAATGCGATCCTGATATGGCCGCCCAAACCTTTTTCGATAATGGCTCGCAGGGTGGAGACGGGCATCTGGCCGGTGTCATTTTCTGCTTTGGCTATCCGGGATTTTGCTATATCGCATTTATCGGCCAGTTGTTGTTGGGTCATATTCTGCGCTGAACGCGCCTCGCGTATCATGGCGCCGATTTTATTGATTTCCGGTTGATTTTTCATGTGGTTTATATTTGTTTACGGTCTCGAAAATTTCATTAATTAAGTCAATGCTGACTTTGATGGCGACATCACTTTTGATAATTCCAAAAGCCATGAGTAGCCCTGCTTCTGTAAAAACTTTTCTCATCGGAGCACCACCAATTTTGTGTGGAAGGCCCGCCTGGCGCTGTAATTCCTGCCATTCTTCTGCGGTCGGTGAAAACAGGAAATCGGGGGGAACCGCAGCTTGTTTCGACCTACGCGCTGTCTGAATACCTGGAGACTGACCTGAAACAGCGCAGCCACATTTTCATCGATCATTACTTTTTGCCCTCGTAACCAGTACACTTTGTTGACAGGCTGTTGATTTTGCTTGCTCATAATAATTGCTTTTTAAGTTCCTCTTTACTAGGTAAATAGAGTTTGTATTCCCTGCTGAAAATTTGTTCGTTGTTCAATGGCAGGGCAAACTCTACCACCGCCTTATTATCTTCTTTGCAAAGAATAATACCGAGGGTCGGCTTCTCGTGAGGCTGCTTGATCTTCCGATCATAATAGTTGACATACATCTGCATTTGCCCGATGTCCTGATGGGTCAGTTTGCCGATCTTTAGGTCGATCAGGACAAAACAGTCCAGCAGCCGGTTGTAAAAAACGAGGTCTACCCAAAAATGATCGCCTTCCAGCGTAATGCGGCGCTGCCGCCCCTCGAACAAAAAGCCTTTGCCCAATTCGAGCATAAAGTGCTCCAACTTGTTAATGATCGCACTTTCAAGGTCATTCTCGGAATAACTGCTGTCTTCTTTCAATCCGAGAAATTCCAGGACAAAAGGCGCTTTTAAGGTGTCAATAGCCGCCTCGCCGATCTTGCCCTTGTCATTATCCTCCCTGACGCCTTTTTTATCCCGGCTAAGGGCTAAACGTTCAAAAAGCGATGAGTTATATTGGCGCTGTAATTCGCGGAATGACCAATTAGCGGTTGCTGCTTCAACCTCATAAAAGTCGCGCTCTTCCGTGGTTTGAATTTTCATCAATAGGATATAATGTGACCAACCTATTTTAAAGTGATCTGCAAATGATGCGAGTAAAGCTTGTGCTGACGGATCAAATTGCGCAAACACTGTCTGCGCAATTCGTTCCCGGTACAACAAATAAAATTGTTTGAAATAATCCAGGTTCCTTTGGGAAAATCCTTTGCCGTACACTGCCGTTAAAGAAACACTTAGGTTCTTGATGATCGTTTCCGCATACCTGGCACGTGTATAACCGTTTTGCTCTTCTTCAACGATCATTTGACCAATGGTATAATTCGTATAAAGAATGGTCGTGTTGACGTTCCTTACAACCTGGGCGCGCGCATTTTCGATCGGTTCCCTGACTGACCGAAAAAGCTTATCGTTAGTTGATAGTTCCATTAGCTTACTCTTTTAAGTTGCTTCCCGGTATTTCCCTTACGGCCCGCTTTTCGCTTGGACGTTTCGGGTTCAAGCTTTTCCCGTAAGACGTGCATGTCCTCGCTGATCTTTTTAAGCAGCACCCTAGCGTAAATTTGCGTGGTGGCGATCTTGGTATGCCCCATCATTTTACTCACAGTTTCGATAGGAACGTTGTTCGCCAGGGTGATGGTGGTCGCAAAAGTATGTCGCGCTACGCCGAAGGTGAGTTTCTTCCTGATGCCGACGATCTTGGCGATCTCTTTCAGATAAACATTGGTTTTCTGATTGGTGATCGTAGGAAATATTTTTCCAAGGGAGATCGAACGCGGGTTGTCCTTGTATTTATTCATGATGGACAGTGCCGGTGACAGGATAGGTATGTTGGTCGGCTCGTTGCTTTTTTGGCGGAATAATTTGAGCCATTTTTCGTTGTCCTCGCCGCGCACGATATTCCCCTCATGCAGGTTCATCAGGTCGACGAATGAAAGGCCCGTGTAGCAGGCGAAAAGAAAATAGTCGCGAATCACCTCAAGGGTATCAGAGGCCAGTTCGTAATTTTCGAGCGCTTTTAACTCGTTGGTGGACAGAAAGGCGGTTTCCACCTTTTTATAACGGAACTTATAATTTTTGAACGGGTCTCTGGTGATCCATTGCAGTTTAAAAGCCAGGGTGGTCATCTTGCGCAAACGGATCAGGTGTTTCATCACGCCGTTATTATTGATCGGCTGAAAGTGGTCTGCGGGCTTATGATTCCGGAGATAGGTTTCAAAATCGATGATGAATTTGTAGTCGATATCATGAAGGCGGATATCGGTGGTCTTCATTTTTTCTTTGAGGAATTTTTCCAGGTAACGTCTGGTCACGCCGTAATGGATCAGCGTACTTGGCTTTAATGCGGCGGAAGCGGTTTCGTAGTGATAGTCCATTAGCTTGCATAGGGTGTAGGTTTCATCGGTGTCCTCGCCCAGGAACATGGACTTTAATAACTGCGGGGTGACTTCTTTACCGGCGATCTGTAATTGCTGGTAGTAAGTAGTAATGGTGAACTTTACTTGCTCTAAATAACTATTGGTGTCTTTCGCCTCTGCGGCTTTGACTTTCAGGCTGCCGCGCCCGTAATCCCATTCCTCTACGGCAACTTGCTTTTTGAGTGCGAGGAATACTTTTTCCTTGTTGACGATAATGCAGGCATACACGTTGGTCTTTCCGTCCTTGTTGGCCTTTTGTTTTTTGATGGTGAAGTTGACACCAAACGACTGCGATGTTTTCATCTTTTAACAGTTTTTAATGAATAAAATGATTAATTCCATCCAGGGCTCCTTTATTTTAGGTATCCTGATCGCGGGTCAGATTTTCGATTTGCAGTCTTTTTGAGTCGTTTTCGATTTATATTTAATTTACTCAAATAGCTGTATGTCAATTACTTATCCCACTTTTGGATACCAAATGTAAAAAAAGAGAACTGGTAGCCAGATTGGTCTCGCAAGTGGTGTATTCAGAAGGACTGAGAAGGATCACTAAAAAAAGAAAAACCCCTCTAAATCAGCGACTTAGAGAGGTTTTAAATCGGCGATTTTGCCGTTTCGTGCGCCCACCTGGGCTCGAACCAGGGACCAAAAGATTATGAGTCTTCTACTCTAACCGACTGAGCTATAGGCGCGGTTATTTTTCAGAGTTGCAAAGGTAAAAAAAAGTTGATTAGTTGAAAATTCAAATCGTACAAAATTTGAATTATCTTAACTTTTTTTGCCCTTAATAGTTTCGGGTTATTGGTATGTTTGCTGTAGTTAATTAATTTATTCCGCGGTATGGCAAATATCAAAAACATCATTTTCGACTACGGTAACGTAATATTCATGCTCGATTTTTTGAAATCTCAGCGAGCCTGGGAGGAGATCGGTATCAATAATTCAAATGAGTTTTATGGCCATAAGGTGCAGGATCCAATCTTCACGGCTTTCGAGGATGGCTCGGCTACGGCAGAAGAGTTCAGAAGTTATATCCGCGAAAAGATCGGTAATCCTGATTTAACAAATGCCCAGATCGATAATGCCTGGAACGGGCTGTTGGTGGGGGTGACGGAGGGGAATCATGAATTGCTGCTTGATCTAAAATCGAAATACAGGACGTTCCTTTTAAGCAATATCAATCCCATCCATTACGATTATATAATGAACTATCTCGACAAAGAATTTGGTTTTACCGGCAACGATCACCTGTTCGAGAAGGTATATTATTCACATCTGGTGGGTAAGCGCAAACCTAATGCGGAGATCTTCGAGCAGGTGCTCAATGAAAACAGTCTTGATCCTGCCGAAACGTTGTTTATTGATGATAGTCCGCAACATATTGCTACTGCGCAAAAGTTGGGGATCAAAACTTACCTGATGACAGCGCCCGATAATATCCAGGCGTTAAATTTTTTAAAATAATATTCGCCTATTGTCATCCTGGAATTCAGGGCTATAGCAGGGAAACAACCGTTTCCCAACACGGAAAATAGTCCAAGCCGGGGCGGTAATGAATTAAGAAGATGGACGATATAAAGGATTTAAGTTCGATTAAGCTCCTGGTAAACGAGTTCTATAAAAAAGTTGGGGCCGACGAATTGCTGGGGCCAGTCTTCAGCGAGGTAATCAAGGATAACTGGCAGCCGCACCTTGATAAAATGTATGCCTTCTGGAATGCGGCGCTGTTCAGCATGCCCGGCTTTAAGGGGAACCCCTTTGCGCGGCACATTCCGCTGCCAATTGATACAGAACATTTTGATCGCTGGATAGAACTGTTCAACGGAACCATTTCTGAAAATTTTGAAGGGGAAAAGGCCGAAGAGGCAAAAAATAGAGCGGGGATGATATCGGTAATGTTTCAGAGCAAACTGGCCGCGATAAAAAGCGGCAAACGGATCATTTTGTAAACGATATCTGTACAGCAGGTTCCGTTCGGAAATCCTGTCATAGGCCATTGTTTTTATTGAAATTGAACTCTTGCAAGCCTTGCCTTTTAATGGAAGGACAGGTCAAAAAATCTACATTTAGCTAATAGAGCAAGTCTTTTAGTTAACTTTTTTTATTGAGTGTTAATTATCTATTTTTTAGCACCAATTGCTATCATTAAGTGCTGAAAAATAGGTACTATTGAGTGTGAATTATTGCTTAAGGACCTTATTAATCAGGAGTTAAATGCAATTATCTTTTATAGTAGCACTATCCCCTCAAACCTGCTTTTAAGAACCCGGCATTACAGTAACACGAACGTATCGCAATTTTGAGCTTATTCGGTCTGCCTTATACCACCAGAGCTATTTATCTTATATAAAACCTGCTATAAACCCAACACAATGGAAAAACTTTTACTCACGGTAAATGCTGTATTTTCAACCCAAACGAAAACCGGAAGCTTTGCAGGCATCCCGGTAAAACAATTTACGGCGCACAAAGCGTTAAAGACGGTCTTTGCTGCTGTGCTGATCGCCTTTGTCTTTTTATTTCCTGCACGTTTACAGGCACAGCAAATTACAAGTGTTGACGGCCCGCTTGCCGGAAGCTACGGCTTGGGGCAAACCATTGCATTCACCGTACACTATGATTCGCCGGTTAATGTGGTTACCACCGGCGGCACTCCCTATATTCAGGTTAATAAAATAGGAGGCGGGGTTATATATGTACCTTATGTAAGCGGTACCGGAACTGCCGATCTTGTATTTCAATTCACGTCCACAGTTGAAACCAGTGATCCGGATGATAATGGCGTTCACGTACAGGTTGTTACCTCTGTTGTATTAAATGGCGGTACAATTAAAGATGCTACAACAGCTAACGATGCGGCTATAAATTTTACAGCACCCGACGTGAGCAATGTTTTGATTGACGTTGGCGGACCAACGATATTGTCAATTACCGCAGACGATCCGAGCCCTACCAGTTCGGAGACGGTTAACTATACGATGACATTTTCTGAATATGTACCGGTAAGCGAGATAACAAATGCGGTATTTAGCCTGGTGCAAACCGGAGCGCTTAACGGCTACATTATGTCGATTACGCCGCTTGATGCCTCCGGTCTGCAACAACAGGGAAGTACAATTGCGGCGGCTACTACTTACTCGATAGCAGTATGCGGCCTTACCGCCGCCGGCACGGTAAGGCTTGATGTGAATGATACCGGCACAGGTATAACGGATATGGCCGGCAACCCTGTTGGTGGTGGTTTTCACAGCGCACCTGTTTACACCGTACAGCCCGCAACGGGCGGCAGCGGTGCAATTAATGCTCTTGCTTTAAGCGTAGGTACTTTGTATCCTGTTTTTGATCCGGCTACGCTGGTATATCATGCTTCGGTTCCAAATGGTACTGCAAGTATCGATATCACCCCAACGCTTACTGACCCTGCGTCGTCTGTTACGATCAACAGCGTGATGGCAGCAAGCGGCAGTCCGTTAACGGTTTCACTTGCCCCGGGAGATAACGTGCTGCCTATTATAGTTACTGCGCAGGATGCCAGCACTACCGAGTACGACCTTACCGTAACGGTCATTAACCCAATGCCTGCTATCAGCTACCCTACACCAAACGCGCTTTCGGTCGGGGCGGCGGCCAATATAGCCCCAACTGCAAGTAATGTGGATGCACCGGGGTATAACGCGGTTCCAACTGTTATAGGGTCGGGATTTACAGCGCCGTCGGGTATTGCGCGCGATGCTGACGGAAATACCTATGTGGTTGATTCGGCAGCGGGTACGGTTTCGAAGGTTGCGCCTAACGGAACCACAACTGTGATAGGTACAGGCTTTTCTAATCCACTGGGTGTTGCAGTTGATGCTAATAAGAACGTTTACGTAGCCGATACCCAAAACAGCCAGGTGAAAAAAATCGCCGCTTCTGACGGTTCGATCACCTCTATAGGTTCAGGCTTTAGCGCCCCCGCTGGTGTGGCAGTTGATAAGAAAAATAATATTTATGTGGCAGACTCTTTTGCCGCTAAGGTTGTTGAAATATCAGCCGACCTTACCAAACAGATAGAGGTAGCTCCCTCCAACTTCGTGCAGCCATGGGGTGTTGCGGTTGATCATAACGGAAATATATATGTGGCAGATGCCGGTGATGGTACTATAAAGAAGGTGCCTGCCGGGCAGGATACTGCAATCCCCGTAGGAAGCGGCTCTTTTACTTTTGCAATTAACGTGGCTGTCGATCAGTCGAATAATGTATATGTGGCTGATTTTATCAATAATAGCATTTTCAGGATCTATCCCGATGGTACTACTCAAACTGTAGTAAGCAGCGGAATTAGTCAGCCTTATGGGATAGTTGCAGATGGGGCGGGGAAGCTTTACGTAGCAAGTTCAGGCACATGGAATGTGCAGCAATTTACACCAAGCGGGGGCTATTTTATTAATCCTGGTTTGCCTGCAGGGCTTACTATTGATAACACGACCGGTGTTATCAGCGGGACACCGACTGTTGGGATTCCGGCTACCGATTTTACCGTTACTGCTTACAGCAGCGGCGGCCCTGCAACAGCATCACTTAATATTTCAGTTGTTTCGAACGACGCGACACTGGCTTGCTTAAGCGTAAGCAACGGCAGCCTTTATCCTTTTTTCGATCCGCTGTTTCTTTCTTATCGTAATGCAGTTCCGAACAGCGTTTCGAGCATCACATTCACCCCAAAAACCAATTACCAGGCGGCAACTATAAAGATAAACGGACAGCCGGCTGTTAGTGGCGAGGTTTCAGATCCGGTAAACCTTAACGTTGGCGATAACCTGATCTATATAGAAGTGACTGCCGAAGACGGCGTTACCACCCTTACAGATACCATAACCATAGCCCGTTTACATGCAATACCAACGGTTACCTATCCAACGCCGCAGAGCTATACCATGAACGTTCCAATTTCGCCACTCACGCCGGGTGGGGGTGGGGCAGGTGCGCCGGGTCATTCTTCTACTTCCGTTCCGCTGGGATCGGGTTTGGGCGGGCCGGTAGCTGTCGCGCTAGATGCATCAGGCAACGTGTATGCAACCGACATTTTAGGCGGCGCTGTTATAAAGGTTCACCGCGATGGTACTGCGGCCGATACCCTGGCTAATGGGTTGTTGGGTGCGTTCGGTGTGGCTGTGGATGCTACCGGGGCAATTTATTTTACCGAAATAGGCACACTGTCATTAAAAAAGATACCCGCAGGTGGCGGCACTCCAACGGTCATCAGTACCGACTTTGTGGAACCGATGGGGGTAGCTGTTGACGCCAACAATAATGTTTATGTGACCGATTTTGCCGACGATAAAATAAAGGTGTTTGCTAATGGCGGTCTGGGCGCAGAAACCACTATAAGTACCAATTACGATCAGCCCTTTGGTGTTGCAGTTGATAAAACGGGCAACGTTTATTACGCCAGTCAGAATAAAAACCGGATAAGGAAGATCCCGGTTGACGGTTCGCCGCAGGTAACCGTAGCCGGCCTTAACGCTTTAGCGCCAACCGGCGTTGCGGTAGATGACGCAGGTAATATTTATGAAAGCGGACTGTTGGATGGTAAAATAAAAATGAAGCCGGCCGACAGCAGCGCAGTGGTATGCCTCCCGATATTTTTTGGAGGTACTACAGGTCTTGCTGCTGATGCTGTAGGTAATTTATACATTGCAGATGCGCTAAGTCCGCTTGTGCAGGAAGTGCCGGTAACAGGCGGTTACTTTGTTGCACCGACACTGCCGGCAGGTTTGACCATGGACCCGGCTACCGGTATTGTAAGCGGAACCCCAACCGCTTTAACTGCTGCTAAAGACTATACATTCAGCGCTTACTCCGACGGCGGAGGCGCAAATGCCGTTACCAACATCGCCGTTTTATCGGGCAACGCCTTGCTGACTAAAATAACGCTGAATCCTAATGTTAAGCTAAGCCAGGTAGCCGGGCCCGATTTTAAAGACTATACCTCACGGGTAGGCTTTTCAACAAGCTCTGTAACATTAACGCCTGTTACCAGCGATTTAACCAGTACTATAAAAATAAACGATGTGGTAGTGCCGGCAAATACGCCATCGGCATCTATACCGCTCAATTTGGGCGATAATGTGATCAATACGGTGGTTACCGCGCAGAACGGCATCAATACCAATACTTATAGTATGACTATAACCCGTATTGCTGAATCGTCGCTGGCGACCCTTTCGGTAAGTCCTGCAACAACGCTGCGGACGGTTGCCGGTCCCGATTATAAGGATTATACCGCTACGGTGCTTAATTCGATAAGTGCTATTACCCTCACTCCGGCAACACCAGACGCCAGTAGCGTTATCAAGGTTAACGGCGTGGTTGTGGCATCGGGAACAGCTTCTCAAAGCATTCCGCTTGTTGTGGGCGATAATACTATTGCCACCACTGTTACCACCGGGGCCGTTACCAATACCTACAGCCTTGTGGTAACCCGGCAGGGGCCTTCACTGGCTACGCTCGTCCTCAATCCAAATGTCGCCCTGAAAACTGTAACCGGGCCCGATTTTAAGAATTACACCGCCTCTGTTGTTAACTCGGTAAGCGCTGTTACGTTAACGCCAACCGCGTCCGATCCTTCGAATGTTATAAAGGTAAATAATGTAATCGTTGCATCAGGGACAGCTTCGGGCAGTATTCCACTGGTTTTAGGCGATAATACCATCATCACAACTGTTACCGATGGAACGACCACCAACACTTATAGTATTAGAATTACGAGGCAGGCGCCTGCGGCATTGATCAGCCTGACGCTGAATCCATCGGTATCACTTAGCCAGGTAACCGGTCCCGATTTCAGAGATTATACAGCAAGGGTAGGGGGCTCTGTCAGCGCTGTTACTGTAACCCCAAAAACAACCGATCCTTCCAATATCATAAAAGTGAACGACGTAGTTGTTGCATCCGGTACAGCATCGGCCTCTATTCCGCTTGTTGTGGGCGATAATACCATCACCACCACCATAACTGATGGCGTTACTACCAATACGTACAGCATAAAGATCACCAGGGTTGCTCCTGCTACATTGACCACCATAGCGCTCAATCCAAGAGTAATACTGGCGGCAGTCACCGGCCCCGATTTTAAAGATTATACCGCTACGGTAAATAGTACGGTCAGTTCAGTAACAGTAACGGCAACCACCCCCGATGCCACTAATGTCATCAAAGTAAATAATGTTACGGTCTCATCCGGTGCAGCATCGGCAGTTATTCCGTTAAACATGGGCGTTAACGTTATTACCACTACCGTAAGCGATGGAAGTACAACCAATACTTACAGCATCAGGCTTACCAGGCAGCCGGCAGCTGTACTGGCCGGTATTGTCACCAATCCTAATATCAATTTAAGAACAGTAAGCGGTCCTGATTTTGCCGACTACACCGGTACTGTAGGGAATTCTTTAGCGTCAGTGGCCGTTATTCCTACGGCTCTCGATGTCACGAATACAATCAGGGTTAATGGCGTTATTGTGGCTTCGGGCGCGGCCTCCGCAACTATTCCATTAAATGTTGGTGATAATACCATTGTTAACACCGTGAGCGATGGCAGCACCACAAACACCTACAGTTTGAAAATTACCCGGCAGGCACCTTCTGTTTTGGCCAGCCTTACGCTAAACCCATCGGTATCATTAAGCCAGGTGAGCGGTGCTGATTACAGGGACTATACCGGCAGGGTAGGTAATTCTATCAGTTCGGTCACTGTTACGCCTAAGAGCATAGATCCCGTGAATACGATAAAGGTTAACGATGTAGTTGTGGCTTCGGGCACGGCGTCGGCGGCTATTCCGCTCATCGTTGGCGATAACATTATTACCACAACAGTAACAGATGGCACAACCACCAATACTTACAGCATTAAAATAACAAGGCTGGCCCCGGCGGTGCTCCTTACGCTTACGGTTAATCCTAATGTTGCGTTAATTGTGGCATCTGGCCCGGATTTTAAGGATTATACCGGGACAGCCACCAACGCTGTATCATCGGTTACCATAACGCCGGCAACTCCTGATATTACCAATGTAATAACCGTTAACGGTACGGTGGTTGCAAGCGGTACGGCATCTGCAAGTATTCCTTTAAATGTGGGGGGTAATGTTATTACAACTACGGTAACCGATGGCATTATTACTAACACGTATAGCATGGCGATCACCAGGCATGGTATGAGTCCGGGTATTTTGAGATACGACATTGCGAAGGACGCTTCGGCTGATCCGCAAGAAGTTGTGGTACACCAGAATATCTCACCAAACGGCGACGGTAACAGTGATTATCTGCAGATTGACGGTATCACCGCCTATCCTGATAATAAACTCCAGATCATGAGCAGGAGCGGGGAACTGATTTACGAAGCCAAAGGATATGATAATCAAATCAAGGTATTTGACGGGCACGCTACAAATGGCAAGCTACAGCAAGCAGGCACCTATTTCTATTCGCTTGAATACAAAACCGGTACAGAGGTTAAACACAAAACCGGCTATATTGTAGTTAAGTATTAGGGGTAGAGATTAGAGGCTGGAGATTAGAAATTAGGAAATAGCAGGTTCATCCATATTAGACTTACGAAGTTTTAGAAACTTCGTAAGTCTTTTTTTTTTGCAACGAGCAATCCCTTAGTCCAATTCGTACCTTGCAATGACAAATTGGTTTTTTCTCTATTTTAATCTCGGATTTTTTTCTATAATTTATAAAACTCAATACACTTAGTGTTTTCTTAACACAGGGTATTTGGTGTTATTTTGACTTAAATTTTTGTTTTTTAAGCTTTTTTATAGCTAAATTGCGCCACCAATTATATTGATAATATATGTATATTATACACTAAGTATATGAAAAACTTTGTTACGTTGGGCCAATTTATTATTGAAAAACAAGCCGACTTCCCTTACGCCAAAGGCGAGCTTTCACGCCTGCTGCGCGATATTGGCATAGCCGCTAAAATTGTAAACCGCGAGGTAAATAAAGCCGGGCTGATGGATATTTTGGGTAACGCGGGCAGCACCAATATCCAGGGCGAAAGCCAGCAGAAGCTCGATGTGTACGCCAATGACCAGTTTATCTCTGCGCTGAAAAGCGGCGGTGAATGCTGTATTGTTGCCTCGGAAGAAAATGAAGACATTATCAGGATAGATACAGGTGTTTCTAAAGATGCAAAATACATCGTAGCTATCGATCCTTTGGATGGTTCGTCGAATATCGACGTTAACGTTCCGGTAGGTACTATTTTCTCCATCTATCGTCGCCGCTCTGTGAAAGGTCCTGCAACACTTGACGATGTTCTGCAAAACGGAACAGAACAGGTAGCAGCCGGATATGTGATCTACGGCTCTTCCACCATGCTGGTTTACACCACCGGCAAAGGTGTAAACGGGTTTACGCTCGATCCCTCAATAGGCGAATTCTGCCTGTCTCACCCCAACATGCGCATACCGGAGAACGGGCTCATTTACTCTATAAACGAGGGCAACTACGTCCATTTTCCGCAGGGCGTAAAAAAGTATATCAAATACTGCCAGGTGGAGGATAAGGCAACCCATCGTCCTTATTCGTCAAGATATATAGGCTCGATGGTGGCAGATGTGCATCGCAACCTGATAAAAGGCGGCATATTCATTTACCCGGTTACCGCATCGGCCCCGAATGGCAAGCTGCGCCTGGTGTACGAATGCAATCCCATGGCTTTTTTAATAGAGCAAGCGGGTGGCCGTGCCACCAATGGCAGCGAACGGATATTAGACATCGCGGTTACTGAGCTTCACCAGCGCTCGCCCATCTTTATTGGCTCAGAAAATATGGTGAGGCAGGCCGAAAGTTTTATGACCGGCGAATTGCTGTTCGGCGAGCAAAAGATCGAAGCATTAAAGGTTTCCTAACGGTTAAAACACCGGGTGTTTTAACGGGGTAAAATACCGTTATTTCACCGGTTGACGCTTATTGTATTTTGCGATAATTTTATCCAGTTAATTGTTAATTAAGAAAAGCAATTAGTTGAACTCTGTAGAATTTATTGTAAATGTCGATTGAGATGAATCAACAAAGATCATGTTTTGTTTTTTAACCTAAACCCAACCAACTTGCATAGCCCTAACCCAGATCCCGATACCTTACCTCCCAATATAGATGAGAAGCTTTTCAGGCTGCTCATTGCCAGCGTAAAAGATTATGCCATATTCATGATCGACCCTAACGGTTATATCATGAGCTGGAACAAGGGCGCCGAAAATATTCATGGCTACCAGGAAGAGGAAGCCGTTGGCGAGCATTTTTCGATCTTCTATACTGCCGAAGACAACAAAAAGAATGAGGCCCGGATAAATTTAAATGCTGCCCTTAAAAACGGCTCACACGAGAATGAGGGCTGGCGCTTAAGAAAGGACGGCAGCCTTTTTTGGGCCAATGTTAGCTTTACCACTATTTATGACGATAAGGAACACCTGGTGGGCTTTGCAAAGGTAACCCGCGATATCACGGACCGGAAGCAGACAGATGATTACAACGCCCGCGTGAACCTGAACCTGGAAAACCGCGTACGGGAAAACACTAAAAGAATAGTATCTAACGAGAAACGCTTCAGAAAGCTGATCGAAAACAGCTACGACGGCATAACGCTGTTTGACAGGGAGCTTAATATTATTTACAGAAGCGCCTCGGCCGAGCGCATAACCGGCCTGAATGCCATAGCCAGGGGCGAGTTTGATATGATAGACATGGTTCATGATGATGACAAGCCCATGGTTGACCGGGTGTTTTCGGACGTGCTTTCTAAACCTGACGTGCCTTTTGTAATCACCTTCCGTGTAAAACACAAAAGCGGCGAATATATTTGGCTGGAAAGCTTCTTTATCAACCGGCTTAACGATGCAGCTATCGATGCCATTGTATGTAATTTCCGGAATGTTACAGAGCGGATAAATGCTGAAAGGGAGATCCGTAAAAAAACGGAGCAGGTGGAAAGCATCCTCGAAAGCATAACCGATGGCTTCATAGCGCTGGATAATAACTTTTGCTGTACCTATGCCAATCAAAAGATTGGCGAAATGATAGCGCGTTCGCCCGAATTGCTCATTGGCAAATGCGTTTGGGATGTTTTTCCGGATGCTGTCAACTCCGAGACCTACAATGCCTTTAACAAGGCAATGAAAACACAGCAGTATGTGAGCCATGAGGATTATTTTGAGCCGCTGGATCTGTGGCAGGAAAATCATATTTATCCATCTGCATCGGGTCTGTCGGTTTTTGTAAGGAACATTACAGAGAAAAAAAAGGCTGAAATGGAACGCGAGAAGATCACCGCTGACCTTGTTCGCCGCAACAAAGATCTCGAGCAATACACCTATATCATTTCACATAACCTTCGGGCCCCGGTGGCAAACATTAAAGGCCTGTCTGACCTGTTGAACTGTTACGATCACACCGACGAAGATTGTGTACAGACGCTCGCCGCACTGGCTAACTCGGTGAGAAGTCTCGATAAGGTGATCATCGATCTCAACCAAATACTGCAAACTGGCAAACAGGTGAACGACAAGAATGAATGGGTATCGATGCAGGTGATAGTTGATGAAATAGTACTCGAACACCAGGCTATGGTTCAAGGCAATAAGGTTACCATCAACTGCGATTTTACAGCGATAGACGAATTATACACCCTGAAAGGTTACTTGTACAGCATCTTTCAAAACCTCATTGTCAACAGCATCAAATACCGCCACACCAATATAAACCCCGTTATTAACATCAACTCCGAATTAAAAAAGGATAAAGTCGTCATCAGCTTTTCTGACAATGGTAAGGGTATTGACATGGCGCGGCATAGCCAACAGCTGTTTGGCCTTTATAAACGCTTCGACCATACCGTTGAAGGCAAAGGCATGGGCCTCTTCATGGTAAAAATGCAGGTTGAAAGCCTGGGCGGCAGCATAATTGTTAACAGCGAGCTGGATAAAGGAACCGAGTTTAAAATTGAGCTTTTGATTGATAAAGCCATAATCAAGCCGACGGAAGCGGCATCGATAAAAGTATCAAAATAAAAACTTTTCAATGCATAGAAATGCTCCGTACCTCACAACCAGGTGAGGTGTATCGTGGCGAATGGTAAACTTTCTTATCTCTTTCCGTGCTGCTGGATATAATCGGCCATAGTGGCTACGTCCACCAGTACCTTGCGGCCTTCGCGGGGATCGCGGATATCAATACCGTATTCTTTTTTGAGGAGAACAATCAGCTCTAGTGAATCAATGGAATCCAGGCCGAGGCCATCGCCGAAAAGAGGTTCGTCATCTTTAATATCGGCGGGGGTGAGATCTGTGAGATTCAAAAATTTTATGATCTGGGCTTTAAGCTGTTCTTTTAGTTCGGTGTTTTCCATCAACGCAATTATATTAAATTCTTTCTTTTTAACCCAAAAAAGGTTACAACCTGAAATATTAAGGTAATAATAATCAAAGGTATAATATTGTTTACAACATCCTTCAGCTTTCCGCCTTCGAGAAAGAGCGTATAATAAGCCTGCAGGCACCAGTGCATAGGCGAAATATCGGCAGCCGACTTAAAAAAGCCCTGCATGGCGAAGCTGGGCACCATTAAACCACCCACGCAGGCCAGGATCACAATAGACACTGCGCCGAAACCATTAGCCTGCTCCCACGAATCGGCAAATACACCTACGCAAATGGCATAGCTTACGGCACACCAGCCGCAGGCCAGTGTTACAACGAACAACGCCAATAAATCGTTCGGCAGGTTTAACGGCGATAAACCAAAATAAGGGAATAGCCAGATGCCCATAGCAAAGATCACTGCGGCCTGGATTAGGGTTACCATGAGGTAGGTGATCTGCTTTGATAATAATCCTATCAAATAGCTGGTAGGCAATGTTTTGAGGCGGATAAAACTGCCGCTCACTTTTTCCCGGACAACACTCCCGCCCAGCGACATAATGATGAAAAACATGGCAAATATCGTCCATGCGGGTACGTTATGCTGAGTGGCGTTAGGCGTTGTGCGGGTACCGTCTTTCGACACGGGCACCTCGTTAATAGCCGTTTTATTATTCAGCATTTCGTTTTCGAGGTTTTCGGGAAGGGGCTTTTCATTGATGGAGAAGTAGAGGCTGCGCAGCGTTTCGCGGCTTTCCACCAGTTGTAAAGCGCTGCCGATGGCTCCCTTAACCGAGAGCCTGATCTGATCCTGCAAAACGGGATTATAATAAATGGTAAGCGGATCCACATCACCCGCTTGTTTAACGGTATCGCCCTGTAAACCAAAACTGGTAAGTGCCTTACCCGCAATATTCTTCGATTTGGCCTTTACCTTTTTGCTGAAATCAGCGGGAATGACCACGCCCAGCATAGCATCATCCTTGTGCATGGCATCGGTCATGGCTGCTTCACCGTTTAGGCCCTTTTGCTGCAATACCTTGAACATACCGATCTTGCCCACAGCCGTAATGAGCTGTTTACTGGCTTCGCCGGTATCACTGTTATTAATAAGGATAGGCAGGCGATTCTTGTTCACCAATTGAAAGGTGCTGTTCTGGATGCTGGTTACTACGATAACGAGGATGATCGGCATTACGAACATGAGCGAGATGCCCACTTTATCACGTAGCAAAACACGGATATCTTTTATAATGGTGGCTTTGAGCTTAAACATCGTTCCTGATATCCTTTCCGGTTAAGTTCAAAAACATTTGTTCCAGGCTTTCTTCGTTGTGTTCGGCTAAGAGCTTCTCCAGATTATCTTGTACGATGATCTTTCCGTCATCAATCATCGCTATTTCTTCGCACAGGCCTTCGGCTTCATTGAGTTGGTGCGAAGTGTAGATTAGCGTGGTGCCTTTTTTATTCAGTTGCAGCAGGTAATCGATAATGGCATGTCGGGTTTGTACATCCACACCAACTGTAGGTTCGTCCAGAAAAATAATCTCCGGTTCGTGAATTACGCCGATAGCAAGGTTTACACGGCGCTTCATTCCACCTGAAAACTTCTCCACGGCCTTGTTGCGCACTTCGTCTAAATCCAAAATATGTAAAAGCTCGTCGGTACGATGCTTGATGGTACGTTTGCTGAGACCCGCCCAGGCACCAAAAAATTCAAGGTTTTCAACAGGGCTAAGTTCCTGGTAAAAGGAAAAATCCTGCGGCACAAATCCGAACAGGCGGTTCACGGTATTGCTGTGTTTGCCAACCTCGTGCCCCAATAATTTGATATGGCCTTCGGTAGCGGTAAGCAAACCCGTCATCAGGCTGATCAGCGTGGTTTTACCGGCACCATTGGGACCAAACAGTCCGAAGCGTTCTCCTTTAGGAATCTGAAGATTAAGATCGGTAAACGAAGGCTCAGGATTGCCGGGGTACCCGAAACCCATGTGCTGAATATCTATTGCCAATGCGGCTTTTATTGCCATTTGATGCTCTTTAATTTTTCGAAAGCGGCGCGTTCAACTTCGGCAATTTCCAAAAGGTAATCGCCCATGGTGTTAAAATCGTCCTGACTGCCGATGCGGCCTTTGTAAATGCCGGCCGCGTGTACGGCTGCCGTGCGCCACATATCACCAGCCTGTGTAAATATACCTGATATCTCCGTCAAATGGTTGCCTGGCAGATAAACATCGGCTTCCTGCAAAAATGCGCCGTAAATATAGCGGAAGCCGCCACCGCCGGTGCCTATTTCTTCCTGCATACGCACCATCTGTGCCAGGTACAGCTTCGATTTTTCGATGCCGAGCGTATCGCGCCATTTTTTGATCTTTTTGCCGGTATTTTTAATGCCGCTGATACCTGCAAAGCTGCCGGGAATATGCAGCATGTTATATACATTCTTTTTGATGCCGCTTTTAATGGCCTGGCGGATACGGGCGTCAGATATATCTACGGATTCTCTGGGGTAATAGATTTGTCCGCGCGGGGCCAGCGCACCTTTGGCAAATCGTACGCGTTCCAACTGGTAGCTGTCCATTACGTGTGTAGTGTCCATAATAGGGTCGCTGATCAAATAATTGTCGCCCTCCTTGCCATAAACCACCAGGTTATGGCCATTGAAATGGAAGCGGTATTCGCGCGGGAAATAGGGCAGGTAATATACGCCTACCTGGCAACCAACGGCACGGCCTTCGTTCAATCTCTCGTCTAAAAAAGCCTGCGCCTTTTCTTTCGATCCAAATTTTTTACGAACTACCGGAATATCGAGCGATTTACAGGTGCGGTTGAAGATAAAGCCAGGCATGGTGCGAAAGGCAATAGCCGGACCGTTGTTTACCTTGATAAAGGGAATGTATGCAAAAAACAGCCCAGCGCCTATGCCAAAGGCCAGGGGCTCGGTGATCTTTCCGCCTGATGCATTCCACAATAAGTTGCTGGTTACGCCCGATTCACAATGTGCAGCCTGACGGTGTTGAAAATCAGTCTTCATGCACGGTCATCGATTTTAGGTCTTCCACCTTAATATTAAACGCCTCGGCGTATTTTTGTAATTGATTGTCTGATAATTTGTTAAATACATCCGGTTTAAGGTGGCGTTTGATCTGCCATTTCCAGAAACCGGTATAACCCGCCACAATGCCCACGTCCATCAGCCTGTATTCCATAAAAAATAAAAGCTGACTTGCCTTGCCATCCAATACCTGTTGCCTGGCGCTGGCTATGCGTTTGTCGATGTCGCCCCAGGCTGTGTCGAGCGCGGTGATCTTTACATCCCAGCCGCTGCTTAAGGCAGTGGTGTATTTCCCGTCGCTGTCTGTTGCGTAGCAAACTTCTTTGGTAAGCTTACCCAACGCGCTTACATCCTGTGGCACTTCATCCTTCTTCATTTTTATACAACGGTGAGCATAGCATACATGTACGAGAAGCGCGCACTTTCGGGCACCAGGCACAGTATCTTTTCACCTTTCTTTAAACGACCACTTTTAAACAATTCGTCTATCATCAGGTAAATTGATGCAGCGCCCACGTTACCTACGGTGTAAAGATTGATGAACCATTTTTCATAAGGGATACCGCCGCCGTAAATCTCGATCATATCATAAATCTTGCTTTTGAAGAAATTACTGCTGATGTGCGGCAGGAAGTAGTCGATATCGTTCACGCCCAAACCTTTCTTCTCGAAGATCTCTTTGATCTTTTTGCCGCCTAGTGGAACAATGTTGTCGCTCAATAAAGAAATATCCTGTTTTACGCTGAAGATGGATTTGGTCATGATCTCTTCGGGCGTATAATCCATAAAACCTTTCAGCGAGCCATCGGGCTGTTTCTCACCACCCATGTACATGCAGGTATCCATTTCATTGGCGTACGAAACGCCTTCTATCCACTCCACGCGCAACGACAATCCGTTCTCGTTAGGCTTATCGGTCATTAAAAAAGCGGAAGCGCCATCAGATAACATCCACCGCAAAAAGTCTTTCTGAAAAGCGATGAAAGGATTTTCTTCCATTTCTTTCAATTTTTGAGCTTCTTCCTCAAAAACTTCTGATACCAGTAGGCCCGAGAAACGTTCTGATCCTGTGGATACTGCCTTTTTCACCTCGCCCGATTTGATGGCAAGGTAAGCGAACTTAAAAGCATGCATCCCGGCACAACATACACCGGCAGGCGATACAACCTCAATGCCGCCAATTTCCGGGATCCAGCCATGGGTCATTACACCGTGGCTTGGCATCATCTGATCGGGCGACGAAGTACCGCAAGAGAGTAATTCAACCTGGGTTAATTCATCAGGTTGATCAGAGAATAACGCGCGGACAGCCTCGGCGGTCATCTGGGCATTGGTATGTGTTGATTTATGTTCTTTGTTCAGCGCGTAGTAACGGTTAGTGATACCGTTGTTGCGCAAAACTATCTTTTTTGACTTTGAGGGCTTATTATCAATATACCCCAGGTATTGCTCCATTTCGTCGTTCGAAACAGGCTCGTTCGGGAAATAGTGCGAGGTACGGTTGATATAAACTTTGGTATCAGACATAGGAGTGATTTAAGTAGTGACTTGTAGATATTTTAGTTTACTTCGTTTAATACGTTTTGACGAAAAAGGTTTTAAAAATATTGCATCGAGCGTAAGTAAAACCGGCGCTCCTAAAAATAACGCAATAAAAAGATAATATTTAAATGCGGCCAGCCAGGGCGTGCGGTTTTTGCGCTTAGCTATAAACGTAGCCCAAACCTTAAAAATAGGTTTGGCCCGTGCCTCAATAAACATGAGCTTATAACTTATTTCGACAGCTTTTTGTTCTATCAGTTCGTCTTGCAAGGTGTCCCAGCTACCGGTGGCTAAATGGCGTGCAACTGTTTCGCCATAAGCTGCGGTTGCGGCAATATCTTTTTCAGAAACGCCAGGTTTTGGAAAGATATTCAAATACCTGTCTTTTTTACCGGTGAGCATCCAGTAAAAAATGGTAACGAAACTAACAGGGTTTGGATGCTTATCAAGTAACGCTACGTTCCCTACCAGCTTTGCCCCGGCTTCTTTGATCATATTGCGGACACGCACGTAAGAATTGATCCACATATTGCGGCCCGCACTTATGGTGATGACGGGAGTATCTTTAATCAGCGCCTTAAAATCTTCGCTTTGTAATAGTGAGTTGCTTGGAATACTTGGCGAGAGGAACCACGGCTGATAGCCGATGATCACAAGATCGTATTTCGATTCTTGGAGATTTAAAGGTTCGAGGGGTTCGGGGATGCCGAGTACGCACGATGGCATTACCGAAAAGAAGCGGGTGCCATTCCAGGGGAAGGCATAACCTGATACGAGCCTGATCTCAGCCTTTTCGACCGAAAATCCTGCATCATGCAGCGGTGCGGTAAATGTGCTGATAATATCACCCATTTGCCCCGACTGGGTGTAATAAATAGCAAGTACCTTTTTACTCATCTGGCGCAAATTTATAAAAATCCGCTAAGGGATGTTAAAAATCTTCGGGCTTCAACACCTTCGATTTTTTGGCGTAATCGGTTATGGCGTTCTGAACTGCGGGCGATAAACTTTTGAAGTTTTTAATGATGATGGCCTTATCGGCTTCGATATCGCTATGGTATTTTACAATCTTCGGCGCGTGTTCCTCAATGGCGAGGCGCAGAAAATGGTATTCGGTATTTTCCTTGTCGGCCAGCATAGCTGTTTCCAGCTTGATACGGCCCTGCTTAAAATATTTTAGCTTTTGTAACGGTATAGCAAGTTTGTCGGCCTTACGCATTAACAGTGCGCCTTCATATCCCTCTTTATATGGAGTTGAAGATAACTCAACAACAGTCAGTTGGTTCTCGATAGCTGCCAGATCGCCTGAATCCATTACGGTGTAAAATTCCGCTTTTTCAAATTTCTGTGCATGGAGTGGTTTGGCGAAAGCGGTGAGCAACAAGGCTATGGCCAGTATTTTTATGGTGATTTTCATAGTCGGTTCAAACATAATTAAATATCCCTGACGTTTAACAGCGTACGGTTGAAATTGTTAGAATGAGGTTGCGGGAATTGGTTTAATATTTTCCTCCTCAACTAAATCCTCTCCAAAGCAGTGGAGTTGAACTGCGCGGACACGAATAACTGTGGACGGATAGCGCTGGAAAAGTAGAGACACGATGCATAGCGTCTTGAACCGGACGTTTAAAATCGTGTTAATGGCCTGTGCCTGGTGATACGGGATGCATCGCGTCTCTACGATATCGTTCATTTTAATCCTTCATAAATCCTGCCCATCGTGTAATTTTTTATGTATATTATACACTAGTTTCAAGGGATTTTTGCTTACTTTGAGGTCGCAATTTCGGGGTTACGGGCACTTGCGCTGCGTTAAAATCTACAGGTGCATAAACGGGTTTGAATGGATAAACATTTACAATTTACAGGCTTATGGGCGGTTATTCTGGGCGGATCGAGCGGCTTTGGCTTTGCTGCCGTTGAGAAACTGGCCAGGCATGGCATGAATGTGGCCGTACTTTACCGCGAAAATAAATCGTCTGAAAAGCTCCTTAAAGAAAACCTTGCCGCTATCACCTCAGCCAACCCGGTGCAGATTATCACCTATAACATCAATGCGCTCGACGGAGAAGCCCGCGAAAATTTTGTTACGGAATTGGGTGCGATAGCAGGGACAGGTACGGTAAAACTTCTGTTGCACAGCATTGCCCGCGGGAATTTAAAGCCGCTTACAGGCAATGACGCACCTCAAACATTATCAGTCGACGATATACAACTAACCAGCTATGCGATGTCGAACAGTTTATTGGACTGGACGCGTTCATTGCTGAATGCCGGTCTGTTCCACGCCGACGGGCGTATTATTGGCCTTACCAGCGAGGGGGCGCATAAATACTGGGAGGGCTATGCAGCAGTATCTATTGCTAAGGCGTCGTTAGAGAGCCTGGCTAAATATATGGCGGTGGAGTTTGCTGCTTATGGCTTAAAAACCAATATTATACAGGCAGGTGTAACTGAAACGGCATCACTTAAAAGGATACCGGGAAGCGATAAGCTGCTGGCCATGGGCGCTACACGCAACCCATTGGGAAGATTAACAAAACCAGAAGACGTTGCCGGTGTTATGTACCTGCTATGTACAGACGAGGCGCGCTGGATAAACGGGGCGTTGATTCACGTAGATGGCGGCGAGCATTGCCGGTAGCTTTACTTTTTAGATAGTACATGAATAATCATATATTAAACCATTTACCATATAAATCGTCTTTTCGTTTTGTAGATAACATTTCGTTACTGAATGAGAACGAGGTGCGCGGAGATTATACCCTGAAGCATGATGCTTTTTTTTATGAGGATCATTTTGAGGGAAATCCGGTAACACCTGGCGTAATCATTACCGAAATTATGGCCCAGATCGGCCTGGTGGTGCTGGGTATATTTTTAATACTGAAGCAAACGGATGTTAATTTTACCGACGACGATACGTTATTCCCCCTGCTAACGTCGACCGAGGTATCGTTCAATAAAATGGTTTTGCCCGGGCAAAAGGTTACGGTGATCTCTAAAAAGCAGTATTTCCGCTTTGGAAAGCTGAAATGTTATGTAGAGATGATAGACAGTGAAAATGAGGTTGTTGCCACCGGGATGTTCGCGGGCATCATCAAAAATATCGAGATAAAAAAATGAGCAGGCGTGTTGTAATTACAGGCATGGGCGTTATATCGCCAAACGGCATAGGCATTCCGGCTTTTTTACAGGCTATACAAAATGGCGTGTCGGGCATTAAATTTATACCGCATTACCAGGAGCTTAATTTTAGTTGCCAGGTGGCGGGGATGCCTGCATTTGAATGGGAAAGCTTGAAGAACTATATCTCGGAAGTTACTTTTCACGGCTTAAAGGGCACCAACATTGGCTACGGCATTGCCGCCGCGCTGGATGCCTGGGCAGACTCGGGAATGGCCTACGATACGGAAGAACCTCGCTGGGAAACGGGCTGTGTTTTCGGCAACAGCATTGCCGATACCGAGGCCATGAAAAACGTGATCAGCAAGGTAGATAATAAGGAAGCCCGCAAGCTGGGGTCACGCGTGGTGGAGCAGGCTATGAACAGCGGCGTTACCTCGTACATATCGGGCAGGCTTGGATTGGGCAACAGGGTAATTACAAATTCATCTGCCTGCGCCACCGGCACACAAGCCATTTCTATGGGCTATGAATATGTAAAACACGGATATGCCAAACGGATGTTGGTAGGCAGTTCGGAACATGTGGATACCTACGTTTACGGTGCGTTCGATTCGATGCGGGTACTATCGCGTAAATTTAACGATACTCCTGAAAAAGCATCGCGACCAATGAGCGCCACTGCGGGCGGCTTTGTACCGGGATCGGGTGCGGGAGCCTTGATACTTGAGGATCTGGACTTTGCTTTGGAGCGCGGCGCGCGAATTTATGCTGAAGTTTTAGGCGGCACCAGCAACTCCGGCGGACAACGTTCGGGCGGGACCATGACGGCCGCCAATTCTGAAGGTGTTGTACGATGCATTAAAGAAGCGATGAATATGGCCGGAATTACCGGCGAACAGGTAGACCTGATTAGCGGCCACCTGACCGCCACCAACGCCGATAAACAGGAAATAAAAAACTGGATAGAGGTGCTGGGGCGTTCGGGAGACGATTTTCCGTACACCAATTCTCTTAAATCAATGATCGGGCATTCGCTGAGTGCAGCAGGGTCGATTGAAACTGTGGCATCGGTATTGCAGATAGTACACGGATTTGTTCATCCAAACATTAACCTGGAGAACCCGAATCCCCAAATTACAGACCTGGTAAGTTTGAATAAACTGCCTGTTGAAATGATGAAAAAAGATGTTAACATTGTAGCTAAAGCAAACTTTGGCTTCGGCGATGTTAATTCGTGCCTTATACTTAGTAAATACAATTAAAAAATAATGACCAGACAGGAAATTTTAGATGAGCTCAAAAAGGTTATTGCGCCTTACACGGTAAACAAGGAAATGCTGAACAGCATTGATGACCAGACTGATCTCATAAAAGATTTAAAGATCAATTCGGCCAACCTTGTAGATATAATTATTGATGCGGAAGCCAAATACGATATTGAAATTGATTATGATGCCGCCGATAAAATGGTAAATGTTGGTACCTGCATTGATGTAATCAGCGAAAGGCTCAACCAAAAAATATGATCAGCGCCGGTAACGATATTGTATGTTTAAGTACAATAAACGCTGCCCGCACCAATCAGTATAAATTTTACTCCAAAATACTTTCTGACGCAGAAATCCCCCTGTATAACGAGTTTAGTTTAGCCGGAATCCCTTTTGAAATTTTTGTATGGCTGTTGTGGTCGGTTAAAGAATCGGCCTATAAATTCCTGCAACGGCATCAGCCCGCACTGATCTTCACTCCTGTAAAGTTCGTGGTTAAGTCGCTGCAAATGCCTGTCGGTTTTCAACCAACGAGCTTTGATGTGCTTGAATTAACGGGATTGGGGTTTGGTTCCGCTGTAGCTGGAATTGTTAATTATGACTCTTTTTGTCTCCACTCGCGTTCAGTTCTTTATAAAGAACTGATTGCCACAGTTGTTAATGGCGATAATAATTTTGACTCCATTGCCTGTGGGGTAAAAACTATAGATAACACCGATGCTGACCGGCAATCTGCCGAAGTGAGGTTGTTTTTAATTGACGCCGTTAAGACTGTTTTTGGCGATGGTAATTTTATAGTTGAGAAGAATGAGCATGGATGTCCGGTTTTGTTTAAAGATGGTGAGGCGATGGACGTGCCGGTTTCTTTATCCCATCACGAAAGATTTGTGGGGTACTCGTTTGTGAGTTCTTTGTATAAAATTTAGCTTACGTCACGCCCTAATGTGCGGCACTCAACCGGATACGTAAGCTGCTACACGCCGTAAACAATTTCCAGATGCAAAGTTCGTTACATAATATGTGGATGCTAAAATGAGCGCGATGTGTCTTTATTACTTCGCCATCCACGCGTGGGTTCCGTTATACACCCCCTGAAACTTCAAACAAACCCTGTCTCCATCCATCAATTTTCCACTAACCACGATATTGCCCTCAAGATCTTTATAACCAACCTCCAACAAAACTTCATTAGTTTCAAAGGGATTAACCATTCCGACGAATTTCAACTGCGAGGCCTTTGTCAATCGCAAATCTCGCCCTAAAGCCTTTTCCAAAACCTGCCGAACTATATCCAGCATATAAGCTCCCGGCACCACCGGCTGCCCCGGAAAATGACCATTAAAAATTGAAGAATCAGCATTAATGGTCAACGCAGCAGTGATAACTCCATTGCCATGCGCCAAACTATTTATGTTGAAAATCTCATCCATCTCAACAAGTTAAATAGCCGAAACCAGCATCAGGGAGTGATAATTGCACTGGTAATGATTGTAGATCAAGATCTTTTTAGGTGCAGGTAAACGATCAGCCCCTTCTGTAACAGCCGCCGGAACTTCGGCCCGTTTAATCATATTTGCTGCCAGCCATAAAGCAAAAGCAGGCGCCACTGAAAAATCGCCGCTAAAATGTTTATAGTTGGCTGTCGGAACATTATTGAAAAGAGATTGAGACAGCTCCTTATAAATGGCATCATTCTTAACGTCGCCGTTTTTTCCGGTGATAATTATATCGATATCATTTATTGTTAATGATTGGGCCTTTAAGAAACTATTGATTCTTTTCTCTATATCGGTTGTGTTTTTGGGCTTGTAAAAGATGTTTACAGCTGCCAGCTCAGCTTGATTGTCTGTAGATGGTTTGCCTGTCAAAAGGAAAAAACCTGCACCCTCACCGCCTATAGTGCCGTTAGCCTCAGTATTATACAATTCCAGATTAGACACCGGCCGACGGCGATATAAGCCCAATCGCGTCAAAATGGTAAAACCCGTATCTACCATTTCTTCGGTCCCGCCAACCAATACGGTATCGGCATCCTGCTCTTTCAGCATCATCATGCCATCGATCAGCGCGTGCTCAAACGAAACTCCCTTATGCACAAACGTACTGTTATAAGCATGGCATTGCAGCATTAAGGCGATCTGCGCTGCCACCGTATTATGAGTAGATTGGATGAACGCTGTAGGGGGTAGCAATTCTTCCTGTTGCTCCACAATGCGCGTCAGAAATGTAACCGTATCTTCCATGCATCCAAACGCGGTACCGGTAATAATAGCACCCGGCATATCGGTGTTCCCGGAAGTAAGACAGCGTTTTGCCGCAGCTACACTCATCTTGATCACATGGCTCATGCGCCTGATCTGTTTTGGGTCTATGAACCCTTTGTAATCGGGCTCTATAGCCCGCAGGCGGGTAGAATTATATTCAACAATATCATTCAGAAAGCCGTCACTGTCAAAAGTTTTCTGCGCCGAGATGCAGGCCGATGAGCGGATATAGATCTTCATGCTTTAACCTCCGAGAATATTAATGATGTACAATTGCCGCCAAATCCGAACGAATTAGACATGACATGTTTAACAGCTGCACCTTTTTGAAATTTCGTTTCCGGCTCAAAAGGCATATCGGCCATCCTGGTTTTAAAACGAAGATTTGGATAGATCAGCCCGTGTTTAATAGCAAGCACCGAAAATACCGCCTCAATGCCACCACTCGCCCCGAGCGTATGGCCCGTGAATGACTTTGTAGAACTCATAGGTGGATAATCGGGTTCGAACAGGCGTTTTACCGCCGCCCCTTCCGAGCTATCGTTATTTGGTGTACCGGTGCCGTGCAGGTTAATATAATCGATATCTGCGGGCTGCAAATTGCTCTTTTTCAAAGCGCCCTGCATCGCCATATACGATCCCGTACCATCAGGCGATGAAGCCGTTTGATGATAGGCATCGTTGCTGTTGTTATAGCCGCTCAACTGACAATACACTGGTTTATTTAAAGTCTTCATCACCTTGTCTGAGGCCAGCACCAGGTAGCCAGCGCCTTCGCCAAGATTCAATCCTTCGCGGTGCTCATCAAACGGTTTGCAAAATTCCTTATCCAATATCATCAGTGTATTAAAACCATTCAGTGTGAATTTGGTGATGGAATCGGTGCCGCCGGCTATTACTATATCAATGATGTCACTTTTAATGAGCCGCGCGCCATAAGCTATTGCGTTGGCCGATGATGAACAAGCTGTGCTGAGTGTCGTCATAAAATCGGTGATCCCCAACTCGTCGGCCACAATCTCCGTCATGCTACCGCACTCATGATCGAACACATTTCTTAGTTTGCCTTTATTGTTGTCCTTCAAAAAGTCGATGAAAAAGTCCTCGCTCTTATCCATCCCGCCAACAGTGTTTGCCGAAACAAAACCCACCCGCCATTCATCTATTCCCGTTATTGCAGCATCTGCAACGGCCTCGCGCGCAGCCACCAGGCTCAGCATAGCCGTGCGACTGCTCCTTGCCGGTAAGCCGGTAAGCGCAGTCAGTTCTTCATTGGTCAGTTTTACCTCAGCCACCGGCAGCTGACCACGGTGCACGGTATTCAGCAAGGTAATGTCGGCCATACCCGCCTCGCCACGCTCAAACGCAGCAAGATGCTCCGCCACATTGTTTCCAATGGCCGAGATTACGCCAACGCCCGCTATATAAACTGAACCATCCATATATTTAGTTCTTATCGTTGTAAATTTTATCCATGTTTAGTGCGGAAAAAGGCAACGCGTTCGTCCCGCTTTTCTTCTCCGCCAAAAATAAAACCGCTTTGTAATCCTGTTCCAATACTTCCACCCAACCACAAATGCAGGCCCGCAAAATATCATTATCCAGCAAATATTCCACCTGACCTGCTATAATATCCGCATCAAAATCTTCCCGTACATAAAAAGCGTGTTCACCCTTAAACTTGTGCCTGATGCAGATCTCGCCGATCACAATGTTCGGCAGCGTGTAAACAAACACCGCCGGACTCGGCACATCCGCCATCGTCCCCACGTACCGCAGATCATTATCCAGGCTCGAACTTGCATTAGCCAATACCAAGCCAATCTCCTCGGGTTGGTAAGCCGTTTTATCAAAATCGCCCAATAATATTTCTGCTGTTAACCATCCCAGTTTACACAAATTATCCATCTTGTAAAACTTCGGATAATTAAAGTGAAAATGCTGATATATCGATAGCAAGAAATCACCAACAGCCGCACCCGGATTTTCAAACAGCGTATTGCCGTTTTTGATCACTTTGCCATTGTTGATGATACAACTCGCCGATATGTAGTTTATGTTTTGCAATTTTTAATCTGGTTTTATTTAACCCCTCACGTCGTGCCGAACTTGTTCCGGAACCCCACAGGATATTACCGTCAATGCATCGTACGAGATTGCATCGTACTTCGCAATGACAAATTTAATATGTTATTTACCTCCCAAACACCACCGCCGCATTACATCCTCCAAACCCTGAAGCAGTCTTCACAAAATTCCGGCCGTTAACTTGTGTAGGAGAGGCGCAAACGTTCACCGCACTGCTCACCCCCAATTGTTCAAAGCCTGGTGTTCCGATTATCAAGCCCTCTCTTAACGATTGCAGCGATACCACCGATTCGATCAAACCTGCCGCGCCAAGTGTATGGCCGTAATAACCTTTTAAACTATTTAACGGCACTTCGATCAGGCCTGCAACGCGGATGGCATTCGCCTCCATCTCATCGTTATAGGGTGTGGCTGTGCCATGTGCCGAAATAAAATCGATGTCTCCCGCGCTAAGCCTGGCATCGTTTAGCGATTGTGTAATGGCAAAACCCAATTCCTCACCTGTACGTGAAGGACCTGAAATATGATTGGCGTCATTACTCACCGCTCCGCCTTTAACCCGGATATTTCCGGAATGTTTCTTTTTTGTGGACAGAATGATTGTTGCTGCCCCCTCGCCCAAATTCAAACCGCTGCGCGATTCATCAAACGGCTTGCAAACCCCGTTACTCAAAGCCTGGAACGATTGAAAACCAGATACTATAAACTTCGAAATTACATCAGCCCCGCTAACTACCACATTTTCATATTTCCCGGCTCGCAACAGGCGCATGGCTGTGGTGACCGCCATCACCCCTGAAATACAGGCATTGGAAACCACCAGCGGCGTATGTGTAAATTTAAAATGTTCGGCTACCATTCTTGCCGAAGTTGATAAAGCCACCCGTTGGTGTAGTTCTGGTGTGTTATCCTCCGTTTCCAGCAGGCTGATATTGCCTTTGGTGGTCGAGATGATCAGCAAAGTTTTATAGTTTGAAGCATCGATACCGCTTTGTTGGAGAGCGTCGCTTATGGAAGCAATTAGCAGGCTTTCAAACTTTGTATATCGGTCGTCGCCATGAGGGGATGAAAACAACGATGCAAACACAGGGGTAGGAGATAAGCGTTCATCTACATGCCGCTGCACCCCCAAAACACCCTCCCGCAACTGCGCAAAATTTTCAGCCGTGGTAGCGCCCAACGGCGAGTAAATATTATCGGCAACTACAAAAACATCAGGCGTTTGCATATTTAATTTTTTTGCTGCCGCGAGTTAGCGCAGCGTAACTCGTGGTGCGGCATTGCTTAAGCTTTCACCATGGTTTACCGCGAGTTACGCTGCGCTAAACTGGCGGCAGTTATTAGTTTTATAGTTTAATTTCCAATAAAAACTTTCATTTCACATTGCGCCAGTAACTGTGCGCCGCGCCAAACCTTACCCTTAAGTACGGTAACATTAAAAACCTGGTTTTCTATGGCTATCTCGGTAATCAGTTCATCACCGGCAACCGGCAACTCGAAAATCTCCAGATCTTTCACTGCACCTATATACCCCGATTCAACAGGTTTGTTTTCCTGCTGCGCAATATATCCGGCTCGTAAAGCGGCAGTTTGGGCAATGTTTTCCATCAGGCCGCCTTCGGTGAATATGCCGTTCTTAACCATAACATTTTCAGAGGAAATTTTGAAACTGCTCTTGGTGATCAGGTCATCCGCAAGAAGCAATCGGTCTACCATCACAAAAGGAGGCTTTTGCGGTATCAGCGGCAATATGTCATCAACCGGGAATTGCATGATCTACGAGTATAAACCGCCGTTAATAGAAAGCACCTGCCCGGTAATATAACCTGCTTCAGCCGATGCCAGGAATGCCGTGGCATGCGCCACTTCTTCCGGCAGACCGAACCTGCGAGCCGGGATCAGCATTTTTAATTCTTTTTCGTTAAGGACTTCGGTCATGTCAGTTTTAATAAAGCCGGGTGCTATGGCGTTCACTGTAATGCCTTGCCGGGCAATCTCCTGCGCTAGCGCCTTGGTACCGCCTATAACCCCCGCCTTGGCCGCCGAATAATTGGTTTGCCCCGCCAGCCCCTTCAATCCCGAAAGTGAAACTATGTTCACTATTCGCCCATATTTACGCTCCATCATGCTGCCCAGTACTTGCCGGGTTACATAAAAAAAGCTGTCGAGATTGGTTTTGATCACGCCGTCCCATTGCTCTTCGGTCATCCAGGCCATCAGGCTGTCTTCGCGAATGCCGGCATTATTTACCAATACCTCGATATATTTTTCGGCGTTGGCTTCAAACCAGCCGCCCAGAACTTGCCTGATCTGTTCACGATCAGCCACATCAAAGGCTATCAATTCGCCGTTGCCGCCGGTTTTCCGGATAATGTCAAGCGTTGTTTCAGCTTCAGCAATATTACTTTTGAAATTAATGAGCACATGGTAACCCGCAGCAGCCAGCCTTACGCAAACAGCCCTGCCAATTCCCCTTGAGCCACCGGTGACTAACGCGCATTTCATTTCGAGAACGAAGTTATATGATCGGCCGATTCAAGGAACGTTTTTACACGGGCAAGGTCTTTATATTTTGGTGCGTCTTCTATGAACACTGGAAAGAACTGCCGTACTTCATCATAAAGCGCTTTTGATGGAGATGAAAGCCTGTCTTTACAGCCTAAATAATTTATAGCCTGTAAAATGGTCATCAAATGAATGCCCAGTACCTCGAACGAGTTGTCGATCACCCTTTTGGTCATCAGCGCGGCGTTGCAGCCCATACTTACGATATCCTGGTTGTCATTGTTGTTGGGAATGCTGTGCACATACATCGGGAAAGAAAGTGTTTGATTTTCGGCCGTGGTTGATGTGGCGGTAAACTGCATGCCCTGCATGCCGAAGTTCAAGCCCAGTACGCCGAGATTTACAAACGGCGGCAGCTTCTGGTTCAGCTTGGCGTTCAGCAAGTAGTTCAACTGGCGCTCGGCCAGCATGGCCACCCGTGTCGTGGCAATTTTCAGCTTATCCATTTCCAGCGATACATAATCCCCGTGGAAATTACCGCCGTGGAAGATATTCTGGTTCTCATGGTCAATCACCGGGTTATCGTTCACCGAGTTCAGCTCGTTAACCACCGTATTCTCCACCTGTGCAATGGTATCATAAACCGGACCTAAGATCTGTGTAACGCAACGTAATGAGTAGTACTCCTGCACCTTATCTTCAAAAACTTCCTGATCGAGATTATCGGGGTTATAAAGATGTTCCGAACGGTCGCGGATGAGTTTGCTGTCTTTCAAAATATCGCGCATCATGCCGGCAATGGCGTTTTGCCCATTGTGGCGTTTCACAACGTTCAGTTCGTGCGAATAATGGTCGTCAAACGCCTCCACGATTTCGTTAATCATCGCCGAAAACAAAACCGACCAGTTCAGTAATTTCTTGGCCTGTATAATATTTAGCATCCCGATCCCGGTCATCGCCGAAGTACCATTTAAAATAGCCAGCCCCTCACGAATGTGGATCGATAATGGTTTGATGTTAAGCTTGTTTAAGATGTCTGCAGTTGGATGCACCTCGTTCTGATAAATCACCTCGCCCTCGCCAATCAGCACCAAACCCAGATGCGCCAGTTGCACCAGGTCGCCGCTGGCGCCCACGCCGCCGTGCTCAAAAATACAGGGCGCAACATCATTGTTAATCAGATTCTTCAGCAACTCCACTACATCCGGGTGAACGCCGCTATAAGCCTGCATAAAACTGTTCAAACGCGCAATCATTAAGGCCTTAGATAGTTGCGCATCCATGAGCTTACCACTGCCCGAAGAGTGACTGCGGATCAGGTTATATTGAAGTTGAAGGATGTTTTCTTCGCTTACCTTGTACTGCGCCATCGGCCCGAAACCGGTATTGATGCCGTAAATAAGCTTGTTTGAAGAGAATTTTTCGAGGAATTGAAAATTGGTATTTATTTTTTTCAAAGCGGCGTCATCCAGGGCAACTTTTTTATTTTTAAATATCAGTTCAGAAAAATCATTTAAAGAGAGCACACTTTGTCCAACAACTATCATGGGCAAAAAATAATGTTTTATCAACGGTTAATTATAATCCCGCTAAAGTATAAAATATCTTAACGATTTCGGATTTCGGATGTTTGATTTCGGATTTAATAAATAAACCTAATTCTTTATGACATGTGTTTCAGGCGAAATAATAAAATGGCTAAAATTGGATGCACCGGTGTCAAACAGGCGCATTATGCCCCCCGCTTATCCACAAATTTTATAGCCTTCCTGCTTGCTTCGCTAAACTGCATCTTCTGAATCTCCTCCACTGTCACATACTTAATATGCGGACTCACCCTCAGCCTGGCCTGTAAATAAGCCCTAATCCTATGGTCACATTCTTCGCTGTTATCAGCCGCGACCAGGTAAAGCAGCACCTGGTCCATCCCAATATCATTCGAATACACCTCGATCACAAAATCAATGATTTCTTCGCGTTCATTTAGCAGGTCGAAAAGGGCAGGGGGGTATAGCGTAGTCCCTTTGAATTTGATCATCTGCTTTTTACGGCCAAGCACGGATGATAACCGTAAACTCGATCTGCCGCAGCCGCAAGGCTCGTCAAAATACATACAAATATCGCCGGTCTTGTAACGCAATAGCGGCATGCCCTCTACGCCGAGGGTGGTAACGGTCACCTCGCCGGGCGTGCCGGGTTCTACCTGCTGGTCGTTCTCATCCAAGAGTTCAACTATGACCAACTCTGGCTGGTAATGCCCGCCCTTGCCTTCGCCGCATTCGGTAAAGGCCGTTTGCATTTCTGTAGAGGCGTAGGTAGAATACAAATGAATATCCCAGTTCTCGGTAATCTTTTTACCCAGTATATTGAAAGAAAAGTCATTATTGCGGATATTCTCGCCGATACAAATCGCTTTCTTTACCGAAGTTTTATTAATGTCGTTGCCGGCATCTTTGGCATAGGCGATCAGCTTTAAAATAAATGATGGTACGGCAACAATGGCCGTAGGCTTCAATCGCTGGATGGTTTCCCACTGCAGCGCCGGCACACCCGGACCCAACCGGATTATTCCCGCGCCAATTCGCCTGATGCCGAGATAATACGCTATCCCAGCCATAAACTGGCGATCCAGCGTCAGCATCAATTGGTAAGTATCTTCCTTAGCGCCATCTGCGCATAAAAATGAATTATACTCGTTATAGGCCAGTCGCTCCAGGTCTTTTTCAGTTAATGCGATGGTAACCGGTCTGCCTAAGGTCCCAGATGTGGAGGTATATTCTATCACCTGTTCGCGCGGCACACACAGAAAATCGTCGTTGCGCTGCTGCAGGTCATCTTTAGTAGTAGGAGGGATGGCCGGCAGATCGGCAAGCGTCTTTATTTCGCTCGCATTTACACCATGTTTGGCAAACAGTTCTTTGTAAAACGGCGAATGTGCATTTACGTAGGTTAAAAGTTCCCGTAATTTCTGCTCCTGTAGCTGCGTAACCTCGTGCGCCTGCGGGTAAATGTTTTCTTCAAAAATGGCCATCAATTTATCTGCTTATCTTGTAGGATACCTTCAACGCCGGTAAGCCCATAATGTTTGTGTGCATACGCGAAGCGTAATTTGCTTCCGTCCAAATGTATAAAAAATGCAGTTGCCTGTTAATACAACAATACTACAGTTTAACAGCGCATCAAACAACCAGACCGTACATTTGTAACGTATATCAATTATGACTAAAAAGCCATTGTTATTGGCGATACTATTTTTAACTGTAATGATCGCCAGTGCGCAACCTGTAAAATATAAAGATCCTGTTTTTGAAGGGGTGAAAAAAACTGAAGATCTCAGCTATGATCACTCAGGCGATTCAAAAAGCAAAGCCCACCTTTTTGATCTTTTCCAACCTGCAGGTGATGAAAGCACCAACCGCCCCATGATTATCTGGATGCACGGCGGCGGTTTTAAATTCGGGTCGAAGAGCGACAAAAATATTCAGCTGTGGAGTCGTGCCTTCGCCCAACGCGGCTATGTTTGCGCCGCTATAAATTATACGCACAGCAAAAAGCTGCCTTTTCTTCATTTCGATGAGTTGAAGCGGGCATGCTATTACGCCACCCTTGATGCTAAGCAGGCGGTACATTATTTCCGTCAGCACGCCGCCGAATACCATATCGATCCGGGTAAGATCATTCTCGCCGGCAACTCAGCAGGAGGGACGATTGCCCTGCAGGTCGCCTACAGCACTAATGCTGAACTGGCAACATTCGCCGGAATATCCGATGAAGAGAGTCACGACCAAAACCTGGTAAAAATCGCAGGTGTCATCAATTTCTGGGGAGGCATCTTCAATCGCGATTGGCTAAAAAATGCCCGCGTACCCATCGTCAACGTCTATGGCAGTACCGATAACATTGTGCCGCCAACGCACAAAGAAGCCCCGCTTTATGGCGGTAAAGACATTCACCACGAGGCCGATGAGTTGCATATTCCCAACAAACTAAAAGTATTCGAGGGATATTCGCATGAACTCCGCAAGCATTTTGATCCCATAACCCCGGCTGGTAGCGGCACCAAAACCCGCTGGCTCGAAGCCGGGCAATTCGCCGCGGATTTTTTGTATGAGGAACTTTTTAAGGGAAGTGATAAATAGTTCGTCAACGCCCGAACGCGGGGTTACGCTGCTACGGGGCGGATATTTAGGAGATCTTTTGCTACCAATATTTGGCCCCTCTAGGGCCGCCGGTCAGCGTGTCAAGTTCAAATGAAATAACCCCTTGAAAATCCGGCACCGTAGGCGCCTAATACTTGGTAGAAAAACACAAATAAATATTTTGAATGCTGTATGTACGCCACCTCGCACACCAATGCACAAACACTTCTTACACACATCCCTTTCCATATCAAAACATAATGTTAAATTTAACGTTATCAAAATCAATTAATCATTAACCTCTAAAACATGAAATATTTAAAGATTCTTGTAGTAGTGGCGGTACTAACATTCAGCATCGAATTTGTGCAGGCAAAGCCTTTAGCCTTAGCGGCTGCGCCGGTGTCAATGTCTTTGCAAATTCCGCCGCCGCCACCTCATCCGCCATTACCAAGATTTCGTCATCGCAGACACAGGGTTCATCACCGTGGTCGCATTCACATCCGTTTGCCAAAGCCGCCACCACCGCCGCCTGCACCACCACATCCATAATAAAACAAGAAGCCCTTCAGTTATGCTGAAGGGCTTTTCCATCAGAATGGATATCGGCACCGCTTGGCCATGCCATCTAATATCCGAAATTTTTACTCCCCTCCCTCAAAAATGCCATGGTATATCGCCTGCTGCAATGCATCAGGATTCGGCATTTTTTTAATATCAAAACTGCGTGAAGTTTCAATTCCGAGGGTGATCTTCACTTTCTCTACCTTGCCCTTTTTCTCTATTACCATTTCTACCGCATCGCCGTCTTTTTTGGTAGTAGCTAAACCCTGAAGTGCGGCCAAAGTAGCGGGCTGCCCGTCAATGCTTATGATCTTCGATTTTACCCGCACGCCGCTTTCCCATGCCGGCGATTTATATTCAACCGCGGTTACAAACAGCGAATCTTTATTTATTTTGGCAGTGATACCGCTCCATGCGCCGGGTTGTTTCTTCCAGGCATCGTCGATATCCAAACCTGCGTAGGCGAAGTATGGGTGATAATTAACCTCTTTAACCGTCGATGCATATTCAAACAACTCGTCCAGTTTTGTTCCGGCAGCATCTTCGCACGCCTTGCGGAACTCCTGTGGCGTAAAGCCGCGTTTTAGCTTCTTGAAATAGGTGTAATACATAAAGCGCATTACATCATCCAAAGATTTCCTGTTCTGCGTTTCGTGACGGATTTTCAAATCCAGCATCAAACCCAAAACCGGCCCCTTATCATAATAAGAAATGGTTTTATTGAACTCATCAGCTACCCTACCGTTAGGCCCATCGTTCCACGTATCCGAACTGGCCTGTGTTGCCGACTGGAACAAATGTCCTGGTTTCTTCTCATAATTCAACAGGTTGGCGCGGAACTGGCCAATCATTTCATCGGCATTGGTAATACCTGCCCGGCGGATAATGACATATTCGTAATACACTGTAAACCCTTCCGATACCCAAAGCATTTCGGTTTTGCTACCATGCTCATAGTCGAACGGCCCAAGCTCTATAGGACGGATGCGCTTTACATTATAAGTATGAAAATATTCATGCGCCAAAAAGCTGTAGATCCGCATGCGCTCCTGTTGCGTTTTTAATCCCCTGTTCGAGAATGCTACCGACGCCGAGCTTAAGTGCTCGATACCGCCGCCGCCCGGACCTAACCCTAAGAATACATAATGTTTATAAGGAATTTCGCCGATGATGGCCGAACCATTTTCAACGATCTTCTTCATATTGTCCTTAAAACTTTGGCGATCAAAATCACCCATGTGGTAACCAATGAAATCGTGCTGAATGCCGTTCACCTTAAAGCCGGGCAGTTTTTCCAGTTTGCCCATCAGAATAGGATCGTCATACAGCACATCAAAATCAGGCGCGGTGTATTGGGTCGAATCGCTGCCTGCTACATCCAAACCTGTGGCTATGCGCGTCCAGCCCGGATATTGTTTAATGCTGATGGCAACGGGCTGCAGGATGTTCTTTTCTTGATAAAGAAATACGCCTGCTGGCGAAAGGTAAGCATGCGCCGTATCAATAAAATTACCGCCCACAAAATTGCGGGTACATTCAATATTGTATTCCAGTTTCAGGGCTTTGCCATTGGCTGCCACTTTCCAGGTGTTTTGATCGGGATGTTTAAAGTCGAGCGCTTTGCCACTTTGATCTGTAGCGGCAAAAGCCGAGAGGTTTTTGCCAAAGTTCATGAACTGATAATAGCCCGTGGTCCATGTTGGCATTTTAAATATTACGGTGTCGGGCAGTTTTCCGTTCAGATCGAGACTAACGTGTGCCATCTTCGTAGCCGGATCAACCGATACGCTATAGTGCCAGGTTTGCCCTTTTTGCTGTGCGCTGGCATCGCCCCCAAAAACGAAATTTAAAAGAATAAACAACGAACAAACAAGAGCCTTTTTCCTGCTGATAAACCGGTAAAAATTAGTCATAGAAGTTAGGATTTAACCGGGCGTAAATAGTTAATTCGTATCCGGGTTTTTGTGTGTAGCTAAAATTACAAAACCGGCGGTAACAATATTTACCAAATTCTATCTTACAATTACTAAAAATTATCCTCTTCCAATTTAAATATTTCAAAAGAAGATAATTCGCGAAATATTATATCGAAAAACTATCAACATAATTGGCTTTCTGTTAAAAATAACATAAATTTAAAGCAGAACTAAAATACTTTACTATTGGCACTGGAGACAATTACCCGGAGAAGTTTTTTAAGTAAGGGAGCCATGCTGGCAGGGGGCGCTTACCCGGCAATGATGGCGTTAGGAATGCTGCGCCCCGCACCTGCCCATGCGTTCGATCTGAAGGGTAGTGGAAACGGCAGAAAGATCATTATTTTAGGTGGTGGTTTGGCCGGCATGACCTGCGCCTACGAGCTGAATAAATTGGGATATAATTGTACCATTCTGGAAGCACGGCAACGCGCCGGTGGTCGGTGCTGGAGTGTTCGTAACGGCAGTACCAATACAGAAACAGACAAACCCACCCTCACCGCGAGCTTTGACCAAGGTCAGTATTTCAACGCAGGCCCCTCGCGCATCCCTCACCACCATCAGCTTACCCTTCATTATTGCAAAGAACTGGGTGTACCGCTGCAGGTGTACAATAACGTAAATGAGAGTTCTTATTATTTTGCCGAGGGAAAAGGCCCGCTGTCGAACAAAAAGATCCGCGTACGCGAAGTACATAATGATATGCGCGGTTATATGACCGAGTTACTGGCTAAAGGCATCGACAAAGGCGGCCTGGATACCGGCCTCACCAAAGAAGATGCAGAGAAAGTAATTGAATACCTGATGGCCGAAGGCGGCCTCGATCCTGATAAATTATACAAGGCATCGGCAAGGCGCGGTTATATTGAATCGCCGGGAGCAGGCGACAGGCCCGGCAAAATTGCTGATCCGCATAAACTGGCTGATATGATCCAGTCGGGCCTGCTTGACCCTGACTTTTATAACGTTGCTGAATATACCTATGAGCTGCAGATGACCATGTTCCAGGCCATTGGCGGTATGGATCAGATTGCAAAGGCTTTGCAAAAGAAAGTGGAACAGAATTTGAAATTGGGCGCGGAGGTAACCAACATCACCAATATTGATAACGGCGTAAAGGTTACTTATAAAGATGCGGCGGGCGAACACCAGCTGCAGGGCGATATTTGTATCTGCACTATCCCGTTGCCGGTATTGAGCAATATCAGCAATAATTTTTCAGGCGACGTAAGCCGGGCGATAGACTACATCGGCTATATGAAGACGGGCAAAATTGGCCTGCAGTTTAAAAGAAGATTCTGGGAGGAGGATGAACACATTTACGGCGGCATTACCCACACTAACAATGAACTCACACAGATATTTTACCCCTCGTATGATTACCAGGGCAAAAAAGGCATCCTGCTGGGCTATTATAACTTTAATGACAAAGCTGTGCGTACCGGCGAACTAAGCTATGCCGACCGAGAAAAGCTGGCGCTGCAAAAGGGGAGATTGATTCACCCGCAATATGATACCGAGTTTGAAAGCTCGTTCTCGGTTAGCTGGCATAAAACCAAATACAGCTTAGGCGGCTGGGCCGAATACACCCATGATACCCGCAAAAACCAATACCCTATATTGTTAAAGCCCGACAAGCAGGTATATTTTGCCGGCGAGCATTTGACCTACTTAAATGCGTGGATGGCAGGCGCTTTTGAATCGGCAAGAAGCGTGGTAACGGCCGTACATGGTAGGGTAACAGAGCAAAGGGTAAGCTATCCGGCGCAAACCGATAAAAAATGAACTGACTAAAACATCACATAAAAATTAACTGAAATGGCAAACTTACTCAACCGCAGAAACTGGATTAAATCCAGCGCTTTAATGGCCGGAGGACTGGCCCTGGCATCGGGAACCGTAGATAAATTGGTGGCAATGCCCGCCGTTAAGCGAACTACACTGCTTACCAACCGTGAAATTGAGCGGGAGATCATGCAGAATGCTGATCCGGCGCTAAAGGCCCGTTTGTTTTTCAATGAGAATCCTTTCGGTCCTTCTGCAGCCGCAAAAAAGGCGATAACCGATACATTAGATGTGAGCTATCAGTACATGTTTCCACAATTAGATGCGCTGCAAAAAAAGATAGCTGCCTACGAGGGCCTGCCGCAGAGCAACGTAATGCTCGATGCAGGGTCATCGAGCTTATTGGAGGCAGCAGCGATGCATTTTGTAAAACCGGGAAAAACAGTGATTACCGGCGACCCATCGTATGACGACCTGCCATCGCATGCCGAGCGTGCCGGCGGCAAATGGATAAAAGTTCCGCTCACCAAAGACTATAAACTTGATCTGGATGCAATGGAAGCCAAAGTTGACGATAACACCGGGCTGATCTACATTTGCAACCCCAATAACCCCACCGCTACGGTAGTTGATACTGAAAAGCTGAAGGCGTTTTGCGAGCGCGTATCCAAAAAAACGATGATCTTTATTGATGAAGCGTATATCGATTACTTGCCCGACCCTAAAACAACAACCCTAATATCAGGTGTCAAAGCCGGGCAGAATATCATTGTTTCCCGCACTTTTTCCAAATTGTACGGCTTCGCGGGTTTACGTTGCGGTTACATCGTGGCACAGCCGGCTACTACCAGGGCTATTTCCATGTACACCAGCGGTTTCGCCAACCTTTCGGCCACAACCGTCGCCGCCGCTATTGCCGCTTACCAGGAAACTGACTATTTGCAAGATGCACTGAAAAAGACAAACGCATCGAAAGAATTTTTGTACGCAACCCTGAAAAAAGAAGGCTACGATTACATCCCGTCATCGGCCAATTTTGTAATGTTCCCTTTAAAAATGGAAGGCGGGAAATTTGTGACCGAAATGATGAAACGTGGCGTAGGCGTACGCAACTGGAAAATGAACGGAACGGACTGGTGCCGCGTAAGCATTGGGCGCATGGACGAAATGGAAGCATTTGCGGATGCATTTAAACAGTTGTCTTAAGTTGAAATTCAAAAGTAAAAATTAAAAAGGGTGTCATGCTGAGGCTCTCTAAGCATCCGCGATTGCTCGTCGAGCGCACAGCGCACTATGCATGACATCTATCAAAATACACCAAACACACCATGCGTAATCTCTTACTCACCCTCTCTTTACTCTTAATCATCATCACTGCCAAAGCGCAAACCCCGGTAAACCCGCGCCCGCTTACTTTGAACGAATACAACAAAGCGTTAACCTACAGCATCGCCAATCTGGATAACGATACCTACGTAAAGTTCGATAACGCCTACGTGCTCGACCGTTACGAAAATCGCAAACCCTACTTCATCACCGGTGCCGATGGCTTGAAAAAGCGCGTCGATCTGTATAAATTGGTTGCCAAAGAAGGTATGCAGGAAATTGGCCTGATGGTTTTTTATACCAATGAAACCGGTAAAAAATACCAGTGCCTTGTGCCCGATTTTACTGCCGATGCTAAAGTATGGGCCAAATACTTCCAGGATATCGATGATATCAATAAAGTTGAAAAGAACTTCATACTTAAGCTATCGTACGTGCTCTCAAAAGAAATGGCGTTCCAGCAATATAAAGTGCTGAACAATGGCAAAGACATGAAAGAAGAGGCCGCCACTTACGGTAACGACATCTGCTTCCCCGGCGACGAAGTGGTGACCATGAGCAATGGCGCTAAAAAGCTGATAAAGGACGTTAAAACCGGCGATGAGGTAATTACAGTAGATCCCGCCACCAACAAATCATCTGTCGTAAAAGTAAAAGACCTCACCGTTCACGCCGCTAAAAACTATGCCATTACCGAGCTGGTGTTGGTATTTGCAAAAGAAATTAATACTGCGGCAGGTCTGAATATCAGCCTGAACACCAAAGTATTAAAGGCTACCCCTAACCACCCGATGCTTACCAAACAAGGCACCTTCAAGATCGGTGAAATAGCCATCGGTCAGGAAGTGCTGTGTTTAAATGAGCAAAAAGGCAAATACGAAACTTACAAAGTATTAACCAAAATCGAACATGCAGGCGGTGTGCAAAATGTTTATAATATTGAAGCAGCAGGTGGCAACACCCTGTTGATGAATGGTGTAATGGTGATGCAGAAATAAGGGACCGGCGGCAAACTGCAAAAAGGCGCAAAGCATCGCGTCTCTACAAATTCCGAAATTGGAATTTGAAAACGTAGAGACGCGATGTATGCATCTTAATAAATAAACATAGCATACCTTCATTCCACATCTCTTATCCCGTGACTGCGCCTCACAGCCGCCCTGCGAACATTACTGCTAATACACAATCGTCACCGTCAGGAGGCTTAATACCTTGTGGCTCTACGTACGTTCTAAACAAATTCGCTTTTTTCAGGTATATTTAGATATGTCAAAATTCGTCAGCCTGATCAAGCCCTGCATACTATTACTAACCATTTTGCTTTTTGCACAATGCACCAACAATAAAAAGAATGCACCCGTATCCTACCCTAAAGGCTACGACCTTTCCAATCCTCAAAAGTTTAATATGCCCGATGAGCTCACCGAGATCTCGGGAATAGCCTTCAACAAAGGCAATGCAGATACCATTTTTGCCGAACAGGACGAAGAAGGCAAGCTGTTCTATTTTAAGCCCGGCAGCAATAACATTCAGCATATCAAATTTGGCAAAAGCGGCGATTACGAAGATGTTGCCATTAGCAATGGTTGGGTAATTATGCTGCGCAGTGACGGCACGCTTTTTACATATCCGTTAAAAGACATCGCCAAACCGGAAATCACCAGCACCCAAAAACAAGAAGACCTGCTGGCCGCCGGCGAGTACGAGGGTTTATATGCCGATAGTAATTCAGTTCACGTGCTGTGCAAACATTGCACCATTGATAAAACCAGCCAGGCAATTACGGTATTCAATTTGCAATTAGCTGCCGATGGTTCGCTCATCAATGCAGGGCGATCAACCATTGATGTAAAAAAAATAGAACAGCTAACCGGACAAAAGAAGATAGCCTTTCATCCCTCGGCGTTGAGCAAAAATCCAGGAACCGGCGAGTGGTATATTCTGTCCTCGGTAAACAAGCTGCTGGTTGTGGCCGATGCCGACTGGAATATAAAAGAAGTTTACCGCCTTAATAATGGCCTGTTCCATCAGCCGGAAGGAATGGCGTTTGATAAAGCCAACAACCTTTACATCTCCAACGAGGGCGATAAAGTGGCGCCCGGAAACATATTGAAATTTACCTATACTAAATAAATAGCTAACCCAAAGAGCTAACACATTCCTTATAAGTTTCCTGAACTGATCAGTAAGATGCACTACCGCCAAAATGTGTAGTTAATAAACCTATGCGGTATAACGGGTACCCTTTGTCGTTATCACATTTCGTGTTCACAGTGGTAAATCAACGAGATAGCGTTGCGTTGCTTTTAGGAGGTGTAGCGCAATTGGTTGATTATCAATTGGTATGGTTATGGTATTGTTGTTGACTAAGCGTCCTTGATTTAATATTTAACAAATTATTCATCATGGAAGCAGTTATTTACTTTTTTACCCGTGCCGTAGTGCTGGTTTGTATTATGGTGATAGCTTATATTATCGCTATTCCCGAAAAAAAATCGACAAATGAGCGTGATCTTTGGTGACAGAATTTTGTGGCCGCGGTACGTTTTATTTATTCCGTTAAAATAACGGTACTTTTTCCTTATTTTGTAAGCACTTGCTATCAAATTTAAACTTTAGCTTGCACCTATGTCGTTATTAAATCAAAATACGAACAAATGTTCGATATTTTTTAAATGCTTACTCGTTATCGCCCTAAGCGGAAGTCTCTGCAACGGCTATTCTCAATCCAAAACAAATAATGACAGTATTAAAGTTGCCATTGCACCCGAATATAACCAGGTTAGCGGTATACACCGGGCCTTTTTAGGCGAAAGCTACCGGAAATTATGGGCAATGCCTGTAAAAATGAAAGTATTTCATCTCTCGCAGGAAAAAGGCGGCCTCACAATAGAACAACGCGGCGGCGGTATGCAAACTAAATCGCTGCGCCTAAAAGACCCTTCCGGGCAGGAATGGGTACTCCGTACTGTGCAGAAATATCCCGAGAATGTGCTGCCGGCCGATCTTCGTCAAACCCTCGCTAAAGACATTATCCAGGATCAGATCTCGTCGGAACACCCTTATGCTGCGCTTACTGTGCCTGTATATGCTACAGCTTTAGGTATTCCCCATGCCAATCCGCAAATAGTTTTTGTTCCAGATGACCCCGCTTTTGGGCAGTATCAGAAAGATTTTGCCAATCAGGTGTTCTTGTTCGAAGAACGCGAGCCGCTTGATGTGGATAAAACCGACAACACACCGAAAGTTGAAAAGAAATTGCAGGAAGATAATGGCACCCATGCAGATCAGAAGCTGGTTTTGCGCGCCCGCCTGTTGGATATGTTCCTGGGGGACTGGGACCGTCATGAAGACCAGTGGCGATGGGAAAAGAAGGACGAAGGGAAAAGTACAGTTTATAAACCTGTTCCCCGCGACCGCGACCAGGTTTATAGCGGTACATCGGGCGTTATTCCATGGCTATTTTCGCGCCATCTGCTGATGGCCAAATTTCAGAGTTTTACCGATCATATCCGTTCCGTAAACCGGTGGAACCTGAATGGCCGTAATTTCGATCGCTATTTTTTAAACGGACTGAACGAAGAGGATTGGAAAGAACAGGTACAATATGTGCAAAGCAAACTTACTGACCAGGTGATCAATGAAGCCCTCCGGAAAATGCCTGCCGATATTTATCGGGCCAGCGGACCGGAGCTTAATCAAAAGCTGATAGCCAGGCGCAATATCCTGATGCAGATGGCATTGAAATATTATCGCTTTTTAGCTGCTACTGTTGACATTCCGGGATCAGACAAACGCGAGCAGTTCGATATTACCAATGAGCCTGATGGAAGGCTAGCGGTAAAAATAAATAAGCTGAAAAAAGGAGGCGATGTAGATCAAACTATCTATCAGCGCACCTTCGATCCCGATATGACTGACGAGATCAGGCTATACGGGCTTGGCGGCGAGGATATATTCCTGGTACATGGCAATAATCATTCGCCTATCACCGTGCGTATGATTGGCGGTAATGATGAAGATACCTTTACTTTTGATAAAGATGTGAGCGGCAAAGGCAATCGTTATGTTTACGACCGTTCGGACGAAAAGAACCAGCTGCCGCAAAGCTCGCAGGCCCACATGCGCACCTCTACAGATACCGGCGTAAACAAATTCGACCATAAAGATTTTAAATACAACTTCCTGCAGCCGCTGATATTAGGCAGCTATAATTCTGATTATGGAGTGCAGTTAACCACCGATTTTATTTACCAGAAACAGGGCTTCCGTAAAGATCCTTATGCTTTCAGGCAAAGCCTTATCGTAAATTATGGTTTCGGCGCCAATTCATTGCTGCTTAATTACAACGGCGAGTTCAAGCAGGCTATCGGAAAAAATGATCTGGTGATCAACGTTCTTTCTAAAGGACCTAACTACCAAAGTTATTTCTTTGGGCTGGGCAACAATACCGACTACGTAAATGAAGGGGATAAAAAAAGAAGATACTACCGCAACGTTTATAATTTTTTAAATGCTGACGTTAGATTAAGGCGCACCATTGACCAATGGACTCTGAGCGGCGGTTTGGTGGCCCAGTATTACAACGGCGATGAGGAAAGTAATCACAACCGTTTCTTAAACGACTATAACGCGCTGCATCCCGATCAAAAAGTGTTCAGCACCCGGGCAAATGCCGGCCTTATTGCTGGTTTGGTGCTCGATACGCGCGACAAGGGCATCATCCCCAAAAATGGTATATTGTGGAACACAGTAATAACCGGTTTAAAAGGCCTCAATTCCGATTCCCATACCTACGGGCAGATCACTAGCGATTTCAGCTTCTTCATACCAGTGAAAGATTCTGTATTTATAATCGGCAATCGCGTTGGGGGCGGTACAACCATCGGTAATGCGTCGTTTTACCAGCAGTTGCAGCTTGGCGGCATTCAGAACCTCCGCGGGTTTTACATTGGCCGCTTTACCGGCAAAAGCATCGCTTATGACAATCTTGAATTGCGCCTGAAACTTTTCGATTACAGCAGTTATATTCTGCCCGGTACTTTTGGCCTCGTGGGTTTCAATGATGTAGGCCGCGTTTGGACGCCCGGCGAATCCTCCTCTCAATGGCACGATGGTTATGGCGGAGGTTTCTACCTCATCCCGGCACAATTGGTATTGGTACAGGCTGTAGTAGGTTTCTCAAAAGATGGGGCATATCCGTATATATCGGCAGGGTTCAGGTTTTAGAATAATTGCGGATTTTTGATGTGCGGATAAAACTCCTTTTGTCATTTTTTTAGCAATAGCGAGAACTTGTCTCTTGAGCGGAGCAAACAATTCTCAGATGGGCGACAATAACGCCATGCATCCCCACCACCCGCCGCTATAAAAGGCCTGTTGGGGCACTCGAAACATGCGCACGTTGGCCTCTCCGCAAGTGCACCACCTGCTAGGCAAGCGGGCAGTGGCCCTTGCGCTCATCTTTCGAGAACGTCAGTATGAGACCCGACGCACGTTTGATATTAATAAACTGCGTAGCGTATTATTCTGTTGATAGCGACGACAAGGTAAACGAATAATTTTCATTGACGTATTTTCTCGCCAGGCTACATTAACGGCAATGTAAAACGCTCATCTGCTTTTCGTTACGCCGAAACAAGTTCGGCATAACGAAAAGAATAATAATCCGCACATCCGCATATCAAAAATCTGCACATTTACATTAAACAGCCTCGGCAGGTGCCAGCTGTTTATAAATCAGCTCATAATCAAATCCCTCATCGGCGTCTTCATTGTGGTTATGCAACACCGCAACCCGTAAGGCTTTAAGCCCGGAAACGCCCTGTAGATCCTCTACCTCAAATTCTTCAATTTTAGGGGCCAGTATGCCATTTTCCTGCAGCAGGTGTATGTATTTCATATAATCCACCTCTTCATCAAAGTTCGAGAAGATAATGGTGATCTTGTTTTGCTGAGTTATGCGTTCGCGCGTGCCCTTGATAAAAGCCTTATCAATCCGTTTTTTAATTACCTCGTAACGGATATTATAAGCGCCGTCGATATCGAAGTGCTTTTCATCCATCCGGAAACGGATAGAAATAGGCGTACTGAAGATCAATACAAGCGAAGTAACCCCCAGTTGGTAGGGCAATGTTTTTTTCAAGCGATATTGCTCACGTTCCATTTCGCAGAGAACCAGCAGCTGCCACAGCCGCAAATGGTCAAGCTGAGTTTTACTGAACGCTTTGTCGGGTGTTATGGAGTCTCCCACATACAAATTGTGTTCAACGCCATCGGTCTTAAACCGCTCAAAATAATGCGGAAAATAAGCCTGAGCCTCCGCCTGGCGGTTATCCAGAATGCTCACCAGCGTATCGTTAGTTTGAGCAAGTGTAGTTTCGTAGTTGCGACGGGCCAGGTAAAAATCGCCTGTAGCCTTATCGGTATCCTTAAAATACTCCCTTATCTGTGCCCTTTGTTCCTTACTGCACTTTTTACTGTCCTTAATCAGCGGGTGGATATTTGCCTCAAGATACCCTTGTATATGTTGTTCGGTATCGGCTTTTACACCAGTGGCCAAATCGTCAATAAATTCCTTAATATCAAGCACCTCCTGCTCGGCATTCACGACTGCATTGTTCTGCTGCATCTGTTCCAGTATGCTTAAAAGTGCCTTAAGCTGCTCAATCAGGTCATTGGTAACACTCAGATTACGGGTAACCGACGAGTCTTTGATATCTATCTGCCCATACAACGGATACACGTCATTAAACACAATTTCCTTCGGTGTGTAGTGCTTGCCGGCATTGTGGCAATGAATATATTTCTTAGCCTCGTCTCTGAAACGCCAGTTCACGCTGGGATGCAAGGTGGTGTAATTTTTTTGAATAACTGCCTGGATCTGGTTCTGCAGCTCGCTTACCTTGCGGCTTATCGTATCTACAATAAAGGGCATCACAATTTCCAGTTTCAGGGCATTTACACTGTTCAGGTCGCGGGTACGCTCTGATACCAGCTCAATAACGCCCAGCAGTACATTGTCTTTAACAACGGGTGCCAGTATAAAGCTTTTTATGTTTTGTGCGGCAAAATGTTTGGCCAGCTTGCTACCGGGGTTTTGGGCCGAAAATTCCAGCAGGTTGGTAACCGCTATCCGCTTACGATCTTTAACCAGGCTTTTATACGAGCTTGGGCGCAGCATTGATTTGCATTCGGCACTGTCAACGCCATCGAGCATAAAGCTTTTTATTTTAGGTCCGAAACTTTCATTATCGAACAAATCCTTTTCCGAATCAAACCTGGTAAAGCCAATCCTTAGATCGGCGATCTTAAATATAGAGCGGAAGATAGATTCAAGATTATGTTGCAGTTCCGTAGGATCAACAGTGCCAAGCAGGCTGCCCTTCAGGCTGGATACTGCGTTTTCGACGGTCACATCAACCAGTGTCATAATGCCGAAACCCTTCAGGATCCAACTGTTTGGCGGAAATTTCTCCTTCCACAGGGCAAGGTCATCATAGTTGTCCATCAACTGGTCAATATCATCCTTGTCCAGCACTTTCGACTTTTCGGTAGGCAGAATTTCTATAAAGTCGGCATTGTATAAAATACGGTAATGCTTAATAATGCCGTCGGCGGCGGGGATATCGTAAAAAAGCGGCTTACTGAAATCTAGGCGGGTGCCGTAATATTCATTAAGAATAAGGCAGCAGCTCATTATATAGAACTGATGTTCGTTAAAATCGCGGATATTGAACTCAAATTCAGTACCTGCGGCTTTAAGAATATTTTTAAACCGCTTGGTGTAATTAAAAGCAAGGCCCAGATAAGGCATGCTCACCGCCTTAATCTCGTTTGAAGAAAGCGCGGCAGGGAACAGATCGGTCAGCAGGCGCGAGATCAGCTCTTCGTTGTCTGCAATCTGCGATATACTTTCAATGCCATTACGCAGTTCGGGGAACGGTTTAACAGCCTTCAGTATTTCGGTTGCCCTTTGGGCTTCAGGTCCCTTTGTGGCTGCGGCAGTCTCTTCCAGCCTCTCAATGATCTTATGGAACGAGAGTTTTATCTGGAAGGGGTTATCTGAGAACTGCGGAAATAACATAAATTAATTAAGTGCAAATTTACCAAAAAAACAACCTTTTAAACACTTACGTATTATTGATGACGGCGGGATGAGTGTTTTGTTACAATAAATACAGAATAACTTAACATGGCCCACTTTGGTTTTTATTTTTTCAGGAACGTTAGCGATGCCGCCGAACCCTCGCTAAGGATTAATCCGGCCCCGACATCAGATGGGTAATGCATCCCCAGGTACATACGCGAATATGATACAGTGCCCGCCCACAAAAAGGATGGCGCAATAATATACCATTTTGGATACGCAATAGAGAGCGCGGTTGCGGCAGCGAACGTAGATTGCCTATGCCCCGATGGGAATGAGTAGCTGCTTGCCCGTAAACCGGAACGATATTGATGTTTTGCACAAAGGGCCTTCGCCGCTTTGTTAAGGTCTTTTATTAATGCTATTGCGGCGTATGATATTGCTGTGCTGCCGGCCACATCAAGTGAATTTTGCCGTAGCGCTTCGTTATGCCCAACAATACCGCCCACCAACATGGCCGCAGGTATGCCGATATCGCCGTAACGGTAAGTGTTTGACATAAAGAGCATAAAATCCGTCTTTTCGGGCGTGCGGGTCTTTTGTATATTCATCATCACGCGGTCGTCAAGCTTTTGGACGAACGATTCGGACTGCGGTTGCGCAGTTGCTTTTAAGATACAAAACAAAATTATAGCTAATTGAATCAATATTTTCGAAGCAAGGGTTTTATTGAAAATTCTACGCATCTATGAGGATAATTAGAACATTTTTGCCAATTGATTGCTTAATTTTACAGATATTGGGCAATTTACCACTAATAACATCAACCTCAAATTAAGAACAATGTCTCACGATAACGGCGCTATGAATTATCAGCAATTACTTGAACAGGCAAAAGACTATGTGCTAAATTTTTACAGATTGCACGACACCTCTAAATTGCTTTACCATAACCTGAACCATACCGAAGACGTAGTTGCCGCAGCTATAAAAATTGCGAACCACTATCAGTTGGATGATGATGATTTTTTTGTGGTGATGGCGTCTGTCTGGTTTCATGACCTGGGCTATATGATTGATCTGAACATTCATGAAGAAAAGGGCGCCGAACTTGCCGCAAAATACTTCGGCGACCATGGCGTTGATCAAAAGCTGATTGATGGGATAACCGGTTGTATCATGGCAACAAGAATGCCGCAAGCACCCAAAAACCTGCTCGAGCAAATAGTTTGCGACGCTGACCTGTTTCACCTTGGTACCAATAAATTCGACGAAAAAGATAAGCTGCTGCGCAAAGAGATCAACCTGCTGCATAACATCGACCTCTCCAAAGAACAATGGCACGAAAAAACCCTGAAATTTATGGAAGAGCACAGCTACCATACCGATTATGCCAAACTGCTGCTTAACGGTGAAAAAGAGAAGAATCTGGAGCTGATAAAGGAAAAAATTTCAAAAGCAGAGAAAAAAGAAGAGAAGAAGGAAGAAAAGGGGCATAAAAAGGAAGAGGCAACGACAAAGTTTGACGCCACGATAATTGAAGATCATAATAAGATAAGTATTGCCGATGCCTCAAAAACTGAAGGCAAAAAGAAAAAGGACAAAGACAAGGAACGTCCCGAAAAGGGCATCGAAACCATGTTCAGGATCAGTTCAAGCAACCATCAGCGTCTCAGCGATATGGCCGATAATAAGGCGCACATCATGATCACGGTAAATTCCATCATTCTTTCGGCTATCATCAGCTTGCTGCTGCGCCGTTTGAGCGAATACGGTTACCTGGTCATACCCACATTTATATTGCTGGCGGTTAGCTTGCTGGCCATGACCTTCTCTATACTTTCTACGCGCCCGTCTATTCCCGCAGGCGTGTTTACCCGCGATGATATAGACAACCGTAAAGTAAACCTGCTGTTTTTTGGCAACTTTTATAAATCCAACCTTGAGGATTACAATTACGGGATGCAGAAAATGATGGAAGATAAGGAATTTCTTTACGGCAGCCTTATTCGCGATGTGTATGCCCAGGGTGTTGTGCTGGGAAAAAAATACCGGCTGCTGCGCATAGCTTATAATATATTTATGTTTGGGTTGATTGCATCGGTTATCGCTTTTATCGTTGCTTCTGCTTTTTTTGGTGGAACCCCAACCCCGGTAAAATAAATGGAACAATACCGTTATTTCAACCGTGATCTGAGCTGGCTTTCTTTTAATGAACGCGTAATGGAGGAGGCAGCCAATCCGAAGGTGCCACTTTTGGAGCGAATCAAATTCCTCAGTATTTTCTCGTCCAATCTCGATGAATTTTATCGCGTGCGGATGCCCGTTCTACGTGCTTTGCAAAAGATAGGGGAAAAGGACGATAATGAAATCGATGCTACAGAACGCCGGGATGTATTGAACCAGGCTGCCTCGATGATCAATGCCCAGCAGCAGCGCTTCGGTAATATTTTAAGAAGTCAGCTTATCCCGCTTTTAAAGACAGAGAATATTACGTTGCTTTATAACGAGGTATTTCCCGAGTTTGTTCAAAAAGCCGCGCGCGAATATTTCCTCTCGGAAGTTCTGGCATTTTTGCAGCCGGTTGTGCTTGATGAGGGGCATAATTTTTTTCCGCAAAACAACAAGCTTTATTTTGTGGTAAATCTGATCGATCAAAATAAGACCGGGAAAATTGCGATGTTGAATATACCATCTGATGAACTGCCCCGTTTTTTCACGGTTAAATCAGACACAGGTACTTTTATAGCCTTCCTGGACGATATTGTACGGAACAATCTCTCCTTAGTGTTCCCCGGAGCCGAAATTTCCGGTTGTTACAGTATTAAGGTAACCCGCGATGCTGAACTCGACCTTGCCGATGAATATCCCGGCGATCTGTCCGAAGAAATAGAAAAACAGCTGAAAAAGCGTGACCAGGGTTTGGCTACTCGTTTTCTGCACCAGGCCGGTATTCCGCTTCGCGTGCTGCAACTCATTATCCAAAAATTAGAACTACAAAATGCCATCGCTACCGAAGGCGGCACCTACCATAACCTGAAGGACTTTTTCGGCCTGCCCGCAAATAAGCCCGGTATGTCGTACGAGTCGTGGCCGGCCATAATTCCGTCAGGTCTCGCCGGTGCTGATTCCGTGGCGTCGCTCATTGCAGGGCAGGACTCCATAGTCCATACACCTTACCAGAGCTATCATTGCGTACTGCGCTTTTTTAACGAGGCGGCCATCAACCCCGATGTGGAGGAGATTTATATCACGCTTTACCGCGTAGCCAGCAATTCACTTATAGTAAACGCACTCATCAGCGCTGCGCAAAATGGCAAAAGCGTTACCGTGATGGTGGAGCTGAAAGCCCGGTTCGATGAGGCCAATAACCTGAAATGGGCCAAAAAAATGAAGGCGGCAGGAGTTAAGATCATTTACAGCATTACCGCGCTGAAGGTGCATGCCAAGATAGCTATAGTTAAAACCGCCAAAAATGGCCGCACTCAATATTCAGGCCTGCTCGCAACGGGAAACTTCAACGAGTCGACGGCGAAGTTTTATACCGATCATATTCTGTTTACCAGCAATCCAGACCTGCTGCGCGAAATGGAACTGGTGTTCCTGTTTCTAAGCAAGCGCGAGAAGCCATCGCCCGGGAAACATATCGATTTCAAACACCTGCTGGTAGCACAGTTTAACCTGCAAGCGCGGTTCCTCGAAATGATAGATCGCGAAATCGCCTTTGCAAAGGCAGGTAACCCCGCAGCCATCACCATCAAAGTAAACAACCTCGAGGAGCGCGTCTTGATCGATAAGCTGTATGAGGCCTCACAGGCCGGTGTAAAAATCCAGTTGATTGTGCGCAGCATTTGCTGCCTGATCCCAGGCGTGACCGGTATGAGCGAAAATATCAGCATCCGGCGTATAGTCGACCGGTACCTTGAACACGGGCGGGTGTTTATATTTAATAACGACGGCAATAAAGAAGTTTTTTTAGGGTCTGCCGATTGGATGAACCGCAATATCTATCACCGAATTGAAGTTTGCTTCCCGGTATATGATGAGCGGATCAAAAACGAGATCATCCAAATAATAGATCTACAGCTGCATGATAATACCCAGGCTGTGATGCTCGATGAGCAGATCAGAAATATCCCGGTGGCCAAAAGTAAGCCCGAAGTACAAGCGCAACGGGATATTTACAAAGCCCTGGTTTCAAACAGCTAAGCATTTTCATAAATTGCGGTCCATACAATTAAACCGTTTATGAAAAGACTAACCTTTATATGCCTGCTTGCTGCGGCCATGATTTTTCAATTAAACGTCGCATCGGCGCAGGATAAATCCGCGCTTCCGCGCCTGTTGATCCGTCTCGACGATATCGGCATGAACCATTCGGTAAACATGGCCCTGCAAAAAATGGCCGAGACCGGTGTGCCTTTCTCCGCATCGGTGCAGTTTGCCTGCCCCTGGTACCAGGAAGCTGTTGAAATATTAAAGAAAAATCCGCAGATTTCTGTAGGCGTGCATTTAACCCTTACCTCCGAGTGGAAAAACTACCGTTGGGGCCCGGTTACCGGCCGCACAGCCGTGCCCACGCTGGTTGATACTGTGGGTTACTTTCCGCAATCCACGAGTGCATTTTCAAAAAGTGGCTATAAACTAAGTGAAGTGGAAACCGAGCTATCCGCACAAATTGAACGCGCCCTGCGTACCGGATTAAAAATAACCTATATCGACCCGCACATGGGTATAGCACTGTCTACACCGGAGTTGCGTGCGTTAACCGAGAAACTTGCCCGCAAATATAAACTGGCTATCTCCCCGCTCAGCAGTGTATCTTATTTCGGTGAAACCTACAAAGAAATGTGGGGCGAACCTATCGCCACTAAAAAAGAAGCTTTTCTTAATTACATCAATACCAAATTGAGCGTCGACAGGCCCAATCTCGTGGTTATCCACACAGCAACCCCAAGCCCCGAAATGGATGTACTGGTTGATATGAATAGCAATATGATGAATGACAAAAATGGTCATCCGCTCACCAGTCAGCACCGCCAAACAGAACTGAACATGCTGCTCTCACCGGAGTTCCGGGAACTGGAGGGCAAGAAATTTCAGTTGATCAATTATCAGCAATTGCTGCAAGGGAAGGATATCAGCGTGCTAAAAGCTGTGAACGGGGCGTAGGAAATACTTATCGCGCCTCGCAATGAGGCGCGACGATGCAATCCCTCAAAAATCACCTTAATCCCGCCGAATAATACTTCAGCCCAATAATATCATTCGGTATCGGCCTGGTATTCCATGCCGAATGTATAGCCAGCGCCGCGCCTACGGCCGAGGCTTGTGCCATCGAGGCAGCGAATACCTCCAAACCCTTAAACTCTTCGGCCAGCAAATGCATAAAGACGCTGTTTTTGCTGAAGCCACCGTCAACGAATATCCGCTTCACGGCAGTGCCTTTCAAAACCAGCCGGGTAGAGGCGCCCTGTAAGCTTACAAGGTCAAGTACAAGTTGATGATATGCTTCTATATCGCCGGTAAATTCATCAAGATCCCTTTCAGCAAAGTGCGATTCTTTACGCAACTCTTTCCCGTTATAAACTGGTTGCTCTTTTTTGCGCAATTTGTTAACTATGACAGCATCGTATTCAATATGCCGGTATTTAATAACGTCCACGTTAAAATGCGCGGCAATACGCTTTACCTGGTGTTCATATTCATTGCCCGAAAACAAACGCGACGCTTTAACCGGTTCGCCTTTGTATTGCAGATAACACAAGCAATCATTTTTTAACTCAGCAGCCGTAAGCGGGTGCCGGTTAAATGGATTCAAACTTATGCACCACGTACCGGTAGATAACAATATAAAAGGTTCGCTGAAATTCACGAGATAGGGGATAAGCGCCGCCGAACTGTCGTGCAGCCCGATGCCGACGTTATAGCTACTCCCTGCAAACAAGGGTGCGGCCGTTTTATTGGCAGCGACAATTGGCGGCAGTTTCGGTGCGATGCCTTCTTTTTTGATCCATTGGTGATAATCGTTTTTCTCAAAATCCCACATCGCGGTGTGGCAGCCTATGCTGGTGAGATCTGACACCGGTGCGCCAGTTAATAAGAAACTAAGGTATTGCGGCAAGTGAAGCGCATGTTTTACCTCTTTAAATCTTTCTGGCTGTTCTTTCTTTAAACGGTACAACTGTAAACCGGAATTCAGGCTGCCCAAAAGCGGCGATGCAGTTTGCAAACTAAACCTGTCTTCGCCGCCATATTTTTTATAAAAGCCCGCGCTTAATTCCTTCGGATATGGTTTCAGATAGTTATATAAAGGCGTTACAGGTTTGCCATCCTCGCCCACATAAACAAAACTGGCCCCGTATGATGAAAAGTTCACTGCCCTGATCTCAAATTCCTTTAGCCTGAAAACTTCGCTCAGCGAATCAAACACCGAAAGCCGTAAACTCTCAAGGTTCTCGCAGGCGAATCCGTCTTCATCAGCTGTTTCAATAAACCGCGCCGATTTTTCATAAACTATCTGGTAATTCTCGTCGAACAGGAATAGTTTTTTGTTAGTCTTCCCAACGTCGAATATTACGATTACTGGTTTTTGGGGCATAAGTATATGTGGCGATATTGTGATTTTTTCTGTGGAGACAAATACATTGTTTCTCCGGAAGATATATACAGCGAATTTCGACGGTTTTGCAACTAGTACAGAAGACACAATGTATTGTGTCTCTACTGCGCGTTACAATCCCGTTGCCACCGTCTTCACCCCGCGCTCTTTAACCAAATTCGTGCGAACGTGCAACGCCCTGAAAACATCGATCGGATTCAGCGAGCCGCCGTTCTGCAAACTTGCCTCTGCCACCAGCGGGCGAACATCCGTACGATACGCCGCCTGCAAAATTTCCTGTGCCAGCGCAACATCATTTTCCTGTTGTGCCGTTACCAATGCAGCTTTATCCACTATCAGCGCTTGTGCATAAGCTATTTTAATAGCCTGAACAGACTGCAACAGGTCCTCTATCGGGTCTTTTACATTGTGCGACGCGTCGATCATCCAGCCGATGCCTGTTGCATGTGTCATCCCGCGTGCATCCATGCCTTCAACCAGTTCGTTAAAAATCAGGAATAATTGATAGGGGTTAATACTCCCAACGGTCAGGTCATCATCGCCGTATTTAGAATCATTAAAATGGAACCCGGCCAGTTTACCCTCCATGAGCAGTAAGCTTACAATCTGTTCGATATTGGTATTAGGCAGATGATGCCCCAGATCCACCAGCGTATAAGCCTTGCTCCCCAGTTTGTTGGCAAGTAATAACGATTGTCCCCAGTCGCCTATGGTGGTCGAATAAAAGTTCGGCTCAAAGGGCTTGTATTCTATCCAAACTTTCCAGTCATCGGGCAAAGCGGCATAAATTTCCTGCAGGCTCTCCAGCGTATTCTGAAATGCCCTCCTGAAATTAAGCTGGCCGGGGAAATTCGACCCATCCGATAACCAAACCGATAATGCTTTCGAGTTCAGTTGCACGCCGTATTTAATTACTTCTATATTATGCTCAATAGCCTGTTTGCGTACCGCCTTATCCACATGATGCAGCGAGCCGAATTTATAGCTTAACTTTTGATCCTTTTGATCCTGGAACGTATTCGAGTTAACCGCATCGAAATGCAAGCCGAGCTGTGCCGCCTGAGCGTTAATAGCTGCGGCATTATCCGGAATATCCCAGGGGATATGCAGCGAGATAGAATTGCTCGACTTGTTCAGCGCGTTAATCAGACCCACATCGTTAATTTTTTCTTCGAGACTGCGTGGCTCACCACCGCCCGAAAACCTGCCGAAACGCGTGCCCCCCGTACCCAGCGCCCAACTGGGAATGGCCACATTAAAGGCTTTTAGTTTGGCAATAACATCGCTCACGTTGGGGATATCGGCGCTGATGAATTCCAGTTTTCGTTGATGATTGGTCAGTTCACGGTTGTTTAACTCATCAATTTTATATTGATCGACGGTCATAATTGGTAGAATTAGTTTGGTTTAATTGGTTATCGCAACAACTGCGCATCGTATCATGTAGATATAAGATTGCACACCTGCTGCGAAAAGACCAAGATAGGACTTATGTAAGCATGTTTTTTATTTTTTTGGCAGGCACCGTCACCTACTGTCTGTTCAAAAAATTCATAGGTTTATGATGTTGAAGCTCACGGCTATGTGGATTTTACAGCTATAATAATGGGTAAAATATTCCCGAACCAAGACATATTTGCTACATATGAACCGTATTTGTCCTCGATCCTAACAATAGCAAATTGATTAAAAAAACGCATTGGCTGCAGTTAAAAATAGATTAACATTTACATAGCATCGTATGGTATGGTTTTAGTGTGCTATACAGCATATAAGCGGACTCGGTATCTTATTAAATTACCGACGCTTATTAAAAAATGATGGTTCAAAAAAGGGCCTGGATTTAGTTATTAATAGATTTTTATCAATTATGATGAGTTCGAGATTTAGAATTGTGTATTTATTTATTGCTTTTGTTGGCCTTGGATTACTCGGTTACCTGGCGGTAAGCACTTATCCCTACATAAATTTTGGTCATATAATGCTGGCTACTACCGGCGATATGGTGTTTTTTTTCCTCGCTTATAAAACCTACCCGGCATAAAAATCCACAAGTCGGCGGGGCCTGTCCTTTTTGTCGACAGATACATGGTGGATTTTATCAGCAATATCACAAAATAAAAATATTACTAGTCTCTTTCAGTATAAAACTTCCCGTGTTTTATACTCTTTTTTTGCCGCAGACTGTTGCCTGGCGAACCTTTTTGTTAATTTTAACAAATTTTAACATTTATCCTCTACAATTTAGTGGCAAAAATTTGCGTATCTGTTTAAGTTTGCCTACCAAAAAATAATATTGTTTTAATGGAAGATATCAATAATACCGGTGCTGTAGCTGGAAGTACATCGTATTCTACAGATATAAGGGCGCTAAATGAGATGATCCAGCGCGAAAGCGCCTTTATCGACTTGCTGAAGATGGAAATGGATAAGGTGATTGTGGGTCAGAAATATATGGTCGACCGCCTGCTGATCGGTTTATTGGCTGATGGTCATATCCTGTTGGAAGGTGTTCCCGGACTGGCGAAGACCCTTGCAATTAACACACTGTCAAAAGCTATTCAGGCCGATTTCAGCCGCATCCAGTTTACGCCCGATCTGTTGCCCGCTGATTTGCTGGGCACCATGATCTACAACCAGAAGAAAGAAGAATTCATTGTTCGGAAGGGGCCGCTGTTCTCTAACTTTATTTTGGCTGATGAGATCAACCGCGCCCCCGCAAAGGTGCAGAGCGCATTGCTCGAAGCCATGCAGGAGCGTCAGGTGACCATTGGTGATAATACCTTCCCGTTGCCGACGCCGTTTTTAGTACTGGCAACGCAGAACCCGATAGAACAGGAAGGAACCTACCCGTTGCCCGAAGCTCAGGTTGACCGCTTTATGCTGAAGGTGGTTTTAGGCTATCCGAATAAAGAGGAAGAAAAACGGATTGTTCGCGCCAACATAGCGCCACAGGGCATGATGAAGCCGAACCCGGTCATTAAGCCCGAAGATATTATTAAAGCCCGCAAAGTGGTGCGTGAGGTGTATATGGATGAGAAAATTGAACAATATATCATCGATATCGTGTTCGCCACCCGCTTCCCTGAGCAGTTCAAACTGGCTAACTACAAGAATTTAATCAGCTTTGGTGCGTCGCCAAGAGCAAGCATCAACCTGGCGCTGGCATCGAAGGCTTATGCCTTTATTAAACGCAGGGGATATGTTATTCCGGAAGATGTGCGTGCAGTGTGCCACGATGTATTGCGTCACCGCATCGGCCTCAGCTACGAAGCCGAAGCCGAAAGCATGACATCGGAAGATATTATTACCGGAATTTTAAACGCGGTAGAGGTACCGTAGAAAAGACGCAAGAATTTAAGAGCCAAGAATCAAGAACCAGGAGCCAAGACAGAAGACGAGCGCATCTCTATTTTTATCTTGACTCTTGATTCTTGATCTCTTGCATCTAACACAATGGCTAAAGAAACCAAAGAACTTTTAAAGAAAGTACGGAAGATAGAGATCAAAACCCGGGGATTGAGCAATCACATCTTTTCGGGCGAGTATCACTCTGCGTTCAAAGGGCGGGGTATGGCCTTTAGCGAGGTGCGTGAATATCAGGTTGGTGACGAGATCCGCACCATTGACTGGAACGTGACCGCCCGCTTTAACCATCCTTACGTAAAGGTTTTCGATGAGGAGCGTGAGCTAACCGTGATGCTATTGATGGACGTGAGCGGTTCGGAAAACTTTGGTACACAATTGCAGCAAAAGCAGGACCTTGCTACCGAGCTATGTGCCGTGCTGGCTTTTTCGGCCATTCAGAATAATGATAAGGTAGGGGTGATATTTTTTAGTGATAAGATCGAAAAGTTTATCCCGCCTAAAAAGGGTCGGGGACATATCCTAATGATCATCCGCGAGCTAATCGACTTTACGCCTGAGAATAAAGGCACCAATGTAGCTGAGGCTTTGAAATACTTCACCAGCGTCATCAAAAAGAAATGTACGGCCTTCATCATGTCCGATTTTATGAGTCCTTCGTTCGAGAATGAGCTGAAGATTGCCAATAAAAAGCATGACATCATCGCGCTGCGCTTGTTCGATAAACACGAGGAAGAATTTCCAAACCTGGGTTTGATCCCGGTTAAGGATGAGGAAACCGGGCAGGTGCAATGGATCAACACTGCCGATCCTAAAGTTCGCACGGCTTTTAAGGCTGATGCGTTGCGGAGAAACGCTGCCTTAAAAGATGTGTTCAGTCGTGCCGGGGTGGATACTGCTGATATCGGCACCCATCAATCATACGTTAAACCTTTAATGACATTGTTCAAAAAGCGGGAAAAGAAAAGGTGATGAAGAATTGTTTTTATAGTTTTCTTATTTTATTCATGCTGACAATTGCATGTGCCCCCAACGCCCATGCACAAAACATAACCGCAGATGCGAAGCTGGATCAAACGACAATCCGGATCGGCGAGCAGACCAACCTGCGCCTCATTGTACATCAATCTAAAACAGATAAGGTAAACTTTCCAAAGCTGGCAGACACTATCATCGGTAAAGTGCAAATTGTAAGCAACAGGATGGACACCGTGGTGGATAAGAGCGATCCTAAACAAGTAACCGTTTCGCAGGTTTATACCATTACGTCGTTCGATCAGGGGACTTATAATATCCCGTCATTCAACGTTGGTTCAGGTACCGGCGTACTCACTACTCCGCCGCTGACCCTTATGGTGCAAACCGTGCAGGTAGATACTACCAAGGCCATTTATGATATTAAACAGCCAATGGCGGTAAGCTATACCTTTATAGATTGGATAAAAGACCATTGGGTATGGATTCTACTGGCGATAGTTATTATTGGCAGTGCAATCGGCGCATTCCTGTATTTCAAAAAGCGACCAAAGGCTGAAAAGCCGGTGGTTGAGGTTAAGCCCGCTATCCCTCCGCACATCCTCGCTCTTAATAAATTACAGCAATTGCGCGATAAAAAGCTTTGGCAAAATGATGCCGTTAAAGATTATTATATCGAATTGAGCGATATCCTGCGCGAGTACCTCGAACAGCGTTACGTCATTAAAACCCACGAAAAAACCACGGACGAGATCTTTGCATCGCTTCGTTATATGGAAATTGCCAATGACGAGCGCGAGAAATTGCGCCAGGTATTGGTGCTTTCCGATCTCGTGAAATTCGCCAAGGAGAGACCGCTGCCGGTGGACAATGAATTGACTATGGAGCAAGCGGTTGCATTCGTAAACCAAACACAGCAAACTTATACACCGGTACAACCCACGGAAGGAGGTAGCCAGCGTGTTTAAAGGAATTGAATTTGCCCATCCGGGATTCTTCTGGCTGTTCCTGCTCATCCCGGTCACCGTGGCGTGGTACATCTGGCGCGAACGTAAACTGTACGGCTACATCAGCGTATCGGCGGTAAAAGGGTTTTCATTGCCGAAGAAAAGCATAGTGCCGCTGCTGCGCCATTCGGGTATCGTTTTAAGAAGTTTGGCTTTAGCCGCGCTGATTATTGCCATGGCCCGCCCGCAATCTTCGCTAAGCTGGCAAAATAGTACTACTGAAGGCATCGATATTATGATCGCCTCGGATATTTCGGGCAGTATGCTGGCCGAGGATTTCCATCCAAACCGTTTGGAAGCCGGTAAAGACATCGCCATAGATTTTATTAAAGATCGCCCTAACGACCGTATCGGCCTGGTGATCTTCAGCGGCGAAAGCTTTACGCAATGCCCGCTTACTATCGACCATGACGTGCTTATCAATCTGTATCATGATATCAAGAACGGTATGATAGAAGACGGTACGGCTATAGGCATGGGCTTAGCCACTGCCGTAAACCGTTTAAAGGACAGCCAGGTAAAAAGCAAGGTTGTTATCTTATTGACGGATGGGTCTAATAACACCGGCTCCATTCCGCCCATTACCGCAGCCGAGATTGCCAAACAGTTTGGCATCAGGGTTTATACGGTAGGCCTCGGCACTCATGGTTATGCACCCTACCCGGTGCAAACGCCAATTGGTGTACAATACCAGCAGGTGCCGGTTGATGTGGACGAAGGTACGCTTACCAAAATTGCCAACATAACCGGTGGCAAATATTTCCGCGCTACCAATAACCAAACGCTGAAAAATATTTACGACCAGATAGACAGGCTGGAAAAAGCCAAGATAGACGTTACGCAATATCACAAAAAGACGGAACTGTTCCTGCCGTTCGCGCTTATCGCGTTACTGCTGCTGGCAATTGAGTTTTTATTAAAGAATACAGTGCTGAAGGGGGCCTTAACTTAAAATATGTTACGTTTTGCACATACAGAATATTTGTGGGCATTGTGGCTCATTCCTGCGTTTATCCTGCTTTTTATAGCCGTGAGCCGCTGGAAAACCAAAGCCGTGCGCTCTTTAGGCGATAAGGAAGTGGTAGGTAAAATGATGCCCGATGTATCATTCTCTCGCCCGTGGTTAAAATTTATTTTGTTCGCGATAGCTTTCGGCATGCTGGTGATCGGCGCAGCCGATCCGCAGATCGGCTCGAAAATGGAAGAAGAAAAACGGAAAAGTGCCGATCTGATGATCCTGCTGGATGTTTCTAATAGTATGCTCTCGCAAGATCTGGCGCCAAGTCGACTTGAAAACGCTAAACGCGCCCTTTCACAACTGGTGGATAATTTGCACGGAGATAGACTCGGCATCATCGTTTTTGCAGGACAGGCTTATGTGCAGATGCCGATAACCACCGATTATTCAGCCGCCAAGATCTTTATCAATACCATTAATACAAATATGGTACCTACGCAGGGTACTGCCATTGGCGCAGCAATTGACCTGGGCATGAAGTCCTTTGACTTTAAGGACGGTACCGGCAAAGCAATGATCATCCTTACCGATGGCGAGAATCACGAAGACGACGCCGTTGCAGCCGCCAAAGCCGCTACCGATAAGGACGTGACGGTGCATGTGATCGGCGTGGGCTCGGCGGAAGGTGCGCCGATTCCTATTTATCAGGGCGGCCGTCAGGTGGGTTTTCATACCGATAGCGTAGGAAAAAACATTATCAGTAAACTGGACGAAAACATGGGAAAAGAGATAGCGGCAGCCGGTAATGGCGCTTACGTCCGCGCCACCAATGCCAACAGCGGTTTGGGAATTGTGATGGAGCAGATAGCCAAAATTCAGCGCAAAACGGTGGATACCAAAAGCTTCAAGGATTTTGAAGACCGATTCCAGATCTTCATTGCGCTGGCCTTTATACTGTTGGTGGTCGAATTTTTTATCTCGAACCGCAAGAGCCGCCGCATAGAGAATTTGAAATTATTTGAAGTGAAAAAAGCATGAGGCAGCTAATTATCATCATATTATTTTTATTGCAGGGTTCGTGGCTTTTCGCGCAGTCTGTTAAGAGCCTCGTACACAAGGGTAACGAGCTTTATCAGCAACAAAAATATACCGAAGCGGAAGCTAATTACCGTAAAGCTGCGGCAAACAAGAGAAATACCGAAGGTAACTTTAACCTCGGCGATGCGCTTTTTAAACAAAAGAAGTTTGATGAGGCCAGTCAGCAGTTTACCCAACTGGCAGGTACATCGAGCAACAAAGCTTTGGCAGCCGCGGCCTACCATAACTTAGGCAACTCGTTATTAGAAAATAAAAAGCTGGAAGAAAGTATTGAGGCCTATAAAAAAGCCTTGCTGAATAATCCGAAGGATGACCAAACCCGTTATAATTTGGCCTATGCGCAGGAAAAGCTGAAACAGCAGCAAAAGGATAACAAGAATAACGACAAGAATAAGGATAATAAGAACCAGAAGGATAACAAGAACCAGGACAAGAAGGATCAGAATAAGAACGATAAGAACAAGGATAGCAAGGATCAGAATAAAGATCAGAACAAAAAAGACCAGAATAAAGAGAACAAGGATAAAAACGATCAGGATAACAAAGACCAGAAGGACAGCCAGCAGCCCAACAAAATATCGAAGGAAGATGCCGAGCGTATGCTGGACGCCCTGAACAACGATGAAAAACAAACCCAGGAAAAGCTGAAGAACAAAAAGCTGAAAGGTGTTCGCGCCAGGGTTTCGAAGGATTGGTAGGTATTGGTTCGGGACTAGGGACTTGTGATTAGAGGTTGGAAGCGCTGGTTAGATTAAAATTTAAATGAAATTACGGCACTATATAATAGCTCTTTTATGTTTTTGGACAACAAACCTGTTTGCCCAGGAGGTGAAGTTTACCGCACAGGTAAGCAAAACAACCGTGGCGGTAGGTGAGCAGTTCCAGGTGGAGTTTGCGGTGAATGGGAATGCCGGCGAGTTTATGCCGCCGGTGTGGCGCGGTTTACAGGTATTGTCGGGGCCTAACCAATCTACCAGCATGGAATCCATTAATGGCAGCACTACCGTCAGCAATAGCGTAAGCTATATTTTAATGGCAACCAGCGAAGGCGAGGTGACTATCGGTTCCGCATCTATCACAGTAAACGGCAAAAAATATACTACCAATCCCATCCGCATAAAGGTTGTAAAAGGCAATCCGCAACAACAGCGTAACGCACAGCAGGCCGGCTCGGAAGCTGACGTAGCACAGGCTAATCCTGCGGAATTATCCAAACAGATCTTCCTGCGCGTGGTGCCCGATAAATCTGATGTTTATCAGGGGCAGCAGGTAACCGCAAGCTTCAGACTTTATACCCGTATCGGTATTGACGATAGTCGCGTGGATAAAATTCCCGACCTCACCGGGTTTTATAATGAAGACACTAAAACTCCGCAGCAGCAACAACAGCAGCAGGTGCAATGGAAGGTGGAAACTTATAAAGGACTGAAATACAACACCGCCGACATCAAACAGTCTATTTTGTTCCCTGAACACAGTGGCAATATTACTATCGACCCGTTTGAAATGACCTTCCTGGTGCGTCAGCCCGTTCGCAGCAATGATCCTATAGATCAGTTTTTTGGCGGCTCGTTCAAGCAGGTGAAATACCAGGCTAAAAGCTTACCGGTTACCATCCATGTAAAACCATTGCCTGATGCGGGCAAACCCGACAGTTTCACTGGCGCGGTAGGCACATTCAAAATAGAAGCGGGCGTTGACAAAACCGAATTGAAGGCCAATGAAGCGCTCAATTATAACGTTAAGGTAACCGGCGCCGGAAATATTAAATTGCTTAAAGCCCCTAACACTAATTTTCCACCAGATTTTGATAAATACGACCCGAAAATAACCGACACCGCTACACAGCATGGCGCGGGTAGCCGGATATATAGCTACCTGCTTATTCCAAGGCATCAGGGCGATTATAAGATCGATCCTTTGAAGTTCTCTTACTTTAACCCGGCGACGGAAAAATACGTTACTCTTACTACCAAAGATTTTAAAATTAAAGTGAACAAGGGCGTAGCCGAAAACAATGTAACTGCATTGGCCGGCTCCAATAAACAGGATTTGAAAACGCTTGGTAATGACATTCGCTACATCAAAACCGGCAATGCCGACTTGCATAAACCCGGTGAAGGATTTTTTGGTTCGATAGGGTTTTATTTGTTATTAATACTTGGACCGGTGACGTGCATTGGCGCATACAACTACCGCAATAAGATGATCAAAATGAACAGCGATATCGTGATGGTAAAGAATCGCCGCGCAGGTAAGGTTGCAGCCAAGCACCTCGCCAACGCACAAAAGCAATTGCAGGCCAACAATACCGCCGAGTTTTACGAAGATGTGTTCAAAGGCATGTATGGTTATTTAAGTGATAAGCTGAATATCGCCTATGCCAACCTGGACCGGGAAACCATTGCATCGGCACTTAAAGCCAAACTCGCCGACATGCCGTTGGTCAATCGCGTACTCGAAACCCTTGATCTTTGCGAAATGGCGCGGTATGCACCTGTAACGCACATTACCAAACAAGAGGTGTTTGAAAAAGCCAAAGGAATTATTAACGATATTGAAGACAAGATTTAAAATGTTAAAACGCGCATTATATATCCTCGTTGCATTTGTAGTTCCTTCAATTTGTTTTGGAGCAGATAACATACAGCAATCGCTAACTACCGGCAATGCCGACTATGGAAAAGGGCAATATAAGGAAGCCATAGCCGCTTATCAAAAGGTATTAGATGCGGGCTATGAATCAGCTGCGCTGTATTACAATTTGGGCAACGCTAACTTTAAAAATGGAGATATTCCATCGGCTTTACTGTATTATGGAAAGGCTCATAAGCTGGCCCCCGGCGATGAAGATATCAATTTCAACATCCGCTTTGTTAACCAGCGCACTACCGATAAAATTGACCAGGCGCCTGAGTTTTTCGTTACCAAATGGTGGAGAGGATTCATTTTGGGCATCCCGGCCGATACCCTGGGTTGGCTTGCAGTTGTATTGGTACTGGCAGGATCTGGTGTGCTGATAGCCTATTATTTTGCCGGTACGGTTGTGGTGAAGCGTGCTTCATTTTATGGCGCCATAACACTGTTCGTATTAGGGGCGTTTACCATCTGTGTTGCCGTAATGCAGGTGAATTATTTCGGCAGCAATAAAGAAGGAATTATCTTCAGCAATTCGGTAAATGTTAAAAGCGGCCCGGTGGATAAATCGGCAGCGCTGTTTGTTATCCATGAAGGTACTAAGGTGAATATTCTCGATGCCAATAACGGGTGGTTAAAGATTAAACTCGTTAATGGTAGTGTGGGCTGGATAAAAGCCGGTGATGCGAAAGAGATATAGGCGTTGAAGAGACTTACGAAGTTTTTAAAACTTCGTAAGTCTTTAGCTCGTCATTCCCCATGCATCAATTCTTTCAAACTCCTATAAAGTTTTTTATAAAAATCAAATCTATCTGCATACATCGCCGCAGTCCCCGCTATTGGCTCATAAAACACGGCGTCACCATCCGAAGGATAATCCCAATTCGCATCAACCCCTTTCAACGCCAACCATGCGGCCCCCACTGCCGAAGCATCCTCGCTTTGCACGATAGCCAGTTTCTTCCCGGTAATATCTGCTAATGTTTGCACCCACAACTCCGACCGCGTAAAGCCCCCGCTGATATTTATTTGTACAATTGGAATTGCATTTTGCTGAACCGCATCCAACACATCTTTCAGTGCAAAACAAATCCCTTCAATTACCGCCCTTGAAAAATGTGCTTGCGTATGCTGCAATTTAATGCCGAAGAAATTTCCGCAGCTTTCGCTATCCCATATCGGGGCACGTTCGCCGGTGAGGTAAGGGAGAAAGATCAATCCTTCGCTACCCGGAACAACAGTTGCCGCCTTGGTAAAGAGGTTGGCATAATCATTAGCTGTAGGATTTGAGTGAATATTTTTTAACCACCATTGCAATGCAATCCCCCCGTTGTTGATGGGGCCGCCGCAGATATAGGTTTTGTCATCAAGAATATAACTGAAGGTCATGGCCTGTTCATTGGGCAATGGTTGATTGCTGGCAACCCTTACCGCGCCACTGGTGCCAATGGTAATAGCGGCGACGCCCGGTCTGTCGGCCATGCTGCCCAGGTTTGCCAGGCAGCCATCACTTGCGCCAATAATAAAAGGGGTGCCCGGCGAAAGGAAATCCAAACCTGTGCCGGTCAAATATGCTCTTTTGTAATTTGTAGCGACAGCTTCAGAAAGTGCCGCCGTTGTTATTCCTGCCGCGTAAAGCGCCGGCGGATGCCACACACGCCTGGCAATATCGAATAGCCCGGTACATGACGCACCCGACCAATCGACTACAAATTCGCCGAAAAGCTTATGCCAGATGTATTCTTTTATGGAGATGAATTTATACGTTCGGTTAAAAAGCGCAGGGGTATTTTCCTGCATCCAGATGATCTTGCACAATGGCGACATGGCGTGTAACGGTGTTCCGGTAGCCTTATAAATTGCAATGCCTTCGGGTGTGGCCCTTAACCGTCCCGCAATCTCCGCCGCGCGATTATCAGCCCAGGTGATCATCGGTGCCAACGGATTACAATCGCGGTCAACCGGTATCAAACTATGCATGGCGCTGCTTAGGCCAATCGCTTGAGGTGACGTACCAACCTTATCCACCAAACCTCTGATACAATCTTTAAACGCATTCCACAATTGTTCCGGGTCTTGTTCGTGATAGCCAGGTTTCGGCGCGTTATAGGGATAAAACAACTGGTTATCGGCAAACGCCTTACCCTGTAAATCCACTGCAACAGCCTTCACGCTGCCCGTACCGATATCGACGCCTAAAACATATTGCATAGGTGCAAGATAGTTGTAAAATTTGAGAAAGAGCGTCAAGAATCAAGAGCCGGGAATAAAGAACCAAGAGTCAAGAATCAAGATAAAAAAGGATTTTTACCGATGCTGATGATAACCCAATTAGAGATTCAGATGAGCATATTCTTTCTCTTGGTTCTTTATTCCTGGCTCTCGGTTCTATTTTTCTCTCCTTTTCGCCGACTCTTTTTTGCCGTTTACCGAGTAAAACCACCCCTACGCCTATTACAGCCTATTCTGCTGTAACGAAGCCTTATTTGCGTTCGTCTTATAGGTGTAATTAAAAAGATAAATACTTGACAATCAAAATTCAACATATCATGAAAACCTCAATAGTAACTTTCCTTGCAGTGCTTAGCTTAGCATTCGGAATCAACAATAGCGCCAACGCAGCCACCGTAAAAAATGCTGACGATACTTACACAGTATTAACCGATATCACCGCTATCAACAAGATCGAAGTTTACGGAAACGTACAACTGTTCGTATCAGACGGTCCTGCCGATCAGGTTAAAGTTTATAACAAATATTACAGTGAAAGCGCTCTTGTTCAAAATAAAAATGGCGTGTTAAGGATCTCATCTTACAAAGCCGACAAATTAGTGGTTTGGGTAACTGCAAACGACTTGCGCGGAATCTCTGCTTACGACAAAGCTGAAGTAAAATCATTCGGCGACCTCTCTAAAATAGAGTTTGACGTTGATCTGCACGACAATGCTACCGCTAAATTGAACATTAATGTTTTTAACGCCAATGTAACAGTAGCCGACAACGCTAAGATCTGTTTAAATGGCAGGGTGAATGACTTCGCCTTAAAATGCGATCACGACGAAAATGTAGATAACAAAAACTTCTTAGCCGAACGTTCTACAAAGAAACCGGTAAAAGAGTTCGTAGCCAATAAAGTAGATAACATCGCTGATCTTTAATATCTGGCTTCGCTTGCTCCCCGATTTATATATGAAAAGCTATCGCAATCTGATAGCTTTTTTTATTTTTGATGTAACTTAAATAACTGCCTCGTAGTCAAAAAGCAAACAAACGCTCAATCACAACTATTATCATGAAAAAGATCAATCTCATTATATTAACGGTAGCTGCCGGTATAGTTTTGGCGGCATCATCGTGCAGGTTTCATTGCTTACGCGGATCGGGTCGCCAGATTACCGAAAACCGTAACGTAGGTGACTATAAAGGCGTATCCGTTTCCGATGCCTTCAAAGTGATTATTAAACAGGACAGCTCATCGAAAACCATTAATGTAACTGCTGATGATAACATTATCAAATTTATAAGGACAAACGTTGAGGGTGGCGTGCTGCGAATCTATATAAAGAAAAACGTATGTAACAGCGGCGAGATCATTGTGAAAGTTCCCGTAACTAAAGTTGAGGAATTGCGCGCAGGTGATGCTTCGGAAATAACCTCAGATGGTAAAATAACAGCAAACGATCTGCACATCGGCCTTTCTGATGGATCAAGAATAAGCTTAGACCTTACAGCCAAACAATTAACCACCCGCGCCAGCGATGCTTCGGAACTAAATTTAAGAGGACAGGCCGCCGAGCATGATATGCAGTTGAGTGATGGCAGCAAAGTATTTGCCAAAGACTTTGTAAGTAATAATGGATTAATAAAAGCCTCGGATGGCTCTGAATGTGAAGTAAATATATTAAATTCGCTCAATGTGCGCGCCAGCGACGGGGCTGTGGTAAAGTATTTCGGCAATCCACAGAATGTGAATACCAATAAATCAGACGGGGCTTCAGTGGAGAAGGGAAATTGAAATAGTAATCAAATCATCCTTATAAATAATCAACCAACCATCACATGAAAAAGCTTGGAAAGGCGCTGTTATACATTGTAACGGCGGTTCTTCTTATTATTGTAATAGGTTTATCCTATATTACCCTGGCGCTGCCCAACGTTGGCGAGGCCGAAAATATCAAGGTAGTTGCCAATGCACAGCGCCTGGCCCGCGGCGAATACCTTGTGAATAAAGTAGTGCTTTGCGTAGACTGCCATTCGCGCCGCGATTTCTCAAAATACGCTGGTCCGGTATTGGATGGAAACCCTGGAGAAGGCGGCGAAGTCTTCGATCACAAAGTGAATTTTCCCGGAAGTGTGCAGGTTCCCAACATCACGCCATATAACCTCGGCACCTGGACCGACGGCGAGCTTTTCAGAGCCATTACAGCAGGCGTACGGAAAGATGGCTCGGCTATTTTTCCTTTGATGCCATGGCCGGCCTATTCTAAATTAAGCCGCGAGGATGTGTACAGCATTATTGCATACATCCGTACTTTAAAGCCTGTACAAGCAAATTATCCCCGCGCCACTTATGATTTTCCGCTTAATTTTATTCTACATACCATGCCGCAAAAAGCAATGCTTGGCACCATTCCGCCGGCAACCGATACCGTTAAATACGGAGGTTACCTGATCAATGCAGGTGGTTGTATTGACTGCCATACCCAAAACGTAAAAGGCAAGATGGTTGCGGGAATGGAATTTGCCGGTGGCCGAGAGTTCAGGATAGGGGCGAATGCTATTCGCTCTGCCAATATCACACCCGACTCAAAAACCGGCATAGGCAACTGGTCGGCCGATGTTTTTGTACAGCGGTTTAAGGCTTATGACGATAAATCAAAGGCTGCTAATGTTTCTCCGAATGATCCGCAAACTATTATGCCCTGGTACGGCTACAGCGGCATCGCCGAAAACGATCTCAGGGCAATGTATGCCTACCTAAAAACAACAAAACCGGTAAACAACAAGGTGGTGAAATTTCAGGCCAATAGTTTTATGGCATCAAACTAAACTAAGAATAGCAGACCCGAACATGGTCTGCCATTCTTAGTTTTTTTCTACCAACATCAAGCTTCCTAAATCATTCTCAAACAGCTTGTTAATTCATTAATTTTTGTAATTTTATATCGAATTAATGGGGTTCCCTGCCCCCATGTTTACCTGAATCCACATCAATTTAAATAAGACGACCATGCAAAAAATAGTCACTGTTAACAGCTCCACAGACAATTTCGTAGTTGCCGACGGCTTTAAAGAAGTTGAATACCCCATCATCAGCGGTTACCTTGCCGATGGTTACATCGTATCTCAGGTTATAGCAGTAGAAAAGCCCGGCGATACCGGCAAGACTTTTTCGCTAACCTTTGTGTTGGAAAACGACAACTTGTAATTATTAAAACTCCATGTACCTCTGTGCCTCCTCGGTTTAACACAAAGCACACAAAGAAAACACGGAGTTAGCTTTAACCTTTCGCCTTTCACCTCTTTTTAACTTCCATACTTTTTTCCTACCTTTGCCCCTCCAAAAGCAGGCGCAACTTAACACTATTTTTGATGCACGCTTTTCATAAGTTTAAATACCGTTAAAAAATGAATATTTCACAGGAAAAGATTGACAACCTGAATGCAGTTGTAAAAATAAACATCAACCCGGAAGACTACCAGCCGCGCGTTGATAAGGCCATTAAAGACCAGGCAAAAAAAGCAAGGATTCCGGGATTCCGCCCGGGTATGGTGCCGCCTGCACATATTAAAAAAATGTATGGCAAAAGCATTCTGGTTGACGAGATCAACAACCTGTTGTCTGATACACTGAACAAATACATCGAAGACGAGAAGTTGGAAGTATTAGGCCAGCCGCTTCCAAAAGTTGATGACGAGAAAGAATACAATTGGGATTTTGCCGATAATTTCGAATTTAATTATGAAGTTGGCCTGGCTCCTGATTTTGCAGTTGACTTTTCATCTGCAGATAAATTAGCCCAATACAACATTAAGGCTGATGACGAAACGCTGGCAGCGAGGATTAAAAATATTCGTCGTAGCTATGGCAAAATGACAAATCCTGACGTATCGGCAGATGATGATGTGCTTTATTCAGAATTAACCCAGCTTTCGCCGGATGGTTCTGTTTTTGAGGGTGGCATTAGCAACACCGCTTCAGTTCGTTTAGACCTGATCCAGGACGAAAAGATTAAAAAGTCTTTAATCGGTTTGAAAAAAGACGATGTAGTGGTGATTGATCTTCAAAAAGCATATGGTAACGACGTGCCTAAAATAGCCGCCTTACTTAAAATTGATGAAGAGGCAGCAGCAGATCTGAAATCCGACTTCCGCTTAACCGTTAAAAATATTAACCGTTTGGAAGAAGGTGATCTGAACCAGGAGTTCTTTGATAAATTATTTGGCGCAGGTAAGGTAACCACCGAAGAGGAATTCAAAACTAAAATTACCGAAGAAATTGAGGCGATGATGGTGCAGGACTCTGAACGTAAATTGCAGCAGGATATCCTTGATTTCGGTCTGAGCAAAGTACAGTTTGCTTTGCCGGACGAATTTCTGAAACGCTGGTTAAAAGTAACCAACGAGAAATTGACCGACGAAGAATTGGCAGCCGGTTATGATGATTTTGCGAAAAATCTGAAATGGACGCTGATTGAGAACAAGTTGATGAACGCTAACGACCTTAAGATTGAATACGAAGACGTGTTCCAGTTAGCAAAAGCCCGTTTAGGCCAGCAATTCTCGATGTACGGTCAGCCATTGGACGAAGAGCAATTAGGTCAGTATGCCGTACAATACCTGCAAAACAAGGAAAATGCGAATAAGATATTTGAAGAGGTAAAAGCCCTGAAAGTATTTGACTACATTCGCAACGTTGTTACGTTAGAGCCGAAAGAGATAACTTATACCGAGTTTACCGAGCAGTTTGCTCGTTAGTCAGAAAAGTCCGAAGTCAGTAAAGTCCGAAAGACAGACGAGTCCAAAGTTGGAAAAGTCAGTGAAGTCCGAAAGACGAAAAAGACAAGGGATTTAAAATATAAGTCCGGAAGTAAGTAATTGCTTCCGGACTTTCTGTATTTGCTCAAAACTAACGCGTAACTCCCGTCTTTCGGACTATACCGACTTTCGGACTTCCCCGACTCCACTAAATAATTTACTTTTTATAAACTTTCTGGCAAGAAAAGTATTTAAGTAACAACTATATTTATCGCGATTAAAACCCGCACATCTAACAAAAAAATCATGAGCAGTAATATCGATAAGAACGAATTCAGAAAATACGCTGTTAAGCATCACAGGCTAAATGGCTTAAACGTAGATAGGTTTATAGCAGGCGTTGAAAGAAACGCAATGCCGTCGGGCATAGCCACTAATGCTGGTTTTACCAGTATGACGCCTTACATCATCGAAGAGCGCCAGCTAAATATTTCACAGCTTGACGTGTTTTCGCGTTTGATGATGGATCGTATCATTTTTATGGGCGAGGCTATCTATGAAGGTATGGCCAATGTTATCCAGGCGCAATTGTTATTTTTACAATCGGCCGATAACAAGCGCGACATCCAGATTTATATCAATTCGCCGGGCGGTTCTGTTTATGCAGGTTTAGGTATTTATGATACCATGCAGCTGATATCTAACGATGTAGGAACTATTTGTACCGGTATGGCAGCTTCTATGGCTGCAGTATTGCTGGTGGCAGGAACAGAAGGTAAAAGATCTGCGCTTCCGCATTCAAGGGTGATGATTCACCAACCATCAGGCGGTGCGCAAGGTCAGCAAAGTGATATCGAAATCACCTATCAGGAGATCACCAAGCTGAAAAAGGAATTGTACCAGATCATTGCCGATCATAGCGGTGCGCCATTCCAGAAAGTGTGGGATGCGTCAGACCGTGATTACTGGATGAATGCTGAAGAAGCCAAAGAATTTGGTATGGTTGACGAAATATTGCGTGGCAATAAAACAAAGAAGTCCTAAGTAAGTTATAAAAGGAAAGCGCGTACAGTTGTTGGCCTTGCCACAGGTGTATGCGCAATTCTTTATTTTGTCATAACATTTACTTAAATTTGTTAAACAGAAAGTTGCAATGAATAAAAACAGCAAGGAGATCAGATGTTCGTTTTGTGGTGCAGGCAAGCAGGATTCCCTGATGCTGATTGCCGGGCTCGACGCGCACATTTGTGATAAATGCGTTAATCAGGCTAATGAGATCCTGGCTGAAGAGCTGAAAGTGCGTAAGGTAAAAACATCACCAAGCGCGCCTGCTGCGTTAAAGCCTATCGAAATTAAAGCCCACCTTGATCAGTATGTTATTGGTCAGGATGATGCCAAAAAGATCCTTTCCGTTGCGGTTTACAATCACTACAAACGCTTAAACCAGCGCATAGAAAAAGATGATGTGGAGATCGAAAAATCGAACATCATTATGGTAGGGGAGACCGGTACCGGCAAAACCCTGCTGGCCAAAACGCTGGCAAAGATATTGAACGTACCGTTTTGTATTTGCGATGCCACGGTGTTAACCGAGGCCGGCTACGTGGGCGAGGACGTTGAAAGTATTCTTACCCGTTTGCTTCAATCAGCCGATTACGACGTAGCCACTGCCGAGCGCGGTATCGTTTACATCGACGAGGTGGATAAGATAGCCCGTAAGAGCGATAATGCATCCATCACACGCGATGTATCCGGCGAAGGTGTACAACAGGCTTTGTTGAAAATTCTGGAAGGAACCAATGTGAACGTTCCACCGCAGGGCGGTCGGAAGCACCCGGATCAGAAAATGATCACGGTGAACACCAACAATATCCTGTTTATTTGCGGCGGCGCCTTCGATGGCATCGAACGTAAAATAGCTAACCGCCTGCGTACACAGACTGTTGGTTATAAGATGAAACGCGAGGATAATGATATCGACCTTAAAAACCTGTACAAATATATTACTCCGCAAGACTTGAAATCATTCGGTTTGATTCCCGAATTGATCGGTCGTTTGCCGGTGCTGACCTATTTGAACCCGTTAGACAGGGAGGCTTTGCATAATATCTTAACCGAGCCGAAAAACTCGTTATTGAAACAATACAAAAAATTGTTTGAATACGAAGGTGTGAAGCTTGAGTTTGAAAATGAAGTGTTGGACTTTATTGTAGACAAGGCAGTTGAATTTAAGCTTGGTGCACGTGGTCTTCGCTCTATCTGCGAAGCTATTATGATAGATGCCATGTTCGATTTCCCGTCGAAAAAGGATGTGAAACGCTTGAACGTAACATTAGATTATGCGCATGAGAAGTTTGAAAAATCTGATCTTAAAAAATTAAAGGTGGCTTAATGATAAGCATACAACCGGTCTTTATATTTAAATGAACATGCAAGCCCTGGTTAACGCCGGGGTTTGTTGTTTAATAAAAGGCCGTACGTCTGAAAGTAAGCTGCCGTAACACGATAACACAAAATACTATGAACGAAGAATTAAACGTAAAAAAAGACCAGTTGCCCCCTGAAATTGCCGGTAAAATAAAAGAAGTACACTCACCCATAACTCCGGGCTTAAAAACCAAGGAGGCAATTGTAGTGAACTGGCTGCCCCGCTACACCGGCCGGCCATTGGCCGATTTTGGTCAGTACCTCATCCTTACTAATTTTTCGAAATACGTTCAGCTCTTTTCGCAATGGAATGACAATGCGCCAATATTAGGCTTAGATAAGCCCATGCAGAGCGTTACAGCCAACGGGATTACTATTATCAACTTTGGTATGGGAAGTTCTGTAGCTGCCACTATAATGGACCTGCTGACCGCCATAAAACCAAAGGCAGTAATATTCCTTGGAAAATGCGGAGGCCTCAAGAAGAAAAATAAGCTGGGCGATCTGATTTTGCCAATTGCTGCTATCCGCGGTGAAGGGACCTCGAATGACTACATGCCTGCCGAAGTGCCTGCGCTGCCGGCCTTCGCCCTTCAAAAAGCGATCTCGACCACCATCCGCGATTTTAGCCGCGACTACTTTACCGGAACCTGCTACACCACTAACCGCCGCGTTTGGGAACATGACAAGGAATTTAAGAAATACCTGAAAACCCTTCGCGCAATGGCAGTGGATATGGAAACGGCTACCATTTTCACCACGGGATTCGCTAATAAGATTCCAACCGGTGCACTGCTACTGGTGTCAGATCAGCCAATGATCCCCGAAGGCGTAAAGACTGCCGAAAGTGATTCTGACGTTACCGAACAGTATGTAGAAACACATTTAAAGATAGGTATTGAATCCTTAAAGCAGCTGATCAATAATGGGCTGACGGTTAAGCACCTGATATTTTAAAAAAAACTATTTTCATCCAATTTCTCATTGCTGTAGGGTTTGCTAATTCAATGACGAACGGGATTGATTCAATGATAAATTGACCTCCGAAACTTGGTAAATCTGAAAAGATAAAACTAATTTTGAGATAACCCGCTGCTTAATATAGCTCAATTAATTCTTACATCTATGTGGTACAACAATATACTGGAAACCGTTGGCAATACGCCCATGGTTAAACTAAACAAGATAACTAAAGACATCCCGGCAACTGTGCTGGCTAAGATCGAGACCACTAATCCCGGTAACTCAATAAAAGACCGCATGGCGCTTAAAATGATAGAAGACGCCGAAAAAAGCGGCAAGCTCAAACCCGGCGGAACTATTATTGAAGGCACATCAGGCAACACCGGTATGGGCCTGGCAATTGCTGCAGTTATCAAAGGCTATAAATGTATTTTTACCAGCACCGATAAACAATCGAAAGAAAAATTTGACGCTTTGCGTGCCTTCGGCGCCGAGGTAATAGTTTGCCCTACCAACGTTGACCCGGAGGACCCGCGTTCATATTATTCTGTTTCATCACGTTTGGAACGCGAAGTGCCTAATTCATGGAAACCTAATCAATACGATAATCTTTCGAATTCGCAGGCGCACTATGAATCTACCGGTCCGGAGATATGGGAGCAAACCGAAGGAAAAATAACCCACCTGATTGCAGGTGTAGGTACCGGCGGCACTATATCAGGCATTGCCAAATATCTGAAAGAAAAAAATCCCGATATCCAGGTGCTGGGCATTGACACTTACGGCTCTGTATTTAAAAAATACAAGGAAACGGGTATCATGGATAAAAACGAAATCTACCCATATATCACTGAAGGTATAGGCGAGGATTTTCTCCCGAAAAATGTTGACTTTAACCTGATCAATCATTTTGAAAAGGTGACAGATAAAGATGCCGCCCTGATGACGCGCGAGATAGCGCGTAAAGAAGGCATTTTCGCCGGTAACTCGACCGGCTCAGCTATCGCGGGACTTTTGCAAATGAAAGACCGGTTTAAGGAAGGCGATGTGGTTGTTGTAATCTTTCCAGATCACGGTACACGCTATCTCGGCAAAATGTATAATGAGGACTGGCTTCGTGACCGCGGATTTTTGAAGGACGAAAAGCTCACCGCACGCAACATCATCCAAAAGAAGGAGAGCCAGCAGATCATCACCATCGATTGTGAGAAAACGGTACTGGAGGCCATCAATACCATCAAATCGCTCAATATTTCGCAGATCCCGGTAACCCAGCAAGGCATGGTGATTGGTAAAATAACCGAAAGCGATATTTTGAACTCGCTGATCGAGAATCCGTCGATCAAGTCTCAGCCCATAAAAAACATCACTACTGCGCCGTTCCCGTTTGTGGATATCAATACATCGATAGATAAAATTTCGGCGATGATCAATAAGGACAATATAGCTGTGCTTGTTGAACATAACGGGGAGATCGAGATCATTACGCAGTACGATATTATTAACGCCATATCGGCGTAACCCTTCCAACTTGTCATTGCTTCCTACCCGTACAGTAATGACAAGTTTTTTATTTTCACAGTCGGGCGTATATTGGTTACACGGGCAAAGTATCATCGCGCTATTGCCGTCATTTCTGTTAATGTTTTGTAAAATTAAATTCCCGGTAAATTAATTGTTAAATAATTGATCCCGGCCCGCTTATCTTCGCTTAAAATGCCCCTTTTCACGCCAGTCAACTGCTGAAAATCGGTGAACTATTTTAAGCATTGATGAATAACACACTCCGCCTGCAGGAATACAAAACGCTTTTATACCGGCTGTTTCTCGCCTACTTTTTCTACTTTATAGTGAGGGTGCTGTTTTTTTCATTCAACACGCACTTGTTTTCTGTCGATAATATTGGCGCGCTGTTAATGTTATGTTACCACGGTGTAGCTTTCGATACCACTGCGTTACTATACATCAATAGCCTATTCATTATTTTGAGCGTACTGCCGCTAAAGGTTAATACAAGTGTTCGCTTTCAGAAAGGGCTTGCCATATTGTATTTTATCACCAACCTGCTGGCATACGCCACTAATTTTATCGATATAATTTATTATCGCTTCAGCCAGGTGCGCTCCACTAAGGCTTCGCTCGATCTCCTTTCAGATGAGACCAATAAAAAGGCCTTATTCAAACATTTTTCAGGCGCATACTGGTATGTGATCGCTATTTATATAGTTTGTTGCGTTGCGTGGGTATGGCTGTATAGTCGTGTAAAAGTTAAACCACAGCCAGTCAAGCAAGTAAAGCAGTATTTCGTCACTTCTGTTTTGGCGTTCGTGCTCATTATATTTTTAATGATTGGGGGTATTCGTGGCGATTTTGCGCACAGCACCCGACCTTTAAATATGGTCGATGCCTACAAACATGTCACCGTTCCGAATCAAGGGGATATTGTGCTCAATACCCCCTTTGCTGTTTTCCGCACGCTGGGGAGTAATAATTTCAAAGTTGAGCATTGGGTGACTGAAAAGTATATCGAAGATAACATCAAACCCATTAAGCAATATAAAACCGGCGTTGTGGTAAAACCCAACGTAGTGATCATCATTCTCGAAAGCATGGCACGGGAGTTTTGGGGCAGCATGAACCGCGAGGCGCATATCCCCGGTTTTGTATCGTACACACCTTTCCTCGATTCATTGTCTGACAACAGCCTGATATTTACCAATGCTTACGCGAATGGGCGACAGTCTATCCATGCTATGTCGTCGGTTTTGGCAGGAATCCCGTCGTTTCAAACTGCATTTACCTCATCGCCTTATGCCAAACAGCAGATCCAGTCTATAGTTTCAATCTGCGACACGATGGGCTACGAAACCTCTTTCTTTCACGGCGCGGCAAACGGCTCTATGGGTTTCCAGGGTTTCGGCAGCGTGTTAGGTTATCAGCATTATTACGGCCGTGCCGAGTACAATAACGAGAACGATTTCGACGGCGTTTGGGGGATTTGGGACGAGCCGTTTATGCAGTTTATGGGTAAGACGTTGAGTACACAAAAACAACCTTTTATGGCTACGCTGTTCAGCCTTTCATCGCACGACCCGTTTCAAATCCCCGATAAATACAAAGCCCGCTTCAGGGGCGGCCCGCTCGCCATTGATAAATGCGTGCAGTACACCGATAATTCGCTGCGCAATTTCTTCAATTATGCTAAAACGCAGCCCTGGTATGCCAACACTATCTTCGTTATCACTGCCGATCATACCAATCAGACGTATTATCCCGAATACAGTAAAGATATTAACCGCTTTGCCGTTCCTATCCTGTTTTACAGCCCCAACAGCGGTTTCAACCTGAAAGGCGTACGTACAGATATGGCTTCACAAATGGATATTTACCCGTCAGTTGCAGATCTCATCGGCTGGAATAAGCCGTTCCGCTCATGGGGAAGGAGCCTTATTGCCAACTCTCCATCCGAAACACCGCGGGTTATCAACTCACCCGGAAACATTTACCAGTTTATGCAGGGCAACTACACCTATTTATTTGACGGAAAGAAATTTGTAGGGATATTCGCAGCAACAGATAAAGGCCTCCAAAAAAACCTGCTCAACATCGCCCAAAATACTGAAGTAACCAAAGGTATGAACGATTGCAAAGCGTTTATACAGGATTATATGGATAGGATTGTGAATAAAAAGTTGAATAAATGAATTCCCTTATTTCCTAATTAGGCAATTTTTAAATTATCAGATTATCAAATCTCTAAATCTACTTTATCTGCATATTCGGTTGTTCGCACATCAATTTACCATTTCTTAAATATCACAAACACCGCCAATACAATCAGCCCGAAACCAACAAGGTGATTCCAGCCCAGTTTTTCGGTCTTAAAAAAAACGGTAGTGAACAAAATAAAAATAGTTAGGGTAATGGCTTCCTGGATGGTCTTCAATTGAACAAGCGTAAACGGCCCACCGGTTTCCTTAAATCCGGCACGGTTGGCAGGCACCTGGAAAACGTATTCAAAAAAAGCAAGCCCCCAACTGATAAGGATGACGGAAAACAGGCCTAAGCTTTTACCCCAGTCATATTCTTTAAATTTTAGGTGCCCATACCAGGCAAAGGTCATAAAAGTATTAGAGATAATAAGGAATATAATAGTCTTTAATCCGCGCATATCAATTAATAAATGGGTCATCTAATTTAAATCATCTTCTACGTATCGGTACATTTTCAAACTGTCAAAACTTCAAATTAAACAACTTATTCCAACTTCTTCTTAGCCAGTTCGTCATGGTAACGCTTAAGCAGCGGCGCTTTTGGGCCTACAATAATAAACACGGCTGTCCCTTTTTCCCGGGCTAGCGGATTAGTTACCTCGGCTACTTTGCGGTAGCTTTCCACTGCCGGTGCGAACGACTCTACATTGCGGCCGCCGTTATCATCTACATAGATCAGGTATTTTCCGGTCAGGTCATCAGGGGCCCACAGGGTAAAGCTACTGTTCAGTGAAATCACATCCGGCAGGCCGGTTCCTTTCAAATAATGATGCACTGCGCCGGCGTCACCGTAATTGTCGGCATAAATCTGGGTGTGCTTTTGCTGCTCGGGGGTAAGAGCGTTCCATGCTTTCATCACGCCGGCGCTCATTTCGTCCCAACCGAGCATGTCGGCATAGTCCTGCGTTAGCGGGTGGCGTTTATGATCTTCCCAGGTTGTGAAAAATGCGGTAAAACCGGCTTTTTGTTGGATGGAAGCAATCATCGATACCGTTTGATTGAGCGGAAACAGCGGCAACACCATTGGGAAAAAGATAAGATTAGGCAGCGTAAATACAGCTACGGCTAATCCGCGTAAGGCATAGCCGCTGGCTTTGAGCCAACGCTCGAAACCAAAACCTCCGGCAGCGAACAGCATAGGGAATGCACCAAAAAGGTAATATGGTTTGCCGTTCATTACCAATAAAAACGTGAAGATCAAAACAAAGGCCACCGCAATGAACTGAAACTTATGCAGCCTGAACGAGAACAACAGAAATACAAATCCTGTTACCCATACAAATAAGGCAATGCCGTTTACCAGCAGTGTTTCTTTAATAAAATCTGACGGTCTATTATAGTCGAGTTGCTGCTCTTGCAAAGTGCGCATGTGGGTAATTACCGGCAAGTGGTGTGTAAACTGCCAGATTAAATTGGGCAGAAATATCAATAAAGCCAATAAAGCCGCGCCGATAATATGCCTGTTAAATAATAGCTTACGGTTTTTACTAAAGACCAGCCCTATGATGAGCGCGCCTGTAAAAAAGGCCATGGTATATTTGTTCAGCATACCCACACCTACAACCACGCCCAACAGGTAAAGGTATTTAACTGCCGATGTATTGCAATATTTGGTAAGCAGCCAAACCGCCATTACCCACCATAACTGATCGAACACTACCGGTTGAAACAGGTAATCACTGGCAGCGAAAGCCGGCGAAAATATCAAAGCAAGACAAGCCAGTGCAATGGCAAACTTCTTTCCTCCAAACTCAACAGTAATTAAACCGGTAAACCAGATGATCAATCCGCCGGCAATAGTTGGGAAGATCCGCGCTGCAAAAACCGAATTCCCGAACAATACCGAGCTTATTTTGGCGATTACTGCAACAAAAGGGGGCACCTCTTTATAACCCCAGTCTAAATGGTCGGCTAAAACAAGGTGTAACAGTTCATCGCGGTGAAAGCCAAAGTGGGAGATCGCCAATAAATTCAACCCAACTTTGATAACTACAAAGATCAGTATAAAAGCGGCGTATGTGGATCTCCGGTTTTGGTAGGACATGCGTTGTTAATAGGTTGCGGATAAAGATATGTATTTTGAAGGTGAAAGGCGAAAGCTGAAAGGAGAAAGGTTAAAGCAGAACAGTAATGTCATTATGATTAAAAAGCAAAAAGGCGAAAGATATTACCTTTCGCCTTTAACCTTTCAGCTTTCGCCTCCTCAAATTCGTTTTATATTCGCTCCCAGTGCTATCAACCGCTTATCGATATTCTGGTAGCCGCGTTCAATTTGTTCTATGTTATAAATAGTTGATTTGCCCTGTGCCGATAGCGCCGCGATCAGTAACGATACCCCGGCACGGATATCTGGCGAGGTCATCGAAATACCGCGAAGCTGCACCTGTTTATCTAAGCCGATAACCGTGGCGCGGTGCGGATCGCAGAGAATGATTTGCGCGCCCATATCCAGCAGCTTATCCACAAAGAACAAACGGCTTTCAAACATCTTTTGGTGGATTAATACAGAACCTTTTGCCTGGATAGCTACCACAAGGCAGATGCTTAACAGATCGGGGGTAAAACCGGGCCATGGCGCGTCGGCAATGGTCATGATAGAACCATCGATAAATGTTTCAATCTCATAATGCTCCTGAGCGGGGATATAGATATCGTCGCCGCGCAATTCCATTTTGATGCCTAAGCGCTTGAATACGTCAGGGATCATGCCCAGCTCCTGGTAATGAACGTCTTTTATAGTGATCTCCGATCCGGTCATGGCTGCCAGGCCAATAAACGAGCCAATCTCAATCATATCAGGCAGCATACGGTGTTCGGTTCCGCCTAATTCGCTAACGCCTTCAATCGTCAATAAGTTTGAACCAATACCGCTGATCTTTGCACCCATGCGGTTCAACATTTTGCAAAGTTGCTGCAGGTAGGGCTCGCAGGCCGCATTGTAGATGGTGGTAGTTCCTTTGGCCAATACCGCCGCCATCACAATGTTGGCGGTGCCGGTTACCGAAGCTTCGTCGAGCAGGATATAGGTGCCCTTCAGGTTGGAGGCGTCGACGTTATAGAACCCATTGTCGGCATCATAATCAAAACGTGCGCCTAATTTTTCAAAGCCGAGGAAGTGCGTATCCAACCTGCGGCGACCTATTTTATCGCCGCCCGGTTTTGGGATCGACGCCTTGCCGAAACGTGCCAGCAGTGGCCCGACTATCATTACCGATCCGCGCAGTCCACCGCCTTTTTGCTTGAAGGTATCTGACATGAAAAAATCCAGGTCAATGTCCTTAGCCTCGAAGCTATAGGTATCGGTAGCAAGCTTTTCAACGGAAACGCCCATATCGCTCAAAAGCTCAATGAGTTTATTAACGTCCTTAATATCAGGGATATTGCTGATCGTTATTTTTTCGGGCGTTAACAACACTGCCGACAGGATCTGCAGCGCCTCGTTCTTGGCGCCCTGTGGTATTATTTCTCCTTTTAACGGCGTTCCGCCTATAATTTCAAATGCGTTCGTCATATTAGTTCATGGTTGATGGTTCGTAGTTCATTGCAGCGTGTTATAGCCGTTGATGCACAAAAATACTTTTAATTTCTATGTAGCATCAGCTATGAACCCTGAACAAAAAATTAATATTTCTTTCCGCCGTTGTTGTTACGGTTTCTGTTCTGATTATTGTTGTTATTGTTCCGCGGATTGTTGTTCTGACCACCGTTATTGGTACGCCCGCGGTTGTTCTGATTGTTATTGCGGCCGCGATTGTTGTTGTTATTATTGTGCGGATTAGCGCGATACTCAACTTTATTAAGGTTGATATTTTCTTCAAGTTTAAGCGCGCCGCCCGACAAATAATTCAAGTCTGAGAGGATGCTTTCGTCCGTAACCGAATCCTTGTTCCATTGCACATAGGCCATCTTCATAAAGTTGGCAATAGCCTGCACCATGTGGCGTTTACGTTCAGGCTCATCTATGGCTTTTGCCTTTTCGATCATCAGCTCGATGGTTTTGCCATAGTGCTTGTATTTGATGCGCTGATGCGGATAACGCAGCGGCTCCGGTTTCAGATGGATAGCCTCCATCGAAGGCTTTGGATAAGGGGAATCCACATCTATCTGAAAATCAGATATTATATGCAGGTGATCCCACAGCTTGTGTTTAAAATCGGCAACGTCGCGCAGGTGCGGGTTCAGAAAACCCATCAGGTCAATTACTACCTGGGCATAGCGGTTGCGTTCTTCTTTGGTAGGCAGCGCAACAATATATTTTACCATGTTTTGCACGTTGCGGCCATATTCAGACAGGATTAGTTTATTCCTGGTTGAATTATAATCAAATTCCTGGGGCATAGTTTTATAAGCCTTTTAAATAAAAAGTTTGTTGAGAGTTGTATGAAATCGGCGCAGACAGTGTTCCCGCGACAAAAAAGGGAGAACCAGAGGCCAAAGTTGAATTAACAGAAATGCAAAGATAATACCTGCTTTCGGGATTTGCAAGCGGGTTGATTAGAGGCTGATTGATTAGGGATTAGTTACAATTGGTAGCGGCACTTAATAATATCCTCGCCCTGTCATTTCGGGAGCGAGCGAGAGATGACAGGGCGAGGATATTATCTAATTAACTAACACTCAATTCCGTAAAATACTTATGAAACAGCGGGATCGTTTCAATGCCTTTATAGTAATTGAAGATATCGTATTTTTCATTAGGAGAATGCAGTGCGTCGCTATCCAGTCCAAAACCCATTAAAACGGTTTTGATACCCAATTCAGCTTCAAACAATGCTACAATGGGGATACTGCCGCCGCCGCGGGTTGGAATAGGCGCCTTTCCGAATGATTCAGCGATGGCTTTTTCTGCTGCGCGATAAGCAATACTGTCGGTCGGGGTAACTACCGGTTCGCCGCCGTGATGAGGCGTAACCTTCACCTTTACCGACTTCGGCGCTATTTTTTCAAAATGAGTGGCAAATAATTGTGTAATCTCGTCCGAAACCTGGTTTGGCACCAATCGCATCGAGATCTTAGCAAAGGCTTTTGAGGGTAATACCGTTTTTGCGCCTTCGCCTATGTAGCCGCCCCAAATCCCGTTCACTTCAAGGGTGGGGCGGGTGCCGGTACGTTCGAGCGTTGTATAACCTTTTTCGCCCCAAAGTTCGTCAACTTCAAGGTCGGTTTTATATTCGGTTTCGTCGTAAGGTGCGTCGTTCAGCGCTTTGCGTTCGGCGCTAGTCAGTTCAATAACTTTGTCGTAAAATCCGGGGATGGCAATATGATTATTCTCGTCATGTAATGAGGCTATCATTTTGGCGAGAATAGTTGCCGGATTAGCCACTGCACCGCCATATACGCCCGAATGCAGATCACGGTTAGGGCCTGTAACTTCAACTTCAAGGTATGACAGGCCACGCAGCCCGGTCTCCAGCGACGGGTTTTCCATACTGATCATCGATGTATCCGATATCAGCACCACATCGGCTTTTAGTTTTTCCTTATTCGCTTTTACAAATATGCCCAGGTTACTGGAGCCAACCTCTTCCTCGCCCTCAATCATAAACTTAATATTGCAGGGCAGGGTATTTGTTTGCATCATTAGCTCAAATGCTTTTACATGCATGTAAAACTGGCCTTTATCATCACAGGCGCCGCGTGCATATATTTTACCGTCTCTTACAGTAGGCTCAAAAGGCGGTGTTTTCCATAATTCAAGCGGATCGGCCGGTTGTACGTCATAATGGCCATACACCAATACAGTAGGTTTAGCCAGATCGATGATCTTTTCGCCGTAAACAATTGGATATCCGGCTGTTTGGCAAATTTCTACATTATCCGCCCCCGCTTCGCGAAGCTTTTGTGCCACAAAATCGGCAGTTTTTAAAACTTGGGGTTTATATTTTGGGTCGGCACTAACAGATGGGAAACGCAACAACGCAAATAGTTCATCTAACAAACGATCCCTGTGCTGTTCAATATAATCTTTTATAAGCTGCATAGCTATTGGTTTGCAGCAAATATAAGTTTTGTTTGAAAAGAATTTAAGTACTGCTCTCTTTTTGAAACGTAGCTGCGGTTTTAGACAGGGCTAAAAAAGGAAAAAAAATAGCCCCGTTTTACCGGAGCTATTTCCCTGTATGAAAAGGTATTTTGTGTCTTTGGTTCATTGAATGCTTTTTGTTAGGGCAAAAAACAACAACTAAGGCTACTTGTAGCCAGTAATAACATCAGGAAAAGTGAGGCTTAGCTTATACTAAGTCAGAGCTTCCGGTGTTATGTTTATCAGCAGTTAAATCAGAACTACCGGTATTGTGTTTGTCTGAAAGATCAGAACTACCAGTGTTATGTTTGTCTTCTAAATCAGAGCTGCCGGTGTTGTGTTTGTCAGCTGCGTCTAAGTCAGAGCTACCAGTGTTGTGTTTGTCTAAATCAGAGCTTCCGGTGTTGTGTTTGTCTAAATCAGAGCTTCCGGTGTTGTGCTTGTCTAAGTCAGAGCTGCCGGTGTTGTGCTTGTCTAAGTCAGAGCTACCAGTGTTGTGCTTGTCTAAGTCAGAGCTACCAGTGTTGTGCTTGTCTAAGTCAGAGCTACCAGTGTTGTGCTTGTCTAAGTCAGAGCTTCCGGTGTTGTGCTTGTCTAAGTCAGAGCTTCCGGTGTTGTGCTTGTCTAAGTCAGAGCTACCAGTGTTGTGCTTGTCTAAGTCAGAGCTTCCGGTGTTGTGCTTGTCTAAGTCAGAGCTTCCGGTGTTGTGCTTGTCTAAGTCAGAACTGCCGGTGTTGTGTTTGTCAAGGATAGATACCTGTGTTGCAGTTACGTTTTGAGCGCGCACGGTTGTTGTGAGAGATGCGGCACCGAAAACAATCACTGCAGAAAAGAATAACTTTTTCATACTGAGTGTTTAACGATTTGTTTAAAATATTTAATGATAGTGCTAATTTATTATGCTTTTTAATGTTGATAAATTAGTTCTGTCAACGCAAATCTTTTTTAAAAGACTTTACGTACAAACGCACAGAGACACGGAAAGAAAAGGAGCGAGGCTTGGTTTAGGAGCCGACAAAACATTCACTGCACAACTATTCTGAGCAGCTGCAAGGTGAAACTTTTAAAAGTTGCCCTGTAAAATCAAGATGTGGAAAACTACATCTGAATTTTAAAAAGAATGTTTCAAAGTGCTTTTTCCAGCGAGTTAAGATGGATTATTGATAAGATCGGGAATAAAATAGAGGCGTACAACGCGCTTTAGAACTCCCTGTCAAACAACTTTACCAAATAAACTTCGGTGTTTTAATAATTTATCAACAACAAATGTCGATAATTTTTTCGGTATAAGCAAATTTTTTTTCAAAAAGATTAACAGTATTGTTACAAACAATCGCAAATTTGGATAAAAATATACCAAACTATAACCTTATCATTAATTGAACGTAATAGTACGCAATGAAGAAGTTTTTAATATTTATATTCTTTACGCTCTTTGTATTTTCTGCCCGTGCAGACGATGCTAAGGCTATTGCAGGTAGAGACACCAATAGCGTAATAGAATTAAATAAGCAAGGTTTTGCAATGCGTTATACCAGCCCGGAGCAGGTGATAGGCGATGCTACCAAGGCTTTGGAACTTGCAAGAAAACTTAACTATAAAGCCGGTATGGCCGAATCATACCGTGTTATGGGTATCGGTTATTATTACCAGGATAAGTCTACCGAGGCCATTCACAGCTATCTTTCGGCTCTTAATATCTTTCAGGAAATTAAAGATCTTAGCGGCGAAGCCCGTGTATATAATAATATCGGAAACTTATATCGCAATACCGATTACGATCTTTCCCTCGAAAACTTTAATAAAACGCTCACTATTGCACAAAAGCTTCACGATAACGGTCTTATAGCGGGCACCTATAATAATATAGGTACGGTTTATTATCATAAGAATAGCTTTAACCAGGCTATGAACTATTATAATAAGAGTTATGACCTGTTTGCTTCGTTAAAAGACTCTACCAACATGGTGCAGTTGATGGAAAATAAGGGGGTGATCTTTTTTAACCTTCATCAATATGACAAGGCGGAGGAAATATTGCTTGCGGCCAATAAAAAAGCACATCAGTTAGACCTGAATGAGACCATCGCCAGTATTAACCTCAACCTTGCTGATCTTTATATCCAGGAAAACAAGTTTGGTGCTGCGGAATCTGCTATAGAAGAAGGTGTGCTTTTTGCCGGAATTATTAAAAATGATAAGATTAAGTCGGACTTTGAGTATACCAGTTATCAATTGGAGTCGAAGCGCCAGAATTACAAGGCTGCGTTGGGCTATCTGAAAAATATTTACGCAAAAGACAGTATCAATTTTAAACAGGGTACTTCGGTGGCTATTAAAATGATGGAGGAACAGGTAAAGCAGCAAGCTCGGCAAAGAGAAAACGAAATATTATTGCAACGCCAAACCAATGATCATATCCGCTTTTGGGCAGTTGCTATTGTGGCCTGTTTGTTAATGATATTGGTTGGCTTACTTATCAGTAACGTAAAACGTAAAGCAAAAACCAATGATCAGCTCACCAGCCTGAATGCCGAAGTATCACGCCAAAAAGATAACCTCGACCGCATTAACCATCATCTGGAAGAAATCATTGATGAAAGAACTAAAGATCTTCAGATAAAAAATAAGAAGCTTTCAGAATATTCGTCATACCTGTCGCACCAGATTCGCGGCCCTATCGCTACGCTGAAAGGTCTGATGAACCTGGAAAAAGAAGGCTTGGTCGATCAGCCGGAATGCATCAAGATGATGAATAAATGCGTTGGCGAGATCGATAACAAGATCATAGAAATGAGCGATATGCTGCATGATCCGGTAAAGACCAGCCTGTAGTGGACTCTTTCTATCTTAATAAATCAATTTTGTCAGGAAATTTGACCGATTACCTCATTTGGTCAAAAATTTTACAATTCTTCAATGTACTTTTTGCTAAATAGGCTTAGGTTTGCACCGCAATATTAACAAATGTGCGTGCTTGTTATTTCTTAACCTTGAATTAATCTGCGTGTTGCATTGAAACATCATTTTTAAAAACATAATAAAGTAGTGCCTTAATAGCTGAATGAGCTGTTGGTACAAGTGTATCGGGACTGGCTTACCAAACATCTGTCAGACTTATTTGTATCTAAACTATGGTAACTTACATTTATTTTTCATAGCGGTTAATGGATTCTGTAAGCAGTACAACTCCCCCTGTCAGGAAGAAACGATCGAGGTTCAATCAGGGCCTTTCAGATTTTTTTAAAAGTGTATATAATATTCACCTTTTTATACTCAGATTTTTCAAGGAGGCTTTTGTTCCTCCTTTCGAGTTTAAAGAAATAGTGAGGCAATGCTGGGAAGTAGGTGTTCGCTCGTTTACGTTGATCACCGTTACCGGTTTTATTGTCGGGTTGATTTTTACCAAGCAATCGAGGCCCTCACTGCTTGAATTTGGCGCAACATCCTGGCTTCCGTCATTGGTGTCAATCGCCATCATGCGTGCACTGGCTCCATTGGTTACTGCTCTGATAGCTTCGGGTAAAGTGGGTTCCAGCATCGGCGCCGAATTGGGCTCTATGCGCGTAACCGAGCAGATTGATGCGATGGAAGTTTCCGGCACTAAGCCATTTAAGTTTTTGGTGTGTACCCGTGTACTGGCAACCACTATTACCATTCCAATTTTAGCCACTTATACAGGTTTCATAGGCTTATTGGGCGGTTACCTTAATGTGGCCCAAAACGAGGGTACAAGTTACACAGCGTTTATGTCGGAGGTTTTTAAACCGCTTCAATTCCTCGATTTTACAGCATCACTCATCAAATCAATCGTGTTTGGTTTCACTATCGGCATTGTAGGCTGCTACCAGGGTTACTATTCCAATAAAGGAACAGAGGGGGTGGGTAAGGCCGCAAACGGAGCAGTTGTAACAGCTATGTTTTTAGTTTTTATTGAAGAAATTATTATTGTGCAGATAGTTGGGAATTTCCGCTAAAGTATGGAGAAACAGAAAGCACATATCGATTATAGTAACCCGGTGATCAAGATTCGCGGGGTGGCAAAAGCCTTTGAGGATTACTCCGTACTGCGGGGCATCGACCTTGATCTTTTTCAGGGCGAGAATTTAGTTGTTTTGGGGCGATCAGGTACCGGGAAGTCCGTGTTGATCAAATTAGTGTCTGGTTTGCTAAAACCAGATCGCGGCACTATCGAAGTATTAGGAGAAGAAGTTACCAGCATTACCGACGATCAATTGCAGCAACTGCGCATCCGTATTGGGTTCTCTTTCCAGAACAGTGCCCTGTACGATAGTATGACCGTCCGCAAGAACCTGGAATTTCCTTTGGTGCGCAATCGTAAAGGTATTACCCGCAAGGAAATAGACAAGGCGGTGGAAGAAGTGTTGGATTCGGTTGGCCTTTCGCAAACTATTAACCAGATGCCGGCAGAGTTATCCGGTGGGCAGCGCAAACGTATCGGTATTGCCCGAACGCTGATCCTTAACCCCGAGATAATGCTTTATGACGAGCCTACCGCCGGTCTCGACCCGATAACCTGCATCGAAATAAACGCCCTTATCAACCAGGTGCAGCAGCAATATAATACCTCGTCCATCATCATTACCCACGATTTAACCTGTGCCAAGGAAACCGGCGACCGCATAGCCATGCTGCTTGACGGCCAGTTTCAGCGCATCGGTACTTTCGAAGAGGTATTTGACACGAAGGACCCGAGGGTAAAACCATTTTTTGATTACAACTTTATACAATAAATACTTATACCATTTTATGGCTACTACAGATAATAAAAGAGCAATTGTTGTTGGGGTTTTCCTGGCACTAGGCCTCGTTATATTTATATTAGGTGTTTTTACTTTAGGCGGACAGCAAAAAGCGTTCGCGAAAAGTATCAAGATCAGCGCGGTGTTTGACGATGTTTCAGGTCTGAAAAAAGGTAATGACGTTTGGTTTTCAGGCGTTAAGGTGGGTAGCATTACCAGCATCCGTTTTATTGGAACCTCGCAGGTCGACGTGCAGATGAAAGTTGATCAAAGCATTCAGCAATACATTCACCGTAATGCTGGTGTACGCATCAGTTCAGACGGTTTTATCGGTAACAAAATTATTGTGATAGACGGTGGCAGCCCGCAGGCTCCTGAAGTACAGGACGGAGATATTTTGCAAGCTGCCAAACTGCTCTCTACCGATGATATTATGAAAACCCTGCAGCAAAATAACACTAATCTGCTGGCTATTACCACTGATTTTAAACTACTTAGCCACAAAATACTGCAAGGCAAAGGCACTGTAGGCACCCTTCTGGCCGACAGCCTGATGGGTGAACAACTGCGCCGCTCTATGGCCAATCTCCAAACTGCCACCAACAGTGCTGCCCATCTTGCTTCAGAATTAGACCGCTTCAGCAATAAGATGAACACCAAAGGCGGCTTCGCAGATAAGGTTTTGACCGATACGGTTGTATTCAGTCGAATCAAGGCATCTGTAGCTCAGTTACAACAAGCCGCCACCAACGCCTCAGCACTAAGTGACAATCTTACCAAAGCCAGTGCCCGCCTGAATGCGACGGATAACGCTGTAGGCGTTTTATTGAATGATCCTAAAGCCGCCACCCAAATTCAAAGCATGATTAACAACCTGCAACAAAGTTCTATCAAATTAAATGAGGATCTGGAAGCCGCGCAGCATAATTTCTTGCTAAAGGGTTTCTTTAAGAATAGAGCAAAAGCAAAGGCAGATAGTTTGAAGAAAGCGAATAAATAGTGAATACACCGTTTTCCTAAGATCTCTCGCTCGCGCTAGAAATGACAACGTTTGGTGATGAAATTGAATTCCTGATCTTTAATCAACCAATATCTATTCACTGCTTTCCAAATATGTCCCCGGCTTTCTTTTGTTCCGGCGTAAGCGTTTGCCAATTCTGATAACAAGCGTTCACATAAGGAAGAAGCGCAAAACGTTTATCGGTATATTCCTTTACATCGGGGGTATAAAGCATCAAAAAATTGTCCATATCGACGCCTTTTAAAGGCACGTACTGACCAATGTTTAACGGCGTAAAAACCTTGCTGATCTGCTCACTGATAGCCCGGTCTTTAGCGCTTTGTTCGGCCTTTCGTCTTTTCTTCTCGTCCTTACTCCAATAATGCAGGCGTATGGCTATACCGCCAATTTCGTTTAAATTATTATCGCGCTGGTTGACGATAGCTTGTCCGTGAAACATTTTGTCAGGAGGCAAAAAAGCACCCGGATTGGCTTTTGCCATGCCACTGGTATCGGTAATGTTAACCTGGTTCAGCATATTTTTCCTGGGCTCCAAGAAGATCTCGCGGGCATGCATGTCGGTGATGACTACCGTATCCGGCTCATAGGCAAAACCATTAAAGATAAGTATATCGCCAACTTTTGCATTTATAAAGAATTGGCCTCTTTCATCTGTAATAGTTTTTAACTTATTGGTTTGATTTTCGATGCGGATAGAACGTAGCACAATGCGGGTTTTGTTTTCCAGTACACGTCCGCTAAAAACCGATTGGGCAGTTGCGGCAGTAGCACACAACAGACAAAATAAAATGATGAGTAGATATTTACGCATGCGTAAATATAATTTAAACTGCTTTTATTTCGATGCGGATAACATTTTTTAACATTTGGACGGTAGAGATTGGGGATTAGAGATAAGGAGTTCAATTTCATTGCCAAAACGTTGTCATTTCGAGGGCGAGCGAGAAATCTTATACGTCCTGCATCCAAGGTATGCATTAGCGTCAGTGTATTGGCGATAATGTCGCTTATCTAAAATTTCTCGCTCGCGCTCGAAATGACAAACAGGTGGAATGACAAGAAGGGAGAAGGAACAAACAAAAAGGCTTACGAAGTTCAACTTCGTAAGCCCCACAAAAAATTAAATATCCCTCAATTATTTCACCTCGCTGTTGTTATCAGTCTTGTTTCCGATGGCTTCCTCATTGGTTAACTGAAGTTTTTTGAACATTTCGGAGCCAATTAAGGCGTCTATCATCCCGTTGCTGCCGCCGTCTTTTCCGCTCACCAAAATGTCTGGTACCAATTTGATACCATGTGCGGCTAAGGCTTCTGCTACGCGAACGATAGCATATTGTTCGGTACCCATGGCTTCGGTTTTTTGTTTGGTAACCTCTGCTTCAGATAAGCCTATCGCCTTAATTTTGGCAGCTTCGGCGGCACCGTTAACTTCGGTAGCGTTTGCATCGGCCTTAGCGTTCACAATTTTGGCCTCAGCGTCGGCTTTTGCTATGGTGATCTTCACCTCGGCATCGGCTTTGGCGTTAATGGTCTTGGCTTCAGCCTCACCTTTTGATATTGCAACTTTCGAAGCGGCGGTCTGGGTGTTGATCTCAACCTGGCGGGTGGATTTAACAACCTCTGGCTGCATGTCGGCGCCAGCCTTTGCGCTTTCAAATTCCTTACGTTCAACCTGCGCATGGCGTTGAATTTCGTAAGTCACCTTTTCTTCTTCGGCCAGTTTACGGTCGGTTAAGGTTTTCATCAGGGCAGCCGGCGGCACAATGTCACCTATCAAAGTATCCACACCAATTACGTTATAGGTAGTCAATACTGCGCTGATGTGCTCCTTCGCATCATTTTGCCGCTGGATTCGGTTACCTAAGAAACCGATCACGTCACTCTTTTGTGCCGAGTTACGGAAGTAATTGGCAATAGTAGGTTCCAGCACTTGCGATACCAGGTTTTTCATCTTGCCGAAGCGGGCAATCACTTTTGGTGCTTCGTTACGCGGAACGTGGATGATCTGCGACACGTCGAGGTTAAAGGTAAAACCGTCAGACGAACGTACGGTAATGGTACACAGGTTCTTGTCCAACTCGTGTGCCTCGGTGCGACTATCAGCCCAGTTTAACACAATGTTGGTTGTAGGCACCACTTCCACAGCATGGGTGTAAATGTTTACCGGGTGTTTACCGGGGTCGAGCGGTTCTTCCCACACACCTTTTTCTGTACGTTTCACAATGTTACCGTGTTTAAAGTTGTCGCCGCTGGTATCTTTTCCTTCCGGACCCACGAATGAGTTTACCACACCTACATAACCAATTGGTATATAAAGCATATCAACTTGTTCTACACTTACAAACCATGGGTTCAGGTAGTAAGTACCGGCCAGGATAACGTCTTCCTGCAAACCTTTCATACCACCGGCATTGATGAACGCCATAGGGTCCTGGTAGTTTTTGTGCCCGGCAACTGACACACCGGCAATTTCGCCTTTTTCAAGCGGCTCGCCATCTAAGGTGGTAACGATGCCCACCTTATTTTCGTGGATCTGCGTTACGGGAACCATCATCACCTCGAATAAAAAAGTGTTAATACGATAGCTACCCGGCGTAAGGAAAGCCGCCTGCGGGCCTTTTTGGCCTCTGTTGTCAAGGAACGCAATAGCATCCTGGAAGTTATCACAGTCTACCGGTTTGCCCAATACACGGCCGGTATCCATAGGTGCGCCGTCTTTAGCTTTTACCAGCCCTAGCTTACCTTGCTCAATAATTGTAAAAGCCTCCATCATCACGCTAAACTGCCAGGGCCACATGCCCCAATATAAGCCCGGAGCAAGCGCTTTAGCCTGCATACCAGCCTCGCCGTTAATGGCAATGATCCGGCCGTCGGGCAAGCGTTTACTGCCTGACAAGGCGTACTTTTTTACCACCAGGCCAATGCGGTCATCGGGTACGATGATCATACCGAAGAACACGCGCAAAACAAACTTGTACATCACAAGAATTACTATGACAGGCAATACCCACCATAGTGAAATAATCACTGGATTCATTTTTTTTGGTTTTTGAAAAATTTAGATTGTTAAAAAAATATGCCCTTGAGGTGCGGGCTTTTACAGACACTTATCGCATTGTATTTATTTTACACCTTAGCGATTAAGCGATATTATGACATTAATAAAGTGTGAATGTTACACTTATTTATTGAAATATTTTGAGGTTGATCAAAAACCTCAAAAGACCTTTTAAACACCAAAAACCGTTGCGTGTAATGATTGTTATCCTTATAAATGATTACTCATCATGAAAATAATCGAAAAGAAATCCACCGAAAAAGACGGCAAGGCCCAGAGCGGTGGGCAAGAAAAGATCAAAACCGATTTACCTCTCAGTGAGAAAGATGAAGTAAAGCAAGCTGAAGAGAAAATGCGCCGGCGAACAAATAAGTTGCTGTAAAATTATTGCCAATATTGTTATTTGTCGTTCTGAGTGTGAGCGAAGAATCTTATACGCTTTGCGGTTCGCGACTTATACATCGTTTACCTGTCAAATAGATAAGATTCTTCGCTCACACCCAGAAGGACAAGATGAATTTATATTATTAAAATTATTTAATGATATAAATATAACTACCGGCCAATATCTTCAACCCATTGGCAACCTCCACCAGCTTTCCATCAGCATAAACTTTTTTACCATTGATGGAAGGGAACGTAACCGTCCCCGTAGAATTTGCAGGTATAGTTACCGAATACTCAACCGCGTTGCCTTTTCTTTTCCAGTTCGATAGAATTTTACCATAAGGCCCGGTATGTGCCGATTCAAAATGATCGAGACCCGGCACAAAGTTCGGTGCCAGCAATACATTCTTAAATCCCGGCGCTTTCGGATCAACCTTAATACCACCGATACCTTTATAATACCACGCGCCGATTTCGCCAAACATGATATGATTCAGCGAAAGTGCGTCATCCGCATCAATGTTCCAGTTTTCGTAAAGTGTGGTCGCGCCATTCACTATCCACCATCCCCAAGATGGGAAAGTTTCCTGTGATGCGATGGAATAAGCAACGTCGGCATGGCCGTTATCACTCAAAGCGCCAAGAATGGCTTTCGCGCCCAATATGCCGCAGTCTAAATGGTTGTTGTCCTGTTTCACACGCTCGGCAAGCTGCCCTGCTATTTTGGCTTTGAGATTATCCGGCGCAATGCCCCAATATAATGGCACACTTTGCTCGGTTTGATAGCCTTTGTCATAGATGCCGGTCTTGATATTCAAGTATTTGGCATTGATAGCATTTTTGATTTTCAACGCCAAAGCCTCATATTTTTTCTGATCAGCACCCTTGCCGAACAATTTGGCAGCCTTTGCCAGGATATTCACATCGGTAAAGTAATAGGCCGATGAAGTAAACTCAACTGGCGTAACAGATTTTACCGGTACCCAATCGCCAAGGCCCCAGGTGGTCAAGCCGGTTGGCCATAATTCGTTGATGTGATCTACGTAACGTTTGATGGCGTCGTAGTTGTCGCCTAAAGTTTTGCTGTCACCATAAAACAAATAGAGGTTCCAGGGGATGATGGCCACGGTGCTGGTCCAGTCCGGTCCATTGCCCCATTCATAACCCCATCCGTTTGATGGAATGATGGAAGGCAAAACGCCATTGGGTTGCTGCTCATCGCGATGATCAGCCATCCATTTTTCATAGATTGTGATGCCGTCAAAGTTGTACAGGCCGGTTTCGCTGGCGATATGTGCATCGCCGGTCCAGCCGTTCTTTTCGCGCTGCGGACAATCGGTAGGATAACCGAAAAAGTTCGACAAATAAGAATTATTGGTAGCCGCCCAGATCTTGTTCAGCGTATTGCTCGACGAATTAATTGTACCGATGGACGCCACATCACTATGCATAAAATAACCGAAAAGACTTTCTTTGTTTAGTGTAATAGGCTTATCGCTGCTTACTTCTACATATTGGAAGCCTTTGTAGTTAAAGCGCGGCATAAAAGTTTCCTCGCCTTTGCCGCTTAAAATAAAAATATCGGTTTGAAATGGGTCCTTATCATCAGTTGGCCGGTAATGAATATCGATGTTCGATTGGTCGACGTGCCCATTCTTACCCAATTTCTCCGCATGTTTTAACCTGACCACGGTACCGGCTTCTCCTTTAACCGTAATACTGCTCACTCCGGAAATATTACGACCCAGGTTAAATAGATAGGTTTTATCATCCAGTTTCTTTATTTCCTGTGCGGGAATCTTTTCAACCGCCCGGATTGGCTGCAACGCCTGTGAAACAATATTCATTGATGGTGCCTGCCGGTCAAAAGCTGGTTTCCATGCCGTATCTATAAAATTTGCTGTATTCCATCCTGACTGCTCCAATCGAGCGTCATAATGTTCAGCCGTATAAATACTATTAAAGGTGATGGGGCTCGGCGCCGTTTTCCACGACCTGTTCGTCGAAACCGTCTCTACCGAACCATCGTCATAAGTTATCCGCAGGTCCATACAAAACGTTGGCCTGTTACGCCACGGTGCTTTATCAAAATACCAAACCGCCGTGCTCTGGTGATTATACCACCCGTTACCCAGCAATACGCCAACGGCATTTTTGCCATTTAACAGTTGCGCAGTAACGTCATAACTCACATAAAGTGTCCGCCTGTCGAACCGCGTGTACATCGGGTCGAGTCTGTGGTTACCTATTTTTTGCCCGTTAATATAAAGCTCGTATAATCCACCTACAGCAATATATGCCCGTGCCGATTTGATTTTTTTAGCAACCTCGAATGTATTGCGGAAATAAGGAGCAAACTTGGTGTTGGGGTTATGATTATCGCTGATCCAGCCGCCTTTCCAGTTTCTTTGGCTCATCAATCCTGTCTCAAAACTGGCAATAGGGGAGATCTGCATTTTTCCGTCCTTATCCCAAACCATAACGCGCCAGTAATATTTGGTATAAGGCAGCAACGGTTTGCCGTTGTACAAAACCCGGCTCAAATCCGACGAGGTCTTTGAAGACTGCCAGGCATCGGCCATGCTCTTGTTTAGTGCCGTTGAGTCAGTACCAACAGCCAGTTGATAGGCCGTTTGCCGCGCACCCTGTCTGTCATCAATCATCACCCATGATAAACGCGGGTGTGGCGCATCTATACCTAGTGGATTAACGAGATACTCGGTTTTAAGATCAATGATTTTGGGAGCGGCGTTGGCAAAGCTCACAGTGAAAAGAAATATTAATGAAGAGAATAAACGGCGTTTGATCTGCAGATGCATGTTAAAATAATCAGGTTTTGATTAACAATGGCTAAAAGCCAGCCATCAAAAATAACTAATTAATATAATTCACTATCCTTTACCGTCTGTTTAACACTCGTTCCCAATGGTGCGTCGGAAGAAGCGTGGAAGCAGGAACTCCGCTATTTCCTCACACCACTTTTAACATTCCCATAATGTTGCTACATTAGGGGCTGTGGATAATTTCATTGTTTCGGCGCGTAAGTATCGTCCGGCAACGTTCGAAAGCGTTGTAGGTCAGCAACATATTACCAATACGCTCAAAAACGCTATTAAGAACAATCAGCTGGCGCAGGCATTTTTATTCTGCGGACCGCGTGGCGTGGGTAAAACTACCTGTGCGCGCATCCTCGCAAAAACCATTAACTGCGAAAATTTGCAGCCTAATGGCGAGGCATGCGGCGTTTGTAATTCGTGCCAGTCGTTTCAAAACGGAAATTCCTTTAATATTCACGAACTTGACGCGGCCTCGAATAATTCGGTTGACGATATTCGCAGCCTGATTGAGCAGGTGCGTATCCCGCCGCAGAGCGTTCGTTATAAAATCTATATCATTGATGAGGTGCACATGCTGTCACAGGCTGCTTTTAACGCGTTCCTGAAAACGCTGGAGGAGCCGCCGCACTATGCTATTTTTATCCTTGCCACTACCGAGAAGCATAAGATACTCCCAACTATTCTTTCCCGTTGCCAGATCTTCGATTTCAACCGCATCAGGGTTGATGATATGGCAGCACATTTGGCCTCTATAGCTCAAAAAGAGGGCATCAGTTATGAAGATGATGGTCTGCATGTCATTGCTCAAAAAGCCGATGGTGGTTTGCGCGATGCGTTGTCGATGTTCGACCAGATCGTGAGCTTTTCCGGTGGAAATGTAACCTACCGGGCCGTTATTGATAACCTTAACATCCTTGACTACGATTACTATTTTAATATAACTGATCGTCTTCTTAGTGGCGACAATGCTCAAACGCTGTTGCTGTTTGACGAAATCCTTTCACGCGGGTTTGATGGAGCACATTTTATTTCCGGGTTGTCCGAACACCTGCGGAACTTGTTAGTAGGAAAAGACCAGGCTACATTAAAATTGCTTGAGGTGAGCGATGGTATCCGGAATAAATACGTTCAGCAATCAAGTGGTTCATCAGTATCATTCTTATTGTCGGCTATGAACATTGCCAATCAATGTGATCTGAGCTACAAGTTGAGCAAAAATCAGCGGCTGCAGGTAGAGCTGGCATTGTTGAAGATGTGCAACCTCCAATCGGTCTTTAACCTCGCGGTTACCCCGCTCACTGCAATGCCTTCTAACGAAGAGCAATTAAAAAAAAAACCTGATTCCTCGGGAATAACGTCCGTCGCGCCCCAAAAACCAACTGAAAATACGCCAATAGCAAGTGTTCCGACTCCAAAACCTACTGCTCCGCAACCGGTTGTAAAACCGCCCGTACAGGAAGTCATAAAAGAAGAAATCGCGGCAGAAAAACCGAAAATATTCATACCAAACGCCAGCCTCGCTACCAGTTCAATTAAAATACCCTCGTTGAAAGACGTTGGGAAGATGACCGAGGTGGTTAACGAGGAAGACGACCCTTACATCAAAGGAACGGCGCGTAACGAATATACACCCGACGAGTTTGCCAAATGCTGGAGCGATTTTGCCGCCCGCATGAAGGCCGAAGGCAAAAAGAACGCGCTGACTATTTTTATATCACAGCCCCCCAAACTGACCGCGCCGAATGTGTACGAGGTTATTGTAGAGAATAAAACACAAGAAAGCGTTTTCAGGGATGAGCGGCCCAATTTGTTAAACTTTCTGCGCACCCAGTTGAAGAACTTTGATATCGAAGTAAATTCAAGGATCGATGAGTTAACGGTAGTTAAGCGCCCATATACGGCTTCTGAAAAATTCCAGTATATGGCCTCAAAGAATCCGGCCCTTGCCGAACTCAAAACTAAGTTCAATCTCGATTTTGATTAGGATATTTTCAGCGCATATTGTAATTTGCCTTAACTAATACTTAAATATTGAATTGATGGAATTTTTCAAAGCAGTTTGGGGTGAGTTCACTGGCTTTTTTGGTTTCGGTGGTCTCTATGATATTTTAAAATCAGGCAATTACGCCGAACTGCTCACTTATAAAGGCATTACTGCCATTGCCGGTCCGCTTATACCCGTTATTCTTGTACTTGAAATTATCAGGGCCGCATTTTATAAGCGCTTTAATGTTATCGATTATAAGATCTCATTCTTTACTTATGTGCTCAATGCCTTCGTGGGGCGAGTAATTTCTATCGGACTGTTTGCTTTCTGTATTAAATTTTTCGGTCCCATCGCCCTCCTAAAAACCAGTTTTACATGGTATTGGTTTATTTATGGTTATGTTGTTTGGGAGTTCTCGCATTTTATCTATCATTTTTTGGCGCACAAGGTTCGCATTTTATGGTGCCTGCATTCCACTCATCATGCACCGTCGAATATGAACTTGTCGGTTACCTACGCACACTTCTTTTTGGAGGCGCCTTATGCCGATTTTATCCGCACAACCGTTTGTATTATGTTGGGCATCACCCCGGCTATGCTGTTAGTTATCATGTTTATCGATGGTACCTGGGGTGCATTTATACATATTGGCGAAAATATAGCTAACGACGCCCGTTTTGGTATTTTAAATAAAATTGTCCTTACGCCGTCGCATCACCGCGTTCATCACGCCAAGAATCCTTTATACATGGATACCAACTTCTGCAACTTGCTAAATATCTGGGATAAGGTTTTTGGTACTTATGTAGAAGAAGACCGTAAGATCCCTATCGAATACGGCATTAGTCGCCCCATGAAACCTCACAGCTTCCTTGATGCTTATTTCGGCGAGATCGTAGCGCTCGGTAAAGATGTGTACCACGCGCCGGGTATCGTTAATAAATTCCTGTACATCATCATGCCTCCAGGCTGGAGCCATACCGGCGATCACAAAATGTCGAGCATAGTAAGGAAAAAATATTTTGAGGAGTTAAAAGCGAAGGAAGCGAAAATAGAAGATTTGGAATTGGAAAAGACGTAAAAAGCAAAAGTCTTGTGCGATTCCCTCCCTCGGGAGGGGAAGGGAGGGGTTAATGAACTATTTGTTCTCATTTGATATTCCTATCATTCAAAGCATGGACCTTGCGCGATTCCCTCCCTCGGGAGGGTAGGGAGGGGTTAATGAACTATTTATTCCAACCAAGCCATATCAAATCCCTTTGGCAACCGAATATTTTTATCCTGCTTAATAATTCCTGAAATTTTCCCCTCGACGGTTCTTAATACGTTTAGTATTTCATATTTTACTTCAGCTTCGCTAAATCGAATAAAACGAACACCAAGTTGTTCCAAAGTCCTTTGTCTCATATCATCTTTCGCAAAGGCTTCTTCGCTATTATGCGACATCCCATCTATTTCAATTGCCAACATTAATTCCTTACAATAGAAGTCGACGATATAATTATCGATACATCTCTGACGATCGAAATCAAATCCCCACAATTTATCTTCTTTCAACTCATTCCAAAGTAAAACCTCCCCGAAAGTCATTTCCTTTCGAAGCTTGCGGGCTAAGGCTTTCAGGTTCTTATTATATGGAATTATTTTAGGCATAGTTTGCGAAACCCCTCCCTTCCCCTCCCGAGGGAGGGAATCGCACGGGCCACTGCTTTTTTGCTTGTGATAAATCTAAACAATCTGATTCAATAACAATACCCCTCCTAATCCAATTAACGAAACCATTGTTTCCATCATCGTCCACGAACGGAGGGTATCTTTTATAGAAAGGTTAAAATATTCCTTAAACAGCCAGAAACCGCCATCATTCAGGTGAGAACAGGCCAAACTACCCGCACCGATAGCCAGCACCATCAGGTTTGGATTGATTGAAGGGTTATTTAGCACCAATGAAGACATAATACCTGCGGCAGTCAAACCAGCAACAGTGGCGGAGCCTAAACTGATACGGATGATGGCGGCTATTACCCAGCCCAATAATAAAGGCTGCATATGAAAGCTTTGCAGCAATTCGGCTATACTTTTATTGGCGCCGCTATCGGTCAATACCGCTTTGAAGGCCCCCGAGCCCGCCACGATCAGCAAAATCAGTGATACATCTTTTATAGCATGACTATAAATGCCTGCCAGTTCCTTCATGTTCCGTCCGTTCTTCAACCCTAATGTAAAGGTGGCTACGGCGAGCGATATTAACATCACTATCGGTGTTTCACCAATAAAGGCAACCAGTTTGTGGAACAAGCTATCATTATGAGTGGTGTTGAGGTAAAGCGTTGTGATCATGATGAGTGCAACGGGCAGCAACGCGGTAAAGAAACTGGTGAACGCACTTGGCAGCTGATCCGCCGGAATTTCTTCAGACATAAACGTGGCAAGTGGCTTGGAATCTATTTTTTTGAGCGTGCGCGAAAATACAGGCCCGGCCAAAATAATGGCAGGAACGGCAAGTATCAGTCCATAGGTCAGGGTTGTTCCCATATTGGCATGGAAAGTTACCACGAGCGCTGATGGAGAGGGGTGAGGTGGCAAAAAACCATGTGTTACCGATAACGCAGCGAGCATGGGTAACCCTATATAAACGGCCTGTAATTTGTATTTATATACTACCGAAAATATCAGCGGCACCATCAGCACAAATCCTGTTTCATAAAAAAGCGGGATACCTATAATAAATCCAACCAACACTAAGGCCCATTGGATATGTTTCACGCCCGCCGCATTTACCAGGACCTCTGCGATTTTTTGTGCAGCCCCGCTGGTGGCCACCAATTTGCCGATCATTGCGCCAAGACATATAATAATAGAGATGGCGCCAAGCGTATCGCCCAAGCCCTTCTGTACCGATTTGGTAACCTTGTCAAGCGGAATGCCGAGCAGTAAGCCCGCTGTTATAGAAACTATAAGAAATGCTACGAAAGGGTTCACCTTAGCCCAGCTTACCAGTAAAATGAGCAGAATAATGCAGAGAAGGATTGTGAGTAAGACCATTACAAATGATGGGTTTAATATGGTTTTATGTGGCTATAATTGGTGAATTAAGCCTTTTACAAGTGCAGGTTCTAAAGTAATAACAATATTCTGATTTGGAACTTTGCATTCAAAAAACTTTGTATTTTAGTACCAAACCAACCAACATGAAAGTAATACCTTATTTAAACTTTGAGGGCAAAACTGAGGAGGTTATAAACACTTATCGCGATATTTTTAACGGAAATATCGAGTCTCTTATGCGCTTTGGAGATCAGTTTCCCGGAGACGACGCTTCCCAGGATCACATCATGCATGCAACTTTACGTTTCGGCGAGAATCTCCTGATGTTCTCCGACGGTATGCCCGGCCATACCGTGACTTACGGTAATGGCCTGCATTTGTGTATTTCACTGTCAGATGAAGCTGAAGCCGAGCGGGTTTTCAATGCCTTAAGTGAAGGCGGAAATGTGACCATGCCGCTTGCCAAACAATTTTGGGGTGCACTGTACGGGCAGGTGGTTGATAGGTTTGGTGTGAACTGGATGATAAATTGTCAGTAAATCTTAATCGTCTATATATATATGAAAAAAGTAACAGGTGTGGGCGGCATATTCTTTAAATGCGCCGATCCGAAAAAAATGAAGGAATGGTATACAACTAATCTTGGTTTGCCAACCGGTGATTACGGCGTTACGTTTGAATGGCGCCGTGCTGATGAAGAAGTAAAAGGAATGACGCTTTGGACACCGTTTAAAGCTGATACGGAATACTTTCAGCCATCTACCAAGGATTATATGATCAATTACACGGTAGAGGATCTTGAGGGTCTTGTTGAGCAGCTTAAAAAAGATGGCGTTACCATAGTGGATGAAATAGCTGTATATGATTACGGAAAATTCGTCCATGTCTTAGATCCCGAAGGCAACAAAATAGAACTCTGGGAACCGGCCGACGAATAAGTTTGAAAAGTGGTGATAGGGAATTAACTAAAGGTCAAAGGCTGTAGGTTATTGGCGATCATGAATTAAAGTATCAGCTCACATGGCTAAAGGCCAGTTAGTGTGGATTTGCGCTTCTATCAAACCTAAATAAATACAATACCAGGCTATCATTTGGAGGATAAGCAATTCCCGGTGTTTTTGATAACCTTTGGTTTCAAATGCAAGAGTTTGTTCCCCCGAGGTAACAAAAAACGTTTTTTCACCATTACTCGGAATAAACCGCGAACGCAGCAGATCGAATACCTTGACCTTTAATTTGCTCTTAGGGTCGTGTATCGTTCCGTCCTGTAAAGTTTCGGCCTTTGAAATTGATAGCAGGTAGTTTTGCATGGCAGATACCGTTTGTTATGCCACTTGATGCAATTTTTGCTCCAAAACCGGCCAAATAGAGCATAAGGCCGGTTTTATAAGTACAATATGAGTGAAATTATGAGCTTGCTCTTCCTTTAGGAACGAACAGGCAAGCACCGAACGCCTGAATGTTTAGACATTAGTGTAATGTTTTTTGAACAATGATAGGACCGTAAAGGTTTAAACCATAGCAGGTATCCTGTTACGCAACTCTTCATAAAGCAAAATTACTTTACGCTGCAGGTTTGCAATTTCGGCCTCACGGTCAAGAATTTTTTTCTGGGCAATGGTAAGGTGCGACACCTGCGGCTCAGTATCTTCAGCGTCGAGCGCTAAAAGATTCACCACGTTAACTTCATAAATGTTTGCGATCTGCTCCAGGCGCGACAAGTTGATGTCAGTTACACCTGTTTCAATTTTCGAGAATGCAGGAATGGAAATTCCCAAACGGTTTGCAACATCTTCCTGGCTCCAGCCCCGCTGGTGGCGAATGGTACGGATGTTTTTGCCAACAGATTTGTTGGTTCTTTTTTGTAGGCTGTCAGTCATAATAGTTTACTCAATAGTTTAAATTACTAATAGGAATTAACAACTATGACAAAACCTATGCCATGTTAATTAATGGGCAATGGCGTTTGCTATACAATTAATAATTAAATTAATCGTGTAATTATGTGGAATTTCTTCCACATAAGTAGGAAAAAAATTGCTTAATTGTTAACTATGCGAAGCTTTGCAAATTTTAAGAGCAACTGTTTTTGGCCAATTTCCTTGAAGAATATTGTAGCTTTTATATCAGGATTGTGACCTTCTAAGCTAATCACCTTACCAAACCCGAACCTTTCATGTTCAACTTCCATACCAACCTGCAAATTTGCGGTGTTTGACGGCGCAAAGCCCGGTGTAGGAACATGCGCTTTGGCCAATATCGACGTAGTTTTTACTGCCGGAGCCTTTGGTTTCGAAAATGCATCAGGTGTACTGCCGCCGCTGCTGCTATTTCCGCGCGAACTCCACGCGCTGCGTTCGTCATTAAAGAATGGATTATTGCCTGCCGCCGGACGGGCGGTAAAATCCAGCTCCAAATATTTCGCATCTATCTCGTCCAAAAAACGGCTCGGCTCACAATTGATCAGGGTGCCGAATTTAAAGCGCGAAGTAGCGTAGCTTAGTGTCAATTTATTTTCGGCGCGCGTAGTAGCCACGTAGAACAGGCGTCGCTCTTCTTCAAGGTCGCTGCGCGAGTTAAGTGACATTTGCGACGGGAACAGGTTCTCTTCCAAACCCACTACATACACCTGTGGAAATTCCAATCCCTTTGATGAGTGGATGGTCATCAATGATACCGTATCGGCATTTTTGTCCTTGTCGTTATCATCATTGGTAAGCAGGGCCACGTCCTGCATAAACACATCGAGGCCTTTTTCTTCGATATCTTCGCGCTCCGAAAACTCCTTGATGCCGTTCAGCAGTTCCTGGATATTTTCATAGCGGTTTAACCCCTCAACCGATTTATCCTCATACAGATCTTTCAGCAAGCCCGAATGCTGTGCTATATGCAAGGCGGCTTCGTAGGCACTTAAGCTTTTGGTGATCACCTGGAAGCTCTGGATCATGGTTGCGAAGACGCTTACCTTCGACGCGGTGCGACCATCCAGGTATTGCGCCGGGTTAATGATCACTTCAAAAGCCGTAATATTGTGCTTGTCGGCGGCTACTATTATATTATCTATCGTAGTATCGCCAATGCCGCGGCGCGGATAATTGATTACGCGTTTTAAGGCTTCTTCGTCGTTAGGGTTAAAGGTGAGCCTGAAATAGGCAATCAGATCCTTTATTTCTTTGCGTTGGTAGAACGACAAGCCGCCATAAATTTTGTAAGGGATACCCAGTTTACGCAACGCTTCCTCCATCGAGCGCGATTGTGCATTGGTACGGTACAGGATGGCAAAATCATGCCACTTCATGCCGTTTGTGGAACGGTCCTGCATGATTGATTCTGAAACGATCTTGCCTTCCTCATTATCGCTGAAGGCACGCATCACCTTTATTTTATCGCCGGTTTCCTTTTCGCTGAAAACACGTTTTTTTAGCTGTTCTTTATTGTTGGCAATGATGCTGTTGGCAACGTTGACAATGTTTTGGGTAGAGCGGTAATTTTGTTCCAGCTTAAAAATCTTCAGATCAGGATAATCTTTTTCGAAATTGAGGATGTTCTGAATATTAGCCCCGCGGAAAGCATAGATACTCTGCGCATCATCGCCCACAACACAAATATTTTCGTTCACGGCAGCCAGTTTTTTAACAATCAGATATTGTGAAAAATTGGTATCCTGATATTCATCCACCATCAGGAAGCGAAACTTGTGCTGGTATTTGTTCAACACATCCGGATGTTCCTTTAATAACTGGTTGGTCTTAAACAGCAGATCGTCAAAATCCATCGCACCGGCGCGGTAGCAGCGGCCCGCGTACATTTCATAGATCTTCCCCAAATGCTGCCGCCCCGACGAAAAGTCATCAGCCTGGATTTGTTCGTTCTGCTGGTATTCCTGCCACGATACCAAATTGTTTTTGGCCGCCGAGATCCGGTTGTGAACAAAATTCTGGTTATACAGCTTGTCATCGAGGTTCATTTCTTTAAGAATAGCCCTCAAAACGCTCTTGCTGTCGTCAGTATCGTAAATGGTAAAGTTATTTGGGTAGCCAATCTTGTTGGCCTCTACGCGCAGCAACTTTGCAAAAACAGAGTGGAAGGTACCCATCCAGATATTCTTGGCATCGGGGCCTACCAGTTTAGTAATACGATCGCGCATTTCGCGGGCGGCCTTGTTGGTAAAGGTGAGCACCAGGATATTGAAAGCGTCCACGCCGCTGCGTATCAGGTGTGCCACGCGGAAAGTTATAACCCGTGTTTTACCCGACCCCGCACCCGCAACTATCATTACCGGTCCGTTTAACTGTTCAACTGCCGCCCTTTGTTCAGGATTTAACCCCTCTAAATAATCCAAATTCAGTTCCTCTTTTCTGCAACGACAAAATTAAGTTTTTGAGGCGAAAGGCAAAGGATGAAAGGCGAAAGGTTTTGCACATTGCCCGATTTTAAAATCCACAGAAAAGGCCCGCCGTTCAAGCGAGCCTTTTATATCTTCCAAATCCGAAATCGAACATCCGATATTCGAAATCAAAAGATTATTTTCCGTCCCAAACGTTGTTCTTGCGGTCAACATCAGGTAATTGCCTGTCGGGGTCAATTTCCAATGACTGGATAGCAGATGTTGATGGGTAAACAAATGTCCAGGTGCCTGTACGCTGCCAGATGTTTACCGGCAGGCGTATTATTTCGGTTTTGCCATTGGCCTGTACAACTTTCAAATCAACCGGCATGGCCATTTTTTCTTTGTTGACAAGGGTAATCAGCGCGCCGTTTGCTGCATTGCCTTTTACATATTTTACGCCCTGAACAGCTTGATCCAGCTTATCGGTAGTGAAGAACCATGGTTTAAAGAACCAGTTCAGGTCTTCGCCGCTGGCATCATTCATAGTACGGAAAAAGTCGTAAGGAAGCGGGTGTTTAAAGGCCCATTTCTTGATGTACTCGTTAAAGGCATAATCAAAACGATCAGGCCCCAGTACCACGTTACGCAACATATCTAAACCTAAGGCAGTTTTGTTGTAGTATTGGCCGTAATCATTCAGGCCCATAGCCTCTGGTGCAGCCATTAGCGGATCTTTAGCGGTCTTCATAAAGAAGGCAATACCACCCGACGGACGTGCCTTGCTGTTAAAGAACTCGCCATTATTGAATTTCTCAGTCGAGTATTCGTTAATGAAAGTGTTGAAACCCTCGTCCATCCACATATATTTACGCTCGTTCGATCCAACAATCATCGGGAACCAGTTATGACCTATTTCGTGTGTAACGTCTCCAAAAAGATTGCCGTTTTTAAGATTGCTTAAGCAGAAAATAGTGCCCGGATATTCCATACCCAATGCCACGCCCGATACGTTCACGGCTGATGTCCACGGATATTCAAAGTATTTTGATGAATATATCTCGATACTGTTTTTCAGGTATTCTGTAGAACGGCCCCATGAATCTACGCCTGCGCTTTCGGCAGGGTAAGCACTCATAGCAATACATTTACGGCCCGAAGGGAGGTTTACTTTCGCGCCGTCCCAAATGAACGCGGTTGATGCGCCCCAGGCAATATCGCGGGTATTCTGCATCTTAAAGTGCCAGGTAAGCGTACCTTTAAACGGATGAGTTGCGGGCATACCAACTTCTTCAGGAGTAATGATCGTTACCGTTTTATCGCTCTTACGCATTTCTTCCAGGCGTTTCTGCTGTACCTCACTTAATACGTCTTTGGGATTTTGAAGGTCGCCCGAACCAACAACCGTCATGTTTGCAGGAGCGGTGATGTAGTAATCGAAATCGCCGTACTCGCAATAGAACTCGCCGAGGCCCATATAAGGCAAGGTGTTCCAGCCTTCCACGTCGTCATAAACGCACATGCGCGGATACCATTCCGCAATTTCATACACGTAACCGGCTTTAAATTTCTTGCGGCCCATACGGTCGGCGCCGTAGAACGGAATAGAAAAGCCATAGTTTATTTTAACCTGGATCTTTTCGCCTTTGGGGCCCATTGGTTTGTGCAGCCTTACCTGCATACGTGCATCGGTAATAACAGGATCAATTTTATAGGTGTCGCCTTTGTAAGTTACTGATACCGACTCGATGTGATATCCGCCGCGACTAAACCCACGAACGTCGAAACGGTCGCCGCCGATAGGGGTGGTAGCGCCGCCGCGCGAATCAGGTCTGAATAAATTTTGATCCAGTTGCAGCCAAAGGTGGTCAAGCTCGTCCGGACTGTTGTTGGTGTAGTTAATAGTTACCTCGCCGGTTATGGTGGTATCCTGAGGCGTTTCATTCAGGGATGCCTTGATCAGGTAATCGGCGCGGTTTTGCCAGTAATGTTCGCCGGGCTGGCCGCTGGCCGAACGTGTGCCATCGCCGGTAACAGGCCAGGTAATAGGGCCGAACACATCGAGGTGGTTGTATTTCGATGAATCGGTTTGTGCCTGCGCAGATCCAGCCATTAACAGCAAACCCAACGCAGCAACACAGTTAGTTAATTTTTTATAAGACATTTTTAATATTGATAATTTGCCTGGCAAATTAACCAAATAAATTATCAAATTGATAATTTGTAACGGCGATGATGCACTGTAGGGTGATTATGGCATATTATTTAGAACACATTACAAAGTTGTAGTATGAAATTTTTAGTTTGATACATGGAAACCAAATCAATTCCAGCCGAGCCGAAGCCTGAAAATTTGCCTGCACATCGCTTGAAGAACTTAAAAAGAAACATTTCTCGAAGAAATAAAATTCCGTTGTTGAGACGTGATGCATCGCGTCTACCCGCCATATTAAAGTAAAACGGGCGATAAATTATTTATAACAAAGGATTATTGTTTTGAATGATAAAAATTTTCCATTTTGGAAAATGGAGAGTGGCTGATTATTCCTTTCATTTTGTAAAACTTTTCTTAAATCCGATTGATAATAAATAAAGTGCATTTAATATTCGCATTTTAGCGGCAACATCAACAGTCATGAATCAACTTGCCAATTCCACTTCGCCGTATTTGCTGCAGCACGCCAATAATCCTGTCAACTGGTATCCCTGGGGAGCTGAGGCTTTACAAAAAGCTAAGACCGAGAATAAGCTCATTTTGGTAAGTATTGGCTACTCGGCCTGCCACTGGTGCCATGTGATGGAGCACGAAAGCTTTGAGGATGAAAGCGTGGCCGCTGTAATGAACGAATATTTTGTGTGTATTAAGGTAGACAGGGAAGAACGCCCTGATGTAGACCAGGTTTACATGAGCGCCATCCAACTGATGAGCGGTCGCGGCGGTTGGCCATTGAACTGCATTTGCCTGCCCGACCAACGGCCTATTTACGGTGGCACCTATTTTCGTAAAAATGACTGGACAAGCCTGCTCTTTAACCTTGCCGACTTCTATAAAAATAAACCCAACGAAGCTGAAGAATATGCTGAAAGATTGACAGCAGGCATTCAGCAATACGAGTCTGTTCCATTTGTAAAGGAACAAAAAGAATACACCCGCACCGATCTCGAAACCATTATAACCAGTTGGAAAAAATATTTCGATCCGGATGAAGGGGGGCTCGGCGCAGCGCCCAAATTCCCTATGCCAAATAACTGGCAATGCCTGATGCGTTACGCCCATTTAACCGGGGATAATGAGGTTGCTGAAGCCGTTAAGCTCACGTTGCATAAAATGGCCTTCGGTGGAATTTATGACCATGTTGGTGGTGGCTTTGCCCGTTATTCTGTTGACGATCATTGGCACGTGCCGCATTTTGAAAAGATGCTTTATGATAATGCACAGCTCATTAGCCTATACTCCGAGGCTTACACCTGGCAGCGCGATGACCTTTACGATACTATCACTGCTGAAATCATCGACTTTTGCAGTCATGAATTAATGGCGCCAAACTTTGGATTTTATTCGGCTTTAGATGCCGACAGCGAAGGTAAAGAAGGCAAGTTCTATATTTTTACCAAAGCTGATATCGAAGAGATATTAGGTGATGATGCGGAACTATTTTGCATCTACTATAACATCACTGAAGACGGGAACTGGGAAGAGGAACAGTCGAATGTGCTGTTCCGCCGGGATTCAGATGAGCAGCTTGCCGTAAAGCTTGGTATGCAGGTAACCGAACTGCAAGAAAAGATCGTGGCTGCAAAACAAAAAGTGTTCACTGCCCGCAGTTACCGCATCCGTCCCGGATTGGATAACAAAATACTGGCTTCATGGAATGGCCTGATGCTGAAAGGCCTTTGTGATGCTTACCGCGCTTTCAATAAGCCTGCGTATCTGGAACTGGCGCTTAAAAATGCTGATTTTATCCTGACTCAACTTGTTAATAAAAGAGGACGCATCAATCGCATTTACAAACCGAGTATACCGGATGATGAAAGGGCGGAGGCTTTCCTCGATGATTATGCCAATGTGGCCGATGCGTTGATTGCCCTGTATGAAGTTACGTTTGATGAACAATGGTTATATCAGGCAAAAAACCTGGTCAATATTGCAATAGAATATTATTATATTGAAGAAAAAGGCATCTTTTACTTCACTGCAGGCGATGATGAGCAGTTGATTGCCCGCAAGTCGGAAATTATGGATGGCGTGATCCCTGCATCTAACTCGGTGATGGCCCGGACCCTGAAAAAACTTGGCCTGCTATTTGACAAGGAAGAATATCTGCAAATAGCAGGGCAACTGTTGCGGAATATTGCCCCTCATCTGGCTAAATACGGTTCCAGCTATTCAAATTGGATCATGCTGCTTACCGAGGAGGTTTTTGGTACTTATGAGGTTGCCGTAGCCGGTGATGACTTTGAAGCAAAGCGCAGAGAAATTGAAATTAATTACGTTCCCAATAAAATAATGTTGGGCGGCAAAAAAGGAACTTTACCTTTGTTGGAGGATAAGTTTGGCGCTGGCACACAAATATTTATATGCAAAGATAAAACGTGCGGCCTGCCCGCAACAGATGTAAATGAAGCACTGAAACAAATAACGATTGCCGGTTAATGGCTATCGATTTTACGATAACAAATACATACTTAAAATGAAGATCAACCCACAAAACGTAGTGTCGTTAACTTATGACTTGTACGTAGAACAGGACGGCGCAGAAGTTTTACAGGATAAAGCAACTGAAGAACAGCCGCTTACTTTTTTATATGGCGTAGGCCAGATGATTCCTGGATTTGAACAGAATCTCGCCGATCTTTCGACAGGCGATTCGTTCGATTTCCGTATCGGTCCCGCCGATGCCTATGGCGAATATGATGACGAAAGCGTTGCGAACCTGCCAAACGAAATGTTTACTGAAGGCCTGCCAGAGCTTGGCGATGTATTAGACCTGCAAAACAGCGAAGGCCATCAATTTCGCGGACAGGTGGTATCATTAGCAGAAGACGCAGTGATCGTTGACCTCAATCATCCGATGGCAGGTCAGGAGCTACACTTCAAAGGACAGATCCTTAATGTGCGTGAAGCCACTCCTGAAGAATTAGATCATGGCCACGTACATGGTGCTGGCGGTCACCACCACTAAATATAGAACGAAGAGTCAAGAACCCAAGAGTCAAGAACCAAGAAAGATTTAAGAAACGCGTGCTTTTTTTTATCTTGATTCTTGACTCTTGACTTCTTGATTCCTTCTACTCGATCCTCTCACGATCAACTCCGGTTTAATACTGATCACTTTGGTATCGTTTCTTCCTTCGCTTGCCAGATCGTCAAAAAACAGGTTTGCTACTGCCTTACCCATATCCACACTAAACTGATCTATGGTGGTGATAGACGGGCTTGTAATTTCCGTAAACGCCTCATTGGAATAGCCGCAGATCCCCAATTGTTCAGGTACTTTTATTTTAAGCTGATTGGCCACTTCAAGTACCCCAAGCGCCGAAAAGTCGGATGTGGAGGCGAATATGGCATCCGGTGCATCGGGCAATCTCAATAATTTTGCTGTTGCTTCGGCGCCAAGCTCTTTGGTCCAGGCATTTTCAATAACAAAAGCATCGTTCACTGCAATACCTGCAATTTTTAATGCTTTTAAGTATCCGTTTTTTCTTTGCCTGAAAATGTTCAGGTTTTGCGGACCTTCCAGCAGCGCTATTTTTTTGTAGCCCTGATTAATCAAGTGGGTTACCGCCTCGAACGAAGCCTGCTCATTGTCATTGATGACTTTTAGCGTATCCAATTCTTCGGCTACGCGATCGAACTGAATCAATTGGATACCTTGCCCGGTTACGGCTTTTAAATGGTCGTAATTATAACTGTCTGCGGATACAGAAATCACGATACAATCCACCTGCTGATTAATCAGCGTATTGATACATTTTACTTCTTTTTCGTGCTGTTCATCAGTTTGACAGATGATGAGGCTGTAATCCTTTTGATAGGTGATATCTTCGATGCCTGCGATCACATTGGCGAAAAAGTTTTGATTGATACGCGGCACCACCACGCCAATAGTTTTGGTTTGGCCCATGCGCAGGTTCCTGGCCAGCGCACTGCGTTTATAATTGAGCTCGGCTGCGGTTTCTAAGACCAGTTTCTTTGTCGCTGCATTTACATATTGTTTATCGCTCAGGGCCCGCGATACGGTAGAAACCGTAATGTTCAACTTTTGGGCAATATCATAAATGGTGACGCGTTTCCTGGAATTCATAACTGCTTGTAAAGATGATAAAATATTTTTCTGCAATCGATTGCATATTGAAAAAATAATTTAAATTCGTCGCTGTAAATCGAATTATAAACCGCCCATCTTCGGGTTAATTCAAATAATATGTTGCTCTTAGGCATTGATATAGGTACGTCGTCTATAAAAGTTTCTGTTGTGGATGCCGCGTCGCAAAAGGTGCTGGCATCGGCCCAATATCCCGACGAGGAGTCGCCCATTATTGCCCTGCAACCCGGATGGGCAGAGCAGTCACCCGATATGTGGTGGGAACATACCCAAACTGCTATTGGTCTTTGCAACAAAACAGGCACGTATAATCCGGCTGATGTTGCCGCTATCGGTATAGCCTACCAGATGCATGGTTTGGTTTTGGTTGATAAAGATCAAAATGTATTGCGTAACAGCATCATTTGGTGCGATAGCCGTGCGGTTGAAATTGGCGATAAAGCGTTCGCAGCCATAGGAGAGGAGCAGTGCCTTTCGCACCTGCTTAACTCACCCGGTAACTTTACCGCTTCGAAACTGGCCTGGGTAAAACAGAACGAACCCGAGACCTACGAAAAGATCGACAAAATAATGCTTCCCGGCGATTTCATTGCCATGAAGCTTACCGGCGAGATCACCACTTCTATATCGGCTTTATCTGAAGGCGTGTTCTTCGACTTTAAGTCGAATACCATTTCAAAGGATGTTACCGATTATTTCGGTTTTGATGATGTGTTGTTCCCGGAAATTAAAGAAGTCTTTTCATCGCACGGAGAACTGAGTACAGCCGTTGCACAAAGCTTAAATTTAAAACCCGGCATCCCGGTAACCTATAAATCGGGCGATCAGCCTAATAATGCGCTTTCGTTAAACGTACTGAACCCCGGCGAGGTAGCAGCTACAGCAGGAACTTCGGGTGTGATCTATGGCGTTACCGATCAATTGGGATACGATCAGCAATCGCGCGTAAATACCTTTGCGCACGTAAATTATACCGAACAGCAGCAGCGTTTGGGCGTATTGCTTTGCATTAACGGTGTTGGCAGTATGTACCGATGGCTGAAACAGGTTTTCGGCGGGGCAGACAGCTATCAAAAATTAAACGCTAAGGCCGCGGAAGCTAACGCTGGCAGCGAAGGACTGTACGTTTTGCCTTTTGGTAACGGTGCTGAGCGGATGCTGAACAATAAGATAGTCGGCGCACATTTCCATAACATCGATCTGAATATCCACACACAGGCCCACGTGGTAAGGGCCGTGCAAGAAGGGATAGCCTTTGCATTCCGCTATGGCCTCGATATTATGCGCAGCAATGGCATGAATCCTACCATTATCCGCGCAGGCAAAAACAACCTGTTTCTAAGCGAGCTGTTTACGGAAAGCTTTGTAAATGTCACCGGTGTGCCTGTTGAGCTTTATAAGAATGACGGCAGCGTTGGAGCTGCCCTTGGTGCAGGCATTGGAGCTAAAATATTCTCATCTCCGCAACAGGCGTTTGAGCACATGCACCCGGTGCAGTTAGTTGAGCCCACTGGAAATCATTTAGAAGAAGCATATGGCGAATGGAAAGAACTTTTAAATAAAAAATTATAAACTTCATAATTCCCTTGCCGGATCAAAATCGGGTGGAATGATCCCCAAATCAGTGAAATCAAGAAATATAAATCAAAATAAAAGCTATCATGAAAGAATACTTTAAAGGAATAGGACAGATCAAATTTGAAGGCGTACAGTCAGACAACCCGTTTGCGTTTCGCTGGTACGACGAAAATAAAATAGTTGCAGGTAAATCGATGAAAGACCACCTGCGGTTTGCCTGCGCATACTGGCATTCGTTCTGCGGCAACGGCGCCGATCCATTTGGCGAGCCAACTCACGTATTCCCATGGAATGAAAAGGCCGATGCGGTTGAACGCGCCAAAGACAAAATGGACGCAGCATTTGAGTTCATCACCAAAATGGGTATCCATTATTATTGCTTTCACGACGTTGACGTGGTAGATTACACCAGCGATGTAAAAGAAAACGACCGCCGCTTGCAAGCGCTAGTCGATTATGCCAAACAAAAGCAGGCCGAAACCGGCGTGAAATTGCTTTGGGGAACATCGAACCTGTTCAGTAATCGTCGTTACATGAATGGCGCAGCTACCAACCCTGATTTTCATGTGCTCTCGCATGCCGCGGCACAGGTTAAGGCTGCATTAGATGCAACCATTGCGCTTGGCGGTGAGAACTATGTTTTCTGGGGCGGTCGTGAAGGTTATATGACCCTGTTAAATACGGACATGAAACGCGAACAGGAGCATTTTGCGCGTTTTTTACACACAGCTAAAGACTACGCCCGTAAGCAAGGCTTCAAGGGGACGTTCTTTATCGAGCCGAAGCCATGTGAGCCAACCAAACACCAGTATGATTATGATGCGGCAACCGTGTTGGGCTTCCTGCAGAAATATGATTTGCTGAACGATTTTAAATTGAATCTCGAAGTTAACCATGCAACCCTGGCCGGGCATACCTTCCAGCATGAATTGCAGGTGGCTGCTGATTCAGGTTTATTGGGTTCGATAGATGCTAACCGCGGCGACAGCCAGAACGGATGGGATACCGATCAGTTCCCGAATGATATTAACGAGGTTACCGAGATCATGATGATCATTTTAGAAGCTGGTGGCTTCCAGGGCGGTGGCATTAACTTCGACGCCAAGATTCGTCGTAACTCAACTGATCCGGCTGATCTGTTCCACGCACACATAGGCGGCATGGACATTTTCGCCCGCGCGCTCATCACTGCCGATAATATTCTTCAAAAATCAGAATACCTGAAATTAAGAAAAGACCGCTACGCGTCATTCGACAGCGGAAAAGGTAAAGAATTTGAAGAGGGAAAACTATCTTTGGAAGACCTGCGCAGCTACGCCATCGAAAACGGCGAACCGGCAGCAACCAGCGGTAAACAAGAATATATCGAAAATTTGATAAATAGATTTATATAGTTTATAATTGTCAAACTAACAAATAAACCTAATTAAATAAAAATGAGCCTGAAAACCCTTTCTCCCGGCGACTGGATCGTCTTTCTTGTGTACTTTGTAATCGTGGCCTTTTATGGCTGGTGGGTTTACAAACGTAAAAATCAAAGCGACGGTACATCCAAGGGCTATTTCCTGGCCGAGGGTTCGTTAACCTGGTGGGCGATAGGTGCTTCACTTATTGCATCAAACATTTCGGCCGAACAGATGGTGGGAATGAGCGGTTCAGGCTTTAAGATGGGCTTAGCCATCAGTACTTATGAATGGATGGCTGCAGCTACGCTGGTTATCGTGGCGGTATTTTTTATCCCGGTTTATTTAAAGAACAAGATAGCCACCATGCCGCAATTTCTTCATCAGCGGTATAATGGTACGGTAGCAATGATCATGGCTATATTCTGGCTGATGCTGTACATTGTTGTGAACCTGATGTCGATACTTTATTTGGGTGGTGTGGCTATTGCCGGTATTTCAGGATTGGACCTCAAACTGGTGATCTTCTTACTGGCCGTGTTCTCTATAGTTATCACATTGGGCGGTATGAAGGTTATTGGTTATACTGATGTTATCCAGGTGTTTTTCCTTGTGTTGGGCGGACTTGCGGCTACGTACATCGCACTGCATTTAATAAGCGAAAAATCAGGAACTACCGGCCTTTGGAATGGGTTTAAATTGCTTCGTCAGGATGCAAATGATCATTTCCAGATGATCTTCAAGAAAGATAATTCCAACTATCTGGATTTGCCGGGCCTTTCGGTACTTATCGGCGGTATGTGGATCACCAATTTAAATTACTGGGGTTGTAACCAATACATTACGCAAAGAGCGCTTGGTGCCGATTTGAAAACCGCCCGTTCGGGTATTTTATTCGCGGCATTCCTGAAATTACTGATGCCGGTAATCGTAGTGCTGCCGGGCATAGCTGCCTATGTGCTGTACCAAAAAGGAATGTTCCACCAGGAAATGTTAAGCTCAAAAGGGGTTTTGGATGTTAACAAGGCTTACCCGTCGATTCTTAACTTGCTGCCAAATTATTTGAAAGGGCTTTCATTTGCAGCCTTAACAGCGGCTATCGTGGCTTCTTTGGCAGGTAAAGCAAATAGTATTGCAACCATATTCACGTTAGACATTTACAAAAAGGCCATAAACACCCGTGCCACAGAAAAAAACCTGGTTAATACAGGTAAAGTAGCTGTAGTGGTGGCAATGGTATTAGGCGTTCTGCTCTCTTTTGTAATTGGCGATATGCTGATGGGCGAAGGAAAACAAGGCTTCCAATACATACAGGAATATACTGGCTTTGTGTCTCCGGGTATATTTGCCATGTTTATCTTAGGTTTCTTCTGGAAAAAAGCTACATCAAACGCTGCGTTATTTGCAACTATTGGCGGTTTGGTATTCGCTATTATATTCAAATTCCTGCCTTACTGGACAAATCTTTCTTTCTTGTCGCCGTTCGGTTTCTCAAAACTAAATGGAGATGGCGTTTATGAAATTCCGTTTTTAGACAGGATGGGCTTTGTTTTCATAATATGTATGGTAGGAATGTATATTATTTCGAAGATTGAATATGCCAGAGGCCTGCGCCCGGCTGGTTTAGAAGTAGATGTAAACATGTTTAAAACCAACAGAGGCTTTGCAATAGGAGCTATAGTAATTGCCGTTATTCTTACATTCTTATATACCTTTTTCTGGTAACAAGCAGAATTTTTATAAAAAAGCGACAGGAACAATACCGGTCGCTTTTTTTTTGGATTAAACTTCGGCGGCAGTTGGTGTATGCTTGTTAAGCGTCATTCCAATTACTGCCATCCATACCACAATTCCGGCGATGAAAACCCTGAATCCGGTGAGATTCACGAACATAAATCCGGCGGCCATTCCCCCAATAACCAATATACAGGTGACGACACCGAAGTAGCCAACCGAGGCAGGGAGGATCCTGGTTTTAATGATAATTACTGACCATAAGGTTATTCTGTGATAAGCGCCCGGCCGCTGTAATAAGTGAGCTGATTTTTCATGTGCCTTTTCGTTTTTTGCATGCGATGAAAGTAGGTTTGGGCAGGCAAAACAGCACTTGATCATAATCAAGAAATCAAACTCTTCCGTTTCATACGGCTGAACGTTTCGGGGGCCATACCCAGGTAAGAAGCAAGATACTTTTGCGGGAAACGTAAAAACCAGTCGGGATGTAACTCCATCAGTTTTTCAAAGCTAGCCTGCGGCGAATCGGAGTTGACGGCAAGGGCTGTTGATTTCGTCCAGTTTTGCATCACTCGGCCGATAGCAAAAAAGGCATGACTCCTGCCTATCAGCGCGTGCAGTTTGTGAATATTGATGAAACAGATAAGGGAATTCTCCAGCGCTTCAATACTATTTAACGAAGGCTTTTGACTCACGAAACTTTCATGGTCGGCAGCGAAATTGTATTCACAGAAAAGGTTCAGCGTGTTCTCTCTTTCGTGGGTCTCATTGAACAATCGCAGGCTGCCTGATATTACAATTATTACGAAACTACAAACCTGTCCCGGCTTCAAAATTACCTCGCGTTTTTTCAATTGCCGGTTCTCGGTTGAATTAACAACCATTTCAACCTCTTCTGCAGAGAATTTATAAATGCAGCTTAACGCTTTTTCTATGCCAGATTTTATGATTTGTTGTTGCGGGTTTTCCAATTGAGGTTATACTATCGTGATGTAAATATAGCTGCGGAAAATATAAAAGCGCAGTCCTTGCGCGATTCCCGCAACGGGGCTGGGGGAGGGAGAGTTCGCGAACCGTGCGGTGGTATTCCTCGCGACAAATTCTACACAGGAGCCGGTGCGTAGCAAACCCTCCCTGTCCGGCCCGGGGGGACGTCGAAATACTTATCATTGTGGTAGCTGCCTAAGCTCGAATAGCAATGACTGCTAACTAGTGACTAAATCAATAATACTCCAAAGTCCCATCGTCATTCACAGTACATTTAATAAATATACGCGCCATTACCGGCTGGCGGTTTATCGTGGCGGGTATAAACTGCTTTTCTTCTTCTTTAAATAACGCTGTAGAAAGGTTTATCACCTGGGTGTATTTATAATACGCCGATAGAAGGTGCACTTTATATTCGGCCAGCCGGCCGCCGGGACTGATTAGCAGCTCAACCATGGCACCGAAATTCATCATACTCACGCCCACCGGATCGAAAGGGACAACGAACTTGTTAATATAGGGAATCAGTCCATAATAAGTGCCTCCTACCTTAATGGGGCGGGTGATCCTGGTATTAGAGTCGATCTTCGCATCGAAAGCAAAGCTAAGATTTGTGTCTGTATCCAGCGGTGCTTCATAAATCAATTCACCTTTGTCATAGTCAAATTTCTGCTTCAGTTTACCTTCATCATCGTAAAATGTCCACATACCTGTTTTGACGCCGCTGGTAAAATGGCCGCGCGCAATCAGCGTATGCCGTTTATAAAATGCCTGGTATATGCCTACCTTAACATCGGGCGCAGTTTTTAGCACCTTAAAGCGTTCTATCACCGAGTTTGTGATCCAGTTTTTCTTTTCAACTGTATCCTGGGCAAAGGCCGGTTTAAGGCAAAGCAGGCAAAATATAACAAGCAAAAGGTGTTTCACATTTATTGGTTTTTGCCAATATAGAAACTGTGAAAGCAAATTCAAAAAATAAAATTAATCGCTACCTCTTCTGCCGCCGCCACCGCCGAATCCGCCATTCCTTCTTCCGCCGCCGCGACCGCTTCGTGGCTGTGAACCGGCAAACTTTTGCAGCCGTAAAGTAAAGCTCAACATAAAGTAGCGGCCAAGCCTGTTGGTACGGGTATCAATGATCTGGTTCCCGCTTACTGTTCGGGTAACGCCTGTGTTCTCATTAAATAGATCAAACCCCTGGAAACGCAGCGAGGCAATGTTTTTTTTCAGGAACTGGTATTCAACATAAGTGCTCAGCAGGGTGGGATTGGCCTTAACCGTGCTGCTGAAACCCTGGTTAATGGTTTGCGAAAGATTATAACCAAGGATGAGGTTATAGAAGAAGTAATTGCGGCCGTCTAAACCAATGGTCCATGTTTTGGCGTTGGTATTAATTGATGACGGCAGGCTATACTTTGTATTGTTTACAGCATAATTACCATTGATCTCAGTATCCATGATGCTGTCTATATCGATTCGCAGCCTTGCGCCCTGGTTAAATACCCAGTTTTTACCCAGGTTACGCTGATTTTCAATGTACGACACGTTATTGTTGTAGCTGGCGCCGCCGTTAATGGTGACGGTAAACTTTCGGTTGTCGAATGGTTTGGAGAACGCATAATTGCCATTCATTGAATAATAGCCGCTGGTGTTAAGGTAACGTGTTTCCTGTTTGGTACTGGTGGCTAATGTGCCGTCTGTGCCACCCGCGCCACCTGTAGCCACCACCGGCGAAGTATTAGCCACGATCTGGTCCTCAATGGTATTGAAGCTTAGATTGGTAAATAACGAGTTTCCGCTGGCAATATCAAACTGGTTATAACGCAGGTTGATGCTGTTGCTAAACGACGGCTTCAGATCGGGATTGCCGTAAACAATATTCTGCGGATTAGAATAATCAGGCTGGCGTTGCAACTGAGCAAAACCTGGCTGACTGCTGTTGCCGCTATAGTTGATGGTTAATGTATGGTTTCGCTGAAAGTTATACACCAAACGTGCGGTAGGCACCCAGTTAAATGTATTGGTAGTGGTCCGGAAATCGTGCGACTCGCCGGTTAGGGTTGATGGCTGGGCAGAGAGGCCAATGGTATAATTGTATTTGGTTTTTACCCCGCGGAAGTTTAAACCAAACCGATTGGTAACAAATTGATAATTGTAAAGCGTACTTAGCGAATCCACATAAGTTTGCACACCGGTTACGGGGTCAATGCGGTAATTGTATTTATCGTTGTCGGTGTTTGAATATGTATAGGCGTAGCTGGCCTCCAGATAGGTGCTTTTGCCAACCGGCTCGATATACGAGAAACGTGCGTTAAATTTGCTGGTATTGCTATTAGTATTTATTTGCTGGTAAAGTGGGTTCACAATGCTATCCTGTACGGTCGTGTATCTATCATTAAAATCCTGATCGTGGTTTGAATAGCTGTAGCCGGTGGTGATACTTAAATTACGACCCTTTTTCTTGAATTTGTGATTGAATAACACAGTGATCCCGCCGTTCGGCGCTGTGGAATTCGTCAACGAATATTCTGTTCCATTAACAATCGCGCCGTTACGCATATTATTAAATACATCGCTGTTATTATCGTGCGATGAGCCGTACGAAAAATTGGGGTTGAGTTTAAGATAGTTCAGCGTATCTATCTTGTATTCCATATTAAAGTCAAACCGGTGATTAATGCTGTGATTAATATCGGTCGTATTATCATTGTTGATAAGCGCGCCCGACTGAAAAATATCCTGTTGCTGCGAGGTGCTGGTGGTAGTAGTGTTTTTATCGGCAAAGCTATAACTGCCATAAACGGTTATTTTTTTGCCGATGGCATCCCGGTAATTCAAACCTATTGATTTGTTAACGGTAATGCCATTTGCTGTGCTTACTCCGCTGCTGCTGCCGCCACCGCCGCCTGAACGCCCGCCACGGCCACCACTGCCGCCCGCCTGCGCAAGGTTAAAGGCATTAGTGTTGTTGTTATTAATGGTTCCGAGAAGCGAGACTTGCTGATCATTATTAAAAGCATTAGCCGACAGTTTAGCCTGGTACCGGTCATCATTACCCGCGCCTACGGTTCCCTGCCCAAACCGGCCTTTCTTTTTTCCTTTTTGGATAGTGATGTTCAGAATCTTATCAGGGTCTCCGGTTTTAATCCCGGTAAGGTTGGCCTGGTCGCCGTAATCATCAATCACCTGGATGCTTTCCACAATATCGGCGGGGAGGTTTTGGGTTGCAGTTTGCACATCGCCGGTAAAATAATCCTTGCCATCAACCCGTACTTTCGATACCTGCTTGCCGTGAGCTGTAACGTTGCCATTAGCATCTACGCTTACGCCGGGCAATTTTTTCAGCAGGTCTTCCACCGGCGAGCCGTCGCGTACTTTATAGGCCGCAGCTTTATATTCAACCGTATCTTCCTTAATGGTTATGGGGATTACGCCGTTTATAGTAACGGTTTTAAGCAGGTTGGTTTCTGTTTTTAACTTGATGGGATCAAGCTTGATAGGCTTGGTTCCTTCGTCCATCACATACCTTCGGATAAAGGTTTGATAGCCAATGCCTGTTACCATTATCCTGAAGTTTTTACCGGTTACTATAGGAAAATCAAATACGCCCTTCAAATTGGTGGTTACGGTAACGCTATCGGTTCCCGACGTTAGTTTAACGTTTACGGCGGGCACAACGCCGGTGCTGTCAACCACTGAGCCGAACACTTCGCGCGAGGCCGGTTTTTGCGTTTGCTGAGCTGATGCGGTGACAAACAGCAGGCACAAAAGCAGGATCGAAAGTAGGGGGATTTTCATATTCAAAGCACTAAAGTGCTATCGACCATGAATATATAGGTATGGTTTAGTATATTATTTTCATGTCATAATAATGTTGCAAAGAGGGGGTAATGTCATAATAATGTTGCGGTCGATGCTTTGATTCGTCCGCAATTAAAATACGTTTTTACATTACCGACGATGCCGTATAACGTAACGCACAACCTTTGCGCCGCCGTTACCGTATTAATGCCGATATGCGGAGGTTTATACTATTGATTATCTTCCTGTTGCTCTTTAAGCTATCCATAGCTCAATTGGCCGTGCATGGACATAATCCGTTACCCTCAGCCGCCAACACCGAAGCTTTGTATTCTGTCATCGATAATCTGAACAATACAGCTTTCAATATTTATCTCACCACGCCCGATTCGGCCCGGTTGCTCGCCGAAAATGCCCTGATGCTTTCTCAGCGCGCAAATTACGGATTAGGAAAAGCGCGCAGTTTTTATAATATCGGGTTAATTTACTGGTCGCAGTCCCATTACACTATCAGCCTGTTCTATTTAAATTCGGCCATCAATAATTTATCCAAAAATCATCCGCTCCAACTTTCTGACTGTTACAACGCGCTTGGCCGCACTTATGCCGATGTTGGAAATTACGACGAGGCGCTTCAAAACCTGAACAGATCACTCAAACTTGCCGGTAATGATAAAGGCCGCCAGGCTGAAGTATATAGTGAGCGCGCTTATGTTTACTGCGCAATAAAGAAATTTGACAGGGCTATAGCCGCTGCAAACCGGGCGCTAACCATCAATCAAAGCATCAGGGCCGAAGGCAATGTTGCTGTATTATATGCCCGCCTCGGCAGCATCTACAAAAATAAAGGCGATTATAAACTGGCGTTGCATTACGATAGCGCCGCGCTAAAAAAGAGTTTCAATCCGCTCAATAAACGCCTGCAGGCCAAAACTTACGTTGAATTTGCAGCCCTTCACAATCTTTTACATGATAATGAAACAGCCATAGCCTTTGCAAGAAAAGGCATAACCCTTGCCGACACCATAGGGGTGGCGAGCGCCTGGCTGGATGGTTATAAAGAACTGGTAAATAGCTATGAACTGGCAGGTAACTTAAAACTGGCGCTTATTTATCAAAAACGATACAGTATTGTGAACGATAGTTTACTCAGCCAGGCGCGGCTCCAAACCATCAAATTGATACAAAACTATTATTCGCTTAATGCCAAATTGAACCATATTAAGCAGATGGAGGTCAACGAAGGTGAAAACAAAGCCAAGATAAAGGCGCAAACCAAGCTGATACTGATACTATCCTTATCTATGGTGGTGCTGATATCGGCGTTGTTTGCTACCTATTATTTATACAAGCAAAAGAAATTCCTGAATAAAAAGCTGGAAGACCAGCACAAGGCCCTGCTGGATCAGAAAACTTTGATAGAGGTACAGACAAACAACCTGCAATCGGTTAATGACTTAAAAGACAAATTGCTGGCGGTTATAGGTCACGATCTGCGCACGCCGGTTGCCAACATGAGTAACATCATCGAGATGTTCAATGATGATTATTTGAATGCGGCAGAAGTAAACGATTTAATGAAAGAGATTAGCCCTATTATAAAAGGAGCAGAGCTAACCCTCTCGAATCTTACCGAATGGGCCGGCAGTCAGATTAAAGGACGCAATGTAAACTCGTCGAACGTGGATATATTCCTGTTGGGCGTAGAAATGGAGCAAACGTTTATGCACCATCTTCAAACAAAAAAGATAGAATTTACTAATAAGGCATTTGCCGGTCAGTCTGTTTTGGCCGACGAAAACCATATCAAGGTTATTTTGCGCAACCTGGTAAGTAACGCCATCAAATTTACCGATAGCAATGGCACTATCACCCTGGCCACAATAGTTGAAAACAATGGTTTAATAGTGAGTGTGACTGATACAGGCAAAGGCATGAACCGGATCGAAATGGATAAGCTGTTTTCAATCAACACGCACTTTTCACATTCCGGCACATCTGGCGAGCGGGGAACCGGCATCGGCCTGCTGCTTTGTAAAGAATTAGTGGAATTAAACGGCGGGAAACTGGCGGTAACATCTACCGTTGGTAAGGGTAGTACATTCTATTTTAATCTTCCTCTGTCAAAAACCTATGCATAGGCTCAATTAATTTGCATCCTTTTATTAATATCTATAATGATAGCGAAAATTCTGATAGTCAGAGTTTTTTTATTTATCGGTCTCCAATTTACGCCGGTAAAAGCCCCCTATTCTCAACAGTTGTGCAATTTAAAATCCGATTACATAATTTAATTGAATTTTAAATGTTTACATTACAATGATATTTCAAAACAATTATAACTCCCCGATTAATTAATGGCTTTTTTAAACACAGTGCTTGAACCTCCTGCTTATGGTTGGGAGGACGAAGATGGAAATCTTGTAAAACCATCAAATAAACAAATCATCCGCGAATTCTTTTCCCGCCTCAATGTGTTTAAAAGCAAAAAGAACTGGCTCTCGCTGTTAAGCTGGATGCAGATAGTTTGTCTTGCTCCGTTTTTGTACCTTTTCATTTTTAAATATTTTTCTATACCCGGGCTTATTGTTGCGTTTGTTTATGGAATGGTGATTATGGGTACGCATGGCACTATCTGGCATCATCGATATTGTACACACGGCGCTTACCGGTTCAGCAATAAATTCTGGCGATTTATTACGCAAAATCTTACCCTTAAAATAATTCCTGAAGAGATCTATACGGTTTCGCATCATGTTCACCATGCATTGTCTGACCTGCCGGGCGATCCTTATAACGCACAGGGCGGATTTCTTTATTGTTTCCTGGCCGACGTCAATCATCAGCCCATCAACCGTAACCTGTGCGAAGAAGGCTATGCCAAATGCTCAAACCTGATGAAGCATACCGGCGTTACCACCAACAGTTATACCAAATACCAAAAATGGGGCACACTGGCTTGCCCGCTGCGTACCATAACCGGTATCATAATAAGCTGGGGCTTTTGGTTCACGGTTTTTTACCTGATTGGTGGTGCGGCGCTAGCCTGCGCAATTTTCGGCGCTGCCGGTTTTTGGGCCGTAGGTGTGCGCACCTTTAACTATGAAGGCCATGGCAAGGGCGAAGATAAACGCCGTGAAGGAATTGATTATAACCGCGACGATATGTCTGTTAATCAACTTTGGCCCGGCTATGTTGCAGGCGAGTGGCACAACAATCACCACCTGTACCCAAAAAGCGCCCGTTCGGGTTTTAAACCGCATCAGCTTGACCTTGCCTGGTGTTATATTAAATTCCTGCACATGATAGGCGCTGTTAGTTATTACCGCGATTCGAAAAAAGATTTTTATCGCGAATATTGTAATGTGCCGGTAGTACCAAAAGTGCAGCCGGTAGAAGTGGAACTCGTAGCCGACTGATTTAATTTTTAAGCAAATAGTGTGTAAAATATACATGAAGCCCCTTTTCAGGGGCTTTTGCCGTTTATGCAACTGTCTTTTATGTAACTATCCTATTTCAATTGCCAATAATTTGCGCAATTGTTAAAAAAGTATTACCTCATTTACAAATGGATTTTTAACTTAGTAAACCAATTCATTCTTCATTAAATCCTAAATTCAATGAAACAAAAAACATCCTGCCTGTTACTTTTTCTTGCTGCCTTAGTTTTTGGAGGTACTGTAGCCCGTGCCCAAAATGCGATTGGCATTTTTGACGATCAGGGCGATGTGGGGGTGGTTAAACACAAAGGAAGCGGTACTTATAATCCTAAAGATCAAACCTACCAGCTTTCGGGTTCGGGCAGCAATATCTGGGCAAAAGCCGACGGCTTCCATTTTGTTTGGAAGAAAATGAAGGGCGACTTTATTTTGCGCACCAATGCCGCGTTTATAGGCAAGGGTGTTGAAGATCATCGTAAGATCGGCTTCATGGTGCGTACTTCGCTCGATTCTGCATCCAAACAAATAAACGCAGTAGTTCATGGCGATGGGCTAACCTCGCTGCAATTCCGCAAAACGGATGGGGGCATTACTGAAGAAAAAAAATCGACCGTTACACATGCTGATGTTATCCAGCTGGAAAGGAAGGGTGGTAAATATATCATGTCTGTAGCGCGCAAAGGTGACCTTTTTACCGAAGATGAAATAAGTGATGTTGATTTGGGCGATGAGGTGTATGTAGGCATTTTCATCTGCTCGCACAACGCCAACATAACTGAAAAAGCGGTTTTCAATAATGTCCGCATCGTAACACCGGCCCCTGCCACACTGGTACCTTACCGGCAATATTTGGGCAGCGCGATAGAAATACTGGATATTGCTAATCAAAACAGCACCGTTGTTTATCAATCGCCAAAATCATTACAGGCGCCAAACTGGATGCACGATGGTAACACCCTGCTTTACAACAGCGATGGCCTGCTTTACAAGTTCAATCTGAAAACAAATAAGCCAACGGTATTTAACACCGGATCGGTAAATAATAACAACAATGATCATGTGCTGTCGTTCGATGGTAAATGGGCTGCCATAAGCAGCAGTGTTGATAAATCCGGCCCATCAATGGGTTGGATTGTACCAACCACCGGCGGCGAACCGAAACGGATGACCCAGGTAGGGCCGTCATATATGCACGGATGGTCGCCCGATGGTAAATACCTCGTGTTTTGCGGCGCCAGAAACAACGAATATGATGTTTACCGCATCCCGGCTGCCGGTGGGCCCGAAGAAAGGCTCACCAACACACCAGGTTTGGACGACGGTCCCGAGTACTCGCCCGACGGTAAATACATCTATTTTAATTCGGTACGCAGCGGCCTGATGCAGGTTTGGCGGATGAAAGCCGACGGCAGCGAACAAACCCAGCTCACCAATGATGATTATAACAACTGGTTTCCACATGTATCGCCCGATGGCAAATGGATAGTTTATATTACCTTTCTTAAAAACGAGGTTGCCCCTGGCGACCACCCTTTCTATAAGCATGTTTATTTGAGGGTAATGCCGGTTGGCGGCGGTCCGTCCAAAGTAATTGCCTATCTGTACGGCGGGCAGGGCACCATCAACACACCATCATGGGCGCCTGATAGCAAGCACCTGGCATTCGTAAGCAACAGCAACTTGTTATTCCCAACTTTCCCAATAGCAACTAACTAAAACCTGAATAAAAATGAATTCATCACGCAGAAATTTTATAAAGAACAGTGCATTGGCAGTTGCCGGCGCCGCTTTATTACCAGACGCCCTAATGGCCGTCGAACCAAAAAAACTCACCAGGCTTGGCGTTCAGCTGTACAGTGTTCGCGATGCTATGGGTAAAGACCCTATGGGTACCTTAAAAAAGTTAAGCGAAGGTGATATAAAACACGTAGAACATGCCAATTATATCAATAGAAAATTTTATGGCTACTCGGCCAAGGAGTTTAAAAAGATATTGAGCGACTTAACCTTGCAGATGCCGAGCGGCCACACGGTAATGACTGCACATGACTGGGATTCCGCAAAGAAAGACTTTACCGATAAATGGAAATATACTATTGAGGACGCTGCCGAAGTCGGTCAGCGTTATGTGATCAGCCCGTGGCTGGATGAAAACCTGCGTACTGATATGGACGGCCTGAAGCGCTTTATGGAGCAGTTCAATAAATGCGGTGAGTTGTGCAAGGCACACGGCATGACCTTTGGCTATCACAATCACGATTTTGAGTTCAGCACTAAAGTTGGCGATGGTAACTTATATGAATTTATTTTGAACAACACCGATAGAAACCTGGTGGCACAGCAGCTGGATACCGGTAATATGACCGGCGTACCGGGCGGCGATGCGATGGAGATACTCAAAAAATTCCCCGGCCGTTTCGAGCTGATGCATGTGAAGGATGAAATAAAAGCGGCGAGCAATGGCGAAATGGGCCATGGTTACGAAAGCACCATCCTTGGCCAGGGCGTGTTACCTATCAAAGAAATTGTTAAAATTGCGCGCAGCAAGGGCGGTACCTCGCAATTCATCATCGAACAGGAATCATACCAGGGCAAAGATCCGGTGGAGTGCCTGATAACCGATGTGAAAGTGATGACCAAATGGGGCTTTTGATACTTCCGAACCGGTTAATAGCGTTGTATTGTAACAAAACAGATTGATTATAAACCGAAAGCGCTGTTTTTAAGCTGATATTAAATATGTACGGTAAAAAATACCGTGCATATTTTGCATTTTATATTAATAAATGTTAATTATACATGATTTTTTTGCAAACCCAATTCAAACCCTAAATGAACAGGCGAACCGTACTGAAAAATCTGGCTCTGGTTATAGGCGGAGCGGTATTATTGCCGTCCTGCGTTCGTCCTGACGGTACTTCGTACGTCAAGCTAAAACACATCGATATTGATGAGGACGGCCAGCGCCTGATTGCCGATATGGCTGAAACTGTTATTCCGAAAACAACCACGCCGGGTGCAAAAGATCTGAAACTGCCGGCCTTTGTTTTAAAAATGATCGACGATTGTTTCAATAAAAAAGACCAGGAGTCGTTCGCTGCGGGAATGAAGGCGTTTACAGAAAAAATCAAAAAAGAACACGGCAAAGAATTCGGCGATCTGGATCAGAAAGAGCGCGAAGCCATATTAACTGCTATTGAAAAGGATGCGCAAAAAACAAAACCTAAGTCAGCTCAAAACACACCTCCTGATCCGGTAACTAATTTCTACTTCAGTGTGAAATGGCAAACCATTAACGCATACACTGGCTCGCAGTATTTTATGACGAAACAGATTGTGTACGAACTGGTACCCAATAGATACATTGTTCATTACCCTGTTAACAAGCTGAAACTGAAAACCGCATAGCCATGGCCAACCTGAATATCGACAGCGTTAAAGAACGCACTTTTGATGCCATAGTGATTGGCTCGGGCATAAGCGGGGGATGGGCTGCCAAGGAATTAACCGGTGCCGGCTTAAAAACACTGGTATTGGAACGCGGCCGCGATGTAAAGCATATTAAAGATTATCCCACCACCAATATGATGCCCTGGGAATTTGAACACCATGGCCAGTTACCTGCAAAGGTGATGGAAGACAACCCGATCGTTGGGCGTTGTTACGCCTTCGGGGAAGATTCCCAGCATTTTTTTGTTAAAGATAAAGAGCATCCATATATTCAGCAAAAGCCTTTCGACTGGATCCGTGGCTACCAGGTTGGCGGCAAATCGTTATTATGGGCACGCCAAACCCAACGCTGGAGTGACTTCGACTTTGAGGGCCCTGCCCGCGATGGTTTTGCTGTAGACTGGCCTATTCGCTATAAAGACATTGCACACTGGTACAGTTATGTAGAAAAATTTGCAGGCATAGCAGGTAACAGAGACGGTATTCCGCAATTACCAGACGGCGAATTTTTACCGGCTTTCCCGCTGAATGATGTAGAACAATACTTCGGCGATCATCTTCGAAAAAATTATAAAGACCGTTATGTGATCAGTGCCCGGTGTGCGCACTTATCAAAACCGAATCCGATCCATGCAGAGCAGGGACGAGATAGGTGTCATAACCGCGATCTTTGCCAGCGCGGTTGTCCGTTTGGCGGCTATTTCAGCAGTAATGCCACTACAATACCCTGGGCCGAAAAATCAGGGAATATGACGCTGAGGCCGCATTCAGTGGTACAGTCCATCATCTATGACGAAGCAAAGGGCAAGGCAACCGGTGTGCGCATTGTTGATACCAATACAAAAGAAGCTATAGAGTATTACGCAAAGATCATCTTTGTAAATGCTGCAGCTATAAATACAAACCTTGTTTTGTTGAACTCTACTTCGCACCGTTTCCCTAACGGGTTTGGTAACGATAGCGGAGTGCTGGGCAAATATGTGGCTTTCCATAATTATTCGGCCAACATCAACGCACAATATGACGGCTTTATGGAATGGACAACAGATGGGCGTTCACCCACCAGCGGGTATATACCCCGATTTAGAAACCTGCATAAACAGGAAACCGATTTTTTACGCGGATACGCCTGTACATTTAGTGCCGGCCGGTACCAGCAGCATAACTATGAAGGGGTAGGAGCAAATCTTAAGGAGGGTTTAGTGAAAGGCGATTTAAGTCCCTGGGGCGTTTGGGTGCAATTTATGGGCGAGACCATCCCGAAAGAAAGCAATCATGTAAGCCTCGACGCTAAATTGAAGGACGACTGGGGGGTACCGTTGTTGAATATATCTGTTGATTATGATGACAACGATAACAAGATGCGAAAGGATTTTATTGACCAGTTAACCGAGATGTTGACATCGGCCGGTTTCAAAAATATCCATGGCAATACAGATCACCGCGCGCCTGGGTTGGATATTCATGAAATGGGCGGCGCCCGCATGGGTAAAGATCCAAAAACATCGATACTTAACGAATGGAACCAGGTACATGCCTGCAAGAATGTTTTTGTTACCGATGGCGCCTGCATGACATCAACTTCATGCCAGAATCCATCATTAACTTACATGGCCATCACCGCGCGTGCGGCCAACCATGCAATCGACGAATTGAAGAAAGGAAATCTGAGCTAACGGGCGGATACCGGCATTAACCAAGCAACGTTGATGAAATGTTTGCCAAACTTGTTTTGAAAGACTGAAAACAGAACCGGTAAATGGACTAAAAATGGCCTTGGAGATGTTTAAGGGGCTGAAAAAGCTTAAATAAAATTAATAAAAAATGCCCCTGACGCCGCAGAAAGCGGTTATTGTGTTAAAAAAACACAATGGTATTTGTTCCACAATTTTTTGTTCATACATTAGACGCACAACCAATTTAACTAAATTTATTAACCACTTATTTATACAATACTATGTCTGAAAACACTTATGACGCCATTGTCATTGGTTCGGGAATCTCGGGCGGATGGGCTGCAAAGGAACTTACCGAAAAAGGTTTAAAAACACTGATGCTTGAACGGGGACGTGACATTGTGCACATCAAAGATTATGTGAATGCGAATAAAGACCCGTGGGAGTTTCCGCATAGAGGAGGCCGCACCCAGAAGATGATCGAAGATTATCCGGTATTAAAACGCGATTATCCTTTAAATGAAACCAACCTTGACTATTGGGCCAGTGATAAAGACAGTCCCTATACCGAAGTAAAACGCTTCGATTGGTTCAGGGGATATCACGTTGGCGGGCGTTCTTTAATGTGGGGCCGCCAATCATACCGTTGGGCCGATGTTGATTTTGAAGCGAATGCTAAAGACGGCATTGGAACCGATTGGCCTGTTCGTTACAAAGACATAGCACCATGGTATAGCTACGCAGAAAAATTTGCAGGTATATCGGGCAATAAAGATCATCTTGATATTTTGCCGGATGGCGACTTCATGCCACCGATGGAAATGAACGTGGTAGAAAAAGACGTAGCCAAACGCGTAATGGAGCACTATAAAAATCAACGCGCCATGATCATCGGTCGTACGGCTAATATCACTGTTCCGCATAACAACCGTACTAACTGCCAATACCGTAATAAATGCTGGTTAGGCTGTCCGTTTGGCGCGTATTTCAGCACGCAATCTGCTACATTGCCTGCGGCTGCAGCTACGGGTAATTTGAAAGTTCGTCCATGGTCTATCGTTACAAAGATCCTTTATGATAAAGACACCAAAAAGGCTAAGGGCGTGGAGGTATTGGATGCTGAAACCAACAAAACTTACGAATTCTACGCAAAAGTTATATTCCTGAATGCTTCGACATTAAACAGCGCCTGGATCTTAATGAACTCCGCTACTGACGTATGGCCTGAAGGTTTGGGCAGCAGCAGCGGCGAATTGGGCCACAATTTGATGGATCACCACTTGGGCGTTGGCGCATCGGGAATAGTAGAAGGTTATGAAGATAAATACTATTTTGGCCGCCGTGCCAACGGTATCTATATACCACGCTACCGCAACTTGAACGGCGAAAAACGTGATTACATTCGCGGATTTGGCTATCAGGGTGGTGCAGGTAGAGAAAACTGGAGCCGCGACATTGCCGAAATGAATATTGGTGGTGCATTTAAGGATGCGCTGACTGAACCAGGACCATGGAGCATGGGTATGGGCGGTTTCGGCGAAACGCTGCCATATCACGAAAACAAGGTGACGCTTGATAAGACAAAGAAAGATAAGTGGGGATTGAACATCCTGTCGATAGACGCTGAAGTAAAAGATAACGAAAGGAAGATGCGTATCGATATGGCTAACGATGCCAAGGAAATGCTGGAAGCTGCCGGCGTTAAGAAAGTAAACACCTACAGCAGCGAAGGCGTGCTTGGCCGCGGTATCCACGAAATGGGAACTGCACGTATGGGCCGCGATCCAAAATCATCAGTACTGAATGAGTGGAATCAGGTTTGGGACGCGAAGAACGTGTTTGTTACTGATGGCTCATTTATGGCGTCTTCTGCATGCCAAAACCCGTCGTTAACTTATATGGCGTTTACCGCACGTGCCGTAGATCACGCTGTTTCGGAACTGAAGAAAATGAACATCTAACCCAAAAAAACATACTACTATGACTGAAGAAAACAAAAAAGAAACAAAGGCAAACCCAACGAGGCGGGATTTTTTGAAAACCGGCACCATAGCTGCCGCGAGCTTTATGATAGTTCCGCGCTTTGTACTTGGAGGCAAAGGCTACACCGCGCCGAGCGATAAGCTGCTGGTTGCCGGCATAGGCGCCGGTGGTAAGGGACAAAGCGATATTGCTAACTTTTACAAAAGCGGTAAAGCGGAGATAGCGTTCCTGGTTGACGTTGACGATAGAAGATCGGCTAAATCACGTGCTGATTTTCCAAAAGCAAAATATTATAAAGACTGGCGCGAATTGCTGGACAAAGAATCAAAGAATTTTGATGCCTGTTCAGTTTCAACGCCCGATCATAACCACGCAATCATAGCATATCACGCTATGTCATTAGGTAAGCACGTGTATGTGCAAAAACCGATGACGCATGACTTGTGGGAAGCACGTTTATTGACCGAGGCTGCCGCCAAATTTAAGGTAGTAACTCAAATGGGTAACCAGGGTTCTTCTAACGATGGTACGCGTTTACTTTCAGAATGGTATGACGCCGGCCTGATTGGCGACGTGCACACCGTTTATTGCTGGACTAACCGCCCGGTTTGGCCACAGGGGATTTCGTGGCCTCCACCACAACCAAATATCCCTAAAGAACTGGATTGGGATCTGTGGCTGGGTACGGCGCCTAAAAAAGATTACGTGGATAAATTGGTTCCTTTCAACTGGCGCGGCTGGTGGGATTACGGAACTGGAGCACTTGGCGATATGGGCTGTCACCTTGTGGAAGCGCCTTTCCGTGTGTTGGATATCAGGTATGCAAAAGATGTGCAGGCCAGCGTAGGCAGCGTTTATGTTGACGAGTTTAAAGAAGGACATTTCCCTGAGAGCTGCCCTCCGTCAAGCCACATTACGCTTACATTCCCTAAAACAAAGAAAACCAAAGGCGACGTTACGTTGCATTGGATGGACGGTGGTATTCAACCTGAAAGGCCCGTTGAATTGCTGCCAAGCGAAGATTGGGGAGGCGAACCTGGTAATGGTACATTATTTATAGGTACAAAAGGCAAAATGTTTGCAAGTACCTATTCAGACGCACCGACATTGTTGCCGAAAGAACGCACAAAAGATGCAAAAGCTCCGCAAAAATGGGCACGTGTTCCAGGCGGCGCCAACGGCCACTATGCACAATGGGTTGAAGGCTGTATTGCCGGTTACGGTAAAACTGAGTTAAGCTCATCGTTTGATAAGGCTGGTCCGCTTACCGAAGCATTGTTGATGGCGAATCTTGCCGTACGCGGTCACTCGTTAAAAGGTGGTCAGATCAAATACGAATGGGATAACCAAAACCAAAAGGTGACCAACTTTGATGCAGCAAATCAATTTGTAAAACGCCAGTACCGCGAAGGCTGGACGATATAGTAACGTGAGCAGTGGGTAGTGAGTGGAGATTAGTTAAACTAAACCACTCACCATTCACGACTCACTATTCACAGAATGAACCAATTTAATTAAACTAACATATGAATAGAAGAGACGCCATAGGAAGAGTTGCCCTACTGATGGGTGGTGCTGTTATCGGTGCCGAATTTTTTCTTTCGGGATGTAAGGCAGGGCCGGGCAAGGTAGAAGACTTGTTTGTTGCCGATAATATTGCCCTTTTAGATGAAGTAGCAGATACCATTTTACCAACAACAAGCTCCCCGGGCGCTAAAGCCGCCAAAGTGGGCCAGTTTATGGCTGTAATGGTGCGCGATTGTTACAGGCCGGCAGACCAGAAAGCCTTTACCGAAGGCATTGGAAAGCTGGATGATGCGGCTAATAAAAAGTTCAGCGCCAAATTTATGGCCCTTACGCCGCAACAGCGTACCGACCTGCTGATTGATCTTGATAAGGAGCAGAAAGAGTATTCAACTAAGAAATATAAAGATGATGAGGCTGATAAAGCCAAGCATAAAGGCGAGATCGAGTATATATCATCAATACCGAATCACTATTTCACTATGATGAAACAGCTTACCTTGCTGGGCTATTTCACATCAGCAGTAGGTGCAACAAAAGCCCTGCGCTACATCGCGGTTCCCGGCCATTACGACGGCAACCTGCCTTACAAAAAAGGCGACAAAGCCTGGGCAACCTGATTTTAAGTAAGAATTATTGAATTAGTGAATGAGTGAAGTTTAACTTCGCTTGTTCACTAATTTTTTTGACTCATCGATTTATACCAAAAATCAGTGAATTAGAATTATCAAGTTTTTATGGTCGTTTGATTGATTATTCATTAATTTGATAATTCAATCAATCGTTAATTCACTAATTCTATAATTCACTAATTAACAACTATACTATGGCTCACAGAAAACTCCGCATGGGGATGATTGGCGGGGGGAAAGACGCATTTATTGGCGCTATACACAGAATTGCCGCCAACATGGACGGCTTAATTGAACTGGTATGCGGTGCACTAAGCATCCACAAAGAAACGGCTATTGAAAGCGGTCACATGCTTTTTTTACCAGACGACCGTATTTACACCAGCTACGAAGAAATGATTACGGCAGAAAGCAGACTGCCCGCAGATAAAAGGATGGATTTTGTTACGATCGTAACACCAAACTTTGCTCACTTTGCTCCGGCAATGATGGCGCTCGATCACGGCTTTAACGTGGTTATTGAAAAACCTATTACCCTTACGCTGGATGAAGCGAAACAACTGAAAAAGAAAGTAGAAGAAACCGGCCTGATGTTGTTGCTAACCCACACTTATTCGGGTTACCCTATGGTGAAGGAAGCCAAACAACTGATTAAAGGAGGTTCATTAGGCAAGGTTAGAAAGATATATGTTGAATATATACAAGGTTGGCTGAGCAAACTTTCTGAAAGGGAAGGCAATGCACAAGCGGCCTGGCGTACCGACCCGTCTAAATCGGGCAAATCGGGCTGCATGGGCGATATTGGCACCCACGCCGCACATTTAGCCGAATATATTTCGGGCGCGAAGATCACTCAATTGAATGCATCATTAAATACCGTTGTTGAAGGCCGTATGCTGGATGATGATGGCGCCGTGCTATTGCGTTTTGAAAACAGCATAACCGGTGTGCTGGCCGCATCACAAGTGGCAGCGGGGGAGGAAAATGCATTGAAAATTCGTGTTTATTGTGAAAATGGAGGTTTGGAGTGGGCACAACAAGAGCCAAATACATTGATCATAAGATGGTCTGACAAACCGGCGCAGATCATCCGTGCAGGCGCTGGCTACGGCGCATTCGAGTCGACCTATGCGGTGCATAACACGCGCACACCGGGGGGGCACCCTGAAGGTTACCTGGAAGCTTTTGGGAACTTATACCGCAATTTTGCCCTGGCATTACAGGCAAAAATGAACAACGAGGAAGCCAAACCGGAATGGTTGGATTTTCCCGGCGTTGAAGATGGTATAAGAGGCATGGCATTTATTGAAAATGTAGTAGCCTCGAACCAAAGCAATGAAAAATGGCATGATTACGTTGTGTAATTGTGCGAATGATTTGAAGATATGCTGATTTAAGAATTTGGAGATTGAAATTGAAATCACTCAATGACAAATCCGCCAAATAAACTAATGAACAAATAAACTAATGAACACAATTAAAGGACCTGCAATATTTATAGCCCAGTTTATAGGCGATACAGCGCCATTTAACAGCCTGGAGGGCATCTGTGAATGGGCGGCCGGTTTAGGATATAAAGGTATTCAATTGCCAACCCTCGATTCTCGTTTTATCGACCTGCAAAAGGCCGCCGAAAGCAAAGGTTATGCAGACGATCTGAGAGGCGAGATCAATTCATACGGCCTGGAAATCACAGAGCTATCTACACACCTTCAAGGGCAATTAGTAGCCGTAAACCCGGTTTACGACGACCTGTTTGATGGTTTTGCACCAGAGCAATATCGTAAAAACCCCAAAGCAAGGCAGGATTGGGCCGTGCAGCAATTAAAATATGCTGCAAAAGCCTCACAAAATTTAGGATTGGCAGCATCGGTGACCTTTAGCGGCGCGCTGCTGTGGCCTATGGTATATCCATGGCCGCAAAGACCGGCCGGTATTGTCGATACGGCTTTTGATGAACTCGCTAAACGCTGGAAACCCATCCTCGACGTTTACGAAGACTGCGGCATCGACCTTTGCTACGAGATTCACCCCGGTGAAGATCTGCACGACGGCATCACCTACGAAATGTTTCTGGACAAAGTGAACAATCACCAGCGTGCTTGTTTACTGTTCGATCCATCGCATTTTGTACTGCAGTGCCTTAATTACCTCGAGTACATTGATATCTACCACGAGCGTATAAAAATGTTCCATGTTAAAGATGCCGAGTTTAACCCTACAGGCAGGCAAGGCGTGTACGGCGGCTATCAGAACTGGGTTGACCGTGCGGGCCGTTTCCGTTCATTAGGCGACGGGCAGGTTGATTTTAAAGGGATTTTTAGTAAACTTACACAATATAACTTTCCGGGTTGGGCGGTATTGGAGTGGGAATGTGCCCTCAAACACCCGGAAGATGGTGCACGTGAAGGCGCTGAGTTTATTAAGAATCACATTATCAGGGTTACCGAGAAAGCCTTCGACGATTTTGCTGCATCAGGCGTTGACGAAGCTGCTAACCGCAAAACGCTGGGTATTTAACGAGAAGAACTAAATTTTAAACCAATTAAACTAAATAACCTAAAAGATTAAAAATGTCGGCTACTATTAATCGCACACAACTCTTCAGGGCAAGCTGTTTGTCGCTGCTGGTAACATCATTATCGTTCGGTATCCGGGCGGGTATCCTCAATCAGCTTGGAACGGTCTTCGCACTCGATAAAGCACAACTGGCTACCATCACCGCAACTGCTTTCTGGGGTTTCCCGCTGGCCGTTGTTATTGGCGGCATAGTAGTAGATATTATTGGCATGAAGAGGCTGCTGTTGCTGGCTTTTATATTTCACCTTATCGGTATCCTGTTGACCGTTTTTGCCACCGGGTTCTGGACTTTGTTTATTTCGACGTTAACTATCGGTATCGCCAACGGCACAGTTGAAGCTGCTTGTAACCCATTAGTAACCACGCTCTATCCTGAAAGTAAAACTACCAAACTTAACCATTTTCACTTGTGGTTTCCCGGTGGTATCGTTATAGGTACGCTGATTGTTCTCTTGTTGAACAAAATAGGCCTTGGATGGCAGATACAAGTAGCGCTGATGCTGATCCCAACACTGCTTTACGGTTTCCTTTTCTCGAAGCTTGATTTCCCGGTTACAGAACGTGTTGCGGCCGGTGTTTCTACGGCTGGTATGTACAAAGCCTTGTTGAACCCGCTGTTCATTTTCATGTTTATCTGTATGTTCGGCACCGCTATTACCGAGTTATTTACCGGCCAGTGGATAGACGTATTGTTAAAGAATGTAACCAGCAACGCCTTATTAATCTTAACCCTCGACACCGGTATCATGGTTATTGGCCGTGGTTTCGCCAAACCGATATTGAAGAAAATCCCTCCGCAGGTTTTATTGCTGATATCTGCAACATTAGCGGCCCTGGGCATCTATTTGTTAAGTACGCTTACAGGTAATGCAGTGTTCTTTGCAGCTATCGTATTTGGCATGGGCGTATGCTTCTTCTGGCCAACCATGCTTGGGTTTGTTAACGAGAATCTGCCTAAAACAGGCGCAATAGGCTTAAACCTGATGGGCGGTGCAGGTATGTTTGCCGTTTCAATTTACACCATGATAATGGGTAAATACTACGATGATATCGTTAAAGCTTCTGGTGGTGACAATTCTACAGCGGGTCCTAAGGTATTACAAACTACGCTGATTATTCCGTGCATACTGATCGTATGTTTTATAGGCCTCGTTATTTATATGCGTTCGCGCGGCAAAACTGCACCATTAAAAACCGCAGCTGTATAAACAATAAAGTATTAAAATTGTAATTTAAATAACTCTCTTATATCAACACAAAACAACTACAAACACAGACAATGAAAAGAATTTTTGCAATACTGGTGATATGTGCGGCGATGGCATCTTGCGGTGGAGGAACAAAATCTGGAGGAAGCGCTGATAGTACGGCAGCCGCCGATCAGACTGCCAAAGCGCAGGAACCCAATGCAGATACCAGCGCTAATAAAATAGGTACAGAAACGGCCGCACCGGAATCGCCTGCTATGAAGCTGATCGCTGCATCAGACTGTAAAACCTGCCACAAGGAAGACGTGAAAGTGGTTGGTCCTGCGTTTAAAGACGTTGCGGCCAAATATCCGCCAACCGATGCCAACATTGATTCGCTCGCAAACAAGATCATCAAAGGCGGTAAAGGCCACTGGGGCGATATTTCAATGACTCCGCATCCAAACCTGGCTGTTGCCGATGCAAAGGAGATAGTGAAATATATCCTGTCGCTTAAAAAGTAATTATTCATTCCGGATGTCTGATTTTGGGCATCCGGAATTTTAATTTACGAGCAAACCATAACCGCAGCCATCAGGGTAAATTAAATACAATGATGTTTTCCGGTTTTCTATTTCAGGCGCATAGTTTGCGTCAATATTACTGGCAGTTATATAGCTTGTACCCCGCAGCCATTGCTGCTGTTGTGTTGTTCTTCTTCCTTTTGTTTTTTCCGACAAGAACCAAATTAAAACAAAACGAAGATTGGATATTGAAGAACCTTCTGCAAAACCAAATTTAAACCTAATTAACTATGTCAATTCAACAAAACAGGAGGTCGGCAATAAAGAATATTGTTGCCGGAACCGCCGCCATTACCGCCACGGGCATGTTGTCATCATTTAAAAAAGAGGAGGCCAAAGAAGAAGTTATGGGTAAGCTGAAAGGCAATATTAATCATTCGGTATCGCCATGGTGCTACAACGAACTCACGCTTGATCAGCTTTGCGAAACTGCGAAAAAGATTGGCATTACCGGTATAGACCTTTGCGGCCCGAAAGATTGGCCAACCCTGCAAAAACACGGCATGTACTCGCCAATGTGCAATGGCGCCGAAATTAACCTGACCGATGGTTTCGGCGACGTGGAGTTTCACGAAAGGCTGATCAAACAATATACAGAAATGATTCCGCTGGTAGCCAAAAACGGTTATACCAACCTGATATGCTTTAGCGGAAGTCGTCGCGGTAAGGATGATGAAGCCGGCTGGAAGAATTGCGAAACAGGGTTAAGAAAGCTGCTGCCGCTTGCCGAAAAACATAAGGTGGTGCTTTGTATGGAATTGCTGAACAGCAAAATAGACCACAAAGACTATCAATGCAACAAATCATCGTGGGGCGCCGAACTGGCTAAACGGTTAGGCTCAGAGAATTTTAAACTGCTTTACGATATCTATCACATGCAGATAGATGAGGGTGATATCATCCGGAACATTACCGACCATCACCAATACATAGCTCATTTTCACACCGGAGGCATACCCGGCCGACACGAGATTGACGATACGCAGGAATTATACTACCCTGCTGTTATGCGCGCAATTGTGGCTACCGGCTTTAAAGGCTACGTAGGGCAGGAATTTGTTCCAAAAAATACTGATAAGATAGCATCATTAAAAAAAGCGATCCAGATCTGTGATGTATAGATTTTAGAGCCAAGAATCAAGACAGAGAAAAATAAGTAAAGATGAGATAGATGGAAGACCGTAGCTGCTATGAATCATAATCTATCAACCATGAACTAACTAACTAAAAACAATACCTATGACTACAAGAAGAAAATTTTTAACGCAGGCGGGTATGCTGTCGGCGGGATTGATGGTAGCGCCGCGCTTATTGTCGGCTTTACCAAAAGGTAAGGTTGTTGGTCTGCAATTATACACTTTGCGTGACCAGTTGCCAAAAGATCCTAAGGGCGTAATTGCTAAAGTTGCTGCGGCCGGCTACAAAGAAGTGGAAACTTTCGGTTATTCGAAGCAAGGAGGTTTTTGGGGAATGGATGCCAAAGCTTTCAGCGCTACGTTGAAAGAACACGGGCTGTCTACCCCAAGCGGCCACTTCGGGATGGATGAATTTCTGATTGGTGGCAAAACTGCCGAATTGGAAGCAAGTATCGAAGCCGCCAACATTACGGGTATGACTTACGTTGTTATTCCGTCGGTAAATGGCGAAGCGTTGAAAACTGCCGATTCATTGAAAAAGATAGCAGAGAAAATGAACAAAGCCGCCGAGATCTGCGGAAAATCGGGCTTAAAACTGGGCTATCATAACCACAATTTTGAATGGAAACCTGTGGAAGGTACCACGTTCTATGATACTATTTTGAAGGAAACCGATCCTAAGCTGGTAAATATGGAAATGGATATTTTCTGGGTAGTACGTGCAGGACAAAACCCTGTGCAGCTGTTCAAAAAACATCCAGGCAGGTTTGCACTTTGCCACATTAAAGACCGCGACAAAAAGCAAACCGATCTGAATACTGAAATAGGTAAAGGCAGCATCGACTTTAAAACGATTATGAGCCACGCGAAAGAAGCTGGTTTAAAACACTTTATTGTTGAGCAGGAAAATTTTATCAACATTGATCCTTACGTGAGCATTGCCGAGAGCGCGGCTTATGTGAAGAACGTTTTACATGTTTAAATCAGTGTAATTACTGAGAAATCATTAAATAAAAGAAATGAAATACAGACTATTATTTACCGCCGCGCTTGCCGGAAGTTTTTTTATGGCAAACGCGCAAAATGCAAAACCGGAAGATACCGAAGTATGGGAACCCATCCCAAAAGTAGTTACCCCCGGAAAGAACTTAGGTGACGCGCCATCAGACGCGATCATCCTTTTCGATGGCAAAAATCTTGACCAATGGGTGCAGAATAACGATAAATCGCCCGCTAAATGGGATGTGAAAGACGGCATATTGACAGTTAACAAGCACTACGGCAATATCGAAACCAAAAAATCATTCAACAATTACCAGTTGCACATTGAATGGAAAGAACCTACAACTTTGGAAGGCACCGGACAGGCACGCGGTAACAGCGGTGTTTTCCTGGCTTCGATAGGTCCCGGCGATGCGGGTTATGAATTACAGGTTTTAGATTCGTACAACAACAAAACCTACGTGAACGGTATGGCAGGCAGTTTGTATAAACAAGCTATTCCGCTGGCAAACCCGGGCCGCAAAAACGGCGAATGGCAGGTTTATGACGTGATCTGGACTGCGCCTACCTTTAACGAGGATGGCACCGTTAAAACCAAAGCCTACGCCACTGTATTTTTCAACGGCGTACTGGTTGAAAATCATTTCGAATTGTTAGGCCCAACCTTGTATATAGGCAAACCTGCTTATAAGCAACACGGTCCTTCTCCTATAAAGCTACAGGCTCATGGCGACAAAAGCGAGCCCCTTAGCTTCCGTAATATCTGGGTAAGAGAGTTATAATAATTAATTCATAGTTTAACGGTTCATATTTTATATTTGTGAACCGTTGGCTATGAATTTTTATTTTTTGGCCCCTGTAAATCTTCACCATTATGATTAAAAGACTAACGTTAGCATTATTGCTGCCGGCTGTAGCCTGTACATTGGTAAATGCCCAGGTAAAAAAGGCCCCGGCTTATCCGTTAATCACCCACAATACTTATTTCAGTATCTGGTCGATGACCGACAGTTTAAATGCCCACCCCACAAGGCACTGGACAGGTAAAGATCAATCGCTAATAGGTATGATCAAAGTGGATAATTCTACCTATCGTTTTTTAGGAAAAGACGTTCCGGCTTTTACCACAGTGTTGCCAGCGGCAGATGAAGTGAACTACAAATGCCAATACACCGAAACAGAGCCCGCCAGAGGCTGGGAAGAAACAAACTTCGACGATACTAAATGGACAACCGGCACAGCACCTTTTAGCGACGATAAAAAGGAAGCCAAAACGGTTTGGACGAGCAAAGATATCTGGATGCGGCGCACATTTACGCTCAATAATCTGAACATCGACCGCCTGTTTTTGAAGCTTCACCATGATGATAACGTAGAGGTTTACCTGAATGGTGAAAAGATCTACAATCATGTTGGCTGGACGAGCGACTTTAAAATGATCGCCTTAAAGGACAAGTTTAAAGACAAGCTGGTAAAAGGAAAGAACGTATTGGCCATTCATTGCGCAAACACCGCGGGAGGAGCCTGGCTAGATGCCGGGCTGGCTAACGAAGTAAAAGCAAAACCAACCGGCGTGCTGCTGGCCAAACAAAAAGATGTGACTGTAACCGCCACTCAAACCATTTACAACTTTGAATGCGTGGGTGTGGATCTGAAAGTGACGTTTACCTCACCGTTGCTGATGAATGATTTAGATATTTTCTCGCGCCCCGTATCGTACATTTCTTACAGCGCAAAGGCCAATGACGGAAAAAGTCATAATGTGAAGGTGTATTTCGGAGCTTCAACTTCTGTGGCGGTTGACCAGCCCGGGCAGCTGGTTACCGCTCAAAAATATGTCACAAAGAGCCTTTCTATTCTGAAAGCCGGAACCGTTGCCCAGCCAATACTACAGAAAAAAGGCGATGACCTGCGGATTGATTGGGGTTACATGTATGTTGCCGCCCCTGCTTCTGAAGGCGCTGCTCAATATATAACACCGCAAAGCGACGCAGTAAATTCGTTCACAGGGCAGGGTGTGACCACAACTACGACAAACAAAGGCCGCCAGTTGTTTCTGAATACCGTGCTCGATTTTGGTAATGTTACTAATGCTCCGAAAGAGAAATATGTGGAGCTGGGCTACGACGATATTTATTCTGTTCAATACTTTAAGCAAAATCTGAAACCATGGTGGAAACTTAAAGGTGCGACTATAGAGACCGAACTGGCCACCGCTGCAACCGAATATGCATCGGTAATTAAAAAGTGCGACGCATTTAATAAAAGCATGTACGCCGCGGCGCTGAATGCAGGCGGAAAAAACTATGCGGATCTGTGTGTATTGGCATATCGCCAGAGCATAGCGGCCCATCAGTTGCTCAAAAGTCCGCAGGGTAGTATCTTGTTCCTTTCGAAGGAGAATTTTAGTAACGGATCCATTAATACGGTTGATGTAACTTACCCTTCGGCGCCAATGTACCTGATCTATAATCCAAGTTTGCTTGAGGGCATGCTGAATGGCATCTTCTATTATTGCGAAGGCAAGGGTTGGGGCCACGATTTTGCGGCGCACGATCTGGGTACCTACCCGCTGGCCAACGGCCAGACTTATGGTGAGAACATGCCGGTGGAAGAATCGGGCAATATGATTATCCTTACCGGTGCAATCACGAAGGCAGAGGGTAATACAGCGTTCGCCAAAAAACACTGGAAAACGCTGAGCACCTGGGCCAATTATCTGAGTGAAAATGGTTTTGATCCCGGCAACCAACTTTGCACCGACGACTTTGCCGGTCACCTGGCACGTAACGCGAATTTATCTGTAAAAGCGATTGTAGCGTTAGGCGCTTATGCCGATATGGCCGACAAGCTTGGTCAGAAAGCCATTGCTCAAAAATATAGGGCGATTGCTGTAGATATGGCCAACCGCTGGCAAAAACTGGCGGACGCCGGCGACCACTATTCGTTAGTGTTTGAGAAAAAAGACACCTGGAGCCAGAAATATAACCTGGTGTGGGATAAAGTGCTCGGCCTGAATTTATTCCCCGCAGCGGTTTACAAGAAGGAGATCAACTATTACCTCACCAAACAGAATGAATTTGGCCTGCCGCTTGACAGCCGAAAAAGTTACACAAAATCTGACTGGATCTTGTGGACCGCAACTTTAGCGGATAACCCCAAAGATTTCCGGACATTGGTTGACCCGGTTTACAAATACGCCACCGAAACCACAACCCGCGTGCCTCTTAGCGACTGGCACGAAACCAAAGACGGGAAAATGGTAGGCTTCCAGGCCCGAAGCGTGGTGGGCGGATATTTTATGAAGCTGCTTGAGACGAAATGGGTTAAATAGAACCATTACCATATAATTAACAGGAGGCTCCGTATGGAGCCTTTTTTGTTTATTGCCAAAACGTTTTTCAATTGTTGATAAACATTTACAACCTATTGTGATAATAATCCGTATAATTAGTTTAATAATTAAACCAATATTACAACCACACCCGCCTATTAGGTTTTTATATTTTATGTTTTAAATGTTATTGACAGGTACCAATAGCTTATGGTGAATATGTTTAAGTGTTTTTTTGCTGCGCTTTTGCTGTTGGTGGCCGTTGCCGGATTCTCACAAAATCAAAGTCTTAAGTTTGAGCACCTTGGTACTGCGGAGGGCCTTTCGCAGATAAATGTACTGTGCGTGATTCAGGATAGCCGGGGTTTCATGTGGATAGGTACGCGCGATGGGCTTAACCGTTATGATGGCTACAAGTTCAAAATTTATAACCATAGTTTTCAGGACAATAACACGATCAGCAATAACCAAATATCAGATATTGTTGAAGACAAAGACGGCAATATCTGGGTAGCAACGCTTTCCGGTTTGAATAAGTTGGAACGGAAAACCGACCGTTTTGTGCGGTATCTGCATAATAACCAGAATACCAACAGCATCTCGAGTAATGCCATCAATAAACTGGCTTTTGATTCGTATGGCAACCTGTGGATCGGCACACAAAAAGGCGGGCTTGATTGCCTGAACCTTAAAAGCAACACCTTTAAGCATTTCGTTCATTCCGAATTCGATTTGAAAAGCCTGAGTGATAACAATGTGAACGCAGTGTTTGAAGATTCCAAGCATAACTTATGGGTTGGAACATCGGGCGGAGGACTTAACCTCTATAACAAAAAGAACAACTCATTTTCAAAATACAGAAGTGGCGCGTCGCCCAATACAATTTCGGGGAATAATATTTCGTGCATGTTTGAAGATGACCGGCACCGACTGTGGATAGGCACCCAGGACGCCGGTTTCGACCTTTTCGATCCAGTAAGAGGAACCTTCCGCAGGTTTATGCATAGCGACAAGGATCCGAATAGTCTTTCGAGCGATGCGATATATGCCATTAATATGGATGAAACCGGTACGCTGTGGGTGGGAACCGAAAATGGCGGTGTATGCTTGTTTGATATCGCAAGGAACCGGTTCAGCAATTTTCAGCACGATGACATTGATCATAATAGTATTGACGGCAATACGGTGTATGGCATTTGTCGCGATAAGCAGAACAACATGTGGCTGGGTGCGTTTAGCGGCGGGGTAAACCTGCTAAAAAGAAGCACTAAAAGCTTTGCGTATTACAGGCACAGCTCACTTGCCAACAGCCTGTCAAATGATTTTGTGCTCGACATGTATGAAGATGCCGATAAAAACCTGTGGGTAGGCACCGATGGCGGCGGCCTGGATATGTTTAACGCCGCTAATGGAACAGTGAAACACTACAAGCACCAGGCAAATAATAAAAACAGCCTTTGCGGCAATTATGTGATTGTGGTTGATAAGGACAGCGACGGTAACTTCTGGCTGGGAACCTGGGCCGATGGCTTTAGTATCTTTAACCCGAAAACCGGCGTGTTTACCAATTTTAAGCATGATCCGGCCAACCCGGGCAGCCTTAGCGGTAATAACATTTACGCGTTGATCCATACCCGCGATAAAAAAACCTGGATAGGTACCTACAACGATGGTCTGAATGTTTATAATAAAGATACCAAGACTTTTAAAACGTTCAAATTTGATGCAAACAACCCTAAAAGCCTGAGCAGCGACAGAGTTTACTCGCTACTGGAAGATCGCAATGATAATTTATGGGTTGGTACTTACGACGGCGGCCTGAATCTCTTTGATAAAAGCACTGAAACATTTACACGTTTTCAGCATGACGAAAATGCCAATAGCATCAGTAATAACTCTGTACCCGATCTGTTCGAAGACCATAAAGGCAATATATGGGTGAGCACACTTGCCGGTCTTAATGTACTCGATCCTAAGACAAGGCATTTCAAGATATTCACGAAGAAAGACGGCCTGCCGAGCGATATTATTTACGCCGTGCGCGAAGACAATAACGGCAAAATTTGGATAAGTACTAACAGTGGCCTTTCGGAGTATGACCCTGCAACCAATAAGTTTAAAAACTATACTATCGAAGATGGTTTGCAAGCGGATGAGTTTAAATCGCACTCGGCTTTTGTGAGCAAAGAGGGTAAGCTATATTTCGGCGGTGTTAATGGGTTTAACGCCTTTACGCCAGATCAGATCTTGAAGCCTGCCGGTTTCTCACCCTTGGTTATTACATCGTTTCAGATCTTTAATAAACCGCTAACCATTGCCAAAAATAGCACCGACCCCTCACCATTAAAACAGGATATTACCGATACCCGCGAGATCAAACTATCATATGACCAATCAGTAATTTCTCTTGAATTTGCGGCGCTCGATTATACGTTGGCCAATAAAAAGAATTATGCTTACCAGCTAACCGGTTTTGATAAGGAATGGAATTATGTAGGCAATCGCAACACGGCAACATACACCAATCTTTCACCGGGAACTTATACATTCAAAATAAAGTATCAGAGTAACTCGGGCATGTGGTCGCCGGTTACAAGCGGGCTTACCATTATCATCGTGCCTCCGTTTTGGCTTACATGGTGGTTTATTGTATTGGTAGTTGTGTTGATAATTGCCGCTATTTATACTTTATTTAAGCTTCGGGTCCGGGCCATTAATAGACAAAAAGATATACTGGAAAAATTGATCCGGGATCGTACCAAGAGCCTTGCAAAAATGACGGTCGATGAGCGCGCCTCGCGCGAGGCCGCCGAAAAAGCGCGTGAAGAAGCGGAAAATGCCAATAAAGCTAAGAGCAGTTTCCTGGCCATGATGAGTCATGAGATCCGTACGCCGATGAACGGCGTGATAGGTATGGCGGGCCTGCTATCGAGCACTCAGCTTACCCCAGAACAGGATGAGTACGCCGAAACCATAAAAAACTGCGGCGAATCTTTATTAACCATTATTAACGATGTGCTTGATTTCTCAAAGATAGAGTCGGGCAGTATGGAGTTGGAAGATCAGGATTTTGACCTGCGCGACTGCGTGGAAAGCGTGCTGGATCTGTTTGCCGAAAAAGCATCGCAGATAGACCTGGTATACCAGATAGACCATAATGTGCCGTCGCAAATTGTAGCCGACCAGTTACGGCTTCGCCAGATTTTACTGAACCTGGTAAGCAATGCCATGAAGTTTACTGAACGGGGTGAGGTATTTGTAAGCGTTAAGGTAGCAGAGCAGGATGGGGACGATATGATATTGAACTTCAGCATCCGTGATACAGGCATTGGTATTCCACCGGATAAACTGGACAAGCTGTTTAAGGCCTTTTCGCAGGTTGATTCAAGCACCACCCGCAAGTATGGCGGCACAGGTTTGGGGCTTGCCATCAGCGAAAAGCTGGTGAATTTAATGGGGGGCGATATCAGTGTAAAGAGTGAGGTTGGCGTAGGTACTACGTTTTCGTTCACCATCAAATCAAAGGCAGGGGTAAATGCGCAGCGTAACTACGTTTATCTTAGCCTTACGGAACTGGAAGGAAAAACAGTAATGGTGATTGATGACAACGCCACTAACCGGGAGATATTGAAAAGCCAGTTAGAACAGTGGAAGTTTAAGCCTGTGATAACAGAATCGGGTACGGATGCGCTGAAAGTGCTCGCGACGAAACAAACTATCGATCTGATTATATCAGATATGAATATGCCTGATATGGACGGCGTACAACTGGCCAAAAAGATCAGGGAAGATTATCCCGGGATCCCGATCATTTTATTAAGTTCAATGGGGAATGAAAAAAGCAAGACCGAAGCACATTTATTTAATGCCATCCTTACCAAGCCTACCCGCCACCAGGTTTTATACAAGCATATTGCAGAGCAGCTAAAAGCAAGCGGAGAAGTAGCGCAAAAGCCACACTCTGCTTCTACTCGTTTTTCAGAGGATTTCTCAGCGCTGTACCCTATGGACATCTTAATAGCCGAGGACAACCTGATCAATCAAAAACTGGCAGTTCGTATTTTAACCAAGATGGGATATGATCCCCACGTGGTATCAAACGGGCACGAGGCCATCAATGCGCTATTGTTAAAAAAATACGATTTGGTATTGATGGACGTACAAATGCCTGAAATGGATGGCTGTGAGGCAACGCATTTTATTCGTGAACACATTGAGCAGCAGCCGATAATTATAGCCATGACCGCCAATGCAATGGCAGAAGATCGGGATAATTGTATTAAAGCTGGTATGAACGATTACCTGGCAAAGCCGATGAAAATAAGTGATATTATGGACATGCTCGAAAAATGGGGAAAGGAAGTAGTGTCAAAAACGGAAAGCAACAGGTGATTACGCCTTTCATATCCTTTTTTTGTTATTGTAATTGTCGGGAAAACAGTAATTTTACTTTCGCACCTAAATATTGAAAGTATGCTCAAAAATAATCGCTCCGGCTTATCTTATTTAATCGTTTTGGTATTCCTGCTATGCATCAGTACAGTTGCTAATGCGGCTGATGGTTATTATTACCAGATCAAGGTCTATCATTTTAAGACAAACGTTCAGCAGAGCCGGGTCGATGCTTATTTGCAAAAGGCCTTTTTGCCGGCAATGCATCGGGCCGGTATCAAAAATATCGGCGTGTTTACGCCGGTGGCTACTGATACAATGGGTAAGCGGACGTATGTTTTTATTCCCTATAAAACATTTGCTGAGATTAAAAAAGTTGAAACTATGCTCGCCGCCGATCAGCAATACGCTGCCGATGGTAGAGATTATATCGATGCCCCCTATAATGATCCTGCTTATACGCGAATAGAAACCATTCTCCTTAGCGCGTTCCCTAAAATGCTGTTTGCGGATGTCCCTAAATTGACTGCCAACAAAACCGATCGCGTGTATGAACTGCGGAGCTACGAAAGCGCTACCGAAAAGCAAAACATAAACAAAGTAGCTATGTTTAATGATGGAGACGAAGTGGCTCTGTTTAAGAGACTTGGCTTTAATGCCGTGTTTTATGCCGAAGTAATAGCCGGCAGCCACATGCCCAACTTAATGTATATGGTAACCTTTGACAGTATGGCCGAACATGACCGGCTATGGAAGAATTTTGGAAACGACCCCTATTGGAAAAGCCTTTCGGCTAAAAGCCAGTACCAGAATAATGTAAATCATGTAGACGCTATTTTCCTGCATCCTGCCGCTTATTCTGATTTTTAATGGTTCCACAAAAAACGGACTATGACGTTGTAGTAGTCGGATCGGGTCCTAACGGACTGGCTGCGGCTATACATTTGCAACAGAATGGACTGTCGGTTTTGGTGATCGAAGGCAGATCAACAATAGGCGGAGGCCTGCGTACAGTGGGGTTAACCTTACACGGTTACAAGCATGATATTTGCGCTGCAGTGCATCCGCTGGCCGCTGCTTCTCCATTTTTTGAGGCACTGCCGCTTGCCAAATACGGCCTCGAATATATTTATCCCGAAATTGATGCCGCTCATCCGCTGGACGATGGCGACGCGGGTGTGCTTCTCCGTTCCATTTCAGAAACTGCCGGTCGGTTGGGCGCGGACGCTTTTGCCTATAAAAACCTGATCGGTCCGTTGGTAAAAGACTGGCCGTCCATAGCTCCTGATGTGTTAGGACCGTTGCATTATCCAAAACACCCGCTGGCAATGGCCAGATTTGGCTTACCTGCATTAACATCTGCCGCGCATCTTGCAAAACAATTCGAAGGCACCAAAGCAAGGGCGCTTATTGCCGGCATGGCCGCGCATGCTATCCAGCCTTTGAGCAATCTGGCTACCTCGGCTATCGCACTGGTGCTGATGGCAAATGGTCACCTGAAGGGCTGGCCCATTCCAAAAGGCGGCTCGGTACAGATAGCCAATGCATTAGCATCATACTTTAAAAGCATAGGCGGAAAGATAGAAACAAATACCTGGGTGACGTCGTTGCAACAGCTTCCATCGTCTCGCGCTGTCGTTTTTGATGTGACGCCGAAACAGCTGCTTAAAATTGCAGGGCACCAGTTCTCTGCTTTGTACAAATGGCAACTGCGGCGCTACCGTTATGGTATGGGCGTTTTCAAGATAGATTGGGCGCTGGATGCACCAATACCCTTTAAGAACGAAGCTTGCCACAAAGCCGGAACTGTACACATTGGCAACACTTTTGAAGAGATTGCCGCCGGGGAGCAACAGGTTTGGGAAGGCCAGCACCCGGAAACGCCCTACGTATTATTGGCGCAACCCAGTATATTAGATGCAACCCGCGCACCTGCCGGCAAACACGTAGCCTGGGCTTATTGTCACGTTCCAAATGGTTCTGAAAAAGACATGACTACCATTATTGAAAACCAGGTTGAGCGTTTTGCGCCTGGTTTTAAAGATACCATACTTGCCCGCCATACGCTAAATTCTGTGCAGATAGAGGAGTACAATCCCAATTATATTGGCGGAGACATTAACGGCGGAGTTCTTGATCTGGCACAGCTGTTTACCCGTCCGGCTCTCCGCTGGTCGCCTTATAAAACATCTGCCGAAGGATTATATATATGTTCGTCCTCAACACCGCCCGGTGGCGGCGTGCATGGTATGTGCGGGTATAATGCGGCGAAGAGGGTATTGAAAGATCTGAAACATTGACTCACCGCGTAATTGCTGTAAGGAACGAAGCAATCTCTGCATAGGATATGCCGGGTAATGCATTGGCGCTAATGCAAAGTTTAGAGATTGCTTCGTACCTCGTAATGACGAGTTTTTCTTTCCCAAAATCAAACCGTTTGTCCGATATCGGACAAAATTCAAAAATACAATTAGTGTAATTAATTGATAATCAATTGTAATGATTTGGCATAAGTGTTGCAACTAACTATGCAATACAAGGTACTATGGACAAAGAAATTACACAAGAAGTCACAACTCAAAGAAACAGGAAAACCACGCTGGTGGTGATTCTGGTATTAGCGGTAATCACAATTTTGATATGGGGATTGCGCGCTACTTTTAAATCATCGCTTAAAAAATCGGAGATCACCACCGCGGTAGTTGAAACCGGGAATATTGAAAATACGCTAAACGCAACAGGCGAGGTATTGCCGGAGTTTGAGGAGATATTAACCAGTCCCATCAACGCTTCGATCAAAAAAGTAATCATGGACGCCGGCAATAAAGTAAACGCAGGGCAATCAATCCTTACGCTCGATAAATCGGCTACCGAAACTGATTTCGACAAAATGAAGTTTCAGCTGGAATCGAAACAGAATGAGATCAGCAAACTGAAGCTCGACCTTAACAAAAGTTTTTACGATATCCAGTCGAACAACGACATCAAAAAACTTCGGATTGATAACCTGGCCGATGCGGTTGAAAATGCTAAACGACTTTATAAAGCCGGCGGCGGTACGCGCGAAGGCATAGAACAGGCTGAGCTGAACCTTAAAGTTGCCCAGTTGGAAAAGAAACAATTGGAAAATGAGGTGAAGAACAAGCAGCAGACTATGCAGATCGAAATAAAGGAAGCCCAGCTTGCGGCCGATGTGCTGAGCAGCGACCTTGCCGCACTACAACGTAAACTGAACCTTGCCAACATTGTGGCGACCCGCGCCGGAGTAGTAACCTATGTGAACAAGAACATTGGCGCCAACGTGCGCGAGGGCGAATCGCTGGCGCGCATTGCTGACCTTGGCAGCTTCAAGATACAAGGCAGCGTTTCAGATAACTCGCTCGATCAGCTGCATGTGGGGTTGCCGGTCATCGTTTTGGTGAACGAGGTTCAGCTGCGCGGGCACGTGGTAAACGTTTCTCCGTCGATACAAAACAGCATCATATCGTTCGATATCCAGCTGGATGACCGCGACAGCAAGCAACTGCGGCCTAATATGAAAGTTGATGTTTACCTCATAACCGCTACAAGGAATCATATTATGCGCGTTGCGAATGGCCCTGCTTTTAAGGGCCCCGAGATACAGGACATCTTTGTGATAAATAACGGCAAGGCCGAACGCCGCACCGTGCACATCGGCCTCACCAATTTCGATTATGTGGAGATCAAAGACGGCGTAAAACCGGGCGATGTGGTCATCACATCAGACATGACCAGTTATAAGAATTCGAAGGAAGTTAGTATAAATAATTAGTGAGTAGTTGATTGGATCGGTTGATTGAGTTAATCTCTAAACCCAAAATGAACGACATTATAAAAATCAAGCAAAATCAGCGGTTAATGAAACTTATTTTTACCATATTGTTTTTAGTTGCCGGGAGCCGGGCCTTTTGCATTGGCCCGGATTCTACCCGGTTTACGCTAAAGGAAGTGGTAGCGCTTGCGAAGGAGAATTCCATTGCCGCCAAGCAGGCTATCACCACAAAGGAGACCAAATACTGGCAGTGGCGCACTTTTAAATCAAACTATCAGCCTCAATTGTCGTTAAGCGGCAACTTGCCGGGCTACAGCAAAACCAGTACACCGGTTGTGCAGCCCGATGGTACTATTGTTTTCCAGCCTATCCATTACGATAATTCTTCGCTTACACTCAATTTTAGTCAGAGCATTACCGCTACGGGCGCTACTGTTTACGGACAAACCAACTTGCAGCGTTTTGACGATTTTGACCGAAACAGCATTTTGTACAACGGTGTGCCGTATGCTATAGGATTTAGCCAGCCATTGGGGCAGTTTAATCAGCTGAAATGGGACAAGAAGATCCAGCCACTGCTTTATAAGGAAAGCACCCAGGCTTACATAGAGCAGCAGGAACAGATCTCTGTGACGGTTACCGGTTATTTTTTCGATTTGTTGCTGGCTCAGGTTAACCTCGAAACTGCCGAAGCGAACCTTATCAATACCGGGAAGATCTTAAAGATTGCTAATCTGAAATTTGATTTAGGCAAGGTTTCGAAAAATGAGATCCTGCAATTGCAGCTGGAGCAATTAAACGCCCGCAAAGCGGTGGGCACGGCCAAACGTGACATGGAAATTGCCACCCTCAACCTGCGCAGTTATATTGGGCAAGAGGGTGAAGAAAAGATAGTACTGCAGGTTCCGGAGACCATTAGCCAGATGAAAGTCACTGCCGAAAGGGTTTTGACCGAGGCATTTGCCAATCGCTCGGACGCAGTAGCCTTTGTGCGTCGCATAGCTGAGGCCAGGCGGGATGTTGCCCTGGCGCATGGACAAACCGGGCTAACAGCCACACTTACCGCAAATATAGGCACGTCAAATTCTGCCAAAAATATCCCGGGGATCTATCGCAATGCGCAGAATCAGCAACTGCTTGAATTGCAGTTTTCGATCCCTGTACTTGATTGGGGCCGCTCGAAAGCCAAGATCAAAACTGCCGAAGCCAACCAGAAATTTACCGAGTATTCTGTGGAACAGGATAAGCAAACCTTTAAACAGCAGATAGTTACGCAGGTATCACTGTTTAACGTAATGAAAGATCAGTTAGCCCTTACCGCGCAGGCCGATAGCATTGCCTCAGAAAAATACAAAATAGCCCGTGAGCGGTACGTTTTAGGCGACCTGAGTATCACTGACCTGAGCATCGCCTTCCAGGAAAATGACCAGGCCAAACGCGATTATGTACAATCGCTCCGCGATTTTTGGAGCGCGTATTACCAGCTGCGCTACCTGTCGCTTTACGACTTTGAAAAAAATGAAAAAATAGTTTATAAATAGCGGAAAGCTAAAAGCAAAAAGACCAAAACAAAAAATAATCATCAAATCAATCTATAATTCACTAATTCAACATTAAACAAATGATATCCTTACAAAACATCGAAAAAGTTTACCGCACTAATACCGTGGAAACCCTTGCGCTTAACAGCATTAGCCTGGATATAGCGAAAGGAGAGTTCCTTTCCATCATGGGGCCATCGGGCTGTGGCAAGAGCACGCTGCTGAATATTATGGGATTGCTTGATGCACCTTCAAAAGGCCTTGTAAAAATTGCCGATCAAAAAACCGATAACCTGAACGATAAGCAACTGGCAGGTTTCCGTAACCGGAAGCTGGGATTTATTTTCCAGAGCTATCATTTGATCAATGATCTGCAGGTGCTTGATAATGTGGAGTTGCCGCTGCTTTACCGCTCGGTATCGGCCAAGGAAAGAAAACAGCTGGCCTCGGAAGCGCTGGAGAAAGTTGGGCTGGCCAATCGCATGAAGCATTTCCCCAACCAATTATCAGGCGGACAAAAGCAGCGAGTGGCCATTGCAAGGGCGATAGTTGGCAGACCAGATATTATCCTTGCCGATGAGCCCACCGGGAACCTGGACAGCGCCATGGGCAATGAGATCATGGATATCCTGATGCAACTGAATCAAAAGGATGGTACCACCATTGTGATGGTAACGCACGATGAAAATATGGCCCACAAAACCCATCGTTTGGTTCGCTTATTCGACGGATCGCAGGTTCAGTAATTCATCAGCCTAAAAATTAAAAACAATGCTTAAAAATTATTTTAAAATAGCCATAGCGGTACTGAAGCGGAGAAAATTCTTCACTTTTATCAGCCTGTTCGGCATCAGTTTTACGCTAACCATATTGCTGGTGCTTACCTCATTTATTGATAAGGTGGTGGGTGACAGCTATCCCGATACCAAGCGCGATCGCTCATTATACGTTACGAGGTTAAGCCAGCAAGGAAAAAATTCCATATCATCGGGAATGCCATCATATTACATATTGAATAAATATGTAAAAACGCTGCCCGGGGCCCAGAAGGTGTCTATCTTTTCAACCGCCAACGGCACTAACACTTATGTCAATAATAAGAAAATTGCCGTTACGTATAAGTTTACAGATGCGGCTTACTGGGAGATCCTTGAATATAACTTTGTTGAAGGCAAGCCTTTTGGCGAGCGAGAAGTTACCAATGCCGAAAAGGTGGCCGTGATTTCAGACGACCTGCGCCGCGATTATTTTGGCGATGTTCCCTCTGTTATCGGAAAATTCATCGAAGCAAATAACGAGCGGTACCGAGTGATGGGTGTGGTTAAGGCAATCCCTGTTACCAGCTATATGACTTACAGCCAGATCTATCTACCATACACCGTATCGAAAACCGATTATAAGGCTAAGGAATATGGCGGCGGTTCTATGGCTATAATACTGGCCGCATCCAGCGCTGATTTGCCGAAGATACAGGCCGAATACGAAAGTATCATAACAAGACTAAAGCCCGAAAGCAAGGATTTTGACCACGTTTACAGCCACGCCCAACATTATATTGCCGCTTATGTTGACACCGGTAACGAAAAGCAATCGGGCATAGTACTGGCGCTGACTATTCTTGGAACTTTTACTTTTCTTTTCATGTTGCTGCCAACGCTTAACCTGGTGAATATCAATATCACCAGGATCATGGAGCGGTCGTCGGAGATAGGGGTGAGAAAGGCCTTTGGCGCATCCTCAAAAACATTGGTTTACCAGTTTGTGGTCGAAAATATCATATTGACGCTGATGGGTGGCATCATTGGGTTTGTGCTGTCGTTTATCGTAATCCAGGTACTGAATGATGCCAATTTAATTGCCAACCTTAAATTGTCTATCAACTTTACCGTATTGGGCATAGGCTTGCTGATCTGCTTTATTTTCGGTATCCTCTCAGGTGTGTATCCGGCTTGGCGTATGTCGAAGTTGAATGTGGTGAACGCCTTAAAAGCACAATAAAATTATCAACCTTAAAACTAAAATATCATGTTCAAGCATTTATTTAAGCTGATATGGAATAAAAAGAAACAGAACTTTTTATTAATGTCTGAAATGCTCATATCGTTCCTCGTCATCTTCGCAGTGTTTACCTTGATGGTTTACTACGTGAATAATTACAAAAAGCCTATGGGGCTTGATTACGAGAATGTTTGGGTAATCAATTACAATAATTCTTATCAAACAAAAAATACTGATTCGCTCAATCAATTTTATGAAACATTGAGGAGATCGATCAAAGCACTGCCACAGGTAGAGGAGCTGTCGTTTTGCAGCGATAATACGCCGTTTTCTCAGAATACCTGGCAGGGCGGTATGACCTATAAGGGAAAGAAAATAAGTCATATTAATGAATACCGGGTGGAAGACAGTTACAAAAAAACGCTCAACATCCAGGTATTGGAAGGCAGATGGTTTGATAAGAGCGATGCTGCTGCAAAGAACGAACATATCATCATTAGTGACGAAATGCGCCGCGAACTCTTCGGCACTGCGCCTGCCGTGGGGCAGCTAATTGGCGATGATGGCGATAAGAAAAAAATGCTGCAGATAATAGGCGTGGTGCAGGGCGTTAAACAAAAAGGCGATTACCTGGCCGCCGGCAATGAACAATTTGGCCGCCTGGACACGGGTGCATTTCATTGGGTGGGTAAAATACTTTTGAAGGTACGCCCTGATGCCGATGCTGCCTTTGAGGGAAAGCTATACAAAACGGTAGCCGGTTTCCTGAAGAATTCAAACGTAGAAATAGAACATCTTAAAGAAAAGCGGGTGCACGTGAACTACTTCAACGTTATCCCGATGATTGTACTTGGAGTTGTTAGTTGTTTCCTCATCATCAATGTAGCGCTCGGTTTATTTGGCGTACTTTGGTATAATATTAATAAACGCAGGGGCGAGATCGGTTTGCGCAGGGCAATCGGAGCTACAGGGAATGCGGTGTCGTCACAATTGATAGGCGAATCAATGGTGCTGGCCACGCTGGCATTGATTGTGGGGACTTTCTTTGCCATTCAGTTTCCACTGTTGAATGTATTTGACCTCGAAGCGGGAATTTATATCGTGGCGTTGATACTGGCTATCATTTTCATTTATGTGCTGGTGCTGATCTGTTCCCTATACCCGGGCAAGCAGGCGGCAGCAATATATCCCGCAGTGGCACTGCACGAGGAGTAGTTCCACTTTGTCTGAACCTTGGTTTACCTGACTAAAGATACACTTGATTCCGGTTTGGTGCACCGGCAATTTCTGAGTAAGATCAGGTAAATCAAGGTTCAGATATTTTGGCGACGGGATTATGTTGTCATTCCTCCTCCCAACGACAAAATGAGTTATACTTGTATAAATTATGATACTGATAATTGATGATGATATTGCGGTAAGAACCTCGCTACTCCTTTTATTAAAAGATGAGGGCTATGATGCCGCAGATTGTTCCGGGCCGGCCGATGCTATCAAATTGGTTAAGAGGCATCAGCCCGAGCTCATCATCCTTGACCTTAATTTTTCGAACGACACTTCCGGCAAAGAGGGTATGGACCTGCTGGCAAAAATAAAACAGGTTGATACTTCTATTCCTATCATATTGATTACGGGCTGGGCCAGTATTGAGCTTGCTGTTATGGGGATGAAACTTGGCGCCAATGATTTTATCAACAAGCCGTGGAATAATGATCACCTGCTGCAATCGGTGCGTACACTACTCGATCTGAAAGGTAGGAAAACGGAGCATCATACCCGTAAACAGCTTGATAAAACGTATAACTTTCAGCAAATTATAGGCGAAGACCCCCAGATGCTGAACATCCTCGAAACTATTGGCAGGGTAGCGGGTACCGATGCGTCTATTTTAATTATGGGCGAAAGCGGCACCGGTAAGGAACTGATTGCTGAAGCGGTTCATCAAAATAGTCTGCGTCGCAATAAGCCATTTATCAAGGTAAACCTGGGCGGTATCTCCACCTCACTATTTGAAAGCGAAATGTTCGGGCATGTGCGGGGGGCATTTACCGATGCCCGGTTTGATCGCGTCGGTCGTTTTGAAATGGCCAACAAAGGAACCATATTTTTAGACGAGATAGGCGACCTTGATGCCGGCAGCCAGGTGAAGCTGCTGCGTGTGTTGCAGGACAGAACGTACGAAGTACTGGGCAGCAGCCGTACCAAGGCGGTAGATGTGCGCGTGGTTTGCGCTACCAATAAAAACCTGAGTGAAATGGTGAGTAAATCAACCTTTAGGGAAGATTTGTTGTATCGCATCAACCTCATCACTATTTACCTGCCCGCTTTACGTGAACGGCCGGGCGATATCCCCTTGCTGGTGAATTATTTTATAGATAATTTAAAGGAAATTTATGGCAGGCCATCACTTTCTGTCGCAGGGAGGGCTATGAAGTGGCTGCAGCAGCTGCCGCTGCCCGGGAATATCCGCCAGCTGAAAAACATTGTAGAGCGTACCATCCTGGTAAGCAAGAATGATGAGCTGGATATTGATGATTTTCGCTCGCAGCTGGAACTGTCGCCCGTCAAAAAAGGAAATATCCAGCTACCGGGAATAGGTACGTTGACTTTGGAAGAGGTGGAAGTTGAAATGATTAAACGGGCCATGGAATATCACAAAAACAAAGTTTCAAAAGCTGCCGTTTCGTTAGGGCTTACGCGCAGCGCGTTATACCGCAGGCTGGATAAATATCAAATTCCTTACGATGAAGCTGAGGACTAAGTATATTCTGTTCGTCGTAATTATTCACCTGGTTGCGCTGGCGCTTAGTTATTTTATTTTCACAGCCGATAAGGTATGGTTCATTGTTTCAGAAGTGTTTATTATCATCTCGGTAGTAACAGCTATCGGTCTTTATCTTCAACTCATCCAGCCGCTTAAAACCTTGATGCAGGGTGTAGATGCCATTAAGGACCGCGATTTTAATGTGAAGTTCCTCTCTACCGGTAAACACGAGGTAGACCAATTGACTGACGTATATAACCAAATGATGGACGAGCTGCGCACCGAACGTACCCGGCAGGAGCAGCAGCATTTTTTTCTCGAGAAGCTCATCTTTACCTCGCCAACCGGTATTGTTATATTGGATTATGACGACAATGTTCAGCAGGTAAACCCGAAGGCCTTACAGATCCTGGGGATGGCTTCTAACCTGCTTACCGGGTATAATATCAGGGATTTACAACATCCGCTGTTTGCTCAGATACAACTGCTCAAATCGGGAGAAACAGTTTCCGTTAAAGCCGATGGCATGAACACCTATAAGCTACAGAAATCGCACTTTATAGATCGTGGCTTTTCGCGGAATTTTATTATGATAGAAGACCTGACGGCAGAGATCTTAGCTGCCGAGAAGAACGTTTATGGAAAAGTCATCCGGATGATGGCGCACGAGGTTAATAATACCGTAGGTCCGGTAAATTCCATTATGCAATCAGCGTTGAAAGCCGATCAGCTTTGGGAGGGGCATAAATATAATACCCTGAAAGATGCCTTACAGGTGGCGATTGACCGCAACCAGAACCTCAACTTCTTTATGCGCAATTTTGCCGACCTGGTAAAACTGCCGCCGGCCAACAAACAGCCCATCGATCTGCATCAATTGGTAAAATCAGTTGCCATGCTGATGGAGATCAAAGCGCGGGAAAAACAGATCGCCTTCAAATTTGAGCTGACCGGTGGTGCGTTTCAAATCATGGCCGATGAGCAGCAAATGGAGCAGGTGTTGGTCAATATTGTAAAAAACGCTGTCGAAGCTATTGGAAACGATGGTGTCATCACTTTTATAACAACTCCGGATAAAAAAAGCCTCACCATATCTGATACCGGGCGCGGCATTAGTGCAGAAGAAGCCGCTAATCTTTTCACGCCTTTCTTCAGCACAAAAAAAGATGGCCAGGGCATAGGCCTCACATTGGTGCGCGAGATCCTGGTTAACCATGGTTTTGAGTTCTCATTAAAAACCATAACTACTAAGAAAACCAATTTTACGATTATGTTCAGCCAATATTTTATTTAGAGTTTTTTGGAATAGTCAACTAAATAGTTGTTTATATTTAATTGATAATTAACCTTAATCTTTGATAAATTATGGAAACTAAACCGTTAACCAGGTACATCGCCGAATTGGTCGGCACGTTTTGTCTGGTATTATTTGGCTGTGGTGCGGCTGTTATTGCAGGTGCAAATGCAGAGGGAATACCGCCCTCGGGCATCGGCCTGCTGGGGATCTCAATTGCTTTTGGTGTTAGCGTTGTTGTTATGGCTTATGCAATCGGCCCAATTTCGGGCTGCCACATAAATCCTGCTATTTCAATTTCTATGTTGGCTGCCGGCAAGCTGAGCTTTAAGGATTGCGTAGGCTATGTGATCTTTCAATGCTTAGGCGCAATAGCAGCGTCGGGCGTGCTTTACCTGATATTATCAGGCAAACCGGGCTTCTCTATGGGCGAATATGCGCTTGGCGCAAACGGATGGGGCGAAAGTTACTTGGGCAAATATTCCATGCAATCGGCCTTTATTGCCGAAGCAGTGTTTACCTTTCTTTTCCTTGTAGTGATTTATGGCACCACTGCAAAACGCGCTAACCCGGCTATGGCAGGCCTGGCAATTGGTTTGTCGCTAACACTTATCCATCTCGTAGTTATTCCAATTACAGGAACTTCTGTTAACCCGGCCCGTAGCCTTGGTCCAGCCCTGTTATCGGGTGGCAAAGCGCTGAGCCAGTTGTGGCTGTTTATAGTAGCGCCAATACTCGGTGGATTGGTAGCCGCAGGTTTCTGGAAAGGCGTAATGGAACAAAAAGAAACCGTCACCAAGAAAACTGTCGACGTTCACGAAGATATATCCATCAACAGGGTATAAAGATATTCTTATATAAATCTAAGCGCGGCTATAAAAACGCCGCGCTTTTTTTGTCTTTTTAAATTTCCACCGTTTCACCCTTTAGGCAACCAATACCAGGTGTGTCGCGTACTTTGATTTATAGGTCGGCAACCTATTCACAATCATAGTACACCGGTAAGCAATTGAAGCAAATTTTAACAGGTATTTCGGCTATTTTAAATGGCGGGGAAAAGATAAAGCTGTATAAGCTCATTGTCTTTGACCTGGTTATCGGCGTACTGGATATCGCCTTTTTAGGCGGACTGTTATTTGTGCTGAATTTCTACACCAAAAGCACTCCTCCCACCAATCTGAAGTTTTTGCCGGCATCGTTGTTAAACCCGGATTCATTGCTGCTGATTATCGTGTTTTTTGTACTGTTCGGTTTGAAGAACCTTTACGGTTATTTTGGCTTGAAATCGCAGCATCACTTTTTTTATAACGTTGCATCGCGCTTATCCCGGCGTAATATTTTAGATTACCTTGCAGACGATTACAGCCGGTTCGTAGGGGTTGATTCTTCTGTGCAGATCAGGCGCATAAGTCAACAGCCTGTCGAGTTCAGCCATTATATTTTGACCAACGTACAGCAGATCGTATCACAGTCGGTACTGATTTGCTGCACCATTTTCGCCATTCTTTTTTATCACCCTACGCTCTTCCTTTTATTGTTTGTTTTGTTGCTGCCGCCCGTGATATTGCTCGGCTGGTATATCCGTAAAAAGTTAAAAGATGTGCGTGGTAGTATCAAAATAACCAGTGAAAAAACGCTGCAACATCTGCATGAATCACTGGCCGGCTATGTGGAAAGCAATATTTATGATAAAGATAGCTTTTTCGCAAGTCGTTATACCACCTACCAGGATCAGTTGAATGACAACATCGCCACACAGCAAACGCTACAGAGCCTGCCTACGCGGCTGGTGGAGATATTTGCAGTATTCGGTTTTTTGATCCTGGTGCTGATCAATAAGCTATCGGTAAATGCACCAGCCATAGATTTACTGACAATTGGCGTATTCATGGCGGCGGCTTATAAGATCATCCCCGGGATCGTCAAAATATTGAACAGCAGTGGACAGATCAAAACTTATAAGTTTACGATCACCGATCTTTTGCCAATGGCGATAGTTGGGTCGCCGGAACGGAACACACCGGCAATTCAGGAAGTAACGTTTGATAATTTGCGTTTTAAATACAAAGACCATTCTATATTGAATGGTTTAAACTTTCAGTTGCAGCCGGGAGATTTTGCGGGTATTTCCGGTGTGTCGGGCAAAGGAAAAACAACCATCATCAACCTGCTGACGGGTTTCCTGGCGCCGGCTTCGGGCAATATCAGCATCAATGGTAAGATGGCAGATATGGAAACGCTTAAATCTTACCGCAGCCGAATTTCGTATGTAAAACAGCAGCCGTTTTTTATTAATGATAGCATCCTCAAAAACATCACATTTTCTGAAAATGAGTATGATACAGACCGATTACGTGAGGCAATTGCATTCAGTGGGGTAGATAAGCTCATAGAAAAATATCCCGAAGGAATTGAGCAGCAAATAAGCGAGAATGGCAAGAACATCAGCGGCGGGCAGCGGCAACGGATCATGCTGGCGAGAGCCCTTTATCATGTTTTTGACTTACTGATACTGGATGAGCCGTTCAGCGAAATGGACGGCGAAGCAGAGCGAGAGATCCTCGGTAAGCTTAAATGCATGGCCGAAAAGGGCAAAATGATCCTGTTTGTAACCCACAATAAAGCAGGCTTAGCCTACTGCAATAAAATTATAACGCTCGATGAAAAATAAGAGGCAAACATTGGTGATCCTTACGCCCGGCTTTCCGAAAGACCGGGCCGATACCGCGTGTTTGCCCCCACAGCAGCAGTTTGTTAAGGCTTTGAAGCAGATTTGCCCGGGGCTTTATATTATTGTCATCAGCTTTCAATATCCTTTTTTCGCTGCGGAGTACGACTGGCATGGCGTAAAGATTATCTCGTTAGGAGGGAAGGATCGCGGGCAGGTCTTCAGGCTCATCACCTGGCAAAAAGCATGGCTTACGTTGAAGCGTTTGCACCAGGAGTATCACATTCTCGGCCTGCTCAGCTTTTGGATGGGCGAATGTGGGTTTGTAGGCAATCGTTTTGCAAAGAAACATGGTCTGATGCACTACAGCTGGATTTTAGGCCAGGATGCCAAAAAAGGGAACAAATATTTTAGCTGGATAAAGCCCAAAGCCGATGAACTGATCGCGCTATCCGATTTTGTAGTGCGCGAGGTTCGCCATAATTACGGTGTAAAGCCGCTGCATGTTATCCCGGTGGGTATCGATACCAATATGTTCGATCCTAATCCGCGGAAGCGCACTATAGATATTTTGGGTGCGGGCTCACTGATCCCATTGAAACAATATCACCTTTTTATCGATGCCGTTGCTTACCTGAGGGAGTTTTATCCCCATATCAGAACGGTAATTTGCGGCAAAGGGCCTGATATGGATTGGTTAAAATCATTAACTCGTTCAAAGGGGTTGGAGGAGAATATTACCTTTAAAGGCGAACTGCCGCATAAAGAGGTGATACGGCTGATGCAGCGCTCAAAGATATTTTTGCACCCGTCATCGTACGAGGGATTCGGTGCGGTAATGTCTGAAGCATTATATTCAGGTGCCCAGGTAGTTTCTTTTTGTAAGCCGATGGATAAGGACTACCGTCATCATCATGTAGTGCGCGATAAAGAAGAAATGAACACGAGGCTGCTAAAAATTATGAAGAACCGCAAGATCGATCACGAACCGGTATTGCTTTGCACCATTCAGCAGATTGCCAAGAATATGGTTAGTTTGTTTGCGAATTGAGCGACCGAAAAATAGGATGTCGTCCCTTTACAAAGTTCCTGCTATCTTCTGAATACGATCAGCAATAGCCTCAAAAGAAAGCTTTTCCTCAAAATGTTGCAAACATAATTGCCGCTTCTTGCGGCGATCCAAAGTATCGGTGGATAATAGTGAATCCAACAAAGCCTGCTCATTTCCCACTTCATACAGCAAGCCGCATTTGCCATTATCCGTTATCATCCGGAACGGCAATATATCGGTAACAATGGGAATACAACCGCATGACATGGCCTCGGCAACCGCCGTGCCACTGCCTTCATAATGTGACCCGGATATCAAGAACTCCGCGCTGTTAAACCAATACTGTAAGTCATCATGCGGCAGCTGTCCAATTAATATGATCGCGTTCTTAACTGAGGAACTGGCCATCAATTCATTTATTTCCGGCAACAATTCTACCGTGTGATAGATCATATATAGCCGCGCTTCCGGCTTTATCTCAACATACCGAAAAAATGCGCGAACTACATTCAGGGGGGCTTTATTCTCATTCAACCTGCCCACCCACAAAAATACCGGATTACCGGCAGCCTTAGTTTTTTGCCGTGCGAGGGTTTTGTCGACGGAATAGAAATTGGAGGATACCTCCATCACTTCATGAATTTTCTTATCGGACGCGATATTCCCTTTCTGCACCCAGTCCATACCCATTTTTTTTGAGGCAAACAGGTAAGCATCAACAAAACGCCCGGCAAATCTTTGAGCGTATTTTTTCAAACCATGCAGTGGCTTTTCAGCGTGATGATGAGCAATGATCTTCGTTTTTTTGCCAAGGATGGCATGCAATAAAATTAAAGGAAGAGGCTTGTGCAAACCCTGTACGATAACCACATCCGGATTCAGGCTTTTAATATAACGATTGATTTGAAACGGGAAATGCGTTTCTTCCCGGTTGAGGTTTACAAAATGATATTCAACGCCGTTATGCTCCGCTTTACCCTCATAATCAATTTGCTTAATGCTGATCACCCGGTTCTGTTTGGCCAGGCACTCAAAAACACCGGCGTAGCCTGCTGTACGTTTAAACCAGCTTTCGGGTGTTTTAAAGTCGGGAGAATAACTGTAACTTATAGAAACATACAGCATGTTTTTCAATTAAAATAGGCCCTCAATTCTTTTATAACCGCTATCCTGAAACTGAAGAAAACCCACATGGTAAAGCGACGATGGGTTTTCCTTCAGCCTCTTTCTGTTCAGTACCTTACCCACCATCAGCATGTGATAGCCCATTTTACGGTTCGAAATAATCTCGATCTCCTTGTATTCTCCGACAAAATCGGGCACCGGAAATTTGAAAAGCTCACTTTCGGTGGTCCGGAATGGTAGTTGGTCCTGCGAGGTGGGCGACTTGCTGGAGTGCTTTCCCAGATCGTAAACCACGTTGATCTCTGCATCATTTGTGTCGCAAACAATAACTTTTTTAGCGGCGAGGATTTTATCGAGCGTAACGTTGCTGGTGCGCAGGCCTAAAATATACATGTCCTCGTCTTCGATATACCCGTGAATATCCATCGGGAAGATATTGCAGTATTCGTCGTCCTTATACGATACGATGATAATATTGCGCGGATACGAATACATCGCACTGATCACCTTTCGGCTCTGGTAGGTGTTCTTTTTCGACCTTAAAAAACGTGCAAATAATATCACCCGGTGCAGGGCGGTCATGTGGTAATTTTTTACGCTTTCTACCTTAAAAAGAAATAAAAAACCATGCTCCGTAGCAATCTTTTCTATCAGCGATACGTCGATCATCGCATTACGGTGGTTGCCTTTCATGAAATGGATCTGCGCGTTTTGATTGCTGGTAAGGCTGGCCTGTGCGGTGGGCAGCCAGGCGGCCATGCAGAAAGGATCGAGGCAGATCATGGCATTAGTGGCGGTGATATCGGCCTGGCTGTAGCCATTCTTCAGGTATACCTTTTCCTCAATTTGGCTGGGCCGTAGCCTCGTTATGCAAAAGGTGCTGATCTTTTGATCGTTAAAAAAGAGTTTGTTTAAGAATGAACCCATCTCAAAAAGTATCAATATCTGCCGATGTGAATTTAATTTTATCTGTTTGCAAATCCTCGCCCAATACTTTGAAAATTACCGGGAATGAGGGTATAGCGTTGAACCGCATAGCGAAAAGTCCATGCAGCGTAGTGCCCGGACTAGCGTGAAAATGAATTTGTTCGATGCCCAGTTTGCCCGCCAGTTTTTTCAACTCATAGATCATATCGTCGAAACCATCGGCGTTTACATCAACATCGCCGATCAATAAAACGCTGTTTGCCTTCAACCAAAGCGCGCTGCCGGCTGCGTGCGTAACAAAGGTGTCGGTATAGGTTTTGTAGGCCAGGTACGCCTCGTCGCGGTAAATGCCGCTGCAAGCATCGTTGTGTACCGAATTGTTTATTTGGTTGTTATCCCGGTATCTTTTAAGTACGCGCTCTTTATAGTTTCCTAATAAGGTTTTAAGAACCGGAATTTTCTTTGCTATGGCTTTCCATGAGAAAGCGCTCGTATGGATGATAAAGCAATCCATCGTGTGCGCTGTTTTCCACCCTAATTTATTGACGAAACCTGGCAGTGAATTTTGGTTGGGAAACCCAAATAGTAACCTTATGCCTAAATCTTTACATAGCTGGAAAGTGGTAAGCGCAAGTTCTACAAACAGTCCTTTATTGCGATGGTCAGGATGTGTCATCGTGTCTGCCGATTGTGCAGAAAGGATTAACTCATCACCACAAATAATATAACAGGGAATAACAGCATAAAAGGCTGCAGCCAAATCATTGTGATAAGCAATATAGCCCGTGTATTCAACGCCGGTAAAAGCCGTATTATATTTCTTTTGAAAGAAACCGGGTACCCCGGCTTTGCCATAAACCGCAGCGTGGAGTTGTGCAACCGCCGGGATGTTTGAAGCACTCAGCCGTTCAACCCGGTATGTATAGCCTGCCCGATTACTCATAACACCCTTTCACCGTTGCGTACATTTGATTATTGACCGATATGAACGGATTTACAGCGAAACGCTCGCGCAGGGTATCGTCATGATAGACGCCGAACTCTGTGCCCAACAGTTGAGCGTAACCGGCATCCTGCGCCATCTTTGCGACGGCTTCATTGTACGAGCCGTAAGGGAAGGCAACGCTGGTCACCGGCTTTCCTATAATATTTTCGAGATATTGTTTTGAATTTACCAGTTCCTCTTCCGCATCTGGTATGCTAATTTCGGCAAGGTCATTATGGTAATAACCATGTGAGCCAATAGTTATCAGTGGGCAGTCCGCCATCTCTTTGATCTGTCCGGCGGTCATTTGCAACCAGTAATCATCATCTGATTCTTTTGTTTTGAAGGGGGCGAATGGATACAACTCCTTTATCAGGTTTGCTTTTTCCTTGAAGCCTGTTTTGCGCAGCTCGTCGGCTAACCGAAAGCCTTGAAGAACTGAAATGTATTTCTTGTTGTTGTCTTTAATGTAGTGCTTGCCGTTAAAGGTTAGGTCCGGCGGACCGTAACGGCCGACAATGCTTAGCAGGTCATTCCATAAAATATCATAGCCAGCTGCCCGTACAGCAGTAATAAAAAAAGCGGCAGGAAGGTCATATTTTTTCAACAAGGGCAAAACGTATTGATGATTATTGGCAAAGCCATCATCAAACGTCAGGCAAATATTGAATTTGTTGCTGCTGAAATTTTGCCTGTAGTAATCATCCAGCGACACCACATTGAAATGCGTTTTATAGAATATCAAATGCGCTTCGAAAGTGCTTTCAGTTAAAAATAACGTATTGAACTTTAGCGGATCCTGCTTACAGATGCCGTGATAAATGATTATCCGGGCACCGCGAGCCGATGCGTAGAAACCGTTATAAAAGCCTGATCCATGACCAACGTCGCGGATAATGCCCTTTGCCTTTCCGCCTATTTTCGATTGTATTTTGCGGATCAGCGTCATGCGTGTACAGGTTCGTTAATTGTCACCGGGAAATTAGCGGCGGGCTGGTATTCTTTTATCTTGCCGATGAGTGCGGGCAAATTACCTTTTACATATTTGCCGCAGCCTGCTTCATATATTCTGCTGAATTTTTTGCATTCAAAGCCTTGCAATTCAGGTTGTAATGCCTCATCAAATAAAACGATCTCTCCTTTGTGGATTACCAGAAGAATGTCTTGCGCATCAACCGAGTAAAATGCATCGAGGTTGGTTTTACCTGTCGCCGATCTGGCAATAACAATATCGGCATCCTTTCCATCTGCAATGCTTCCGGTATTTAAACGCCAGGTTTTTGCGGGGTTTTGGTTCAGTGTTTTGTACAGTGCATCGTCCGTTAAGAGCCCGGTTTTACGGGCTAATCTGATATGCTCCCAGATATTCCAATGCCCGGTAAGGGTAGAATCTGTTCCAAACAGGATATTGGTGGCTTCAGAGAGCTTGCCGACCTGCGCGGTTTTATTCAACAGGAAATAGTTAGACTCTGGGCACCATACCATCGCTTCAAACTTAGCAGCCTGCTCTGGTGTCATCGCAACGCCGTGTACGCCGATTAATCTGCGATGAAGTACATTGTATTTGAGCAATTCGTCAATTTCTTCACTTGCTAAAGCATCGCAGCCTTCACCAACGTGAATATTTACCGGTACTTCCTTTTTTAGGGGATTGTTTAGTTTCATCCGCCATCTCTTTTCAAAATGAATGGAATGCAGGCAGTGACTGTCTTCAAAAATATTAATGAGGCTATTGTCAAGCCCGGTCTTTTCGCCGTGGTTAACTACGGTGGTTACCCCGCAAAGCAGATTTTTATAAACGCCCCATTCGGTTCTCAGGCGAGCGGGTATTTTCAGTATCCCGGCTATCTCATTTTTGTAAGCCGAATGAATGTGGTTGCCCCATTCGGTATAGTTGTTATAAGTTTGAGTGCCGAATTGAGGGAAAAGGTTAAAATCAAGATGATCGTGAGAGTTGATCAATCCCGGAAAAGCAATAGCATCGTTAAAAGCCAGCTGCAGGTGACCTGACTTGATTTTTGACGAAGCAGGCGTAACATCCGTTATCTTTCTGTTACAGATCCGAATGTCGACAGGTTCATTGTCACTAACAATATTTACATTCTCCAGGATCATTATTCCCTCCTGAAACGCATCCCATAAATAATGGGAGAGCCTTTAAATTTATCAAATACGTGCATGGCGTCCTGTGCTTCGTAGTAGTGTTTTACGGCCTCATCCACTTTTTTTTCTTCAGCATTTACCAGTTTAAAATTGTTTTTTTGGAGGATTTGAACGATCTCATCTGTATGGTGCACAAAATTCCGAACGGCAATATGGCCTTTATCGTGCTTAAAAGTCCGCTGACCGCCAGAGGCAAGGGCATTGGGATGGAAATCGGTAATAATGATATCGCCCTGGATCTTTAATATCCGGCTCCAGGCGTTCAGTGCTTCCTCAATGTTCTCGATATGCGCAACAGTAAGCGTGGATACGATCAGGTCGTAAGTATGATCGGGAACGGTAATGAAATCATTATTAGTGATCACATGTGTTCTGGCGGTTGGATATTTTTCCTTCAGTTTGGCCAGCATACCCGGCGATACATCGAAGCCGGTCAGTCCGCCGATGTTTTCTTTCATGATTTTCGGCCAGTGCCTGCCGGTGCCGCAGCCAATATCAGCTATGTTTTTGCCGGTGATATCTATGCCGTCAAGCAATTCGCCGAACACAACCTCATCCAGATCGAGCATCAGGTTACCGGGCTGACTGTCATAATTATCAGACCAAATGTCGTAAGCATCTACCACGTCCCGTTCCTTTATTGCAGGGACAAAAACGTTTTTCTGAAGATATTTTTTTAGCGCTGCTATCAAAGTCAAAGTATTTTAGATATAAGGAATACGGGCAAAAATTTAGGAGGGTTGCCCTGTAAATTATTTATTAAAGCAGGCAACCTTCACTTTTAGCGGGGCGTAATTACTGTTGAGTAATTGTTTAATTGGGGTTAATTGGTTTTTGTGTGAAAACGTCTCCGCGTTAAGGGAAATACCGGCGTGTAACGCGCCGGTATTGCGGAGGCAACCCTTACGCCAGATAAATTGCGAACGTATAAGATGAGTAAGATACTACTGTTTAACCCTAAAAGCGCCGAAAATAAATACCGTATCCCTAATTCCATTTTAAATATCGCAGCCTCGGTTGAGGGGAGATACGAATGGGTGATTGTTGACGGTAACTGCGAGGCCGATCCTGTACAAACTATTCTGAATTACCTGGACTCCGGCGAATTCAAATACCTTGGTTTCTCGGTAATGCCCGGTCCGCAATTGCGGCAGGCCATTAACGCGGCCAAACTTGTAAAAGAAAAACATCCCTACACCACTATGATCTGGGGTGGATACTTCCCCTCGAACCAACCCAACGCGGTGCTTTATTCGGGCTATGTTGATTTCATCATCAATGGTCCCGGCGATAATGCCTTCCCGAATCTGGTAGATGCTTTGGAAAAAGGTGAGCCTTATGAATTTATTAGCAACCTGATCTATAAAGGCGTGAACAACCAGATCGTTAAAACGGCGAAGGAAGATCTATTAGATCAGGATAAACTAAACCCGCTGCCTTACGACAAGCTGCATACCTTTTATCCTATCACTAAATTCTTAGGAAAAACGTACCTGGGCGAGAAGACGATGGCTTACCATTCCAGTATCGGCTGCCCGTTCACCTGTTCGTTTTGCGCGGTGGTGCCTATTTACGAAGCACGCTGGAAAGGCAAGTCGGCAAAGAACATTTATAAGGATGTAAAATACATTAAGGACAAATGGGGTGCCGATGCTATTGAGTTTCACGATAATAACTTCTTCGTTTCAGAAAAACGCGCTGTCGAGTTTGCCAATCTGGTGAAAGACGACAACATGACCTGGTGGGGCATGGCGAGGATTGATACGATGAGCAAGTTTAAAGATTCTTCGTTAGAGGCTATCCGCACTTCGGGCTGTAAGATCATATTTTTTGGCGCCGAGAGCGGTAATAACGAGGTTCTGGCTCAGATGGATAAAGGTGGTACGCAAACCGGCAACCAGATCATAGAATTTGCCGAACGATTAAAGAAATTCGACATCATTCCTGAATACTCATTTGTGCTGGGTACACCGGCCCCAACGCAGGAAAAAGTGCAGGCGCAGATTGATTTTGAGATCGATTTTATAAAAAAGGTTAAGGCGGTAAATCCCAAAACGGAGATCATCATTTACACCTATAGCCCGGTGCCTACAGAAGGCTCGGAGATGTACAAGCAGGTGTTGGCCAGCGGTTTCAAGTTCCCGCAAACGCTGGAGGACTGGATCAGTCCGGCCTGGGAAGCTTTCGATCTGCGTAAAAATCCGCTCACACCATGGCTCACGCCGGAAATGATAGACAAGATCAGGAATTTTGAAACGGTGTTGAACGGCGTTTATCCAACAGTTACCGACATCCGTCTCAATAGCATGAAAAGAAAAGCTATTAAAATGATGGCCGGGATTCGCTACAAGATCAACCTTTACAATTACCCCTACGAAATAAAATTGCTGCAAAAGGTTTGGCGATACCGGCAGCCAGAGATACAGGGATTTTAACAGGCGATATGCTGGAAGTGATGGAATACGATATACAGAACAATGAGCAAGAAGCCGGGGAGCCTTCCTTCGGTGAGCTGTATATCGACGTGCGGTATAAGGAAAAAAGGGTATTGACCGATTGCCAGGTTATGTTTCTGCCGTATATCGATCCCAAACATATCCATTTTAATGAATGGGAAATACGCAAGCGGTCGTCGCAACGCTTGATTGATTGTCTGAAAGCGAAAGACAGGCCGCTGAATATATTGGAAGTTGGCTGCGGCAATGGCTGGCTATCGGCAAAGATGGCTGCTATAAAAAATGCCACGGTAAAAGGTATCGACGCTAATGAATTGGAAATAAAACAGGCAAAACGGGTATTCACCAATACGAATTTGGAGTTTTTTTATGCAGGCTTCGATCCGGAAATGTTTGAGGATGAGAAATTTGATGTGATAGTATTTGCAGCATCAGTACAATATTTCCCTTCGCTACCCGGCGTTTTGCAAAGCGCTTTATTGCGACTGACGAAAAACGGTGAAGTTCATTTGACGGATACGCATTTCTACAGTCCTTCTGAAGCTGCTTCGGCGGCGCAGCGGACTTTCGATTATTATGAATCAATGGGGTATCCTGAGATGGCCGCGCATTATTTTCATCACACGGTAAACGATCTGAAAGGATTCAATTACCGCGTATTGTTTAATCCCCACCGGTTGATCAATAAGTTCACTAAAAAAGATCCTTTTTACTGGATCGTTGTAAAAAATTAAGCTGAATGGCCGGGCAATCATTATATCATACTTATCAAAGGTACCGCACGTTAAAAACGAGCGTTATTTCGGCTTTGCCTATCGTGATACTGATGCCGCATAGCGCCTGCAACTGCCGTTGCGTAATGTGTGATATCTGGAAAGATAACAAGAACCTGAAACAACTCACCGAGGCCGATGTAACCGGTTTATTGGGTGCATTGAAGAAATATGGTACACGGCAGGTATTGATGTCGGGCGGAGAGGCGCTGCTAAACAATAACTTTTTTAAGTTATGCGAGATCCTTAAAAAACATAGAATCGATGTAACACTGCTTACCACCGGCCTTACCATCAAAAAGCACGCGCAGGATATACTGCACTATGTAAATGATCTGATCGTATCGATAGACGGTGATGAACCTCTGCATGATGCTATCCGCAATATTCCCAACGCATTTGCTAAACTGAGAGAAGGCGTTGAGTTGCTCAAAACCATCAATCCCTATTACCGCGTAACTGCGCGTACGGTTATCCACCGGCTTAACTTTCGCAACTGGCAGAATATTATTAGCGCGTGCCGGAAGATGGGAATAGACCAGGTGAGTTTTTTACCCGCGGATGTAAGCAGCCATGCTTTTAACCGGCAAATGGCCTGGGAAGAACCCCGGCAACACGAGATATTGATATCGGAACGCGAACTGCCCGAATTGCAAAGTGTAATCAACGATCTGTTGGCAAACGCTGATAATTTTAACAACAGATTTATTGCCGAATCGCCTGAGAAGATGCAGGATATCTATAACTATTACGCTGCGTTTTATGGACATAATCCTTTCCCATTCAAAAAATGCAATGCGCCCTGGGTGTCGACGGTGATCGAGGCCGACGGCAATGTGCGTCCTTGTTTTTTTATGGACGTGATAGGTAACATCCGGGAATCATCGCTTGACGAGATTTTGAACAGCAATGAGTCGGTGAATTTTAGAAAATCGTTGGATACGAGTAAGAACGGTGCCTGTATTAAATGCGTGTGTTCCTTAAATTTACCGCCGCGTACGGTCCCGGTAGCCGGCAATTAAATAGCGACTTTACATGAAAAATATACTTTTCACACATTCCTATTTCCTGCGGTTCGACCCCAAACAGTGGCAAATCGGGCAGCCGTATCCGCCGCTGGGTACTATTTACGCTGCTGCGTTAATGCGTGAAAATGGCTACGGAGTGTCGCTCTTCGATACTATGTTTGTCACCGATCCTAATGACGTGACGCCCATTCTTACAGAAAAGCAACCCGACATTTTTGTCATATACGACGATGGCTTTAACTATCTCACCAAAATGTGCCTCACCAATATGCGCGAGGCTGCTTTTGAGATGTGCAAAATAGCCAAAGCCAATGGCTGTACGGTGATCGTGTCGAGTTCTGATGCGACCGACCGTTACGTAAACTATTTGGAAGAAGGCGCCGATTTTATCATCATCGGCGAAGCTGAACAAACCTTACTGGAACTTACGCGTCATTTAGAAACCGGGAATACCGATGTATCCGGAATTGTTGGCCTGGCTTATTTACGGGATGGCGCTGCCGTAAAAACTCCGTCACGACCAGTAATGAAAGAGCTTGACAGTCTTCCGTTACCCGCTTGGGATTTAATAAACATCGCCCCTTACCGGGAACTGTGGCTGAAGAATGCCGGTTATTTTTCGTTGAATATAGGTACTACACGCGGTTGTCCGTTCAAGTGCAACTGGTGTGCTAAGCCTATTTACGGTAACCGATACAACTCACGCAGTCCCGAAAACGTGGTGGCCGAGATAAAAATGCTAAAACAGAATTACCAGATGGATCACATCTGGTTTTGTGATGACATTTTTGGCCTGAAGCCCGGCTGGGTAAAAGAATTTGCCGGATTGCTGACCGAAGCCGGAATCAAGATTAAGTTCAAGATCCAATCGCGCGCTGATTTACTGGCCGACGAAGAAACTGTAAAGGCCCTGGCCGCAGCCGGCTGCGAAAATGTTTGGATAGGAGCGGAGAGCGGCTCTCAAAAGATCCTGGATGCCATGGATAAAGGCATCCAGATAGAGCAGATCCGCGAGGCTACAAGGTTAATGAAAGAAAGCGGTATCAAGCCGTCATTCTTCATCCAGTTTGGCTATCCCGGAGAATTAAAGGAAGACATTCAGCAAACCATCGATATGATCAATGAATTGCTGCCTTTCGAAATAGGTATTTCCGTATCATACCCATTACCCGGCACCGTATTTTATGACCGTGTAAAAGCTGAACTCAAAAAGAAAACCAACTGGACCGATTCTGATGAAATGGCGCTGATGTTTAACAACACTTACCCGCCCGGATACTATAAGCAGCTGCACCGCTATGTGCATCAGAATTACCATAAGCATCTCGCAAAAAATAGCCTCGATAAATTGATAGCCAATCCGTTAAAGGCAAATGTCAAAAGCATTCGCAAAGCACTGTCCATGCTTTACCATGCGCCGGCTACGTTCATCGAAGGTATCAAGCTAAAGAAACTGGAGAGCGCCTGACATGCAGACCATTCGCGAAAATATCAACGAGCAACAGGCAGAATCTGCATTCAGCACGCAGTCGGTTATTTTTGACGAGCTGTATTCGGGCAATACCATTATCAATTATAAACGCGACCGGGTAAGGAACCACATTCTGCAATTCTTGCGGCCGCAAAGCCATATCCTTGAATTAAATAGTGGTACCGGCGAAGATGCCATCTTCTTCGCCCAAAAGGGATACCGGGTACATGCGACAGATATCTCAGTAGGCATGCAAACGGAGCTAAAGCGCAAAGTAGCTTTAAGCGGATTATCAGTTGTAATTTCTACCGAGATCTGTTCCTATACGCAACTCACCGACCTCAACGATAAGGGACCCTTCGATCATATCTTCTCTAATTTTGCCGGACTAAATTGTACCGATCAACTGGATAAAGTGCTGGCTTCGTTCGATGCACTTTTAAATCCCGGCGGGACGGTTACAATGGTGATATTACCTAAGTTCTGTTTATGGGAAACACTGCTGATATTCAAAGGGAAGTTCCGCACGGCCTTTCGCAGGTTTTTCAGCAGCAAAGGGGCTAAGGCCCATATCGAAGGTGTTTATTTTAAATGCTGGTATTATGCCCCTTCGTATATCGTCAAAAAACTTAAAAATAAGTTTGATATGATAGGTTTGGAAGGATTGTGTACTATCATGCCGCCATCCTACATCGAACATTTCGCCGAACGGCATCCATCAGCCTATAACTTTTTAAAGGAAAAAGAGGACAAACTCAAAACCTCCTGGCCGTGGAAGTATATTGGTGATTATTATATCATCTCACTAAGGAAAAGATAAAGTTTATTGAAGTTTATATTGCCGTTGACTTTAGTCAACGGTTTAAATGTGGATAGGAGAGGTCTTTAGCCGAAAACGGCCTCGTGCTATTTTTGCTAAAGCCAATTGGCGTTTAGTGCTTGATCCGTTGGCCAACGGCAAGTAATTTTGCTAAAAAAAAGATTAATGCGCCATACTTTCCTCATAAACCCGCATTATCCGGCTCACCCGGTGCTCATGCCGTGCCAGTAAATTGATCTGAAAATTGCGCGGATCGGGCTTTGCGAAATGCTTGCCGGCGGCCATTCCCATTACTATACCATGATTATTGAGTTTTTTACGTTCAGTTTTTTTTAGCCAGCGGCTGCTGGTAATATTCATTAGCATATTGTCCAGGCTTTTGCCAACGGGGTTATCGAAAATAATTTCAACAACCTTTTTAAAGAATCCTGTATTTACCGGCTTGGCCGATGCGATGCGCATGTTTTTATTCGGCAGGAAGCCTCTGGTCCATATGTTTGCGCTGTAAAAACGTTCAAATACGGCGTCGCCTTGCAGCGGAATCAGTGTACCAATTTCTATAGCGGTATATAGATTTTTTTCGGTTATTTCCAGCTGCTGCTCATCAATATAATAGTTCATGCAGAACAGGTGTTCCTTATTGAACAAAAACGTTAGCTTTTTAAAAAAATGCATAATGGTACGCGCAATCCAGAGCCTGTTTTTAGCAGTGATAATAAACAGATCGATATCAGAATCATCGTCAGCAAAATTCTTCGATAGCGAGCCTGAAATAGCTATACCGCGGACGTAAGGAAACTTGATCAGGAAGTCGCCCACCTTTTCGGCGGTTTTGATCAAGGCTTCAGCTTTTTTATTGCCCTCGTTTCGCCGGACAATTAAATGATGGTCATTTTTCAAGGTATAGAACCTGTCGAACTGGTGAACAACGCCGCTTTCCAACAGATATTTCAGTGCGCTTTCAAACTCCTCAAAATTGTACTTATTTTTAAGAAACAGGAAAATCTCAGCCCTCGACAACGGATAATCGAACAGGTCAAAATAAGCAAGCGTTTCTAATATATTTTGTTTAATCACCGGCAGGCCTTTATTAATCAGAGGATATTGAATGTGCTGCATTTAACTTTTATTTTAAAGTACACTTTATAGTAATGACGGTACGATTGTCCACCCGGTTGCCACTGGTACCAAATATTTATGGCAGCTTTAAGCTTACATGCTCTTTATTTTCCTTCCCGTTCGAAAGCATAAAAAATGAAAAGAAGAACACATAATAAATGATTCCCTTGTCCACGTCTAAAAAATTCTCCGAAAAAGAGACGGTCACGATCATCAGCATAAAAGAAAAAAAGAGCAGGTCGCTTTGCCGGATGGAGATCGTCATTCCAAAGGCCAACGTAGCGATGTAAATAAGTAAACCTCCTATTCCGGATTTCAGCATGAAGCTTAAATACTGGTTATGCGAATTGAGATCGTGCAGAAAAGAATTATAAAGCTTGTGTTCAAAAAAACTGTTGTGCAATAGTCCAATTTCGGCACCTGCTCCATAGCCGGTCATCGGCTTTTTAACGATCAGATCAACAATCACGCTCCAACGTGCCAGGCGCGAATCCAATACCTCTCCGGATTTCGCTGGCGTAAGGTCGGCGGTAAGTTCGGTAACATAACGCTCGCGGAATGTGTTCGACCATAAGATACCAGCTATCAGCAAAACCGTAAGCGATGCGCTTACTAAAACATAACGTTTGCGGCCGTTTCCCTTTAAAATGAAATATGGCAGCGCGACATTTATAATAACAAACAGTGCAATAAACACCGATTTAGAGCTGAGCTGAATAAGCCCGGCTGTAAGAATAAGCGCCCCGATGAGGTAGATGATCTGTTTGTACCGGACGGTTTCCTTTACCAATGCCGATAATAAGAATATCAGCGCCAGCGCCACCTGCATGGAAAAGAACGTAGCATGGATATTTATCGGCTCCGAAAAGTTGTGATTGGCAAAAGTGCCTGAAAATAACGTCCGCAACGGCAAGTGAAAGTGTCTGATGGTTAGTAATGCATCGGCATATAAATAAACGATTACCACTGTACAAACCGTTGAAAACCAAAAAAATAAACGTGCCCTGTATTTGTTAAGATCGGTAGGGTTGAGGCATAACAACAGCGGGAGAATAACCACCGTCGCGCGGCGGCCAATTTCGTCGCCAGCGCCTTTTGCATTGCTTGTATAGATAGCACTCAATACACTGACAAAAAACACCGACAACAAAGCCAGCATGCGCCATGTGAAAATTGGCTGGATGTTTTTTTTGCTAACATGAATAAGCGTATGAAGACCGAAACTAACGGTAATGAGGTGACTGTAAAACATATCGAAGGGTAACGACGCCATCAGCAAGGCTATATGGTAATAGCTTATCTTGTTGGCAAGGGTATCGTCAATCTTCACCAGGTTGGTCATGCTTTGGAGGTTTTATGAGACTCGATAATGAATTGCTCATATTGGTCGATGATCTTTTCCCAGTTAAACTGGTATTTGATCTTATGCAGGTTATTGGTCACCATGGCCTGCTCGGTTTCTTTGCGTTGTACGGTTTCAACCAGGTTGCGCACATCTTTCGAGTTTGAAAAGTAGAAGGCGTCAGCATTCAATACCGATTTGTTGAACGGATTGTTATGCGCGGCAATCAGGGCCTCGCTGGCCATGGCTTCTAAAAGCGATGGATTGGTACCGCCCACGCTGTGCCCGTGAAAGTACAGATATGAGTTATTTTGCAGCGCACGCACCTTAGCGGTATCGAAAATAGAGCCTTTGAATTCGATACGCTCATCGTTCCTGAATTTTTGAGTGATGAACTTGCCGAACTTGTTGCCGGTATCGCCCAAAACCCTGAACTTACGGTGAGAATCGCTGTTGTTAAAACCTTCGAGGATGGTTTCGATATTGTTTTCGGGCTCCATGCGGGCCATCAGTAAAAAATAATCTTCCTTCAATGCAGCCTTTTGGTCAATCTGCTCACGTTCTTCTTCCGAAAACAGATCGGCGCCGTAAGGAATATATTTACTGTCGATGTGATACTTATCCGCGAGATATTGCTTAATTACTAACGAATCGGAAATATAATACTGGCTATATTTCACCGCAAGCTTTTCGGCATATTTTAAAAACTGCTGCACTTTAGGTGAATACTTTGAGCGCTTCCATTCCAAGCCGTCCATATTGGTGATGATGGTGCTTTGGTTGGGGTACAGCCTGCCCCAGATCGAGCTGCTGGTGTAACCCATTATCAATATGGCATCGTATTTTCTTTTACGCGCATCCAACAAACAATTCAAATCGTACACGAACTGACCCGCGGTACCAATAACATATTCAGGATCATAGCAGTGGCGAATCTCTACGCCATTCCAGCTATCCTGTTTGTATGGGTGATTGTGCGAATTGTAAACCGTTACAGAATGCCCCCGCTTTACCAATCCTTCCGACACATACTCCGAGATGTGCTCAAACCCGCCGTAATAGTTCGGAACGCCCCTTGTACCCAATATTGCAATTCTTAATTTCATGCTGTAGATGCTAATTGATATGCTTTTAATGTTTGCGCTGCGGCCTGTTTCCAGGTATAGTTTTCTAATATTCTTTTTAAAAGATCATTGTTAAAAGGTTGGGCGGCGGCTTGCTCAACAGCAGCTTTAATGCTTTCCGGACTGGCCGGATCGCAATACACGGCATCGTCGGCAAAATAATCGCGCGTGTCGCCTTTATCAGTTATTACTATGTTACACCGCATAACGGTTGCCTCGATAGAACTTAATCCTGTAGTTTCGAACCAACTGGGCAGGACATGTACCTTTGCCCGCTGAAAATACCCGAGCAGTTGCGGCTGTGGCAGGCGGTCGGCAAAGCTTACATTTGATGCTGCGGCGTCGAGGCATTGCTGATAATATTCCTGCTGATTGGGGGCGGGGAAACCGATAATTACAAGATTAAACCGGGTGTTATTCAGTGCTTTAATGAGGTTTAGCTGGTTCTTGCGCCCCTCAATCCGTGCTACGCAGATCACGAGATTCTCGTCCTTTTTAATAGTAGAATCGTAGGGGAATTTTTCCGGATTGATGCCGTTTGTAACAATCGTATGCTTAACCTCGCAAGGGTAGGTTTCCCGTACGCGCTTCAATTCCGATTCGGAATTGGGCAGCACCATATCGGCACGTTTCAATACATCGATAATACTTTTTCGCTGGCCTTTCCATAGGTAGTCGATACTCGACAAGTGATCTTTCCCTAATACCCAGCGGGCTACGGTTTTTAAATATTCCACACCATCGGCAGGGAACCGGCTGAATATGCCGCCCAATCCATTGCGGTTGTATTTGTAATAATCACCATAGGTGCAAAGAATGGTCGATACCACGAACGGCTTTTTAGCCATCCGGGCGTGATACATAATATCCGCCGGGCGGATAATATTGAAAAAATGCAGCAGGTCGTATTTTTCGTAGGCGATAGTCTCTTTTGATAACAAAATATCTACGCCCACACCCATATTGGTGAGCTGTCGCGCGGTTTGAATTACCTGCACGGTATCTCCCCCCGGAACAGAGTAGAGTGTCGATCTTACTATAAAGGCTACGTTCATCCTATTAAAATCTACCCTGACTAATATTGTGTAACCATGTGATGAACCGCTCCGGAAAATAACTGATGGTGTAGATCAGGTAATTGTCCAACCGCAGCGGATGCAGGCTGATAGCCCTCACCATGTGCATTCTTGCCTTTTCGGGCTGATAATTGTTAAGCAGGAATTTCTTACCGCACAGGGCATAGTAGGCGCCCTGCTTAATCTTTTTGGAATACTGTTTATCGCCAATCTGCTGCAACTCTTGTCCCTCGGCCTTAGTAATATTTTTATTTTTCAGCGAGGCATATTTAATAGCCCGGAATTTTCGGGTGCGCCAACGTTCGTCGATGGTGATGGATTCAGGATTCAGCCGGACTTTGATCAGCGCCTGCGACAGGTTACAGGCCTTTTCATTCTTTAAGATATTCACCCATAAAAAATGGTCTTCATAAGTATAGGCGTGCTCGTTGTATCCACCGCTGTTGATCACCGCCTCCTTTTTATAAAATACGCTGGAATGAATGAAGGGGCACACCGTATATTTTAACTGCTGGATCTCTTCGTTGAGGTGCCCTTCGGGATGATGGGTGAAAATGTAATGCCCGTCAGCATCCATATAGTCAACTGCTGAACCGATGATGCTGTAATCAGGGTAAGCAGTGATAAAATCATATTGAACTTTCAGCCGGTTAGGCAGGCAGATATCGTCGGCATCGAAGCGGGCAACGTAAGGTGCGCGGGCATGCGCCAGGCCCACATTCAAAGCAGCTGAAACGCCTTTGTTTTCCTGGTTGATAACAACAATCCGTTTATCATGAAAAGAGCGGATGACTTTCTCGGTATCATCGGTTGAGCCATCGTTGATGATCAGCAATTCAAAATCAGTAAACGTTTGGACCAACACCGATGCGATAGCCTCGCCGATATACTTCCCGGCGTTGTAGGCCGGCATCAATACCGTTACTTTGGGGTAGTTAACTTGCATGGCTTACAGGGACAGGTTTAGCGGTTTCTTTAATGTTTAAGAGCATAAGCAATTCAAAAAATACAATGATCGATAACTGTTCGAACCAATAATCGGTCAGGAATATGATGAGCAGCAAAAGCAGCAGCGGCAAGCCGTAGGTAAGCACGGAGGCATGTTTAGCAAAAAAGCCTAAATAGTAAATGGCAAAGGCCGACAGTCCAAGCAAACCGTACTCCGCCAATAACTGGTCGTAAACCGAAAACGGGCTGTTAGCCAGCGAATGGTAGCCCATATCTTTGCTGAAGTAGGTGAGGTAAACATCCAGGTGATTAGTCAAAAAAGCAGAGCCGATGTAAGTGTGTTTAACCGGGAAACCACCGGCAAAGCCAAAGCTCGTGGCTCTGAATGCCAGTTTAGATGAAAAATTTCCCATCCCAGCGCCGGTAATTGCCTTAACAGGGTGCTGCTTAAAATAAGTGAGCGTTTGTACAAAGCTGATTAGCTTACCCGGTATGCCAGCGTTAATATTTTTTTGGTTTGATAGCATCAGGTCGTTTTTGTGCTGACTAATGAATTTGAGCAATGCGAGCTGTTGCTCGGAGGTATCTGTTCGTTTTTGATAAGGCATGGAATTAATGTCAGCGGTGTCGATAAAGATTCTGCCCTGGCCGGTTTGCGGTAAACCGGCGAAAAGTGGTTTCGGATAGTGCAGTTTTTTAAGATTCGCTTTTTTAACGCTGTCCAGATAGTTGGTGGCTATGGTTCGCCGGCGTTCTTCAAGCGAGGGGATATTGGTGCACCTTACCGCAGCCGATGTTTTTGCCGGAATTACCGCTCTTCTGTGCAGGATGTTATTGATGGTGCGCTCGGCGTAAACATTATTTTGCGGAGATATTTTTGCCATGAAGACGACGAGCATCATCAGACAAGCCACGATTATGCTTTTCTGGACTTTGTTTGTCCTAAAAATAAACAACAAGGCAAAAACCAGCAGCAGCGCAAGGTTCAGGAAATTGCTCCCCGCATATAATAATGTCGCCATACAAACGAGCATCATGGCATATTTTTTCCGGATGAGGAAATAGATCACCCCGAAAGCATTAAGGGCCGCGTTGGTAGTAGAGGTATCGAAGGTAATTCCTTTAATGTAGTCGCCGGTTGCTATAAAATATTTTTGAGAATTGCCCTGGTAACGATAGGGGTTAAGTGCGCCGGTTTCCCAAACAATAGCCGCATAATTGCCAAACGAAAAAACGGCATTGATTATAAAGAAAGCCAGGATAGTATTGTGAATAATCTCCGTGTCATTGTTCTCAACCGATAGCTTTACCTGGTGTATGGCCAGTAAACTCAATGCCCAAAACGCCAGTCCGGTTGCAAATACCAAAAGGTAATTGGTGTTGCTGTATTCCCCGCCAATTATCAGATTGATAAAAGGGATGAGCATAATGAGCAGGTAAAAAAGCGGCAGTCTTGAGTTTTTGAAACTGAAACCGAACTTGAAGTTGAACCTGAGCAGGTAAATCAGGATTATAGCGGGAATTTTGATAGCTAACTTAACGTCTAAAAAAAGCAGCAGGAAGAGCAATAGCTTCCAGTCAACCTGGCTGACAAGTTTTTTCCACCTAAAGTCGGCAATACCCTTAAACATTCGTAGTCAATTAATCAAGCTCAAGCGGCAGTTAAAAGTCGCCGGATGATCTATGGAGAGTTACGGTGTGGGAACGGAAAGGGTTGCCTGTATTGGCGGGTAAACGAAGTAAAATAAATATGTGCCGGTCACCAACATACAGACCGCGCCGCAGGTGCGAATATTGGTAGAAAACCGTCAATACAATTTTTGCGTGCCAGAGGTACGCCACATAGTCCGCTATCTAAACGCGGTGTTACCCACCCTACGGGGCGGTTTTTATATTAATTATCTCTCTACCAATATTTGGTCCCGATGGGACCGGAGAATTGGATTGCCATTGGTTAGCTATGTATTGACAAAAATAATTCACCCTCTAGGCAGCTAATGCTGAAGATCACACGTACTTTCAACGAATAAAAACATAATCCTATTTTTGAAGCAAAGGAAAAACGGCATTGATAAAAAACAAACTATTCACAAAATTATTCTCATCCGGTTTGCAGGCAATTTCTGTGCAGGTGCTCGGCGGTTTGTTTTTTTATTTCATCTCCATCTACCTCACCAAAAACGATTTTGGCGTCATCGGTTGGGCGAATGCCGTTTCCATGTTTTTGACCACGCTGCTTGGTTTTGGGATGGAGCAGGTGGTTGTGAGGCGTATAGCGGCTTCCAAACGCTCTGACTGGGCTGCGGCCGCCTTTTTCCTGCATTCTATAGTCGGTTTCCTGATGGTTTTTTTGCTGCTGCTGATATTGAATAAAGTTATCAAAACCGGGACCGGTATTAATAAAATGCTGCCCTGGTTCTTTTTAGCGCAGGGACTGATCTATATCGCCGTTCCCCTGAAACAGTTCTTGAACGCAAAAGAGCAATTCACACCCTATGGAGTTATCGCGGTGATCAGCAATTTGGCCAAGATCACCATAGCGTGGGTGTTGGTTGAAAAAAGCCTGCTATCGGTAAATACGGTTTTGGTGATCCTGATCATAACTGCCGGGTTTGAGTTGTGCTGTTTGCTGATCTATCTTTTAGTTAAAGCAAGCTTTAGCTTTAGTTTCAGGTTTGGCGCATATATCAAATTGCTGAAAGAATCATCGGCGCAATACCTGTCGGTTATTTTTGACAGCAGTCTTTCGCGCATGGACTGGATTCTGCTGGGGATTATGGCATCAGGCCCTGCGCTGGCCGATTACAGTTTTGCTTACCGCGCTTACGAACTGGCGCGACTGCCGTTACTGATCATAGCCCCAGTTATTTTACCTCGATTTGCTCGTTTGTTTTCGGGTAATAACCTGATCAGCAACGAGCATAAAAATAACATCAATTCATTTTACCAGGTTGAAATGTTCTTAGCAGCAAGCATACCCTTGCTGCTAAATATTTTGTGGATGCCGTTGCTTACCATAATTACACATGGTAAATACGGACAATCAAACGCTATGGAGTTTTTGATCTTATCGCTCTGTATCCCGCTGCAGTTTTTTATTAATCTGTTGTGGACGCTGTGTTTCGGGGCTAAGCTGTATAAACAGGTATCTTATATTACAGTCATTTGCGCGGCTACGAATGTCATTCTTAACGTTGTTTTGATTCATTGGTTTAACGGTGAAGGGGCGGCGATTGCCTTTTTAGCTACTACGCTACTACAGACAGCGTTGTATTACAGGCTTACCGGCAAAGCAGTAATGAGGGTAAACATTTGGCCTATTATTCTTTTTACCGTCGAAGCATTAGCTATTTATTTTGCGGTTACCCAACTTCAACTGCATTTTTTGCTGCAATTGGCTATTGCGGCAATGGCTTACGCAATCCTTATCGTCGCCTCAAAGCAAATTAAGAAAGAACATTTAACTAACTTTAGGCGCTTACTAACCTAAATCGGTACCATGAATATCCTCTACCTGTGCGATGAATATCCTCCCGGCAAACATGGCGGCATAGGCACACTGGTGCAATTGCTGGCCCGGCAAATGGTAAGGATGGGAAACACGGTAGTCGTAGCAGGACTATATGCGCCGGGTTACGGCGGCGAGGATGAATTTGATGATGAAGGTGTTAAGGTTTTCCGTTTTCGTCGCGGGTTCGATTATTCGTTGTTAGGCGATGAAACCAGCTCGCCTGCTAAAATAGTTATCCGTTTATTAAAAGATTCCGGGCTGCTGGAACGCGATATCAAAAAGAATTTATCGGTGTATGGTGAAAAGTTGAAGCAGCTGATAGCGCATTATGATATAAATATTGTTGAAATGCCCGATTACAACGACTATATCCGTTTCTGCACAACATTTGTTCCGTTTCCCATTTTGCCGGTTCCTGTGGTGGTTAAGCTAAACGGCTCACTTACCTATTTTAAAAGGGAAGCCGGAGTTGATGTTGCGCCGCATATTTTGAAGATGGAGCAGTTAGTTCTAAACCAGGCAGCAGCCGTTAGCAGCGCAAGTGAATATACGGCAATTAAAAGCGCTGAATACCTTTCTTACCGGAAATCTATCAGGGTTTTACACAATGGGATTAACACCGATTTGCCTTCGTTCAATATCTCCAAAAATCCTAAACAGGTGATATTCACCGGTACGCTTGTCGAGAAAAAAGGGATTTTCCAGTTAGCCCGAGCCTGGAATATCGTTCATCAAGCAGAGCCGGATGCACAATTGCTTGTTTTGGGCAAAGGCGACAAACAAAAGGTTATTGCCTGCCTGGATGCCGATACCGTTTCTACGGTAAACTTTTTAGGCCATGTGCCTAAAGATGAGTTGTATCAAAAGCTATCAGCATCTACCATCGCTATATTCCCCTCTTATGCAGAGGCCTTCGCGCTTGCCCCGCTGGAAGCAATGGCTTGCGGAACTACAGTTGTTAACTCCAATCGTACATCAGGTCGCGAACTGGTGGATCATGAAATCAACGGCTTACTCATTGATCCGGATAATATCGACCAGATAGCCACTTCAATCATTTACCTGCTCAGAAACCCCAACGTTTGTGCCCGGTTGGCAAAGGCCGGCAATGAAAAAGTAAAAGCTGAATTTGAGATCGGCAAAATTGCTGTAAAGAACCTGCGATTTTATAGAGAAGTGCTCAAAGACAAAGGCTCGAATTAATATTCCACAACCAGGCTATCCTTAACCGGCTGTCCTTTATCAGGCCGGTTTTCCATCTGGCTCAGGAAATGATATTTACGGCGGGTGCTCCTGATGGTGGTTTTGGCAATGTTCCAGCCTTCTCGGCCATCTAAAAATCCGAGGAAAAAGATGTAATTCTTCAGGAAACCAAAAATAGGAGAGAAGTACAACTTGATCATACCTGCTTTTTTTTCACTGCGAAAATACTTTTTGGCGCTCAGCTTTGCGTAGTAACTGTTTTTGCTGTCGAACTCGGCCGCATCTTTTACAGAATAGTGGTGGATATGGCCTTCTAATTTTCGCTTTTGGATATAAGATGGCAATTCGAGGGTTTCGTGCACCATCGCTTCAGACCATTTTACGTGCTTTCGGTTAAACAGGCGGATATGATGATCGCGACCCCAACTGCCATAACGGATCAGTTTCCCGCCGAAATATGAACGAAATTTAATGTCATACACCGCGTCAGCATCGTCAAAATTAATGTTAGAGAGGGAGTTGATCAGTTCGTTATCAGGAATTTCGTCTGAATCAATACTTAAGATCCAGTTGTAGAAGGCGGCATCTATCCCTTTATTTTTGTTAACGCTGTAGCCTTCCCAGGTTTTATGATAAACACGGCATGCCGGGTGTAAGGCTGTTGCCGATGTATCCTCTTCATCGCCGTTGTAAATAATTATAACGTCATCAGTTATTTCACAAACCTTTTCTATACAGCCCTTAACAATGTTGGATACGTTTTTAGTAATTATTACAACAGAAACCGGAACCATTTATATAAATTTAGTTGCCTCAAAAGGCGTTTATAAATAATACCGTACTGCAAATGAAAAGGGTTGCCTTGTAATATTAATTTTGACAAATTAATTGCGGCAAACGTAAAAATGAGGCGGGAACGAATTGATATTTAATAGTTTATAGTGATTAGGAAAATGAATTTAAAATAAACTACTGATAATCAGTTGTTTATTTGCTGTTGAAGAGTTTTTTACAGGTGTAAGGCAACCTTTATTTAACAATTAACGTGATAGCGATAGAACAATGGGAATTACATTAGCTAACAGGATATAACCCATATGGGAGAAGAAGAGCTACATCAACTGATCGGGGGCTGTATAAAACAGGACAGAAAATGCCAGAAGATGCTTTACAAAGCCTTCTACGGGTTTTCTATGGGGATATGCCTGCGTTACGCCGGGAACCGCGAGGAGGCAGCCGAAGTTATGAACCAGGGTTTTTTTAAGGTATTTACACATATCGGGAGTTTTGATACTACCCGGCCGTTTAAGGCGTGGCTAGGCAAAATAATGATGAACGTATCCATTGATTATTACCGCGCGAACCTGAAGATGGCTTATACCGAAGATCTTGACCAGGCCGAGCACGTAAGCGATGGTGACATAGCCGATAAAAACCTGAACTATAACGACCTTTTAGCCATGGTGCAAAAACTGCCCCAGGCTTACCGAACCGTATTTAACCTTTTTGCAATAGAAGGTTACTCGCACGAAGAAATTGCAACAATGCTTAATATAAATGCCGGCACGTCTAAGTCTAATTTACACAAGGCACGGCAGAAGCTGAAACAAATGATATTAAAGGCCGACAAACCATCGTCGTCCGGGAATGCTAATTATAACACTGGCATGGATTACTCCCCAATTGTGGCCATCAATGCGATAAACATGAACGGGAGTATTTTAAACAAAGGTATTAGAGGATGAACACTGAGAACGAAAAAAGATTGGACGATCTTTTTAAAAAGAAACTACAGGACCCGGTCGATGAGATCCGGTACGAGGAGGGCGATTGGGACGCGCTCGAGCAGATGCTCGACAAGCCCAGGCGAAAGGGAATTGCATACCTGTGGCCAATTCTAAGCGGAATAGCCGCTATGTTATTGTTATTTGCGGGTTGGTGGATGTTTGCGCCAAAATCTGGCAATCAAAATGGAAACGGACAGCAAATGGTTAAAACCCAACCTAAAAAAGATACCATTATTGACCAACAGGCGGTAGTTAGTCCTAAAAGAGCTGATACGGTCATCGATGGTGCAAATACCATCGCGAAGCAAACTCCGAAAGATACTATCATAGACCGTACGCAGGCTATCGCACATAAAAAGAATGTAGTTATTAAGAATGATGAGAAACTTCAATTTAATGCTCCGATACCCGCTGCCAATACAGAATTAATAACGTTGGCCCCGGCTAAGAAAGATACGATAATCGATAAAACAAAACAGCCAAATAAGGTTGCGGGTGATGCTTTTGCCGTGAACCAGACTCCGGTACAAACTCCGGCTAATAATGTGCTGCCGCCTGTAACTGCAACGCAGCCGCCGGTTGCTCAGCCAACTCCGGCTAATGTGCAGGGACAGGCGATAGCTGCGGCTCCGGCCAAAACTACCAAACCCAAAACAAGGCTGGCTTACCGCCCGCAGTACACATTGGGATTTATAGCAGCGCCTGATATTAATGGGGTAGGCTCCTTTGCGCAGAGCAAAGTGGGTACTAACGTAGGTATGACGTTTGCCGTTGGCGTAAGCAGAAAGCTGACCTTCAGCACCGGCGCTATTTATTCGGTTAAGCCGTACCTCACAAACTTTAGCAACTATAATACAGGTAGTACCTATAAATGGGCGGTTAATCCGGTAAGCGTAACGGCCGACTGCCGGATGCTTGATATACCGCTGAACGTTAATTACCAGGTGTACCGTAAGCAACAAAACAGGATATCGTTAGGCACCGGTTTGTCATCATACATTATGATGCACGAAAGCTACAAGTTCAGTTATGCAAGTACTGCTTACGACAGTGCCACCGGACCGGCAGACTATACGGTGCCCAATCATGGTAAATACTTTTTTGGCGTGATGAACCTCAATGCAACGTATGAACGACAACTCAACTCAAAAGTAGGAATCAGTATTCAGCCTTATTTGAAAGTCCCATTAACCAACATTGGCTACAGCCAGGTTAAGTTACAAACCACGGGAGTTGCAGTAGGGCTCAGCTGGAATTTAAATTCGTTAACAAAACCTTAGAAAAATGAAGTATTTAAGTTTTATTTTACTCGCCTGGATGCTCAACTTCCAGACGGGACAGGACCTCTATGTTTGTAAAAATGCTAATATCACGCTCTTCTCAAGCGCGCCGATAGAAGATATTAAGGCCGAAACGTCAAGCGGTGCCTCGGTATTTAATGCGGCCACGGGCGATCTCAATTTCAGTGTGACTATCAGCACATTCAAGTTTGAAAAATCGCTGATGCAGGAGCACTTTAACTCTGATTACCTGGAGAGCGATAAGTATCCCCGCGCCAACTTCAAAGGAAAAATTGCTGAAAAGATTGATGTAACCAGGGATGGCAGCTACCCGGTAAATGTTACCGGCGATTTGACCGTGCATAACGTTACTCAAAGACGTACCATCCCCGGAACTATTACCGTGAAAGGTGGAGTGGTGAGCATGAAGTCGGAATTTATGGTGAAATGCGCCGATCATCACATCGATATCCCGAGAATCGTATTCCATAACATTGCCGAAAGCATCAAGATAACCGTTGCGGCAACTTATATGCCCAATAAATAACAGATCATTCACATACTAAACAATTCACTCATGAAAAAAACGATCATCCTGTTAGGCTTACTGGCAGTAAGCTTTAATATAATGGCCCAGAAAAAGGCCGAAAATGAAAAGAAAGGAACCGCGGCCGATTCGCTGCTGAACGCGATGAACAGCAATGACCAGGAAAAAGGTCCGTTGAAGATTTTCAAATCGTCGAGGCTGGTGTTATCACAATCAACAGAGACCATCAAAAAGAATAACCTGAACTTCCTGGTAATTCACCGTTTTGGCGATTTTGCCGGTAAAAATGGCGGTGGTAAATTATACTACGGTTTGGATGATATTGCCGACGTTTACCTTGGTTTTGAATATGGTGTGACCGACAATTTTAACATCGATATTGGTCGTACTACCATTGGCGGCTTAGCCGATCTGGAATTGAAGTATGCCATATTGCATCAGGAAAATGGCGGATCACCTTTTGCCATCACGCTGCTTGGTGAGGCCGGTGTGAGGCCTTACGGCTCTGACTTTACAAAGTTCGCTGACCGGATGTCGTATTTCGGACAGGTGATGATAGCGCATAGTTTCTCTCCGGGCAATGTACTGCAGATCTCGCCATCATTTGTTCGTAACAATACCCCTATCCCGTTTGAGGAAGGCAACGATCTTGATTTTGTGGCACTTAATGCAGCGCTGCGTTTGAAACTTTCAAGGCATTCGGGCTTCATTATTGATTACGCGCACTCGTTCTCAAGTTACCAGCATCGCGCTAACAGCGGCTTCTCAGATCCGTTGGGCTTCGGCTATGAAGTGGAAACAGGTGGTCACGTATTTACCGTTAACGTAACGAATGCAAAAGCCGTAGACGAGATCAATTACCTGAGTAATACCCAATCGAGCTATGGCCGTGGTCAATATCGCGTAGGTTTCACCATCTCGAGGATGTTTGATTTTAGCGGGCATAAAAAGGAAAAGAAGGAAGACGGAAAATAATCCGGAGATATTTAATAACTGTAGAGACGCAATACCTTGTGTCTCTTTTTGTTTTAAAGAGCGTGGCATCAACCCTCTTTCCGCGCAGAGAAGACCGAGGAGCGAAGCAATGCGGGGATGAGTCCTCGCCGCGCGTCGCTACCACTTCCAACGTAACGAAAGCCGTTCAATATTTTGTTTTTAATATAATGTGATTAGCTTAGTGGATAAACCACCTAACGCTAAATTTATAATGAAGATAGCTGCCGCATCTTTACTGCTGATGGTTGCTGCCATCGGCATCTCCTGTAAAAAGCAATCACATTCTGCAACTGACCTTACCGAATGGCATACCTATGCCGGCTCGAAAGATGGTAACAGGTATTCTACTAACGCGCAGATAACCCCCGCAAATGTTGGGCAGCTTAAGGTTGCATGGACCTACTCGTCGAAAGATAAAGACAGCGCCAACCGCAGCCAGAACCAGTGCAACCCGGTAATGATCGACGGTATTTTGTATGCCACCAGCCCCAAGTTGAAATTGTTTGCGCTGAACGCGGCAACAGGCGAGCAAAAGTGGCTGTTCGACCCGGCTACGCAGGATACATCTAAAAAGAATGACCCTATGGCTTATTATAAGGTTTGCCGGGGTGTGGTTTACTGGGAAGATGAGGGCGGCGGCAGCAAACGCATATTTTACAGCGTTGGCTCAAAAACCTATGCCATTGATGCGGAGACAGGACAGTCCATCAAAGATTTTGGTGTTGGCGGGTATATCGACCTGACCAAAGATTTAGGAAGGGAAACTAAATCATACGTATCGGGTACAACGCCAGGCGTAATTTATAAGGATCTGCTGATTATCGGCGCCCGGGTTGATGAATCTGAAGATGCGGCGCCGGGCCATGTACGTGCTTATGATGTGCGGACAGGCAAACTGAAATGGATCTTCCATACGATACCGCAGCCGGGCGAAAAAGGTTACGAAACCTGGCCAGACAAAGATGCATGGAAAAAATTGGGCGGAGCTAATAGCTGGGCGGGCATGGCACTGGATGAGAAGCGGGGAATTGTTTATGTGCCGATAGGTGCAGTAGGCGGTGATTTTTATGGTGCCCATCGAAAAGGGACTAACCTCTATGCCAACTCCTTAGTGGCCCTGGATGCCGCTACAGGGAAATACATCTGGCACTACCAGGTGGTGCATCATGACTTGTGGGACCGTGATCTGGCGGCTAATCCAAACCTTGTAACCATTAAACATGATGGCAAACCCATTGACGCCGTGGCCCAGATCACCAAACATGGGTTTATATTTTTGTTCGACAGGACTAACGGGAAGCCGGTGTTCCCGATAGATGAAAGGCCGGTACCTCAAAACGCTTTGCCGGGTGAGGAAGTTTGGCCTACGCAGCCAATCCCGACTTTGCCACAGCCTTTTGCCCGGCAGCATTTCGGGCCGGAGGATGTATCCGATATCAGCCCCGAAACCCATGCCGACATGATGGCCAAATACAAAAAGGTAAGATACAACACTATGTTCACCCCGCCGAGCAAGGATGGCGACTGGATCTTCCCCGGATTCGACGGCGGCGGCGAGTGGGGCGGGGCGGCCATCGACCCTGAATCGAAAATAATGTATATCAGCAACAGCGAAATGCCGTGGGCGCAGGTGATGATAGATGTGCCCAAAAATACCGGCGACAATTCACTCAACGGGCAGGGGCATACGGTTTATAATAATTATTGTATCGGCTGCCACGGCGCAAACCTAAAGGGAAATGGCACTTCGTATCCATCGCTCGTAAACATCGGTAAGAAATATACGGAAGATCAGGTCAGTAAGATCGTTTCAGACGGGCGCAACATGATGCCGTCGTTCAAACAAATTCCTGCGGCTGATAAGAAGGCTTTGTTGACATTTGTGCTGAAACTGCCCGTAAAGGAACCTGTAAACAAGCCTATGCCAAAGGAACCTGTTTCACAAACGGCCGTAAATTCAATTCCGTATGTGATGAACGGTTATAACCGCTTTTTAGATAAAGACGGTTATCCCGGCATTAAACCACCTTGGGGAACGTTAGATGCGGTCGACCTTACTTCGGGCAAATTATTATGGAAAGTGCCGCTGGGTGAATATGCTGAGCTGAGCAAAAGAGGCATTCCGGTAACCGGTACAGAATTGTATGGCGGTCCGCTGGTAACTAAAGGCGGTTTGGTATTCGTTGCGGCTACCAAAGACGAAAAAATAAGGGCATTCGATAAAAAGACCGGCAGACAATTATGGGAGGCTCAATTACCTGCCGCGGGCTATGCTACCCCGGCAACTTATGCTGTAGACGGCAAGCAATACATAGTAATAGCCTGCGGCGGCGGAAAGATAGGCAGTAAATCGGGAGATAGTTACGTGTGTTTTGCGCTGCCTAATAATTGAGACCACGGATTTTAGCTTTCGTCTTTCACCTAAAATATCTATTTTCATCCAATGGATAAAGGACGTTTAGAGGCTTTCAGTGATGGCGTGATAGCCATAATCATCACCATTATGGTTTTGGAGCTGAAGATACCCCACGGCGCTGATGTTAAATCGCTGCTGCCGCTGCTGCCTGTGTTTGTAAGCTATTTGCTGAGTTTCGTTTATGTAGGTATTTACTGGAATAACCACCATCACATTATGCAGGTGGTTGAATCGGTAAACGGAGCTATTTTATGGGCTAATATGTTGCTGCTCTTTTGGCTGTCGCTGGTGCCGTTTGTTACCGCCTGGATGGGCGAGAACCATTTTTCGCAATGGCCGGTGATCTGCTATGGCGGGATTTTAATGATGTGTTCAATATCTTTCAGGATCCTTATCCTGGCGCTCATTCGCCATCTTGGCCGCGATTCCCTTTTGGCACAGGCTATAGGAAAAGACTACAAAGGCAATGTGTCAACGGTAGTTTATGCCATTGCCCTTGTAGCCTCTTTTTTTAATTCCCAGATAGGCGTTGCACTTTATGCCGTAGTAGCCTGCATCTGGTTCATTCCTGATAAAAGAATTGAAAAGAAAATTGTAAAAGAAGAACCGCCTTGTAAATAGGTGGTCACCAGGTTATTGAGTCATTTCGTGTATTGGCGAAATTCTAATAACTTAATGATTCAATGTCCTAATGATATTTCTTTTAATGACTAACCGCCACCTGCCGGTCAACTGCTTCTGATTTTTTGCCCAGCGCAAACCACAGGGCAAGGATACAACCGTAGCTGCCGCCGCGTTCTATCCATTCAAATACCTCCCAATGCGGATAAAACAATTCGCTGGCTATCTTCCAGATCAAAAATACCAGTACTATTTGTCGTACCGGTTTAATCAGTACAATTAATGCCGCTGCCATTTCAAATACGCCGATGATATGCGCTGCGCTTGCCGCATCGGCAATACCCAAAGCAGCATATTGCCCCATTAAGCCCTTCTTTTCAATTAAATTAAGCCATCCGTGACCGGCAAGCAGCAGGAACACAATAACCCGCAGGGCGAGGATAACTTTAGGCAGAATATCAGTTTTAATCCCGGCATCAGGATCGATAGGAGTGATCCAGCTTTTGATGTTCATTTGCATGCCCGATAACATAAGCAGGCAGAACGGAGCGCCATAATTACCTGCGCGTTCTATAAATTCGCCAAACGGCTCACCAGACATAGGGCGTAAAAAAGCTGTGATGAGTCCCCACATCACCAGCCACATAGGCACAATGCGCATTGGGTACACCAGCATAATGATGCCGCAAAGAATATCGAAAGCACCAAGCCAGGGCATAAGCTGGTACGCCAGCACTTTGCCTATACCGACTACCGCGAAATAGTTACACCATACTGCTTTGGTAATTATCCCGAATGTACCATGCCCTATAAAACACATAGCTGCTGCGAAACGCAGCGTATAATGAAGTTTTTGTTGAATGTTATGATTAAGCATGAAAATAAGTTGGTGTTTGCGCGCACAAAGCCGCAAACAAGTTGGTAAAAATGTTTAACTATTGAATGACAATCAGGAAAACATTTTTGGAGGTTGATGCGGGATACTTAAACAACATTGGATAGGTGTAGGGCTTTGCAGATTATTTGGATCCTGCAAAATAATTACAGGTGAAAAAAAGCTGAACTGTACAGCCAGATAATTGTATTTACCAAAGTCGGCCGCCTTCCCGAATGGAATATGATCTTTTTTGGTGACCGGAATATCATCGATATCTTTTGCATTAATGATATTTTGATTGAATAGGCGCGTTTTTTCGTAATTAGGAATGCAAACCAGGTATAAAGTATCGCGGGTTAACTTCAATTTTACGTAGTTGTAGCAGGTGTTTTTAAACTGGATCTGCCCGTTAATTCTTTGATAATTGGTCCAATTGGTAGTTACGGAGGTTTTAGTGGGTACCTTTATTTCTACAAGGTCATGAACATTATACATGTTTTTGCTAATGCGATCGTTAAAAACCCTGTCAGACTGGAAGGCGAAATATTGATAAAGCAACATGTGGCCGCAGATGGTGAATATCTGTATGCAAAGCAGTGCTATAGCCGTCAACTTTTTCAATCCTGAAAATTAATTAATCTTAGGCTAAAGTATTGGAAAAAAAATATTTCTCCAAAATTTCTCCAGCATTTGTGAAGGCTCAAATTTTAAAGCACGAAAAGCAGCCTGCGGGGCTGCTTTTCGGTATAGGAGTGTCAAATATGACTATAAGTGTACGGCTATGCCAAAGGTACTTTGAAGCACGGTAACCGGCTGTTTACTAATATCCCGGCCATTGCTGCCAAGCGCCGATACGTCACCATCAGTCTTGATATTTAAATTGGCTTTGATATAATTTAAATGAACGCCGATATCCCAGCCTTCGGCAAATTCCCAGCGCAGACCTGCATTGCCGCCGTAACCCAATACTGCGCCTTTAGAACTATGTTGAGTAATTGTTTGCTGAGTGCCGGGATTGCCTGTAACATAGATGAGCAATTGCGGAGTTGAGGTACTTTTATAGATACCGGCATCGGCACGCAGATCCAGTGTGAATTTGTGGTACTGGAATGAATACTGCGGGCCAAGCATCAGACTAAGGCTGTGGTAACGGTTAACGCCCTGTACCAGGGTTGAGTTAACTTTAAGCTGGTTGTTATACCCATTGGCTAATGTTTGCACGTCGGGGGTGGTGAGTTCACCCTGGTCAGTAAAAGAAAAGTTGGCGCCGATACCTAAGTTCTTATAAACATAAACTGCGCTCTCGAAACCGAACGTTGCGCCTCTTTTGGCAAAGCCCGATTTAAAGTTCTCGTAAGTTGAATTTGCAAAATCGCCCTGCGGGTTAGAAATGCCGCCTATAAGCGCCAGGTAACTTTTAGCATAAACTTTGTCTTCTGAATCCTGTGCTTTTGCGTAGAATGAAATAAGGGTAATAAGAGAAATTAATGTAAGCGTTCTTTTCATTTTATAAAATAAGGAGCGTTCTATAGCGCCATTAAAGTTGATTTGGATAAAAGTACAATTCCGTTTGGTTATGCAAACGTGTAAAGGAATGCAAAAGTATCCATTTAAAATCTTAAAAAATGTTAAATATCAGCCATAACAAAGCTTTTACAGCTCAAACATTACCTGCCGACATAAGGGAGCAAAAATAAGCTAAATAATCATTCCCGGTGTAAATCTTTCAATTAGTTTGGTAAACCGGCAAATCGCTCTGCTTTCTAACTAAAAAAGCCACGCTTTAAATAAAAGAGTGGCTTTTTTAGTTCAGCTTCTGATAGCTAACCGGTGATACCTATTGCACATCCCACCACATGCGGCTGGTTACTTTATCGCCGCCGTTGAGGTTGGCCACTGCTGCATTGTAATTATTGGTGTTTACCTGCTTATCAATAGAAGAATAATACATGCGCCTTGGTATTGCTCCCGGCGACTGGCTGCCAGTAAAGGTTACCGGTATTAAAACCGGGAAGCCGGTGCGGCGATAGTTTGCCCATGCCTCATATTCGTTGAAAAATGTACAGGCCCAAAACTGTGTATTGATCATTTCCAAGCCGTCGGCATCAACGTACGGGTGGTTGGTCAGGTAATCCTGCGCATCAGCCGCGCCAATTGCGCCCGCATCGCCGTAGGCAGAAAGTTCAGTCATAGCGGCTATCACACCATTGTTGTAATGTTCTTCGGCATTGCCTATTCCCCAGCGTTTGGCGGCATCGGCAAGCAATAATTCAGATTCGGCATAGGTTAAGATCAAAGTTGGAGCTGTTGCATTAAAGATGATTGGACTTGGACGAGAATACAGGCTCAAATCGCCCAGGTAGTCAGGATAGCTTTGAATTCCGTGCGCGGTATTGCCTGCATCATAGCCATTTGGAAGGCCTACCTGGTCATTAGGATCTGATGATCCGCCCGAAGGATCGTCGCCCGGTGAGAACCCCGAAGGGTAAACATAAGCATATACCGGAAGGCGCGGATCATCGTTATCCTTCAAAAAATCGATAAACGTTTTGCTGATCTGCCCCGACAGCTGAATGCTACCGTCTTCGCCAATCCCACGGTAAATACGGTTAATGGTCAACGGATCATTAGTGCCGTGGGCAATGATGGCATTGTCGACATTGCTTTGCATGGTTTTGCCCTGCAGTTTGGTAACATAAGCCTTAGCGGTGGTTGGGTCAACCTTGGTGAGTCGCATGGCCATTTTCAGCAGCAACGTATTTCCGAATTTTTTCCACTCACCTATCTGATCGTCAGATTGTGAATACAGAAGGTCGCCTGTAGGCTTATCAGCATTTTCGTCGAGGCTGTCTGTTGCCTGTTCTACCTCTTTCAACAAATCGGCGTAAATAGCCTGTTGCTTATCATAAACGGGGAAATAAATGCCGCTGCTGTATGCCTTGCCTGCGTTGAAGTAGGGCACATCGCCATAAACATCTGTAATGCGTTGAAAAGCCATAGCCTTTACAATACGCGCTATCTGATGCAGGTTTTTGTATTGTGGCTTGCCTGTTGTTGTGGTATAAAGATCCACTGCATTTTTAATGGTAGAGGTGTAAGTATGGTCGAAGAACGAGCCCCAGCCGCCGCTGGTAGGCGGGCCGGTGTACTTATCGCCAAAGAAATAGCCCGATGTTGACGCCCAGTGCTGGATCATACAGCCCGCGCCCTGTATCTCAGTTTCCTCAACCTCAATTGCATTGTCAGTGCTACCGGTATAGTAAAGCAGGGTGGCGGTAAGGATATTATTGGGGTCGAACACGTCAACAGATACCGAATTTGGATCGGTATTGGTTTTGATGAGTTCCTTTTTGCAGGATGCAGCGGTAGTTAATATAAGAACGGCTGCTACTATATATATCAATCGTAATTTCATGTTAAGCATTTTATTATTCAATAATCATCTTAAAATTTCATGTTAAGGTTAAGCCCCAGTGTGCGGGTGTACGGAACGGTTGCCTGTTCAATACCCTGCGGCCCGTTCGAGTAGTTCGATTCAGGGTCGATGTTAGGGGTGTGCTTCATAATGGTCCACAAGTTCCTGGCTACAACGCTAAGCGTTATACCCTGGATCTTATCGTGAAACATACTTGCCGGGAAGGTGTACCCCAGCACTATCTGCCTTAACTTGATAAAACTGCCGCTATAGAGGAACATTGAACCGTTGTTGCTCATCGCTAAATAGTAGTCCTGCGGGTAAAGCTGCTCGGTACCGTAACGAAGGTCGCGACCTGGAAGCGTTTCTTTGGATAAACCGTACGTGTAGGCGTAATAGTTAGTGCCGGAAAAGATCTTTCCGCCAAACTTACCATCAACCAGAATAGATAGATTAATATGTTTATAATGGAAATCCGAGGTAATACCGGTAGTCCACGGGCTTATGCCTGAGCCGAGGTCTTTATAGGTAGCATTTGCAGGATCGGGAGCGCCGGTAGTTGGATCGATAATTGGTTTACCGCTTGCATCACGTGCAGGATCCAAAGCAAAGATCTGGTAGGCCGATTTGCCCAGCACCTGCGACATATAAGCTATACCCACACCTTCGTCTTCGCCTGCACGGGAATAGCCCAGCGGATAGTTGGTTGAGCCGTTTGAAAGCGACAGCACCTTATTCTCATTATATGTAAAGTTCAAAGTTTCTGACCATGTAAAGTTTTGTGTTTTAACCGGGATGCCTGTGATCAAAACTTCGACACCTTTGTTTTGAATAGTGCCCGAGTTTAGCAGTACCGCGTCATAGCCCGATGTTTTTGAGGTAACGGCAGGGATAATTTCATTGCTTTCCTTTTTGTTATAGTAAGCTACGTCGAATCGCAGCCTGTTTTTAAAGAAATCAAGCTCGGTACCGATCTCAAACTCCTTTGCCGATGACGGCCGCAGGTGATTATTAGGCACCGTGCCGCCGTTGGCAATATTGCCGATAGCTTTGCCGCTAAGGTTACCTATGTTATTGTAACCAAGCAAAGTTTGATAAGGCTGATCGGCCTCGCCGCCAACATTACCATAACCAAGTCTTAATTTACCAAGATCCATCCAATCCCATTTAAGCAGTTCAGAAAATACGAAAGATGTATTGATGGATGGGTAGAAATAATCTGTTTTACCTGGCGCAAGCGTTGAGTACCAGTCGTTACGGCCGGTAACACTCAGGTACAGGAAATTTTGGTACGACATATCGAGCGTGCCATAAAGCGATTTATTTTCTATAACCGGGTTACTCTCATACTCTGTTGGGCTGGCCAGGTTACCAACGGTGTACAGGTATGGGGTTTGAAAGGTATTGCCCGTTGCGTCTAATTGATTGACAACAGCCTTGCGCGAGTTGGCGCCTAATAATACATTGGCCGTGAAATCTTTGGTTACCTTAATGCTTTTCCCGATTATGGCATCCATGTTCAGCTCGGTCGATTTGATAGTTTCCAGTGTCATTGCGCCATCGCTCTGGTAAGCTGTACCATTTGGCGTCACAATAGTGTTGATATCGTTAAAATAATCCTCGCCAACACGGAACTCAAAATACAGGCCGTTATCCAGCGTGTATTTGGCGTCGGCCGAACCGATAAACCTGTTGCGGTTGGTGTTGTTGATGAACTTATAGGCTACGAAATAAGGGTTAGTGGTGTAAGCATCGTCCAAAAACTGGTTTTCCGAACCATCAGGTTTATAGCCGGGATATAGCGAAGTAATGTTAACGTTTGCAGGCAAAAACATCGGCGCAAAGTTCAGGCTTCCTGCCGCGTCTGATACGCTTGGCCGGTTGTGCGTAAACGCGTTAACATAATTTGCTTTCAGCTGTACATCGAGGTGTTTGTCGAATTTGTAATTGGTAGATAGGGTGAACGATTGCTGGTTGTAACCCGCGTTAGGAATTATGCTTTTATCGCGCAGATCACTGGCAGAAAAACGCAGGCTTCCATCTTCACCCAAATTTTTGCTGAAAGCAACTGTGTTATTTGCCTTGCCGCCGGTTTTGTAAAAGCGTTTCATATTACCGGTAACAGCCGAATAGGGCCGCTGAACCCCATCAAACTGGTAAACAGAAGAGCCATCTAATTTGGGCCCCCAGCTTGACAAGCCCAGTTCAAAGGCTTCACTGCCGGTTGTTGGCGCAACGCCGTCTGAACCTTGTCCGTACGTTTTTTGCCAGTCGGTATTATCAACCACACTTTCCATTACGTAGTTGGAGTTGATCTCGACCCCCATACCCTTGGCGCTCTTACCCGATTTGGTTGTGATAACAATAACGCCTTTACTACCGCGATAGCCGTAAAGCGCAGTTGCCGATGCGCCTTTCAGAATAGTTACAGTTTCGATATCGTCGGGATTTATATTGATGGTGCCGTCGCCGCCATCGGCGCCGCCGTAGCCGCCGCTAACATCGGTTGTGCGATAGGTGGAGTTTTGCATCGGAATCCCGTCAATCACATACAAGGGCTGGTTTGAACCTGTAATATCAGAAATACCACGGATCACCACGTTAGCCGAGCCGCCCGGACCTGTTGCCACATTGCTCACGTTGACACCGGCTACACGGCCTTCAAGTGAGTTAACGAAGTTGGTTTCGCGGGCTTCTGTAAGCGATGAGCCTTTTACCTCGGTAACCGAATAGCCCAGCGAGCGGGTTTCTTTTTTTACATTGAGTGCCGTAACCACCACATCTTTCAACTCTTGGGTGGATGATTTGAGTTTGGCGTTAATGGTGGTTTGATTCCCGATGGCCACTTCGGTTGAGTTATAGCCAATGTACTTAAACACCAGCGTTGCTGCAGAAGGCGCGGAAATAGAATAAGCGCCGTTAACATCGGTAATTACACCTTTGGTGGTGCCTTTAATACTTACCGATACACCAACAAGTGTTTCGTTTGTTTGCGCGTCAGTAACCTTACCGGTAACGGTAACTGTTGGTTGCTGCGCAAAAACTGTACCGCCGCACAATAAAAGTATCAGTGCTGTAAGCACGAAACTTTTGAAAACGGAAGCAGATTTTTGAAAGTAAAATTTTTTTCTCATAGAGTGGGATTTGAGGATGGAAAACTAATTTTTCGTGTAAATTAAGGTTATGTTCACAATAAGAACGGAGCATCTTATTTATACAAAACAAAAGGGAATTGTGCTGTATTTAAGATAGATAAACTAATTTAGAGATATATTGTGTTAAATATTTGTACAATTTGATTTAATTTTTGTATCAAGTTCGTTACCAAAAGTTTATTATTAGTTTACATACAGGTGTACACAATGTGCGCTGCTTTTGTTACAGGTGAATAAAATGTTTAACTTCAGCCTGAATTAGCTTTATAACAGCGCCAATTTGCCATGCAGCCTCAATACAAAACAAAGCCGCTAAAAGCACGTGCTTTTAAACCAGCCCGGCAAATTAAAAACGCGCTGATTGCTATTGCCTGTATCCTGATGACGCTTCCGGTAATAAATAGTTGCAAACAAAAAACGGGTACGCAAACTGCAACTGCACCAGCGGAAAAAGGGAGCGCCAAAGTTATTCCCGGTGACGTTTGGAAAGCGCCCGATACCAGTACCATTCCTGCCGGAAAGGCGGGGGAACTGATCAGATACGGGCACGAACTTATTGTGCATACGGCAATCTATTTTGGGCCGCAGGGGAGTATAGCACACATCAGCAATGGAATGAATTGCCAGAACTGCCATCTGGATGGCGGCAGCAGGCTGTTCGGGAATAATTTTGGCGGGTTTATGGCGAGCTATCCTAAATTCGTTAACAGGAGCGGCAAGATAGAGCCTGCAACGCAACGCATAGTAGAGTGTTTTAAACGCAGCCTTGGTGGCACCCCGCCGGATACCAACCAAAAAGAAACGCGTGCCATGCTGGCGTATATGAAATGGATAGGGCAGGGCGTAAAAAAAGATCAAAAGCTATTCGGCAGTGCTATTGAAAAGCTTCCGTTTATGGATCATGCTGCCGAGCCGCAAAAAGGAAGACTGATTTACGAAAGTAAATGCAAGGTCTGTCACGGTGCCAATGGCGAAGGCTTATTTGCCGCTGATAAAAAGTCGTACACGTATCCGCCGCTTTGGGGGCAGCATAGTTATAACGATGGAGCCGGCATGTACCGCATAGGTAATTTAGCCGGATTTGTGAAGGATAATATGCCTTTCGGTACTACCTGGCAAAGCCCGCAGTTAAGTGACGAGGAGGCCTGGAACGTTGCCGCTTTTATCAACTCTCAGCCGCGGTTGCACTGCGATCAGCATAATGATTGGGTTGATCTTAGTAAAAAGCCTATTGATATGCCGTTTGGGCCTTATGATGATAATTTCAGCGAAAAGCAGCATAAATACGGGCCGTTTAAACCCATAGCCGATTTCCATAAAACACATCCCGTAAAGAAAATATAACCTATAAAAATGAAGAAGTATATCTTAATGTTAGCGGTAGTCTTAACCACATTTGTAAAATATGCCGGCGCACAAACTAATCCGGCAGCGTTTACGGGTGCGCAGCCCAAGCTGGATAGTTATAATGCGCTTTATGTACTAAACAGCAGCGATGAAAAAAAGATTAAGGGAACGCTGCGCAATATGGATAATGCGCTGGAAGACCCGCGGCTGAAGGGCAAGCTTCATTTAGAGCTTATTGTTTTTGGTGATGGTGTGGCTGTGTATATGAAATCGGGGCCGTATGAACAATTACTAAAGAACCTGCAGGCAAAAGGAGTGATTTTAGCCGAATGCAGTAATACCATCAGGGAGCGAAAGATAGACAAAAGTGATCTGTTCGATTTCATATCTTACGTGCCGAGCGGAAATGGCGAGATCATTTTAAGGCATTACGACGGTTGGGCGGTAGTGCATCCGTAAATCTATATCACGCTGAAATTTACTGTAAATTCACTTTCGCTTGCGGCGAAGGGGATAGCTTCCAACCCGGGCATAAAGTTAAACAGCCTGCCGCTTGTAGCAGGTAAACGGTTAAGGAAATGGGTTTTAGTGTTGGATGATGCTGAAAAATTACCCGATGCCGTAATGATAGCGCACGATTGGCTTTTCTACGCTGCAGGCGACAAATGTCCGTCTTTGTGAAACAGCGCGACGGTGGTCAAACTTCAAAAGAACTAACGCTTATTTAAAATCGTAACCTGCCCGAAAAACGAAACACCCCTCAGCACCAGGATCTTTTTAGAGTTGTAGCTCTCGCCGGCATTGGTGCGTTTATCTTGAATGGTTGAGAAGATATGCGAAGTGCGGCTTTCGATAAACCAATCGTCCGGAACGGCAATTTTTACTTCGCCAAATCCCTGGGTAATATCCAATACAGCCACGCCGGCCATATCGGCATTGGTGAAGTTCAGTTTGGTTTCGCCGAATACATTCACGATCTCGCCGCCGCGGAAATCTTTAGTGAAAATATTCTTGTTAACGCCGGCAAAAATTGCTGTGGTATCGATATAGTCGTCAATATTGTCGAATGCGTAGGTTGATTGGTTGCTCATGGTCATTTTAATTTATTGTTGACCAAAACTAAACCGCCAGCGCCGTTTGCAAAAGCCCATGCTGGCAGACTAAGTAAAGTTGTCGGTAAATAGGGTAATCGCGTCGGTGAAAGTGAGCTTATTCGTGGCGGTTGTTTTCGCTGAAAATTCAAGTCTTTTTATTTTGCTAACCTAACTACCTGAATAACATAACAATTTGATAATAACAAGTTTTCTGGAACTACATGCCATAAGTATTTCTTTGGGTAAAATCATTTGATTCACAATTAACTTTTCACCCTAAAGTAAAAACTATGCTGAACCTGTTAAGCGCTATCTCTCTGCCTTTCATCGGTGACGTTACCCTCAGCGGCGGACTCACCGCTGTTTTCCTTCTTTGTTTGTTGGCAGTAGTTGGCTTCGAGTTCGTGAACGGCTTTCACGATACCGCCAACGCCGTTGCCACGGTTATTTATACCAGGGCACTGAAACCTGTTTATGCAATTCCATGGTCGGGCTTTTTTAATTTCCTGGGTGTTTTCCTGGGTGGTGTGGCCGTAGCTATGGGCATTCTGAAATTATTGCCGCTTGACGACCTGATGAAGCTTCCGGTTAGCGTGGGTGCCTGCATGGTGCTTGCGGTGCTGCTGGCCTCCATTATCTGGAACCTGGGTACCTGGTATCTCGGTATTCCATGCTCGAGCTCACATACGCTGATCGGCGCGATGATTGGCGCCAGCATTGCCTTTACCTGGTATTATGGCGGAGCCGGAGTTAACTGGGATAAAGCAAAGGAAATAGGTCTGTCGCTAATCCTGTCGCCGCTGTTCGGTTTCGGGGCTGCTGCACTGTTGATGTATTTTTTGAAGAATGTTATCAAATCGAAAGCATTATTCCATATCCCGCAAGGTGAAAACGATACGCCGCCGATTTTGGTAAGAATATTACTGGTGATCACCTGTACGCTGGTGAGCTTTTTCCATGGCAGTAATGATGGCCAGAAAGGTGTTGGTTTGCTGATGCTGATCCTCATTGCTTTCCTCCCGGTTAAATTTGCCGTGAACCACAATATCTCAAATGATAAGATACTGGCATCGTTAAATAAAACTGAACAGGTAACCGGTCACATGTTAAAAACAGACAAAGCTACCGGCGCAATGGTTTTGCATCTCGATTCGGCCGTTGCCGAAACCAAAGCTCAACTGGCAAGTAAAAATCCCGCAGATACCGCTAAAACTTATAAATTCCGAAAAGGGATCAAAAAGGTTATAGCCGGTATAGCCACGCTAATAGATGATAAAAATAAGCTGCCTAAAGAGGATGTTGCTGTGTTAAAAGACGCCTCTAAAAATCTGACCGGTTTAACAGATTTTGCACCGGTATGGGTTATCGCTACCATCTCTATCTCGTTAGGTATCGGCACCATGGTGGGTTGGAAACGAATTGTGGTTACCATTGGTGAGAAAATTGGTAATGAGCACCTAAACTATGCGCAGGGTGCCTCGTCAGAGATCATAGCAGCATCTACAATCGGGTTAAGTACCTGGTTCGGTTTGCCGGTAAGCACCACGCACGTACTTTCAAGCGGGATAGCCGGCTCAATGATGGCATCGGGCGGTAAAGGCAACCTAAACAGCAAAACGCTGAAAAACATTGCGATGGCGTGGATATTAACCTTGCCTGTGTCCATCATCCTTGCACTTTTATTATTCATGTGCTTCCACCTGTTTATATAAATGTAACCGGTAATTTTATTAATTTAACACTATCAAAAAATGAAACAGATACTTGTTGCAACCGACTTTTCTGCCAGCGCTTCAAACGCAATGGATTATGCTATGGCGCTTGCGAAAATATTGAATATGGAAGTTTGTGCTATCAATGCCATCCCATCAATGGAAGGTGTTGGCAATAATATGTACAATGCTTTTTTTATCGACGATTATCATGCCACCAAACGCCAGGCTTTAAAGGACTGGGCCGCCAGATATTCCACTAAAGAAGAATATAGCGGCGTTGAAGTAACCACTACCTGCATTGTGGGCAACCTGAAAAGCGTTATAACCGATTACGTGGCACAACATCATGTGGAACTGCTGGTGATGGGCCTTACCGGTGCTACAGGTATTATGGGCATTGTAGGCAGCAACGCCAGTACAATGGTTGAGGCCATTAAAATACCCACCCTGTTTATCCCTATCGAAAGTAAGTTCTCGCCATCACCGGTACTAACACTGGCTACCGATTACGAAACCCGCTTATCGGCCGATGACGTGAACGCCATCAACGAAATGGTAACAGCTTTCGGGTCGGGTACTATGCAGGTGGTGTATGTTGCTGAAAAGGCAGATTCGAAGAACAAAGCGACAGAAGAAGCAAAGTTGCAGGAGCTGATCAAAGGCGCTTCGCTGGAGTTTAACTATATTAATAACGCCAATACCACCAATGGTATTCTGACCTTTATTGCAGAGAAGCCAACTGATATACTTTGCCTGGTAAAACATCACCATAATATAGTGTACCGCTTATTTACCCGCAGCACCATTAACCAGGTAATGAACCGCTCGGTAAAAGCGATCCTTGTGTTACACGAATAGGCTAAAATATTTCCTGACTCACAATGTTTTATTAAAGCAAGCCGCCCCAACCAGGCGGCTTTGCTGTTTGTTTATCCGCCGAAAGCAACGAATAGTTCTGCAATGTCGTTTTCGTGGCGCCAGTTGGCAGAAATCGCTGCTTTGGTCTCTTTCAGGATCTGGAGCAATTCGTCAATTACTGATCTGTTCTCTTTTTTAGTGTTATCAGGCTTTAAGTGATCAGCTGCATTTTCTAAGGGTTGTATATTTTGAGGTGTCATGATGTCGAAATTTAATGAAGTTCAAAATTACTCCGACTGTAAATGAAAGAAAAGATGAAACAAGTAAGCGGCAGCAAGAAGTCGGTGAATAATGGATTTTTGGCGGTAAATGCAAATGCTCTAAAAAAAAATGCCTCCCGTTTTTGCAGAAGGCATTTTTTATGTTGAAGCGACACGGATTACTTTTTGTCATCCAGTCCGCCCCGCCTTGTGGCTTTGACCTGTACCGGCCATTTCACGCCTTCAGTCTTGATGTTTTTGGTTTTCTCAGGGTCTTCGCTGGCCATATAGGCTAACATTGCGGCCAGCATGGCATTGCTTTTCAGATCGTCGAAAACGATCTTATCGTACGTATCGCGATTGGTGTGCCAGGTATAGGAACCGTATGACCAGTTCAACGAGCCTAATGAAAAGCCCGGGGCGCCTACGGCTACGAACGATGCAAAATCGGAACCACCGCCACCCGGCTGACCAGGGAAAGTAGTTTTGATGCGATTTTTAATGGTATCAGGAACAGCGGCCAGCCAGCGGGTCAGGTAGTCCTTTGCATCAGCATAACCCTGACCACTCAGGTTTACTACGCGGCCGGTGCCATTATCCTGGTTAAATAAAGCCTGTAGGTTTTTTACGATCTCGGGATGATCTTCCACAAATGCGCGTGAGCCGTTCAGCCCTTCCTCCTCGCTGCCCCAATGGCCAACTAAAATGGTGCGCTTTGGATGCGGATAATATTTTTTAAGCAGGCGCATGGCTTCCATCATGGTTAGCGTGCCGGTGCCATTATCAGTAGCTCCGGTGCCACCATCCCACGAGTCGAAGTGGGCGCTGAGCATTACATATTCGTCAGGCTTTTCAGTGCCTTTGATCTCGGCAATGGTATTAAAGGTTGGCACCACACCCAGTTCTTTCGACTCGGTATGCAGGCTGATCATCGGTTTATTGCCCGATTCAACGAGGCGGTAGATCATGCCGTAATCTTCCAGGCCAATATCAACGGTAGGCACAATTTTGGTGTACGCACTAAAGATCTTATCAACCCCAAAACCTGCCGACCAGGTGTTGGTCAATATGCCAACCGCACCTGCGTTTTCCAGCGCAACCGGTAAAGTGCGTGTAGTGTAACCTGTTTTTTTGATGCGGGCGCGCCATGCATCGGTTTGCGCGGTTCGCTCTTTTTTCATTTTGTCGAAAGACGTTGGGGTAGCAAACTCTTTCCAGTTATCGTCCGGGCGCCCGGTAGGCTGGCACATGGAAATCATTACCAGTTTGCCTTTTGCATTTGGCAGCCATTGCTGAAAGGCTGTGGAGTCGGCAACGTCCGGCAGAATGATCACCTCGGCAGTGACTGTCTTCTTGCCCATGCCGGGGCTCCAGGCCAGCTGTGTACCTTCGAGTGATTTTACACGAGGGGAAACCAGGTCGATGTGCGAAATGCCGCGTTCCCAGCCACGCCATTCGCCCCATTTTTCGTTATGCGCGGGAATATCCCAGCTTTTATATTTGGCAACGGCCCAATCATTAGCCATCTTCATTTGAGGGGTGCCTACCAGCCTCGGGCCTACGCCATCGAACAGTTCGTGCGCCATTTTTTCAAGCTGGGAGTTATTGGTCTCCTCGGTCATGATGTCATCAATAACTTTGTTGTTTGTTTGCGCGGCGGCCATAGCGGCAAAAAGGAGCATGCCGAAGGCAGTTGTGGTGAATTTGTAAAGTCTCTTCATGGTCAGTTATTTTAGTTCAGGCAGTAATTTACGACATTTTTAATTTAACCCATTTTTGTTATACTATTTTTACACTACACGCGCCGCAAAACAAGCCTGGTAATTGATAAAACGGTAACTTAGAACTATCAACCTAAAAATTACCAAACCAGATGAAAAGATATTTTTACTTCGTTTTAATGTTTGCAAGTTTTACCAGCGCACGTGCTTTTGCCAACGCACCTGCCGATAGTAATTACCAGGTAAAAGGTTTCGCTATTGCAGCACCTAAACCCAGCGGACTGAACGATTTTATCAAATTTATTAATGAAGAACTGGCTCCGCGCAAGGTGAACACGCTTATTCTGCGTGTCGATTTCAATTACCAGTTTAAAAGCCATCCTGAGCTGCGCGATTCGGCTGCACTTTCTAAGGGTGAGGTGAAGAAACTGGTGGAGGCCTGCGAAAAGAACGGTATAAGCATCATTCCGCAAATTAATTTGTTAGGTCACCAATCATGGGCAGCAAAAATGGGAAACCTGTTGAAGGTGTATCCGGAATTTGATGAAAACCCATGGATAAAAATGCCGGCTACCGCTGCCGAATATAAATGGCCTAATGCCGATAACCTGTATTGCAAAAGCTATTGCCCGCTGCACCCCGGTGTGCACAAGATTGTTTTTGACATTGTTGATGAGGTGCTGGATGTTTTCGAAGCCAAAGCTTTTCACGCTGGTATGGATGAGGTTTTTTATCTCGGCGATGACAAATGCCCGCGCTGCGGCGGAAGGGATAAAGCTGTGCTTTATGCCAATGAGGTACAATTGATCCGCGATCACCTGGCCGAGAAAGACCGCGAACTTTGGATCTGGGGCGACAGGCTCATCGACGGCCGTACCACCGGCATAGGCGAATGGGCCGCCAGCTATAACAACACCTGGAGAGCAGTTGACCTGATTCCCCGCGATGTAGTGATTTGCGACTGGCAGTATGACCGTGATAACCAAACCGCCGTATATTTTGCGATGAAAGGTTTACGCGTAGTAACCTGCGCCTGGAACCGCCCGCAGGTTGCAGTGAACCAGGTGGAAGACCTTTATCGGTCACGCGCCATATCGGGTAAGGAATTAAAACCGAGATTTTATGGTATTGCCGAAACCATCTGGTCTTCCTCAGCGCAATTTTTGGATGGCTATTATGGCAGAAGCACCAACACCCAACAAGGAGACAATACGCCCTGGAACACTTTCAAGTTAATGTTTGATAAGATGGGGCAATTGGAGCAGACTGCTGCGAAATAATTCATTTTCGGATGAAATTGAGAGACGCGATACGTTGCCTCTCTCCAGAACTTATTGGCAAGTAAATTAATTGATTTACTTTATGCAGAAGCAGGTTGAGCGCGAGTCTCACCTGCTTTTTTTACATACTAACATTTTACACCTATCGGGGTTATTCGTCTTTTTCGGGATTTTTTCATCTGTTATCAAAAAAGTAACAACCCTTCACATTTCTTTTATTTAGTATAAAATTTATCCTCATTCGGCAATTAATTTACCTGTAAGAAAAAATATTTATTTAATTTAAATTAATAATAATATTTAAAAATACAAGCGTAAAAATACGCAACGTTTATTTTTATAATGCGGGTTTTTACGCTTGTTAATTGATTAATTATCAGATATTTTAGATTATAATTTCTGACCTAAAGAAACATTTACTCAATCTTAATATAATATTTTTTAGCTAAGTATTACTGGGAAAACATTGATCGGCTTTTGGCGACGCTTGCTTAATACTTAAGCGACAAGATCAGATTATTATTTAAAGCAATGTTTTTTACTTACTGACTGTCAGGTTAGTTTGTGAAAAACGGTTTTTCTTAATACCGCGCCCTAAAGGCAGGTGTAACGGGTATGCTTTTTAAATAATATTTAACAAATATGGATTTAATACAGCTGCATTTATGATAAACGAAACTTTTAAGTTCCTGGCAGAGGAGTTGAATAAGTATTTGAGTCAGAAGATGGGCGTGATCACCGACCCTCGTGTGGTTTGGGGCAACGTGGGCAAGGCGTTTGATAACGATAGCGGAGGACACAATGCACTGAACGGTAAAGCCATTATAAGTTTGATAAATGTTGAGGAAGACAGGGTGGCCAAGCAGCAGGAAAACTTTATTAAAACCACTACCGGTGTAACCTATAAAAGCCCGCCGCTGTTTCTTAACCTGTATATGCTGATTTCGGTTAACCGGACAGATTACGGCGACTCATTAAAATGGATAGCGTTCATTATCCAGTTTTTTCAGAACCAGAATGTATTCACACCGGCGTCGAATCCTAACCTCGATCCGAGGATCCAAAAACTGATATGCGATTTGTACACAGTGAATTTTGAACAATTGAACCAGATATGGAGTGTGCTGGGTGGCAAGTATTTACCATCAGCATTATATAAGGTGCGCCAGATAACTATAGACGAAGACGCAGTTGAATACGAAGGCGGCTTTATCAAGGAGATTGATTTTAATGAATTTCAAATAAACGCGGTTTCATGAATCTGAGCTTTGATATACTATTTACGGTTGAAGTACTTAACGACTACTTTACAAACCTTGAATGTGCTGCACTTGACTTTGTTGCAGCAGACGAAACCGTAAACATTTTGAAAGGGCAGCAGATGCTGAATAAAACTATCGGCAATAGTTTCGTTGTCATCACGAAAATAGACGATACGGGTAAGCCTTACATAGCGTTGCCGGCTGCAACCAAACTACGTTTTTATATAGGCATAAACGATACAGATTTTGCCAATTATACCAATATAAATTACCGGCCATCTACCGCTGCTAAATACTATTTCTCCAACCTGAGCCAGAATAAAACGGGCAGCGTACTGAATATTAATAGCGCAGTATCTCTTTATAATAATACACAAACCTATAATATAGGCAACCTTGCTGCAGATAATACGGGCAATGTTTTCGAAGCGATAAAAAAGAGTGATAAAACAAATAAACACCCTTTGACCGACGCGGCCTACTGGTTGCCAAAAAACGCAAATACTCAGTATGTAAATAGTAATGATGCGCTGCCATTTACCGGCAGCAGCTATATGGCGCCGTCTGCCCCGGCAACTGATTTTACAGTAAATGTATTTGGCCTTAATACGGCTACCAACGCATTTGACCAGTTGCTGCGCACATCTACCCTAAGTTTTGGTACGGCACAAACTTCAGTTCCTGTTGATCTGTATGGGCTGCCCGCAGGCAGATATAAAATCTCGGCTAACGCAACAGACACCCTTGTGTATTACGATAACGCGGCGGTAAATCAAAACATTTTGGGGGTGCTGGAAATATTTAATCACCTTACTGCGGCAAACGATTTTTCGCTGTTTGACGGTTTTGGCGTGGCCAAAGAAAGCAAATTCACCTTACGGTTTGCAAACCGCAGCGCGGTGTGGCGTTACCTGGCCCGCACTACCGATGTAAAGGACGTTACCGATACTACTGCAGCTTACACCTTTGCCACCGTAGGGCCGGCAACAGTTTTTGCATCAACCGTTCCCATTCCTTTAAAGGAGGTGCCCATCAGCACGCTTTCTATCGACACAAAAAAACACGGCATTGTTACCCCTATTGGTAATCCAAATATCAACAGACTGACGAATATTACCCAAAACGGAGAATTATATTACTGTATTGAAAAGCATTTAAATTATTAAAAAGTAAACTTAAATCACATGGCAGCATCTTACAAAACACCTGGTGTCTATATCGAAGAGATATCAAAATTTCCGCCTTCGGTGGCACAGGTTGAAACAGCGATACCCGTGTTCATCGGGTACACTCAAAAGGCATCCAAAAACGGCAACTCGCTGATTAACATCCCAACCAAGATATCATCGCTGGTGGAGTATGAGCAGTATTTTGGCGTTGGTTTCGACCCGAAGGAAATAAAAGTGGTTGTTGACGAGAATAACAACTATGCTGTAACCTCGGTAACTATAGATAGCGACAAGCGTTTTTATACGTATGATGCTGTACACTTGTTTTATGATAATGGCGGCAATGAATGTTACATCACCTCGGTAGGGCTTTATCTCGACAGCACCAAGAATGTAAATTCGGTAACTTTTACCAATATGAATACCGGCTTGAATGCCGTTGAACGTGAACCGGAACCGACTATTATTTTGTTCCCCGACGCCGGTGCGTTTGCTGTTTCGTCTGATTTGTACAACTTGCAACAGGCCGCTTTGATGCAATGCGCAAAGTTACAGGACAGGGTTTCGATATTTGATCTCTACGAACGCAAAACTCCTACTGACATAAGCGGTCCCGTGGCAGATTTTCGCAGCTTTATCGGTATTAACGATTTAAATTACGGTCAGGCTTACACACCATGGTTATATTCCAGTTTTGATAAGACTGTAAATTATGGCCAGTTTTTCACTTCGGCATCGAGCACTACACATGGTGTTTTCCTTTCGGGCGGAACACAGATAACCAATTTGGCCACGCTTACTTCAGACAGTAATTTAAATTCGCTGGTTACCAACCTTGAAAACTCGCTGGCAGATGTTGCTACCATAAATACTGATATTACATCGGTCATTACCCAAAGCGGCGTATCGGCCCCAACCCTTGACGATGCATATAAGATTACAGCAAACGGAGTTTTAACGGCAAGCACCGATCCGCTTATTGCATCGGCTGTTCTGGCAGCGGTGGTTTTTGTAAGGGGCGCTGTGTTACATGTTGAAAAGGTATGGAACAGCAGCACACACTTTAAGGGCGTTCAGCTAACCAACGATGTAAAATCGTACGGTATGTCTGATAATCTTTTCCGTGGTGCCGCTAAGGATATCATTGCTTTAGAAAAGAATGCAATTCTTAAAACTTTCGACGCAGACCCTGCCACTGTTGATTCAACGCTTTACAACTTTAATGATACTACCTGGTTAGGTTCAACGGTGGCGGCGGTTACGGCCAACGCCACCGACTATGGAGCTGGCAGTCCAACAAAAAAACAGGAAGCACTGATGGTTTTGGGCGACATCACAAAGATCTACAATAAGCTTTCTGCTTTCATTAATACGGTGATCAACGCCGCGGCTAACTACGCTTCTATTAACCAGCAAACACTTTACAACACCCACCCAATCATCGGCAATATTGTAAATAACATTGAGAAAGAACTGGACAGGGTTCCTTCAAGTGGTGCTGTTGCAGGTATTTATGCACGCGTTGATGCTGCCCGGGGCGTTTGGAAAGCACCGGCCAACGAAAGCATCAACTCGGTGATCGGTCCGGTTTACGCTATCAATAACGATGAGCAGGCCGACCTGAACGTTGACCCGATTGCCGGTAAATCTATTAACGCCATCAGGGCTTTTACAGGGAAGGGCGTTTTGGTTTGGGGAGCGCGTACCCTGGCCGGGAACGACAACGACTGGCGCTATATCAGCGTTCGCCGCTTTATGGTGATGGTTGAGCAAAGCTGTAAGAATGCCGCCGGTGGTTTTGTGTTCGAAGCTAATGATGCTAACACATGGGCAAAAGTACAGGGCATGTTAGAAAACTTCCTGACACTGCAATGGCGGGCAGGTGCGCTGCAAGGTGCAAAAGCCAGCGATGCATTCTTCGTATCGGTCGGTTTAAATAAAACAATGAGCGCATTGGATATCCTGGAAGGCCGCATGATAGTGGAGATAGGGATGGCGGTGGTTCATCCGGCAGAATTCATTATTCTGCGTTTCAGCCAGCTAATGGCCCAGAGTTAATTGACGCGGCTTTAACCTAAACAAAATTTTAAACCTTTTAAACATTTAAATAATGGCAAATTATCCTCTACCCAAGTTTCATTTTATTATAGAATGGGGCGGCGCACGTATCGGTTTTACAGAGGCAACAGGACTTGACAAACAAGTTGAGGTAATAGAATATCGCGAAGGCAATAGCTACAACTACAATAAAATAAAAATGCCCGGGCTGCATAAATTCAGCAACATTACGCTGAAACGTGGCACCATGGATGGCGATAAAGACTTTTACCTGTGGATAAACACCGTGAACCTGAACAAGGTTGACCGCCGGGACATCACTATCAGCCTGCTGAACGAAACGCATGTGCCGGTGATTAGCTGGAAAGTGATCAATGCTTTTCCGGTAAAGGTGCAGGCCAGCGATCTGAAAGCTGACGGCAATGAGGTGGCAATTGAGACGCTTGAGCTTGCTCACGAAGGTTTTGACGTATTACTGTAGTACATTACTATGCCTGATTCAAGTTTAAATTCGGCCACAGCCGGCGGATATTACCCGCCCGTAGGGTTCCATTTCAAAGTGGAATTCGTTGGGATTAGTAACGATAACGACAGCCGTTTTCAGTCTGTTGGCGGTTTAAGTGTGGAGTATGATACAGAATCGTACAAGGAAGGCGGCGAGAACCGGTTTGAACACAAACTGCCTGTTCGCACCAAATACGCCGACCTGAGCCTGAAACGCGGCATGCTGGTAAGCAGCTCTGTTATTGACTGGTGTACCAATGCATTTCAAAACCGCAAGTTCAATACTGCCCAGATCAATATCAGCCTGATGAACGAACAGCATCAGCCTTTGAAGACCTGGAAAGTGTTTCAGGCCTGGCCAAAAAAATGGTCGGTGTCTGATTTTAATGCCCAGGAGAACAGCATTGTGGTTGAAAGCCTTGAATTAAGTTATAGTTACTTTACCATCAGTTGAGAGAATTATGCCTATAGAAATACGCGAGCTTACCATTAAGGTTACTGTCGATCAGCCCAGTCCAAAGGAAAAACAACCTGCGGGCGGTGCCGGCGGCGCTAAGGATGATAAGGACGCTATTTTACAGCAATGTGTAGAACAGGTACTGAACATTATAAAGGATAAAAACGAGCGCTAACATTAACCTGCAAAGCTGTGGAAAAAGTAACCATAACAGCCTACAACAACGAAGACCTGGAGGATGCCCATAAATTCCAGGATCCCTCGAACCCGTTTGTAGCGATGATCAACCCCGAAACGTACGCACTTGACTATAAGGTTGAGTTCACCGAGGCGCAGGGGCACGGAACCAGCGCCGCTAATCAGAGGTTTAATTTTAAGCCGCCCGAGGAGATGAGTTTCGAGTTTTTATTCGATAACACGGGAATAATCGACAATAATCCGAAGAGTGACATTGCTGCTGACATAGAGGCCTTTAAAAAATTGCTGCTGGAGTTTGACAGCGAAAGCCACGAGCCCCGGCATTTTAAGCTGGTGTGGGGCAAGTTTATGTTTAAGGGCAGGTGCACCGCCCTGACTATTACCTATAAACTGTTCAACCCAGACGGGACGCCTATACGCGCAGTTTGCAAAACCACCTTTAAAGGCAGTATAGACGAGACCCTGCGCGTTGCCCAGGAAAACAGGAGAAGCCCCGACATTACCCATTACCGTGTAGTGAAAAGCGGTGAAACTTTGCCATGGTTGTGTTACCTGACCTATGGCGACAGCAAATACTATTTACAGGTGGCAAGTGTGAACAACCTGGTTGATTTCAGGAATTTAAAACAGGGACAGGAGCTTTTTTTTCCGCCTATAGTTAAAACGCAGTAAATGGCTAACGAGGGTATCATACCATCAGAAGGATCAAAGAGCGTTTGTACGTACACGCTGCTTTCTAACGGTACGGAATTAAGTCGTGCCCAGCAGGTGCTTTCCATCACGGTTAATAAAGAGGTGAACCGCATACCCACTGCAACCATAATTATTGCCGATGGTGAAGCCAGCCAGGGTACGTTTGCCATTAGCAACGCTACCGATTTTGAGCCCGGCAAAGAGATTGAGATTAAGGCCGGTTATAGCAGCAACGAGGATACCATATTTAAAGGAATTGTAATTAAGCACGGAATTAAGGTTAGAAAAAGCAGCAGCGTGCTTGTAGTAGAGTGCAGAGACAAAGCGATAAAGATGACGGTTACCTGTAAAAATAAGTACTATAAGGATGTGAAAGACAGCGACGTCATTGAGCAGCTTATTGGCGGGTATGGGTTGGATAAAGATATAGCCGCAACCAGCCTTAATCATAAAGAATTGGTGCAATACAACACCACCGATTGGGATTTTTTAATGTGCCGGGCTGATGTTAACGGGCTGCTTTGCATCCCAAACGATGGAAAGGTTGCTGTAGCTAAGCCTGATTTTTCGTCGTCGCCGGTATTAACGGTTCAGTATGGCAGTACCGTACACGATCTGGATGCCGAAATAGATGCCCGCTTTCAATACAGCGGTGTAAAGGCAGAAGGGTGGAGCCAGAGCGATCAGAACGTCGAAAATGTAGATGCCGCAGATCCATCGGTGCCGGAAACGGGAAATCTATCAGCGTCGACGCTTTCGAACGTAACCGGGACGGATCCTTTTAAATTGATACATAGCGGTACCCTGGTTGAGCAGGAACTACAGCAATGGGCTGATGCAAAGCTGCTTAAGCAACGTATGGCGAAGATTCGCGGGCGGATTACTACCGACGGGACCCCCGCTGTTACGCCCGGTAAAATGATAAAAATAGATGGTGTAGGCGACCGGTTTGCCGGGAATATTTTCGTTACTGCCATCCGTCATGAAATACAAAAGGGGCAGTGGCAATCGTCAATGCAGTTTGGTATTGAGCCAGAGTGGTTTGCGGAGCGTTTCGACTTGGAACAGGCGTTGGCCGGCGCGTTAGTCCCTGCCATACAGGGTTTACACATAGGTATCGTAACTAAACTGGAAAGCGATCCCGATGGTGAAAACAGGATCCAGGTGCGTGTGCCGACGATAGATAACGCAGACGATGGCATTTGGAGCAGGGTTTGTACACTGGATGCAGGTAAGAACCGCGGTACTTTTTTCCTGCCGGAAATAGGCGACGAAGTGATTGTGGGCTTTATCAACAACGACCCGCGCCACGCTGTGATATTGGGAATGCTGAACAGCAGCAAGAACCCGGCAGCGCTAACCGCCGCTGATAAGAACGACGAAAAAGGCTACACCAGCCGCAGCGGCATGAAAATGATTTTCAACGACGATAAAAAGTCAATAGATATTGAGACGCCGGCGGGGAACAAATTTGTGATCTCGGAAGATGAAAAATCCATCAAAATGGAAGACCAGAACGGCAACAAGTTCACGATGGATAACAACGGCATTAAATTAGAAAGTATAAAGGATTTTACAGTCACCGCAAAGAACGAGATGAACCTTTCGGGATTGAATGCCACAGTGAACGCTGATTCAGCGGGTACATTTAAGGGTGGTTCAAGCGCTGAGTTTTCATCAGGCGGTAGCACCACATTGAAAGGAAGTGTTGTACAGATTAATTGATAACTAAAAAGATAAAATTATGCCCCCGGCAGCAAGAGCAGGAGATATGCATGTATGCCCCATGATAACAGGGGTGGTGCCACACGTAGGTGGTCCGGTATTGCCGCCGGGATGTCCTACGGTGTTGATTGGCGGGATGCCGGCAGCACGAGTTGGCGATATGTGCACCTGCGCTGGCCCGCCTGATGTGATCCTTCAGGGTTCATCAACAGTTATGATAGGAGGTATGCCCGCAGCAAGATTGGGCGACCCGACGGCGCACGGAGGCTCGATAGTGGTGGGTTCGCCCACGGTAATAATAGGTGGTTAAATTTTAAAACAAAAGAACCTTGGCACAGCAAACATTCATAAACGACGATTTTTTGGGAAAAGGCTGGAGCTTCCCTCCAACTTTTAACATCACCACCAAATGCGTAGAAGTTACGGAAAAGCAACTGGATATTCAGCGCAGCCTGGAGATACTGTTAACCACAACCGTTGGTGAGCGCATAATGGAGCCAAAGTATGGCTGCAATATGCAGGACCTGCTTTTCGAACCGCTGAATACAAATATGAAAACCACTATGCAGGATAGGATTCAAACCGCTATCCTGTATTTCGAGCCTCGCATCGATGCCAAAAATATAACGCTGGACACCGCCGATGAACTGGAGGGTGTGATATTGATCCAGGTTGAATACGTGGTACGCGCCACCAACTCGCGGTTCAACTTTGTGTACCCGTATTACATCGACGAGGGTACCGAAATACAACAATTGACAACCAATACACAGATAGCCTAACCGATAAGACCTATGGCTTGCAACGAATATAAGAACCCTTTACAGCGCGGCGGTACCGACCAGCAGCAGCGACAACTGCCGGCGCTTAAAAGCGGTTATGTATTGATAGAAGAGCGCGACTTTAAAGAATGGATAGTGTTTGCTAACCAATTTGCCGGTTATGTAAAATATTACGATAACTCGAACAACGTCACTAACAACTGGCAGCCATTTTTTAACTCAGATATATCGGCCATTTTGGGCACCGTTGCCATACAGGATATTAACGAATATCGCCTTACCGTAAAACAAAAATTTGATGCGCTGCGCGATCCGGTCAATAAATCTAATACCGATCTGCTTAAAACCATTTTGAATTCATTATTTGGCGGGATCTTGACATTAACAGAGGCGCTGGACACTTACACGATTAAGCTTCCGGATGATAGTCCGCTAAAGGCAACCATCACCAATTTGGTAAAAAATAAACTGCAAAAGCCATTTGCACAACTATTGGCTTATTATAAAGCCGCGTATAACGCAGCCCCGGCTTCCTCGCTGGTAAAAGAAAGCGATAACAGCCAATGGGTAATACTTAACCGGCAGGTTGAAAACCCGCAGCTGATATTAACCTCCGAAAACTTATCGGCCATTTGGCTAAACGGGAATGCATCTTTAGGTGCATATTATGCCGCAATAACTGCCGATGCTAAGATCTATGGAAAAGGTCCCGCAGCAGCTACTAAAATTATCCATGCTTCAACCCATAACCTTTTCACGGGTATATTTGATACTTACCTGCAAACCTACGCCCGTATTATTAATGAGGCCGAAAGTCAATTACTGCTTACGCTTGACAGTGATAATACCCACACCCCGCACTATGCACTGTTTTTATCGTTCTTAAAGCTTTACAAATACGCCAAAGAAAGCATTAATACCATAACCCGGCGCCATCTGGATTTCTATTACCAACAGGTATTACAGCTGGTGCCAAAAAAGGCTGCACCTGCACACGCCCATATCACCGTTGAACTGGCCAAACAGGTAAATGAATTCATGCTCCCTGCGGGGACTGGTTTAAAAGCCGGTAAAGACGGTTTAGGCAACGATGTGACATTTACCCTGGATGCCGATACCGTTTTCAATAAGGCGGGAGTTGCCAAACTGATGAGTGTTTACCGCGGCGATGACAGTGATAATATAGGCAGTGTGGTTAATAAAGGCCGGTGGTTTGCATCGCCGGTTGCAAACAGCGGCGATGGCCTGGGTGCTAAACTAACCTCTGAGAACGGTGAATGGCAGCCGTTCTATAACAGAACATTTACCGATGGTGTGGTATCGGCTGTTAACATGCCGAAAGCTCAGGTGGGTTTCGCTGTAGCCAGCCACTACTTGTTTTTGAATGAGGGTAAGCGCACTGTGAGCCTGTATCTTGAATTTACCAACACTGCACTTGACTTGCCCGCTAACTCGGTTGATTGTTATATCACAACAGCAAAGGGCTGGTTTAAAATACCCGATGCACAGGTTACTGTAGCCCAGCAGCAGGTTAATACTGAAGCAAAGATCTGCAGTATTGTAAAACTGAACCTCACCGGTAACGACCCTGCAACTGCTGATTACAATGCAGCGGTGCATGGCGGCACTTTTAAAGACGCGGTGCCCGTGGTGAAGGTTTATCTGAAAAATGATGATACGGTGGCCTATCCTTATGATAACCTGAGAGATTTTGCTTTACAGTCGGTAGAGGTTGGTGTCGGCGCAGGCACCATCGATAATGGTTTGTACTACGATGATGGCTTAAAACAACTGATAATAATTGGAGATTATGGTCCGCTCGATGCATCGAAAGCATTTCAACCTTTCGGGCCGACGCCTGTGAGCGGATCGTCTTTTATAATTGGTAACCGTGAACTGGTTACTAAGCAGGGCGCCAACATAATGATGTACATCGAATGGTCGAATTTGCCGACCGTGTTAAGCGAGGTAACTTATCCAAATGCAAGTAATGTGCTGCCTTCTGCGCATTCGTCTCACCTGGCAAATGGTCAGTGGAGCGAGAAGGACTACGATGTTAACCTGATGAGTATTAACAGGTATAAATATCCAGTACTAACCGGTACGGGCGCATTGATAGCCTTGCCGGATGAAATGATTATTGATTACGCTGAACCAGATTATACATATACTACCAAAACCCCGCGTGGCTTTTTAAGGATAACAAACGATACCGATTACGGCTTTGATGAATACCAGGCCGACCAGATAGCCTACCTCATCAACTTAGCAAACCCATGGAGTACCACTACCGTTGCTGAGCCTTACAAACCTTATAGCCCCCTAATTAAGGCTATTTATATCAGCTATTCTGCAGCCACCAGGTACATAATATCTGACAAAGACGAAATCAAATTTAATAACCGCTCATTAAAATATTATCACCTGTCTCCGTTTGGCGAAGCTGAACAAAGCAAATTCCTGAACCCCGATGACAGCGTATTTATGCTGCCGCAATTTAGTCATGTTGAGCCGGATGGCACAAAGGAAAACGATATAGCCGAATTTTTTGTAGGCCTTGATAACTTACAGGCGCAGCAAAGCGTGAATGTCCTTTTCCAGGTGATGGATGGCACGTCAGACCCATTGGTTGATGTTTACAAAAAACTGATCACGTGGAATTACCTCGGCGGCAATCAATGGAGATCGTTCACCGATCAGCAGGTGGTTGATGGTACTGCTTACCTGCGGCAGTCGGGTATCATCTCATTCCAGATTCCGGAAGATGCCTCTACTGATAATACCATCATGCCATCGGGTTATTTATGGTTGAAAGCATCGATAGCTCTCCCGACAGATCCTGCCGCACCAGCCGGCGCAAATAGGGCTGGAGCCGTATGCAAGCTGCTAAATGTACTGGCACAGGCAGCGCAGGCTACGTTTGCCGATAATAACAATGATCCGGCGTTTTTAACTGATGCGGTACCTGCAGGCACCATCAGCAAACTGGTTGTTGCGCAGTCATCAATAAAATCTATTACTCAGCCATACCCATCGTTCGGTGGCAAGCCGGTGGAGAATGATGAACATTTTTACCTCCGCGCAAGTGAACGTTTACGTCACAAAGACCGCGCTATCACCATTTGGGATTATGAGCGCCTGGTATTGGAAGCCTTCCCCGAAATACACCGGGTTAAATGCCTTAATCATACAAAATATGAAAGCGGCGTGCTATATGAAGATGCGCCGGGTTATGTTACGGTGATCACGATTCCTGATCTCACCAATCACAACGAAATAAATCCGCTGAAGCCCTATACCAATGCTGCAACGCTGAACCAAGTGCAGGAGTACCTGGATGACCGGATCTCGTGCCATGTGAACCTGAATGTGAACAACCCGATTTTTGAAGAGGTGCAGATGGTATTTAACCTGAAACTGATGGATGGCCGGGATTTTAGCTATTACAGCAAACTATTACAAGACAGCATTACCCGCTTCCTGAGTCCGTGGGCGTACGGGCAGGCCGACGATGTTCAATTTGGCGGGAAAGTTGAAAAATCGGTATTGATCAATTTTATTGAAGGCCAGCCTTACGTTGATTATATAACAGATGTGCAGCTATTCCTTAAAACCGCCAACTCGGCAAACGATCCGGGCGATCAGGACGAGGTGACTGCCACAACATCCATATCTGTACTGGTATCGGTTCCTTCAGAAAAACATTTGATTACCGAGATCCCCGATGCGGCCGCTGCTTCAAACAATAGAACATGTACCGACAGCTATAATATGATAACCATATAACCTATATCGAAATTGTAATGGCAGATAATGTAACCATATTAAAAAATCCACCGATGCCCTCCGCGCAGGATTATAACTTTTTGCGGGAGAAAGGAATGGACTACATTCAAGCCCTGGGGAACAGACTTTGGACCGATTATAACATACATGATCCGGGTATCACCGTTCTCGAAGCCCTATGTTATGCCCTTACCGATTTGGGGTTCCGTTCGTCATTCGATATAAAGGATATTTTAGCGCTTCCGCCAAAACAGGCTCCTGATCCCGATATGCAGGCCTTTTATAGGGCAAAGAATATCCTCACCGTAAACCCCTGGACAACGCCTGATTTCCGCAAGCTGATGATCGATACTATCGGTGTGAAGAATGCCTGGATCAAATGCCTGAAATGCCCCTGCGATATATTTCTGTATGCTAATTGTTTAAAGAGCGAGCTGCAATACAAGCCATCAACTGAGCATCCCATCATTATTAAAGGGATGTACGATGTAAAGGTTGAGTTTGAAGATGATATTACCGAGGGTGACCTGAACAGCGGAAAAATCTTCCACACCTTTTATTTTATCAGCGATGTTGCGACTAACGCGACGTCATCGGCAGTTATAGAAATGCGCCTGCCATCATTCAAAGCATTGGAGGGCGACGACGCGTCGATGGCGTTTTTTACTACACCGGGAAACGTTGTAAAAAAGGTAACCACTCAATTTATATCAGGTAATAAGGGCGATAATATGGATATTCCGCAGGCCGACCTGGGTAAACGCCTGCGTAACCCTATGTTTGCCACCTTTGATGTTTTGCTGAAGCCATCGGGCAATCTGAAGCACATGGTTGATATACCTTTCACCATCTGGTTTAAAAGTGATGCCGACAGGAGGGCTGTACAGCTTGCGGATATTAAAACTGCGATAAATGATATTACCGACCAGGGGATTATGCCCTTGTATATAGGCAAAATTAATTCGGCCGGATTGATCTTAGGCAATGTGCGCGATACGCTGATGGCCCACCGCAATCTTTGCGAAGATTATTGCACCATCACCGCTGTTGAAACCCAGGACATTGCCATTTGCGCCGACCTGGACCTGACGCCCGACAGCGATATAGAAAAAGTGCTGGCGCAGGCCTACTTCCTCATCGACCAATATTTTAGCCCTGCCATTAATTTTTATTCGCTTGCCGAAATGGTTAAGGCCGGTTTCACGGTTGATGAAATATTTAACGGCCCGGCATTAAACAGCGGTTTTATTAAGAACGACGAGCTGCAGGCCGCGCAATTAAAAACGGAATTGCATGCTTCGGATATCTATGCTATTCTGATGAATATTCCAGGAGTACTGGCGGTGCGCAACCTCATCATGTCGCCTTATGATAGTGATGGTAACCGTCAGAGCGGAGAACCATGGGTACTAAAGGTATCGGCAGATAAGCAGGCACGGCTCTATACACAAGGCAGTAAATTCCTGGTGTTCAAGAACGGGCTGCCTTTTCTTCCCGATCAATCTGAACTGGCAGATACACTGAACGTGATTGAAGGTGATAATATCCGCCCGAAATTCTCTTCGGGCGATAATGAGATTCCGGTACCTGTCGGCAAATATTACCAGCTGACTGATTATTACCCGGTACAGTATTCGCTGCCGCAAACTTACGGCGTGGGGTTTTTCGGTTTACCTCAAAACGCTACCGCGCTGCGGAAGGGGCAAGCTCATCAATTGAAGGCCTACTTGCTGTTTTATGAGCAATTGCTGGCTAATTATTTAGAGCAGCTGAGTCATGTGAAGGACCTGTTCTCATTAAAGAACGACATCGACAAAACCTATTATTCGCATTTTTTTAGCGACGATGAGATCAAAGGCGTTTCAGATTTGTACGACCTATCGGCTGCCAATTTGCAGTCGATATCGGAAAACGAAGTTACTTTCTTAGATCGCCGGAACCGTTTTTTAGACCATTTGATGGCGCGCTTTGCGGAACAGTTTAACGATTATGCCCTAATGCTTTACAGCTATACCGACAATAAAAAGATTGCCGATGAGGTGCTGATAAAGGATAAAATTGAATTTATAAAAGATATCCCATTCACCAGCCGCAACCGGGCTAAGGCCTACAATTATAAAGATGCGGCCAATATCTGCAACGACAATAACATAGCCGGCATAAAGAAGCGAATAGAACAGGTGCTGGGCCTGAAACAGTTTGACGACTATGTGGATATTGTTGACATTACAGACAGCCAGGGAAACGCTATTGACAGGCACTGGAACCTTACCGATGACGATGGTAAAGTTTGGCTAATAAGCACCGCCAGCTATTTGAATCTGACACCCGAAGACGCACGCATAAAAGTTAAACAGGACGCCAATTCCATGCTGCCTTACCTGGTGGCTATTTCGCAATATAAGGTGGTAGCGGATGGGTCTAATTTCAAGATAATCATACAACATAAAACTACTCAGCTTGCCGAATATGCCGAAGAATTTGCAACCAATGCCGCCGCAACAGCTTACATGAGCAAAATTGTAACGTTTGTAAAGAACCTGGTAGCTGCCAACAAGATCTTTGTTGTTGAGCACCTGTTGCTGCGGCCTCGCAACACACCCGGCGCTTTGGTGCCCGATGGCGACGAACTGCTGCCAATATGCATCTCGGCAAACTGCAATGTTTGCGGCGATGAAGACCCCTACAGTTTCAGGATGACGGTGGTAATGAATGGAGAGGGCGGCTTTGCCAACGCCGGAATCGTATTCCGCCGTTTTGCCGAGAATACAATACGGATGGAAATCCCTGCGCATCTCGGCGTAAAGATCTGCTGGGTATCGAACAAGCAATTGCAGGATTTTGAAAAACTGTATTGCGATTGGGAAAAGGAGCTTGCCAAAGGCAAGCCCGATGCCAAGTTATTGAGCGACAAGCTAAAAGCTTTATTGGACGAATTTAAGCAACTGAAAAATATATATCCGCAAGCCACTTTACATGATTGTGTGGATGGCGACGATCAGAACCGTGTTTACTTAAACCAAACTGTTATTTAAAATATTTTGTTATGCAGCCCAAGCAATTTACCTATCCTGAGTTTGTAGCAGACCAGGTATTAACAAAAGATAACCTGAACGACCTGTTCGAGTATCTCGACGAACAGGACAGGCTTACGCGCGCCAACCTGATAGGGGTAGGTATAGTTTGCGGACTGGAAGTGTCGGTTAACGCTGCGGGTACTCAGATCACAATCTCAGGCGGCTGTGGGGTAACATCGGGCGGGTATTTAATAACGTTTCCAACCAAAACCTTTACACAATGCAAGGACTACAACCCGGTAAAATCAATTTATTACGAAAAGTTTGTTGATATCCCGAATAAGAAAGAGTGGTTCAAAATAGATGAGTTGTTTGAGAGTGCCGTTGTTGAAGGTGGGGTTGCGCTTACAAAAAATTACCTGAAAGACAAGGTGGTGCTGCTGTACGTTGAATTGCTGGAAAATAACAACAAAAACTGTGACCCGCAAAGTTGCGATGATAAGGGGATGAATGTGGAGATCACCTTCCGCCCGCTGCTTATCAATATCAATGACGTTGCCAAGCTGAAAACAACCGGGCTGAATTACGGCGATGTAAACTATAAAACGCTTCCCATTTTAAAGATGCAGCGGTTTAATGTTCCGGGTTCTCTCTTGCAATCCACCGCAAAGGTGCTGCAGGAATATCAAAAGATACTGTCGGTTACTTTTATAAAAAAGGTGAGGAAGACACTTTCCGAGGCCTATGAATTGCTGTTGCCGCTGATAAAAGATCTTTATCCCTCTAACCCATTTTCGACATTGGTTGAAGACTTTGCTTTTTTGAACGATAACAGCATTACCGAGCGGGAAGCGATCAACTTTCAATACTATTATGACCTGTTTAGCGATATAGAGTTAGCTTACAGTGAATTACGCGAGGCTGGCGTAGAAGCGCTTAGTTTGTGCTGCCCTGATGAAAACCTGTTCAGGCTGCATTTGCTGCTGGGCGATGCGGTCCCTGTGATAAACAATACCAAACTGGAAAACAGGCAATACTTTATCCCATCGCCGGTGCTGGAATGCCATTGCAAGCAAACGCAAACCCTGCGGTGGCTATTTAAACGTATCCAGTTACTGCTCGAGAACTTTTATCCCGACTATGGCGCTAAGGGTAATTTCGGCGAAAGATTTGGACGCAAGCGCTTTGATCAAAAGTTAAACGATACCGTGATCCGGATAACACCAAGCTCACTTGGCAAATATCCGCTTGGTGACAAAGCTATCCCATTTTACTATCTGCCGGTTGATGGTACAGATACCTTACTCGATAACTGGAACATTCAAAAAACCGCTGACGGAGAGGCCGATCAGAACCTGTCATACAATGCCAATCAATACGCGACAGACGATTATGTGCTTAATCCAACCAGCTATGATCTTGAACCTTACAACTTTCTGCGTATAGAGGGCCACGTTGGAATGAAATATGCCACCGCCTTGAAAAGTATCATCAACTTGCGCGACAGGAACCGCTTGCCATTTGATGTGGTAACGGTTGGTTCCGACCTGGAATCACTAAAGACTGCATTGTCATCATTAGGAAAAAGCGGAACGGTTGAAGCATTGCTTGAAAAATATGCCGACCAGATAAAAGCGCCGTGCCAATTCAATGACCTCGACGCGTTGTGGGATACTTTCCTGGCCGAAATTATTTGCCGGTTGTGCAAAACGATGCTCTATTTTTATAACCTTGCTGAAGACGCCCGGGAGGGTGCCAAGGCAGCTCCGCCAAAAGTTCCGCTGGTACTTAAGTGCAGCCCTAACTATGTAGTGCAGCCGCCTACGTTTGGTTATTACTTCGAGGAGTTTTACCAGCAATACCAGGGCAACAATATCGATGCACTGCGCTACACCTATCAGCGGGCATCAGAAACTCACGGAAATTTTTCAGTAAGCGGCAATTATTTCTTTTTGCTTGATCTGGAGACCTTTTATGAAACGTTAACACCATCGTTGGCCGCATTTGACTATAATGCCAGCCTTAAAGCTTATAAGAGATTAATAGTTGCGGCAAGGGAACTGATTGCCAGTATAGCTGCCAATACCGAGCAGGACAATGTAATGAAGGCAACTTTAGAGCAATTGAAGGCGCTTGTTGCCATTTGTTTCGAAAAACCCGTTATTGCAATTTATAAAGACTATTTGCTGCGCTGGGTATCTGTGATGATGCTGCAAAAGTTTGGTCATTTTGCACGCAAGCATCCGGGTATTCAACATAAGGCTGGCGTGCCCATGGGCGGAACCTTTATTATGGTTTACCATGAGGCAAAGGTTAATGCCACTACACCGCCGCCAGCACCGCCCGCCTCTGCAAAAAAAGGGAGTGAGATAATTGCCGAAGGCGTGTCAGATCTGAAACAAGCCGTAAAGGATTCGGGCGAACGCATTGCCGGCGCAGTTGAAAAAGGGATGCCCGCAGCAAACGGATTACTGGAAGATAAAAAGACCCTGTTTGAAGAGGCCAAGAAGGCAGATATCCCGGTGATGGAGGCGCAGCGCCCTCAATATGTTTATAACACACCTGCTTATGAAGCAGCCGGTGTGACATCTGTTAATGACCTTGAGATATTCAAATCGGAAAACGAAAAAGAATTTGATGACCTCGCCATATTACTTGCCGATATAACCGACGATTCAACTAATCTGCAGGATGTAGTATCAGAAATAGCCGATGGCGTGGTGTTTGCTGATTTTTATTTGCCGTACATGTGCTGCTCTGATTGCCCGCCAATTCAGTATACCGTTACCGAGGTGTTGCAAATAGTTACTGTTTCTATAACACCAACTGTTTTCTGCGAGGCTGATACCGCCTCGTACGAGATTAACGTAACGCCAGACGGGGGCGATATTAATGGCGAAGGTACGTCGACAGACGCCGGCAAGTTTGTATTCAAGCCATCGGATGTTACTATTGCCGGCGGAAACGGAAAGAAAGACGTTACCATAACTTATAATGCCTTTGGCCAGAGTGCATCTACTAAAGTAACCGTTTATCAAAAACCAACGGCCAAATTTGATGCCGCACCGGCAACAGGTACTGATACGGTAACGATAACTAATACCTCATCGGCATTTGCCGATAAATACGCCTGGACATTCGGCGATGGCCAGACCTCAGCTGATAAGAACCCGGCAGCGGTTACTTACACAGCCGACGGTACTTACGAAATTAATCTTACCGTTTACAACAACTTCTGCAGCGACTCCGCCAAATTATCGGTTACAGTTACTACGCCGGATGTATCGGTAGCTATGAGCAAGATTGATTTCTGCGGCAACGACAGCGCCGGCTATCAGGTCACTGTATCTCCTGCCGGTACGACTGTTGACGGTGAAGGCGTTAGTCTATCAGGTGGAACTTACTTGTTTACGCCAAATAAGGTAGACCTGGCCGGTAATACTAAAAAAACTGTGACACTGACCGCAAAGCACGGCAGCAAATTCAAAACGCTTGATGTAACAGTTTACCAAATGCCCGTGGCCGGGTTAAAAGCTGATGTGATTGACGGTGGCGACACAGTTAGCGTTATCAATGAATCATCGCAGTTTATAGAAAATTACCTGTGGGATTTCGGCGATGGAAGTACCTCGACGGAAAAAGATCCGGCGCCGCATGCGTACAAGAAAGAAGGTTCTTTTGATGTTTCGCTTACCGTTACAAACGGCCCTTGCAGCGATAAGGCCGACCAACAGGTAACTATTTCATTTGCCCACGTTAGTATTGCTATGAGTATTACCGAATTTTGCAGTAATAACGATACCCCGCAGCCCATAGTGTATACGCCAGCTGATGTCGAGATTGACGGTGATGGCGTATCGGTGAATGACGGGAAATATGTATTCACGCCTAAATCGGTACCAATGACAGGTCAGGATAAAGTAAAGGTTACGCTAACCGCTAAAACAGCGCATAACAGTAAAACCTTGGATGTAACGGTTTATCAAACGCCAGACGCCAGCTTTACCAGAACGCCTGAATCGGATGACCCGACAACGATGGTGTTTGTAAATACGTCGGCTATTTATGCAAAAACATATTTATGGAAATTTGACGATGGTACGCCGGACTATGATGGAGAAACCCCGCCGCCGCATACTTTTGCACCCGGCGATCATACAGTAACGCTTACCGTTGCCAACGGCGTGTGCACCAGCCAGCCTTTTACAGATACTTTCCATATAGTAGCACAATCTACTATTGATATCGAGCCCCGGATATTCTGCAACGCGGATACTAAACCTTATGAAATTAAAATAAGCGGTGATGGTGCGAAGGTGGACGGTCCGGGCGTTTCGTCCCCTACTGCCGGTGAGTATGTATTCACGCCATCAGGTGTAACAATACCGGCGGATACCGCAAAAGTTGAAACCGCATTGCTCAATAATACAGCATCGGTTCCCATTACTGTTTATGCCCAGCCCGTGCCCAAATTTTCTACAGCCCCTGCGGGCTCAAGTCCGTATTCTTTGATCTTTAACAATACCACGCCGTTTGGCGATCAGTTTATATGGGATTTTGGTGATTCGTCGTCAGGTACAGGGGCAAGTGTGCCGCATACCTTCCCAGGCCCGAAAACCTATAGTGTTACGCTTACAGTTGTTAACGGACTTGATGACAAAGGAAACCCGGTATGTAGTAAAACCGGCGATCCCGTGTTGGTTACGGTAGGCCAGCAAACCTTACCTAAAACCTGCTCGCCGCTTGCGCCAATATTTGAAGGATTTGCGGGTTTAAAGAATGTAGACACGAAGAACTTTGCGAACTTTACGAAACAATATAAGAGCTATAACGCAGAGATTGTTCCATTCTTTACTGCAATTCAGAATGCCGGAAGTTTGAGTAATGATGATCAGATCGCCTTGTTCCTGGCACAAAAAGCTGACACCTTGCTGGCGAAATGGATAACCGAGCTTACTGCGATGTTGAAACAGCCGGAACTGGCGAGGCCATTTGCAAAACTGATAACCGCTTTGGTAAGCATCCTTACGGAACTGGCAGAATATATAGCCTGTATTCAACCGGGCGATATAGATAAGGCTAAGTTACCGATGCAAAAGGCTTTAAACGCAGTAGTCGGCTTTGTTGAAGCGTTTTTAGCGATGGAGAACGACCCGCAGCAGAAGCAGTTTGTTGATGCAGCCACGCCGCAATTCGGGCAGATAGGTACAGATGCAAAGACGGAACAAGGGCGTGTAACCACCAACGGCGAGACCACTACAAAGAAAACTTACGTTGATCTGTTGGCCAAAATTGTCAAGTTATTCAGCTAATAGATTGGAATTATGTTCCCGCAGATCAAAAATAGCATCGGAAACCTGTCATTTCAACTGCTTTATAATGGCAGTGCCGATGGTATGGAGGTGAAACAAACTACTGAACACATTGTAGATCACCAGTTTTTACCGGCTCTTGAACAATTACTTGACAAGCATAGCACGGCCGACGAGGTTATAACAATCGATAAGATGGAATGTAATATCACCATCGGCGGTAGCGAACTGAATGATGCGCTTGTGAAAAAGATCATGGCGCAACTGGAAAAGCAACTGCTGGACAGGGGCACGCCTGCAAGGGATGGCGACGTAAAACCATTATCGTTACATGGGCGTTACATAAAAACGCTGCTTTTCTACCTCAAAAATGGGCGCTTGCCCTGGTGGGCTACCATTGCTTCAAAAAAAGAACTGAACGAAATGGTACTAAACCTGGCAGAAGCAGAAGTTCAATCGGCTGACAGCAATGAACTTTTAATTCTGTTGAGAACAGAAAATGTTGTCCTTCGGATCTGTAATGACCTGGAAGATGAGACTTTCTGGGAAGTTTTGAAATTAATGCCGTTTTACAGCCGGTATATATCTGCAATTGAAACGTGGAAAAAAGACTACATCATGTTTACGGCAGAAACTTACCTAAGCAGTGATTCGATCTATTTCCCTTTAACTTACAAAAAGAACATTTTAAAAGCTTTTGCTGCTATTGGCACACCGGCCTTAGCCGGTCAGGCGGTTGAATTGAATGAGTTGTTTGCCAATTTTTTAGCTACTGAAGAATTGAGGCATCTTCCAGTTGAATTGATCAATAAAATAAGTGATCCTGTGCTAAAAGCGCGGTTAAAGTTTATAGAAGAGCAGAAGCGGCAAATCGACCAACAATCAGAAGAAAAGAACAACGTAAAATCAAACGAAGACCCCGAAACTAATCAGCAAAAGAAAAAACCAAAAGCTGAAGATGAGGAAGGCGACGACAATAAGCTCAATCTCGAGGCTCTCTATATAAATAACAGCGGACTTGTAATTATCGCGTCATACCTCGGTATGTTCTTTAACAAACTCGGCTTGGTCCGGGATGGTAAAATAACTGATACCACAAGAGCAGTAACGCTTTTGCATTACATCACTTCGGGAAATACAGCCTTCGCCGAGTTTGAGGTGATCCTGCCAAAATTGCTTTGTGGGGTTGATATAAAAGATGCGGTGAAATCAAAATATGAGATTACTGCCGGGGATGCGGAAGAAGTTGATGGATTACTCAAAGCAGTAATAGCCAACTGGACGGTATTGAAAAATACCTCGCCTGATGGTTTGCGGTCGGCGTTTCTGATGCGCGACGGCAAATTGTCTTTTAAGGGGAATAGCTACCATCTGCAAGTTCAGGAACAAGCCATTGATGTTTTGATGCAGCACCTTCCCTGGAACATCAGCATGATCAAACTATCGTGGATGAAGCATTTGTTAATAGTGGATTGGATGTAAAACGATGTCGGTAACATCAGAGAAAACGAGCAAAACTACACACATTGCCCCCAAACCGGGCGATGGCGCTTGCTTTTTCAGAAAGGCTGAAGAACCGTCGTTTTTTAAATCGAATGATAAACCCTCGTTTTTCCCTGCTGCACCGGTACAGGCCAAACTCTCAGTAAGCACGCCCGACGATCCGCACGAAAAGGAGGCCGACCGCATGGCAGACCATGTAATGCACCAGTCCGAGCCCACAGCCCCGGTAAGTGCTCCGGCAGGCAATGAGGAAGACGTGCACCGTAAAGAGGAAGATCACGAGGTACACGCCAAATTGGAGGCGCCCGCAATAACATCTATCCAATGCAAGCACGAGGGCAAGGCAATTTACGCCCGCCTGATGCCATTGGTTCAGCGGAGTTCAAGCGAAGAATTTGTATCAGAAAGCAGCAGCGACGCCGAGTCGTCGGCATCGCATGCCGATACACATGTTTCACTCAAATCAATGCCTTTATGCCGTAGCCCGGGAGGACAGAATGGAGAACGCGGTCCGCCGGCAGCAACGTCGAATTTTGAAAGTACACTTAGCTCCAGCAAGGGGCATGGCAGCGCTTTGCCGGGCAACACCCTCGAAACCATGAACTCGCGCTTCAATACTGATTTCAGTAATGTGCGCATCCACACCGGCACAACGGCCGAGTCATTGAGCAGCAGCATCAGTGCACAGGCCTTTACGCATGGCAGTGATATTTATTTCAATACCGGCAAGTTCCAGCCAGGTACTGAGAGTGGCGGTCATTTGCTCGCTCACGAGCTTACCCACACCATACAGCAAGGCAGCGTTCCCCAGTCTGCCGGCAGCAGCAATGTGTCCAAAAAGTCCATCCAGCGGCAGGCATCAGACAGGCCTGTTCCATCCCAACTCAATAACGCCGTATCCAAAGCCAAAGGCGAAGTAGGCAAGGTGAACGCCAACGAGGCCGGCCCCGATGGCTTCCGCACCGGCTGGCCGCGACTGGTAGAATATTTTAAAACCACGTTAGGCTCAGACAAGGTAGTGCCCGAAGGACAGCAAGGATCGCAGGGCTCGGTATCTGAAGGCGATATTAAGAAATCGAGGACTATAGATAATGCATTACCTCCCGCCAATCCACGACCAACCGGCGGGCCTTACTCGCGCGATGCTATGCCAAGCTGGTGCGGAATCTTCGCATTCTGGGCACTGCACAAAGGCGGCGTGCCGATACACCGCTGGGAATTGGGCGGCAGACCTGCTGTAGATATTAACGCTGCTTATCCACCGGGCTACACCCCTAAGGCCGGCGATATAGCTTATCGCAACGCATTCTCACACTACGCGCTTGTAGAAAAAGCGAGCGGCGATACCGTAACCACCATCAACGGCAATACTTCAGGCGAAAATAACCTCGGCGCACAGATCCAGGTGAAAGATCATCCGTTGAACAATTGGACCGCGTTCTTCGACCCGCTGATGATGATGGACGGTCAACTGGGTACAGGAGAAGCATCGGCCGATGAAAGACCAAAAACATTAAGAGAACTGCGGCAGGAACTTTTCCACGTCAGCAGAAAAGAAGAAACTGACGAATCACATACAGAGACCAATGACGGCGGCGCAGATATGCAGGTGCAAGCCAAGCCTGAATTAAGCAATTGGAGCGTAAATGCCAATGGCTCGCTTACTCCGGGTAGCGCGCCGCCGGTACAGGCAAAAGAAGAACCGGCACATGAAAAAGAAGAGCAGCCTGAAATAGAGGCTATGCCTGAAACGCATCAGCATGAAGTTTCACGGAAGCACGATGATGAACATGCTGATGGCAGTGTCGAAGCGGAATCGCCGGGTGTACAGCTCAGGGTTGATAAAAGGGTTCAGTGTTCATGGTTGGACAGCGCCCTGTCGGCAGTGAATTCTGCGGTTGATTATGTGGCGCAGGGCCTTGAAGCCGGCAAGCGGTTGCTGCTTGGGCAGGCCCGCGATTTTGCTATGGTTATACCCGGCTACAGAGCACTGCGTGTGGTGTTAGGTGAAGACCCGATAACCAACGAGGCGGTAGATCGCAACGGTCATAATTTCATAGAAGCGGCGTTCGATATCATGCCTTTCGGGCAGATGCTGCATGATAAGCTGGAAGAATTGGGTGCGCTCACTGAAGCCGAGGCCTGGGTAGATACCCAGATCGGAAATTTGGTGTCGGTTGTTCACGGTATTGAGAACGATGTAGAACAATTCTGGAACAGGCTTTCACTCACCAATCTGGGACATCCTACTGCGGTATTTGAGCAGATCGGCAATATTATTCACAATACCATTAGCAAGGTGATTGACTTTGCTGTGAGCGCTGCAACCGAGCTGCTTAATAAAGTGAAACACTACTTGCTGACGCAACTGGTTTCGTTCATCCGCGATCATACAACGGCTTACCCGCTGCTTTGTGTGATTTTGGGACAAGACCCCGTAACGGAAGAGCATGTAAACCGCAATGGTGCCACAATACTTAACGCCCTGCTTGAGCTGGGTGGTGAAGAAGGCCGCGAACAACGCCGCCAGATGCAGGATACCGGCAGCTTCCAGAAAGTAGCCGATTACATAGACCGCGGTATCCGGGTGTTCGACGGGGCATACGACCAGATTAAACAGGGGATTGCCCACATCTGGGATTATGTAACTATAGAACACCTGATGCACCCGGTGGATACTTTTAATGAGATTTACGAAACTTTTGCCGCACCGGTACGGCAGGTTTGGGATTTTGTAAGTGAGGTAGGGGCGGCTATACTCCGGTTTATTAAGGAAGTCCTCATGGTGCGTTTGGCCACATGGGCCAGAACAGTGCGCGGATATTACCTGGTTACGGTTATTATTGGTAAAGATCCGTTCACAGAGGTAATTATACCACGTAACACCGAAAATGTGATACACGGCTTTATGAGCCTGATGGAAGGCGGCGAGGAACAATTTAACCAGATGAAGGAGTCTGGTGCGATTGACAGGACAACTCAGCGAATAAATGCAGCCGTAGAGCGGTTGAACATGACTCCGGAGTCTATCGTACAGCTGTTTATCGATCTGTGGCATAGCTTCAGCCTCAACGACCTGATCCATCCTATCGAGGCGTTTCAACGTATCATACACAAGTTTGGCGAGCCTATCGGTCGGCTCATCGCCTTTGTGATCGAGATTATCAAGATTGTGATCGACGTGATCATGCAGATCATGAACTTCCCGACGGATCTTATCCGGAATATCATTGCCAAAGCCATGCTGGCTATCGACATGATTAAACGCGATCCGATAGGCTTCCTCAAAAATCTGCTGAAAGCTATTAAACAGGGCTTCATGCAGTTCTTCAATAATATAGTGAGCCACCTCATATTCGGGCTCACGGGCTGGCTGATGAGCGAGTTGAGGGATGCCGGCGTGCCCGAACTCACCGATACCTCGTTACGCGGCGTGATCACCTGGATCCTTGCGGTACTCGATCTGTCGATGGAAACCATCTGGCGTAAACTGGCAGAACATCCACGTATCGGTCCGCAGCGCGTTGCCCGCATCCGCAGCATGATCAATACCCTTGAGGGCATCTGGACGTTTATTCGCGACGTGCAGGAGCGTGGCATAGCGGCTATTTGGGATAAAATAAAAGAACAGCTCAATAACCTGTGGGAAACGGTACTCACCAGCGTGAAAAACTGGGTAATGGAGCAAATAGTGAACCGGGTTACTGCAAGGCTGCTTTCCATGCTCGATCCTACCGGTATTATGGCAGTTATAAACAGTGCTATCGCGTTGTATAATGCCATACAATCGTTCATCAAATACCTGCGCGAAATGCTGCAGGTGGTGAACTCATTTGTTGAGGGTGTGGTTGAAATAGCAAGTGGCAATACCCAGCGTGCCGCCGATTTTCTTGAAAACGCGCTGCACCGTGCCATGCCGGTTGTTATTGGTTTCCTTGCCAACCAGGTTGGCCTGAGCGGTATTGGTCACCGGATAGGAGAACTGATAGTGAGCGCCCGCGCCATGGTTGACGAAGCGATAACATGGTTGGTAAACCATGCGGTTGAATTAGGCGGCAGGTTGCTGGAAATGGGACGAAGCGCGGTAAATGCGGTGATGAACTGGTGGCAGAACAGAACCGAATTTACCCTGCCGAACGGTGAGCATCACACATTATCGACAGAAGGTAACGAGGACACGCCCGTAATAAAAGTAGCCAGCGAACCAATGGACATGCTGGTATTGATTGAGGAGCGGAAGAAACCCGCGCACCCGGCATTGACGCAACCACAAAGCGACGCGCTTGCTGCCGCGATCACTAAAAATACTACACTTGTAAATTACATCAGAACCAATAAGGCTGTGGCCGATGCCGGCGGACCGGCTGCTGATCCGATCAAAGCTGAAATTCTGAATCAGTTAAACCAGATTAAGGCCGACTTGATAGCTGGTGACGCATTAAATGTTACCGATGCGGCGCTGCCGGTTACACCTGTGCCTACTTATAGTGGCGCAAGTCCGTTTGGGATGCACATGAATGTTAAGCCGCTAACCAAGTTGGGAACAACGGGCAGCTCGGTATCGGCAGGCAATCCAATTTATACCGATCTGCTTTACAGGAAACGTGTAGCCGGCGGAAGCAATACTTATTACGTAGCCGGGCACTTATTGAACAATAATGTACACGGCGACGGAAGCACCTGGAATAACTTAACGCCAATTGCCAACACTACCAATCAGGAACATGAAGATAAAGTAGAATCGAAAGTTAAACAGGCGGCCGAGAATAACCAGATACTGGACTACACTGTCGATGTTATTTACGGAATGTCTTTAAAGCAAAATCTGCTCGATATTATTGATGCAATGCCTAATGCCACCACTGATGCAACGCTTGTGAAGAAACGTAAAATAATTGTTGCCGAAGCAAGTTTGCCTAAGAAACTGCAATGTACAGTTAAGCAGGTTAAAGCCGATGGAACAGACCTGGCTTCAAGCGATGCCGGATATGACGCCAGGTATAACATCAGTGGCGGCGCAGGTGAGATAGACAACGAATCGCACGTGGCGCAGGATAATATAGGGGTGTATAACCTTTCGGAAGTAAGCGGTACGGTTTATAAACTATTTCCAGAGCTGCAGGGAGCAGCAAATTCCGGCTTGCAAGCTAATCCTGCACTGGAATGGGATACATTTTATAACAACCCGAACAATAAACAGAGTATCGACAATTTGTCGCTTACGCCGGTACCCGACGGAAAGGCGCAGTTGCGGGCTATGTTTACCAGGAAGGAATTATTCAGAGCGGAGAAAGCAAGAATAGCCAACCTGCCTGAAACCGGTAACCAGATACAAACCTGGCTGGCGTTTAAAGCGGGCAGGGCGGCTTATGTTACAGGTGCAATAGACCCTGCTGATATGACGACATTGCAAACTGATTTTGCAGCTAAAATGCTAAAAGTAAAACAAGCGCTATTCAACGAGGCGCAAACGGCACTCGCCACCGTTGTAGCTCTGACGCATACATGGGGTGCCTTTAAATCGGCAAACAACCTGTATGCGCGTGAAGGGGTATTGCCTGATGATGATATCCAGAAGTTTAAAACAGATCATTTTGACAAACGCATAGATGATCTGAGAAGAGCAGGCAGCTCGGCGCCCGGTGGACCACCCGGACCGCCCGCGCCTTCCGGACCGCCGTCACGATAAGATAAAAATGAAGCACTATAACAGTAAAAGATTTAGTAAATTCAATAGATAAGCCATGGCAAACAAAGTAATGTACCGCCGTCGTCGCAGGCAGTCCCCTGCGGCTCACGATTCCAGGTTCTTTAAGAAGGATAACGGAATGGAGCAGAGTTTCTTCGGTAATTCGCAGCACGCGACCTTCTTCGGAGGGGATCACGCCGTTCACCGCAAGTGCGACAATTGCGAACAGGAAGAAAAAGGTGCACACCGCATGGAAGATAAAAAGGATGATAAGGCCGTTCATCGCGCGGAGGACAAGACGGAAGAAAAAGCCGTGCACAGGATGGAGGATAAGAAAGAGGAAAAGGAAGTCCATCGTAAAGGAGATAAGAAAGACGAAAAAGAAGTGCATCGCATGGACGACAAAAAGGAGGAAAAAGGAGTACATCGCAAGGAGGAAAAGAAAGAAGACAAAGACGTGCACCGCAAAGCCGAAACAGCAAGTACGCCCGCGATTGCAAATGCTTCAGCCTATATATCGTCATTGAATGGAAAAGGGAGCGAATTGCCGCCATCGTCGAAAAAGTTCTTCCAAAACAGGATGGGCGCTGATTTTAAAGATGTGAAAATTCATACCGGCACACAGGCAGAGGAATCGGCAGCGGCTATCAACGCAAAAGCCTATACGGTTGATAATCATATCGTATTCGGCAAGGGGCAATTTAATACTGAAACTAACGAGGGGCGAAAGCTGCTGGCGCATGAGTTAACGCACGTACTACAGCAGTCGGACGAAATAAAAAGAAAACCCGTTGGCCATGGCCACCCGGCTCAACCTGCCGCTCATACCACCGAACATCCCGAAGGTGAATTTGAAAATATACTTAGCGGAGTGGGCAGGCAGCGTCCGGCTCCGCAAAACGTAACCGTTCACGGCGGTGGAGGGAATATAAGCGTTGAAGGGCGCACGGATTCAAACTATCAGCCAAGTTCTTTCAGCGTGGAGCCGGTGATGGGCAAACCAGCAAGAGGATGTAACAATTGCAACGAGGTGCCTTGTGCCAATGTAAAGGGTGTTATGGTATCGGTATTTGAGGCAAGGCCTACCGTGAAGTTGCCCGACGTACCGGAAGGGCTTAATGCATGCCAACAACAAAAGGTAAGGGAGTTTATCGAAACGACACTCACCAGACATGAAAATCAACATGTGGCGGCGTTTAATACCTACACGGGTATTGTCCGCACCAAATTCGATTACACCGGTTGCTACACGAGCGAGGCACTAAACGACTACCTGACGCCGATACACGATAAGATAGATAAAGACCGCCGCGATGCGGCAGACGCGCTGAGTAAAAAACTCGATCCGTTTATCGGGCATATCGATACGGATGCCTGTCTCGATCACTATACACCGCCGGTTGTTCACCATGCCACGCCGCCGCCGCACCATTAACAGTTTATTCTCATAAAATCGATATCTTTATTTAATGATTTACCAGCTAAAAAAGAATATATCAACCGGCCTTGAAGACGCCATAAAATTATGCCGCGATCTTGTTTCTGCACGCGTTGAGGCGCATTTCAGCGGTGTTCAGTTTGATGTGTCCGGGTGGTTAAATGAGCAAACTAATGGTGATTTCATAAAGCCCAACCCGCTGGATTGTATCCCGGCCGTAGATAATTATGAAACCTGGATGGCAGTAATGATGGCCCTGATGCCGCACGTACAACCTAACTTTTTTGAATCGATTATTTTAGAGCACCTGCCTAATGGCGGCGATTTCTCTGAAATAGGAGGGGTGAAGGCTACCAATCATCGCGGTATGCTGCCTACCGGCGAAACCCTTCAATTTATTTTGGCTGGTACGGATGTTCCCGCAAGGATAAAGCTGCAGGAATTGTTCGGCGAGGACCATTTTTTTTATCGCCAGGGCATTTTAAGATTGGAAGGCGTAAGGGAAGGCGAGCCGTTGATGAGTGGTCGGATAATTCTAAGCCAGGAGTGGGTTGACAAAATATTGTTGGGCAAAGAAAGCCCGCCGCGTTTCAGCGCTGAATTCCCCGCAAAACGAGTGGAAACAGGCATTGGCTGGGCCGATGTGGTGCTGCATCCACGCACCATGAGCCAGATAGAGGATATCAGGACATGGCTGCGTCACCAGGAAAAGTTAACTAATGACGCTAACCTGGGTGTGAAAATCAAACCGGGATACCGGGTTTTGTTTTATGGTCCGCCGGGCACAGGTAAAACCTTGACCGCAGCATTGATGGGCAAGGAATTTGGCAAAGATGTTTACCGGATAGATTTATCGCAGATCGTAAGCAAGTATATCGGCGAGACGGAAAAGAATCTCGAAAGTGTATTCCGTAAAGCTGAAACAAAAGACTGGATCTTGTTTTTTGACGAGGCCGATGCCTTGTTCGGCAAGCGTACCAACGTACAAAGCGCACACGATAAATATGCTAACCAGGAAGTAAGCTACCTTTTGCAGCGTGTGGAAGATTACGCCGGCTTAATGATCCTCGCCTCTAACTTTAAAAATAATCTTGATGAAGCATTTTTACGCCGTTTCCATGCTGTGGTACACTTCCCGATGCCAAATGCTTTTGAACGGCAGAATTTATGGAAAAAAAGCTTGCCTGCCGGATTAACGCACGATACTTCCATAAACCTGCGGGAACTGGCGGAATCTTATGAACTCAGCGGCGCCTCCATACTTAACGCGGTACATTTTGCTGCCCTGCAAAGTTATGCCCGCGAAGACGGTATATTGCTGCATGCCGATCTGGTAGACGGTGTGCGCAAAGAATTTTTGAAGGAAGAAAAATCAATGGATGAAGGATAATTGAAGTGAACAACTCACATCAAACCGCCCGTATCTTCACACAAAACCCTCAGCGCAATTATTTTTTGGGGCTAACTGCCACCGCAATTTTCGAATCGGCGGTGCCGTAGTATAAATACCACTTGTCTTTAAACTGCGTGAGGCCCTCTATAAAACAAACCTGGTTTACCTGCCCGGTTATTTCGTATGGTTTTTCCGGTTTCATAAAATACGAGTCGAGGCGTTTAATGATTTTTGTGGGGTCGTTTTTATCGAACAGTACCTGCGACGGGGTATAGGTTCCCTCTGCCAGCTTTTTGTCGCCAAAAGAAGGTACGTTGCGGCTGTTATAAAGTAGTATAATCCCCTTGTCTGTTAGCATTGCAGGCGGGCCGGATTCTACCAGATCGCTGTCGAATTTACCCTCGCGGGTGGGGAGAACCACTTTGAGTTGCGGCATGTTGAGCGCTTGTGAACGCAATTTCACAGGCGGCTGTTCGCCGGGTTTCATTTCAACTGGCGTCCAGTTAATCAAGTCGTCTGAAGTCGCCGACCACACCTGCGTGTCGCCCCAGTACATCCAGTATTTGCCGTTTATTTTAGTTGCCACCGGCTCTCCGCTTTTGTAGATCGATACGATAGCGCCTGACTTGCTCCATTTTTCGGCATACTTGCCGTTATAAGCTTTCGCGAACACGCTGCCATGTTTTTTCCAGTGTGTCAGATCGGTAGAAGAGGCTACCAGTAATCGTGCAGTTGTGCCGTCATAAGCAGTGTAGGTCATATAGTAGGTGCCTGCACTGTCTGCCACTACTCGTGGATCCTCACAGCCGCCGGGCCATTCCAACTTTTTAAAAGCGTCATTATCAGGGTACACTACCGGATCAGGCATCCGCGTAAAATGAAGTGCATCGGTACTCACCGCCAGCCCGACGCGCGAGGTTCCGCTTTTATCCTGCGCCCGGTAAAGCATATAGATCTTGCCGTCCTTGTTAACTATTGCGGGGTTGAAAACATCCTTTTCTTCCCATAAAACGTTCTTTTTTGATACCGGATCGGTAAAGTTGGCGGTGCCGGGGCTCATGATAGGGTTAAGGCTATCAACCTTATTGAAGGGTACTAAAGCCCAATTGGCGGTGGTATCAGTTACGGTAATTGCCGCACTGCTATTCGGTTTGTTTTTACAGCCGGCAGCCAAGGCAGCGGCAAAGAAAAAAGGAAGTAGTAATGTTTTAAATCTCATAACAGACAGTAAAGCCGGAGCCGGCGTTTCATTGGTAACACAAATATAGTTAATAAAAAAGGTAGCCGACTCCCCGGCTACCTCAATCAACCAACTTTATAACCTCAATTATAATTCTCTTACCCAGATATTACGGAAGCTAAGGGGCTCGCTTTTGTCGCCATGAGCCTGTAGCTTTATAGGAGAAGGACCGTGTTGCTTATAAGCAGGTTTGCCTATATACAAAGTTGGGCCTAACAATTCGAAATGGTTTTCAACCAGTACGCCGTTGAAAAATACAGTGGCGTAGGCTTTGGTTTTAACGGTGCCATCCTCGTTAAAGGTAGGCGCCGTCCAGATCACATCATAAACCTGCCATTCGCCGTTTTTGCGGCCCGGGTTTGCCAGCGGAATAGCTTGTTTATACAAGCTGCCCGCCATACCGTTCACATAGGTTTTATTGTTGTATGAATCCAGTACCTGCAACTCGTAACCCGCATCGCCGGGACCTATCGAAGCCAGGAATACGCCGCTGTTACCGCGTGCCTGTCCGGTGCCTTCCAAAGTTGTAGGTTCTTTCCATTCAATGTGCAACTGGTAATTGGTGAATGATTTTTTGGTTTCGATATTGCCGTAGTGCTTGTTAACGGTCAGTATGCCGTCTTTCACATCCCATTTAGCGGGCGATTTATCATTATTCTGCACCCATTGGTCAAGATTTTTGCCATCGAAAAGGATGATCGCGTCTGATGGGGCGTCACCTAAGTTCTTTCCGGGGGTAACTACTTTTGGGATGGGTTCCCATACTTCGGTGTCTTCCGGTTTGGCGTTCTGCGCATTGGCTATAAAAAAGCCGCCTGCTAAAAGGAATGTTAATGCTATTTTTTTCATCGTATGTATTATGCTTTTAGGGTAAATCCTTCTCTGTACTGACGTTTAACAAATTGGTTTGCTTCGTCAAAATTGGTAATGCGCATCTGGGCATTATCCCATTGCATTTTAATGTGGCCGCCTTTCAGGTCATGGCTGCGCACGGCAAGATTGGCCATCAATAAAGCTTCTGTAAGCGGGCCTGCCTTATCGAACGATGAGCTTAACTCTGTTTTGCCGTAACCAGCCAAACATCCTTCTACCCATTGGCCGTAATGCCCTTCAGCGCCACCAGGAACGCGTTTGATGGTTTTAGGTGTATGCACCTGCGCAGTGCGCGAGGTAGGCAGCAATAATGGATTTTCTGAATAAGTGCTGGCCATCATTTTGCCTTTGGTGCCGATAAATAACGTACCATTACCGTCATCACCAAACCGCTCGTTCGGGCCAAGCTCTTCCGGTCTTTCGGGCTGAATACCACCGTCCATCCAGTGCAGCGTAACATCACCTTTAGTTTTAGCAGTTTTAGGGAATGTTAATGTAATATGGCTTGATGGAGGGCAACTTTCAGGGAATTCGCCCTTTTTGAATTCACCTACATAAACAGTGCCTACGCTGGCTTGTACGTCTTTTGCATATTGCAGTCCAAGTACATTGAATGGTGCTTCAACAAGGTGGCAACCCATATCACCCAGGGCGCCGGTGCCATAATCCCACCAGCCGCGCCAGTTAAACGGAACCAAATTTTCTACAAAATCTTTTTTAGGTGCAGTACCCAACCACAGATCCCAATCTAACGTTTTAGGAACGGCTGCTTTGGTGCTTGGCCAGGCAATGCCCTGCGGCCAAACCGGGCGATCGGTCCAGCAGTAAACGGTATGTACATCGCCAATCAGGCCGGCATCGTACCATTCTTTTAGCTGACGGGTGCCATCATTCGACGCGCCCTGGTTACCCATTTGCGTAACCACTTTATATTTCTTTGCAGCATCAGTGAGCATCCGTACTTCGGCAATATCATGTGTTAAAGGTTTCTGAACATAAACGTGTTTGCCTAATTGCATCGCAGAGTAGGCAATGATCGCGTGGTTATGATCGGGCGTAGATACAGAAACGGCATCAATGTGTTTCGCTTCTTTATCGAATAGTTCGCGCCAGTCTTTATAGTATTTAGCTTTTGGGAATGCTTTGACAGAATTGGCAGCCTGTACGTCGTCAACATCGCACAGGTAAGCTATCTCTGCCTTGCCCGTTCTTGCGAAGTGGGCGATATCGTCTTCACCTTTACCGCCCGCGCCAACACCGGCAATTACCAGTTTATCGCTGGGGGCAACAAAACCCTTTCCGCCTAAAACATGGCGTGGAACGATCATAAAACTTGCCGCGGCAATCGATGTAGTTTTTATAAAATCCCGCCTGGACGGATTAGGTGTCACTTGTTTTTCTTTGGACATAGTTAGTGTGTATAGTTTGTTTTATTAAAAGGCGTAATCGGCAATATAATTTGGCTGGCGCAGCGTTGATTCAGGTAGATGCGCTTCACAATTTAAGTCGTTATAAAATTAATCTACAGGGTAATATAAAACCTATTTGTAGAATGAAAATTTCAATAAAAACGATGTTTTTTAAATTTAAATTGTTTTAAATCAGATATTTGTAAAAGTAGTATCTCGAAAAAATATAACCATAATTTAGGTTGTAGACGGCTTAATTACTTCTTCATAACCAATTTATTAACCACCTCATCGCCCACTTTTTTACCGTATCCGCTGGAAACTATGCACGAATTATGAAAATGGATACCGCCGTAGAACCGCGACATGGCTGTTTCTTCGGCAGCCTGGTTAAATGATTTGAAGCTGCGGCTTTTAATTCCGAATTCCAGCTCTGTTGTATCCTTATAAGCAACGTTGTCACCAAACACGCTGGTCAGTGCCTTTGCCGCCGCTGCCGATATGGTGCAATGCCCGCAGGTATATTCCGGAAATGGCGGCGTTTGCAGGTGCGGCCGCCATGTGACATCCACATATTTGTCGATCACCGTTTCCGGTCGTACCGTGTTATAAGTGTATTTGGCCGCCCAGCATTCCACAAAGGCATCAAATAAGGCTATCCCTGTTTTGGCATAGCCGCAAACGGTTTTGTTAAAGTCAGCTTTGGTGGTTTTTGAGGCGATACCAACAACACTCATCCAATGCCCCGCTGGCGAGAATTTCTTTTTAATGAACATCAGGTGGCCGTTCACATTTAATTTGGTAGGGTTATCGTCCCAAAAATCAGCAATGTGAATCTGTTCGGCTGTAAGGCTGTCTCCACGGTTTTTTATGGCCATTACCTCCTGGTAATACTTACTGTTTTTATTTTTTACATCGAACGCAGGGGGAGGAACAACACTGTACTGCTTACCATCTTTCATAGCCATTGTCCTGATATCGGCCCAGTGAGGTTCAACGGCTTCTGCGTACATCGGAGGAGTAGGTACCCAGCGGCCTTCTTCATCACTCAAAGCAAATTTTGGCGCGCTGCGGGTTTTAGCGTAATTGTCTGATTTGCTCCATTTCATGATGGATTTAAACATGGCATCGGCAAATTTTTCGGAGCCCTGCAGCATCTCATCCGGCATTCCCGCATCCGCAACTTTGGCCTTGATGCTATCCACGTAGTTTTTCATGCTGCCTGCCGGAAAGGTCACCGCTTCGCCAACCTTGCAAAAGGCAAGCACCGCTGCAAGGTGAAAATCGATCTTAGCATCTTTTTCAGGTTTTGCAACGGTTGTTAATCCGTTTAGCTGTCCGGCTAATGAGCGGTAATGCGTCGGATCTCCGGCGGCAATTACCTCATAAGCGCCTACTGTTGCGTATGCGTAATTTCTCGACGCAACTACCGGCGAAAAATTATTGCCCATTACCACGCGGTTAAGCTCGTGCACTGTATTGCTAAATAACGCTGGGTCATCCGTTATTTTTTTGTAGTCAGGTTTCTTGCACGAGGCAGCAACGAGGAGGATTGCACAGATAGATATTAATTGTTTCATATTTTAGAATCAAGAAATCAAGAGTCAAGAATCAAGAGAAAAAAATAGGAATACAACCTGATCAAAAATCAGAGATAGATTTTTCTTGTCTCTTGATTCTTGACTTCTTGCTCTCTATTTAACAACGTATGTTTTCTTCTCCACTCCAACGCCGGTTATCGTTATCGATTTCCAGTTTGGCGGTAATTTGCTTTTTATTTGAGTGATGCCATTTGGTGTAATATCCAGTCCGCCGAAGCCCATTAGCACCGATTGGATAATTCCGCCTGCGCCTGTGGCGAAATAAGGGTTGGTACCGCCCTTCGTTTCGGCAATGACTCTAAATGGTGGATTGAGATTCGGTTCATAAGCATCTTTGAAAAAATGATAAGCCTTTGTTCCGTCGCCCAAACGCGAATATAGCAGCGCGAATACGGCCTGTGTCATGGCAGGGGTACCTTCATTTGGTACGCGGGTATCGTAATATTCCAGGTCTTTTTTGATCTGTGCAGCATCGGTAATGGTTTTTAGCGGATAAGCTAATAGGTTAACATCTGCTTGTTTAATGCCCTCGCCATTGTAAGTTGCAAACTCACGGGTTACACCGTCAGGGAATTTCAGGACCGGGATATTCTGCGCCACATTTTCCCAATCCGGATCGGCTTTGAGGCCTAATATTTTTGCAGCAGCAGTGGCTACCCTCAGGTTAGCGCTTGCCGAGGCGTTGGTATAAGCGTTGTTGTCAACATTTTCGGCCCATTCATCAGCAGCTACCACGTCCTTGATATCATAGTGACCGGGACCATTGCGTTCTACACGGCTCGCCCAAAAATTGGCAGTGGCCGATAGAATAGGCCAGCCTTTTTCGCGCAGCCAGTCTTTATCCTGCGTAACGCAATAGTAGTTCCAGGCGGCGAGGGCAACGTCGGCAGTAATATGGTGCTCAAAAGGGCCGCTCAAGGCCCATACCGGTGTTTCTTCAACGCCGCTATCAGCACTTTCCCACGGGAACATGGCTCCCTTATAACCATGCGCAAATGCATTGCGTTTGGCCTCGGTTAATCTTTCAAAGCGATATTCAACCAACGAGTGGGCAATTTCAGGATGCAGTACCAGCAGAGCCGGATACATCCACAGATCAGCATCCCAGAAAACATGGCCATTATAGCCTAATCCCGATAAACCCATCGGCGATGGCGAGTAACTGGTGCCTGCGCGCGAAAACGAATAAAGGTGATATAGCATGCTGTGTATATCCTGTTGAGCCTGGGCATCGCCATCAATTTTTATATCGCTTTTCCAAAGTTCGTCCCAGGCATTGGCGTGGTATTGTTTTAAACGGTCTACACCTTCCAGTTTGGCAAACATAGTAAGGCGCTCGGCTTCGTTCAAAGGGTCGGCATTATGCGCTGAGGTGATAGACGAACCCGCCAACGCATATTTATAGGTTTGACCCGGCGCAACGCTTTTGCTGAATTTCATCAGGTGCATGTTGTTATCCCACATCTCATGGATAACGCGGGGTTCCTGTCCGTGTGTTTCGTTAAATAGAAAGGTGTTTGACGCGCAAAGCTGCAATTTGCCGGTAGGACTTTTTGCCGTAGAGGTGAGCAAACTGATGGTTACATGAGGCCGGTCGATCTCGTTATAATAATTTTGAACATCTTTCAAAGCATCCGGCGCTTCCATAACGCTTGCAGCCGTGATATTGAGCTGCTTTTTGGCGGTAATCGAAACGTCCATCAGCACCGTAAATGGCAACTGGCGCAACGAATAATAAGTATATTTAACAGATGCCTCATCACCATAATCAAAGGTGGTGGTGAAAGCGGCGTGCTGCATATCCAGCTCCTGTTTAAAGTTGCTGATGTTACCTGCGGAGATACGCTTGCCATTGATCTCGAGGTACATATTGAGCAGATTGAAGCTGTTCAGGAAGTTACTCACCCTGCCACGACCGTACAGATCATACGCCCCGGCAAGCACCACATTCTTTACTTTGAATGGCTCTGGCGATGATACGATTCCTATCATCCCATTGGCCACGGTAATACCATAATAGTTGGCCGGATCAATTTTATCCGCTTTAATTATCCATGGATCCTGGGCTTTTGCTTTGTTGCCGTACAAAGCAAAAGCAACTGCTAAAGTTGTAAATATCTTCTTCATATTACCTGCTAATTGGTCTGTTTAAAGAATTTGAGCTCTTTATTGTTAAATGCTACAACGTATATTTTTCCGGCAACCGTCTTTATGGTTTTGATATCGCGCACTTCGCCACGCAGTAAAAAACCGCCGGACACCGTAGGGCGGCTTTTGAAGTTGCCCCATGGATCAAGCATTAAAATATCGCCGTAATCTGCATCATAATTTCCTTCGTAAGGCACAACGCCGCTAAAGTTGCCCCCGGCTAAAATGCCGTTTGTACCGTTTGCATTATATGTGGCGAATCCAAACAATGGCGAAACCTGCGTGCTTTGCGGAAATGCTTTAAATTCAAACTTACCATTGCCCTTATTCAAAAATACGCCTGACGCGAATGATTGCACCTTTAAAAATTTGTCTTTATTAAGCGAATCGCCGAATACTTCAGTAACAGTTTTTCCGGCAAAGTCATGATAGTAGAGATATTTCTTTTTGATGATGGGAACCTGGCGCTCTATTTCGCCCTTACCCAAAAACGTGTAGTCCTGCCCGTTGATGCTGTGGGTAAGAATAGGATCGATAGTGCCGTTCCTGTCAATGTCAGAAAGGAAGAGCTTCACCGGGTTTTCGGCGCTTGGTTTTAGTTTGGAGTTGAGGCCATAGTTGCCTGCAAGGATATCAATTTTGCCATCGCCATTAACATCGGCAAGCACAACTTTCTGCCACCAGCCGCTTAGTCTATCCATTTCAGGCTGCTGGCTTTGTACCAGTTTGCCCTTTTTATTCATAAAGATCTTTACGGGCATCCATTCGCCTGCTACCACGAGATCAGGCCAGCCGTCGCCGTCCAGATCAGCAAAGGCGGCAGAACGGATCATGCCTGCGTGTTTCAGTTCTTCGGGGATGGCAGCTTTCTGGAAATGACCCTTACCGTCATTCATCAGTAAATACGATTCAGGTATAGCGCCGAAATTCCCCGCTTCCGGTGCGCCGGCTACAAAGAAGTCGGGGTAGCCATCATGATTGATATCGGCAACTGCAACCGCTGCCTTGTTAAACTTAAGCTCGGGAATATCGGCCGACCGGTTGAATTCACCTTTCCCATCATTTAAATAAAGTCTGTCGGTTAGTTCAGTTGCACCATTCGGAGCTTCATTGCCGCCGCTGGCTACATACAGATCTGGTGCGCCGTCGCCATTTACATCGGCAAAAACGGCGTCGACATCCTCGCTTAAACTATCGGCACGGAAAGCTGTTTGGAGTGATTGTTTAAAGCCACCGTTTTTTGTTTGCAGAAACAGTGCGCCCGGCTGATTTTTGGCTCCGCAAACATAAAAATCCTCGAGGCCATCATGATTTACATCAGCTACAGCCAGGCGTGGCCCTTCGGCAGAGAGCATGTGCGGGATCAGCGGTTGCTGGTTGAAATCGACAAATCGGTCTTCTTTATGCTTCCAGTTTAAATGCATATCGGCCGTTACGTCTTTAAACAATGGCCTGGAAGGAGGGAAAAACGAGCCATAAGAAAATTTGCCCCTGGCATTAGCTTGGTCCACGTGCAGAATCTGATTACCCTTTACATCTTTTAGCACCTGGTAAGTTTGATTTGGCCATACAACAAGAATACTGTCGATCTTACTATTACCAAGTCCAAAATGCAACCGCGCATCAACTGACGATTGGAAGCCTCGCGTCAACATCAACTGCTCATATTGCATTCCCTTGTTCGAAAACACATATGCCTTGACACCAATGCCGAAACGATTATCCTGTTTGCCTTTAAAATCGATAGTGATGTAATTGCTTTTGGTCGAGGTATTTTTATAGATCCCCGCCTCGTGGTTTACGTTGTTGACGATAAGATCGAGTTTCCCGTCATTGTTCAGATCGGCATATACCGCCCCATTGGCAAGGCCTGGTTCTGTGAAGCCCCAATCTGCGCTTTTATCTATAAATTGCTCGTTATTTGAACCTTTATAAATGTAGCTGTGGACGGCTCCGGGCGGCATTTTTTCCAACACGGCACTATCGGCGCCGTGGGTGCTGCCAAGCGTACCCTGCACCTGGTCGTTAGAAACGAAGGAAACGTAATCCATATCCAAAGCCCGGCGTTTGATGCCATTGGCTATGAAGAGGTCTTTGACGCCATCGTTGTCAAAGTCGGCTAATAAGGGGCTCCAGCTCCAGTCGGTAGCGGCAATGCCATTCATCAGGCCAGTTTCGCTGAAGGCTTCACCGTTACCAAGATTCTTTTGCAGACTGTTACGGGAGTATTGATTCTGAAAACCGTTCCTCGCTATCTTGAACTGGTATTGATCGTACGACTCGTCCGCGCCATAGCTTTTCAACGTTTTTTCATCAGCCGGCAGCATGTCCACAGTCACCAAATCCAGCTGACCATCATTATTGAAATCGGCCAGGTCATTCCCCATACTGAACCGGCTATAGTGGTTAAAGTGTTTTGCGCCACTTTCGGTAAACGTGCCATTATGATTATTGATGTAGTAATAATCATTTTCGTGAAAATCGTTACCTACATAAATATCCTCCCAGCCATCATTGTTGATATCGCCAACGGCAAGTCCCAGCCCGTAGCCCAGCGCGCTGCTGTAAATGCCCGATCTGGTGGTGACGTCATTAAAATGACCGCCCTGATTTAAAAATAATTTGCTTCCGGCTTGTGGATGTACCGTGTGTCGCAAGGACGTGTCACCATACATCGAAACAGAATGATCCGACTGATTGAGCAGGAAACAATCCAGCAGCCCGTCGTGGTTATAATCAAAAAATGCTGCCTGCGTGGAGTAGCCTGAAAAATCAAGACCATATTTCGCTGATTCCTCTGTAAAGGTGCCGTCGTGGTTATTGATATATAGCAGGTTATGCCCTTTTAAATTCAGTTTTCCCGCTACTGCGCATACATAAATGTCGAGGTAGCCATCATTGTTTACGTCGGCCATAGTAACGCCGGTACTCCAATCGTTCGTGCCTGCAACGCCTGCTTTTTGCGTAATGTCTTCAAACTGATAGTTACCCTTGTTCAAGTATAGCTTATTACCGCCTTTTTGGTTGGCCGTAAAGAAAAGATCGGGCAGGCCATCATTATTGATGTCGCCAACTGCCACACCACCGCCATTGTAATAGTACAGGTAATCTAAAATACCCGGACCATCGTTATCGCTGATCCGGTTAACGAAATGAACATTAGTTTGCGATGATGGCAATGATTGAAACAGGGGAGGGGGTAATGGCTTATTTTTTTTGCAGGAAACTATAGCCGAACATAAAATGATCGTCAATAGAATTAGCATATAATTTTTATCGGCTTTTATCATTGTGCAGACCGGTTACATGTACGGAATTATCAGTTGCATCGATACTTTTTCAGTATCACTTTGAGGGAGTTTATAATCTTTAAATACTTCGAAAGGCAGTATCATAGGTCTAATGTAATTGTCGCCCATATATTGATGCATCGCATCGTAAATTCTCTTCCTGTCTTTATAAGCACCATTAAAATAGCCAACCAATATTTTTCCTTTTGGCATATTCATATACTCAATTGAATTACTCACTGCCGCCTTTTTATTCACCGGCAAGCCCATAATCCACTGTAATGAATCGGGTGTTTCGGAGAGGTATTGCAACTGAAGGGGAGATGTGATCTTCAGATCGTTTTTGGCAATAAAATCATTTAAATCATGCAGCATTTGGTTGCTTCGATCATTAAAAGCAGATCGTAGTGCCGAAGCCTTTTCTACGAGGATAAGCTTTTCTCCGGTAAATTTCTTTTGTATGTTGAATCCATAATAAAGGGTTGGATCCTCCATAAATATTTTCAATTCGCCTAACGGCGTTCCGCTGATATCATAACCTGTGAGTGAGATCCAGAGATATTTCCAGGTACTTATATTTTCTGACACTATGCCTAAAGTCTTACCCGATTTTTCATCGGGCATTAAAGTGCAGCTATATTTTGTGTGTCGATTTTGTTCAATTATAAAATTACCTAAACCGCCTTTAACTACCGTGAAGATAACCGAGGGCGCTGTGATAGTAAAGGCTGTGGCACTACTATCAGTCTTAATACTGTTCGGATTTGTTGTAGCCTTTAGCTCAGGCTGCCAGTTCAGCCAATTTTTAGGCGATGATAACTGGGCGTAAACATTAAAAAAAGAAGCATTGATCTTAAAGCCGATCGTTTTGGTTACCGGGATAAATCCGGCAAAAAACATAATCAGCAATGCGGCACCTACCCATTTCCTCATTAATGCAAATACAAATTAGTTAGATGGTTTATTAATTAAAAACGCATTGTGAAACCGGATATTTTGATTTCACAATGCGTAAAGTTATAGTATTAATAATGATTACTTAGCAGGATAGCCTGGGTTTTGTATCAGCTTAGGGTTAGATATTAACTGTGGCTGCGGTACAGGGAACAGGTACGAATTTTTATCAGCATCTGCTGATTTTCCTGGCGTACGTGCTTCACCCCAATGATTGGTGCCATCGGCAACGTCAAATCTGATCAGGTCGTCGCGGCGCCAGCCTTCCCATGCCATTTCGCGTCCGCGTTCGGCAAGCAGGTTGGTCAGCGTTAAATCGGCAGATGTCCAACCTGCAACACCGGCACGTGCTCTTAAGGCATTGATCAGATCCAAAGCATCACCGGTTGATCCTGATCTGATTTCAGCTTCAGCCTTAATTAAATAGGCATCAGCCAGGCGGAAAATTACACCGTCGTTACTCATCTGGCCTGATGTACCTGCCTGCGGATGGTATTTGATACTGCGAGCGCCTGCAAATTTAAACGAGTCGGCAGGGTTGCTTAGCTGTAGTATGTACGGGCTAAGTATAACCGGCAGGTGAGTAGCTGGGTCGGTAAGCGGAGCGCCGGCCGAGCTGTATTGTTGGCCGATAGCCCACATTTGGCTTCTTTTATCCTCTGGTGTAAAGCTGCGGTAGAACGCAGTAGGAGCGCTAAAACCGTTATAAGGCTGACCTGTAAGGTTGTAGGTATAAATGTTATTATAGTTCAGCGTATTCATCTGGAAGCCATTGCCACCTATGTAGATATAGTCGAACGGTACAACAAATATATTTTCAACCGAGTTTGAGTTTTCAACTGCAAAGTTGTCTAGGAAATTGCCTTGCAACGAGAATTTACCCGATTTAATGACCATATCTGCTGCAGCCGCTGCCTTATCCCATTGCGGGGTCCCGGTGTAAACCTGTGCGTTAAGGTACAGGTGAGCCAGCGTCATGTAACCGCCCCACTTGGTCATGTGGCCATAGTTGGCTGCTGAATTATCCTGTAGCAATGGTATGTTGGTGGTCAACTCCGATTCAAGGAAAGTATAGATGTCCTTACGCGGCGTATTTCCGGTTTTGGTAGGATCGGTTTTAAAGTCGGTAACCAACGGCACGTTGCCATACAGGTCCATAAACTTCAGGTAATAAAATGCTCTTAAAACCTTTAACTCAGCCACAACCTGATCGGCATTTGATGGTTTATTTGCTGCAGGCAATGTGGTAAGGGTATTAAGTACGAAGTTACATTTACCGATACCGTTGCTAAGGTCGTTCCATGCATTGTTGATATCGTCGATATCATACTTGAAATTGTGTGTCCACATGTTCTGCCATTTGCCGCCGTCGTACCAGTCATTTCCACGTGTCGGAACAACAAGTTCGTCGCTCGATACCTCATTTACGTTAAATGTGGCCCCGAATGGGATATTGGTCATAGGGGTATAAGCCTGCGCCACAAATGCGGTAACCTGAGCAGGGGTCTTGAAAAACTGATCGGGCGTTACCTGGTTATAAACCTTGCTATCCAGCTTACAACTTTGCAGAGCTGCTGTAGCCAATATTACTGCCGGTATTATATATGATAATTTCTTTTTCATCTTTGTTATAATTTATCTAATTATTTAAATGTGATATTGGTTCCCACTACAAATGATCTAACTTTTGGATAAGTGTTTACGTCGATGTAGTTAGCATAAGGCTCGCTGGTTACGTTATTGTAACCTAACACTTCGGGATCAAGACCTCTGTATTTGGTTATAACAAACAGGTTGTTACCCGCTACGTAAACCCTTAAATTTGAGAAGCCTTTAACATTTTTAAATGTATAACCTAATGATGCGTTGTCCATGCGAAGGTAAGAAGCACCTTCTAACCAGCGGTCAGACACCTGCAAACCGTCTTTTATACCATTGGTAAGTGCGGTTTTAGTAGTGTTGTTGCTTGGTAGCCTGGTAATGGTTTCATTATCAAGCAACTGGTTGTTAAACACCTTTTGACCATAAACGCCTCTCAGGAAGAAGCTCAGGCTCCAGTTTTGATAGCTGAAGGTGTTGTTGATACCATAGTTAAATTTAGGGTTCGGATCGTAGTAATAGCGCTGAGGGTTAGCGTTTTGAGCCAATGTTTTGCCGTCAAACTCTTCGTTACCGTTCGCGTCTACACCTGTGTAATGAGGCAGGTAATAAACGTTAGGTGCATAGCCTGGTTTCAGGTAGGTAATAGCAGTAGAACTCAAACCGCGACCTGTGGCTAAACCAGTGTTGATCTGGTCGGAAGCCAGTGTATAGCCCTGGAATGTTCCCGAAAGGTTCAATACTTTGGTTTTGGTGAAAGTGATCTGGCCGTTTGCGGTCCAGTTTAATCCGCTGCCTCTCAAAATCTCGCCTGTAAGGGCAACTTCCAAACCTTTATTGCTTAAGCTACCAACATTTGCGAAGATAGTGTTAAGAAAGAATGGAGGCGTAGGTACGCTATATTGATAAAGCATGTGCTGTGTTTTATCATTGTAATAGTTGATATCACCGGTTAAGCGGCTGTTGAACAGGGAAAAGTCCACGCCGATGTTACGGCCATGACGTTCTTCCCATTGCAGATCGGGGTTTGCATTTTGTTTATAACTGTAGCTGCTTGGATATTGATAAGCAGGGTTTGAGCCATCGTAATACCTGTTGCTCGATCCGTATAACGCAATATTCTGGTATGGTGTAAGCGCGCTTGAGTTACCAACAACACCATAGCCAACACGCAGTTTCATGTCGTCTATCCAGCTAACGTTGCTCAACAGGTCTTTCTTCAAACGGTAAGCCACGTCAACAGAAGGAAAGGTACCATACTGGTGGTTGGCACCGAATTTATCCGATCCGTCACGACGGATGGACGCGGTGATGTAAAAACGATTGTCGTAATTGTAGTTAATCCTTGCCAGGTATGAAATGATACGATATTGATCTTTACCGGATGAAATACCGTTTTTGGCGGGGTTGCCAGAACCAAGGTCATTGTCCTGTAACGGCTCTACAAGGTAGTCGTTGCCATTAGCCTGGAAATATTCAGTATTGAACTGGTTATACTCATATACAGCAGTTGCCGAAATGTTGTTCTTGCCAAAAGACTTATCGAAGTTGATGTGTGCGTTAGCTTCGTAAGTGTTCCAGTTGTCACTTCTTTGCTGAGCATAGTTTTCGTTACCTTCCTGCGGATAGCTCGGGGTAAATTGATGGCCTAAGGTATTATCATGGATCATGATACCGGTCACACCAACTTTTAAGCTTGGCAGCAAGCTGTAATTAGCAGTTGCATTAGCCAATGTTTGGTAAGAGGTTGCGGTATTTGATGCCTCAGTAAGGTGTTCGATCGGGTTAGACAAGTTGAAGTCTGTGAAGATAAAGTATGATCCGTCGGCATTACGTACAGGATAGGTTGGCGGCGCGTTTAAGATAGAATAAAGCAACGCGTTATTATCTGTAAGCTGATGACGATAAACTGTAGTGTTCGACACGTTTAATGTAATGTCTAATTTATCGTTCAACGCTTTTTGCTCACCGTTAAACCTCAAACCAATTTGCTTTTTGCCGGTGTTGATTACAATACCTTGCTGATTTTCATAGTTTAATGATCCGCGGTAGGTGAAGCCGTTTGCTCCGCCCGAGATTGCAAAGTTATTGCTGTTGGTCACAGCTGTGCGGGTTACCGCTTTTTGCCAATCGGTGTTACCACCTAATTCGTAAGTTTTTACGTTAATTGCCGGCTGGCCTGCAGCAGTTTGCGCGGCAGCTATATCTTCAATAGCTTTTGAATACTCAGAAGCGTTAAGCAGATCGTAATATTTTGATTGCCTGGATATACCAACATAACCGCTGTATTCTATTGTAGCGCGGCCCGCACGACCTTTTTTTGTAGTTACGATAACCACACCGTTTGCACCACGTGAACCGTAAATTGCTGTTGCAGAAGCGTCTTTCAATACGTCGTATGATTCGATATCATCCGGCGAAAGGTTCTGGAACTGTGAGTTGCCCGAAGTTGCCACTCCGTCGATAACGAACAAAGGCGACTGGTCTCCGCTGATAGACGTTTGCCCGCGGATAGAGATATGGGCGCTTTGATCATTCGGGTCGCCGCCGGCCTGGGTAATGGTCAAACCCGCTACTTTGCCCTGAATCTGGCTTAGCGGATTAACGATAGCACCCTGGTTAAAGTTTTTAGATGAGATACTTTCTACCGCACCGGTAACGTCTTTTTTCCGTTGTGAACCGTAACCTACGCCAACAACCACTACTTCGTTCAGTGCGGTTGCCGATGGAGACAGTTTAATGTTTAACGGAGAATTGTCGGCAGATACATCCTGGCTGGTATAGCCCAGGAATGTTACTACTAATGTGCTTCCTGAAGGTACAGATAAGCTGAAGGCACCGGTGGCATCGGTATTGGTGCCTGTTGTTGTGCCTTTAAGGGTAATGGTTACACCCGGCAAAGGCGAGCCATCTTTCGCGTCGGTAACTTTACCAGTTACTGTTTTGTTTTGTGCCATTGCAGGCAAAACCAAAAAACTTGACAGCACGAAACAAATTAAGGTAAGTAAATTTCTTAGCTTCATAATTTTAGTTTGAATAGATAATTGGTTGGTTAAATATAACTATTAATTAAACAGAATAACAATGTTGGATTTATTTTCGTTTAATAATAATCAGGTTAATGATTGAGAAAATATTGGCTACGGTGGGTTTTGAAGAGAGATGTAAATTTTAATCATAGGCACAAGGTTCGATATTGACTTTAAGTAAAAGTTGTATTTGTAAAACGTCACGCATGCAAATCGCTTAGCGAAACGTCATAAACAAAACGAATTGCTAATACAAAGAGCTAACAACAGCCTCAAATACTGTTTCCGGAAAATCTAAAATTGGTTTATGTCTTACGCCGTCAGCCAGAGAGGGGATGTAACCGCCTGTCCGGCTATACTCAACGCCGACATAACAAAGTAATACGTTGAGAACTGTAAAACCTACATTTTTTTTAAAAATTTAAACTTTATTTTTTGTAAACGTCTGTTTAATAGAATTTTACAAAAAATAAAGCTTGATTTATAGCTAAAAAATTTAAGCCGTTTTTAACCTGTGCCGGGGTATCATATCGAAAATATTTGAAATTAACCCTTACCCGAAGGCGGCATTGGCTCCTTCGGAACATCAAATACTTTTGTAGACATGAGTATCTGGTCGAACTGATCTGATGGATAAATGGATTTGGCTTTTATCCTCATTTTGTACACATATATTGTTTTAGCAGAATACTCCAATATACTGGCGACGGTTTCGTTATCGCTTATGCCTATTCTCTTCAAAGCGAAGATCCGTAGATCGGTGTTTAAAACCTCATTCCCCTTAGGCCATATCTGGTCCTCCTCCTTAAAAAGTGAATTGAACGTAGAAATGAAATTCGGGAAGATCTTAAGAAAGGTGTGGTCGAACGTATAAAACAGTGTTTCCCGTTCTTTTTTAATATTGATCTCGTCGATCGCCAACTGGATATCATCATATTTTTTGGTGACCAGTTTTCGCTCGATGTTCCTTTTTAACTTTTCAAGTTTTAAAATATAACCCGATATCACATTGAAAAAGTAGCCGATATATTCCTCCTTTATTTTGGCGTCGTCGTTGAGTTGTTGATTGATCCTCTCGAGCAATGCGTTTTTTTCTTCGATGATCTTTTCCTTGGCCTTTACCCGCTTTAGCTGGATAAAAACTATAAAGGAAATAAGCAGCACTGACATTGACATTCCGCCTATTGAAAGAAGATAAAACTGCACCCGATTTTTTTCCTTCTCCATCTGGATTAGTCGCTGCGCGGCGAGGGTGGGCAGTATCGCGCCTATTTTTATCTTTCGCAGGCGGGCGCCATAATATTCCGCATCGTTCATTGATTTTTGAATGAACGAGTAAGCGTCGGCCGTATTACCATTATGATACAGTACTTCTCCAAGTATAAGCCCCGCCAGGGTTTCTTTGGTCGATGACCTGATATCGTTAATTGAGGCGGTAATTAAAAGCTCAAGGCGGCGGTTATTTTCGGTGCTATCTTTATAGTAGAAACTCAGGTTGGTAGCTATCATAGCGCGCTGGTGCTCGGTAAGCTTGTAGCTTTTGAGTAATTTAATAAGTGATGGAGCCGGAGGATGCAGCTGGCCTACTTGTATTTGCCTGAGTCCATACTCCATCAACTGTTCGATAGAATTCGGTTTGGAGAACATAATGGCCGAATCAATGTATTTCACAGATTCGGTGTTTTCATATTGACTATAATAGGTGTCGCTGTCGTAATCGGCCAGATCAATTAAAGCCCGCGCCTTTAGCGAATAGTACTGAAACTTTAACTCGGGAATTAAAGCCGATGCATTTATATCGTTCAAACAGTCAAAAGTTTGCTTGAACATCCCTGCCGAGCATAAAATAAAGGCAAGGTTTAGCTTAGCCTTGTTTTCTTTCGATTTGTCTTTTAGAAGATGGCTCAGATTGAGCATCTTATTGGTGTAAACGTAAGCCGAATCGAATTTATAGGACCGGTATTCTTCGTAAAGACTGCTGCATAACTGGTATTGTGAATTGTAGTCGGTTGGTGACGTGGCCTGCAAATTCGCCCTGAACTCTTGTATCCGCGCCTCTTTTTGGCCGTCGTAAATGCTAACCTTCTTTATTTCTTTCTTTAAAACGTTCAGCAAGCTGTCGTTTTTTTGCGAGCCCAGTGCGGTGAAGCTGATGAACACAGGAAACAAAAACGACAATAAACGCCTCATAGACAGTTGGATCATTAATAAAAAATAAATTACGCGAACTACGATTTCTTAAACGAATAGAATTTTTAATAATACGCTATTTGCTTAAATATACAGCAATCGAAAAAAAAACAATGTATTTTTTGAATTACATATTAATGTGATCCTTTACCCTGTCTATTAATCTTCAGTCGTATTAAATATGATTCTATAATTAATGAAGTTGCTATTACGTTCCCACAAGGCACGAGGTGTCGATAAATTTCTGATTTGTGCATTATAACTATATTACAGTATGGGTGATAAGATTTGTTGTATTCATGTAATGTTAATATAGTTAACATTTTGTTAACATAAAGACTGTGTTAATTTAACATTGCCGGGATACTTTTGTAGTGTTCTTACTTTTAACCCTTTAAGTTCATTGCAATGAAAAACAATAAGCCACTAACACTCGACTATGCCAAGAAACAGTTACTGGATGCTTATAACGATGAATATTGGCAAAAAAAATACGGCGTTTCTTCTGAAGAATTAAAAACCGTGAATGATATCAGCATTCAGGATAAGATCATCAGCGTAAATAAAAATAATAAATCGCTGGCGGCAGAAGCCTAATTCACCCGCTGCTAAATAATTACCTATTTATAACTTGCCTGCGCCCGTCTTTCGATGGGCTTTTTGCATTATTTATTGCTAAGAGATCAACCAACCAGCCATTTACTTTTTGGTAAGTAGGAAACGATTTTAATAATAATATTCGTTATTACAAAAGTAGTGAAGGCTATAAGCGGCAGCTTGATGGCGGCGCTTTGAAAATGAGGATTAAGCAGCGGGAAAACCGTGTTCAGCACGATGATATGAGCAAGATAAACACCATAACTTTTTGCGGAAATATCGGTAAGCAGCTTTGCGAATAAGGAGTTTGTATTTTTTATCGAGACGTTTTTGAGGATCAGGAAAATTCCGGCTGTCATCATGGCAACGTTGATGGTTTCAAAACTCCACGTAAGTTCTGCTGCGCTGGTATATTTTTCTACAGGCAGCAGGTGTAAAAAACCATAGGCGGTAATAGCATAACCGGCAAGTATTAATATAACGCCAACGTAATAGTTCCATGCCTTAGGTTCCAGGCAAAAGCGTTTAATGTAGTTAGCGAGGATGACGTATCCTAAAAATCCGGAAAAATAGTACAGCATGGGCGTTTTATTCCAGTAACATTCACCCCAAACGGCGGGGAAAATCAAGTGGATATAGGGAAGGCTCAATGCGATTGCCCAAAGGAGTAAATAAAACTCCATATTTCTGCGGGTACAGGTTTGTACCCAATTGGAAATGAGGGGGGCAAACAGGTAAATACCCAGCAGCATGTAAACAAACCACAGGTGGCCAACATCAACACCATAATTTACTGCTATTTTGCTGATATTAATGAGCGTGGTTTGCATATCGGCCTGCCCGGTAACATAATAATAACAAGCATAAATCACACACCATAAAATAAACGGAATAGCCACGCGGCTCATGCGTTTCTTAAAAAATACGCTCGTATCGGTAATAGGGAACAGGAAATACCCCGATAACATGACAAACAAGGGCACGCAGGTTCTAAAAAAAGAATTATACCAACCTACAATGTGCGCATCGGGCGAATTAATGACCGTGCCGTTGACGCCTATATAATAAAATTCGCCGGTATGGATCTGCATAACCATGTAACAGGCAAGCACTCTGAGGATATCAAAACCATAATGGCGTTTGGCAAGGTTGGTTGTCATTAAATTGAGGTTAATAGTTTAAAAACCTAAATTTATAAAAGAAGACGTTATGTATTGCCTCTTAATTTAATTGGCGGTGAAAAAGGGGGATGTATTGATAGTTTATAAATGGGGTTCGAAGCTCAGCTTGATTCCATAACGTGATGCTTCCGGGTGCTCCAGATAATTAAACCTTCGTATAAAGTCGACCCGAATAAATTTAAAAATGTTGCCTATGCCTGCGCCGGCCTCTATATAAGGCGTGCTGCCAAGTGCATATGTGCCATTCGCCCCATTGCCGCTCGCCGGAAACCGGTATAAATTACCGGAGTAAAGCGGGTTGTTCTCGTCACGCAATCCGCCGAATAAAATTTTAGCTGATAAAAATTCCCGCCATTTCAGGTGCTTTATTAATGGTATTTTGTTCAGGAAGAAGCCGTTAAAGCCTTGAGTGAAATTAATCCCCGCGTAATGGTCGCTCACAAACTCCAGGTAGGTCATCTTATTATAAGCATCCGGATCATAAGCGATGGATTGATTAGCAGGGCTGATGTTTAGCAACGGGAAAGGAACCTTGCCTGCGGTGTAACCGCCAAGCAGGGTTATATCAGAATAACCGAGTTGTGATAAATAAAAGCGCTTATAAATATTTAAGCCGACGCCAGTATAGTTATAAGAGCCGTTTAACAAGCCCTTAAAGCCATGGGTTATATTTAAATTAAAAATTGGGTATTTGCTGACAATAGTATGCCTGGACACTGTCCCCTGGGTAAATAGCTCATGCGGGGCATAACGGAAACTAAGATCAAGCTCGCTTGTGGATAGATCGTTTACCAGGTTATTATTTCCATCATTGTACTGATAAACCAGGTCGGCGGCGGGGCGTTGATTCCAGGTCCTGAAGGCTACATCATAAGATATATGATTATCAAGATCCTTTACATAGTCAACTCTGAAAATCCTGTTGTAAAGCCAGTATTGCGTTTTTCCGGTCTGAAACGAACCAAGCGCAGCCTGCTGGTCGATAATGGAGAAATTTTGACCCGGTATCCCAACGTCATACAGATAACTCAGCTTTATGTAGTCGTTAGGGTAGCGGTAGTAAGGTTTTTGATTGAATGAAAAAAAAGTGGCCAGGTTATATTTGTAGGTTTTGTCTTTTGTGCCGTACGCGCCAAATCCCTCAAAATAAATTGTTTTGTTTAGCTCGGGGGTTGTGCGCCCACCTACCTGGAAACGTGACCCCTCCTGACTGTTGAAAGAATAAATTGCTCCTACCGGCCCCAACTGTACCGGCCCCACCTTGGCATAACCGCCCGTTAACGTAGCCGCAATCCAGGTTGCGCGTTTAAATTGAGGCATCTTTTCAAGTTGCGCAATAGTAGGATATACTTTTGCCTGCTGCTCAGATAACGTGTCCGGACGCTGCGCCGACCAATAGGCAGTGTCTGGTTTATCGGCATCAGCAGCTACCTGGAGTTCTTTCCCCTCATAAAATTGAGGTGAAAGCGGTGCATTTAACAAATAATGCGAATAAAATATTGTTCGGTCGCCTATGATTGCATATCCTTTGGTTTTTGAAAGGCCAAAGTCGACCCTGGCGTCACTTTTGTTTAAAAAATACCGCCCTCCGGGATATTGCTCAAAATCAAGGTTTATGGTAAGGCTACGGATGAAATTTATATTAGCCTGTTTATCCAATTTTAACTCGCATGCCCGCACTGCATAGTTGCCTGTTGTGCTGATCAATAGCTTCCCTTCAAAAAGCAGGTCGTTTTTATTGCGGGGTGTATAGCTTAATTCAATCAGTTTCTCTTTGCCTCTCAGTATGGTATCGGTGATAAAGAATTTGTAATAGTTAGGGGAGTGATCGGCAATTGGACTGAGAAATTGTTTGTTAACTATAAAAATGTTATTGTCATATATGTTAACGTTGTCGCCGTAAATGCGGTTCACGTAAATGCCGAATCCCACAGTATCGATAAACTTGAGCACATTTACTTCTTTTTGCGCTTTTAAAACCCGGATCGATTTTTCGGGCTCTTTGCGATAATAATACTGGAACTGCTTCTCGCTGAAATAAGCGGGCATCAACGCCCTCGTTTGTCCGTTTTCTTTTACCGTATCAATCATAAACTTATACATCTTGAAATAACGGCTATTCATCAGTTTTGCAGGTGGGTTCAAAAACGACAAATTCACCCGCTCGTATTGATCGTATTGCAGATACGCTGAACTTGCCATCTGGTTCTGTTCCTTATGATCGATAACCTGCTGAATGAGTTCGACGGCGGGGTTGCCCTTGTTCCGGTAGCGCGGCTTCTTGCCCGACACGATGGATACCTCCTTTAATTGGGTTTGACTACCGTGTAATTGTATCCGGAGCACGTTTTCCTGTCCACCTTTAATTATTTTGGTGACCGTTTGGTAGCCGATATATGAAAAAGATACCTGGCTGAAAAAACCGTTTGCAGATAGGTTGAATTTTCCCGCTATATCAGAAAATACGCCGTATTTGCTATCTGTAAAACTAACTCTTATAAAAGGGAGGGGACGGCCAGAAGCATCAGTAACCATTCCACTTACTTTTGTTATAATCTGAGTGAATTTATTATTAAGGCTATCGGGCTTTTGGGCGCTGCTATACAAAGGCATCAGCAGAATAAAATATTTTATGCTTGATGTTTTCAGATACCGGGAAAGTATCCGTTTTACAAGTGCCGAGGCTTTTATAGGGCTAAAAAAAAAATAGTACAAATCAGATAGTTTAAAATACAATAGTTCCGGCGGTAATATCCGAAAAATTATTCGGGATGCGTTCTTTAAACAATGCAACGTACAATTTGATTTTGAATTGTATCTAAAGCTATTATTATGTTAAGATTAATTTGGTTTGATGGGAATGAGCGTGAATTACAAAAGGTTTTGGATTCTTATCTCCTCAATACCGCAAAGAACGCACCGTAGTTTTTCACGCCATAACCTAGCTGCAATAATTGCAAGATCGTATGCGCACCTACAAAACCTGTACCTCCGGTCGCCGGCACCCAGGCTTGTTGATTATTCTTCCCCCTATAGCAAAGATCGCCGCGAATCCGCACGTGGGTTTTGTTGAGATGTCCAATTTGAAGAATGGCGGAACCGCGTCCGCGAAATCCTGAAGATCAACTCCCCGCCCGTTTTTGTTCCTCTTCGGAGCCGGACCTGCTTTGTGTTTTGGTGAATTTGCCGCTGCCGAAGCGGTAAGTAAAAGTGACGGTAACCGCCCTGGAGTAAATATGCGAATTGCCGTACTGGTTAAGGTTGAGGTAATGATCAATGGCGCTGCGGTTATCTGTATTGAGTATATTGGTGCCGGTGACCGTAAGCGCACCCTGCCCGTGAAATAGCTTTTGCCGGAGCGCCAGGTCAAGCGTTGCATAAGCGCCGAATACAGAGCCCACAAACTGCCGCCTGGATTCATATTCGAAATCGGCTTCCATTGATAATCGGTCATTATATTTAAAACTGTTATTGCTAACCAGGTCAATGGTGGCAAAACCCGGATCATCAAAGCTAAACCCGTTATTGGCGGTACCATTAAATGAATTTTGATAGAGTGTAGCAGTTGTATTGGTCGTCAATCCTTTAACGAGCTCTTTTTGATAACTGATGTTCAGGTTCCAGGAATGCGCACCGGGAATGTTGGTGGGCATCCGGGTAATGGTGGTTTGATTTGGGTCGAGGTAATACAGCGTGCGCATATAATCGCGGTCGATATCGTAAGCGGCCGTAATGAAAAAGGTGTTCTTGTATGACCATGTGAGTTCGGAATGCCAGTTGAAGTCGGGTTGGAGACTTGGATTGCCCAAAAAAGAGAGGGTGGCCGAAAGCGCCCGGCGGAAAGGCACGTATTCGTGGTAATCCGGCCGGTCAGTTCTCCTGCCGAACTGGAAATTGAGCATTTGATTTTCATTTATCTTGTCATTTAGAAAGAGCGTAGGGAATAACCCGAAGTAATTATGGTCAACGCTTAGGCCTTTTAAGGCGGTATGTTCGGCACGCAGCCCGGCCTGAACGGCGAATTTGCCGTATTGCCGGTTAAAATTAATATAGGCCGCGTTGATATTTTCATTATAATTCTCGTTCACATTTTGTGTAGGATCAACGACATCCATTCTATAATAAATACTATTGTTAAGGGTTTGGACATAGCTGGATTTGAGCCCCATTTCCAGTTTGCCGCCCCCCACTAGTGGTTGTGCATGGTCAGCCCGGGCGCCAAAGATGTGCAGCGTCCTGGATTCATCTATAAATACCTTGTCCTGGCTTTGAAAGTTGCCGGAGGCATCGTAATTCATTGCCGTATTGTATTGGCCCGGATGATAACTGAAATTGGCATAATCGATCGCGGCAGACCAGGTCCTTACGGTGGTGTCGGGTTTGTGCAGAAGTTGCACACCCGTGGCGAAATTTAGCGGCTGATCGATATTTAGCGCAGAAAAATTTTCGTTGCCGGTCTTGTTTCCCTTACCATCTGTGGTAGCCATCAAAGAGGTCAGATCATTGTTATACCGCCGGTCTGAAACGTTGCCTGTTAGGGTGAGCGTCGTCTTCCTGGACAGGTAAAGATCCAAGCCGGCTGACGAATTATAAGCTTTGTTGGTCGTAATGCCAGTATTAGTAGAAATTTGCTCGGAAACCAGGGCACCGCCGCTGAGGATGTCACTGGTGTTGTTACTTCGGTTATAGCCTTTGTTGTAACTATAGCTATTATTCAGGTACAGGTTGAAGCGGTCCGTTTTATAATTGAGTACCAGACTGCTGTTGTAACGGCCGTAATAACCTTGGCCCGCACTGGCAGTAAGGCTGCCATTCAGTCCGCTTTGCGTGTTTTTTTTCCGGATGATATTGATGATACCGCCGGTACCCTGCGCATCGTATTTGGCAGAAGGGTTGGTCATGATCTCGATCTTGCTGACTTCAGACGACGGTGTATTGGCCAGGAGATTGGCCAGGTCATCAGCTGATAAGAAATTGGTTTTGCCATCGATGGTGACATTGACGCCGGATCTGCCGTTGAGGCTGATCTGCCCCTCCGGTGTTACCGTTACGCCGGGTAATTTCTTAAGTAATTCTAAAGCGTTAGAGCCTGTGCCGGCGATGTTCTGCCCGATATTGACGACCGTCTTATCGATCTGTCGTTCAACCAGCGGTGCCTGCGCGGTGATGGCTACTTCGCGCAATTGCTGCGTCGCCAGCAACAGGACTATCGTGCCGATGTCCCGTACCGTATCTATAGGGTTCAATGTCAGGCCAATGCTTTGTGAATGATACCCGGCGAAACTGATTTGTACCCGGTAATTCCCGGCCCTAACGGCATTAAAAACGAAGCGGCCTGCCGTATCGCTTGTGGTTGTTTTTTGAAGCGAGGAGTCCGTCAAATCCTTCAGCAGGATCAGGGCCGACGGCAAAGGCTGGTGCTCATCGGCTATGATCCCTTTGACGGTGCCCTGGGCATGCGCTTGGCTTATAGTGATAGTTAGCAGCAAGAGTAACAGCACGTTTAGTATTCTCATAGAGCGGTATTTTCAGGCAATGATCGCTTTATGGGCGATAGGAATATCGGCCGGGCGACCGGGAGCGGCCATTTGGCGGCATACGGGCGATGTTGCCGTCTGAACCCGGCCCGGCGGCGATAGTTGCCTGTTAAGGAGGTGGTTTGGCCTGTTGGTCGACGATGGTAGGTGGAAAGCAGCGAAATGCTTATACTTGTTTGATGAGTTTACCCGACAGGCTTTTAGATTTTCACCGGCGGAACCGCTGGCTTAGCCATGTGCTGTTCTGGCTCATGATCCTCCTCATCGCGGTCTCTTCCAGCAAATATAAAGATGGTAAAGAAGGAAGCTACGGGTTCGAAATAACAAGCGATGCGTTATACCTGTTTGCAGAGATGTGCTATGCCTACGCGCTGGCCTATTTGGTGATCCCGCAATTCATTTACCGCAAAAGATACTTGTTTTCAGTAGTGATGTTTTTCGTGGTAAGCTATGCCTGTTGCGTACTGGCCCGGATCATTATCGTCAAAGCCTGCGAACCGCTGGCCGGGATCGCCCCCAAAGCTTTTGAATCGTATGCGGAAATACTGCGGGACATTCCCAAACTGCTGTTTAATTATGGGTTCGACATGTTCGCGGTAGGAGCGGTATTCGTGTTCGTTAAGATCCTTAAGGATCAACTGGTGGTGCAAAAGCGGGCCCTGCAACTGGAAAAGGAAAAGGCAGAAACCGAACTGAAGCTGTTAAAAACGCAGTTGAACCCGCATTTTTTATTCAATACGCTGAATAATATTTACTCGCTGTCCTTCATTTCACAGCCCGCCACCTCCAAGTCGATCGCCGGGCTGGCGGAGATACTGGATCATATCTTGTACCGATGTGACAGTGATTTTGTACCCTTATCGTCAGAGCTCGGCCTGATCCGGAATTATATCGAATTGGAAAAGCTGCGTTATAATGAGCGTCTGACGGTTAATTTTTGTACCCATATAGAACAGGATATCGCTATCGCGCCGCTGATCCTGCTTTCTTTAGTGGAAAATGCCTTTAAGCACGGCGCAGGTGAAGACGCCGGCGCGCCGGTGATCACCATCGATCTGCAGGCCGGACCGGAAGCCTTTGTTTTCCGGATCGAGAATACCGTCGCGCCGCAAGCGGCCCGCAGCAGTTCAGGTATCGGCCTGGTCAATTTGCGGCGGCAACTGGAACTGCTTTATGGGGATGCCTATGTGCTGGACGTGCTTCCCGCTGAAAAAACTTTTACCGTTCAATTAACCCTCTATGAAAAAGATCCGGTGCTTGTTGGTCGATGACGAGCCGCTGGCGATCGCGTTGCTGCAAAAGCACGCGGTGCAGCTGGAGTTCCTGGAAGTGGTGGCTACCTGCGGGAACGCGATGAAAGCTTTAGAGGTACTGAAAAGCTCCGCGATAGACCTGCTGTTTTTGGATATCAGGATGCCTGCCTTAAACGGCATCGACTTTTTGAAAACGCTGCGTCAGCCGCCTAAGGTCATTATCACGACGGCCTACCGGGAATACGCGCTGGACGGCTACGACCTGGATATCGTAGATTACCTGCTCAAGCCCATCACTTTTGAACGGTTCTTTAAAGCCCTGGAGCGCTATCTCCGTACGCTGGAGGTAACGCCGGTAACAGCAGTGAATGAGCCGGCCAATATCTATATTAAATCAGGCTATAAAAATATCAAACTTCAAACGGACGATATCCTCTATATTGAAAGTCTTAAGGATTACGTCAAGATCGTCACACTGGGCGAAACCATACAAGCCAAATACAGGATCAGCGAGCTCGACGCCGAACTGGCGCCCCAGGGCTTTATCCGTATTCACCGCTCGTTTATCATTAACCCCAGGCACATGTCGGCATTCACCGCCAGCGACGTGGAGATTGGCAAGGCCGAATTACCCATCGGGGAAAGCTACAAGGCCTCGGTTTTGAAATTCCTTAAAGGTAGTTGATCGTCATCTACCTGCTGTTTTGCTGGTTCGCATAAGCGCCTGCGGACTACTTAATTTTGTAGACTGTATTTAAATTATTAGCTGAGGCGGTACGTTATCGAAATTTAATTTCTGATTTAAAATTTTATCTTTGCAGAAACTATTGATTCCCCATGAACAAACGCGTGCTCATCATTGAGAATGATCAGGATATCCGCCATATCGTTGAATTTATTTTGCAGCAGCAGGGCTTTGATACTCTGAGCATCCCCGAGCCGGAGGATATTACCGACTTGACTAATTTCCATGCCGATGTGATCCTGCTGGATGAATTCATTAATAGCCGTCCCGGACATCGTTTGTGTCTTAAAATCAAACAGGTGCCTTCTTTAGCTGCTACCCCGGTGATTATTTTGTCCACTGCTAATAACATCGAACTGATTGCTTCCGAGTGCAATGCCAATGACTATATCAGCAAACCCTTTGATATCGAATTAATGGTTGAGAAGGTTGCCAGGATCGTTAATCACCAGCCGCTGACCTTTTAAGGGGGAGGCTGAAAGAAAAGGTACTCCCGCTGCCCATTTGGCTGTCTACCCAGATCTCCCCACCATGCCGGTGAACGATCTCGGCGCTTAGGTATAACCCGATACCAAATCCGGCGATATGTTTGCCCTGAGTACCCTGTACCCGGTAATAGCGGTCGAATATCATTTTTGCATCGCCAGGTTGAATACCCATTCCCTCATCACGGATACTGACGGTAACCTTACCACTATCGGCCACACATTTTATGGTGATAAGCGTATCCTTTGGCGAATATTTGACCGCATTGCCCAGCAGGTTTGAAATCACGGAACTGATCCTGTCCCGGTCGGCGAAGACGTAAACAGGGGGGCAGTTGTGAAATTCTATCCGGTGACTGTTAACGGTTAGTTTGGTCTCTTCGATGACTTCTTCTATCAGTTCATGCATCTGAAAATTTTGTTTCTCAATAAGCAGCTTCGCCGATTCAAGGCGGGAAACATTCAAAAACCCGTTGATCATCGCAGTCATCCGTTTTACCTGGACATTTGCCTTTTCCATGGCACCAGACAAAAAGCTATCCTCGCTGGTCTTTAACTTTTGCCCCGCCATTTGGAGGATAGCATTAAGCGATGTAAGGGGTGTTTTGAGTTCATGGCTAACCATGCCGATAAAATCGCTCTTGCGCGTTTCATCCTGTTTGCGCTCGGTGATGTCCCGCGCGATCTTCGAAGCGCCGACGATATGACCTTTGCTGTCCCTGATCGGGGAAATCGTTACGGACACGTCGATCAGGCGTCCGTCTTTAGTCAACCGCTTGGTCTCAAAATGTTCTACCCGCTCGCCTGCCCGGAGCCGCATGATGATCTGCGGCTCTTCGTCCTGGCGGTCGTCCGGAATGATCTTGTAAATCGTTTCGCCGATCATTTCTTCAGCGGTCCAGCCAAACATGCGCTGGGCGGAATCGTTCCAACTGGTAATAACGCTTTCGAGCGTTTTACTAATTATAGCGTCATCCGAAGAGGTAATGATAGCCACAAGCCGGGCGCTTTCAATCTCGGCGAGCTTAATGTCGGTAATATCCAGAATGGTGCCAACGAACCGCACTGCTTGATTCCCATTAAAATATACGTCCCCTTTGGCTTTTACCCAGCGGGTTTGCTTATCATCATAACGGATCACCCGGTAACTCAGATCATATTTAACCTTTTGATCCGGGTTAATACTAGCGGCTATTTTTTCGAGCACCAACTCCCTGTCTTCGGGATGAACGAGTTCGGAAAACCTTTCAAAGGTTGCCTTCATATCCGGCGGTATTCCATAAATATCGCGTGCTTCTTTTGACCAGTAGAGTTCCCCGGTTACCGGGTTAAAGTCCCAGGTGCCCAACCGCGTGGATTCAATGGCCATTCTTAACCTGGAGGTGCTGGCGGATAACTCTTCGTTGACAAATTGTAGTCGCTGGTGCATTTCCGTCAGCTCTTCATTCGTAGTTGCCAATTCTTCGTTAACAGCGGCCTGTTCTTCATTGGCGGCGGCGAGTTCCTCATTTAGCGCCTGTTCTTCATCAAACTTTTCGCGGTATCTATTTTCGCTTTCTGCAAGTTCGATGGTACGCTGTGCTACGCGCTCCTCCAGTTCCTTATTCAGCAGATTAAGATTGTGCTGGGTTTCGCGTAACTCGGCATTGGCGTGTAAGAGCTGTGTAGCCAATTCTTTCATTTGCTCCAGCGTTTCTACCTGTTCGATCTGAATTTTCGACAGCGCCCGCTCCGCGAGGATCTTGTCGGTCACGTTGGTGGCCAGTTGTATGATATAAGATATGTCTCCGTTATCATCCAGTACCGGGGTGTGACTGGGGTCCCAATAACGGGTAATGAACTTGCCCGGGTTCTGGCTGTCGGGTGCATCATAGCGCTGAATGCGCATATAATCCGGTTTTTTGGTACGCAGCACCGCCTGGAGTGAGGCATTGATGTTCTGCACACCATCGCCGTCCGGCAAATTAGGGTTTTCGGGAAACGCGTCAAAGATATGCCTGTTAACGATAGCCTCACGCGATGTTCCGATAGCTTGCAGGTAAGCGTCACTTGCGGTGATGATATACAGATCCGGCGATAATACGAGGTACATATTCGGCGCTGTTTCCAGTGCCTTGAGTATAGCAGCAGATGGTTCTTTTTTTTCAGGCATAATCGAATTTAAGCTGTACAGAAGCTTTAAACAACGATTTATTGATTTTGGTTTAAGAAATTTATTTTGACCAGATGTTTGGGATCGGGTCACCATGTGCCTCGCCGGTAAATATCAGGATAATAATAAAAGCGCCGCTAACAATAGCGAGGCTAAATTTTTGATTTTTAGTGACCGGTAAAGTACGAATGTCGAACTCATTTATTAACGATTGCAAGAAAATTGTCACGTTAAAAGCGAAAAATTAACATTAAATAACTATTTATTTCTTGTAAGAATATCAATGTAAGACTGTTGATTTTTACCCTTCCAAGCAGCATCAATGTGTTCCTTAAGTTTAGGTATATCCTTTTCTAATGTTGATTTCCATAGGTTTGCATTATATTCATAGTATCTCATCATACTATCAACATCAAAAATTGGTGGTGTACCCTTAGCTTTAATTATTATTACTGGTTTACTTAACGCTATCCTAAAACCAAGCTCAAATAGTACATTTGGATTGTGGTCGGTCAAATCAGCCAATACGATATCGGCCTCAATTAATTCATTAATTATAGTCGATTGAATTATATCACTTCCACTTCTGTTAGCTGTTTGAACATTAAAACCACTTTCAGTCGCAGCAGGTACAATCAGGTTGTTAAGAACTTCGCTAAAAAAGCCTTCTGGTCTATCTGGATTTCTTTCAACGAACGGTAAAGCTACAAACAGATTAAGCTTTTTATCTAGCTTTATCGACGGAGCTGCAATTGTAGTTGTTGGAAGCGTAGCGTGTAACCCGCTTAATTGAGTTATCGTATTTTGCTTGTCCCCAATAGAAAGATAATTGCAATTTTGCTTAAAAATTGAAATAAACTCCTCGTGAATCTTTGGGTCAAGCTGAAAGGTGCTTTCTAAAGTATTAGATAAATATGTAAGCTCGGGAAGTTTACTTCCTCCGTAATAATCATATACATCTTTAAAAACTTTTATTGAAAAAAAAGAATCAATTTTGCTTTGCAATTCTTTGGCTGCATCAGGAGCATAAGCTATAGTTCGCCCCAATTCGGTAAGCTTTATTTCCGTAGCGTCCCTCGTTCCTTCAGTCAAGCCATAATCCCGGGCTGCCGCTGTCCAATAAAAAAACTCACTACTTTTGGGTTTACAATCTAAAGCTTTTGCCACATCTGATGGAGACCAAGGATTTCCACCGTTATATTCCTTTATCTTGTAGACTATTTTTAATGCGTCTTCAAGTGTCCATCTAGGATAAGGCCGTTTAATTGAAGGTGCTCGTTTTTGCTCTGCATCTTCGGTTTTTACAATACTTTCTATAGAAGTTTTATTATTTTCTTTCTTCGCCATAAATAAGTCTTTTGATCCTCAATATATTACTATGCAGCTTTGGGTTGTAACAATGGCCACACCGTGGCAATTTCCTTATAAGCAGCAACTAATTTTGGTTTGTCTTTTTCCCAAGTTATATCTTCAGGTGCTATTATTACTTTTTTAGAAAACACATCTATAACCATACATAGCCGCCTGTTCAGTGTTATTTCAAATTGTTCTTGTAGATGCTCTTTAATTAGGCCAGTAATGAGTTGTCCCTGGCCATAGGTTAGTCGTTCTCTTTTATCCTTTGAAAACTGAAGTTTTATAAACCCACTTAATTCATTAGTTGTTGTATTATATATAGCAAAATCTGGCGAAAGCGACACATCAACTCCTTCAGCATAAATGTGAGTAAATCGCTTTTTTAAACGCCATTTTGAATAGTGTTGATTATATGGAGCAAAGAATTGTACACCATAATTTTTTAATATCTGCAAAGACGCAATACAGCATTTCTGATCACTAATCTTGTAGGTTCCTTCTACTACTTTTGCTTGTTCTTTTCTTAACCATTCTTCAAAAATTTCAATATTTCGTTCTTTATCTTTCAAATATTGATGAATAGCAGATTTCGGGCTTGCATACCTTGCGAACTTGGGAGTTTCGGAAAACTTTAGGTTTTTGAGAATAGACTCTTTTTTTCTACTATCGGAAGTGATGTATTTACTAAGCGATATTATCGTAATTACTGGATTTTCTTTGATAATTATTTTGTTTGCCATAATCAATTGTTTTTTAACCCATTAGGATAAAACAAATATAAACAGATCGAATCCTAATTTTTTTAGTATTTGATTGAATGTTTTCCACAGCGTAAAGCAAATTGTTGAAAATCAGTACATATGAGGCAACAGTACCCCCCCAACAACATTAAAATGTGTAAAAATAAACCCGTTACCCCCGAAAGAGCAATTGAAATATTAGCAAGCCACAAAATAAGAATAACACACGAGCAGGCAGAGCAGATATCGGCCTTTATGAGCAAGCTTGCTCAGATAGCTGTTGAAATATATGTTAAAGATGATGTTGAAACTATATGAAAAATAAATAAAAAAGCACAGTAATATTGAGTACTACTGTGCTTTTTGGTGACCCCGGAGAGATTCGAACTCTCGACCCAATGATTAAGAGTCATTTGCTCTACCAGCTGAGCTACGGAGTCTGGTTCCCGCGATAAAGGGTTGCAAATAAACGAAATTTATTTCACCCGGAAAAATACAGAAGCGTAAAAGTATGCGCTTGTGGCAAGTTTTTTTTTCGAGGTCGGTTACTGAAACTTTAGTTGCATTATTGGCCCGCAACACCTCTGTTAAAAGGGCAAGTAACTATACGTAACTAACAAAATATGCCTTGCAGGCTGCACCTCCACTTTATAAAGAAAAATTTAACACGCTTTTTTGTTGTATCAAAAAATATTATGGCAATTTCCATTTTATTAAACCTGTGAGTGCAGCGCAGTTAACGGTTATAGCGTTGCCGAACGCATTGCTTATGAAGAATGGGGGTTTAAGTTCCCGAACAGGAATACGTTGGCTTAAAATATTGGGCTAAAACGCTCAACAATACTTATAATCTGGTCTCGATGGATAGTTCGATTTCAACTTATAACGCCAGACTTCAACCGCTGCCTGAAATTGGCTCTCCTTTAGAGGGCAATAATATTTGACGGGATTGAGAGTTGATTTTTCGTCGGGCCTCTTCACCGGCGCAACAACAACATACTGATCATATAAAACTGGATAATAAAAAGCCGGAAGGAGGATATCTTCTTCCGGCTTTTGTTTTATAGAGGGGCGCTATTGAACTTACGCCATAGCATACAACTCATCACGTTGCTTTTGGATAGCTTCGCTGTTAATGTATTCGTCATAAGTCATTAGCTTGTCGATAGTGCCGCCGGGCGTAAGCTCTATGATACGGGTGGCTACGGTTTGTACCAGCTCATGATCTCGCGAGGTGAATAACATGGTACCACGGAAATCTTTCATACCGTTGTTAAGGGCGGTGATCGATTCCAGGTCGAGGTGGTTAGTAGGCTCGTCGAACATCAGCAGGTTGGCCGATTGCAGCATCATTCTGCTGAACATGCAGCGCATCTTTTCTCCTCCCGATAGTACGGTGGCTTTCTTCATCACTTCCTCGCCAGAAAATAACATACGCCCAAGGAAACCACGGATAAATTGGTCGTCCTTCTCGCCCGGTGAGTATTCACGAAGCCAATCGATCAGGTTATCGTCTTTTCCTGCAAAGTATTCGGCGTTGTCGATAGGAATGTCAGCGGGGTTAATGGTAACGCCCCATTTAAATTCACCTTTATAATCTTTATCGCGGCCGGTTAAAATATTGTAGAAAGCGGTTGTTGCCAAACTGTTTTGAGAAAGGATGGCAATTTTGTCGCCTTTATTCACCATCAGGCGGATGTTACCAAAAAGCACTTCGCCGTTGAGTGATTTGCTCAGGTTTTCTATCTGAAGGATCTGATCGCCGGCCTCGCGACCCTGGTTGTTGAATATGATGCCGGGGTATTTACGGTTAGAAGGTTGGATCTCGTCGAGATTGATCTTGTCCAAAGCTTTTTTACGACTGGTGGCCTGTTTCGATTTCGATGCGTTGGCGCTAAAGCGGCGGATGAACTCCTGCAGCTCTTTCACCCTGTCTTCCGCCTTTTTATTCTGATCAGCGCGTTGTTTCAGCGCCAACTGGCTTGATTCATACCAGAAGGTGTAGTTACCGGTAAAAATGGTCATCTTGCCAAAATCAATATCTACTACGTGGGTACAAACGGTATCGAGGAAGTGCCTGTCGTGCGAGACAACTAATACTATGGCCTCGTAGCTCGCAAGGAAGTCTTCCAGCCAGCCAATGGTATGGATGTCGAGGTCGTTGGTAGGCTCATCCAGCAGCAGGATATCGGGCTTGCCGAAAAGGGCCTGCGCAAGCAATACACGCACCTTTTGCGTATTGTCCAGATCTTTAACCAGCTGGTAATGAAATTCCTCTTTTATACCCAGGTTGCTCAATAAGGTAGCGGCATTGCTTTCAGCATTCCAGCCATCCATTTCGGCAAAAAGGTTCTCCAATTCGCCTGCACGCTCGCCATCAGCATCGCTAAAATCCTCTTTAAGGTAAATAGCATCTTTCTCTTTCATTACGGCATACATTTCCTTATGGCCCATCATCACGGTCTCGATAACCGTAAACTCGTCGAATGCGTAGTGGTTCTGACTTAAAACGGCCATTCGCTCACCGGGCGTAAAGCTTACTGTGCCGCTCGTTGGATCTATATCGCCCGAAAGTATCTTTAAAAAGGTTGATTTACCTGCGCCGTTGGCCCCGATAATGCCATAACAATTGCCTTGGGTAAACTTCAGGTTTACGTCTTCAAATAAAGTACGTTTACCGTAGCGTAAAGATAAATTGGATACTGTAATCATTCTGCTCTTTTATAATGCGGCAAAAGTACGCCGAAATCCCCAAAACTTATTAACAGTATGTTAAATAATAGTGATTAAAAAAAGAATTGGGGGTGTAACAAACTTATTATTGTTATCGTTTCAAGTATAATATTTACTGATATCAGTTGCAAAAAGCCTGTTGGAACATATGTTGAAAAAATCGACAAATAATTTTGACACATGCTTTGAAATTAAATATTACGTAATTATATTGTACTGTTTTTTAATCCCTAATTAAAAACTGATATGGTAATTGTAGTAACATTATTATTTGTTATTAATGTGCTCGCGGTAGTTCTCCACTTACAGGCAAAGAGGGAGTACTAATCCGCTCCTCAGAGGAGTCGGGTGGCCGAGAGAACGTTTTTAACTAAACAGAAAATTTAAACTATTGGTTTCGTGTTCGGCAAGTTTTTTTAATTGGCCGGACACAACCATTTTCATCATCAAACTCAGTTCGGCAGTTATCGTAAAATGAATCTCGGTAGCATCTCCCGCCGGCGTTAACTCCCACTTCAATTCCAGTTCAAACGGAGCCTTTTCGGCCGGAATAATTTTGATCTCTTTATTTTCAATTCTGCTGTCAACTTTAAGGCTAAGGTTTATCGTGTTTTTGATAACGAAACTTGCGCCATCTGTGGTCGATTTCCAGTCACTGATATCTTCAGCAGGCATTAATTGCTGATGATTATTCATATCGGCCAAAAAAGCGAATATTTTACCGACAGGTTGTTGTATAGTTACTTTACTTTCAAAGATCATGTTTTTTATAGTTTGCAGTTGCCGGTTGTCAGTTTGCGGTTGCCAAATGGCTATGAGTTTAAGTTAACAGTTTAGAGTAAAACGGCAAAAGTTCTAATTATAGCCGGCAATTTGAAATAAACAACGAAGGATGTTTTTCGACTGCCCACTGCTAATTAATTTAACGCCCCCAGGTTGACGGGTTTTCGCGCCATTTTTTTAACAGCTCAACGTCTGCTTCGGTGATGTATTGATTTTGCACGGCATAGCTGATGAGGGTATTGTAGTTAGACAACGTTACGAACGGACAATTAGCCTGTTTGAAGTTTTCCACAGCTTCGTCAAAGCCATAGGTGAATATGGCGGCGAGGCCTGCAACATCATAACCGGCATTGCGTAAGGCGTCAACGGCCTGCAGGCTGCTTTTCCCGGTCGAGATCAGATCTTCAATAACCACAACTCTTTGACCGGTTAATGAAGAATCGCCTTCGATCTGGCTGCCGGTGCCATGCTCCTTTGGTTTTGAACGAACATAGATAAATGGCAGCCCGAGTTCCTGCGCTACCAGTGCTCCCTGCGGTATGCCCGCAGTGGCAACGCCGGCTATACATCCGGTAGCACCGAATGTTTCCTGCACCACCTTTGTTAACTGCTGCCTGATGTAGGTGCGTATGGCGGGGTGCGATAATGTAATTCTGTTATCGCAGTAAATTGGCGATTTCCAGCCGCTTGCCCATGTAAAAGGGTTATTAGGTTGTAATTTTATTGCTTTAATTTGCAGCAAAAATTCAGCAACTTGCTGCGCTATTTCAGTTTCATTAAACATGGCCCAAAAATACAGAATTTATATTAACGAAAAGGTTATTCTGCTAACTGAATTGCCGCCCAAGGATGTTGCCGACTTCAAACAGATTGACGCTGATTCATTTGAGCTTAAAATACTTTATACCTGGATACTAAATCATCCGCAGAAATATTTCTATGTGCTGTGTGCTGATGCGAAGGCGTATTTAAAGGCCGTGAAGAAAAGCGTCCCACTAATCAGGGCGGCAGGCGGGCTGCTGAAAAATGAACATAATGAATATCTTTTCATTTACCGTAACGATAAATGGGATATTCCAAAAGGCAAAATAGAGAAGCTGGAAGGCGTAAAGGAGGCAGCCGTACGCGAGGTAGAAGAGGAGTGTGGTGTAAAAGTAAATAAGCTGGAAGAACGGATCTGTAAAACTTATCACTCCTATATCTACAAAGGTGAGGTGGTGCTGAAAAAGACTTATTGGTACAGCATGCGCAGTAAAGGACAGACCAACCTGAAGCCACAAAAGGAAGAGGGGATAACAGATGTGCGGTGGTTTAAAAAAGAAGATGTTCACACTATTGTTGAAAATACTTTTCCATCAATAATGGATGTGCTGGTGATGGAGAAATTGATTGATTCAGCGAAAACGCATTAAAGATTAAAGGCAAGAGCCAAGAGACGAGACATAAAAATAATAAAGCTTTCCACGGGGCATTGCCAGGTACGAAGCAATCTCTACGCAGGACATTATCGCCAATGCAAATCAGAGATTGCTTAGTACCTGGCAATGACGCTGTTTTTATTCTGTCTTAGCTCCTGGTTCTTGATTCTTCAAAGAAACTCCAACGCTTCTTTCGGAATAAACTGGCTTACATCGCCGTTGTAGCGCATTATTTCGCGTACTATGCTGGAGCTGATGGATGAGTAGCCCGGTTTGCTGACGATAAAAATACTCTCTATCTCAGGGTCGAGCGAGTGGTTCATCTGGGCGATGGCTTTTTCATACTCAAAATCCGACACGGTACGGATACCCCTGATCATGTAGGCGGCGCCTATGCTTTTGCAAAAATTAACCGTTAGGCCTTCATAAGCTACGATATGGATGCGTGCGTCGGACTGGAAAACGGCGCGCAGCATCTGTTCCCTTTTTGCCACACTAAGTAACCCGGTCTTGCTGCTGTTGACGCCAATGCCAATATACACTTTATCGAAAAGACTTACCGAACGTTTAACGATATCAACATGAGCTTTAGTAACCGGATCGAACGAGCCGGGGAAAAGTGCTATTTTCATTTGCAGCGTTTGGTTGTACAGCAAATTTATAAATCATTATCCAATATCGTTAATTAAATTACGGTGAACTATTTGCCACAGAACGGGGTATCTTACATTTCTTAACCACGGGCATTCAAAATAATGTTAGTTGTATGGTTTAACTGTAACGCAAATGTTGCGTCTCGTTATGTTTTATGCGATATACCTTTTATTAAATTGCGGTGCCTAAATACGTGACATTCGCAACTCTAACCCACCTGTAGCCGTAATAGGAGTAACTTATAACAATGAAATATTATATTAAGCTACTGCGACCAAAGGACTGGGCAAAAAATGTTTTTTTGTTCATCCCTTCTTTTTTTGCCAAACACATTTTCACTGCTGGGAACATTGGATTGATGGCGGCAGGGTTTGCAGCTTTTTGCTGCATTGCCAGCAGTATCTATATTATAAATGATTATCGGGATATTGAGGATGATCGTAAGCACCCGGTTAAATCAAAGCGCCCGCTGGCATCAGGAATGGTAAAACCTGCAAATGCTATAGGCATACTTATAGTATTAATTATAAGTGGCTGCGGCCTTGCTTACGTAGCCAATCCGGGCCTGGAGTTTTTACTGGTTTTAGGCGTTTATTTTGTGGTAAACCTTGCTTATTCATTCGGGCTTAAAAATATAGCCATACTGGATATGCTTATCCTGGCATCAGGCTTCGTATTCAGGGTAAAGGCGGGCGCCATTATTACGCATGTTGATTGTTCAGAGTGGCTTATTATCATGACCTTTCTGCTGGCGCTTTTTATGGCCATAGGCAAACGCCGGGACGATCTGCTGCTCAAAGAATCGTCGGGCACTGAAATGCGCAAATCGGTAAGCGGCTACAACCTCGAATTTTTAAATACCATGCTGGCTACATTCAGCGCAATTTTGATAGTGGCTTATATAGGTTATACACAATCGCCCAAAACTATAAACAGACTAGGTACTTACCGCCTGTATTATTCAACCTTATTTGTTATTGCAGGCATGATGCGTTACATGCAAGTGGTTTTTGTGAAACGGAAAGCAGGTTCGCCCACGGATATTTTATGGAAAGACCGCTTTATACAAGTAACCATAATTTTATGGATAGTCAGCATTTACGTAATTTTGTACGTGCTGCCCAATACCCCAATTTTTAATTGATGAATACAAAGCTTACTAGTTGGGGCCAGTACCCGGTTATTGAAGGTGATCTGGAGAGTTTTGTTTTTGACGACCAGCTAAGTCCGCTGATGGAAAAGGAGCGACCCTTTATTCCCCGGGGAAATGGTCGCAGCTATGGCGATTCGGCTTTGGGGCAACGGGCTCTATCAACCTTAAAATACGATAAGATCTTACAGTTTGATACCGGGAACGGGATTATTGAATGCCAGCCAGGTATTACGCTGAGCGATCTGCTGGAAGTAATTGTTCCGGAAGGCTGGTTTTTGCCGGTTACGCCAGGTACTAAACTTATAACAGTTGGCGGCGCCGTGGCAAGCAATGTACATGGAAAGAATCATCGTACTGCGGGTTCATTTTTCGATCATATTATTGACATGGATGTCAGGCTGGCATCCAACCAACTCTATACCTGTTCTTCCGAGCACCACGCCGATTTGTTTGAGGCCACCTGCGGCGGCATGGGTCTTACCGGTATGGTTACGCGGGTGAAGTTCAGGCTAAAAAAGATCGGGACATCGTTCATGAAACAGAAACAGGTAAAGGCATCCAACCTGAACGAGCTGCTTGAGCTTTTTGACAAGTACCACGATTACAGTTATTCGGTGGCGTGGATTGATTGTTTGAAGAAGGGTGAGCACTTTGGCCGGAGCATACTCACTGTAGGGGAACATGCGACGGTTGGTGATCTGAATGAAGAGCAAAAGAAAAGCCCGTTAAAGCTGCCGACGAAAAAGAAGCTTACATTTCCAGTCAATCTGCCTTCCTGGGCCTTGAATAAATGGACTGTAAAGGCCTTCAACTTTTTGTATTACAGCAAGAATTTTAAAAAAGAGATAGACTCTGTTGTTTTGTATGATCCGTTCTTTTACCCGCTGGATGCCATTGACAAATGGAACCGCATGTATGGAAAGGCCGGATTTGTGCAGTATCAGTTTGTATTGCCGCTGGAGGCGCGGGATGGGTTGATAGAGATATTGAACAGGATAGGGGATAAGGGCATGGGCTCATTTCTTACGGTATTAAAAGTATTAGGCAAGCAGGAGAGTATGATCTCGTTTTGTAGGGAAGGTTATACGCTGGCACTTGATTTTCCATTGCGGAAAGGTGTGCTGGAGTTCCTCGATGAGCTTGACCCCATCGTGTTAAAACACGGTGGGCGTTTGTATATCACAAAGGACGCGCGTATGAAACCAGAGATGCTGGCTAACTATCCTCAACTGGATAAATTTAAAACTATCATAAAAAAATATAACCCGGAGGGGAAAATCAGGTCGGCACAGTCTGACCGGCTGCAACTAACGGACAATAAATAAATACCTTATGGAAACTGTACTTGTACTGGGCGCAACGTCCGACATCGGCATCGCGATAGCAAAAAAATTTGCGGCCGCCGGTTATGGCATTCAACTGGCCGCCCGTACGCCCGCGCAGCTTGAAGCGCTGAGATCGGACATTGAGATACGCTATAAGGTTCCCTGCAGCGCATATCAATTCGATGCGCTCGATTATAGCAGTCATGCTTCGTTTTTTAACGGTTTGAAGCCTGATATCACCATTACTATTTTTGGGGTGATGTACGAAGAAGACGATGCCTTTGCCGAATGGACGCTCGCCGAGAAGATGATCAGCACTAATTATACAGGTGCGGTATCTATTCTGAACATAGCAGCCAGGCATTACATCGCGCAGCAAAAAGGCGCTATCATCGGTATTAGCTCGGTAGCGGGCGACAGGGGCAGGGCAAGCAAGCTTATTTATGGAAGCTCCAAAGCGGCATTCACTGCTTATCTTGCCGGATTAAGGAATAAATGCTTTAAAGATAAAGTGCATGTAATGACCGTTAAGCCGGGCTTTGTTTATACCCGAATGACCGAAAATATGCCCTTGCCTAAACCGCTGACATCGACGCCTGATGAAGTGGCCGCAATTGTTTACGCCGGGTTCACCAAAAAGAAAAATACCATTTATGTGAAATGGTTTTGGCGATATATCATGCTCATTATCAAAAATATTCCCGAATTTCAGTTTAAAAAAATGAAGCTTTGAAAAAGATCGCTTTTTTTGATTTTGACGGCACCATCACTACAAAAGACACCCTGCTTGAGGTAATAAAACACCAGAAAGGCAAGGTTGCCTTTTATACCGGGCTCCTGCTGAACGCCCCGGTACTTGCAGGATTGAAATTAAAGCTCGTATCTAACCAGGCGGCTAAAGAGCGCATCCTCCGTCACTTTTTTAAGAGAACGCCGTTGACAGATTTCCAGCAGGCTTGTGATAATTTTATTGATGAAACCCTGCCTGCTATATTGCGCCCTGGTGCTTTGGAAGAAATGAAACGTTTGAAAGCCAGTGGCTTCGAAATTGTTGTGGTATCCGCATCGCCAGAAAACTGGATAAAAAAATGGGCCGATGCAAACGGAATAGGACTTATAGCTACCAAATTGCAATCATCTGGCGATAAACTTACCGGCTATATCGACGGTACAAATAATAACGCCGAAGAAAAGGCAGCGAGGATACGCGCCGAATTTGACCTCTCAGAATACGATGAAATTTATTGCTACGGTGATTCAGGCGGTGACAAGGCCATGCTGGCGTTAGGAACTAAAGCGTTTTATAAACCATTTAGACAATAAATTGGGATAGTACGTTATCTGGATGCAAGGTTGCGAACCTACGGCGCGAACGCACTTTTTTATCTTTTGTACCAATATTTGGTCTCGCCGGGGCCGGGTACGTTGATTAGGCTTTTTCGATGCGAGAATAATGCTATATTATATTCTCGACACAATTTCTTTACTATAATTCAAACTCAGTAACGTAAAGGAGCTGTTCTTAAATATCACCTTACTTGTTGCAAATGCCGGGCTTTTATACTTCGCATAATCGCTGTTGGTTAGCAGTACCATGCTTACTTTATAATCGTTAAATAACTTTTCACCATTGTTCTGCGGAATGGGCGAGGTCAAATAGCCCAGCATTTTATTCCGGTCGGCTTCGCGTTGTTCGTAGCTAATGTATGGGTTAGAAAAATAAGTTTCTACCGATACCATTTTTATTGCAGTAGGCATCACCGGGAATAGCGACAGGTCGTGCTCGCAAAGCAATACGTTATCCAGCGGGACATTCTTTGCGATGAAATTATACACTTCTATTTTATCGGTCTCTTTTTCTTTTTTCAGGGCATCAGCACGTAATTGCGAGAAATCAGCCCTGTTCATATAAATCGGAAAGCAGATCACCGCGGCCAAAAGCACCGTGCCAACATAGAGCTTATCAGGAAACTCGGCGAAAACCCTGTTTTTGAATATGTACCTGATAGCTATCTTGAAAAGGAATAGAAAGCCGAAAGCAAAGAATACGGATTCCAGCGCCTTTAAATAAAAGAAATAATGAAAGGCGGGGATGGTATCGGGCAGGTGAACATGATACAGGCGATTGATGGTCGGCACTGCCGATTCATACATGTACATAAACGTGGTGATAAGCAGCCAGCTAAAAAGTATCTGACGCAGCAGTTTGTTCGTTTCGTTTTTATAAAACCACAGGCCGCCGATAATAGCCACAACCAAACTGATGCTGAGGTTTGCTTTTACAAGTTGTGCCGAGTCTTTGCGCTCAAAAATACCGGGAGCGCATTCCAGAATAGCATGGTTTATGAAGTGGAGGTGATATTTACCCCAAACATAATACAGGAACGGCCATGCGCAAATAAGGAAAGGTATTACGGCAACGCCCCCTTGTAAAAAGTATGTGCCGATGGTTGTAAATTGTCTTTCGCGCAGCGCTCTTAAAACATTTTGTAGCTGTACAACGATCAGTATCAGGATAACGATAATGGTTGGTGCTGAGTGCCCCAGGAAAGTCACACCTATCGAGGCGCCGAGCAATGCAAACCAATACAATTTCTGTGTTGAAAAGGCCTGGTAACAAAGCGCGATATTGATATAAAACAAGAACTGAACAAAAGTATCGGAAATAAGCCAGGGCGAAAAGGTTGCCCCTCCCCAGCAAGGCAGGTTACCAAGCGACAGGAAAAGGAACGACAGCAAGGCGGTTAGCGCAATACGGACGTCGAACATCTTTTTTACCATCAGAAAAAAGAAGATAGGGCTAAGGATGTTCAAAAAGGCCCCGGCACGCGCCACTACGATATTGATGGGCAAGCCCGTAAGTTTAACGATCAGTGTTTCGGAGAGGAAAAGCAAAGGGTTGTACCACATAAACTGCCCTGCGTAATTGGCATCCTGACCGTAGTGGCCATTAAGCGTGGTACGGATATAGGCGATGTCGCGGTCAAAATCGGGCTCGCTGGCCCAATGCAGATCATGAACGGTTCTGTAGCACTGTATCAGGGCTGCAAGTATCATTACAATGCAAGCTATCCAATATCGTGTGCTGTCTTTTAACTGCATGTTTCCAGATTCGGCTTTAATCATTAGGGGATATGATTTTTTATAAATAGTCTTTATAGGCTTTTATACTATTTATTTTGCCTTTAAGTTACATTTAATTGTTGAAAAACGAAAACGACGAGTGGCCGTACTTGCGTTGTTCGGCAAAGGCAGGGTGGTTGCTGAGGTTCTGCATGGACTGATGCTCAATTATTAACAAACCGCCCGGCAAGAGCAGGTTTTTGTCGAAAATGATCTTGGGTATTTCGGGGATTTTATTGAGGTCGTAAGGGGGATCAGCAAAGATCAGTTCATATTGTTCATTTTCAAATTGGAGGTATTTGAGCACATCTTCTTTAAAAACTTTAATATTAGTTAACCCGTGCTGGCGCGAGATATCCTTCAGGTAATTGACACAATGGATGCTGCGATCAACAGCTACAACCTGCGCCGCACCGCGCGAAGCAAATTCCATACTGATGTTGCCGGTGCCGCTGAAAAGGTCGAGCACACGCATATCTTCAAAATCAATCCTGTTTTGCAGAATATTGAAAAGCGCCTCCTTGGCCAAATCAGTAGTGGGGCGTACGGGTAGGTTCTTAGGCGGATTGAGCCTAAGACCTTTTAAACTGCCTCCAATGATGCGCATAGCGATAGAGCAGCAAGAGAAAGAAATTTGTGTGAGGCCATCTGCCCGGGAAGTTCAAGTACTTTTAGTCCGTTCAGTTCGATCTTCGGGAAGAAGTAAGCCAATCGGGTAAGGTTCTTATCGCCGGGCGTTACATCACCGCTGATAACGAGGTTAATATATTGCGGACGTAAATTCAATTCTTCGGCAACAAATGTTGTGAAATAAGCAAGCTCGTCCTCGGTTTTAAACTCAAAGGCATTATAAAAGCGAAGCGTGCCCAATGAATAATACAGAAACTGCACTTTGTCTTTTGCCACCTCGAGGTATAAGTTGCCATCGGGCGGATTGCTGTTCGCAATGGCCTTGATCCATCCCCTGGCAGTATGAACAGTATTTTGCAGGCCGAATTTTTCCACTGCTGCTACCAGCTCATTGTTTGTTTTATAGATGATGGCATTAGCATCATCCAGCTTTTGCGCAAATACTTTTTCGTTTTCCTTCACATCGAGGAAACGTGCAAAGCCGGAGATCCTTTCTTCAAGGAATAAGCTATCAGGGATCAAAGTGAACCCGGTTGCCGGCATCCCTACGATGGTTTTGCGGTAAGTGGCCGACAAAAGATCGTGCATGGCGCGAGGCTGCATCAGTTCGGCCAGGTCACAATTTTGAGCCGATACCAATAACTGGTTATCATTAACAACAGCATAGCTGAATGATGTTGCTTCAACTTGCAGTAATAGAGTATAGCTATAAGCCTGGTACAGGTTGAAGCCGCTGTCGGTATAATTGTTTGTGTTGCTCATGCAGATAAGCAAAAGTAATTATTTTTTATGATTTATATCAAGGGGTACATCTCCTCAACAAAAGAGATATTTTGCGTTTGGGAAGACGCCGTCTCATATTTCAGCATAAATTAGGCTTTCTTTTTTAAGTACCTGTGGCTTAGGAATACGACGGCAACTATACAGATCAACGCTGTTGCAACGCTTATTATTATAGTGTGTAAAATTGCCGTGCCGCCAGTTGCCGCTATCGAACCAAGTATAGCCACGCCAATAGCCCCCGCTGCCTGTCGTACCGTAGTTAGTGTAGCGGATGCCGTGCCCGATAAGGTTTTATTTACGCTGGAAAGAATGCCGTTAATCATGGATGGTACCGCCAAACCCATACCGAAAGAGATCAGCAGAAACGGAAACGCCAGCTGCCAGTAAGGTGTATGTTGGCCGGCAACAAAAAGACCTGCAAAGCCAACCGCAAAAATAATCAGACCAATCAAAATAGGTGGTTTTATACCATACCGGTTAATGATATTGCCGCTTAATAGGTTGGAAATAACAAATCCGCTGGTTAAAGGCAAAAATGCCAAACCGGCCATTAGCGGGCGATAGTGTAAGATATTTTGCAGGTAAAGACTAAGGATAAAAACGGTACCGTAGTAAAATCCGTTTAGCACCGCCCCTAGCAGCAATAATACATTGAAAGACGATGAGCGAAACAGGCCGAGCGGCAGCATAGGGAATTTGGTTCTGTTTTCGATATACAAAAATACCGCAAGACAGCCAATGCCCAGCAAAAATCCGCCATATATTAACGGACTGCTCAGTCCCAATTTAGGGTATTCGATCACTGCGGCAATGAGCAGGGTAATAGCCGCAGTCCATGTGAGCTGACCGGGGATGTCGAATTTTTTAATGCCGGAAGGCCGCTCGTGATCATCGACACGAAAACTTAATAATATTCCAGCCAGGCAAAGCGGCGCGTTGATATAAAATATGAAGCGCCAATTGCTCAGGTAGATGATCAATCCACCTACAATCGGGCCGGCCGCGACAGCCGCGCTTCCCGCTGCCGTCCACAACCCTATGGCCTTGGAACGTTTTTCTGGGACGTGGGCAAATGCTTGATTGAGGATAGACAGCGAACTCGGGATCATAGTAGCCGCGCCAAGGCCTTGTAAAACCCTGAAAGCAATCAGCCAGCCGGCATCGGGCGCGAGGCCGCAGCATACAGATGCAATGCCGAAGATGAGCATACCGCACTGAAAAAGCCGTTTAGCACCAAGCATATCGCTTAAGTTTCCCGCAGATAACATGAGTACCGCAAACGCCAATGTATAGCCATCAATTATCCATTGTAATACGCTGATCCCAACTTTGAAGGTGGCCGCCACCTGCGGCAATGCGATATTGACGATAGAAACGTCGAGCTGCGCCACTATAAACGCCATGCTGGTAACAATAACTGTTAACCTGAAGTTAGCGGCGGGAGAAGAATGTTCAGTTTTGGTAATGTGCATTTTGATCAGGCTGCAAAGCTGAACAAAAAACAGGTTTTTTTAATGTCAAATTTAACAAGGTGGCCTTGGTTTATTAGCTTTGTGCCATAATTGGATTACTGTGATAAAGCCGTCTTTTTTCTCCCTTTGTTTAAGTCTTTTGAGTTTGGTGTCAACAGCGCAAACGCCTGATGGGAAGGCTGTTTTATCGCGTAAGCAAATTCCAATATTATGCTATCACCAGATTCGCGACTGGCGGCCGAAAGACCGGAAATTTGATAAAGATTATATTATTCCGCCAGCCCTATTTAAAGCTCACATGAAAATGCTGGCCGATAGCGGTTATCACGCAATTTTGCCGGATGAGCTGTTTGCTTATCTCACATCGGGCAAGCCGCTGCCGCCGAAACCCATTATGCTAACCTTTGATGATACCGATGGCGATCAGTACACCGAAGCACGGCCCGAATTGAATAAATACCATTTCAAGGGTGTTTATTTTATCGTGTTCAATAACATCGCGAAGAATAAGTATTATATGGATCGCAAGCAGGTGAGGCAGCTTTCGGAAGAAGGGAATGTGATCGGTTGCCATACCCTCGATCATGCTAACTTCAAAAAAATAACAGGCGATGCATGGAATAAGCAGATCGATATCCCTAAGAAGAAACTGGAGTTGCTTACCGGTAAACCTGTTGATTATTTTGCTTTTCCATATGGTTACTGGAATGCCAGGGGACTGCCGGAGTTATCAAAACGCGGGTTCAAAGCCGCGTTCCAACTCGATTCGCCGCGCGATAAAAGTGAGCCCATCATGACCATCCGCCGAATTGTAGCCAGCGGTTTCTGGGATACAAAAGCTTTAGATTACAACATAAAGCACGATTTTGGCAAGCCGTCAAAATCGTAACATGACTTTATTATTCGATGCTCTTGCCTTTCATCGCGTGACTAATGGCGTGATCCATCAAACGTTCGGCAAACGGTCGCGTAAATTCGTTAAGCTCATCAATAGCTTTGTGAATGTTGTCTTTGTCGCCGCTGGTGAGGGCGTCTTTCAATACCTGCAGATATTTGTGGGTTTCGCTGATCTCTGTTACCGAAACTTGATCGGAATTCTTTTGCAGGAATGTTTCAACCGTTCTAACCATAGCTTCACCTTCTACGCGGGCTTCTATGAGCATACGCTGGGTGACATCGTCTTTAGCATGGGTTATGCTGTCTAACAACATTTGTTCCACCAGGTCGTCGGTAATGCCGTACGCCGGTTTTACATCAACTTCCTGTTTTACGCCAGAACGTAGTTCGATGGCCTGGATCTTTAAAATTCCATCGGCATTCAGAATAAAATTAATATCCACTTTCGGGAAGCCTGCCGGCATGGAAGGGATTCCTTTCAGGTCGAACTCCGCCAGTTTGCGATTTTCTTTGATCAGGTCGCGCTCACCCTGGTACACTGCAATTTTCATGTTCACCTGGCCATCTACAGAGGTGGTGTATTGCCTGCCTGCTTTGGTAGGAACCTTTGAATTACGCGGGATGATGACATCCATCAGGCCGCCCATGGTTTCGATACCTAAAGAGAGCGGCGTAACATCTAACAATAAAATATCACTGCGGTTACCTGCCAGTACATCAGCCTGAATGGCTGCGCCGAGTGCCACAACTTCATCAGGGTTAACCTCATCATGCACCGGGCGGCCGAAAAATTCCGCTACCATTTTCTTAACCAGTGCGGTACGGGTTGAACCGCCCACCATAATTACTTCATCAATCTGGCTGATCTCAAGTTTAGCATCCTTCATCGCGTTTTTACAGCAATCAATAGTTTGCCGCACCTTTGGAAGGATGAGTTCCTCGAAGGTATCGCGGGTAATAGTACACCAGATTTCGCCGATCTTATCATTCACCATGCTCTGGTAGGCAAACGCCTTTTTAGCCTCTTCGGCTTTAAGGCGTAGTTGCTGCGCCAGTTTATTATCGGCCAATACTTCGGCTTTGTTTAGCTGGTTCTTTTCGATCCAGTAATCAACAATGGCCCGGTCGAAATCATCACCACCTAAAAAAGTATCGCCGTTGGTAGCCAGCACTTCAAAGATGCCGTTTTGAATTTGCAGGATAGAAACATCAAAGGTGCCTCCTCCTAAATCATATACGGCGATGGTTTTTGTTTCTTCAGGATTCAGGCCGATACCATAAGCCAAACTTGCAGCGGTAGGCTCATTTACGATGCGTAGCACGTCGAGCCCGGCCAGTTTACCGGCATCGCGGGTGGCCTGGCGCTGCGAATCGTTAAAATAGGCTGGAACCGTTATTACCGCGCGGTTAACCGGGGTTTTCAGCGCGTGTTCGGCGCGGGCTTTCAGTTCCTTTAAGATCAGGCCGGAAAGCTCAATAGGGGTATAAAATTTATCGCCGACCTTTATTTTAACAAGGCTCTCGGTATTGTCATCAATTACCTTGTAGGAAAAGAAATCTTTGTAGTTTTCAATATCGTGGTAGGAGCGACCTAATAAACGTTTTACAGAAAATACGGTATTCTGCGGATCGGTAACCAGGTATTCCTTCGCCTCATTGCCTACCGTAATTTCGTCAGCCGGGCCAAAATGCACTACAGAGGGCACCAGAACACCCTTGCCGGTATCGTTAATCACCTGCGGGTTTTTATCGGGATTGATGAACGCCACGAGTGAATTGGTAGTGCCCAGGTCGATCCCTACAATTAATTCTTCTTTCTGTATAGAACCCGTTGCCAGGTTGATAGAAACTTTAGCCATTACGATAAATTAACAAAACGCAAATGTAGCATGTTTTGGGAGATGGTATGTCATTTCAATTTCGGATTTCGGATGTTCGATTTCGGACTTGGTGGTGTCTGTACGGGAATTTATAGAATTAATGAATTTTTTGAATTTGGTTGGTATCGTCGCTCATAATTTCGGCTAATTCATTAATTCTATAAATTCCGGTTCAGACAATTAACAATTTGTGCTTACTTTCACACCTGATGAAATTCTGCCTGAAATACATCCTTATACTGCTGCTAACCACTGCCACTACCACTATTTTAAAAGCGCAGACCTTTGGCGGTAATCCACCCTCTATTAAATGGAACCAGGTAAACACCCCAGCAGCGAGGGTGATCTTTCCGCAGGGATTGGATTCCATTGCGCGGTCGGTAGCAACTATTGTTCAGCAGATGAATGCGCGTATCCAGCCGACGATAGGATATAAACAAAAACAGATCAGCATAGTATTGCAAAATCAGACTACTGTATCAAATGCGTATGTGGGGCTGGCCCCGTTTAGAAGTGAATTTTACCTCACGCCCGAGCAGAACAGTTTTGATGTGGGCAGCTTGCCCTGGCACGAGCAATTGGCCATTCACGAGTTTCGGCATGTGCAGCAGTATAATAATTTCAATGTAGGCCTGTCGCATGTGCTGAAGGTGGTTTTTGGAGAAGGGGGGCAGGCGCTGGGAAATGATCTGAGCATCCCCAATTGGTTTTTTGAAGGCGATGCCGTTTTTAACGAAACGCTGGTGAGCCGGCAGGGCAGGGGGCGACTCCCGTATTTTTATAATGGTTTCAGGGCGTTATGGGCTGAAAATAAGGATTATAGTTATATGAAGATCCGCAACGGATCATACCGTGATTATACCCCCGACTGGTATCCGCTTGGATTTATGATGGTGGCGTATGGACGGCAAAATTATGGCGACGATTTCTGGAAGAAGGTTACGCACGATGCGGCTTCGTATAAAGGCGGCTTTTATCCGTTTCAGCGGGCTGTGAAAAAATATTCGGGGGTGAGTTTTGATACATTCAGAAAGAGTGCATTAGAACATTTCAACGTATCATTTGGCGAGATGCCCGCTGATAGCACCAGCACATCGGCTATACAACGTAAGGCCTTTGCCAATCATGCCAAACATTTTGATGCTGACAGGGAGTTTCCGGCTTTTATTAATGACAGTACACTTATCTATGTAAAGACCTCTTATGATCGCGTGCATCATTTCGTAATAAAAGACAAGCTCGGCGAGCGGGAAATAGCCACAAAAGAAATCTCGATAGATAATTATTTCGATTATCACGATGGCAAAGTTGTTTACACCGCATACAAGCCTGATGCAAGATGGGGCTATCGTAATTACAGCGAATTGGTTGTACTGGATATTAACACCGGAGCAGAGCAAAGGCTCACCGAAAGAACCAAGTACTTCTCGCCCGCTTTCGGTGATGACGGCAAAACTATAATAGCGGTTGACCAGGCGACATCGGGCAAAAATAACCTGCACCTGATTGATGCGCAGAGCGGCAAGCTATTATCTGTCGTGCCGAATAAAGATCAGTTGTTTTTTACTTACCCCAAGTTTTACGGGGCAGATAAGGTGGTTTCGGCCGTGCGGAATAACAAAGGCGAAATGTCGTTAGCATTTATAAATATCAAAACCGGCGATGTTAAATATTTGCTGCCGTTCTCTTATCAGCCTATTGCTTTTCCTGCTGTTAAGAAAGACTTGATCTACTTTACGATGTCAGATTCGGTGAATGACAATTTAAGGATCTTAGACCCGGTTACCGGTGTTTTGTATCGGGAAGCTGGTTTTGATCATCTCGGTGCTATTGGGTTTTATCAGCCAGCTGTTTCAAATAAGCAATTAGCGTGGGTAACATTTACTGCTGAAGGCTATAAAGTTGTACAGGAAGAAATTCCTAAATTGGAAACGGTGTCGTTTTGCTGCGGGTTGCAGGATTTCGGTATATTTCCGTTTAGAAATGATTCGGCAGCAGGCCTGTTGCCGAAAATTAAAACGGATGAATTGCCAATAACTAAATATCCAAAGTTTTATCATCCGTTCAATTTTCATAGCCTCATTCCTAATTTCAGTGATCCCAATTATCAACTTTCTTTGTCGGGGGAGAATGTGCTGAATACGTTGCAAACCGATGTGTCATTCACCTATAACCGCGACGAGGGTTATAAGGATTTTGGCTTTGAAGCGGTGTACGGCGCGCTGTTTCCTTACCTCACTGCCGGTGCCGATTACACCATAGATCGTAAAGGCTTTTATAAAGGAAGTGACATTTATTGGAATGAAACCCAGGTTCATGCCGGTTTACAGCTGCCGCTTGACCTTTCAGGCGGGAAGCATTACACCAATTTGCAGTTTGGCAGCAGTTTGGTTTACTCGCAAACGCATTTTCAGCAGCCTTATCAGAATCTTTTTAATGACAGGCAATATGTGTACAGCAGTAATTTTATCTCATTCAGCAACAGCACACAGCAGGCGCGCAAAAATATTTATCCTGACTTTGCGCAAAGTATCAGTTTGAAGTACCGTTCGGCAATTACCAGTCTCTCGGCAAAGCAGTTTACCGCTACCGGAGCGCTTTATTTTCCGGGATTGTTCGTTAACCAAAGCCTGGTGCTTGGTGCGGCATTTCAGCAAAAGGATAAAAATAATGTGATCAGTTTTTCGAATGATTTCCCATTCTCGCGCGGTTACGAAGCGGAGAATCTGCATAAAATGGATAAGCTCAATGTAAACTATCACTTCCCGATAGCCTATCCCGACTGGGGTTTTGCCAACACCGTTTACTTTATGCGCGTCCGTGGAAATGTATTTTATGATTATACCCATGCGACGGATTTTTTCACCAACGGTACACAGTTTAAGGGGGATTTTCGCTCTACAGGTGGCGAGATCTATTTCGACACGAAATTTTTTAATCAGAACGCTATTACGTTTGGTTTCAGGTATAGCCGCTTGCTGAATGATGATATTTTTGGCGGGACGGGCCGGAACAGGTTTGAACTGATCGTCCCGGTGACGATATTTTAGCGGGTATGAAGGCTGGCTTTTTATCTTGGCTACTGTTTCTTGATTCTTGGCTCTTCTAAAGCTATCTTTGAGGCATGAAACTTTTTATTCCTTTTATAGTTGTTGTTTTGCTTTTCTCCGCTTGCTCACATCCCAATTATAAGGCGAGCGCAGTTGAGTACTGGAAAAAGCAGGAAAAGGACGCCATTTTTGTGGATACTATCAAGTTTTTAAAACCAGACAGCGTTTTCAGCGGATATCGTGATCGCCCGGAATACCAGGCGCTGATGAAAGCCTACGCCAATTATGAAGCGCTTGGGGATTCGGTAAAGATGAAGGAAACCCAGGCTACAGCAAATCAACGGGAAAAGAATTATAAGAATAAATTGGTTTGGCTGGATGTAAGAATGATCTATAAAGCCAAAAACAAAAAAGGTGTATTAAAAACCGATACCTGCCGGTTTACCTTTGATTCTACCCTCTCAGTTATCAAAGATCTGAACGGGGTTAATTTGTAACCGGGCTTAATTGGTATCCTCGGGCAGTACGATCCTGAAAGTAGAGCCCTGGCCAACCTCGCTTTCCACTTCGACTCTGCCCTGGTGCTTTTCAACTATCTGCTTTACAATACTGAGGCCCAGCCCGGTAGATTGTTCGCCTTTTAAACCGGTGCGGCCGGCTTTGGAGAAAGGCGTGAAGATAATGGGCAGCATATCTTTTGGGATGCCCAGGCCGCGGTCTTTTATTTCGATGATGATATTCTGATTCCTTTTATTCAGGAACACTTCGATCCTTGTTTTTTCTTTTGAAAATTTCAGTGCATTACCTATCAGGTTGTCGAGCACCCTGGTGAACTTTTCATGGTTGATCTGTGCATAGGCCGGCTTAATGGAACTGATCAGATCGATGGTATTTTTAGCCTCTTTTTGAATTTTCCAGACTTCTATATTATTTTTTATCAATTCGTTAAGCTCGGTTTTTGTGGTGGAAAATTCCGAAGAATTCTCGTTCCTTGCTGATTCCAGCAGATCGTCGATAATGGTGCGGGCGCGGATGCAGGAGGCCTTCATCAGGTTCAGGGTGTCTTGCGTTTCGGCATCAATATCTTCCATTTCCATCATCATGGCCAGCGTTTCAACTGCGGCGATAGGGTTACGCAAGTCGTGCGCCACCGTACCTAATAACTGACTTTTGAATTCGCTGCCGCGTTCTATTTCCAGATTTTTCTCCCGGATCTGGTTAACCTGCATCCAATAGCTGGCCTTATAGGAGAAAAAATATCTTGAAATAAGATAAAAGCCGCTTAAAAGAATGATGGACACCAACTGGTTATAGATCATTTCGGTTGGGTCTGTATGCGCATGGATAAGCAGCGAGGTGAACATCAGCTCAATGGCAATGATCAGAATAATGGTTTCGTAATATTCAAACACAAAAAGTATGCTGATCACCATTAAGGATATGAGATAAAGTATCAGTGCGTTGCGCGGGCTCGATGTAGCAATGAAACTGCTGAACATACCGCAAACGATAATATACAGCGAAAAACAAAACACAAACAGCGACATTGTGGCAGTAGCTTTTTTGTTTTTCCGGAAGCTATCGATCATGAAATTACTGATGATATAAAAAATAAAAGCCGAGCCCATGAACACCCAATTGGTGATATCAAACTCGGGGAAGTTCTCGGCACGGGTAAGGCTTAATGGAAAAATAAGGTACAAAGCTCTGATGGCCACGTTAAGCACAAGAAACGCAATGCTGCCCAGGCGAACGGAATCGAGGTTTTGGCCCGTATAATAGTCGCGGTAAGCGTTTTTGTATTTTCCCGGTAAGTATTTAAAAAAGTGCTTGTCCAAAGTGGTATTGATTAAGGCACAGCAAAATTATAACTTTTTAGGTAAGATAGCAGCGCTTAAATTTGCTTTAATGGAGTGACAAAATAGCGTTTGTTCTTATTTTTTTCCGACATTTTTACAGTTGAGTTGTTGTGGCAAGTGATTTGAGGAATAGTGCCTGAATTAGTAATTTACAGGAATTTAGAATTGATAGGCATTCCGAAAATTAATTAATTCTGGAAATCCTGATTCACACAAACGAGAAAACATTACCATGAATTTTAACAATTTTACCATAAAGGCGCAGGAAGCGGTGCAGAAAGCTTCAGAAATTGCCGTTGGCAACCAGCAGCAGGCAATTGAAACCGCCCACCTGCTTAAAGGGCTGTTACTGGTTGATGAGAACGTAATTTCATACCTGTTAAAAAAACTGAACGTTAATCTGAACCGCCTGGGCGAAACGCTGGATGTGCAGATTGCGTCGTTCCCGAAAGTAAGCGGAAGCAACGTTTACCTGTCTTCGAACTCCAATTCGGCTTTGCAGAAGGCAACAGGCTATCTGAAAGAATTTAAAGACGAGTTTGTTTCGGTTGAGCATATCCTGCTGGGGTTGTTATCGGTTAATGATAAAACCAGCAGCGCGCTTAAGGATTACGGCGTGAACGAAAAAGACCTTAAAAAGGCCATTACCGAATTGCGAGGTGATAATAAGGTGACGGATCAAAATGCCGAAGCCACTTATAATGCCCTGAATAAATATGCCCGTAACCTGAATGAATATGCAGAATCGGGCAAGTTGGACCCGGTGATCGGTCGTGACGAAGAGATCAGAAGGGTGATACAGATCCTGTCGCGCCGTACCAAAAATAACCCGATACTGGTTGGCGAGCCGGGCGTTGGTAAAACTGCCATTGCCGAAGGAATTGCGTTCCGGATCATTAAAGGCGACGTGCCCGAAAGCCTGAAAACCCAGACCGTTTACTCGCTGGATATGGGGGCGTTAATTGCCGGTGCCAAATACAAAGGCGAATTTGAAGAACGCTTAAAAGCTGTTATTAAAGAAGTTACCCAGGCCGAAGGCGAGATCATCCTGTTTATTGACGAGATCCATACCCTGGTTGGCGCCGGTGGCGGTGAAGGCGCGATGGATGCCGCCAATATTTTAAAACCTGCGTTAGCGCGTGGCGAATTGAGGGCTATTGGTGCTACCACGCTAAACGAGTACCAGAAATATTTTGAAAAAGATAAGGCCCTTGAACGTCGTTTCCAAATGGTAATGGTGGACGAGCCGGACACTGCGGATGCCATTTCCATTTTGCGTGGCCTAAAGGAACGCTACGAAACACACCACAAAGTGCGTATTAAAGACGAGGCTATTATTGCTGCCGTTGAAATGTCGCAGCGTTATATTTCCGACAGGTTTTTACCTGACAAGGCGATTGACCTGATGGATGAGGCGGCTTCAAAACTGCGTTTGGAAATGGATTCTGTTCCTGAGGTGGTTGATGAATTGGAGCGCCGGATTATGCAGCTGGAAATTGAACGTGAGGCCATTAAACGCGAAAAGGATACCAAGAAGGTGGAAGACCTGAGCGTGGAGATTGCAAATCTTTCTGCCGAACGGGATTCTTTGCGAGCTAAATGGCAGGGTGAAAAAGACCTGGTAGACGGCATCAACCTTAAAGTTGAGCAGATAGAAACCTATAAACTGGAAGCCGAGCAGGCCGAACGTGCCGGTGATTACGGTAAAGTAGCGGAATTGCGTTACGGTACAATTGTAAAGGCACAGCAGGAAGTTGAAGACCTGAAAAAAGCGCTGCTTGAAAATCAGAGCGACAGCCGCATGCTGAAGGAAGAGGTTACCGCCGACGATATTGCCGGTGTGGTATCGCGCTGGACAGGCATTCCGGTTTCGAAAATGATCCAGAGTGAGCGTGAGAAATTGCTGCACCTGGAAGAAGAACTTCACAAACGCGTGGCGGGCCAGGAGGAAGCGATAGAAGCGATAAGTGATGCCATACGTCGCAGCCGCGCAGGCTTGCAGGATAAGCGCAAACCAATTGGTTCGTTTATTTTTCTCGGCACTACAGGTGTCGGCAAAACCGAATTAGCCAAAGCGCTTGCCGAATATTTGTTTAATGATGAGGGGGCTTTAGTGAGGATAGATATGAGCGAATACCAGGAACGTCATGCGGTGTCGAGACTGATTGGTGCGCCTCCGGGATACGTGGGTTACGATGAAGGCGGTCAGCTGACAGAAGCCGTTCGCCGGAAACCTTACAGCGTGATCTTGCTGGATGAGATAGAAAAAGCGCATCCGGATGTATTTAATATCCTGCTGCAGGTTTTGGATGACGGTCGTTTAACCGACAATAAAGGCCGGCTGGTGAACTTCAAAAATACCATTATCATCATGACGTCGAACATCGGCTCGAACCTGATCCAGGAAAACTTCCAGGATTTTGAGGACAGCGATAAAGAGGCGGTGATTGCCAAGACCAAGAACCAGTTGTTTGACGTACTGAAACAGACCATTCGTCCGGAGTTTCTGAATAGAATAGATGAGATCATCATGTTCACACCGCTGAGCCGCAATGAGATCACCGAGATCGTGAAATTGCAGTTTGCTCAATTACAGCAAACACTTGCCGAAATGGGCATCAGCATCGAAGCCTCTGACGAAGCATTAGACTGGTTGGCGCAATTAGGTTATGATCCGCAATTTGGAGCGCGTCCGTTGAAGCGCGTGATCCAGAAAAAGATCATGAATGAGCTTTCGAAGCAAATACTTGCCGGTAAGGTGGATAAAGACAGCAGGATTAAACTGGATATGTTCGATAACCAATTTGTGTTCCTGAACGAAGACCTGATGGATAAGGCTAAGTAAAAAAATAAAAACTCCATATATAAACAACAAAGGCTACCTACGGGCGGCCTTTGTTGTTTATATAACTACGACTGAATTACCGCAACGCCTTTTTTTATGATCTGTAATTTTAAGGGAGATGGTAAGGACTCATCTGTAATGAGGTATTTAATAGCCGTAAGCGGAACTGATTTCAGGTAAGCATCCCTGCCGATCTTCGAAGAATCGCACAATAAGTATGCGCTATCTGCATTGTTGCAATAGGCCCTGGTTATGCCTGCTTCTTTTTCGCTGTGCGATGAAAGGCCTTTTTCGGGCGTGAGTCCGTCGGTGCCGATGAAGGCTTTGGCAGCGTGATAATTATCGATATGCCGGATCGCCATATCCCCGTGCACCGCCTTCCGGTTGGCATCCAGCTCTCCTCCAATTAAGTTTATTTTTATGCCGGGCGTGCTTATCAGTTCGGCGACAACCGGTAACGAATTGGTAATAACCGTTAACGTGCCTATCTTTTTGAGATGCGGGCACATGGTAAATACCGTGCTGCCGCAATCCATAAATATCGTGTCGCCTTTATTTACATGGCTTGCTGCCTGTAGGCCAATTTTTTGTTTTACGGTATCATTAGCCTGCTGCTTACCGCTGAAACTTGTAAATGGTAGGCCATCTACCCTCATGGCGCCTCCGTGGGTCCTGATCAGCAGGCCCTCTACGGCAAGGTCGGCCAGGTCTCTGCGTACGGTGGCCGGGGAAATGGCTAACTTTTCGGATATCTCAAAAACAGATAGTCGCTCAAACTCGTCCAGGATCCGTAAAATGTCTTTTTTTCTTTCCGGGAAACTCATTTTAAATTTATATTTGAGCAAAAATAATCAAATAAAATCAAAATTAATCATGTCTCAACCAATAAGGATTATAAAGGAGGATCTGTTATCGGACAACTGGTATGTGCTTAAAAAGTTCACGTTTGAGCAATTATCCAAAACGGGAGAATGGAAAACCTACACGCGGGAGGCATACGACCGTGGTAACGGGGCTACAATTCTGCTATACAATACCGCCAAGCGGACAGTAATATTGACCAGGCAGTTCCGGTTGCCCACTTATGTTAATGGTAATACTTCAGGCATGCTGATAGAGGCTTGCGCCGGTCTGCTCGATCTGGATAATGCGGAGGATGCCATTAAACGCGAAACGGAAGAGGAAACCGGGTATAAATTGTCGTCGGTACAAAAAGTATTTGAAGTTTATATGAGTCCGGGATCGGTGACGGAAAAGCTGTATTTTTTTATTGCTGAATATACAGAAGATATGAAGGAAAGCGCAGGTGGTGGTATTGATGATGAGGATATTGATGTGCTGGAAATGCCGTTCGCTGATGCGCTGGCGATGATCAGATCGGGCGAAATTCAGGATGGAAAAACAATTATGTTGCTCCAGCACCTGGCGCTTTCGGCGATTCTTTAAAATAAAAAGCTGGTTTAAACCGGGCATTAATATTTGAAACAACGGGCTGTTTTTGTGGTTGTGTATTATACAACTAAAAGAACATCACCATGAGATCATATAACAATTTAGTAGACGCTACTAACGATTTAATGAAACGCGGATACACGGAGAATTTAAGCCTTGACGGTGACACGATTGACGATAAAGGTAAAAATATCCACATGACGGCGGACGATATAGAAGTTGATGAGTTTTACCGTTTTGAAGGGCCGAGCAATCCGTCGGATATGTCGATTGTTTATGCGGTAACCTCCCATAAGTACGGTATTAAAGGCGTGCTGGTAAATGCATACGGCACGTACGCTGACGACAGTTCGTCGGCAATACTGGCCAAGCTGAATCACGACCAGGTGAGCGACAACCTGCACCGCGATGACAAACCGGAAGCTGATGCCGATACAGGCAGCGCGGCTACAAGCAGTTTATAAGCTTATTTTTTGAGGGCTTCGAGTAATTTCCGTCCGCGGGTTTGGATGCCCGGCGATCCGTTGCGCATCATGAAATGCAACTGGTTTGTCAGTTCTTCGGTTATCCAGTCGTAACGGTTACGGAGGTTAAACAATACCTCGGTAGAAAATACTTTTACTGCAATAGGTATTTTGGGATCGATGAGTGCGTCGAAACATTTTTCAACTACAGGTTCCAGATCGGTGTCCTGTAGTTTTTGTTTTATTAAGGGGTGAGTTTGCGGCATGGTAATGTGCCTCACGATCTTGGTATAATGCCGCTGACAACTTGGATTGGTTACTTCCTTAAATCGCGCGAGCAAATAATCGAGATCAGGAAGGTAAAATACGGGGTTTACCAAGTACACATTTTCCAATACCCATGCTGCGCGGAAGGCAATGTTTTTATCTTCATAAAAGGTAAGATCAATGAGATCGCGCAGATTGAATCTCTGATCTTTTACGATCCTGCTCAGCTTGTCGACCTTAGTTTTGACAAGTGTAGCTGATAGGTCCTTTATGAGGTCGTCTTTGGTCATTCGGGCGCAATAGGAAGTGCAAAGTTAGGAATGCCGATGGCACCAGCCCAATAACTTTACAAGCATTCCACATAACAAATTCTTATCAACCAACAAAAATTCTACATTTGCTATCCGTTAATTCAAAATCTACAAATGGTTAAATTCAACCGCTTTACTTTAAATAACGGCCTGCGTGTAATTGTGCACGAAGACCATACTACTCCAATGGCTGTGCTAAATATTCTTTACGATGTTGGCGCACGCGATGAAAACCCCGAGCAAACCGGCTTTGCCCACCTTTTTGAGCACCTGATGTTTGGTGGATCGGTAAATATTCCAAGCTACGACGAACCTCTGCAACGTGTAGGCGGCGAAAATAACGCCTTCACCAGCAACGATATCACTAACTATTACATTACCCTGCCCTCAGCAAATATCGAAACCGCTTTCTGGTTAGAGAGCGACCGGATGCTTAGCCTGGCCTTCAGTGAGAAAAGCCTTGAAGTACAGCGCAATGTGGTGATAGAAGAATTTAAACAGCGTTACCTGAATCAGCCTTATGGCGATGTATGGCTGAAACTGCGGCCAATGGTTTATAAAAAGCACCCGTATCAATGGGCTACCATAGGCAAAGAGATTAAACATATTGAGGATGCGAAAATTGAAGATGTAAAAGCCTTTTTCAAAAAACATTATAATCCGCAGAATGCCATTATGGTGGTGGGCGGTGATGTGACGCTGGAACAGGTAAAAATATTAGCTGAAAAATGGTTTGGCAGCATCCCGGCGGGCGAGAAATATCACCGCAACCTGCCGCAGGAACCGGAACAGCATGAAGAACGCCGCGACACTGTTACCGCTGCGGTGCCGCTAAATGATGTGTATATAGCATTTCAGATGGGCGACAGGCTGGATGAGTCATATTATACTGCTGAATTGCTGTCGGACATTTTATCGAGAGGTAATTCGTCGCGTCTTTACCGCGGATTGGTGAAGGATAAGCAGATCTTCAGCGAGGTGCATGCCTATATGACCGGCAGTTTGGATAAAGGCATGTTTGTGTTTGAAGGCAAACCGTTGGAGAATATCAGCATAGAACAAGCCGAAGCTGCAATATGGGAAGAACTGGAAAAGATAAAAACCATCGATATACCGGCTGATGAACTGACCAAAGTTCAGAATAAAACCGAATCTACGATGATCTTCTCGGAGATGTCGCTGTTGGATAAGGCGATGAACCTGGCACAGTTTGAACTGCTGGGCGATGCCGATATGCTGAACCATGAGACCGCTAAATACCTGAAGGTTACTGCCGGGCAGATCAAAGCACTGGCAAATCAGCTCTTTAGAAAAGACAATTCATCGACCTTAATATACCTTGCCGAAAAAGCAGCTTAATACAAATGGCCGTTAGTTATATACAATAATTAACGACCAATGACTAATGACCAAATGACGATAGACAGAAAACAAGCTCCTGAATTCAGAGGCGTTGATAATATCAATCTCGTAAAGCCTGAACACCGGGCACTGGAAAACGGCGCCAACATCTTCAGCTTCAACTCGGGCGATGCAGAACTGGTGCGCATAGAATGGATCTTTGGAAATCAGCGCTTTAATCCTGAAAAACCGTTGCTTAACGTAGCGGTGAATACCATGCTGACCGAAGGGACTAACAAATTGTCCGCAGCGCAAATTGCCGACAAAATTGATTTTTACGGTGCCTTTTTGCAGGTTGATTACGGATACGACAATTCGTCGGTTACGCTGTATAGCTTGAATAAACATCTGCATCATACCTTACCGGTAATGTATGATCTGATCACCGATTCTATTTTCCCTGAAAAGGAATTGGAAACTTATGTTCGCAACCAGCAACAGAAGCTGCAGGTGAACTTGCGCAAAAATGATTTTGTAGCCCGCCGCGCCTTTAATAAAGCTATTTATGGCAATACGCTGTATGGTTTGGCTGCAGATGCGGATACATTTAAAACGCTGAATCGCGAGGATATGCTGGTACATTTTAAACAGATGTACCAACCTGCTAACTGCACCGTTGTAGTGGCGGGAAAGATAGAAACCGACATGCTTAACATGATTGCCGGAATGTTTGGAAAAGATTGGAGTAACACCGGGGCGAAAATAGATACTGCCCAACCTGGAATTGCCCCGGCTGATGAACATTTTTATTTTATTGAAAAGCCCGAGGCCCTACAGTCGGCTATCCGGATGGGAACGCCATCTATTAACCGTACGCATCCTGATTTTCCTTCTTTACAGGTATTGAATACAGTTTTGGGCGGATATTTTGGTTCAAGACTGATGGCTAACATTCGCGAGGATAAAGGCTATACCTATGGCATCGGCTCTGGCATGAGTTCGCTGAAGCATTCTGGAGCACTATTTATTGCCACAGAAGTTGGCGCCGATGTTTGTAAAGCTGCTGTGACCGAAATAGAAAAGGAAGTAAACCTGCTGCAAACTGACTTGATTGAGGACGACGAACTGTCGCTGGTGCGTAACTATATGCTTGGCTCGCTATTAGGCAGTTTGGAGAATGTGTTCTCGCATGCAGATAAATTCAAAAACCTTTATTTTTCAGGGCTGGGCTATGATTATTACGACCGCTATGTGGAGACCGTGAAAACAGTGACTGCAGATAGGGTAAAAGAGTTGGCTAATCAATACCTTGATCTGAATAAATTCTACAGGGTGATTGTAGGGAAATATTAAAAGATTTCGGATTTTGGATATTCGATTTCGGATTTAAGTATCGCCAAAATAAGTATTTTTGTATATGGAGACTTTGATTGTACAACCCAAAACTAAAGAGCAGTTGAAAGCATTAAAGGCATTCATCAAAGCGCTTAAAATAGATTTTAAGTTGCAGGAGAGCCCTTATGACCCGGAGTTTGTTGAGAAAATTCAACAGGGTAGGGAGGATATCAAAAACGGCAAAGGGGTTAAGATATCGACCGAAGATTTATGGAAGTAATCTATGCTCCGCAAGCAGTAGAAGATCTGAAATATTGGAAAAGATCCGGGAATAAGTCAGTACAAAACAAAATCCAAAAATTGATTGAGGCGATCTTGGAAGATCCTTACAACGGTATTGGTAAACCTGAGCCTTTGAAGTATAATTTGGCGGGTGTTTGGTCGCGTCGGATAACTAAGGAACATCGACTGGTGTATGAAGTTAATGAAAATAATGAACTCTTCATCTTAACTATTCTTTCGTTAAAGGGACATTATTTAAAGTAATAGCGTTTTAATCATCAGATTGACATTTTTAATCGTCAATCTGATGATTTCCTAAATCCATCATCCGAATTCCAAAATTTTTATTAACTTTGCCCGGCAAATAATAACTCCAAACACATTATTTGCTATGCAATTAGACCCCCAAAAATTTGTCGCCGAAGGATTAACTTACGACGACGTTTTACTCCTCCCTGCTTATTCTGAAGTTTTACCGCGTGATGTTGACACCAGCACCTGGCTTACCAAAAAAATCAAACTGAACATCCCGATCATGTCGGCTGCGATGGATACTGTGACTGAATCGTCATTGGCAATTGCCATTGCTCAGGCCGGCGGTATCGGTATTCTGCATAAGAACATGAGCATCCAGGCCCAAGCTGAACAGGTGCGCAAAGTAAAACGCTCGGAAAGCGGGATGATCCAGGATCCGGTTACTTTGCACGAAAGCGCCAAAGTTGCTGATGCTGTGAAAATAATGGGTGAGTATCGCATAGGTGGTATCCCTATTGTTGATGCAGGCAATAAATTAAAAGGTATCCTTACCAATCGTGACCTTCGTTTTCAAAAAGAAATGGACCGCCCGGTAAGTGATGTAATGACCAAAGACAATCTGATCACGGCGCCACAGGGAACTAACCTGTTACAGGCAGAAGAGATTCTGCAAAATCATAAAATAGAAAAGCTTCCTGTTGTTGATCAGGAGGGCGTTTTGCGCGGTTTGATCACATTTAAGGATATCCAGAAATTTAAGAATTACCCAAGCGCCTGTAAAGATGAGTTTGGACGTTTGCGTGTCGGTGCAGCTGTTGGAGTAGCTGCCGATAACATCGACCGCGTGAAGGCGCTTGTTGTTGCCGGTGTCGACGTGATCACTGTTGATACCGCGCACGGACATTCAAAAGGGGTTATCGATATGGTGAAGAATGTTAAAGCACTTTATCCCGAGCTGCAGGTTATTGCCGGAAATATAGCTACCGGCGAGGCTGCCATTGCCCTTGCCGATGCGGGCGCCGATGCGGTGAAAGTAGGTATAGGGCCGGGTTCTATTTGCACCACCCGTATCGTAGCCGGTGTGGGCGTGCCTCAACTGTTTGCCGTTTACGAGTGTGCCAAAGCCCTGGAAGGTAAAGGAATTCCGGTAATTGCCGACGGCGGTATCAAGCAAACAGGAGATATCGTGAAAGCGATAGCAGCTGGTGCAAGCTCAATTATGGCAGGCTCTCTGTTCGCCGGTGTAGAAGAATCTCCCGGTGAAACCATCATATATGAGGGCCGTAAATTCAAATCATACCGCGGCATGGGCTCGGTAGATGCAATGGACAAGGGCTCGAAAGACCGTTATTTCCAGGATGAAACCGATGTGGTAACCAAATTGGTTCCGGAGGGGATTGTGGGTCGTGTGCCGTTTAAAGGTAATCTTGCCGAAGTTGTTTACCAATATGTTGGCGGTCTGCGTGCTGGTATGCACTATTGCGGTGCTGCCAATATAGAAGACTTGCAGAAAGCTAAATTTGTAAGGATCACAGCCGCCGGTATGAAGGAAAGTCATCCGCATGATATTACGATCACTAAGGAGTCGCCGAATTATACGCGTTGATAGAGATTAGTTAATTGGAGATTAGAGATTAGGTCTTCTTTTCGATATAGAACCTTGCGAAGTTTAAACTTCGCAAGGTTTTTTGTTTTTACACTGCATCGTAATAGAGTCCCGCCGCACCCAGTATTCCGCTGTTGGCAAGTTCAGAACGTTCTATCTTTAATCGTTCAACACTTTTAGGATACACCAGCGTGCGTATACGTTCCCACATGGTTTTCTCGAAATAATTATAGGCTAACTGTACGGATCCTCCCAAAATAATAAGCGAGGGGTCGTAAGTGTACATCACCAGTTTAATGGCGTTGCCGAGGTGAGTACCCATTTCGGCATAAAGTTTCAAGGCTTGATCGTCACCTTTTTGTGCGTTTTTGAATACTTCCTCGCCGTTTAATCCATAAACGTTGCTGAAAAAGGAACCGCTGCAATAAAACTCATAATTGTTATCAAGATAATCTACACAGCCAAATTCGCCTGCGCCGCAATTGGGGCCGGCATATAATTGGTTATTGATGATTACACCCGCGCCTAGGCCTGTGCCTAAGGTAAGACCGATCATATTTTTGGCGCCTCTTCCCTTACCGAAATAGAATTCGCCGAGCGCAAAGCAATTGGCATCGTTATTTATAAATGCGGTGACTTTGTATCGTTCTTCCAATAATTGTTTCAGATGTACTTCCTTCCACGAGGGGATGTGCACCACATCGTAAACAATACCCTGTTCCACATCAACCACACTGGGTACGCCAATGCCTATAGCTTTAACATCTTTGTCTATCAATTGGTCTACAATAAAATAAACGTCCTCCAAAACCTGTTCTTCGGTGCCTTTGGTGTTGATCCTGCGGGAAATGATCTCTGAAATAGAATCGCCGTTCACTACCGCGCCGCGGATATTGGTGGCGCCGAGATCGATGCCTATAACTTTTGCGTTGTTCATTTAGGGGTTAGTCTTTTTTATCGAATATAGTTTTGTTAGTGACAAGCGGTTTGGCCCAGAAGCCAATACAAAGGATGTAGCCAAAGGTAAGGTACAGGAAGAACATCCCGTGGTTCAATCCAACTAAATTGCCCAGGCCGCCTATCAGCAATTGTACAACCGCGCCGCCTATGATGCCGGTAACCAATATGCCCGCAAATGAGCCGTGGTGTTCATCGATAGAACTTAATGCAAGCGAGAATATAATAGGATACATGACCGACATGAAAAATCCAACGATTGAAAAGGAATAAAGCGATGTTTTTGCATCGCCAAAAAAGGCAAATGAAAGCGCGATAATGGCTGCGATGGTAAAGGCCACCAGCAGTTTACGACTATCCATCAACTTAAGCAGGAACAGGCCTAAAATACCTCCGGCAGTCATCAGTCCCCAAAACCAGGCTACGGCATTTGCGCCCTGTACCTGTGGATCATAATGGTGATAGCGTTTCAGGAATTCGGACATCCAGTAGGATACGCCTTGCTCGGAACCAACATAACAGAACAGGGCGATGAAGTAAAGAATAACAATCGGTTTTTTGAAAAGCTGTACATGTGTTTTCCAGGGGCCGGCTTTTTCGTCGCTGGCTAATTCAACCTTTGGAAATTTAGACAATAACATGATTATGAACATAAAAAGGCAGATCACAGCAAACAACCAGTACAAGGATATCCACGGTAAGCCAGCCGGAACAATATGTTGAAATACGCCATGTGGATTGCTCTTTAAATTCAACACCATATACGAATAAACCAATGGGCTCAGAAACGATGCCGCTCCGAAGATCAATTGTGCCAGCACCGAGGTAAAAGCATAGTTTTCCTCGCCGCCTGCTACTCTTAGCAATGGGTTGATCACAACTTGCAACATAGCCATACCGCAGCCTATTAAGAAGAGTGATAAAACAGCCGTGAGATAGTTTGGTGAAATAGCTAAAATTAATGACCCGATAAATGCCACCACGAACGCCGCAACCATGATTGTCTTCTCATTGTATCTCTGCACCAGCATGCTCGAAGGGATGGACATTACACCATACGCTATAAAGAATGCAAAGGGCAATACGCCGGCCATCAGATCGCTCAGTTTAAAATCCGCAATGAATTCGGGCGAGAGGGGGCCAATGATATTCGTTAAAAATGAGATAACGAAGAACGTAAGCATAATGAGCGTTACGATGTAGTAATTGCGTTTCATGAATTTGATTTATAGTTGGTTTGGGGTTGATAGACTTACATATTTAAAGCAAATCTTTAGCATTTACAAGTTATTAAACTAATTTAAAAAGTGTGAGGCGGTTTTGTAGGGGCTGGTGGCGGGATTTAAGGTTGAAAACGCTTTTTTTTAACCTCGTTTTAACAGGAAAAATCAATAAAAAATCAATTTTAAGAATTTGTTATAATGAGAAAAATTAAAAAATCGATAGCTTTTGTGCATAACTACCATGTTGATAACCTGTGAAAAATAGTCAAAATAAAAACGAATTAGCTATGTATCAGTACATTCAACTATGGTATAAAAATGTTAAGAACGTGTTAAGAAAAACCACAAAAAAAGCTTGACATATATTGCCTGACGCGCTATCTTAGAATTATCAAGAACGACGTACTTTGACAACCTTACAGGATTACAGAACTGAATCGGGCGAACTTTCGGGGGAGCTAAAGATCACGGGACGTACCTGGATTGCCTGAATAATAAACGGCGCGAGCCGCGGTAGATGCAGGATCATAAAAAGAGGTATCGGCAAGGATTGCAATTTTTTACGGAGAAGTGCAAACACCGCCAGATGAACTGAAAGGAATCAATGTCTGCAAGGACAACAGAATAGCAGATCGGTCAGAACTACACAAAACTTGATGCTTTATGCGCAGCTACGGTTGACATAGGGTTTGGAAACGGGAACAGAATCGCAAGAGGACGTTCCCGTTTTCGCTTTTACACGATTTTTTTCCTGGCAGTCTGCGATAAGATTTCCCCTGCAGACTTAAATTGCTAATTTAGCAGCAATGAGCAAAGACGGCAAAAGCAAGAGTAACGGCAGGCCAAAAATATTTGTTTTGGATACCTCGGTGATCTTATACGATCATAACGCATTCGAAAATTTCCAGGAGCACGACGTTGCCATACCTATCCAGGTGCTGGAAGAGCTTGATAACATGAAAAGCGGGAACGATACCCGCAACTTTGAAGCCCGCAGCTTTATCAGGCTGATGGACGACATCTCACATAACCACCTCATTAACGAGTGGCGTCCCCTCAACGGAAAAAGCAAAGGCAATTTCAAAGTGATCATGAACGCTGGCCCGACTACCCAGGCCGAAATAATTTTTGGTTCGGAAAAAACCGACAACCGCATACTGGACGCTGCCTTGAGCGTTAAAGCGGAGAATCCGGATAAAAAAGTAATCCTGGTATCGAAGGATATCTGCCTGCGGTTAAAAGCAAAAGCATTAAGCCTGCATGCCGAAGATTATGAAACCGGTAAGATCAAAAACCTTGATGAGCTTTACACCGGCGGCAGCACGATTAATAAAGTATCCGATAAATTCATCAATCAGCTTAACAAAACGGAAAGTATGCCCGGTGATGACCTTGACGTCATAGAACCGGTTAATAATCACTTTTATGTGCTGAACGGCAAAAAGGGCTCGGTACCTGCATTTTACAATGCACAGTCTGCATTATTGGAGAAGGTGATTGAGCAACCGGTTTTCAACATCCATCCGCGAAATATGGAGCAGTCCTTTGCTATCCATGCGCTGCTGCATCCGGATATCAAGCTGGTAACCATACAGGGCAACGCCGGAACCGGGAAAACGCTGCTGGCTTTAGCAAGTGCATTGGAGCAGCGTAAAAACTACCGGCAGATCTTTGTTACCCGGCCAATAGTGCCGTTAAGTAATAAGGATATCGGCTTTTTGCCGGGTGATGTTAAATCAAAGATCGACCCATATATGGCTCCGATATGGGATAACCTGAAATTCATTAAAGACCAGTATGCCGATGATGAAAAAATGCAGGCCAAAATAGACGAACTTGTAGTTAACGACAAGATCTCCATTACACCGTTGGCTTTTATCCGCGGCCGTACGCTGAGCAAAATATTTTTTATAGTGGATGAGGCTCAAAACCTGACACCACACGAAGTGAAAACCATCATATCGCGCGCGGGCGAGAATAGTAAATTTGTGTTCACCGGTGATATTTACCAGATAGATACACCTTATTTAGATGCAGAAAGCAACGGTTTGAGCTATTTGATAGATAAAGCAAAGGGGCATCCGCTGTACGCACATATTGCCTTGCAAAAGGGGGAGCGGAGCGAGTTGGCTAATCTGGCAACGGAGTTATTGTAAATTCCTGCCGCGAGTCTCGCCACGTTAAACTTGCGGTGGCAAACGTTGACAAAAGGTTAGATAATTTCAATCCACAATACTCTCCGTTATCCTTGCAATATCGTTACTGATCTTATTAATAAATCCCAACTGCTCTTTTAGCAGTAAATCATCAGAGGTTGGCGCTTGGGGCAAATCGATTGCCGGTGCCGCCAATGTTTTTAAAGACGATACCTCTATCGCCTCGCCGTCAAGTTTTTTATTGGAATCACTCAAAACGGCAATGCTGCGCCTCAATAACTTTAAATTCTCGACAGGGGCTTTATGTAATGACCTTGATGTTAATGACGATGCGATAGTGGCTATATAGGACGATAGAATATGATTAAGCACCACAAACTTATGGATCTCTTTTATTTTGCGCTGTTTGCTTTTCGGCTCTGATGTCATCCGCTCAAAGGCGGCCGCAAGGTTAGCCGATTTTACGTACACATCCTTACGGGTAAGTTTGTATTCATTGGTGGTTACATTTTTTCCTGAAACACTGTCGGCTATTTTAGCAAGATAGCAAACATTAGCATTAAGCACGCCGCTCAGGTTTACCTTTATCTGCTCAAATTCCCAGCTTGGGAAGATCAGGTAACTGGCTATAAGCGCAATGGTCGATCCGATTGCCGTATCTATTATGCGCTCCTGTACCACCATACCTACGCCTAAGAACTTAAATAGGATAAGTACATAAGGCGTCATAAACAGTACGCTAACTACATAATTAAGCCTTAAAAAACTGTATGTGCCTAACATCAAAATCACCAGTAGTGCAAATTGTACATCAGCATTTTTAATAAAAAGCAAAATCGCTATTCCGGCAATACCGCCCATAATGGTGCCTATCAACCGTTGATAATTGCGTTGCTTCGAAAGGCTGAAGCCCGGTTTTAAAATAACAATGATGGTGAGCAACACCCAATAACTGTGGTGGCCAATGGCAATGAATTTAGCAATCACGAAGCCCACCAGGCATACCAGCGATACCCTCAACGCATGTTTAAAGGCAGCAGAGTTGAATGAGAAGTTATCGAAAAATACGTGGGGCGCATAATCCTGCCGGGTTACAAATTTTGAATATTCATATTCTTCATTCTTTTCGACAGCGGCGCCAGATGACTTTGAATTGTAGTAACCGTACACACTTTTAATACGCTCACCAAGATCGCGCAGGTTAATCAGGATTTTTTTGAGGGCGATGTTGCTCGATCCCTCCACATTAAGCCGAATCTCATCTATCCTCAGCTTTAACTTTTCAAGCCCGGTGGTAAAATCAGGTTTGTGACGATTGCGGGTGTTCGAAAGCACCATATAGGCTATATTATCCAGCTCATTGGCCATTTCGAGTAAAAGGTCGGCTATTTGATCCAAAACACCGGTGGGGCCAAATTTCTCACGGATATAACTATAGTCATAATGCGTGGCCATAATCTGTTCGTACATGTCCACCAGGTCGACAAACATCAGCACCAGCACTCGGCTCGGGTTGGTTGATTCCTTGACCATTATCCGGCTTTTGAATAATATCTCGCGTACGGCATCCTGGTGCTGACTTACGGAGATCTGCTGTGATACCAGTTTGTGATAATTCTCGTCGATATCGGTATCAGCCATATAGAAACCGGCCTTTATCCGTACAAACTTTGCGATATCGGTAATACTTTCACCAAGGGTTTGCTGCGCCGCACGATAAGGCCTGATACCAAAAAAGATCATGCTGAACACCAGGTACCATACCCCCCCGGCTAATATGGTGAGGCTTAGCGGTAATACTTCGTTGGGTGCCGCCTCCTTGTCCATCATAAATATCATAATGAGCAAAGCGCAGGTACCCACTGATGCCGCACGGGCACCGTATACCGTGAACATAGAGAACAGGAACGAAAGCAGGGTAATCTCCAGCCCGAGTGTAAAAACATTAACCCTTGCAAAGCCGGTTATCACAGAAACTATGAACAAGCACAGATTGCCCACTGCCATGGCATTACGCTTATGGTACAGGGGGCCCGGACTATCAATAGTACAAATACACAATGCGCCTAATGCCAGGGTAACACCGGTGTCAAAGTGTTTTAGCTGCATTAACAGCAGCGCCGGAAATAAAATGCCAACCGTCATCCGGATTCCGTCGGAAAAATATTGACTGTAGAAAAAGCTCTTTATTTCCCTGTAGTTGATGGTCATTAGTGGCTACAATTTAAGGCAGATGCGTTGTTAGGGTGATGTGAGGCCGTTTTTTTTTAATTGCAACAAGTCGACTCAATTTCGTAAATGTTTTTTTTGCGGGCGAAAATGCTTCGCAAATTTACAAAAATTAAATTATGGCAGCTTGTTTTAATAAATATCGCATTAATATCCTTGCTGTATTATAAATTAATCATTGTTTGCTAACTTTAGCCTCGGATATTCAAAATACCTCTTGTCATTATCAAGGGGCAGGTTTGAATTTATCCGAGCCAATTAATCACAAAAACCTATTGTACGCTAACTTGTTTTATACTAAAGTTATATGCCATCTACTTTAAAACTCAGCCAAAGGGAAACCGCTTTTCACAACGAAGTTGTAACCCGTTTTGAGCTGTATAATAGCTTGTTTCAAACACTGCCGTTTTACCAGGTGAAAGACACCGGCATATTGCTGCCGTTTTTTAGCTCGCATTGCGATAGTGAGGTGAAAAATAACCTGTCGCCCGATGAGATCATTTCCTCTTTTTTTAAAAAATACGTGCCAGGTATTGATCATCGCGAGCAGATTAACCGGATGTTCCGTTTTGTGCAGTATATAGAGCGCCAAGTGGTTTTGTTTGACGCGATAGAAGACTCGTCCTTCAATAAAACGGGACGCGAGGATGAAACTGGTACCTTGCAAAGTTTATTACAACAGGCGGCGCTGAGCGAACAACAGCGGACCGCCATTGGCGAAAAGCTTGATGACTTTTCATTACGCCTTGTGTTAACCGCCCACCCAACTCAATTTTACCCCGGCTCGGTACTCGGTATCATGACCGACCTGATTGAGGCGTTGAAAACCAACGATATTAACACCATAGATGTCTTATTACAGCAGCTTGGAAAAACGCCTTTTTTCAATAAAACAAAGCCTACGCCGTTTGATGAAGCAGTTAACCTGGCCTGGTTCCTCGAAAATATTTTTTATCACACGTTGTCGGGTATCCAAACCAGGCTGGATGATGAGTTCGAACTTGATAAGTCGAGAAAAAATCAGATGCTGGAACTGGGTTTCTGGCCCGGTGGCGACAGGGATGGCAATCCTAATGTTAGCGCCGAAATTACAGGCAAAGTAGCGAGCTTTTTAAGGCAGCGCATATTCAGATGTTACTACCGCGATTTCCGAAACCTGAAACGCCGTATAACCTTCCGTGGCGTGGGTGAAGCAATGACAACGCTCGAAACGCTGATCTATCAGAATGCTTATAACGAACCTGAGCCGGAAAACCTTCAGCCAAAAATATTGGAACTTTTAGGCTCGATAAAACAAACCCTTACCACCGATCATTACGGCCTGTTCAGCGAGATAGTTGATGATCTGATGAGGAAGGTAAAGCTGTTCGGTTGCTATTTCGCTACGCTCGATATAAGGCAGGATAGCCGTGTGCTGCGGAACGTGTTTAAGTTTGTAACCGAAAATGTTCCGGGTGGTGCAGGCATTCGCAAAAACTACGACCACCTGAACGAGGAAGAAAAACTGAAAGCCATTACATTTAATAAGGTAGATTTCCACTGCCCGGCTGATGCAGATAAATTGATTGCAGATACCCTGGATACCATCAGGCTGATGAAACAAATTCAGCATACTAATGGGGAAAAGGCTTGTCAGCGCTTTATTATCAGCAACTGTCAGCAGGCTTCGGATATCCTGCAGTTGATCGACCTGTTTCTTTGGAGTGGATGGGAAAAGGAAAGCCTCAGCGTTGACTTTATGCCTCTGTTCGAAACAGTGAACGATTTGACCCATGCCGCAGAAGTAATGGAGCGGCTATATACGCATCCTTTCTATAAAGAACACCTGAAAAAACGCGGCGGCTTGCAAAGCATCATGCTCGGTTTTTCAGACAGTACTAAAGATGGGGGCTACCTGATGGCCAACTGGTCTATCTATAGAGCCAAAGTAGAGCTTACAGCGATGGCCCGCAAATACGATATTGATCTCGCCTTTTTCGACGGCAGGGGAGGCCCTCCGGCACGGGGCGGCGGCAAAACTCATCGTTTCTATGCATCGATGGGGGCGGAGATAGCCAACGAGCATATCCAGCTAACCATACAAGGGCAAACGGTAAGTTCGCAATATGGTTCTGTGGAGACTGCCACCTATAATATGGAGCAGTTGATCAATGCAGGCATCGTTTCGGCCCTGCACCCTAACCATCACGATTTGCTCGATAATCGCCACAAAGAACTGATCTCGCAGATGGCGGAAGAAAGCTACCAGATGTTCCTGGAATTGCGCCAGCATCCGCTGTTTGTGGAATATTTGGAGAAGTTTAGTCCGCTCAAATTGCTTTCGCACATCAACATTAGCAGCCGGCCAACCAAACGCAATGGCGATGCTGCCCTTAAACTGGAAGATCTGCGCGCTATTAGTTTTGTTACATCATGGAGTCAGTTGAAACAAAGTATCCCCGGTTTTTATGGCGTAGGTACTGCCCTCAGTAAAATGAAGAAAAGCGGCCACTGGGACGAGATCAAAGAACTATACAACTGCTCAGGTTTCTTTAAAACGATGTTTGATAACTGCGCCATGTCGATGTCTAAATCAGATTTTAGAGTAACTGCTTACCTGGAAAAAGATAAACGTTTCGGCGGTTTCTGGAGAAAACTCAGGGACGAATTTGAATTAACCAAAACGATGTTGTTGGAACTCACCGGCAGCACAGTGCTGATGCAGGAATACCCCGTGGAGCGTAAATCCATCGCCATCCGCGAAAAGATCGTGCTTCCGCTGGTGATCATGCAGCACTACGCCCTGCATTGCCTGAATGAATGTAATGACGAAGAACTGATCAAGATATATAACAAGCTGGTTGTCCGCACGGTGTATGGCATTGTGAACGCGGGTAGGAACCTGGCGTAAAATTCAGCCATTGCTAAATATTGTAGAGACGCGAACATCGCGTCTCTTTTCGTTTCGGGCTATTTGCGCTGCCTGTCACAACAAACATTATCGTAAATGCCTCTTATTATAATTTTCTATAAATACCTTCTTCTGCGACTGCTGTTGATCAAAACGAAATCCCGGAAATCGTGTTATCTTTATATATAAACTTAATCTCCGTAAAATGAAGACTTTAACGTACCTGATGGCCGGGGTGCTGCTTCTGTTTACCTTACAGGCGTGTCACGACAAAAAAGCAAAGAACTTTAACCAGGAGCAGGATGATCAGGACGGGGTAGTATTTATAAAGAGCGGACTAGAAGGTGGCCTTGCCGAAATAAAGGCCTCCGGAATGGTGATCACAAATTCTAATAACCAAAAAGTGATCGGCCTGGCCAAGACCCTGATTGAGGATCACAGTAAGATCAACGAAGAGCTTACAGCGCTTGAAAAGGATAAGAACATTAGCGAAACAGATACCATCAGCCATGCCCACCTGCTGCTGCTTGGCGATCTTTCAAAAAAATCGGGGGCTGCATTTGATAAGGCTTATCTTGAAATGATGGTAGCCGACCATGAAAAAGCGTTAAAGCTATACACCAATGCAAGCAAAAATTCGGATAGTAAAATCCGCACCATCGCATCACAAAATCTTTCGGCTATAAGAATGCACCTTGACTCGGCTAACGCCATTTGTATCGCGTTAAAATAACGATTGCTCCTGTTTCTTTGTACTTCCTTTGCAACCTCTGCGGTTAAAATAACCATGGAGACATAGAGAGATACACGGGGCAGCGAAGACGGAATTCCCCTTTAAGAAGCTCCCTCCCTAATCCGCTCCGTTAGGAGCGCAATATTGGTGGAAAAAGAAGGCATCCGTTCATTTCGCTCCGTAGGTGCGCAACCTCACGAACTATACCCGCCATTAACAATAATTCCCATCCATCCCTTATATTTGGCTTCCCATGAAGAAAAATCTTTTTATTGCCCTTGAAGGCATCGACGGCAGCGGCAAAAGCACTCAAATTAAACTTTTGAAAGAAAAGCTGGAAGCCGCCGGGCATAAAATTTATACCACCTGCGAACCCACGCACAGCCCTATAGGCAAAATGATAAGGGATATTCTTACGCACAAAGTTGAAGCCGACGAACGCATTGCCGGCGCCCTATTCGTGGCCGACCGCTTAGACCACATCCTCAACAAAACCGATGGTATTCTCAAAAAACTGGCTGACGGCTACACCGTAATAACAGATCGCTATTATTTCTCTTCGTACGCCTATCAGAGCCAGTTCATGGATTTGGAATGGGTCATCAACGCGAACGCTCTTGCAGCCGGTATCCTGCGGCCGGATGTAAATGTTTATATCGATATCACACCCGAAATAAGCCTTGAACGCATCAGCAAAGGCCGTGAAACCGTTGAACGCTACGAAACATTGGAAAACCTTAAAAAGGTGCGCGACCGGTACCTGGAATTATTTGAGCGAATGAAAAACGAAGAAAAGATATTACTTGTAGATGGAAATCAAATTCCGGAAGCAATAGCTAATGATATTCTGAAGAATATAGCAGTCATTGCTGCCGGAGAAAAACTTGATTGAAAATAGTATATAAAGCTTAGTTGCCTTTACGCAATGGAAGAGGCTGTTTAGCCTTTACAGGAACCGGAACGTATGCCGCTTTTTTGTTTGGTAAGAAACCGTTTTTAGTAAGAAAATCTAATATCACATTCCGTTTCATGGTATTCAGTTTTAGTATAATAATCTATCAACGCGTTTTATACATCAAAATTATAAATTAATACGAGAAATCAAAATTCTTTTGGCGTGTGATTAAGATAATCAGCGTTTAATTATGATTTAGTTAACGAATTAAATAATGATTTAAAATAATTTAAGCTGCTGCTGTATAGGTGGTTTCGCTTTTCCAAAAACGGTGCGTCCGCCGTACTTCCACGAGTTGTTTCGCTCTTCTTCTATCACCTTATCAAAATTTGCATTTGGTGTAAAATCCTGCTCGGCCCGCTGCGCAACGTTCGTTAAACGCCTGATGGCTTCATTTGTTTCACTTTGTCCAAGCTTAGCCTTATATATGGCGTTCTGCAGCACGCCGATGGTCTCGTCATAAACTTTGGTTGGCACCGGGAATGGATGCCCGTCCTTTCCGCCATGCGCAAACGAAAACCGCGCCGGGTCCTTAAACCGCGATGGTGTGCCATGAATCACCTCGCTCACCAGCGCCAGCGACTGCAGCGTGCGCGGACCTAAGCCCTGCAATTGTAATAGCCCCTCAAAATCCTTTGGTTGCTTTTCATGCGCAAGCCATAAAACTGCTCCCAATCGCTTCAGATCAACGTTTTCCGCACGTACATCGTGATGACCGGGCATTACGAGTTTACTGATCTCTTTGAGCATAGTTTCCGGATTTTCGGCGGCTATTTGCATAATGCCCGCGCGTGAGGCCTCCGCCTGTTTATCGGCCATGTTCAGGATATTGCCGGTGTTCTGCCCGTAAATGAAAGTATGCGGATCTTCAACAAACGACGTCAGCGTTTCCGAATGCCAGTGATAGCGCCGGGCTGTGCGCGTTTTGTCGCTCATGCCTTGCTGCACCACCGCCCATTTGCCGCTGCTGCTTAAAATAAAGTTATGGGTATAAAGCTGAAAGCCATCCTGAATGGCGGTGTTGTCCACTTTGGCGCTTAGCTTGCTGCATTTCACCAGGTAATTGCCATCCATGCCGGTAGTTTCACTGATGCGCATCAGTTCGTTAGGGGTTTGGGTGGAGTGTTTGCCCTTGCCGCCGCAAATATAAATGCCCAGTTCCCTGCTATGCGGATTCACTGACTTTTTCAGTGCGCCCATTACTGATGTTGTGATCCCTGACGAGTGCCAGTCCATCCCCATTACCGCGCCGAGGCTTTGAAACCAGAACGGATCGCTCAGCCGCGTCAACACCTCGTCGCGCCCGTAATCCATCACTATATTTTCCACCACAGCCAACCCAAGCTTGGCCATCCGTTCCGCAAGCCAGATAGGCACATAGCCATAATGTAATGGCAGGTCAGCACTTCCCGAACGCTTCATGCTAACAAATTTAGTAAAATATTAACATTAAAGAAAATGTACCAGGAGCCATTTATCTTATTTTTGACCTGATTCGCTTCGTTTTACCCGCAAACCGGTATTTAAAGTGCAACTTTTATCGAAGCGGAACACCCAAAAAGCCGTTAGGGTGGGTCGTTTTTTTTGGTGGAACGGGCAAAACGCTGTTTAGGGCATGTCGTTTTTTTAGTTGGAACGGTCTAAACCGCATTTAGAGCGTGTCGTTTTTTGGAGTGGAACGGGCTAAAAGGCGTTTAGGGTGTTCCGCTTTTTGCCGCCTTTTACCCCCTGAATCTGCATCAAAACTCGTTGGAGGGTGTTTTTAGACCGGATTGATATTGGGTATAGGACTAAAAAAACTGAAAACCCCTTCTTGCCGTGAATCATCAGGCGAATAAACCACCCGCAAAAATTAACTTTTATTTAAATCAAAAGAAGGCAAGTGTACTGCTTATACAATTGTACGAATTCAATTCCGCATTTCTGCTGACATGATTTTCTCACAACTTTTTAAAAGCCGCCACCCGGTAATCCGGTAGCTTAAGCACAATGTTTTCGGGATGCCTACTTCAATGCATCAAACCCGTACTTCACATCGCTCCAAAACTCGTCCAGCGCAATAATGCGGGGTTTAAAAAAGGAGATGAGCGCAGGCCAGTCGTTTTTATTGAAAATGCTTATGCCATCCAATTGTTTATAAATACGGCTTATTACCTTGCCATTTTCATCGCGGGTAAGCATATCCCATTCCCACACCTCGTCAAGCGTGGCATGCAAAATATTCCTGTATTCCAAAAACTGTTCGTAAAACAACTCCTGTATCCCCGTATCCGGATGTGTTAACTCAATGGCAATGCTCGCCGACCGCTTATCCGCATTCATCTTAAAAAAAACATGCTTTAGCCCGGTCTTATAATTCACCCAGTTCACCCGCAATCCCTCCGCCGACAGTTGCGGCGAAATGTATTGTCCAAACGTAGTCCAGAACTCCTGTTTTAATTGCGATGCCTCGTCTTTACTGTACATTATTTTAGAGTCAAGAATCAAGAGGTAAGATTCAAAAAATGTTATTATTTAAAAAAGCGCTGACACGTGCGATTCCCGCCTCCAGGTGGGAAGGTGAGGTCTGCCATGCTTTCAAGCTATGCATTAGCGTTAAAGCAATAGCGACCAGGCTGCTTTGTTCCTTGCAACGACCAACGGGGGAATCCTAATCTCCAATCAGCTAATCCCAACCTTCAACTAATCTCCAACCACAATTTCCTCGCTCACCTTCGCATCCGCCGAGTTATCTCCTAATACCACTTTATAACTCCCTGGATATACTTTCCATGCATGCTTTTCCATGTCCCATTTCTGCAAGTCCCGCACCGGGATCTTTAACGTAACCGACTGTTCACCTCCAACTGCCACTGCTACTCTTTTAAATGCCTTCAACTCCTTAACCGGCATACGTGCAACACCCGGATACTCAATATATGCCTGCACTACTGCATCGCCATTCACTTTTCCTGTGTTTTTTACCTTAACATTCATGCTGATGGTGTCGGCAGGTCTATATTTCTTCGGTGCCTGGCTGGCAACAGAATAATTAAAAGTAGTATAGCTTAACCCAAACCCAAACGGATACTGTACCGGCCCGGTATAATAACGGTAGGTGCGGCCCTTCATATTGTAATCGCTATAATCAGGCACATTGCTTAATGCTTTGTAAAAAGTAACCGGCAAATGTCCAGATGGCGACACCTCGCCGAAAATAATATCTGCCAGCGCGTTGCCGCCCTGCTCGCCCGGATACCAGGCCAGTATAATGGCATCGGCGTAAGGCGCAATGGCATCTATATCTATATCGCTGCCGGCAGTGATCACGGCTATGAGTGGCTTGTTTTTAACAGATTTTCGCAGGGCCTTCATAAAGGCGATCTCACTTGCAGGCAAGCTCAAATTCTTCCTGTCGCCGCCGGTTTCTGAAAGAAACGCGTCGCCGGCCTCGCCCTCTAAAACGGGCGATAAACCAATCACGGCAATGGTTGCATCGGCATTTCCCGCCGCCCAGGTGCCGCCAAAGTGTACGGTATCCCTGTAATCGCAGCCCAGGTCATACTCCACGCGGGTATCCGGACCAACGGCCGCCGTTATGCCTTCCACAAAGTTCACAACTTTGCTACTTGTGCCGTGATAATTGGCAATCATGGCATCCAATGATGCCGCGTTTGGCCCCAGAACCATCAGGCTCGAGTAATTGCTTTTCTTCAGTGGCAGCACATTGTTGTCATTCTTAAGTAGCACCATGCTCTGCTGCGCCGCCTTACGCGCCAGGGCAGTATGCGCCGCATTATGCACACTATCGGCACGATAGTTATAATAAGGCGAGGCAGAGGCCTCGTCATAAAAACCAAGTTTAAATTGTGTGCGGAATAAAGCACCTAAAGCGCCGTCAATATCTTTTTCGGTAAGCAAACCTTTTTGCACCGCTTTGATCGCGTCATTCTGCAAAATTGTCGAACAATCCAGATCTATTCCAGCCTTAATGGCGGCCGCCGCAGTTTCCACCGGACCGGGCAGCGATTTATGGGTCGAAAATACGTCATCCAGCGCGCCGCAGTCGGTCACTACGTGGCCCTTGAAGCCCCATTCTTTACGCAGTACGTCGGTCAGCAACATTTTATTGATAGAGTTCGGCGTGCCGTTCACCCGGTTATAAGCACTCATTACCGATTCCACACCATTCTTCACCAGCGCATGGAAAGCGTACAGGTAAGTTTCACGGAGGTCTTTTTCATCAACTATCGCGTCAAATTTATCGCGTGTAGCCTCAGGGCCGCTGTGCACCGCAAAATGCTTGGCCGTTGCCGATGCCTTCAAATGCAGCGGATCATCGCCCTGCAAACCCCTTACAAAGGCGCTGCCCATAGTGCCGGTAAGGAAAGGGTCCTCACCATAAGTTTCCTGCCCGCGCCCCCAACGCGGGTCGCGGAATATATTGATGTTGGGCGTCCAGAATGTCAGTCCCATATACTGTAAGTGTCGGTCATTTGCGGTAGCCAGGTTGTATTTTGCCCGTGCCTCGGTCGATATCGCAGTCGAAACCTGTTTCAGCAGCTCATCATTAAACGTTGCCGCCATACCGATAGCCTGCGGAAATATGGTCGCCTCGCCCGCCCGTGCAACGCCATGCAGCGCCTCATTCCACCAGTTATAGGCCGGGATACCCAGCCTGGGCACCGCCTTGCTGTTATAGCCCAGCAGCGATACCTTTTCCTCCAGCGTTAAACGCGAAAGCAGGTCTTTTACCCGGACATCAATAGATTTGGTGGCGTCTTTATAAACCGGTTTTTCCTGGGCGTATAACGAAACGCTTATACAAATGAATAATAACAGCGTGGCGGTGAGTTTTATTTTCATAGGACCGCTAAGTTAAGAAATTGTCTGAACCAAGATTTTGAGCGGGAGTTATTTTTAAATGTGTTTAAAAGGCCTTCGCCATATCGGGGGCAAAACAATTTTAAATAACCCGCTCATATTGAACGGTCCCTGGTCTCGGGCCGGTATCCGCCACTATTCTCACGCAAATGTTTGAACCTGAGTTTTGAGCAATTGAACAGATGATATTCAGGATGAATATCAGCAAATAAAATTCCGAATACCGGTAATCAACGTGGGGTTGTTCATATCGCCGTTAAAATAGGGTAGTAGTAAATCCTAAACTAAAAGTTACCTGGGTGTTATTTATAGGTGAATCACGGTAGCGGGCAGTATTGTGGTATATCGATGGCTCTGCAATCAGCGCAAAATGCGATGCCACGTAATATTCAAATCCCCCGGTAAATTTTAACCCAAAACTATTAATGCTTTGCTGGGTAATGGTATAAGCCGGCATTACCCCGTTAACGTGATCAAAGCTTTGCGACGCTAAACCACCTTGCACCAGCACATAAGCACCCAGCCCGTTAAATTTTTTGCGATAGCCTGCGCCTATCAGCAGGTTGGTGGTATGCTGTTTGCCTTTGGTTACGCTGGTTGGCAGATAAGTAACGGCCGATACATATTTAATTGTGGTACCATCATAATTAAAGCGATAGAAAACGTGAGCGCTATCGGGGCGATATTCCATCCCGCTTAAAATGGAAAACGCTTTGCTGTAACGGATGCTCGCGTTTTCGTCAATAAAATTTACACCGATAAGCCCCGGGAAATAAAAACGGGAGGTTAGTGTTTCTTTCTGTGCATGCGCCCGGCATGCGCCTGCCATTATGATAATAAACAAGCCCAAACTCCTTACCCAATTCCTCATGGCGGCTTAGTTTATTGTTTTTTTACGCTCCAGTTTTTGGAAAGGTATTTTTAGCACATTGGTAAAACGGCTGTTAATTGCAGGGTCCATGTGGGTGTCAATGCCATAGCAAACGTCGTTCTTATCCAGTTTTTGATAGGTGCCAAAAAGGCGGTCCCAAATGCTCAGCACATCGCCGTAATTACAGTCGGTATAAGGTAACTCGTAATGGTGATGCACATGATGAAGATTTGGCGTAATAAAAATAAGGCCGAGCGCGGCATTTAATTTGTTTCCAAGGCGGAATTCGGTGTGCGCCATGATGTTAAAAAACGACTGAAACACCTGCCGTAACATCAATACGCTAATTGCCGGGCCGAGCAAAAACACCCACAGCATTAAAAAGCAGGTACGGATCACTGTTTCGCCGGGATGCTCACGTACGGTGGTCGAAATATCTACATGCAGATCGCTATGATGTACGATGTGGAATTTCCAAAGCGTATCAACCTTGTGCATAATGAGGTGATAAACATATTCGCCCAGGTCAAGCAGTGCAAACAGGCTGATATAATATACCCATGCGTTATGATGCCAGGGGATAAAATAGATCAGCCCCCAGTGATGGGCAGAGGCCCACCCGATAATTAATATGATGAACGTGGTTAACGCAAGCTGGATAGGCAGGGCGGTAAAAATGAATTTGGCGTTGAGGAGGATATGTTTCTTGTTTTGAATCGGGCATCGGGTGCAGATCACCCGTTCTGTTATCCAAAAAGAAACAATAACTAGTGCATAAAAAATTACCTGTATTAAATCGGCATATTTGTTAACGAAGGCGGGGTTTACCATGAGTTAAAACTAAATTAAAGGAAGTTAAAAGTAAACGTGAATTCTGTAGTAAAAATGAAAAGTTGAAAAAAATGTCACGGAAAAATTACATAAAATGGTATTTGGATTTTTGGCCTGCTATAAGGTGTTTATTTTTAGAACGATATGGGGATAAACAGATGCACAAGCGTACCACCCGGCAAGGCAAAAAAAATATTTTATTGCGTAAGCTTTTAACGCTTGCTAATCCTCATAAATCACTTATCCCTTGTGGCAATACCGTCAAACAATTACATTAGCAAACCAATATATCCTGCTATGAAATACCGCATTCTCTCCGCAACTGCATTCTTTATGCTGATCGCTTTATTTACGTTAGCTCAGCAAGCGCCTAAACCCTACGGGCCGCTGCCTACAAAGGGACAGCTTAAGTGGCAGGAAACCGAAATGTATTGCCTCATTCATTACGGCCCCGATACTTATACCGACAAGGAATGGGGGTACGGCGATGAGGATCCGAAAATTTTTAATCCAACCAGCTTCGATGCCATGCAGATAGTTGGTGCGGCAAAAGCGGGTGGCTTTAAAGGGATAGTTGTAGTAGCTAAACATCACGACGGTTTTTGCCTTTGGCCTACAAAAACGACTGAACATAATATTTCAAAAAGTCCTTACAAAAATGGCAAAGGCGATATTTTACAGGAATACCGCGATGCGTGCAATAAGCTGGGCATGAAAATGGGTGTTTACTGCTCACCATGGGACCGAAACAGCCCGCTGTACGGCAAGCCCGAATACGTAACAGATGTTTACCGCAAGCAACTTGAAGAATTATACAGCCATTACGGCCCGATTTTTATTTCCTGGTTCGATGGCGCTAACGGCGGCGATGGCTATTACGGCGGTGCGCGGGAAGTAAGAAAGATCGATCGCTCTACCTATTACGGTTGGAAAGATACCTGGGCCATCCCGCGCCGCATGCAGCCGAACGCGGTTTTGTTTGGTGATGTAGGTCCGGATGTACGCTGGGTAGGTAATGAAAGAGGAATAGCAGGCGAAACCTGCTGGGCAACGTACACGCCGCATGCGCCCGAACCTGGCAAAGAACCCGGCAATGGTTTTACTAAAGATGAAGAAGGTACCGAAGGCCACCGCGATGGCAAATACTGGATTCCTGCCGAATGCGACGTGCCTTTCCGTCCGGGATGGTTTTACCACGCCTCGCAGGATGGTAAAGCCAAATCTGCAGATTCGCTGATGAACCTTTACTTCAACAGTGTGGGCCGCGGCGCCTGCCTTGATCTCGGTCTTGAACCTGATCGTCGCGGAATGATCAATGAAGACGACGTTGCCAAACTGAAAGCCTTTGGTGATCACCTGAAGACTACCTTCGCTACTAACCTCGCTAAGGGCGCAACATTAAACGCCAGCAATACCCGCGGCAACAACAAGGCAAAATTTGGCGCGGCAAACCTGCTGGATAATGACCGTTACACCTACTGGGCTACAGACGACAAGGTGACTACGCCCGAACTCACGCTCGATCTGCATCAGCCCAAAACGTTTAACGTAATTCGCCTGCGCGAGAACATTAAACTCGGTCAGCGTATTGACGCTGTAGCGGTTGATGCCTGGCAAAACGGCAAATGGCAGCAAATTGCCGAAGCCACCAGCATTGGTGGCAATCGCCTTATCCGCCTTCCGCACGACGTGAATACCAGCAAAGTACGCCTGCGTATTACCAAAGCGCCGGTTTGTATAGCGTTGAGCGATTTTGGATTGTTTAAAGAGGATAGAAACTAAACCCGCAGAAACACAACGCATTTTGTCTCTCCACAACAATCAATTATGAAAAAGACATTCCTAACCATCATCATCGCGGCCCTGTCGGCAACTTGCTTTGCCCAAACTGCGCTATATGACACCACTACAAAACCAACGTTGATCTCTAAACAATTCACCTTCACTGAAGGAGCCTCTACAGACAAAAAAGGCAATGTTTTTTTTACAGATCAGCCCAACAACAAGATATGGGAGTACAGCACCGATGGCAAATTAACCCTGTGGATGGACAGCGCCGGCCGCTCCAACGGAACCTATTTTGACCGGAAGGGTAACCTTGTTACCTGTGCCGATGAACATAATCAGCTTTGGGCTATCAGTCCGGATAAAAAAGTAACCGTATTGGTTGAAAACCTGGACGGTAAATTGATGAACGGCCCCAATGATGTTTGGGTAGCCCCGAACGGCGGCATCTACATGACCGATCCTTACTATCAGCGCGACTACTGGACCCGGACTAAATCAGAACTCGACGGACAAAAAGTTTATTACCTGCCCAAAGGCAAACATACGCCCATCTCCGTTGATACCGCGTTTAAACGGCCAAACGGTATAGTAGGCACCCCCGATGGTAAATACCTGTACGTTGCTGATATAGGCGACAACAAGATGTACAAATACAACATCGAAAAAAATGGAATGCTGAGTAACCGCACCCTTTTCTGCAAACAAGGCGGCGACGGTATCACTTTAGACGAACGCGGCAATCTTTACATCGCAGGCAATGGCGTAACCGTCTATAATCAACAAGGTGAAAAGATCGCCCATATTCCAGTTCCTGAACCGTGGACAGCCAACCTGTGCTTTGGCGGCGTAAACAAAGATATTTTGTTTATGACTGCATCGAAGGCATTCTATATGTTGAAAATGAACGTGAAAGGGGTGGAGTGAAATAAATAAACGGCGGCATAATCCCCGCGCGTCATTGCGAGGAACGAAGCAATCTCTACATGGGACATTAGCGCCAATGCATAGTCCAGAGATTGCTTCGTTCCTCGCAATGACGCTTTTTTATTTTATCTTAAAAACCAATTTATTAGCTTTATCAACCAATTATATTAACCTTCATGCAAGATACCTACATCTTAGCCTTAGACCAGGGTACCACCAGTTCGCGCGCTATCATTTTTGATCACGATGGCCAGATTAGATCCGTAGCGCAGAAAGAGTTTACGCAGATTTTCCCGCAACCCGGGTGGGTAGAGCACGACCCCAATGAGATCTGGTCGACTCAGGCCGGTGTTGCCGCCGAAGCCACCACCAAACTGGGTATCAACGGCAAAAATATCAAAGCCATTGGCATCACCAACCAGCGCGAAACTACCATCGTTTGGAATCGCGAAACCGGGCAGCCCGTTTATAACGCCATTGTTTGGCAGGACAGGCGTACTGCACCATACTGCGATCAGCTGAAAGCCGACGGGCATACCGAAAAGATCCGCTCAAAAACCGGACTGATAATCGACGCTTATTTCTCCGCCTCAAAAATAAACTGGATCCTGAATAACGTTGACGACGCAAGGCAACTGGCCAACGAAGGCAAACTTGCATTCGGCACGGTAGATAGCTGGCTGGTTTGGAAGTTTACCCGCGGTCGCGTGCATGTTACCGATGTTACTAACGCCAGCCGCACAATGCTGTACAATATCAAAACGCAGCAATGGGATGAGGAATTGCTTAACCTCTTCGATATCCCCGCAAGCCTGCTGCCCGTGGTCAAACAATCGAGCGAGGTTTATGGCGAAACAGATACCACCATTTTTGCGTCGAAGATTCCTATCGCTGGCATAGCCGGCGACCAGCAGGCAGCCTTATTCGGGCAGATGTGTATTGATAAGGCAATGGTGAAAAATACCTACGGCACCGGTTGTTTTATGCTGATGAATATAGGCGGGGAGTTCATCGCTTCAAAAAATAACCTGCTCACCACTATCGCCTGGAAGATCAACGGCCAAATCCAATATGCTTTTGAGGGGAGTATCTTCATTGGCGGCGCAGTGGTTCAATGGCTGCGCGACGGCTTGGGCGTCATCAAGACCTCTGCCGAAGTTGAGCAACTTGCACTTGATGTAAACGATACGGGCGGTGTATATTTCGTTCCCGCATTTGCCGGTCTCGGCGCACCGTATTGGGACCCCGATGCCCGCGGCACTATCGTCGGCATTACCCGCGGCACTACATCGGGCCACATTGCCCGCGCAGCCATCGAGGCCATAGCTTTCCAAACCGTAGATGTATTACAAGCCATGGAAGCCGACGCCGGAACACCTATTAAAGAACTCCGCGTTGACGGTGGCGCAACGGCCAACAACCTCCTGATGCAGTTCCAGGCCGATCTGTTGAATTGTAAAGTGATCCGTCCGCATATTGTGGAAACCACAGCCCTCGGCGCAGCTTACCTGGCGGGTCTTGCAGTTGGTTATTGGAATAATGTAGAAGAAATCCAGCAGCAATGGCAATCAGAGCGTGATTTTCTGCCCGCAGCCGATACCGCTAATGTTGAAGAAGCGATGAAGGGCTGGAAACGTGCGGTGGCGGCTGCGCGAAGCTGGTCGCAAAATCCGTAATGCGCATAAAAAATGATGCCCCGTAGAGACACAACACATTGTGTCTCCTAACCTAACAATAAAATTCATCAGAGACACAATACGTTGTGTCTTTATAAATATTGAAATATGACCCCATTCAGCGCCGAATTCATCGGCACGTTTTTACTGATCCTTTTAGGCGAAGGCGTTGTCGCCAATGTTTTACTGAACGATACCAAGGGCCACAATAGCGGCTGGCTGGTCATAACCACCGCCTGGGGGCTTGCGGTTTTTGTGGGTGTGGTAGTTGCCGGGCCTGTCAGCGGTGCGCATTTAAATCCTGCGGTAACTATTGGTCTCGCAATAGCCGGCAAATTTGCCTGGGCTAACGTTGGCCCGTATGTGGTTGCGCAAATGCTGGGCGCTTCATTGGGGGCGTTTTTAGTTTGGCTGATGTATTTCGACCATTTCAAAAAGACCAACAAGCCCGATTCCATTCTTGCCGTATTTTGTACGGGGCCCGCTATCCGTAATTACGTGTCGAATATTGTAAGCGAGATCGTCGGTGCGTTCGTTTTGGTGTTCGTGGTGTTTTATATTTCCGGTGCGCAGATCACGCCTACCAAAACCCCCATCGGTTTAGGTTCGGTAGGGGCATTGCCCGTGGCATTTTTAGTTTGGGTGATTGGCCTCTCGCTTGGCGGTACAACGGGCTATGCTATTAACCCGGCGCGCGACCTCGGTCCGCGTTTTGTACACTTTCTGCTTCCCATCAAAAATAAAGGCACCAGCGATTGGCAATACGCCTGGATCCCGGTTCTTGGTCCACTCGCCGGCGCTGCGTTGGCTGCATTAGTATATCTTCAGTTGAAATAATCTTTAGGATACATTAGCGCTGCATTTTTATCCCTGATTAAAAATCATCTTGTTACTTACTTTCCCACCGTATTTATGTTAATTTTATGCGCAACTAACATAAACCTAATATAATATGAAGGTCACCGCCCTACGGCCTGTTATCTACTCCAAACAGGTAAAATATACCGTTGAATATTATATCGAAATGCTCGGTTTCACTTGCGTAGGCTACACTGACGACTGGAGTTGGGCCACCTTATCGCGAGACGGCGTAGAGATTATGGTGTCTTATCCCAATGCCCATACCGAATTTGAAAAACCACACTTCACGGGCTCACTTTATTTTACGGTAGATAATGTAGATGAACTTTGGGGGCAGCTAAAAGAGGTGACCATCAATTGTTATCCGCTCGAAACCTTTAACTACGGTATGCGCGAGTTTGCCATTTATGACAACAACGGCTACCTGCTGCAATTTGGGCAGCCGGTGGATGCGTAATCATTGCTCGCTCTCTTCCTCCAGTCGCTCTTCTTCTAAATCGAGGCGGCGTTCAACCAGCGCTATCACGTCATCATCGATATGATCCTGGTGCCGGAAGTGATGCAGTTCCCTCCGCTGGTGTTCGGTTAGTAACACCATTACACGCTTAAACCGTTTCGACAGGCGTTGAAGCTTTTTCAATTTGTCGCCGTCGTCATCAATACCATCATACAAAACACATTTGGCGCGTAATAGGTCCAATTTATTTTTGATAAGCGCGTTTTCGGCGATGTCGGCAGTGTAAGCCGTTTCCAGTTCTTTTAAAGCTGCGCCGTGCAGGTGCCGTTCAATTTCCAGCAGTTGCTCATCGTCGGTTTTAACACCTTCAAAGTTTTCGGGTTTAACCTTGTGGATAATCCACGGCAAAATAAGCCCCTGGCCCACAAGCGTAACTACAATCACTATAAAAGTAATAAAAAGGATGAGGTTGCGATAGGGGAAAGGTTTGCCATTGAGCATGAGCGGTATAGCCAGCGCCGACGCCAGCGACACTACACCGCGCATCCCTGTCCATCCAATTACCGTAGGATTACGCCAGCCCGGATGATTTACGGCAACGGTAATAAACCGGCTGATAAATGAAGTGAATATGGAGGAGATATAAGCCGAACATAAACGCGTCAGGATCACCGCGCCGGTAATGATCAGGGCGATGATGATACTGTGCGAAAGTGACAGTGATTTAATTCCCGCCGCAATTTCAGGTAGTTGCAGGCCTATTAAAAAGAAGATCACCGCATTAAGGATGAATACAATAGCCGGCCAGATGGCGGTGGATTTAAGCCTGCTGCTGTGATTAAAAATAAAGTGATTTTGATAGGCGATAAACAGCCCGCCGCTCACAGTTGCCAGTACACCCGACGAATGCACCGCCTCGGCAGAAAGGTAAATAAGGTATGGCATCACCAGCGACAGCGCAAAATCGAGGTTGGAGCTTGTGGGCAGCCAGCGATAGATGGCATAAAATAACGCACCGAATGCCAGGCCGATTGCAATACCGCTTACCACTACCAATGCAAAACCGCCAACGGCATGATACCAAATAAAATCGCTACTGGCAATAGCCGCAATGGAAAACCGGAACACTGTTAAGCTGGTGGCATCGTTCAGCAAACTCTCCCCCTCTAAGATTGACACCATGCCTTTCGGCAGCTTCTTTACGTATTGCAGCACAGCGGTTGCTGCAGCGGTATCGGGCGGAGAAATGATGGCGCCAAGCATAAAGCCCTCGGCAAGCGTAATGCCCGGGATCAGCGCGCACGAAAGAAATGCAACTACTGTTGAAGTGAGCAGCACGAACCCGATAGCCATTACCAGGATAATGCGCCGCCAATGCCAAATTGCCCGCCATGAACTATTCCAGGCCGCATCGAAAAGTATAGGCGGGAGGATAACGAGGAATACCAGGTTGGGATCAATGCGGATGGTGGGTACTGCAGGAATAAAGCCTGCCGCCAATCCTGCTAATACTAAAAATATAGGGTAGGCTATCTTCAGCTTATTGGCCAGCACCACCAGGAAAGATATGGTGAGGATAAGCCCTATGCAGATGAACAGTAGTTGATGCATTTAACCAAGATACGGGAGGAAAGTCAAAATTGAAAAGTAAAAATTCAAAAAGGAATTGCTGTAGAAGGGATGAAGGTGAAATTGGATTTAATCGCTGCTGCATTATGTGATGTATTGTCAAAAGATTGAAAGTTTTGAAGGATTCGTTTTGAATTATAATAGCTATCTCTAAATTTGCGTAATTGATTACGTAATTAAATACTCATGAATATCTACGATAAAACAGGGAAAATGGCGTTGGGCAGCAGGCTGCGAAGATTGGGCGAAACATTTGCCGAACAATCGGCGCAGGTTTATCCGGTTTACGGCATAGAGATGCAGCCTAAATGGTTCCCGGTTTATTATGCGCTGGCCGATGGCGAAGAAAAATCGATCATGCAAATAGCCGCCGAAATAGGGCATTCGCATCCATCGGTAAGCACCATCGTAAAGGAAATGATTAAGAAGGGTATGGTAGAGACCGTTGCAGGCAAGGGCGACGCGCGCAAGAATTTTGTAAAACTTACTGAAAAAGGGTTGAGCATCAACGACAAGATTTCTGAACAGTATGCCGACGTGAATGAGGCCATAGAGCAAGCTGAAGCCGAAACCCAATATAACCTTTGGAAAGCCATTGAAGAATGGGAGTTTTTGCTGGAACAGCGCAGTTTACTAAACCGGGTTAGTGCTGTAAAAAAGCAGCGCGAAAGCAAAGACGTACAGATAATTCCGTACGATTCACAGTACAAAACCGCGTTTAGAAAGTTAAACGAGGAATGGATAACGCAGTATTTCAAGATGGAGGAATCGGATTATAAATACCTTGATCATCCGCAGGAAAATATTCTGGATAAAGGCGGCTATATTTTTATGGCGATCTACCACGGGAAACCGGTCGGCACCTGCGCTATTGTTAAGATGAGCGATGATCAGTTCGAACTGGCCAAAATGGGCGTAGCTCCAAATGCCAAGGGAAAGGGGATAGGTTACTTACTCGGTATGGCTTGCGCGGAAAAGGCAAGGGAGCTCGGCGCCAAAAAACTTTACCTTGAAAGTAACACATCGCTCAAACCGGCAATTAACCTTTACCATAAGCTTGGCTTTAAAAAAGTAACCGGCACGCCATCGCCTTATGATCGTTGTAATATTCAAATGGAAATGACCCTCTAAATAACATCATGCACGAAAAGAAAATAACCATAATTATTCGGGATGACCTGAAAACCTGGCAAAAGCTGAACGTTGCCGCTTTTTTGGCTGGTGCGGTAACCATTGAATTTACCGAACTGCATGGCCGGCACCTGGTAACCGCATCGGGTAATACCTATATGCCATTCATCAGGCAACCGGTATTGGTGTATAAAGCTGATGACCTGAACCAGATGCAGCGCGTTTTTAAAAGGGCAAAGGAAAGAGAATTGCATATCGGCATCTATTCATCGCCGCTCTTCGAAACCATGACCGAACAGGATAATTTAGATGCCACCGCCCGCATTACCGACGATGAACAAGACCTGGTGGGCCTCATCCTTTACGGTGAAAATAAAAAAGTGAATAAAGCGATAGATGGTTTGAAGTTTCATGATTGAAAGGAGAATACCATCCAAAACATAAAGCCACATGCTGATAAAAAAAAGGCCTCATAGAGGCCAAATATTGGTAGAAAGCAAACGAATTTTTTCGCTCCGTAGGTGCAGAACCCGCTACACGTCTACACCTTCCTTTGCGCCTTTTCCCAAACCGCGCTTTGTTTTTTGGTAAAATAACGCACAATGCCCATTAGCACGGCATAATTCATCACGCAAAAATAATAGGGTACAAACAGCGCTTTAATGCGAATTTGCCGTTTCTCCATAATTAATCCCAATATAGCGAGCAGGTAAAAGCACAACTGTGCTGCAAAGAACAATTGGTAAAACAATTCACCGGTTCCATAGGCGATTAATCCGTTCAGCACAAAAGTCAATAGCAATAAAAACGGCGTAACCGTCCACCTTAACACCCGGTGGCTCACATATTGAAACGACAATACCGGGAATTTAAAGGGATTAAACAATCCCGGCAGCCGTAAAATCGATTGTATGCCCCCTGCCGCTATCCTGATCTTCCTTTTCAACTCTTCCGATACGTTTTCCGAAGCGGTTTCGCTGGCATAAGCTTCCGGCTCATAAACAATGCGGTAACCCTGTTCGGCTATCAGCATCGAGATCATAAAATCATCCAGCACCGTATCCGCGGGAACGTCAATGTATAGCGAGCGCCTTACACTGAACAGTTCGCCCGCGGCACCCACCACCGAATACAATTCCGAATCCCATTTCTTCAACGCCGATTCATACTTCCAGTAAAAACCTTCACCTGCAGCGCTGGCATCGGCATGCTCATCCACCTGCACACGCTTTTCCCCGGCCACACAACCTACGGTTTTATCGGCATAATGACGGCAAATATTAATGATGGCCTTGTTGTTCAGAAATGTATTGGCATCGGTAAAAACGGCAATTTCTGTATTCACATATTCCATTGCCCGGTGCACGGCGGCTATCTTGCCCGCGCGCTGCGGTTGATGCAGCAATTGGATCTGCGGATATTTGGCGATAATATCCGGCGTACCGTCGTTCGAGCCATCTGTTATAAAAACAAATTTCAGCTTGCCTGCCGGGTATTCCAGTTGAAGGCAATTGGCAATTTTCGCCGACATAAAATGCTCCTCGTTATAGGCGGCTACCACCAGCGTACATTCGGGCAATTCGTCATCAATAACCGCCGGAATAACTCTTTTTCCCTTCAAGGCCCGTCTGATCCTGATCAAAAAATATAACAGAATACCATACCCCGCAAAGGTGTAGAATACTATAAAAAAGCTAAGCCAGAATGTGATTTTCATTTAATGGTATTGATGGCGTATCCTAAGTTTGTACTGTTTTTGCCGTGGGTAAAGTTCCACCAAACGGCGCGCAACAGCATGGGTATAAAGTTGTAGTTCTTGTCTTTAACATAACTCAGCATATTGCGCGGCACAACAAGAAGCATAAAATAGATCATGAACACCAACTTGTTAAATGCCGGCGCATTCCGCCTGATGAACAAAATGCGGTTGCGGTTCATAAAGTACTCCTTCAGCTTGCTTTTTTTTCCTACCGAAACAGATTCTTTGTGGTAGATCACCGCATCAGTGCATACCCATGCCTCGTATCCAGCGCGCTTGATATGCTCACACCAATCAACTTCCTCATAATATAAAAAGAAGTTCTCGCTCATTTGTCCGGCCTTTTTTACTGCCGCATTGCGTACCATCATAGCCGCGCCGTGGCAATAAGCGGTGGGAGCAGTAATGTTGTTATATTGGCCGTTATCCTTTTCGCGCAGGCCTATGCAACTATTACGGCAGGTGTAATAATTCATGGGCGTATAACCCGCGTATTGGATCAGGCTTTTATCACTAAAGTATTTGATCATGGGCGAGATCATGCCTATTGCCGGATTCTCATCCATTACTTTAACAAGTTTTTCTATCAGATCGGCGGTAAATTCGGTGTCATTATTAACAAAGAATAGGTAATCTCCGGTAGCCTCGTTAACGCCCAGGTTATTGCCGCCTGCAAAGCCGAGGTTTTTTTCGGAGCGGATAAACTTTACATGTGGAAAATCTGCCTGCCAATCATTAATAGAAACTACCGTGCTGCCATTGTCAACAACAATGATCTCCAGGTTTTTATAAGTATTGGGTATCGTTCCTAACAGCTCCTCAGTAACCTTGGGCTGATTGAAATTGACCGTAATAATAGATACTTTATTCATTGATAAGGTTTGGCCCATGTTATTCCTTCGATACCCTGTCGAGGCATTTTTGTAACACAACGGCAAATTCTTTATCGTTAGGCGGCGCAAAAATAGTATTGTGCTCGCCGGGGATTTCGTGCACGTTCACGCCTTTAAGGGCAAATTTTTTCCAACCCATAAACTCGTAGTCGTCCATATAAAAGGTGCGTTTTTTAGCACGGAACAGGTCTACCACAATATCCATTGGTTTCTGGAAATAGTTGCGTTTGGCCTTTGCACTCGCCTCATCTATCTCGTTATCATACGCGAAAAAGCCGGTTTGCTTTTCATTGTTGCCGGTAAGTTTCCACCATGTACGTATAATCCGGCGCCTTAACAGTTCATTTTTATATTTGAAAGTACCTTTCGGATCCTCGGCCAATAGCGCGAAACTGTTAAAGAATTTCATGAACAGCAGGCGTACGCGATTGAATGTACGCTTCACAGGCGGATCGAATATATCGGTCTGTTTAGCATAAGTATCGAAAACGGCCAGCATCTTTACTTCTTTGCCCATTTCCTTCATCTGCCTTGCCATTTCATAAGCAATAGTGCCGCCTAATGAGTAGCCCGCAAGCGCATAAGGCCCGTCTGGGTTTTGGGCAAGTATCTCGGCAATGTAATTAGCGGCAATTTCTTCCATCACATCCAATGGCTCATCTATGCCATTCAGGCCGCGGGCCTGTAAGCCGTAAACCGGCTGCTCAGCATCCATGTTTAAGGCCAATGCGCTAAAAAGCAATACATTAAGGCCTGCGCCATGAACAATGTATATAGGCATTTTTGAGCCTTTCGGTTTGATAGGCACCAGCGAATCCCAGGTGATCGATTTCGAATCGACCTTCAATATGATCGATAGTTTTTCAATGGTCGAGTGTTCAAAAAGCGTGGCAAGCGGCAAACGCTTGCCGGTCAGCTTCTCAATCCTAGCCATGATCTGAACAGCCACTAACGACCGCCCCCCAAGCTCAAAAAAATTGTCATAAACGCTGATCTTCTCAATACCCATCAGCTCCTGCCATATTTCGGCAACGTTCTTTTCAATTTCTGTGCGTGGGGCAACATAATCCTCTGCGCGGGCAATTATATTGTAATCTGGTTTTGGCAGGGCCTTACGGTCAATCTTACCATTAGGAGTAATGGGAATAGCATCCATCAACACAAAGTCATCAGGCACCATATATTCCGGCAATACCGCAAGCAGCGCTTTTTGCCAGGCTAAAATCTGAGTTTTAAAATCTGCATTTTTAGCGGTCTCCTCCAGTATCACGTAGCCCACCAACCGCGGGTCGCCGGGCGTATCTTCGCGGGCAATTACAACGGCTTGTTTAATATCTTCTTCCTGAACCAGCGCATGTTCAATTTCTTCCAGTTCAATACGGTAACCGCGCACTTTCACCTGGTGGTCCATACGGCCCAGGCAAATTATGTCGCCGTCTTCCTGGTATTTTCCCAGGTCGCCGGTACGGTACATTTTATCTCCCGGTTTGCCCGAAAAAGGGTTATCAATAAAACGCTCGGCGGTAAGTTCCGGGCGGTTCAGGTAACCCGCTGCAACGCCGTCGCCGCCAATAATTATTTCACCTATCTCGCCATCGGTCAGGCTGTTCATGTTTTCATCAACAATATAAACCTGGGTATTGGCAATAGGCTTACCAATGGTAATGTTTTCGTCGCTTTCAATCAACTTAACAGTCGACCATATCGTGGTCTCTGTTGGGCCGTACATATTCCAAAGCTGGCTGGTACGCGCGGTAAGTTTACCCACCAGGTCCTTAGGCAATGCCTCGCCGCCGCAAAGTATCTTCAGGGGCAGCAGCTTTTCCCAGCCTGCTTCCAGCATCATGCGCCAGGTGTAAGGCGTAGCCTGCATAAAGGTGATACCGTCGTTCTTCACCATGTCGAACAAAATACGCCCGTCTTTGGCGGTGTCAGAATTGGTAAGAATAATTTCCGCACCGCAAATCAACGGCAGGTAAAGTTCCAGCCCGGCAATATCAAACGATATGGTGGTAACCGTCAATATCTTATCACTGGCTGTCATACCAGGTTGTTTTTGCATGCTCAGCAAAAAGTTCACCAGGTTGAAATGTCTTATCTGTACGCCCTTAGGCTTCCCGGTCGAGCCGGACGTGTACAACACATAGGCAAGGTCCTTACCATTAACCTCAATTTCAGGCTCATCGGCGGTGTAATTGCCAAACTTTTCAAACGCGTCTTCAATCAATAGCTCATTCGCGGTTGAGGTAAAATGGTTGTGGTATTTTTTTGAAGTGATGAGCAGTTTTGCCGAAGAATCATCCAGCATAAACTCAACCCGGTCTTTTGGATATTCAGGATCGAGCGGTATATAAGCGGCGCCTGATTTGAGGATAGCCAACAACGATATCACCATTTCGGGCGACCGATCAAGCGCCAGCCCAATAATATCCCCTGTCTTTACACCATTATCAATCAGTATTTTAGCAAGTTTATTTGAGCTTTCGTAAACCTCTTTATACGTCAGCTGCCTGCCGTGAAATTTAATGGCAAATTTTTTTGAGTAAGTATTTGCACATTGGTTGAGGAAAAAAGGGAGCGCTTTATCTTTGGGATATTCTATATAAGTATCGTTTCTGCTGTCGGTATTTTCTATATGGATAGGGGCACTCATCTTATCTTGCTAATTGATAATTCAATTGGTAACAATTCTTCAGGCTAAATATGGCCAATACTTTTTAAAGTAACAAACGTATTACACACAGGAATGCTTATTTGGCACTATGGGTATGAGGGGTATGTATAAACTTTTTATTAGCCCCTTTCAACTTGAATAATAACAGCAGCATTGCAAAGAAAATTGCCGGTATCCTCATTAAAGCACCAAAAAAATCTTTGTTATAAAAACTTGTTGGTATAGCAACTAAAATGCCAGTATAACAGCAAATGGTAGCGGCCAGCCATAATTGCCATCCCGGACCCATGCCCGGCAATGCTAATGATACCAGCAGCATAAACGGCATCAATCCAAGCATCAGCACGCGCGGCAGTATCGATAGCTGGTAAACTTCGTTCAGGTAATCCAGTTTTCCTTTAAATAAGGCCGAAAAAGCGGTGGCCCCATATTTTTTTAACAAATTAAACTGTGCCGAAAGCCACCTGCGTCTTTGTTTTTTAAATACTTCCTTGTTGCTTACCTTTTCATCGTATATCAACGCATTTTCGGCGTAAGCTACGGTAATCTCATCATTAGTTAACAATAAGCCCATTTCTTTGTCGAAACCGCCAACAGCGTCTATCCGCATCATAACCCCGGTAAATACCTCGTAATCGAGCGCCATGCCCGAGCCAATGATGGCCGATGAAAAATTGAACACCCTTTGCGATTTACGGAAGATATGGTTATTTACCTCCTCGCTTATGGCGTCCAGCACGGCTACCGACGTATTGGTGTTCATGGCAACGCGGTGTCCCTGCACCACTTTATCACCGGCTTGCAGATAGTCGTTGATCCGATAAAGAAAATCGGGCGCGGCAATATTGTCTATATCGAAAACTATGGCAGCATCAAATCCCGGCTGGGTATTCTCAATTGCTTTATGCAGCGCTTTTGATTTGGTGCTGCTTTCAAAAACAACTTCCAGCACCTGTAGCGGCATTTGCTTTAATTTGGCTACGGTTTCGGGCTGTAGCGAATCGGCAATAACGCATACATGGAATTTATCTTTCGGATAGTCAAGCTTCACAGCTTCTGCTGCCGAATTTAGGATGATCTCGTCTTCTTTGTACGAGCAAATGTAGATCACAAATTTGGCCAGCGTTGAACTTTGCGGCGGAGTTTTAATCTTCACCAGCTTGCCTAAAACCGAAAACACAAACAGATACAGGCTGTAAAAGCCCAGGTAAACGAATAAAATGCTTGTGATTATAGCGATGATCGTTGCGATAATTTCCATACGTTGGTGGTTATACGTAAGTTTTTCGTAAAACGGTTTGTTTTTGCCTCAACTTTTTTACAATCGATCAGTCGTTGCCGCCTTCTTTTTATCAAAATTGGTTTTTAACAGTTCTTTTATTTCGCTGATGCGGTGTTCCCAGGTATTGTCGGCAGCAACTTCCAGCCTTTTTTGCTGCAGTTCCGGCGTATCGTTCAAAGCTACGGCAATTGCATCAGAAAACGTTTCCGCATCGCTGCAATAAGTAACTGTGCCGTGAGTAAACTCGGCCAGGTCGGGGTTAAAATCTGTAGAAACGAGCGGCCTGCCAGAACCTAAATATTCAAATAACTTCAGCGGAAAAATATGTGCGCTCACGTCATCTTTTTTAAATGGAATGATCGCTACATCAAAACCTTTTAATACAGCCGGCATTTCGCTGTATGGAACCGGGCCTGTCAGATACAGGTTCGGCGCTTTATATTCTTCTTCCTTAATATAATAACGGTCTATTGGCCCTACCATCACAAAACTCTTATCGCGGTTGGCCTTAAGCAACTCCTGCATCATATCGTAATCAATCCGCCGTTCAATAGCCCCAAAATAGCCGATGATCGGCTTCGGAATCCCGTCAAAAATGGATGAAACTTTCAGTTCAGGATCGAGTGTTTTTGAGCTGTGGCTGATATTGGCGGCATTCGGTATAAAGTATGAATTTGGGTTGAGCAGCGCCTTCTGGTTCATCAGTTCCTTACTGGTGCTGATCACCATATCCACATTTTTTACCAGTATATCTTCCGAGATCAGCCCATGCTTTGTCTGATAAGGCTCGATGATAGGATCAACACAGTGGTAAACGCTTAAAGTTGGTTTCAGCAACTTATGCAGCGTAGGCAGCGTAAAGTTGTAGGAGTTGATAAAAATATAATCGGTAATGTTGAGCGCTTTGATCACCTGCCTCACCCGTTTTCCCACTATTCCCTCGTTTATCTTCAGCATCATCCTGTAAAATTTACCCTCTGGCAACATGTTAATCGACGGTACAGGAGGGGAGATGATGATCTTCAGATTGGGGATTTCAGTCTGAATAATACTGTTCTTCGCCGAAAAGAAATGCGGCCGCCGGATTTTGAATTCCGGTGTGTTCTTGAACTTTACATAGTCGAACCAGGTATAGGGCCGGTCAACGTAGTAAACAAAGTTGTCTTTCGCCAGGTGTTTGGCCATGGTATAATTGGTCGATTCCAACTTGCCATCAAACTGCATCTGCGAAAAAATTATAATATTCTGGTTCTTCAGGCTCATTTCTAAACAGGGGGATTTATTAAAAAGCTTTATGAATTTTGTTCTGTTGTGTCTTTCTTCCTGGCTTTATTCAGGAGATCTGTGGTCAGCTGCCGCGTTTCCGTGAAACCGAGTTTCAGTATGCCGAACATGGTAAAGTTCAGGTATTTTCTCAAGATCCAGTAACCGTAAATTACACCGGCAAGGAATGTAAGGATTGACGCAAGTGCTACTCCATAAAGGCTATGGAAGATAAATATCCCCGCAAAATCGCCGGCTACGTTTACTATCAGCATAATGATCACTTTCGTCATGTTAATGTGCGGCTTGTTCAGCATATCCAGCGTAATACCAAAAAAACGGTCCACCGGCATGAAAAGTGCATAGCACATAAAAATCCGGAAGATGTTCGAAGCATTGCTGTGCGCATATTGATGACCGCCCAAAATATCGATAACCACATCGGCAAAAATAAAGGAGCCGAGCGTAACGGGTAATATCAGCATGGTCAATATGCCTGAATATTTTTTCAGGATGTAGGTAAGGTGCTTCTTATCATCGCGGTTAACCGCCGCCGACATAGCAGGCAGAGCCGTCGCTACAAAACTTCTCAGCGGGATTTCAATAACTTCCATCAAACGCTGCGGCAAATAGTATATACCAACTACCATCGGGTCGGCAAACATAAATTTAATGATATAGGTGTCAGACCCCCGCAGCATATAAGAGCTTACCGATGTACCCACACTGTACTTGCCAAAATTTGCCAGTTGTTTAACGCATTCGCTTGTTTTGTATTTAATGGTGCTCACTTTGGCCCAGCCGTTTATGATAGAAAAAAGGCTGGTTATCATGGCGGTTGAACAATAGGCTATTATGATAACAGAAAAGCTGATGCGGTGAATGGCTATCAGGATGATGATCAAGATCAGGAAACACCCCTGCCAGATAAGCTGCAGAATAAAGATCCGGTCGAACCGTTCCTCGGCCTGCAGGATCCACAGGGCTACGCTCGACGGCAAGGTGCTGAAGAAAATAATGGCGAACCACTTGGAGGCTAATACAATAGTCGGATTCCCTTTGTAAAACAGCAGCACAATAATGCTTACTATGGCCAGCGAAGCCGTGAGCATAAAACCAATATACCACGTAGAACCCGCTACAATTTTTGAGCGTTCTTCGTCGGCACCCGAGTAAAACTTTACGAGCGAGGTTTGCAAAAAGCCGCTTCTGAACAAGTTGGCCAGGGTGAAGGTGGTTAAAAATAGGATCCAGTTACTAAAGTCGCCGGGAATAGTGAGGTAACGGGCCAGTAAACCTACCGTTACCATACCAACAACCGGCATCACTGCATTGCTTGCCAGCGATAGCGTGTGCTTGTTTATTAACTTCTTTGTGACCGACATTTAGATTTTCCCCCAGGTATTTGTTTCAAAGTTATACTGTTTAACTACGCGGGCAGGGTTTCCAACGGCAACAGAAAATTGGGGTATATCTTTTGTTACAACACTGCCCGCGCCTATCACTGCATGCTTGCCAATGGTTACACCGGCAGTTATTACGCAATTTGCGCCAATCCACACACTATCTTCAATGGTTATTTGTTTGGTTAGTACTTTTTGGAGGCGTGGCGGCATATTCACGTCTTCGTAGCCGTGGTTAAGGCCCGATATTACGATGTTTTGCGCCAGCATTACATAGTTGCCCATAGTAACCGGGCCTATAATTACATTGCTTAATCCAATGCCGCAATTATCGCCTATCAGCACATCGCCCACGCCATTATTTATCGTTGCAAAGCTCTCCACAATACAATTATTCCCGATCGTGAATTTCCTAAATGGAAAAACATCCATCCGTGAGCTGAACCTGATCACCGTATTTTTGCCTCTTTTGTGGATAAACCGGTTCAGGAACAAGCGCACCCAAAGCCGCGGCCTGGCCTGCCCGGTAGGGATAATTAACCAGTGGACAAATTGTTTAAGCTTAGGGTTTGATTTAACCGTGGATAGTAATGACATTACTTGTTATTTGTTTCAGCACATTAAATAACCTGTTCCTGCAAGCTTTGTTGTTTCTGCTTGTCCAGGCGCATGGTAACGTTAATGATGGCCATGGCCAGGTAAAGTAATATGTTGGTGGGGTATTGTACGAATGCCTGCTGCGGATAGTTACCAATATCCAGCGCGAAAATGATTAAAACCATGGCCATGCAGTAAGTTTTCAGTTCCGGGTCTTTAATCAGGTAGTAATATTTAATGCCGCGCTGTAATATCACAAAGTTGAAAGCACAAAAAAGCAGCAGCCCAACCCAGCCCATTTCTACCGCCACGCGCACGTAACCGCTGTCTGGCGGGAAGTGAGCGAGGTATGAGTTCGGCGCAAAACGCTGCCCCCAAACACCAACCGAACCCAAACCGCCGCCAATAGGGTGACTAAGGATATATGGTTTGATGCGATGCTGGTTTTCTGCCCGCACATTAAATGATGCATCTTTTGACGGGTTAAACGCCGATTGAAACCGCACCAAACTGGGGTTTGAGGTCGGCATTTTAATAAGCACTGCCAGTATAAACCCGCCTATTAATGCTGCTACCAATATTCGCCGGTTAAATTTCAAAACGGCAAGCATGGCCAACGCTGCTGGGATCAATACGTATGCCGCGCGCGTGCCCGAATACAGCATTACCGTTAAATAAAAGCATATCAGGCCAACCAACACAAACTTCTTCCACCGGCGTATTTCGGTAAATAACAACGAAAGGCACAATATGGCCGACAGCACCATGTTGTACGAAAACGTAACCGGGTCTGAGAAGATGCCGAATTTACGCATATGGCCGTAAATGAATAACAGCTGTATCCGCAACGGGTCGGCATTAAGCCACCTGGTTTCGAAAGGGAAGAAGCCGATGTTCTCCTGTATAAATGCCGCAATACCGCAAATCAGTTCCAGTACCAGCAACACCTTGAATAGCATCTTTATAAAATCCTTCGACCTGATCTGGTAAACGAATACGAAATAAAGCAACATCAGCACCGCCACCGTACGTACCGTATAAATCCAGGCTAATACTGATGACGCTGCCGGGTTGATTACCTCCAGCAGGTTATAGATCAGCCACGCCAGGATAAAATAGCTTATGGGGTCTTTAAAATAACTCCAGTCGCGTTCTGTCCGCTGTTTGATGAAGAACCCGAGGATGAGGATATACATCATCACGTCCATCACCAAACCTATCGGGGTATCCTCTGGCAATAGCCCCAAAATAGCCTGGTAATTAATAAAGAACGCAATAATAAGGTAAAGCGTAATACCAACCTTTGGATAAGCCACAGCAGCATAGAGCATGGGCAGTCCCACCATCATGATCAGAAAAAAAACGCCCATCACCATGCCCAGGCGCGCTATCAGAAAACTAGCCGTCAGCGAAGCGATGAGCACGAAAATCACTACCATCGGTTTCGAGAACTTGTGGATCACAATGTTCTGCCAGATGGTTTTCTTCGGGGCTATATCTTTGATCCGGTCGCTCGGCATCTGTTGGGGCTGATTAGATTAATTTAAGATCAGGATCTTTATAACCCAAACAAAAATGCTCAAAAATGCCATGGTAACAGCAATGTAATAACATTTGCGCTGCAATGGGGGGAGCCTTTTTATCGGGTCTTCAGTTTTTACCTGCGAGGGCCTGAGTTCCATAATTGAAATGAAATTGTAACGTTAAATTGCGCTTAGTTCTTGCTCTTTTTTGAAGCAGCAATATCTGTAGCCATGTTTAATATCCAGCCGGCAAATTTGTTATGTAGCGATTTAAGGTACGCGATGTAAGTTTTATGTCCGCCCGCTACATTCCTGTTGGCCTCAAAAACGGCAACCGTTTTGTTCGCGAACAGAATCCACTCCTTCGCCTTGTTCAGCGAATCCAACGATGGCATATCGATCACAATGATGTCATACCTCGATTTCAGCTTCTCAAACTCATTGTGGATCTGTACTTCGTCATTAATCTCCAGCAGGGTAATATCGCCGCCGCGGTTACCCAGCACGTTGATCTTGTTGTTCTCCCACTCGGTATAAGAGCTGCTCCTGAAATAATCCTCTACAAAAAGTGAAGGTTGAATGTTCCGGGTTATCGAAGGATTGTCAAAATTGCCGTCAATCAGCAGTACTCTTTTGTTAATGGCGCTGTAGGCGTAGGCCAGGCTTACGGCAATAAGCGTTTTACCCTCGCCGTTGCCCATGCTGGTTATCCCCAGTATTTTTTCGCCCCGCAGTTCCTGGTCTATCTCAAACCTAACCGAGCGCAGCAGCTCTTTAAATTGCTGCATCTGCTTGCGGTTCTCTACCTCCCAAAGCTTGCGCAGGTCGGGCTTGGGGCCTTTGATAACGTTCAGCGCGCCGAGCATCGGCAGGTCGGTACGGCTCACCAGCGTAGCCGGATCTTTAACCGTATCATCAAGGTAAAACAAGATAAACAGCACCAGCAGGCAAAGGAACAAGCTCACTAAACCACTCAGCGCTACCAGGAAGATTTTTTTTGAAGGCTGGGCAATATCAGGGGTAGCAGGTTCAACCTGCGATAATTTGATCGAGAATTTAGACTGAACGTTCGCAGCGTTATAGCGGCTCAATACGTCAAGGTATTCTTTGGTGGCGATATCAATATCAAACTCATAGGTTTTAACCGTTGCATCAAATGGTACCAGACGCGAAAATTTTGCATTCAGGTCATTCAGTTCCCGGTTAATAGATTTTTCGCTGTATTTAGCCAGGTCGCGGGCTACTTCAAGCGTTTGCGCCTGCACTACCAATGCGTCTTTACCAATCCGTGGGTCAACAAGGTATTTGTCAGATGTAGTGTGCAATTGAGCAACAAGCGCATTTTGCAGCGAATCTATCATCGGCTTATATTTCGGATTGAAACCGGCATGAACGTACTCGTCTGTCAGCGTTCGCAACTGATCGTTGGTGGCGGCCGTTTCAACGTTATTCTGGTTTACTGATGCTTCGATGTATTTTCTGCTCGTTGGATCAAATTTCGACATCACGTTTTGCAGTGCGCCTTCGTTAGCTGCAAGCGTACGCTGGTTTTCCAGTTTCTTGTCGGTATAGGCCAATATCTGTGCAAATATCGATTTCGATTGATCTTCCAGGTTCAGGATGCCGTTCTTGATCTTGTATTGCTGCAGTTCGTCTTTTTTCGCGTTCAGCGCGTTACGCTTTTCTTCAAGCAGGGTTCCCAAAAAGTCAACCGCGTTCGATTCGTTTTTCTTAATATTTACCGTATAGTAATCAATAAACTCCTTAGCCAGTGTATTCACCACAAATGCCGAAAGCTGCGGGTTTTCCGAAGTGAACTGTATCGAAATAAAATCACTTTCTTCCTCACGCGCCACATCCAGGTTTTTCCTTATTGAACGCTCGTCATAATGCATCGAGATCAGCAATTGGTTAAGGCCAAACTCATCTTTGTTATATAACGACAGGGGAGCTCCGGTAACAAGCTTAGCCCTGAAAACTTCGAGGGCATGTTGTATGGCCGCGGGGCTTAAATCTTTAAAGTCATGATTCAAGTGCCTGAACGGTTCACTGCTGCTCAGATCATGAATAATGAGCTGATAGGAGCATTGATCGATCAGCTTTTTCAGCTTGATGATCTCCATCAGGTTGCTGAACTCGCGGTTAATCTGGTCTGATTGTGCGTTGGGTGTATTATCCTTATCCAGCAGGTGCGTCGATGCATCAACAATTCCGGTTGCTATCTGCGTGCGGGATACAAACTCGTCAGGAAGGTTTTTAACAAGGAATACGGATGCTGCTACTGCTGCTGCAACAACAATAAGAATCACCCATAAATATTTACGTAAGAGTTTAAAATAGCCCGATATTTCCATTAATCTATTTAATGCTTTCCAACTTATCCCCTATAAGCTCTTCAAGATTAGTTTTTGCCGTAAAAACATTTAATTCAGCTTGTATCCTAAATGCGTTTTGATTGTAAAGGTTATTCAACGATGCATTATAAACATCAAACGTTGTTTCACCTTTTTCAAAGGTATATTTAAGATTTTTAGTCGCAGTTTCTGCGTTGGTCACTGCCGTTACTTTGTTGCGCAGATCGGCCTGTGCGGCAATGTAGGCAAAGTAAAAACGCTTAATTTGTGCTTCCAGTAAAAGAAAGTACTCCTGCTGTTGATATTCGGCAACTTTAACTGCCTCTCGTGCATTGTGAATGGTATAAGGTCGTTCAAAAAGCGAACCCAGACTAACAGAAGCCACCAGTTGATAACCTTTGAATGCCGTAGGGTTGGTTAGATTTAAAGATGTTTGCGGACTGTAAATGTATGACGCGCTGAAGGCCTCCAGCCAACCGAAGCTTGCCTGGTGAAAAGTGCTGCGGGCAATCTCCACCTGCTTTTGCTTTACCTTCACTTCAGGATAATTCTTTTTGGCGGCTGCTATCAGTTTTTCCAGGTAAGGGTATGACAGGTCTTTAAAGATAGTCTCCTGTGCGTGAAGGTTACTTGTTAAAGCAGATATTAATAACGACAGACAAACGATCCGAAATTTAGTATTCATTTTTTTTTACACTTTTTCTTTCTGAAAAACTGCCGGTACTGTTCTGATGAGAATTTTCCAATCAAGCCAGAATGAATAGTTTTGAGCGTAAAAATTATCTAATTTCTTTCTTTCACGCTCAGACATATCCGCCTTTCCCCGCTTGGTTATCTGCCATAATCCGGTTAACCCGGCAGGCCCCAAAAAACGCATCGACCATTCGTTTGATGTCAGCATTTCTGCTTCATAAACCGGCAACGGCCTGTTACCAACCAACGACATATCCCCTAACAAAATGTTGAATAGTTGAGGGAGCTCGTCGAGGCTCGAATTTCGTAAAAATTTGCCGAGTTTGGTTACCCGCGGATCGTCTTTAATTTTAACAAATGCGGCTTTTGTGCCTCCATCCTCGTTTGCGTACTGATTTTTTGTGGATAACTCTACCAACATTTTATCAGCATCAGTGCGCATCGACCTGAATTTGTAAAAATCGAACGTTTTATAGCCCGTGCCTACCCGCTTGCTTTTGTAAATAACAGGCCCTTTTGAACCCAGTTTGATTAAAATGGCAACAACCAGCATAATGGGGGAAAGGAACAGGATCATCATGCCCGAGATGAAAAGATCCATAAACCTTTTGCCGGCAGGCATGGTATATTTGATGTCAACCTCTTTTGATATTTCTATCAGTTTCGGTTTTATCAGTTTAAATTTTACCAGGAAATTAAGGCGCTCGCGCAGGTCTGATAACGAGAACGGGTAGATGTAAAAATCATGTACCTTCAGCTTCATGGCGGTTTGCCTGAACTCGCGATCGTTCGATAGCGAAAGCAGTACAATAATTATCCCGTTGAACATGAAATTACCCTTCAGCCGCTCAACAAGCGCAAAGCATTCGCCATGCTCATCAACCTCAAGCAAAATAATTTCGGGCAGGGTTAAGATCGACTGGTTACCCAAAAAGGTTTCCAGCATAGCAAGGTTATCATTGTAAGATATCTGGAAATAAGAATTGAGCTCTTCGGCTATCAAATCCCTCATATCTAAACCGGCATAAGCTATTTTAGTATGGGTGCCCGCGTTTTCATTCCACTCAGTTGCTATGTGATTCGTCATAGATACTTAAAACTTGATTAATAGCGGCTTTTAACGAGGTGGGATTGAACGGCTTAGGCATATAAGCGTCAACCTGGAACGGCATGGCAGCTACCTGTGCGTCCAGATCATGTGCTGCAGAAAGCATCAATACGGGAATATCGCGGAACAGACCGCTGATCTTTACATTTTTTATGAATGACTGTCCGTCAAAATAAGGCATTTGAAGGTCGGATATAATCAACTCGGGAATGTTGCCGTCTTCCAGCCATGTAAACGCATCAATCCCGTTGTTCCTTACAATAATTTCATAGTCTTTTGAGAGAATAAAGTTCAGAAGCTTTAAAATACTTAAGTCATCATCAACGATCAGTATTCTTTTTTTCATGTGTTGCTAATCTGATAGTAAAAATTTCCCTTGATTACGTATTTTAAGGACAAAAGGTTTGGGCAAGTAACGATTTATCTGGTCTGCTTATTTTACGATAATATTATTAATATGTGATTTCTGAATCAAATGCCCCGCTTTTTCTTTTGACTCCATAAAAATACTTAATTGGTAATAATTATAAACAATTATTTAAGATTGATTAACTGGTACATTATGAATGCGATAGGTAAGGTTTCGTATTCTTTACACGGCGTTCGTATGGCTCAAAGCTAACACTATCCGGCAAAAAAATGCAGAGGATGTTTAAAAACCGGGCTGGTGTTTAAAAAAAGACATTTTATCGTCAGGCTGGTTATTTGCAATACTTACGGCATAAGCTCCGGCAATGGTAAAGCTGCTGATCTGCCAGTTTTCATCTGATGCTATGATACCCGGTTGTACAGTAAACATACCATCCAGCGCCGGTAGTAGTCGCAAATCGCAATCCAACCCTTGTGCGGTGGCTTTGGTAATAGCTTCTTTGCGTGTCCATAATTTAAAGAACCGGTTTACAGCGTCCGTTTCGGCAATATAAGCAATTTCCGCCCTGCTGAAATTGTCAGTCAGTACCTCTGCATAGCCAAAATCATTGTTAATAAATTCAACGTCTACCCCTACAGCGTAACCGCCCTGCACGGCCAAAACTATCGCATCGTTGGAGTGCGACATGTTGTAATGCAGGCCTTGGCCCCCGGTGTCGTTTTTTATAAATGGCTTTTTATTTTTGCCGCTAACAAATTCAATAGCCTCAGCAGGCAGTATCAAATATTTCCCTATTAGTTGCTTTAACACCGCCCGGCTGATCACAAAACGATCGCGATCTTTTTGGCGATGAAAACGATTGGCCCTTTCAATTTCATCTGGTTTTAAAAGCTTGAGGTAATAGGGGAGCTGGGGCAGGTTTTCGCTTACGCTAATGTGCCATACGTGGGTGCCCTCGTAAAAAGAAAAACCGCACCGTTCCTGGTCCAGCCATTCGGGTGCAGTCAAATATTTATTCGTAATGTTGATGGGCTGCATGCGTATCCAATAAGCGCGGCAATTTAACGTTTTGCCGCCTCATCCAAACAATTTTGCAGTATTTGTGCAAACAGCTTGTCGTTCGGCGCTTTAAATATGGTATTGTGTTCGCCGGGGATAGGGTGCACGCGTACGCCTTTCAGTGCATACGGTTTCCAGCCTAAAAATTCAAAATCGTCCATATAAAACGTACGGTTCTCTGCCCTGAAAACATCTACCACTATATTGTAAGGTTTCAGCTGGTAGCGTCTTTCGGCGTAGTTATTCATCTCGTCTATCTTGTTCGAATAGCCAAAAAAGCCTTCCTGCTTCTGCTCCTTGCCGTAACGCATCCGCCAGTACATACGTTTCAACCTGCGTTTTACCGACGTTTGTTTTTCTGCAACGGTGTCTTTAATTCCGCCTTTGGAGGTAAGCAGATACAGCATTTTACTTGAAAAGAACCTGGCGCGTTTCGCTATTTTAGTTAGCGGCGAATCGTAATGGGGAGTACGGTAAGCGTAGGTGTCAAACATAGCCACCATTTTCACTTCCTTGCCCAGGGCCTCAAACTGTTTGGCCATCTCAAAGGCAATAATACCGCCAAACGAATACCCGGCCAACGCATAAGGTCCATGAGGGTTTTGCTGCATAATTGATTGGATGTAGTGCGCGGCAATATCCTCTATGCTGTCCAGCGGTTCTTCAATACCATCGAGTCCCTTAGCCTGCAAACCGAATACCGGCTGGTCTGCATCCATATTTACCGCCAGCGTGTTAAACAGCAGTACGTTCAATCCCGCGCCATGTACCATGTACAGCGGCATTTTGGAGCCTTTAGGTTTGATAGGCACCAGCGAGTCCCAGGTGATTGACTTGCCATCCAGTTGCAGCATTAAAGCCAGTTTTTCAACGGTTGATGTTTCAAACAACGCAGCCAGGGGCAGGCGCTTGCCGGTCTCTTTCTCAATACGCGTCATTACCTGTACAGCTATCAACGAGTGGCCGCCAAGTTCAAAAAAATTGTCGTAAACGCCTATCTTCTCAATACCAAGATATTCTTTCCAGATGTTGGCAACCATTTGTTCAACATCCGTGCGTGGGGCTACAAAGCTGTTGCCGGCATCTGTTATCAGTACACCTTGTTTGGCAAGCGCTTTTTTATCCACCTTGCCATTCGGTGTAAGGGGCATTGCAGGCACGATGACAAAGTTATCAGGCACCATATAATCCGGAACAAAACCTTTCAGTATCTCTTTCCAGTTGGCTACCTGTGTGGCTTCGCTTACGTTTTCAGGCAGGTTATCTACCACCACAAATGCCACTAACTTATCTATTCCGAAGCTGTCGGGCTTTGCAAGCACTACGGCTTCCTTAACATTGGTGTTATTTACCAGGTTGTATTCAATCTCTCCGGTCTCTATGCGGTAACCGCGAATCTTTACCTGCGCATCCACCCGGCCCAAACATTCAATCTCGCCATCGGCCATAAAGCGACCAAGGTCGCCCGTATTGTACATTTTGGCGCCGGGAATTGGCGCAAAGGGATCGGCTACAAATTTCTCTGCAGTAAGTTCGGCACGGTTCAAATAACCCTTAGCTACGCCTTCGCCGCCAATGTAGATCTCTCCCGGAATACCCACTCCCAGCGGTCGCCTGAAATTGTCTAAAATATAAATGAAGGTATTATCTATCGGCCTGCCAATGGTTATATGATTGGTATCGGTAATTTCCTTTACAGTCGACCAGATGGTCGTTTCCGTCGGCCCATAAACGTTCCATAAAGAACTGGCGCATGTCAATATCCTTTCGGCAAGTTCGGCAGGTAGAGCCTCGCCGCCGCAAATGGCTTTAATGGCTGTGCTTTTATCCCAACCGGCCTCCAGCATAATACGCCAGGTGTATGGGGTAGCCTGCATTACTGTCGCACCCTGTGCACTGATAAGTTCCAGCAGGGCACGACCGTCTTTCGCAGTCGCAGCATCGGCTAAAATAATTTCCGCGCCTGTCAATAATGGCAGGAACAGTTCCAAACCGGCAATATCAAAGCTGATGGTGGTTACAGCAAGCAGTTTATCATTGGCGGTGAGTCCCGGTTCTTTTTGCATGCTGTACAAAAAGTTAACGAGGTTATGCTGCGCAATCTGCACGCCCTTCGGCATCCCGGTTGAGCCGGAAGTATAAAGGATATACACAAGGTCTTCGCCTTTAACGGTTATTTCAGGGTCGGCCGTCGGGTAATTGTCTATGGTTTCCCAAACATCTTCCAAAACCAATTCTTTCGCTGTCGATTCGTATTTGCCTTTATAAGCCGCCGACGTCAGCAATATCACCGCCGCCGAATCGGCTATCATGTAATTGATGCGGTTGATAGGGAAGATGGGGTCCAGCGGAATATAAACACCGCCGGCTTTCATAATGGCCAGCATACTGATCACCAGTTCTGCGCAGCGATCCATCGAGAACGCTACCTTATCGCCTTTTTTAATACCGTTTTCTGTTAATATGGCGGCCAGTTGGTTAGCGCGTTCGTTCAGCTCTTTATAAGTAATGGCTTTACCGTTAAAGGTGATAGCCGTTTTTTCCGGAGCTTTGGCAGCCTGCTCACTGATGAGCTGATGAAGCGGTGTGTCTTTAGGATAATCGCAGGCAGTGTTATTCCATTCAACCAACTGATGGGTCAGTTCTGCCGCATCCATCGACAGGATATTGCCGATCAGTACATCCGGGTCCTTTACAATTTCGCGCAGCAAAAACTCGAAGCTGTCCATCATTTTTTTGATGGTTTCCGGTTTGAATAGCTGCGTATTGTACGACCATTCCAGCGTAGGCGATTCCTCGTGCCCTGCAATGTTCAGGAAGATCTCGAAATTCTCGTATTCCCGCGGATTGCTGATGAGCTTGTGATGCAGCTGGTAAAAGTCCACATCGTCATCCAGGCCCATGTCGATGTTAAACATCACCGGTACGAGCGGTAACCTCGATGCATCACGCGCCAGGTTCAGTTTCTTCAACAAGCTGCCGAACGTGTAAAGCTGATGCTCATAGGCATCGAGCACTTCGCTGCGGCGTTGTTTTAAGTATGTTCTGAAAGATATATTGCTTTTTGGATAGCTGCGCAACGCCAGCAGGTTTACACAATGGCCAACCAGCCTGAAATTATCGGTAGCAGGCTGACCCGCAGCCGGAAGACCTACAATGATCTCTTCCTGCCCGGTAACCTGTTTCATAAACACCTCGAAAGCAGCAAGCAGTGTGGTAACAAAACTGGCGCCGTTGGTTTTTGCCAGTTTTTTTACATCGTTTGCCAGGGCGCCATCAAGGATCAGGTCTTCGCGATGACTTTTATAGGTACGCAGCGCAGGTCGTGGAAAATCCGTAGGGATATCCATTAAATGGCTGCTGCCCATAAACTGGTCCTGCCAGAAAAGTTCGGTTTCTTTATTTAAGCCGGTCTCGTTTTGCAGCATCTGGTCAACCGCATATTGGCTGAACAGGGGAGGAGCCGGCAATTTGATGGTTTGTTTTTTAGCATAGGCCGAATACAGCTTGCTTAGGTCCTGCATCATAATGCCTATCGACCAGCCATCGCACACAATGTGATGCGCCACGAAGGTGAGCAAATGCTCATTTTCTGTCAGCTTAAATACCGCTGTTTTGAATAACGGTCCCGTAACCAGGTCGAACGGTGTAGTAACCAGGTGCTTGTTGTATTCGTCAATTTTGGTTTGACGTTCGGCAGCATTAAATGAGGAAAGGTCTTTAAAATCGATATCGAGCATCACCTCTTTATAAACGCAAATACTTGCGCCGTCTGCACTGAATACCGTGCGGAGCGCTTCATGCATGTTCACCATTTCCTGCAGGGCAAACATCATGGCGGTAGCATTAAAAATGCCGGTGAGTGCCAGCGAAAAGCATTCGTTATAAGCACGGTTAGCGTCTGCACCGCCAATTAAACATGATGTCCATATTTCTACCTGCGGTTCGGTAGCGGGAGCAATCAATGAAATTTCGGGTCCCGCGAACGGGTCAAATTCCACAGGATTGGTATCGATCATAACACTCTCCAAAATATTTTTATTTTACTTGTAAGTACTTGCCCGGATTATTAGTGTCGCTAACAAACCAGCCCGGATTTCCATCCCTGTCGCGGCCCAGCCTTGCGCCTGGAATCGGTGGCTCCATAAACGGATTGAAATCTTCCTTCGGCGACTCTTCTTCTTTTTTGTTTGATTTAAAGAAACCCGATTCGATCAATTCGTCTACGCTCTGGCGGAATGCAGCAATGATCTTGTCAACATCGGCGCGGGTATGTGCAGCGGTAAGGAAGCAAGGGAACAGGTCCCAGATGTGAATCCCCTTTTCACGCATCAGCGTAAACAGCAGCTCGCCGTAAGGCACTTCTTCCTTAAACTTAATTTTCCAAAGCGACCCGAACGATGGGATATAGAATGGCAGACCGTGCTCTTCGCATACAGCGTTCATTTCCTTAGCCAAATAAGCCACTTCGTTATTCAGACCTTCCTGTAAGGCAGGGCCTTTTTCTTTCATGTATTCTAAAGATGCTTTTGCAGCAGCAAGGGCTAACGGGTGCCTTACAAACGTACCCGCAAAATAGGTAACGCCTGCTTCGGGCTGCGAGTTATCGCCGTACTGCCAAAAGCCACCGTCTAATGCATCCATGTATTGTTTTACACCGGCAATAGCGCCGATGGGCATACCGCCGCCAATCACTTTACCGTAAGTGCCCAGGTCGGCTTTAATGCCAAACAGTGCCTGCGCGCCACCCGGGTGCATGCGGAAACCGGTGATCACCTCGTCAAAGATCAGCACCGTGCCCGATTGTTGGGTGATCTCCCTTACCTGTTTCAAAAATTCAATGGGCTGATATTCCGGCCTGCGGCTTTGAACCGGCTCCACCAATACGGCGGCCAGTTCGTGGGCACGTTCGCGAATAATGCGCAGCGACTCTTCGGTGCCGTAATCCAGTATCAGCATATTCTGCACCACTTCCGGCATAATACCCGGAGCGGCAGGGATAGTCTTCAATTTTTTGGTTCCGCGAACAATCACCTCATCGTTAATGCCGTGGTATGATCCTGCAAAGGCCACCATCAGTGATCTTCCGGTAACCGTACGTGCAATACGCATGGCGCCCAATACCGCTTCCGATCCGGTGTTGCATAAGGCGGCGCGGTCAAAATTGGTCAGTTCTGTTATCAGTTTACAAACATCGCCTGCCAAAACATGTTGCGGGCCAATTTCGTAACCATTCTCCACCTGCTCCAACACGGCTTTTTTCAGCACATGAACCTGGTAACCTAAAAAGTTCGAACCAAAACCATTCAGTGCGTCAACGTATTCGTTGCCGTCAATATCCCAAACACGTGCGCCTTTAGAGCGGTTCACCACTAACGGATAAACGATCTCTTTGGTCAGCGGACGAAAGCCACTCACCACACGCGGATCAGCCATGTGCTCACGGTGTTCCTGTGTATAATCCTTACTGCTTTGCGTTTTGGCATTATAGCGTTTGGTCAGGTCGGCTAAGAACGACTGTTGTTTGTCGCTCAAACCCTGCACCTGTTTCTCGATGCGAGCAGTAGCGCCGAAAGGTTTTTTAACTTCAACTGCTTCTTCAGCAGTTAGTTCATAAACAATTCCGTTTTTAGCAGCGGGTGCCTCAGGAGCCGGAACAACCGGGGCCGGGGCAACAGGTGCACCTTGCGGAGCGCTATTGCCCTGCATCATAGCCAATTGACTGGCCAGCATCTGGATCTGCTGCTGGATCATGTCCAAGCCCGGATTAGCCGCAGTAGCGGCAACCGGAGCAGCTGTATTATTATAATTATAAACAGGCTGACTTGCTGCCGGAGCCGCAGCAGGCTGATATGCACCTGCAGGTAAACTCGCATCTAAATAAGCCGCCAGCGAATCGATGGTGTTATATTCTTCAAACAGTTTCCTGAAAGTAATAGGAACGTTAAATTCCTTTTTAAGATTAGTAGCGATCTGTGTCAGTAAAAGCGAGTCGAAACCGATCTCGATAAAATTGGAGTTGGCTGATGCGCCGTCTATTTCAATACCGGAAGCATCTTCAAAAAGTTCCTTTAATTTACCGGTTAATAGTTCTTTTCTCATCAGGGTTTTTTGTATGGTTTGTTCTTGTTGTATGGGTATTGCCTGTATTTCTTCTGTTTGTGTTATGGCTACGGCTTGCGGGGCTTCGAGCCAGTAACGTTTTTTATCAAATGCATAAGTTGGCAAGCTTAGCTTAATGCGCTGTTGGTCGTGATAAACACCTTGCCAGTCAGGCTCTAAACCGTTAAGCCATAAAATGCCCAACGCCCTTAATACGGAATAGTACTCGGTAGTTGTTTCATTTTTTTCAAATCCGGAGATGACCGGCGTGGTTTTTACGGTGATCTGCTGGCGCGATAATGTCGCTAACGTGGTTCCGGGGCCAACTTCAAGTAATACACGTCCGCTTATTTCTTCCTGCAAGGTGTCTACGGCTGCTGCAAAGCGTACGGTTTGGCGCAGGTGGTTTGCCCAGTATGCGGGGTTGGTAGCTTCTGCTTCGCTCATCCACGTACCCGTTACGGTTGATACCAGAGGTTTTACGGGCGGATATAATTTCACCGATTTCACCACTTCCTCAAAAGGCGCCACAATGCCATCCATCATTGCCGAGTGAAAAGCATGACTTGTATGCAGTAAGCGGCTCGGGATATCCTGTTTGGCCAGCTCTTCCGAAAACTGTGCCGCCAACTCATCCGGACCCGCCACTACGCAAAGCTTATTGCTATTAATGGCGGCGATCGATAAGCCTTCCGGTAGCATTGGTTCAAGCTTTTCAGCCTCGTATCTCACTGAAAGCATGCTGCCTTTGGCTACTTCGCTTACCATGCGTGCCCGGGTCGAGATCAGCAGCAAAGCGTCCTTCAAACTAAACACACCCGCCAAATGCGCGGCAACAAATTCGCCTATGCTGTGGCCGGTCAGTACGGCTGGCTGTATGCCCCAGCTCATCCATAGCTTAGCCATGGCGTACTCCATAATAAATATGGCAGGTTGGGTATAAAAAGTATTTTTAATGGTTTCTGCCGATGTTTCGTCGACTGTTTTTGGGTAGATCACATCGAACAAACCCGCGTGAGGCGTATCCTGTAATAAGGCAATGCATTCGTCAACAGCGGCGGTAAATACTGGTTCGTTGTCATAAAGCTCGCGCCCCATGTTTACATACTGTGCACCCTGGCCTGGGAACATAAACACGACATCCGACGCTTTTGCTGTAAGATTTTTTGAGGCTGATGTTTCTAACGGCGCATTTAATTTGGCCGAAAGCCCGTCGCTATCAGCAGCAATTACAAATCTGCGGTGATTAAAGTCGGCACGGGTGTTTTGAAGAGTTGCGGCAATATCGGCAGCTTTTACTTCTTTATGATTTACCGCATATTCAACCAGTTTTTTTGCATAAGCAGTCGCACTGTTCTCGGTTTTGGCCGACCATGTTACAAGACTCAGCGGTTTAGGTTTACCCGTTTGCATAGGGACGTTTTCAAACTCCTCTAAAATAATATGCACATTGGTACCACCCACGCCGAAAGAACTAACACCCGCACGCCGTTTTTCACTCGATTCCCAATTTTTCAGCGCAGAATTAACGTAAAACGGACTTTCGGTTAAGTTGATATTCGGATTGCTATGTTGATAAAATAGCGAAGCCGGTATTTGTTGATGACGTAAAGCCAACGCCGTTTTGATCAGTCCGGCCACACCCGAAGCCGAGGTCAGGTGCCCAAAATTGCTTTTTACCGAGCCAATAGCGCAGAATTGTTTTTGTTCCTGCTCGCCAAACGCCAGGTTCAAACCTTCTATTTCAATGGGATCGCCCAGCGGAGTCGCCGTGCCGTGTGCTTCGATATAACTAATGGTCGATGCGTCGATACCGGCATCATTGATCGCCATAGCAATGGCACCTGCCTGACCCTGCGCGCTCGGGCCGCCAAAGCTGCCTTTGTCCGCGCCATCGTTATTAATGCCGATGCCTTTAATAATTGCATAAATGGTATCACCGTCCCGCTCAGCATCTTCCCGGCTTTTTAACAATACTACACCTGCACCATCGCTGAACACCGTTCCGGTAGCTTCCGCATCAAACGGACGGCAATGCCCGTCGCGGCTCATGATCGAGCCTTCTTCATAAAAATGCCCGCTTTTTATCGGTGCCGTGATCGATGCCGCACCTGCAAGGGCCACATCGCACTGCCCGTCACGAATAGCCGTCACCGCCTGTGCAATGGCCAGCGACGAAGTAGAGCAAGCCGAATACACCGCAACCGCAGGCCCTTTTAAATTCAACTGATAAGCAGTGCGGGTAGCTATATAATCTTTTTCGTTCAGCGTGCGTACATTAAACTGCCCGTATTGGTTAACCAACGCGGGATGTGCCAGCACGTTGTTGGTATAGTAAGTATTGTAGCCACAGCCGGCAAACACACCAACCGAGCCTTTGTATTTTTGCGGCAGATAGCCTGTGCTTTCCAGCGTTTCCCAGGCAATTTCTAAAAACACGCGCTGCTGCGGGTCCATCAACTCAGCCGAGCGCGGGTTAAATCCAAAGAACGCCGCATCAAATTCATCCGCGCCGTTAATTATGCCCCGGGCTTTTATATAAGCGGGATCGTTTTTTATTTCTGGTGAGATGGAGGCATCGAGTTCGGCGATGCTGAAAAAGCTGGTGCCTTCGCGGCCTTCGGTCAACAAGTCCCAAAACTCATCAATGTTATCCGCACCGGGGAAACGGCCCGACATGCCAATAATGGCAATATCTGTATTGGCAGTTTTATTTTTCTTCTTAAAGTTGAATGCCGATGTTTTGTTGGCTCCCGTTATAAAGCTCACCAAACCGCTTATGGTAGGGAACTGGTAGAGCTTGGTAATAGCCACCTCATAATTGAAACGGTGCTTCATTTCGGCAACTGCCTTTAGGGCCAACAGTGAGTTTCCGCCTAATTCAAAAAAGTTATCATCAACGCCAATTTTGTCTAACAGTAAAAGCTCAGTCCAAATCCCGGTAATATTTTTTTCTATCGGGGTTGCCGGCGCTTTGTAAGGAACACTCAGCTCCGGCCGTTGTACATCAGGCTTTGGCAGCGCCTTACGGTCCACTTTGCCGCTGGTAGTTTTCGGGAAATCCTTCACCCACACATAAGCCGATGGATGCATAAAATCGGGCAACCTGCTTTCAATGCTCTTGCGCACATACGCAGTGTCCGGCTCATCCTTTTTCGAGATCATGTAAGCCACCAGTCTTTTTGATCCTGGTACATCTTCACGCGCTACCACAACGGCTTGCTGAATATCATCCAGTTTATTGATCAATACCTCAATCTCGCCTATCTCCACGCGATTACCCCTTATCTTTACCTGGGTATCCCTGCGGCCTAAGTAATCGATATTGCCATCGGGCAGGTAACGGGCAAGGTCGCCGGTACGGTAAATGCGTTTGGTTTCGCCATTGGCGTTTGTCCATTGCGTAAACTTTTCGGCAGTCATTTCCGGGCGGTTCAGGTAACCATCAGCCAAAGCAGCACCTGCGCAGCATAGTTCGCCGGTTTCGCCATGAGGCACTTCCTTCAGCTGCTCATCCAGTATCAGGATCTCGGTGTTGTCTATTGGGATGCCGATGTTCGGTAACGCAGGCCACGCTGTTGGATCACCATCCAGTCTTAATTCAGTAATCACATGTGTTTCTGTCGGACCGTATTGGTTAAACAACACGCATTCCGGCAATGCCGTAAAGAATTTTACCACCTGCGGCGTGATCTTTAGTTGCTCGCCGGCGGTCATTACTTCCTTTAAACAAGCCGGGAAATATTGCTCGGCATCTGCAGCCTCGGTTAAATATTGCAGCACCACAAACGGCAGGAAAATACGGTTCACCTTATTCTGCTCAATATATCGCAGCAAGCGGTAAGGGTCAACCCGCAGGTCTTCATCCACCAAAACTAAAGTTCCGCCGGTGGTTAGCGTAGCAAAGATCTCCTGGAAAGAAACGTCGAACGTCAGCGGTGCAAATTGCAGCGTATTGATGCCCGGTGCCGAAATGGATTTTTTTTGCTGCCACTGAAGCAGGTTAGCCAGTGCCGCATGCCCCATCGATACACCCTTTGGCGTACCCGTAGAGCCGGAAGTATATAAAACATAACAGGCCGACTTACTTTCGGGAATTTCTTGCGTAGCCGGTGTATAATCAGTATCAGAAATTAAAACATCTATCCCCAGCGAATCAAACAACTCTTTCTGAGCCGACAACGAAACACACAGATCAATCCCCGAATCGCTTACAATCTGCTGCAGCCTGTCTTTCGGGTATTCCGGGTCGAGCGGCAAATATGCCTTGCCTGCTTTCAAAATGGCAAGTACGCTTACTATTGTTTCCACAGCCCTGTAGGTGCTCACGCCCACATTCATTGAATCGGGCGATGCAGCAAATAACGCGGCCGCAAGCTTGTCGGCTTGCTCACCAAGTTGTTGGTAGGTGAGTTTTTGGCTGCCGAAAATTACGGCAGGGGCATCAGGGGTTTTACTTCTTTGCAGTTCAAACAGGTTGTGGATCAGCAAATTGTTCATATCTTTTGAATGTGCTTCGGTCAGGGGCGCCGTAAGCTAAATTTTCCGGGTTAAATCAATAGCATTACTTGCAATGTCGCAATTTTTTATCGTTAAGATTTAATTGAATTACTAACTTTTTAATCAACTTTTTTAGTCAGAAGCAATCAATATTAACAGCGCGATAAAAAATATCTTTCTAAATAATTGATAATCTTATACGGTACCATGCTAATTTTAGTTATAGCTCACTACATATTAAAAGGCCCGTATTTGCGTTAATCCTAAACATTTTGCAACGGTGACGGTTAGTAACCGGAGAAATTGCCCAAAGCAGGAGGCCCCGCAGAAGTCAAAGGTGCCCCTTAATAAAAGCGATTTCCCGGCGGAAGGTATTGACTTAGCCGCCTCATAAATGTTTCCACTATATTTGCCCTCGATGATCAAAAGATATCTGCCTGTTTTTATTTTCTTCCTGTTTTTCAGCGTATCTGCTAAAGCTAATTTTGTTTACGATGCTAATTGTGTAGAGGCTTACAAAGCCATCCTCGCTATGCGGATGGGAGAAGCCCGCCAGCTGATTCAGAAAGAGAAGCAGCTGAACCCGCAGAACGGCATCAGTATCATGCTCGAAAACTATATCGATTATTTCAGCCTGCTCGCTTCCGAAAACAAAAACGATTACGAAAAACTGAAAGATAATAAGTCAAAACGGGTTTCTGCTTTGGAGGATAACGACAAGAACTCACCCTGGTACTTGTTTTCGCAGGCTGAAGTGTATCTGCAATGGTCGTTCCTCAAGGCAAAGTTCGGCGACTATAAATCATCCGCATTCGACGCCAAAAAGGCTGGCAGCCTCCTCAACGATAACAATAGAAAGTTTCCCGATTTCCTGCCCAATCAAAAAAGCCTGGCGCTGGTAAATGTCATCTTTGGTTCCATTCCGGCCAATTTCAGAACTATAGCCAGCTTGTTCGGGATGAAGGGCGATGTTCGCGCGGGCATTCATCAACTGGAAGTATTGCACGGCCAGTTACCCAAAAGCAATTACAGTTTTTATAATGATGAGGTGATCTTTTTCCTTTGCACCATTGAGATCAATGTGCTGCATAACCTTAACGGCTATAACAAACTCATCGGTTACCTGCAAGGTATGGAAAGTGATGGTCTGCTCAAAGCCTATTTACAGGGCTATGTGGCCACTAAAACTTTCCATAACGACGAGGCCATCGCCTTCCTCGAGGCTGCCCCAAAATCCGGTCAATATATTGCGCTTCCGGCTATCAATTATATGCTCGGCCAGGCCAAGCTCGCCCGCGGCGATAAGGATACTCCCGTTTATTTAACCAGATACGTAAACGAATACAAGGGCACCAGTTTTATAAAAGATGCCTATATGAAACTGGCATATTATTACTTGTTGCAAAATGACTCTGAACGATACGATAACTACGTAAAACTGGCACGCACCCGTGGTTACCTCATTGAAGGCAAAGACAAAATAGCCCTCCGCGAAGCTAACGAACCCCGGCAGGACCTTGATTTATTACGTGCCCGTTTTTATTTCGATGGCGGCTACTACAGCAAAGCAATGGCGCAATTGGCCAATAAAGACGTAAATAACCTGAAGCTCACCCGCGATAAGGTAGATTATTATTATCGCCTGGGTCGCATTAATGATAAGATCAATAAGAATTACGAGGCCGTGCAGGATTACCAAAAGGCTATCGCGTTAGGAAAAGAGACGAGCTATTACTATGCCGCCAATGCTGCACTGTTAATTGGAAATATCTACGAAGAGATCAAGGAATATAAAAAAGCCGCTATCTATTATAATCAGGCCATTGATATGAAAAGTCATGATTATCAAAACGACATCGATAATGATGCGAAGGCGGGGTTGAAGAGGATAGGGCAGTAGTATAAAGCCATCGCATATGCCGTCCTGGCGCTGTAGGCGCCTAATATTGGTAGAAAAAAAGCCACCTCTTTTTTGCGTGCCGTAGGTACGCCACATAGCCCGCTAATGCTTGGGCGTTGTGTTACGCACGTACGGAGCGGAATTTCTTGTGTTGTCTGTTTGCTACGAATATTTGGCCCCGATGGGGCCGAGGGAGGGAGGTTAGAGAGGTAATGCGAGTTTTAATCCTCTTTCGTAAATCTGACCATCTTTTTCATGCTTTCTAAATGGTGCGTATTCACATCGTTTTTCAGCTTATCAAAATCAAAGCCATTGTTCGTACCGCAATCCAGTAAACTCATCGTGGCCGACGGTTTCAAACTTTCAAAATATTCCAGAACGGTACTGCACCATATTAGTTGACAATTGCCGGTTACCCGGTTTACAATTTCTCCGATACCATCCTTAAACTCAATATGCCTGATGTGCTGCGATTCCAGTTCAGCCTGCGGAAAGAATAATAAAATATTTCCTGGCGTATTCAAAACTCCGGCGGCATATTCGATACTTTCCTTGATTGACCATCGCCCCGGCTCCACAGAAAACGACCCGAAGTATTTTAGCCAGGGCTTTTTCTCCATCTGTTTCTTAACAGACATGGCATACAACGCCCGCAGCGGCTGCTGTTTATTAATCAGGTTGAAGATTACATAATAAGCAAAAAAACCGTCCAGAAACCCGAAATGATTACACATCAGTACATAAGAATGGCCCGGTTTAATATCTAAAGGCTTGATGGTCATTTTATTGAACCGCCGCCTGAAAACCCACATCGGCAGCATTACGCCCCACCTTATCAGTGCAAAAGGAAGCGGTTTAGCTTTGATCATCATAGCAGTTCTTGGGTTAATTGGGTTACAAAATTCTTCTTGATCATCTCGTGACCCTCATCCAGTATAATTACTTTGGCGTTCTTTACCTGCGCAATCAGTTTCTTCCCAATTCCCGGCGGGAACGATTTATCGCGTTTGCCAAATATAAAGATGCTTTTAATGTTTTGTTCATTCAGCGCCCGCACCAGCCGTGCCTCATCGGTTTCAAAAGCGCGGAGGTAGGTAAAACTGGCGTACAGATTAAACCGCAGCTCATCGGTGCCGATCTCACCGAAAAGGATATTATAAGCCTCGTCATCAATTACACGCAGTTTTCTGAAGGTCTTCATCATCCCCACCAACGCTGTAGGACTCAATGCCAGTTTTTCTAATAACTTGTTCCCCATTTTGTTTTTGCTGAAGAACGGAATCAGCCTGCCCGGATTCAACATCGAGGGTGCAGCCACAATAAATTCATCCACCATCGGCGACAATTCCTCGGCAACCACGGCCGCGAAATGCGTGCCCATCGAATACCCGATGATGGAGAACCGTTCAATGCCCTCGTGCTTGCAAAACTCCAGTATCAGGTCGGCGAATTGTTTTTTAGTGATACCCTGCTTAACCGTAGGCAGACTTTGATCTTTTAGTTTGGTTTCCTTATGAAAGAAAAGATCAAAACCGATAAAGGTATATTTTTCACCCAGCGTAGGTTCCAAAGGCTTGAACTGCTTGCCATGCATCCCATAACCATGAAAGCCCAGCATTATCTTAGGTCCGTTTCCAAACTTGTAGTAATGCAGGTTAATAAAATCATTTTCAAAGTAATGATCGGTCATTTCACCTCCAGGTTTTCAATAAACGCAATGGCCCAGGCATAATCGCCGTCGTGCGATATCGATAGCGCAATATCAAAATTATAGGAATCTTTATGAATTATCACTGTGGGCCTTCCGGCTGGTTTATCACGAAGAATTTCTATCTTCCTGGGGCCAAGCGCTTCCGGATTTACCTGCTTTACCGCCTTATAAACCGCTTCTTTTGCCGCCCAGGTCGAGGCATAACGCAGCAGCGAGTTATCAAACTGTTGGCAGTAGGCTATTTCGTTTTCGGTATAAACTTTTTTTTTGAACGATTCGGTGAACGATTTTTCAAAATCGGGGACGAACACAATATCATTCCCCGCCGAAAATTTCTGCCCCGGTAATATGTTGTCAATCGATGCTTTAATGCCCTTCTCCATCCACACCAAGCCCCATAATATTAAAGCCTCCGTCTACAAAGTGAATATTGCCGGTAACTTTTTTAGAAAGATCAGAAAAATAGTATAGTGCAGCATCGCCCACGTCACCGGCATCAATATTGCCTAGTGGCGCAGTGAATTTGCCCATCTTCCGCAGCTTACGCACGCCGAAGATTCCACCCGATGAGGTAGTCATTACCAGCCCGGCAGAAATAGCATTAACGCGAATACCCTCACCCCTGAAATGACTGGCCAGGTAGATCATGATATTTTCCAGCGCCGCCTTACAAATAGCCATCCCCGCATAGCCTGGAAACACACGTTGCGAAGCGTTATATGTAAGCGTCAGGATAGATGCATTTTTGGTGATGAGCGGCTGTGCTACGCGGCATACCCGCAGCAGCGAGTAAGCACTGATATTGAACGCATCGCAAAAATCATCAAAGGGAATATCGATGTAGGAGGGAGCCGGTTCATTGCTGCCCGGCAGGCTGTAGCACATTACTGACTGGTTGCCAAACGCAGTGCCGTGCAGAATATAATCTATTGGCCCCGCCATGTCGTACACCATCCGCATAAAAGCAGAAATCTCTTCTTCCAGGCGGATGTCGACTTCTGCGCTCAGAGCGGAGTCCATGCCGTTTTGCTGCATCAGGTAAAGCACCTCTTCTTTGGTGTCGGCAACGTAGCTTAAAGCCACTTTGCAGCCCGAACGGTGTAGTTTCACGGCAATATCGTAGGCTATCGAACTTTCGTTTCGCACGCCGAATATTACCGCAACTTTATTTGTATTGTCGATCATTCTAATTATCCTTCGAAATTGCCATGGCGCTATTTGTACCGCCAAAGCCGTAATTTAAACAAACGATCTGGTTGATCTCTTTTTCCACAATCTCCTGCTGAATCAAATGTCTGTAAGCCGAGGCCGGCTTACCCGAACCCTGCCAGCCTTCCTTCTTTTGGAAGTTCTCCGGCTCAGTATTAAGTTCATCCGAATTCAAGTTTGGCAGTACTTTCTGATTTTTAAGCATCAGCAGCGAAGCAATCAGTTCTACCGAACCCGCCGCTCCTAACATGTGCCCGAATTGTGATTTGGGCGCAGTAACGTGATAGCCTTCTTCGCCAATGGTATCCACAACACTGATCAGTTCCAGAATGTCCCCTACAGGGGTAGCGGTGCCGTGTACCTTAACCACGTCAGGTTTTACATTGCCATCGGCCATCAGGCCTTTCCATAATCTTCTCTGCCCATCGTATGATGGGTAGAACATGTTACCGTCGCCATCAGAATTATTAAAATAGCTATCGATGACGCCGAGGATATTCGCACCGCGGGCTTTCGCCATTTCATATTCTTCCAAAGCAACGATACCTGCCCCGAACGAACATACAAACCCATTTCGTTTCAGGTCGAACGGCCTCGAACTATGTTCCGGCGCAAAGCCTTTGCTCAGCACCTGCATAGCATCAAAGCCGATAAAAGTTTCCAGCGCAGTTCCTTCTACACCGCCGCAAATGGCACGGTCCTGAAGCCCGAATTTGATCAGTCGATATGCATAACCAATGTTACCCAAACCCGTAGCACAGGCAGAGATAATCGATTCGCAAACGCCTTTATTTTTGATAAGGCACGAAACATTAGCCGCCTCGCGGTATGACATAGCCCTGTCCACTGTGTGCGAACCTGCCATGCGGGTCTTCTTCCCCAACTCGTAAAAGGCATGCCATGCATGGCGCGACACCACGTTACCGCCGCCGCCTGATGCAATCACCACCCCGGTTTGTTCTGATTCGGTTTCAGCCTTTGTCCATCCGGCCATTTCGATAGATTCCAGCGCGCCGATCATCGCCCATACACAACCCAGATCGGCGGTAGCCAGGTTAAGATCAGGAATACGGCCCAAAAGATCCACATAAGTTTCCGGCCATTCCGTTTCCGGCACCGGGTGAATAGCCTCCAGGTTCATTTCCGGCTCGGTAATATAACCCGCCACGTACGACCGGATCTGTTTTTCATATTGGAGCGCCTTCGGCCAGGTACGGATGAGGCTCTGGCTGCTAAACAGCTTCCGGTCAAACTCATTCAGGTCAGCACAGGTCGGAAAAGCACCGCCCATACCCACAATCGCAACTTTTCTGCCTGTTATGCTCATAAATTATTTACTGCGTTCTTTAGCCAATAATATTAGATCAATAACATCCTTTACTTTCGAACCCATACGGTCGATGTCCTCATCCTCAAACTCTATATCAAATTTCTGCTCAACTTTTGCAGCAATATTGATGAGTTCTGTCGAGGGGGTGCTCAGATCGGTAAGGAAGTCGGTCTCCTCGGTTACGCCCTCCAGGCGTGCGGGGTCAATTGTGCGTACCGTTCTTAAAACGTCTAATAAATCCGCCAGTATCTGTTGTCTTTCTTCTGGTGTTGCCATGTTCTTTTATGATTTTATTCAGGTTTTTTAAACATTTCTATTAAGATAGCCCTGCCGGTAATTTCCTTTAGCTCGGCCACTTTTATAAACTCGCTGCTAATATCATAGTTTTGCAGCCGTTCATCGGTAAAGTCTTTAAAATAATCGTCGAGGTCAAAGCCCTTTGGCACTTTATAAATACGGCCGTCGCACACCATTTGCCGCCATTTGTAAAACGTAATATTGCCAATGCAGATAAAGGTATCACCTAATTCAAGGTAATTCTGAAAGCTTACATTGCCAATACTGATGAAGGCGGGGATAAATTTATCCTTTAATACATCGGGCAGGCAATTTAGTTTGCGGCACTCCAAAAAAGTCCCGCATGATACGATGGTGGCCTGCGCAAACGCCTCCACCTGGTCAACCCCCCTGAAAACGTCGAAATGATCGAATACATCGTGAGCGGTAGGCGAGTAGCTGGCCACAATACCCTTTTGGGGCGAATGGTAATGATAGTTGTTGACGTACCGTTTAGACGGCCCCTGTAACAACAGCCTGGCGGGGTCAACGCCCACCAAAGTGCCATTGTGAATAATGTCGAGGTAATCTGCTCTTTCTTGTTCTGTCATATTAAACCGCCGTTGATATGGATATTTGTGCCGTTAATGTATGATGCCTTGTCCGACAGCAGGAACTCTACCGTATTCGCCACATCATCAACCTTTCCAAACCTTTTGGCCGGTATCATATTAAAATATTTGTTCTTTATTTCTTCGGGGATAGCAGCCGTCATATCCGTCTCTATCAGTCCCGGCGAAACGCTTAAAACCCTGATCTGGTGCTCGGTATTGGTAGCCGCAGCCTCTTGTGCCAGTGACCGCGATAGCGCAACCAACCCTGCCTTCGTAGCCGAATAAACCGCCTGGAACGCATTCCCGCTCTCGGCAACTACCGAACTTATATTGATAATAACACCCTGCTGTGTCAAAGCAAAGATTTTCATCACCGTTTTGCAGATGAGGATAGGCGCCTTCAGGTTTACATTCAGCATGGCGTCAATTTGGTTTTCAGGCTGGTAATTCAGGGGTTTATCGTAGGTTAAGCCGGCGTTGTTGATCACAGCATAAAGGTCGCTGTGTTCTTTTTTAAGTTGCTTGCAGAAAGTGTTGATAGCCTCCGCATCGCTGAAATCGGCACATAAAACATACGCACCGGGAATTTCCTCCTTAAAGCTTTCAGGCTTCGATGCATGGAGTATTAACGTGTATTCAGCAGCAAGTTTTTTCGAAATGGCCAACCCTAATCCTTTGCTGGCGCCGGTTATCAGTACTTTCTTTTTCTCCATCAGGGCAGGTGGTGCTCAATTAATAATTGACCGCAATATAATAAATATAGCAATAATGCCGAACGGTATAAAGTTGTTAGGGGGGGAGGCTTTAAATTCCGTTTTTCGTTACAGGCTGCTGCAAAGATGTTAATTTATAATAATAATTTAGGCCGATGTTTGAGTTGTGTGGAAAGATGGAAACAACTACCGTTTTTAATATTTATTTTGATTGAAATATGTTTCGCAAATATTTGATAATTAGTTTTTTATGCGGATTAATGTTGCCAGGTGTAATATTTGCACAAGCCGGGAAATCCTTCAGCATCGTGCCGCTTGGCGTAAAGGGCGGGGGCGATGAGAGCAACCTCTCAGCTTACATGGTGGCTCCCGCAAGTAGTAACGCCTATGTTTGCCTCGATGCCGGCACCATCCGTTATGGCATTGAAAAGGCGGTAGCCAATAAAGTATTTAATATCCCTGCCGAACAGGTTTTGAAAAAATACATCAAAGGATATTTTATTTCGCATGCCCACCTCGATCATGTTTCCGGTCTTATCATCAACTCACCCGACGATAGTGCCAAAACCATATACGGCCTCAAAAGCACCCTCGAAACCATCAAGACCCATTATTTTACCTGGGAAACCTGGGCCAACTTTGCTGATGAAGGCGATGCGCCACAGCTCAAAAAATATCACTACAAGGCCTTAACGCCCGATAGTGCAATCGCCGTAGCAAATACATCAATGATGGTGAAAGCCTTCCCGCTGGCACATGCTAATCTCACCAGTACCGCGTTCCTGTTAAGCAATGGCGACGCGGCCATTTTATATTTAGGCGATGTTGGCCCCGATGAGATAGAAAAAAGCGATAAGCTGCACCAGCTGTGGGAAGCCATTGCGCCGCTTGTCAAAAACAAAACATTAAAGGGAATCATGATCGAAGTATCATTCCCCAACGCGCAACCCGATAAAACACTCTTCGGTCATTTGACACCAAATTGGCTGATGAGGGAAATGGATGACTTGGCTAAATTAACCGGTACAGGTGCTTTAAAAGGTTTTAATCTAATTATCACGCACGTCAAACCACCGCAGACCAATATTGTCAAGTTGAAACAGCAGGTACGCAACCAAAATAAACTGGGGTTCAATTTGATATTTCCCGAACAAGGCAAAGCAATTGTAATTTAAGAAAGTAACGGTTTAAATTAAGTTGCCGTCGTGTGTCATTGCTGTTGACTTTAGTCAACGGTCTCATTTATAAATAACATGGCTTTAGCCGAAAGTCCCGATGCTATTTGGCTGAAGCCGATTGTACTGGATTCCAAATTCGTTGACTAAAGTCAACGGCAATGAATAAGCCGACTGAATCAAGAACCCTGTATAATAGCGCTCAATGCAGCTTCATCCAGTAGCTTAATGCTTTTGCCGTTAGTTTCTATCAGGTTATGTTGGGAAAGATCCTGGGTTACTTTAAAATAGGTTTCATAAACAACGCCCGCGTACGAAGCCACATCCTGACGGGTAAGTTCGATATCAATATAACCCTCTGCATTTAATCCGAACTGTTCTTTCAGCGAAAGCAGCGCCTGGGCAATGCGTTCTTTAACCGGCATGTGCGCCAGGTTGCGCATCCGTTTTTCCGATTCCTGCAGCGCGTTGGCAAAAACCCGCATTAGCTTTATGGTAAACTGCGGGTTCACATTTAACGACGACTCAAAGAAATCCATTTTCACAAAACATACCATCGTGTCCTCAACAGCTGTGGCCGAAATGGGGTAGATCGGGGTATCACCTAAACCCAGATGTCCCAATATATCGCCATCCTGCGCAAAACGTAATATCAGTACCTTATCATTATCCCAGCGTTTGTGCACTTTCACCTTCCCGCTAAAAACGAAGAAGATCCCTTCAACAGGGTCGCCTTCCTTAAATAATTCCTGTCCTTTTTTCAGGCTTACATTTACCTTGTTCGTAGCAATAGCAGGCAGCCAGTCGTGTATGCACGATGCGCACAAAAAGCAGCTTTTCAAATCGCATTCTTTAATCGTTTTTTTCATGAGGATAACTGCCGGCAATTATAACCATTATTCGCCAATTTATGTGTTTTGTTAATTTATTGCCAAAACAATGTAAATAAAGTAATATTTATTATAATTTGGCTTTAAATATTGTATATACAATAAAATTTTAATTAAATTATAATTAAAGCCATAGTAATTGTTACCTTCGCAGCATTATTCAAACAAGTTTCCGGTTCTATTTAAATGACACGAAAAGTTTACGACGGCGGCATTCCCATTTCCCCATTATTAAATAAAATGGAGCAAAAAGAGAATGGCGTCAAAAAGAAAGCGTTCTTAGTTAAAAGCAGGTTAATAAAAATTTGCATCATGTGCATTGCCGTGGCTGTTGCCATCAGCCTGATCGCAAAATTCCTGGTAACCCTTATCAATTTTGTAACCAATATAGCCTTTTACGGTAAATTAGATCTGGGCTTCAACAGCCCTGCTGATAATCACCTCGGGCTGTGGGTTATCGCAATCCCGGCAATCGGCGGTGTTATTGTCGGCTTTATGGCATTATACGGTTCAAAGGCCATTCGCGGTCACGGTATTCCCGAAGCAATGGAACAGATCCTTGTGAACGAAAGCCGTATCAAACCTTCCATAACATTCTTAAAACCCATATCATCGGCAATAGCAATTGGTACAGGCGGTCCGTTTGGCGCCGAAGGTCCCATCATAGCCACCGGCGGCGCTTTAGGATCAACGCTTGGGCAGCTCTTTAAAATAAGCGCCAACGAGCGTAAGGTTATTTTAGCCGCGGGTGCCACCGCGGGTATGTCGGCTATTTTCGGTACACCTATCGCCGCGGTTTTCCTGGCTATCGAGTTATTGCTGTTCGAATTTTCTCCGCGTTCTATCTTACCTGTTGCGCTGGCATGTATAACAGGAGCTGCCGGTCATCATTTGCTGTTTGGCGCGGGCCCGGTTTTCGAAATGCCCAACCTGGTTACCCCATCTAACATAGCCCTTGCCGTTTACAGTTTTATCGGGCTCATCATCGGCTTTTTGTCGATGGGGATAACCAGGTTGGTTTATTTGATCGAAGATTACTTCGAAAAGATCCCCGTGCACTGGATGTGGTACCCGGCACTTGGCGGTCTGGCGGTTGGCGCTATCGGCTACTTTGCGCCACATACCCTGGGTGTAGGTTATGATAATATTACCGGCATCCTGTCTGGCAATTGGCCTATAACATTATTGATCAGTCTTGTGCTCTTTAAATTCCTGTCGTGGGCTATTGCGCTGGGCAGTGGCACATCGGGCGGTACGCTCGCTCCATTGCTTACCATGGGGGGGGCTGCAGGGGCTATTATCGGTGCATTACTTATCAAATGGTTTCCTGAATTAGGGATCAGCATCCCAATGGCAGCGTTGATCGGAATGTCGGCTATGTTTGCCGGTGCATCACGTGCTTACCTCACCAGTATCACCTTTGCGCTCGAAGCTACCATGCAGTCGCACGCGTTGTTGCCGCTACTTGGCGCTTGTACAGCTGCTTATATCGTATCTTTCTTTCTGATGGAAAATACGATCATGACCGAAAAGATCGCACGCCGTGGGGTAATCACGCCCGATTCATACGAACCGGATGTTCTTCAGAAGACTAAAGTATCGGACATATTAACCGATGACGCCCTGATCCTGTCTGCAGACAGTACCATTGCCGAGGCTCGCAAACTTGTGAAGTCGAAAGACCCTAAAGACGGTTACCTGATAACCATAGACGCAAACAATGAATATGCAGGTACAATTAAAGTAACAGACTTGTACGAAGAGGAAAACCCGGTTAACGTAAAACTTAAAAAGATCATTCAACCCGACGATTTAATGATTCATGGTGCCGAAACGCTACGCACTGCAGTAGAACTGATGGCGAAGCAAAGCGGCGATGTTTTACCGGTGGTTAACTACGGTGATCATAAAGTAACAGGCGTATTGTCACACCGCGATATTATATTGGGTTATAATATGGAGGTTACTGAGAATGAAGATGCCCGCACGCAGATTTCATTGAAAAGACGACGCATGAAACTGATGGTAAAAAATAAGAGAGGCCCGGGCCACGACAGCCATACGTCAAAATAAATATAACTTATCTTTACAGGTATGCAAAGCATACTGATAAAACGTGTTTACGAATTCAAAGCCGAAGCCGATGGTTACCGCATCCTGGTCGACCGGCTTTGGCCGCGCGGTGTCACCAGGGCAGATGCCGCAGTAGATGAATGGATGAAAGACATCGCGCCCTCTACAGGTCTGCGCAAATGGTTTCACTCCAATTCTGGCAATTGGGAGCAATTTAAACACAAATACATCATCGAACTACAAAATAATCCCGCAGTACCAACACTGCAAGCCCTGCTTAAACAGCATGCAGTAGTTACTTTTCTGTATGCTGTAAAAGATGAAGCGCATAATCATGCCATCATCCTGCGGGATTATTTGCAAAATAATTAAGCCCGAGATATCCCTTAACAACTTGCCTTGTTCGCCTCACCCTGGGCCCTTAAATACGAGAATACTTCGTACTTCGCGATAGCAAATGGACATATCATGAAGTTTAAGGAAGGGGCTATTAAACTTATGATGTTGCTAACTTCGTAAGTCTTAAAAGTGCATAAAGCAGTATTACTTTGCAATATTTTTCGCTGCTGCAGGCTTAGTAGCGGTTTTTTCAGCCGGTGCAGCCTTGGTAGCCGGTTTTTCAACAGCAGGGGCCGCCGGTTTAGCTGGCGCAGCTTTAATGGGTTTTGTTTCCACAGCAACGGGAGCGTTTTCAGCTTTGGCGGGTTTAGCCAGTTTCTTGGCAAGTGCTTTAGCGGTTTTTTGAATTTCTTTGTCAACTTTCTTCGAAGTGTGACCTAACTTTGCAGCAAACGATTTTAAATTTTTTATCAAATCGGCCTGGATCGATTTTTTTGCAGTTTCTTGTGCTTTCTTAGCTTCTGACTTTGTGGTTTCTTTTTTCATAGTTCCGAATTGCGGCGAAGTTAGGTTATATAAAAGTTATTTCAATATTATCATTATGTTAACACCGGCAAATATCGTTAATATTAATTTTTTAAGATGTTAAAAATGAGGTGTTTAAAAATGTGTTTTGTTTTGAACCTAGAGACCACGCGGAGTATCCGTTCGTGAGGGTAAATAGGAGGGAGAGTTGAGAGAGGAGGATATATGTTGTTGAGTAGAAAGCAAAAAAAACGACCCCAGACAAATGCCTGAAGCCGTTTTCTAAGTGACATATTTATGCCTGCCCTGGTATTTCTAATTGTCCCAGCACCTTTTTGTTTTTATCAGTTATCGTTAAATTAAACGAGGTTTGTGCAGCCTTATCGGCAGGAACCAGGTAAACGAATTTGATCAAGGTATCCGTAACCACCGGCGCATCCACGGCAATACCATCAATTGTGATGATCAGATTATCCTTATTCAGGTTTTGGCCGGGTATTTCAAACTGATTGCCGGCAGCCATTACCATTTTAGCCGGTTTTACTTTGGTCATATCAACAAACATTTCCTTAGTCACCGGTGCCAGCTTATCCGGCCTTGCATCGGTTGTTTTAAACGCAGCATCAAAAATATCTTTAAGCTTTTGTGTAGCCTTATCTGTAAAAAGCCCTGCAAGCGCTGCGCCCGCCATAATCATATTAAGGTTAATAGTAGTTGCAGTTGAAGGATCGGGGTTAAGCGCGAAATAAATAAATATGGCCAGGCCCGCAGCTGTAAACGGTTTAACAATATACCACAGCAGCCAGCTGCGTTTAAATTGATCGGCCCCTACAAATACAGTGAACGAGGTAGCGATATGTACCATATTTCCCAGGAAGCCGGCAGCTGCTATTAAAATGAGCAGCAGGCTGTTTAGTTGAATGGTACGTTTACCATGGCAGGGATCATCGTATTCGTCAGCTTTCTCTCGTTTTTTTTGACAAAAATATTCTGTTTCCTTTTTTTGCGCACAGGTTTTTAATTTAGGGTCAATCTTTACGGTGTCGATTTTTTTTGCGATATTTTTATTTGTTGAATCTTTCCTCTTAGCAGTGTCTTTAGAAACGGTAAGAGACGCCTCGAAGGTAATTTTCGCCGGAGTTTGCGTTCCTTGTGTAGTCTTTTCCGGGGCTGGAATAATGAGTTTTACGTGGAATTTTTCAAAACAATAAGTGGTACTTACCGTCGGCTGGATCTTGTCGGGCCAATAGCAGATCAGCGTTCCAAGCGACAAGCAAAAAAACAGGATCAACAAAGTTCCTGCAATTACTTTTTCCCAAAAGGTGAGCGGCTCTTCCCGCGGCGCCATGGGTGGGGTGTTTAGGTTTTGAATATCAGACATGATAAGGTTTGTTTAATTATAGTTAAAAATACTTATATTTTCTGTAATGCAATGATTATTAAATAAATAGCATATAGGTAGATATAGCTTTACTATGGCGATAAGTTTGAAACCGGAGGGAAAAAACATGTCGAAAAAATAATAAATTGCGATCTTTAATCCTGTATGCCATTACAAAACCGCGTCGACCCGGAAGGGAATATCTTTACAACAAGTGCCCGGGGTGCGTGGTTAGGTAACCGTGGAGTGATCCATAATGATCAAAAACAAATCGTCCGGCCGTTTAAGCTCAAAGCGTGGATAACCTGCGTGCTGCAATTCAAAGGCCGCCACCGGCAGGTGATGACGCCAAATCGCTGGACTGAGCTTTTCTTTTTTGACGAGGCCACTGCCTTTGCCGCCGGGCATCGTCCCTGTTTCGAATGCCGCCGCGATGCTGCTAACCGCTTCAAAGCGGCGTGGATAAAAGGTAATGCCCGCTATGGCTTCGATGTAAAAACGCCCATCGGTAAAATAGACGATATTATCCATGCCGAGCGCATGGCTGCTGATAAATCAAAAGTCACCTTTAAGGAAAACCCTCAGAAATTGCCCGACGGCACGTTTGTATTATATAACGACAAGCGCTATCTCATCAATCAGCATAAAATGTATTTATGGACTCCTTTTGGATACGAAGCAGGTATCAATTTGTATGCTGCAAATAAGGTGGAAGTATTAACTCCTGCATCAATCGTCAACGCATTTGCTTCAGGTTACATCCCTCAAATGGGTTTAGACACATAAATCCATTATTTTTCTTTGCCGATCGATAAAAATTAATCCTATATTGCATCGTTCATGACAGCCATTCAAACAAATATTATCAACAAACTACAGCCGGTAATCAACCTGCTGAACGTCATTATTGTGGTTGTCCTGATTATTCCGCTATCGCCGGGAGTGTTCTGATTGTATATAGTCAACTAATGATACACAAGCCTCCCGAACAACCGGGGGGCTTTTTTTTTAATCAAAAAAAATATGAAAAAGCCAGTTAAAACCAACCATCACGCTATTTTCGCTATCTATGCCGAAGACAAAAAAGGCCTTATTGGTCAGATCATGATCTACTTTAACCGAAGCAGTTATGCTGTGGAGAGCCTGAATGTATCGCGCACCGATATAAACGACCTGGTGCTTATAACCATTGAAGCCATGGTACCACAATCCGCGCTCGGGCCTTTTACCGAAAAGCTGAAAAAGATTGTTGAAGTTTACGCTGTAAATTGCTACGCGGCAGGGGAGGCACTGAAGAAAACGGGCTTCTACCGCATCTCGGTTGAGGCACTGGACCAGAAGCTTTGGACGTTGATGTCGAAATATGGTGCGGCGCTAAGCAGCATGGGCGACCGAAGTCTGGTGATTAGCAAAACAGGAAGCGATAGCGATCTTACCGCTCTTTATGCCGCGCTGGAGGGGCCTTATTTGTTAGGTTTTTGCAAAAGCGGCCTAATTGTGGAGGAAAGTTTGATGCCTTTTGAGGCGTTGATATTTTTGTATGCCGATCAAAAGTCGGCGTAGCCGTACCGAATAATTTTGAGGTTAATTTTTAGCTTTGTGAGGCAATGACAAAAAAGAGATCGAATACATCGTCGGGGGAAACTGCACCTGTCCGGCAAAGGAGTCGTGCAAGTAAAGCCGCAACTTCGGCGTCGACACCAAAACCCTCCGAAAATCGAAAGTCGCGAGTTTCGACGAAACCGAATGATCAGCAAACAAACCAGATACCTGCCACTGAAATTGGAGCCGTAACACCATCTGCAGAACAAAACATGGAAGTACATCACCATCCCGATATAGAACACAAGCCAAAACATTTTAAGGAATACCTGCTGGAAGGATTCATGATATTTATTGCAGTGATGATGGGTTTTATTGCAGAGAATATCCGCGAGGCCATCAACAACCATGAGCATGTACAGCAGCTTACCTCGCAGCTTGTTATTGATCTGCGTGCAGATATCGCTCAGCTGAATGAAGCCGATACCGGCGAAACGCAGATCGTAAAAGCCAATGACACACTCTTCAATATTCTGAACCAACCCCTGAAGACTATCGATCTGAAAAAAGTGCAAATGCTAGCAGCGCGTTCACATAGTCTGTGGCTTTTTCACCAGTCGACAGGGGCTATCAATGCGATAAAAAATGAGCTGCACCTCGAGCAGTTCTCCAATTCAAAGATCATCAGCTATATTTCTGCATATGAAAGCCACGTTGCGCTTCTGCATGTTACGCAAGATATAGCCCTGCAATATCAGCGCAATATGCTGGAACCTTTCCTGCGGGCGCATTTAACGGCCGAGAATATGTACGCATCTTTCAATAATGGAAAAGGCCTCACATCGGCAACCCGGAACCTTAGTGATAGTGACCTGGAGCAGCTCCGCACCGATCTCGTTCTCATCAGGATCAACAGCAATGAACTGATTACCAAAAACCGCAAGGCAAAGGCCGATGCAGAGACACTTATAAAATATGTAATCAAACAATTCCATCCAGATGCGGCGGAATAACAGTTTGATTTACAATATGAAGTAGATTATTTAACGGCGACTATCCCGTCGCGATTGGGCCGGTTTGTCCCTTTTATTGGTTTGGTCTGTCACTTTGTTGCTGTTGTCACTGTTATATAAAAAACAAAGGCAGCCAAAATTCGGCTGCCTTTTTCGTTTAGTGGTTACTCCCTATTTTCCCACAACGATAACGTGAAAGGTTCCCGGAACCTGCTTTGGGCGTCCTCCCGCCGGATTCGGTTCTGTTTTGGCAGCCGGCAGGTACAACCGATGCGTAATATTGTCGAGGCCGATGGTCCGGGCGCTTGGCTCGGTCGGGATATTTTCAACAAATTCAAACTTATCTTTATTGATCTCTCTGATCACCGAAATATTTCCGCCGCCATTCGATGCATAGGCCAGTTTCCATTCAGGGTCAAACGCAACGCCGTCTGTATCGCCTATTGGGAATTTGCCTACGGTTTTACCGTTCGATGCATCCATTACTACCATGGTTTTTGAATCGCCGCAGCCAATAAATAAGCGATTGGTCTTCCGGTCAATATCAAGTCCCGAAGGCGCTTCGCCGCCGTCTATTTTGTAGCGTGCAACTTCTTTATAGGTAGTGGCGTCAAATACGATAACTACGCTGGTGCCTTCGCCGTTCACATATATTTTTCCTTTACCGTCTGATACGGCTGTTTCTGGTTTATCGCCCAATGGCACGGTTGCCACTACTTTACCGGTAGCAGGATCAAGTACGGTTGCATCTTTACTGCGGCCGTTGCAGGTGATGATCTTTTTCGAGAAGTCATCATAAAATATGGCGTCGGGGTTGGTGCCCACCGGAATCCGGTCGAGTTCTTTTAACGTTTTCAGGTCGAATACAACCACAGCATTCGCCCGTCCTGCGCTGATATAACCCTTACCTAAGGATTTTACCAACGCTATACCATGAACGCCCGGCGTATTAGGCACATAACCCACGGAGTCGCCGGTGGCCGAATTCAAAATATTAACCTGGTTACCGTGCGATACATAGAGCCTTTTATCGGCGCCGTCGGCAGTGATATAATCCCACCCGCCCGAACTGGAAATTTTGTAGCTGTTTATAACTTTTAACCCCGTTTTCTGCTGTGCCATAACAGGGGCAAACGGCAACGACAGCAATAGAACAAATGTGAACCTTTTCATGTTAAGTTTAATTTTAAGCTAATTACAAATTAAACCTGTTTAAATTCTGGAAGATGATCGTGGTCGTAAAATTATTTTGAGACTCAATCGTCTAACAAAATATGGTACAACACATAGCATACTTTACTACCTCGTTGCTACTTATGCTGGTAACGGGCGTTTTTTGGGGACCGTGGTTTGCGTTGAGTAGGTCGATGAAGGTATTTAGCGCCACTGAATTTACGCACATTGCCAAAACGCTGGCCGAAAATCTTGCCAAACAGATGCGTATAATGCTGCCACTAACTATAGTTTTTATGGCGACAGTTGCCTGGCTTTATCCCAGAAAAGAAATTGCTGGGTTTTATTTAAGCCTGGTAGCATTGATACTAATTTTCATCGCCTTACTGGTTACAATAATTGTTGAAGTGCCGATAGTAAAACAGATCATCCAATGGACCGATGCGACCATCCCTAACAATTGGCCGGCACTTAGGGATAAATGGGTCAAGTTTCATCTAATAAGAGTATTGGCATCAATAACAAGTTTCGCAGCTTTTTTAGCATCAATTTTATTTTCAAATTGATTCAACGCACAATCAAAGCTATCTGCAATACTGCCGGCATATTGCCAAATGCCGGGCCGCCCCAATCTGTTTCATCACCATTTAATATCCGCTGCCGCTTGAATGAGCCATTGGTGTATTTACCTTCTTCTACTTTTAAATATTGCCAGGCCTTACCGGCGTTTTTCCCTGCGGGTTTAAAGTTTATCCGGCAGTTGGTGCCGATGGCTATAAATTGGTCAGCCGCTGTCTGAATAATCATCAATTTGCCTATAGGCTTAGCATTGGTATTTAACGGACTTCTGCCGCCTGTGCCGAATAACACGACGGCCTGCCATGCACCAAGATCGATGGTTTGCGGAGCATGGTCCTCGCGCTCAACAACTGATTTTATTTTACCCTGGAAGCCCCATTCGGCCAATTCACGGGCCATGGGAGCAAGGACAGCATATTCATTGCCGAAAGCAGCCAAACGTTCGGATGTTTCTTTATTCGGATCCTCTGACTGAATATGATCGATACCGAAAGGGGAGAACCCGATACCTCCGTTTGCAATAACAGGGTACATATATTTTGCATTCTCGTCAGTCAAACCGGCCTCAGGTACGAACAGCGGATTGTCAGAACGATTATATAATGTTATAACTTTTAAAACCCGTTCGCTGCCATCGAGGTAAATATCAGGTGCGAGCAGATCGACGGCGGGTGCAGCTATCTTCCAGATCGGGATCACGTTATCTGTCGGGCCACCGCTTTCATAGCTGTTTGCATGTGGATTGGTTAGCGGATCGCGCAGGGCGGCGTTAACGTATAACGGTAGGCTATATTCGGCTTTGCCGGCGGCGGCTACCTTCCCGATAAAGCTGCTGATAGACCATGCCTGGAAATACTCATCCGCGCGGTCACCAAATACTTGCTGCCACGAACCTCCATTTACAACCGGAACGTTCAAGGCTTTAAGCGTTTCGGGTTTTAATAACGCCGCCGGAACTTCCTGCTGAAACAGATGTTCCCCCGTCGTTGAATAATCCCTTACGCTATTCCACGATCCCGGTTCATTCTCCACCTGTACCATAATCACGGTGTGCTGTGTATCAGCCTTTTTTAAATATCGCATCACCGCTGCAAATGCTGTGCGGTCTGCCTCGAGTGTGGCTTCAGCATGCGGCGACGGCGAATCGATCAGTTTATCGTTGCGCCCGCTAATGTTCGGGTATTTTACCGCGTCGCGTTTCATCCATTCCGGCATGTAATGATTACTGCCGTTTTTCCATGTAGCAAACCATAGCAACACCACACGTACATGGTGTTGCCTGGCCTGGGTAAGCAAAGTGTCAACCAGCGAAAAATTAAATGCCCCGCGTTGTGGCTCTATTTGTTCCCAGTAAATCGGAACTTCCAGTGTATTGGCATGCATTTGTTTAATTGCCGCCCAAACATTCGGCAGCATAGCCGGCCATCCGCTGGAGTTATGCGCCTGTCCGCCTAAAATGAGGAAGGGCTTCCCATCTACCAGTAAAGCATGGCGTCCGTCTTTTTCAATGATTTTTGGAAGTTGATCAGTGTTTTGAGCGCGAACGCCCATCGTCGTTATAAATATTATAAAAATACAGCTGTAAAATCTTTTCATGTAACCGGTCTCTATTGGTTCGGCCAAAATAAGTTTATTTACAAAAGAACTTATAACCATGTTGTTAAAGAATATGAAAATATTGTTCAGCCAGCCCCTGATTTAGTTAACTATTACCGTCAAAATCGACCTCGCAGGCAAAATGATCTGGCTGCCGGCAGGCAAAACGGGCAATGGCTTCATGTTCAAATCGGCGCCGGCGGCAGTAAGATATCGTGCTATGGTATGGTATTTCTTCCCGGCATTTTTAATATCCAGCTTTACCGCAGTGTTTTTAGTGCTGTAATTGATAGCCACCATTACCAATTCGTTTTTTTTACCGGTATAAGCGGTAACCATTATATTTTTATTATCACGATGATGATTGTCGCTTACCTCGGTGATCACGCGATTCATTCCGGGGCGCACAAAACGGCTGTAGCTGCCCAGCGCCCAAAGGTTTTTGGTTATGGTAAATTCGCCGTCTTTAAAATCGGGGGCGGCAGGCTTCAACGCAATCAGGTAATAACGGGTATCAAACTCAGCACTGCCTGGCTCGTATGAATTCCAAAACTGCCAGGCCGTCGCGTTGGCAGTACTCAAGTCGGTATGTATTATTTTAGCTAAAAATAACGCACAATCCATTGCACTCCGTTTGCCGGTTGTGCCTTCTTTGTAACCGTTGGCCAGCATGGAGTATTCGGTTTGCCAAAAGTTTACGTTATATTTCTTCACGGTATCGGCCAATCTTGTACGGGTTGCCATTAGCGTGCTGTCGTTTGATTCTGTAAAATAGCTATGCCCGCCTATTAATTTTGGCACATGCCCAAATCCGCCGAGGTAAAACGAACTTGCCGGACTAAAAAAATCCTGCACCTGATGCGAGGTTTTGGATTGCCCGCTGTATAAATAGGTAAGCATACCTGCTTCGGTCACCAGGATCTTACTTTTCAACTGTGCCCCATCCAGGATGTTATTCAGTGATTTTACTACATGATAAATTTCTTCGTTTTGCCAGGCCGATCCTTCCTGATCCGCTTTTTTATCGGCATGCGACCAATCCCACTGGGGCTCATTTACAGGGCTGATATAATTAAAATGAAGACCGGTTTGATCAAAGTGTTTCAACACCTCAGCTAAAAATCGGGCATAGGCATCATATGAGTTCTCCTTCAGATTGGATTTAAAATCTTTTTCAGTTTTAAATCCAAGTCCGTTTTTAGTGAACTGAACTGGCGGTGAGTTTGTAAAAGCAATCAGATCTTCCACGCCATAATCGTGCGCCTTTTGCAGAAAAAAGCGGTAGCCTGCTTGTTTGGTCCAATCGTAAGAACCGTCTGGATTTAGAAAACATTCCGTCCTCTTTCTGAAATCCTTGATGCCGCTGCTGTCGCCCTGTTCAGAAGTACCCGCGCCGATATTGAAACGCCACGCCGATAAACCAATACCTATCGGCTGCCCATTTTTGTCAAGCTTTTTACTAAACAGGAGTTCTGCAATGCGTTCTTTTTTTTCGGTGGGCCAATATTTGCCGATCCCTTCTGAGAACCAACACCCCGACGCGCCAAAATTATCAATGGTTTGAGCGGTTTTATGGAGATCAACGGTAACCGTATATAAAGTATCGGTTATAGGCTGCGCCGCTGCGCGAGTTGTGACAGCGCCGGTAAATAATATGGCGCAGAAATATTTGAGCATGCTGAGTGGTTTTTGGCTAATATCCGGTATTACATTTTAATGTATAGGGGGATAATTCGTAAAACAAGGGGGATGAAAAAAAGTACATGCGCACAATCAAGCCGCATGTTTAAGCGTGCACACTTAAATGCATACAGTTGTAGTGTCCAAGCTAATCAAACTCGCCTATTTCCCGTCGAAAGCCCGTTTTACAGCCGCAATATCAATTCTCTGCATCTGCATAAAAGCAGCTACTACGCGCTCAACCTGTTCCGGAGTGCCGCTTCTCAGGGCATTTAGCATAGCTGTAGATGCAACCTGCCACGATACACCGAATTTATCTTTCAGCCAGCCGCACTGCCCCGGCTTTCCATCAACCGACAATGCCGACCAGTAATAATCAATCTCTTCCTGTGTTTCGCAGGGGATCAGTAACGACGCCGCATCATTAAAAGCAAAGCCATGCGGATGCGCGCTGTCCATAGCAGCGAACCAGGTATGGTCGATATAAAAATCAGCAAACATAATGGTGCCTTCTTTGTCCGGTTCCCGGCCCGATGGATAAGGTGCGGTGTTGCCGCGCTTGCCGTCTTTAAATATTTTGGTGTAGAAGTCAATCGCTTCATCAGCCCTGCCCACAACCTCACCGGTAAACATCATCGAGGGCACAATAACAGGCCGCTCTTCGCCAGCCGGATTGGTAAGGATCAATTGCCACGACAAGCCGTATCTATCGGCCACCCATCCGTAGCGTTCGCTAAATGGATAGCGATCCAGCGGCATCATTATAGTTCCGCCTTCGGTCAATTTGTTCCATACCTCATCAATACGTTTAGCGGCATCAGTATCCCGCGAGGGATCAAAATTGATCATAAACGAAATGGCAGGCGTGAATTTTACCGCCGATTCTGCGCTGATGCCCATAAAAGGCTGCCCCGCAACGGTGAACTCGGCAATATGGCATTCGCCCGCGCCCATTCCAAACTTGCTTTTACTGTCTACAGCAGAGTCAGGCAACAAACCGGCATAAAATTCGGCGGCTTCATAAGCCTTGTCCTTATCGAACCAAAGGTGAGGTCTGATGGGTAACATAGATAAATAATTTGGTGTATGGTAAAGATAACGATTTTAAGGCGACTTCTGTTTAATGAAAGTTTAGATCGGGTTAATGAGTAAGGTCTTGAACGAGTGAAGAAACCAAATGATATTTTCTTAAACCACTTTAAGTTTCTACCGGCTTAAATGGGGTTGCTTTGTAACTGCATATCAATCTTTAAAAACCAAGAAAATGAATAGCGAACAATTAATCGATTTAACTAAAGAACTTATCCAGGAGGCTACGCATTTTAACGTGCCTTACGTTGAGCGGATCTACGCGGATAAACTGCTGATAATTGAAGTGGCCGAAGATCGCCATACGGTAAACACGATGAACAAAGAACAGCTCCTCAGCTTCGTTACGGGGAACAGGGATGCCGGCCTGGCGCCGCTATCTTCTAAAACCGAGTTCCATTATGCGGTATGCGATGAAAACATGGGTGTGGTTGTGATGACCCGCGAACTGGAACTCAACGGAAAATGGGGTAAAAAGTTCTTTACCCTGATTTGGGAATATTCATCGGGAAGATGGCAGGTGGTGAAGGAGTCATATTTGGCGTTGGATTAAGCTACTGCTATTGCGCATACTTAAAGTAGAAGAGTCACACAAATAAGTGATTTTTCTACTTGCTGTGTGTATTGAGAAATTGCACATCCGGCGGCGAGGCTTCTATCGATATCGGATTAAACGCCTTTTAAAACCATACGCCCGTCCCTGTCCTTAAATAATATTTCAAAATCAATTTTATTTGGCAATATTATTCTATTGCCCGAACGTCCCGCCTTCCTTTCTTTTAGAAGTCCAGTACACCTTATATATATAAGGGTAGAGAATATTAGTGATAATAATAGTTTTAAAGCTTGTTACGGCCTAATACACTTGCGTGCTTTTTTCGTTTTATTCAACTGAGTTTTAAGCTTAACCGGGGAAATTATTTTTTTGACGATGTTATAATGTGATATTATTTATTTAACTTTAGTTAACTATTAATTGATCTTATTATTTAACGACATGAAAAAACTTTTACTAGTAAAGTTGTGCTTCTTGCTGTTATGCGTAACGCAAGCATTTGCACAAAATCGAACAATTACTGGTACAGTTACCGGCAAGGATGACGGATTTCCGCTTCCTGGCGTAAGTGTAACAGTATCGGGGACTCAAATTGGTACTCAGACCAATGAGCGCGGAGCCTACAGCATTAGTGTACCGGCAAACGCAAAATCTCTTTCCTTCAGTTTTATTGGTTACACCAAAAAAACAGTACTTATCGGTGCAGAATCGGTAATTAATGTTGTATTGGAATCGGGGGCGAACCAATTAAACGAAGTAGTAGTAACAGGTGTGGGTGTTGCTACCCAAAAAACAAAGGTGGCTATTGACGTGGCTACCGTTTCCAGTAAAGAATTAGCAAAAACCGCTACAGCTTCGGTCGACCAGGCGTTGATAGGCCAGGTAGCAGGTGCGCAGGTAATTCAGCAAAGCGGTAAACCGGGCAGCGGCACGCAGATTATCCTAAGGGGGTATACCAATCTTAGGTCATCAAATCCTTTGATCATGTTGGATGGTGTTCAGGTTTCCAATGATGTGTTGGATAACATTGACCCTTCTATAGTTGACCACGTCGAAATTGTAAAGGGTTCTGCAGGCGGTATGCTTTATGGCGCCAGAGGCGGTAACGGTGTTATCCAGGTTTTCACCAAGAAAGGTTCGGCCGATCGTAAACTAACAATAGATTTCTCTTCTAAATACAGCAGGGACAAGGTGCTGCAACGTTTCCCGTTAGTAGCTAAATATCACCACTATGATACTGATGCTTCAGGCAATATCCTTGATTCAAATGGAGATCCTATAGCGATGGACGTTCATGGTATTTGGACCTCACCCCAGGAAGAAGATTATTCTGCAGATCCTACGGTGCAGAATAACAAACCTTACAAGCTTCCGGTTTATGACCACACCAAACAAGGGTATCATATTGCCAATACTTTCAGCAACTCATTGAACATCAGGGGCGGCTCCGAAAAAGCCGACTACGCTTTCAGTGCATCGAACTTGCAACAGCAGGATGTATTCAGTAATGCATTTAACCGAACCAACCTGAGCTTGAATATGGGGTTCACACTTGCTAAAGGGCTGACCTTCCGAAATAGCACACAGTTGATCTATACACACGAAAACCTGTTGAACGGCAGCCGTTTTAACCTGGTAAACTCATATCCGTTTATCAATTTCGATTACATAGATCCTACTACAGGGCTGAGAACAGTTAAACCAAGTGTAGATATCGACGGTCAAAACTCATTGACAGAACGCGATTATCATTCGCGCTATCGTAATACACCGCGTATTTTGGAAACAGCCAATCTGAACTATAAATTCCCCAAATTTGTAGAGTTGGATTATAAGCAATCGATAGATTACTCAATAAGCGACGGTTACGATTATTGGAAGAATCAGACTGATACCTATCAGCAGATCCCCTGGGGGCCTATTAATGGCGAGGTTTTAGACCAGCATACAAACAGTAAATATACATACGGAATAGCAAGCGCTTTCCTGCGTTTCGATCTGAAAAATGACTTCCATAGCAGTATTCCTCTTAAATTAACAACCCAGGCCAGTTACGATTATCAAAAAAGCGATTACCGTTACTACTATGTTCAGGGTACAGGCGTAACTCCATATCCACCGCAAAACGTTACCGGGGCAACCACCATATCAGGCGGCGATGCGAGTGATTCTCATACATTATTATATGGAATTTTGGTTAACCAAACTATCGACTTTGGTAACTTATTTGGCGTTTCTGCCGGTTTCCGTTCAGATTATTCTTCTGTATTTGGCGGCCAGTCAAAACCATTTACTTTTCCGCGGGGAACGGTTTATTTTAACCCCTCAGAGCTTTTCACCGGGAAAGCCCTGGTAGCTAACTGGAAAGTACGTGCAGCTTATGGCGAAGCCGGTGTAATGCCAGATGCTTATGACAGGCAGTTGACCCTTAATGCCGGTACGCTCGGGCCAAGTGGGCCATACATCTCTAACCAGAATATAGCACGTAACGCCAATCTGCATGTGCAGGTTACGAAGGAATTTGAGGTGGGTTCTGATTTAACTTTAACCCCGCTTACAGGCAACTGGCTGTACCAGGTGAATTTAAGCGGGTCTTACTGGAAAAGAACTTCGGACCATTCTATCCAGAATGCTCCGTTAGCTCCATCTTCTGGTTTTCCTTTAATTTTGGATAATTTAGTATCATTAAAAAGTAATGGTGTGGATTTAAGTTTAGATGCCAAAACTTATAAATCGACCAATTTTACCTGGGATTTAGGTTTACGATTTGCCACCTCCAGGACAACTGTCACCAAAGTATCTGGCGGTATTCCTTTCTTCGCAGGCGCGTTTGCTGTTAAAGAGGGCCAGCCACTGGGTGTTTTATGGGGCCAGACTCCGTTACATAGCGTAGACCAGCTAAAGCCTGACGGAAGCCATTATATTGCAGCCGCAGATGCATCGAACTATACGCTTGTTAACGGTAACGTGGTAGACACCCGCACAAACAGGGCTATGCTGACTGCTTCGAACGACCTGTCGAGTATGGGCAATACCAATCCTACGTTCACTTCTTCTATGTTCAACAGGTTCACCATTTATAAAAAATTAGGTGTTTCTTTCCAATTTGACTGGATCCATGGCAACAAAATTTACAACCAAACCCGTCAATGGCTTTATAGAGACAGGTTATCAAGAGACTTTGATAAACCGGTTACTATAGCCGGAAAAACAGGTGCGTTTGTAAATTACTATGATAGCTATTATAACGCGCTGAACCCTGTATCATGGTTTGTTGAAGATGGCAGCTTTATACGTTTAAGAGACGCATCTATTAGTTATGATTTCACCAGCGCGATAAACAAAAAATGGCTGAAAAGCTTAATCGTTACAGTGTCGGGCCGTAACTTACTTACCTTTACAAAATATACTGGTTTAGATCCCGAAACTACCAGTTCGCTTGATAATCAGGGAAATCCTGTAGGTGGGATAGGTAACTTCAGAGGGGTGGACGATTATGGCCAGCCTAACGTAAAAACATACCAAGTGGCTTTAAACGTTAGTTTCTAATTTAAAAGATATGAAAAAATATTTATTTCTCCTTGCGCTGGTAGTTGTGGGTGCAGGATGTAAAAAAGCTGATCTTCAGCTAAACAACCCCAATAGCCCCACCCTTGTGTCATTGACTACTAAGGTGGGCCTTGAGTACTATTCGTTAGGTATTATCGATAAAACCGGCGCAATGTTCGATCTGCCGTTTTTTTCCAGCTTTATCCTGGGCGATGAGGAAATTTCATCTGTAGGAAACTTTGGTAACCGTTACCAGGGGCAAGTTACAGGCATTACCTTACCTGCTCCGTATAATAAAACCATACCAAATATTTTTGGCGTTTCCCAAACGGTACAAATGCAAAGCCTTAACAACTTTGCGGCAGATGCCGCCGGTAGTAACACCTTTCAATATTTGTGGGTTGATTGTTATAACGTAAATGGACAAGCGAACATTTTGTTGAAAGCATTAGGCACAGCAACCGTTCTCCCTGCAAACGAAAAACTTACGTTGCAGGCCTGGGCTTACTGGTGGAAGGGAATAGCTTATTCGATGATTGGTTCGTACTACAGCAAGGGCATTATCAATGATGGTGCCGATGGTACAACCAACAATAACTATGTTTCTCATGATGCCATCATTACTGAAGCTAACGCCAATCTGGATAAAGCTATAGCGCTGCTGGCTAAAATACCTGCCGGCGATCCTGACTATACAGCAGCTTTAACAGTTATTACGCCAAGCTTTAACGCACCCGACCTGGCAATTACCCCTGCTATGTGGATAAGAAATGCTTACACGCTGGAAGCAAGAAACGTGCTGGCTAATATCAAACTTAAGGATATGACCGCCGCTAACTGGGCTACCGTGAGTGGCTTAGCCGCTAAAGGTTTGGTTGAAGGTGATCAGGCATTCTCCAGAGGTATGGACCCTAACAGCGTTAATGACCAAACCGCAGGAACCCAGGGCCATCCTTTCTTATGGAACAATGATAACAATAACCCGGGATGGGCTTATACTAGCGAACGTTTTGTACAGGAGTTTAAAACTGTTGGTGGTGCACCCGTAACTGTTACCAGCTCAGATGCCGATGGCAATGTCTTAACCTCAAACGTACTTGACAAACGTTTTGCAAAAGGTGTTAAGCTGTTAGCTACCCCGGTAGTGAATATCAGAAGCCGTGGTATCCAATTCGGCTCACGCTGGACACCGCGTGCCATTGAGGATGGCGGTTACTGGACAACCGGTTCTGCTCACTTAGGCCAATTTCTATATGCTGGCTCATGGGAAGAAAATACACTCATGATAGCAGAAGCCGATATCCATACCGGAAATATTGAAGCTGGTTTAGCCCTGATTGATAAGGTAAGAACTGAGCAGGGAGCCGGACTGGCACCTGTTGCAGGCACCGGCTTAAACTTAGCACAAGCTGCCGAGGAATTACGCCAGGAACGCAGAATTGGATTATATATGCGTGGTATTGGATGGTTTGATGCCCGCCGTTGGGGAGTTACCGCCCCTAAGAGCGAAGGTGGTGGCCGTGCCAATGCAATCGTATTGGTGCCAAACAACCTTACTGGCTTATCAGGACCTGCTCCAATCCCATGTTTTATAGAATATAATTATATGGACTATTGGGATGTTCCGATCGATGAAACAGCCTATAACGTTCCGGCAGGAAAAGTTTCAGGTAATTAATTTTTAATAATGCCCCCGAAATAGGGCGGCAGATTTAAAATGATCCCAGTTACGACAGTAACTGGGATTTTTGTTTATATGCGCTTTGGTATATTTTTTCTTTGAAAATAATAGACGCGTGTAAGCTTGCTTTAGGTTTATCTATAAATGGTTTTAAAGGGTATAAAAGATATTCTTAAGAACTAAAAATAAAAGCTTGTTCAAATTTTAAACAGATTCTCGCGGTATATTTGGTAAGCGTTTTTGTTGCAGAAATGATTAAAAGGATTGCGGCTTTTTGGATGATAGGACAATTACTCTTTGGCAGTATTGCTTTGCCATTGGGTGATTATTCCATGATTAAAGAATTGCCGCGGATGTACCAGACGTATGAAAAGATAGTCTCGCCTGACGAAAAAGGAATATTTGACTTTATAGGCGATTATGTATTGAATGGTAAGGATTTGTTAGGCCATAATCAGCATGACCAACCGTCTAAGTCGGGGGCTTTACAATTTCAGGGTAGCCCGTCCTTTGCGGCAACTATACAACCATCCTTTAATTTGGCCCAACCCCTGTTACTAAGTTTCGGTATAAAACCATCCGGGTACCATTTTTTTGCAGCACTAAGCTATTATCACCCTTCTTTGTTCCGCCCGCCATTGGCATAAGCGTATCCCCAATTTATTGATTTAATTTTTACGTTAAACGCTAATTTCATGCGCAAACTTTTTTTATGGATTGTGCTGCTGTTTTCTTTTTCAGCACATGCACAATATACTTTACGCCTGGTTATAAAAGACGACGCAAGCAAACTGCCACTGGTTGGCGCCACGGCTTATATCTCTAATCTAAAACGCGGCAGCGCGGCAGATACCGGCGGCTATATCACCATCCCGGCCCTCCCGGCTGGCAAATACCAGGTTAAACTGAGTATGATTGGTTACCTGCCGGCGGATAAGACCTTTATACTACCTTTAAAAAATGCTGATCAGCTTGTCGAAGTTTATCTCGAGCCGATGTCGGGCGAACTGGCTGAAGTGGTGGTGCAAACTAATCGCACCAGGCAGAACAGGGGCGATATTCCCACCCGTATCGAGGCCCTGCCGCCAGAAGAGCTGGATGAGAAAGGTACGATGCGGCCCGGCGACATCAAAATGCTGCTGGGCGAAATTACCGGTGTGCATGTTCAGGCAACCTCGGCGGTTAGCGGCTTAGCCAGTTTTCGTATTGAAGGACTGGACAGCCGTTATACCCAATTTTTACAGGACGGCTTGCCCACTTATGACGGATTTTCAGGCGGATTAGGATTAGTACAGGTTTCACCCTTGAATTTGAAGCAGGTGGAGATCATCAAAGGTTCGGCTTCTACTTTATATGGCGGCGGCGCCATTGCAGGTCTGGTGAACTTAATCTCCAAAACGCCCGGTAAACAGCCCGAACTAAGTTTTTTGCTCAATCAAAACTCAGCAAATGGTACCGATGCCAGCGGTTTTTACAGCCGACAATGGCATAAAATTGGCACAACTATCTTCAGTGCCTATAATTACAACGGGGCTTATGATCCTGGCAAAACCGGTTTTTCGGCCATTCCTAAAACCAACCGCTTTTTACTCAACCCAAAGATTTTTTGGAAACCCGGCAGCAAAGATTCTTTATGGCTGGGGGTTAACGTTGTACACGAAGATCGCCTGGGGGGCGATATGCAGGTGATTAGCGGCAACGCCGATAGCAGGCACCAATATTTCGAACACAACATCAGCGACCGTTTATCTTCGCAGATCTCTTATACGTACAAGATCGATAGCGCCGGCCAATTGAACCTCAAAGGCACGATTGGCTATTTCAACCGAACGATAATACAACCCCAATTCGAGTTCAGGGGTGTGCAGGTTTCATCATATGCTGAAGCGAATTATGTGCGCAATAGCAAAACCTCCACTTGGGTGGCCGGGGCCGATATATGGACAGATCACCTGGCACCGAAGGATGGCAGTACCAACCTGGGATACGCACGCAATACTTATGGACTGTTTGTACAGAATACCTTTAAACCGGCCCAATGGTTTGCGGTAGAAAGTGGCTTGCGCTTAGACGGCAATTCGCCTTCACCTGCCTCGCCGGCAAATGGATGGTTTTTATTGCCGCGTATAAATGCCTTAGTCAAGATGAATGAACATTGGAGCAGCCGTTTGGGCGGCGGCCTGGGCTACAAAATGCCCGACGTTTTTAATGATGACGCCGAAGAACAGGGCTACCGCAACTTGCAACCTTTAAATATCGGTGCAACTAAAGCCGAACGCTCAACTGGTGCAAACTGGGACTTTACCTATAAAGGTGTTTTAGGCGACGCATTTTTACAAGTTAACGAATTGTTTTTTCTGACCAGAGTAAATGATCCTTTGATCTTACAACACAATGCGTTTGTTAATGCACCTGGTTATCTCATAAGCAAAGGCGCAGAAACGAATGTAAAATTACTGATGGATGAATTGGGTATTTACCTGGGTTATACCTATAATGATGTTCATCAGAATTTTGACGGTGTGAGCAGCCTGCAAACCTTAACACCGAAACATCAATTGAATGCCGATGTTACCTATGAGATCGAGCATAGTTTCCGCGCAGGTTTAGAGGGATTTTATACCGGTGAACAATTATTGGATGGGGGCGCTATAGGGCGCTCTTACTGGACGTTTGGAGCATTGGTACAAAAGATGTGGAAACATATTGATGTATTCATCAATGCCGAAAACCTGACCGATCAGCGGCAAAGTAAGTGGGGTAGTTTATACACAGGAACCAGAACCAGTCCGGTGTTTAAGGAGGTATATGCGCCATTGGAGGGAGTGGTGATCAACGGCGGTGTCAGGATAAAAGCGTTTTGATACAAATGAGCTTTAATATAAAAAAGTTGGGTAGTTTCATTCACTACTCAACTTTTCTGACGGAGAACTGGAGCGGCTGGACTATTGATCCGCAAGGTCAAAGTCTTGGCTATCTCTGTACAGCAGACCCTGAACAGTATCTATCAATTTGTCCAGGTCAAATGGTTTGGCGATAAACCCGTCACAACCAAAATTTTTGAACTCGAATCCGTGCTGTGTGTATGCGGTGAAGATCACAACAGGAATATGGCTAAATGGGGTGTGGTTTTTGATTTGCCGGCAAAGTTCTCCGCCATTACCGTCCGGTAAACGATAATCCAGTAGGATCATGTCTGGCTCATAGGTCTCAATAACCGCTAAAAAACCAGCACAAGTGTTAACACTATGAACCTGGTAGCCTTCATATGCAAACACTTCTTCGACGACCTGGACAATATCCAGGTTATCGTCTAATAATAATATTTTTTTCATCAAATCGCTTTCTGTATGGCGATTAGGTCAAAAAGCTGAAAGCGATAAAGTCACGCGGAAAAACGATGCTAATGCTCATCTTAGCGAAATGACCGGGATCAGATCCTCAAACCATACTTTACAAAGGTCGGCATAGTTAGTGAGATTTTATATTTATAATTAAAATATTTCATTAATATGAAACTTTAACGGGTTTGTGCGCTTACGCTTTGAATTTAGCCGGAAACATTTAAAAAGCTTCACCCAAATTAAGGCTTAACCCGTGGTAACCAGAACTGAAAGCATAATCAGCCGCAATATTTGTGTTAGACTTTTTATTGAACTTTATCCTGAGGCCAAAGCCCTCCGCCGGATGAAAATAGACGAACTTTGTATTTTGGGGCTGTGCAACAGAGTTAATGTTGGCGAATAACACAAATCCAAAAAGGCCGTTCCCGGTCAGATTGCTCCTGAATTCGCCTTCGCCGTATAATAAATGCCGACCCCTGTACCTGCTTTGCGGTATTCCTCTTCCGGAACGATTATAAGGATCCCATCCTATACTGGGAAGATCAAGATAAGGTGTGCCTGTGGTTAATGTTGTCCAGTAGTAAGTCCAAAAAGCAAATAGCTGGTGATTTTCTTTACTCAAAGAAATGTACTTTCTTACATCAATATACAAAGATTGCCAGCTGTTATTACTTCCCATGAATTTCGTATTATCCCGGTATATAATATTGACATATCCTCCCGGCAACGGATTTAGTAAATTATTTCTTGTGTCGTAAAGCAAGCTGACGTTGTAGCCGGAAGAGAATGAATTGAGATCAGTCGCCGTTCCATAAGGGTAGTTAGTTACTGTTTTGATTGATGTCCCGGTATTCGTTTCAATATCCAAATGACTATCTAAATTGTAGCCGAATCCCGCAAAAAAATATGGCTTCACCCTAAACAAAACACTTTGATAAAACCGTACATATTGAGAATTTAAAAACACCCGGTCGCTGGCCGGCGAACGGCTGTTTAAGCCATAAGTGTATTGCGGATAAACCAGGAACCGGGTGTCACCCTGGATAGTTAACAGGTTGTTGTTTAACCAGATATTGGACCGGAGCGGTAATCCGAATCTTGCTCTAAGGTTCCAATAGGGAGCAAAGGTCACGGTTGACAAAAAGGTGTTCTTAGGATCGCCCAGGTAAAATCCTGCTGTCGTGGAAGTCACAAATACGCTTCCGCTACCATGCCCGGATGAAGTGGTCGGCAACAAAGAAAAATAGATTTTTTTTTGCTGATTGTCGCTTGGCGGCCCCGGCTTGATCTTGAACAGTGACTTGCCGATATCTATCAGATCCTTTTGGGGAATGGAATCCGGAGTTTGCGCGGCAGCAAAATTGATCAGGCCTGACAAAAACAGGATATAGGCGCTCAAAACGGAAAGCCTGCCAGCTTGTCCCTTTACGGTTATTGCTTTTAGGAAAAATAATAAACGCTCCATTTTTAAAGATCCTGTAATGTATGACTTTGCAGTAGCTCTAAGTGAAAATGATTTGTTATACAGAACTCCGCTGTTACCTGATTATTACTAAAGATCTTATGAACATAATCCGCTTTTTGTTTATCGAGGCATTTTTTGGAGAGCCACGTGATCCATAAGATGACCGGTAAAAACGATCGCGTTAAAGCCGTTCACCACCTGACGTAAGTGGAGATGCGCCATTGATCTGTTAAAAGATGGATGTTAACCGAGACCACAGCAGCGATGACAAAAAAACAACGGATGTCCGGATACTTTCATAATTCAAACAAGCTTAAAAGTTTAATCTAAAGGAATGCTGTAGTTGCCCGCTAACCTGCCAATTATTTCAAAATTAGCCTGGATATTGATCTTTATAAGGCCCCCTGCTCTGAGGTTGGCGTGACTGGATTGTACATTTTGTCCAGGCATCATCAGTGGCATCAGGAAAAGTTGGATTATGTTAGAAATAAGCAGTCAAAGAACGAAGCCCGTAAAAAGATCGGATCTTGACTGTTTGGATACAAAGATATTCCAGCTTAACCAAAATGCGCTCAGCTATAGGAGGGGGAGTTTAAGATCCATAATTCAATTTATTAATCAGTTATACCCAGTTTGCCCAGCCAAACGCCTAAGAAAAACACAATACCTCCGCCTACAATAACCTGTAATATGGTTGACAACAGTGGAGATTTCATGAATTTGTACCTTATCATGGCTATTGCTATCAATTCTACCGCTACTACTCCATAGGCAAAATGTAGTGCCGTATTCAAATCGGTGATCAGAAAGGGAAGTGTATGTAACATACCGCCCAGCGTTGTTGCGAAGCCGGTAATTACACCTCTGGTTACCGGGCTCCCGCGGCCGGTCACTTTGCCATCATCCGATAGTGCTTCAGCCAGGCCCATGCTGATACCTGCTCCGAGGGAAGCAGCCAATCCTACAAAAAAGGCCTTATGTGCCTGGTGGGTAAGCCCCGCCGCCGCGAACAATGGTGCCAGTGTGGAAACAGAGCCGTCCATGAGTCCTAATAGTGCCGGTTGAACCTTTTGTAATACATATTGCGCGTTCGATCCTTTAGTTGTTCTTTTACTATTTTTGGTAATTGTCATGGCAATACTACATGGAAGTTAGAGTTAATGTTTTAAATGCAAGTGGTTGATAATTAGATTAATTACCAATTAATTTTTATCTTTGAAAAACCGCTTAACTTCAGATTCGCTACATAATGCCCTTATATTTTTGCCGTCTGCTATAAAAATCATCATAAATAAGCACCGATTTTATTCAATAACACCATGCATCACGAACAACACGTTACCAGCTCGGAAACCATAAGGGATATTGTTATTGGGATGTCCGATGGATTAACGGTGCCGTTTGCGTTGGCGGCAGGTTTAAGCGGGGCCGTAAGGTCTTCGGGTTTAGTGATCACAGCAGGAATTGCTGAAATTGTTGCTGGTTCCATTGCTATGGGCTTAGGTGGTTTTTTGGCAGGACGTACGGAAGCTGATCATTATCAGTCCGAATTGAAACGGGAATATGAAGAAGTAGAACGTGTTCCTGAACAGGAAAAGGCGGAAGTAAAGGAAGTATTTGCAGGATTTGGTTTATCAGAAAAGCTGCAAACACAAATTGCCGACGAAATGGCAAAAGACAAGGATAAATGGGTTGACTTTATGATGCGCTATGAACTTGGCCTGGAGGAACCGCATCCTAATCGCGCCACCAAAAGCGCAATTACAATAGGAGTCTCTTACATCGTAGGCGGGATCATTCCCCTTTCGCCTTACTTATTTATTGATGACGCACAAATTGCGCTATACTATTCCTGTGTCATTACGCTTGTTTGCCTTTTCGTATTTGGTTATTTTAAAAGCAGGATGACCGGTCAACCGGCTTTGAGCGGAGCATTTAAAGTAGTGGTGATTGGAACGCTTGCCGCTGGCGCAGCATTTTTAATGGCGAAATTGATCAACGGGAAATAATCGTTTATTTCACGAGGATGGCCAGGTTAGGCTCGATGTCGTTATCAATTGAATTATTTAGGTCCGACGTTAAACTTAATACGGTTAATATGGATCTGTCCTGTCTATTGTTCCTTCCCTCCGTTAATCATATCAGAAACAATGCCCGCTGATTCTTTTTTTCTCTCAGCCAGAAAAACGCCGGCAAGGTGTACTACGATAAAAGCTAAAACTAAATACATGCAAAATCCATGTACCTCTTTAACGCTGTGCCTGATAGATTTAAAGGATACCAGCGCATCTTCAAAAGCGAGAAACAATCCTGTGATGACCATGATGATCAGCAATATATAAAACAGGCTATAAATGGTCTTTACCGTTAGTTCATGGCGGGTGGCTTCCCGGTTTGCTTTGGTGCTTTTGAAATCGGCATAAGCGGTTTTTAGCTTCCGGATGAATTTCTGGTCTGCAACCTGGAAGAATTCCAGTAGTAAACGAAAGAGAAGTAAGCCGGCTAAGGCATAACCGAAATACACATGTATATCCCATACACTGTCCTCCAGCGCGTGCGCCGCTGAACGGGCCTGATCGGCGGTAACAGTTGCCCCCGACTTTTGAAGTTCTGTTCTGATCAGCACAGCTGATGTTTGTACATCCGTGATCGTTGAGTTGATCAGAACTGTGATCAGCGAGCCGCTGATTACGATGGCGTTGGCCCAGTGCCAAAAGCGAAGCGATGCAGTATGTTTTTTGATATGTTGTGCCGCTTGGGTATCCTTACGTGTTGGTTGAATTAGGGCCATTATTCGTTATTTCAGGTTAGTGATTGCTTATTTACTAATTAGAATATTAAAAGTATATGTGTAAATTGAAGCAATTCTGTAGCAGCTAACCGTAAGCCTACAGATTCTCTTCAACTTGATAATTTATATTTGAATAAAAAACCAGTGAAACTATTAATTATAGAGGATGAACGCGGCCTGCGTGAAAATATCACAGCCTATTTTAACGAGGATGGGAACGTCTGCGAAAGTTCCTCTGATCTTGTGTCCGCTATGGATAAACTGGCGATGTATGATTACGACTGCATCCTCCTGGATATCGGTTTGCCGGATGGCGAAGGATTTGCCATATTGAATTACCTGAAGGCCAAATCAAAAAGTGAATCAGTGATTATTATTTCGGCCCGGAATTCCCTGGATGATAAAATCAAAGGGCTTAACATCGGTGCCGACGATTACCTGACTAAACCATTTCATCTGGCCGAATTGAAGGCGAGGGTGGTCGCGGTTTTCAGGAGAAAGACCGGCAGCAATAAAGGCCCACTGGTATTTAATGAGATCAGCATCGATCTTCAGGGAAGAACGGTAACCGTTAACGGCAACCCAATTGTTCTGACCAGGAAGGAATATGAAATGCTCCTCTATTTTATAGCTAATAAAGGTAAGGTGATCTCAAAAACAGCGCTGGCCGAACATTTATGGGGAGACGAGATGGATATGTATAACAATTTCGATTTTATATACACCCATATAAAAAACCTGCGAAAGAAATTATTGGAAGCAGATGGCAAAGACTACCTGACCTCCCTTTACGGTTTAGGTTATAAATTTGCGGCGCAATGAAACTGGCATCTCTTTATAACCGGACCAATATCCTGATTACAATAAGCCTGTTCATCATTGGTGCGGTTATATATTTTTTTGCCATTAATTATATTTCCAGGACGCAACTGGACAACGATCTTTCGGAAGAAGTAGGGGAGGTAGTTGGCTATGTGACCGTAAATCATAAATTACCCAAACAGGTAGATTTTGATGAAGACCAAACCGTTTTTACCAAAACTGACCAGACTAAGCTCCAGCCCCGTTTTTTTGATACGGTATATGTAAATCCTAAAGAAAAAGAAACCAAACCGGGAAGGGCCGTGGAAACTGTTATTCTGGTGAACGGCACCTACTATAAAACCATTATAACCGTTTCGAGAGAAAGCACAGAGTATCTTTTACAGTTTGTTGGCTTCATTACGCTTGGATTGATGCTTGGCTTATTATTTGTCCTTTTCATGGCAAACCGCTTTTTTTTGAATGGTGTTTGGAAACCATTTTATGCATTATTGAGCCAGATAAAAACATTCAATATTTCAGAAGATAAGAGCTTCAATTTAAACAGTGAGCGAGTCGACGAGTTTGTAGAATTAAAAACAGCCGTTGAAAGCATGTCGTCAAGTGTTCGTGCCGATTATCATAACCTGAAGCATTTTACCGATAACGCTTCTCACGAAATGCTTACGCCGCTGGCAGTGATCACCTCCAAGTTGGATACTTTAATTCAGCACCAGGGATTGCCCACTGAAATATATGAACAGATCGGCGATATTTATGTCGCTACAGGTAAATTAGCCAGGCTGAATCAGACGCTCTTGTTGCTGACGAAAATCGACAATAACGTTATTGATGAAAAAGAAAGCCTTGACATGGCAGAACTGATCACCGCTAAATCAAAACAGTTTAACGAGCTGATATTGGCAAAAAATATCAGCTATCATGAGATTTTAGAAGAGAAAAAAGTTTGTGTCAGTAAATACCTGATCGATATCCTGCTTAACAATTTATTCAGTAACGCCATCTCGCACAATATAGATAACGGGCTAATGGTCATTAAGTTGACCGCTAAGGAGCTCACTTTTCAAAATAACGGCCTTGAATTGTTAAATCAGGAAAATATTTTTAAACGATTTAAAAAAGGGAGCAAATCCGAGGGGACGGGCCTGGGCTTAACCCTCGTGGAAAATATCTGCCGGTTTTACGGATGGACGATCAGCTATGAATTTAAGGATGAGCTGCATAACTTCAAAATCCTTTTTAATTGATCGATCAAGCGCTTAACTTTCGTCTGTTTACTTCAATGCCAAGACTAATCCGGTTTAACATTTTTTAACAGGTTAACTTCAGACTTGCTTCAACTTCGGAAGCTATTTTCGCATAAGTTAAAAGCGATAATTGACTGCAAACCGAACGTTTGCAGTGATGTTAAATACTGTTGAAAGGCTTAATTTTCATATCAGCTACAGAATGTATTTGTATCATCGCCCTGGCAAACACTAAAGCATTAACATAAAGGTCTTAGATAATAAATTTACGAGAATCCAGTTTAACAGAATTAATACCCCAATCAGAACTAACAAAAAAACGGACATGAAATTATTATTGCTCTCTCTTATCATAGGTTTAACCATTAATGTTACCTGGCTTGGTGACTTTAACGAAGCAACTACAGAAGCTGCAAAATCCCATAAATATATCCTGATTAACTTTTCAGGATCAGACTGGTGCGGCCCTTGTATCCGCGAAAGAAAGGAAATTTTAGAAAATGATGCCTTTGTTAAATATGCTTCCGACCATCTGGTGCTGGTTAGAGCGGACTTTCCCCGACAGAAAAAAAATCAGTTGAGCAAGGAACAAATAAAAAGGAACGAGGCGCTGGCCGATAAATATAACCCGGATGGAAAATTCCCTTACACCATCCTGGTAGATGAACATGGCAAAGTAGTAAAAGACTGGGATGGTTTTCCTAATGAGTCGCCTGAGAGCTTCGTTAGCCAGATTGAAGCTGCTTCAGGTGTGGCTAAATAAGATCACTTTATTGCACACACACACACATTTTTGACTAATAAACCCCTATATAAATGATAAATCAGACCGCGAAAGTTATAACGTGCTTACTTCTGGTGGTATCCTTCGCCTCATGCGTAAATGTAAGAGAATATCAGAAAAACAGGATCAATGACTCCGAAATGGCCTTGAGCAACCGGAAAGTTGAAAAAAATGAATTAAATTTTCAATCGTACCGGGAGGCAGCCTCCGGTGCTAATGCCGGGAAAACCGGTGGCGGCTGCGGCTGTAACTAATCGTTATTTAACTCTGATCATTAATGAAAAAAGTATATCTGTCCATTCTTGGATTCTCTTTTTTGTGTCGTATGAATGCCTATGCGCAAGCGAAGCAGGATACGGTTGCTAATAAGCCCGCTTATACGATCAACGGAACACCACGACAGGATTCCACTCATTATAACCCGCGAAAATTTCATATCGATGAAATTGATTTTGTTTCCAGTTATTATTCCCAAAATGGCAATCATTCGGCGGTAACCGGTGGTATCGGAACTGAGAAAGTAACGGATATTGCAAATGGCCTGACATTAAACTTCGTTAAAACCGACCGTAATCTGAATAAAAATACCCTTCAGGTAGGGCTCGGTTTTGATTACCATACGGCAGCATCACAAGCCTACGTGTCAAAAACAGGGGCTTCAAGCCCATCTGGAACAAGACTTTATCCATCAATAGACTATACGATAGAAAGTGCAAAGACGGGTAATACTTTTGGTGTCGGTGCTTATTATTCCAATGAGTATAATTATAAATCATTAGGGGCAGATCTGCATTTTTCAGTGAAAACAGCAAATAAGAATGGGGAATTCAGCGCAAAGGTTCAAGGTTATTTCGACAATGTAACCCTGATTTACCCCTCAGAATTTGAACCGCCACGTACAGATCTGACAGGTAATTATGGCGATCATGGTGACGAGGGCGGCCACCGTAATTATGGTACCAGCCCGCGTAAAACGTACAATGCTTCTTTCGCTTATTCACAAATTATTAATTCCAGATTGCAAATTGCATTCCTGGCGGACGTTGTCGGGCAGAATGGGTTTTTAAGTTTGCCGTTCCACCGCGTTTATTTTAACAACGGCAAGGATACCATTGAGCGTTTGCCATCCTCCCGTTTCAAATTGCCTGTAGGTTTCCGCGCAAATTATTTCCTGGGTGATAATATTATCCTGAGATCTTATTACCGCTATTACGCAGATAGTTGGGGCGTCCGGTCAAATACAGCCAACCTGGAGGTTGTTTATAAAGTTTCACCCTTCTTTTCCATTTCACCATTTTACCGGTATTATACCCAAACCGCCGCGCGGTACTTTTCGCCCTATGAACAGGCTAATCCGAACCAGCAATATTTTACAAGTAACTATGAATATGCCCAATTCCATAGCCAGTTTTTTGGCGTAGGTTTCCGGGTCGCACCGCCTAATGGCGTATTCGGCTGGCAGGGCCTGCATGAACTGGAAGTGCGATATGGTCATTATGCACAAAATACAGACCTGGTTTCCAATGTAGTCTCGTTGAATCTCGGGTTTAAGTAAGGTTTTTTGAGTACTGATAATAAGGATCGCCCGGATCATTCCGGTTATCCTTTTAAAATAGATGCGCCTAAGCACCTGTAATGGCATTGCTATGAACCATTTTTGGCTTGGTTTAGTAAATTAAATAGTTAGTAATCAAATAGATAGTGTATGAAATACTTCGTTATCACCGGTATGCTGATCTTTTTTAGCCTACTCGCATCCGCACAGATTGAACAACCTGTTAAATGGGCTTATGCCGCAAAAAAGATCAGCGATCGGGAGGCCGTCATTTTCATCAAGGCCACCATTGATAAAGGTTGGCATATTTATTCCCAGCATATCAAGGATGGCGGGCCGGTTAAAACCAGCTTTACTTTTACACCTGCTCCCGATTATAAATTGGCAGGTATAACATCGGAGCCTGTACCGGTAACGCATTTTGAAAAGTCATTCGGAATGGATGTCTCTTATTTCGAAAATGCCGTCATTTTCCAGCAGAAGGTTAAATTGAAAAAAGCCCGGACTGTCGTGAAAGGGTCGTTGGAATACATGACCTGTAATGACCATAAATGCCTGCCGCCCAGTGACGTTGACTTTAGTGTTTCCATAAAATAAACTTCCCAATGAACTTATCTCAATTTAAGCTGATTTTACTGCCGGCCGTGCTGGTTATGGCCTTGATGTTCCAAAGCAAATTTTCCCCGGCACAAAGTAGAGCAACAGATACCGTTTCAACCAGCGGGATGACATTTACTGCGATACCTACTGCTGCTGACAGTATAGCTACTTTAAAAGCCAAACATCAGCTAACTTACGCTAAAGTTGCAGGGTTGAAAAAAAGCCCCGCCCCTGAACATAAGACTTTATGGCAAATATTTATCGCCGGGTTTCTGGGCGGACTGGCGGCTTTGCTCATGCCCTGCATCTTTCCCATGCTGCCTTTAACCGTCAGCTATTTCACAAAAAATGGAAAAGCTAAAGCCACCGGGCAAGCTGCCGTATATGGTCTTTCCATCATTGTTATTTATGTCCTATTGGGTTTGGTGATCACGCTGATCTTTGGGTCGGATGCTTTAAATGCCCTGTCTACCAACGGGCTGTTTAACTTCTTCTTCTTTTTATTGCTGGTTGTGTTCGGTGTTTCTTTCCTTGGAGCCTTTGAAATCAATTTACCCAGTTCGCTTGCCAATAAACTGGATGCGAATTCCGATAAAGGCGGCCTGATGGGGCTTTTCTTTATGGCGGCAACGCTGGTGGTAGTTTCCTTTAGCTGTACCGGGCCGATAATCGGAACCCTACTGGTGGAAGCGGCCTCAAAAGGGGCGCGCCTGGGACCTGCAACAGGCATGCTTGGTTTTTCCATGGCGCTGGCAATCCCCTTTACAATATTTGCATTATTCCCATCGGCATTGAAATCATTACCTAAATCGGGCGGCTGGCTAAATAGCGTAAAAGTGGTTTTAGGCTTGCTTGAATTGGCATTTGCACTAAAGTTTTTATCCAATGTTGACCTGGCTTATCACTGGAACTGGTTTGATCGCGAGATCTTCTTGGCGTTATGGATCGTAATTTTTACCATAATGGGATTTTACCTGTTAGGAAAGATCAGGTTTTCTCATGATAGTCCGATTTCATTCGTGTCCGTACCACGAACATTTTTAGCCATAATAGTGCTTTCGTTTGTGGTTTATATGATTCCCGGCATGTGGGGTGCACCTTTAAAATCGATTAGCGCATTTTTACCCCCATCATCCACACAAGATTTTGACCTCTATACTTCGGCTCAACTAGGCTCGGCAAATAACGGTGGCTCCGGCGCCGTACAAAGTTTCAGTGGAGTGAAGAAGTATGAAGAGGTCTTTAAAAGAGCGCCGAGCAGTAAACTTGGGCTGGAAGCCTTTTATGATTATGACCAGGCCTTACAGGAGTCTAAGAAGGAAGGCAAGCCGGTGCTGATAGACTTTACCGGCTGGAATTGCGTGAATTGCCGTAAAATGGAAAGCACAGTTTGGACCAATCCGGAAGTGCTGCAATGTTTGCGAAGTAAGTTCGTTATGGCTGAATTATATGTGGATGATAAGACCGAACTGGAAAAAACAGAACAATTCACGTCGCAATACAGTGGTAAACTAATTCAAACGTTGGGCGGTAAGTGGAGTGATTTCCAGGCCTCGAAATTTAACACCAATTCACAGCCATTTTACGTGATTGTAAACGCTAATGGCGATGTATTGGTGCCACCAAGGGGGGCTGATTATAACGTAGAAGATTACATCAGATTCCTGAACAGCGGACTGGATCAATTCAAAAAATAACAAATTAATAGGTTTTTAGAACATGAACATGTAAAGGCGGGCAGCTGACGCAACCACCGAGGTAGAAAATTATCCGGCTATCCGATGAGTATAACCGGACGGGAAATGATGGGAGATTTAGTAACTGCATAAGCAGGTGCCCTGTGCGCTTGTTGACTTATACTATCCATTGATTATAAATGTGTTAATTTATGTTAAACAGCCACCATTTATTGAGCAGCTTCAAGCTGTCTACAGATTTTTACGGTAACATTGTTGATATAGAACAAGGCTTATATGATTACTTTCGAAACGATTTAAATTATATAGCATGAATGCTCCGCAAGTTTTTAAAAGAAGCTGTAAACTGATGGGAAACCGCTTCGAGTTAAGCGTGGTTGCTGTTGATGAAAGATGGGCAAATGAGCGGATTGATGCGGGTATATACGAAATACAAAGGATCGAGAAATTGCTCACGACATTTAGCGACGACAGCGAAACTAACCAGGTTAATGATAACGCAGGGATAAAGCCGGTTGTGGTCAGCCGGGAGACTTTCGAGCTCATCAGGCGCTCGCTCATGATTTCCAGGATAACTCAGGGCGCATTTGATATTACCTACGGATCGATAGATAAAAAACTCTGGAATTTCGACCAGCACATGACCACGTTGCCGGATGCAGCCACCGCCAAAAAAATGGTCAGGCTGATTAACTACCGTAATGTAATATTGAATGAAGATGCCTGCACTGTTTTTTTGCTGGAAAAAGGAATGCGCATCGGTTTCGGCGGAATAGGTAAGGGCTATGCAGCGGAACGGGCTAAATTCGTCATGAAGGAACAGGGGGTGGAAAATGGTGTAGTGAACGCTTCCGGAGATTTAAACGCCTGGGGCCTGCAACCTGACGGTAAAAAATGGACGATAGGTATTGCCAACCCGGATTCATCCCACCAGGTTTTCTCTTATCTCAATATTTCAGATCTTGCGGTTGCCACCTCAGGAAATTATGAAAAGTATGTGATGATAGATGGTAAAAAATATTCTCATACCATTAATCCGCGTACGGGCTTACCGGTTACCGGGATCAAAAGTGTTACTATCATCTCTACCAATGCGGAGATCGCGGATGCCATGGCAACACCGGTAACCATCATGGGCGTTTACACGGGCCTGGACATGATCAATCAGATGAAAGATATCGAGGCAATTATCATTGATGACGATGATAATTTATATACCTCTAAAGGCATAAATATCACTTAAATCCCCTATTAATGAAAAAGATCTTTTTATCTGTCGTCGGTTTCGCGATGATTTGCCGTTTAAGTGCCCAGGCGCAAACCAAAGCAGATACCAGCAGGAATGCACATCCCTTTACATTATATGAACCTGTTGAAGATAATACGAATAGTGATCCGGCTGACTATAACCCACGGGCGCTTCATGTGGACGAAATAAACCTGGTTTCCAGCTATTACCGGCAAAATGGGTATCATTCAGCAATAACAGGTGGTATTGGAACAGAAAAAGTTACCGATATATCAAATGGACTCGACTTAAAACTGGCCTGGACAGGTGATAATGAGAATAAAAATATCCTTTCTTTTGGTTTCGGTTTTGACCATCATACTTCAGCTTCATCGGCCTATGTCACTACAACGGGGCTAGGTAAACAGGGAGGCACCAGAATGTACCCTTCATTTGACTGGACTCAGGAAAATAACAAAACTGGCAATACTTTTGGTATCGGTGCTTATTATTCAGGCGAATATAATTATAAGTCGTTAGGCGCCGACCTCCATTTCTCAAAAAAGACCGCCAATAAGAATGGAGAATTCAGCTTCAAATTGCAGGCCTATTTAGACCATGTAACGCTGATCTATCCCTCAGAATTTGTAAAAGTGATCACCCCGGTATCAACCGGCGCAACCTATATTACCACTGCGAGTGGTAATGTTGTTTTAAGTAACGGCGGGTCTGCGTCTTCCATACCAAGTCTCCCAACCAAGCCACGAAATACCTACACCGCTTCTTTCGGTTATTCGCAGATTGTTACCTCAAGACTGCAGGTGATGTTCCTTGCTGACGTCGTGACGCAGAACGGTTACCTGAGCCTGCCCTTCCACCGCGTCTATTTTTCCAACGGTAAGGACACTATAGAAAAGTTACCTTCATCACGCTTTAAACTTCCGCTGGGATTCAGGGCGAACTATTTTCTTGGTGATAACATTATACTCAGATCTTATTATCGTTATTATCTTGATAACTGGGGAACCCGTGCGAATACGGCGAGCTTGGAAATTGCCTATAAAGTATCACCGTTCTTTTCCGTATCGCCATTCTTCCGGTATTATACCCAATCTGCAGCCCGTTATTTTGCGCCTTACGAGGTGGCGAGCCCTACTCAGTCCTATTTTACCAGCAACTATGAGTATGCTAAGTTCAACAGCCGGTTTTTTGGCGTGGGTTTCAGGGTAGCGCCGCCAAAAGGAGTTTTTGGCTGGCAGAACCTGCATGAGCTCGAGATCAGATACGGGCATTATGCGCAGAGTACCAATTTGGTTTCCGATGTAGTTTCGCTGAATCTTGGGTTTAAATAAGGGTGTAATAATCCATTCATAGCGTCTTTTTAATTTTAGTCGATTTGAAAAGACTCTACGAATGACGCAACAGAGTTTTGCGATTATACGCGAGTTTCGGTAGGTAATTGCAAAGAAAAAGCAGGTGGATTATTTATACAACGTGGTGACCAGAACAAATAACCCCATCACCAGTACGAACCAGCCAAATGCCGGTTTCAGTTTTGCGTCGTCAACATATTTGGTAAAATAGCTCCCGGCAAGAATTCCAACAACGGCAAAAACAGAAAAGATCATTAAAAAGGTATAGTTAAGCGGCTCATGCCGGCTCACGTCTCCTAAAACACCTAATAAAGAACTGATAGTCATCACCATTAATGAGGTGCCTACTGCTTTTTTCATAGGCAGCCCGGCAAATATTACGAGCGAAGGAATGATCAGAAAGCCTCCACCGACACCGACGAACCCGGTAATCACTCCCACCATAAGGCTTTGAATTACCAGCTTCTTATAATTGGCCGAAAAGTCACTGATTGTATTTGCTTTCTTTTTGCGGATCATGGAAATAGAAGCCGCCAGCATCAAACCCGCAAATACGAGCATAAGGAGTATGGGTTTGGTAAGTTCAAACCGCCAAAAGTAGAACAAATGAGGTGGAATACCAGGCATTACCCATTTACGCATGATAAATACGGCGATTAAAGAAGGAAGACCGAACAGCAGTGCAATTTTGAAATTAACATTACCTTTCCGGTAGTGACTGAAGGCTCCGGCTGAACTGGTAATACCTACAACAAAAAGCGAATAAGTCGTTGCAATTACCGGTTCAATGTGAAAAAAATAAACAAGAATTGGTACCGTTAGAATAGACCCGCCACCACCAATTAAGCCTAGTGATAAGCCAATTAAAACCGCTGCTGCATATCCCGCTATTTCCATTTTATAGAATTTAAAACAAAAGTAGCAGGTAGTAACTGGTGCGTTGGTAACTTATGTTACAGACGCTATACGCAAACTATTCTTTTGAGAAAGTTCAATTATTACATTAATAGCCTAAGGGTGCACGACAGCCCATCCTTCATATTGCCTGATAATGATCTCACCGTTTCCGCTTGGCACATAGGATATAAACGGGAATAAATCGTTTTTGTCTATTTTATGTTCCCGGACGGTGTTACTGCACTGCGCCAAAACAACACCTTTGGCCTGAAGGTCTTTTAGTACTTGTTCGTACGCGCCGCTCTTCATATAAACGGCTACCCCGTCACCAAAAACGATCGGTTCCAGGTGCAGTTTTCCTTTTAACTGCGGATCTTCGAGCGCATTGTTCATATTTCTGAGGATGCCTTTAATCTTTTTTTCATCCCCTTGAGTTCAGAATATAAAGCGCATCATAATGTTTCAATTTTGCTTCTGCCCCTATAAAGGCGACGGGATTGGTCTGCGCATTTGCTGATTTTGCAAAGACTAAAATATTATAGTAATTACCAATGAAAAGTACCTTTTCATGACCCTGTTTTTTTATGTTTTTCTTTGTGCAGCAACCATAGGATTAAAAATGCCCCTATTTGTTTGAATAACAAAAACCATGATTGCCTCAATCTCAACTTCATTTACGCCTGCGCGAGCGTTTATGGCTTCACACCAGGTTTTCTTGTACTGAACCGGAAGGGGTAATACAACGGGCAAAAGCTAACAAAACTGGTTAAAATAAAAATGGCGGCAACAACTAACAGGATAATGGCAAGGGCGCCGGAAATAACATTTTCGTAATATAATACAATGATTCCTATCGCGGCAAGAATTCTTAACGCGCGGTCAACACTGCCCATGTTCTTTTTCATAACTTCAATTTTTACTAAAATTAACAGATATAAAACGGGCGGTTGGTAACAAATGTCACATAGAAAAGTGATCCTGGTTTTGTTGCAGGCAATTAGGAATCAAAATCGTTCAGCAGTTTAATCTCGTTGCGATACAAAAGGATCTTGCCGCTATTTTCCAATATTTTCAGCAGTCTTGAAACAACCACCCTTGAAGTTGCCAATTCGTCGGCAATCTGATAATGCGAAGCTTTGATGACACTCGAACCGGAAAGGCGCTGCTTTTCTTTCAGGTAAGCGATCAGCCTGTCATCCAGTTTATGAAAGGCAATGCTTTCAATGGATTTCAGCAGCTCTGAAAAACGCTCACTGAAACTGCGCATAATGTAGTTTTTCCAGCCAGGATATTTACACAGCCATTCATCCAACTTGCTGTGCGGGATAGCGATAATGTCAACATCTCCTTCTGCAATAGCTCTGACATCACTTTTTTTCTCTTCGAGGCAGCAGCTGTAAGCCATCGAGCAGGTCTCATTATTTGACAGGTAATATAATAGGATCTCTTTACCGCTTTCTTCTTTTTTGAACACCTTCAATGTCCCTTTGATAACCAGCGGCATCATCCGGATATATTTACCATAATCCATAATGACATCCCCATCTTTAAAATGCCTCAGTTCACCGAATTTCTTAATCTCTTCAATTAAAGCTGGTTCAAATTCAAAGCCGAGGGTATCGAGTTTATCCATAAAGCTAAGGTAGCGTATTTAGATTAAAGGGGCTCTTTGAATTTAAAGGTTTAGATGCTGCAGCGTTATGGCAAAAAAGCCAGGACGGTATAATCAGGTAAAAAGAATCTTAAAACATCCTCAAATCGATCGTTGGTATTTACCGTAACCGATTTAAGGATACCAGGAACCTTACTTTATAAATTGATTTACATTGTTCCAGGTGCCTCCATTGACCACATTGGTAAACCCGTTTTGTTCCAGGATAGTTTTTGCCTGCCCGCTTCTTCCCCCGCTTTGGCAAAAAACAATAATTGTCTTCTGGCTTTTGAATGCTGATAACTGCGAACTCACTTTATCGAGGGGAATGTTTACGGAACCTTTAACGTGCCCGCCCGCAAACTCGCCTGGCTGCCGGACGTCTACTAATAAAGCGCCCTCTTTGATAATGCCGGCCAGATCCACCGAAGGTCCGCCGCCAAATAGTTGCTGGAATATGTTCATCTTAATGCTTTTTATGAATTTTAATTGCTGTTAATGTTTTAAACAACTTCCTCATAGCGGATGTCTTTTGAATCCTTTTTGCTGTTTTTAACGGGTGTGTAGCAGGCCCCGGAGCCACAACAGCCGATATTAAAAACGCCCATGCCCGTAAAAATAGCGCCAATTATACCGCTGGCTATATCTGCCCTGGATATCGCCATACCAATGATGACTATCCCGATAATGACGCGGAGAGTACGAGATAAACTCCAATTGCTAAGAATACGATCTTTCATTTTTCTGTTATTAATGACGCTTTAATTAAGCGCTACTTACTGATGGAAACAAAGATAGGTTCAATTGTCTGCCGGGTTGGTAACAAAGGTTACATACGAAAAAAGCAACCATAGGCTGCTTTCAGAAATGCGGTGTTCACTTTTAGTTTATACAACCGTGTGATCCCCGATCATTTCACTTAAGGCTAATCCCCATTGCGGGATCTTGCCGCCGAGTGTATAATACATCTGCTTGAAACCCATTTTGAGTGCGTAGGGAGTGATACCCATCTCGAGGTGACTTTCCTTGCCGCCCCACCATTCATTGGTACGCATATAGAAACCTTTAATACCACCCATATCGCCCATGCACAATAGTTCAAACTCCATCGGTTTGATATCTCCTTTTATTGCGCCTAATTCTTTCGCTAAGGTATTGGCCAATACCTCGGCTTCCATATGGCCCAATGAACCGATTTTGGGAACAGTAATAGCAGCGGCATCCCCAACCGCAAAAATATTTTGGTAATCAGGATTGCGCATATACAAATCAGTTACTACAAAACCCATATCATCGGTAAAAGGTAATTCCTTTAAAAAAGGATGTGCCTGCCAGTCGGGGAAAATTATAGATATTTCCGCTTCCTGGGAAGAGCCATCATTAAATTCAATACCCCCTTCATAGATCTTTTTAATGCCGTTGGTATTTGCCTGATAGTGATATCCCATCTTGGTCATCATGGGTAGCAATTGATGCAAAATGGTTTCGCCTGCATCTTCGGCAATTACTTTTGCAGGGGTTGATACATACACCGTTGCTGCCGTCCCTTTTTGGTTTTTTTCCAGCCAGTGCGCTAATGAAAACGCCAGTTCAACCGGAGGGCCTTCGCAGGCGGTCATGGCTATAGGTAACCCCGGCGGCAACTTCCCGCTCTTACCCTGGTGAAAAACATCAGAAGTAAGCGCGATCGGGCCTCCTTTGTATTTATTATGCAGGTAATTTCTTAAGCGGTTGCCCAGAAAGGTATCCGTAACACTATGGCCGTTCTCGCTAAACCCATCGACCACATCGTAAGCCAGGCGGTTGCCCAAAGCTATAACCAGATAATCATACTTTATTTTTCTCACCGGGTGTCCTGGCCGTTCGTTGGGCTGATAAAAAACGGTGTTCGTATCAGCGTCAATAGTGGTCACTTCTGCCTGGATGAATTCACTGCCGTCATGTTCCAGGTACGACATGAATTTATATTGCAGGTCAATCGCCGGGTTGATGTTCGCCAAAACCTGCATGGGTATATTAGGAACAAAGGTGAGTAATGATTTACGATCGATGATGGTAATATCCGCCTTGTCTTTTACAGCAGCATGAATATACCTTGCTGTGGTAAGTCCTGCAAAATTGCAGCCGAGGATAATGATATGAGGTTTTGCCATAAGAATTAATTTAAGTGCTGTGCTATCTTATTTGTTGCGGTCAGGACGATTTTTGACATGATCGAATTGTATATCAGGCAGGCTGCTTCTGATTTTTGAAGGACCCTTTCCGTTCTTTCCCGGTCTTTTTCGTCAGTAATGGTCACAGTTGGCTCCAGAATAATTTCACTCATGATGAATTTTCCATCCACCTGTTCCAGTTTCCCTTTTGATTTACAGCTAAAGCTTACAAATTCCAGTTTTGAATTATCTGCAATAGCTAAAATGTGGTCATTAAACAGCTGCTTACGGCGGCGGTGAATAAATGCTCCGGCGACCAGATGCCGGGAATGCCTTTCGGGAATTCCGGCAGTGTCGCTACTTCAATAAAACTGCCGGCGTCCTTGTTTAATTCAGGGAACACATGATGCCTTTGCGGTCTGTGTTCCAGTTTATTTCAACGTTATAATAATGCGCTTCCATTTGATTTGCCTGGTTTATTTGATCAACACCTTTTCAATGGCCAATGGCCTGGTGCAGAAAAACCAATCAGCGCAGGTCATATCGTCTTTTTGATCCATTCTTTCTTTGGCAACACCACAGGAACCCGCTGTCGGAACAATCACATCGTCACCCGGCCGCCAGTTCGCCGGTGTCGCAATATTATAGGTGTCGGCAGTTTGCATGGCGATCAGCGCCCTTTTCAACTCATCAAAATTTCTGCCCATTGAAAGCGGATAATAAATGATCGCCCGGATCATTCCTTTTGGATCAATAAAGAAAACTGCTCTCACCGCCTTGGTTGAACTTTCACCAGGTTGGATCATCCCGTATTTTTTGGCTACTTCCATGGTGATGTCTTCGATGAGCGGAAACTTTACCTCGATGTTTTTCATGCCTTTGAATTCGATCTTTTCTTTGATAGTTCGTAACCAGGCGATATGACTGTATAAACCATCGATAGATAAACCCACCAACTGGCAGTTCAACGCATTAAATTCAGGCTCCATTTTGGCAAATGTCATGAACTCCGAAGTGCAAACCGGAGTAAAGTCGGCAGGATGGCTAAATAGGATTACCCATTTGCCTTTGTAATCTGCGGGGAAATTTACTTTGCCCTGTGTCGTTATAGCTTTAAATTCAGGTGCTTTGTCGCCTATCCGGGGCATTGTCATTATTTGTTCGGTTGCTTCCATTTCACGGTATTTAGATAGACCAAATTACCTTTGTTTCTGCACATAAATAATGATCTTAAACAGTTCACTAAATGATTTGAGGCACGCCGGCAGCAGACGGTCTTGATTGTTTGGGAGATCAATCACTTTTGATACCCTCGCTCAATTCCGGGTGATAGTGCAGCCCCGGTGTTAGCCAATGCAACAGGATAACCTTGGAATATCGTAAATTAAACGGTGCAAGCAACCCCACTACGCCTAGTAAGATGCCGACGTAAAGCCAGGGGTTGTTGCTTCCGGTGAGTAAGTAGGTTCCAACAGCCAATGTAACGAGTTCGGCAACTACAAAAGCATAACTCACATACATCGCGCCATAAAAATATCCCGGCTCCCGTTCATAAGTCATCCCGCAATGCGGGCACTTGGTGTACATTTTTTGCCCGCTAAAGCTGTACATGGGACCGGCATATATGTCCCCAACCCGGCATTTGGGGCATTTAGCATGAACAATAGCCGGCCACATGGTCAAAACTTTTTCTTTCTTTTTTTTCATTTTTTAACTGATCAGGTCTTAGTATAAAACACGGTAACGGTTACAATTTTCACGTCAATCTTTCACGCCGATAGCTTTCAGGATTAATTCCAGCGGACAAAACCGGGTAAACGCAGATTGAAATAAATTGACACCCACGAACACACCCAGCCAAAGCCAGTTGATATTTACTGCATAACCCAAAGCAATGCTGATTAGCACCATTGTGCCTGCTACGGCGCGTACTATTCTTTCTTTCATGATGTTTTAATTATTATACAAACTTTTCCACGGGCATAATAAAAGCTCTGACAGGAAAATTATCTTTAAGGGTTACGTTATAAGCTCTAATCAGCGCCATACCGTGTTCAGCATTTGCTGCTGGGGTAAAGGTGAAGATCATCATCGAATCAACCTCTTCGCCACCGCTGGCAAACCAGTCCTCTAAAAGGTTTAATGGCGCGCCGTTCTTGTGCCCTACGATTTCACTCGTGCTGAACACATTAATATTTGCCTGTTTGAATATTTTTGATACCTCGTTCAGGTATTCCTTTAAGCAGGTTATTACCAATAGCTTCATGACTCAATTTTTTTGGGGGTTAATGTTTTTTTACGCATCATTTTAAAGTACAACAGCGGTACCACGATCAGCGTCAGGACAGTGGAGGTAACAGTGCCGCCCATCAGCGAGATAGCCAAGCCCTGGAATATAGGGTCAAACAAAATGATCACCGCGCCTAAAGCCACTGCTCCGGCGGTCAATAATATTGGTGTCGTACGTACCGCGCCGGCTTCAATGATAGCTTGTTTCAGCGGAATGCCTTCGTCGAGCCTGATATTGATGAAATCGATCAGCAATATGGAGTTTCGTACCATTACGCCAGCCAGTGCGATGAAACCGATCATCGAGGTCGCGGTAAAATAGGCATGCAGCATCCAGTGGCCCAAAACGATACCTATAAGTGAAAGAGGAATCGCAGCCAGCATCACCAGCGGCACCGTGAAATTCTGGAACCAGCCCACGATGAGGATATAGATCATAATGATCACTACGGCAAAGGCAATACCCAGGTCGCGGAATACCTCAAAAGTGATCTGCCATTCGCCATCCCATTTCAGGCTGTAATTATCTTCAAGTTCAGGCTGATGAGTATATTCTTCTTTGAGCGAATATCCCTTTGGGACGGTAACATTTTTTAAATGATCTGACACGTCGGAAATGGCATACGACGGGCTTTCCAGGTTGCCGGCCATATCGCCCAGCACGTAAACCACTTCCTTTTGATTTTTACGGTAGATGCTTTTCGGCTTGATCTGCCGGGTTACGGTAACCAGGTCCTTTACGGGTACAGTATTACCTTGCATACCCATCACTTTCAAATTCAGCACATCATCTATACTGCTTTTATCGGCATCGCTCAATTGCAGTTTGATCGCGGTTTGATTATAAGCGGCGGGCTGTGCAATGTTACCTACGGGCATCCCAGACAGACCGGCGTTAACGGTTGCGGCTATTTGGGCTGTTGCGATACCATAACGCATTGCTTTTTCCTTATTTACTTCGATATGGTATTCCGGCTGGTCATCTTCCACCATCCAGTCCATATCCACCACATTGGAGGTTTTTACCATCAAATCCTTTACCTGCCGGGCCACTTTGATCTGCTCCCGGTAGTCAGGGCCATAAATTTCGGCCACTAAGGTTGACAGCACCGGCGGTCCCGGTGGTACTTCTACAATCTTCGCGTTTGCGTTATATTTCCTGGCAATAGCCTGTATAGGGGCGCGCATTTCTTTGGCGATGCCGTGGCTTTGAATGCTTCGGTCGCCTTTATCTACCAGGTTGACCTGGATATCCGCTACATTATCGCCTCTTCTAAGGTCATAATGACGCACCAGCCCGTTGAAACTAATCGGTGCCGAAGTACCGATATAAGTTTCATAATTGCGCACGAGTGCCTGTCCGGAAACATAAGAGCCGATGTCTTTTGCAACCGCTTGTGTCTTTTCAAGCGTAGTGCCCTCCGGCATATCAATCACGACCTGGAACTCATTCTTGTTATCAAAAGGCAGCATTTTAACAGCTACCGCTTTGGTGTAGAACATTGACAATGAGGCAAACAGGATGACTACAATGCTAAAGATGAATGTCCAGCGTTTCCAGCGGGTTTCCAGTAAAGGCTGGATGAACGAACGGTATATTTTATAAATGCGTGTTTCTTCCAGTAATTTCGGTTTGCTTTCTTCATGTGTGATACCCCTTTTTTCCTTTTCGCGCAGAAAAATGTAACCCAGGTATGGGGTTAAAGTGAGTGCAACGATAAGCGACAGAATCATGGCGATAGAAGCACCAATCGGCATCGGGCTCATATAAGGCCCCATCATGCCGGATACGAAAGCCATAGGTAATACAGCCGCAATAACAGTAAATGTCGCCAGGATTGTTGGATTACCCACTTCGTTAATGGCATAGATAGCGGCCTGCAAGGGCGGCAGCTTTTTCATTTTAAAGTGCCGGTGCATGTTCTCAGCGATGATGATGGAATCATCGACTACGATACCCGTAATAAACACCAGCGCGAACAGCGTAATCCGGTTAAGTGTGTAATGCATAAAATAATAGGCAAACAGCGTAAGCGCAAACGTAACCGGTACGGATAGAAATACGACCAGGCCACCGCGCCAACCCATGGCTAACATCACAAATACCGTCACAACTACAATGGCAATAAATAAGTGGAGTAACAGCTCGCTCACCTTGTCTGATGCGCTTTCGCCATAGTTACGGGTAACCGTTAAATGCACATCGTTAGGCAAAAGGCCAGCTTTTAAATGCTCCACTTTGCCCAGGATCTGTTCAGACAGTTTCATAGCATCCGCGCCTTTCTTTTTGGCAATTGACAGCGTAATAGCCGGGTAATTGCTTTTGAAAACTTTGGAATTAGCCTGGTCTGCTTTTCCATAGCCAAATAACACGTATTGACTGGGCGTTTCAGCACCTTCGTCAACTTTGGCAATCTGTTTCAGGTAAACCGGCTGCTGTTGGTTAATGCCCACCACTAAATTACCTACATCATCTGATGAAGTGAGGAAATTCCCCGTCTCAACCGCAAAGGCAGTATCCTTTTGGAGCAGGGTGCCACCTGGCAATTGCATATTGCTGCCCTGTATTTGCTTGCTGAGTGATAAAAAGTCCACATGACTTTCCGCCATCTTATTTTTATCAAGCAGCACTTTTACCTCGCGATTACGCCCACCAATGATATTTACATCTGATACATCGTTTATCTTTTTGATTTCGTTTGCCAGTTCCTGGCCCATTTGCTTCAGCTGGTAATCGTCATATTTATCGCTCCAAAGGGTTAAGCCCAATACCGGCACATCGTCAATGGCCCGGGTTTTGATCAATGGCAGTGTAACACCCTGTGGCATTTTGTCCATGTTCTTCATCAGCTCGCTGTACAGCTTTACCAACGAACGTTCTACGTCTTCGCCCACGTTAAACTGCACTATCACCATCGCCTGTCCCTGCATTGAAGTAGAATACACGTATTCCACCCCCTTGATATTCGAGATCATTTTTTCAATTGGTGCTGCAACTTTGGTTTCTACATCTTTTGGTGAAGCACCTGGATAGCCGATAAAAATATCGGCCATGGGCACCTGTATCTGGGGTTCTTCCTCGCGCGGGATTAAGAATGTACTGTAAGCGCCGATGAGTAAAAAGGCGATCATTAACAGAATCGTTAATTTCGACTGTATAAATGCCTTGGCTATATTTCCTGCAAATCCGTCTTTCATGTCCTTATTTTATTTTAACAGCCACGCCGTTGTACAATCTGCCCTCAGCATTTACAATCAACTGTTCGTTTGCGGCCAGGCCGCTTAATACTTCTACATGGTCTCCTTGTGTTCTGCCCAGCCTTACCCAGCGCAGCAAGGCGGTATGGTTACTGCCAATGGTGTATAAGCCGGTTAACTGATCCTTATATTCAATAGCTGACGCCGGAACCATCACCTGATCACTAGTAACAGTTGTCTTTATGGTCTGTACTACCGGGATAACTACGCTGGCGTACATACCTGCAAATAATCCTTGTTTTTCGTTGTCCGGGATAATTACTTTGATCATATACTGACCGCCGCTGCTTTGAGAAGACTGGGCGATCTGTGCTAATGTTCCTTTGATCGATTTATGAATAGCATCGATATTTATCGTTACAGGTGCATTTTCCTTTATCAAACTGATATCACTTTCCGGTACCGAGGCACTTACCTGGTAACTGCCGCTTTGTTCAATGGTCAATAGCGGCATACCGGGGTTGGCCATACTACCCGCGTCCATCGTTTTCTGGGTAACTGTTCCTGAAAAAGGGGCGGTTAAATTGGTGTAGCGGAGCATTGCGTTCACTTCGTTACGTTGTTGTTTCGCAGCCTCGAGGCCTGATTTTGTAGATTGGTACTGTAGCGTTACGTTATCCAGTTCCTTCGCCGAGGCGCTTTGCTGTTTGTATAATGCAGTAAAACGATCATAGTCCTTTTGCGCACTTTTAAAAGCGGCTTCTGCTTGTGCGATGCCCGCTTCTGCCTGTGCTTTTTTGGCCAGGATGTCGTCATTACTGATCGTTGCCAGTAATTGTCCTTTATTCACCCGGTCGCCCACTTTGACATTGATCTTAGTGATGTACCCCATCACCCTGGTGCTGATATTGGCTGTTTGACTGGCTTCCACCTGTCCGCTTACAGTTAACCCTTGTTTGGCATCTGCCGAAGGCTGACTTACCGTAACCAGTATCGCGGTATCGGCACCGGTTTGGGTATCTTTTTTTGCATTGGAAGAGCAGGAACTGGCAAGCAGTAAACCTATAGCGGTAAATAGTTGTAGGGCCCTGTTTTTATTCATAGGTAAGTCCATATCTGATCGGTTATTTAGAGGTTGTTGTTGTCAATAATTTAATATAGGCGCTTGTTACATTGGCAGTAAACTGCGCCTGTGCAAGCGAAAACTTTAATTGAGATAGCTGAGTGTCTGCGGTCAGCACGTCGGTGGTATTAACCAACCCTTGCTGGTAACGATTTTGTAAGATCCTTACAGCTTCAGCTGCCTGTTCTATAGCTGCCTGGTCCTGGGCCATTTCAAACCGGGCGTCGGAAAGGTCGCGATAGGCTTTGTCTAGTTCCAGCTGGCTTTGATCTTTCTGCTGGGCTAACTGAACTGTTAGCTTGTCCCGTTCCAGTTTTTGCGCGGTAATTACATGTTTGGTTTTATTCCCGTTAAAAACATTCCACGATAACTGTACGCCAACCAGGTAAGCATTGGCCCCAAAACCGGTTAAACGGCTGTCGTTGTATTGGTAATTGCCAAAAGCGTTCAGCTTAGGCAGATAACTCATCCGGCTGGATTTGATCATCAAACCGGATGCTTCAATGGCCTTCTGCATGGCCATAAAATCGGAACGGGTAGCAAGTACCTTTTGCGTGCTGTCTGTAGATGATAAGGTTGTTTGCGGTTCATCAGCAACGCTGTAAATTTTCCCGGTGGGCTGCCCCATTAACAGGCTGAGATAATCAGAAGCGTTAAGGATACTGCTTCTAGCTTTCGCCAGGTTACTTTCAACTGCCGTTACATGTACCTGTGCATTTAATAAGTCCGACTTCTGGATCAAACCCTGCTTGAAGTGATTGTCGGTGAAAGTATATACCGACTTTGCCGTTTGGCCTGCTTCTGTCAAAACCTTTTCTGCCTGGTAAGCCAGCTCCAGTTGCAAAAATGCTTTAGTGGTTTCGAAAGTGATATACTCTTGTGTACGTTGTGTTTTGTACCGGTAAACTTCGGTTTGCTTTTCGGCTCCTTTGCGCATGTATAACATATCCATATTGAGCAATGGCTGCTTAACCTCCAGCTGTGCCATATAATCCGGCGTCGCGGAAGGATGGTTTAAAAGGGCAGGATTAAAATCATTTTGGGTAATGCTGCGCTGCTGCAGTTTAAAACCAAACGCATTGAGTGGGTTGTTCGTGCTCATCGCGGTATAAGAGAGATCAACCTGCGGCAGAAAGACCGCCTGGGTTTGGTTGAAACTTGATTCAGCAATTCGCTCGTCCAAACCGGCCAGGCGGATAGTTTTATTATTGGCTAAAGCGGCAGAAATGGCCTCATTCAGGCTTAGTTTTCGACTTTGGTCCTGCGCTTGCGTCATTGAAAGGAAACAGGGGAAGCCTATAAAGAGGAACACCCCCCATTTGACCAAACCTTTTATCTTCTTCATTAATTTAATTTTTAACAAAAGTAGTTTCACCAGAAAAGTTAAACGGTAACATTTGTTACCTACGCCGACAGTGGCAGGTATCGACGTCCCAACAGGATCTCATCTCGTTTTACGGTATTGCTAAATCAAAAACGGGGTTGGAAATTGCGTCCAACCTGGTTGATTCATTTATATCCAGGTATCCGGCAAAAAATCAAGGATTTAGTTAATCAGGCAATAAAGTTCAGGATGGCTAATCATTAAACAAATGCTCATCGTCACCTATGAAAATGATCTTTCTCGTCAGGAGAATTATGTATGTCCGGATTAAGGCCAGGTGATGCTATAAAGCTGTTTATAGTACTCATCTACCATCCGGTTGCTGTCAAAACAGGGCAAAATATCCCGCATGCTGCTCCTTATTATGGCCAGCCATTGATCGGGATGATCATAATACACCGGTATCACCGTCTTTTGCAGCAAGTTGTAAAGATTATGGGCATCCGTTTCATCCTGTTGAAATTTATGTTCGCTGATCTCGGTATTTGGAATAACAAAACCATTTACGCCATCAGCAACGAATTCCGGAACCCAGCCATCCGGGATCGAAACATTAATACAACCATTCATTGCAGCAGACATTCCGCTTGTTCCTGAAGCTTCGTGCGTCCGCCTGGGCGTATTGAGCCAGACGTCGGCCCCTTGTTTAAACAGCCGCGATAACCGCAATTCATAACCGGCTAAAATCGCACAGTTGGGATAATATTTGCACAAGTTTACAATCTTATCAAAACTGGCTATTGCATCATAATCCATTGGATAGGGCTTTCCTGCCCATATCATTTGGATCGCATTTTGTTGGTGGTCAGTAGTTGGTGAAAAAAGTCCATATCATGTAATAACAGCTCCGGCCTTTTGTACCCGGCGAATCTCTTCGCAAATACAATGATGAGTATCTCAGGATCAAGTAGAACACCGCATTGGCCTGCTACTTCTTCAAAAAGAGCCCGCTTGCGTGCCTTTTTTCTTTCTGCCAAATCCTGCATATTATTAGCATTTAATGCCGTGTACATTTCCGTATCGGGCCAATAAGAATAACTCTGGGCATTAGTTATGGAGGTGATTTCACAGATGCCGGTATTTCCGGCCCACATTTCCCGCAGGGTATTTAAATGAATTTTGGATACTGCGTTAGCCTTCCCGGAAAACCTGAGTGCGGTCAATGTATGATCCATAACATCTCCCTGGCAGTCTGTTATTTGCTTTATTTTTTCAATAGACTGAATTAAATGATTGGCGATTGGCAATCGGCTGATTTTTAAATCAAAAGTGATCAATATTTATTCCTAACTTTGTATTAGTTTGAAAAAGTTCACCGCCATATTGCTTTTAACAGCCTATCTGTTCTCAACAACTGAACTCCATCAGTTGTTGAAGTTGCCTGTGGTTTTTGAACACTTTTCGCAACATCGAAATGAGAATAAAAATATCTCATTTCTACAGTTCCTCGATATGCATTATATGCATGGCAGCCCAAAAGACAAAGATTACAGTGAAGACATGAAACTGCCGTTCAAAACGGCAGATAATTGTGTTTCATTGGTATCGCCGGTAGTTATCCCGCTTTTGGCATATACATTGGAGAATCAGATAATACATATTCCTGAAAAGGGAATGAATACACCAAACGAAGAGTTTATCCCATCCTCATACTTATCCCGTGTTTGGCAGCCGCCAAAATCTTGTTAATTAGTTTTCTTTCGTTTTTACTGACTGTACTTAGCTTGACAATTGCTGCTATGCGGTACATTTTGAATTACTAATTTTTCAAGATTTTATTTTATGTTAAATCACATCATCGCTTTTTCCGTGAGGAATAAGCTGATCATCGGGCTTTTTATCATTGCCCTGATCGGCTATGGCAGCTACCAGTTTACCAGGCTGCCCATTGATGCCGTACCTGATATTACCAACAACCAGGTACAGGTTATTACCGTTGCTCCGTCATTCGGGGCTACAGATATCGAACGTTTAGTTACTTACCCCATAGAGCAGGCCAATAGTAATATTTCGGGCCTTAAGGAGATCAGGAGCTTTTCCCGTTTTGGTCTTTCGCTCGTAACCATTGTTTTTGACGATGCAACAGACGTTTATTGGGCGCGACAACAGGTGGCCGAGCGTTTACAAAAAGTGCAAAGCCAGATACCTTCCGGTATCGGCACACCTGAACTTGGCCCCGTAAGCACCGGTTTGGGCGAGATCTATCAATATGTAGTGCGCCCTAAAAAGGGCTACGCTGCTAAATACAATGAAACCGATCTGCGCACCATTCAGGACTGGATCGTCCGGCGCCAATTAGTAGGTGTTAAAGGGGTTGCCGAGGTGAGCAGCTTTGGCGGCAAGCTAAAGCAATATTCCATTGAGGCTGATCCCAATAAATTGTTTTCGCACAATATGACGATTACAGATGTATTCAAAGCACTGGAGAATAACAACCAGAACACCGGAGGTGCTTATATCGAAAAAGGGCCAACTGTACTCTACATCCGCAGCCAGGGATTGATCGGTAGTATAGAGGACATCAATAATACGGTGATTAAAACCACCACCGGCGGATCGCCCATTTTTATCAGAGACGTAGCTGATGTTAAAATAGGCTACGCCACCCGGTTTGGTGCCATGTGTTATAACGATGAAGGCGAAGTGACAGGTGCCGTGGTGATGATGCTGAAAGGCGCTAACAGTAGCGAGGTGATCAAAAATGTGAAGGCGCGCATCGTACAAATACAGAAAACCTTGCCAGAAGGCGTGGTGATCGAGCCATTCCTGGACCGGACGAAAATGGTGAACAATGCAATCGGCACGGTGGAGCATAACCTTATGGAAGGCGCACTGATTGTGGTATTTGTGCTGGTATTGTTCCTCGGAAATTTTAGGGCGGGGTTGCTGGTTGCTTCCGTAATCCCGTTGGCTATGCTGTTTGCCATTATTATGATGAACTTGTTTGGCGTAAGCGGAAACCTGATGAGCCTGGGGGCGCTGGATTTTGGTTTAATTGTGGACGGGGCCGTTATTATTGTAGAAGCGGTTATGCATACGCTTAGCCATAGTAAACACTTTAAAAGCATAGGCACCCTGGGCCAGGAAGAAATGGACAAGGAGGTAAACAGCGCTGCCAGCAAGATGATGAACAGCGCGGTATTTGGCCAGATCATTATCCTGGTGGTGTATCTGCCTATCTTCACTTTACAGGGCATTGAAGGTAAAATGTTTAAGCCCATGGCACAAACGGTAGCGTTTGCTTTACTGGGCGCTTTTATTTTATCTCTTACGTATATCCCTATGATGAGTGCGGTCTTCCTGAGCAAGAAGATCAAGCACCAGCCTAACATTTCAGACAGGCTAATGGCGAGGGTAGAAAGAGCATACCAGTCGGGCCTTAACCGGGTAATTGCTTTTCCCAAAGTGATTTTGTTAGCCATTATCGGCCTGTTCCTATTTTCGGCCTATATTTTAACCACGCTGGGCGGAGAGTTTATCCCCGCGCTGGAAGAAGGTGATTTTGCCGTTGATACCCGCGTACTAACGGGCAGCAGTCTGAACACAACCATCACCAATACCCAAAAAGCAGCTCACATCTTAAAAACACAGTTTCCAGAAGTAGAAAAAGTCGTAACGAAAATAGGCAGCGGTGAGGTGCCTACTGATCCCATGCCCATGGATGCCAGTGATATGATGGTGATATTAAAACCCAAAGAGGAGTGGACCTCGGCCAAAACCTTTAATGAGCTTTCCGAAAAAATGGGCAGGGCCTTGCAGGCTGTTCCGGGAGTTACCGCAGGCTTCCAGTTCCCGGTGCAGATGCGCTTTAACGAACTGATGACCGGCGCGCGCCAGGATGTGGTTTGTAAAATATTTGGCGAAGACCTGGATACGCTTGCAGCTTATGCCAATAAGTTGGGTAGGATCATCAATACTGTTGACGGTGCTAAAAACCTTTATGTGGAGGCAGTTGCCGGTATGCCGCAGATCATCGTTAATTATAACCGCAGCGCTATTGCACAGTACAACCTCAACATTGCCGATATTAACAAGGTGGTTAACACGGCGCTGGCCGGGCAAAGCACCGGAACCCTATTTGAAGGTGAAAAGCGTTTTGAGGTAGTGGTGAGGATAAGCGGTGAACAGAAAAAGGACTTGAAGGATATCCAGAATTTACTGATCCCGACACCTGGAGGTACGCAGGTTCCTTTGTATCAACTGGCCGACGTGCAGATCAAAGATGGACCCAACCAGATACAGCGTGAGGATGCCAAACGCCGTATTGTAGTGGGGTTTAATGTTCGCGGCCGGGATGTGCAAACCATCGTGAACGAACTGCAAGCCAAGGTAGAAAAGCAACTCAAATTCCCGGCGGGGTATTATTTAACCTATGGCGGCGCCTTTGAAAACCTGAATGCTGCCAAACAGCGCCTCATGATCGCGGTGCCGGTTTCCCTGCTGCTTATTTTTTTACTGCTGTATTTTGCTTTTAACTCTATCAAGCAGGGATTATTGATCTACTCTGCAATTCCCTTGTCAGCTATCGGGGGGATCCTGTTCCTGGCCCTGCGGGGCATGCCATTCAGTATTAGTGCAGGTGTGGGTTTTATTGCTTTGTTTGGTGTTGCCGTGCTCAACGGCATTGTATTGATCTCCGAGTTTAACCAGTTAAAAAAAGAAGGTATGACCGATTTAAAACGTATCGTTTTAATGGGTACCAAAGTAAGGCTAAGGCCGGTACTCATGACCGCATTTGTAGCCTCGCTGGGATTTTTTCCCATGGCTATCAGTAACGGTGCAGGCACCGAAGTGCAAAGGCCTTTGGCTACCGTAGTGATAGGCGGCCTGCTGATCGCAACTTTTCTCACTTTGTTTGTGTTGCCCGTTTTGTACATCATGTTTGAAAAAGGGTTTAAGACTGTAATCAGCAAAGAAATTACCACGGTGCTGTCCATTTTTCTGCTGACTATGATAGGCCACGCATCCAAAGCGCAAACACCAATTACACTTAAAGCTGCTATTGATACAGCCTTGAAAAATAATTTGCAGGTAAAACATGAGCAGTTAAAGGCAAAATACCAGCAAATGCTGATGGGCACATCAGCCAGCATTTCGCAAGCCACCCTGTTTGGCGAGGCCGGGCAGATTAACAGCAGCTATACTGACACCAGGTTCGGCATATCGCAGTCATTTAATTTTCCTACGGTTTACAGCAGGCAAAAGGAACTTTTAAAAGCCGATTGGAAAAACAGTGTTTTGAGCGCTGCGCTCAACGAAGCGCAGTTAAAAAAACAAGTGAGCCAGGTGTACTACGCGCTGGTTTATACAGAACAAAAAAAACGGTTACTACAGCATACCGACAGCCTGTACCTGGGGTTCTATAAAAAGGCCGAGTTGCGGCTGGCTAAAGGCGAAACCAATATCCTGGAAAAAACCAGCGCCGAAACCCTGCTGGATCAGGTACAAATGCAATTGAACCAGTTGAAGGAAGATGAAGCCTTATTGCAATTGCAGTTCCAGCTCTTGCTGAGTTCTACGACGGTGTTCACAACAACCGGCGCCAGTTATAAGTTAAGTCTGCTTGCTGTTGATGACAGCCTCAATTTAAAAGAACACCCGGCAGTGAAATTAATAGCGCAGCGACAGCAAATTGCGGATGCCGCGATCCGCGTGGAAAAAAGCAGGCTTTTACCTGATCTGACCATCGGCTATAATAATACCAGTATCAAGGGTGCCGGAGCCGATAATAAGCTGTATAACGGCGCGAACCGGTTTAATTCGATGCAGGTAGGCATTGGTATCCCCATTTTCGCCGGTGCGCAAAAAGCCCGGATCAACAGCGCCCGTGTGAACAAACAGTTGGCAGAGAGTAATCTTGCGTTGACGGAACAGAACATAACATCGGCTTACCGGGCGGCAGATCTCCAATATCGAAAATATCTGCAAACCGTATCTTATTTTGAAAGCAAACCATTAAAAAATGCCGAATTGATTGCCAATACAGCCAACCAGCAAATTGCGGCCGGCAATATCAACTACCTGGAATGGACACAACTGGTTAACCAGGCCATAGCGATCAAAAATGATTACCTGGAGGCTGTTCGCAACCTCAACGAAGCGGTCATACAACTTAACTATTTTTCTAACAACTAAAATTCAGGTCATGAAACCCATCATATATGTATCAGCAATTCTGCTAACCTTATCTGCCTGCGGCGGTAAAAAAACGGAAACAGAAACAACAGAAAAGACAGACAACTCCAATATCGTAACGCTTACCACCGCACAGTTAGAAAATGCGGCCATAACCACCGGTAAGATCGGGCAAAAGGAAATATCGTCCCTATTAAAACTCAACGGTAAGATTGATGTCCCACCTCAAAATATGGTTTCCATCAGTGTGCCTTTAGGCGGGTATCTGAAATCCACCAAATTGTTACCTGGCATGCATGTAAACAGGGGCGAAGCAATCGCCGTTATGGAGGACCAGCAATACATCCAATTACAGCAGGATTACCTGACGGCGAAAGCAAAGATAGGCTACCTTGAAAATGAATATAACCGTCAAAAAGACCTTAATCAGAGTAAAGCCAGCAGCGACAAAGTTTTTCAGCAAGCCGAAGCCGAATACAGGAGCCAGCAGGTTTTGATCAGTTCTTTAGCCGAGAAGCTACAACTTATCGGGATAAACGTACGAAACATCAGTGCAGCAAAAATATCGCGAAGCGTGAATATTTATTCCCCGATCAGCGGGTTTGTATCTAAGGTCAATGTCAATATCGGCAAATATGTATCCCCGACTGAGGTTCTCTTTGAACTGGTTAATCCTACAGATATTCACCTTGCATTGAAAGTGTACGAGAAGGACCTGGATAAATTATACATCGGTCAAAAGTTGGTAGCATATACCAACAATGAACCGGAAAAAAAGCATAACGCCGAGATATTATTGATTGGCCGTGACCTTTCTGGCGATAGAAACGCGGATGTACACTGTCATTTTGAAAACTATGACAAAACACTGGTGCCGGGTACCTATATGAATGCCGATATACAGGTCAAAAATACCCGGGCTTATGCCATAAGTAACGAAGCCCTTGTGCAGTTTGAGGGCAAACAGTATATCTACAAAGTTATTGGGAACCGTCAGTTTGAGATGATCCCGGTAAATACCGGTAAAAGTGAAAATGAGTTTACAGAAATCCTTTCGCCGACCAAAGACATGACCTCCAATGCTGCTTTTGTTACTAAAGGTGCGTATTCGTTATTAATGATGATGAAAAATAAGGCAGAATAACGCGATTTAATTATCAATTTGATCTTAAATTAAATTAAAAGGAAATCGACTATTTAAATATAGTTAATTGATGCAATATAGATAACTGGTCTATGACAGTTATCTATATTGTTTTATTATTGCCCGGTGAATGCCTTTTTATAATGGCTCAGTCTCAAACGAATTTAGGGTTTCGGCAACCTTGCTGTAATCTAATTACGATGTAAAACAGAGATTTTTATTTTTGCAAAAAAATGATTGTTATAGCGAAGTTTTCCACACTTTAGATTGCAAAATAGCACCAAAAATGACCTAAATTTGGGTCGTGGATTTTGTTGCTTATTTGTTACTCAAATTCCATAAATTCTTGATTACCAGTGATATGGTATTTTATGTATCATAGACGTCATATTTGTGGGATTTAGACCTAAATTGAAAGTGGTTTAAATCACTAAATTATTAACATAAGGCATCGTTTTTTAACTTACGTCGCCGTCGCGGTGTTGAAGATCAATAGGCTGCTGTCCGTAGCAGGGGGGATTGTTGTAGCTGATGCCAGTAAGAAAAGTTCATCGCCAGCCGGATATTGCTGTTGGACAGCATGTTTGCCGCTCCTCAGCAGAAGCAGAACCGGGCTTATTTTTCGCGTTGCCCGCTGGAGTGCCCCCTCCCCTGGCCTTTAAACCCGCCCGGGATATTTAAACCTGATAATGACCAGTATCATTAAATGAGCGGCTAACGGTCACCCGATTTTCGTGCTGTTAGCGTAACTTTAATTTATTCAACAATCAGTAAAATGCTAATGGCTGCCCAAGGATTTAAATTTTTATTTTTTACAGGAAAAGGTGGCGTAGGTAAAACTACGCTGGCTTGCGCCACTGCGGTGGCCATGGCGGATAAAGGTAAAAAGGTGCTGTTGATCAGTACGGATCCCGCTTCCAATTTGCAAGATGTATTGGGCACCCCCGTTAGCGATCAAATAACGCCGCATCAGGATCTAAATCTCCTGTTCACGGTCAATATCGATCCGGAAACCGCTGCGGAAGATTACCGTAAAAGGGTGATAGATCCGCTTGCAGCTATCGCTTCAGCTGATGAGATTGGCAAAATAAGAGAAGGGCTTTCTGGCGCCTGTACCACGGAGATCGCTTCTTTTGATGAGTTTTCCCGGTTTATCACCGGGGAAGGTCTTCCGGAAACATTTGATACCGTCATTTTTGATACTGCGCCTACCGGGCATACAATCCGTCTCCTGGAATTACCCGCTGCCTGGGATGATTTCCTGGGAAATAACCCGAACGGGGCTTCCTGCATCGGTCCTTCATCGGCCTTAAAAAGCAGTAGGGAAAGATATGAAAAGGTAGTGTACAGTTTAAGAGATCCCTTGCAAACTACTTTTTTCCTGGTAACGCGGCCCGACACTACATCATTGAAAGAAGCGGGCAAAACAAGTCAGGATCTGATTGACCTGGGAATGGTCAATCAAAGCTTATTGATCAACGGAATATTTCAGGCAAGGGACCAAACGGACACAACCGCGCTAAAAATGGAAAAAATAGCGGAAAAGGAGTTGCTGGTAATGCCGGAGACATTAAAAAACTTAGTTACTGAGCGTTATCCATTGTTGCCTTATAACGTACTGGGCCTGGAAAAGCTGCGGTCTGTATTTGATACGGACCTGCAAAGTAAAATTGTAGCCGCTGAATTTTTAAACTTAACGGAAGCTGGTCATTTGCAGCCTGATTTGAAGGCATTAGTTGATGAACTGGAAAAAAACAGCGACAGTGGCCTGGTCATGACCATGGGAAAAGGCGGTGTAGGTAAAACCATCATAGCAGCATCAATCGCAACGATGCTGGCCCATCGCGGGCATACCGTTCTTTTAACCACGACCGATCCGGCGGCACATATCAGGGATTTTATGGATCAATTAACGGCCATTCCGGAAAATTTAACCATTGAACGGATCGACCCGAAAATTGAAACGAAGGATTATATCGATAAGATTGCCGCACAAAAGGGGAAATATTTGGATGAGGAAGGTAAAAAACTCCTGCGTGAAGACCTTCAGTCGCCCTGCACGGAAGAAGTGGCCGTATTCCACGCCTTTTCTAAAGCGATTCAAAGTGCCAGGCGGCGGTTTGTGGTGATGGATACTGCGCCGACAGGCCATACGCTAATGCTGCTGGATACAACCGGTAGCTACCATAAGGAAATCATGAAAAACATGGCTGTAAGTCCAAGCAAGATTACTACACCGTATATGATGCTGCAAGACAGTGTTTTTGCTAAGATTCTATTGGTCGCCTTACCCGAAACAACGCCTATGAGGGAAGCTGAAGCGCTTCAAAAAGATCTGCAACGGGCGGGAATTGTACCCTATGCCTGGGTTATTAACGAATGTCTTTCAGCCATAAACGATTTAAAAGATCCCCTTTTAAGAAAACGGGCATCCGCTGAAGGTCCTATCATTAATCATATTGCTACTCATTTATCAAAAAAAACGTTTGAGATCCCATACCTGACTGAAGAAAAATTGCTGCCAGCGATCCTTTCACTCTATGACGACGCTGTGATCCAGGCGACTTGATCTTTTGCCCGACTATAAAGGGCGTGTATTAGTAACCGTGAAAAGCTAAACGCCGATGACGGTGAAACGGCCCACAGAACTCATTAGCCGATTCATCCCGGGGACGATCATCGTTGCCGGGAACACCATCCCATGCCCTTGCTGATATTCTTTTTAGCCAGGTGCTTTTGATACTAAAAGCCCTAAAACGGGGCGTTTTTTATGAATGCCCGACGCCTCTTACTAATTAAACTACAGTTCGTTTGACCACTTTTCAATACCTCGAAAGTAAATAATCGAACAGGTTACGGAATAGGTATCATAAATTGATATATTATGGCTTGTTTTTAGCTTCGGTTGGAGTATAAAACCTTGTAAATTATTAATTTACAATGTTTTAACAGGAGTTGGTACTGGATTTGTAGATGACTTCGGCAGTTCGAAAATTATTAGCAGGTTAACGAGTATTATTTCTCCAGTACATAGATTTTCTTTTCGTCAAAATCCCAAACCGTCTTGTATTGGTCAAAGAATCGGTACCCAAAACATATATAGCTGGCCTCGTTAATTTGCATTCCTTTTCGAAACGGAGCAGTATCTGCGAAGGTATATGGGGCAATACCTTTAATATTTACTTTCAATCTACCATTTAAAACAACATCATTAACATTCACTATCGGATCATCATAGCCGTCTTTTCCGGCGTCAACGACAAGCGACTTCTTTTTCAAAATCTTCGCTGCCTGGTCATCTAACTGGAGCAAACCATATTGGCCGGTATCAAACGAACCCAGTAAATCAACCTTGCCGATCTTTACGCGGACCATCGGATGGTTCGGCAGCCTTCTTGTTTCAAAATCGAGAATCGCCAATAACTTTTCGCCTTTTAAAAAATCCTTTGATAACTTCCGGTCTTCCGTGTTCTTATAAAATGTGAGCTTTCTTTTTAAATAATCGAGTTTAAACAGGTATCCTTTAAAAAAATCATAGCCAATATAACCGATACAGTCTGGTGTGATGTTATTCTGAAGGAAATCAAAATTTCCACTCGGAATATTAAGAAGATCATGGAAAGTGAGGCCGTTCTTAAACTTAACTTCCGCGATAGTGTCATTGATGCTTTTCATAAAGGACTGTCCACTGCCGACTTGTCCCTTTTTGACCGCCTTCTTACCTGGTAAATTTACCGCGTTATCATTAATTTCAATCGCTGAATTGAGCCCGGTATCAAACATGAATTTACCCTTAATGCCATTTACCTCTACCGATACAAAAGGGTAAGCGTTAATTAGGGTTAAGGGGAAAATGACGCTATCCCCATGGAGCTCGGCTGTATGCTGGAATACCTGTTTGCCAGGTTGCTGCCCTGAAACATGCAGAATGGCAATACTTAATAAGAGAAATAAAAGTGCTTTTTTCATCGTGATTATTTTAGCGTTATGAAATGTATTTAGTGAATGGGTTGCTAATATAGTTACAGTAGTCGGGAACATAAATGAATGATTGTGCATTTAAACACCGGGGCACAGGTGTATACACACGCTTATGCTGCGGTGTTATCCAATTGCCGCTTATTTACGCCGCACAGTTTATAGCGCTGAAAAATTCGGGACCAATACAGGGACCACCGCCGGTGATCTGGATTGTGTTGTTATGAGTTTTCATAGCTGTTTCTGATTTTTCGATTTGTATTAATTTGATCTGTTATTTGCTTTCTGCAATGAGAATTTCAGCCAGTTTATCGGGCATAGAGATGAATGGCGTGTGGCTGCTTTGCAGGGTGTACACTTTAGCTACTTCGCTATTTTTAACCATATACTGTTGCGCAGGGTAGCTGATGGCATGGTCATTAGCAGT